>Ga0209906_100002_pt1 | contig 876743 bp, 676 predicted proteins | sample FECB24metaG_FD_188303 | JGI IMG/M metagenome (GOLD analysis project Ga0209906, IMG submission 188303) | Cyanobacterial communities from the Joint Genome Institute, California, USA from Joint Genome Institute, California, USA - FECB-24 metaG... ...
GGGCGGCATTATCCGTACTCAGTGCGCTGCCAGCAAAGTCGCCCTGGTCAATGGGTGCATGGGCCAGCCGCAACCAGCGGGGGCCGGAGGTACGGTGGGTGTAGCTGCGTTCGAACCGCACCGAGTCGCCCCCGGCATTGCGGGTTTGGAAACGCAGCCGGTACGTTTGCCCAACGGTTAGCCCGCCCACCCGGTAAGGAACTATGTTAAACTGGGTAAGCCGCTGGGTCTGCCCAGCAGACAGCGCTTTACGCTGACCGGCCTGATCAAGCCATGTAAGCTGCCAATTGGTATCTGCAAACTGGAAGCCCGCTTTGACGACTATCTCGGCTTGATCGGAAGCTAGTGGCTGGATACTAACGACGGCTGGAGAGATGATAGTTGGCGATTCTTCGGCTATTATTATCGGATCAACGGGGCGCTGGCAGCTAAAGTATCCTGCCAGGCAAGCTGTTATACCCAAGGAAACAAGCTTCCGAACGTTGCAAAATAGCGCCGTATGTCTTCGTCCCAACACCATAAACATTCTGCAATTTATGCGTTATACTGAAGCCTGTTATTAAGCGCGCATAAACCTAACTATTTATCAGTTCAACAGGCTCACACGACGTAAGTGCAACTACGATTTTTAGCCAGCTAATACGTGTCAGCACATAATCGGACCGGTCCAGTTGGCAATTATAGGTTACAATCACCGCAGCCTGCCCAGCAACGAGCGGCACTCTACCACCACAACTAATTCAGGTCGTTGGCTACCCAGAAGGTGAACGAAACGTAAGGAGTGAGGTGACATTGCAATATAAAAGGATTGGGAATGCTTCCCAATCCTTTTATATTGTGTCCAGTATGCGGTTCCTGAGTTACTTTATGCTCTTAGGGTTTACTGCCAGCCGCCACCCAGCGCCCGGTACAGGTCGATGAGCGACAGGAACTGCGCCTGTTTGGTGTTGATCAGGCTTAGCTCAGCATCCAGAACCGATCGTTGCGCCGTGATCACTTCCAGATACGTAGCGTAGCCGGTTCCGAACAGATCGTCGGAGGTTCGGGCGGCCTGCCGCAGAACGGCTACCTCCTGCGTTTGCAGATCCGCTACGTTCCTGAAGTTTTCCAGCCCTTTCAGGCTCGTCACCACCTCCGATACGCCGGTCAGGATGGCCCGCTGATACCCATAGTATGCTTCCCGGCTTTGCGCTTCAACGGCGCGCAGATTGCCTTTCAGGAACCGGCGATTGAAGACCGGGGCCGTCAGACTGCCCAGCACGCCCAGCGCCAGCGACTGCGGATTGACCAGCACACTGGCCCGGAACGCGTTCAGACCGGCATAGGGCGTCAGGTTCAGCGAGGGTAGAAACTGCGCCTGCGCAACCGCTACGTCCACGTTGGCCGCTTCCAGTTCACGTTCTGCCTGCCGGATGTCGGGCCGACGACGTACCAACTGCGACGGAATACCAGCCGCTACAACTGGCGGCAGCTGCTGCTTTTCAATGGATTCTCCGCGCGTAATGGGTTGCGGATACCGCCCGAGCAGCGCATTCAGCTGGTTTTCAGTCCGGACAATATCCTGCCGCACCCGACCCTCCAGGCTGCGTGTGTTGAGGAGCTGCGCCCGGAACTGCTGCACGGCCAGTTCCGTAACCCGGCCGGCGGCTTTCTGGACCTCAACGAGTTCTACGGCCCGCCGTTGCAGGGCTTCGTTCTCGCGGATGATCTCCAGTTCGGCATCCAGCGCCAGCAGCGTATAATAGAACCGGGCGACATCGGCCGCCAGATTCGTGATGATCAGATTACGTCCCTCCTGCGACGCCAGCACACGGGTATAGGCCGCCCGGCGCTGGTTGCGCAGTTTTCCCCAGATGTCCAGCTCCCACGACGCCCGGAAGCCTACGAAATAATCCGGCGTGGGGTTTGGGATCACGTTCGGTCCGGTGATGTTCTCCGACAGGTTGGTATCGAAGTTACCGACGCCGTTGAGCGAGTACCGGGCGTACCGATCTACCCCGGCCGATACCACCGCATCGACCTGCGGCAGCAGCACTCCCTGCGAGATACCGTAGTTGGCCCGCGCGATTTCAATACGCTGGAGCGCAATCCGCAGATCCGGGTTGCGGGCCAGGGCCGTGTCGATCAGCGCGACCAGATTCGGGTCGGCAAACAGTGTCCGGTACGGCCGGTCGCCGATACTGGCCGAATCTTGGCCACCAGCATACGACGTAGGCACCGACATAACCGGCGTAGGCGCTGGGTTGTGCATAATCCGGCATCCCCCCAGGCTACCCGCCATGACGACACTGATGAGTGGTATTATGAATTTACGATCCTTGAAGAACGGCACCGTTAGCATTCGTTTTAATGGCTATTGACTTTTTAGATGGTTGATCGCCGGCGGAATCTTTTGGACCAAACCGCTCAGCGATTCGGGCAAACAGAACATACAGGCCAGGCACCAGCACCAGGCCAAAGATGGTACCGATGAGCATACCACCCGCAGCCGCCGTACCGATGGACCGGTTACCCAACGCCCCGGCTCCCGATGCAATACAGAGCGGAATCAGCCCCATGATAAAAGCAAACGACGTCATCAGAATCGGGCGCAGACGCGTTACGGCTCCTTCGATAGCGGCCTTGACAATCGGCAGTCCCTCCTTCTGACGCTGGTTGGCAAATTCCACGATCAGGATGGCGTTTTTACCCAGCAGACCGATGAGCATGATAAGCGACACCTGAGCGTAGATGTTGTTTTGCAGACCTGCCAGTTGCAGACAGAGGAACGAGCCGAAGATACCCGCCGGCAAGGACAACAGCACCGACAATGGTAACAGCACGCTTTCATACTGCGCTACCAGCAGCAGGTACACAAACACCAGACAGATCAGGAAAATATAGATGGCCTGATCGCCCGACAGCACTTCTTCCCGCGACATACCCGACCACTCGAAGGTGAAACCACGCGGCAGTTCCTTCTCGGCCACTTCTTCAATGACCCGCAGGGCATCGCCACTACTATAGCCCGGAGCCGGACTACCGTTGATCATTGCCGATGTGTACAGGTTATAGCGCGTGAGCTGTTCCGGACCGTAGACCCGCTCCAGCCGGACAAAGTTTGAGTATGGCACCATCTCGCCTTTGTCGTTCTTTACCCGCAGCGTCAGCACGTCTTCGGGCTTGGTACGGTATTCCGGCGAAGCCTGCACATACACCCGGTACATCTGCTCGAAGCGAATAAAGTTGGTTGCATAGAAGCTACCCATCAGGGTTTGCAGCGTATTCATCGCATTCTCGATGGATACCCCCTTCTGCGCGGCCTTGTCCTGATCGACATGCAGCAGGTATTGCGGGTAGCTCGGGTCAAAACTGGTGAAAGCCGTACCGATTTCAGGGCGCTTCTTAAGCTCAGCAATGAAGTCGTCGGCTACGTCCTTCACCTTCTGAAGATCGCCCGAACGGGAGCGGTCCAGCAAGCGCAGTTCGAAGCCACTGGTATTACCAAAACCCGGCACCGTTGGTGGCGGCAGATACTGAATCTGCGCATCCTGAATGTGTTTCGTTTTATCCTCCAGCTCGGTAATCACGTCATCGACCGACTGTTTCCGTTCGTCCCACCCTTTCAGGTTGATCATGCCCATCCCGAACGAAGCACCCGCCCCATCGGTGAACAGACTGAACCCGGATAGGGTCGATACGTTCTCAACGGCTTCTATTTTAGAGGCAACCCGCTGCACCTCATCCATTGCATTCTCCGTCCGCTGCACCGTAGCCCCTACGGGGGTTGTCAGGTTGACGTAAATCATGCCCTGGTCCTCGGTCGGGATGAAACCGCTCGGCAGAATGGAACTCAGGCTCCACGTACCGCCGGCAAACAAAGCCAGCATACCCAGCGTGATGACGGTTCGGCTTACCACCCGTTTCAGCAGACTCTGGTAGCGGCCCGTTACGCGCTCGAACCACCGGTTAAACGCACCGAAGAACCGGCCCATCAGCCCTTTCTCAACGTGATTCGGGTCGTGCGGCTTCAGCATGATGGCACAGAGGGCGGGCGTAAGCGTGACGGCGTTGATACCCGAGATGACGATAGAGATCGCCAGCGTCAGTGAGAACTGCCGGTAGAAGATACCCACCGGCCCCGACAGAAAGGCTACCGGCACGAACACCGCCGACATGACCAGTGTGATGGCCACCAGCGCCCCGCTGATTTCTTTCATAGCCACGAACGTAGCCTCTCTGGGTCCCAGGTGTTCCTCGGCCATTTTGGCGTGAACCGCTTCGACCACTACAATGGCGTTATCGACCACAATACCGATGGCCAGCACCAGCGCGAACAAGGTCAGGAGGTTGATCGAGAAGCCGATCGCGCTCATAAACGCAAAGGCTCCGATCAGCGCCACCGGTACGGCCAGCGCACAGATCACCGTCGACCGCCAGTCCTGCAGGAAAATGAACACGACCAGGAATACCAGAATAAACGCTTCAAACAGGGTATGCAGCACCTCGTCGATGGACGCATCCAGAAAGCGCGATACGTCGTAGGCGTAGTTGTAGGTCATCCCTGCCGGGAAGGTTTCGCTCTTCAACTCGGCCATCCGGGCTTTCACGTTGGCGATAACTTCGCTGGCGTTGGAGCCGGGCCGCTGCTTGAGCATGATCGACGCCGATGGACGGCCGTCGGTTTTGGAGGTAATCATGTACTCGGCCGATCCGAATTCGACATCAGCTACGTCTTTCAGACGCAGGATTGAGCCGTCGGGGTCGGCCCGCAGCACGATGTTGGCGTATTGTTCGGGCGTAACAAACTTACCCGTATAGCGCAGTACGTACTGGAGCTCCTGCGGGGCGCGGTCGGCGCTTTCGCCGGCTTTACCGGGAGCCGCTTCTACGTTTTGCTTCTGCAGCGCCAGCACCACTTCATCCGCCGATACGTTGTAGGCATTCATCCGGTCAGGCTTCAGCCAGACCCGCATCGAATAGTCCCGCGACCCCATGATCTGGGCAAATCCCACGCCGTTGATCCGCCGAAGCTCCTGCAGGATGTTGATGTCGGCGAAGTTGTAAATGAATTTTTCATCGACGGACGGATCCTCACTGACCAGGTTGATGTACAGCAGCATACTGTTCACCTCTTTCTCGGTCACTACCCCAGCCTTGATCACTTCCGGCGGCAGTTCGTCCAGTACCGACGTCACCCGGTTCTGTACGTTCATGGCCGCCAGGTCGGGATCCATACCTACTTCAAAATTGATGGTAATCAGCGTAACGCCGTCGTTGCCCGATACCGACGTCATGTAGGTCATGCCCGGTACGCCGTTGATAGCCCGTTCCAGCGGGGTGGCAACGGCTTTCGTACTCACTTCGGCATTGGCACCGGTGTATTTGGCCGTAACCGTTACCGAGGGCGGTACGATATCAGGGAATTGCGTGATCGGTAAGCCAATTAAAGCCAGCACACCCAATAGTAAGATTAAGACCGAGATAACGGCTGATAATAGTGGGCGCTTTATGAATATATCGAACATGAATAATTCGGTTTACAATGTCTGGTTTTCGGTGTTCAGTTCTCGGTGTTCAGCAACACTACCGAAACGCATCATAGGTCTGGTACAATTTACAGTACTCGGGGTACCGACCGGGCGGTTCAGCGACCCGCCCGGCTGCAAACTTGAAATCCGTAAACTGGAAGCTTAATTCTTGGCTACCTCCTCAGCCTGATCCCCCTTGCCGGGTGTCGAACGGGGAATGATCTGCATGCCGTCTTTTACGTTCTGGATGCCTTCATACACGACCCGTTCGCCGGGTTGCAGCCCCGACTTGACGATGTAGTACTTACCAACGCGGCTTTGCGGCACGAAGCTTTTTGACTTAACCCGGTTGGCCGCGTCAACGACGTAGACGTAGTTTTTATCCTGGATTTCGAAGACGGCACGCTGGGGTACCAGCAGCGCATCACTCATGAAATTGTCCAGCCGGATGATACCCGACGAACCATGCTTCAGCAAGCGCTGCGGATTAGGAAACCGGGCCCGCAGCGAAATCGTACCAGACTCTTCGTCGAAAATGGTTTCCATCGTTTCGATGCGGCCTTTCTGGGGATAAACCGATGCGTCGGCCAGTACCATCTCAACGGCCTGCCCGCCTTTGCCAACCAGGTTGCGGTTTTTCTTCAGAAAGTCTAAATATTCTTTTTCTGATACGTCGAAATAGGCAAACACCTCGTGGAGATCGGAGACCATGGTCAGCAGGGTACCTTCTTCGATCAGGCTGCCCATTTTAAACGGAATCCGGTTGATTACCCCGTCGAACGGTGCCCGAATGTTCGTGTGGGCGAGGTGCAGATTAGCCTTGGCCAGTGCAGACCTGGCTTCGTCTATCTGCGCCCGGGCCGACTCAAGCTTGGCTTTAGCCAGCTGGAGTTCGGAGGGCGATATAATTTTTTTGTCGACCAGCATTTTTACCCGCTCCACCTCCACGGCCGCCGTTTTTTCGCTGGCCATCGCACTTTTTAGGGTAGCCCGGGCCCGATCAGCTTCGGCATTGTATTCCGCTTTGTTCAGGGTAAACAGCAGCTGCCCTTTTCGGACTCCCTGCCCTTCGTCGACGTGAATTTTCTCCAGAAAACCCGAAACACGGGCTCTTACTTCGACATTCCGAATGGCTTCGAGAGAGCTGACGTACTCGCGCTGAAGCGTTGTGGGCTGCCGGGTGAGCCGTACGACTGGGACGGCGAGCTTTTCTTCGGTTTTTTTCGATTGATCTTCATTAGACGTACAGCCCATTACTCCGCCGATTACCATCAGCATGAGTAGTTTGTAGGTGCGTGGGCTCCGTACACTGCGTGCAATTTGTGTATTTATCATAGTTGAGAAGGCCTAAGCCGAACCAAGACAACGTGTTTTGGTGCAACAATCCGGCGTGTGTTTCTTTCTTTTTTTGGCAAGGTGGCCCCACAGACTAAGAGCAGGCTTAGAAAAAAATTAGAAAAATCTTAGAAATTGGAAAAGCCATAAAATTGTACAAAAACAAAAACCCTGTCAGGATCAGCGTCCCAACAGGGTTATTAGCAACCATCTCAATCAGCTACGGCGCGAATCAGACGAAGTAGTCCTGATTCACAGCAATCCATTTACTTTATCACAGAGGCTGTCCCATCCGCTACAACTTGACATCTCCGTTAGTGGATCAAAGTTCCTGTCTACTTCTTAGAAAGTGCTTAACGGATTATTAGATTTTACTTAGATATTTCTGGAATAATCAGTCGATGGAAATAGAATGGAACAAAGTCGAAAAAATGAACTGATTATCAGAAGAAACGAATGAGATCCGTCTGCCAGATAATTAGCAGCGTTAGCAAAATCAGACCGATCATTAGGAGCAGCAGCCAATCCGGCTTGGGGGATGGAGGAGTCCGGGGCGTGGTAGACGGGGTAGCCTTCGTCGGTACCACCCGCCCCGGTGAACTATACGCCAGACGAGTATCGTCCAGCAAGTCTTCCATCCTGGCCGGTTTAAGCTGGTTATCAAGAAACCGTGACATACATCAAAAGTAAGTACCAGATATTAATAATATCTAAACATTTCCTTAGAAAGTCCTTAGAAACAGGCTAACGAATTAGCTCTATTGTAAACACCGTGGGTTTACCGGCTCCTGACTGGGCGGTCAGATGGCCGCGATGCAGCCGGATGATGCGCTCAACCAGCGAAAGCCCAACACCATACCCCCGGGTTTCGGCGGTTTGTCGGCCGCGGTAGAACGGTTCAAATATATACGGCAGATCATCGGCGGGAATGGGATCGCCTTCGTTTTCAACGCTGATGCGAACCACCTGCTCTTCAAAGCCGACACGGATCAACGCCTGACCGTCCGACGAAAACTTGCAGGCGTTTTCGGTTAGGTTCTTGAGCGCCGTCCGGAGCAGGGCGGCATTTCCGGGTATGGCCAGCTGATCAAAATCATCGGGCAATTCGCCCAGATCGACCGTTACCTGGTAGCGGGGATTGATAGCACTTACTTCGTCGCGAACGTCCCAGACGATTTCATCGATACGGACCGCATCGGTCAGTAGCCCCACGGCGTCGTCGCGGTTCACCTGCGACAACTGCAGCAATTCACGCGTCAGGGCCGATAGCTCCCCAACGTCGTCGAGAACCGATCGGATCGTTCGTTCGTAGGCCTGCGGTTCCCGCCGGTTAAGCAGGGCCACTTCCAGTTGTGAACTGATCTGCGTGAGTGGGTTTTTCAACTCATGCGACACGTTGGCCACAAACATCCGCTGTAGCCGAAACGATTCGTCAATCCGGTCGAGCAGCCGGTTGATGGTAGACGACAGCCGGCTGATTTCGTCCTGCTCGGGCGAAACCGGCAACCGTTCATGCAGCGTACGGGGGAAAATGTAGCTCAATTGCTTTTCAATCTGCTGCATAGGCTGCAGGGCATCGCCCGCGTAGAGCCAGCCCGAAAAGGCAACGATTGTCGTGATAGCGAGAAAGACGCCCCCGAATGCCCACATCATCCGGCGCAGAAACTGATCGCCATATACGTTTTCGGCACTGGCCAGCACCACATACTGACCCGTTGGAGTTTCGTACACGATTCCTGACAGGTAGTAGTTTTTCCAGCGAAAATCCCGTCGGCTCTGTTGCCGGACATTGGTCAGTTCGTACTTGGGTATGCCCAGCGTAATGAGATCGTTGGTTGTGAAGATCGGGAAGTTCTGCTCGTTGTAAACGGTGATCTTCTGGTTGGGTAGCTGGTCTTTACGCAGCTGGCTCAGCCGGCGCAGCAATTGCGGCTCCAGGCGCTGCCGGATGAAGAGTTCGCCGTAGGTGTTGGCTTTCCGGTCGAGCCGGTGGTAAAAATCGGAGGTGATGTAATACCAGATAAAGCCATAGATGCTGGCAAAAGTCAGCGCCACAATGGCCGAAACCAGGGCCGTGAAACGAAGCGTCAGGCGCGTACGGATGGTCATGAGGAGAGGAGGAAAGGGAGTAAAGGAGGAAAGGGAGGAGAGGAGGAAAGGCGTAAAGGACTCTGGTCGAAGCTCCTTTTCTCCTTTCCTCCCTTCCTCCTTTACTCCTCTTTTAACACATACCCCATACCAAACTGCGTGTGAATGAGTTTGGTCGGGAAATCCCGGTCAATTTTTTTCCTCAGGTAGTTGATGTATACCTCTACTACGTTGGTGCCGGTATCGAAATTCAGGTCCCAGACGTGTTCGGCAATGGCCGCTTTCGACAGGACTCGCCCCTGGTTACGAATCAGGAATTCGAGCAGGGCAAACTCGCGGGCAGTCAGGTCGACAGGCTGCCCGTTCCGGGTAACCGTTTTGGAATCCAGGTTCATTTCGAGGTCGGCGTACCGCAGCGTCTGTGCGGTCATGGCTACCTGCGTACCCCGCCGGGTCATGGCCCGTAGCCGTGCCAGCAGTTCCGAAAACTGGAACGGTTTGGTCAGATATTGATCGGCCCCCGCGTCAAACCCGGTAATTTTATCGTCGGTTTCGCCCAGAGCCGTCAGCAGCAGGATCGGCGTCGATAAGCCGCTGGCCCGGAGTTCATGCGTCAGCTCAAAACCATTCAGCCCCGGCAGAATGACATCGGAAATGATGGCCGCGTAATTATTCTTCAAGGCTAACCGCTTGGCGATCAAGCCATCATACGCTATATCTACCTCATACTGGCTCTCTTCGAGCCCCTGCTGAATGGCGTGCAGGGTTTTGGGTTCATCTTCTACTACCAGGATTTTCATATCTGTAGTGTCTGTCGACACAGTCATAATTAGGTAAACAACTTTCTACGTATTTATTCTTTCCGGACGATTATCTACGTTGTTGAGATACTCCTCGCCTTTCTTTGTATCAAACCGGTACAGATAAGGTGCTTTATGGGCGCCACCCGTCCACTTTTTGTCCAGCCGCTCCAGAATTTCAAGGCTCAGCATCTTCCGCTGGAAGTTGGTACGCAGCAGCTTCTTACCTAGAATGGTCTCGTACAGACGCTGCAGGTCACCCATCGTGAAGGTTTCCGGCAGCAGGTTAAAGCCTACCAATCGGTGATCGAGCATCAGCCGAAGGGTATCGAGTGCTTTCTGCACGATCAGCGAATGATCAAGCACCAGCGAAGGCAACTCCCGTACGTCGTACCAGCCGATAGATTCCGATAATACGTCGGGGGATGGAACCACCCGCGAAAAATCCACCAGCGCGTAGTAACCAATCGACACAAACCGGCGCGTGAACCAATGGTCGGCCGGAAGGTCCACCCCGTTTGCCCCGGCAATTTTACGACCAAAGTGATCGCTGCCCCGACCGAGTTGCCCAAACGTATGGAACTGCTCCAGATAGATGTCCGTCAGCCCGGTACGTTCGGCCAGAATGCGCTTGGCCGCGTCGTCGACATCCTCCTGCCGGTGAACCAGCCCGCCCGGCAAAGCCAGCAGATCCGTCCGCCGGAACGTCAGCAGCAACACCTTCAGCTCATTTTCGTGGAAGCCGAAAATAACGCAGTCGACAGAAAGGCTGGGCAACCACTGCTGTTCGCTGTTCAGAAATTCGTGTAAATCGGTGCTGCGCTGCATAGACTACGGTGGGGGCTAAATTCCTGGTAAAGAAAACTTTGTTATTCGAATTTTACAGCATATTATTGTACCATTATGATACAATATCCGATTAGTGCGCTGGGGCGCTGATTCACGTATCGGGTGTCGTTCTACGTTGCTAAGATAGTATGAAGTCACTGGCAAAATCCGCTTTTTGGTTGCCCGGTATCCTGGCGGTTCAGTCCGCGTCGACCTTACCCCGGGATGCCTCGTTGCCGGGCGACCGTCCGGCCCTTGCCAATATGTATTTGGATCGCCCGGCCATTCTGTTTGACTTCTCGTTGATGGAAGCGGTTCGGGCACAGAAAGACAACGTACCGTACAGTTCGAAAATCCGTTATACAAACTCGGCTTCGGCCTTAGTTATTCATCGACCGCCGTTTCGCGTCGGTAAGCCTTTGGTAACCCATTACTAACTTCTGACTATGTCACTGACTCACAAGATTTCGCGTAACGAGTTTCTCAGAACAAGCGCTCTGGCGGCTTCAGCTACGTTCCTGACCGGTCGCGTTGCGTTCGGCAAACCCCTGGATAAAGTTGGTCTTCAGTTGTACACCCTGCGCAACGAACTAAGCAAAGACGTAGAAGGCACATTAAAGAAAGTAGCCGAAATCGGCTACAAAGAGGTCGAAACGTTTGGGTACGCCGACGGTAAGTTTTTTGGCAAGTCGCCCAAGGAGTTCAAGCAGTTGCTGGACAGCCTGGGGCTGAGCGCCGTGAGTGGCCACTACCTGGTTGGCTCAGCTATGCCGGCTGTGAAAGGGACGCTGACCAACGGCTGGGAGCAGGCGATCAACGACGCCAAAGAGGTTGGCCTGATGTATATGATCTGCGCTTTCCTGTTCCCCAACGAACGCAAAACGCTGGATGATTACAAACGCTACGTTGACCTGTTCAATAAGTCAGGCGAAGCCACCAAAAAGCAGGGCATTCAGTTTGGTTATCATAACCACGACTTTGAGTTTCAGCCGGTAGACGGCCAGATGCCTTACGACCTGCTGCTGAAAGGCACCGATCCGAAGCTGGTTAAAATGGAGCTTGACCTGTACTGGGCCGTGTTTGCCGGCAAAGATCCGGTCGATATGTTTAAACAGAATCCCGGCCGGTTCCCGCTGGTCCACCTGAAGGACATGGAAAAATCGTCGGAGCGGGCTTTTGCTGAAGTCGGCACGGGGTCCATCAACTTCCAGCACATTATGGATGCCCGGAAAACTGCGGGTATCGAACACTTCTTCGTGGAGCAGGACGTTTGCAAGCGTCCTCCGCTGGACTGTATTGCTACCAGCTTCGCGAATGTAAAGAAACTGACTGTTTAAAACCGGCGGATGCCCCTATACGCAGCCAGCCGCTCGTGTGATACAGAGCGGCTGGCTGCGTATAGGGGCATCCGGTTCGTTTCGATGGCTGTTCCGGACCATTAGCTCACTTTAGGCCGGACGTTCTGTACAGTGAAATAATCCTAATGTTCTATAGATTATTACACCATTATAAGTAGATTTTAATAAAAATAGTGTTATATTAGCGTATACTCACTATACTCAACACATCGATATGGAAGCGACAAAACTAACCCTGACTTTGTTGGGCTTGCTCATTGCATCGGGTCTACTGACATATTTCACCCGAAACGACCAGCCGGCGTTTATTAATGAACCGCGTAAGAAAAAGCATCATAAGAAGGAACGAAAGCGCGAACTCCAGCCCCGGCTGCTTGAGAACGGCGTTGTTGTGCTCAGCTCTGAGCGGGAAAAGCGGCTATGGAAGGAAAAACAGCGATTGGATGACCTCTTTGAGGACGATATGCCCGTTGACCAGCGCCCTGCTCAGCCCTCCCCTACGCCGGGTGCATAACCCATGCGATTGAGCAGCCGGGATGTTGTATAAAAACAAGATGAATTCTGTGAAAAGCCGACGGTCATTGTCGGCTTTTTCTACAAACGTACCGTTGTCGCTGAAAAGCCGGTATGATTTCCAAATTACTGCGGTCGTCTTGTTTAGAAATATTCTAAGTTTACGTATATTTGCTACTCAAAAGTGCATTAAACTTGATCTGATCACGTGTATACGGTAAGTTCCCGCTCAACCGACTGGATTGAAATCTTCCGCACCGACAAGGGTGTTGTTTACCAATGCGATGCTACGCAGCGGCTGATTCTGGCGTTCTGGGATACGTACACGGCCCTGTCGGCCCGCGACTTTGCGCAGTTCCGGCGGATGGTTGAGACCATTGATGTGCGGCAAATGGCCCTTAGCACTGACTTAGCCCACGACGTTGAGATTCTGACTCCACCGCGTTCTGAGCGTTGCTACGTATTGACTCTCTGCGAAGTTATTCACCTCCGCGAATTGCTGAGTGGTGCGCAGACGATGCTCGAACTGAACAGCCTGCTGCGCGAATGCGGCTGCCGCTTGCCGTAAACTCTACAACTAGACTTTTTCTAAATTTCCCCTAGTTGAGCCAGTCGCACAACTCCGACTGGTTTTTTGTTGTTTATTTGGCATTAGATTACCCTCACCGGATAAAATCGTCTGTTTATGAAAGATTTAGTAAGACTTCGGACCCCGATCAAAGAGAGCGTCGAATTGGCGCTGAACCAACAGATACAAATGGAAATGGTTTCATCGTCGAAGTACCTGGCGATGGCGGGCTGGTGCGACCGCAATGGGTTTGACTACAGCGCTGGTTTCTTCTACAAGCAGTCAGAAGAGGAGCGCGGCCATGCCATGAAACTGTTCCATTACCTCTGCGACCAGGGCGCTACGGCGATTTCACCCGAAGTTCCGGCCGTTGCGCAGGAATTTGATACGCTGCGGTCGGTTTTTGAGGGAGCGCTGGAGCAGGAAATTGCCGTTACCGACTCCATCAACCGCATTATATCGGTTTGCCGCCGGGAAAACGACTTCGCAACGGAAGAGCTGATGAAGTGGTACGTGAAAGAGCAGATGGAAGAAGAATACATCGCCCGTCGCTGCCTTGACCTGTTCGACCAGATCCCGGCTGACCAAATCTTTGAGCTGGATAAGCAGCTGTCGAAAGTTACCTACGACGGTAACGTGTTCGAATAATATCCCTCTTTACACAGAAAAGCCCACGTTTGCGCGTGGGCTTTTTTGTTTTATAACCGGGAGTTACCCCAGGACCTCGCATTTTAATCCCGCCTTCTGCATAACCCGGATTACGTCGACTTCGGCCAGCGTTTCGGCTTCAATACGCAGTACACAATCGCAGTCTTCAAGGTCGACACTCCAGCGGCAGATGCCTTTTAGTTTACACAACCGGCAGGCCGCTTGATGAACACGCTGAGCCGAGTTGATATTGGTACGAAAAACAAGAACGTTCATAGCGTTGAAGGTTTACAATCAGTGTTTCAGCGAATAAGACGGCCGCAGCCGGTCTTTATCAGAAGCCCTGATTGACGTGGTCTGTTTTCTGAACTTTTTGCGACGGTACCACAGCAAAAAGCCGGTCACCGTCAGAACGGCCCCCGAAAGGCTCATAAACGCGTAGAGGATTTTGATGGGCAAGCCACCGTACTGCCCGAAGTGCAGGGTGTACAATGTGTACTCAAAGCGTTCCAGATTGCTCAGATCCAGTTCGCGGAATACCGTTTTTACGGCACCCGTTTGCTGATCGAACTCTGCGTAGCTGCTGTATTCACCGTAGAGCCAGTTCTGGCCGGGCGAGGTTGCATAAATACGAACGGGAGCGTCTTCCTGCCGCGGAAACGAAACGGTATTGACCCGCCCACCAAATAACGTCAGCGTTTGCTGCACCAGTTTGTCGAGGTTGACACGAACGACCGGTGGCTCCTGCGTTTCTTCAACGGTTGGCTTGCTGCTGAAATGGGTCCTGACTTCCAGCGCATATTTCATCATCCAGAAGCCACTTAACGCCAGGATCAGGTTGAACAATAGTCCCCAGACACCCATAATCCGGTGCAGGTTTGAGGAGATCGTTCGCCAGTTGGTCCATTTTCCATTGAATTGAAACAGCAGGACTTTCAGCAGTGATTTCCGATACACGTACAGGCCGGTAATGACCGAACCCAGTAGCGCCAGCGCAAAGATGGCCGCCAGAAACTCACCGAACTTGCCAAGGTAAAATTCGTAGTGGATCGTGAGCAGAATGTCGTACAGGCTATCGAAGGTTTTACCCAGCACCTCGCCATTGTACGGATTTACGTAGAGCAGGCCATACCGCTTGGTCGACGGCTCATAGATGCGCATCTCAATGGTTTCTCCGGGCGTTCGGGGAAGCCTTCGAAACGAATACAGGTACGTGTCTGCTACCTGGGTGCTGACCCGCTCGTAGATCGTTTGGTAGGGTAGCCGCTGGGCTTTCGGCGCCACGCGCAGCAAGTGCGGATGCTCCCACAGGTTCAGTTCTTCGCGGAAAACGATGACCGACCCCGTCAGGAAAAACACGAGAATGAACAGCCCGGCGATCAGGCCTAACCACGAGTGAAGTGCGAAGATGCGCCGGGCCAGTTTCATAACGGTCAGAATTTATACGATACACCCAAAATTGCCCGACGCGGCCATTGCGGCTCCCAGCACCCACCAAACTGCCGCAAATACGACGTTTGGTTGGTCAGATTCGTTACGTTGAGTTGCGTCCTGAACCCCTTCCACGCATAGGCAATGCTGGCATCCATGGTTGAATACGGTCTGGTCAGGCTCGCAACCGTGTTGTCAAGCGCGCCGTAAAACTGGCCTTTGTGGAAAATACCGTAGCCCAGCTCAAGGCCCGGCAGCAGACGCGGTACGCGGTACGATGCCCACACACTGTAACTTTGGCGTGGCTGGTTCGGTAACCAGTTACCTTTGGGGAAAGCCGGATCATCAACTACTTCGGCCCGGATGAAAGAGGCATTCGCGTTGACCTTCAGATTATCCGTAATCCGGCCATTTACGTCTACTTCAATACCCTGGCTCTGATAGCGGGGGGCATAATAGGTATAGTACCGTTCATCTTCAGACCAGTTGATGATAGGGAAGCCGGTTGGTAGCTGGTCGCTGTCGGCATACGTATACACATTATCCTTGTTGATCCTGAACAGAGCCACCGTCACGCCTAACCGTTCGCGGAGCAGATTGCTCTTCACGCCTACTTCAATCTGGTCACCCTTTGTGTTTTGCAGCATGAGGTTCGGATCAATATAATCGAAGCCGTTGACCTCATAGCTCTGGCTATACGAACCGTACACCGACATCCACGTGCGGGGTTTATACACCAGACCAACGCGCGGTATCAATGGATTCACTTCCACAGGCTTGTACCCTTCTGGTACGTCGCTGGCATTGTCGTAACGGTTACCATTGGTGTACTGATTATAGCGCAGCCCGAGCAGAACCTGCAACCGATCGTTGAACAAACCGATCTGATCCTGCGCATAGAAGCCCCAGCGGGTGTAGAACGACCGATAGTTATCAGCTTCTTCCTTAAACGGTTCCAGCACCTGCTCGCCGTAGTTCGGCCGGAACATGTTGAATGTTCCCGGAATTTCTACGCTGAGAAAACCCAGGCCCAGGTTCGTATCCTCTACGTAATCGGCGCCCACCAGAACGTTGTGCGTCAGCGGTCCGGTTGTTACCGAGCCAACCAGATCGAGTGATGCGGTATAGGTGTTGAACCGTTGTTTGAAATAGTACTGCTGGCGGGTAATGTTTCCGAGCGAATCAGCGTCATTCTGCGGGTAGATGTTCAGGGGTGTCCGCTCGGTCAGCGTATAGCTGAGCAGATTCCGGACGCTCCAGCTACGACTCAATTGATAATTGACCGTCGAGAATAAGCTGGTGTTCAAATAATTGTAGGTCGCGCTTTTCTCGCCAAGGAACGTATTGATCGGCAGTCGGCTCAATCCCTGGAACGTTCTGTCTGGCGAAACCAAGCCCGGATCGCCCACCCGATTGTCCTTCTTATAGTTGGCTTCAACCGTCCAGGACAACCGCGGTGAAATATCCCAAGTGATTACCGGGGCCAGCATCAACGTTTTGTTGTTCACCACATCCCGGAAGCTGTTCGACCGTTCGTAGGTAGCGTTGAGCCGGTATTTGAGCGTCCGGCTGGCGTTCAGCGGGCCACTGATGTCAACCGATGGGCGAACCAGTCCGTACTGACCCACTTTCAGATCAATCCGGCGATAATTGTAATTGAGCGGTTTTTTAGTGACGAAATTGATGATGCCGCCGGGCGCTACGTCGCCGTACAGAATAGCGGCCGGTCCTTTCAGAAACTCAATATTCTCGTAGAAATCGGCGAAGTGGTTACCCATGTTCCAGAGCAGCGTTCCGTTTCGCCGGAAGTTGGTCCAGTTGTTCATGTCAAACCCACGCGAGTTGAAGAACTGATACCCACCGCTGTAAGAGCCTGTCAGCGTTACGCCACTGACGTTCTTGACCACATCGGCCATATTGATGATTTGCTGCTGCTGAATCAGGTCCTGCCCGACAATCTGCACCGATACGGGAATATCGAGCAGGGGCACATCTAATTTGGTTGCCGTGGCGGTCCGGCGCTTCTGACCGGTTACAACCACCTCACCAAGTTGCTTGGCCGTTGATTTTAAGCTTACGCTGACGGTAGCCTCAGGGTTAGATGATACGGTGACGGTTTGTTCGATCGGCTCAAAACCAACCGCACTAACGAGCAGCGTCTGTTCACCTTCTGGCAGATTGCGCAAGGTAAAATTGCCGTCTCCATCGGTGGTGACACCGACTTTGCCACCTTTTACTACAACGTTTATGAAAGCGGCCGGTTGGCCATCGAGGGTGGTAACGTTACCTCGTAATGTGCCTTTAGGCGATTGAGCCATTATCCGGTTAGACAACAGCATGAGTACAAGTATACAGGTATAGCTAAACTTCATACGACAAAAGTAATTAGTATTTAGACTCATTTTAAACAACAGCCAAAATTTACTTGTCCTTGGTTAACATTCGGTAAATCAATCGGCTGAATAATCTTGATTCATCAGTGCAGCCCGGCGCATGACCGCCTTAGCCGCCTTTTTTCGGCGACCCCACCAGATCAGGAAACCGGTGACGGGTAAACTGGCCAGAAACAAAGCGACCAAGCTGGCCAGCAGTTTGGTCGGTAAGCCGTAGATACTACCGACATGAATAGCGTAGTTGGAATTGCGCCAGGTAGCGCCCAGAGTTTTGTCCTCCTGCCGATCCTGGTGAAACAGGTCGCCAGTGCTGGGGTGATAGTAGTAGCTGTCCCACTCGTCCCAACCTGAACCGGTATTGAACCTCACGTATGCGGCTATCTCGGCTTCCTTTTGGTCAGTGGTTGCAGGCAGGTACAGCCCAATTGATGTCCAGGCAGGACGTTTGGTTACTACATCGGCCAGGGCCTTATCGATGGGTTTCAATAAGAACGGACCAGTTACGGCGGGCGGATCGTGCTTTGGAAAAACCCGTTTGGGATCGTCGCCCAGCAGGCGGTAGATGCCGTTTGTCCACCAGTCGAACGTCCAGACCAGGCCTGTCGTCGCCAGCAGCAGAATCAGCAGATTGGTGTAGAAACCACCCACGTTATGTACATCGTAATTAACCCGTCGCCAGCGGGCGTTCCATTTGATGGAGAAGCGTTGTTTGAAGGCAGCTTTATTTTTAGGAAACCATAACACTAAGCCCGTCAGCGACAACACCATGACAAACAGCGTAGCAAAACCGACGATGTAATGCCCGATGTCATAACGCAGCAGCAGGTTTTGATGCAGTCGACGGGTCAGATCAATCCAGTTGGTCAGCATATCAACCCGGCCCAAGACCTTTCCGGTGTAAGGATCGACGTAAATCTTGTCCCAGTAGGCATAGTCCGCCCAGTGCGTCCATCCGGTGGGCTTCTCATTGCTTTTGTAGGTACTGAAAACGTAGGCGCGGGCGGGGTCGTTCGTGATCTCAACGCCTTCAATCGCTTTTCCCGGCACTGCCCGCCGGGCCGTCTCGGTCAATGCAGAAAGCGGTTGCTGCGGGCTGGTTCGCGGCTCCACAAATACGTAATCACGATAATACCAGTGCGTGAGTTCCTCGTCCCAGACAAAGATGGCGGCCGCCGACATACTGACAAACACCACCAGCCCGGACGTTAGCCCGAGCCAGAGGTGAACGATGCCGATGATTTTTCTGAGCGTCATAACGTTAGGTTTTTCGGGTTGCCTGCCGGTCGTCAGAACGTGTAGGCCGCCGTTAACAGGTAGTTTCGGGGAGCACCGGGGAAATTGCGCTGGTAATTGTAGCCCCCTGTCCAGTGCGTCCTGTCGGTAATGTTGTTGAGATTAAGCCCGAGCTGAAACTTCTCGACCTGGTAATACACTGCGGCATTGAACACTACGTAGCCGGGCAGTTTGAGGTTCGCATCGAAGGTGTTGCGCTTCGACACCTGCGAATGCCCCGCGGCTATTCCCAGGCCGCGCAGGGTACCGTTCCCAAAAACGTACTTGATCCAGCTGCCACTGATGTGCCGGGGAGCGTTTTCCTTCACCTGTCCGACCAGGCTGTTGACGTCGTTTTCGGTATCCCTCGTAATGCGGGTGTCGTTGTTTGCATAGTTAATCAGCACGCTCAGATTGCTGGTGATCTTCCCGGCGGCTTCCAGTTCAAATCCACGGGCGCGTTCCTGCCCACGCTGCAGCAACCGATCCGGATTACCGGCGTCATTGGCCGATACCAGTACGTTGTTCTGCGTAATCTGATACACTGAAAACGTACTCAGCAACCGCTTTCTGAAGAACTCGCCTTTCAGACCACCTTCCACCAGTTCGCTCGTCAGCGGATCGAAAGGACCACCCGTGCGTGGGTTCGACAGCGTGGCTCCCTCCTGTGGTTCAAACCCGGTAGCGTAGGTGGCGTAAGCGTTCAGTTGGGGCGTTAGGGCGTACACTAAGCCAACGCGGGGCAGCAGGGCCGTCTGCTTTTGCTCGTTGGTTACAGCGTTGTTGTACACCCCCGTAAAATCGGCGACCGGGTAGCGGTAAAATTCCTGCCGTAAGCTAAGCAGTGCCTGCCAGCGCCCCCACTTAATAAGGTCCTGCACGTAGAGACCCTGCGTATCGTATTTATCGCCGTACGACGAGTAATTAGCCGCCGGAAACTGGTAACTGGCTACCGGGCGCTGGTAGTAGACCGGGCGGGTTAAACTAAAATCAGGCAAACCCTGGGCGGTTCCTTCGGCGTAACTGTCGTAAGAGATGTTGCTTCCCTGCACGAAATCGTAACCCGCGAGCAGCGTGTGGCGAACCGGACCCGTTTCGGCATCGAACGTAAAGTACGTCGTCAGGTTGTTGCCGATGAACTTGGTCAGCCGGTCAGTGAAGTACAGTTCGATGGAGTCGCGGGTGATGTATCGGTTGAAACCGTGTTCGTTCAACTGCTCATCGAACCGAAACTTCAGATAGGATGCGTTGAAAGTAATCCGGTCGGTCAGTTGCTGGGTGAACGAAAGCGTCAGGGCCAGGTTCTGCTGCCGCAGATAGTCGCCCGGCTGCGAAAGGTTGAACGTAATGGGCGTCGACAGCAGGCTGTTATCGTTCTGGAAGATCGGCCGTCCGCGATCCAGCAGCGTATTGATGCCCGAATACACTAAGTCAGCGTTGAAGCGCGTGCCTGGACGGGGCAGAAACGACACCGACGGCGCTACCACAACGGTTTTGTACTGCATCTGATTGCGAAACGACTCGGCATTTTCGTAACCCAGGTTCAGCCGGTACAGCAGCGTTTGCCTGTCGTTGAGCGGCCCCGTGAAGTCGGCCGTCGCCCGGAACGTATTAAAACTGCCGGTCGTAAAGCTCACTGACTTACGTTCTTCGGCGAGTGGCTTTTTGGTTACCATGTTGACCGTTCCGCCGGGGTTGGTGTTGGAAAACGTCGCCGAAGCCGGGCCTTTGATTACTTCGACCCGCTCAATATTGACCAGCAGAGGACTAGTCCAGAAGTTATTATAGGAACGTAATCCATTGATCAGCCGCCCGTTGCTGCCGCTATTGCGGAAGCCGCGCATGGTGATGTCGTCATACGTTGAGAACTGATTGATACCCGCTACGTTCTGCACAACGTCCTGCAGGCGATACGACTGCCGGTCCTGAATCAATTCCTTGGTGATTGTAGAAATAGACTGGGGAGTTTCCCGAATGGGTAGTTCAATTTTAGCCGCCGAGAACGAATTGTCGTTTTTGTACGACGTTTCGCGCCGACCCGTCACCTCAACGGTCTGCAATTGCTCAACCTGCGCAGCAAGCTGTATATTCAATATCACCGGCGCGTTGTCACTGATGGCGACCTGCTCACTTCTGGTAGCGAATCCAACGCCCGATATAGTCAGTGTATACGTACCGACGGGCACATTCACCAGTTGATACTCGCCCTCTTGGTTCGTAATCGTGCCCATGCGGGTTGGCTTAAGCGTAATGTTTATCTGGGCGGCAGGTTTGCCGTCGGAGGTGGTCACTCGGCCGCAGATAGAGCCTCCAAGTGATTGAGCCATTACCAGAGCCGGTAACAGCATAAGTATAAGTATGGATGTAAAGCGAAATTTCATGCGCTAAGGATAATTATTTAGACTCGTTTCAAATAATGGACAAAATTTTGTTAATCAATTACTTCCTGAGATGTGGTTGATTTGAGTACCGAGTCGGCCGCATAACCAGCCTGTTAATGGATAGTAAACCGATCGGCTGCATAACGCGGTTAGCAGAGTGTAAGCCGCCAGTTCATGAGGACGTGAACCCACGCAGCGGCAGGTTGAAGCGCAGATAAATTCGATTCATGCGCTAATTTTGTCGGCCCACCGAAACCGTCGGTGGCATCTTAGCTTCCGTTCGCGGGCTTCGGTCTAGTTAGATCCTGACGCTCAGGCTCGCCAGCCAGTTAATGGGCTTTTGCGGCAGACCCGCGTAGTTCCAGTAGCGTTGGTTAGTCAGGTTGTTGCCGTTCAGGCTGAAGCGGCAATTGCCTACGTTATAGAACACTGTTGCGTTGAGCACCGTATAAGCCGGAATCACAAAGGTGTTTAAGTCATTATTAAAATTCTGTGCGTAGTGATTAAACCCAAACCCGAAGCCTAATCCTCTCAGTATTCCTGTCTGAACCGCATAGGTCGTCCAGAGGTTAGCCGCGTGGGGCGCTACACCCGCCGGGCGTTTACCCTGCACGCTTTCGTCGGCGCGCTCAAACTGGCTGTTGTTGTAGCCGTAGCCGGCCAGAATCCGCCAGCCAGGTAGCGGATTAGCCACCACTTCAACATCGATCCCCCGGCTCAGGCGCGTACCATCCTGGATACGAAGCTGCTGATTGGTCGGACTCTGCCGCACCACGTTGCTAATCGCGATATCGTAGTAGCTGAGAGTACCCGTCAGGATATTATTCAGAGCCAGCTTTACCCCCCCTTCCCACTGACGCGAAAACTCGGGCTGGAAGGTTTGCAAGGACGTGGGGGCCACGTTGTTGAAACCCGTCGAATAGTTGCCGAAAAGGGATAGTTTTTCAGGAATAAGTTGATAAACGGCCCCCAGCTTGGGCGACAAAGCGCCCTGTCGGTACGGTTGGGGGTTTTGGCGGCTAAAATCTGCGTAGCCGGGATTGTAGTACCAATCGTAACGTAGGCTCAGCAGCATGTGAAACCGGTTGGTCAGATCCACCTGATCAGCTACGTACAGACCCGTCGACCGAAACTGGTTCAGGTACGTAAACGTCACGTTATTGGCATTAGCACGGGCCGTAGTCGGATTAGCAATCGGGACAAAATCCCGCGCCAAGTTAATGGTATCCATGTGGAATGGCGTGGCACTGTAACGCCCCTGCGACGCCTGCTGAACGTCCTGCACATTTACCCCTACCAGTAGGTTGTTTTGAATTCGCCCCAGCCGGAACTGACCGTTCAGGTTGAGTTGAGCGGTGGTAGCATCAAACTGATAGTCGTAATCGTAGTAATCGCGCGCCATCAGCGTGTCGGACCGAAAGTAAGGAAAGAAAGCTCCGTTTGTGTGGTCATACATCGTCTTCTGTAGGTCGGCCGTTAGTTTCCAGCCGGAACTGAGCGTATACTGCGCCTGACCGGCAAAAAAGTTCTGTGTAACCGGCTTGACATTGCGAAACTGCTGATCACCGTAGTAGCGGTCGTAGCGCAGGGGTAGGTCTCGAATGTTGCGGGGACGTGATAAATCCAGCCCATCGGTCAAAAAATAGAACTTATACGGGTACTGGCTTGAATTCAACTCGGCTTCGAGCTTCAGTTGCAGTTTATCGGAGGGTTTATACACTAAGACAGGCGCGACAAGCAGGTCTTTTTGCTTGGCGCTGGTCTGCTGCCAGAACGGGTCAACCTGGTAGGCTACATTAAGCCGAAAAAACACGTTGTTCTCCTGGCTTAGCACCGTGTTGATATCCGCCGTTGCGCGAGTCAGGCCGTAGCTCCCTAGCGCCAGACTTCCTTCGTAAAGCTGGCCGTTGAAGGCTGTTTTAGTTACTTTATTAATGACTCCACCATACGAAGCTGCGGTGCCCGACGAGCCGAAGAGCGTACCGGCGGGGCCGCGAAGCACCTCAATCTGTTCAATGCTCTGCGGGTCCCCGCCCGTCAGCGTATTGTTGAAAAGACCATTACGAAAGTTAGGCGACACGGCAAAGCCTCTCAGATACAAGGTTGTATAGCCGTATCCATCGGTGGTGGCTGCGGCTCCCCCCGGCACGGCCCGAAGTGCTGTCTGAAAGTCGGTGGCCCCAATCTCGCGGATGACCTCCTTGGTCGCGACCGAATACGCCTGCACATCGTCAAGGTACTTGATGGGCATCCGGCTAAGCTGCCTCGAATCCGGCTTCAAGGTCCGCCCGGCCGTGATGGTCACCTCCTGAAGCTGCTCGTTATTTTCAGCCAGAGTAAAGTCGGTTGTCATAATTTCCCCAACGGCGACGGTAACCATCTTCTCCTGCGTTTGCAAGCCTACCAAACTGGCCGTCAAGGTATACGTACCCGGCTTCACGCGATCAATCCGAAATTGTCCCTGAGCGTCGGCAATGCTACCCCGGCTGGTACCCTTGAGTTTCACACTCACAAATGCGGCTGGTTTACCATCGGCGGTTTGGACTGCCCCTCTTATACTGGCGTTTTGTTGCGCTAAAGCGGAACTGCCTACTACTAAAAAAGATAGTAGACAAATAAACTGGCAAATATGGTTTACAAGAATGACCCTGATAGAGTAGTGGTATAACATGGGATTACATTACTAAGTGTATGTAGTTAGGTAGCTGTCAGGTGCCCAACAGCGGACAACCGGTTTAAACCTCAATGCCTCACGTTTGAGCCTTTCTGTGAAGGTTTTCATGAATACTTGGCACAAACCTATATTCTCTTTAGAATGATTCCAAACAATTTCTTCAGTTATTTGTATAAAGTCTAAATAAAATCAGAAATTTAACGGTCTCATTACAAACACGTTACCTATGCGCCTATTATGCTTACTTACCGGGCTTGCTCTCTTAAGCCGTATCAGTCATGCCCAGCCCTCTCCAACTGCTCAGGATATTGCCGCCATCAAAGGCCAGTGCGGCTGCCATGATGTCGAGTTCGTGTACGCCGAGACGTTCGCGCCCGACAAGAATTACTCGTTCAAAGACCGCTACCGGGCTAAGGGAACCGAATGGGTATTTGTGGAAGAGGATCGACCAGGCAAGATCGTTATCCAGCACCTGCTGGTCATCGGCGCGTCCACGCCGGGCGAAACGATGGTGATCAAGCACTGGCGCGAAGACTGGCTGTTTGAAAACACCAGCCTGCTGAAGTTCGACCAGAACGCGACCTGGAAACGCGTTCGTCTTACCCCGGCGCAGGCCAAAGGGCAGTGGACGCAGCAGGTCTTCGAGGTCGACGACAGCCCCCGCTACGAAGGCTCAGCTACGTGGGTTCACGCCGATGGGCGGCACTTCTGGGAAAGCACGGCCGATGCGCCCTTGCCCCGTCGGGAGTACACCAAACGCAGCGACTACAACGTACTTCGCCGAACCAACCACCACGAGATTACGGCCGACGGCTACGTACATGAGCAGGACAACGACAAGATTATCCGCACGGAGTCTGGTGACCAATTGCTGGTTTCGGAAAAAGGCCTGAACACGTACAAACGTACTGATGAAGCCAAATGCCAGGCTGCCAAAGCGTGGTGGCAGAAGAACCGGGCCTACTGGGCCGACGTCCGCGCCGTGTGGAATGAGGTACTGGCCAGCCGCACAACGGTAGCCCTGCGCGGGCAGGTGAAAGGCAATGTCCTCGGCCGAGAACTGGACGAACTGGCTGCGTCTGCCCAGCAATCGACGTATAACTCCGCAGCCAGTCGTCAACTGATCCGGCAGACGATTGAAAAGTATCTGAAGTAAGCATCCACCCAAGCTCTGAAGGCCGGCAGCTACCAACCGGCCTTCGGGGGTTGGGGATATTTTTATAAATTTTTCACTTCATCCATAGGGGTGCGGGCAAAAGCGGTTGTCTTAGGGCTGTAGATGAACAGTAATACAACCATTTTTAATCATGCACGCATCCTTTTCACCAGCATCGGCGGCCCCCAGTCTGACACAGCCGCTCGTGCATCAAACTTCACACCAGCCGCCGGCTGACCCGGTTTCGTCAACCTATTCGTATGGGCCGGTTCCGCCACCGAGCCGACAGCCCCGAACGCACAGGTGCCGTGCGTGCCCCCTCCCTACGTGCCCTAACCGGCCGTAAGAACGTAGCAATGTATTGGGTTAACTGTACGCCTGACCGGCCATTCCGGTGGGAGCGGCTACCCTATTGCCTAATCGGATCCAATCAACTAACAACAACACATACAATGAATAGCGCACCCATCTCCTTCCTCGCTCTGCTGGTAGCTCTGCTGCTTCAGGGTATCCTGCCCGTTCAGGCCGCCGGGCGTGACTCCTTTCCGTCGCCCCCGACCTCATCCAATCGGCTGTTTTACATTCAGCGCAGTAAAGACGCCAACACCATCGTCTACGACGCGAACCTGACCGCCGACGGTCGGCTCGACACCAGAAAGCCGATCCAGGTGTACTGGATTCGGTATGCCGACCGGGGCCAGCGCGAAGACCTGAGTTCGGTTCAATGGCACATGGCCTATGGCTACAAACACAATCCGGCTCCGGACGCCCCCGACGCCTACGATGTCAGTCTGAACGCGTTCCGCAAGCGCCCCATTAAGGTGGTGTACCGGCATGGAAAGCCCGTCGCGATGACGACCATCAATGGCCATTCGGCCTGCCTGCAAAAAGTGTTCGTGCAGGTATCGCCCGGTTCCGGCCTGATTCCTAAAGTTCATTACGTCGACATGTTCGGTATTGACCCTGAGAAAGGCCAGCCCGTTCATGAACGAATCAATTTCTAACGCACCTCTTTCTTACTACCAATCATGAAATTTGAGTCAGTGCAAGCTGACGTACAACCGATTGTGTTGTACGCCGTGCCTCTTATTGTCGTTTGCATAGCCCTGGAGTGGTGGCTCACCCGCCACGATGATGACCGGAAATACGACAGCCGGGATTTCAAAGCGTCGCTGGGCATTGGGCTGGGGAGCCTGGTAATCAACGGTGTTTTGAAAGCCGCTACGGTCGGCATGAGCTGGTATTTCTATGAACTGGTCCCCTGGCGACTGCCAAACACCTGGTGGGTCTGGGTACTGGCGTACCTGAGCATCGACCTTTGCAACTACGTAGCGCATTTCGTAGCGCATAAGCAGCGGGTCTGGTGGGCTACCCACGTCACGCACCACTCGTCGGAGCACCTGAACTTCTCGACCTCCTTCCGCAACTCGTGGACGCAGTATCTGAAGATCATTTTCTTTACACCGGTCTGGTGTTCGGGTATCCATCCCGTCATTACGTTTACCTGCTACCAGCTTGATCTGCTCTATCAGTTCTGGATTCATACGGAGGTGATTCCCAAGCTGCCGCGCTGGCTGGAATACGTCTTCGTGACGCCCTCGCACCACCGCGTGCACCACGGTCGCAATCCGAAGTACATCGATAAAAATTTCGGGACAACGTTCATCATCTGGGACCGGCTGTTCGGTACGTTCGAGGAAGAAACCGAAGAACCTGTCTACGGCCTGACCAAGCCGGTAACCTCCTTCAACGTAATCTACCTGAACTTCCACGAGTGGGCCGACATCTGGCGCGACCTCCGCAAAAGCCGCAGTGTCCGCGAAGTAATGACGGTGCTGTTCGGCCCTCCGTGACGATTTCGATGCGACCTTCGTGTAGCCCGTTAACAGAATAGCCTGATTTATAAATCTGCAAAGCTGCACAGGAGCGACCTAGTCAAGCGGGTCGCTCCTGTGCAGCTTTCTGCGTTTGCTACGTAGTTTGTTATCGACAGGCCTCATGCCTGGTTTTATAGTTTTTCACATACCGGGTCCAACTTTTGCCTATGATCTGCGTCTTAATGGCGAAATTGACGTCATTTTTAGCCATACCTCATGAAAAGAATAGCCTATCTACTCGTTGGTCTCATGGCCGTTTCGTTTGGCTGCGACCGTGATCGCCTTCCCAAAGGCACTCCGCAGTGCGTTCGGGACGAAATTGAGAAAATCAAGCAAGCACCCGTTTGGAACCCGCCCCTCAAGGTGTATAGCTACCTGTACAAGGGGCAGACCGTTTATTATATCCCTGTTTACCAGTGCTGTGATTTTGCGAGTCAATTGGTGGACGAAAACTGCAATGTCGTATGCTCTCCTGATGGGGGACTCAGCGGCCGGGGCGATGGCCGATGCCCTGATTTTACCGCTACGCGCTCCAACGAAAAGTTAGTCTGGCAGGACACCCGGAAACCATAAACGCGTGGCCGATCAGAGTGCTCTGATCGGCCACGCGTTGCCTATGTCCCCGTACGGTATTCGTCAAAATGCGATGCGGTAACTCAGCACCGGAATCAGGCCGGTCATGTAGCTGGTCTTGAGCTGCCCGGCGCGTGGGTCGTAGTACTGCCCGAAAATGTTCTGGCGATTCGTTACGTTCTGCACATCCAGCGAGAGCGTCCGGGTTGACGAAACGCGGTTTTTCTTCCAACTCAGGCGAATGTCGGCCCGGAAATAATCCGGCAGTTGTTCCGAGAAAGCCGCCGACTCCACCAGCACGGTCTCCCCTTTCTGCCGCGATGCCTCCAGGTCGACCGGTGTCGTACGGTAGCCACCGTAATACGTCACCTTCACGTTCAGCCCAATCACGCTTTTCCGGAACAAACCCCGGTCGCCCGTGCTGATCTCTTTACCCGCCAGGAAACTGCTGGCGTACCGGCCGTTGAAGCGCGTATCCCGCCAGATGCCGTCTGAACCCTGGTATTCTGAGTTATACAGCGACGACGACCACAAAAAGTAGAAATTGTTGTGCAGAAACTGCTCGACGGTCAGCTCCAGGCCGTAGTTCCGCCCAATGCCTTTGTTCGCCAGCCGTTCGGTAGTCAGGCCATCGAAGCTGTTGACCAGGGCGAACGAGTTACGCTTGTCGGCAGAAACAGGGATGTTGAACAGGGATTGGTAGTACGTTTCGGCTTTCACGCGGAGGTGGTCGTTGATCGACCAGTCGTAGGCCAGCACGAGGTGGTGCGAGCGAGTAAATCCAAGATTCTGGTTCAGCGTATTTCCGAGGCTGTCGGTTGTGAAATACGTACCGATGTTTTGTAGCTGGCTGTGCAGTCCATAGCCGGCACTGATCGATTTGTTCGGCGAAAACGCCCAGCGTATGGAGCCGCGGGGTTCAACGGCATCGGAGTTATTCAGCAGCAGGCGCAGGTAGTGCAGCCCGGCGTTCACCGTCAGCTGATCGGTAATCCGGTAGTTGACCTGCGCGTAGCTCTGAACAGTATAGGTCGAATTCCGGGCCTGAATCTGGCTTTGAAGCACCTGTAAATCAGGGTTCCAGTCCTTACGCGACAGGTCATATACCAACTGCGTACCAATCAATCCGGTACGCAAGGTCAGCTTTGGTGAGAATCGGTACGTCAGCGTACTCGACGCAATCCGCTTCTGTACCGTAAACGACTCATTCGTGCGGGCCGATGAAGCATATTGTTCATCCAGGTATTCACTCCGGTACCCCGTCCGGTACGCCGACGCCAGGAATACCGTTTTCAAAAGCGCATGCCGGCCAAAGTTGATGGTGTGCGTCATACCGGCCGCGCCCGTGTTGGCGAAGAACCGGTCGGTATAGCGGTCGAACTCACCCACCCATTTGGTCGAATCCTTCACGGCGTCGGTGTTGCTGGTGCTTAGCCCACCAAACCCAAAGGCCGTAAACGTACCGGCCTTCCCGGCGGGCAGATACACGTTAAACGACAGGTCCTGGAAGACATTCACCGCCGAACCAACCGACACCCCCAGTTTCGACAGCAGCCCCAGCGTCGAATACCGGTAATTGAACAGGTACGATCCGTTGTATTTTTTGGAGAACGGCCCCTCGCTGGATACGTCGACGCCCAGCAGTCCGACCTGCACCGTATGTTCGCGTTTGGCGTTGTTGCCTTTCCGCAACCGCAGATCGAACACCCCCGACAGCGCGTTGCCGTATTCGGCCGGGAAGGCCCCCGTCATGAAATCGGAGTTAGCCAGCAGCTGGGCGCTCAGGATTGAAATACCACCCCCAGCCGTGCCGAGGTTAGCAAAATGGTTGGGGTTCGGAATTTCAACGCCCTCCATCCGCCAGAGCAGCCCGGTTGGGGAGTTGCCCCGGATCACAATGGTATTGCCACCGTCGTCGGCCCCCACTACGCCCGCGTAAGCCGTGGCCATCCGGGCCGGGTCGTTTACGGCCGCGGCAAACTTCTGGGTTTCCTCAACGGAAAAGGTTCGGGCACTGACGGCCGCCATCTCGTTCAGCGGCTTATCCTTTTCGATCTGAGGCTTTACGGTTACCTCAGCGACCTGCTGCACGGTTTCTTCAAGGTTGACGGTCAGGACCAGTTCTTTACCGGCATCAACGACGATGTTGGACAGCAGCAGGTCCTTGTACCCCATGAACGAGATCTTCAGGGTTTGTCGCCCAACGGGGACAGCCGCGAGCCGGAACGTACCATCGGGACCGGTGGATGTCCCTCTCAACGGGGTGGAGTTAACGATAACGACAGTAGCCCCGGGGATGGGCGTTTGCAGAACCTGATCGATTACGGCACCCCGAATCGTTTGGGTTAGGGGCTGGCCTTTAGCGACGCCGGCGAGCAGGCCAAAGGCCACTACAAAGAGGGAAGTGTTGACTTTCATGATGCTGTTATTCAGGTTTTTACAGCACTAAGACAGCTTATTTACAGGTCCCCCCTACGGCAATAAAAAGTATTTTTCAGTAGGTGCAGAAGTATCCGGCAGGTTATGAAAAGGCACTTTTTTTACTACGTTAAATTAGCTTTAACGCATTACCCCAAACCGGTCCGGCGTACCGGTTTGGGGTAGAATAAAAGCGAAGACAAAAAGTTACCGGCTGCAGATCCGCAGGGCTGCGTGGAAGCCAACCCAACCCGCGTTGTAATTACCGAACGTATCGAACCGATCCGTGAAGAGCGGCACATCGATGACCCGGCCAGGCTTGGTCGTTTCGTTTTGGCTGACGAACCAGTTCGCCGTAGGGCCGACCGCGAGGGCAAGGCCCGGGGTGAGTTTTTTCTCGATACCCATGCTTAGGCGGTACAGCTGACTACCCTCATCGAAGAAAGCCCAGCCGGTCGGCAGGCGATAATTACCGGTCAGATCGAAGTTGAGCATCCAGCCCCGCTGCAGGTTAATGGCTGATCCCAGGCCGTACCCAAAGCTCCACGACGGCCGATCAGCATCCTCCAGATTGGACCCGGCGGTGAAAATGTTATAAAAGGCCGCCTTACCGGTTTTGAACGTCAGGTTGGCCCGGTTTACTTCATCCGTAGAAACCTCTAACCGACGGTACCCATTTTTCTGGACCCAGCTTAACAGGCCAATCGGTACGTTTCTGGACGAGCCCGAGACGTTGAACAGACCAATCTGGGTGCCGCTGGTGACGCTTTTGGCTGAGTTGAAAAAACCGGCAATCTGCCACCCCTGAATGCCTTTACCCGCTACGTTGAAAAAGCCCGATAGTTGCAGGCCGGTCGCTTCGGCTGCGGCTACGTTGCCGAAACCCGCGATCTGCGCACCCCGTTGCCGTTGCGCAGCCAGATTAAAAAAACCGGCTACTTGGACGGCATCAACCTCCCGGGCACCAATGTTAGCGAACCCGGCTACCTGTACGCCCCGTACATTACGAGCCGTCACGTTGCCGAAACCCGCCACCTGCACCCCATCCGGCAGCCCCCCCAGCGTTACGTTGCCAAAGCCGGCCACCTGTACGCCATGCATATCGTCGCCAATGGCATTGCCGAACCCAGCTACCTGCACCCCATGCACCGTTGTACGAACGGCGTTGCCGAAGCCGGCTACCTGCACTCCATCCATCCGCTCACCAACTACGTTGCCGAAGCCGGCCACCTGTACGCCCGTTACCTCGCCCCGAACCCCGTTCAGGAAGCCGCCTACCTCTACGCCCGTATTACCGAGTGAGTAGCCACCCAGAATGTTGAACGACGTCCGGTTAATCACCCGGGCGCTCAGCTTTCCATTGGTGCCCACAAACGGCAAGAAGCTGATCTGTACGTCGCGGTAGAGCGTATCGCCGACGAGGTTGGCTTCGTGAACTTCCGATTTGGTCGACATGAACCAGTCGGTCAGGCGCTGTTTACCCCGCTGCCAGGCCGATATCTTAGGGGTCTGACTGGTATCGGCCGAGGCCAGTAAAATCGGCTGGATAGGCTGCTGCACGGCCACGGCGATGCGACGGGTCGTGTCGACCGACTGCCGGATGGTGAGCGGCTGAACGGTCCGGCTCAGGGGCGACGGTTCGAGCCGGATGTTGAGCGTGTGCGACTGCCGAGATGTTACCCGCACCGTTTCCCCCACGTAGTTCTGCTTACGAACCTGGAGCTGCAGCGTCGGCAGCTCGGTAGGCAGCTTGATGCGGTAGTAGCCGTAGGGATTGCTGATGGCTGATGCCAGCGTGGTCTTTTCAAAAACACTGGCCTGCCCAATCTTCTGACCGGTAGCCTGGTCCAGGATGTAGCCGTCGAGGTAGAAATTTTTGGGGCGGTCGTCGACCTCCGGGAGTTCGGCCCGGATCAGGATGATGTAATTCCCCCGCGCCTTGTACGTGACCGAACCGCGAAACAGTTGATTCAGCGCATCGCGGACCGTACTGTTCGACACCCGCAGCGACACAAGGCTGCCTTCATTGATCACCGAAGGGCTATACGAAAAATTTAACTGCCCTTCGCGGCCGATTATGTTCAACGCCCGATCCAGGCGCTCATTACTGATCGACAAGGTAATGGTTCGCTCCAGCGGTGGCGTAGGCTTAGCCGAACAAACGACGACGAGCAGCCAGCCAAGAAAAACCAGTACGTAACGGTGAATGTACATAGCAATTGATGCGTTTGTCGATAAGACAGCCCTTGCCGCATTTCCCCCTATCAACAGCACAAAAATTACTGCGGGCAGCCTGTGCCTTCAATGATAAACCGATCGCCTTCCCGCCGAACGCGCAGCCCCATGGTTTCGGCCACTACGTACACGACGGTTTCGACCGTGTCGTAATTTTCAAAACCGGTATTGGCGTACAAGCAGTTGTTTAACTGAGCGTTAGCCAGCCGAACGTCCGCCCGGTAGACCTCATTGATTGTCTGAACGACTTCACTCAGGGGCGTTCCTTTAAACGCCAGCCGCCCCGTTCGGTAGGCAAACACATTGGGATCGACCCTGACTAATTTCCGGATTGTATCGGCCCGGCTATCAAACGTAGCCTGCTCGTTCTTAACGAGCGTTACTTCTTTCTTCTTCGCGGCAAACAACACCTTACCCGTCCGGACAGCCACGCGTACGTTGCTGTCGTAGGCCCGCACACTGAACGACGTACCCAGCACCTGCACCGTGGCCTGACCGGCCTGGATACGGAATGGCTTCGACGGATCGGGCTTCACTTCAAAGAAGGCCTCTCCGGTAAGTACCACCTCGCGGCTGTCGTCGGCAAACGTCTGCGGATAACTCAGCTTACTCCCCCGGTTCAACCACACCTTCGAGCCGTCGGGTAGTGTCTTTTCTACGGTCTTGCCCGTTGAGGTAACGGCCAGCTGCGGCACTGCCACCGGCTCGGTCTGCTGGTTTTTGAGCAGGAACCAGCCCAGGCCCGACACCAGCACGAGCGCGGCCGCAATCTGCCAGTACCGGTTCCAGAGCGGACGAGCAGGCTGAGTATCCGATGGCAGCGGTCTGACAACGGGCTGCTTGCTTTCCGGACCCGCTACGTCTTTTTCCTCTGACCGAAAGACCGTAAAAGGTGCCGGAGCCGGGGCCGACACCGTACTGCTGCCGGTCTGCATCCGGCTTCGCATCTTCTGCCAGGCGGCATCCGTATCGACCGGTGCTTTGCGCTCTTCCGACGGCGGTTTGAGCTGGGCGGCAGTTTCCCAGATCCGCTCGAACCGCTCAAACTCCTTCTGGTTATCGGCTTCGGCGGACGGATCGCGCTGGCTCAGCCACAGGCGCACCCGCTCGGACTCGTCGGGGTTGGTCTCCCCGGCGAGGTACTTGCCGATCAGGCTGTCATCTATTGGCTGTCCGTACTCGTTCGCCATCGTTTTTAGGTTAGTTTGTGGTTCGTAGTTTGTGGTTTGTAGTTAATCCGTGCGGAGCAACTACAAACCACAAACTACGAACCACAAACGTCTGTAACTTATTCATACATCCGTATCCCCAACAACATGATCACCGGCAGGTATTCGGCCAGTTCTGTCCGCAGGATACGGAGCGCCTTACCAATCTGGTTTTCCACCGTTTTGATGGACAGACCCAGCCGGTCGGCAATTTCCTGGTACTTCAGCTCCTCAAACCGACTCATCATAAAAATCAGCCGGCACTGCTCGGGCAAAACCTGTATGGCATCGTGCAGACGTTCCGACAGCTCGTTGGCCATCAGCACCTGCGCCGGCGCTTCGTACGACTGGTTCAGCTCGGCCTCCACGTGGTTCCGGTGTTCGGCCTGAACAGCCAGGTGCTTGATCCGGTTCAGACACCGGTTGTGCACCGCCCGGTAGAGGTACGACTTCAGCGACGTATTGATTTCCAGCGCGTCCCGTTTCTCCCAGATGACCATAAAAACCGCCTGCACCACCTCCTCGGTATCGTCCCAGTCTTTCAGGAACGAGTAGCCATACTGGCAAAGCGGGTTGTAATGCTGCCGAAACACGGCCTCAAACATCCGCTCGTCGCCAGATTGTATGGCAGACAGTATTTCCTGATCAGATAGTTGCACTGGGTGGTTGAAAGACTGATTTCCGATGCAAATCTATCATACTTCTGTCGATGAACATACGCTCTCATCCATCAAGACAGCCGAACACGCTTATCCCCCTATTCAACGGTAAATATTTTTACACTTTTTTAGTGTATTTCTCAGGCGGCCGGGGGTTCGGAGGGGCGCCAGCTACCGGACTACGTTCATAATGCCCTGCATGACGTAGAAGTGGCCGGGCACCGAGCACTCGTACATATAAGCGCCGGGTTTGTCGGGCGCGACGAAGTAGATGGTTTCGTTCGTATTCGGCTGAAGCAGATTGGTGTGGTATAACACCTTATCGGTCTGCGGAATGTAATGTTTCTCCTGACCTTCCAGCCCTAACTTCATCGCCAGTTCGCCAACCTGAATGGCAGAGCCCGGGGCCACGACAACGAAATTATGCAGCATGTCATCCTCGTTGTTGAACACGACCCGCACCTTACTGCCTGCTTTCACCTGAAACTGCTCCGGTGCAAACTTAAGACCGGGTTTAGTGCCCATGTTGATGGTATAATCGGGCTCACCCCACGACGCAGGCATATCCGTGATACGTTTGGCCGTTGTAGCTACCGTCGGCTTCGCGGTGCGTTTGGCCGTTGTTTTGGATTTTGAAGTCGTTGGGGCCGTCGATGCGGCAGACGCCATGGCCGAATGGTCATGCATCGGAGCCGTACGGGTAATCGCTAATTTTTCGCCCTCGGGCTGGTTGTTCAGCGTGTAGTAACCGACGTTGTGCAGCAAAGACCGGCCGCTGGCCGCCCGGACACCATCGGTCGTGATCTCATGAATGTAGCCCAATCGCAGACTATCAACCACCAGTCGGGCTTTCAGACCATCCGGCGAAACAACTACGCCACGGATAGGGCAATTGCCCCGGTTAATTACGGGACTGCCATACGTAGCGTGGTATTTATAGTTGAAGCCGGTGATCTTGTACGACGCCGGGTCAGCCGCCAGGTCCCGGTCAACCGGCTCGGTGTACTCAATCTCAAAGCCGTCGGGCGTAGCGCGGATGGTTTTCATTTCAAACGGTACTTTCCCCGTCCAGACCACCCGTTGCAGACTGTACAGTTCTTTACCCGTTGAGGACCACCCCCGACTCGTCATACCCACGAACATGGATGCGTCGTGGCCCCAGACCATCCGCAGAATACCCGATGAAAATCCGTCGCGGAAGGGAAACACAACACCCTGATACTCGCCTTTCACGCGCTCCAGATCGACGCGCATGATCTTGCTCTGACCCTGATCGCCAACGAACAGCTGATTCGCAAACGGCCCGAACCTGCCGCTCGTGTTGTCGTTCAGCAATCCGGACGTAGAGATGCCCAGGATACCGTGGGGTAGCCAGACGGCGGGGGCTTTCAGGTCAGGGAGCCGCTTCGCTACGTCGTACAGGGGTTCGCCGGTGTTCGGTACGTCCTGGGGTTTCAGCGTCAGGGGCGAGCCGGGCAGGCCCGTCCAGCGAAGACTTTCGGCGTTGCCGAGAAAATCGCCTTTCTCGACCTGCGAAATCCGGCCCGAGCCGACCCAGTCGCCCTGGTTCTCGGTGTAGAAAAAGTCGCCGGCTGCGTTCATGCCATAGCCCGCGGGCGAGCGCATGCCCGCTGCAAACGGCGTCATATTGCCGTCTGGAGTAATTTCCAGCGTCCAGCCGCGCCAGGGTGCCAGGCTAACCCCATGCCCCAGGCTGTTGCTCCATCCGACGTTGAGCGTAACGAGCATGTTGCCGTTGGGCAGGAACGTGGGACCGTATGAGTATTCGTGGTAATTGCCGGACAGCGGCCAGGCATACACCTTGTCGTAGGCATCAGCGCGGCCATCGCCGTTGGTATCGCGCAGTCGGGTGATCTCGCTCCGCTGGGTAACGTAGATGTCGCCGTCCTTATACGCCAGCCCCAGCGGCTCGTGGAGGCCGTATGCAAAGCGTTTGTAGGTCGGCCGCTGGTTACCGCTGATGGATGGGTTCGATACGATCCAGACTTCACCCCGGCGCGTACAGACGGCCAGACTACCATCCGGCAGGGTAGCCATGCCGCCGACTTCGAGGATGACGTTTTCAGGAACGGGCAACGAAATGATTGTATAATAATCATCCTCTTTCTGCGGCACATCGTCGGCTTTGGCCAGTCCCTTCGGTGCCGGGGCGGGTTGTTTACTGCCCGAACTGACCGGGGCACTGGTCTTCGGCTGAATCTGCGCCCAGGCGGGTAAGTTACCGACGAGTAAAAGACCTGACGCGACCAGAGCGGTTTTCGCCAGTTTCTGTATGATAGGCTGAGATAAGTTCATGATACTTGTTATTCAGGACGTTGCGTGCTTACCAGACAATTGAATAAGTCACAACCCCCCGTTGTCTTTACCCTTTACCGGAAGCCGTAGCTCTTTGGTATTTCTGGCTGTGGACCGAATGACCGGCTTCTGGTTAGTGGGTAGCTCAATAAAATACTGTTTGTCGTTGATGGCGTACAAACCATTTGGCAACTCCGTAATATCACGGCCTTCGGCCACACGGCACCAGATTTCCCCCGGGGCCTGCCCCGCCGACGTAACGATAAAGCGGTGCGCCAGTTTCCGGCCGCCGTCTTCCGGCTCGAACGATTCCCGGACGTTGACACTACCCAGGGTGTACTTGAAAACGGGACGTCCTGCCGGATCAACATCGTAACCCAGGTTGTTATACGTAGCGTTTGAGTCTGGCCAGACCGAATGTTGGTCCGTCATTACCGCCAGCGAGGGCTTTCCCGACAGTTCGATCACGCTGCCCAGCGGTACCGACAACTGCGTTTCGCCCCGGCCGTACCACATGGGTGTCGTTTCCAGAAAACCGCCCCGCCAGATTTGCAGCAACTCGCCTTTTTGTAAATCGACCGTGTAGTTAGCCGCGCCCGGTTCGCCAACGGAGATTGTATGCGTGTGCTTTCGGCCCCGGTGGTTCACAAAACCGCGCTGCATAATCGGTTCACCTTCGGTTTGTAACGTTATGGCGCCGACCGGATCTTCGACCCGCACCGGAGCCGCCAGCGCCGTATAGGCGACACCGGGGCCTTCAACGGCCAGGGTAATGTCGTTGCTGCGGGCGTACCACAATCCAAAATTCTTGTAGTAGGTCAGAACCACGGGATGATCGCCGGCTTCGAGGTTCACAATGGCCGAAGCGGTACCGCCGTTACGGCCGTCAATCCCAATCGTTTTACCTCCGATGGTCAGCTCGCCCGCACCGTTTGGATTGGCCGGGTTGGTTTCGGCGGGAATCCAGGCAAAATTCAGGCTGATCAGATACTGCCCTGACCTGGGCAGGTGCAGGAGACCGGTGATCTTTCCCCCAAAATTGTCTTTGTTGCCGGGAGCCAGATGCGCCAGCACATCAATGGCCATCTCGCGCCTGGGAGTCATGGAATTAAGGTCTGCCGGCGATTTAAACTTGCCCTCATACGCGCTCAGCTTCAGGTTGGTCAGGGTCGCGGGTTCGGTACCGTACGCTTTGTAGCGAATGTTCCGGATCGCCACCGGTCCGTGATCACCCTGGATCATGAGCGGCCCGGTAGGTTGTTCATCCTGAAAAGCAGCCGCCCGGGTCGGGCCGGTTACGTCAATGTTTTCGTGGATGGTGACGCCGTTCAGCATGACTTTCTCAAAACGGGCGTTTTGGATTTTTGTACCGGCCGGGTTGAACCGTGGCGCCCGGAAAACAACGGTCAGGTGCTGCCACAAGCCGGGCGCTTTGCTGACATTCTGCGCAGGTGCATGGCCCTCATAGCCCTTGCGTCCTTCGGGGCGGCTGTCGTCCCAGCGTTCGTAAATGGCTCCGCAGTCGGCTGAGGTTGGATTCTTGACACCCCAGCTGTCGAACAACTGGATTTCGTACCGGCCCTGCAGGTACACACCGGCGTTGGACCCTTTATCCATCATGAAATCCAGGTCCAGCTCTATGTCCCCGTGTTCCATTTTGGTGGTGATGTGCCCGTTGCTTTTGCCGGACAAGTCGTTGACCAGTATACCCGTTCCCGGTTTTAGGCTGCCTTTGCCGGCCTTGTTCAGATCATAAAATACATCACCGGCCAGCTTCCAGTTACGGCCCGTAGGGGTAAACTCATTGAGGTTTTGCAGATTAAGTACGGAGGAAGGGACTTCACTGGACTGAGCCGATACCGGTAAGCCCGGCAGCAGAACCAAGAAGAGAAACCATTGAAAACGTATCATAGGCAAGTAAAACGAAATAACGTCTGGGAACAAGTGATCGCTATAAATACCCAGAATGCTCCCGGAAACCAGGAGCATTCTGGGCTACTGCGCTGAACGCGAGCAGGAATCGGTAAGGGCAGGAATAGCCAACGTAGGATAGTAGCCGGCTGGCAGAATTTACTTAACCGCTTTGTTTGAAACAACCCGGATGTTATCGACCCCAATCGATACTTCACCCATCCCGTCGGTATCGGCTACCAGCATCATCTGAAACTGATTTTTACCGGCAGCCCCCAGCAATGCTTCCAGCGATGGCGCTGCGTCGCCGGTACCGTTGGAGGTTCTGAACTCACTCAGCGGAATGGTTACGGTCTGCCAGCCGGTCGTCTGGAAGTCAACCGAAGCCGTACCAATTTTCCAGGGTGTGTACCGATACGTATAGCTGTTCGGTTTTGCATCCCGGTTGGGTGTAATCAGCATGGTGCCGGTTTTCCAGGGCATTTTGACAAAAATTTCAAACTTCAGGGCGTAGTCGCTGACCGGCGCTTTCAGGTTAGCCGGCGCAATCCACTGGGTTTCGTTTACGTTGATCGACCGGCCACTAGTCCACCACTCGCTATTGCCACCCACGATGCCTTTGACCGACAGGTAACCGAAACTGCCTTTGTTGCCCGGAAAGAGCGTGGCATCTTTACTGGCCGTACCCGACCAGCCCGCGAAGGTATTGACATCGTCGAAGTTACACAGCACCCCCGGCCCCGTTACGTAGTTGATCGGCGCGGGTGTCGTCGTCGTGCCAAACGTAGCCACGATCGATAACGGTCCGCTCTGGGTCATGTTGGCCGGCACGCGTACCCGGATTAGCGTACCTTCTCTGTTCGGTCTGAATCTGGTTGAATCAACTTCCAGATTACCCGGAAAAACGATTTTGCTGACCCCAAAGAAGTTGGCCCCCGCGATGGTGATCGAGTCGCCGGGACTGGCATTTTCGTTTGAAATGCTGGCAATAACCGGGGGCGCCTGCACGACCGTGAAATCGAACGTACCTTCGCCATGGGTCGTCACGATCCGGACTTTATTCGACACTTTCGGAGCCGTTACGGCCGTTGGCGTTTGTGCCGGAATCGTGATGATCAGGTTCTCGGCCGTATTATACACCGGGTTGAACGCGGCCGGAAAGTCGTTAAAATAGACATTGACGGCATTGTTCAGGTTTTTACCCTGGATGACCAGCAGCGTTCCGGGAACAGCCGCCGTGAACGTACTGTCTTTTTTGATTGGGTCGAGCAGCCGGAATCGTTCAACGACCGGTGGGGCATTGACCTCGTCTTGCTGGCAGCCCGACAGCCAGGATAGGCAGCCCAGAATGGCCAGCAGGGGCAATAGGCGTACTTTATAGTTTTTCATGGGTGAATTCTGGTTTGTTACTTCACCCCCAACCCCCTGAAGGGCGGACGGCCGCTGCCGGGCTAAACTTATCCGGCTCAAAAGCCCGTCCGCCCGTCAGGGGGTTGGGGGTAACAGGTATCATTACATCTTGCTGAAGTCAAACGGTACAGGTGGCTTGCGCAGGTTGGGCGCTTTCGTCAGTTCAATGTCCGGATACGGCACAAAGAAGCTGGCGTCAGTGACCGGGTAGTTCGTGGGCGTAGCTGCGTAGGTGATGTTCCATTGCCGCGTCCTGCTGTTGGCTATCGGCGTAACGGTGTAGTTGGCTTTGTCCATCTTGCTCAGCATATCCTTCGCTTTGGTCGGATTGAAGTAGTATAACCGCACGAATTCATACCACTGTACCCCTTCCATGGCGCATTCGATGCGTTTCTCTTTGAAGATGTCGTCGAACGTGATACTTGTTTTCGGAGCCAGCCTGGCCCGGGTCCGAACGGCGTTGAAATAACGCAGCGCTTCAGCATCGCTGGTCGATGCGGCATTCCCCATGATCGCTTCGGCGTAAATCAGATACACCTCCGCCAGCCGCAGCATATAGCTGTTGATCTCCGTGTGCATGAAGCTCACCTTGCCGTCGTTGTCCATCGGCAGGCCCACCACGTACTTCTTCACGTTAGCCCGGTTTGTGTTGGTCAGCGGCACAACCAGTTCCTGCGTAAGCTGCTTGCCGGGGTTAGCCGGGTCAGGTACCAGCTGGTGGATGTACTTGTAGTGATCGCCGGGGAACATGAACGTCGCTTTCCGGCGAATCGAATCAGCAGGTTCGTAGGCTTTCAGGATGTCGGCCGTTGCGCCGTGGTCGATACCCCAGCCGTCGCTGAAACCGGTGATGGACGAATTAAACGCGAGGTACGACTGCATGGTGTTCTGCGTACCCCACTGCGGACCGTTCCACACCCACTGAAGCGCGAACAGGCTTTCGGGGTTGTTGTTGTTCCTGGTCATGAACAGGTCCTCGTAGTTCGGCATGAGCGACGCACCGCTGTTCTTGATGACGTCACCGGCGTAGTAACGGGCACTGTCCAGGTCACTCTGCGAGCGGCTGCCTTCTGTCTTGCCCAGACCAGCGCGGGTCAGAAACATTTTGGCCAGCATACCTTCCGCCGACCACTTCGTTAACCGGCCTTTCTGCACGGGTGTTGCCGGCAGGTTCTGAGCGGCATAGCGGAGATCCCGGATCACGAACTCCCACACACTTTCGACCGTGTTCCGGGCCTGTGTCGTATCGGTCAGGAGTTTGGTATTGTCCGTAATAATAGGTACCGCGCCGTAGTTACGTACCAGATAGGCGTACGCCAGCCCCCGCATGAACCGGGCTTCGGCAATACCGTGCCGCTTGATGTTGTCCGGCACACCGGCATCGGCATACGTGTTGATGTTCCGGATGATGGTGTTGCACTGCCCGACGATGTTGTAGAATGACTGCCAGGTCAGGGCCACTTCGGGTTCGCTGGCCGACGTATTGAACCGAACGTGCGACGTCCAGCTGCTGCCCGAAAACAACGTACCGCCCCGGGCGTCGCCGAGGGCAAAAGACGCTTTATCGTTGTAATCGAACCAGACGATGTTGTACAGCGGAGCCGTTCCCATCAATACCTGATCGGCATTTTTGTAGTACGTAGCATCCACCAGGGTATCCAGCGGAAGCCGGTCCAGGAACTCCTTATTACAGCTCGCCATCGTCAGGACGAAAGCGATCAGGGTGATATATCGTGTCAGACTATTCGTTTTCATGTATGCAATGAGTTAAAAATCAACGCCTACGCTAACTGTGTACATCCGGGTCAGCGGATAGCGACCGTAATCGACACCAACAACGGACTGAGCCGGGTTTGACCCACTGCCCACGAACGCCCCAACCTCCGGATCATACCCGGTGTATTTGGTAAAGGTGAAGGCGTTCTGTACGCCGGCCGTTACCCGAACGCCCTGCACGACCTTCTGCCGGCTGATGAGCGACTTGGGCAGGTTATAGCCGAACTGGATGTTTTTCACGCGGATATACGAGCCGTCTTCTACGTAATCCTGCGTAGCCCGGTTGGCATTCCCATTGGCGTCGGAGCCGGTGATCCGCGGCCGGTCGGCGTCAGGGTTGAGCAAAGTCGGGTTGGTCGGATCGTCGGACAGTCGAGCGTAATTGGCCGCGCCCGCCAGCAAGCCGCGACCGACGTTGGTACGTCCGGGGTTTTCGTTGCGGAAGCGAACGAAGTTGTAGATCTGGTTGCCGTATGAACTGGTCAGCAGCACAGTCATATCGAAATCGCGGTACGACAGGTTGTTCGTGAAGCCGAACGTCATTTTCGGCCAGGGGTTACCGATGAACGTCTGGTCGCGGGCATCGATGATCTTGTCGCCGTTCAGGTCTTTGTACTTGATGTCGCCTACCCAGGTGCTGTTCGGCGATACGGTATTCCCCGCCGGAATGGCTGAATTATTGATTTCTTCAACCGACTTGAAAATACCTTCCTTCACGTAGCCGAAGAACTGAAAGGCCGGCTGGCCAACCACCGAACGAGCCAGGAAGTTTTCCATGAACCAGTACGGACGGTCGAGGGTAGCCGTTTCGGCGTACAGCTTACTCAGGTTGTTTTTGAAGCCCGATACGTTGAAGTTGCTGGTCCATTTAAATCCGGACCGGTCGATGTTCACCGTGTTCAGCGTAATACCATACCCCCGGTTTTCGAGTGCGCCGATGTTCACCAACGGCGGCCCGATTGAGCCTGAACCGCTCGTACCCATGTAGGTCGGCAGCGGAATGTTCATGATCAGGTTGTCGGTCTTTTTGATGTAGAAGTCGCCTTCGAGCTGAATCCGGTTGCTGAACATGTTCAGGTTGAAACCCAGGTTGTAGGTCATCGTACTTTCCCACTGATACTCCGGATTCGCGTAGTTGCGGGCCAGATACCCCGTTCCCCACTGCGTGGCTACCGGTTGCAGGGCCGAAAAATACCCCGTGCTGCCCTGGTTGCCGGTCAGACCCGTTTCAAAGCGGAGCTTCAGTTCGTTGATCTGCGGAACCTGCTTCATAAACGGCTCTTCTGAAATACGCCAGGCCGCCGACACCGAGGGGAAGTACCCCCAGCGCTTGCTCGGCGCAAAACTTGGCGAACCATCGGCCCGGAAAGCCGCCTGCACGATGTACCGGTCATTGTAGGTGTAGTTGACCCGGGCCAGGTACGATTCCATGCCCCATGAGCCTTTGTAGCTGCTGTTGGTTGCGGTTTTGGGATCACCCAGCGGCAACTCGGCAATGTTGTTGGTAACGAACCCCTGAATACCGGCCGAAAGCCCCTCATACGTGCTTTCCTGCGCTTCGTGGCTGGCAATCGCGTTGATGCTATGCTTGCCAAACTGCGTATCGTACTGCAGCAGCTGGTTCAGGTTCCAGTAGTAGTTGTTGCCGCTGCCTTTATTGGCCGATGCCGTATTGTTGATGATGGTACCCAACTGGTAGGTTGGCGTAAACGTATTGTTGGTGCTGAACTGACCGCTCCCGTTGAACGAGTTGCGGAAGATCAATCCTTTGAACAGGGTGATGTCGGCCGTCACCCCTCCCAGAATGTTAGCGCGGTTGACCCGGTTGTCAATCAGACTAGCAATGGCAATGGGGTTATTTACCGCAAACTGTGGGTTGGTTGGGCCGCCCCATGATCCATCCGGATTCCGGAGCGGAATGTTCGGCGACTGTTCGATCGCCAGGTTGATCAGGTCGTTGTTGGTTTGCGTAACCCTGTCTTCCGTTTTGCTCAGGTTCAGGTTACTGCTGATTTTCAACCAGCTGCGGGTTTGGTTATCTACGTTCAGGCGGACGGAGTACCGGTTGAACGACGAGCCAACCGCTACACCCTGCTGGTCGAAGTATTCGCCGGACAGGTAATACGTTGTCTTGTCGTTGCCACCGCTCAGGCTAAGCTGGTGCTTCAGCAACGGCGCCTGCCGGAACAGTTCGCGCTGCCAGTTCGTGCCTTCGCCCAGCAACGACGGGTCCTGAAACTCCGGAATCGGCGTCTGGCCGCTCAGCTGACGGTACTCATTCACCATCACGGCATACTCCCGCAGGTTCAGCGTAGGCAGCAGCCTGGGCGTATCCTGCAGCGTATACAGGAAGTTGTAGTTGATCTTGGTCTGTCCGGCTTTACCGCGCTTGGTTGTAATCAACACAACCCCGTTGGTGGCCCGCGATCCGTAGATGGCCGTCGCCGAAGGTCCCTGCAGGATTTCCATCGATTCGATGTCGGACGGGTTCAGACCAGCCAGGGGATTAATTGAACTGGTAACCCCGTAAGAACCACCGGGGGCGCCCTGAATCTGCACCCCATCAATAACGTACAGCGGTTCGTTCGAACCGTTGATGGTGTTGATACCCCGGATGTTCACCGAAATGCCACCGCCCGGCTGACCGGTATTCTGCGTTACGTATACGTTCGCCGAGCGGCCCTGCAACGCCTGCTCCAGGGTGGTGTTGACCGTTTTCTGGATGTCGGCCGACGTAACGCTGGTCTGCGCACTGGACAGGTCGGCCCGTTTGATCTGACCGTACCCGACAACGACCACTTCCTTCAGGTTGGAAACATCTTCCTGCATCGTCACGTTGACCGTTGTGCGGTTACCCGTGGCGACCTCCTGCTTGACGTAGCCGATAAACGAAAAAACCAACGTAGCGTTGGCCGGAGCCTCTAGCGAGTAGGCGCCCTTAGCGTCTGTGTTTGCGCCAATGGACGACCCTTTGACCACAACGCTGACGCCCGGCAACGGCTCATTGTTTGGGGCGGCCGTCACAATCCCCGTTACCCGCTTACGCGTCTGGGCAATACTGTCGGCTCCCGACCAGAACAGGAGCAGGAATGCAAGGGCCAAATAGGTTCCCGCCCGGAAAAGCCTGCAATCAGCTAAGGTACCGTACCCCCGCCTGCGGCTGTACACTTGTGTCATCGACATAAGGTTTTGGGTTGAAAAAACAGAATTAGACTTTGGATAGTGAGTTGATCAAAGGGCTCAACCCGGTTAATGGGTAAGGGATAGGAATAATCGATGTACTAATTGAAGATCGAAAAGGATCAAAGGCTGTGATACAGGTTAATAATTAGACAAAAGCCAGTTTTTATTTGACAAAATTACCAATACGGCAGCCGAAGGGAGGGTATAGCTTGTTTCGGAAAGGGGGTGATTTTGTAAAATGGCTCGGATCAGATGTTTCCGAACGGGGTATAAAATGTTAACATCGACCCGAAGCTTCGAACATTTCTGGCAAGGGCGTCAACCAGTCCCGGCTTTGGCGCGGGTAAAAGTCCCTGCGTTTCATTCGTTCTGCCTACGTTTGTACGATTTAGCTGCGGAGTCACTGCGCCGGGATATAACCGTATTAATCGGGGCTGGGCGGTGTCATTTTCGATTAGCTGGGGTTTGTTTTCAACCACCGGATGGTCCTTGACGGGTATGGTTTGTTTCAGTTTTTCAGTAATTTACCCTTCGATAGCCTAAACGCCATCGGGATTTGCGGCAGACACGAATGGATCTTGTGACGCTATCGGCTGCCTATTGATTATTTATCTGTACTCAACCCTATGAATACGCAGCGGGACGCCCTGTTGGACCTATCATCGACCCCTTTTCTGGAAACCAACGGGGTGGTTACCCTCAGTGCGCTACGTAGTCCGGATGGGGAGCTCATGGACCTGTGCCTGACGTCGCTACGTGTTCAAACCGGATCAAACTGGCAGGAAGTCCATACGTACGCTCCCGGGCAAAAGCTTTCTGAGCTACTGAAACCGTATAACCTGACCGACGAGCTGACGCTGCTGACCGACCGCTGTGCGGAAGTGATTCAGACCCATCAGCCGGCTAGCCTCCGCCACCGTTTTCAGCGTTCCGGTAAGGCCTTTCTTTTCGATCTTTCCATTATTCCGCTGGGCGATGGCGTGCTGATTACGTACACGAACAATTCCCCGGTCGATACCTCACCTACCCAACCGTCTGCGGTCGACGCCCTGCTCCTGAAGCTATTGGATACAGCCTCATGCGGTCTGCTCTACAGCCGGGCCCTGCGCAATCAGCAGGGGCGGATTGTCGACTTTCAGGTTGAGCAATGCAACGAGGCTATCTGTCAGATGACCGGCATCCCGCGGCAGCTGATGCTGACCCAGACCATGCTGACCTGCGATCCGCGCGGACTCGACAGCGGTATCCTTGACCGTTGGGCGGAGGTCGTCGAAACGGGCATCCCGCAGGCGTTCGATCACTACTTCGTTGGGCAGGGACGGTGGCTGCAGCAGAAACTGACTCCCTACGACGGTGGCATCCTGGCCAGTTTCGTGGATGTATCGGAGGCCCGGCTGAATAGCTGGGCTGAGTTGCTTGAGCAGGCGTTCGACAATGTTTATACGGGAATAGTTGTGTACCAGGCGGTTCGCGATCAATCGACCGATCCCCAACCTGGCCGCATTGTGGATTTCTACATCCGGCACGTTAACCAAACGGCCGCCCGGATGCGTGGCTTACCGGCCGACCAGATCACCGGCCGGCTGGCGTCCGAACTCTTTCCCGAGCAGAAAACCAAAGGATTATTTGAGCAGTTTGTAGACGTTTGTCAAACGGGCAGGCCAATCCGTACGGAAAAACACTACGCTGATTTTGGTGTATGGGTCGATATTACCATCACTCGTCAGGGCGACGGGGTAGTGGTCACCTTCACGGACGTCAGTGCTCAGAAAGAAGCCGAATTGGCCTCTCAGAAACAAGCCAGCCTGTTGCAGGCCATCGTTGACCGAACCGAGGCCGGTATTACGCTCCTGGAGCCCGTTTATGATGCCTCCGGCACTCTGATGGATTTCCGTATGGTTTTGGTGAATCAGTATGCCGCCCGTACCTATGGCTGGTCCCCCCAGGAGCTTACAGATGGTCGCCCAGTTGGCCATTTTATGGCTGGCTGGCAGCAAACGGAACGTTTCAACGTACATAAACAGGTGCTGGAGACCGGCGAGGTGCACTCAACGGTCCTTTATCAGGACAACTACGGCATTCGGGGCTGGTTTGAAATAACCCTAAGCCGATTTGACAACCGGTTGCTGCATACCCTCGTCGACATAACGGCGGTTCGGCAGGCCGAAGAACGCCAGCGGGAACAGTCTCGACTGCACCAGACCGTTATAGATAACATTCAGGCGGGGGTAGTGCTGCTTGATGCCGTACGCGAACCGGACGCTACGGGCCAGCCGGGGGCCATTGTCGATTTCCGGTATCGGTTAACCAACGAGGTCAATGCCCGACAGGGTGGCAAAACCGTTGACGAGCTAAGCGGTCGCCTGGTCGGGGACGTGTTTCCAGGCTGGCAGCAAACGGAGCTGTTTCCGCGGATGGTGCGGGTGCTGGAAACCGGCGAACCACAGAACAACGTTGGCACTTACACCCATTACGGCTGGAATGGCTGGTTCGACGGCTCTTACAACAAGATAGGGGATAGTCTTCTGTATACCTACGTCGACGTGACCCGCCTGAAAGAATCCGAACTCAACGCCCGCCGGAAACAGGAACTACTCGACAGCATTCTGAACGTTTCGCCAACGGCGATTCTTGCCTGCGAGGCCATTCATGACCCCATCGACGGACGCCTTATCGACTACCGATACGTAGCGGCCAACTCAGTGGCGGCCCGGTTGTCCGGGCGTTCGCAGGGCGAAATCATCGGCCAAACGGTAACCGCCTTATTCCCGTCTTCGGAAGGAACCGAGTTTCTGACCTACTGGCAGCGGGCCTACGAAACAGGCGAGCCGCAGCGGTTCGAGACGTTCTACGCAGCAGAGGGCGTTCAGGGCTGGTACGACATGACCGTAGTCCGCTGGGGAACTGGGCTGGTTATCGTTGGCTCCAACGTAACGGAAACGCGCAAAGCCCAGGAAGAGAAAAAATACCAGGCCGATACGTTCCAGGCAATGCTGGCTTCGATGCTGCATGGTATGTCGATCTTCCAGGTTATTCGCGATGAGCATGGGAAGCTCGTAGATCTGGTCTACGAATACGTCAGTGAGCAAATTTTACGGGACACCGGCCTGACCCGCAACGAGTTAGTTGGTCAGCGAATTCTGACGCTCTTCCCGGGGGTCAGACAATCACAGTTCTGGCCGGCCTATGAAGCCATGCAGGAAGTTAACGAGCCGCAGCAATTTGAAGATCATTACAACCACGATGGTATTGATAATTACGTCATGGGGCAGGTTGTGTGGATCGACGCCGACCGGCTGGTTATGACGTATCAGATTCTGAACGATCTCAAACGCGCGCAGAAACAGACCGAAGAGCAGGCTAAGCTGCTGCGCTCAGTACTCGACGGTTCGCAGAATGGTATCATCGCGTTTGATGCCGTTCGTAACGAGGAAGGCACCATTGTCGACTTCCGCTACGTACTCCAGAACGAAGCGAACCGCCAGCGGGTGGGCCGTACCGACCAACAGCTGATTGGCCACACCATGCGGGAGTTCTTCCCCGACGTAGCTGAGAACGGGCTGCTGAACCAGTACGCGCAGGTCGTTGACACCGGCCGGCCGTTCCGCCAGGACCTCGAATACGACTACGGGCGCGGACTGGGCTGGTATAACATCTCAGTGGTCAAACGTGGCGATGGCATGGTCCTGACGGTTATGGATAAAACCGCCGAGAAACGGGCGGAAGAAAGCATGCGTAGCTCCCAGCGCCAGCTCGAAGCCGCCAACGAAGAGCTGAGCCAGTCGAACGAAAACCTGCAGTCGTTTGCCTATGTTGCCAGCCACGACCTGCAGGAGCCCCTGCGCAAGATTCAGTCCTTCGGGGATTTGCTGATCGAACAGTATGCGCCCCTCCTGCCGGCAGAAGGTGCTGACCTGATCCGTCGCATGCAGACTGCATCAGCCAGAATGTCTGGTCTGATTCGCGATATTCTGGCTTATTCGCGCATCACCACCCACGGTCTGCCTTTTGTTCCCGTACAGCTCGACACTGTGTTGCGGGAAATTCAGGCAGACCTCTCCCAGCGCATCGTTCAGACGGGCGCTCTGATAGACATTGGCTCCTTACCCACGGTGCAGGGAGACCGTAGCCAGCTCTGGCAGCTTTTCAGCAACTTACTGTCCAACGCGCTGAAGTTCATTCAGCCGGGGCAGGTTCCCCAAATTACCGTACGTGCCCAACACCTGACGAATGACGAGGCTCCTGACGCTTTACGGAATCGCCAGGAAGGCAGCTGGTGGGCCATCAGTGTACAGGACAACGGAATTGGTTTCGACGAAAAGTACCTGGAGCGCATCTTCCAGGTGTTTCAGCGGCTGCATGGCAAGAAACAGTATCCGGGTAGTGGAATCGGGCTTGCCATCTGCAAACGGGTCGCCGAACGCCACGGGGGGATGCTGACCGCTACCAGCAAACCCGGTCAGGGAGCAACCTTCAAGGTTTACCTGCCGGTAGCCATCAGCGAGTAACCGTCCGCCAACCTTGATGAACTGGCCTTTTTCCTTAAACAGAACGCCTGTTACAGGATAACGAAGAAGGCAGAGGCTGCTGCAATGGCTACGTACAGTGTCATTTCCACAACCAGATAAATTCGCTGCAGTTGCTGATTTTTGTTAGAGGGCATAGTATAGTCTTGTCCGTGTAAAGCGCTCACAAAACTACACGGCTCTATCAGGACGGAGGGGTATCAAATCGTAACAATCCGGGGTGCATGCGTAACCACGGGCGATTTAATGCATCTCCTGATGCGTATCCGAACGCTTTTCTGCGCTATAGGCAGAAGGCAGCGTGTTAAACTCCTGCTTGAAGTATTTCGTGAAATATTTCGGATTATTGAAACCAACCTGGTAAGCCACCTCGGCGACAGTCAACTGGCTGCGTTCGAGGAGTTGGGCCGCCCGCTGCAGGCGAACCGTCCGAATGAACTCGATCGGTGTCCGGTTGGTTAACGCCAGCAGTTTTTTGTAAAGATGGACGCGGCTCATGCCCATCTCGCGACTTAGCTCCTCCACCGAGAAGTCGGCGTTGCTCATGTTGTCTTCAACCACTTTCAGGGCCTTCTGAATTAGCTTCTCGTCCAGGGATGTGACCTCAATTTTGCTCGGGCTGATGTCGGCCGGCTTGCGCAGCGCCCGTTCCAGCAGATTGCGCTGGGCGATCAGGTTCCGGATACGGGCCTGCAGCATCTCGAAGTTGAACGGTTTGGTAATGTAGTCGCTCGCGCCGGTCTCCAGCCCTTCCAGCTTTTGTTCCTCAGCGCTGCGGGCCGTCAGCAACAGCACCGGAATGTGGGCGGTACGTTTGTCATTCTTTATCTTTCCGCACAAGGTGATGCCGTCCATATCGGGCATCATAACATCACTGACAATCAGGTTCGGCAAATGCGTCTGGGCCTGCTGCCAGCCATCCCGGCCATTGGCGGCTTCGAGGATATTGTACTGGTCGCGGAGGTTGTCTTTGAGGTAAAACCGGAAATCTTCGTTGTCCTCTACCAGTAAGACCGTTATCTTCTTTTCTGCTTTTCCAGCCACCGGGGCTGCGTCCGTTCGATTAACCAGTTCCACACGTGGCTCAACGGCTTCCTGTAGCGGCTGGTACGTAGCGGGCTGATCTGCCACCGTCCGGATGGGAAACTGAACCGTAAACGTACTGCCCTGATCGGGGGCACTGTCGACCGTAATGCGTCCGCCGTGAAGGCGCACAAACTCTTTCGTAATGGCCAGACCAATTCCGCTGCCCTGGTTGACGAGCGTACCGGGAATGTCGTTCTGAAAAAATCGCTCGAAGATCTGGTCGTGCTTTTCGGCTGGTATACCAATACCCGTATCGCTGACGCTGATCGCCAGCAGCTGTTCGGCGGCTGCATCCTGTTCGTCTGGTTCGCCCGCGTTGAGCCGTAGCGCCACCTTGCCGTTCTCCGGGGTAAACTTGAAGGCGTTGGACAACAGGTTGAACAGAATGCGTTCCAGCTTGTCGGGGTCAAAATACATGACCAGTTCCGTTACGTTCGACTCAAACGTGAAACGGATCTGTTTACGCTCCGACAAGTCGGAGAAAGAGTAAAAAATCTCTTTCGTAAACCGGATGACGTCGTTCTGAACCAGGTTCAGTTTCAGTTCCTGCACCTCCATACGCCGAAAGTCGAGGAGTTGGTTCACCAGGTTGAGGAGCCGTTTGGCATTCCGTTGAATCAACTCAAACTGCCGCAGCTGGCCAGGGTCTTTGGTTTGTTTAAGCAGCCGGTCCAGCGGGCTGAGAATGAGCGTCAACGGCGTCCGGAACTCGTGACTGACATTGGTCAGGAACTTGATTTTCATCAGATCGAGTTCGTGCAGCTGCTGGGCCTGCTGCCGTTCCTGCTCCAGCTGAAACGTAATGCGGGCGCGTTCGAGCACGACCCAGCGGGCCAGCCAGAGCGCTCCCAATATCAGCAATACGTACAGCATCAGCGCCGTGGGGCTTTTCCAGAAGGGCGGCAATACGGTAATTTCCAGCCGAACGCCATCGGTATTCCAGACGCCGTCGTTGTTGGCTGCCCGCACCAGAAACGTATACGTACCGGGATTCAGGTTCGTGAACGTCGCTTTTCGCACCTGCGGGTCGGCGGTTATCCAGTTGTCGTTGAAGCCTTCCAGCTTGTATTGGTACGTATTTTTTTCCGGGTGGAAATAATTGAGAGCCGCAAACCCGATCGAAAACATATTCTGCCGGTGCGTCAACGTCAGCTCCTGCGTTTGCGTAATGGAGCGATCCAGCACGACCTGGTTTTCATACCGTTCGCCGGGTCGCACATACTGATTGAACACCTGCAGATCCGTCAGCACGACGTTGGGCTTCTGGTGATTAATACCAAAGGCTTTCGGATCAAATAGAGTAAAGCCATTGGGCCCGCCGAAGACCAGCTCGCCCCGGCTCGTTTTGAAGCCGGCGTTTTCGTTGAACAGATTGCTTGGCAACCCGTCCGCTTCGTCGTAATTGCGGAACGTAAACGTGTAATCGTCAGCTCCTTTCGGATGAATCAGTACATGACTCAATCCGTTGGGCGTACCAATCCACAGGTTGTGAGCGTCATCTTCAACGATACTTTGAATCGTGTTGTCCGCCAGTCCGTTTTCTTTTTTGAAAAAGCGGAACGTATTCGTTCGCCGATTAAACAGCGTAAGCCCTTCGATGGTACCGATCCATATCCAGCCCCGGCTATCCTCGGTTATGGCCGTTACGTTATTATGGCTCAGCCCCCGCCGGGTGTTATCACTAGCCGTAACGTGTACGGAGGTCTGGTTCCGGCGGTTCCAGACATCTATTCCATAGCCGTGTCCGACCCAGAGATTGCCCTGTCGATCTTCCCGAATCGAGGAAATGTATTCCGAATGCAGATAGTTCGTTTCAGGCGGCCGGTAATGGTCGAAACGGCCGGTTGCCTTGTTCAGTCGATCCAGCCCCCCACCCAGCGTACCAATCCAGAAGTTTCGTTGAGAATCTTCGAATAGTTCCCATACACTGTTGTTGGCCAGACTGGTCGGCTGATCATCGCGGTGTACAAACCGCGTAAAGCGGCCGTTCACCAGTCGATTCAGCCCGCCGAGGTACGTACCGATCCAGAGCTGCTGCTGTTGATCAACGAGCAGACTCACGATCACATCACTGCTTAAACTGTTGCCCGAGGAGTTGCTACGGTAGGTAGTAAACGTATTCTGCCCTCTGTCGAAATAAAGAAGACCACCGCCGTTGGTACCAATCCAGAGGTTACCACGGGCATCTTCCGCAAACGTGTTTATATCATCGTAGGGCAACGGACTGGCCGTGTTACTGTGCCGAAACGCCGAAAAGCGAATGAGATCCGGGTGGTAATAACAAACGCCGTTTTTATAGGTACCCACCCAGACAATCCCCCCATCATCGCAGTACTGGCTATAAATGGTATTCTGGCTGACGCTTCGTTCGTTACCCTCCTCATTGAGCAGATAACGAACCGAGAAGTCTTGCTTGTCGAGCACGTTGATGCCTCCGTGATCCGTACCCAGCCAGATTTTCCCTTTGCTGTCCTGAATGATACTACGTACCAGATTATTGGTCAGTCGGCCGCGGGTCGCTCCGGTGTGCAGCCGCAATACGGTCCGGTTCCGGGCATCGATGTAGAACGCGCCCGTTCCTGCCCTGCTTTCGTACACCCACACGTCGTTGTCGGCATCGACAAAGAGCTTGAAATTGGCGGCTTCGGTCGGGGCCGTTCTAACCAGAGTTGTGCGGTAAACAGCCCGGTGACTGCGGCTGTCCAGTTTTTCGAGCAGCCCAGACTGATGAATCACCCACAAATGACCCAGACCATCTTCGGCAACATCGGTGATGTTGTGGTCACGGATCGAGGTAGTATCCTGGCGTGAGTGCGCAATGCGTCGGGTACGCCGGGTGGCGGGCGAATACCCGAACAGGCCCTGGCTGGTATGCAGAAACCAGTAGGTTCCGCGTTTGCCGCCCCGGATGGTGACAACGTTCCCATCGGGCAGCCCATACGTTCGGGCGAGGGCGTCGGGGCGTCGATTGAAGCGTTCGGTTGCCGGGTCATATACCGTTACGCCTTTTCGGTTGCGTATCCAGAGTAGACCGGCAGGGTCTTCCGCGAGCGTTTCAATGTAATTATCGTTCAGGGAGGTCGTGTCCTGCGCCTGCTGTCGGAACACCTTGCAGGTATAACCATCAAAGCGATTAAGGCCCGATAAGGTACCGAACCAGACGAATCCCTGCCTGTCTTTCAGAATGCAGTTAACCTGCTGGTGCGACAACCCGCTCGACCGCCCTAAGCGCATGAACGCGTACGGATTCGTCTGGGCCAGCAGGCCCCTGGCGGATAAAATCCAGAACGCAAAAAAAAGTAATCTCACAGTACGTTAAGTAAACTGGCTTCTCCTGAACCGTAGAAGCACAACTCATTTTAAAAGTAGGTATACAAATTAGTGAAATTTAGGGATTAACTAGCTATTCTTTCAAAAATAGTAGGCATACGCACTTGCCCGAACCCCTGTTGTTTTGCCGGATCGGTGCCGGTTTTATTCTTCCGGTGCCGGCCCGCTCTGCCAGGGCCGCAGCAACCACTCATCCCGAATCATTTGTGGATCGTTTTATGTTTAGTAAATTTCCGTATTGAATTGCGCGGAGCGGCAAGGCTCATTAGACGAACGACACGAATGATCAGCGAATTCAGGCACATAATTGATACGTATCGGCAGGTTGATTTCACCCAGCGGAAGGCCGCGCTGGCTACGGTGGTCGGGTTGAAAGGGTCCGGCTACCGGCGGCCGGGGGCACGAATGCTCATTACCGACGATGGCCACTGGACCGGTGCCATCAGCGGGGGCTGTCTGGAAGGCGACGCCCTCAGGAAAGCCCGGGAGGTGATGCAATCCGGGCAATCCCGGCTCGTGACGTATGATACCACCCAGCCCGACGGCGAAAACTTCGGGATCGGTCTCGGCTGCCACGGCATACTGGATGTTCTGATTGAGCCGCTTACCCCAACGGACACGCAAAATTCGCTCGAAGTACTCGATCAGATCCTGCAGAACCGGCGCGAGGTCGAACTGTCGAAACCCCTGCCCAACGGCGACTTCTTTACGGAACAGCTCAGACCGGATATTCAGCTGCTGGTGTTCGGCGCGGGCTATGACGCGGTTCCGCTCGTGGCGCAGGCGAAACTGGTTGGCTGGCACGTGGTTGTCGCCGACGACTGCGTGGCGCACCTCAACCCCAGACGGTTTGCCCAGGCCGATCAGTTGCTGGCCATTCAGCGCGATAACTTCCGGCAGTCGGTAACGATCGATTCGTACTCAGCGGCCGTGCTGATTTCGCACAACTACAAATTTGACCGGTCGGTGCTGCGCGAACTGCTCCAGACCGACATTCGGTACATCGGGATTCTGGGGCCCAAAAAACGCGGGGACGCCCTCCTCGACGAGCTTGCCGACGTAGTGCAGCCCTCCGACCATGACCGCATCTTTGCGCCGGTGGGCCTGGATGTTGGTGCCGAAACCCCGACCGAAATTGCACTCTCGATTGTATCAGAAGTGCAGGCCGTTTTCCGGCAGACCTCGGCGCGTCCGCTTAAATTCAAAAACGCACCTATTCACCAGCCGGTGGCGCAGCCAACGCCCATCGAATCCTGACCCGGCGTGCAGATCGGCAGTATCATTCTGGCGGCCGGAGCCGCAACCCGGTTCGAAGGGCAGCCCAAACAGCTGCTGACCCTGAACGGTACGACACTGGTTCAGCGTATTACGCAGACCGCCCTGACGGCCTGCCCGAACGGCCCCGTGGTGGTGGTGGTCGGGGCCAATCAGCACCGGATTCGCCCCGAACTTCTGAACTACCCCGTTACGGTCGTAGACAACCCACACTGGTCGGAGGGTATGGCTACGTCGCTGAAAGCCGGGCTGAATTCGATCCTGACCCGGCATCCTGCGCTCGACGCGGTGCTTGTTCTCCTGTGCGACCAGCCGCTGATTACCCCCGATGTACTTCAGGCGTTGATCGGTACGCACGAACAGACCGGCCAGCCCATCGTTGCCTGCCGCTACGCCGGTTCTGTGGGCGTCCCGGCCCTGTTCGCCCATGCTTATTTCGACAAATTGCTGGCGCTAACCGGCGATCAGGGCGCCCGGTACCTCCTGAAAAACAACAAAACCGACCTCGCTGAAGTCGGTTTTGAGTTGGCCGCTATCGACCTTGATTCCTGGCAGGACGTAGACCGGTTCAACCAGAGTCAATCAGACGACAACCAGGTTACCCCAGGTCGTTGATATCAAACGGCAGCTTCCGGATGCGTTTGCCCGTAGCCGCAAAAACGGCGTTCGCCAGGGCCGGAGCTGCGGGGGGCAAACCCGGCTCCCCAACGCCAATCGGCGACTCCGAGCTCGGCAGGATATGCACCTCGATGGGCGGGGTTTCATTCAGGCGCAGCATCTGGTAATCGTGGAAATTGGTTTGCCTGGCGCGGCCTTCGTCGAATGTCAGCGCACTTTTCAGAGCCGCCGTCAGCCCCATAACCGTTCCGCCCTCGATCTGCGACCGTACGTTGTCCGGATTCACGGCCGTACCGCAGTCAACAGCCGCAATGATCTTTTCAATCTTAACCCCTTTGTCCGTTTTCGATACGTATACGACGTGCCCGGCCTGCCCGGCAAAGAATTGCCAGAACGCGACGCCTTTCCCCCACCCGGCCGGCAACGGTTTTTCCCAGCCACTCTGGTCGCGCAGGAACGTCAGCAGGTTTTTCATCCGGGCATTCTTCCCGATCAGGTTTAGCCGGAACGCCAGCGGGTCCTGCCCGACGGCATGGGCCATCTCATCCACGAAGCTCTCGTGGGCGAAACAGGTGGTTGCCGAATAGACGGCCCGCCACCAGCCCATCGGCACCGGTACGTCGGCGAAGATGTTGTTGTATGTAAGGTTCGGGATTTCGTAAGGGGCTTCTTTCAGGCCTTCCATCGCACCGCCGTCGTGACGTTTAGCGGGATCTTTACTACCAAACTGGGTGTCATTGATGGACGGGGCTACCACTTTGTGCTGAAAGGCCACGGGGGTATTGGCCGCGTCGAACCCGGCCCGGAGCAGGCTGTACGTAGCCGGACGGAACGGGCCGCCGGCCATGTCGTCTTCGCGGGTCCAGACCACTTTCACCGGCCGCCCTACCTGCTTCGACAGGTACACGGCTTCCATCACCTGATCCAGAAACAGCCGCCGGCCAAAACCTCCTCCCACAAACATCACGTGCACCGTTACGTTCTCGGGCGGAATAGCCAGGTATTTAGCCGTCTCTTTCTGCACATCGTCGGGTAGCTGGGTGGATGTCCAGATTTCGACCGTATCGCCTTTTACGGACGCCAGGCAGTTTTGCGGCTCCATCGGTGCATGAGCCGCAAACGGCAGCTCGTATTCGGCCTCCAGCTTTCTGGCGGCCCCGGCAAAGGCCTCATCGAAATTACCTTTGCTGGTATCGACATGCCCATCCGTTTTGGCCAGCTCTTTAAACCTGGTCGTTATATCGGTTGAATTGAACGCGGCATGCGGGCCATTATCCCAATCAATTTTTAGCGCCCGTCGACCCTGCAGAGCCGCCCAGTAGCTATCCGCCAGCACGGCTACGCCCTGGAAGGTGTTTTTGTACATCTTGCGTTCCGCCTTCAGTACGTGCCGAACGCCCGGCATTTTTCTGGTGGCCGTATCGTCGAATGACTTGACGGTAGCCTGCATGACGGGGGCCCGCTCAACCGATGCGTAGAGCATACCCGGCACTTCTGCATCGATCCCGAATTTGGCCCGGCCAGTCACTTTAGCCGGAATATCCGGACGTTTGCTCGGCTTGCCGACGAGCCGGAAGTCTTTGGCGTCTTTCAGCTTCGGCTCTTTGGGTACGTCAATCGTTTTGGCAATCTCGGTCAGGGCACCGTATGGCAGGCTTTTTCCGCTGGGCTTATGAAAAATCTTGCCGTCTCTGGCGTAACACTCGTCTACCGGAACGTTCCAGGTTTTGGCCGCGGCCTGGGTCAGCATCTCGCGGGCTGCGGCACCGGCTTTACGCAGGTTTGCCCATTCGCCCCGGACGCTGTAGCTACCCCCGACGCCCATATTACCGAACTTCTTGTCGGCCATCGCCTGCCGGATCTCCACCTGATCGAGCGACACCTCCAGTTCTTCGGCCACAATCAGGGGCATTGACTGGAACGTACCCTGCCCGATTTCGGGCTTATGCGCCATCAAAATGATCTTACCGGTGTTTTCCAGAATAACCAGCGGACTGACCTCCAGTGATACCAGCGCTTTCCCAGCCATTTGTTCGCTGAGGTTGACCAGCCCCGTGCCGGCCTCGGCGGAGTTGACGCCGATGACCACCGACGACACCGTCAGACTGCCTGCTTTCAGAAACGCCCGGCGGTTCATGGATGAAGAGAATTGCGGTTTCATGGGCTATTTAGTCGTTAGGGCGGTTTCTTTCAGCAGGTCCGAAGCCCGGTGAATGGCTTTACGCACACGGTTGTAGGTGCCGCAGCGACAGATATTCCCGCTCATGGCCTGATCAATTTCAGCATCGGTAGGGTCCGGATTTGTCTTGAGCAAAGCCACCGCCGACATGATCTGGCCGGACTGGCAGTAGCCGCACTGCGGAACCTGCTCCTCGATCCAGGCCTGTTGAACGGGATGCAGGCGGGTTTCGCTGCCTACGCCTTCGATGGTCGTAATTTTCTTGTTGGCAACCGAGGAAACGGGGGTGATGCACGAGCGGATGGGCTTGCCGTTCAGGTGTACGGTGCAGGCTCCGCACTGCGCCATACCGCAACCGAACTTTGTACCTTTCAGACCAACCACATCACGAACGGCCCACAGCAGCGGCATTTGCGGATCAGTGTTGATGGTGCGTTTTTTGCCGTTAATAATCAGGGAGATAACAGCCATAGATGAGTATAGTTATTGACTAGCGAACCCTATAAAGTTTGTTCTTTTTGAAGAAGAAGGCAAACAATCTTTTACGACTGTTCCGAATCCCGGTATGAACGGAAACGAAGCTGAAACCTACCGCGTTATGTATCAATACGGTGAACACGAAAAAACCCCACTTTGCAGCGGGGTTTTCCGTAGAGTGTATAGCGATGTCGGTAACTAACCGGCAGTCGTGCCTCAACTAATTAACGAGCGCTATCAGATGACATCATTGAAGCTGAGTCCGTAGCCATCGTTGAATCGGTAGACATCATCGTAGATGAATCCGTAGACATCGTGCTTTCAGTACCAGCTGCTGATTCAGTTTCAGTCTTCTTAGATGAGCAAGAAGTAGCCAGGGCGATCATTGCCATGAAGAAGAACGCAGATTTTGCAATAGCTTTCATGATTTTGGGGTGTTTAAGCGTTGTTAATGGTAAATTGTCAACTTTAATACACCGATTGTAAAAAGGTAACCCAACATTTTTTAACTTTTTTTTGGGTTACGTTTGAGGTGTATCCGTATTAAGTAGTGACGCAACGTAATGAGAAGAAGTAGCGGGGGAGTACTGCTGACCGACGACGAATTGCTGATAGGGCTGGCCAGTGGCTCGGATGCTGTACTGACCCAACTCTACCGTCGGTATTTCCCGATGGTACTGCATTTTGTGACGAGCAACAGTGGCAGCGAAGACGACGCCAAGGATATTTACCAGGAGGTGCTGGTGGTGCTGTATGAAAAAGTGACGAACGGCTCGCTGGAACTGAACTGCCAGTTGAAGACGTACCTCTACTCGGTTGGTCGGCGGCTGTGGCTCAAACAACTGGCTCAACGGAATCGACATTTCATCAATGATACTGAAGCGGTGGTGGCCGTCGACGACGACCTGACCGATCATGAAGAACGGAACCGTCAGTTTGATCTGATGGCCGATTCGCTCGAACGGCTCGGTGAACCCTGCCGCACATTGCTGGAAGATTTTTACACGCGGCATTTGTCAATGCAGGACATCACCGAAAAATTCGGGTATACGAATGCCGACAATGCCAAAACGCAGAAATACAAGTGTCTTCAGCGATTGAAGCGGTTGTTTTTCTCGGAATATAAACAGTAAACGGTTAGTCAGTTTACGATTTTCAGGGGCGGCTGGCGGGTAATTCACCGGCGCGTTGCAGACCACCGAAAACCGTAAATCTAACACTGAAACCCAATAATGACCATGGAAACGAACGACGATCAGGACATAGAGCGTGCGCTTCACGCGTATGGTGAGCGCATTCGGTTCCGGCAGCAGCTGGCCCAGGTTCACGCGGGGCTGAATATGGAAGCCATGCGCGAGGAGGCTGGCGTGTACCGTGAAGAAACCGTACGGCCGGGCCGCATCCGGACGTTCTGGCAAACGTATCGCACCACCCTGGCCGTTGCGGCCTCCGTGGCGGTGTTGACTACGTTCAGCACCATTTTTCTGTATCGGCAGTACCAGCAGAGTCACCAGCAGCAACAGCAGTATAGCTTGCTGCGCCGGGATATTCAGGCCATAAAGTCATCGCAGAAGCAGCTCCTGAACGACATTACCGGTCGCAGCCGGGCTCTGAGCGTAAACCCCGGTCAGGTTGCCGGTACGGGTTTCCTGCTGACCGCCGACGGCTATTTTGTGACGAGCAATCATATTGTGCAGGAGGCCGACTCGATCTACGTACAGAGCCAGAAAGGCGAGGTGTATAAAGCGCGGGTGGTCCATTCGGATCAGGCGCACGACCTGGCTATTCTGCAACTCGGCGACGATAGTGCGTTCCGGCCGCAGCCAACCATTCCATACAGCTTCGACGGGAAATCGTCTGAGCTGGGCGAACGCGTATTTACTCTGGGCTACCCGCGCGAGGAGATCGTCTATGGCGAAGGCTATCTGAGTTCGGGAACCGGCTATCGGGGCGATACCGTTGCGTATCAGGTGGCCATCAGCGTAAACCCGGGTAACTCGGGCGGGCCGCTGCTCGACGAGCGGGGCAACGTAATTGGTATTATCAGCGCCAAACAGACTACCTCTGAGGGTGTTAGCTTTGCGGTGAAAACGAACTACCTGTTCAAGGCACTGGAAAACATTCCGGCCGATTCACTGAAAGGCATTCCGCTGAACCTGAACCGGAAAAATACGCTGGTGCATCTGCCCCGTAAGCAGCAGATCAAACGGATGCAGAGTTACGTGTATCAGGTGAAAGTATTTAAGCACGAGAAATAAAGACGCTATAGTGTACTGTACTACAACGCCCGGACGGTATCTGCCATCCGGGCGTTGTTCATTTACGGGCAACCTCACCACCGGCCAGCCTGACGGTTCGGCGTCCTTTCAGGCCAACTACCTCCGCGGTTAGCGCCCCGACCGGCACTCGGACGGTGCGCGACGACTGAGCCAGGTACGAGGCTCCCCAGTAGCCTTCCATTCTCTGTTTTTTTCCGTTCGGCAGGGTCGCCAGTACGTACTGATCTGTCGGCTGGAGCCGAATCGTTTGGCTCCGCAAAGGCCGGGCCGGCGCAAACACCCGCAGGCTATCCTGGTTCTGCGTAGCCAGAAAAAGCGGCTGCCCGGATGGCCGCGTCAACTCGGCCAGCGCTTTGGCATCTTTGTCCACCAGAAAGCCGGACTGCCCAACGGGCACCGACCGAAAATACCCCCGGCCGTCGCCCTGCAGATACACGCCAATGCCGGCATCGTTCCAGCCGGTCAGGATGTCGGCTGCGTAGTCGTTGCCCACCAGCAACAGGTCCAGGTTTCCGTCTTCATTTACGTCGGTAGCCGCCATGCCGAACACCGGCGATAGTTGAGCTTCGGTCGGAAGCGGCCGCACGCTGAACGTACCAGCGCCTTTGTTTTCGAAAAACGCCGACGCAAAATACGTAGCCCGGCGCACGAGCGCTTTGGTTCGCTGTTCGTCCGGAATCATCTCCGCGAATGGCTTTTTGCCGTAAGCTGCGTAGGACGTGAACTGCTTGCGGAAGGCGGGCATCTGATCGGTCAGTGTTTCGCGGGGGTGCGCTGCGTATTCGTTTCCCTGATTGAACCAGGTTATGATCGGGTCAAGGGATCCGTTCTGGTCATAGTCGGCCGCATAGACCGAAACCGGCTCCGTTTCCGACGCCCGGTAGCGGGCATTCAACCCCAGGTTTCCGGCTACGTAATCCGTATCGCCATCGTTGTCAAAATCACCCGCGACCAGACTATTCCACCAGCCGGCGGGTGCCAAGGGCGTAGGACGCAGGACAAAGGCGGGCTCCCGGCCATCGGGCTTATGTGCTGCGCCCTTTGTCCCGTGCCCCAGGCGATTCGTAAACACCATGACCGGCATCCACTCGCCGGTTACCAGCAGATCCAGCCAGCCATCGTTGTCGTAGTCGGACCAAAGGGCCGCACAGACCAGACCGGCCTCAGCCAGTCCGGGGGCCAGCTGCTGGGTTACGTCGGTGAACTTCACCCCCTTCCCCTCTCCTTCAAAAGGAGAGGGGTACCCGTTAGGGCGGGGTGAGGTTAACTCACTATCATTGCGCAGCAGGTAGCTTCGGGCGGGTTTGGGGTACGATTGCGGCACCACCCGCCCGCCGATGAACAAGTCCAGATCCCCATCCCTGTCGAAATCACCCGCCGTTACGCAGGAACCACTGGCCGTAGTGGGCGGCAACGCATTCACGGCGGGGGTCAGGTGTCCTTTCCCATCGTTCAGATACAGCTGGTCCTGGTATTGGGCCTGGTTTTTACCAAACTCGGTACTGCCCCGAACCGCGTACAAATCCTGGTCGCCATCGTTATCAGCATCGAAAAACAACACCCCCGTCTCTTCTTCGTCTTTTGTGGGCATGGCCGTGCGTCGGAACGTACCGCCGGGCTGCTGAATAAACAACGCCCCCGGTTGCTGAGCCGCACCGGCAATGTATACATCGTCGAGCCCATCGCCGGTAACGTCGCCCACCGCCAGGCCCGGCCCGATCTGCGAATGTTTATGCGGCAACAGGGTCTGCTGCATTTTGTAATCCACAAAATCGGTCTCCTCATGGCGGAACGCCAGCCCGACTGCCGTCGACACTTCCCGAAACAGCGGCTCTGACGCGGGCTCCTGCCGGCGCATGAACAAAGCCCCCTGCGGCCTGGCCTGCGCCTGATCGAGCGTCAGGACCTGGTTCACGGCTACGTTAGTGAGCACCTGCTCCCGCCCGTCGGGCCAGCGTATTTTGAGTGAATCGATCCGCCTGGCCTTCCCCAGGCCAAAGTGCATCAAGGGCTCAACCGTCGACTGATAGCCCCGCTGCACTACCTGCTCGGCGTACTGCATCTGCCCGTGAACATAAATAGAAACCGTCGCTCCCAACCCGTTCAGATTGCCGGGTGTTCCTTTCAGCCGAAGCCGCAGAAACGCGTTATCGGCCGAAGGCTGCCCGCGTATTGTGTTGTTCCGGTAGATAAAGGCCGGGTCGTTGACATTGTTCATGACCAGGTCAAGGTCGCCGTCGTTGTCGAAGTCGGCGTAAGCCGTTCCGTTGGTATACGACGGTTGATCCAGCCCCCAGTCCTCCGCTACGTTGGTGAACATAAGCCCCGTACTGCCTGCGTCGTGGCCCCTGCCGTTATTCCGGTACATGACGTTGGGCTTATGTACCCCTTCCAGCGTTTTCAGGCTTTCAAGAATCCGCCGGTGCCGGTCGTCGTCGGAGCCAAACTGGTTAGCTTCGCGGTTATACGTCGAAAAGTCGAGATCCGTTACGTCGCGCCGGTAACCGTTCGTAATCAGCAGATCCCGGTAGCCGTCGTTGTCGAAGTCGGCCAGCAGCGGACTCCAGCTCCAGTCGGTCGCATACACTCCGGCCATATAGCCAATGTCACTGAATAAGGGCGTGGGGCGTGGGGCCGGGGGCGAAGGGCGTGGGGCAAGGGGTACAGCACTCCCCCCAGCCCCCAACCCCCTGCCCCCTGCCCCAAGCCCTTCGCCCTCCGGCGCGAAACCTCGATTCAGCTGTAGCATGTTCCGGACGTATTGAGGCTGGTAACCCAGGCGCTGAGCCATCTGGAATTTGTCGTACGGCACGGTTCCGAACATGGTTTTCTGCCGCAGGTTATCATCCGGCATCATATCAACCACCGTAATGTCGTTCAGGCCGTCGTTGTTAATATCGGCCATGTCGACGCCCATGCTGTTATGGCTCTGGTGCTTAAGAGCGTCGGCAATCCGGTTGACAAAGTGGCCGTGCTGATCGTTGATGTACAGCACATCATTCGACTGAAAATCGTTGGCTACGTAAATATCCGGCCAGCCATCCTGGTTCACGTCATTGACGATCACGCCCAGGCCCCACCCCTCATGGATGATGCCCGCTTCCTGCGATACGTCGGTGAAGTGGGGCAAAGGGTGGGATGCAGGGGGCGGAGGGTTTATTCGTTCATTCCCGCCGGCCCCAAGCCCCTTGCCCCCCGCCCCTTGCCCCACCCCATCATTCCGGTACAGCTTGTCTACGCTCCGGGCGGTTCCGTTGTTGCGGGGGCCTGTAACGGTATTGCGGTTGTATTCTTCGAGGGCATTCGTCAGCAGATATACGTCCAGGTCACCATCGCGGTCGTAGTCAACAAAAGCGGCCTGGGTACCGAAGCTCGAATCAGCCAGCCCCACCTCCCGGGCGGCTTCGACGAACCGGGGCACACCACTGGCGTCGTTGCCCTGGTTCAGAAAGAGCAGTTTGGGAACGGCCTTTCGCTTGTCGGGGTGTAGCGTTGACACGAATACATCCAGCCGCCCATCCTGATTAATATCGCCCACCGCCACCCCCGAACACCAGACCTTTGTACCAACCCCAGCGGCTTCGGTCACATCCTCAAACCGGAAATCGCCCCCGCTAGGTGTGGTCCTGTTCAGGTACATCCGGCTCGACACCTGATTACCGGCAAAGAATACGTCGGTCAAGCCGTCGCCGTTAAAATCACCAACGCCGACGCCCCCGCCATTGTAGATGTATTCGAACTCCAGTACGTTGAAGGAATCCGTTTCGGTGATGGTGTTGGTAAAGTCAACCCCGGTTTGGCTGGGGCTTAGCAGGTCAAATCGGGTTGATCGATGCCCGCAGCCGGTTAGCCATACCACACAGCCAGTAAGCAAAAATAAAGCACTACGCATATGGGTAAGATACGAAAAAAAGCCTCCCCGTTGGAGGAGGCTCTTGCTAGATGTTTGCCGTTCAGGATTACAGTTTCCGACGTACTCAGTTTGCACCTGGAACCCTGACCGGCAAACCAAATCAACGCTGGTTACCGTGAATTATGGCTTGGCATTGGATCCATGTATGCCCTTTTTTGTCATCCCTCCTGCTCGGGATGACAAAAAAGGGCATTGCCAGCTACGGAATCGTCATAACCAACGGTAAATTAATAGCCGGGGTTCTGATCGGCCTGGCTCAGCTTACCGTTGTTGTCCAGTTCCTGCTGCGGAATCGGCAACAGCTCCTGCTTGCCTCTGGCAAAATACGAAATCGGCTCTGTTCTCAGCTTGTTCTGAGCCCGCCAGCGCAGAATGTCGCGGTTGCGAATCTGCTCACCGGCCAGTTCAACGCGCCGTTCGTGTACGATCGCCCGGAACACCTCATCCTTGCTGTTGACGGGATAGGCCTTGGTCGGATACGGCGGCATGGCCACACTCTTCCGGGCCCGTACCTGGTTCAGCAACGCAATGGCAGCGGCTGAATTACCCGTTTCGTTCTCGGCTTCGGCCATACCCAGCAGCACATCGGCGTAGCGGATGATCCGCATGTTAATACCTGATGTGTAGAACGTTTCCGCATTTTTGTACATGGCCGTGTATTTCCGCCAGCTTATTTTCTGGGTTGTCCCGTTGAACGATTGCGCATTGCCCTGTACATCACCTTCGGCCAGTGTCCGGGCACCGTTGTTGAACTTATCCCCAATGAAGTAGAAGTTGTAGCTCAGGCGCGGGTCGGTTTTCTCATCCCCCTTGGCTGTATGCTCGTATTCCGCCAGCAAACTAGCCGATGGAATCAGGTTCCGCCAGCCAATGGCGCTGTATTCCTGGCTGCGGGTCATCGTTTCATTAGCGCCCCCGTCGTTGCCGTCGCCGTCCCAGTTAAAATCGCCGATTTTCGAGAAACCGATTTCGAACAGTGATTCAGCGTTGTTCTCATTCTCCTCCTGGAAGTTAGCGTCGTATTCGTCGGTCAGGCGGTAAAGACCCGAGCTGATTACCTTCTGAAACTCCGTTTTCGCTTTGGCATAATCGCCCTGCTGCATATAAACCCGACCCAGCAGCCCAGCAGCCGCTCCACGGGTAGCCCGGCCCAGATCGGCCCCGCTGTAGCTCGCTGGCAGATCAGCCTGAATCGCCAGTAGATCAGACGTGATCAGTTGATAGACCTCAGCCGGTGTTGCCCGGGGTTTGGTCCCGTCAACGGCCGTTACGAAGCTGGTATAGAGGGGAACACCGCCCCAGAGGGTAACCAGATCGAAGTACGACAGCGCCCGCAGAAACTTAGCTTCGGCAATGGCCCGCTTCGTCAGCGTCGGATTGTCGGTTACCTCGGCACCCTTGTCAATTACGACGTTGGCCCGGTGAATGGCCCGGTACAACCCGTTCCATACGGAAAACGCCACCGGATTGCCCGGAATCTGCGCCCCGATCAGAATCTGGTTACGGGGGGCTTCCAGCTGCCCGCCACCCGAGGTCATCTCATCGCTGCGCAGGTCGTGCAGGAAAAACCACTCCCGACCAGTCAGGTTGTAGCTTTGCCAGATTGAATACACGGCATTGACGCCCTTAACCAATTCAGCCGCGTTATTATAATACGTCTCGGTGGTGTATTGATTCGGGTTTATCTGATCTAATTTATCCGTGCTGCATCCTAAGAGCAGCCCCAGCGTAATGGTTGTGACGGTTAAATAGTTGCGTTTCATTGTGTAGTTCATTTGAAACTTACGTACATCAAAACTTTTTGAATACTGTTGAGTAGCTTGTTTTTATTTTTGAAAAAATTGCATCTAATATACATCCCCCGCCCCATCATGTACAAGGCGGGGAACGAAATTTATCAGAAGCCTAACTGCAAACCAACCATCAGCGTCCGGGCCTGCGGGAACTGACCATAATCAACACCATTGGTCAACGGCGTGTTGGTACTGGGACGCGAGCCAATTTCAGGGTCGTAGCCCGTGTACTTTGTCAAGGTCAGCAGGTTCGTAGCGGCTACGTACAGGCGGGCCCGGCTCAGCGTACCGCGCGTCCACGACTGCAGGGCTCCGGCCGGCAGGTTGTAGCCCAGACTGAGGTTTTTCAGGCGCAGGTACGAGCCGTCTTCAAGGAACCGGTCCGACGTACGGGTATTGCCATTGGGATCGCCACTAACCGCCCGGGGCACGTCGGTGTTCGTGTTGGTCGGCGTCCAGGCGTTCAGTACGTCCGTACCGGCATTGAACAGCCGCAGCATCCCCTGCGACAGCACCTTCACCCCGTTGTACACCTTGTTGCCCTGAACACCCTGCAGGAAGAGAGTCAGGTCAAAATTGCGGTAGTTGGCGTTGAAGTTGAACCCGTATGTGAAGTCGGGCAGGAAACTACCGAGGTTCGTCCGGTCGTCGGCGTTGATCACCCCATCATTGTTGACATCCACGAAGCGAATATCGCCAGGCTGGGCGTTGGCCTGCGTCGCAGCGGCTCTGATTTCGTCAGCACTCTGGAAGATACCGGCCACTTTCCAGCCGTAAAACGACTGAATCGGCTCACCGGCGATGGTCCGGGTGATGTCGAACCCGCCGTAGTCGGCATTATTACCGCTAAACAACGGCGAAATGTTCGGTCCCAGGTTCAACACTTTGTTGCGGATAACGCTGGCGTTGGCCGATACGTCGAACTTGAATTCACCCTGCCGGCGGTTGTAGCCGATCTGTAGTTCGACACCCCGGTTGCGCATGCTGCCTACGTTCACAATCGGCGACTGCGAGTACCCGATCGACGGAGCAATCGGCTGGCCCAGAATCAGTCCGTCGGTAACCCGGTTGAAGTATTCGGCGGTCAGGGTGATGCTGTTGTTCAGCAGACCCAGGTCCACACCAACGTTGGTCATGTCGGTTACCTCCCAGCGCAGGCTGGTATTGCCCAGCTTGTCGAAATACGTTCCCTGCACGCGCTCGCCGTTGAAGATCGCGTTCGTCGTCTGCGATACGGCTACCTGCCAATCGTAGTCGCCGATGCCGTTGAAGCCCATTGACCCGTAGCTGGCCCGTACCTTCAATTCCGAAATTGTCGGTACGTTCTTCATGAAGGCTTCTTCGCTGATGCGCCAGCCGGCCGATACGGAGGGGAAGTTACCCCACTTATTGCCAGGAGCAAACCGGCTCGATCCGTCGCGACGGAACGAAGCACCCAGCAGGTACTTACCGCCGTAATCATAGTTGATACGGCCCAGGTAGGAGATCAGGACGTTCTGGTTCCGACCACCGGTCAGGCCCAGGCCCGTTGACGACAGACCGCTCACCTGCCGGATGTCGTTCGTCGTAGCGTTACCGGATGCGTTCAGGTTTGAATAGATACCCGCCTGGCGCTCGGCCACGGCTACCGCATTGATGCTGTGTTTACCAAACGTACGCTCAAACGTCAGCTGATTGGAGATCAGCGGTGAGGTGTACGTGTACCGGTTGTCGGTCAGGCTGGCCAGCGCGCGGGCATTGAAGCTTTCGTTGTAGATCGGCTGAAAGGCGTAATCCCGTGAGGTTACGTAGTCAATGCCACCCCGGATGCGGTAGGTCAGTCCTTCGAACAGCTTCACGTCGAGGTAAGCACTTCCCAGAATTTTCAGCCGCTGCGTATTGGTCCGGTCCTGCAAAGCCGCCCGAACGGGGTTCTGCGGGTCCGATGCGTCCGAGCCATCCGGACCGCGGTAGCCACCCGCCAGGAAAGGGTCAGTAACTGGCATATACGGCGTCATCCGGATCATGTTCTGGATCTGCGTCCGGCCGCCGGCTTCCACTTCGCTGTACCGGTCGTCGTACGAAATCGTCAGCGTCTGCCCGAACGTGAAGCGCTTGCTCAGCGTATGGTCCGAGTTAATGCGGAAGTTACCCCGCTGGTAGCTCGTTCCGATCATGATACCATCCTGCTGGAAATAACCCAGCGACGAATAGAACCGCGATTTATCGTTGCCACCCGATAATTGCAAACTGTGCTGCGTGATGGCTGCATTGCGGAACACGGCATCCTGCCAGTCGGTGTTGGTCTGCGCGTAGGTTTGCGTAGCCCCCTGGTAGATGGGCTGGTTCATGTTCAGGAAGCGGGCCGGGCGGGCGTCGATCGGGGCCCGGTTTTCGGCGGCCGCCTTGTCATTCTCCGCGTTTTGCAGCAGAGCCGTACCGTATTGCAGGTACTGGTCCGTATTGAGCAGGTCAAGTTGCCGCCAGGCGCTCTGCACACCCGCGTAACCGTCGTAGTTAACGTGCAGCTTGCCATCGCGGGAGCCGCGCTTGGTCGTGACGATGATCACCCCGTTTGCCGCCCGTGAACCATAGATGGCGGCCGACGAGGCATCTTTCAGTACGTCCACGCTTTCGATGTCGCGCGTGTCGAAGTTATTCAGGTCGCTCGTTGGGTACCCGTCAATTACGTAGAGCGGGTTGGATGCATAGTTGATTGAACCGATACCCCGGATGCGGACAATCGGCGATGTGCCCGGCGAGCCGTTGCTCACCACGCTCACGCCCGGCACCCGGCCCTGAATGGCACTCTCGACGCTCGGGACCGGCAGTTGGGTCACTTCCTGCGAGGAAACCGACGAGATCGCTCCCGTTACGGAAGCCCGCTTCTGCGTACCGTATCCAACTACTACCACTTCCGACAGCGCCTTCACGTCTTCGGCCAGGGTTATGTTGACCTGGCTTCGCCCCGATACGGCTACCTCCTGCGACAGGTACCCAACGAAGCTGAACACCAGCGTAGCGTTGTTGCTGGCGTTGATCGTATACTCACCGTTGGCGTTGGTGGTCGTACCGCGGTTTGTGCCTTTGATAACCACGCTGACCCCGGGAATGCCCGAGCCACTACGGTCAACCACGCGGCCCCGGATGTCTTCCAGTGGTTTGGTGGTCGTCATCGACCAGCCGATCCGCTCTAATTTGTTGAGTGTCCGTTCGGGAAGCGTGGCGGGTTCGCCCGGCGAAGCCATTTCGGTTTTGGTGTCAAGCTGCTCGACTTTCCGAAAAACCCGGCCGCTTTTATCATTCGCCGACACAATTGCGTAGAATTTAGGCTGCACCTTCCGGTACGTCAGGCCCTTATCGGTCAGCAGGCTGGTCAGCGCTTCTTCCACATTCTGGTTACGATGACTCCCCAGCAGCACCCGCGTATCCATCAGCGTTGTGGGGTAAATGAACGAAACGTTGTAGTGCTGCTCCAGTTCAGCCAGGGCACTACGCAACGAAATCAGGCGGGTGTCGCTCTCTTTAGTTTGTTGAGACGCATACCGATTTGACGAAGCCAGGAGCTGCGCCTGAGCCGGCAGCGTGCCGATCAGGATCAGCATTCCCAGCGCAGACAGGAATCGCTTCATAGATAAAGTAGATTGGGTCATTGGATTACGATTCGGTTAGATTGACGGGTAATGTGAAAATCGAAAAGTGTAGACAGGCCGTTGAGAATGGTATTGATGTTCTGATTTGGAATACTGCCCGAAAACCGCTGTTTCTGTAAAGTTGGGTCGGCGATTTCGACCTTAACGCCGTAGGTGTCCTCCAGCATCTGGGCGATTTCGAGCAGACTCACGCCCTCAAATACCAGCTTCTGGTCGCGCCACGACGCCAGCGCCCTGGCATTCACCTGCTTTTTGTAGTACGTCTTGCCCTTCGTATCGGCAACCACCATTTCGCCGGGTTTCATCACGAGCTGCTTTTTCCGCTGCTCATCCAGCAGCAGCCGGATGCGGCCCGTATCGAGGGTCACTTTGGTTTTTGATTTGCGGGTGTACACATTGAAGCGGGTACCCAGCACCTCCACGTTCATGTGGGCCGGCAAGTGCACGACAAACTGCTGGTGGCTTTTGGTGTGTACTACGTCGAAGAACGCTTCCCCTTCGACCCACACCTCGCGGGGCTTATCGTCGGTCCAGCGAACCGGGTACGTAACGGACGAATTGCCGTTGAGCGTTACTATCGACTGATCGGGGAGCGTGATCAGCCGGGTCTGGCCGTAGGGGGTCCGCAGGGTTACACAAGGCTCTTCAATCGACTGCTGATACAGCCACCAGCTACCCGTTCCCAGCGTCAGCAACACAACGGCCGCAGCCGCCCAGCGTACTGCCCACCACGTAGTCGACCGGGTGGCGGTCAGGGCAGGGCGTTTGGCCGACTGAATCCGTTTGAAGACCCGCATGGCTTCGGCCTGTTCAGCGGGGTCAAGCGGCATCGGCCTTAATGAGCTGGTTTCCCGGTCCACCACCCGCTGCAATAACCGTTGCCCGTCGTCGGTGGCCAGGAAAGCCAGCACCTGCCGGACTTCGGTGGGTGAGCATTGGTTTCGCAGGTACTTTTCCAGTAATTGTTCATCCATAGCGTTCAGGTTCCTTAGAAAAGGTCAAGACGTTCTGCTATGGATACACATTCGTGTGCCCGAAGTATGATAGAGCCAGTAAAAATTTTTATTTTTCTTTGCCGAAGCGGTTATAACTCGTTCAGCAGCAGGAAGAGAAGGACAGGCAGCATCCCTTCGATGTCGGCGTGTTTGCCGAGGTAGCTTTTCATGAATTTGGTCGCCTGCGAGAACTGGAACTTGACCGTGTTGATCGAGATGGAGAGTTGCCGGGCGACCTCTGCATTGTCGAGCCCCTGGAAGACCTTCAGCCGGAAAATGTGCTGTTTCTGGGGGGATAGCTGCGTCAGTCCGCGTTCGACAATCTCGCCGTATTCCCGCCACTGGTAATCATCGGCGGCTGTTTCTTCGTTCGTGTAGTCGGTATCCAGCCGATTCGACAACGATTCCCAGATTTCAGCGTGGTTGTTGCGAATGACGTTCAACACGTGATTCCGCATCGAAATCGACAGAAATCCTTTAAGCGAGTAGGTTTCGTTCAGCGCCAGTCGGTTGTCCCACAGCTTTAAGAAAATATCCTGAACGGCATCTTCGGCCAGTTCGGGGTCTTTCAGAAACTTCAGGGCAATGGCGTGGAGGTGTTTGTAGTAGTAAAAGAAGATTTCTTCGAACGCACGTTCGTCACCGGCCCTTACGCGCAGGGTCAAATCCGCTTCCCAATTGGAGTCTGGCTGAGTTACGAACCGTTTCGTGTTACGCATCGGTCGTCGGTGATTTTATTCGGCTAATGTAATCAATTGGCTTAGAAAAGCCAAAATCTATGTTCTTTACATACTATTCTGTAGCAGTCACAAAAAAGCCTGCCCGTTCAGAACAGGCAGGCTTTTCAAATACTAGTATGGCTTATGAATTACTTTATAAGTCGCTGAATACCAAATCAATTCTGTTCTCTACGTCCGGATCGGGTCAGAAGCGATAGTTCGCCGTCAGGCTAAACCGCGAACCGGGGGCTTTGATGTAATCAGCATCGCGGGCCGCCCACTGCGAAATCGGCGGGTAGTAGTCGCGGTTCAGCAGATTTTCGATGCCCAGCGTCAGGTTTAGATTCCGGTTGATCGCATACCCGCCGGTCAGGTTCACGACCGTGTAGGGCGTTACGGGCCCCTGTCCGTAGGTGTAGAGGCCGCGGGCGTTGGGCTGGAAGCGGCTGCGGGCACTCGACCGCAGTGCATTCACGGTCAGGTTCCAGCGCGAACCGGGGCTGACGCGTACGTAGGCCGTTGTTTTGGGGGCCATGATCCGGTCGCCACCCAGGTAGGTTTCATAATCTCCGTTGTTGTTGCCATCCGTTTTGCCTTCAACGTAGGCATAGGCGCCCCCTACCGTCAGGAAGCTGAGCGGGCGCACATCAATGGCCAGTTCGTAGCCCCAGACGTTCTCGGGCGACCGTACCACTTCGAATACGCCCGACGGTAGTTGGCGATAGGATGCCCCCAGTTCCGACGTACTGCGGAACAGCGCCAGATCATAATGTACGTAGCGGCCAAGATCGCCGATGGCACCGGCTTCGTAGTTATTCACCAGAATGGGGTCGGTTGGCAGTTGCGATACGATACTCTTCTGCGATGTGCGCAAAATCCGGCCTAACTCGTTGATCGAAAATGACTGCGAGAAGCTGACAAACGGCTGGAACGCCCGCAGGCCGTTGTAGCGCAGGCCTACGTTGCCCACGAAGGCATTGTAATTCAGCGTACCGCCCTGCACGGCCACACCCCCGTCGAACTTCTGGGTAGCCGTGTTGTAGGTACGAATCGTTGTGAAATCGGATACATCGACGCGGATGTTTTCGAACCGGGCCCCGGCTTTCAGCACCAGGTTGTTCAGGATGTCGAGCTTTAATTGGGCGTAAGGCGCCAGATTTCGCATGTTCATGTCCGGCGTCCAGAACCGGCCGTCCTGCAGTTTCTGGGCGGTCTGATCGCTCAGCAGATCGACCCCGTAGAGCAGTTCACCGCTCAGGGCCGAACCCAGGCGGTACGGCGACTGAATGTTCAGCCGAACGCCTTTTTTGTTGGAAACGATGTTGGATTGACCGCCATTCTCGAAGTACTGAGCATCGTAGCCGTATACGGTGCGGAAGCTCTGCCCGTAGACGATCACCTCGGCGTCGGTACCACCCACGATACGGCTGTAGTTATAGCGGAGCGTAACGTTGTGATTGTAAGGCGTCCCCTGCGGAGTACCCGGTGCCGTTTCGATGGCCGGGACACCGATGCTGGGGGTTTTACCGTACACGCCCACTTTTTCGACGTAGTTCAGATCCGAGCGGCTCGCGTAATAATTGTACATCACCTCCAGCCGCTGCCGATCGGTAAGCGTATAGCCCGCTTTGGCCAGCACGTTGTAGTTGTTCATCTGGCCGGGGCTGTAGAACGGCGACAGCACCTCCCCGTTGGCATCGCGGAGCAGACCCGTCCGTTCAAACGTACCGTTCAGTACGTAGTCGACCTTACCGGTTTTGCCCGTAAACTGCTGGCTGAGCCGGAAACCCTGCGTCTGGTCAAGGCTGCTCAGCCCGCTGGTCAGACCCGCCCAGGTCTGGCTCGTGAAGGCTTTGGCCGTTTCAGGCCGCTTCGTAATGTAGTTAATGATGCCCCCATCGGCGCCGTTACCGTAAATAGACGTAGCGCCCTTGATCACTTCAATCCGTTCGAGCGCGGAGGGATCGATCAGCCGCAGGTCCCGGCCACCGTTCCGCAGCGGAGTCGACTGCGGTACGCCATCGACCAGCACCAGCACCTGCCGCCCGCGCAGGGTCTGGCCCGTATTGCTCGTCCGGTAGGTAGCCGGAGCCAGTCCCGGCACGGTGTATTGCAAAACGTTGGTGATATCGGCGTTCATGGCCGTTTGTTCGGCAATCTGGCGTTTGTTCACGATCGTGATGGCCGACGGCACCTCGTTGATGGTTTCGGCCCGGCGGCTCGCCGTTACAACCACTTCATCGAGAGATGATTCGCTGGCCCGGGTAGTCAGGTTCAGGGAAGCCGTTTCGCCGGCACGGAGCGTAACCGACTGCCGAACGGCCTCGTATCCAACGCCGGATACGGACAAGGTATAGGTTCCGGCCGGGGCTGCTAACTGAAAGTTGCCCTGAGCGTCGGTCAGCGTACCGTAGCGGGTGCCGGAAAGACTGACGTTGACGGCAGCAACCGGTTGGCCACTGGCATCCAGAATGGTTCCCCGCAGGGCGGGCTGTTCAGATTGAGCAAATAAGGTGCAGTGAATAGACAGGAATACACACAAAAAGAAGATTCGAAGCATAGGACTGACTCAGAACGAGTTCACAAATTTCACCGCAAACTTAAATCTTGTTTAGATTCAGTCAAAATAAACGCTTGTATAATTTGGAATAAATCTAAAGAAGCCCCAGCTTTGTACAGTAAAGCGGTAAACGTTCTGTTGGCGGGTACCCGTCGCACTGCGCATGAAAAAACTCTTCGGTAAACTGCACCTGTGGCTTGGCCTGGCATCGGGCTTAATCGTCTTCATCATTAGCCTGACCGGCTGTCTGTACGTCTTTGAAGAAGAGCTTCAGGCCGTTGTGTATCAGAAGCAGTTGTTCGTTACTCCGCAGGCCCGACCGATCCTCAGCATGGGGCAGGTCGCTTCGGCCGTCGACCGGGCGTTTCCGGACAGTAAGTTGCAGCGCATCTTCCGCCGGCACGATCCCGACCGCAGTTTTCAGGTCACCCTGAAAGACAAGCGACTGGTCAGTATCGATCCGTATACCGGTGCTGTCCTGGGCGTCCGGAATCTCAAAACCGACTTCTTCGCCCTTGTCCGGGAGATGCATACCAGCCTGATGCTGGGCAAAACCGGCAGTACGATCATTGGGTATTCGGTGCTGATTTACCTGTTTTTGCTCGTGTCGGGCCTGGTTCTCTGGTGGCCACGCTGCAAGACCGTACTGAAACAGCGCCTGACTATCAAATGGAACGCCCGCTGGCGTCGGGTCAACTACGACTGGCACGCTGTTGGTGGCTTTTATGCTACGTGGCTGCTGCTGGTAATCGCTATGACGGGCCTGATCTGGGCATTCGACTGGTGGGAAAACGGGTTGTACGCCCTGACCGGCTCCCCCGCCCGCGATCGCGAAAAAGCCGTTTCGGTGTATCAGCCTCAGGGCGAACTGACGTCCATCGACAAGGCCTATGCGCAGGTGCTGGCCCTTGAACCCAACTCCTTTGAGTCCTACGTTATTTTTCCGGCCGATTCGGTCGGCGCGTTGCGGGTTCAGGTCCGTTACGACCAGAGCGCGTTGTACCGGAAGTATACGATCTTCTACTTCGATCAGTACAGCGGGGCGAGATTGAAAGGCAAACGTTACCAGGATTTCTCGCGGGGCGACGTAGCCCGGGGAGCCGCCTACGACCTTCATACGGGCGGCTGGCTGGGTTTACCGGGTAAGATTCTGGCTTTCCTGGCCAGTTTGTTTTCGGCTTCCCTGCCGGTGAGCGGCTTTCTGATCTGGTGGGGAAAACGGAAGAAGCAAACCAAGAGCAGCAAAACGCCGGTCGAACGCCGGCAAGCTGCCCGCAAGCTGGTTCGTGAAGTAGCCTGACCAAACCTTACCGAGGTTTGGCGGTTAACTACTGACCAAACTACTTCACACATGACCATCCGCTTAGCCCTTGACTGGACCCCGAATACCAACCACACGGGTTTTTACGTAGCCCTCGCCAACGGGTATTACCAACAGGCCGGTCTGGACGTTCAGATCCTTTCCCCAGACCAGGACAACTACCAGACAACGCCCGCAAAGAAGGTACACCAGGGTCAGGCCGACCTTGCCATTGCCCCTTCCGAAAGCGTCATCAGTTTCCACCTCAACGGTACGCCGATGGTCGCCGTAGCGGCTGTGCTGGCCCGCGACGCCAGCGCCATCGTAACGCTTCAGCAAAGCGGCATTGATCGGCCGAAAGAACTCGATGGTAAGGTGTACGCGTCGTACGGTGCCCGGTTTGAGGACGAAATCATCAGCCAGATGATTATCAACGACGGTGGCCGGGGGCATTTCGTTTCGCACAAACCGGCCAAGCTCGACATCTGGCACGCCCTGCTGACCAACGAAGTGGACGCCACCTGGATTTTTCTGCCGTGGGAAGGCGTCGAAGCCGATCTGAACGATATTTCCCTGAACCGCTTTCAGCTCAGCGACTACGACATTTCGTACGGGTATAGCCCGGTTCTGGCCGCCAACCGCAACTGGGCCAGCGAGAACGCGGATGCCCTGCGCTCGTTTCTGGCCGCAACGGCTCAGGGGTTCCATCTGGCGGTTGATAACCCCGAAGAAGCCGCCGAGCTGCTCGTTAAAACGGCCAGTCACCCTACCCTCGCCAACCGCGATTTCGTGGAGCAAAGTCAGCAGGTTGCGGCCAACTATTACCTGAACAGCAACGGACAGTGGGGCGTCATGAGTCCGGGCGTCTGGCGGTCGTTTATCAACTGGCTGGTGCGTAACCGCCTGCTCACGACGCAGGACGGTGAGCTGGTGCAGGAGCTGGATATCAATCTATTATTCACCAATGAATTTTTATCGCCGGGGCATTAACCGCCAATCGTGGCCATTGACTCCGTAACGGTATCGCGCTGCCGTTCGGCCTCGAATCCGTTGGCCGGGCGGTGGGCGAACGCCCGCAGGAACGCGTCGGTTAACTCAGCATCCGAAACCTGATTGCGCAGCAACGCCCGTACATCGAGCACGCCATTATCATAAAGGCAGGTTTTGAGCGTTCCCTGGGCAGTCAGGCGGATGCGGTTGCAGGTGCCACAAAACGTCCGGCTGAACGCGGCAATAACGCCAACCGTTCCCCGGTGGCCGGGAATCTGATAGTTGGCCGACGTAGAAAACGGCGGATCGGGTAGTTTCTGTAAATCCGGAAACTGCGTTCTGATTGCATCGACAATGCGCTGGTGCGTCCAGTGCAGAACCGGATAGTGGCTCCCCTCGCCATTAAACGGCATTTCCTCAATGAACCGAACGTCGATGGGCTGGCTACGGGTCAGTTCGACCAACGGGCCGATGTCCTCGATGTTCTGCCCGTCCATCACCACGGCATTGATCTTCGTCTGGATGCCGGCAGCCAGCAGTGCATCGAGCGTATGGAGCACGGCGGGCAATTCGTCGCGCCGGGTGATCCGCCGAAACCGCTCCCGATCCAGCGTATCGAGGCTCAGGTTAACCGACTGCACACCAAGATCGGCCAGTTCGCGCACGTGAGGGGCCGTCAGCACCCCATTGGTCGTCATCGACAGATCGTTCAGCCCATCAATGACCGCCAATCGGCGCATGAAGTCCATCAGGTCTGTCCGCACAAACGGCTCCCCACCCGTAATCCGAACCTTTGATACCCCCAGCTTCGCCAGCACCCGAACGACCCGCTCCATTTCCTCGTAAGTCAGCAACTGGCGCTTGGGCAGGTATTTGATTCCCTCTTCCGGCATGCAGTAGAAACACCGCAGGTTACAGCGATCCGTTACGGCCAGACGCAGGTAAGTGATGGGGCGATTGTGGTTGTCGTAGATCATGAACGGTCGTTGCACAGCAGGGTAACACAAAAATAAGGCTTTTGGCTCCAATTGATTCCGCATCCTCAGATTACGCCCGGCCGCACAGATGGAAACCGTATCTTTGGACGTTAGGCAGGTAACACTGATCCGCAGGTTCGATTGTGCGCTACCTGATCCGTAAACTCATTTCTACGCATTTTTAGATGAAGCAACTCCGTAAGGGCCTCGTTCCGATGGCACTATGGCTCCTGTTGCCCGCCTGTACGTTCGCACAGGGTCTGGTAGACGGGTTCATGCGCGGCCAGGATAAAGCCAGCTTCGCGCTTACCTACTCGCAGGAAGCCTTTGACACGTATTACGCCGGCACGACCGAAATCCGGAATCCCAACCTCGGCACCATTACGACCCAGTCGGTCAATCTGTACGCTACCTACGGCCTGGCCTACGACATCGACGTGATCGTGGCGGCTCCCTACATCCGTACCGAATCCAGCGCCGGCTACTGGCAAAAGCAGGAAGGGTTGCAGGATCTGTCGGCCGCGCTGCGCTGGGAAGCCTACGACTGGAAGTTCGACGGTGTAACGGTATCGTGGCTTTTTTCGATCGGCTATTCGTTACCGCTCCAGAAATACGTCATTGATGCGCCCGTTGCGATCGGCCACGGCTCACGTAACATCGACGGCCGGACATTGCTGCACATCAAAGCCGGGGCTTTCTTCCTGACGGGTCAGTACGGCTACATCCGGCGGGGGGCCGTTGACCTCGACCGCGTCGTGAACTACTACGTACCGGATCAGGTCAATCCGAACATCGGCACGAAAGTAAACGTACCGGACGTAACGGACCTGATTATCCGCAGCGGCTTTTCTACCAGACATTTTTACGTTGACGGCTGGGTGCAGAAGCAAACGCCCTACAGCCAGGGCACTGATATTGGCCCCGCCATCCCGTATCCAACCAATGCCATCGGATTTACGCGGGCGGGTGCTAACCTGTACATCCCGCTCGTCAAGACGTTTGGCCTTACGGCGGGCTACAGCACCACCCTCAGCGGCCGGAACGTCGGTAAGGCAACGCGGCTCAGCGGAGGGTTTGTGGTCGGATTATGAGGGCTATGGAATTCGACGCAGCGCGGGGTTTTTACCCGGCCGGTGCTGCCGGTTTCAGCGTTGTCAGTGCTTCTGAACTGACCCGCGCGGTTCCGGGGAGCCGTCTTGGCAACGATTAAACGCGGTTCTGGAAACCACTCCTGTCGGGCATCAGCAGCCCGGCAACCCACGAACAAACGACGGTAGCCACAGCGGCTGTCATACTGTCTGGACAACATATATGAAAACATACGCTTCGTTCATAGTTATCACCGGGTTACTCCTCTGGACGGCTGGCTGCAAAGAGCCGGTCATTGATGAGCCCATTCCTACCTTCTACGCGCCGGCCACGACCGATCCCGATGGCGGCAACTGGCGCCCCATTCTGTTTCAGAACGTAGCCGACGTTTGTGTGTCTCAGCCGGAGCCCGTTACGTCCGATGCCTACAAAACAGAACTGGTTGAGGTACAGAACGGTGCCTTTGCCCTGAACGTCGAGCAGATCAACGCCGTCAACTACTGGGCGACCGGGGGGGTGCTGCGCTGGAATCAGATTGCCCGCCAGCTGATTGCAAAATACAACCGTACGCCCGGCTACAACGATGCGACCGGTCAGACCGTCCCGCTCGATCCGAACAAACCCCTTGTCGGGTTTCCGGCGGCAGCGCGCATACTGGCGTTACTCAGTGTGGCTCAGTACGATGCCCTGGTAGCGGCCTGGCACGCCAAGTACCTCTACAACCGACCATCGCTGGCGCGTCAGGGCGTGAACCCGCGCCTGCCGGTTGCCGACGTCCCCTCCTACCCCTCCGAAGATGCGGCCGTTGCCGAAGTCTCGTGCCAGGTGCTGGCGCTTCTTTTCCCGGACGAAACCAACTGGCTGATCGCGCGAGCGGGCGAGCACAAGCAGAGTCGGATCTGGGCCGGTGCCAATGTGCCCAGCGATGTAAAAGCCGGCGACGAAATAGCCCACTCGATTGCGCAGCGGGTGATTACCTACGTCCAGAACGATGGCATTCAAACGCTTCCCGACGTAAACAACGCGTGGGAGGAACTCCGGCGGGCCGCTTCGTACGACGTGAAATGGGTGAGTCTGGCAACGCCCGCGCGTCCACCGATCCTCCCTCAGTTTGGTACCGGTGCGATGTGGTTCAGTCAATCGGCCGACTTCCGCAAGGCACCCGCCCCCCCGGCCACTACGTCTCCGGCTTTTCAAACGGCGCTGCAGGAGGTTCGCACCATTGCCAACAACCGGAGCCGGGATGAATCGCGCATTGCCAACTTCTGGGCCGACGGCGTAGGCACGTACACGCCCGCCGGGCACTGGAATCTGATCGCTGAAGACTTCATCCGGCAGGACCGGCAGAACGAACTTAGAACCGCCCGCACCCTGGCGCTGCTCAATCGGGCGCTGCAGGATGGGACGGTTGCCAGTTGGTTCACGAAGTACCAGTATTTTGTGCCCCGGCCATCCCAGATTGACCCCACCATAAAAGTAGCGACGGAAATCCCGAATTACCCCGGCTACGTGTCGGAAGTTGCAACCCTGTCAGGAACTGCATCAACGGTGCTGGGCTACCTGTTCCCGTCGCAGGCAGCCCGGATAAACGAACTGGCATCTGAGGCCGGTATGTCCCAGCTGTATGGCGGCACTCAGTACCGGTTCGATAACGCTGAGGGCATCAGAATGGGTCAGAACATTGGCCAGACCGCGGTTAACTGGGCCAAAGCCGACGGGGCAAAATAGTCTTGTTTTAAACCAGTAAGGCTCCATCATCTGTGTCGGAAAGCAGGCACCGGTGATGGAGTTTTGTGTGTACCTTCCGGTTGTGATCCGTTCAGCGGGAGCTCCTTCGTCTGCACCACTTTCTCACTGACGGCCGGAACGTTCGTTATGCTTTGGCTGCTCTTCGGTATCCGAACCGCGGAGTTTATGAGTACCTGCTCTGCCAGGCTGTTAACGAAAACAGCTTCACTTGTACTTTTTCAATAGTTTTCGCGCTGACTTTTCTGAAGAAATATATTCGCGGCCAGAATTGTTCTTTGACCAGTTCAAGCATAAAGGCACCATTTATCTACCTATTTTATGAAAACAGTTCTTTTTACGTTTATCCTGACGTTAGCGGGCCTGTCCGCTTATGCTCAGCTACTTGAGGTGCGGGGACGAGTTGTAGACGCCACCACCAATCAACCGCTCCCCGGGGCGAACATCCTGGCGAACGGTGGTAAAGGCGCGGCTGCCAATGCCGACGGTGTTTTCACCATACGGGTCAACGCGGGCGAAACCATCACCGTATCGAGCATCGGGTATGACACGCAGCGGGTTCCCGTTCCGGCCACGGGCGAGTTGACCATTTCGCTCAAACCCGGCGAAAACGTGCTGGACAACGTAGTCGTGGTTGGCTCACGCAGTACGTCGCGGACGGTTCTGAATACGGCCGTTCCGGTGGATGTTCTGCCCATCCGAACGCTGCAGCGGACGCTGCCCCAGAACGACGTGAATCAGCTGCTGACCTACGTAGCGCCTTCGTTTCAATCAAACCGGCAGTCGTCGTCGGATGGGACGGAACATATCGACCCCGCTTCGCTGCGTGGGCTAGGTCCCGACCAGACCCTCGTGCTGATCAACGGAAAACGCCGGCATACGACCTCGCTGCTCAACAACCAGGGTACGTTTGGCAACGGTACGGTCGGTACCGACCTGAACGCAATTCCCGTATCGGCAATCGACCGCGTCGAAATTCTGCGCGACGGGGCCTCGGCACAGTACGGCTCCGATGCCATTGCCGGGGTTATCAACGTCATCCTGAAGAAGAACACCAACCAACTGGAACTACAGGGTACCACCGGCCTGACGCAGGAGGGCGACGGCGGTTTGCTGCGACTGAATGCCAACTACGGCCGGGGCCTTGGAAAAAACGGCGGTTTCCTCAACCTGTCGGCCGAGGGGTACATTCGCGACCGGACCAACCGGACGCAGAACCACGACCTGATTATTTTTGACCAGTCGAACGAGGGGTACTTTTTTGCCTATCCGTTTGCAGGCGAGAACGGGGCCGATGCCGCGCAGTCGCGGGCTATCGACGACCGTATTTTGCAGGAACGCGGCCTGAAACGCGATGACTTTAACTTCCAGGTCGGCGATGCCCGGATTCGCAATGCCAACGTATTCGCCAACCTGAGTTTACCCTTCGGCAATGGCAAAGGCGAGTTTTATGCGTTTGGCGGCTACAACTACCGCAACGGCAACGGCTTCGGCTTCCGGCGCCTACCGAGCGATCCGAGCCAGATGGTGTACAGCCTCTTTCCGAACGGCTTCCAGCCCACAACCGGCTCCGACATCCACGACCGTTCGCTGGCTGCAGGCGTAAAATACCGGCTGGGGCAGTGGCAGATGGATTTGAGCAATACGCTCGGCAATAACCGCTTCGACTACACGGTCGGCAACACGGTCAATGCATCGCTGCAGGAACGGTCGCCTACTTCGTTTGAAGCGGGGGGTCACGCGTTTACGCAAAACACCATTAATCTGGATTTTACGCGGTATATCACCACCGTCGCCAGCGGCCTGAACGTGGCGTTTGGGGGTGAATTCAGGGCGGAACAGTACCGGATCCGGGCGGGACAGGAGGAAAGCTGGCGCAACTACGGCCTTGTCACGAACCCCAACGGTACGGTCGAGAACCCAACTGGTCTGGCGGGTGGTTCACAGTCGTTCATCGGGTTTTCGCCGAACAACGCCGTAACCGCTTCCCGCAGCAACGCAGCGCTGTACGTCGACACGGAACTGGACGTAACCCGGCGCTGGCTGGTGAGTGCCGCCGGCCGGTTCGAAAATTACACCGATTTCGGGAGTACGTTCAATTACAAGGTAGCCTCCCGGCTAAGCGTAACTGATTGGCTGAACCTCCGCGGGGCCATCAGTACCGGCTTCCGGGCTCCCTCACTGCACCAGCAGTATTTCAGCTACGTCAGCACAACCATTCTGGCTAACGGCCGGCTGGGCAACACCGGTTTCTTCCCAAATCAGTCGCCCCTGGCGCAGGCACTGGGTATTCCTGAACTTAAACAGGAAACTTCGCAGAACTACAGCCTGGGATTGACCCTCCGTCCGACCAGCCGGTTCAGCCTGTCGGTAGATGCCTACCGAATCCGGGTAAAAGACCGGATTGTCCTGACCGGCCTGTTTGGCTACGATCCGTTCGGCGAACCGGTTCCGGCCATTCAGACACTGCTGGCACCATTCGAAGCCGACGGCGCCCGGTTTTTTACCAACGCGATCAACACGACCACCCGCGGGTTAGACGTCGTCATGACGTACAACGCTCCTGTGGGCACCGGCACCCTGAACGGCATTCTGTCGGCTAATTTCAACGAGACGAAGGTTGATGATCAATTCAACATTCCGGCGCAGCTCCGTGGTCAGGAAGACGTCTTCTTCAGCCCCAATGAGCGAGGGTTGATCGAAACGGTAAATCCGCGGCAGAAGGTCAACCTTACCCTGACGTACAGCATCGGCAAGTGGACGGCGGCTCTGGCCAACGTCTATTTCGGTGCCGTAACGCGCAACGGCTTCCCGTTCGGGGTTATACAGACGTTCGGCGGCAAGGTCGTGACGGACGTATCGTTGTCGTACAACGTACTGAACAATCTGTCGATTACGCTCGGCGCCAACAACCTGCTGAATGTTTATCCCGATGTACAGGCTTACGAAAACTCGTATTTCGGCGTGTTCAAATACGCGCCCGTGCAGATGGGCATGAACGGGGCCTTCTACTTCCTACGGGCCAACTATCGGCTGGCTGTCAGGTAACCGGCGGTTCTGCTCCGGGAGTTGGCAGCACGACCGCTCCCGGGCTACGGGCGGGTGCCGACCGGGTTGTAACGGGTCGGCACCCATCTTTTTCCGTAGAAGCTGAAAAAACGCCTAGGTACAAATACCAATTTTTCCAAAAAGATTTATATTTGACTAAAATTTCTCCTGTTATCGATTGTGAGACGTGTAATTGGCTTCGGACTTTGCCTGTTGCTGCTCTACCATACGCTGGGCTACGTGCTCGTATTTTTCAGCGTTCGGTGGCAGGAGCAGCATGATTTGTCCAGACAGTTGCTCGTTTATCGGTCGGTAGATAGCCTGGTTGAATTCCAGATTCCGCTGAAAGATCAGCCCGACGAGGTGGATCTCGCTACGGCAACTACAGACGGATTCAGCTACCGGGGGCATTACTACAGCGTAGTCAGCATGGAGATCCGGGGCGATGTGCTGCACATCGCCGGTCTGGAAACCAACAACCGCTCGTTCTGGCAGAGCGACCTGCTGACTTTCCTGCACGACCACCTGACCAAGTCCGACGATGCGAACCGCAAGGCTGGTCAGTGGCTTAAATTTTTACTCAAAGAGTACTCGCCTGCTTCCCGTTTAGTCCTTCATTTTCCTCACATTGACTGGCGCGCTCCCGTGCGAATCCCCGCTCAGGCGTTTGTGGTACCGTTACGGGCCCTGCCTGTCCACTCGCCCCCTCCGGAGCTTCAGGTTGCGTTGATCTGAAACCAATGCAACAGGTATCGGCTGGATTTTGAGTCTGGCGGTCAGACGGTACGTCTGACTGCATGATCGATCCCGGCAGTTTCGGTCTGACGTACCGTCTGACGGCCCAGCGATCCGATTATACGGCCAGCCTGCTTGCGCCACTGTAAATCATCCAAAACTGACCAGTCAGGGCAAAACGCCCCGTACCCTGATTCCTGCTTTTTTCCCGGGGCAAGAACGTACACGTATGAAATCGCTACGTATGTGCATAGGGCTCTTATTCCTATGCCAGATCTACCATAACCAAACCGTTGCGCAGGGCTGCGTGGCCATCCGGCACATGAGCTGCGCGACTCCGGCGGGAACCTCGTCGGCCGACTTTTTTAAACAACGTACCGGCCACTGGCAGATCAATGCCGGGTACCGCTACTTCCGCTCGTTCCGGCACTTCAGGGGCGATCATGAAGAGCACGAACGCATTGAACAGAACACCGAAGTGGTCAACGTATCGCACGCGCTCGATTTGGGCATTACGTATATGCCAACGCCACGTTGGTCGGTTTCGGCGTATCTGCCGGTTCAGTACAACGATCGGTCGTCGCTCTACGAGCACTATGGCAACGCCATCGCCCAGAACCCTGAGCAGAAACGCTTTCACACGGGTTCGCAGGGAATTGGGGATATGCGTATTTCGGGCAGCTACTGGCTCGTCAATCCGTTCAAGCTGCCTAAAGTAAACCTGGCGCTTGGCCTTGGGGTGAAACTACCGACCGGTAACTACCGCGTAACGGACGATTTCCACAAGCTCGACAAGGAGAAGAAAGACTACGTGATCAATAAGCCGGTCGATCAGTCCATTCAGCTTGGCGATGGTGGCGTAGGTGTCAGTCTGGAAGCGCAGGGATACGCCCAGATCACCAAATCGCTGACAGCCTACGTAAACGGCTTTTACCTGTTCAACCCCCGCGAAACGAACGGCGTTCTGCGCAATCCGGAAGCTACCACCATTGATCTGGCAGCCGGCGAATTTTCGGTGGCCGATCAGTTTGCAGCCCGCGTTGGGCTGAGCCAGTCGCTCCGGTTCATTCCGGGACTGGCCGTTATGCTCGGTGGCCGTATAGAAGGTGTGCCAGCCATCGATGCCGTTGGGGGCAGCAAGGGTTTCCGCCGTCCGGGCTACATCGTATCCGTCGAGCCGGGGCTGACGTACATGCGCGGTAAATTCTCAGCCGCAGCCAGCGTTCCCGTGGCCGTCTATCGCAACCGCATCAAGAGTTACGCCGACCGACTCGACCCGCTGGGCCAGCGCCACGGCGACGCGGCCTTCGCCGACTACCTGGTGTCAATCAACGTATCCCGCTGGTTTTAAACCGTAGCCCAGTCGGCCTGCCGAAACGGACGGTTACGTTCGGCTTCGGCAGGCCCGCTGTACTCCACCAACACGCATGAAACGAAATTTTTACGTAGGACTGCTCCTACTGGTAAGCAGCATCGCGCGGGCACAGATGCCAAACGATGCGATATACATGCCCAGAAAGTCCGTTTGCATCGCGGGCCTGTACGGCCGCAGCACCTGGACTCGCTACTGGGAAGGAACGCTCAGTCGCGATAATCTTAACATCGGCAGGCACACAACCCAGAGCATTATGCTCATGCCCGCCATCGGGGTTACCGACCGATTCAACATCATCCTGAGTTTGCCGTACGTCTGGACCGAAACCAGTGCGGGCAACCTGATGGGCCAAAAGGGGTTTCAGGACCTGGCAGGCTGGCTGAAATACAAGCTGGTCGATGTTAAAGGGTTTTCAGTCAATGGGCTGGCAGGGGCATCCATGCCGGTCAGTAACTACGTACCGGACTTTCTGCCGATGTCGATTGGGCTGCAGGCCCGGACGGTTACGGGTCGACTGCTGCTCAACTACACCCATCCCCGCACCGGCCTATACGTAACGACTCACGGCAGCTACAACTGGCGGAGCAACATCCGGATCGACCGCGACGGCTATCAGGCCAACGATCGGGTGTACAACACCAACGAGGTGAGCGTCCCGAACGCCATTGATGCCGGTGTCCGATTGGGTGTTCTGCGTAAAACCTGGCAGACGGAAGTGTGGGCCGAGCGATTTGCCTGCACGTCGGGCGATAACATTCGCCGAAACGATATGCCCTTCCCCACCAACAAAATGCAGGCTACGTCGGTAGGCTGGTACGGCAAGTTTCAGCCCCGCAACATCGGCGTAAACGCCCGCATCGGCTACGTCACCAACGGCCTGAACGTTGGGCAGAGTACCAGCTACTCGGTGGGTCTGTTGTATCAGTTAAATTTTTAGTGACTTCCCTTTATGAAACGAATACTCCGTAACATCACCATACTCAGCTTGTCAGTACTGGGCTTTTCATCGGTCCTGACATCCTGCGACAAAACGATTGACGAACCACAGCGCGTGGGCTACGTACCCGCCAACGTCGACGAAAAAGCCGGTACGTGGAAGACCTATATTCTGACCGCCCCCACCGACGTAACCGTAGCGACACCAGCCTCCGTAACATCAACCGAGTACCAGGCAGAACTGACCGACCTAAAATCAAAATCGGCCAGCCTGACCCGCGAACAGCAGGAAGCGGTGGTGTACTGGGGCGCCGGGGCTGTCTACCGCTGGAACGAGATCGCCCGCGAGTTGGCCGCTCGTTACAACGTACCACCCGCATCGACGCCCGACGGCAAGTACCCGGTGCCCGATGCCAGCAATCCGCTGGCTGACCCGCGGTTCCCGTTTGCCAATCCGCCGTATACGGCCCGGGCCTTGGCGTACCTCAGCGTCGCACAATACGATGCGCTGGTGAGTGCCTGGCACTACAAATACAAATTCAGGCGGTCGGCACCGTCGAAGATCGACGGGGCGGTACGGGTTGCTTTGCCTGTATCAGCGCTGCCGACGTACCCTTCGGAGGACGCGGTTGTTGCAGCCGCTTCGTACACGGTGCTGAAAGCGATGTTCCCCGGCGAAGGTCCCTTCCTGGATGCGAAGCTCGCCGAACACCGCAACAGCCGCCTGTGGGCCGGCATGAACGTAGCGAGCGATCTGGCGGCCGGGACCAGCCTGGGTAATCAGGTAGCCGCCAGCGTGATGGCCCGGGCTCGCACCGACGGCATGAGCGCGGCCAATAACCAGTCCCTCACAACCGACATGATTGCGGCTGCCAAAGCCCGGGGGCTAAGCGAGATTTGGGTAAGTCAGGAAATTCCGGCCCGCCCGCCCATGCTGCCCAACTACGGAGCTGTTACGCCCTGGAACTTCGATAAGGCAACGGTAGCCAGGCTGCGTCCGGGTCCGCCCCCGGCGCTCACCAGCCCGGAGTTTGCCAAAGCTCTTGATGAGTTGAAGACGATTAACAGAAACCAGACGCGGGAGCAGGCCCGCATTGCCAACTACTGGGCCGACGGAGCAGGCAGCTACACCCCGCCCGGCCACTGGAACCGAACAGCCGCCAATGCCGCTCACGAAGCCAGGTTCAGCGAGATTCGGATGGCCCGTACGCTGGCTCTGGTCGGCACCACCCTCATGGACGCGGGCGTGTGCTGCTGGGAAACCAAGTTTTATTATTATTTTCCACGCCCTCAGCAGTTTGGCATCAAAACCTCAGTGGGTTTGCCTAACTTTCCGTCGTATACCTCCGGCCACTCGACTTTCTCGGCGGCCGCAGCTACGGTACTGGGCTACGTCTTTCCAGACCGTGCAACTGAGTTCTGGGGTAAAGCTCAGGAAGCATCCGATTCGCGTGTGTATGGACTGATCCACTATCGTTTCGATTGCGAGGCAGGGCTGACCTGCGGCAAGAACATCGGAAACTACGCCATTGCGCGTGGGAAAGCCGATGGGTCAGGTTTTTAAAACAAGCAGCATTTCTACGTCGCTTTCCGCTTATACCACCCAGAAACCCGGTTCAGATTTCCAGTCAGTACACCCAACCGGTCAGGTAATCGACTGTTACCATGACCGGTTGGGCTTTTTGTAGGGGTTGCTCCCGGAAGCCCAACCAGTCAACGTCTGCTCACTCCCGTTATTTATAGTCGAGCCATGCAGTGGCTGCGCAGGCTTTGTCCGTTTTGAACCGTACCCATCGGGCCTGAAAGTCTTTGGGGAAGGCGAAGTTGACCACTTGCCCCGGCTTTACCGTAAACGTTTTGTACGACATCCAGACGCCCGTACCCACGGGGTCGGCTTCCAGGGTGAACGTAACGGGGCTGGTTGCCTTGTGCGATAGTTGCAGACTCCGCTGGTCGTAAAAACCAATCAGGTACGGATCAGAAGTGTCGTTGGCCCGGACCGTGGTGTTTTTCCAGGGGCCACCATGCCCCGTTGGTTTGCCCAGCTTCCACAAGTCATCAATCACCCCGGCCCAGACAGCCGCCTTTTTATCGTCGGATACGATAATGTGTTCTGTATGTGTTGCCGACGCCAAGTCGATGCCAGTCATGAGTAACAGCCCGCGGTAGGAAGCGTAGTCGTTGATACGCAGGGTATGCGAAGCAACCGGCCGGATTTTGGCGTAGCCGTCGGCATTTTCAGCCGGTAGTTCGTAGAACGTACCATGGCAGTTGAACAGATCCCGCTCGGTGGCTACCTCCCGGCAGATCCGCACCGTAGCCTGATTAGTCAGGTTTGTATAGGCCTCGTTGCCCAGGGGCAGCCGCCAGCGCCGACCTTTATCATCGACGACCAGTACACTCGCTTCGTCGATCGTTACGGCCCGCTGCGGAATCGCAAACTTGTTCTTAATGAACGAGTGGGTTTCAGCGTCTTCTTTCCGGACCAGTTGCATAGCTGCGTTGAGTTCGTAGTAGCCGACATCAACGGGTCTGGTACCTTCGTACGTAACAGCCGCCAGCCCCAGCGCCCGGCGATTCTCACCCAGGCCATAGAGCATACCACCCAACGATTTTGCCGCCGAAACGCTGCTCAGGCCGGCAAAAATGGGTTTCGCTGTGTTAGTGCGGGTGTCGTTGGCCGCGTAAGCAAAGTGAGCCGACAGGGTAGCCGCCCTGTTCGACGTCAGGCGGATCCACTCGCCGGCTGCGTTGGCCGGAAAGGGAATCTGCACGGCAGCGCGGGGCCCAACGGCTGCGGTTTGAAGAGGGGTCCACGTACCATTGCCGGTCTTATCCACCTCAAACGTAATCGTCACGTCGGCGTCGCTGCTGTTCTGCACCCAGGCTGACCGGTTGGCCCAGCCCGCAAACAGAAACGGTTCGGATGGTTCGCCGGCTTTAACCGCTTCATTGAGCCAGACAGCCCCTTCGGCCGTGTTGGGGCCAAGCTGGTCGGGCAGGTTCAGGGGTGCAAACCACAGGTTTGAGTTCGACTGGCCGGGCCCCTCGATGTTTCCCTTGGCCTTCCGTTTATTCAAAAACTCCTTCTGGGCGGAGTCATCGCAGCCGAACACCAGTTTATCGTTCCAGCGGGTGTAGTCGCCAATTACTTTTAGATACGCCGACCGGGGCCGGATGCCGGCGGTGTTCCTGGCCGTGAAACCGCCGGGAAACGTCCAGAACAGGCCGTGCATCGTCATCAGGTAGTCCGGTTTGTCAGCCGTGCCGACATCCCGGATGCGTGGCCATTCGGTATTCCAGCCGTGGGCTCCGTCGTAGCTGTGACTGGCTTTGGGCATCCGGAAAAAACGCCAGCCAGCTTCCCTGTCCCGAACCCCCAGCAAGACGGATTTATGATCCCAGCCTGTAGCCCAGATCGGGTCCGTATCGGGGTTCCTGTTGCCGTACAGACCACCCGGACCGGTCACCTCCACAAACTGGTTCCGGCGCACGACCGTCCAGTTTTTCCCGTCCCACTCGGACAGGGCACCCGCGTCAATATCGAACTGTTCAAGGGCCTTCTGCCCGGTTTCGCCGTTGTTGGAATACACCATCACGCCCTGACCCGAATACAGGCCTTTACCGTGGGCTCCCGGCAACAGCGACGTCGGCTGGTTACCCGTTTCGTCGGCTCCTTTCTTATGCCTGATGTTGCCGTCTTCATACAGCAGCGTGGGTGACAGGCTTTTGACGTCAACTTCATAAAAGCCCTCCTCCATGGTGCCGTAGTAGATCTTATTCTTCGGATCGGTGAGGTGGCGGGCGTTGCCGGTATGGCGTCCCGGCATGGCTTCGTACGGCATCACCCGCACGGTGCCCTTGCCGTCGATCGCGTAGGGACCGATGAATAACTGTCCGCTTTCGGGGTGAATCATCCGGTTGGCCGGGGTACCGCCGATGCTTTCCCGCCGAACCGTCTGCTGCAAATCCGCCGTGATTTCGTACAGCTTATCCGACGAGCCGAACGGCAGATGCGGTCCGTACGTAACGACCCACAACTTACCAGCCCAAGGAACCACCGCACCGGTGCCACACTCACCTTCGTTGTTGTACATAGCCAGGTGCGGGTAAATCCCGCTGTACGACGGCCTGCTTTTGGGCTGGGCAACTACCGATTGACTCAGCATCAGCAGCCCGCCAACGAGGCAGACCGGAAGCATGTATTTTTTCATTCAGACAATAATTAACTTGATTATCAACTACACTTCACAACCGGCAACGACACATAAAGTCGCCGAAAAGCCATTAATACCCAGGATTTTGCGTAAGACTAGAGTTAACGCGACGCTCCAGGGCCGGTATTGGCCAGAGGTATTGCCTTGTTTTATCGAAACTCCGCTGCGCCACCACTTTAACGTCAGCACCGAAGCCAGAATAATCGGCAATGCCGTCGTCGTCGATGGGCGTTACCCCCGGAAACGGCCACTTCGCCCGGTTCTGAGCCGTCGGGTCCGGCAATCCGATCACGGGACGGGTCAGGGCTTTTTCGGCCAGTTTCCAGCGGATCAGGTCCATGTACCGCAGTCCCTCCTTGGCAAACTCAACCCGCCGTTCGCGCCGAACAATCCGCCGAAGTTCGGCGCGGTCGCTGGTCGTCACGGCCGGGTACGCCGACGTTTGACCCACGGCCACCCCATAGGCCCTGGCCCGCACCTGGTTGATGGCGCTGAGCACGCTGGCATCAACCTCGCCCAGTTCAATTTTGGCTTCGGCGTAGGTAAGCAGCACCTCAGCGTACCGGAACAGAATCGCGTCGTTGTCTTCACTGCGTTTGTCGGCCCAGCTCTGGTCAACGCCTTTTTTCCAGAGAAATCCCGTAAAGCTGGCGAAAGCGGCTACGGCCCTGGTATCCAGGTTCGACACACGCCGATTTTCTTTCGAGCTAAAGATGGTGGTTGAATCGGGATGCGGCTGATACGTATACCCCAGCCATTGCGTACCAAATTCAACAATAGATGCCGTCAGGCGTGGGTCGCGGTTTTTGAACGGTTCTTTCGGGTTATACAGGGGCGACTCGTCAATGGGTTTTCCATCCCGACATTCGTAGGCATCGACCATCTCCCGCGTTGGAATCTGAGCTCCAAAGCCACCCGTGACCCGGGGAAGCTGATCCTGTACGTTGGTACCGGTCGTAAACACTTTCTGCGCTTCGTCGCGCGGGATGCTGATAATCAACTCCGGACTGGTTTCTCCAGCCTTAAGAAACAGCTGACTGTAGCTGGGGTGCAGGCTATAGGCACCGGCCCCCGTGAACTGCATAATGGCCTGAGCAGCGTCTTTGGCAACCGCCCAGTTTCCGGTGTATAACGCCGTACGGGCCTTAACCGCCATAGCAGCCCCTTTGGTCAGTCGCCTGACGGCCGAAGCGGGGTACGACTGTGGCAGATTGGCGATGGCAAAATCCAGTTCATCGAAAATGAATTTTAGCACCTCCGCCTGACTCGTGCGGGTGACGCCGTAGGAGTCTTCCAGGACCATCGGCCTGGTCATCAGCGGTACGTCGCCGAAGTGCGTAATGAGCCGTGAGTACTGATACGCCCGGATCAGACGCATCTCGGCTTCCAGCTGCGTCATCACCGCTGCCGGGGTGTTCGCTTGTGCCCGGTCTTTGTTAGCCAGGAACGAGTTGGCCCGGGCAATGGCTTTGTAGCAGGCCGTCCAGTAGGCCTGAACGGTAGCGTCTTCGGCGTTCATCGTACCGAACGTAACGGCGTTGCCCAACTGCCCCCGGTGCCAGTAATTATCGGTGAACTGCTCATTGTCGTTGCCCCAGAAATCCAGTCGGTAGAGGTCGTTGACGGCCAGTTCAAGTTCCGTCTGGTTCGAGTAAAACGTTTCCGACGATGGTTCAGACAGTGGGTTCAGGTCCAGCGTATTGCAGGCAGTAACGCTGGTTATCAGCAGGAGTATAGGAAGTAAGTTCTTCATGGCTACTGTGTTGGCTATTCAGGAATCAGCGTTCGGTTAGAAGCGTAAGGTCGCTCCGGCCATCAGGGTCGTTACGATTGGGTAGGCCGAGTTGCCCAGTTCAGGGTCCCAGTACCTGGGGAAACGGTGAACGGCAAATACGTCATTGGCCGATACGTACACCCGCGTCGATTGCAGCCCGATTCGTTTCAGCAGGGCATTACGGAGCGTGTAGCCCAGGGTGATGTTCTTGACCCGGAAATACGCGCCACTGATCAGCCAGAAATCGGACATCTCGTAGTTGGCGCCCAGCGACCGGGTCGACAGCCGGGGATACCGCGCCTGCAGGTTCTGTTCGGCCGTATTGTTTCTGCTCCAGAATCGGCCGATTAGTTCCTGCGGTACGTTGCCGAAAGCTTCCGCGAAGGGCCGGACAATCTCGTCGGGCAGGCGGCTTAATTTCTTGCCCACGCCCTGCACCACCAGGCCAACATCAAACCCGTTGTAATCGAAGCGTAGCGTGCTGCCGTATTGGTAGCGGGGTAATGAACCACCCAGCAGCACCCGATCGTCGGGGGTGATCCTACCGTCGTTGTTGATATCGACATAGCGCACATCGCCGGCCGTTATGTTGGTATTCAGGCGTGGCGAGTTGGTGGCTTCGTCCGGCGTCTGGTAAAGGCCGGCCGAGCGGTAGCCGTACCATTCGTTGTATTCACTGCCTTTGAACGTGGACAGGCTACCCAGCACCTGCGTACCTTTCAGATCGACAATCCGCGACCGGGCATCCGACAAATTGAAGGCAATTGAATAGTTTACTTTGCCCGCAATCCGATCGCGCCAGCTCGTTTCCAGTTCCCAACCGGCCACATCCAGAATACCGGCGTTCTGCTGCGGGCGTTCGTAGCCCAGGTACAGCGGAATGTCCAAGGCCAGCAGGATGTCGTACGTACGCTTTTTGTAGTAATCGGCCGTAACGGAAAGCCGGTTTTTCAGGAAGGTGGCATCCAGGCCAACGTCGAACGTACGGGTCGTTTCCCAGGAAATGTTTTCAACGGCATAGTCAACCTGACCACCACCATTCAGCGGCACAACCGCTCCGTTCTGGTAGAACAACGCGTTGCTGAAACTGATCGTGGCCTGATAGGGGTAGTTACCGATTCGTTCGTTCCCTACCTCGCCGAAGGAGCCGCGCAGTTTCAGGAACGAGATCCAGTTGTTTGTGCGAAGGAAATTCTCTTCAGACAGCGTCCAGCCGGCCGAAACCGACGGGAACAGAGCATCGCGGTATTGACGATTAAAGCGCGATGACTGATCGTAGCGCAGGTTGCCCTGGATGTAGTACTTGTTCTTGTAATCGTACTTGACCCGGCCGAACACCGACCGCAGCGCCACCTCACTGGCGCTTCCTGAGTTATCGCGCAGCTCCTGCGACCCGGCGTTGAGGTACGGAAAACTGGTCAGCGCAAAACCACTTCGGGAAGCCGACAACGATTCGTTGCTGTTATAAATCTCTTCGTAGCCGCCCAGCACATCGATGTTGTGCCCACCGGCAAAATCCCGCGTATAGTTGGCCAGCAGTTGCCCCGTAATGGCCAGATTTTCGGTTCGCCCTTCGGAGAGCGTCGTGCGGGCCTGGTTGCTGAACGAACTCGGGCTGCCGTCTGGGTTGGTAAACGAAATGCGCTTGGAGAACGACTTGGTTTTATCAAGGTCGATGGTTGGCGAAACCAGCGCAGTTAAGGTGAGGCCGTCGACAGGCTTAAAGTTGAACGCCAGCCTGGCCAGAATCTGGTTGTAGGCGCCGTTGGTGGTACCACCTTCATTCAGCTGCGCAATTGGATTGCGGCCATCTTTGGCCAGTGCATATCGACCATCCGAATAGAAATTGTCGTAGATGGGCGGCATGACCCGGGCTTCGTAAATTGGGTTGACAACCGGCGCGACGGTATTGGTCCGTTTGTAGGCCACATCGAGATTAACCCCGAGCTTCGTGTTTATCTGTAAGTCGTTGTTTACCCGGAACAGGTAGCGCTCGTAGTTGTAGTTGTCGTAAAAAGCCCCCGCTTTGGTGTAGCCTAACGAGGCTTTTGTCTTGATTTTACCCGTTCCCATCGTGAACACCAGGTCATGACGGATACGGGGGGCCGTTTCCCGGGTCATAACGGTTTTCTGCCAATCGGTGTTGGCAAACGGGAATACGTCAGGCCGCTCTCGATTGTAGCGCTCAAAATTCTCGATGAAGTCCTGCGAGTACGGCCCGCTGGAGGAGCCATCGTTGGTAGCCTGCTCATTGAACAGCCGCATGTATTCGGGAGCACTCGCGTAGGCCGGCAACGCCGTGGGCCTCTGAACCCCATACTCAACGTTGTATTCGAAACTACTCTGCCCTTCCCGGGCCCGCTTCGTCGTTACGAGGACCACCCCGGCAGCCCCGCGCGATCCGTAGATAGCCGCCGACGCAGCATCTTTCAGAACGGTGATGTTTTCGACGTCGTTCGGATTAACGTTGTCGATGCTGCTCACCGGCACGCCATCGACGATAATCAACGGGCTATTGGTCCCCAGGGTCGTAATGCCCCGAATCAGGATGTTGGAACCGGCCCCCGGGGCTCCGCTGCTCCGGGTAACGGATACCCCCGCAATACTCCCCTGTAAGGCCTCCGAGATCTGGACGGTCTGGCGCCCGCCGACGTCTTTGGCATCGATGGTCGAAACCGCGCCCGTCAGGTCTTTCTTTTTCTGCGTACCGTAGCCGACTACCACAACTTCTTCCAGGGAGTTGTCGTCGGGTTTCAGCGCAACGTTCAGGGTTGACTGGCCGGCGGCAGTGAGCTCCTGACTTTGGTACCCCACGAACGAAAACGTCAGTACTACGGTAGCCGCGTCGGGAATCGTGAGCTTATAGTCACCGGTGGCATCGGTAACGGTACCCCGCTGGGTCCCTTTGACGACAATACTGACGCCGGGCAGGTCCTTGGCTGCTTCGTCGGTCACCTTCCCGCTTATCTGGCGGGTCTGCGCCAGCAGCGGGGTTAACCATCCACAAAACAACACACAGCTTAGTAGAAGTTTTTGTCGCATAATTTTTCCGATATTTATTGGTTCTTAGTCGGGTCTACCCCGAAAGGACTTGGAATAAATTTGAGTAAGCAAATATAAATTTGCACTATGCGACGATGAGCCTGGCCGATCTGACCATTTGGCTGACCAAAATTATGGACAAGACAAACTATTGATAAACAGACCTTTACCTGAGCGATGATTGCAGAAAGTGGACAAGGCAAGGCCGGCTTCTACTATCACCTGGAGCACTGTTGTCAGCTGGTAAGTGAAACGTATGGCAAACCCGAACGTACGGCCTGGACAAACGGCGACTACGTCCGGCTGAGTCATATCCTTTTCCGGAAGACCAGCGTACAGATCAGCCCCAATACGCTCAAGCGAATTTTCGGCAAGATCAAGACGGATTCCCGCTATTACCCCCAGAAAGCCACCCGCGACGCACTGGCCAGTTACGTCGGCTACCCCGACTGGGATCACTTTGTCGAAGCCCAGTTGCGACCGGAGCCTCTCGTTGAGCCGCCGGCCGAAGCGTTACCGACACGGCAAACCGCCGTACCCGTAGCCGCCCTTGGCCCGGCCCCCACGAAAAAACCCTACGCCAACCGGCCGCTCTGGTTGGTAGGACTGGTTGTTCTGGTTCTTTCCGTCGTTGGTCTGCTACGATCAGGCAGCCCCATTACCAGGCAAGTCGCCCCAACCTCGGCTCAGCTGATCTGTAAAAATCCGGTTGGTGAAAACCCCCATTCGGCAAACCTGCAGATTCAGGGGCTGGAGGAACTTGTGGATAAATCGACCCACTATCAGATTGATTTTGGCGACGGGAAGCGCAAGCCGATCGACACGACGACCCTACTCTACAATCACTACTACGAAAAGCCGGGGCGCTACTTTGCCGTGTTGAAGCGAGGTTCACAAAACCTTGATACGGCGACCGTTTTTTTGCCGACCAGGGGCTGGGCGGCCACTGCCTACATGATGTACGACACCACACGGGTCTATCCGATTGATATACCAGACTTGTTCGTGACCGGCAAGCGAAGCATCAGCGCAACCGAAACGGCCCACGCCGGAATTGATACCAACCGGACGTTTTTCATTGAGTTTGCCAATACACAAGCTACGGACATCGACGCGGATAATTTTGAGCTGACCACTCACGTACTAACCTCGCCTACCCGGACGGGCGTCCGGTGTTCACAAGTAGGCGTTACGGTCTACGGGGAGTCGTCGAAACACTCGTTCGAAATTATCAAGCCCGGGTGCGTGTACTGGTCGCAGATTCAGCTATCGGAACAGGTAAAATGGGGCCAGCGGGACGATTTACGGTTTCTGGGAGCCGACCTCCGCACGGGCGGCACACTGACCCTGCGGGTTGTTAAGCAACGGGCCCATGTGTTCATCAACGGCCGGCAGGTCTATGAAGCCTCGTACCAGCATCCCCTGCACCGGGTCTACGGCGTCAACATCCGGTTTGCGGGCATCGGCACCATCAATTCGTTCTCGTTGAAAGACCTGAAAACAGGGAAGGCGTTTGCGGGCAATTTTTAGACTGCCACCGCACGTAGAGAGGGCTTTGGCTTCGTCTATCCAGTTCACAGTGCGGCATTCGTACGAGCGCCGATCCAGCAGAAATGCCTTCACCAGGTCAGCGAATGCTCACTACAGCTAAACTTCCCGTACGTTTTCCTTGTAACCATTTCCTGGTTGCTCACACCCCCGCGAGTACACTCTGCTCCCGGTACAATCGCAGTAATTCTTCGCGCAGAATTCCCAGCCCTTTGTGCAGCAGCTCGTCAGTGATTACCAACGGGCTCAGCACCCGAATGACGTTGCCATACACGCCCGCACTGATCAGGAACAGGCCACGCTGGGCACAGGCCCCGACGAGTCGGCTGGTCAGGACGGGATCGGGCTGATTGGGATCGCCGTTTTTAACCAGTTCGAGGCCTACCATCGCGCCCAGGCCACGAACGTCGCCGATGGCCGAGCAGTCGCGCTGCAGGTCCTTGAAGAAAGCGTACACCGTTTTGCCCACTTCCTCGCCAAGCCGGTTGATGTCGATTTGCTGCATGTATTCGATGGTCGCCAGGGCGCCGGCGCAGGCCACCGGATTACCCGCGTACGTACCGCCGATGGTGCCCGGTTTAGCCTTATCCATAACCTCGGCCTTACCCATTACGCACGCAATGGGAATGCCCGATCCCATCGACTTGGCCCAGGTAGAGATATCCGGCACAACCCCGTAGTGCTCATAAGCCGCCCACCGACCCGTCCGGCCGAAACCCGACTGCACCTCGTCCAGAATGAGCAGGATACCGTATTCGTCGCACAGCTGGCGAAGGCCCTGCAGGTAGCGTCTGGGCGTTACGTAGAAACCGCCTTCGCCCTGCACCGGCTCCAGAATCACGGCCGCTACGTGCTCCGGTGCCACAACGCTGCTGAGGTACTTATGGAAGTCGGCCAGTTCCTGCTCCACAAACTCGTCGACATCCAGCCCCCGGCCGTTGTGGTAATAATCCGGGAAAGGAATGCGGTAGACCTCCGGCGCAAACGGTCCGCAGCCCAGTTTGTAGCTAACTTTCGACGTGAGCGTCATGCCCATCATCGTCCGGCCGTGGAAACCGCCGGTATAACAGATAATGCCCTGCCGCCCGGTGGCCTGCCGGGCTATCTTGATGGCATTTTCGACGGCTTCGGCTCCGCTGTTAACCATTATTACCTTCGTAGCCTCGCCATGCGGCAAGATTTCTACCAGCTTTTCGGCCAGCAGTACGTACGGCTCGTGCGTCAGCAGGTTGAAGAACGTGTGCATGAGTTTACCCGCCTGCTCGCTGATCGCCCGCACGACCGGCTCGGGACAATGACCCGCATTCAGCACACCAATGCCGCCCGAAAAGTCGATGAATTCCCGGCCGTCGTGACTGACAAACGTAGCCCCCTGTGCATACGCAGCGTCGAGGGGGGCGCTCATTACCATCGCCTTCGGAACGACCGCGTTCCGACGTTGGAGAAGTTCCTGTGAGGTCATGGTTGTTGACTGAATAAGTAGCCCGGCCAGGCTATGAATGGCCAATGTACACCGTCTTTGTATGGCAGAAATCCTTGATACCGGCTTCGGAAAGCTCCCGACCGTAGCCGGACTTTTTGACCCCGCCGATCGGCAGGCGCGAATCGGAACGCACAATGGCGTTGACGAACACGCTGCCCACTTCCAGCCGACGGCTCAGCCGGTCCGCTTTGGCCAGATCCTGCGTCCAGATGGCGGCACTCAGGCCATAGCGGGATTGATTCGCCAGCCGGACAGCTTCGACTTCGTCGGCCACTTCGGTGATGGTCGCCAGCGGGCCGAAGGTTTCTTCGCGAAACACCACCGAATCCGGCGATACGTTATCCAGCAGCGTCGGCTGGAAATTAGCATCGTGGCGCTCACCACCCGACAGCAACGTAGCACCCTCACCCAGTGCCGTTTGCAGTTGTCGTTCAAGCTGTTCGGCCAGATCGACCCGCGCCAGTGGGCCTATTTTGGTATCATCCTGCGTTGGGTCGCCTTGTTTCATGGCGTCAATCAACGCTTTCACTTTCTCAGTAAAAGCCGCTTTGACCGGTTTTTCGACCAGGAATCGTTTGGCGGCAATGCACACCTGACCGGCATTGCTCATCCGCGACTGCACGGCGGCCTCGGCGGCTTTGTCCAGATCAGCATCGCTTAGAACGATAAGCGCATCGCTGCCGCCCAGCTCCAGCACCGACTTCTTGATGTTCTGCCCCGCCAGACTGGCCACCGTCGAGCCGGCGCGTTCGCTGCCCGTCAGCGTAACCATGCCCACGCGGTCGTCGGCCAGCAAGCGCTCTACGGCGTCGACGTCGTTGATCAGCGCCTGGAATACGCCCGCCGGAAAACCCGCAGCCCGATACGCTTCTTCAATCGCCTGCGCACAGCCAAACACGTTCGGCGCGTGCTTCAGCAGCGTTACGTTGCCCGCCATCAGGGCCGGCACCGAGTAGCGGAATACCTGCCAGAACGGAAAATTCCACGGCATAATAGCCAGTACCACTCCCACCGGCTCATACACCACCCGGCTTTCCTGCGCATCGGTCGGGATGCGTTCGGGCTCCAGCAGGCGTTCGGCCTTGTCGGCGTAGTAGTCGCACTGTCCGGCGCATTTATCGACCTCACCCAGCGACTCCGACAGGATTTTACCCATCTCGGCCGTAATGCGTTCGGCTAACCGTTGCCGATTTTCGCGCAGGTACGTGCCTAGTTGGTGAAACAGCTCACCCCGTTCAGCAAACGAGCGGTCGGCCCACTCCCGCTGGGTTTCGGTCGCCCGGGCGAGTTTGGCCTCAACCTGCTCCGGCGTTTCTTCGGTGAATTCCTGAATAACGTCGAGCGTGTATGGATTGATGGATTGAAACGTCTTTGGCATAATCACTTTGTTCAAACGTACCAGCCGAGCGGGGCTTCGTCGAGATTGATGTTGATCTGCTTGGTTTCCAGATACGCTTCAATACCATACTTGCCCAGTTCCCGACCGATACCACTTTTCTTATACCCACCCCACGGCATTTCGTTGAAGGTTGGGTGGTAGTTATTGACCCATGTAATACCAGCCCGGATTTTTTTAATGACCCGGTTGCCCCGGTTGATGTCGCGGGTAAAAACGCCGGCCGCCAGCCCGTATTCGGTATCGTTAGCCAACCGAACGGCCTCCTCCTCCGTATCAAACGGAATAACGGCCAGAACGGGCCCAAAAATCTCTTCACGGGCAATGCGCATGCCGGGGGTCACATCCGTGAAAATGGTGGGTTCAACGAAGTTACCTTTTGCAAACTCCTCGCCCTCCGGCCGTTTCCCCCCGGTGAGCAGCGTTGCTCCCTCGGTTTTTCCGATCTCGATGTAGCGCTCTACTTTGTCGCGGTGTTCCGCCGATACCAGCGGACCCATCCGAACGCCCTCGTGCAGGCCATGACCCAGTTTTATGCCCTTCGCAATGGCTGCAACACGCGACACAAACGCGTCGTGCACCGACCGCTCAACCAGCAGCCGCGACCCGGCCGAACAGACCTCGCCCTGATTGGCAAAAGCGGCAAACGCTACCCACTCGGCCGCGGTATCCAGATTGGCATCGGCAAAGACCACAACGGGGTTTTTACCGCCCAGTTCCAGCGTTACTTTCTTGATGTTTTTGGCGGCTGCGGTCATGATTTTGCTGCCCGTATCGGTACCGCCCGTGAACGCAATTTTATCTATGTCGGGATGACCCGCCAGCGCGGCCCCGGCCACTTCTCCAACGCCCGTTATGATGTTGACCACACCCGGCGGAAAGCCCACGGCCACAATCAGCCGACCGAGCTCCAACAGGCTTAAGGGCGTCAACTCCGACGGCTTGATCACCAACGTACAGCCAGCCGCCAGCGCCGGGGCCAGCTTCCAGACGGCCATCAGCAGCGGGTAGTTCCAGGGAACAATTTGAGCCGCTACGCCCACCGGCTCCCGCACAACCATGCTCATCATGTTCATCGGTACGGGTACGGTCTCCCCCATGACCTTGGTGGCCAGTCCGGCGTAGTAATCAAAACAGTTAGCCGCGTCGGCTACGTCGGCTTCAGCTTCGGCGAGGGGTTTGCCGCAATTACGGGTATCGAGTTCGGCCAGCATCCCGGCCTGTTCGCGAACGCGGTTGGCCAGGGCCATCAACAGTTGGGCCCGGTGGAGGGCGTTGTCGTCGTTTTTCCAGGAACCGTTGTCAAAAGCCTCGCGGGCCGCCTGCACGGCACGGTCCACATCGGCGGTCGTCGCTTCGGGCACTGTGCCGAGTACTTCCCCATCCGCGGGGTCTGTGATGGTGCGCGTACCGCCGTCAGAAGCGCCAACCCAATGGTTGTTGATAAGCATTTGGTAGGTTCTCATTGCATAAATCAGTTAAACCGTTTGTGGTTTGTAGTTTGACGTTGCTGGCGCGTCCTTAATTCTGTGAAGGGTAACTACGAACCACAAACTATTGTAAAGCCAGGGTCGCTTTCCCGACCGGCCAGTTTAGAAATACGTCGGTATACCCGTCCAGGGCGTTGATGGCGTCGGGTTTTACAGCAATATCGATCGGTGTGTCTGAACCGGTCAGGTTACAGTGAATTTTCCATTGGTTGCCCAGAAACGTCCGGCCAACGACCTGGGCAGGCAAGCTAAACGCATCGGATGGCCGCTGTCGATTAATAATGACGTGTTCCGGGCGAATGAACAGTAAAGCCGCTCCCTGCTGCTTAGGTGACTCCGCAACCGGAATCCTGGTGGAGCCGTAGTGAAACTGCCCGCCCTCGACCGTACCAGACAAGGTGTTGTTCTCGCCAATGAAATCGGCCACGAACTGACTCGCCGGGTGGTCGTACACCGTCTGGGGGGCGTCTAATTGCTCAATAACCCCCCGGTTCATCACCGCGATTCGATCCGACATGGTCAGGGCTTCCTCCTGATCGTGGGTCACAAACACGAACGTAATGCCTATCTGCTGGTGCAGGTTTTTCAGCTCGATCTGCATCTGTTTGCGCAGCTTCAGGTCAAGGGCCGCCAACGGTTCGTCCAGCAGCAGAACCTTCGGCCGGTTGACGATGGCCCGCGCCAGCGCAATCCGCTGTTGCTGCCCCCCCGACAGTTCCTTTGGTTTGCGGTCGGTAAAGCTTTCCATCCGTACCATCGCCAGCACCTGTTCCACCTCGCGGGCGACCGTCGCTTTGTCAATGCCTTTCTGTTTCAGGCCAAACGCTACGTTCTCCCGCACGGACAGGTGCGGAAACAGGGCGTAGTTCTGGAATACGGTATTGACGTTCCGGCGAAACGGAGGCAGGGCCGTAATGTCGTCGCCGTCGAGCAGCACCTGGCCATGCGTCGGGTTTTCGAAGCCTGCAATGATCCGCAACAAGGTCGTTTTGCCGCAGCCGCTGGGGCCCAGCAATGTCAGGAACTCACCCTGCCGGATGCGGAGGCTAAGCGACGGAATGACGCGGTTCGTACCAAAGTACTTCTCGATGGCTCGTAGTTCAACAATATCGGGCATCGTTGGCGGGTTGGCTGGAACCGTCGAAACGGCGGTTGGTTGAGCAATGGTCATGGTTGTCCTGAATCAGATCGGTTTCGTTTCCCGTTCGCCAAAGCGCACCGACAATACCAGCGTCAGCAGCGAGATCAGAAAAATGAGCGTCGATACGGCGTTCACTTCGGGCGTAATGCCCCGGCGCAGCATGGTATAAATCTCGATCGGCAGCGTATTGTCGCGGGCAATGAGAAAGAACGTCACCGGGATTTCGTCCAGCGACAGCGTAATACTCAGCAAAGCCGCGCCAATGATTGCCGTGCGGATGTTGGGCAAAATCACCTTGAAAAACGCCTGCACAGGTGTTGCTCCCAGGTCGGCGGCTGCTTCTTCTAGAAACGGATCGAGTCGTTTCAGCCGGGCATACACCTGCGTCAGGACGATGCAGATCAGGAACGTAGTGTGTCCGATGGCAACGGCTGTCAGCGAGATACGGACCCCGATCAGCGGAAAAAACGACAGCATCGCAACACCCGTCAGAATGCCCGGCAACGTGATCGGCAGCAGAATGACCCGTTCGAAAAAGCGTTTCAGCCGGAACTCGTATTTCTTCATCGCCAGGGCCGCCAGCACACCGATGACCAGGGCCAGCGTCGTGGCGACTACCGCAATCACCAAACTTATCCGCAGCGAATGCAGCAGTGGCTCATTATCGAGCATTGTCCCGTACCACTTCGTTGAGAAGCCCCGCATTGGAAACGAGTTGACCGTATCGGGGTTAAACGAGTACAGCACGACGACCAGCATCGGGAAGTAGATAAACGTCATCACGGCCAGCGCAGCCCCACCGATGGCGATGTCGAGCCCGTTCACCCGGCGGAATGACTTACCCAGGCTCACCTCAGCGCGGTCCGGCGCGTCGGCCGTTAGGTCTTTATCTACGGATTGCATGTACATCATCGACCGGATTCTAAACTTGAAAACCGCTTCTCCGCCCGCGCCGACATCTCCAGCACTACCAGCACAATCACCAGCAGAATGATACCAATGGCAGACCCCAGCGGCTTATCGTTCGACGTACCGAACATGTTCTGGAAGATGTTGGAAATGAACAGCGTATTGGGTCCGCCCAGCAGGATCGGTGCCAGAAAATCGCCCAGCGACAACACAAACGCAAACGTAGCCCCCGCAATGATGCCGGGCAGACTCAACGGAAACACCACCTTTCGGAAGGTGGTGAACCGGTTAGCGCCGAGGTCTTTGGAGGCTTCCACCAGTGCCTTCGGTATCTGCTCAAAAGCGGTGTAAATCGGCATCAGGACGAATGGCGTATAGATGTGCACCATGCAGATCACCACCGATACGTCGCTGTAAAGCAGCACACTGATCGGCGCATCGGTCAGGCCGACGTACATCAGCAGTGAGTTCAGCACCCCCTCTTCTCCCAGGATAATCTTCCAGGCGTAGGCCCGTACAATGTAGCTCACCCACAACGGCAGAATGATGAGTGTGTAGAGCAGCGTTTTGTTGCGCGTCGCCTTGAAAGCAATGTAATACGCCAGCGGGATGCTCAGCAGCAGACAACAGAGCGTCACCGTCGCCGACAGGGTAAAGGTTTTCCAGAGCGTACCGTAATACAACGGTCCACTAAAAAACCGGCTGTAGGAGTCCAGCGAAAAACCGGGCTGCAACAGGCCAAAATCGTCGACGGTGTAGAAGCTCTGCGTCAGCACCCGGACGTACGGCAGAATCAGAAAGGCCGTCATCCAGAGCACCAACGGCGCAAACAGTAACCAGAACGAAGCGGGGAGCCGTTTCATCGACTAGATAGCGCCACCTTTCACCTCGTTCCAGACCTCGTTGTAGCGCTTCCGTTCCTTGACATACTGCCAGAAATTAAGCTTGTCGAAGTAGTACTGCGTGTTGTTCATCTGCGTCACCTCCTGTAGCTCCGGCGTCAGGAAGCGCGTAGCGCCGGGGTTCGCCACCGAGTAGTTAGTTACTTCGGCTACTTTGGCCATGTTCTCGGGAGCCGTGATGTAATCGATCCACGCCATAGCCAGGTCCTTGTTAGCCGTGTTTTTAGTAATCATCAGCCGGTCGATCCAGCCCGTTGCGCCTTCCTGGGGAATGATGCCTTTCACGTTCATACCCTCTTTTTTCAACGTAGCGGGTGTCAGCGGCCAACCGACGGCCATCACCACTTCCTTGTTTTTCATGAGGTTATCAAGTTCACCGGCCGTTACCCAGTACTTACGCACCTGCGGCTTCAGTTCCATCAGCTTTTTCTTGGCCTCGGCCAGTTGCTGCTCGTTCATCTTGTAGAGACCTCCCTTATCCTGCTTGTCGTAACCAAGCATCATACCGGCCAGGTAAAGGCTCGAAATGTCATCCCAAAGCGCGATTTTACCTTTGTACTCGGGTTTAAGAAACTCGTTCCACGATTTGGGTTCGGTCTTCACTACGTCGGCGTTATACACCAGGTAGTCGGGTCCCCAGGTGAAGGGAACGCCGTAAGTTTCGCCGTTTTTCACAACGTCCTGCATCGACCGGAGTTTGTCGGCGAGGCTGTCGTAGTGAGCCACTTTCTTCAGATCGATAGGCTGCACCAGATCGCGCTCTACCAGCGCCTGAGCCATGTCGGGCGAGGGCGTTACGATGTCATACACATCGCCACCACCGGCGGTCAGCTTGGCAATCAGTTCGTCGGACGAGCCGAAGTACGTTCCTTTAACCGTTACGCCGTATTTCTCTTCAAACGCCTTGGTAAACTTAGGATCGGCGTAGCCTTCCCAGCACAGAATATTGAGGGTTTTGCCTTTAAAGTCGGCCGTATTGACGGCCGTTGATTCAGAAGAACCCTCTTTTTTCTCACCGCCACCGCAATTCCAGAGTGTTACGGCGGTAGCCAGCGTCAGGGCCGAAAGCAGCAGTTTTTTCATGGTGTTCGTGTATGGTTTTTAGGGATTATGATTCTGAATCAAAGACAACTCCGGCTGGCCCCATTTGTACACTTTCAGGTACATGATGGTTTCGGTTTTGCGAACGCCCGCAATCGTATGGATGCGCTCGTTCATCAGATCCAGCAAATGGTTGTTGTCGCGGCACATTACGTTGACTTCCAGATCAAACTCACCCGTCCGCATGGCTAAAAAGCTGACTTCGGGCAATTCCGCAATTTGTTTCGCAATCCGCTGTACGCCCTCCACACTGTCTACCTGCACGAGAATACTGGCGTAGGCGTTAAACCCTACCTTGTTCGGATCAACCCGTCCGATGATCTTCAGAATACCCTTTTCAACCAGATTTACGTAACGCTTACTGACCGTACTGACCGCTATACCCAGCCGCCGGGCAATATCGGAAAACGACTCCCGCCCATCACGCTGCAACGACTGCATGAGCTGAAAGTCAACCTCATCGGGCTTATAGTTATCATTATCTCCGTTGAACAACTGCATCCGAATGATTTACTGCACAGCAAATAATTTCAAAATTTTTTTGATTGTCAATAGCCAAATCGAAAATTTTTCGATAGGAGCCTGACAAATAAAAAATTTGTGCGCCTGACCTTGACCATACCCTGCGGCTTCAACCCCTTCGACGCCACGGCCAAGGCTCCTGCCGCCCGCGAATGAGCTGACATGCATCGCCACAGCGCAAGGGCGGCAAAACGGCCGCTGAGTGAAGTCCGTGCTTCTACACCCGACTTTTTTGTAACATTGTCGGTAGTATTTCGGTATAATTTTCAGTACCAATCGACCAGAAGCTGCGATGAGCACACCAACCACGGCTAAGAAGCCGACTAAAAAACGCGCTCCCCAGTCCAACGCTGAGCTTGCTCTTCAGACCACACTGTCCGGTATTCAGGGGCAGCAACGCGTTGTCATCGAGCACGTGGCACCCGAGATTGACGGCGGGCGCTTTCCCATCAAAGCCGTACCGGGTGATGTTATAGCCGTTGAAGCCGACATTTTTGCGGATGGCCACGACTACCTGGCCGCCCGGCTCCTCTATAAGCACATCGAGGACGGTACCTGGCAGGAAACGGCTATGGCGCTGATCATCAACGACCGCTGGGGCGGTGCCTTTGTGGTGGAGAAACAGGGGCTGTACCACTATACCATCGAAGCGTGGGTCGACCATCCGGCGTCGTGGCAGCACGAGATTCACCTGAAAGTGGCCGACGGGCAGCGCATCACGAGCGAACTCCTGGCCGGAGCAACCTACGTCGAAGGCATGGCGCAGCGGGCCGGCCGACAGGCCGGTAACGCCCATGATGAAGCTGAACTGTATCGAATTGCAACCCTGTTTCGTACCGGCTCGGCCGAAGGCGAGGGCGACAACTACAACGAAGCCGTTTCGTTTGCGGAAAGCGAGCAGTTTCTGCATTACGCCCATCTGTACCCGGAACGCCAGCATCCGACTCGCTACGCACCCGAGCTGGCCGTTGATGTGGATCGCCCGCGGGCCGGGTTCAGCACCTGGTACTGCCTGTTTCCGCGGTCGGCTTCGCGCGAGGTAGGCCGCCACGGTACCTTCCGGGATGTTGAAGCGCTGCTGCCGCGCATTTCGGGCATGGGCTTCGACGTATTGTACCTGCCGCCGATTCATCCCATCGGCACGTCGCACCGCAAGGGCAAAAACAATTCGGTCGTGTCGCAGCCGGGCGATCCGGGCGTTCCGTACGGGATCGGCTCGGAGCTGGGCGGGCACGATGCGATTCACCCCGAACTGGGCACACTGGACGATTTCAAGCATCTGATCGCCGTCGCCAAAAACTACGGCATGGAGGTAGCGATGGACCTGGCTATTCAGTGTTCGCCCGATCACCCCTGGGCCAAAGAACACCCCGAATGGTTCAAGAAACGGCCAGACGGCACGATTCAGTACGCCGAAAATCCGCCGAAGAAGTACCAGGACATTTATCCCGTTTATTTCGAAACCGAAGACTGGCAGAACCTCTGGCTGGAACTCCGGCGCGTACTGCTGCTCTGGGGCGAATGGGGCGTTCGGATGATCCGCGTCGACAATCCGCATACCAAACCATTTGCATTCTGGGAGTGGATCATCGCCGAAGTAAAGAAAGTGTATCCCGACATGATCTTCCTGTCGGAAGCCTTCACCAAACCCAAGGTGATGCAGGAACTGGCCAAGCGGGGTTTTGCGCATTCATACACGTACTACACCTGGCGCAACAACAAGCAGGAGCTGCAGGAGTACCTGACCGAACTGACGCAGAGCGAGATGAAGTACTACTTCCGCCCGAACTTCTGGCCGACCACCCACGACATCAATCCTTATAGCCTGCAGGGTGGTCATGAGCCGCAGTTCCTGATCCGCTATTTCCTGGCTGCTACGTTGTCGAGTAACTACGGCATCTACGGCCCGTCATTCGAACTGATGGAGCACATTCCGTTCCCGAACAAAGAGGAATACCTGAACTCCGAGAAATACGAAGTTCGCTACTGGGACTGGGACAAAACCAACAAACTGACGTACCTGATTGGCCTGACCAACCGCATCCGGAAAGAAAACCCGGCCTTACAGAAGACCAACAATATTACGTTCTGTACCGTCAGCGACGATGCCATCATGGCCTACGTGAAAGTGGCCGAAAACAACCGTCTGCTCACGGTGGTCAACACCGATGCTTACAGCCGCCGGGCGGGGATGGTGCAGGTGCCGATCTGGGAGCTGAACATCCAGCCGGACCAGCCGTATGTGGTCTACGATCTGCTTACGGGGGCTTACTACACCTGGCGCGGTGAGTGGAACTACGTCGAACTGGACCCCTATACTTTGCCGATGCACCTGTTCCGGATCGACCTGCTGTAGGTGTTCCGGTAAGAACGTTCGTAACGCCCGGTTTGTAGAAGCCGGGCGTTATGGCTAACAAGGGCCGTGAACCGTTAGTTGTATGTTCAGTTGTATGTGACTTTACACGTATGTGTTTTCCTACTCAATGCTTATGTCCTCTACACAACCCCTAACCTCATCAACTACCTGGTCTACCCTCGCCGATGACGCTACGTTCTGGCCGGCGCTGGCCGATACCCTGTTGCCTTCCTACGTCAACACCTGCCGCTGGTTTGCGGGGAAAGCCCGGCATCAGGCCGGTTTCTCGATTCCGGTGGTGCATACGCTCCCCCTTCCAGGCCAGACCGACGAACCCGATTTCGCCTATCTGCTGATTCTGGAAGCCCGCTATACCGACGGCGAGCCGGAGCGTTACCTGCTGCCGGTGTCGTTCGTGGCCGACCATACCGCGCATCAACTGCCGTTTCGGCTGGCCGACGTGCCCGACAAAGGGCGGATTGGTGAGGCCATGCTGGGCAATTCACCCGGTGTACTGATCGACGCCATTTACGACGACCGGTTCCGGCAACTGTTGTTTGCGGCCATCCACGACGACCGGCGTATGCCGCAGCCGGACGGGCAGTTGGTTTTCAACCGCGGGAAAGGACTGGAGGACGGCGATAACACACTGCCGTCGCGGGTGCTGCCGGTCGATTCGAGCAATTCGGCGATGGTATTCGGCGATAAATACTTCATGAAACTATACCGCAAACTCTTCCAGGAAACCAACCCGGAGGTGGAAATGGTGGCGTTTCTGACCGAAGAGGGTGGGTTTACGCATATTCCGGCCTTTGGAGGCAGCATCGTGTGGCAGCGCCCCGACACGGCCGATGTTACGCTGGGCATGGTGCAGCGCATGGTACCCAACGACAAGGACAGCTGGATGCAGACCGGCGATTACCTCAATGATTTCCTGTACGCCGTTCCCAACCGGATGTTTGCCATTCGGGAGGATGTGTTTGACCGGGTCGAGCTGCTCGGCAAGCGAACCGGCGAGATGCACTGCAGTCTGTATAAGCCCGGTACTGAGCCGGACTTTGCGCCCGAGCCGTTCACGGACGAGTACCGTACCTTCATTATCCGGCGCCTGGAAAGCCTGCTCGAACGCCGGTATGCCCTGCTGGTCGACAATTACACGAAACTCGATCCGCTGGCGCAGCGGCAAGCGTGGGTGTTCATGGAAGCCAAAGAGATGATCGACCAGTTCATCGACGACTTTCGCACCCGGCCGCTGAGTTCGCTGCGGATTCGGATTCACGGCGACTATCACCTCGGTCAGGTACTGGCAGCGGGCAACGACTTCGTTATCATCGACTTTGAAGGCGAACCCGAAAGCAGCATTTCCGACCGGAAAATCAAACATTCCCCCCTCAAGGACGTAGCCGGGATGATCCGGTCGTACCACTACGCCGTGAGTGCCAAGCTGTTCAACTCTTCGGAAACGGAGGGCATCGATCCGGCGCATTTGCAGCGCGTGTCCGACCGCTGGTTCTACCTGATTCGGGATACGTTTCTGAATGCCTACCTCGATACGTTCGGCACACCACACCCGCTGTTCAAAAACAACAGCGAAGTCAACTTTCTATTGCTGGTATATCTCCTCGAAAAGGCCGTATACGAACTTGGCTACGAGATCAGTTACCGGCCTTCGTGGGTCAAGATCCCTCTTAAAGGCATCATCGACGTCATCCGTGAAATCGAGAAAATCCGCCTGAGCGACATGGGCCATGTTGAGGAAATCCCGATGCTACAGACGGGTTTGCTGACGGACAAGAGTGTATGACGCGCCAAACGTAGTGTAACGGTGAGTTACGGGTAACTGCATAGCCTTTTTTTGTCATCCCTCCTGGCGTCGGGATGACAAAAAAAGGCCGGTTTTAATCTTCAGAGAGCCGTCAACAATCCGGTACTTCGGTCAGATCAGGAGATAGCCTTCCCGTTTTTGACGTATCGTTGGCGCATAATTCACGGGTTTAACGGCCGATGTTTGTAGTTCGGGCCTGAAGTTCGTAGTTTGACAGGCGAGCCCTTCGCCCGGCTCGAACGACAAACGCTACTCTAAACTCATGACACCTTTTGAGAACGCAACCGTTATCATCACCGGGGCCGGTTCCGGCATTGGCCGTCAGCTTACCATCCAGGCCGCAGCCCAGGGCGCTCAGGTTATCGCTACCGATGTGAACGAAACCGGACTGGCCGAAACCGCCCGCCTGGCCGGCGACAATGTAGAAACCCAGCCGCTCGACGTATCAGACCCAACCGCCATTCGGCTCTTCGCCGAAGAAACCCTCCCTACCCTCGACGACCGACTGCTGATTCTGGTCAACAACGCAGGGGTAGCCCTGGGCAGCGGGCCGTTTGCCGAAACTGAACTGGACGATTTTGAATGGCTGCTGAGTATCAACCTTTGGGGTGTTATCCGCATGACCAAAGCGTTTCTGCCTTATCTGATCATGCAGAACGAGGGCCACATCGTCAACGTATCGAGCGTGTTTGGTCTGGCCGGGGTGATGAACCAATCGGCCTACTGCACGGCCAAGTTCGGCGTCCGGGGCTTCACCGACACGCTGCGCATGGAACTGATGGACACCAACATCGGCGTTACGTGCGTACATCCGGGCGGCATCAAAACCAATATTGCCACAAATGCCCGCATCGGCAGAAGCGGCTTCGTGACGGACGCGATGCACAAGCAGGGCGCCGTCAGTTTTGAAAAAGCCGCCCGCACAACCGCCGAAGCAGCCGCCCGCCAGATCTGGGAAGGGGTTCGGCGCAACAAAGCCCGCGTCCTGATTGGGGCCGACGCCCGCCAGATCGACTGGGTAACGCGTATGTTCCCAACCAGCTACGTCGGTATGATTCGCGACCAGATGGAGAAGGCATTTAGTACGGGAGTTTGACGGTTAAGTAGGTTTCAAGTTCAAAGTTTGTATTTTCATGGTTTGAGCCGCGAGCTGTTAAGTCTGACAGCCGCTGAACCTGACTTGTAAACGTTGACCATCCGGCATGACCAAACTACTACACCTTCTTTTCGTCCTCGGCACAACATGGGTTTTTGCCCAGGCACAGCCTCAACCCACCATCCTATCCGAACGGGAACGCGCCCGGGTAGTCGACGACATTCTGGAAGACCGCTTCACGAACCTGCTGCCACAGCTCATGCGTCGCGAAGGCATCGACATGTGGGTGATCATCTCGCGGGAATACAACGAGGACCCCGTCCTGAAAACGATGCTGCCGTCGACCTGGCTGTCGGCCCGTCGGCGAACAATCATGGTCTTTTTCGACACCGGGAAGGAGCCGTCTGCCGATGCACCGGGGTCCGTCGAGAAGCTGGCCATTGCCCGCTACGACGTAGGCAATCTGCTCAAGGGCGCGTGGGACATCGACGTACGGCCGAATCAGTGGGACGCCCTGGTAGACATTATCCAGAAACGTAGTCCCAAAAAAATTGGTCTTAACATCTCCAGAAACTACGGTCATGCCGATGGGCTGAGCCATACGGAGTATGACGAATTTATGGCGAAACTGCCCGCCGACTTCCAGAAGCGCATCGTGCCGGCCGAACGGCTGGCGGTCGGCTGGCTGGAAACCCGAACGGCGAAGGAACTGGCCATCTACCCGCTGATCTGCCGGTTGTCGCACCAGATCGTTCAGGAGGGCTTGTCCGAGCAGGTCATCCAGCCGGGCGTCACCACGACCGACGATGTTGTGTGGTGGTTCCGGCAGCGCATTACGGAACTCGGCCTCGACACCTGGTTCCACCCGACGGTAGACGTACAGCGGGCAGACGACAAGAAGTTTGACCACTTACGCACGTTTGCCAAGCGGCCTTCGGGCGAAGTGATCATGCCCGGCGACCTGCTGCACGTCGACTTTGGCATTACGTACCTCCGCCTGAACACCGACCAGCAGCAGCACGCCTACGTGCTCCGCCCCGGCGAAACGGAGGTACCAATGGCCATCCAGAAAGCGTTTCAGCAGGGGAATCGGCTTCAGGACATCCTCACCGAACGCTTCCAGGCGGGCAAATCCGGCAATCAGTTGTTGAAAGAAGCCCTGGAGCAGGCCCAGAAGGAAGGCATCAAAGGGACAATTTACTCCCACCCCATTGGCGTGCATGGCCACGCGGCCGGCCCGACCATTGGCCTGTGGGATCAGCAGAAAGGCGTTCCCGGCCCCGGCGACTACCCGTTATTCGCCAACACGGCCTACTCGATTGAGCTGAATGCTGCGGTTGAGATTCCGGAATGGAAGAAAACCGTCAGGATCATGCTGGAAGAAGATGGTACGTTTGATGGTCAGCGCTTTCAATACATCGACGGCCGCCAGACCGAAATTTACACGATTCCCAGAAAGCTGGGGTATGTGAAGTAGAGCTTGCTCCGATTCAAAACAACGTTTAGCGGCATCTATATCATTACGTTAACATGGAAGCTATTTAGGATTTCATTCAGAGCGTGTTTTTTGTCATTTTGACGCCAGGAGGAATCTTCGTGGACGACCACTCCTCGAGCTACAGAAGATTCCTCCTGGCGTAGGAATGACAAAAACGTCCGCTTCTTATTTTCTTTTCTTGAAGCCTAAACAGCTTCAAGACATGGTAATTAAGCACAAATACAGTGTAGTTGTAATCATTCTTCTTGGCGTACTCCTGTATTTGAAGCAATGCAATGGATCTTCGTTTGACGTTGACGACGTAGCTAAACGCCATAAATTCACCGTTAAGCCTACTAATTTCACTGTAACCATTGATGCTCCCGCTATCTATCATCAGGGTGAAAGGCCACCTCGACGGCAAAGCAGTGGTCTTCATTCCCAATGGTACTCAAGACAGTAGCGGCCTACCAATTGGTAATGAGTTTTACACGCTGAAACTTCCTTCGGGCACTATCGATAAGCAAATGACCTGCGAAATGATACCGCAGGATTTTCCTTTAATTTACCAGCCAATAACCGCCAGTAAAGGCTCCCTGGTGATTGACGTTACTTTTTAATTGGGCGTTTCAGCAGTTGTAAGCTACGTGTTCACTTTCACTGCGAGAATGCCCACAACGCACAAAACCAGGCTACGAGGGTCAGCACGCTTCGAACGTAATTGAGCGTAATCCACGCCCTGACCGACCGGCTGACGGTAGTCAGCGGACGGTTGTCCGATTTTTCGAGCCGGATAGCCATCGGAATAAAAAATGCGAACGTACTGACCCGTTCGGCCAGGGCTACCAATGCAGCGGCCAGCCACCAGTCCTGTCTGGGTGACGTTGCCTGCCAGGCCGCGACGAGATTCGCCAGCGTAATCAGCGTGAGCGGTCCCGTGGTGACGAACGCCCAGAATTTTCGGCCAGAGTCTACGGTCCGCATGGCATCCGTGTTGACGAGATAGCCGGTTCCAGCCGATTTAGAAAACCACTGCGGCAGAATGATGCGGGTCTCGTACAGACCCGCGCCGAAAGCCGTACCCAAGTTGATGATAAACAAGAGCAATAGGAGGTTAGCCGTAGTTGTCATACAGTAGTTGTTTACTAGCCAAGCAAGGTTTTTTGGCTCAAACCTACGTGCTGGCTACGGCTGCTGCCGGCAAACCAGCGTCAACCCGGCAAAGGCAGGGATGAATTCGGGTTTCCGGGCGATGAATTTTCAAATCAGATAAATTCCATCCGTGCAATCCATATCGCCCGTCCCCGTCTTTTGTACAGCATCCCCATCGCCTTGTTAAACGTCCGTTTACTGATTCTGAGCGCCCGGTAAATCGCTTCGGGGGTGTTATCGTCATTCAGTGGCCGGAAGCTGTCTGTATCATACTCAAAAAAGACGGCTGCTTTAACGGTCAGCACTTTCGCTACATCGACAAGCAGCAGACCGGGATGTATACGATTTTCAGGAAGCTGGCGTATATACAGTGACGGCGATACGTCCGGCATTATGTAAGATTGTCCTGCTCTCTTTTCTCTGAAAACCCCATTGAGTACCATTGTAAAGACCAATGCGCTCTATCCGGAAAGTGGAGCCTGGAAAGCGCTTTTCACCCTATCACCGTCGCTTTGTTCAAAAAGGGCGACCGCATGCCTGACCTCCCCGGCCGGTTTAATAGCCTATCATAGCAATGATACTAAGCCCTGCGTATTTGTCAAACTGGTATACGCATAATCCCGGATTCACGGTAAGCCGTAAAATGAATAACCCAAAGTTTTATAACTTACGTTGATGCGAGCGTTTAGTCAAGCGATAAGCGCGACGTTAAATGAATGACGGGCTTGTTTTGTGTCTAATAATGGTAGAAAAGTTACGAGAACACATCCAAAAACGAGTACCGCTAACCGATGACGAGTTTGCGTTTGTACTCGCTCATTTTACGCTTAAAACGTATAAAAAGCATCAGTTCCTGATTCAGGAAGGCGAACCGGTAAGGTACGCCTACTTTGTGATCTCGGGGCTTTTAAAGCTAGTTTATACCGACGAAGCAGGCAAGCAGCACATCGTTTCGTTTGCCATGGAGGACTGGTGGGAAACCGATTTTCAGGCCTTCTTTGCCCAAAGTACAGCAACTCTGTCGGTGGAGTGCTTAGAAGACACGGTGGTGTTCTGCCTGTCGCTGGAAAACTATCATAAGTTATGCGACGGTCTGCAAAAGTTTGAACGCTTCTTTCTGCAATTAACCATTGCTGGTTCGATTGCGGCCCAACGACGCATCTTGTCTTTGCTTACTACCCAAGCCAAAGAGCGGTATGAGCAGCTACTCAACCAATATCCTACCTTAATTCAGCGGGTACCTAAGGCTTTACTGGCTTCCTACTTGGGTGTGTCGCGCGAAACCTTGAGTCGCTTTACTGATTAGTGTGATATACATCACGCCATAATTGTGCTATAGGTCACGGTCATACCCTGATCTGTTTCCAAACTTTGCCCTGTAAATTTTACACGGCAGGCATGAAACGCATGGCAACGATTTTAGCCCAAGCGCTTAGATCTACGCTGCCTGGATGGGTACAAACTAAACAAGTAAAGCAAATGGAAACAAGAATCATCAATCCCTGGCAATGGCAAGATCAGCTTAGCTATGTACAAGCTGTAGAAGTAATACAGCCAGTCGGCACGCTCTATGTTTCGGGGCAAGCCGCCGTACACGCGGACGGGCACTCCAGTACCGACGACATGCAAACCCAATTACTTCTGGCGATCCAAAATTTAGAACAAGTTATCAGCGAGGCTGGGTACGAATGCAAGAATATTGTGCGGTTAACGATTTACACCACTTCCCATGAAGAGTTCTGGCCCAACTTTCCTATTTTTCAAAATTGGATAGCCAAGCATGAAATAAAGCAAGCCACTACTTTACTGGAAGTAAAAAGTTTAAATGAAACCTTGAAAGTTGAACTGGAAGCGACGGTAGTTAAATAAGCATTGACACAGCCTGATAACGTCGGATGTAATTAACAAATGGGGTAAATACGTCACGGTCTGTTGATTAACCTCCCCTCTACTACAAATTTAGGACTTGACTATTTTTTGAACTATCGCGCTTTAGGCTTACTGTAAGGTTATTCCAATGCCCAGATGTTGATCAATTTTCCGGTTGACATATACAATCAGCCTGTTCAAATAATATAGTTTATCGTCAGTGATTGCCTCAATACATTTGTTACATGATTCGGTTACGGAATGGAGAAAACTGTTTGGTGTGATTGTTTTTGACGAACGGCATGGCCAGAGTAGGCAACTCCTTAGATGTAACACGAATCATTTGAAAGTCAGACTCGAACCAATTAATATGAAAAAGACACTATCAAATTACCTAGTATAAATCCTGTTCATGGCATTATTAGATGCAGGTTCAACCTCCTCTTAATCATGCTTCATGATATCACTGAATTTGTGGTATTCAGTTGATATAAAGTTTTCTTAATGTCTGTAACCATGTTTAAAGCAGCAATAAATTTCTTAAGAGAAAATAACAAGCGGTTGATTGCATTGGCTTTGTTTTCCTTAATTTTTTACGGCTCACTTTTTTTCATGTCGTACGTGGTCAACCCAGCGCAAACCATACGAGATTTAACAAATCAGAGGAGTTTCCCTTTAAATATTCTGGCTTTCGTGATTGAGTCAGTGATTACTCATTACATTTTAATTTTTGAAGTAATACTTCCTGCCATGCGCAAAGAGCGCAGTCGCGGCAAGGTTTTAGTAATCGGGATACTTCTCTTTTTGGTAAAATTTGCCTTCAATTACTATTCCTTTTTAGTTGAGCGCAGGGATCAGGAGCGCAGCAGCACTTTGTCTTCTTCAACCGTTTTGCCTGAGAACAGTGTTGTCTGGTTAATACTCATGTCTTATCTGTACGCCCTTGCTATTAGTTTTTCCGCAGCACTACTGGTCGAATGGGTTCAAAAAGGAAAAGAGCGTATCATGCTGGAGAAGCAAAAAACCGAAGCTGAACTCAGCACCCTCAAGCACCAGATCAATCCTCACTTTTTGTTCAATTCGTTGAGTTTTATCTACGGAAAGGTTATTAAACAAGATAAAGAAACGGCCGATTCGGTATTAATGCTGGCTAACATTATGCGGTATGCTTTGGGGAAAAGTACGGGTGTTGACGGCACGGTCAACATTATGGATGAACTGGAGCACATGAAAAATGTCGTTGAGATTAATCAGCGTCGCTATAACCACGAACTGAATATTTTTTATGAAGAACAGATTGACGATCAATCAATCCGTATTGTGCCACTCGTGCTGATTACGCTGGTTGAAAATGCATTTAAACACGGCGATTTACATGACCCTGAATATCCTCTGTTTATCAAAGTAGAAACCTCAATGAACGAGTTGTCTTTTGTCATCAGAAACAAAAAAGGGAAAGGCCACAAAGGGTTATCCAATGGCGTGGGGCTGCAAAACATCACTCAGCAGCTAAGTTTGATGTATGGTGAACGTTGTCGATTTTTAGTGGGAGAAGGCGACATGGATTTTAGTGTTTCATTAAACATATCATTTCCTGTATGATCGATTGTATTATAGTTGATGATGAGCAACACGCCATTGATCTGCTAAAAGAACATATTGATAAGGTGCATTTTTTGCGCCTGGTAGGAACGGCTACAAATCCAGTGAAAGGATTAGCAATGATCGCTGATCTCAAGCCCGGCCTTGTGTTTTTGGACGTACAAATGCCCAACCTTTCAGGCCTAGAAATGCTTAAACTTATTGGCAATGATTGCCATGTTATTATGACTACTGCTTATAAGGAATACGCGCTGGAAGGCTTTGAACATGCTGTAGTGGATTACCTGTTAAAACCAATCTCATTTCTCCGGTTTTTGAAAGCAGTTAACCGTTTATGGATCATCCATAATAGTATCCGCCCAGCCAATGAGCAAGATTATTATGTATTTGTAAAAACCGAGCAAAAGGGCAAGTTGCTAAAGATCGATTCTCGTCGAATTACTTACATTGAAAGCTTGGGTAATTATGCAACTATTCACATGGACGACCAGCGAAAGATCACGGCTTATCTTAAATTAAGAGAACTCATTGAGCATCTTTCTCCAATGGGTTTTGTCCGCATCCACAAGTCGTTTATTATTTCACTGAGTCATATAACCGCTATAGAGGGTAATCTGGTACGCATATTGAACGAAACGCAACCCGTTACGATTGGTGAAGCGTATAAAAAAGATTTTTTTGAGTTGATCAATGCTAAACTACTCTCCCTACCACCGGATAATTCAATGAATAGAGACGATTCATTTTGATTCTAGCTAAAGGTATTTATAGTAAATATCTTTTTTGTCTCACGACTACTCTTAGCCGTTACTGGGCATTCATTAAAAACAATGCCTAAAACATCGTAGCAAACAAGACAAATGGCTTGCCAGTCTAATAGCCTTTTTCGAGGCTAAATGCTACCCTATTAGCTAAAAATTAATGTTTAACTTAACAACTTATCAAAATCATGAAACGTGATTGCCTGCTATCAGTCCTAGCACTGATGCTACTCATATTCAGTGGAACAATTACCAATAGTTTTGCGCAGAGCAAAACGGACGCGGTCATTATGCTAGATGGAGAACGAAAAGAAGGGAAAGTCATCGAAATTCAAGCAAACACCGTCAAGTTTAAGTATGCTGGTGAGGAGCTTGAATACGAACTGCCAAAAGAGAAAATTAGTAAAATCCAATTTGCTACGGGCCGCCTTGAGGTGATTAATGAGGCCTCACAAACTGCCGCATCCTCCTCACAACCTGCTCGCTCTGCATCAGCCCGGGCGGACCGCAAAAACAAAATAGCGGTGTTGCCTTTTCTGTTTGTGACCAATGAACCCGGAGTACCATCCGATCAGATGAGCAAACGCTTGCAAGCCAATTGTGCCAGCTCCTTACGGCAGAATACCTCCAACATCATCGTGCAGGACCCGCTGACGACGAATCGGCTATTAGCAAAAAACAACATTGATATGAATGATGCTGCTGCGGTCGATCCTGAAGAGCTGGCAATCGTGCTTGGGGTGGAGTATGTCGTTATGGGTACGGTGGACGTAATGAACAAGGGCACGATCAGTACCGGGAGCGCGGCAACCACTTACAAGGACAAGGCAAGCCAAAACCGGAACAAAAACAGCAGAGACACAAAAGCGTCTGGTAGTGCCGTGACGAGTAATAATACCATTACAAATGCCAATTACGACACCAAGGTTGCCCTGACTATCTATACGGACCACGGAAGCACCTTCTACGACAAGTCCAGAAGTGCGCTTGGTAACCAGATCGATTCGTATTCAAATACGTTGGATTACCTCATCAAGCGTACCCCTTTCGGTACGAAGAGCCGATAATGAAGCCAATCAGCCAAATGGACGCTAAAATGTCCAGGGTTCCAACGGATTCATAAGCCCGTTCGTCCTGATAGTCCTGCTTTGATCACCCGTCATTCTTTTTCAATGAAAATCAGGTTTCAATCTTTCCTGGTGAAGCTTACCAAAACGAGTATCTCCACTACTGGCTCCAGAAAATGGGGACTATCGCCACAGTTTGTTTAGCTGATACAGGCTTTACACGGCGAAATCAGGCTGCTTTTTCCATGGTGTACTTCTAAAACACGCTGCTACCAGCATTGACTAATGCCAGGTACTGATTGCGGTAATCGGCCAATCCGCCAATCTATGTCTACTTAATCCGGCCAATCTTTTTTTTACACTCAAAACAAAGTTTCTGTTATGAAAACCATCCGAAGTTTCAGTGTCGTATTGGGCTTGTTGCTTATGTCGACCTCCGCTTTTTCACAAGTCTCCGCCAATTTTGGTCCTAAGCTTGGCATCACCTACAGCCGGCTTTCATTCTCCGGTGCGGACAGGAAAATCAATAATCGGTATGCCACTGGTTTCCAGGGTGGGGCCTTTCTGCGCATCAATGCTGGCCGGTTTTACCTGCAGCCCGAAGCACTTTTCAACGAAAAGGGCAGCAAGATCTCTTTTGATGCCACTCCGGGCAATAGGATCGATGGAAAGGTAAAACTACAGTCCCTGGATATACCGCTATTGTTAGGGGTTAAGCTTATCGACGGCGAACTAATTAACTTACGGATCATGGCTGGTCCCATGTATTCGCGGCAATTGAAGGATGAGTCGGCCGTCTTGGAGAACCTTTCACCCAACTCACGTATTAAACGGGACCAGTATGGGTACCAGGCCGGGCTGGGGATAGACCTGGCCAACCTCACTCTTGAGGCCAGGTATGAAGGCGGCTTAGAGAAAATAGTCCCTGAGTTAGATGGCCGTCCCGGTTCATTCGCTTTCAGCGTAGGTTTCAAATTACTGTAGTCACCCGTCTGGGCTGCTGCTTGAAAGGTAGATCCTAAGTGAGTTTTGGACCCACATTCAGAACTTATTTAGGATCAAATCTTTCCTGAGCCGTTTGGAGCCGCCTACGGCAAGGAGCAACAATAAATCAGCAGACAGGCGGCTCCACTTCATCAGTGAGTCCACTTAAACGTACCATGAGTACTAACACGCATTCCTATGTCAGAGGAAAATAAGGCTGTACTACTAAAAGCAAATGCCTGCGTCGCCCAGGGCGACAACGAAGGATTTCTGTCCTTTTGCACCGACGATTTGTCGTATGACTTTGTCGGCGACAGGACCCTGCAAGGCAAGGAAGCGGTTCGCGCCTACATGAAAGCGCAATACGTAGAACCACCGATGTTCACGGTCGACAATCTGATTGCCGAGGGGGACTATGTTACGGCGATTGGCTCAATCAGCCTCAAGGACGAAACCGGGGAAATGATTGAGTACGCCTACTGTGACGTGTGGCGTTTTCGCCAGGGCAAAATGGCCGAATTGAAAGCTTTCGTTATCAACACCTTTACTAAACAAGAATAAGTGTTATGAAAAATCTTAGATTACTTATGGCAGTTACTGCCTGCTCTTTACTTCTGCTTGCTGCTTGTGAAGAAGAAATAGATGGTCCGGTTTATAATCCGAACCCGGATTTAGCTGAAGTGGATTCAACTACCTGCGTTGACCCTCCTCTACGAAAATGGCTTTTTGATCAATATAAATCTGGTTTTGGTAGTCTACCGTTAACTGTCATCGCTACTAATCCGGAGCTGAGCATGGATGCATTACCTCTTAATCACGCTGTGTATTTTGAAAACAGTGCTGTTAACCAATCTTTTGGTCTTAAGGGTGAATATACCAATCAGTTGAATAATAGCTTTAAAGATCTAAAGCGTTTTTGGGGTATCCAGCCGGACAAGATCATTATGGTCGCAGCGCATGGTTCCGTGTTGCAAGACCGAAATAAGGTCTTTAAAACGTATAAAGCAATGGGCTATCCTGATGAGAAGGTTAATGACTATACGGATTCTATAGCCACATTACTTAAAACTTATCCCCAGTATCTTAACGGAGATCACCCTGCTTTTACGATTAATCAATATGCCGTCCCGGATACAACCTTTGCGGGTGTTGGTCAATCTCCGGCTAAAATTGTTATTGGTGATGGCAACTTGAAGGGTTTTGAGGGTATTGGGTATAGAGATATCGCTCCGCAGGCTATTCTGGCCCATGAGGTTGGGCATCATCTTCAATATGATTTGGGTATATTAAAACCGGGTATGAAACTAATCCCGAAAACTGCCCGTCGCGTCGAGTTAATGGCCAATGCATACGCTGCGTACTACTTGTCGCACGCCCGGGAAGCAGCTTTGCAGGGAAAGAGCGTGCAACAAGTCTCGGATTTGTTATCTAATACTGGTGACTGTAGTTTTAAAGGTTCGTCGCACCATGGTACTCCTTCTCAAAACAAGGCAGCCGCCGAATGGGGGTATAACCTGGGGAAAGATGCGCAAAAACAAGGTCATATTTTATCCAGCCGGGAATTTGCGAGACTGTTTGATGCGGAACTACCAAACATTATTAAAAAATAATCTTTCTGATAACTGATAATAGCGAAGAAGGCGGATGCGCATCCGCCTTCTTTGTGGTAACAGAATAAGGTATGTGTCTTAGAAGATGTTGGGAAGTATTATTTGGCTCAAAATTATAATCGATTCAGCATCAAGGCACAACTAGCTCATAAAAGCCATGATTCAGCACTGTTGGCTGTATGCTCGTAATCTTTCGTAATCCTACAATTACGCTTTAACCAGTAGGCTATTCAGGCAACCATTGTGCTTCCATTTAACAAAGTAATGATAAACCGCTTGCGAGTGTGCATAGCAGGCCGGTAAGTTTCGCCACTGGCATCGCACCGGCGAACCGGCCAGGACGCAGAATATAAAAAATGGCATTGCTAACTTGCCGTAGGCAAAGTCGGCGTTTGCGTTGCGTGGGCAAGTGCTTTTCCATAACTTGCCACAGCGCCGGCTGCCCGGTGGGTGTCTGTAAGCTCAGTAAATCGAGTGATCATACCGCACCGGCGGACCGGCTTCGTTGTCTAGCAACATAAAGCAGACATCCACTTTTTTCATCCTCTTAAAGATTCCCCAACAACTCCTAAAAGCGAGTATTTTACGAAATTTGATGACCGCCAAATCAGTTCGGTTAAATGGCGGACAGATTTTTGCAAAACCACTCTATTTGTGAAATAGATTAAAATGAAAATAAGACAGTTCTGTACTAATAACGATGAAACAAATCATTAAAAAGAAACTTCCTCGTGGATTTCGGCACTTATTTTCAATTAAGGAAATTAGGGACATTCAAGAACAGATTGGTATACGCTTTGACCAAATCAGTTTTGGGCACTCACTAAATTCGGCTACCTATCAGCCAAATCAAGTTATTCAGAGCGCTTTTCATCCTGTTAGTGTCAGTGGATATCTGAATGAGGAAAATTGGCTCTTGCAAATTCATCAGAGTGGATTTCGAGACGAGTTATTACCAGCCGAGTTTAGAGTAGAAACCAAATTCAAAATAGTAGCTTTGTTATCGGCTTATTTGCTAAGAGTTGTCAATTCAAAAGAAACCGACTTTTTAAGAAGACCTCAACTAATGGTTGATGTTAGAATCAGAAATAATCAGGTTGAAATTGATGTCCGCGAATCTAAATAAATTGTACTCTCAAAAGATATTGAGCTAGAAATCCAACAGACCATTCAGAGTATAATTTATTTACATCTAGTAAATGAGACATCTGTAAGCTGTTGTCCGCCAGCAGTGGCTGTGCCTGAAAGATTACTTATCAGACCATTTCTCTCATACCACAAGGAAGGACCAGCCCCAACCCGTAGGGCATGTCGATCACTTTTTAGCAGGTTATACATGAATGATAGATCAAGTGTAGTCAGTTGAGAACGGTCCCTAAGAAAGAAGAATTGATAGGGATTAAATTGCTGACGAATATATCTATTCGTATAACTGACTCCTGCTTCGGTAATCCATCTACTTTCAGCCAACCTTCTGGTGTAGATCAAGGAATATTTGGGAACCGGCGATTGTGACCGTTGATCAGCTTTTATACAAAGCGCTTCTATTTTAAACTGAACTGAATTTTTGTAGATAATCGTTTGAGCATTACTCCAATAAATGATGAGTCAGAATAAAAGGCTGAAAAGTGGCTTTTTCATGTTTTGTTGAGTTTTAGCAGTAGCATTAAAGAGCCTAACGTTACTTCTTGAGCTGTTGTATGTGTGCTCATATGTCTACTTAACCCAAATATATACTAGAATTAGCGTCTAAGAAGCTCTCCCTCTCAAACCAACCGAATCCCATCCGGCTCAATCCGGATCGCCCGCTCTTTGTACAGCGCCCCAATCGCTTTCTTGAACGTCTTTTTGCTCATTTCGAGCGCCCGGTAAATCGCTTCGAAAGTGCTTTCGTCGTTCAGAGGCAGGAAACCGCCTGTATCATGCTCGAAGAAGACGGCTGCTTCGACGGCCAGTGCTTTTGCTATATCGCCAGGCAGCAGATAAAGACTTATACCATTCTCAGAACGCTGGCGTATGTGAGTGTAGGTTATGAAAGCCAAGGCACCGTACCAACCACCAGGGTTAGCTAAAACCAAGAAAGCGCTTATTAATTTAAATGAGGCTTTCTAAGAATTTTATCTTTACGTAATGTGAGTTATAGAACGGGTCTGGGAAATGTACAAGGTTTAGGTAACTCTAAATTTTGTACTTCTCCCAGACCTGTTGCATAACTAACAATATGTAAAGTGATATTTCCTTCATGGGTTTTGAACAAGGAAAAACACTCTATGAGTAAAATACAATAACTAGCCATTACCTTGTAGTAGAATTATAAACCAGCTTCCCTTCATGAAAAACGGCCTTGACCGAAAATAAAGCCTCTTTGAAATTAGCTTCCAAGTCTCCTCGAAACGCGACTAAGTTTGCTTTTGATCCTTTTTGAATTGAACCATATTGAGGGAAGATGCCTAGTGCTTTTGCTGCATTGAGTGTAGCAAAGCTTAGTACTTCTGACACAGGGATACCCGCTTCATAATAAGCCAATAAAACGTCAGTGGCTCCGCTACCCCGTTCAATACCTTTAACAGAATTATAGTAATCCGAACCTGATACAATCATGACGCCTTTTTTAACAGCTCTTTGTAAGCGGTCATGAAAAGCATTTAGACTCCGGTTTAGATAATCATCAGCTTCTTGTCCCTTCATACCAATACCAGCCACCAATATCTTACCCTTTGAATAGGATACGTCGGTAGGAACTAAGTAAACGTTTCGTGCCGCCATTAAGCTTAATGTACTATCTGATAAAGAATAGCCGTGTTCAATGCCATCAACGCCGGCTAAAACTGCGTCTTGTGCTGACTCGTCGAAGGTCGCATGTGCTGTAACCGGAATCTTATGAGTATGAGCAGTTAAGACAATCGTTTTAATCTCTTCTGGTGCCAGGACGCGATTATCCGTATTCATACAAACTTTAATGACATTAACTCCGTGTCTAATGTGGTCTAAGACCGCTGTTCGAGCGTCATCGGCTCCTCGGATAACTCGATACTCCTGATCTATAATGAAACTGTCAGCTGGGAAAAGTTTACCAAATTGTCCCCCTGGCGGGCTCAGAATTGGTCCGGAAGCATATAAACTCGGGCCGAGTGCTTTATCAGCGAGCAGCATCTTTTGTAAGCGAATATCTAGGTACTGACCTGAGTTTCCTACGTCCCGAACAGTGGTGATACCGGCTTGAAGATGTTGTTTAGCAATCCTAAGACCTTGCTCAATGCGTTGTTGAGAAGGCAACTTAGAAGCCTCTTGTAAGCCTGTTTCGGTTTGAGTTTTTTGCTCAATAAGAAAGTGGGTGTGAGCGTCAATTAAGCCAGGGGTGATTGTGTACTGAGTCAGATCAATGATTGTTGCACCTTTAGGAACATTCAGTTTCACACCAACATCGTGAATTAGATCATCCTGAATAAGAATCTCCTGATTTTTAAGAAATGTGCGAGTTTGGCAATCATAAAGCTTACCCACACGTAACAATGTGAACTTAGAAATAGGCGTTTGAGCACAAACAAGTATACAGGAAAGGGTAATCAGGAGTAATCCCAAGACAGCTGTTTTTGGAATCATGTTTTTGTTATATAATCTGGTTTATGTTAACCTACAGCTAATATATGATAAATGTACTGCTTCCGGAAAACCATATTCTCCTTCAAACCAACCGAATTCCATCGGGCTCGATTCGGATCGCCCGCTCTTTGTACAACAACCCGATGGCTTTCTTGAACGTCTTTTTACTCATTTCGAGGGTGCGGTAAATGGCTTCGGGGGCGCTTTCATCGTTCAAAGGCAGGAAACCGCCCTCGGTTTTGAGCTTATCGAGAATGAGCTGTGCATTGGGCTCAATGCCCTCATAGCCGGGCTTCTGCAGCGTTACGTCGGCGCGTTTGTCGGGGCGGATGGTTTTGATATACCCCTCCAACCGATCGCCCACGGTTACGCGTTTGAACAGTTCGTTGGCGTACAGAAGACCCCGGTACTGGTTGTTGATGATGACGTTGTAGCCAAGATCCGTCCGCTCATACACCATCAGGTCCACGGTCTGCCCGGCTTCCAGATCGGAGGCATCGTCGTCGAGAAAGGAGTTGATCCGGCTGGATGCCACCAGCCGCCCCGTATCCCGGTCGAGGTAGAGAAATACGACGTACCGCTGCCCGACCTTCATCGGTAGCTGCTGCTCTTTCAGCGGCACGAGCAGGTCTTTTTCCAGTCCCCAGTCGAGGAACGCGCCGAAATTCGTCACGGATACAACTTCCAGGAAGCCAAATTCATCGCGCTCCACATACGGCCGGCGGGTCGTGGCAACGGGTCGGTCTTCGGAATCGGTGTAGACAAATACGTCGATCATGTCGTCGATCCGCAGCGTTTCCGGTACGTATTTATTGGGCAACAATATGTCGTTCCCGTCCCGATCGCCCAGAAAAACGCCGACGCTGGTTTCCCGCAGCGCCCTTAACCGATTCATTTGTCCAATTCTAATCATGTGGTGTCAACAACAATACGCAGGTCCTGTTTGGCCGCGAACCGGTGCAAAGGTCGCTAATTTCGGCGGTGAATGGTACGTTCGCCTACGCCTTTTCGCGGCTTCCGGCTCTCGAACGGACACCCGGGCCGGCTTCCCGTTCCTCACGAATTTGTAAACAGCTTGCTCAAAATGGGGGTTATCCATTAGGTAGAGGTTTTTCACTATTTTTCCGGACATTTTTGCCGACAGCACTTTACATTATGGCTAAACAAAAACCCGCAACCGACGACGTATCCACCTCGACGCATCCCAAAACGGCCAGTCGGGCCCGCAAGCTCAAAGCAGCCGACGACGCCGTTCAGGCCGCTGTCGTTCACGCCCAGACGACGCCCGAACCGACGGTATGGGAGCAACCAGCCCCTCAATCAGGGATGTATTCCCGCTTTACCGACTTCGATATCTATCTCTTTCGGGAAGGTAAACACACCCGGTTATACGAGAAATTCGGCTGCCACGTGGTGGAGCATAACGGCGTCATCGGAACGTATTTCGCCGTATGGGCACCCTCGGCCAAATACGTATCGGTGATCGGTAATTTCAATACCTGGGACCGGGGTACACACGCCATGAATGTCCGTTGGGACAGTTCGGGAATCTGGGAAATTTTCATTCCGCACATCGGCCGGGGTGAGGTATATAAGTACTTCATCGTTCACGAAAGTGGCCGCGAGCTTGAGAAAGGCGACCCCTACGCCCACCGCTGGGAACTACCCCCGCAGACGGCGTCGGTGGTGTGGGATACCTGGTACGAGTGGAACGATCAGTCGTGGCTGGACAACCGCCGGAAAGCCAACGCGCTCAACGCGCCGATCTCGGTCTATGAGGTTCACCTGTCGTCCTGGCGACGGGACCCGTCGGACCCGGACCGCGAACTGACGTACCTCGAAATTGCCGATGCGCTCGTCCCCTACGTCAAAGACATGGGCTTCACGCACGTCGAGTTCATGCCGGTCATGCAGTACCCGTACGCGCCGTCGTGGGGCTACCAGATCACGGGCTACTACGCTCCCAGCAGCCGTTTTGGCACCCCGCAGGAGTTCATGACCCTGATTGAACGGCTGCACCAGGCCGGCATTGGCGTGTATCTCGACTGGGTACCTTCGCACTTCCCCGGCGATGCCAACGGGCTGTACGAGTTCGACGGTTCGCACCTGTACGAACACCCCGACCCGCGCAAAGGCTACCACCCCGACTGGAAAAGCTATATTTTCAATTATGGCCGCAACGAAGTCCGTTCGTTTCTGCTGTCGAATGCGCTGTTTTGGCTCGACCGCTTTCACGCTGACGGGCTGCGGGTCGATGCCGTAGCGTCGATGCTGTATCTCGACTATTCCCGGAATGCGGGCGAGTGGGAGCCAAACGTATTTGGTGGCCGCGAAAACCTGGAAGCCATCTCACTCTTTAAAGAGATTAACCAGGCCGTTTACCGGGAATTCCCGGATGCGCAAACCGTAGCCGAAGAATCGACGGCCTTCCCCGGCGTATCGCGACCGGTGTTTGCGGGCGGACTGGGCTTCGGTATGAAGTGGATGATGGGCTGGATGAACGACACCCTCCGGTACTTCGAGCGCGACCCGGCTTTCCGCAAGTACCACCAGGACGAGTTTACGTTCAGTACCGTCTACGCCTTCACCGAAAACTTTATGCTGCCGCTGTCGCACGATGAGGTGGTGTACGGTAAAAAATCGCTGGTGTATAAAATGCCGGGCGACGAGTGGCAGAAGTTTGCGAACCTGCGGCTGCTCTTCAGCTACATGTTTACCCACTCGGGGACCAAACTGCTCTTCATGGGCGGAGAATTCGGCCAGACCCATGAGTGGAAATACGACGTTAGCCTGGACTGGCACCTGCTGGAGTTTGCACCCCACAAAGGCATGGCGGCCTGCGTAAAAGCACTCAACAACCTGTACCGGACAGAGCCGGCACTCCATGAGAAAAACTTTTCGTCGGAAGGGTTCGAGTGGATCGACACCACCGACCGCACGAACAGTGTCCTGACCTACGCCCGCAAGGGAGAACGCCCGGAAGATACGCTGCTGATCGTGCTGAACATGACCCCGGTTCCGCGGCCGGACTACCGCATCGGCGTACCGACGGAAGGCGCCTACCGGGAAATCTTCAACAGCGACGCGCGGGAGTTCTACGGCAGTGGCGTTGTCAACGCTGAGCCGATCCCATCCGAAGCGGAAAAATGGCACGGCCGGGCCCAGTCGATCTGCCTGAACGTACCACCCCTGGGGGCCGTGGTACTTAAAATTAACGACTGACGAACCCGCTCATGTGGTTAATTGGCTGGCTGGAAATGGATGCTACGATAATATTCGTTGCCAGACGCTCCGGCTAACCAATTAACCACACAACCATTTGCCTATCTTTGCCCGCTTGAACGACCTGATACGTTTGCATGAGAAAAATCCTGGTTGCGTTTTTTACCACCATCGCTCTTCACACCTACGCCCAATCGCCCGTTGCCAGTCGTATTCGCAGTGGCTTCGATGTGGGACTTGCTATTAAAAATGATTACTACAATCCTTCGATTACCTACTACCAGCTAATTAACCTCGGCGACCAGCGGCTGTTTTCGCTGGGTTGGACCGGTCGGCTGGGCGCTTTCTACGGCGATAACCTGAACTATTACACCGCCCCGGCCCAGCTGACGCGGGGGCAGGCCGGTTTAGGCTCACTGGGTAAGTCCCTCATTGTGCAGAACATTGATACGGTCCGGTTCGACTACGTCACGATGACGTCGTTCAACCTGGGCCTGCGGGCGCAGTTCAATCTCGGTCCCGTGGAGGTGGGTGCCAGTGCCGATCTTCTGGGCATCACGCTGCTGCGACGCTACCGGACGGGCCGCTACCGGTCATCGACCGGTGCGTTCTCCACCATTGACTCGCTGAACCGCGAGGTCCAAAGACCGTTTCAGGGGCCGGATGCTTTTCAGCGGTCCAGGCCCCAGCGCTGGAACCTACGGCTGCTGGGTGACAACGACTACGGGATGCTGGCAACCGAAGTGTACGCCCGGATTCGAATTAATCAGCGGTTTGCGGTCAAAGCGGGGTATCAGTGGCTCACGACCGAGATGGTTGTCGACAACCGGGATGTTATTGCCGATAATAATCGGTTCCGCAACCGCACCGGTTTCCCCTACATCGCCCTGACCTTACCGATCTTTCATTGAGTAAAGAGCGAAAGAGTGAATGACTGGGCGGTGAATGAGCGAATTTAGCCAGATACATTCCATTTTCGTTCCGGTGACCCGACTCGACTCATTCACTCTTTCGCTTATTATTCACGCTTCCACTGCTTTCAAGTCGAAGTACGTTTCAAAGATTGCCTTGCCCACTTCGTTGGTACGGAGCTGGAAACGGTCGAGGTACTGGTGCAGGCCCATTTTAAAGATGTCGGCCGGCTCATTGAACTCAATATCGGTGCGGAGTTTACTGATCGTTCGTTCGGCAATGTTGCCAAAGCCGTGGCTGATGTTATTGCCGGAAATCTCATACAGCGAGAGTTCGGCCTGGCGGATGCAGTGGAACACCGCCCGCGGAAACATCTTGTCCAGAATCAGGAATTCCACAATGTTGGTGGGTGTCAGGGTCCGGTACTGCTGGCGGTGCATGTTGTAGGCACTCACCGATTTCAGCACGGCCGACCAGATCATCAGGTCGATAGTTGAGCCTACCGAGTCTGCCTCCGGCATCAGGGTGAAATACTTCACGTCGAGAAACCGCGACGTTTTATCGGCCCGTTCCAGAAAGCGCCCCATCCGCCCGAAATGCCAGGCTTCGTTGCGCGTAATGGTCGCGTCGATGATGCCATACAACAACTGCGTACCATTCCGGATGTCGGTAAAAAAACTCTGCGTGCGGTTCTGGCTCCAATCCTGATGCGGGCCCGTATCGCGAACCATCAGGTAAAACTGATTCAGGTGCTCCCACATCTCCTTTGAAATCACTTCCCGGATGGTGCGGGCGTTTTCGCGGGCGTTGCTCAGACACGACACGATCGAATTCGGGTTGCGTTTGTCGAACGTCATGAACTCGATCACATTCTCGCGGGTCGGTTCGGCGTAGAATTGATAGAACAGGGAATTATCGGCGGTAGCGATGAGCAGCGGTTCCCACTGCTGGTCAACGTTGGGGGGCAGATCGAGGGCCAGGTTAAAATTAACGCTCATGAATCGGGCGTAATTTTCGGCCCGTTCCACATAGCGATGCATCCAGTAAACCGAATTAGCAACACGGCTCAGCATAAGCGGTAGGCAAGAGGGTACGCAACAAAAATAATACGGCGGCTACGTTTCACAAGTGATGTTTTTTTGATTACCATAAAGTACAAAATAATCTTTGTTTAAGCACGTATTCTTCCAAAGGATTGCACTTTTGTCCAAATCAGGTATGTAGCAGGCTCTGCAACCGGGGTACGGTAATCTGGTTGTACGTATCAATGACCAGGTCAGCGTGTCGTGTATCTTTTTCCTGGCCGTTGGTTGTCAGCGCTACCACCCGCATACCAGCGGCCCGGGCGGCTTCTACCCCCGCCTGCGAATCTTCGAAGACGATGCACCGGGCCGGATCGGCCTTCAGTTTGCGGGCAGCTACCTGGAAAATGGCCGGGTCAGGTTTGCCGATTGTTACGTCGCGGTCGCAGACGATCGCGTCGAAATACGCGTCAATCGGTACGTGCCGGAACAGAAATCGGACGTTCATCATCGGCGCCGACGTAGCCAGCGCCGTCGACAGCCCCGCGTCTTTCACCTGCTTCAGGAAAGAAACCAGCCCGCGAATCGGCTTGATCGTCGGCTCGAACAACTGCTGAAACAGCGACTCTTTCTGTTGCTTCAGGGCAGTAATTTTCTGAGGGCTTAACTGGTCGCCCAAAAAATGCTTTAGAATATCGGGGTTCGAACGACCGGCGATGTAGCGCTCAAAATCGTCGTCCGTGATTTTAAGATCAAAACGGGTAAAGAACTGCCGGTAGGCTTCTTTATGCGTTGGATTGCTGTCAATCAACGTACCGTCCATGTCGAAAATCAAGGCCAGCTCCGGCGGTTTTCTGCGAGTCATAGCGTCTTTATCCTGTAACGTATTTATTAAAACCCTCTCCATTAAACCATGAAGAAAGGCAACCTGACGTTTTTTCTGAGCCTGTTATCGTTAGTAGCCGTGTCGGCCATTACCGCCCTGGCTGCCTCCACGCCCAAAAAACCCAAGAAACCCAGCGACCGACTCTACGAAATGCGGATTTACTACCCAACACCCGGTAACTACGCAGCCATTGTCGATCGTTTCCGGCAGTATACCACCAAGTTGTTCGACAAGCATGGCATGACCAACATCGGCTACTGGACTCCGACCGACACGACCCGCCAGGAACTGGTTTATATTCTCTCCTACCCCGACCGGGCCGCCCGCGACGCGTCGTGGAAAGCGTTTGGCAGCGATCCTGAATGGAAAGCCGTAGTGGCTAAAACGGAGGCCAACGGCAAAATTGTGGCGCGTGTTGATCAGATTTTCATGAACGAGTCCGACATTTCGCCGGCCATCAAAACCCAGGCGAAGTCGCCCGAGCGGGTTTTTGAACTGCGTACGTACACCGCCACGCCCGGCAACCTGAACAACCTGATCGACCGCTTCCGCAACCACACCATCAAGCTCTTCAGCAAACACGGTATGGAGCATGTTGGTTACTGGACAACGGTTGAAAAGGATCCCGGCACCCAGTCCAAACTGGTTTATATACTGGCGCACCCGAGCGAAGCGGCCGGCAAGCAGCACTTCGATGAGTTCCGTAAAGACCCCAAGTGGGTAAAGGCTAAGGAAGAATCGGAAAAAAACGGCCCGCTGACGGTGAAAGTCGAGTCGGTGTACATGAAACCGACGGATTATTCGCCCATTCGATAAGTCTGAACCGGGATTTACCTGATTGCACAGATTTACTTGATCTTACTTTTCACAAATCAAAAGAAATCAGGTTAATGTGTCAAAACAGGTAAATCCCGGCCGCGTCAGCGGCCCGATCAGACGTTATGAAAAAAATTGATCACTTAATCAACCTATTGCTCGACAAGCCAACGGAAACCGGTGTGTCGCGCAAGGAGTTTTTAAGCGTTGCCGGCCGGAGTCTGGCCGTGGGCGTAGCCGGCGGACTGGCCGCTTCCTGCAAAACCAGCCAGAACAGCATGGGCTCGTCGGGGACGTACACCTCGTCGAGCGGCAACGTACCGAAGCTGCCGGCCCAGTCGCCCCCGGCCAAAGTGCCCGAAAAAGTAACGGAGCCGATCAAACTGGAAGCCTGGAAGGCCGACACCGAGCGCGAATCCGGCCCCACTCCCTCACCGACTCCACCCGATCAGCGTATTGGCTACGCGCTGGTAGGTCTCGGCCACCTCACGCTCGAAGAACTGCTGCCGGCCTTCAGCGAATGCAAGAAATCGAAGGTGGTGGCGCTGGTGAGCGGTAGCCAGGACAAACTCCGGAAGGTGGCGCAGCAATACGGCATCAAGCCATCAAATCTGTATAGTTACGAGCAGTACGACCGGCTGAAAGATAACCCGGAGGTGCAGGCCATTTACATTGTGCTTCCCAACGGCATGCACGCCGAGTACACCATCCGGGGGGCGCAGGCCGGTAAGCATATACTTTGCGAAAAACCGATGGCCAATACGTCGGCGGAGTGTCAGGCCATGATCGATGCCTGTCGGAAAGCCAACCGCAAACTAATGGTGGCCTACCGGATTCAGTACGAGCCGAACAACCGCATGATTCGGGAGATGATCCAATCGAAGCGATTCGGCACCACCAAATTCATCGAAGCATTCAACGTACAGAATTCGGCCAATCCGCAGCACTGGCGGCACATCAAAGCGCTGGCCGGGGGTGGTGCGCTGCCCGACATCGGCCTGTATTGCCTCAATACCATCCGCTACCTGCTGGGCGAAGAGCCTACCGAAGTATTCGGCTATCAGTACAGCACTCCCGGCGACCCGCGCTTCCGGGAAGTGGAAGAGCTGGTGAGCTGGCAGATGCGCTTTCCGAGCGGAGTAGTAGCCAACTGCGGCACCCACTACGGCGTTCACGAATCCCGCCGGTATCGCGTCATGGCCGAACAGGGTTGGATGGGACTCGATCCGGCTTTTGCTTACAGCGGCCTTCAACCGGAAATTTCGTATGCCGAAGGTCAGGTAGAGCACAAGGAATCGCCCAAAATTGCCGAAAAGAACCAGTTTGCCGCCGAGATCGATCATTTTTCGGATTGCATTATGCAGAACAAAACGCCATTTACGCCTGGCGAAGAAGGGTTGCAGGATCACAAAATCATGGAAGCCATCTATCAGTCGGCGCGGGATGGACGACCGGTTAAGCTGGCGGAGATAACCAAAATAGACGCCTTCCGGGGCAACAAGCCGGAGATGCAGTGAGTCAACGCAGCGGATGGCCCACAGACCGAAGCTGATTCGGTCTGTGGGCCTCCTGATGAACTAAGGTAGATTTAGTGGCCAGAGCCACTTTATCGGGTATAAACTGCCACTACGTTCATGCCCGTCAGCCGCCGTCAATTCCTCCAGCTTACCGTTGCCTCAGGGGTAGCCACCGCCTTCCGACCAATAGCCGGGCCAGGTGCCGCCCCATCCGTCTGCCTGTTTTCCAAACACTTGCAGTGGATACCGGAATACAGTCAGCTGGGAACCACCGCAGCCGAACTGGGTTTTAGTGGCCTGGACCTGACCGTTCGTAACAACGGGCATGTGCTCCCCGAGCGCGTCACGACAGACCTGCCCAAAGCCATCAAAGCCATTCAGGCGGCAGGGCTGCGGGTGCCGATGATGGCCACGGACATCAACCGCGCCGACGCCACCGCCGAACGGGTGTTATCCATCGCCAGAGAGCACGGTGTGCAGCACTACCGGATGGGCTACTACCGCTACGACCTCAACCGCCCCATTCAACCGCAGCTGGACGAGTTCAGACGACACCTGAGCGGGCTGGCTACGCTGAACGAACGCATTGGCATCCGGGCCAGCTACCAGAATCACTCGGGGAAAGGATATGTAGGCGGCCCGGTCTGGGATCTGGCCTGGCTGCTGGATAGCGTGTCTCCGCAATGGGTTGGCTCGCAGTACGACGTTTTTCACGCCATGATCGAGGGGCATAGCTCGTGGGAAGCCGGCTTACGGATGCTGGCTCCGCGCTTCTTTACGATCAACGCCAAAGATTTCCGCTGGGAGATGAAGGGCCGGACAACTGACCACCAAAGCTGTCCGCTGGGCGAAGGCGCGGTGAACTGGCCAGCCTATTTCAAAATGCTCAGCCAGCTGAACGTAGCAGTGCCTATCTCACTCCACGCCGAATATGCGCTGGGTGGGGCCGAAAACGGCGCCCGCCAGCTAAGCGTATCACCGGACGTAGTGAAAGCGGCCCTGAAGCGGGACGTAGAGCAGTTGAAAGGGTATCTCAAAGCCTGATCACTCCGCTCATAGCCGTTTGATCAGCTCCTTCACTTCGGCCACGGTGTAGGTATCATCGAGCCGATGCCTCTCGAAAACCATAAAATACCGGAACTGAGCGCCTGCCTTGTCGGCTCACCTGCGACCCAGACGGTTTTTGGCATCCCTATCGGAGTTGTCGAGGTCGTCGCCTTTGGCAATACAGACCGTTGATATGAGTTAGTTTATGCAGCAACCTGATCAAATCCGTGGCCTGCTACGTACTAAGACAGCAGTCTGTTGCCGCTTCGCACCGTCCACTACGACCGGCGGGGCCTGTAAATCAGAAGATGTTATTTTTAATGCGTTTTTAATTAGTTTTCGGCGTCAACGCTCTTTGCCAGACATAGTCGCACAACATTGAAACCGGGATTGGGTTATACTTAATGACTCGTAACGGCTGCTGCGTCCGTCCCGACTGGCCCGTTGAATTAAACCATCACTCGTATCAACTAATTTTTGTCAACGTGGAACTGTATCAACAGGTTTTCGAAAACAATCAGAAGTGGGTCAATTCCTGCGTGGAAAAAGACCCTGAGTACTTCACCCGCATGGCCAAAGGCCAAAGCCCGGAATTCCTGTACATCGGCTGCTCTGATAGCCGCGTACAGCCCGAAGATTTTATGAGCGTTGAACCCGGCCACATTTTCGTGCACCGGAATATCGCCAACGTGATTCCCAACAACGACATCAGCGCTATTTCGGTTATTCAGTACGCTGTTGAGCACCTCGGTGTCAAACACATCATTGTTTGCGGTCACTACGGCTGCGGTGGTGTTAAGGCGGCCGTATCGCACCAGGATTTCGGTAAGATCAACATCTGGCTCCGGAACATTCAGGACGTGTACCGCCTGCACCGGGAGGAACTGAATAAGATCACCGACGAAGAAGCCCGTCACCGCCGGCTGGTCGACCTGAACGTACGGGAGCAGTGCCTGAACGTAATGAAGATGTCGTTCGTGCAGCACCGCTACTTCGAGACCCGCGACATTCAGATTCACGGCTGGGTCTACGACATCGAGAACGGGCTGGTGCATGACCTTCAGATCGATATGGAGTCCATGCTGAGCGACCTGGAGCTGTACCGAATTGACGAAACGCAGACCCATTAATACCAAAAAAGCCCCGGCTCAACCGGGGCTTTTTTATACTGCTACCTTTTTATATTCAACGTAATACGTTACGCAATCAGTAGTGATACCGGTACTGAATGATATGTAGTCGTTGGGCCTCAATCCGGTAAACAAGCCGATGCTCGTCGGTAATCCGGCGCGACCAAAAGCCGCTTAAGTTTTCCTTTAGTGACTCTGGTTTACCTTTACCCTTGAACGGCGTACGCAAGCATTCTTTTATCAGTTCGTTGATGCGCCGAAGAACCGTTTTGTCGGTTTGCTGCCAATAAATATAACCCTCCGAGGCATCTTTATCCTACGATAGATCCATCGTTACTCCTCGATCAGCCCGTGACTTTCATACTCACCCCGATTAGCACGGTCAACGGCGTTTATTAGCCGATTTCTATTCTTTTCCGAGCTAAGCAGATGAAGTGTTTCTTCATTGAGTTATATTCTCGCAGCGAAATCAGGACTACGTTCTTATTTTCGCTACGGTTGATAATCACCGTCATCACTAACCTGATCGAGTTTAGCTTTCATTGACCGCCGAAACTCACTATAGTTAACTACCTGCGTGATTTCTTCAATTTACGTACAGAAATAAGTACTTAATTTACTAATACTTATTATTGATATCCCCGTGCCTGCAGGCCAAACAACTCGGCGTAGCGGCCGTCCTGCTCCAGCAGTTCGTAGTGCGAACCGATTTCGAGGAGTCGCCCGCCTTCCAGCACCAAGATCCGATCAGCCATGCGTACCGTACTGAAGCGGTGCGAAATGATCACCGACGACCGGCCTTCGGTCAGCTTGGCAAACCGCTGAAACACTTCGTACTCAGCGCGGGCGTCGAGAGCGGCCGTTGGCTCATCGAGAATGATCAGCTGGGCATCGCGCATGTAGGCCCGGCCCAGCGCCACTTTCTGCCACTCCCCACCCGATAGTTCAACGCCTTTGTTAAAGCTCCGGCCCAATTGCTGTTCGTACCCGTCAGGCAGCTTGGCAATGACCGTATCGGCCAGACTCCGCTGCGCCGAGGTTTCGATACGTGGCTGGTTGGTCCGCTCGTCGATGTCGCCCACGGCGATGTTGGTGCCCGCCGACATCTTGAAGCGCGTATAATCCTGAAAAATGACACCAATGTTTCGCCGAAGCTCATCCAGATCGTACTCCCGCAGATCGTGGCCATCGAGCAGGATACGCCCTTCGGCGGGGTCGTAGAGCCGGGCCAGGAGTTTGACGAGCGTCGTCTTACCGGCTCCGTTTTCGCCTACCAAAGCCAGCTTTTCGCCCGCCTGAAGGGTAAACGACAGGTTGCGCAAGGCCCAGCGGTCGGAGTTGGTGTATTTGAAACCGACGTTCTCAAAAACAAATCCTTCGCGGATCGGGCTGGGAAACGGCAGCGGTTTGCGATCCACCTGCGAGTGAATCAGCGGCTTGATGGCGAAGTAATCGAACAGGTCCTGCAAATAAATAGCTTCCTGCGTCAGGCTACTGAACTGAAGCAGAATCCCTTCGAGTGAGGCACGTACCTGCCGGAACGAACCGGCCAGAAACGTCAGGTCACCGAGCGAAATCTGCCCATTGACGGCTCGCGCCACGATCCAGACGTAAGCCCCATAGTAGCCCGCCGTACCGAGTCCGGTGAGCAGCACACCCCAGCCCGCCCGGCTGATGGCGAGTTGTTTGTTCTTCTGAAAGAATTCGTTTGACAACGTACGGAACCGATCGATGAGAAACCCCGACAGGCCGAAAATCTTGACCTCTTTAGCCGTTTCGTCCGATGCACCGACGTAGCGCAGGTAATCGAGTTCGCGCCGTTCGGGCGTCCAGCTCCGCGAGAGTGAATAGCTTCGCTGGTTGAAGTAGTTGTCGCCGATAAACGAGGGCGTAACGGCCACCAGAATCAGCAGGAGCAGCCACGGGTTGTAAACAGCCAGACCAGCCGCCAGAAAGCCCACCGAAATCAGTTCCTGCACCTGCCCGAACACCCCCGACAGCAGTACCGTCCGGCCGGTGGTTTGTCGGCGGGCCCGTTCGAGTTTATCATAGAACGTAGCGTCTTCAAACTGTTCAAGGTCGAGGGTCGCTGCGTGTTCCATCAGCCGGACCGACGTGCGGTTGGCGAACAGATCGCCCAGCAGACCATCCAGCAGCGACACCGCCCGGCCGATTGCCATCGACAGGATTGCCAGGCCAAACTCAGCCGCCACGAGGGTCCAGAGATAGCTGGTATCATCAAATCCCGGCAGGCGGTTAAGCCGAACCACCTCGTCGATGATCAGCTTACCGACGTAGAGCGTAGCCGCCGGAATAGCGGCCCGAACCAGTCGCAACGCAGCATTGCCGATGAACAGCCCCGGCGAGGTTTCCCAGACCAGCCGGAAGAACGCCGGCAGGTTACCAAGGGCCGCAAACCGTTCGCGCCAGCTCAGTTCTTCCTTCGTATCGGTAGGCACCGCGCCGTTCGGTGGGGATGTGCCCATTCGACCAGCGGGTTGCGTAGATGTATTCTTTGCCATATACAAAGAAGACAAGGGTTACGAAAGATTAGTTCTCCGAAAGTGACTGTGTTTGAGCCGCAAGCAAGCAGTTACATTACTTAATAAATGCGAAACGACTATACTCATAGTTTTGACAGATTTCTTACCTTTCGTAAGCGTTCGCATCGGCACCGTTCTTAATCCTGACTCGCGTATGAACGATTTACTTCGCAGGCTGGGTAACTTCCTGGCCGGTCCCCGTACAAAGTATAATCCGTTGCCCGGCATTCGGTACTTCTACGGCTCCTGGCAGGACGCTCTGAATGAAGCTGAACGACAGGGCAAGCCTGTTTTTGTTGATTTTGATACTGTTGGCTTCTACCCTCGCCAGGAAATTATCCGTGAAGCCTTTTCGGATACCTCACTGGCTGTCAAGTTCAATGCGGGCTTCGTCAACTACCGGGTCGATGCCCAGCAGGGCGAAGGACTAGCCATTGCCGAGCGTTACCGGGTGCTTTCCTATCCGGTTCCCACTTCTCTCTTTGTTTTGTGGGATGGTAGTGTGTTACATCGGGCGTCCGGTTATAAAGGGATAACGGGTCTGCTGGCCGAAGCCGATAAAGCCCTGGCCCTCGCCAACAAACCCAACCTACGGTCAACGCTAGAACAGACCTACCTGGCGGGCGAACGCGATTTGGTCTTTCTGGCGACCTACCTACAGGAGCGAGCCAATGCCGACATGCCTAGCCATGACGCCCTGACTACCTATCTGTCGCTCGTTCCGGAATTGGATTGGAACACGGATGAAACGGTAGCCCTAATCATCGGCAATTTGACAACGTATGACCAGTGCATCGTTGGCGTCTTGCTGCAAAAGCTTCGTCAACTCCGTGATTCAGACGATAATCCAGCCATTGTACTGCGAAACAAAGTTAGTGAACGCATCCGTCAACTAATCCGAAGCCGGTTTCACCAGGCAATTGCCGAGCATGATGAGCAGGAACTGACCGAGCTTATTGCTGACAACGAGCAGTTATTATATGCCGAGCGGGGCGACTCGCTGTCGAAACAGGAGGTGGATGAGATGACGAACGGGTATCGCAGACGGTTTTACGCCGAGACCAAAAACTTCAACCAATACCGTCCCTTGGCCGAAGCAGAAGCCTGGCGGTTGATGACCATCTCCAAGGAAGCGGTTCGGGAAAAAGACAAGGAAGCGTTTCGAAAATATCTGGAACGAAAAAATAAGCTGGATGAAACAGGCGACCGACCGGATTACTGGAAGTTTGCCGAAGCCATGAGCACCTTAGAATCGCAAGATACGGCGCGTCAGCTTAATCAACTGGTTCGCTACTACGAGGAGCATATGACCGACCCCGACGACCTGGAACAGGCGCTGGTATGGTCGGCCAGGGCGCTGGAATACGACCGCAGCCCCGGCTTTCTGCATACGCACGCCCGCCTGTTGATGAAACTCGGCCGAACGGCAGAAGCCGACCGTATGCTCCATGAAATGTCGAGTCAACAGACGCCCGGTACCCGCGTAGTACACGCTGTGATAAAGAAGCTTAAAGATTATGAGCGATGACCTCGCTGCCCATGTTCTCTACTACCTTTTCACGACGGTAATCCGCCTTAAACTTACAGGGTATACAACGATTTGAGTCGACCTTAAAATCCGCTCAAATTGTTTAAGACAGTCTGAATACTGCGAAAGATTTAGGGAATTGGGTAGACTTGTGTTTATTCGGAAACGTTTCCGAATAAACCGATATCATTCATGAACGATACTAAGTTTGCCGATTATTTTGAGCGCCTGGCCTCGCGGGCTACGAAAGCCACCGGCTCGTCAACTGCATTCCTGCTTGCCCTGCTGACAGTTATTATCTGGCTCGTAACGGGACCACTCTTCAATTACTCAGACACCTGGCAACTGGTCATTAATACCGGAACGACCATCGTTACGTTTCTGATGGTATTTCTGATTCAGAAATCACAGAATAAGGATTCGCTGGCTATGCAGATCAAACTGAATGAGTTGCTCGCCGTGAACCGGAAAGCCAGTAACCGGCTCCTCAACGTCGAAGACCTGACCGAAGCCGACCTGCGGGCACTGCACGAGTTTTTCGGGCGGCTGGCCGAGAAAGCCAAAAACGAAGACAGCCTGTCGGAGTCGCATTCGGTCGAGGAAGCGGAAGAAATTCACCAGGAGAAGCTGGAAGAGAAACGGGATCGGCACAAATCCAAAAAAAACAATTCACATACTGAGCCCTCAACCAATGGGTAAGGCCATAAGTTAACCGGTGACTACCTACCTTTGGTTTATGAAGCGACTTGCCCTGGTGTTCTGTCTCCTGCTGAATTCTGGTCACGCCAGCGAATCAGTCGGCATCCAGTTTTTCAATGGATCGTGGAACGCGGCCCTGGCCGAAGCTCGTCGCCAGCACAAACCCCTGTTTGTCGACTTTCACACGCACTGGTGCCCGCCCTGCCATAAGATGGCCCGCGAAGCGTTTCCGAATCCGACCGTTGGCGAAAAATTCAATACGACCTTCATCAACTACCAGGTAGATGCAGAGGTCGGCGAGGGACCGGAACTGGCCCGGCGCTTTGGGGTCAGAAGCTACCCCACGGCACTGTACCTGACCGCCGACGGCGGACTGGTCCACCGGGCGGTCGGATACGCGGGCGTCAATGCCATGCTGACGCAGGTCGATCAGGTGCTGCGGATGCCTGCCATGCGGAAGTTTATACGCAAGCAACGACGGCAGGCTGTTGATATGAGCGACGGATCAAATTAGAATCCAACTTTCAGCGTTTCCATCCGTTCGCCCGAGACGGTCTGCTCTTCGATATTGAAAATATCGGCCAGGGTCATCGGCTCGTTCGTGCGGTGTTCTATACTGAGGTGAGCCAGCAGCATATTCGCCTTATCGGCCGCCAGTTTCCCGAACGCATAATCGACCATCAGGCGCCCTTTGCGGAGCAGCGCCTTGTCGAGCAGGTGTTTACTGGCGTTGAACGTAGCGATCACCTGAATGTGCATGCAATCGGCGAGCAGGCCGTCCGTCAGGTTCAGGATATTCGACACGCTGTTGGTATCGCCACCGGCTTCGCGGGCCTGTAAGATCCGCTCGGCATCTTCGATGATCAACACGGAGTCCTTGTTGTCCAGCAGAAACGGAATGATCTCAGGCGAGGTCAGGTAGTTGGTCATGTAGGGCGGCAGAATCAGCATATCCTTCCTGACCAGCGAACTAAGGTACTTGATATAAGTAGTCTTGCCGGTTCCGGGTTCGCCATGCAGCAGAATTAGCCCCTTGCTTTTGGGCTGCGCCAGCAGCGACACCAGCCGCTCGTGAACGGGCGGGAAGTCGTCGTTGTAGTGCAGTTCCAGATCAATATCGGGCGGCAGAATTTCCACCCGTTCGGTATGCAAACCACCCAGACCACTCTGAATCAGATAGATGTGCGTCTGGTTCTCTTCGTGCACATATTTGTGTTCCTGCACACCATCCAGCAGTGCCCGCGCCGTCGTTTCGTCGCGGAAATAGCCATGCAACCGAAAAAAGCGATCCCCCACAAATTCGGCCTTTAAAACTACTCCGTCATCGTGTTGATAAATGCGCTCAATAATATGCCAGCCCTCGTCGTTGACCCGGGATGAGTGATTGATCGGCAGAAAGCCACGGCCTTCCAGCAATTCCCGGGCCGATGGTCTGAAGTCGTCGTTGAAGTGCAGGTAATTCGGATAGACGCCAAACGTCTGAACGAAATGCGGAGCCAGCGGAAACTCCCGATCCAGATCGCTGGGGATATACAGGTTTTGAATCGTATGCTGATTCTGCGTACGACTACTGGCCGTCAGGTAGCGAAAAGGATCTTGTCCGGAATGCTCAGCGTGAGGTTTCAAGTAATGTCAGGTTACAATTTATCGTACCAAGTTATCCATAAAACGATAAAATGCCTAATTATGACTGACATCCGGCTGCGTCAGTACGAAAATCGCAGGGCGTTGGGTGAAAACCGGAACATGAACTCATGCGTACTGTTCTGAGAGTACGTACTGAAGGGGTTTTCGGGGGTCTGCGAGTAGAACAGGTACCCCACCCGGATCGATGACCCCAGTTGCAGTTCGGCGGTTGCGTGGACGTAGCTCGTCTGGATCAGGCCGGGCGTCTTGTAACGATAGGCCAGCCCAAGCCCAAACCGCTCGTTGATCCACGCCTTGGCGTTTACGTCGACCCCGAGCGGGCGACCGCTGATTGCTGATACCAGCACCGACGGGATGAGTACTACGTTCTCGGCAACGGCCGTTTTTACCCCCGCCTGGAACATAATCGGCCGGACGCTCTGGTACAGAAACCGGTTCGACAGGTTCAGTGCCTTACCGATAAGTTCGGGAGCCGAGATACCGCCGAAATACCGATCCGACTGGTAATGCACCCCAACGCTCAGGCTGCCAACGGCGCGGTTCAGGCTGGATGCACTCGTGAAATCATAGATGGGCAGCACACTCACCCCCCCCTGCACGCCAACGGATAGTTTGGCCAGGGCGGGCATGTTGAACCGATACGCAACGCTGCCGTACGCGCCCGTTGCCTGAAACAGCCCCATCCGGTCGTTGAGGGCCTGAAAGCCCAGCCCGATGGTGCCGTTCGCGATGGTGCCATCGGCCGCAACGCTCTGGGTGATGGGGGCATTGCGCAGGCCAATCCATTTACGCCGGAGCAGCGCCGTCAGGTGAAACGACTCCCGGCTACCCGCCGTAGCCGGATTGATACCCAGCGGATTGACCAGGTACTGCGAGTACAAAACTTCTTTCTGAGCAACGACAGAACCGGTTGCGAGGATCGAGATACTGCCGCCGAGCAGGCAAGCGAACAGAGCTTTTCCGATTGGATGCATACTAAGCCGGGGAACAGGCCGCCAAATTGTAGGCTTTTGGGGTAAAAACCTAATCCAACGTAAGGTTATCCATTCATTTGTTACGTGCGCTGGCCTGCCTGGCTCTGCGATGAGCCTTGTCGGTCAGATGTGTATTGGCATCCTTTGTTACAACTCATGTTCAACCCGCTACATTTCGTTTCCTGCTGTTAACCTCGCATGTTTCTTTTTTTGAAAGTGCCTGCCTACTCATTGCACCTTTGACCTATCAATCAACACTGGGGCCGCCGAAAACCGACCAGAGTAGGCACCCAAAAACAACCAATCAAACAACATCTACAATGAAAAAAGCAAATTGCCAAACTGAGCGTCAAGACCGACAAAATCGTTTCTCTCTCGAAAACTGACGCAGCTAACATCCTGGGAGGCCGTCCTAAAACAGACGGGAGTGCTTGTGCAACCTTACAGGTAGCTGTTCAGAGAGCCAGGCAGTCTGCTGCTCGTGGCAGTGCTAAGGAAAGCGCCAGATTAGCTAGACAGACCCTAAGCGATCTTACCAAAAAGGACTCGGTTTGGTACGGACCGAATCCTTCTTACGTTTTCATCTTCTTCACAAACCGCCCTGATACATTAGACAACTCTATGTGCACGACCAGCGTTTCAACCACGACCCAGCCGCCTATCGATCGTATTTATAGCCATATCGCTAGTCAGCCAATCGATGATCAGACCTCATTGCTGGGTGGTCAGATGGGCTTTGCTATGTTGGAAGCGTAGTATCAGCATTTCCACAGTATAGCGACCGAAAGCCGCACCTGGGAACAGCACACTCCTTTATTAACCATTTGTTTACTAGACCGATACGATTCATTTTCTCTTGTCTACGATTGCATACCCAGAACCGGCACTTCATCTAGAATTTGTTGCAGCGGGCCACTCAGAAAGGCAACCTTTACGAAGTAAACTACCTGATAGTCAGCAATCACCTTTACTCAATCAATTCACTAACCCTGGCCCTGTTTATACCTATGCTCTACTCTATACTTTTCACGGTGGCTCTACTGCTGCCGGTGACCACGAATGCAGCTAATTCTGGCAAACCTACAGCATCGAATTCATTCCCTTCACGAACACCCATGCATTCCGACGAATCGTACACCCAGGTTATTGATTGCGGCAGCGTGTCGCAGGCCGAACTTTTCCGGCGGGCCCGACTGTGGCTCATACAGGCATTGGCTGGCGAAACCATAGCCCTCAGCGATCCGCAAACGGGCGATCTGGTCGGTCAGTTGAAACAGGTCGTGGTAATGCCCCGCACCGAAAGTTTGGCTGGGGGCATCTATCGCTTCCGTTGCACAATCGTGATTGAATGCGCCAACCGGAAATATCGCGTTCGGATAACCCGTTTCGAGCAGGAAGATACCAACGGCACTCAGCCCATTGTCCTGGACACGTATCGCCAGAAGATGGCCGGTGTGTACGCCGAACTTGATAAACAACTGAAAGAACGGCTCGACTCGCTCCACCACGACGTAGCGGAATATAGGGCCTTCTGACCGACTCCCCTGCACAGATAAACAACACATCTTAATGAAACTTTCCACCTGGATCAGCGGCCTGACAATCACCGCCCTTTGCATGGGTTGTTCGTCAGTTGAGCAAGCTGATCAGAACAGCGCCCAAACTACCCACCGGGATACCGTGCTCATCGATGCCGATCGACTGGAGCAGGGCCGGCTGTTTGAACCTGCCCGGAACCCATTCACGCGCGACGATGCCGCTCAGTTAGTCGGCGCCGATTCGGTTTCGTATAAAACCGATACGCTGGCTACTACCGAAAACGCTTACCTCGTGCTGGTCGGCCGGCTGTATGCCAACGAAACCATTGGCTGGCTGATGACCATCGACCGTACCAACCGGCAGCTCATTGACCACCAGGTTGTTTATTACGATAACGCCGAAGGTATCAGCCAGATTGAGGGTATGTGGTTACCCCGGCAGCAGCAGGCGATCGTACAGACCATCACCTACGACGAGACGGGCACTGAACAGGCCAAACGCGTTACGTATACGGTCCAGCCCGACGGCGAACTGACGCTACTTAACTAATCTGCACCATGACTGACGCTATCATTTCACCTAATCAAGCGTACACGGTTGAGTTCAGCAGCTACGAAGTACGCATGAGCCACTGGATTAACCAGCCTTACCTGATCCGGGTTGCCGACAAGCAAACGCTGTTTTCGCTGGCGGGCGATGGATGGTCAACCTTTACCACAAAATGGGTCGACGAGGCAACTGTTGAGATGGAGGTTGCCAGATATCCGGGGCGTGTATCGTGCACGCTGCGGCTGAATGCGGCTGCCGGCACGGGCACTGCGGCAGGGCCGACTGGTTCGTTTTCAGGTACCCTTACTGATGTACAGCGCTGGGTACTGAGCCTGTAAACTCGTCGATCATTAACCAGTCAGTCTACACGCTATATGAAACTATATACCCTGAATCTCTACGCCATCGGCCTGGTTTTCGGGGCCTGGCTGCTGACCCACCTTGGCTACAGGTTTCTGCCGTCTTCCTGGGATTCAGCCCCTTTTTACACAGGCCTCCTGGTTTATCTGCTGGCCTATCTGGTTATGGGCTGGTCGGCTATCCGGGCCGTCGGGCTGGCGATACGTGGGAACGCACCCTGGGGGAAAAGTCTGCTCCTGGTAGCGGCTACACTTGTGCAATCCTACATCACGCTGTTTGGGTTCATACTGATCTTGGCCGAAGCGTACACTGACTACCCTAAGCATTGAGCTATGCACAACACAACCTACATAACCATTTATGATCTTACGTCTCAATCGGCCATAAGCTGGCGTTCGCTGGTGTTGCCGTTTGGGCTGGCCGTGGCCGCTACGGTCTGCGCTTACTACGCCCGGTCGAGCTTCAGCCGCTTCGGACTTCTGGGCTTTGCCATCATTGCCGTTCTGGTGGCCGTCGTTATTCCGGCCTGGGATTACTATCAGTTGAGCCGGCAAAAACCGCGTATGGTAGAGGGGCCGGTTGCAGACTATCAGGAAAAAGAATGGACCGAACGATACGACGGAAAAAACCACCACTACAGCTACGAGGGTTTCTGGGTAAACACGATTGCATTCAGCTATTTCCGGAACGTCGAGATGGCCGGTTTCACCAACACCGAACCCGTTCAATATTTCATCCGCGACGGATTGCTTGTCAGAATTCATTACATTCCCGAACGGCAGCTTACGGACGGTTCCGTTACCAATCGAATTGTTAAACTGGAAGTAGCCGAATCACACCCTACCCTTCAGTCGCTGCGTTAAACCAAAAGCCGAGGGGGGAGTTGCGGATCGTCGCAACTCCCCCCTCGGCTTTATTACCCAGGTTACGCTTTTTCGAGCATAGCCTGCACCAGGGTCTGGTAACAGGCTTCCCAGGCCTGCCGTACCTCATTGTTCCACTGGCTTCCCAGCCCCTGTTCGAGAGTCCAGAGCAGCGTGTCTCCCACGGCCGGATAATGTTCCGGTTTAACCCCATACCGCTCATGCCGCTGCGCAAGCTGGGCGATTTCGCTCATTACCTCCTCCGGTCGGTCGATACGCCCTACGATCAGGCTCAGCATATCGACAAACTTATGATACTGGTTTGTCATCGGCTCCCGGAACATCGGCCGAACGGATGGGTATATCAGAAACAGCCGCCGGTAGAATACATCCCCCAGCAACTGCGGGTCAACGTCGCGCAGCAGTTTCCACGTTCGTTTTACGATAGTTATTTCCTGGTGTGTCACAGCGGTATTATCTCATAGTTCAGGTCAAAGAACGAGCGAATGCAGGGGTTCACCAAACATTTCGGCATGGGAGGCTACTTTCGGCGCTTCAACCGTTACCTGGGGCTAACCAACTGCAAAGCGTTTCGGTTGCCGTACGGCGTCCCGGCTGTTACTCCCGGTTAACCGGATGTTATGCGTCATTCATTAGCCAGTTTAAACAATTCATCGCCAAATAGTTGCGAAAATGGGCAATAAATCTCAAAATTTATGTAGCCATTCACGAAGGCGCAACGAACATCCAGCCATGAACGCCCTGATCATTGAAGACGAAAAATTAGTAGCCCTCGAACTGGCCTCCAGCATCGCCGAAGTGGACCCCGCCCTGAACATCATCGGCACGGTTGGCAGCGTCAAAACGGCCATTCGCTGGTTCTCGGAGAATGCCGAACCCGACATCATCTTCGCCGATGTGCAGCTATCCGATGGCGTGAGCTTCCGGATTTTTGAGCAGTTCACGTTATCCTGCCCGATTATTTTCACCACCGCCTACAACGAGTACGCCATTCAGGCCTTCAAGGTCAACGGGATCGACTACCTGCTGAAACCCGTCGACTGGGACGAACTGAAGCAAGCCATCTCGAAAGCGCAATCGGTGATCAAGGCTAAATCGAACCAGGCGTTCGACGTTCAGAAGCTGCTCGACTCGCTGAATATGCCCATTACGGCCAAAACGACGTATAAAGAACATTTTCTGGGCAACGCCCGCAATAGCTGGGTACCCATTCGGGTGGCCGACATTGCTTACTTCACCCGCGACCAGCTTAATTTCATGGTCACGAACGGGAACGAGCGCTACATTGTCGACTACGACACCCTCGATGAAATTGAGGAACTGCTCGACCCCAACCAGTTTTACCGCGCCAACCGCCACTGCATCGTTAACATCAACGCGGTTCAGAGCGTGAAGGGGCTGGCCAACCTCAAGCTAAGTGTCCGGCTGAAGTCGCCCAACCATCAGTTCGATATCGAAATCAGCCGCGACAAAGCGCCGTCCTTCAAAAAATGGCTGGAAAAGTAAGTCTCTGGCGTTGGCTGGTGTGTCTGGGGTGGTATTTGGGTGTACTCAACGACCTACAGGCCCAGAGCCGTCCCGGTCAGTTCGAGTTCCGCCACATTCAGGAGGAACACGGCTTGTCGTCGAATACCATTACCAGTTTTCACCAGGATCAGGACGGATTTCTGTGGATCGGCACCATCGATGGCCTGAATCGGTACGACGGCCATCATTTCGTTGTGTTCAAGAGCAACCGAAAAGATTCTACCTCACTCCTGCACAACACCATCTATGACCTGTGCGAAGACCAGAACGGCAACATCTGGGCCAGTACGGAAGTGGGCATCAGCCAATACAACAAAACCACCGGGCGATTTCATAACATCAGGTTCGTGAATGGCCGCCGACTGGGCTGGTGCACCAACGTCCTTTGCGATCGTCAGGGCGATGTCTGGTTCACCAGCTACTACGCCGGTTTATTTCGTTACGTCGTCAGGACCGGTCAGATTCACTTCTTTCCTTTTAATCCGGCCGATACCCCGCAAACAATCTCAAGCCGTATTTCCCTGCAAAGTCTGATCGAAGACCCCGACCACAAGGGCCTCTGGATTGGCGATAAAAAACAAGGGCTGCAGTATTTCGACAGCAGTCGCGGGCGATTCGGCCAGCACCCCGCGAAACACCCGCAACTGGACGCCTACAAGCAGCACTACGTAACGGCCCTGACCCTGGACGACCACCGGCTGATTTTTGGCGATGCTACCGACGAGCGCGTAGTGGTGTATGACCTGAAGCAGCAACAGCTGGTTAAAGCCTTTCCACTCATCAGCAAAAAAGACCGAGACCCCTTTGATCTGCCTACCATCTTCGCCGACCGCCAGCACAACCTCTGGATCAGTTCATCGAGCTATCTGATGTTCTTTGCCGAAGCCAGTACCTACCGGGTCACCGAGTTTTTCCATGACGAAGCCAGCCCATCCTCCGTGGCCGGAAGCCTGTTTTTTGCGGCCTGGCAACACCCCGATGGGCCCGTCTGGCTTGGAACAGTCAACGGGATTTCTCACACGAATCTGGAACGCAGCTTCTATACGACGCACAATCTGGCCCAGCAGTTTCCGGCCCTGTCGGACCACTACGGAATCACGTCTTTTTCGGAAGACCCCGATGGCTCGTGGTGGCTGGGTACCTCCCGGCAGGACCTGCTCCATTATCATCCCGAAACCGGCCGGCTGGAAACGTACCGGCTGCCCAACCAGACCGCGCATTCGATCGGCGGCATTTTCGCCCACGAGGGGCTTCTCTATATGGGCATGGAAACCGGGCTGACGACGTTTAACCCGCAAACGAAGCAGTTTGCCACCGTACCGTTTCCTGATGCACTCCGGGCAGATCTGCCCAAAATAGGGCACATTGTCAAACGGCGCGATCAGCTATGGCTATCGGGAGCCAGCAAACAGGTGTGGTGTTACACGATCCCAACCCGGCGGTGGCACCGCTACACAATTATCTCCTCATCGGAGGATCCGAAATTCCGGGTGCGGTTGTCGCTGGTTGATCAGCAGGGCGATTTGTGGCTGGAGATATACCCAGAAGGTTTTTTTCGTTTTTCACAGAAAACCGGTCAGTTCATCCGGGATCAGCGACCGATGGACGACGAGTACAGCCTGACGCTCACGTCGTTCAATCAGGACAAGCGGGGGAACTTCTGGCTGAGCAGCATCGGGCAGGGTCTGATTCGCTACAATCCTTACCAGAAACAATACACCTACTGGAACGAAAGCGACGGACTGAACTCGGCCCGGATCTGGGCCGCCATGCCCGATCAGCGCGGGAATATCTGGACAGCGGCCTACAACAAATTTTCGGTTTATTCCCCGAACGACGATTCGTTTTTTAATTTCTTCATCCCGTTCAATCAGGCCAGTCCAGAATACGTTAATTACCTGTTTCCGCTCCGGAATGGCCATATACTCGCGGCCATGAAAACCTACGTGCTCGAGTTTGCCCCCGAAAAACTATCGCGCACGCCGGTAAGTAAATCCAGCAACGTGTTGATTAACGCGGTTGAAACCGGCGATACGACGCATCTGATCCACCGGGGGGTGCGACACATCCGGGTTAGTGCCGATGCCAAGGATTTCACGGTTTACTTCGCGACCCTCGTTTCGGCCGAGAACGCCATAATCCGTTATAAATACCAGCTTGAAGGATTCGACGCGTCGCCTAAAATCACGTCGCAGACATACGCCGTCTACAATAAGATGCCCGGCGGTGATTACCTCTTTACCGTCAGGGGTGTAACACCCGATGGCACCGAAACGGTGGTCCGTTCGCTGACTGTTCACATTGACTCCTACGTGTACGAATCGAAATGGTTCTGGGCGTGCATCGGCCTGATTCTGCTCGGTCTGCTGCTTGGTTTTATGTGGTACCGGTCCGATCAGACAAACCAACTCCACCAGCTACAGGTGCAGGCCACCCGCCTGGAGCGCGATAAAACCGAGATTCAGTACCAGAACCTGATTAATCACCTCAATCCGCATTTTCTGTTCAATAGCCTGACCTCGCTCAACAGCCTGATCATGGCAAATCCCCTCGAGGCCTCGAAGTTTCTGCGTAAACTCTCGATTATTTACCGATACATCCTCCAGAACAAGGACAAGGAACTCGTTACGCTGGGCGACGAACTGACCTTCGTGCAGAATTATATCGATCTGCAGCAGGCCCGATTCGGAACGGACCTCCAGATTACGGTTGACGTTTCGCCCGACTGCCTGACGCAGCTCATCGTTCCGGTTACGATCCAGAACCTGCTCGAAAACGCAATCAAGCACAATACCATGGACGAAGAAAGTCCGCTCCTGATTCGGATTTATACCGTCAATAATGCCCTGGTTGTGGCGAATAACCTCCAGAAGAAGGTATTCGTTGAAACGTCGAACAAACAGGGGCTGGCCAGCCTTCGGTCGCTGTATCACTACCTGAGCCGACGCGCGATCGACATTACCGAAACCGATACGCATTTCATGGTCAGTGTCCCGTTGCTGTAACCCCTCGGCCTACAGCAACGGGACACCGTGTTATTCCAGCGTCAGGACTTTTATCTCCGTCCGGCGGTTTTGCTGGTGCTGTTCTTCCGGGCAGTCGACCCCATCGGCGCACTTGTTGAGCAGCTCATCTTCACCGTAGCCTTTCGCAATCATTCGTTTCGGCGCAATACCTTTCGACTTGAGGTAGACCGTAGCTGCCTTTGCCCGACTGGCCGAGAGCTTGCGGTTATACGGCGCCGTAGCCCGGCTGTCGGTATGCGACCGCATCTCGATTTTCATACCGGGGTACTTCTTCATCAACGCCACAACCTTGTCCAGCTCCTTGGCCGCATCGGGGCGGATCGTGGCTTTGTTGAGGTCGTAATAAATGTTATCGATCCGGATTACGTCGCCTTTCCGGAACATGAGAATGTCGGTCGAGCCGGAACCGTCCTTGTCGATGCGGCTGCCCGCTGTTCCCATGCGTTCTTTGATGGCTTCGATGGCGTAATCACAGCCGGGGGTTACCGTGAACCCATAGCTGCCGTCGGCCCCCGTGATAACCTGCTGCGACGTACCATCGCATTCGCTGACGAGGATGACCTTCGCGCCCTCAATAGGGGTGTTATCGGCCTGCGTGAGCACCCGGCCGCGTACCGACGTTGGCCCCATGGCGGCTGGTTTGGCTTCTTCGGTTGGTTTGGCGAGCGCGATGTCCAGCCGCGACGGTTTATCGTCGGCAAGGTCTTTGGTTGAGAACCCCACTTTGTTAGCCAGATAGCCTTCGCGGCTCACCAGAAACTGAAAGTTGTTGTCAATGTCCAGACAAAGCCGAACCAGGCCGTTGGCGTCGGTTTTCAAGTCGCGCTGCCGGGCGCTGCCCACCTGATCGTCGACGTGCAGGGGCGTGTCGGCCAGGGGTTCTTTGGTCTGGGCGTCAAATACGCTGATCGTCAACTGGCGGCAGGGATAGAGCGAGCCTTCGCGCGTGAACCGGTACAGGTCGTCGTCGCTGCCCCCGTTTTTCCGGTTGCTGCTGAAATACCCCGCCTTCCGGTCGCCGTCGGTCACGATACCGAAGTCATCTTTGGGAGAATTCAGCGGTTCGCCCAGGTTTTGCACCGATTTTACCTGCTGGCCGTCGTTACCCAGCTGGGCGAAGAAAATGTCGAGTTCACCCAGACCAGGTCGCCCGTCCGACGAAAAGTAAAGGTTACCCTTTTCATCGACGAACGGGAAGAGTTCGTTGCCTTTTGAGTTCACGTCCTTGCCGAGGTTAACCGGCTCCAGCCATTTGCCATCCCCCCATTTCGCTACGTAGATATCAGTTCCACCGAAGCCCCCCGGCCGGTCGGACGCAAAATACAGCAGCTGATCCGGTTGGCCGTTTGGTCCTTTGCCTAAAGCCGGGTGTCCGGACGAGAACTCGTCGCTGTTGAACGGCAGTTCCTCAGCTTCGCTCCAGACACCGTTGGTCTGCGTGGCCGTGTATAGTTTCAGTTTATTAACGCCGTCTTTACTCTTGCCGTAGTGGCCGTTGTTGTAATTATTACGCGTAAAAATCACCCGGGCGCCGTCTTTCGAGAAGGTTGCCGGCCCTTCGTGATAGCGCGTATTCAGCGACTTCTGGAAGCGCTCCGACTGGCCAACCGGCCGATCGTCGTAGCTCTGGAACTGGTTTACGTTGTTGCCCCCGTAGAAACCCACCGTTCGCGAATCGTTGGCTGTCAGGGCGGTATACTCATCACCGCCCAGGTTCGGTTTAGGAGCGAGCGTCCGGGTTTTGCGTTTCGCTGTCCTTGGGGTGCCGGTCGTGGTCACCCTACCGCGCAAAGCACCGGCTTCGGGCATGAAGTACAGATCCAGAAACGGACCGTTTTTAGAGTCGATCACCTTTTTGGAGCCCTTGCTGCCGCCCGAGGCCGACACAAACACCAGCCCATTGCCGTAGAGCATCGGGCTGAATTCGGCCTTACGGGTGTTGATCGTCAGGAACTCAACTTTGTAGGTAGCGGCCTTCTTGCTCAGCGCGTCTGCCTCCCGATACAGCCGGGAGTAAGGCATCGCCTGCTGGTCGGCCGGCACCAGGGTGTTGTACTTTCCGAACGCTTCCTGTGCCTCGCGAAACTTGCCGTTTGCCGCCAGCGACTGCGCGTAGTACAGATAGGCCGGGGCGTATTCGGCGGGCAGGTCGCCCATGCCCATCAGTTCACGGTACACCCGTTCGGCGTTTTTGGTATCGCGCTGCTGGTGGTAGCTGAAGCCCAGCTTGGCCAGGGCCGCCCGGCGTTCCGTTTCTGGCAGCGCCGGGGTGTTTTTCAGCGCCTGTTCATACAAATCTATAGCACTGGCGTAGGCCAGCTGATCGAACTGCCGATCGGCCTGGTTGGTCAGCGATTGCCCCAGGAGCGGGTTCAGACCGCAGGCGAGTAGCGCAGACAGGAATAAAAAACGTACCATTCGCAAAATGATTAGGTAACAGATTTATAGCCAAAACGAAAAGGTACACCCTCCGGGACGAAGCCAGGGAAGTGTACCTTATCAATAGCAAATACTGCGCCGAAAACGTAGAGGTAGTTTATCCTTCAGGGGTTTGGGTAAAGTGCAGCACCATTAGAAATACCGGGGCGTCAGGATGCGATTCTTGCCGAACCCAAATTCGTAACGTAGCATGATCTCGTGCGAGCTGGGCGCTACGGTCCGGAAGTTGTTCATCGTATAGTCGTAGGCGTAACCGAAGCGGAACTGATCCGACAACTGCACCTCTACCATGCCCACGATGGCATCGGTGCTGTAGTTAGTCCAGGTTGAGAACTGGTTGCGCCGGAACGACGTACCGATGGCGATCCGGTCGGCAAACCAGAAATTGATGTTCCCATCAAAACCCAGCGGGGCCCCTTCGGCGTACTTGACCAGCAGCGACGGCTTCATTTTCACGGCTGGACTCAGGCCTACCACGAAACCGGCCGTCAGATACCCATGGCGACGCTGCACGGCCCGCAGACTGCCCGAATCAAATTCGCCCAGCTTGTTCTTGATCAGCCGCGGCACCGATACCCCCAGATACGACTTATCATTGCTGATGTAGATGCCCGTACCGAAGTTCGGCAGTACTTTGCTGACGTTGCTGGCAAACGCCGGGTCGATCTGGCCGGAGCCATCGGGCGTTGTCCGGACCTCCGACAGGTTCACCTGGTAGCTCGACGCGCCCCCTTGCAGACCCAGCGCCAGGGTAGAGCGGTCGCCCACCTTGATCCGGAAGGCGTAGGAAGCAAAGCCGCCGGCCTCCTGAAACACCCCAATTCTGTCGCCGTAGAGCTGTAAACCAACGCCGACCCGCTCCCGGTTCAGGGGCATATCGATCGTGAATGTGGCCGTTTGCGGGGCACCTTCCACGCCGGTCCACTGGTTGCGGTAAAGGGCCGACATGCTGAGGACATCACGGCTGCCCGCATAGGCCGGGTTGAGCGCCATCATGTTGAACATGTACTGCGAAAACATCTTGTCCTGCTGCGCCCGGACCGTGCCACTGCCGGCCACGAAGGCCAGCAGCAGCGTAATTGCCCAAAACTTGGTTGAAAGCTGGTTTGACATTGGTATTATCGGTTAATCGTCATGAATCTCACAAACTTGCGGCCATCACTCAGCTTGACGACGTAGTAGTACGTTCCATCCGGCAGACCGTTCGCATCCGCATTGACCAGGACTCCCGTGTTTGGCTTGCCATCCCAGTCGTTCTGGTAATCATCGTTCCTGTACACTGAGTGACCCCAGCGGTTGAACACTTCCAGGCTAACTGTCAGCCCGGTCGTTCCGCGAATCACGAACTGGTCGTTGATACCGTCGCCGTTCGGCGAGAAACCTTCCGGTATGAACACCGTCGAGAATACGGCCGGCAGAATCAGCGGAGTGGCTTCGCCTTCGTTCACATCGGTCGGATCACTGTTGCCGTTCAGGTCAGGCTCCAGACCGTTGGTCGATACGTCCATCACGGTACCCGCTTTGGCATTGGCCCGGGCGTATACCGAGTTCAGGAACGTAGTCGTCCGGCCGTCGGTCGTTACGTTAAGTGTCAGCAGCAGCGTATCTACTTTACCCGCAGCCAGCGTGCTCGTGCTGTCGCCCAGCACCAGTCTCGAATCACCGCTACCGTCGAAGGCCGGGTTGACCTTCAGGGCGCTGCCCGTCGAGATGATCACCGGCGCACCGATGATGGTGTAGCTGGCTCCCGTTGTGCTGTTAAACACCTTCTGCAGCGTATCGCTCAGGGTTACGTGCGTCAGCGTTTCCGGACCGAAGTTCTTCACTACGATCTGGTAAACTACCCTGTAGCTGCCATCCGACTGGCGAACCGTATCGCGGACGGCCATGGCCACCCCGATGCGGGCATCCGTCGTGAGGTTGTCGAGTGAAACCGGCGTCGGTACGCTGTTGTTGCGCGGATCGAGGTCGTTGTCCGGGTCGTAGTTGTTGCCAACCGTCGACGTATCGGATACCATTGTGCCATCGCCTGTTTCGGCCGTCGCGTAGGCTGTGTTATAGAACGTCAGGGTACTGGCGCTTCTCACATCCACCCGAACCATGAAGTTCAGGCTGCGGCTGGCCCCGGCCGTCAACGTACTCGTCGAGTCGATCAGCATTTTCGTGATCAGTCCCTGACCAGTGTAGTTAAAGTCGGCGGTCAGACCCATACCTGCCGATACGGAAATCTGATTGCTTACGATCAACGCTCCATTGCCGAAGGTCTGCGAGAGGTTGTCTACCACCTGAATCTTACGGAGATCAACCGTACCGCAGTTCTTCAGCGTGATCGTGTACGGTACGTCGTAGACACCGTTCTCGACCAGGATCGGCTTGCCAACCGCCTTAGCAACACCCAGCAGAGCGTCCGGCAGGTCGAACCGCACCGCCGTCATGACTGAACCGGCCGGGAATGGATTGATTCCATTGTTTGACAGATCCGTTACCGTCTGGCTTGAATCGGCCACTGAACCCTGCGCCACCACACTCGTGTAGAACGGTCCACCGTTGCCATTGGGCCTGATGTTCACCGTGATCAGCACTGAATCCAGTTCGCCCACGTTCAGTTTACTACCCGGTGCCAGCAGATTTGGCTCGCCGACGCCGTTGTAGCCTGGGTTCGGCACCAGGTTGCTCCCCGTCCGGATCACCGGCGACCCAACCACCGAGAAGGCAGCCGGCTGGGTGAAGGCCCGCGCCAGGCTATCGGTCAGTTGCACACCGTACAGCGGTACGTCGCCGAAGTTTCTCACCGTCGTTTTATACGTTACGTTGTAGCTGCTGTCGGCCTGTTTCTCGACCTTCACCACGGCCAGGGCTACGCCGATGCTCGGACCCGACTGCGGGATGAGCAGCGTAAACGACGCCGGGCTGGTGTTGTTGGTCGGGTTACCGTCGCCATCCGGGTCAGCATCGCCACCGTTCGTCGACAGGTCCTCAACCTTCGTCGTATCGCTCATGGCGCAGGCGTAGGCGTAGTTGTCGAACGCACGGGTCGTGTCGCCGGCGATACGCTTCACCTTCACGTCGAGGAAGAACGTCTGTGTGCTGCCCGGCAGCAGGTAGCTGCTCGGCTCAAGCATGTTCACCGTCGGATCGGTACCGGTAAAGGTCGCGTTCGCCACCAGCGTTGAAGCTGGGTCGTTGATCCGTATGCCCACCGAGTCGACTTTGTTGATCCGGAATGAATACGCCAGATCGTCCGTCACTTTCACGTGGTGCAGCGTATCGGCACCGTAGTTCGTCACCTTGAAGGCGTAGGTCACCCGGAAGCTCGAATCGCTGTCGGCCATCGGAGTTCCCACCACCGCCTTCGCCAGACCGATGTAGCTCGGTGCACTGGCCGACGTGTCGGTTACGGTTACGCTCGATGTGTTGTTGGTCAGGTTCGTATCGGTCTGGTCGAGATACGTGATCTCGGCCGTGTTGACGATCTGCCCTTTAGCCCGAACCTGTGCCCGGAACGTAATCGTATCGGAAGCACCGGGCTGCAGGCTGTCGATCCGGGCCGTGATCACACCACCCGAGATGGTATAGCCACTGGCCGGACCACCGATCCAACCTACTTCCAGACCCGTTGGCAGCACGTCGCGCACATCGATATTCTTCGCGGTTTTAGCCCCTTCGTTTTTCACGAGGAGGGTGTAAGTCACCGTCTCACCAAACGTCACGGCCTGCTTGTCGGCGAGTTTCGTGATGCTCACGTCGGTCGACACTGTATCGGCTGCGCAGTTGATGATGCGTACCTCCACCTTGGCCGGGGCGCTGTAGCAGCCCGTTTCTGTTTTCTGGAATACGTAGTAGGTACCCGCGCCCACCGAATCCGGCCGCATCACGACGTCGGACGTCAGCGATGCACCGATGCGGTACTCGTAGGTGCTTCCCGTTGCGGTTGTCGAGATCGCGTTGGCCAGGTTCACCTGATTAGCCGGGCAGGTATTCCGCAGGTTCACCGCCAGCGGAGCCGGCATTGATGCGGCTACGTTCACTGCTAAATCGGCGGATGGTACCGAGCTGCAACCGCCCTGATCCATCAGCTGGACGCTGTAGTCACCGCTGCTCTTCACCACGATGCGCTGCGTTGTCGCTTTGTTGCTCCACAGGTACCCCGCAGCCCCGGCAGGCGCTTCAAGAATTACCGAGTCACCGTAGCAGAGTACCGGCGAACCAACCACTTTCACCAGCGGTACGGTCTTGCTGCCGTTGATGGTCAGTACCATCTGATCGGTAGCAACCGGGCAGCTTGCGTTGTTCGTGCTCACCGACATGGTCAGCGTTACCTTGCCGGCCATTACGTCTTCGACGCTGGCGGTGTAGGTTGCCATTGGCGAGTAAGCGTTATCGAACGTACCGGTACCACTCGTTGTCCAGTGGGCTATCTTACCGGCGCCACCCATCACACCCGCCAGCTTGTAGGTCTTGGCGGCACAGAGTGTGGCATCGGCACCCGCACTGGCCGTAGCCGGGTTAGTCGAGTTACACGGCGTCACTTCGGTGCACGGTGTGATCTGTACGTGGATCATGGCCGGCAGACTGAGGCAACCCGTTACGCTGCGCTCGACGACGTAGTAGGTACCCGTACCCACTGCGCCCGGATTCAGCACGCGCGACTCCGGCGTCAGGGCTTCGCTGGTGTAGAACTCGAAGGCTCCACCCGATGTCAGCGGCTTACCAACGGCCGTGGTCAGATCAACCGTGTTGAACGGACAGGTGTTGGTTTTGTCGATAGCCTGCGGCACCGGCACTTTCGGACCTACCGCCAGGCTGATCGCGTTCGACGCGCCACTCTTGCAGTTGTTCGACGTGCAGCAGAAGGCCGTCAGCGTCGTAGACATGGCAGGCGATACGGTGATCGAAGCGCCCACCTGGTTGTTCGACCAGGTTACGTAGCTGCCTGATGGGCAACCCTGCGCGACCAGCGTGATCGGCGAACCGAAGCAAACCGTTGTGCTCGCTACGTTCGGGCTACCGGCAATGGCGATGGTCGGTGCGTTCGGCAGGCCAACCTTCACGGTGCACACCGGTGAGAAGTCGCTGGCGCACTGGCCGACGATGCACTGCACGCGGTATTCGGTATCAGCCGTCGGCGAAACAGTGATGCTCGCCGTGGTATCGCCCGTTGACCAGAGCAGTCGGCCACCGTCGCAGCCCCGTGCCGTCAGCGTCGCCGATTCGTTGGCGCAGATGGTCGGCTTGTTGCAAACCACCGTCGGAACGGCCGGCGTACCCAGAATGGCGTCGCCCATGTTCGAGTACTTACTCGTGCAGCCGTTGATGGTGCAGGTTGCCATTACCCAGACGTCGCTGTACACCGTTTTCTGAATTACAGCGCCCTCACTACCGTCAGACCATTTTACGATGCCATTCTCGCAGCCATCGGCGCGGAACGTTACCGTGGTGCCGTAGCAGACCGTGAACGGCTGCGATGGCGTGACAACCGGCGGAGCTACGAAGTTGACTCTCACTTTCGCGCCGGTGGTATCGAGGTCCGCGCAGATCTGCTTGTCGGCGATCAGCGTCAGGACATCCTCAGCCGTCGTCAGACCCGGCTTGATTAGGCTCAGATCCAGGTAGTTCTTATCCGACGGGCTGGCGTTGTACACCAGCGTATGGATGGTGTAGTCGGCAGCCTGACCCGGCACCGTGAATTTCGGTTCCAGACTCGTCTGCTCAATTACCTGATTCGTGCCTTTCGTCAGGACGAAGACCGTCGTGAAGCTGTTCGGCACAACCAGACCACCGTTCGGCGTAGCTACGATCATGACCGGCTTACCATCCGATGCGCAGACACCCGGGTTAGCGGCTACCAGCGTACCCGCGTCGGCCGTGCAGTCGCCCTGCTGACGTATCGTCACGCGGACGGACGGATCGCTCAGGCAATTGTTCACCTGGCACTGGGCGTAGTAGGTCTGCGTACCTTCCGGTATCACCTGAATCGACATACCGCGGTTGCTGCCGTTCAATCCATTCGATGACCAGAGAATTACCCCACCCGTACAGCCGGTTGCCGACAGTGTGATGGTATCGCCCGGGGTGTATTCGGTTTTCGAAGCCGACACCACCGGTACCGGTACCGGTATCACCGTGATCGTGTACGTCTGCGATGTGTCGCTGGTGCAGAATCCATCCTTGCAGTACACGGTGTACGAAGTCGTTACGTTCGGTGTTACCGTGATCGTTCTCGTCAGCTCACCCGTGCTCCACATCGGCGTACCCTGGCAGTTGGTTACCGTCAGCGTCACTTCTTCACCCGGGCAAATGGTATCCGTGCTGCAGACTACCGATGGGGTCGGAGTCGGCGTTACGTTAATCTTAATCGTGTTCGACTTACCGCTGCCGCATTGTGCACCGGTCGGCTTACAGATCGCGTAGAACTCGCTGTTGTTGATCGTCGCCGTTACCGATACCACCGGTCCGGTCTGACCATCCGACCACTGAACCGTTCCGGTGCAGCCGGTTGCCGTCAGCGATACGACCTGACCGTTGCAGGCCGATGTCGACGAGGCCGTTACCGTCGGCGGTGTACCGGTCGTGTTGACGGTCACGCGCACCTTGTTCGACGCTTCGCTGTTGCAGGCACCTACCTGGCAGGTTGCGAAGTATTCCTTCGTTTCGCCCGGGTAAATGTCGATGCTGGCTCCAATCTTATTATCAACGTTCCAGCGAACCGTACCGTCGCAGCCTTCGGCCGTCAGCGTTACCTTCTCACCGCTGCAGATCAGCGTCTTGTTCGCGCTGATGATCGGAGCCGATGGTGTCAGCACCGTAATCGGCAGTGACTTCGACGGATCGCTCAGGCATTCGTTCACGCGGCACTGTGCGTAGTAGCTGATGTTCGACTGCTGGTACACCGTGATGCTGGCTCCCGTCTGCTGGTTGCTCCAGAGCACCGTACCTTCGCAGCCTACGGCCGTCAGGACCACTTTAGCACCCACGCACACGGAGTCGGCACTGGCGGTAATGGTCGGCACTTTCGGCGTGATGATGCCAATCGTGTAGACCTTCGACCGCGGACTGACACAGGTACCTTTCTTACAGATCACCGTGTAGCTGTTGTTGCCAACCGTCGGCGTCACTACGATCGAAGCCGTTGTGTCGCCCGTGCTCCAGAGTGGCGTACCCTCGCAGTTGTTCACCGTCAGGGTCAGCGTCTCGCCGGGGCAGACAGCCGTTGCGCTGCATACCACCGTCGGTGTCGGCAGGTTGCCTACGTTGATCACCTTCTGAGCCGGTGCGCTTACGCAGTTGTTCAGGCGGCACTGAGCCGTATAGGTTGTCTTCGTTGTCGGGTTGACCATGATGCTGGCCCCCGTCTGCGAGCCTTCTGACCAGATGATCGTACCGCCCTCGCAGCCCGTCGCCGTCAGCACAACCGCGCCACCCGGGCATACCGTTTCGGTGCTGGCAGTGATGGTCGGCACCTGCGGATCGAGTACCCGAATCGTGATCGTGTTCGAAGCCGCGCTGATGCACTGACCCACTACGCAGCTCGCCGAGTAAGCCGTTGTCATCGTTGGGGTTACGTTGATTGTTGCCCCCGTCTGACCATCCGACCAGCGTACCGTACCGGCACAGTTCCCGGCGGTCAGCGTAGCACGGCCACCTTTGCAGATTTCCGTCGTAGCGCAGGCAATGACCGGCGGCTGTACAGTGCACGCAGCCGGATTGATCGTCACCGACGACGTATCGTTTTCTATGATATTCAGATCATTATCCGGGCTGCTCACCGTTGCCAGGTTCTTAATCGGACCACCCGCGTTGATCGTCGCTTCGAGCAGCAGGCTGCGGTCTGATCCGGCGTTCAGCGTACCAACGGTCCAGACACCCGTCGCCGGGTTGTACTGAGCACCTGCGGTTGATGTCACGAAGGTCAGCGCAGCCGGCAGTTTATCCGTTACGATGACGTTGCTGGCAGCAACCGGCCCGTTGTTTTTCACCATGACCGAGTAGGTCACTTTCTGACCCAGTTGATACGGTCCGGGCGTTACGATCTGCTTCACCACCGCCAGATCAGCCAGGCACTGGCCAACCGTTACGGTCACCGACGAACGAGTCGCGCTTGTGCAGCCCGTTGCCAGGCTGACGGCTTCGGCGAAGTACACGGTCGTGGTGGTCGGGGTTACGACCAGTTTGCCTGCGCTTTCGGTCGAGCCAACCAGCTTACCCGTCTGATCGTACCAGTTGATACGTGATCCCGGTGCAAAGGCAATCAGCTTGGTGCTGCTACCCTGGCAGATCAGCGAATCGTCGCAGGCTACACCTACCGGTGCATCCGGGCGCTTGTTGATCTGCAGCATCAGCGATGCAATCGCAGCGTTACATACACCCGCCGGATCGTTGGTAGTGGCCGTGATCATTACCATACCATTAGCGCTATCCGCAGCCGACGGCGTGTAGGTTGTCGTCAGGCTCGTCGGGCTACTGAAGGTACCCGTACCGTTCGACGTCCAGGTTACGCTGGTTGCCGAGCCACCTATCGTTGCCGTCAGCGATACGACCTCGCCGGCGCAGATCGCTTTATTCGGACCAACCGATACCGTAGCCGGGTTTGTACACTGCTCCGGTGTGATTACGATCGGCGATGTGCTCTGGTCATCTTCATTATCAACGTCGTTACCCGGCGTCGAATCGTTATCCTGCGGTGGCAGATCGTCGAGAATCGTATCATCGTCGGCCTGCGTGATTTCCGCTACGTTGCTTACACTGGTTCCCGTGAAGTCAGGATCCAGTATCAGCGTAATGTTCACTGTTGTATCCCGACCAGCGGCCAGGGGTCCGGCCAGCGTGAGACTCGCCGTGTTGTTCGGTCCGGCTGTCCAGTCGGCGTCGGCCAGGGTCAGGCTCGCCGGGATGTAGTCAGTTACCTGCACGCGGTACGCCGGTACGTTACCCTGGTTGATTACCCGGATCGAGTACGTCAGGGTATCACCAGCCCGAATTGGCTGTGGCTGCGAAGCCGCCAGCTGCTTAACGAGCGCCAGGTCAAAGATCGGCACCAGTTTGACACCGGCGTCGACCGTCAGGTCGCTCTGCCCAGCCACCAGCGTGTACGTCTGCGTACGGCCGGTTACCAGATCAGCATCCGAGTCGGTCGCATCAGGACCCTGGTTCGGCGAGGTCAGTGTGTACCCCGTCGGCAGCGTTGCTGTTCCGAAGACTACGTAGTACTGACCCGGCTGCAGTCCGCTGAACAGATACTTACCGTTCGCGTCGGTTGCCGTTGTCGAAATTACGGCATTCGTGATGGCATTGTAGAGCGAGACAGACACACCCTGAACACCTGGTTCGCCGGTATCCTGCTGCCCATTGCCATTATTATCGTACCAGACAAAGTCGCCCAGGCTTGCAAATTGACCTATCGGTACGACTACCGAATCCTGGTCATCTTCACCTGCGTCGTTGTTGTCAAAGTCAGAATCCACATCCGTCGGTGGCGCGTTGCCTGCGATCGTGTCGTTGTCGGCACTGGTCAGTTCTGCTACGTTGGTCAGGCTGCTGCCTACAAACGTTGCCGAGATCTGAGCGGTCAGGGTCAGACTCACCGAGCTGCCCGGCAGGATCGGCCCTGCCACACTGGCCACGGCCGTGTTGCCTGCCCCGGCGGTGAAGCTACCACCGGCCGTCAGGCTCATACCATCTGGCAAGCGGTCAGTTACCTGTACGCGGTAAGCCGGTTGGTTGCCCTGGTTAGCCACCGTCAGCACGAAGCTTACAGAACCACCAGGCAGTATACCAGCGGTAGTCGAAACCACCTTGGATAAAGCCAGGTCAAACACTGGCGCCGGGATGATACCCGCATCCACCGTCAGGTTGCTTTGATTAGCTACTAAGGTATAGCTACCCGTACGCCCATCTACACCGGCATCACTGTCAGTCGTATCATTGCCTACGTTGGCCTGCGTCAGGACAAAGCCTTGCGGCAGACTAGCCGTATCAAAGACAATATAGTACTGACCTGGTTGCAGATCCGTGAATAAGTACGTACCGGCACCGTTCGTCACCGTAGTAGACACAATTGCATTGGTCAGTGCGTTGTAGAGGCTTACCGTTACGTTCGGAACACCAGCTTCACCTAGGTCCTGCTGGCCGTTGGCGTTGCTGTCCTCGAAGACCAGATCACCCAGGCTAGCCGTCAGCAGCGAGAAGCCCGCATCGACCGTGGTCAGACTCTGACCCGAGGTCAGGGTGATGTTGGTCACCACCCCGTTGATGGGGTCACTATCCAGCGTATCATCCCCCCCTACGTTCGGCGTAGAGGCCGTGTAGTTCTGGGGAGCTGTGAAGCTCACCGAGTAAGGCACGCCCGGTGTCAGGCCCGTGAAGCTGTAGACGCCATCAGCGCCCGTCACCACACTGGCCAGGGCCGTACCGTTGCTCACCAAGGTCACCGTCACCGAGGCCAGACCCGTCTCGGCCGCATCCTGCAGCCCATCGCGGTTAGCATCAACGAAGACCTTGTCACCCAGTGAGGCCGGGCGGAAGAAGCCCGCGTCCACCGTCAGGTTGCTCTCGTTAGCGGCCAGCGTGTAGCTGCCACTGCGACCCGTTACCGGATCAGCATCACTGTCGGTAGCGTCTGGGCCGGCGTTGGCCACCGTAGCGGTATAGCCCGTCGGGGCTGCGAAGACTACCGTGTAGCTCACCCCAGGTGTCAGGCCCGTGAAGCTGTAGACGCCACTGGCGTTGGTGATCGTGGAGTCCACCGGTGTCACTCCACCGTCAGCCAAGAGCTGCACGGCTACCCCGGCAATGCCCACCTCACCCGCATCCTGCTGGCCGTTGGCGTTGCTGTCCTCAAAGACCAGATCACCCAGGCTGGCCGTCAGCGGAGCAAAGCCCGCATCGACCGTGGTCAGGCTCTGACCCGAGGTCAGGGTGATGTTGGTCACCACCCCATTGATGGGGTCACTATCTAAGCTGTCATCGCCCCCTACGTTCGGCGTAGACGCCGTGTAGTTCTGAGGAGCCGTGAAGCTCACCGAGTAAGGCACACCCGGCGTCAGACCCGTGAAGCTGTAGACACCGTCGGCGCCCGTCACCACACTGGCCAGGGCCGTGCCGTTGCTCACCAGGGTCACCGTCACCGAGGCCAAGCCCGTCTCCGAGGGCTGTTGCAGCCCATCGCGGTTGGCATCAACGAAGACCTTGTCACCCAGCGAGGCCGGGCGGAAGAAGCCCGCGTCCACCGTCAGGTTGCTCTCGTTAGCGGCTAACGTGTAGCTGCCCGAGCGACCCGTCACCGGATCGGCATCACTATCGGTGGCGTCATCACCTACGTTAGCCACCGTAGCGGTGTAGCCCGTCGGGGCTGCGAAGACCACTGTGTAGCTTACGCCCGGCGTTAAGCCCGTGAAGCTGTAGACGCCACTGGCATTGGTGGTGGTCGAGGCCACCGGTGTCTGACTGCCGTCAGCCAAGAGCTGCACGGCTACCCCGGCGATGCCAGCCTCACCCGCATCCTGCTGGCCGTTGGCGTTGCTGTCCTCGAAGACCAGGTCACCCAGGCTGGCCGTCAGCGGAGCAAAGCCCGCATCGACGGTGGTCAGACTCTGACCCGAGGTCAGGGTGATGTTGCTCACCACCCCGTTGATGGGGTCACTATCTAAGGTATCATCGCCCCCTACGTTCGGCGTAGAGGCTGTGAAGTTCTGAGGAGCCGTGAAGCTGACCGAGTAAGGCACACCCGGGGTTAAGCCCGTGAAGCTGTAGACGCCGTCGGCGCCCGTCACCACACTGGCCAGGGCCGTACCGTTGCTCACCAAGGTCACCGTCACCGAGGCCAGACCCGTCTCCGAGGGCTGTTGCAGCCCATCGCGGTTGGCATCGACGAAGACTTTGTCACCCAGTGAAGCCGGGCGGAAGAAGCCTGCGTCCACCGTCAGGTTGCTCTCGTTGGCCGCCAGCGTGTAGCTGCCACTGCGACCCGTCACCGGATCGGCGTCACTGTCGGTGGCATCGTTACCTACGTTAGCCACCGTAGCGGTATAACCCGTGGGCGTACCAAACACGACTGTATAGCTCACCCCAGGCGTCAGGCCCGTGAAGCTGTAGACGCCACTGGCGTTGGTGGTGGTTGAGGCCACCGGTGTCTGACTGCCGTCAGCCAAGAGCTGCACGGCTACCCCGGCGATGCCAGCCTCACCCGCATCCTGCTGGCCGTTGGCGTTGCTGTCCTCGAAGACCAGGTCACCCAACGATGCCGTCAGCGGAGCAAAGCCCGCATCGACGGTGGTCAGACTCTGACCCGAGGTCAGGGTGATGTTGCTCACCACCCCGTTGATGGGGTCACTATCTAAGGTATCATCGCCCCCTACGTTCGGCGTAGAGGCTGTGAAGTTCTGAGGAGCCGTGAAGCTGACCGAGTAAGGCACACCCGGGGTTAAGCCCGTGAAGCTGTAGACGCCGTCGGCGCCCGTCACCACACTGGCCAGGGCCGTACCGTTGCTCACCAAGGTCACCGTCACCGAGGCCAGACCCGTCTCCGAGGGCTGTTGCAGCCCATCGCGGTTGGCATCGACGAAGACTTTGTCACCCAGTGAAGCCGGGCGGAAGAAGCCTGCGTCCACCGTCAGGTTGCTCTCGTTGGCCGCCAGCGTGTAGCTGCCACTGCGACCCGTCACCGGATCGGCGTCACTGTCGGTGGCATCGTTACCTACGTTAGCCACCGTAGCGGTATAACCCGTGGGCGTACCAAACACCACTGTATAGCTTACCCCAGGTGTCAGGCCCGTGAAGCTGTAGACGCCACTGGCGTTGGTGGTGGTCGAGGCCACCGGTGTCTGACTGCCGTCAGCCAAGAGCTGCACGGCTACCCCGGCGATGCCCACCTCACCCGCATCCTGCTGGCCGTTGGCGTTGCTGTCCTCAAAGACCAGATCACCCAACGATGCCGTCAGCAGTGAGAAGCCCGCATCAATTGTCGTATTGTTTTGCCCTGAGGCTAGAGTGATGTTGGTCACCACCCCGTTGATGGGATCACTGTCTAAGGTATCGTCACCCCCCACATTTGGCGTAGACGCCGTGTAGTTGGCCGGAGCCGTGAAGCTCACTGAGTAAGGCACACCCGGCGTCAGGCCCGTGAAGCTGTAGACGCCATCGGCGCCCGTCACCACACTGACCAGGGCTGTACCGTTGCTCACCAAGGTCACCGTCACCGAGGCCAGCCCCGTCTCCGAGGGCTGTTGCAGCCCATCGCGGTTGGCATCGACGAAGACCTTGTCACCCAATGAGGCCGGGCGGAAGAAGCCCGCGTCCACCGTCAGGTTGCTTTCGTTGGCCGCTAGCGTGTAGCTGCCCGAGCGACCCGTTACCGGATCGGCGTCACTGTCGGTGGCATCGTTACCTACGTTAGCCACCGTGGCGGTATAGCCCGTCGGGGCTGCAAACACCACCGTGTAGCTTACGCCCGGCGTTAAGCCCGTGAAGCTGTAGACCCCACTGGCGTTGGTGGTGGTAGAATCTACCGGTGTCTGACTGCCGTTGGCCAGCAGTCGCACGCTCACCCCGGCAATGCCCACCTCGCCCGCATCCTGTTGGCCGTTGGCGTTGCTGTCCTCGAAGACCAGATCACCCAACGATGCCGTCAGCGGAGCAAAGCCCGCATCGACGGTGGTCAGACTCTGACCCGAGGTCAGGGTGATGTTGGTCACCACCCCGTTGATGGGATCACTATCTAAGCTGTCATCCCCCCCCACATTTGGTGTAGAGGCCGTGTAGTTGGCCGGAGCCGTGAAGCTCACCGAGTAAGGCACACCCGGCGTCAGGCCCGTGAAGCTGTAGACGCCATCAGCACCCGTCACCACACTGGCCAGGGCCGTACCGTTGCTCACCAAGGTCACCGTCACTGAAGCCAGACCCGTCTCGGCCGCATCCTGCAGCCCATCGCGGTTGGCATCGACGAAGACCTTGTCACCCAAACTGGCCGGGCGGAAGAAGCCTGCGTCCACCGTCAGGTTGCTTTCGTTAGCCGCCAGCGTGTAGCTGCCACTGCGACCCGTCACCGGATCGGCGTCACTGTCGGTAGCGTCATCACCTACGTTAGCCACCGTAGCGGTATAGCCCGTCGGGGCTGCAAACACCACCGTGTAGCTTACGCCCGGCGTTAAGCCCGTGAAGCTGTAGACGCCACTGGCGTTAGTCGTCGTAGAGTCCACCGGTGTCTGACTGCCGTTGGCCAGCAGTCGTACGTTCACCCCGGCAATGCCCACCTCGCCCGCATCCTGCTGGCCGTTGGCGTTGCTGTCCTCAAAGACCAGATCACCCAACGATGCCGTCAGCAGTGAGAAGCCCGCATCAATTGTCGTATTGTTTTGCCCTGAGGCTAGAGTGATGTTGGTCACCACCCCGTTGATGGGGTCACTGTCCAGCGTATCATCCCCGCCTACGTTCGGCGTAGACGCCGTGTAGTTGGCAGGAGCTGTGAAGCTCACCGAGTAAGGCACACCCGGCGTCAGGCCCGTGAAGCTGTAGACGCCATCAGCACCCGTCACCACACTGGCCAGGGCCGTACCGTTGCTCACCAGGGTGACTGTCACCGAGGCCAGGCCCGTCTCGGCCGCATCCTGCAGCCCATCGCGGTTGGCATCGACAAAGACCTTGTCACCCAGTGAAGCTGGGCGGAAGAAGCCCGCGTCCACTGTCAGGTTGCTCTCGTTAGCCGCCAAAGTGTAGCTGCCCGAGCGACCCGTCACCGGATCGGCATCACTATCGGTGGCGTCATCACCTACGTTAGCCACCGTGGCCGTGTAGCCCGTGGGCGTACCAAACACGACTGTATAGCTTACCCCAGGTGTCAGGCCCGTGAAGCTGTAGACGCCACTGGCATTGGTGGTGGTCGAGGCCACCGGTGTCTGACTGCCGTCAGCCAAGAGCTGCACGGCTACCCCGGCGATGCCAGCCTCACCCGCATCCTGCTGGCCGTTGGCGTTGCTGTCCTCAAAGACCAGATCACCCAGGCTCGCCGTCAGCAGCGAGAAGCCCGCATCGACCGTGGTTAGGCTCTGACCCGAGGTCAGGGTGATGTTAGTCACCACCCCGTTGATGGGGTCACTATCTAAGCTGTCATCTCCGCCCACATTTGGCGTAGACGCCGTGTAGTTGGCAGGAGCCGTGAAGCTCACCGAGTAAGGCACGCCCGGCGTCAGGCCCGTGAAGCTGTAGACACCGTCGGCGCCCGTCACCACACTGGCTACGGCCGTACCGTTGCTTACCAAGGTCACCGTCACCGAAGCCAGGCCCGTCTCAGCCGCATCCTGCAGCCCATTGCGGTTAGCATCAACGAAGACCTTGTCACCCAATGAGGCCGGGCGGAAGAAGCCCGCGTCCACCGTCAGGTTGCTCTCATTGGCCGCCAAAGTGTAGCTGGTCGTAAGACCCGTGATGGGGTCAGCGTCTGAATCCGTTGCGTCCGGGCCGGTATTAGCTACCGTGGCCGTGTAGCCCGTCGGGGCCGCAAAGCTTACTGAATACGGTACAGTTGGAATCAGGCCTGTGAAGCTATAGACGCCACTGGCATTTGTCGTTACGGTGGCCACTAACGTAGTGCTTTCAAACAACGAAACACTAACACCCGGAATGCCCGGTTCTCCGTTATCCTGCTGGCCGTTGGCGTTGCTGTCTTCAAACACCAGATTACCCAGGCTCGCCAATGGTCCTGGGATAACTTCTATATCACAACAATTAAGTGCCGGGCACCCATTAGAGAATGTGGCGGTAAATCGATACGTACCCGGACTCTTAATTGTAATTGAATTGTCAGGATTGACAACGGCGGAGTCGGCCGGAACATTGGCCGCAACGTTCTCATTGTTCCGGAACCAGATTACATTCTGGAAACCGGCGGGAATGGTCGCTGTAAATTCTTCACCCGCGTATATATATAAAGGTACCGAGAAGCAAACGGCTTCGTAATCATCCTCCTGGATGTTGTCGTTGCCCGGTTGCGAATCTACATCAGTACCATCGGCGGCAAATACCTGCGCGGTGTTGAACCAAACGCCCCGCTGCAGGACCGTAGCTGTAATCACAAGCACAGCCGAATCATTCTGGGCGATGGCGCCTACGTTCCAGAGCTTCGTGGTGGCGTTATAAGCACCGCCCCCCCGTATGACGGACGAGTTGATGAAGGCTACAGCGCCTTCCGGCAAGCTGTCTTTGACCACTACGTTGGTTGCCCCGGCCGATCCGGCTGCGTTTCGAACAACCACCGTATATGAAACAACGTCGTTAAGTTGAGGCTTGGCATTGCTGACCGCCGATCGAATACTCAGGTCGACAGTTCCGGACTGAGCCTGGGCCGAAACGGCAATAAACCCTACGAGGAGGGTTGTCAATACAGTTATAGCGCGTTGGGTAAAGTTGCCCAGTACTATGCCCGGATGAGCATAGGCCATTGCCCAGGATAACAGCCTGCCGACGTTGGCACTACGCATGCCCCGCTTCGTCGCCGGATTCATGGCAGAATCCGGTCGGGTTGCTGGTCGGCTGGTAGTTACAAGAAAGGATTGGCTTCGTAAAAGTTGCTCATCCATTGGAGTTGATAATAAATTTGTACTGGTCGCTGTCTGATTGATAAGTGAATTGGAAGGGCCTGCTCTGTATCTTCCGGGTGGCTCCCCGTCGGACTCAACGGATCGCCCGCGTGCGGAAGGCGGATTGACTAAAGCTGGTGCTATCGGCCGATCTGCGGATGCAGATGACTGGCAGGTTGAATCGGACCTGTATACGTATGCACTCCTGCCCAGTAGTTGCAGGACGTAGTGAACCAATCGGCAGGCTAGAAAAGAAAGCCGATTGGATTGGGCTGTAACAGCAACGGCTTCTTGTCCGGGTTTCCGGCCGGTATTGATTGCAAGAAGATTAGCTCGAAGCGTAGAAGTTACTTTCATCTGCAACTGAATTAGGGGTGGAAATGCAAAGCCGCCCAGTTCGCATCAACCATACGGCGGGCCGCTAAACCGAGCGTGTACTACGTTCAGTTCAAGCTGGCCCTAACAGCAGCTTTGACTTCTTTAGAAAATATCGAAAACTATGCCAATTAGCATCTGTGCTGTCTGTCAAGCCCTCAATAAGAGTCAACCAGTTAACAGTCAACTGATTATGGGCTTAGACAATGGGGCCAGGATCATATGGATATCCGGTCGTTGGAGCGATGGATAAATCGCACAAATGATCAAGTATGCAAAAGAGAGTTAGCGAAAATTATGCCAACTGCGACTTTACATTAACCCAGAAACAGTTACAGATTTTTGTGCGCTCCGTAAAACGAACCAGACGCCCTGTGCAGGGGCTTTGAGCGCAAAAAGAGAGAGAATGTGCCGAACGGCAAGGTATTGAAAAAAGCGGCTATCCGCTTTGTTAGCGCAAATGTACAAGCGCAAATTACAATTCCAAACGAATAGGATCATTTATTAATCATAGCAAAAAAGCACCTGAACCCAGGTGCTTTTTTGCTATGATTAATCGTACAGAAAACAAGCTTAGAAATCGTATCCCAAGGTCAGGTAAGCGATGGGCCTGCTGACAACACGGTTCTCAAGGCCCCAGCCGTAGTCAAACTTGACGAAATAGCCGAACAGCATGGTCCGGGCTCCCGCACCGTATCCGATCAGGAATGGATTTTTGAAGTTGGTAACCGTAGCCCGGAACGGAATGCGCGGATCACCGACGACTTCAGTATTCAGGCTGTTCTGCTGGCTAAATGGCCCTCTTCCCGTCCAGGCAGCCCCGATGTCCGTAAACGCCACCAGTTGCAGATTACGCAGGAAGTTCGACGTAATGTTGCCCCGGTACAAATACCGCACCAAAGGCAGCCGCAGCTCGCCGTTAAATAGCAGGTGGCTGTTGCCCGTCAGTTTTCCCTGGCGGAAACCGCGCAATGGAGCCGCAAAATCCAGGAAGAACACATCGCGGTAATCGTCCCGCGTTTCTGATTGCAGATTCAACGGGTTCGTTGCTACGTTTTCTTTCTGCGCACCGATCCAGTTTTCCATACCGCCCAGCGTGCTCTGCTTCGGCGATGGCCCTCCCGACTGGCTGAAAGACATGCGCAGGGCCAGCACCAGATCGCGGTGAATCTTTTGGTAATGACGCAGATCAAGCGTTAACCGGCGGAACCCTTCCGAAGACTGCCGCAAACCGGCATATTCTTCAAAGCGGGCTTTCATCCGGGTACCGATGATCATGTTCATGCCGTTCACCTTAGTGTTATCAAATACGAACTCGCCCCGCAGACCGGCATAGTCGGACGTACGATCCGGGTTGTTGATATACGAGAGATCAATCAGGCGGGTGATGGCGTAGAACGGCGATATAGTAAAGCGGCTGTTGACCGACAAAGGATACGACGCCGATAACGCAAACCGGTTGTAGCGGTACTTCTGACTCAATCCTCCATTGTCGACAAACAGAGTCTGCCGGTCAACGCGGGCACCGAAATCAATCCGGTTGGTCAGTTTGTGATACTCAGCAAACAGATCGCTGTTGCGCAGGGTCGTCGTAATGAACAGCCCGGCCCGCAATACGTGGTTTTCGAGCAGATCGTTCATCGTTATATCCTGCGCGTAGCCGAAGCCCCGAATGGGATCAATCCGCCAGGACGATGCCGCATCGCTGGCCACGAACAACCCTTTATAATCAAATGGTCCGCGAATGGTGATGTTCTCCCGGCGACGGTTACGCGGAGGAGCCACCGTCAGACCCGGCAGCGCTGTAGTAGCACTCCGGCGCTGCCGGTACTCCGACGACCGTAGTACGTCAGGATCAAACCGGTAGTTGTCAGTATCGACCTCACCGGGCTCCAGAGCCAGCCCTTTTCCGGGATCAGGCGACAGGGTGCCCGATGGGCGACGAGCCACCGTAGAATCTGCCCGGCGGGGGGTTGAATCAGCCTGGGGCGTTACCGCAGCCTGGGTTTTTGGTGCCGCAACCAGTCCAGTACTGATGCTGCGCTGGGTTGGCGGGTTCTGAACGGTCTGGTTCAGGTTCAGCTCCGACCGGAACCCGATGTATTCATCGCCGTTGCTGAGGCTGCTGTATACAAACCCCCGGTTCGACGGAATCAAATCATACATCCGAATACTCTGCGGCAGGGCAGTTACCGGGCGGACGGCCTTCGTCAGGGTGTCGAGCCGGTACAGGTTGCGGATGCCGTTGACATCGTTCAGAAAATAGACTATGGCTTCGTCGGCGGCAATGGCCTGCGTTGCATTGATGAGCGAGTCGGTAAGCCGAGCCAGCGATAGCTCCCGCGCACTGCCCTCGTGCTGGAAAAGACTCAGGCGGTCCTTGATCGTACGATACGTACCCTTATCGACCCCGAGCGAGTCCTGAAGCCGGTTCGACGAGAAAATAACGTTACGGGCTGTCCGGCCGACAAACGACGGATATAAGTCGTCATAGAGATCGTTGGTGATCTGCTGGTACGTACCCCGGTTGATATTAAACAGGAACAGATCGTTCTGACCCCGGCGATCGGCACTCAGAATCAGGCTGCCGCCGTCTTCCGAAGCATCGACTGCGACCACCTGAGACAGGCCGTTGATTGGCCGTCTGAACTGCAGGCGGGGCTTTTTCCGATCGAATTCGGAGAACTTATACAGGTTCGTCTTGCCGTTTTCATCAACAATGATAATCAGGTCATTCCCTTTCTGCCAGGCCACCAGCGGGGTACTTGTCCGGGCCGCCTGACCATCGAGCCGGTAACCGCCCGACAGCACTGTTGTTGTTTTACGGTTGGTCGTATTAACCACCTCAACACTATACTTACCGTCCCGCAGCGTACCGTAGGCAATAAACTGCTTGTCGGGGCTTAGCTTAAGGCTGGTCAGCAGGAGCTTTCCGTCCGATGAGCTGAGCTTGATCCGGAAATCATCATTTCCGCCCGGGTAGGATGGCCGAATGGCGTTGGCCATTCCGGCGTAGTATTCACGCCATTCGCGCAGGAACCGGCTGTAGGGAATTCCCAGCGTGCTGGAAATGCTGCTTTGCTCGTTGCGGATGATACGCGTCAGGTTCAGAATGTTCGATACGTTGTCGCGACCGTATTTTTGTACAATGTAGTTCCAGATCGAATGACCGACCCGTTCGGCTTCGGCCCCCGACAGCAGCGACGGTTTTTTGACCGGCCGATTCAGCGCCACATCACGCATGTAATCATCCAGTTCTACGCTGTTGCCCTCGGCAATGTATGAAGCAATACCGGGCATGAACCAATCGGGCAGGGTGAGCAGCAATGAACTTTGAAGCGCATCCTTCAAACTGCCGCCATACAGCATGTCGTAGACAAACAGCATCGAGATATCATGAATGATCTGCCGCCGGAAGCTTACCTGATCGCCGGTGAAGGCAATCTCTACCCGCGACTTTGACAGGTCCACCTCCTGGCTGCTCAGGCCACCCTGAACATTCAGACCGATGTTGCTTTGTGCCAGCTCCTGCGGAGAGTTGAACAGGAAGATCTTGATCCGGTTGTAGGGCGTATAACCGAGCAGTTCGGTGATCCGATCAAACTCTGACTCAGCGTACTGAGCCGTCAGGTTGGCAATCTGGTTCCCGTCCTGATAATAGTAGATTTCGAAATTCGACGTCCGGATGATTTTCCAGTCGAATTTCCGGTACTGAATACGATTCTTTCCGAACCGCTCAAGCGATGGGTAATTCTGCGCCGTGGCCAGACTTACCCCCCCTAGCCACAGTCCTAACAGAAGTATGTATTGATTTCGCATACGAAGCTTGCCAACACCAAAAAATTTGAACTTTTATGCACGGTAATATAACGAAAGATGTCGGCTAATATTCGCTTCCGTATCTAAATCTTCGCCGGCTAACAAGTAGTCTGCGAACTGATTAGCCAGATAAGGCGCCAGCGAAACGCCCTTGGTTCCCATTCCGCCAAAAATACCGACGCACGGCAATTCGGGGTGCAGTCCAACGAACGGTCGCCGATCTTTAGTCGATGGCCGGATACCGGCCTGCTGACTTACTACCTGATACGGTACGCGCAGAATATCACGCACTTTCGTCTCTAAAAACTGCCGACCGTCCTCGGTTGTTTGCCAATCGAGGTCATGCCAGGTATATGTAGCACCAATTTTTACTAAACCCTCCTGAATGGGCAGAATAAACAAGCCTTGATTGACTATATCTTTGATAGGATAACCCTCAACAAGAGCCGTCAGAATCTGTCCTTTCACGGGATTATACGGCAACCACGCAAATAACGGATTCTCGCGGGCCTGTACTCCGTCGCAGAATAGCACTTTACCGATCGAACGTCCCTCCCACGCCACTGTTTTCGACTTGATTATCAAATCTGTGGCCTTGATGCTGGCGTCGACGTATTGACCTTTATTGATAAAATAAGTCCTGATGCTTTTAACGAACTCACTTAAATCGACCCAGCCGGCCTGGGTAACAGCAAGCCCACCGAATGAGTTGTTGATGTAGGCGCTATAAGACTCATTGTCAACCGCTTGTTTGATATAAGGCTGAACGGCGGGCTCAGCCGTGAGGGCCAGATAATCGTTCTGCTCTTCGATTGACCGGAACGGCCGGTAGATATCACGGGCGTGAAAAAAGCGGGCACCCAGCTTTTGCTCAATGTCGGTGTAGAAGTGATGCAGGAACGGGAAGAGCTGATCGGCCCGCCAGGTCCGGACCAGCTTTCGGCCCGTGAGGGGGTTAACGATGCCGGCTGCCACCGCTGAAGCCGACGGCAGGGTCGGATCGTCGGCCAGCCAGACCGAACAGCCCCGCTGGTCGAGGGTCCAGGCCAGCACGGAACCAGCCACGCCCTGTCCAACGATCAGATAATCGATTGTCATACCGGATGTGTTACGAGAAGGCGATGTAGCCTATTCCTGACTGAAATGTCCTTCGCGGTGAAGTTCGGAGATTCGCCGGTCGGCCTGCTGAATAACCCAGTCGACCTGCTCCTCGATGGTCATGTGCGACGTATCGAGCAGGGTCGCGTCGGGTGCCTGTACCAGCGGGCTTTCGGTGCGGGTCGTGTCGATGCGGTCGCGCTTTTCAATGTTTTTAATAATATCCTCCAGATTGACCAGTTCGCCCTTTTCCAGCAGTTCGCGCTGGCGTCGCTGGGCGCGGATGTAGGTATCGGCGGTCATGAATACTTTCACTTCGGCGTCGGGGAATACCTTGGTACCGATGTCGCGGCCGTCCATGACGACCCCCCGCCGGCGGCCCATCTTCTTTTGCTGCGCCACCATTGCCCGGCGCACTTCCGGTATGGCACTAACCTCGCTGACGATGTTGGAGATGTACATCTTCCGAATTTCCTCCTCCACATTCAGGCCGTTCAGGCAGGTTTCGTTCCTGCCGGTACGCTGGTTGAAATTAAACGTAATGTGAATGTTTTCAAGGGCTGCGACTACCTCCTTGGGATTGGAAAACGCTACGTGCTCCTGGGTAAAGAACAAACTCACTGCGCGGTACATAGCCCCCGTATCAATGTAGCCGTATCCCATGCGGGCGGCTACGGCTTTCGCGGTCGTGCTTTTCCCGCAACTGGAGTATCCGTCTATTGCAATGACTATTTTAGACATGAAGTCAGACCACCGAAGTGGCAAAATTTGCGCAAGATAGCCACAAAAATAAGGTTTCCCCAACCGAAAAGGAACTAGCCGGGTGTTACGCCCGGGGCAGTCCCGTCAGGTCAATGTGCTCTTCGCGCAGCATGGCAAAGATGTGTTCGTCGAGGTAGTGATTGTTTTTTATCGCAGCTTTACGGTGAATGGCTTCGTGGCGATACCCGGCCGCTTCCAGCACCCGCATGGAGCCGATGTTCTGTTCGAGTACGCAGGCAAAAATCCGGTTGACCTGAAAATTCCGAAAAATGTAATTTGTCATCACCGGCACAGCCTCCGACATAATGCCCCGGCCCCAGTACTCTTCGCCCAGCCAGTAGCCAATTTCGGCGTTGTAACGGTAGATGTCGTCTTTTACCGTAAAGCCAATATTACCGACTGCCTGCCCATCGACGTCAATGGCCAGGTTGTTCGGCATCTGCTGCGATTTGTTGGAACGCACCCACGAATGAGCATCGCGGGGGGTGTAGGGATACGGGAAAAAATCGCGAACATTGTTCCAGATCCGGCGGTTGCTGGCGTGTTTCGACAAAGATTCTTCATCGCCTTCGCGCCAGGGGCGGAGCCGACAGGCTGACAACTGAAACGTGATCAAGGTTGTAGTTTTTGGCGAATCGTAAGTCATATCGACAGTAACAAGGTATACTCGTAAATGTTACCATAATATGACGGTCAGGCTGCGGGCACCGTGCGCACCGATTACCAGCGACTGTTCGATGTCGGCAGTTTTCGACGGCCCCGCAATAAAAACGCCGTAGCTAAGCCCTCCGCGGTCCATCTGCTGGTAAGCTGCGTGCATATTTGGAAGCAGCGCGTCCTGCCGAACAATCAAGAGCAGGTGCTGGGTAATGAACGGCAGCGCCCGGTGCAGCATGTTGGCTTCCGGCACCCAGATAGCCGCATTCTCGGCTACGGCAAACTCCCCCTGCAGCACCGCCAGATCGATTTGTTCGAGCGTGACTTTATCCGTATTGGCATCGATCGGGATCAGGTCAATCCCGGGGATGGGCACCGATGAAGCGACCCGACCCAGTTCCGGAAACCGCCGACGTATCAGATCGCCGAGGGAATCGCTGGGCGAAGCCACCAGTAACTGACCCCCAATGAACGCCAGCGCATCCTGAAATCGCCCCAGCCGGTCGTCGTCGCCAAAGGTGAAGGCTGGTAGAACAGGCATCGGTTTTTCGTCGGGTTTGTTCTGCCGAACGCGGGCCAACAGTTGATCGCGGGTTGTCATTGGAGTTGTGTTTTGCGAACCAATACTACGATTAAATTCATCGTTCCGCAATCCTGGTTTATCCTGCTTTTTTCCGGCATTCGTCAGAAAAGCCGGGCTTCCGGCTCATCAGGCCAATAGCTTTGACTCACCAAGTCAACGCACCAGGGCCATGAAGCTTTTTTTACGCCTTCCTTCTTTTTTAACAACCGTACTGATCGGGCTTAGTCTGTCAGCGTCGGCTCAGACGGTCGTCAGCGGCCGAGTTACCGATCAGCGGGGCCGTGCCCTGCCGGGAGCCAACGTTTTTCTGCGCGGCACCTACGACGGCGCCACGACCGATACGACCGGCGCTTTCCGCTTCTCTACCACCCGCCGGGACACTGCTACCCTGCTCATTACGTACGTCGGCTACGAGTCGTTCGTCCGGTCGATTACCCTGCAACCAGAACGTACGTCGATTACCGTGAAACTGACCGAACTGGCCAATGAACTGAACACCGTCGTGATTACGGCCGGGGCCTTCGAAGCCTCCGACGAAAAAAAGATGACCATGCTGAAGCCGATGGATATCGTCACAACGGCCGGAGCCGCAGCCGACATTACGGCGGCCATGAACCTGCTGCCGGGGGCGCAGCGCGTGGGTGAGCAGGAAGGGGTGTTCGTTCGGGGCGGATCGAACCTGGAAACGAAAGTCGTAATCGACGGTATGATCGTGCAGAACCCATTTTTCAGCTCCCTACCCGATGTACAGTCGCGGGGGCGGTTTCAGCCGTTCATGTTCAAGGGTACGTCGTTCAGCACGGGCGGCTACTCGGCCCAGTACGGCCAGGCCCTGTCGTCGGTACTGCTGCTGAACACCGTCGACAAGAACAGCAGCAACGGTCTGGGTCTCAGCCTGAATCTGGCAAACGCCGGCCTGAGCTACGATCATTCGACCGCCAATTCTTCCATCTCGGCAACCGGCTACTACGGTAACCTGAAGCCGCTGTTCGCGCTCGTGCGGCAGAACCTCGACTGGACCCGCGAGCCGGAGTTTGCAGGATCGTCGCTGACGTACCGCCTGAAGCCCAGCAAGACCGGCATGCTGAAGTTTTACGGCATGTATTCGGATAGCCGGCTGGGCATGAACGTCCGCGATCCGGGCGCAGCTACAGTCGGCAACGAAACCGGGCTGATCAACCTGCGGCAGCACAACCGCAACGCGTTCACGACCAGTACGTATGCCGATAGCTGGGGCGAGGGTCGCTGGCTGCTGAACACCGGTTTCTCGTACAGCTACGACACCGACGCCACGACGTACGACACCGAGGACTTTAGCCGGTCGAGTGAGCGGGCGCAGGCACGGGCTGTTATCACCCGGCTGCTGGGCGGCAACAGTTCGATTCTGTTCGGCGCCGAAGCGCATACGCTTACCCTGAAAAACGCCGTGTCGGGTGTAGACTACAGCCTGCGCGACAACTACGGTGCTGCTTTTGTGGAGTCGCAGTTTTACCTCAGTCGCAACCTGGCCTTTCAGCCGGGCATCCGGGCCGAATACTCGTCGGTGATCGGGCGGGTTAACCTGGCACCCCGCTTGTCGCTGGCGTACAAGACCGGGGTATTCAGTCAGGTATCGCTGGCCTACGGGCAGTTCTATCAGACACCGGATTATCGTTACCTCTATCGCAACACCGACCTGAACTTCGAGCGGGCCGACCACCTGATTCTGAACTACCAGATTATTCGCAACAAGCGTACGTTCCGGGCCGAAGCCTTCTACAAGAACTACGCGGCCCTGGTGCGGGAGTTTACGGGTACGCCCTACGACGCTAACCCGTACCGGTTTCCGTGGGGTCGCACCGACAACAGCGGCCACGGCTACGCCCAGGGGTTTGATCTGTTCTGGCGCGATCAGAAAACGGTGAAAGGCCTCGACTACTGGGTAACGTACAGCTACGTGGATACGAAGCGGTTGTTCCAGCAGTTTAACGTAGTGGCAACTCCAACCTTCGTTTCAAACCATAACGTCAGCCTGATTACCAAGCGGTTCTTCGAAAAAATCAGCACGAACATCAGTTTGACCTACACGTTCACCAGCGGTCGGCCGTACTACAACCCCAACCGCCCGACTGATTCCGAGCGTGAGTTCCTGAGCGACCGCACCCCGGCGGTCAATAACGTAAGTTTTTCGGCCAGCCACATCCTGCGGGCCAAAGGCAACCTGATCGTGCTGTACGCATCGGTGGATAACCTGCTCAACAGCCGGAACATCTTTACGTACCGCTATACGGCGGACCGCACTACCCGATACGCCGTGGGGCCGCAGACGTACCGGAGTTTCTTTGTCGGTGGCCTGATTATGCTGTCGAGAAAAGCGAAAGTCGATGTAAATCAATTGTAGCCTCCCGGCCAGGCTCCAGCCTGGCCCAATTATAAACTACTAAAGGCCATGCTGGAGCCTGGCCAGGACAATCAAAACCATGAAAACGTTCATTACCTCCGCCCTCATCCTGTTTATTATCAACGTAGTACCCGCCCAGGCCCAGTCGACTGGATCCGACCAGTACAAACAGGCTATGACCGAAGCCCTGAGCAAGATGAAAACCCAAAGTGAGAAAACGCCCGTTCCGGACATGCTGGCTATGGCCAATCAGTTTGAGCGCATTGCCGGGGTGGAAACCAAAGAGTGGCTACCCCGGTATTACGCCGGTCTGATATACGTGTACCTGGGTTTTATGGGGAAAGATGAAGCCGAGAAAGACAAGTTTCTGGATCAGGCCGACGCCCATTTGAAAGCAGCCCTCGCCCTGGCCCCCGACAACGACGAACTGGCGGTCCTGAAAGCCTATATCGCTCAGTCCCGGATGGTAGTTGACCCCGCAAACCGCTGGCAGCAATACGGTCCGCTGTTTCAGTCGGGCGTTGAAAAAGCCAAGTCGTTGAATCCCGACAATCCGCGCCCCTACGTATTGGAAGGAACCTCACTGATGTACACTCCGGAACAGTTTGGCGGTGGCCCCGGTGCAGCCTGTCCGGTGCTGAAACAGGCCGCCGAGAAATTTGCTACCTTTAAACCAGCCAGCGACCTACACCCGATGTGGGGCAAAACGCAGATTGAGCCCATGCTGGCGAAATGCCCGAAATAAGGGCGGAGTTCAGTTTACATGTCTCGGTTTACGATTTTCGGTCTGACCATCACGGCACCACTCACCGAAAACCGTAAACCGAACACCGCCCACTGACCAACCGACGAGATGACGCGTGAACAATTAATCGGCACCATCAACAAAAACGGCAGACGGCTGAAAATGCGGGCGTCTGACCTGGCCGGCTTTGATTTTAGCAACCTTGACCTGACGGGAGCCGACCTCCGTTTTTCCAACCTGTCCCGGTCCAACTTCCGCGGGACTATCCTCCGGCAGGCCGACCTGAGTTTCTCTGATCTCAGTGAAGCCGACTTTACCAACGCCGATTTATTTGAGGCAAACCTGAGCTTTAGCGGCCTGGAAGGCACGAACCTGACCGGCGCTAACGTAGAGGGTGCTAAATTCAATTTTTCCGGGCGCAGTACCATCCGGCCGGATCAGTTCCGGCCGGAGCCGATTACGCTGACAACGTTGCTGCAGCGGCCGGGCTGGGGCCTCCTGATCGGTATGAGCCTTGGTGCCCTGCTGAACTATGGTACCAATTCGGTCATCTTTTTTACCAACCTGATCAATTCGACGGAAGACCGGCTTATGGCTGGCCTGTACCGGTACCTGATTATTCAGAACGCACTGGATGGGGCCGTATCATTCATATTGGCCTGGTCGATGCTGACCTGGTTAACCCGCCGGTTCAAAACCGCCTGGATGCGGCACCTCATTATTACCGTTGTCGCATTGGTTGCTTTCTTTACCATCAACAACATCCTCTACACCTTTTTCGGCAAAACGTCCATTCAGCAACTGATGCAGCGGCCGAATTTCGCGTCGGAAAACGCACCCTGGTATTTATACGCCCTTGGCAACGTACTGATCGCCAATACGTTCTTATACATTCTTCAGCAGGGTCGTCAGTTGACCCGTAAGCTGTCCGAGCAGGAATTCCAGCTACTGAACCTGGAAAAGATGAAAACCCGGGCCGAACTGGACGCGCTGCAGGCCAAAATAAATCCACATTTCCTGTACAACGCCCTGAACAGCATTGCCAGCCTGGTGCACAAGGACCCCGACAAAGCCGAAGAAATGACGCTCCTGCTGTCGAAGTTATTCCGGTATTCGACCGGCCGCGACGGCGACCTGTTCTCGTCCATTGCCGACGAACTCGAAATGGTCCGCACGTATTTGCAGGTCGAGCAGGTACGTTTTGGCGAGCGCCTGTCGTTCAGCGTATCGATTTCCAACCCGGCCCTGAATGAGCTGCGGCTGCCGCAGTTTCTGTTGCAGCCCATCGTAGAGAACGCCATCAAGCACGGAATTGCCAAGCGTGCCGACTCCGGCCGGATCGATGTCCGGATTTACGAACAGGATGGCTACCTGCATCTCTGCGTCCACGACAATGGCCCCGACTTTGCCGATACGATGAGCGGGGGCTACGGTCTGCGCAGCATTCAGGACAAGCTCAAACTGCTCTACGGCGACGACGCTCAGGTCGAGCTTCAGAATAAACCGCTGAAACAGGTGCTGCTGACGATCCGGATGAGTCGCCTGCAACAGATTCCGTTCCCAACGTCTGCCACTCACCATTAATGCAACGTTTTTACCATGACACTTCCGCTCAGAACCATTCTAATCGACGACGAAGCACTGGCCATCAGCCGGCTTCGGCGGCTGCTCGATAAGCACCAGGATACATTTGCGGTGATCGGCGACGCGGCCAACGGAGCCGAAGGGCTGACGCTGATCACCGAACAGCAACCCGACGTCATTTTTCTGGATATTGAAATGCCCCTGCTCAACGGATTCGAGATGCTCGGCCGCCTGACCGACGTACCGATGGTCGTTTTTGCAACCGCCTACGATCAGTACGCCATCCGCGCCTTTGAGGAAAACTCGGTGGATTACCTGCTGAAACCCATCGAAGCCGACCGACTGGCCCGGACGGCGCAGAAAATCCGGGCGCTGGTTGAACGGAACGAAACCGCTACGGCCACGAACCCGATGACGGAGAACGTTATGCGTTTGCTGGCCCAGATGCAGCCTAAAAAAGAGATTTACTCGATCTCCGTCAAAACCGGCGAGAAAATCAAGCTGATTCCGCTGTCGGACATCGCTTACTTCGAAGCCGAAGACAAGTACGTTTTTCTGTCGACGGTCGATGGCCAGAAATTTCTGACGACGTATACCATCACGACCCTGGCCGAGAAGTTACCCGATACGTTCGTGCGCGTCAGCCGGTCGGTCCTGGTGAATCGGCTCAAAATCGCGGAGGTTCACCGTCATTTCGACGGTAAGTTCCTGCTGGCTTTAACTGATAAGAAAGCGACAAAACTCACCACCGGCTCCACCTACAGCGAATCCATCCGACAAATGCTGGAACTGTAAACACCAAGGGTATGAAAGCTTCAACCGAACGCAAACTCATCCGCTGGTTCCACATGCTGGCGAGTGTTCCCATCCTGGGATTCATCTATGGCCCCGTAGCCAGCATCCCGGAAGCCGCTTTTATGACCCGCGTCGTCATCCTGCCGGCAGTCGTACTGTCGGGGCTCTGGTTATGGCTGGGCCACTACGTTCGGCGGTGGAACCGGACCGCATCGACTTGGCGGACAGCGTCATAAAACGGCATCGTGTAGCGCACAGGACGTAGGGCTGTTCGTGTATTTTATACCCGCCAACCGTACGTCCTGTGCGATTTCTGATTTACTTACGGCGCATTTTACCCATCTGCTGCCATGTTCGTTTTCCGACTGCTCCTGACTGCGCTGTCAGTAGTCCTGCTTTCCTCTTCCGGCAACGCCCAGTCGCCGGCCGCTGCCGCCGATTCACTGGTTGTCCGTCAAAACTACACGAAACTGGACCGCCAGATTCCGATGCGCGACGGTACAAAGCTCTACACCGTTATCTACGTACCGACCGATGCCAGCCCCGCCAACCGTTATCCATTCCTGATGGAGCGGACGCCCTACTCAGCCGGACCGTACGGTGAAACCAATTACCCGAAAACCGGCCCCGGACCCAGCAAAGCCTTATCGCAGGAGAAGTACATATTCGTATTTCAGGATGTGCGTGGCCGCTACATGAGCGAGGGCAACTTTGAGGAAATGACGCCCAGCCTCGACCGGACGAAACCTACCGCTTCGGTGGGCAAGGCAAAAAAGTCGGCCCTTAAAACCAACGTACCAACGGCCACCGACGAGAGCAATGATACGTACGACACCATTGAGTGGCTGCTCAAAAACATACCGAACAACAACGGCCGCGTTGGACTGATCGGCATTTCCTACCCCGGTTTCTATGCGTCGGCGGCTTTACCCGGTGCCCATCCGGCGCTGAAGGCCGTGTCGCCCCAGGCACCCGTAACGGACGAATTCATCGGCGACGACGCGCGGCACAACGGCGCATTCTTCCTGCTCGATAATTTTTCGTTCATGAATTATTTCGACACACCCCGCAAAGGGCCAGTTGCCGACTATGAACCCATGTTTACCTGGCGCCCGAAGGATGCGTACCAGTTCTTTCTGGACTTAGGGCCGATCAAGCATGCCAACGATCCCCAGTACTTCAATAACAAGGCAAAAATCTGGAATGAGTACCTGCAACACGACACGTACGACGCGTACTGGAAAAGCCGAAACATCCGGCCTCATCTGAAAGCGACCCAACCGGGATCGCAACTACCCGCTACGCTGGTGGTAGGCGGCTGGTACGATGCGGAGGATCTGTTCGGGGCGCTACGGACGTACGAGGCCATCGAGAAACAGAACCCCGGCACCAACAACCGGCTGGTCATGGGTCCCTGGACACACGGTGCCTGGGCGCGCGATGACTGGAGCCTGTTTGGACCGTTCGCCTTTGGGCAAAACACAGCCAATTACTACCGCGATACGTTTGAAACGCCCTTCTTTGCCTACCACCTCAAAGGCAAAGGCTCGTTTACGGCACCGGAGGCCGCCATGTTCGATACGGGCACGAACGAGTGGAAATCATTTGACACCTGGCCGGCCAAAACCACCACTACCCAGGCTCTTTTTCTGGCTCCTCAGGGACAGCTGACAACCACCGCCCCAACCGCGGGCGAGTCGTTCGATGAATACGTCAGCGACCCGGCCAAACCAGTGCCGTACACCGACGGTATCTACGCCCGGCGCAATAACCAGTACATGATCGAAGATCAACGCTTTGCGGCTCGCCGACCGGATGTCGTCACGTTTGTCAGTGAACCGTTCGCCGACGACCTGGTGCTGGCCGGCCCGATCAGCGCTAACCTGTTCGTGTCGACAACCGGTACCGACGCCGATTTCATCGTTAAAATCATCGACGTATTGCCGGACAACACACCCAACCCGGCCGAAAACCCCAAAGGACTGACAATGGGTGGGTACCAACGGCTGGTTCGGGCGGAAGTGCTGCGCGGTAAATTCCGCAACTCACTCGAACAACCGGAGCCGTTCAAACCGGGCCAGATAGCCGAAGTTCGCGTTCCGCTGAATGATGCCCTGCACACGTTCCGAAAAGGGCACCGGCTTATGGTACAGGTGCAGCACACGTGGTTTCCGCTGGTGGACCGGAATCCGCAGAAATTTCTGGACATCAGTACGGCCAATGCATCCGATTTTCAGAAGGCTATCATGCGGTTGTATCATGACGCAGCCCACCCGTCGAAAATTGAGTTAACTACGCAAAACAAATAAGCCTCTTAACATTGACGTAACATTGAGGTTTCTATAAATGTGTTGAGTCTACGAATTTTATGTAGTCAAATAACTGACTATCAACACACTGATACTTTCTTCTGTTCTTCGTTTGCTTGCTTTAAAGATCGGCCAAAAATTAATATTAACATCTGCTTAACATTGTGTTAATATTTTGGTAATATTACAGTAATATAAGTCTGTGCGACTCGAGTGAGGGACTCAGGCAAGTAGGTACGGTTCTTTTAAACACAAATGAAGTCATGAAAAAGTCCCTTTTTCTCTTTACGCTGGTAGGCTTCCTGGCGGTGCAAGCCTACGCTACGCCTACCAATGATCGCAAAACGAAAGCCCCTAAAAATACCTGGGAGCAGCAGTTAGCCAAATACATTCATTACCCTGATGTGCTCCGGCAAACCAAAAGGGGCGGGATTGTGATGATCCAGTTCCGGGTAAATGCCGACAATGAGCTGTGTCAGGTCGAAGTTTTCAGTCAGAATGAACAACTCAATACGGGGCTGATCCAGCAGCTGACCGGTAAGAAAGTTATGGTTGCCGCTAACCCGGGCGAGTTGTACACCGTTCGGCTACGTTTCCAGCCGGAATAGTCAATAAGCTGTTTCTAGGATCATAAGCGTTGTTATATCTGGTTGCAGTGTGCACAAAACCCTGTTCAGGCTTGTCCTGACAGGGTTTTTGTCTTTCCAGGGCACGTGAACCAACCCGGCGGTTTTCATTGAGCCGGAAATTGTACAAACATTCCGGGCAAACGAGCAGTTAGCCGAATCATCTATGAAGCCATCCGTTACTGCTCACCCCATTTCGCTTGTCTGGCTCCGGCGCGATCTACGATTACATGATAATGCCGCGTTGTATTACGCCCTGAAAAGTGGCCGGCCTGTACTGCCCGTTTTTGTGTACGACCGGCTGATTCTCGATCAGCTGGAGGATCGCGATGACCGCCGGGTTGAATTCATCCACCGGGAAATTCAGACGTTGCAGGATCAGCTCAACGAAATGGGATCCACGATCATTGCCCGTTACGGACGGCCCATCGACGTCCTCAAACAGATCGTCGAGGAGTTTACGGTTGCCGATGTCTACACCAATTATGACTACGAGGTATACGCCAAAGAACGCGACGCCGTGGTCAAAGCCATGCTGGCCGAACAGGGTATCGGCTTCCATACCTTCAAGGACCAGGTCATCTTTGACCGCGACGAGGTGCTGACCGGTGGAGGTAAGCCCTACACCGTTTTTACGCCGTATAGCCGCAACTGGATCGGTAAGCTGAACGACTTCTACGTCAAATCGTACCCCACAGAAACGTACTTCGCCAACTTCGCGAAAACGGCCGACCTGGGCGATCATGACTACACAATACCAACGCTGGCCGACATGAATTTCCGGCCGAAGGGCGAATCGTATCCGGTTCCGACGGTCAACGACGACCTGCTGCGGACGTACGAAGAGACGCGCAACTACCCAGCCCAGGCGGGTACCAGCGAACTGGGCATACACCTGCGCTTTGGCACGATCAGCATTCGCGATCTGGTACGTCAGGCGCAGGCCACCAGCGAACGCTTCCTGACCGAACTGGCCTGGCGCGATTTTTATTTCCAGATACTGGATCACTTCCCGCACGTTGAGAAACACGCATTCCGGCGCGAGTACGAAGATATTCCTTTCCTGAATCGCCCCGACGACATAGAACGCTGGCAGAACGGCGAAACCGGCTACCCAATCGTTGACGCCGGCATGCGGCAGCTCAACGAAACCGGCTGGATGCACAACCGCGTCCGGCTGGTCGTGGCCAGTTTCTGCGTCAAGCACCTGCTCATCGACTGGCGGATCGGCGAAGCGTATTTCGCCCGGAAGCTGCGCGACTACGACCTGGCCGCCAACAACGGCAACTGGCAGTGGATTGCCGGAACGGGCAACGATGCCGCGCCTTACTTCCGGGTGTTCAATCCGGCGGAGCAAGCCCGGAAATTTGACCCAAAAGGCGAATACATCCGGCGGTGGGTGCCCGAATTCGACTCATTGCGGTATTCCCAACCCATCGTCGATCACCCGATGGCCCGCCAACGCGCCATCGAGACGTACAAGAAAGCCCTCAATCGCTGAGGGCTTACGGGTCACCCGGGCCCGTATACGCTACACTCAAAACGGCTCCGGTGGCCTGATTTTCCAACCTTCTTTGTACCTTACGGGTCCTGATTCAGCGTCCTGTTCGTCAACGGTATGAAGTACCTCTTCCCTTTTCTTTTCCTTTTGGCGGTGATCGGCGTACCCCGTGCCTTCGCTCAGCAACGTCTGCAACTGACCATTACCGTACGCGATGCGGCTACGCAAAAGCCGATTCCCAACGCCAGTGTGTTAGTGGCCGAAACGAACGCCGGCGCGCAGGGCGACAGCCTGGGGGTTGTCCGACTGACTCAGCCACCCGGTATACTGACCCTGTACATTTCGGCGGTGGGCTATTTTCGAATCCGCGAAAGCGTTACGCTCAACCGCCCTTCAACCCTTGATTTCTCCCTCAAACCCCGTTCGGTCGATCTCGACGAAGTGGATGTGCGGGCGCAGCGGGAAGACCGCAACATCACCGATGTCCGTATGGGGCAGATCCAGCTCAGCATACCCCAGTTGAAGCGGATGCCGGTGGTACTGGGCGAACCGGATATTCTGAAAGCGCTGGTGCTGCAGGCGGGCGTCACTACCGCCGGCGAAGGAGCCGGCGGCTTCAACGTTCGGGGGGGACGCGCCGACCAGAATCTGGTTCTGCTAGACGGTGCCCCGCTGTTCAACACCTCGCACCTGCTGGGCTTTTATACCAACGTTAGCTCCGACGTGGTGCAGGATGTAAGCCTGAACAAGGGCGCCTTCTCGGCCCAGTATGGTGGCCGGGTATCATCGCTGCTGCTGATGAGCACCCGTAGTGGCGGAACGGACCGCTGGCGGGTGTCGGGCGGAATTAGCCCGGTCAGCGGCCGGGTTGTTGTCGATGGCCCGATCAGTTCTAAGATCACGCTGCTGGCGGGTGGCCGGATCGCCTTCCCGACCTATATCCTTCGGGCATTCCCGGCGCCAAGCGTTAGAAACAGTCGGGCCTTTTTCTACGACGGTAATCTTAAGCTCACGTTTACGCCCAGCCCGCAGCAAACCATTGCGTTGTCGGCCTACCGCAGCGAAGACAGCTTTCAGTTTCCCGGCGATACGCTCTACGGCTGGCAATCGAACGTAGTGACGGGGCGCTGGAGCTACCTGGTTCAACCCAACCTGCAGGTCAGCCTTCTGGGCCTGTATAGTGGCTACCGGCTCCGGGTCGACGGCGTAACCCCCGGCCTCACGTTCCGGTTTGGCTCCTCGATTGACCAGCGCGAAGGGAAAGCCGACGTGACCTACACCCTGAATCAGAAGCACAAACTTCAGGCGGGGGTAAACGCCATTTTGTATCAGGTGCAAACAGGAGAAGTAACGCCGACGGGTGATCAGTCGAGCATCAACCCGCAACGGATTGCGCCGGAGCACGGACGTGAAGGCGGCATCTACGTCAACACCGAATGGGAGCTGACGCCCAGCGTAACCCTACAGGCCGGCCTGCGGTACTCGGTGTATGCGTTCACGGGTCCACGAACCGTGTACAGCTACGCGGGCGACGTACCGCGCTCACCCGAAACCCGTACCGATTCCAGCCGTTTCAGTCGCAGCCAGACCATTCAGACCTACGGCGGCCTGGAGCCAAGGCTGGGTCTGCGGGTGCAGCTAGCTGCCCACACCGCTCTGAAAGCCAGCCTGAGCCGCACACGGCAGTATATCAACCTGGTTTCAAACACTACGGCGATCACCCCCCTCGACTTCTGGAAGCTGAGCGACAGCTACGTGCCACCGCAGATAGCCGATCAGGTATCGGTGGGGCTTTTCCAGAATCTGCGCGACAATGCTATTGAACTGAGTCTGGAAGCGTACTATAAGAAACTGCAGAATCAGATTGAATACCGCTACGGGGCCAACCTGATCCTGAACCCGACGCTGGAAACGGATCTGCTGCGAGCCGAAGGGCGCGCCTACGGCATAGAAGCCGGCATCAGCAAAAACCAGGGCCGCCTGACGGGCCAGTTCAACTACACGTACGCCCGGTCGCTGATTGCCACCCGAACGCCCTTTACCGAACTTCAGATCAATGGCGGAGCCTATTATCCATCCTACATTGACCGGCCGCATACGTTAAACCTGCAGACCCGCTGGCTGCTGCCGCACAACTGGTCATTCAGCACCAATTTCGTGTATTATACCGGCATTCCGGCCACCTATCCCGATGGCCGCTATACGTATGATGGCGAACCCGTTCAGGACTATTCGCGCCGGAATGCCGACCGGGTTCCCGACTACCACCGACTCGACGTAGCGTTCTCAAAAGACACGCGCTTCAACAAAACCCAGCGCCGATACGGTATCTGGACGCTTGGTCTTTACAACGTGTACGCCCGCAGGAATCCATACTCAATCTATTTCACCCGGACCAATCAGCGCACCCAGGCTTACCGACTGTCTGTATTTGGTACCCTGATACCGTCCATTGCTTACAATTTTTACTTTTGAACGATGCTCCGCTCCGTTGTTTTTTCCTTACTGCTGATCAGTGGGCTCAGCGCCTGCATCGACCCGATTAGTCTCCCCATCCGAAACGAAGACGCGCGTCTGGTTGTCGATGGGCAGATTACCAATGAGGCCCCACCCTACACCGTCCGGCTGACGTACACCACCGGGTTTACGGGCAGCAATACCGTCGACGCCCCGGTACTGCGGGCGGTCGTGTCGCTCAGCGACGATGCCGGCCGAAGCACGACCTTTCAGGAACGCGGCCCGGGCGAGTACGAAACTATTGATCCTGCCTTTCGGGGCGAAGTGGGCCGGAGCTACTCGCTGACGGTTCGGCTCAACGACGGCACCACCTACGTATCGCAACCTGAACGGATGCCCGACGTACCGACGATCGACAGCATTTCGGTGGATGTGGTCAGTGCGCTCAGCAACATGGCAACGCCCTACCGGCTTGCGTATTCCGTGACGACGAGCGATCCGGCTACCGAACGAAACTATTACCGGTGGACGGCTTTTGGCTATACCAATCGCCTGTCGACGGGTGTGCCCTGCAGTCTGGGCAGCCCGGCGCGCTGCAATAACCGCTGTTGGACACCCGTATTCACCGATCAGTTGAATGTTTTCGCGGACGATGCCATCAACGGCAACCCAATCCGAAAGCGGGAAGTCCTGCAGATACCCATTTACACCATCGGGCCGCAGTTGGTAGAAGTGCAGCAGTACGGCCTGACGCAGGCCAACTACCAGTTCTGGAAAGCCTATGAAGATCAAAGCACCCGAACCGGCAGCATATTCGATCCGCTGCCGGCGCCAATCACCGGCAACCTGATCAACGTCAACGATCCAGCCGACCGGGCGCGGGGTTATTTTGCCGTTACGTCTATCACCCGCAAGCGCATCCGGGCGCAGGAATACAACGCCCAGCGGTACCCGGGCTTACTGAGTTTTATCAGCGGCATTATTCTTCCCGAGGGGGATTGTCGGCAGTTTTACGGTCCGGTACCGATCATTGAACCGGAGGGCTGGCGGTGAGTACGTATCAACTGATTTTCCACTGCACCACCCAACCGATTTTTACGACCTTTGGCCTGGGCACTCCTGCCAGGCCCGTGGCCGGATTCATGGCCAGCAACGATAAAGGAATCACCGTTTTGGTGTCAGCCGAAATGGCTTTGGTAGCCCGCAGAAACACCATGCCGTTCGCGTCGATGTCGTCCACAACGGCGTAGAGAGCATCCCCGGCTTTTAATTCATCGTCGCCAATCTGAACGTTTTCGGTCAGCACAAACGTCCAGCTCTGGCCTGTTTTCAAAGCGCCGGGTTTAACCAGTTTCGCGGCTACATCACCTACAAACAGGGGTGCTGCAGGGCTATCTTTAAGCAGTTCGGTCAGTACGCTGTCCATGAGTACGGCTTCCCCCCGGCTGGCAGCCAGCGGATTTGTCGGCGCCCGGTCAATGGGAACACCCACCGGCTCGGGTTCATTATCGTTGAGCCAGCCCATGCGCCGGGCCTGCTCGCGTTCGCGCTCGTAAGGATTGTCGTAAAACGCCTGCCGATCCACCCCGTAGATGGGATTGGTGAAGAGCTCCTTCATGGCCAGAATCCGGTAGAGGTAGTAGCCGGTTTCTTCATTCATGGCCATTGAATAGTAGTCGCGATTCCCCGTCCGCACCACCTTCCGCTGCACCATACCAACGCCCCCGTTATAAGCAGCCGCCACCAGGGTCCATGACCCCAGTTTCTGGTACAGGAATCGCAGGTATCGGCAGGCGGCTTCGGTCGACTTACGAAGATCCATGCGTTCGTCTTTACCGGGGGCAATGGACAAACCCATGTCGCGGGCGGTTTCGTCCATAAACTGCCAGTAACCAACCGCCCCGGCCACCGAAACCGCATCGGCCTTCCAGGCACTTTCTATTAGCGGCAGGTATTTGAAATCGTTCGGAATGTGGTGTTTGCTCAGAATAGGCTCAATAACCGCAAAAAACGGGGCCGAACGGGCTTTGAGACCACTGATATGGCGCACATAACCCGAGTTACCGGCCAGCGCAAAAGCCAGCTTGGCCGACACATCACCCTGCTGAGTCGGTACCATTTCCCCACAAAAATGCAGACGGCCATTGCCGGTAGCGATATGAGGCTGCGCTACCGCCATCCTTCGCGAAGACTTGCCGGGTGATTTTCGAGTGGAGGTCTGCCCCATCACGACCTGAGCGGCCAATGCATGACCAGCCAGTAGTAATGCAGCTAATTTAACGGATACCTTCAAAACTGTTGTCGTTGGTTAAGCCTATAGACAACTACCAAAGCCCGGGGTTTAGTTCATAAGCTGAGTGATTGGCAGTCAGGTCAGACGTACCGTACAGACTCAACTGCCCCACCCATACTTACAAGACTTTCCACGTCAATATCCAACCAGCCTTGATCTGGTCAACGTCGGTTAGTTTAATCCCAATCCGGCCCGTCGATGCATCTACAGCCGCCAGCGCCAGGCTGTACGTCTGCTTTTCGCCCGCCGAATAAAGCCGATCGGCCCGCAAAAACACCTTACCAGTTTTAGAGTCAACATCCTCAACAGTAGCATAAAGGATGTCACCGGCTTCAACCGCTTTGCCATCCGTCATGCCGTCGCGGGTCAGGTGAAACACCCAGACCTGCCCGCGCTGTAGTCCGGCCGCCTGCGCAAGCCTGGCTTTGATACCCCCCCGGAACACGTCGGCTGCGTTGGGCAGGGGAATGTCCGCCGGCTCTTCGACCCCTCCCGATTCACGACTGCCGGAACGTACCGCCACTTCGACCGCTTCGTCGACAAATCGTTCGGGTAGCAGTATATCCTCCCCGGATGCGTCGGATTCTGGTGAGACAGGGCGGCTCAGACTGGCTAATACCCGGTCGGAAATCAGGCCCTTGTAGGAGTGGTGATTGGAAAACAATTCCTTGAACGCCAGGATTCGGTAGAGATATTTCCCCGTTTCGGCGCTAAGCCGGAGGTAGTAGTAATCGCGTTGCTGCTGCCGGCGAATGTTGCCCAGCAAAGCGCCCAGCCCGTTGTTATACGCGGCTGCGGCCAGGGTCCATGACCCTAAACGGGAGTACAGATAGTTCAGATACCGGCAGGCGGCTTCGGTCGATTTAACCAGGTCCCGCCGTTCGTCGTGACCGCCCCCGACCCGCAGGCCCAGCTCGCGGGCCGTAGCGGGCATAAACTGCCAGTAACCGGCGGCTCCGCTCGGCGACACGGCATAACCCCGTAGGGCACTTTCGACCAGCGGCAGGTATTTAAAATCGAGAGGTACGTTGTGCTGAGCCAGAATTGGTTCAATAACCGGAAAGAACGTAGCAGCCCGTTGCCGGATTTGATAGAGCAGCTGTTGATGAGCACTATTGCTGACCAATGCCTTAACGAGGTGCCGCGCCACTTTCTCTTCGTGTAGCGGCACCGACTCCCCGCAAAAATAAACGGGCGGTAAGGCTACTGGTGTTACCGGATCAACCGTGAGAAGCCCGGTACTCTTAGAAGCATATAGCGTTTCATATGAACAATTTAAAGGCTCACACGTAGCCGGAAAACTATTCGATACAACCAATCCGGTTGCCATCGACAGGCAGGCCAACCAATTCATCAATAACGGAACAAGTTAGGTAGGTACTTTCCAGTTAGACGAATTTACAAGTCTACCGTTACACTATACCAATCTTGTCACCATAATTAATGTACTTTTAACAAGACACAGCTTACCCATCGCTACGCCCGAGTGCAGCGATGGGTAAGCTGTGTTTGCAAGAAAATACAGGTAACTAGATCCAATCCCAGAAATGAAGCGGGCGGTGTCCTTCGCCCTTACGAAGCTGCAGGAACCGGGGGCGCCGGAACCGGAGCACCATCATGGCCATTAATTTGGTGATAGGCAGCGCAGCATGTTGCTCGGTGATACCAGCATTTTTCTGATTGAACAGCCTGGAAACAGAAGCCAGCCACTGCTGGGTATCCGAAGGAGCTTTGGTCAGCGATTTGTTCGGACGAGGGCCCCAGGTTGGATCAGTGGGCTCGTCGTCGACAAGTTGAACCGTGGGAGCGTCTTTGATTTTAGGCGTTAGCGCCAAGGGCTTACTCCACTTTGGCAGCGGTTTGGTCAGCTGGGCCACTGTGTTTTGTGACAACAGCAGGGCATATTGCCGCGGGTTACTCAATAACTCCTTGTAGGCTAGCACCCGAAACAGGTAGTGACTAGTTTCGCGGTGCAGGCGCAATCGGTAGTAGTTTGAGTGTCCCTGCTGTTCGATCTTGTTCTGAATCCGGGTAATGCCCCCGTTGTAGGCAGCCGCTACCAGCGTCCACGAACCTAAAGCGGCATAGAGCTGGTGCAGGTACCGGCAAACGGCTACCGTCGCTTTTTGCAAATCATACCGCTCATCGACCGTACCATTTACTTTAAGCCCCAGTTCGCGGGCGGTTTCGGGCATGAGCTGCCAATAGCCCGATGCCCCTTTCGGCGAAACGCAATCATTGACCAGCGCACTTTCGGCCAGCGGCAGGAACCGGAAGTCGCGGGGAATACGGTATTTCCGGAGAATCGGATCGATGATGGGAAAGAAATCAGCCGCCCGTTTCCGCAGGTCAACCAGACACTCGGGCTGTGCGCCGTACGTACGGAGCGTCTGGACCCAACGACGGGCCACACGGGGCTGATCAACGGGCACTTCTTCCCCGCAAAAATAGATTGGGAACACCCGTTTCGAAGAATCCACGACCAGTAGCGCAGGGCTATTTAATCCATTTGACAGGGGGCTCGTCCGACCCGTATCGGCCACCATTTTGGTTGGCCCGGCCACCGGTTTGATGGCAGCCATCAGCAAGGAAAAACCTACTTCTTTAATCAAAACAGAGGTATTTGTTGTGGTACATAGGACAACAAAGCCCGTTAGTTGGAACGGGCTCGTTGTTAATCAGTTTACGAATATACCTGACAATCTGGTACATACCAAATTAAAATCCTATGAATTATCCAATGGTACCCCTCTGAATGGTATTTTTCACAGTTGAAGTAGCCCGGCAACCAGGGTGAGTTTACTATAGTCGTAACGCCCACCGAGATAGTCGAACAAGGGTTTCAGCCGACCTTCTTCCATCCCTACTACCGCGATGGCCCGCTCAATTTCAGTCCGCTCAAAGGGGCTCACCAGCGACGCAATATCGATGTCGTAACCGGCTTTCGCGAGCTGTACCAGATGCCCGGCAATTGAGCCTGCTGTGAGCTGTCGTTCGGCGGCAATTTCGTCGATAGTCATTCCCTGGTTGTAGAGATTAAGGGTAACGAGCTGCGTACCGCCTTTGGGTTTTTCGCCGGCGTTCACCCGGCCCCGAACGTACCCGACAATCTCGTCGAGGAACTGCTTACCGAACAGTTGCAGCTTCCGTTCGCCTACCCCGCTCACATTCCGCAGGGCATCCGGCGTGGTTGGCCGCTGCCGGGCCATGTCTTCGAGCGTCGTGTCGGTGAAAATGACGTATGGCGGTACGTTATGCTCATCGGCCAGTTTTTTCCGCAGTGCCCGAAGCCGCTCGAACAGGTCGTCGCGCTGGGTTTCGGTCTTCGTTTTTACTTTTTCGACCACCGGCTTCGGTGCATCGTCCGGACGTACCAGATCGATCTTACGTCCGCTGAAGAGCACCTGATCGGCCAGAATACCTCTGCGCAGCGCATAATGCTGGTCGTAAGCAATTTCAATAACGCCGATGTTGATGAGCTGATGGATATAGTTTCGCCATTCTTCGAACCGCAGGTCGCGACCGGCGCCGTAGGTTTTGACCTGGTCGTAGCCCCCCTGCAACACGGCCTGACTGCGCGAACCCCGCAGAATATCGATCAGCAGGTTCATCGGCACCCGTTCGCCGGTCCGGACAATGGCCGACAGGGCTTTCTGGGCCAGGATTGTCCCGTCGAATGTAACGCGGGGGTCGCGGCAGACGTCGCAGTTGCCGCAGGGTTCGGGCAGGTCTTCAGAGAAGTAGCTAAGCAGAATCTGCCGGCGGCAGGTGTGCGCATCGGCGTATTGCTGCATTCGCTCCAGCTTGGCCAGTTGCAGACCCAGGTTGGCCGGCGCCGATTCGGAAAGCATATCCTTGTACGTCGCTACGTCGGCGAAGCTGTAGAACAGCACCGTCTGCGCTTCGGCGCCGTCGCGGCCCGCCCGCCCAATCTCCTGGTAGAAACTCTCGATGTTCTTGGGCATGTTGTAATGAATTACCCAGCGAACGTTCGATTTATCGATACCCATCCCGAAGGCAATGGTCGCGCACATGATCCGCACATCGTCGCGCAGGAAGGCCTCCTGGGTCTTTGCCCGATCGTCGGGGTCCATTTTGGCGTGGTAAAAAGCGGCTTTGAAACCTTTCTCCTGCAGCTTGGCCGCCAGCGATTCGGTCGATTTGCGACTCAGGCAGTAGATGATTCCGGACGTATCGGGTTTCTGTTGCAGTAACTTGATGATCTGCGGCAGCCGGTTTGTACCGGGCAGCACCTTCAGGCTTAGGTTCGGGCGGTTAAACGACGCAATGAATACCGCCGGATCGTTCATGCCAAGCCGCTGGGCAATGTCGTTGCGGGTCAGCTTATCGGCGGTAGCCGTCAGGGCGACGGTCGGTACGGTCGGGAAGTGCTCTTTCAGTACGTGCAGTTGGGTATATTCCGGCCGGAAATCGTGCCCCCACGACGAAATACAGTGGGCCTCGTCGATGGCGAACAGCGAAATGGTTATGCGCTTGAGAAACACAAAAAACGACTCCGTCAGCAGTTTTTCGGGGGATACGTACAGCAGCTTGATCTTTCCCTTTACGCAGTTGTCTTCAATATCGCGCTGCTCCTTCCCGGATTGGGTGCTGTTGTAATAAGCCGCCGAAATACCGTTCATGTGCAGGGCTTCGACCTGGTCTTTCATGAGCGCGATCAGGGGCGACACAACCACGCAGACACCCGGCATCATCAGGGCCGGAATCTGAAAACAGACCGATTTGCCACCACCCGTCGGCATCAGGACCAGCGTATCGCGCCCGCTCAGCACCGACCGAACAATGTCTTCCTGCATGGGCCGGAAGCGGTCGTAGCCGTAGTAGCGTTTGAGGTAATCGGCAGGTTCGCGCAGGGATGCCTGATCGGCAGTAAAGAGATCGGTAGTCGTCATTTCGGCAACAGAATTATACCAAATATACACAAAATTTTCGGGCACCCGCTACGTATCAGGACGCGGGACATCAGCCAACCGACACAACAGTCCGAACCGGGTTTTTGTCCCGATTGGTAGGGTATAATCCGTTCAGGCGATACCCTCAACCAACGCAGTTTAACCTGTTTACCGGAACCACCCTGCAATTAACCTACATGGTAGCCAGCTTTTACCGGCAAACCCTGCCCCTTCGCCTTCATTCGTCACCCGCACGAATTCTGAGGGAATATATTTGCTTCATAAACCGACCAACATTCATGATTCACCCAGACACTTACGTTCAGCCTACGCCCAAAGGCCTCGGACTTTTTGCGAAGAAACGCTTCCTACGTGGCGAAATCCTCTGGATCATTGACGATATTGACCTGAAGATGCCGCTCCTGACCCATCAGGCGCTTGATCCTCTCCAACAGCAGAAGCTAAACATCTACTGCTACCTCGATTACCAGCACCGGGTCATCGTTCCCTGGGACGAAGGTAAATACGTTAACCACTCGTGCGCACCCAATTCAACGGGGCTGCTGGAGTACGACAACATCAGCATTGCCCTCCGCACCATTGAGCCGGGAGAGGAAATAGTTGAAGATTATTATTGCTACTACGGCCATTTCGAGACGTTCACCTGCAAATGCGGAGCCCCCAATTGCCGCGGTACTATCGACCAGGTTGACTCCTACCGCCCTGATCTGCGGTTGCATCTGGACGACATCGCACCCGACATGATGAAGCTCGACCAGCCCTTGCTGGCTATTCAATCAGCCGAGAACACAGCTTTTTTAACACTACTGCAACGGTACTCTATTCCGGTTTAGGCGTATGGCACTTCGTTACAAATGGCTCCTCCTGCTGGTCGCCCTGGAGCTGATTTCGCTACTGGCCGATTACCTGATCAAAAAAGCGTCGCTTCAACCAGGCCTTTCGGGATGGAAGGCCCTGCTGCTGGGCGGAATCGTATACGGCAGTACGGCCCTGGGTTGGTTTTACATGATGCGGTCCTACAAGCTGTTCACGATTGGCGCCCTGCATTCGGTCGGGGTTATTGCGCTCAGCGTATTGTTGAGCCTGATTGTGTTCAAAGAGAAAATGTCGGTGGGTGAGTTCGTCGGCCTGGGGCTAGGCCTGGCTTCTATTGGGTTATTGCTGCGTTTTCAGGAATAAGGCTGCCTCCTAAAAGACCTGTGTATGAAAGGATAAGCTCTCCGTGGTCCTGAGCTGGCCAACAAACCTCAAATCAGGCCGGGTAGGAAACGACAAACCGCTTGTTTCATTAGTTGTTTACTAACCAGGACGACCCATGAAAAAGAGGGCTTTCGCGTTATCATTCCCTCTCCTCGTACTTATAGCGGTTCTGCTTACGTTGAAGCACGAGCCTGACAGGCCAATCAACGTAGCTGCCCCACGGCCCAACATCATTCTGATCATGGCCGACGACCTGGGTTTTTCGGATTTGGGCTGCTACGGCGGTGAAATCCGTACTCCCAACCTCGATTACCTGGCCAACAATGGCATTCGGTACACGCAGTTTTACAATACGTCGCGGTGCTGCCCCACCCGGGCGTCGCTGCTGACCGGCCTGTACAACCAGCAGGCCGGGATTGGCAAGATGACCGAGGCCGAGGATACGCCCGGCTACCGCGGCCACTTGACCGATAATGCCGTTACGTTGGCCGAGGTGCTCAAATCGGCCGGCTACCAGACGGGAATGACGGGTAAGTGGCACGTCTCCAACACCATCGTGCAGAAAGACCCGAACCAGCAACTCGACTGGCTGAATCATAAAAAGGACTTCGGCGCTTTTTCACCTATCGATCAATATCCCACCAGCCGGGGGTTTGATCGGTATTTCGGCAACATCTGGGGCGTTGTCGACTTTTTTGATCCGTTTAGCCTGGTCAGCGGGACAAAGCCCGTAAAGCAGGTCCCGAAGAATTACTACCACACTGATGCCATCAGTGACACAACCGTGGCTTACGTCAGAGCTTTTGCGAACGCGTCGGCACCGTTTTTCCTGTACGTAGCCCATACCGCTCCGCACTGGCCGCTGATGGCGCTGCCCGAAGATATTGCCAAGTACGAAAACACCTACAAACCCGGCTGGGACGCCATCCGCAAAGCCCGGTACGACAAACAGGTGAAACTGGGCCTGATCGATCCGGCGAAAACCAAACTCTCCGAACGCTGGCAAAATGATCAGACATGGGCCAACAATCCGGATAAGGAATGGGACGCCCGGGCCATGGCTGTCCACGCAGCTATGGTCGACCGGATGGATCAGGGGATTGGCCGGCTGATTAAAACCTTACGCGAGACCGGCCAACTGGACAATACGCTGATCGTTTTTCTGTCGGACAATGGGGCCAGCCCTGAAAATTGTGCCGCCTATGGCCCTGGCTTCGACCGGCCTAATCAAACCCGGGATGGACGACCGATTGTGTATGATCTGAAAAAGCAGGTGATGCCGGGGCCGCAAACCTCCTTTGCGTCCATTGGCCAGCGCTGGGCCAATGTCGCCAACACACCGTATCAGTACTGGAAGGCCGAATCGTACGAAGGTGGTATCCATACGCCAATGATCGCGTTTTGGCCCAGGGGTATCAACGCGAAAAAAGGCAGCTTCAGTCCACAGGTCGGGCATGTGATGGACTTTATGCCCACGTTCGTTGAACTGGCCGGTGCCACGTATCCCAGCACCTACAAAGGCTATAGGATCACCCCAACCACCGGCATCAGCTTAGTGCCTTCGTTTCAGGGAAAAAGATCGGCTGAGCACGAGGCCCTGTTCAACGAGCATTTTGGTGCCCGCTACGTTCGTTCGGGCGACTGGAAACTGGTATCATCCAGCCGCGACAGCACCTGGCAGTTGTTTAACGTAACCACCGACAAGACCGAAACACAGGACGTAGCCGCGCGGCACCCCGACAAGGTGGAGCAGTTGGCAAGCCGGTGGCACCGATGGGCCAGCACACATCAGGTGTTCCCGAAGCCGGGCCGAAAACCGTAGCAATCAGGTCAATCCGGCTATGTGAAGCCAATCATTCGGATTAGGGCAGATACGCAACCACTCGTTACGCTCAGACAGGCTGCAAACGCCGGGAAAATCGCCCATCAGCCCCAGCATATCGGTCATGAGCTGAAAGTGCAGGTGCGGAGGCCAGTCGCCATTCTCGGGGAACGGACCAATTTCGCCAATCTTTTCGCCGGCCTTGACTTTTTGCCCCCAAAGCAAGCCATTCAGCGACGACCGGCTCAGGTGCCCGTACAGGCTGTAGAGCGGTCGGTAGTTGACTTCATGCTCCAGAATGATCGTGGGGCCGTAGTCGCCGAAATTCGCGTTATTCTGGAAGCTGTGCACCACGCCGTCCATAAGGGCAAATACCGGTGTGCCGGCTTTGGCCCAGAAGTCGATACCCAGGTGAACGACCCGCGGCTCCACCGACTGCTGAAAGTGTTCGCTACGTCGGTAAATGACCCGGTGTTCGTTGTAGCCGCCAACGCCCACCACGGCCCCGGCCTGGTTGAGTTTACTGAATACGTAGTCGTTGAAAACAGCCGTGTTGGTCAGGTCCAGCGTGGCGAGATCGGGGTTGGTCGCCGAAAAATCGAGAACGAGGTACGGGTCTTTACTGAAATTGAACGGTAACAGCATGGGGCTTCTGAGCATGAAGAGCGCAAGTTACGCAGCCGGCACGTAGCCCTCAAACGGTCGTTAGCTTTGCTTCATCGGTATCCTCAGCTAGTACGATTTCCTTCGTTGGGTCAATAACCAGCCAAAGCAGGCTGCTGCACAGCAGTAGAAAGGCAATCAGAAACAGCGGCAGGTTGTAGTTGCCGGTTGCGTCCACAATCTTCCCAAACAGAATCCCCAGAAAGAACGCGCCGAGCTGTCCGGCCATGTTCATTGCCCCGGATACCGTACCCGACTTACTCCGTCCAATATCCACGCAAACGGCAAACGATACCGGCAAGGTCAGGTCCTTAAACGCCATGCCGAGGGCGAGCAGCAAAGCAGCGGTCTGGTTATTGGTCGCCAGAGCCGCGGCCAGCATAACCACACTCGACACCCCCATGCCAACAATGCCCACTGCCCGCCGACCGGTTTTCAGGCCGTACCGCCTGGCGAGATAATCGCTCGCGTAGCCACCCGTAAAGCAACCAATGGCCCCCAGCACAAACGGCAGCGTAGCAAAAAGCTTCATCTGGTCTTCGCCGAACTGCCGGCCATCCTGCAGGTACGTCGGTAGCCAGCCCGTGAAGAAATACGCCCCGTACATGTAAAAATGAAACATGAGCATCACGGCCCACATATTTCGGCTGCGCAGGATTGCCCGCCACGGAATGGAGTGGCTGTGGGCTTTGAAGCTGCGGGTTGCTTCGATGTAGTCGCGTTCCTCAACCGCAACCCCCGGTTTATCGCGGGGAAAATCCCGGAACCAGACGTACCAGATAGCCGCCCAGATCAGGCCAATTCCGCCCATCACCCAGAACGACGCCCGCCAGCCAAACGCAGCAGCCACCGGCACCACGATCAGGGGCGACAGAGCCCCCCCGATACGCCCGGCGGCCCAGATAAACGACTGCGCCCGACCCGTTTCGACCGCCGGAAACCAGCGTGAAATAACAATGGATGTATTCGGATAAGCGCCCGCTTCGCCGATGCCGAACAGAAATCGGATCAGTACCAGATACGTCAGGTTAGCGGCCGTACCGGTCAGCACCGTAAACGCCGACCACCACGTAACGACCCGGGTCAGTACCCGTCGCGGACCAATGCGGTCGCCTAATGCGCCGGTGGGCACCTCAAAGAGCGCATACGCCAGCGCAAACGCGCTCAGAACGTAGCCGAACTGTTCGTTGGAGAGGTCGAGGTCCTTCTTCATCCGTGGCCCCACCACCGAAATACAGACCCGGTCGAGGTACGTAATGATTGATAAACAAAACAAAAAGGCAAGAACGCGGTAGCGATAACTCATAGAGACCGTCGGGTTAGGGCGAACAGGCCAACAAGATAGCATTTGCCGGTTTTATACCCAATCAGTATATTTACCGTTTCCTTTTTCGTTATTATTCATCAAAATTCTGTCAACAGACGCGTTAATCACCGCCCCGGCGGTTTACACTGAATGGAAGCAACTATCGACAAACCGGTTCGCGGCACCACGGTGCTGGGCCATCCCGCGGGTCTCTTCGTGCTTTTCTTCACCGAGATGTGGGAGCGGTTCAGCTACTACGGCATGCGGGCCATCCTCCTGCTGTTTCTGATCGACAACGTACGCGGAGGCATGGGCTTGTCCGAGCTCGAAGGGGCTGCGATCTATGGCTTATATACCTCATCCGTTTATCTGCTTTCGCTGCCCGGCGGCTGGGTAGCCGATAACCTGCTGGGTCAGCGGAAGTCGATTTTTTACGGTGGTCTGATTATCATGCTCGGGCACATTATCCTGGCCATCCCATCCGGACCGGGCATCTTTTACGCCGGACTTTGCACCGTGGCCCTCGGCACCGGCCTGCTCAAGCCCAATATCAGCAGCATTGTAGGTGAGTTGTACCCGGAAGGGGGCGCCCGGAAGGATGCCGCTTTTTCGATTTTTTACATGGGCATCAACACCGGCTCACTGCTGGGCATTTCGGTGGTTGGCTATCTGGGGCAGAAAGTAGGCTGGCATTACGGCTTTGGTGCAGCGGCCATCGCGATGGCACTCGGAATCGTTACGTTCCGGACGTTTGGGCAGCGGTATCTGGGAGACCTCGGCAACTACGTAGCCCGCCCAGCCGCCGACGCCGGCTCCTCTTCAGGCGGCAATCGTTCTCTGTTGGTGTTTATCGCGGGACTGGTCGTGGTGCTGGCGGCTCTGCAACTAACCGGTGTTCTGGATCTGACCACTGCCCCCGGACTGGCTCAGGCTATGGGCACAATCATTTCGTTGACCGCGCTTGGCTATTTTGTTTACATCCTGGTCGCGGGTGGCCTGGATACTACCGAGAAAAAGCGGGTAGTGGTTCTCTTTGCGTTCTTTTTAGCGGCAGCTGCGTTCTGGGCAGGGAATGAACAGCAGGGTTCTTCGCTGCAAATTTTTGCCGATCGGTATACGCAGTTAAACATATTGGGCTGGCAAATGCCGTCGAGCTGGTTTCAGAACCTCAACCCTGCGTTTATCCTCATCTTCTCACCGGTGCTGGCGGGTCTGTGGATTTTCCTGGCGAATCGCAACATTGATTTTTCCGTTCCGGCCAAGTTTGCCACGAGTCTGCTTCTGCTGGGGCTGGCGTATGTTGTCATGATCTTTGCGTCCGAGATCGCTATAACGGGTGTGCGCACGTCACCGCTGTATCTGACGTTTACGTACTTGTTTTTTACCCTGGGCGAACTGTTTCTGAGTCCGGTTGGCTTAAGTGCGTTCTCTAAACTCTCGCCCAAGCGGTATACCAGCCAATTGATGGGCCTCTGGTTCGTCGGCTCGGCGCTGGGGAACCTGATTGCCAGTCTGTTTGCCGGCGGCTTCGACGAGAGCAACGTAGCAGAAATGCCCAGCCTGTTCCAGAGCGTCGCGGTTTTCAGTCTGGGTTTTGGTGTGTTACTGCTTGTCCTGGTCAAGCCACTACGGAAATGGATGGGGGGGATTCAGTAAGCAGTTACTACGTTACCTGCTCAACCGCTGGCAGGAAGATGCTCAGCATAAACGTTGTTTAACGCCAGTCATTCCGGTGATCATCTACCATGGGCCACGGCGCTGGTTATACCAACCACTCACAAGCAGTATGACAGCCATGGATGTGGCTTTACGACGATACGTTCCGGTATTCGACTACGTGCTAATCGATCTGTCGCTGTTAACCAGCAAACAATGAGATGCCTGTTCAGGAAGTTGAAGCGGTTATTCAGCAGATTCGTAGCGGAGAAGGCCAATGAGCCTCAGCCACCGGCTTTCTTCGCCTTGTATCCTTTTCCGGTGAGCCACGCCAGCACTTTATCGCGGTGGTCGCCCTGAATCAGTATTTCATCGTCTTTTACCGAACCGCCTGTTCCGCAGGCGGTTTTTAGTTGTTTGCCCAAATCGCTCAGGTCACTGGAGCTACCGATGAAACCACGCACGGCCGTCACGACTTTGTTGCCGCCGAGTTTGACCAGCCAGATTTTAAGCGTCTGCTGCGCTGGAGGCAGGGTTTCGGCTTCCGGTTCGTCGTTGGTCTGGTAGTCGAAGTCTGGATCAGTTGAATAAACGACGCCCCCGTTTCGGTTTTTCTTGCTCATAGTTTCTAAAATTAATGACGTAACAGGCCTGCTTCGCTGATCGTTCGACGCAACTCAAAGCTCCTGACCACAGTGCGGACATCGCTTTCGGGAGGGTGTTTTGTGCCCGCGGATTTCTTCCGTAAAACCCGACACCAGAATACTGGTCGGCAACGCGAACAGGGTGATGCCCATTATAGCCGCGAGGCCGCCGACAAACTTGCCGAGTGGGGTGATCGGATGAATGTCGCCGTAGCCAACGGTCGTCATGGCACTCACCCCCCACCACATCGTGGCCGGAATGCTCGAAAACGCCTGTGGCTGGGCCGGATGTTCGATGTAATACACAATGCTCGATATAATAATGAGCATGAACACAACAAACGCCAGGCTCAACAGCAGTTCCTCTTTTTTGTCGTTGACGACCCGCTGAATCACCCGCAGCGCATGCGCATACCGCGAAATCCGGAACAGCCTGAAAATTCGGAACAGCCTCAGCAGCCGGACGATGGCCAGATCGGTAGCGAACAACGTGAAATAGAACGGAAAAATAGCCAGCAGGTCAATGATGGCGCTTGTGGAGACCATATACCGAAGCCGCCCCCAGAACCAGTGGCGATAGCGGTCATTCTCTACGCTTACCCAGATACGGACAATGTATTCGATGGTAAAAAAGACAACGGAAAACAGTTCAAAATCATAGAAAAGCCGTGCGTATTGCCGATTATACTCCGGCACTGTGTTCAGCACAATAGCAATGGCGTTCAACGTAATGATGGTGATCAGAACAACGTTAAAGACCAGGCTTATGCCACGGCGGCTCCCCGAGGAAGTTTCGAGGACACGGTACACTTTACGACGAAATCTGAGCATGGTGTTCAACAGATCGGTGGTATTGCAAGCTACGACCGAAACGCGAATTACCCTTGACCGACGGCCCGATAATGCCTCAGGGTAAAGAAAGCAAGCGTAAAAGCCACTAAAGCCAGACCACCGGCTGCTATACCAATGACCGGCGCCGGGAAAAAATTAAGCGCTTCGCCCGATACGTACGTACCGGCAATGTCGCATAAATTTACGAACGCCATATACGTCGTAAACTGCGACCCCTCCACTCCTTTCCGACAGATAGCCATCAGCACGGGCATGGCAGCCACACTGATACTTGGGTCCATGAAAAATAAAGCAACCAGCCCCGTTCTGGCTACGTCGCGCTGTTCCCATAAACGCGGAATCAGGTTAAAGCCAATCAGGTAACCCGCTACCAGAATCAACACAAAAATAAGTAGTCTACTCGGCCCGATCCGGTCGGCAACGTAGCCGCCCGCCAGAGCAACGCCCGTTGCAACGAACATGCCGTAGGTACCGGTTAGCACCGATAAATCGGTATCACGCCAGCCCAGCTGACGGATCAGGTGATAGTTATAGGCTCTGAGAAACAGGGAGACGCTGGTATAAGCCAGGATTACGGCAACGAAAATCAGTAAACTTTTCCGCGAAAATAATCCGCGAAAAAGCTCGGTAAACAACCAGCGAAAGTCGTGATCGGGTCGGTCTGGAGCCGATACAGACGCAGCTTGGGACGTAGTTGTTGAGCGGGCAGAACCCGGCAGTAGTTGATCCCCCCGGCGTTCCCGGACGAAATACATCAGAACCGCCCCGGTCAGCAGGCAGGCCGTCTGCGTCAACGCGGCCGTATGGAAGTCATACTCTCTCAGAATCTGCGCAAAAACGGCTGCGCCCCCACCGTATCCAATCAGGAAGCCACTCCGCATGAATGCATTGACACGGCCCCGTTCGTTTTCAGGAATGACCGAAATGGCCATGGCATCGACGCTGGCATCCTGAATGGCCGCGAAAATACTACGGGTAAAAAACAGCCAGCTCATCAGGGAGATCTGAGCCACAGGCTCCGACACCGACAAGAGGGTTAAGGACGTCAACACAGACATCAGTTGTGATCCCACTACCCACGGTTTACGCCTTCCCATCGGCGACTGCTGAAACCGGTCTATCAAGGGTCCCCAAACAAACTGAAAAGCCCATGGCAAACCAATTACCGCGACAAATGCCCCGACTACATCCGGCCGGACTCCCTCAGCGGCAAAGTAATTCGTCAATGCGGTTGTGTAGAAGCCGGCCGGGATTCCCTGCATGATGTAGAGATACAGAAAGACGCCGTATCGCAGCGGCCGACTCTCACTCAGGGTTAATGCGTGCGAGTGCGAAGGAAAGTGAGACGTCACCATACATCATAGTTACCCTATTTAATCGATAGCCGATTAACTAGTGGTTAAATTCTTAGCAAACGTCTTGTTGAATAGCCTTTGTTTTAACCGTTTGTGAACTATCCCCGTAAAATCCTGTTATCACTATTGCACGACCCGGATAATATATCTAACATTGTCCGCGTTTTGTACGCACAACCAATGGCAAAGCTCGTTTACATACCGGCCTTCCTGCACACTACGCCATTTCGGTTTAGGTCCGAAAGGACCATATAATTATGTTTTGCCTACGCGGTAAAACTTTTCCGACCTTTATCAATTTCACTAACAACATTTTCTAACAACCAACACGGATCACCTTGTCTCCGTATGCGATAGTATGATCGCACAAAAAACGACGATGGTCAACCACGAAGTAGTCAACGATCAATTCATTGTTCAGGTCGCCAACGAGAATCACCTGCGGCTGGCCGAAACCATATGCAAAGAGATGGAGCAGAGCGCCAAAGCCCGCGGAACGGGCATTGCCAAGCGTTCGCCCATCTACGTCATGGAAAAAATGCTCGAAGGCAAAGCCATCATCGCCACGACGCTCTCAGGCGAGTGGGTAGGTTTTTGCTACGTCGAGACCTGGGATCACGGTAAGTTTGTGGCCAATTCTGGCCTGATCGTACACCCCGAACACCGCAAAAGCGGTATCGCCACGCGCATCAAAGGAAAAGCCTTTGAACTGTCGCGCACGCGCTTCCCCGAGGCTAAAATCATCGGTCTGACAACGAGTCTGGCCGTGATGAAAATAAACTCCGACTTAGGCTACCAGCCCGTAACGTTAAGCGAGCTGCCCGCCGACGAAGCGTTCTGGAAAGGCTGCCAAACCTGCGTTAACTACGATATTCTGAGTCGGACCAACCGGAAGCATTGCCTCTGCACGGGGATGCTTTATGATCCGGAAGAGCATAAGAAAGCTGAGCGCAACGAGAAGTGGAACTTCTTGAAAGAATCCAAGTTGTATGAGCGCTGGATGCGGTTGAAAGAACGCATTCTGTTGCGGCTGCATCTGCATGATCGTCAGCGGAAACCGGAACGGGAACTGGAAGCGGTTCATTGATTTTACCCAACGTATAGTCCAACAGCAAGGCCATTCCCGATGGGAATGGCCTTGCTGTTGGAACGCAATTCAGTTACCAAAAGTCGGCCCCGGCAGACGGTTTCGAGCTAGATTTCCGTTTGAAATCCGCCCCCTGAATGCTAACTTGCGGTATGGAAAATTTTGTGGTCTCAGCCCGAAAATACCGGCCCGCGACCTTTGACACCGTCGTTGGGCAGGAACATATCACCACTACGCTCAAGAATGCCATCAAAACCAATCACCTGGCTCAGGCATTCCTGTTCTGTGGACCGCGCGGGGTCGGCAAAACAACCTGCGCCCGGATTCTGGCTAAAACCATTAACTGCCAGAACCTGACGCCTGAGGGTGAAGCCTGCAATGACTGTGAATCGTGTGTGAGCTTCAACCAGAGTGCTTCGTTCAACATTCACGAACTGGATGCGGCTTCGAACAACTCCGTCGAGGACATTCGTAATCTGATCGACCAGGTACGCTACCCGCCCCAGTCCGGCAAATACAAAATCTACATTATTGACGAGGTGCACATGCTCTCGTCGGCGGCTTTCAATGCGTTTCTGAAGACGCTGGAAGAACCGCCTTCATACGCTATTTTTATTCTGGCGACGACCGAAAAGCACAAAATCCTGCCGACGATTCTGTCGCGCTGCCAGATTTTTGATTTCAACCGAATTCAGCCGCAGCACATTGCCAATCACCTGGCCAGCATTGCGCAGAAGGAAGGCATCACGGCCGAGTCTGACGCGCTGGATCTGATTGCCCAGAAAGCCGATGGCGGTCTGCGCGACGCGCTGTCGATGTTCGACCTGAACGTTACGTTCTCGGCCGACCGGATCATTCGCTACAAGGAAGTGCTGGACAACCTGCATATCCTCGACTACGACTACTATTTCAGACTCACCGAGCAACTGCTGACGGGCGACCTGACCCAGAGCCTGCTTACGCTCGACGAAATCCTGCGGAAAGGCTTTGATGCGCACCAGTTTGTGGTGGGTTTATGCCGCCATTTCCGCGATTTGCTAGTCTGTAAAGATCAGGCTACGGTCCAGTTGTTGCAGGTAACCGAGAACGTTCGGCGGCAGTATCTGGAGCAGTCGGCTAAAGCGCCCATGTCGTTTTTACTGTCGGCACTGAGCCTGGGTGGACAGTGCGACATCAACTTCAAACAGGCGAAAGATCAGCGTCTGCACGTGGAGCTGGCCCTGATGAAGCTGGCCAACCTGCGCAACGTTCTGGACTGGAATACGTTACCCACTACGGTCCCTTCGGAGCCCCCCCTCAACGGGGTTGAAAAAAAAAACAGCCTACCATCGCCTAACGGGGGCGAATCCGTAGCCGCTACGTCGGGCATTCCACTCGAAACGCATCCGATCACCAGCGAACCAGTCAACGGTTATAAACCGACCAATGGCCAGGCTGCTCAGCCTGTTGCAACTCCGCATACGAATGGCACGGCCGTAGCCCATGCTGCCCAACCGGTGGTGGCCAGTACGACTAAAAATCCGCTGCCGCCCCGGCCGCTCCCCCCAACGAGCCGGCTGCGTACTACGGTCAGTCTGACGGCTACGCCAACAGCGGGTTCGGCCAATGCCGATCAGGCAGTGGCTGTCGTGGCTCCCACCCGACCGGATAAGCCGTTCATCTTCGAGCAGTTAAAAGCCTGCTGGGATTCCTTTGCGCAGCAACGGCAGCGACAAACCGGCTCCATGAGCGAACAGCTGGTGCTGAATCGGGACTTGCGGCTGGAAGGCACAGCCATTTACCTGACCCTCGACAACCGGTTGCAGGTGGATATTCTTACCGAGTTGAAACCGGACCTGCTCGCGTGTCTGCGCGATACGCTGCAAAACAGCCAGATTACGATTGAACATGAGGTAGCGGTTATCGAGACCAAAAAACTGATCTACAGCCCGCTGGACAAGTTCAACTACATGGCCGAAAAGAACCCGGCACTTCACGAACTGCGAAAAGCGCTGGGATTGGAAGTCGATTATTAGCCGGATCAGACAGGCAGCTGAAAAGCGTCGACGGGGTTCTCGACCAGAATCTGCCTGAAATCCCGTTTGGTAAAGCCTTTCTTTGTCAATTCCGGCATCAGGCGTCTGAACAATACCGTATAATCGCGGCCGATGTTGCCGCCGTCAGGTTTTTCCGGATCATACCAGCCGGCATCGTGAGAAAGCAGCGTCCGGTGCAAAAACTTGTTTTCTTTCATCAGCAACAGGGTCTCTGCATACTTGTCTACGTTGCTGTTATCGAGCCCGTCGAGACTCACCCAGGCACCATCCCGAACGGCCCGGGCGTAATGAACGATACTGTTGCCCTGCGCGTGTACCCACACGAACGCGTCGGGTCGAACGCCTTCCTGCTTCAGAACATCAATCTGTTCAAAGGCTGCTACGTAGGGGCCCGTATGCGAGCAAATGGTCAATCCGGTCTGCTTATGGGTTCGGGCGGCAGCCGTGATCAGTTTGCGGTGCATGTCGGACAACGGGCCGGGGTTTACGCCAATTTTTATGAATCCTGGTTTTATACCCGTGTCCTCAATACCCTTTTCAAAGTCGGCTATCCACCGGCTGGCGAGCTGGTCGGCGGTTTCGGTAAAGGCGTGGGGTGGCAAAAACTTATTATCAACCGCCCCATAGTAGCCGGTATTGGTCAGGATATGCACGCCAGAGTCGGCCGACAACTGAACCAGCAGCCGCGGGTCCCGGCCCAGGTAAGCCGGTGTGCAATCAAAAACGGCCTCGCAGCCAAGCCGCTTCAATTCCCGCAGATAAGGCATCATTTTTTCGGCCACCCGGTTCCGATCCCAGCGATCATACCCGGTTTTGTCAGCTCCGATAAAATCGACCAGTATGTGTTCGTGAATGAGTGTGAGGCCTAATTGATCCGCCCAAACAGGTCCACGAACGGTCATCATCCGGCCCGACGAACGAAAAGCGAGGGAAGAAGCCCCGGCGAGAGCAGCCTGGAGAAAACGGCGACGGTTGTATGACATAGCAAACAGGGCAACACTCAACCGTGTCTGTTGAATGCACCACCAAGCTACGCAATTACGTAATATGTCAGCTTTTCGTGTAGTTTTTTGCTTCGCGGATCAGGCCCTTGTACTCACTGATTTTGAGCACTCGTTTATAGTATTCTTTGGCGCGGTTTGGGTCGTTGGCCCGGGCAGCAATGCGGGCCAGTCCGGCATAGGCCATAGCATTGTACTCTACCGTATAAGCCCGGTTAAAAGGCAACTTCAGGGCTGCCTGATAGTTGGCGGCTGCTTCCCGGTCGTTCTTTGCCCCGTACTCCTGCAACATACCATCGAATACTCTGACAGCCAGCGGAACCAGCTTATGCTGAATTTGCCGTAGCCGCTGCACGTAGGGCTGAGCCTCCGCGTACCGCCCGGACAACAGCAACGTTTCGGCGTTGATCATGGCGAACAGTGGATTATCCGGATATTTATCGGCCAGGTATTTTGTGTAACCAATAGCCTTCGCCGGCTGATTTTCGTGCTTGAGATAAACATGCGCCAGATAATAACACGCAACAGGCCGCATAAACAACGCTCTCCGCGTAGCAATGTCCATCTGTTTCAATCCGATCGGCATATTGCCATCCTGAAAGAAAACCATGAACGGCCGGACGACCGGATGATCCATCGGATACCGCTCTACGTAGTAGTTGTATAAACCGGTAGTGAAATAGAAGTCCGTACTTTTGTTCATCAGCGAAAAGCCGTCCTTCATATACGTATACGCCTTTTTTGACTCAGAAACAGCTTTTAAAGCTTCTCCCTGATTGCTATACAGCGAGGCCAGGTAGCTATGAGCCGTCAGAGCGAAAAAGATAGCTTCGGGATCTTTCGCATTGCGTTCCAGCATTCGTTTGGCCTGTTCAAGCCCCTGCAGCGTAGCCTGCGTAAATTGCGCCGTTGCGGTCGTGTTTTCATGAACCGGCAGGTATTGAAGTTCAAGCTGGGTAGCCTGCAGAATTGGCCCGACGGGGTGTTGTGGATACCGGGTTCGAAGTTGACGAATCAAAGGAGTGGCTTCGTCAAACTCCATGTTATAGATCTTATCGAGTACCTGCTGAATGGTCTGCTGAAGGCTGGGGTCAGACAGTACCTGACCGTTCGTCAAAGTAGGTAAAGACGTAAGAACGATGAAAAAAAAAGCGTTTAGGATGCGGAGCTTGGGCGCCATGTAACGACGTTTGATTCTATACGGCAGGGGCCGTACATTTGTTGTACTGCGAGTTTCTTAACGAGGCTTTCTCGCAAAAAGTTTAGTCATGATTCATTACGAGCATTTTGTTTTAGATAACGGATTACGGGTATACGTCCACGAAGACGAATCGACCCCGATTGCCGCGGTTAATATTCTGTACAACGTCGGCTCCCGCGACGAAGACCCGAACCGGACGGGTTTTGCGCATTTGTTTGAACACCTGATGTTTGGTGGCTCCAGGCACATTCCGAGCTACGACGAGCCCCTCCAGAAGGTAGGTGGCGAAAACAACGCCTTCACCAGCCCCGACATTACGAACTACTACATCACGCTGCCCTCGGCTAACCTCGAAACGGCGTTCTGGCTCGAATCGGACCGGATGCTGAGCCTGTCGTTTGATCCGCAGGTGCTGGATGTGCAGCAGAAAGTAGTGATCGAAGAGTTCAAGCAGCGGTACCTGAACCAGCCCTACGGCGATGTGTGGCTCAAGATGCGCCCGCTGGCCTACCAGCAGCACCCGTACCGCTGGGCGACCATCGGCAAGGACATCAGCCATATCGAAAACGCGACGCTTGAGGACGTCAAGTCGTTCTTCTTCAAATACTACCTGCCAAATAATGCGGTGCTGGTCGTAGCCGGCAACGTAACCGTCGAGCAGGTAAAACAACTCTGTCAGAAGTGGTTTGCGCCTATCCCGTCGGGCGAGCCGTACGTTCGTCAATTGCCGCAGGAGCCGGTTCAAACCGAAGCCCGCAAGCTCGAAACCAGTGCCAGCGTACCGCTTAACGCCCTGTATAAAGCGTACCACATGCCCGGCCGTTTCGACCCGGATTTTCAGGCGACGGATCTGCTGAGCGATATGCTGGGACGTAGTAAATCGTCGCGGCTGTATCAGCAGTTGTTGCGTCAGAATCCCCTGTTCAACAACATATCGGCTTATATCACCTCCTCGGCTGATCCGGGCCTGCTGGTTATTCAGGGAACACTGAACGAAGGCGTCACGCTGGAGGAGGCCGATGCTGCTGTCGAAGCCGTTGTACAGGACCTGATTGATAACCCGGTCGCCGACGATGAACTCGCCAAAGTAAAGAACCAGGCCGAAGCTACGCTGGCCTTCTCGGAAGTTGAGCTGCTGAACCGCGCCATGAACCTGGCCTTTGCCGCCAACGCCGGTGATCCCGAACTGGTTAACCAGGAAGCCGACAGGATTCAGTCCGTCACGCCGGCCGATGTGCAACGTATGGCGCAGCAGGTTCTTCGCAAAGACAACTGCTCCACACTGTACTATCGGGCCGCGTAGGTCGAGCCGCGTAGGCCGGATTGTCGGTCTGACCGCAGGTCTGCACGGGAAACCCGGTCTACGTGGCCCGGCCTACGCGGCCTGACCTATGCGACCAATACGTTAGTAAAGCGGAATCAACCATAATCCGATAACAGATGGAAGCCACGTACAAACCCAAAGCCTTAACCCCCGAACAATTGCAGACGCTGTCGCAGGAGGTGAAGCAGGCGCTTACCGATCTCTACGGTGACCGGCTTGACCAGGTAATTCTGTACGGCTCCTACGCCCGGGGCGACTATCATGCCGAATCGGATGTGGATTATCTGGTCGTTTTGAACGATGAGGAAGTTAAGGCGGGTAGTGAAATCTGGTACATGGGCGATAAAATAGGTGACCTTTCGCTCAAGTATGACGTTTTTGTCTCCACAAAACCAACGTCACTTACTAAATACCTTGACTCAGAGTTGTTTCTGTATCAGAACGTCCGTCAGGAAGGCAAACGGCTATGAATAAAAACGTAGCTAATTACATGTCAATGGCAGGGGACTGTTTGTCGGATGCTCGCATGCTTCTCGAGAAAGGAAGTTACAGAAATGCCGTCGGACGAGCTTATTATGCCTACTTTGATGCGGTGAGGGCACTTCTTGCTTCAAAATCAATGGCTATAAAATCACATTCGGCTGCTCGAAGTCTGTTTAGCCAACATTTTGTAAAAGATGGTCCGTTTGTAGCTGCTGATGCAAAAGAGTTGAACTCTCTATTCGTTTTACGACAGGACGCTGAGTATGACCCAGAGGAGCTATTCGATTTTGATGCAGTTAATAAGGCAATTGAAACAGCCGCTGAATTCCTCCTCCAGGTCGAAGCCTATCTCCGTGACAAAGGCTTTTACGAGTCCATTAAGTAATTACTTGCAAAGAAACCAGCCGCACCGAACAGATGGAAGCCACGTACAAACCCAAAGCCCTAACCCCCGAACAATTGCAGACGCTGTCGCAGGAGGTGAAGCAGGCGCTTACCGACCTCTATGGTGACCGGCTTGACCAGGTAATTTTGTACGGCTCCTACGCCCGGGGTAAGAAGCTATCTTATTTGAAACCATGAAAATCCGTGTAGGACAAGGATACGACGTTCACCAGCTTGCCGAAGGCCGACCGTTCTGGCTCGGCGGCATTCTCATCCCGCATACGCACGGCCCCGTTGGGCACTCCGATGCCGATATTGTCTGCCATGTGCTCTGCGACGCGCTGCTGGGTGCGGCCAACATGCGGAACATCGGCTACCATTTCTCCGACAAAGACCCGCGCTGGAAGGGCGTTGATAGCAAGCTGCTGCTGACTGAGGTGCTGAAAATGGTACGTAGTGCCGGTTACGAGGTCTCCAATGTCGACGTAACGGTGGTGTTACAGGAACCGAAGCTCAATCCCCACATCCCGGCCATGAAGGAATGTCTGGCAAAGGTCATGCAGATTCCGGAAGAAGATATTTCAATTAAAGCGACTACGTCCGAGCACATGGGATTTGTTGGGCGGCAGGAAGGCATTGCGGCTCACTGCGTAGCGCTTATCTTTAAGGATTAATTACAAGACTGTCTATGCGTAACAACCTGATTCTGCCTTTACTACTTACCGTAAGCCTGGCCTACGCCCAACCTAAGGTCTCCACCCCGGAAGGCCCCGTCGACTTCGAAGAATACGAACCCGTATCGACACTGACAGTAGCCGAGCACAAACTGACCCGGTCCAAGTATCCGTTCATCGACGTGCACAACCACCAGTTTGAGATGGACCGGGCCGACCTCAACAAGCTCATCGCCCAGATGGATGCGCTGAACATGGGCCTGATGGTCAACCTCAGCGGCCGTGGCTTCAGCAGCAATACCGGTGAGAGCACGAAGTTTTTCGATGGGGCGCTGGCTAACATTCAGAAGACGAACCCAAAACGGATCGCGCTGTTCACCAACATCAACTTTGCCGGTGTCGGCGAGAAAGGCTGGACCGAGCAGGCCGTCCGGACGCTCGAAGAAGACGTCAAAAAAGGTGCAAAAGGTCTGAAGATTTACAAGAGCCTCGGTTTTAACGTAAAAGACACCGAGGGCAACCGCGTTCGGGTCGACGATCCGCGGCTGGACCCGATCTGGGCGAAATGTGGCGAACTGGGCATTCCTGTCCTGATCCATACCGCCGACCCGAAGCCGTTCTGGGACCCGATGGACCGCTTCAACGAGCGCTGGCTGGAACTGAAACTGCATCCGGGCCGCAAACGAAGCGATAACAATCCGGTTGCCTGGGAGCAACTGATCGCCGAGCAGCACAATGTGTTCCGCAAACACACTAAAACCACGTTCATCAACGCCCACATGGGCTGGTATCCCAACAACCTCAACAAACTCGACAGCCTGATGAAGGCTTTCCCGAACATGGTAGTCGAGATTGGGGCGGTCATTGCCGAACTGGGCCGTCAGCCGCGGGCTGCCCACAATTTCTTCGTGAAGAACCAGGACCGGATTCTGTTTGGTAAGGATAGCTGGGTGCCTTCCGAGTATTCGACGTATTTCCGGGTGCTGGAAACCGACGACGAATATTTTCCCTATCACAAAAAATACCACGCGTTCTGGCGGATGTACGGCCTGGCCCTGCCCGACGACGTACTGAAGAAAGTTTATTACAAAAACGCCCTTCGCATCATTCCGGGTCTGGATAAGAGTCAGTTCCCCCAATAAGTTTTTAAACGCAGAGACCACAGAGACTTTCGCAGCGTGCGCTGAGTTATCTCTGTGGTCTCTGCGTAAACTCTGTTGTCTCTGCGTTTTACATGCACATCACTCAAGTCACCCTCTACCGCTACGATATTCCGCTGAAGGCCCCGATTGCTATCTCGCTCGGCACGATTGAGAGCGCCCGCAACCTCCTTGTCGAGGTACAAACCGACGAAGGCATTACCGGTTGGGGCGAAGGTTCGCCGTTCTGGATGATCGTCGGCGAAACGCAGGCATCCGGGCTGGCAGCCGCGCAGGACATGGCCCGGTTCCTGCTTGGCCGCGATCCGCTCGACATCGAAGGTTGTCTCACGGCGCTGGTCCGCTACCTGCCCGGCCACCCGACCACCCGCAGCGCCTTCGACATGGCCTTGTACGACGTAGCCGCCAAAGCGGCCAATATGCCGCTCTACCGGTTCCTGGGCGGTCAGAAACGGACGGTAGTGACGGATGAAACGATCTACCTTAACTCCCCCGAGCGGATGGTCGAGGATGCGCAGCGTATCAAAGCCAACGGGGGCGAGGCCGTGAAGGTGAAGTTGGGCACGAACCAGCGCGACGACATTCGGCGGGTCGAAGCGATTCGGCTGGCGCTGGGCGACGAAACGCCGATCCGCACCGACGCGAACCAGGGCTGGGACATAGTGACGGCATCGGCTGTGCTGCGCACCATCGGTGGCTGGAATGTGCAGTATTGCGAACAGCCTATCCGGCGCTGGGACGTAGCCGGACTGCGGCAGGTGCGCCAGACGTCGCCGGTGCCGATTATGGCCGACGAGTCGCTGTTCGATGCACAGGACGCCATCCGGCTGGTACGGGAAGAAGCCGTTGACTATTTCAACATCAAGCTGTCGAAAAGTGGCGGTATTTTCGAAGCCCTGAAAATCAACGCCATTGCCGAAGCCGCCGGAGTCCCCTGCATGATTGGCTGCATGTCGGAGTCGCGGCTGGCGATTACGGCAAATGCGCATTTTGCGTCAGCCCGGCAAAACATTACGTTTTTTGACCTCGACGCGCCTTTTGAACACGCCCAGGACCCGGTCGTAGGGGGCGCTACCTACGCTGGATACGCGATCAGCCTGCCCGATACGCCCGGCATTGGTGCAGAAATTGACCCGAATTTTCTGTCTACACTCGACCGTATCGTCATTTCATAATTATGCATATTACCACTGTTCAAAGCGAAGCCGACATTCAGGGCATTCTGGCGCTGCAACGTCAAAACCTGCGTAAAAATGTAACGCCGGAAGTTCAATTGACGCAGGGATTCGTCACCATTGAGCACAACCCGGACACTCTGCGCCGGATGAACGAAGCCGCCCCGAGCGTCATTGCGAAAGACGGCGATAAAGTGGTAGGTTACGCTTTGACAATGCTGCCATCGTTCGGTGCCGATGTTCCTGAACTGCTTCCTCTTTTCTGGCGGCTGAACACGACAAAGTATAAAGACAGCCCCCTGACCGCCTACGATTACTACGTAATGGGGCAGGTGTGCGTCGCTGATGGCTACCGCGGTCAGGGTATTTTCGACAAACTTTATCAACACCACCGCGACGTGTACAGCGACCGATACCGGTTATTGATCACCGACATCTCTGAGCGAAACACCCGGTCGTTGCGTGCCCATGAGCGGGTTGGGTTCAGGAAAGTCACCTCGTTCTTTGACGATCTCGCCGGCGAAACCTGGGTAATTGTTGTCTGGGACTGGCAGCGTTCTGAGTAACGTTCTATTTCCCTACGCGGCACGTACTGCTCGGAATACCGCCCCGAAAGAATACCTGATTACTGGTTTACCAATGTGCGTCCGTACGCGCAATACATTGCTTTTTGTCCGCAAAATCAGAACAGTTGGTTCTCAGGCGCTGGAGTAAAGCAGTGTCAGAGTACAAACTATTGTAACTATGTTTATATAGCTTGCGTGAATGACAAAGCCTCCCATCGTTTTTTCGTACTTTTGTCGGGTATTCGTTCCGCCTTACGTGGCATGTGGAAAAAGATAGGCATAGGGGTATTGCTGGCTTTACTTGTCATAGGCGTGTGGCAGCGCGAACTGGTTAGTTATGGCTTTATGCAGGGCCGCGGACAACTCCGCATTTTGCTCAATACCGAACCAGTGGACGACGTACTGGCAGACCCTGCTTTTCCGGATTCAGTAAAGAACAAAATTGAACTTATACAAGAAATCAAGCGTTTTGCGATAGACTCTATCGGGCTTGATCCCTCCGGTAGTTATGAATCGTTTTATGATCAGCACGGAAAGCCGATTTTGTGGGTGATAACGGCTGCTGAACCATACAAACTAGCTGCAAAACAGTGGCATTTTCCTATAATCGGAACATTCTCGTACAAGGGTTTTTTTGAAAAAGACCGGGCTGACGAGCAAGTAAACGAGCTTAAACAGGCGGGTTGGGATACGCGGGTCGGGGAAGTTTCGGCCTGGTCGACATTAGGATTTTTAAAAGATCCTATTTTATCCAGTATGCTTGAGCGCCCCCCCGGAAGTCTGGCCGAACTGATTATTCACGAACTAACCCACGGGACATTGTTCGTAAAAAATAGTTTGGAGTACAACGAAAACCTGGCCGATTTTGTCGGTGAATACGGTGCTTTACGCTTTCTGGCTTTTAAATACGGGAAAACGTCCGCAGAATATCGGAATTACCTGGCTGCCAAAGCGTTTTATGATCGGTACGATGAGCATATTTTACGGGGCACTCAAACGCTTGACAGCCTGTATGGGTCTTTTAAACCAACGACACCCGTGGCCGTCAAAGATTCATTGAAGTGGCAGACGATCCGTCAGATTGTCGTCAGCTCGGATACAATTCGGGATGAACGGACTACAGCGACGCGTCGTTCGGTAAAAAAACGGTCACTGAGCAAACTAAACCTACCGAACAACGCGTATTTTATCGGGTATCTAACGTACCGAAAACAGCAGAATCGCTTTCGGGATGAATTTGTGACCCGGTTTCATAGTGACTTTAAGAAGTACCTGACCTACTTAAAAAAAACATATCCATCTTTGTAATGAACCCCGTCCCGGGTACTGTTGATGTATGAAGAAGTTGTTGTGGGGCATCGGCATTCTAACCTTTATTGCGACAGGTTTTTCAACTATGGATACCTATCGGCGAGTGGTTAATAATAGCTTTGGCCCAGGCGAACATATCGAATATCGGGTTCATTACGGCTTCCTGAACGCAGCCGAAGCCATCGTGGATGTGAGCCCTACGTTGTATAAAGTGAATGAACGCCCCTGCTACCGGGTCAACGTCGACGGTCGTACCGTGGGTGCGTTTGCTTTGGTTACCAAGGTGCGCGATACGTGGCGTTCCTATATCGACACGAATGCCATTCTGCCGCAGAAGTTTTACACGAGTCTGCGCGAAAACAACTACCGGAAAGAGGAGAACATTACGTTTAACCACCTCAACAATACGGTGCGGGCCGAAGAACGTACCGAGCGCGATGTTTTTCACGTGCCGGACAACGTACATGATGTGGTGAGCAGTTATTATTTTGTCCGAACCATCGACTTCAGCAAGCTGAACGTCGGACAGGTGGTTGAAATCCCGGCTTTCTACGACGATACCATTTATAACATGAAGGTCAAGTATCGGGGTAAAGACGTAATCAAAACAAAGTTTGGCCGCATCAACGTACTGAAACTGACACCCATTATGCCGCCTAACAGTTTCTTCAAGGGCGACGATGCTATCAAGATCTGGGTATCCGACGACGCCAACAAGATTCCGCTGAAGGTAGAAGTTGAACTGGCTATCGGCTCGCTCGATATGGATATCCGGCATCATGCAGGCCTGAAACATCCACTACGGTTTTTCTGACCGTTGCCTAAGCACCCGCCTGACCAGTCGTTCTACCCGGTTGAGCCGATTCCAGCGCAGGGAATAGTAGCGCTCGTCTACGGCACCAAAACTTCGGTAAAAAGCTGCAATCGACGCTTTGTCGGGGCTCTCGAAATCAAGAACAAACGACTGACCGGCCCACCGGCGAATCAACTGGTCAAGCAGTAACGTACGGGCCTGCCCCCGCCGACCGGCTGGTGAGGCCGCATTGAAAAGGTAAATAATCCGGTTGCCTTCCTGCACAAACAACGCCCCGGCTTCGATCTGCCCGTCGCGCACAGCGTACCGGAGCGTGGCCAGTTGGCGCTGAGTTAACTCCTTAACCAGTCTGCGTAAGATTACGTAGGCCCAGTCGGCCACTCCCCCGTCAATGGTATCGGCATGGTACTGACGAAATAAGTGGATGATCGGCTCCGGGTCCACAGCGTCGTTAACTTCCCACCCTGCCGCCTGCGCCCGGCGAAGGTTCAACCGGCGGTCGGCGGAGTAGCCCGCTGCCAACTGCTCATAACCCACTGACAGATCCAGCGTGTGCGTGGCTCGTTCGTCCATATCGGTCAAAACCGGAAAAATCATTGGCTTTTCCCGAATGCTGAACGTTGACCCGTAGCGAAATCGACGGACAACGAATTGATAAAACGGCTCGACCGATTGGACCGGATCCAAAGCAAAAACGTGTAGAAACTGACAGAACAGCGGTTGATGCACGACCCAGGCATAGTTCATTCCCGCAATTCGCTTTCGTCGCAACGGTACGGGCAGAACCGCCCGGTAGCCGTCATTCTGATCGGCCAGCACAACACCCACCCAACGCCAGTCGGGTTGGGGCAGGGCCGCGTCGAGGTACCAGGTATAACCGTATACAATCCGTTGGTTTGAGGCCGACACGCAGGCATTCCAGGACAACTCATTCACTTGAGACCGATCCATGAGCCGAAGCTCATCCGGCATAGAACTCGTTACCATGCGGCCACGGTCATAGAGGGTTCTGGGCTGGCGTTATTTGAACTGCGCTTTCAGCTTCTCGACGGCGTCGCGGGTTTCGGCTTTCTTGCTCACCAGGTCGCTGATCGTCTGGATGGCATGGATGACGGTACTGTGGTCACGTCCGCCGAAATGATAACCGATTGATTTGAGGGGCAGCCCCGTTTTTTCCTTGGCCAGGTACATAGCCACCTGCCGCGGATACACCAGTTCACGCTTGCGGGACTTTGATTTCAGTTCGGCGATGGTCACCCCAAAAAAATCGGCCACAACTTCCTGCACTGAATCAATTGTCACTTCCCGCTCGGAATCTTCGACAATGTTGCGCAGGGTATGTTTGGCGAGTTCGAGATCGATTTCGCGCCGGTTAAGCGATGCCTGTGCCATCAGCGACACGATGACGCCTTCGAGTTCGCGGACGTTGGTGTTGATGCTATGAGCCAGATACTCAATGACATTATCTTCAATATACACACCCTCGGCCATCAGCTTTTTCTGAATGATGGCAATGCGGGTTTCCAGATCGGGCGTTTGCAGATCGGTAGTAAGCCCCCACTTGAAGCGCGACAGCAGCCGGTCTTCCAGGCCGTCGAGGTTCTTGGGAGCCCGGTCCGACGTCATGATGATCTGCCGGCCCGACTGATGGAGGTGATTGAAAATATGGAAGAAAATTTCCTGAGTTTTCTCTTTCTTCTGCAGAAACTGCACATCGTCCAGCACCAGCACATCCACCTGCATGTAAAAACTGCTGAAGTCGCGGAGCGTATCCGTCTTGATGGCGTTCAGAAACTGGTTGGTAAACTTCTCCGACGTAACGTACAGCACGAACTTACCCTGGTTGTTATTCTTGATGTAGTTGCCGATGGCCTGCACCAGGTGAGTCTTACCCAGACCAACGCCCCCGTAAATCATCAGGGGGTTGAAGGACGTAACGCCCGGCCGCTGTGCTACGGCATAGCCTGCGTTGCGGGCCAGCCGGTTGCAATCACCTTCAACGTAGTTATCAAAGGTATACGTCGGGTTCAGGTACGAATCCAGCGTCAACGAGTCGAGGTCTTTGAGCTGGAACGGACTTTTCAGGATATCGGGGTTGACGTTATCGGGTTTAGCCGTTTGGGTCGATTTGGTGGTCGGTACATTGACCGTCAGCGGGCGATTCGTTTCGTTGCCCTTATCCACAATGATTGAGTACTCCAGCTGACCATCGCGGCCGATGGCATGATCGAGGGCTTTGCGCAGGACATGCACGAAATTTTCCTCCAGCCATTCGTAAAAAAACTGGCTTGGGACCTGAATGGTCAGTACGTAGCCGCTGAGCCGAAGCGGCACAATCGGTTCAAACCAGGTTTTAAAACTTTGTTCAGGCACGCTCTCCCGGATCACGTGCAGACAGCGATTCCACACCGTCATTACTTCACGCTGCATGCCTGTCTGAGTAGTTACGTTCACGGGACATCTATAGGTTACGTTGGGTGTCGCTCAAAAAAGGGAGACAAAGGTAGCTAATTATCCGGCTCGGCGATAATGTCGTACATTCCTAAGCTAAAATAAAGGGAATCGGCGGATGTGTCAACGAACAATGTGAATCCCTTTGAATAATGCAACCCCGGTTCGACTTAAACGGCTTTTGAACGCTTTTGCCCTCGAAAAAAGAAACTGTTACTTTTACGTACCAGTGGCCGGGCTGATGCCTACCCCTGCTTACTCATATGTTTGCTGAACACTTCTCAACTGCCGATAAACAACAGTGGATTGAACAGGTCCGGAAAGACCTCAAAGATCCGGCTGCTTACGAAACGCTGCGCTGGTCAACGCCGGAGGGATTTACCCTCGAACCTTATTATACGGCCGACGACCTGGCTACGTTGCCCCTTACTGACCTACAGGCCGCCCAAAAGCAAGTGCCCGGCTGGCTGAATGCCCCGGAACGGACTGTTTCTGACGAAAAAACGGATAATCCAGCGATACGGGACGCGCTAAGCCGCGGGGCAGATGCGCTGGTGCTGAGCTGGTCTGGCGTAACCCGGTCTGACGCGACTCGGTCTGACGCGACTCGGTCTGACGGTACGTCTGACCGCTTTTCTGTACCTGCTATCCGGTCAGACGTACCGTCAGACCTGGCGCGCCTGCTCAACGGCATCAAGCTCAGCGACACCCCCGTTTTTTTTCGACGTCATGATGAAGTCGCTGCGTTCATATCCGCTTTACGCCAGGTTGCTCCTTACCAGCTCAAAGGCGGTCTACTAACTGACCCACTGGCTCATTGGACAACGACGGGTGAGCCGTATGCCGATACGTTGAACGACATTGTTGAGGCAACCCGCCAAACCACCGACTCTCCGCAATTTCGAACCATTACCGCCAGCAGCCACGCGTTCCATAACGCTGGGGCCACAGTTAGCCAGGAACTGGCTTTTCTGTTTGCATCACTGGCCGATCAGTACGATTTCTTAACCGACTCCGGACTGACTGTCGATGCGATTTTCCCTAAGACACTGCTGTCGGTTTCGGTTGGCACGAGCTACTTCGTGGAGATCGCCAAATTGCGGGCAATACGGGTTCTTTGGCAGCGATTCAGTACTGCCTATGGTCAGCCCCCGGCTCCCTGCCCCCTGCTCCATGCGCAAACGTCTACTTTTTACGACGCCGTTGCCACGCCTTATACAAACCTGCTCCGGGCCACTACCGAAGCGATGGGGGCCGTGATTGGCGGTTGTGATGTATTGACGGTGCATCCTTATGATACGGTCTTAGAAGCGCCCAGTGAGTTTTCCGAGCGCATCGCCCGCAACGTATCCGTGCTGCTGAAAGAAGAATCGTATTTTGATAAAGTTGCCGATCCGTCAGCCGGGTCGTACTACGTCGAAATCCTGACGCACCAGTTAGTGGAAGCAGCCTGGGCCTTGTTTCTTCACGTCGAAACGATGGGCGGATTCGTCAAAGCGTTCGAGCAGGGGTTCATTCAGTCTGAAATTGACCGTTCGTATCTGGCTAAAGTTGAAGCCGTACGTGCCGGAAAGGTACTGGTTGGCGTCACCAAATTCCGGCATGACGAGCAGTCGGCTGTTCGGAACACCGCAGCGTCTGAAAGCAAGTCTGAATTACAAAATCGGCTACCTGACCGGCGACTGGCGCTGCCATTTGAATAGTCATAAACCACTTATACCCACAAAGGCGGCTTACTGAGCCGCCTTTGTGGGTATATACTGAATAAGCTAACGTTATTGAACTGACGAAACAGCGCGGTACGCATTTACGCGGCCATGTCCGTACAAGGGATCACGACCTGTTTTGCCGAGATCATCTGCCGATGCACGTAACGTCGCTTCGACACGAGAGGGATCCATCTGTCCACCGTTTTTTCCGATGATCAGGGCGGCTACACCTGCAGCGTGTGGACACGCCATGCTAGTACCGGCAGAGAAGTAATATTGTCCACCAGCACCAGGACTGTTACCTGTGCTTAATACCATATCGTATTGCCAGTTGGTATTCGGATACAGTGAATAATCGCCCCCGGGAGCCGCAAAAGTTACGTCGGGCGTTCCATAATTTGAATATGACGCAAACCGATCAAGATTCGTGTTCCGATTGGCAAACCAACCGGCCGGCCCCGTGGCTGAAATAGAAATGACGTTCGGCAGGTTAGCCGGAATACTTAAACCAGAGCCGTCTTTATTGCCGTTAATCGCGTCGTTTCCTGCTGCAGCCATCAGAGTAACTCCCCGTGAATTCGCATAATTCATAACGCGGGTTAAAGCGTTGATCAGCTCCTGCGTCCCTTTAGCGTCATGCCCAATGAAGTCGTCTGATGGATCGGCGGGTGTTCCATTGTCATCAAGGTACTTGCCATTACGAAGCAAGAACGCCCCTAAGCTCATATTGATAACATCGGCTTTTTGATTCACGGCATCCAGAACTCCCTGAATTAGCCAGGAGAACGAACCTGAACCGCTATCTCGCAGCACTTTAATTAACAACAACTTAGCTTTAGGCGCAACCCCTACTACACCAATGTTGTTGTCAAGCGCGGCTACCGTACCTGCCGTATGTGTGCCATGGCTCCCAACGTCGCCAAGAGCATACTGAGCCGATTCGCCCGGTACAAAACTCTTGCTGTACACAATGTTGCCGGCCAGATCGGGATGGTCCAGATCAAAGCCACCATCCAATACAGCCACCCGAGCGCCTTCGCCCTGGTAACCCGCCGACCAGGCTGCTGGAACACTAATGGCTTTGTGACCCCACTGAAACTGGAAAAAGGGGTTGGTTGCAGGATTGGTTGCGGACTGTTCTGTCACTTTATCCAAAATAGCCTGATCAGTGTACACTGCCGGTGGGTCGATCCACTGCGCTTCGGCATCGCGAATAACTGAGCTGACACCAGCAAGGCGGCCTGCCTTATCCGCAAATTTTGGGTCGTCTGACGTAGCAGTAGCTATGCCGATTTCACTCATAACACGGCCAACTTTACCGTTGATTTTACTAACTTCATTCTCGAAATCAGCTGGTAGTTGGTCGCCCTTGGCGATGATGATGTACTGACCACGACGAAGCGTAATGCTGGTTTCAGGATTACCAACACGAGCAGACCGCCCACCAAACTGATCGACTGGCTGCAAAGCATCTTCTTTTGAACAGGCAAGAAATAAGGCGGATAAAGCGCCGAAGGTCAATAATGTTTTGGGAAATAGGTTGGGCATTTGTTGAAGTAGTGACAAAGATGAATAATTTGACAACTTTGCATATAAGAAACCGCCTTAGACTTTCTACTCTATAAAGTAAAATACATTTAAAAAACCAGACGTTTCGATTTACCAGGCTTTCGTCCAGGGCCTCTGGGTAAACGACCCCGCCAAAACGAGCATTATACACCCGGAAAGTTGTACTTTCGCCGTACGATATTTTCGCATGAAACCCAACTTCACCAACATAACTGACTCTAACCCGGCGCACCTCCAGCCTCATCTGAATGGAGCATCAAAGCCCTTCACTACGGCCGAGGGTATCAAGCTGAAACCCCGCTTCACCGTCGCCGACGTACAAAACGCCGAACATCTTCACTACGCGGCCGGGATTCCACCGTATCTGCGCGGTCCCTACAGTTCGATGTACGTCCGCCAGCCGTGGACCGTCCGGCAATACGCGGGCTTTTCGACGGCGGAAGAATCCAACGCTTTTTACCGGCGTAACCTCGCGGCCGGCCAGAAAGGCTTATCTGTTGCGTTTGATTTAGCCACTCACAGAGGCTACGATTCTGACCATCCCCGTGTGGTAGGCGACGTCGGAAAGGCGGGCGTGGCTATCGACTCGGTTGAGGACATGAAGATTCTGTTCGACCAGATTCCGCTCGATCAGATGTCGGTCAGCATGACCATGAACGGGGCGGTTATTCCGGTTATGGCGTTTTACATCGTTGCGGCCGAAGAGCAGGGGGTGAAGCCGGAGCAGTTGTCGGGCACGATCCAGAACGATATTCTGAAAGAGTTTATGGTGCGGAACACGTACATCTACCCGCCCGAACCATCGATGCGCATCATCGGCGACATTTTTGCCTATACGGCGAAGCACATGCCGAAGTTCAACTCGATCAGCATCAGCGGCTACCACATGCACGAAGCGGGGGCACCGGCTCAACTGGAACTCGCTTATACGCTGGCCGACGGGCTTGAATACATCCGCACGGGTCTACGCGCCGGTATGAGTATTGACGATTTCGCTCCGCGTTTGTCGTTCTTCTGGGGAATCGGCATGAACCACTTCATGGAGATTGCCAAGCTACGGGCCGGACGGCTCCTGTGGGCGAAGATTGTCAATCGCTTTGAACCAAAAAATCCAAAGTCGCTGGCGCTGCGGACCCACTGCCAAACGTCCGGCTATAGCCTGACCGAGCAGGACCCGTTCAATAACGTGGCCCGCACCACCATCGAAGCGTTGGCGGCCGTGCTGGGCCATACGCAGAGTCTGCACACCAACTCGCTGGACGAAGCCATCGCCCTGCCCACCGATTTTTCGGCGCGTATTGCCCGGAACACGCAGCTTTATCTGCAACACGAAACCGACGTTACCCGAGTTGTTGACCCCTGGGGCGGCTCGTACTACGTCGAATCGCTGACTAAAGAATTAACTGAAAAAGCCTGGGCGCTGATTGAAGAAGTTGAACAGCTCGGCGGTATGACCAAAGCCATCGACACCGGCCTACCCAAGCTACGTATCGAAGAAGCAGCCGCCCGCAAACAGGCCCGCATCGACGCGGGGAAGGACGTGATTGTCGGCGTGAACCGCTACCGCCCTGAATCGGAAAAAGAGATCGAATTGCTCGAAGTCGACAACCAGGCCGTCCGCGACAACCAGATCAAACGCCTGCAGGAAATCAAAGCCCGGCGGAACGGGAGCGACGTACAGGCGGCTCTGGAGGCCCTGACCCGGAGCGCCCAAACCGGCGAAGGAAACTTACTGGCATTAGCCATCGACGCAGCTCGTCACCGCGCTACGCTGGGCGAAATCTCCGACGCCATGGAAAAAGCATTCGGCCGCCACAAGGCCACCATCCGGGCCATATCCGGCATTTACTCCGCCGAGGTTTCCGACGACGAGAACTTCCGGCTCGCCCGCGAACTGTCCGATCAGTTTGCCGAACTAGAAGGACGCCGGCCACGGATTCTGGTTGCCAAAATGGGGCAGGACGGTCATGACCGGGGCGCTAAAGTCATTGCGACTAGTTTTGCGGATCTGGGCTTCGACGTAGACATGGGGCCCTTGTTCCAGACCCCCGAGGAAGTAGCCCGCCAGGCTGCCGAAAACGACGTGCATATTGTCGGCGTATCGAGCCTGGCTGCCGGGCACAAGACGCTGGTGCCTCAGTTGATTGACGAGTTGAAGACGATTGGTCGCGAGGACATTATGGTCATTGCCGGCGGTGTAATCCCGGCGCAGGACTATCAGTACCTGTACGACGCCGGTGTGAAAGGCGTTTTCGGGCCGGGCACGGTTATCTCCATTGCGGCCCAGAAGATCCTGAAGGAGTTGATCGGTACGCCGTATCAGGGAAATTGACTTATTCGTATCTTCACTGACGGGAATACGTCATAGCTGACGTATTGATTGCGGGCCTTCCGATGCGCCAGTTGCGCATTTATCATTAACCGCCGGGCGAACAGATTCACCGGTTCATGGGAAAGTACGCCAAAGCGCACTTTTTGCAAACGGGCTTTTGTTATCCTGCCGAACCATTCACCCAACTGACTCATGAAAATTGGAATCATTGGTGCCGGAAATATCGGCCATACGGCCGCCCGTTTATTTGTTCAGGCTGGCCACGACGTTACGCTTAGCAACTCCCGCGGGCCGGAATCATTACGCGGTGTAGTGGCCGAACTAGGTGAAAAGGCGCAGGCTGGTACTGTTGAAGAAGCAGCGGCCTTTGGCGACGTAGTGCTGCTGGCCGTACCGTGGAGCAAACCGGAGGCCTTACCAACTCCCGAAACAGTTACCGGCAAAATTGTTATTGACGCCATGAACCACTACCGCCCCGGCTTCGGGCTGTATGATCTCGGCGATTCGACGGCAAGTGAAGAAACAGCCAAACGGCTGCCCGGCGCCCGGCTTGTGAAAGCGTTCAATACGATCTGGTACAAGCACCTGGCCGAACAAGGCGATGTTTCCAAACCTGAAGACCAGCGCCGGGCCATCTTCGTCGCCGGCGACGATGTTGATGCGAAAAAGGTCGTTTCTGACCTGATCCGGGAAATTGGGTTTGCTTCGGTCGATACCGGTTCACTACGCGACGGAGGTCGGCGGCAACAACCGGATACCCCCATCTACAACAAGTCTGTTACGGGCGCAGAGGCCCGCAAAGCTCTTGCGTCTGTCTAAGAAGCACCAGGTTGTTTGGGTAAGTCTGGTAACATAAACTTAACAGCCATTCCCTCAAAGTCCGCTTATTCAGGCGGACTTTTCTTGTATGTTTCCCGCCCAACGCAATCCCCGTTTTATGCCACTCAAGAATTACGGTGTTCTGAAAGGTAAAGTTGTCGGCGCGAAACCTGGCGGTGCCAGCAGCAACCATTTTCACGTACTGATCGACGCGGCCGGTGTGTCGTACCGAATCGCCATCAACGTGTATTCACAGTCGACCAATAACCGCGATCTTCAGTTCTTCTTAGCGGAAAATTTTCAGCATCCCATTACGTCGCAGGTTAAGTCACTGCCCGTTGGCTTCACCGAAGTAGCCCAGCAACCCGACGGGCAGGCGCTGGATTTCATTCGCGGAAACCTGTTCGACATTAATCAGATGGTGGTTATTCCGCGCTTTCAGGAGGGGCCAGACAACGACCTCAACGATAAGATTAATTTCTACATCGACCGGGCGCTACGTCGCGAAGCCACGTTGTATGCTTTTGGCGAAACCTGGGGACCGGAAAACGATCGGCCTGACCAGTATTTTGGCTTTCTGCCAGGTCGGGGTATTCACGATATTCACATGAACCAGGGCAATCCGAATCCCGGCCCCCATGCGTGGCAAAACGGCGTGTGGCAGGATGGCGGCTTCCTGATTCACTTTGAACCGGAAAATAACTGGGTAGGCTACTTTCTTAAGTTTCAGAGCCAGAGTGTTCACACCGACGATCTGACCGGCCACCCGATTCCGTTTGACCAGCCCAACTTACCCGAAGTACGTAAGGGCATCCGGATGCTGGCTGCGCTGATCAATCCAATCGGCAACGACCCTGGTCTTGAAAAGATTTTACTCTTCAATCCGCTGCCCGACACGATCAGCCTCAACGGCTGGGGAATACTGGACAGCACCGAGAAAAAAGAAACGCTCTCCGGCACGCTGGCTGCCGGCGAAACGAAAACCATTACGCTCTCCGGACGCAATGCCCAGCTTTCAAACCGCGGTGGTCTGATTACGCTGATTGATGAAAACGGCCTGAAGATTCACGGGGTGAACTACACCGAACAGGATGCCCGGGCGTCGGGTCAATGGCTTATTTTTTAAGACACCTGCTCAGGAACGGTGTCCAGCTCAAACATCGGAATTGAGCCGGCACCGTTCCTGCTTTTAAGACCTTAGTTTAATACCTGAGCGAAGAACATTTCGGTGCCGATGATGAAATCGGTCATTGCATTGTTATGGTTCTTGCCCCGCAAGGTAATCAGGCCGACGGCCGGTGCCTGCCGGAGCTGCATGGCGTCATACGCATTTTTAGAGTTGAAATAGAATACAAGCTGATCGGCATCGCCATGGTAAAGCCGGGTGGGAACCCGCGGCTTCCAGTCATGTATATCATTATCCTCCACCGCGCTTAAAAACTCTGTATCCGTGCCATCATTAACCGCCCGACGAAACGAATCGGTGAGGGCCAGGTGCAGACTAACACTGATTGTTGCGTCTTTGCCCTTCTGAGCAATCTGGGTTGCATACGGTTCTTTGAAGTAATACGACATCGGCCGGTTTAGTCCATATACTTTATCGTACGTCAGTAGCGCCCAGATGTAATTACCGTTATAGTCGGCATTGCCGCTGGTCTTGTTGTTAATGATGTACTTCATGAATGCCGGCTTATCATAGCCACCGGCCCCTACACTCGACGCAACCAGGTTAAACTCGGTGGGCACGTCTTCTTCCAGTTTTTTCTGCAAAGCCATCGTCGCAAACCCACCCTCGGAATAACCTTCCAGAAACAGGCGGCTATCCCAATTCACGTTCTTTTGAGCCAGAAACTGCCGGGCTGCCCTGAGCATATCCAGACTAGCCGATGCCAGACTACTCCGGTGTTCATAAATATGCGGTACGTTTCGGGAAGCGCCGTAGCCAATGTAGTCAGCAGCCGCCACGATAGCCCCCCTCGTCGCAAACCGATTGCCAACAGTATACCCCTCTGTTCCGGAAATGTAATAAGAAGGTGCCTGCCGATCGACTTCAATGGTATAATGCTGAAGACTTATTAATGGCGAGGGGGTGGTTTTATCCGGTACCAGCAGCAAACCCGAAGCCTGAATTGGCGAGCCGTCTACGTTAGTGGTTTTGTACACGAGTCGGTACGCCTTAACGTCATAAGCTCCTGTCGCCGAAGTGTTATACCCCCCGATCAATGTTGCTGATATGAGCGTGTTGGTAGCCTCAATACGAGCGCCTTTACCCACCGATGTGCTTATCTCAGCGGCCGGCTGTTCACAACCGGATAAAATGATTGACCCAACAAGCAGGCCAATACCTAACGAGGTAAACGTTGAGCAGAATTTCATACGTGCTGTTATTAAACGGTCTCATAGATTTGATTTTCCGCATGAAAACAGCTTGTTACCCCTCCTGTTACATCGATCAAACAGATGAGTATAAGCAGGCCATACACCTTATTAAAATTTTCATAATACACATTGGTATTGTATAATATATTTTATACCCGCCACAATATTAATAGGCTCTACGTATTGATTATCAGCAATATAACCATACAATCATTTTCTATTTGTTTATGATAACTTTTGACAAAATCGTGCAATAGAAGAACTCTAAGTTAAACAAAGTCAATTTTTGACCATACAAAAAAGCCCCTGTTCAAACGTTTGAACAGGGGCTTAAAGGCGGGTAACAAATCAATACTTTCTCAGGATACTATCCGGTAATGCCCTTACATCCAGGCCAAAACTCCGATTCAGGTTTGCCCAGTTGTTGCGTCCATCCTGATAGGCCGGGTTTACAATCATCGACTGATTGTAGTAATACGATGCCAGTTCGAGCTTCCGGCGGTCGTTTTGCATCAGGCCCTCATTCTGGTAGATTACGCCCAGGTTATTGTAAGCCGGTGCATAGGCCGAAGCCGCCCGGATGGTTTGCTTGTAGTAATACTTGGCCGAATCGACATTCGGAATGATCTTCTGAAAAACGTACGCCATCGAGAAGTAAGCCTCGCCGAAGTTCGGATAAATCTGCGTCGACTGCTGCAGGTGGTTCAGCGCCAGGCGGCCGTAACGGTTGGCCTCTTTGTCCTCGAACTGGATATTTACCTGAGCCGTAGCAACCGAATCGGCGGGAATACGTTTGGTTTGCAGCCGCCGTTGCAGCGTATCAATCTGCACCCGGCTCTTCAGCCCTTTTTCAATCCACTCATTGGCTACGTGCCGCTGCACCTGGCAGCTGTTGGGCGCATAGGGCAGGGCCGAATTGAACAGCACGAAGTTGCTTACCCAGTCCTTGTTGCGGTCAACGGTTTTGAACGAGTACAGGCCCGTTACGACGGCCATCAGGGCCAGCAGCGGGGCGTACTGAACCAGCATACTGCGCTGGCTTCCCGTAGCGGCTGCGTCAGCGGTGGCTACGTCGGCTGTCTGTGGCCGGTCACGTACCAGCAGTTTCTGTAGTCCCCAGATCACCACAAACCCAAAGCCCATTACGGCCGCGTACAGAAACCGTTCGGCCAGAATACCACCACGGAACAGGATAAAGCCAAGCCCGGGTGCCATGGTTACGAAAAACCAGAACAGGCCAAACCCCCAGAGCGTCCGCCTGATGAAGCCTTTGATGGTTAACCAGGCCAGCGCTACCAGTGAGAAAAAGCCGGCCCACGACAGCATATCGCCTTTTCCACCGGAGGGTATTACGTTGTAGGAATAATCGTACACCAGCGGATGCGGCAGGAACAGCAACCGGATGTAGTACATGAAAAACTTAAACGTAGTCGATTTCTCGGTCTTCTCGATGGCGTAGGGATAGTTGGCCCAGTCGACCGGCGGCTTACCGCTCAGCGTACCGATCATCAGCTTTTTCTGGTAGAAGAACAAAGCCGCCACAATCAGGAACGGCCACAGGCTCGCCAGCGACTGCCATACACTCCGGCGGGCAAACCAGTACTGCATGGCCGGAATCAGCCCCAGACTAACAATCGACGATTCTTTCGACAGGAACGCCATGTAGAGCGACACACAGGCCGCAAAAATCCAGCCCCAGTGCTTGGTTTCCAGGTAGCGCCAGTGCGCCAGCAGCATGAGCGATATAAACAGGAAGCTCAGCAGTTCGTCGCGGCCCTTGATATTGGCTACAATTTCGGTGTGGATGGGGTGCGCGATGAACACCAGCCCAATCAGGAAAGCGGTAATGGTTTGCTTAGGCAACCACTTTTGCAACAGCACGCCGATAACCAGCCCAGTCAGGGCATATAAAACCGCATTGATTATGTGACTGATGTTCGGGCTATCCTTGAAATACTCCTGCTCCAGCGCAAACGTGATCAGCGACAGCGGCCGGTAGTAGCCCAGCGAAATATTGCTGAAGTGCCAGAACTCCGTGCGGAGCAGGTCAGGAATGCCCGCGATCCCTTTTTTTACGAACAGGTTCTGGCTGATGGCCGCGATGTCGTCAAGGACGTAGCCATGGCCGAACGTGTTGATATACAACGCAAAGCCAAGCAACGCCAGTACAATCGACGGCCACCACGTTACGGCCCGCACGGCAATGGGCAGTTCGGGGGCAGCAGACGTTACCTGCGGTTTGGGAGAGGTAGGGCGGGGGGGCGTACGCACGGCCTCCGCCGAACGAACCGGCCGGGTCTGTGTAGCGGAGGGGGTCAAAGCGGGCTTTGGCGCGACCGGTCTGACTGGACCGGCAGGTTGCTTCTTTTTTGCCATAACAGCAGTTAACTCGTCAGGTTTCGCTCAATTTTGCGACTTATTCTCGAACAAATCAGGCGCAGTTTAGTAAGCCACTTAATTGGTAGTGTAAAGTTCAGGAAGGATGTCAACAAAATCAATTTTCTTGGTTTATCAAATCAAAACTATTGTCGGCGTTTTGATGGTGGCTTTGTTGATGAGCCAGTGTTCGCCCACCAACCTGCCCCGAACAAGCCCCAGCCGGGGGTCTACGATGCCCACCCGCGACGATCACCTCGCCCTGGGAAACCCAAGTGGTGCATCGACCGGCGATCCAAACAACTACCTGCTGGTCAAATCGGCCTATGTGCTGTCGTTTCATCGCCAGCGCGGTATTGCCAACTGGGTCAGCTGGCACCTGAGCCCCGCCTGGAAAGGCGCTAGCCCCCGTTCCAACGATTTCCGCCCCGATCAGACCCTGCCGTCAGGCTGGTACGTGGTCAGAACGTCTGATTACACGAATACCGGCTTTGATCGCGGTCACCTCTGTCCCTCCGACGACCGGGATAGTTCGCCGGACGACAATGCGGCCACGTTTCTACTCACCAATATCGTGCCACAAGCCCCTCGACACAACCGGGAAGTCTGGAAAAGCCTGGAAGATTACAGCCGCCAGCTTACCGCCAACGGCAATGAGGTGTACGTTATAGCAGGTACGTTAGGGGCGGGAGGCACCGGTCAGAACGGCTACGCAACCCAGATTGCCAACGGAAAGCTGACCGTTCCGGCCTCGCTCTGGAAGATTATTGTCGTGCTGCCAACCGGCTCCAATGATGCGGCCCGGGTCTCAACCGACACCCGGATAATTGCCGTCAACATTCCGAATACCCAGTCGGCGGCCGATAAACCCTGGCAGGCTTATCTGACCAGCGTGGACGAGCTTGAAAAGCAGACAGGCTACGATTTCCTGTCCAACGTACCGACCGATGTTCAGCGGGTTATTGAAAGCCGCCCCGACGGAAGTATGAACTGACCGTCAGGCCACAGCTATCGCCGTGGGCACAGGCTCAGCAATAGGCAGCCGTTTGGTCCGGTGCCGCATAACGGCGATCACTTCAGCCTCGTCGCGGAAAGCGCCGTTTACGTTGACAACGTGAGCAGCCAGCTTATCGTACCGCTTGCGCATCAACAGCACAAACACCTGCAGGAAATCAAGCCCATCGAAAATAATCGCCTGATTCTGAACGTACTTGTCGATGGTTTTCAGGAAGAACGTAGGGTGTTCGGTCCAATGCATGGCCGGACGTACGTGGTGGCTGATGTGATAGCCGTCGTTCCAGCACTTCCGGTTATACTTTACGTTGATGCAGGTAATGCTGTTTTTATAGGCATTGCCCGGGTCGTCGGCGTCAACGAAGGCGTGCTGCGTCCAGTTACCCAGCATGGCCACCATCCGATACACCAGAAACGGCAGAATGAACACGATCACCGTAGCCGGCCAGTTAACAAAGCACAGGGCAATGCACCCAATAATAAAGAGGGCCTCACCCGCAATGGCCCGGTACGCCAGCTTCATGCGGTTCTTTTTACGCAGGTAGTTTGTCAGATCGATCATGCCAAAGAACAGGAACGCACTGAAGTAGTGAAGAAAGCTGCGCAGGCTATCGCGTTGGTACGCCATCGTGCTGCTGTCGTCGTCTTCAAGGTTGTTCTCGGGATGGTGCATGCCGATGTGGTGGCTGAAATACGTCTCTGGCGTCTGTCCGAAAAACGGGGCCACAATCCACGGCAGGTAGTAGTTCATCCACTTGTATTCCGGCTTGAAAAAAGGCCGGTGACTGGTGCAGTGCAGCATCAGCCCAAACGGCCCTTTGAACGTAAACGTAGTGATGTAGATGTGCAGGAGGGCAATACCCCACCACAGCCATCCCGTCACGAACGGCATAAACAGCAACACGCTGAGGGGAATAACGGAGACCGTAATGCGGAGTGTCAGGTAAACGAACGGCAGATCGCGCTCATCCTTGATGAATTGTAAAAAGAAGCGATCAAGTCGATTGTAGGGACGTTCTACAAAGGTAGGATCCTGAATAGTGCCAAGTGCCTTCATCCGCTAATACGGGGGTTAAAAGGTTGGGTTTAGAAATATAACGAAGTGAAAACCGATAGATTGGCTCAGCAAGCAGTAACTGGTATCAATTTTTTGCGACGGCGTGTCCGCCGAACTCATTTCGGAGGGCGGCTACTACTTTGCCCGAGAACGTATCGTCCTGCAATGACCGGTAGCGCATCAGCAATGACAGCGCGATGACAGGCGTCGGTACGCCCAGGTCAAGAGCCGTTTCGAGCGTCCATTTTCCTTCGCCCGACGAGAACATACGCCCTTTGATTTCGTCCAGTTTAGCGTCCTTGCGGAAGGCGTTTTCGGTCAGTTCCATCAGCCAGCTACGAATTACTGACCCGTGGTTCCACATTTTGGCAACGGCTTCGAAGTCGAGCGGGAACTGGCTCTTCTGCAACACCTCGAACCCTTCGGCAATGGATTGCATCATGCCGTACTCGATGCCGTTGTGCACCATCTTGACGAAGTGCCCGCTGCCGGCCGGACCGGTATAGAGATAACCGTCTTCGACCGAAATATCCCGGAAAACCTCATGCAGCGGCTCAATAACGTCGGGGTCGCCACCAACCATCGTGCAGGCACCATTCAGGGCTCCGCTGATGCCGCCACTCGTGCCGCAGTCGAGGAAACCCACGCCTTTTTCTTTCAGGTAGGCATGCCGCCGAACCGAATCCTGGTAATGCGAATTACCACCATCGATGATTACGTCGCCGGGCTGCACCAGCGGCAGCAGCTGTTCAATGACGGTATCGACCAGGGGGCCGGCCGGAATCATGAGCCAGAGCACGCGCTTTTCGGGCAGCGCATTGTAGAGGTCGGCCAGGGCCGTAACGCCCTCGGCGCCTTCGGTTTTTATGGCATCTACTAATGATTGGTTAATGTCGTAGCCGACAACGGTGTGCTTGTGGCGAAGAAGATTAACGACAAGATTATAGCCCATCTTGCCGAGGCCAATGAATCCAATATGCATAACGATCAGTGGTTTGGCGTACAAATTGGCGATTTTTTCCCAATGCCCTCCCCTACGGAGGCCTTAATTTTATCAAAAATCATCCTGAACGGCCACGGATGTGTTTACAGACGCTGTTTCTGGAAGAGCCGCTGCCAAACCAGCCCAAGCGCTATACCGATCACGGTTCCAACCGCATCGGCAATGGCATCCTGCACATCGGCGCTCCGGTGGATCGGTAGAATTCCCTGGCAGATTTCAATGAAACCGCCGTACACTATGCCCGCCAGTAAAACCGGTACGGCCCGGTAGCCGGCCAGTATCCACAACCAGCCAAACGGGACAAAAATGGCAATGTGCATCCACTTGTCATGCCAGACGGTGAGCACCGGCGGAATATCCGGCCCGGGTAGCGAGCAGCCAAGTAGGATGATGATTGTCCAGGTGATGGCAGCTCCGCGGACTACTGCAAGGGTATTCATCAGGTCGTATTGGTTTATACCGCAAAGATACACGCCATCCTACCGCTTCAGCCGGTTCGCCGTCAGCAGCAGAAAAAATACGATCAGGCTTATCAGGTAGATGACATTCCGCGAATCGATCAAACCACGGCCCAGCGCCCGGTATTGCTCATCGAGCGCAAAATAGGATACGTAGTAGGATAGCCCTCCCAGAACGTTTAAACCGGCGATTTCGCTCAGGCCCATAAAAAGCAGGAAGCAGAAAAACACGCCCAGCACGAACGCAACGACCTGGTTATCGTTCAGCGATGAAGCCCACAGCCCAATGGCTACGAACACGCCCGCCAGCAGTAGCAGCCCAATGTACGACCCAGCCACCCCGGCCGAATCGATGTTCCCTGCGGGGCTACCCAATTGATAGAGCGTTACGTAGTACAAAAGAGTCGGCACCAGCATGAGGGCCACAAGCAGCCAGCTCGCCAGAAACTTACCCGCCACTACGTTCCACCGGCTGACGGGCTTGGTCAGCAGCCACTCCAGCGTACCGGTACGTACTTCCTCGGCGATAGATCGCATCGTAACGGCCGGTACCAGAAACAGCATGACGTAGGGCGTCAGGTTGAAGAAAGACCCCATATCGGCATAGCCGTAGTCCAGCAGACTGGTGTCGGGGAAAACCCAGAGCAGCAATCCCACAGCCGTCAGGAATACGACCATGATGATGTAGGCAATGGGCGAACTGAAGAATTGATTTATTTCTTTCCGAAAGATAGCCAGCACGGTTTGGTTTGCAGTTTGTAGTTTGACGTTTGTGGCTTGCCGCTTTACGGCCCCGTCGACCGTCAAACTACAACCTGCAAACCACAAACTTTTTATTCAAACGGATTTGCCTTGTTCCGGCGCATAATGGCCGCGATAATTAACGACAGCACGACGCCGATCAGTATCGATCCGAAAATTCCAAACACAAACAGCAGGCCCGGGCTCTGAAACGACTGCCCCATTTCAATGGCCTGATCAATCTGCTCGTCGGTCAACTGGCCCTGTTCTTCCAGCTGTTCACGCGTCTGGTCCATCAGGCGCTCCCGAAAGCCGGTGTCAATCACTGTCATGTAGAGAATGCTGTAGGCCGACGACAGCACCCCGGCAATAGCCGACGCCAGGGCACCCAGCCCAACGCCTTCGCCATAGGTCATGTAGCCGCCATTAGCCGTGCGGAATTCGCGCATCGCCAGCACCAGACCGGCAATGAAGATGCCGTAACCCAGCACGCTCAGGCCACGGTTCGTCGTTAAGTTAAGGACGAATAGCAGGGTTGAATAGAGTATCGTACCTACGCCGATAATCAGCCCCCACTTTAAAGCAACACGAGCGGTAGATGTTTTTTCATCCATCGAACTAAGTGATTAGGTTAAAAGAAGTTGGTTTACCGCAGCACACTGTAGTCCTGCTTGCGGAAGATAAGGGAAATTATAAGTACCGGCAATACCGCCAGAATTGTTTTCTTGGTCAGTTCGTCGGGCAGCAGCACCCCCGGCTCCATGCTGTTCACCTGCTTCCACTGTTCATCAAAGGTGGCCTGGCCCAGTTTTTCGACAATCTGCGGTTTTCCTTCCAGCAGCAGTTTCTTCGAGTTCGCTACGTACTCGGCAAAAACGCCCGGATCGACGAACGTAATGAACAGGTAGATCAGCCAGCCCGTTACGAGAGCCGCCATGGTGTTGAGCACGTAGCAGATGCTGATGCCCTCCCACAAATGCAGCAATCCATTGCCGACTGTCCGGCGGTAGTACCAGACGGCCGCTACCATCAGGATGATGTGGATACCAAAATCCAGCGACCGGATGTTACCCAGCGGGGGTATGTCTACCGCATAGAGCGCCAGAAAATACCCGAAACAAAGCACGCCCGTCAGCAACCCGAACAGGAGCGGGAGTTTCAGCAGCGGTTGGTTAAGATAAGCGATGATTTGCTTCATACGACGTGGTGAAACTGGCCCAGATGCACCGTTCCGATCGCACGACCGGTCAGCGTCTGGCCCAGAAACGGCGAATTCTTTGATTTAGATAACGACCGGTCGAAGGTCCACTGTTTCGCCGGGTCGAACAGCGTCAGGCTGGCGGGTTGTCCTTCCGCGATGCTGACGGTTGGCAGCCGCAGAATCTGGCGCGCCCGGATCGTCAGTTTTTCAATAATCTGCCCCAGCGACAGTTCGGTGTTGTGGGTGATGACCGCAGCAAACAACGTTTCCAGACCGGTTACGCCGAACTCTGCCAGATCAAACTCCAGATTTTTGCTCTCGGCATCCTGGGGCGTATGATCCGACACAATGGCGTCGATGGTTCCGTCGGCGAGGCCCTGCCACAGAGCCGCTACGTCGTCGACCGACCGAAACGGTGGATTCACTTTCAGGTTCGTATCGAAGCCGGCCAGCGCCGAATCATCAAACACGAGCTGATGAGCCGCTACGTCGCAGCTAACGGGCAGCCCACGCTGCTTGGCCTGCCGAATCAGCTCAACCGAGCGGGCCGACGAAATGGTGGAGAAATGCAGGGAGGGCGGGGACGGCAGGGGTTGCAGGGGTGACCCGGAAGCCAGTGCCCCTGCATCTTCCAGAACATACGCCAGTAACCGCAGATCGCGCTCAATAATCAGTTCTTCGGCAATGGCCGGCATGCCTTTCATACCCAGCAATGTGCTCTGCACGCCTTCGTGCATCTGACCAAAGCGGGTCAGCAACTGCTCTTCCGGCCGGTTCATCAGCAAACCGCCGATGGGTTGCAGATACTGAAGGGTTTTCAGCAGCAGATCCGGGTTCTGAAGCGGGTGCAGTCCATCCGAAAACGCAACCGCTCCGCCATGATGCAGATCGATCATTTCGGTAAAATCCTCACCGGCTGCTTTTTTCGTGATGGCGGCTATGACATGAACCGTAACGGGCTGCCCTTCGGCCATGCGCCGGACGTAGCCCAGGGTGCCTTTCGTATCGACCACGGGCTGGGTATTCGGCAACAGAGCAATGTCGGTAAAGCCCCCGGCCGCGGCTGCCCGGCAAACGCTCGTAATGTCTTCTTTGTGTTCGAATCCGGGATCCTGAGCCAGTGCCCGCAGATCGACCCAACCCGGCGATACGTGCAGATTAGCCTCTTCAATAATCCGGGCGTTGTCGGGGGCGGTAATGTCCGCACCGATCTGCTGAATGAGCCCGTTTTCGATCAGCACATCACAAACCTGCCCGTCGACCGACGAAGCCGCATCAACAATGTGCGCAGCGCGAATGAGTAGTTGCATAGGTTAAAAAAAAGCCCCACGGGCAATGAGCCACGCGGAGCCTTTGGACAATCGGTTATGGGCCATCAGGCACCAACTAATTCTTTGTACGCGTCGGCAGTCAGCAAGTCGTCGGTCTGGCTCGCGTCGGCAGGTTTTACCCGGATCAGCCAGCCGCGGCCGTATGGATCACTGTTGACCAACTCGGGCGATTTTTCAATCTCCGCGTTGATTTCCAGCACCTCGCCCTCGATGGGCAGGAACAGATCGTTTACGGTTTTTACGGCCTCCACGGAGCCGAACACGTCACCTTTGCCAAGTGACTCGCCAACCGTCGTTACATCGATAAAAACAATGTCGCCCAGTTCCTGCTGCGCGAAATCCGTGATACCTACCACGGCCGTGCCGTCCTCCTCTATCCGAATCCACTCGTGGTCCTGCGTATAACTCAGTTCAGCGGGGAAATTCATTCGTATCGTTCTGGTTTGTTCCGCAAAATACGGTAGCCGGGGGCTGATTTGCAAATGCAGCCGACAAGTAAGCAACCCCAATCGCCGGCGCTACTTCTGCGATACGGCGCTGCGGTTGGGCGACCAGTTGCTGCCGCTGATGCGGTCGTTGCCCTGCCGCTCGATCATCCACTGCGGATACGGCTTCGGTCTGGCACTGACCTGGTCCAGCTCGGCCATTTGTTCGTCGGTCAGCTTCAGTTCGGTGGCCTTGATGTTGTCGGTCAGTTGGTCATTGTTTTTAGCCCCGATGATGACGCTCGTAACGCCCGGTTTCTTCAGCACCCAGGCCAAAGCCACCTGCGCCACCGATACCCCGTGTTCGTCGCCAATACGCTTCATAACGTCGATGATATCGTAAGCGTATTCCTGATCAACGGGCGGGAAATCGAAGTTCAGCCGGCGCGAACCATCACTGGGCTTATTGTCGCGGGTGTATTTGCCCGACAGGAACCCGCCCGCCAGCGGACTCCAGGGCAGAATGGCCATCTGCTGATCCTGCACCATCGGCACAATTTCGTTTTCGAGGTCGCGACCGGCGATGGAATAGTAGTTCTGGGTGGAGACAAACTTGCCCCAGCCCTGCTTTTCGGCAATGCCGTTGGCTTTCATGACCTGCCAGGCCGCCAGATTGCTGCAGCCGATGTAACGTACCTTGCCGCTGCGTACTACGTCTTCCAGACCCCGCATGGTTTCTTCGAGGGTCGTAACCGGGTCAAACCCGTGAATCTGGTACAGATCAACGTAGTCGAGTTGCAGGCGTTTCAGGCTACCCTCCAGTTGCTGCATGATTTGCAGCCGCCCCAGACCAACCTGATTCTTGCCGTCGCCCATGCGGCCGCGTACCTTGGTAGCAATAACAAGTTCGTCGCGCTGTAGGCCGATGTCTTTGATAGCCTGTCCCAGCAGCGTTTCCGATTGTCCGAAGGAGTAGACGTTGGCCGTATCGATGAAGTTGATACCTTGCTCAACGGCCGTTTTAAGAATGTCGTTGACGGCTTCCTGTTGCAGTTCGCCGATGGCCTGCCAGAAACCGTTGCCGCCGAAGGTCATCGTGCCCAGGCAGAGTTCGGACACCAGTACGCCGGTGTTCCCGAGGAAGTTGTAGTTCATGGTCTGAATGTATGGTCAGCAAATGAAACCCATCCGGGGCCGAAAAGTTAGCCCTGGTGCACAATTCTCCTCGTCAGGTGTAAGCGGCTTGGATCTGAAGTTAATGAATCGAGAACAGGAGCTCGTCGTTGTATTTTTCCCGTAAGTGCTGGTCAACGACATCCCAGAGCACCTTGTTGGCACGATCAAAATCCAGCCCGTACTGCTTGACCAATGCTTTCCGTAACGAATTCGACAGCAGCCAGACCGGCCGGTTGAATGCATAGCCGTAGCTTTTAATGGATTTCTCGATTACTTCGTCGTACGAAGCGAAATGATATTGATGGTGACCTTCTGGTTCAGGTGCCTCTGCCAACGCTTTTTTCGCCATCCGGTCGTCATGTAAGAGTTTAGCGATGCTGGTAAACTCCCCGCGAAAGCTAAGATTGGAGTACACCTCGTTCACCACCGCCCGGTAGCCTGCCAATAACCGATCTACAACGTCACGTTTCGAGAAGTCCCAATACCACCAGGAAGATGGATTTTCGTTCTCAATAGCGTACTGTCGTTGAAAATCCCGTTTGAACTGAGCCAGCAGCAACTTGTATGATTCATGCAGCGTGTTGTCCTGTACGTTGATACGTCGAATAAATCTGTTCCTGTTGCTGAAGCTTTTAATTACAGTGTGGGGCGCTTCCGGCTCAGTAGTTGTCTCTTCATCAACTACCGGTTCCAGTTGCTCCAACAGGTGCAGTAGCTCATTGAAACGTAGCCCTTGACCAGCCTCATCCAGTTGAGCAAACTGATGAAGCAGTTCTTCCTCCGACAGTGCTCCCTGTCCAAACTGTATGATAATCAGTTCCTCTTCTAACCGCATGGCTCTCGCTGTTTGTGTGGTTAATGACCCGTTTGCAGCCCGCTTACTGTACTGCGTGAGCAGAAAACGCTACGTTGCTTATGTAAGGTACGAGTGTTTCTGATTAAACAAGACAGCCCCGACGAGCAATGGCTCATCAGGGCTGTAGTTTGTTATTGATCGGATTGCTTTACTCGGCCAGATTAAACTTGACCTGTATACCACCGGCCGTAAAAGATCCGGCTAGAATGCCTTAATTCTTTTATTTTTCGCCTAAGGCTAAGCGCCTAAAAGCCATATACATCTCAACCTGATATGGATTGTCTAACCTGCAGATTAAGGCAGCAAAGTATACCGTTCCATCATCGTCAATTTCAATCGGAAACTCGTAGCGGGTGAAACGGGCTCCTACCTTGATATGTTGATTATACCAGCGATCAAACAGTCGCTTACGAGCGTAGGCGCGAGAATCCGAATCATCACATATATAAATCATTCCTCGCTCCCGAACTTGAAAGAAATCATGAACGATTAATGCTATCGTAGTAGAGATTCGCTCATCAACCGGCGGCAATTCAGGGGTAAAGGGGTTGTAAACGAGATCAATGACCATCTCGTAAACATAATCACTTAGTACCGGGTCAGGAAGTAAATAACCACTGGGTTTAAACCGAACTTCGTAGCCAACATCGTTGATTGATACAAACGCATACACGTTATTCGAACCACCCAACGCTTCAAATTCATAAGCGGGAGCTTCTCTGTTGGGCATTGCGTTTTCTCAGACGATCAATCACCTCCCTGACCTCAGGGTTTTTATAATCATTTCGTATCTCTTCCTGCCCCTCCCGCTTGATTCGCATTAGCTCCCTTGCAAAAGCTAATGCGCGTTCGCGACGGGCCTGTTGCTCGGGTGTCATAGTTGCATTGTCCATAGCCGCGTAATTAATTTTTCAATGTTCTAAATCAGCTCACCAGTAGCAAAAACATCAGTAACCGTATTACCGTTCAAAACCTTGATTTTAACGCAACTAATTCAATGTTAAACTATTCTGCCAGATTAAATTTGACCTGTATACCACCGGCCGTAGTGGCCCGGCGGAACGAGTTCGACACCAGCGGATCGTTGAACGTCCGGTCGAAGTAGAAATTCAGGTTCAGACGGCGGCTCACGATGTAGCTGACCTGCGGCCGCAACTGGAAGTTTACGTTACCGGCCGTGATGGTGAACTCGTTGTCGAGTTTCCGCTGGATAGCCCGCGTATCGCGGAACGTCAGGCTGCACGAGAACGTAAGGTCATTTTTTAACCGCTTGTAGGCGCCGTTAATGCGGAACGGCAGCCGGAAATTATTGCGCGTAAAGCCCAGTGAAGCCGTCAGGTCTTTGTTGGTCAGTTCGGCTACCTGCGCGTTCGACAGGTTCAGCGCTACGTCGCGGCTCTGGTTGTATTCCAGCCGGCCGCTGATCCGGTTCCGGGTCTGGAACTGTACCCCCAGCATCGGCGCAAACTTCTCCGACATGGTGATCGTACTCATCGCAAACACCGGTACAAACTGCCCCTGGCTGTTGGCATACGCAGCCAGCGGATAACCCGATACGGCCAGATTCACGTACAGCGCCCCGTACTCCAGATTCGACACGAAGTTGCCGACACTGTAGTTCGACGTGTAGCTGTGGGTCAGCGTAAACGCACTGAACTGCTTCCGGATGAACGGCAGCCCCGACAGACCGTTGTAATCGACGCGCCAGTTTGGCAGCGGGAAGTTGTAGAACGGCGACAACTGCGCTTTCTCCTTGGGCTGACCGCTGTAGGCCGCAAAGAACGACGGAATCAGTACGTCCTGTGAGTTTTTATCGTATTGAGCGAGCTTTTCGGGATTAGCCTGCGTCAGCCGGTCGATGAAATATTCACGATACTCCTCAAACCGGTCGAAGATCGGCGACGAGTTATCGCGGCGCAGGCCGATGAACGCGGTCCGGAACGACCAGAACGACATATTGAACTGGCCGTTACGCACCGGCGTCTGCGTTTCGAACGGACCGCCTTCAACCCGTGGCCGGTAATATTCCTGGTACGCATCCGTACGGGTCAAGCGCCATTCCACCTGCATCCGGAAATCCCGGAATGGCTCCAGGGTAGTCCGGGCGTTGAAGTTCTTCGAGACTGTTTGCTGGAACGCGGTGTTCTGCACGATACTCGGCGACAGCCAGCCCCGCTCGGCAGCCCGGTAGTGGATGGTTCGGTTCTGGCTACCCAGCACAAAGCCCAGCCCCGGTGCATTGTCCCTCGACAAGCCGAAGAACGATGGTGTCGGCAGGAAGCCGGGCAGAATCGTCGACTCCTGAACGGTATACGAGAAGTTAATCCCCCGCACCGTCAGCAAAGTCCGGGTGAAACTCTTCAGCAGTTTGCTTTCACTCCGCTGAATCTCTTCAATATCGCCTGGGTTCCGGGCAAAATTCTTCCGCACCGGCGACGGCGTATTGGCCCACCGCAGGGCCGCAATCTTGTTGTACAGCCGAATCAAATCGACCCGTCCCGTGATTCCCCGCTCGCGGTTATTCCGGACAATGTTGCCGAATGGAACCCCCGTTGAATCGGCGATCCCGAACGAATTAGCCTGGAACTGATAACCAATGCCGTAGATCGCATCAGCCGCCATCCAGTCGAGCAGCGGAATCTTGTCCAGCGGCAGGCGGTACGTAGCGCGAATGTCCTGCACAAAGTTTTTGACCCGGCCAAACCGCCGGATACTTTGCAGAATCGAATCCCGTTTGGCTTCGGAATTGATATCCCCGGCCGGTTCGTCGATGATCGAGTTCGCTACGCCCCGGTACGTCAGCACGAGGTTGCGCGTCAGGTTCCAGGTCAGGTCGTAGTACCGGTTGAACAGGAAGTATTTTTCAAACTGCGGTATGATGCCTTCCGTAGTCAGGTCCGAGTTACGCAACTGCGTTTTAACGAAGCTGCGGTCCATATCGGTCCGGATGGAAACCAGCGTAGGCAGCAGCGTCAGGTTGAAGTCTTTCAGCCAGCGCAGGTACGGCGCATCGAACGACTGCCGGTTCCGGAACGGTTCAAACGCCTTGGGCTGACTACTGTACGTGTATGAAATCCCCCCCCGGTACTGCCGCTGCAGGTACTCATCGGTCAGGATGTTGGTCCGTCTGGCGTCGTTGAACGCGTAGGTAAAGGCAAAGTTTTCAAAGTCCCAGAAATGCGGCTTCGCATTCGGGTTCGTTTTTATCTTCCGGACATTCGAGAAGTTGTAGCCCCGGCGCGTTGAGTTATCCTGCACCAGTCGGCGGTAAGCCAGCCGTTCGTCCACGTTCTCAATGATGGACAATGACTTGTCGAGTTCCGTATCCGGATCGAGCGGGTTAAAGTGCGGGTCGACCCTCCGGTTGTCGTAGTTAACGTAGAGTGGAATCCGGAAGCCCCACCGCTCCGGCAGGAACTTATCCACCGCAATAGCCGACGAAATGCCAAACTCGCTGGTTGTTTCCTTGGTCCGGTCACCGATTCGGGTCTGCACACCACCGAAGCCGAAGGTTGAAATACGGCCCGAGGCCGTCACGGTCGCTACGTCGGCCAGTTTAGCGTTTACCGAGCCGATTGCGGCCATACCTCCCTGCTGGTCGAATCCGTTGGCCCGTAGCTCGTTCACCCAGATGGTAAAGCTTTTGGGTCGCTCCCCATCCCCCTGAATTCTCGGGTTTCGAACCCCGATCATTACCGTCTGCACCGAACTCAGGTCAGGGTTCCCCACCACCGTAATGAGGTACTTCCCCGCCGGATCTGAAGAACGGCCACTGAACGGCAGCGACGTTCGGCGGGTTAACTCCTGATTGCGTCTGAGCTTAAGGTTAATGAAGTCTTCGAGCGCTATGTCCAGTTCGTTTTCAACGGGCCAGACCTGTTGACGGAATAATTCATCGTCAAAGCTTCCGGTGATCCCACTCGGGGTTGCCGTCAGGTTCGGAATTTCTACTTCGTAATAGTTATCCGTAAAGTCGGTTCCAATCCGCACGAACGCCGATACCTGACCACTTTCGTTCTGGTCGTTGTGCATGTGGATGAACATTTTCAGCCGCTCGCGGAACTGAAGATCGAAGTTGGTGTTACGGAAAGCCGCCCGGGAGTCGCCGTCGCGCAGGTTTGTTACGCTCATCCGCATTGACTGCTCGTTCAGTTCAACCTGGTTTACCTGCGTGTAGTCCCGGTCGCGCCGGTAGCCCGGCGGTACGGTATAGATGTATTTATCGCCGGTTGTAACCCCGGCCTGATCGCCGTTTTCTTCAATATTTACCGTCGATACCGTAAAGTTGGCGTCGTAGGGCTCCGGTACCTCCTGCAAACCCCGCTGGTTCAGATCGCCGGTGTATTTACGGTACTGGTTGGCTTCCATCTGCAACTGCGCAAACCGCAGCACCACCGGCTGCTGGAAATCAGTCAGGTACATCCGAACAAAGCGGATCGACTTGAAACCGTTGATGTTACCCACTTTGCGCAGGAACTCCCGCACCGGTATCCGGAACTGGTACCACGTAACGGGTTGTGGCAGGCCCTGTGGCTGCGTAACGATTTTATCAACGATGTATCCCTGTCCAACGTCCAGCCGACCGGGCCGCAGGTCGACTTCGTACTCGTAGTACGCTTCGTTGTCGTTGATGGTGTTATCGATATTGAGATCTTCAATATCCGGCAGGGTTGATGATGCCGGCGTCAGCAGGTTATTCGGATCGGTGACTTCGGGGGAGTTGTTTTCCATCCCCATAAACCGTTTATACCGGGCCACAACGTACTTCTGCTGATCCGCCTGTTCGCCAAGATAGAACCGGAAATCATCGTTAGACGGGTCGTTCTCAATCTCGTTGAGGGCTTCGCCCGTAACACCCCGAGTCCGGAGCGTATTCAGGTAGTCGCGGAAGAAGGTTTGCTCGTCTGCGTTCTTCAGACCGTCCAGACCAATGTCCTGGTTTTCGCGGCCACCGCTCTGGAACGCATTGGTCACAAACTGCTGGCGTGGAGCAAGTCCCCAGGCTGTTCGATCTATACCTTGCTGGCGACCATCTGTGGAACGGGTCGTATCCCCATTGGCCGGGAAACCGTTCTCAAACTGGTAGCGGCCGTCTTTGATGACATCCTCCGAAATATCGCCAAGGTTGAAAATCAGCTTACCACCCGTTGTATTGTTCGTGTTCTTCGAATCATCCGGACTACCCCGCACTACCCCCGACTCGCCCTGCACGAAGGGGTCCATCAGCCAGAACGTAATGTTTTCGACGTTGGCGTTATCGAAGTCGATGTCCGACGCCACGGCCCGCGTAACCGACCCAAAGTTTTGCCGCGGATTAGGCAACAGCCCTTCTGGTGTCAGGTTCGGGTTGTAGTTGTACATCCCCCGTTCGCTCGGAAAATACGATACGTCGAGAATGCTCTCCGGCAACTGCACCACCCGCGCCGACCGCCCTTTGAACAAATCGGTCGGCAGGAAGAACCGCTCGTAGGCAAACGCGTTCAGTTGTTCCGGATCGATACCGGTCGATACGGTTCGCAGGCCGGTAGTTCCGTAAATAGTCGGGTCGACGGAGTACACTGAAATCCGCGCCCGGTTGTAAGCGTATTCAAGCGGGTTGCTGAACGACCCCTGCGGGAACTGCTGTGGCGTAGCACCCAGCCGCCAGCGAGTCGGCTGACGCGTAAGGTCATAGATGGTACGGGCGGCTTCAAAGTCGTCGATAAACGCATCATTGTTTACCCGGGGATTTACACCCGGAAACAGTTGCGCCACTTCGCCCTGGAACTGAATCGTCGATAACTCTTTCGTCTGGATCAGCGGCATGGCGTCCAGTAGTCGGGTCAGTGCCCGCGACTCCTTGCGGATGTTCGCATCGAATCCGAGGATGGTATTGTTGACCGGTTCGTTACCAATAGCCACGCGCGTCAGGAAGCCCGCGGGCGTTTCCCGCATCCGCATCGCCGTCACACCCAGGTTCACGTCGGGGCTCAGGCTGTAGTCCAGGCGCGTACCCAGCAGCGTCCGGATCTGGTTCTGGAACAGGTCGGGCTGCTCGAAGCTGATCCGAATCTCGCGGCCCGAGTTCGTTACGCTCTCGTTTATAATCCGCAGCCGCCCGGTCTGTCCTTCGAGCACGTAGTCCTGCCCGGCAACCAGCGGTACCCCCCCGGCCGTTACCTGCACCGATTGTTCATTGACGCCGTAGGGAAGCTGCACTTCCGCGCCGTTGCCCGACTGATACGCGCCCCTCAGGAAAAACTTATTTTTATCAGCAATCTGCTGCGCATCGGCCAGGGTGGTTCGATACAGTTCATTGAAGACGTATTTTGCCCGCAGCGCTTCCTCTCCCGGCAGGAATTGCCGCTCCAGATACGATCCAAACGGCTCGAGGACGGGGAAGATAATTTTTCCGTAGCGGCTGTCGACAGTATAGTTCTCGACAAAATCAAAATTACCGTCGGGCTGAGCGTCCAGCTGCTGATTGAGCCGGTCCATGCCAAATACCTGCACCAGCGGCCGGTTCTGAAGCTGTGTACCCTCCTGGAGGTTGGGGTTGTCGATACCCGTCAGGTCGTCCTTATACACAATCCGAAGCTGGAATCCCTGCCGCGCGATCTGGGCCGTATTGAGCGAGTAGATGTTTTTCATCATCAGGTTCCACATCGGCAACTGGAGATTGTTGCGGATCGTCGATGACTTCAGCAGCTTCAGCACGAGCACCTCTCTGGGTTCCCGGCTCTGGTAATCCTCGGTTAGCTCGCCTACTTTGTAGCGACGGCCCTGGTACGTGTATTCATAGGCAACGGCCAGAATCTCGTCGTTGCGCAGGGGCGTCACGAGCGAGATATACCCCAGATCGGGCTGGAGTTTGAACTCCCGTTCGGTCAGCCGTTTTGCGCCCCGCAGCAGTTCAAAATCAACGGTCTTTTGCAGATTGTACGTACTCGTCAGAACCTCATTGGCTTGGTCTACCTGCCGGAACGGATTCTGTGGATTGGACGTCAGGCGGCCAAACAGACCATTGGCCCGGTTATCGGCGGGCGAGCTGCGGTTGATCGGCTGTAAATTCGGGTTGTTGGCGCTGTACGGTGACCCCTCGCCCAAATCCTGAAAACCGACAATATTCCGCAGCGATTCGGTGGTGTTGGTCCGGTTGGTTACGTAAACCTCGATCCGCGTTACGTTCACGCCCGACGTAACCTGCGGCAACGACCGCAGCGATTGCTCGTAGCGGCTCCGGAAAAACTGCGACAGGAAGAAGTGCCGGTTCTCGTCGTACTGATCGGCCCGGATTTCAAACGGCCGGTTCGACGTACCGCCCCGCAGCACAATTTCACTCTTCCGCGACCGTTGCTGCGACGCAACGACCGTAGCCCGCAGTTTGCCAAACCGGAGCTGGGTTTTTACCCCGAACAGGTTCTGAACACCCGGAATCAGCTGACTTGGCACGGCCCAACTGATGTTGCCCGCTTCCAGCCCCTGAATGATGCTCTCGTTCTGCGGCTGAAACTGCCCCGGCACAGTTGGTGTCGGCAGGCCGTTCTGCAACGGGTTCTGTACGTTATTGAGGGGATTAGACGGCAACCCGCCGATACCATTTGACCCGATCGACGGCAACCCGCCGGCGGGCCGGTAGTTCAGTTTCAGCGCGTTCTCAAAATTGAACGCAGCTTTGGTATCGAAATTGGCCAGTACGCCCAGCCGTTCGCCAACCTGACCGTTGAAATTGATACTGATCTGTTCGTTGAACAGGAAGTTACCGTTCCGACGCTGACGTACGGGAATGACCGGGTTATCAATAAACTGGTACAGGTACCCGAAATCGAGGGTAACGAAGCCGTTTGGTTTAAAATTGACGCCCCCTCCGCCAAACAGCCGGTCGATCACCGGTGGTAGTTCGAGCTTGGGAACCAGCCCCCGCCCCGTCACCGAACTCTGCCCATCCCGACGGGCACCGTACTCCCGCCATAAATTTTGTTGAACACGTTGGTTCTGTAACTGGTTGTAGGTAGAAAATGGAATAGTTTCGGCCGGACGGTACGGTAACCCGTAGTTGGAGGGCGGTAAGGCCCCGCCAACCGGAATACCGGGCGAAAGCGTTCCAGGGGGTGTAGTCGTCGGTGTTGCGGCCGCGGGTGGTGTTGTTAAATCATTCGAACGGCCCTGTACTGTGTTGGGCAGGGGCGCTCCGGATAAGGATACACCCGACCGAACGCGTTCGGTAACATCGATACGACCGGTGGGGTCAAACTGAAAGTCGGTAGAAACGCCTTTGGGGTCGCGTAAGATATAAGGCGACTTCGACGGCCGCTCCGAAAAACGGGTTGACCGACGGTCGGGCCAGTTTACGGTTGGCCGACGGTTAGCGCTACGAGCGGCTCGAATGCTGTCGTTGCGCTCCTGAATGGCCTGCTTGATTGAATCGGCACGAAACGCTGCCCGCCGACGAGCCTCTGCCCGCGCCGAATCGGCTGCGGCCTGCTGGCGTCGGCCTGCATTTCGCCGGGGCTGGTCCTGCGCAAGGGACAAACCAGGGCCTAGCAATAGCCATACTACCGGTATCAGCCACACGTTAAGCCCCGGAACGGGATTGATCAACGTGGTTAAGCGCAGGTAGTTGAGTATGTATTTGTGAACAAGGTAAGGGTTCACCATTAGGGGTACTTTCAGGTTCAATAGTGGTACTCTGACGGTTAAGTCCTATCTACAAACGGCCAATATCGGGCCAATCGTCTAATAGCGCAGTATATTTTTTAAACGTTCACGATTTGTGCATCTCCGCAGCCCGGTCAATCTTGACGAATCGTAAAACTACGAAAAACCTACATCTTTTATAGAACACTAACGAAACGGGCGCTTAACTATTTTCCGATTTCATTACGAACAGTTTCTCATTCGTCCGTACGTACTGATTATCTGTTTCTTAAACTTTGTTACGCTTAAGTTAAATAATCGTTACGACCGTAAAAGCCTACCGTACCACGATCAATAAGCGCCTGTAACTGGTCAAGTTAGGGCTTCCTGTATCTGTTACTTCAAGGACAACCGGCACCCGACGCCCTTTCCACGCGGTCGGAATCTGAATGCTTAGATTAGCCTGCTCAGAAAGCGGCTCTGGAAAGTCAGCCCCCGGATTTGGATAAGCCAGCCAGCGGAACCTTAACCGGTCGCCGTCCGGATCGCGGGATGCTTCTCCATTCAGGGTGAGCGATGTTCCAGCCCGTACGTTCAGTTCCGGTTGCATCGTTGCATCAACTGCTCAACGTCCCGGATCATCGCTATGGGTGGGTGATTGGCGTTGAGGTAAAACTTCGTACACCAGTCGAGCCGCGCCTGAAAATCATGTTGCCAGGCTTCCCGCCAGCGGTATACAGCCGCCATGCGCGGATCAGGATCATCGGCAAACTGCCCCACCGAATCAATTGCTTCAACGTACTGATTGGCTTGCTTTCGTCTGAAACGCCCACCCCAGCCGCCTGCTTCCGGCTGCTCCCATACGTTGAGCCCATTGGACAGCAGTCCCAGAAACGACGGCGTATCGCCTTCCTTTACCCCTTTAACCGGTCCGAGCTGACGGCTCCAGATATCGCCCCCGCGGTAATTCACGTAAAGCGCTCCCAGCGGTCCGTGCCCCTGCTGTATGTTTTCGGCTACCCAGACCGAATCCAGCAGCGTTCGATCCCCTCCCCGGTACATTCCCCGAATTCCGTGGTTGCGCAGGATATAGAACAGGTTGGGAAACTGTTCACGAATCCAGACGCCTGTCTGGTCCTGGTCGTAAATAGCGTGTACGCGTAGTTTTGCCACAAACGTGTTAACCGCATCAGCAGACCGGGTTTGCCTGACTTTCCACAAGGCCTGTGCCAAATCGGCCGAGCCACCCCAGATGCACACCCAGACTGGTCGCGGGTCGGCCCGATCAACCACCTGAATAAGCCAGTCCGATGCTTCGGTATCCTTGCCTGCGCCCACACTGGTTTCCAGCGGCTGGCCCGGCCCGGCAAGGGGCTGTCCGGCCTTGATGAGTCGGCTTAACTGATCAGCGGGCGGATAAGCCGGGCTATGGTTCAGTAGATTGCGATGAACCTGTCCGTAGGCAGCAACTACCCGTTGAATCAGTTCCGGCCGGACGAGCTGCCCATGGCGCAGGTTCGACGAAGCGACCAGCCCTTCTACGTCGAGTTCATTCGTGTACAGCATCAGCCGGATCAGCGACTGACTATCGTCTGGTTCACCCTGCTTCTGATCAAGGCTGCTGATATCGGTCAGAATGATAACGCGGGGTTTGTCGGAACGTACTTCCAGATGTGGTCTGGGCTGTACTGTCACTGAATACTGGCGTACGTAGCCTGTAACAAGGGCGAAGACCAATGAAAGTGATAGGAGTAATCTCATAACCAGCGCATCATACAACTGTTTTCCAGCCCGATGGGTCTTGTTGGTATGAAGAAGCTGAGCCGTTTCATCTACCTGTCTGGCTTGCTGCTGGTGCTGCAAAACTGCCAGAGCGACTGTGCCAAACCTAAGCGCTGCGAGTTGGAATCAGAAACTGGTCCTTGCAAAGCGCTTTTCATTAAATTTTATTACGACAAAAACGAAAATCGCTGCAAGGAGTTCGTGTGGGGTGGTTGTAACGGGGTTGTACCGTTTAATACGCTGGAGGAATGCAGTGCCTGCGAATGCTCAAAATAGTCCTACAAAAACTCCCTCATCAAGCGGTTAATGAGGGAGCCGGTAATCTTTATCGTAGCGCCTGACGAATAACCTCTTCCACCGACAGGCCAGCGTCGGCCCTCAGAATGTCGTCCACACTCTTCTCGGCGGTCGGCTTCGGAAAGCCCAGGGCAACCAGCGCGGCCAGTGCTTCTTCCCGCACCGGATTGGCAGCAGCCTGTTGCCGGTACGTCGGTCCATCAGGCACAACGCCTGATTTCTTCATCTTGTCCCGCAATTCGAGAATAATGCGCTGCGCTGTTTTGGCACCAATGCCTTTAATCGCCTGCACAGCCCTGACGTTTTCGCCCAGGATAGCCAGCCTCAAATCAGCCGGCTGCATGGCCGACAGCATGCCCAGCGCGGTATTCGGGCCCACTCCTGATACACCGATCAGATCCAGAAAAAGCGATTTTTCATCCGCCGATGCAAAAGCAAACAGTGTCTGCGCATCTTCGCGAAAGTGGTGGTGAATAAACAATTTTACGCGATCGCCCCCACCCGGCAGCGTAGCGTATGTTTGAAGGGAAATATGCACTGAATAGCCAACCCCCTGCACATCGATGATGGCGTGCGTTGCTTCTTTATAAGCCAGCGTACCGTCTAAATAGGCAATCATTAATTCTGCGTAACGCGTTCAGAAAATGGTTTGTAAAATGAGCTAAAGACAGGACTGCCAAGCCCGGATAACGGCTAATCCAATAGTCGTTTAATTAGCTGTCAATCTGGTAAATATACAAAAAACCCACGACTTTTCTGCGAAAATCGTGGGTTAATCAGTAGGTTTATCCTACTATCAGTTTCTGACCGGGCCGGAGTGAATTGCCCCGGATGTGGTTCAGTTTTTTCAGCTTATCGATAGAAATTCCGCCGTACCGCTGGGAGATGTTCCACAACGTATCGCCCGCCTGAACCCGGTGATACCGCGGTTTATACCGCTTTGCACTGGCTGCCACCGCAGCTTTCTTCTGCCCTTTGGGTGTGCCTTGTTCGGCCAGTTGTTCAGAGCGCGTTTCGGCAGCTTCTTTCAGAACTATCAGCTTTTGCCCCGGCTTGATGGCGTTGGACCGCAGGTGGTTCCATTGCTTCAGGTCATACACTTCTACGTTGTACCGGTCGGCCAACCGGAATAAACTTTCCCCACGCTTAACCGTATGCGTCTGCTTCCGGGGCTTCTTCAGCACCACCGTTTCAATGTCATCTGCTTCGGGCTCTTCATTGGCCGCCAGGGCCGATGCTTTCCCGGCAGCTTTATTAACAGACTCCGTTTCCTCGGCCAGTTCTTCCAGCATCAGATTCGCCAGGGGCGACACATCCCGCTGCGCATACAGCTTGCCCAGCGAGTCATTGTATTGAATGTCTTCTGCCGACGCCAGCAGTACGTGAGCCATGGCTACGGGTATCCGACTCGCGGAATCCATGATGGCCCGCCGACGTGACGTAAAGTACCCATAATTCGCCCGCGGTATGCGCAATGGATAGCCTCGGGTGTATTCAGGCAGAATGGTAGTCGTAACGGCCGGATTCATTTTTTTCAGGTCTTCCAGCGCTATCTGACTGTGCTTGGCGAACGTTTCCAGATTGAAATAGCCGTGAATCTGGATGGTGTCGTGGGGGATTGGGCGCTCATAGTTTTCGGCGATGATCCCGTGTTCGTTGGCGTGGTTCATCATATAAATCTGAGCGATGAACTGCGGCACATAAGCCCGGGTTTCCTTGGGCAGCTGGTCGAACACGGTCCAGAACGAATCGCCCCCCGACCGACGCATCGCCCGTTTTACTTTGCCGGGACCGCTGTTGTAAGCCGCCAGGGCCAGATGCCAGTCGCCGAAGATGTTGTAGAGGTCGCGCAGGTATTTGCAGGCCGCTTCGGTAGCTTTAACGGGGTCCATGCGCTCATCGACGTAATCGTCCTGGTACAGCCGCAGGTCACGTCCGGTGCCGGGCATAATCTGCCAGAGACCGCCGGCTCCCGCGTGTGAGATGGCCCGTGGATTCAGCGCCGACTCCACGATAGACAGGTATTTCAATTCATCGGGTAGTCCGTACTGGGCCAGCAGGCGTTCGTAGAGCGGAAAGAACATCGGCATCCGCTCCAGCATGGTACGCGTGAAACTCGGCTTGCGGAACGTGAAATAATCAACATACGCATGAACCGTCTGGTGATAGGGCAGCGGAATGGTTTTCTGCAACCGGGCAAGCCGCTCCATAATGAGACTGTCCGGAACAGTCGGTACGTAGGCCACGGTATCGGCCTTTATGACACTCGCCGAGTCCGCCTTCTGGCCAGGAGTCCCGGTTAGAATCGTAGTCTGGGCGTGGGCAACCGAAACTAGCCCCAGCGCCACACTCAACAGCCCTCCAATCAGCAGGCTACGGTTCATGTGTTGCATTTGTTTATGGTTAGGTGTACGTTACGATTATAGCGCTTGTCGTTTCCGGTTCGTCGTGCCTACACCCCAACCAAATCGTCTGGCAATGCAGCACAACCTTTCAACGTCAAACCAGACTTCTGGCAAAGGCTACCAGTGCCCCCTCAGCGAAGGGAGGAGCCATGATTTGCAGACCAATCGGCAGACCGGCCGCATCCGTACCGTTCGGAACCGAAATGGCGGGATAACCGACCACGTTGGCCTGTACGGTAAAAATATCGGCCAGATACATCTGTAACGGATCATCGGCCTTTTCGCCCAGCCGAAACGCCGGGGTAGGCGTCGTGGGCGAAATTAAAAAATCGTATTGGTTAAAAACCCGCTCTGTTTCCTGTCGAATCAACCGACGAACCTGCTGGGCTTTTGTATAGTAGGCATCGTAATAGCTGGCGCTGAGGGCAAACGTACCCAGCAGTATACGCCGACGCACTTCGGGACCGAAGCCCTCTGTGCGACTTTTCTTGTATAACGATACTAAGTCAGAAACTGAGGTAACCGCTCGATAACCGTAGCGAACGCCATCAAAACGGGAAAGATTCGACGACGCTTCGGCCGTTGTAAGAATATAATACGTTGGCAGCAGGTAATTGAGTAACGAGAAATCGACCGGTTCTACTACGTGGCCGGCAGCCCGGAGCTGGTCTATGGTTCGCTGCGTAGCGGCACGTATACTTTCGTCGACGCCATCACTGTCAACGCCCTCGCGCAGATAACCGACCCGCAGCGGTCGGCTGGGCAGCTGAGTTTGTGAATAAGCCTCCACAGGACGGCTCGATACGGTACTGTCGAACGCATCGGGGCCGGCCATGACTTCCAGCAGCAGGGCCGCATCGTCGGGGGTATGGGTGATGGGACCAACGCAGTCGAATGACGATGCGTAGGCGATGAGTCCCCAGCGGCTGATACGGCCGTAGGTTGGCTTGAGCCCGACTACCCCGCAAAAGGCTGCCGGCTGACGAACCGAACCACCCGTATCAGAACCGATGCTGGCCAGACAGAGACCGGCCTGCACTGCAACGGCCGAGCCGCCACTCGATCCGCCCGGAACCCGTTCCGGGTCAGCCGCATTCCGGACCGGCCCGAAGGCTGAGTTTTCGTTCGACGACCCCATCGCGAATTCATCGCAGTTCTGCCGGCCAATAATGATCGCGTCTTCGTGCAGCAATCGCTGCACGGCGGTGGCGGTGAACTGAGCGGTAAATCCATCCAGCATGTTACTACCCGCCCGCAGGCCATGCCCCGCGTAGCTCAATACGTCCTTCAGACCAATGACCATTCCCGCCAGTTTGCCGGCCAAGCCGTTTGCCAGTTTCTGATCAACAGCATCGGCCTGCCGACGGGCTTCCTCGGCATACACTTCGGTAAAGACGTTCAGGTGGCGGTGTTCATCAATGCGGGTGAGGTACTGCTCCACCAACTGGCGGCAGCTGATAGCTCCGGCGAGAAGATCGGCTCGAACAGTAGCGTAGCGTTGGTAGCGGGTCAAGCGGAAGGTAGTTTAACAACAGGATGCCAAAGTTGCACCCAATGGTTCAGTAATACAAAAACAGACAACCGAATGGGTCCAGTCCGGCACCACTCCGTTGTCTGTCTATGAACAACTAAATTACTTCGTTTCCTTAAGGCCGTCCTCGATGTTGTCGCGGACATCCTTGGTGGCATCCTTAAATTCGCGGATACCTTTACCCAGGCCCCGAGCCAGTTCTGGCAACTTCTTGGCGCCGAAGAACAGTAACAGCGCCAGGAAGATCAGTAACATCTCCTGACCGCCCAAACCCATAATTGCGAAAATGCTTGCAAAAACCATGATTATTTTCGGATTTGAATGTATGCAAAGTTAGTAAACTCCTTCTTAACAATCCATTAAAACAGGATGAATATTACCCGATCTTAATGGTTTGTGTCGTGTTTCGGCCGGGTCGGGGTGCTTCCTCTGCCGGGGTCGTCACGCCTTGCTCCCACTGCCGAAAGCGGTCAATATCACCGCTGACCGCCGTAAATAGCCACCCAACAAGGGCAATGTCATCAACAATACCCACAATCGGCAGAATGTCCGGGAGGATATCAATCGGATTTAAAAAGTATAAAAGTACCGCTATTATACTCACCAGCGATTTCCACGGCAACTGCTTATATTCACCCGAAGCATACGCACGCAGCATCCGGGCCAACAGGGAAATCTGCTCGCGGAAAGCTGTGATATTTTTTCCCGACAGGCCACCACTTTTATTCAATGCTTCACGGATAAGGGCAAAAATTCGGGTGCTGTTGCGGGCATACCGTACCGCACCAATGTTCGCTCGTTTAAAAAAGATGGACGTCAATACACGCGTCAGTAATCGTTGTTTAGCCATAGTGTGAAAAGTCAAAATCATCGGTTGGTTACTACCAGCAGATGACTGCCGTCGTGGCGAAGGTATAACAAAAAAAACGCCACAATATTTCATTAAACCAGCAACAGGCCCGGAAGTTTATACGGCGTTCTGTTGGTTTGTCCGGTATGGTACGTGTATTTTTACCGCCGGTTTTAACCCTTTAATTCCGAACACTGTATGAAAATAACCGTAGTAGGGGCCGGTGCTGTCGGTGCAACGACCGCCGACAACATTGCCCGCCGGGAACTAGCCGAAGAAGTGGTGCTGCTGGATATCAAAGAAGGCCTTAGTGAAGGCAAGAGCCTCGATATGTTTCAGACGGCAACACTGCTTGGCTTCGATACCAAACTCACAGGTTCTACCAATAACTACGAAAAAACGGCCGGTTCAGATGTGGTCGTTATTACATCGGGCTTGCCGCGTAAGCCCGGCATGACCCGCGAGGAACTGATTGGCACCAATGCCAACATCGTGAAGGGCGTCGCGCAGAACATCCTTCAGCACTCGCCCGACGCGATTCTGATCATTGTGTCGAACCCGATGGACACCATGACGTACCTGACCCTGAAGTCGCTGGGACTGCCGAAAAACCGTGTTATCGGTATGGGAGGTATTCTGGATTCGGCCCGGTTCAAGACGTACCTTTCTTTTGCCTTAAACTGCCCGCCCAACGATATCCATGGTACGGTGATTGGCGGTCATGGCGACACAACCATGATCCCGCTGACGCGCCTGGCTACGCGCAATGGTGTCCCTGTCAGCCAGTTCCTTGATGCCGACACGCTGAAAAAGGTAGCCGCCGACACAATGGTAGGTGGTGCTACGCTGACCGGCCTGATCGGTACGTCGGCCTGGTATGCACCGGGAGCGGCTACGGCCCTGCTGGTAGAAAGCATCGTTCGCGATCAAAAGCACATTTTCCCCTGCTGCGTGTATCTCGAAGGCGAATATGGCCAATCGGATATCTGCCTGGGTGTACCGGTTGTGATTGGCAAAAACGGCTGGGAGTCAATCGTCGATTACCAACTAAACGAAGACGAGCAGGCAGCTTTCAACAAATCGGCCGATGCTGTCCGGAACATGAACAACGTACTCTCTACGCTGGAATTAGGCGTGTAGCTTACTATTTTGTGCAAAGTGCCCCGCAGATCGGTCGATCTGCGGGGCACTTTTTTTGTCAGAACCGACCCAACGACCTGCGTAAAACTACGTACTGGTACGTACTACTCCCGAATTTTCAGTTTGGGCGAATCTCCTCTATCCGGTCCCGAGACGGCGTTATACTTTTGCATCGTCCTTTGACAACAACAACTACAACAAATACTAATGAAACCGATCCTCTTTTTAATGGCGCTCTGGACGATGCTCACTTACGGAAGTCCGTCCGCGCATTCCTTGTCGAACGATGAGGGCATCCGGCGCGAAAAAAAGTTGGAAAAGCAGCTGCAAAGCTATCTATCGTACCCGAACGTGCTTCAAAAAAGTCAACGGGGCGGCATTGTCATGATTCGCTTCCAGGTCGACACCGGCCACCGGATTACAAACCTGGAAGTGCTGACTGACAACCCGGCGCTGAAAGCTACGATCGAACAGGAATTAGCCGGTAAGAACATCCTGGGGAACGTAGCCGAGCCAACGCAGATTTACCTGGCCCGCCTGCGCTTCAAACCCGGCGCGTAACGCTTATCCAACTGACCAGTAGCTTAAAAACCGGCGTATGCATACGTCGGTTTTTTTATAGTTTCTGAACGCTCAAGGGTTTCAGCTAAATTGATAAACCCACCCAGTTCCCTGAACTTTTACGTATTTTTGACGACCGTTTCCGTAACTCGTATGATTTTTTATGAAACCAGTTTTTACTAGCGCAGCACGCGTTTTTTGCCTGCTCTCTCTCAGCCTATTTCTACTCAGCAGTTTTCGTATCGCTCCTCAAATCGTTGAACGGTTTTCAGCAACGATTACAACTCGTCAAGTGCAGCAGGGCAAATCCGTGACGGTAAAGGGCGAGGTCTTCTACCAACGGAACGGTTCAATGGTTACCCGCTTTGTTTCACCCCGCGAAGTGGTGATTCTGGCTAATAAGCTTGGTGAAACCCGCATCTACGACCCGAACCGGAACACAGTCATCCGCTATCAGAATGCCGCGTACAGCTCTCAAACCACACAGTTAGCTTTTTTTCTCAACGGCATGACGAGTGATATGGGCCTGCTGCAACTTGGGTTTGTACAGGACAAAACAATGTACGATAGCAAGAACCGCCTTGTGACAGAGTGGAAGCTTAAAACAACCAAATCAGATGGGTTAGTGCAGCGAGTCAAGTTGGTTTTCAACCAGGGCAATCCAATTTACATGCACTACGTAGATGGCGCTGGTAAGGTATTCCGAAAGGTCTTTTACTACAACTACCAACTTATTGAAAATCGGCCTTTTCCGACAACCACAACTGAAATTTTATACAGCAAAGGCGATTCAACCGTTTCAAAAACAGCGTATTCAGACATTCGTCTCAACCAGGTTGCCCAGAGCCCTTACTTCAATTTCAGCATCCCCTCAACCGCCAAAACTGAATAGCGCTGTGAAGTTTTTTCTGATAGTCCTGCCTTTCATACTGGTTGCCTCATCTGCCAGAAGCCAGTCGACCATTGCTGACTGGCAATTAGTTAACGAGCGTAATTTTCAAACAGACAGTGAGTTTGCGCAATACCGACGACCTGGCAACGACGTGCAGGCTGTCGTTTATAAACAGCGTAGTTGGCTGGCGATGTACAATCCCGTTTCTCTGGCTCTGAAAGGAGCCATGCTGGGATACCAGCGTCTGATGTCGCAACAACTGGCCCGTTCCTGTCCGTATCAAACGACCTGCTCAAATTTTAGCAAGCAGGCAATCCAGCAATTCGGCACTCTGAAGGGGGTTTTCCTGAGTGCCGACCGCATCATGCGCTGTAATCGAATCGGATTGCTGGATGTGCACTCACTAAGCCGCGACCCGATTGATGGCTTCATCGTTGACTCACCTGATCTGTATAAGCTTCGATGAGCTATTTTATCACACGAATAGTCAAAGCTGCATTCATCATCTGGTGTACGACAACTCCATACCGATCGGAGGCCCAGTCAACTAGTTTTTCCCGTGAACTACGCTTTGCTCAATACCTCGCTGACAAAGATGCCTTTGATGAAGCTACGTATGTGCTGCAACGCATCGACGCCCGTTCATTACAACAAATAGAACGCGACTCACTGGCCTACTATCTCGGGTGGACAGCTTACAGCAGTAAAGCGCTTGATCAGGCGGCACAACAATTTCTTACGGTTTCGCCACTCTCCTCTTTTCATCAGAAATCCCGGTTTTTTGGCGCTTACTGTTTGCTTTTTCAGGGGAAGCGGGATTCGGCCACTGTTATACTTGATCAGATTTCTCCATCCGACTCAATACTTACCGAGCTTAAAGCTATGCAGCTAGCGGGTATAAGCCTGTTGCAGCGTCGGCTCACTGACTACCATAGGCTCAGGCAGACGTTTACTTATTCATCTTACGCAATGGCTGAGGAGCAGAAACGACTGGACCTGTACTACGGAAAGTTAAGCAGCCAGAAGCCTAAATCACCGTTTCTCGCGGGCATGTATAGCGCCTTGGTTCCGGGTTTGGGCAAAATGTATGCCGGTAAAAAAATGCAGGGTATTGCCGCTTTTCTACCGATTGTAACACTGGGGCTGCTCACGTATGAAGGTTATCGGAAGGACGGCCCCAGGAGCCTTCGTTTTCTGGGCTTTGGTTCACTCTTCACTGTTTTTTACGTAGGAAATATATGGGGTAGTGCTCTTGCGGTAAAAATTAAACGGGATGAATTTAAACGGGAGTATGATAACAAGATTTTGTTTGATCTGCACATTCCTATGCGTAACCTGTTCCAGTAGAGCTCAATCATCCGGTTATCAATCTGGTTTGACAACGGCTGATTCACTACTGGCTGCAAACCAGTATTTTGAAGCCGGTATTGCTTATGAGCGGGTTCTGTTTGAAAATACCGACACGGCATCTACTTACAAAGCTTTGCTTGGTAAAGTAGTTTCGCTTAAAAAACTAGGTCGTTATGGCGCGGCTGTTACATTTATAAACAGCCAATATCTGAATGGCTATCCTGATTCCGTTCGTTACCAACTGCGGTATCAGCAGATTCTTTGTTCGTATCTGGCGGGGCAGTTCGAAAACACACGTTCACTGCTTGAGCAGCTTCCTGTTGAGCATTCTGATGCCCCTTACTCACCACTTCTGGGCTGCATCAGGGTACTGACTTTAAATGAGTTGCATCGCTGGCCGGAGGCTGCCATTGCTTATCGCGAAGCGTTGGGCAGATCAGGGGCAGATACGACGCTGACTGATCCTTACCGGCAGTTACCCAAGTTGAAGCGGGAAACTAAAGCTCAATGGCTCTCAACTTTCCTACCCGGAGCCGGGCAGTTGTATGCCGGTAAGCCAGGCGAGGCTATACTGAGTATCCTGGTTCAGTCTGCGGGTTTATATTTCGGCGTTACCAGCTTTCTGAATGCTTATTACTTATCAGCGTGGGGGGTTGGGGCAGCGTTGTTCGGCTCATTCCACGCCGGGGGCATCCGTCGGTCGCAGGAACTGGTGCGACAGTATAACCAACGTCAGATTAGTGCGTTTAATCAACGCGTTAAAACGCAGCTCTTACAGCAAAGCTCACCTGATTCGGCCTCCAGTAAATAAACAAACCGACTACTAACAGATGAGCCCGTCTCACAATCGTGGGGCGGGCTCATCTGTTAGTAGTCGGTCAACTTAGTTATTTGCCCACATGAAAAATTTGGGATTGTCAACAAACTTGGAAATATTCTCGCTGTTAACAATCAAAACAATTAAGTCTACCAAAGGCACAATTCCGAAGATACCACCGCAAGTTAGAATGTAACCAACCCAGGTCAGTGTCTCAGTGCCAAGGTACAAGCGGTGAATGCCGAGTCCCCCCAGGAAAAGGTTAAGCAACAGAGCAGGGACAAATTTGTCATCCGTCTGAACGCGGGCGGTGCCCGTCATTTTAGCGGCCATCTGCTGGCTCTGTGCCAGGGTAGTTTCTACAATTGTGTAGCTAACATCGGTACTCTGAGCCATCAATTGTTCAACCTGCTGGTCGTCAATCGTGTACTCGTCGGCCGTTGCTGAGTTAGCCTGAACACTTAAGCTGCCCACGGTGAGCATTAAGGCAAGAACAATCTTTTTCATTAAGGTTCTGTAGATAAATGTTGGTTCGTTGTAAATGTACCGTTGAAGCGCTTTAATGCCAAATTTATCCTATGGGAACCATTTCTATAGAATTAATCTATGCACAAGTACATCAGATAAACACCTGATACTGCAACACAAGCTGGCCCCGGCGGCCGGTTGGAGCCAACTGCGCACCAGCGGCTTCATAAATAGGGCGGCTTTGGTAATCGAGCGTAAGTTTACTATTGTGGCCGTTAATCAGGTAGTTGAGCCCAATGGTGTAGACCCCCATGGTTTTGGTCAGGCGCTGGTAGTCGCCTATTTGCATCTGGGCGTAGGGCATCAGCGTCCCATTAACGGCCCCGAACAGATCCTGCCGAAACAGGTACCCAACCTGACCGTACACGACGTTGCCCGTACCGAACATCGGAAACGCGTTCCCCTGCGTTCCCGATGCGCCCAGCAGGGGTACGGTTGTGCCGGAGGCAGGGTTCATGATACCGTTGAAACGTAGATAGTCTGGCCCGTAGTTCAGCTTAAAATACCCGACGTAGGCGCTAACGGCCGTACCTGTCCGGCGATTAACCGGCATATCCAGAAAAGCCGCCAGCGACCACAGGTTCATGTCGGTGTAGACTGTGTCTGCGGTACCTTCGCGGTGCCACATGGCCGCTTTCTGCGTAATGAAACCGCCTTCAAGGTTGAGGATCTTCTTCTTTCCGAGGTACGTTCCGGTCATGTAGCCGGGAGTCTGATTGGCTTCCTTGTCGAAAAACTGGTATAGAAATAACCCCTGAAACTGCTTGTTCTGCCCTTTTTGCGCAAAGTTTGAAAAAGACGACAACGGTGGAGGTACTGCTCCGTTAGTCTGGATGGGAAACGGATCGCTGACGGCGATGCGGTAGTCGATTGGTCCAACCTGACCGCGGGCGTACAGGCTTAACTTCCGCGAAAACTCGTCCGTCTGGTCGACGGTTGCCTGCGCAAACACCGGTACGTCCATACTCAGGATGCTGCTGACACTCGGCTGGCTAAAGCGTGATAAGCCGTTTACAATCGTCAGCCCAGCACCAATCTTTAGATAATCCTTGTTTTTAAAGACCTGGTATTCGCCGACGGCATCATGAAAGAAGGCCGCTACTTTCCGATTGGCCGGGGTGCCGTTGTTGTTGTACGCCGGAAAGGCGTTTAGGGAATTGAAATTGTTCATCCCGAACTGAACGTACAGCAGTACGCGGTCGGATAACTGACCGAACATTTGTATTCGAGTTCGGCGCAGACCAATATCGAACGTATTTGTTTTCGGAACCTGATTTACCGTAGTCCCGGGGTTACTCTGGTTCAGCCGCAGCCAGGTCTGATTCAGGAATGTGACCTTAAAAAAGTGGGAACCTGACTCGTTGAGGTTGTATTTTAATTCGTTTCTGTCTGTGCCGATTGTTCCTACAATGGCCGAGGGCCTGCTGGCTGCTCCGGGTGGCCGCTGCGTTTGTTCGGCGGGTGGAGCCAGCGTATCGGCGGGCAATTGGGCACCGGTCGGTTGCTGTGCAGCAGCCGATACGTAGCCCAACAGCGCAGCCGCGAAAAGTACGTTTTTCATTCAATACCGATTTTGATCAGGAATAAAGTCGCGAAAGTAGTCACGACGTGGGTATCTGCATCGGTAATACTGATTTCTCTATTTTGAGCGACGGCAACCAAAAAGGAATTTCACTTCGGCCAATCAACCAGAAAGCCGATCCTGCGTTCCGGATCGGCTTTCTGTACTTGTCACAATACATTGCTGACTTTAATTCAACCACTCACAATCGGGCAATAGCCATTCCTGACCCGGATCGATAGGGGCGCCCTCGGGCGGAGCAAGGGTGTTGGTCGTTATGGTTTGCTCGGGGCTGTTTTCGTATTGCCGGATCAGCCAGCGCAGGTAGCTGGTTCGGTTCGATTTTCCGGATGCCACGGTATCGTACGTTCCTTTGAGCTGAACCAGCGCGTCGGCCGCGGTGGCCCGAACCCCTCCGTCTATTTCCCGGTTCGTGGCCATCTGAATCAACTGCTCCACGTATTTCCGCTCGACCATTCGGGCAATTTCTCCCTCATACGTTTCCTTATCGATGCTGCTGTTCCGCACAATCGCGTCGCGCAGCCGACTCATCACCTCGTCAAGGCCAGGGGTCTGGGGGTCTATTGCCTTCTGACGTACCAGCCGGGCGCAGCGCTCAGGATGCAGCATCATCCGTAGCGTCATGCTGGCCGCGGCTTCGGGTGGCCCCAGCGGATCGAACGTAATGCCTGTTCTCCGTTTGAATACCTCGCGTGGGTTTGGTTGATACCGAAATGCCCGGGGCGGAATCAAGGCCAGCACCCGGGCCGGTACGGCCAGAAACGACGGCGTAAGCGTTGCCAGCAATCCGTCGATGGCCTTCAGTTGTTCAGCTCCCGGTACCGTCGCCAGAACCGGTTGGCCATCGCCACGCAGGGCATTGGTGTACGTCTGGCCGCCCAGTACTTTTGCGGCCGCTTCAACCTGATACCGGTGGAACATATACATCGGCACAAATACCTCTTCCAGCGTGGTCAGCGGGGTTCCGGCCGGTATTTTCCGGTCAGTGAAGTTGGCCAGCGCTACCCGGCGCACGGCAATAACCCGGCCGAGTTCCTCAACTGCGTTGGAACCGTTATCCCACAGGTGCGTAGCCGGATGCGACGAACCTTCCGGCCGGGCGTCCTGATCGGTCAGAAACGACAACCCCGCTTTGTGCATCTGCTGCACCAGCTTGTTCAGTTCCTGCTTCTCATTGGCCCCGCTCGCAAACTGCTCGTAGCCGTAGCGGATGCTCCACTTGTCGTACTCGCCAATGCCTTTAGCATACGCATCCGACAGATCAATCGACGCGCCTTTCAGTTTGGCGACCATCGTGGGGTAATCCATTACTGACGCCCGGCCAAACGCGCCGTTTCCCTGCGTACTGGCAATGTAGTTATGCGGAAGGCCAAGGGTATGCCCAACTTCGTGCGCAGCCAGTTGCCGCAGCCGGTCCAGCGACATCGTCATCATTTCGTCGACGTGTGAGGAATCGGTATCAAAGTTTCCGACCAGCCCCTGAGCGATCAGGTAATCCTGCCGGACCCGCAGGGAACCCAGCGTTACTTTGCCCTTGATGATTTCGCCGGTCCGGGGGTCGATGATGCTGGCTCCGTACGACCAGCCCCGGGTTGACCGGTGTACCCACTGAATCAGGTTGTACCGAACATCCATCGGGTCGGCATCGGGCGGCAGCAGTTTTACCTGAAACGCATTTTTGTAGCCCGCGGCTTCAAACGCCTGATTCCACCACGCGACCCCTTCCATCAGAGCCGAGCGAATCGGTTCGGGGGCGCCGGGGTCCATGTAGTAGATGATCGGCTTTACCGCTTCGCTTACGGCCGCCGACGGGTCTTTTTTCTCCAGCCGATGCCGCGAAATATACCGTTTTGTAATGGGCTGGCTGACCGGTGTAGCGTAGTCGAAAAATTCAATGCCGCCGTAGCCGATTCGCGGATCGAACAGCCGGGGTTTGTAGTTATTGTCCGGTAACTGCACAAACGAGTGATGCTGCCGCATGGTCACGGCTGCGGCCGTTGGTACAACCTCGCGCAGATAAGGGCCGGCATTATCGCCCGTCAGGGTAACGGTTACTTCAAACTCCGTATTCTGCGGAAAAGCCTTCGTCCGGGGCATGTACAGCGCGCTCCGCATCGGGTCGAATTTGAACGTCCCCTGGCGCGTCTGGCTGATGGCCTGGGCGGCTCCTACGGCATCCTGCATCAGAAACGGCGTCAGATCAACCAGCACCCGGTTTCCTTCCTCGGCCGCTACGTCAAAGCCCGCATGAACTGACTGGGCAAACGACTCTTCGACCGCCCGACGTTCCAGAGGATCATTACTAATGGCCCGGTAGGCGTAGTTAGGCTCGACAAGGAGAATTTTGTTCCCGCTCCGCTGGAATTTGACGATATGCTCCTGCCCCAGGCGGCCCCGATCGAGGCCAATGTCGTTAGAGCCAACCCCCTGGGCCAGCGTGGGGTAGTACAGAAATTCCTGATCAAATCGATCAATTTCCAGCCAGATTTTTCCTTTACGAGCGTCCCAGTAGAACGTAAGAAAGCCGGGGTGTTTTTCCATTCCGTTCGTAAGGGACGTAATGGTAGCCGGCGAGCTGGTTTGAGATGGAGTCTGGGCAAATGAGGGAATTAACGGCAGGATGAGAAAGAGATAAAGCAGATGTCGTTTCATGCAGCAGGTTGTTATGACAAAACGTCTAAATTTAAAATAAAATCGCATCGCAATGGCGAGAAGCCGAATAAAGGATTGCCCACCGAAGAAAATACACCTAAAATGGATGGCCAAACGACAACCATTTACTCAATCGGTTCCGGTGGTGACTGCTTTTATTAGCAATTTCGTTGTGCCGTAAATTCCGTTGTACGCCAATCTGTTATCGATGACTTTTGAAGCCTGGTCTCCGCTATTTCTGGGCATGGTGCTGGCTATGTTTCTGGCAAATTCCGTACAGTGGTTCATGTACCGCGAACGCATTTACGGTCTGTATTCAATTTACACCCTGGTCTGGGCCGCCTACTTCCTGGTCAACCATTTCGAACTGCCCCGAAACATTGCCAACGTCAATAAGCTTTTTCTGTCCTATACGGGCTACATCCTGTACCTGGAGCTGGCCAAGATTTTTCTGGATTTGCGCGGTCGTCCCCGTCTGCTGCGGTGGATTCTCATCGTTCAGTGCCTGCTGGTAAGCTATTGCGTGATCAAAACGTATATCTACCTTTTTACTGACTTTTGGCAAACCAGCCTGCACGAAATTCTGCTCCAGCCGGTACGTCTCTCGCTGCTGGCTGTGGGTATCTACATCGTTGCTACGTTCTACCGGTCCAAAGACCTTGTCGCCCGGTTTTTCGTGGCCGGTACGGCTTCGCTGCTCATCAACCACTCCGTTACGTTCCTGCTGCTGCTTCGGTCGCCGGACCTGAGTCTGGAACTACCCTTCTGGCAGCATCCGGATCTGTTTGTCCAGACGGGCGTAGTGCTGGACCTGATTTTCTTTTCGTTGGGAATCTCCTACCGGCACCGGCGCGAAGCTGTCCGGAAGGCGGTAGTCGAGAAAGACCTGGAACGGGAGCGGGAACAGCGCTATCGGGAGCATCTCGAAGCCGATCTGACGCTCCAGCGGATGCAGCAGGAAAAAACGGAGGTTCAGATGCGGGCGCTGCAAAGCCAGATTAACCCGCATTTCCTGTTCAACAGTCTCAATACGCTGTCTTCGCTTATTGACGAAAGCCCCGGGCAGGCCAGTGATTTTGTCGATGAACTGTCGAGTGTGTACCGCTATCTGCTGCGTAGTAATGAAACGGAGCTGACGACCCTGCGAATCGAACTACGGTTCCTGAGTTCGTATTTCCACCTGCTTCAAACCCGCCATGGCAACACCATTACCCTCGAAACCAACATCGACGAAGCGGCCAAAGACTGGTTGCTCCCCCCGCTTACCCTGCAGTTGCTGGTCGAGAACGCCGTCAAACACAATGTCGTGCTGCCGGAACGCCCGCTTTGCATCCGCCTTCGGATTGACGACAGGAATCTGATTGTGGAAAACACCCTGCAACGCAAGATGCTGCGGGTAGAGTCGAACGGGGTTGGGCTGTCGAACATCACGGTCAAATACCGGCTTATGAACCAGCCAGCTCCGCTCTTTGAAGAAATTGACGGCTGGTTTCGGGTAACGGTGCCTCTGTTGCAAACGCCCCATAGCGTAGCAGTCGGTAAGGTGGCCTGACAAGTATGGCCTTTCTTAACCCAAGTCAAGAAACCGGCTTACGTTCTTAACCGACGTCATGGAAAGTGGGTAGCCAGCCGAGCAACCTTTGTAGCGAACAATCACAACACAGAATCGCTATGAAAACGCTCCTGCTTACTACTACATTCATGCTGCTCACTTTTGGCTCCGTGCTGGCCCAGGACACCCTTACGAACGTACAGGCCAAACCAGCCCGGTCGCTACGGTACGCCAACACCTTCACGCTGGGCTCCAAGCTGGTTCAACCCATTGTTTTCGGAGGCTTCAACATCAACGGTGTTTATTATGCCGGCAACCGGCTCACGCTGGAATATTCGCACGGTGGCTTTCTGACGTATCCCGAGTACACTAAATCGCCCGAGCAGACCGCCCAGAAAGCGAATATCAAGATTCCCTGGACTACCGGCTTCGGCGTTGGCTACCGCCTGACACCCACCCTCGACGCACGCATGGAATTTAAAGCTCACCGCTTCAACGTCGACTTCGAAGGCACTAATGCCTCGGTGAACTACACTACGTTTACGGTCGGTCCTGGGCTGTATTACCGCCAGTTCCTCGGCCGAACCACCGGGTTCAACGTTGAACTATCGACCCGCTACTGGTATGATGTGGCCAGTTCACTTCAAAACAACGAGTTTGCCTATACCGGTTCAAACGGCGAGCGCCAGGTCCACGAAGCCGTCAAAATGGGGCTGAGTTTTAACGTTGGCGTCGGGTACACCTTCGGTCGTAATCGAACCCGTTAACGGCTCAAAAGGTACCTGAGCGTTAGGCCCTTGCCGCACCAGCCAAAACATCTAGTGAAACTATAGGTTAACCTTAAAAACCTAAAATCACTCAGAACGTATGGAAAACCAGAAAAAGCTTCAGGGCAAGAAAATTGCCGCGCTGATGACCGAAGGCTTTGAACAGGTCGAGTACACGGAACCACGGAAGGCCCTCGAAGAGGCCGGTGCGACCGTTCACCTGATTGCACCGAAAGGTGGTGAAATTAAAGCGTGGGATGAAACCGATTGGGGCGACAGTTTCCCGGTTGATTTATCGGTTGATGCGGCCGATCCAAATCAGTACGACGCCCTGCTGCTCCCGGGTGGGGTTATGAACCCCGACAAACTCCGGATGGAAACCAAAGCGGTTCAGTTTGTCAAAAGCTTTTTTGATCAGAAAAAACCGGTAGCTGCCATCTGCCATGCCCCCATGATGCTTATTGAAGCGGACGTAGTGCGGGGTCGGAAGATGACGTCATACCCCTCGCTTCAGACCGATCTGCGGAACGCAGGTGCCAATTGGGTTGATCAGGAAGTAGTGACCGATATGGGTCTGGTGACCAGCCGCAAGCCCGATGACATTCCGGCCTTTAATCGGAAGATGATCGAAGAGATTAGTGAAGGGGTGCACAACCGCCAGCAGCAGCAGGCATAAACTGAGAGGCAAACCTCAAATCAGATGTATAGCCCGGAGCGTTATCGTTTCGGGCATTATCTTTTTATTGATGCCATAGTATTGGCTTCCCTCAACCGCTCATAGTCCTTCGCCAGCAGATCAGCGACTATAGCATGGCCCGATGGGTTGAGATGAGCGTCGAGCATCAGATAGTGGTCGGCCCTAAGCAACGTATCTGTTCGTATGAAGCGTACGTTCTGCAAAGCCCGGGCCGCTACTTGAGTGGGTAGTTGCTGCGTTAAATCGCTGAAATAACCGTGCGGAGACAGTTCAAATACCACGATCGGCCCGTCGAATACCTGCTGGATTTTCGACAAGATGTCAACAAAATGTCGAGTATGAACACTCCGCTGATCGGTTTCGGCGCCAGTTCCTGAAGTTACCACCGGAGTAGTCGCTGCCTGAGCGGCTGTTTGCCCGGATTCTGATGCCTGCGCACGAGCAGCCAGCGCCCGACGAAGAGCACCCTGCACAACAATGAACGATAGTTTAAAGGGAAAAAACCACCGATTAATCGTGTTGGCGTGTACGGTGTTTTCATACTGCTGCTTAGTATAAAACAGCGAGTCGTTGGTAACGTATTGACGGTTTTCGCCTAAATCGTTTTCGCAGTACTGGAGATACACCGCTTTGCAGTCTCTCCGATTCAGGCGACGCAACAGCATCAGTTCCCGAGCGGTACCAAAAGACGAAATGCCCGCGTTCAGCACGGGCACTTTAATTCGTTGTTCGAGTTGCTGCGCAAATGTCTGTTCCTGCTCAACCCCCCACCCCATCGTGTAAGAGTCGCCCAGCAGAATCACTTCGGGGTGTTGCAGCGAACGCTCATCGTCCCGAAGTCCCATTGAGTTGACCCGGTACGTAGTCGAGAACTCCAGGTTACTGAATTGCCCAACGCCTGACTTAAGCCTGTAGATTAATCCTTTGTCATAAACGGCCAGATTGGGATCGGCCTGGATGGCGTTGTTATGCATTACGCCTGAGCCGCCCCCCCGGTATAGCTTGCCGGCCAGCGCATAGGTGAACGGATGGTAAATCTGCTCCCGACACGTATAATAAACCGTTAGCCAAACGACTCCCTCTGCCAGCAGCCAGCCCAACACAATCCAGCGGAATCGCCGGCGGGTCCATTGACTGACTACGTAGGCTACAATTAAAAATGCGGCTACAACACAACTTACAAAGGCAAATGGCCCCCAGCTACTTTGGTGAAAGAACGTTTGTCGGAATAAGGCAACACTGAGCAGTAATAAACTAATTAATAGATAGATCAGTATAACTTGACTTTTACTCATAACGGTTCACATCGCAATCAGCCGATGGATTCATCAGTTGTAAACTTTTTCAAAGATAAAGACTCGTTAATTTACTCAATCGTTCAACTACAATTTGCTTTTATCCGATACCAGGCAAAAAAAAGTTCGGTACCTGATGCAGGTACCGAACCGACAATAGTAAGTCATGATCTACTCAACGACTGGCAATTTTGATCAGTCGTTTACGGGCGGTTGCCGCGCCGGCTTTAACATCAATTACGTACGTACCCGTTGACTGAGCACTCAGATTCAACAGTACGTCGTGGGTAGTTGAACGGGTATTAATCTGAATAGTCTGTACCCGCTGTCCCATCAGGTTATAAACTGACACCGTAACCGGCGACGCCTTATCGGTCTTGATGGTTACCTGGCAGGTGGTTTCAACCGGGTTAGGAAACACCGTAAACTGAACCGGTGGAGCGGTAGGCTCAAGAGCCAGTGGAGTCAGTACTTTCACTTCCAGGGCCGGCGATGCCAGGGTACAGCCATCCTGCGAAACCTTCACCATGTAACTGCCGGTCTGCGTTGTTGAGATGGAGGGCGTAACGGCACCGGCCATATCCTGGCCATTTTTCTGCCACTGGTACGTCAATCCGGTTCCTGTGTTGGCAGTAAGCGTTACGCTGGCGGGCAGATACACTTCCGTCGGACCATTCGCGGTGATTTTAGCATCAAGGTCGGGCGCTTTGTGCGTCAGCGTCACGCTGGGCGATACGTTATCACAGCCGTTGGCATCCTTTACAGTTACCACAAAAGCGCCCGCGGCCGTGGCACCATACGTTCCGGTGGTCGCTACGCTGGGCCCGGTCGGATTAGCAGCCGTTCCGACCTGCCTCCATTCATACGTATACGGGGCTTTACCACCGCTTACGACCGCCGACAACTGGGTCGAACTGCCCTTACAGAATACCATTTGGCCGGTAATGGTCGCCGTAGGACGAGGGGCTTCCGTCACGACAACATCTTTTGCCTTGGCCGTACATCCTTTGCTGTCCGTAATATCGGCGGTCAGCGTGGTCGGGTTTTGGTAAACCTGCGAGTAGGTATTCGTATTGAGCACAATTTCGTTGCCCTGCCAGATCGTTTTGAAGGGTGCATTACCGTTGCTGATCGCCAGGGTAAGCGACGTCGTCGTTCCGGTACAGTAGTAATTCTGTCCATTAATGGCTGCTTCCATCGTACAGGGTTTATACGTCACTTTCGACACGGCCGTCTGGCTACACCCTTTTGTATCTGTGACAATAAGTTGAATATCTGTACTGGCCGTAAACGGTCCTAGAGTGGGCTGAGCTGCCGTTGAACCGTTGCCCGGCACAGACGCCTGACTCGTTGTCCATTGGTAGGAATAAGGGGCCGCTCCCCCACTGGCCGTCGTTACGTTGGTCAACTTATAGGTCTCAGTGCCCGTCAGCGTGGTGCTGGTTCCAGCCGTCAGCGTCAGCGCAGGCACCTCCGTAACAACGAGTGTTTTTGACTCAACCGGGCAATTTCGACTGTCTGTCACCTCAACGGTATACGCCCCCGCCCGGTCGGCCGAAAAATTCACGTTCCGGGCCGCCAGTAGCTCACCATTCCGTTTCCATTGGTACCGGAATCCCGGCGTTCCGCCCGATACGACTGCCGACAAACGGCTCGATGCGCTGGGACAGAAGTAATCGGCTCCCGCAATAGAAACCGCAATGGCCGGGTTTTCGGCGACGAGAATAACGGCGGGTGTGCTGGCGCAGCCGCCATCATCACTGGCCGTTACGCTGTACTGGCCCGCTTCCGATACGGAGATGGTGGCGCTGGTGCTGATCGGCTTGTTGTTTTTCGACCATTGATATTGGTAAGCACCGGTACCGTTGCTGCCGGTTGCCGACAACGTAATGGAGCCACCCGAGCAGAAAAAGCTGGAGCCCGTCAGCGTTACTCTGGGAGATGGGTTCTGAGCAATTGTCAGCGTCGGAGAGGTATCCGTCACCCCACAGGATGAATCAGCAGCCTGCACCAGGTACGTGCCTGCCTCTCTTGCCCGCAAGAGACCTCTTGGTGTGCTTGCAATGGGAGCTCCGTTCAATTTCCACTGGAACACCAACCCAGGGACCGTGTTTTCATCCGTAAAACCAAGACCCACGGAGTCAGCCCGGCAAACCGTTATGGTTGTGTCTTTCTCGAAAGGAACAATGCCGGTTGCGAGGCCGGCGGTGGCGTATATTTTCAAAAAGTCACGGCATAGACGCGAAATAACCAGGTTACTGGTGTATTGATTCGCCGGCACGGAAGCCGTTTCGGTCAGGAACCAGTAGTCACCGTGGCGCGACTGATAGGCGCTGGCTACGCCCCGCATGCCGTTCAGATCTTCATCAAGCTGCCCACTTATGAACCGCTGCCAGGCCGTATTGCCCGCACTGGTTAGCTTACTCAGCGTGTAGCCGGTCGTGCTGGCTTCGCTCACCGGCCGGTCGCGCAGCAGGCAGAGCAGCCCACCATCAATCGTGGTCTGCATTACCTCCCGAACCGGGTTCTGCCATTGTAGCGTACCAGCCTTAGTCAGTTTATAGGTCTGATCGCTGGAGAAAACGATACCACCATCAGCAGTTTCCACCACTTTGATGGGCCGCAGGGATGCGTCGCCGGGAACCGTGTATCGCCAGGCTTCCTTGCCGGCGTTGTTTACCTTCACCAGCTTATCATTCGTACGATAGACGACACCATCGGAAACGGCCTGAGCAAAAGCGGCCGTTTCGTTGACTTGCCACTGCTGCTGACGCTGGCCATCCAGTTTGGTCAGGCCGCCGTTGCCGTCATACCGAACGTATCCTCCATCGGTCGTAGCGATAAGGTAGTTGCTGTTTAATTGCCACTCCAGTTCCCCCTTGGCCGACAGTTTAGTATTGGTTCCCCGGTCCGGATCGCCCGGATTTGGGTTGGTCAGCAGCACCCCGCCATCCGGCGTCGGGTACAGTACAGACCCTCGATACGGCCTCATCCATTTAAGTTTGGCGGTATTACCGGGGGCGTAGGCATACGTGGTGCCGTTGCCGCTGATGATGACGGAGCGATCGGTAGCCTCAACCACCGCAACGGTTCCGCTGATGGTTTTAGGCAGCGTCGTCACCTGACTATAGGCTACCCGGCCATTCGTCAGGTATTTAGTCACCTGCAGGTTCCAGTTTTTAATGCTCGGCCCAACACCATCGGCGTAGAAGTAAGCCACGATCATGTTGCCATCGTAGGTCGGTGCGTACGCCTGCGACGCCCGCTGTAGTCTATTAACAACCTGTGCGTAAGTAAGTGATGGGCCTGAGGCTGTTTGAGCAACAACCGGGAAGGATAAAGTAATTGTAAGGAGCAGCTGCAGACAGCGTAAAGATTTTCCCATAAAGTTTCAAAGCCTGTTCTACAGTGGGCAGATTTTAACAGGTACAATAACAAAACTATGCTTTGTTTATCATATAAGAAGGCATATTTACTAAAAGGCTTGTTAGGATTAAACCGCTCTGATTTGCGGTTAAAAACGCAGAAAGCCTGGGTTGGACCCAGGCTTTCTGTACTGCAACTATACCTATACTAGTTAATTGGTGTACTCTTCAGGTTGTTCTCCAGATAAGTTGTGTACTGCTGATACAACAGCACCGTGGTAGTCGGACTGTAGGATACACCATGCGCACCAGGCGGATAGATACGCAGATCCGCGTCTTTGCCTGCATCTTCCAGCGCGTTCATCAGTTGGAACGTGTTCCGGACGTGTACGTTTTCGTCCATGGTTGAGTGGGCAATGAACATCTTTCCGGCCAGATTTTTGGCGTAGGGCGTCACGGAGCTGTTTCGGTACTTTTCTTCGTTTTCCGGCATCAGCCCCATGTAGCGTTCCGTATAGATGCTATCGTACAGCCGCCAGTCGGTTACGGGTGCGCCAACCAGTGCCACTTTAAATACGTTGGGATACGTCAGCATGGTGTAGCTGCTCGAATACCCGCCGTAGCTGTGGCCCCGAATGGCCATCCGGTTTCCATCGACCCACGGCAGACTGGCCATGTAGCGGGCGGTTTCAGCAAAATCCTTGCTTTCAAATTGGCCAAGTTTTTCATACACCTGCTTTTCAAAGTCACGGCCGTAGCCACCGCTTCCCCGGTTGTTGACGCTCACTACCACGTAGCCGGTTTGCGCCAGCCATTGATGCCAGCCCGTAGTGGCAAATTCATTATAAACCGACTGGGCTCCCGGCCCCCCGTAGATATCCAGCACCATCGGGTATTTTTTTGTGGGGTCGAAATTCAGCGGTTTGATGATCGAGATGTCGAGCTTCTGACCATCCGACGTAGTAAACTGGCTCAGTTCCTTGGGCGCGTAGACGTGTGAACCGACAAACTGCGTAACGCGGCCATTGCTTTCGAGCGATTTGATTTTAGAACCCTTCGTATCCCAAAGTTCAACCTGCGTCGGCGTCGATACGTTTGAGTAGCGGTCGATGTAGTACTGACCGTTTGGTGAAAAATTCACGGTATGGCGCCCCGCCACGGTCGTTAGCCGACGCTTGTTTTTTCCATCGACATCAACGACAAACAGTTGTCGCTCCAGCGGAGAAGCCTCCGTTGAGGTGTAATAAATCTTACGGGTTTTTGGGTCAACATGGTGAACGTAGGTCACCTCCCAGTTGCCCTTCGTTACCTGATTCAGCAATTTTCCGGTGTAATCGTAGCGGTACAGATGGGCGAAACCGTCCTGCTCCGACACGCGGTAGAACTCCTGAACTCCCGACGGGAAATAGAAATAATGCATGATATTGGCAAAGAAATCGAACACATCGATCCACGCGTTCGACTTTTCTTCCAGTATCTGCCGCGCATCGCCGGTGCGGGCATTGGCCATGAAGACCTTGAGGTGGTTCTGTTTCCGGTTCAGGTGCAGCAGCGCCAGTTGACCTTCCTGCGAAGTCCAGTAAATGCGCGGAATGTAGCCGTCAGGTTCCGCTCCTGGATTGCTGCTCAGGTCAACCTTCATCCACTGTTTTGCCCTGGTGGCTACTTCGATAACCCCAATCCGGACAGTGGGATTTTCGTCGCCAACCCGTGGGTACGGCAACGAATCATATTTCTCATCAAACCCCTTGTAATCAGTTAGCTTGTATATAGGCACCTTGCGTTCGTCGGACTGCCAGAAAGCGATAAACTTGCTGTCGGGCGACCATTCCCAGGCCTGCGCCAGGCCAAACTCCTCTTCGTAGGCCCAGCCAAAACGGCCGTTGTAGAATGCGGGTTTAGCGTCGTCGGTAAGCTGCGTTTCCTTTTGAGTAGCAAAGTCGAATATGTATAGATTGCCGCCCCGTTCATAACCCACCTTACTACCGTCAGGAGCAAGTTCGGCCGTCTGGGCATCCTTGGCAACCAGTTTCAGGCTCTTGTTATCCACGGCATACACGTAGTAGTCGGATACGCCCGACCGGCGATAAACCGGCCGGAAGTTAGTCTGAAACAGAATGTTTTTTGAATCTTTCGACCATTGGAATGAATTATACTGAAACCGGTTGTTGGTGCCCGGAAACGTAAGCTGGCTGCCCTCAAACACAACCGATTCCTGCTGCTTTTCGGGCGAAAATGTTTTGATGACCCCAGGGCCGTCGATGAAGGAAAACTTACTGCCCCCCTCAATCCAGTTGACGCTACGGGGCCCCTGTGAGCCATTGAGCAAACCAGTTGATCCAATGGCCTGCTGTAGTGTTGTATAGCGTTGCTGAGTCTGGGACAGAACCGGCTGGATCAGGGCGAGAGCAAGCACCACCGACCAACCGAATGACCTGCGTACAATCATGGATGTTTTGGCTAAGTGAATTTTGTAAAATTAACAAAAAAAACGGCCCTTTTGAGGCCGTTTGTAGTCAAGATCAATGCACTAAGCCAGATCAACTGTTCCGTTGGGGGAATCGCTCGACAATCCGTTCAATTTCCTTGGGCAGCAACGACGTAATCCGGGCCGGATCACTCACCGCCTGCTGGACAGACCCGCGCCAAACTAACTGTTTCGTTCGGGCATCAACCATGTCGACCACGACCGTACCAGCCTGGTATTCTTCCTGACGGTACTGCGGACCGCCCCAGCCCCACCACGACGGGCCCCAGCCGGCAAAACCCCAGCGTCCCCAGCCATAGTAAGGACCGTATAACGGCCCAGCGTAGTTGTTCGTTGGAACGGTACGGGTTTTCTCTTCCACAAAAAAGTGATATCCAATCAGCAGGTCCGGCCGGGATTTCACTTCTTTCAGCCCTTTTTCACCCAATACCTGATTTACCGTGTTCTCGACGGCATCCGATGCCAGTTGGTTGTAGTACAACGGGTTTTGACTGCCTTTTACGTCCGAATCCATCCAGGCAAATGTACGGTACTTGTCGAAGTTGACGCGCTGGCTGGCATCAACGTTTACCCGCGGAGCGCAGCTGCTGACAACCAGCATCAGAGCAACCGCCATCAATCCATATTTCATAACGTTTCGAGTGTTGTTTACTTCTCTAGTAACTTAGTAGGAAGTATAAAAGTTTACTAAATTTGATACGTTATGAGCTAATGTGCAGCACAAGCGGTCCGTCAAAGTCACGTCAGTACATTGTATGGATTACAGATAAGCAGGCAAATTATTAGTGATCCCTATGCCAGTCGTCTGTCGTCTTATACGCCCTAACAACGGCCGGTACCTTTCCTTCTTCGAACAACTGCTCCAATTAATTCGCGTGTCTGGGGCTGCGAAACGTAGTATGTAATGTTAAGATCTGCGGCAGCAGGAGTTGTTGCTCGTCATTTTCGAGTACGTAGTCGGCCAGCGCCAGCCGCTCGTCATCGCTGATTTGCCGGTTGATGATGTTCAGGATTTCTTCGTGCGTGCGATGCGGATCGCGTTGCCGGATACGTTCCACCCGCAGGACGGCCGGGGCATATACCACAATAACCTTATTGAGCGTGTTGCCATCGCCGGCCGCCCGCATGATAGCGGCCTCCTTCACTACGTATGGCTGATCGGCGTGGCTGCGTACCCATAGCGCCGTATCGGCGTAGACGCGGGGGTGAATGACATTGTTCAGCTGGAGCAACAGATCCGGATCAGCAAATACCTGCGCAGCAATCCAGGCCCGATTGTACCGGCCAGTGATGTCGTAGGCGTTTGGCCCCAGCACACGTGTAATATCGGCTTTCAGAATGGGGTCGTTCTCAGTGAGCCACTTAGCCCGCTCGTCGGCTTCGTACACCGGCACACCCAGCGCCCGAAAAACCCGGCAGACCGTGCTTTTTCCCGAGCCGATACCGCCCGTGACGCCGATCTGCAACGGCTGTGTGCTCTCTGTCTGGCTCATCGCTTAGCCCGTGACGTAGTGGTTGGTGTCGGCGGGGTTGGCTGCATAGCGGGCGGGAGCGGAGACAGCAGTTCTCCTACTTCAAAACTGACAAATACCCGGTCGGCGCTGGTACGGATCTGCGGATGCCGATACAGGTTAATTGGTAGTTCTTCGTCGTAATTGTCGTTGATCCGCTTACGCGGAATGCGAATCTGAAGTGAATCGGGGTAGCCGCGCACGAGCCGTTCGGGGCCCTCGACCTGGATGGTACGGGGAGTGAGGTTGATAACACTCGACACAATATAACGCGGAGCGAGATTGATGTGCAAACTATCGACCACTAACCGAACCGTTTTGGTCATCCGTCGTTCGAAGCCCATTTCGAGGGTGTCGGCCACGACGTAATTTACGCGCATTTTCTTGATCTGTTCGGCCAGGGCCGCCGTCAGCGACGACGTATTAATGATGGAAGCCTGCAGCGGATTCTGCACTACGTAATCGACCGGTTTCACCCGGAACGGCAGCCATGAATGCGTCAGTAGCCCCCAGCCGTCGCCCGATACGTTGACGGTTACGGTGCGGGGCAGCGGAGTCGTCGGGATGTACAGCGAGTCGTTGTAAACAAAGTGCACCGGATACTGGACGTTCAGGGTGTAGCCGTCTTTGTTCAGGGCGTTCAGGAACCAGAACAACGACGCTGCCGCAATGCAGAGGAATACCCTGACGGGTTGGAAATTAGCGGTCTTCTGCGCAGGAGTCACTAGAAATGTAGAGTTAATAAAACACCAATGACGCCGGCAGAATTGATGAATATGGATGAAACCACCCACGTTTATCTATTCAGCCTGCGTCATCAGAGATGAGTGCGTTATTGTTTTTTTTCAGGTTCAGCCGGTTTAACGGTAGCCTCGCGCGAAATGGCCGTTTTCTCAAACGTCATCTTAATCCCCCGGTCCACCTCAAGCATAACCGTGGTACCTTCCACCGAAACGACCCGGCCATGCAGCCCCCCGATCGTGACGACGTTGTCCCCTTTTTTGAGGTTTTCAATGAATGACTTCTGATCCTTCTGCTTCTTTTGCTGCGGACGGATCATGAAGAAGTAAAAAACGACGATGATGCCCACCCACAGCAATACATTAGAGATAATAGACTGCGTCGAATTGGGCTGCGCCTGTAATAAAAGCGAGTACATGATTGGTCGGGGATTATAGTTAGTGAAGCGTACCTTTCCGTTCGTTTTGAATACACGACGGTTTTGTACGCTTCACCGGGTTATGACGTTTTGGTCGGATCACCTTTGGGTTGCACCAGCACCTTAAACTGCAAGTCCGTCATGGCGGGTTCGGTGTTGGCAAAAATGGTCACCGTTTTGTTCTGTTCACCACTCTTACCCCGGCTGTTGAACCGCACCTTTATCGATGATTCGGTGCCGGGAGCGATTGGCTCGCGGGGCCATTCCGGTGTAGTGCAGCCGCAGGAAGCCGTAATGTTGTTAATGATCAGCGGGTACTGCCCGGTGTTGGTAAATTTAAAAAGGTGTTCAATCGTGTCGCCTTCGGTGATGGTTCCAAAATCATGAACCCCCGTTTCGGCAAACTTAATCTTCGGCATTTTCTCCGAAGCCACCGCCTGCGACGTTTCAGCCTGTCGGCGGTTATCGCAGCCGGATCCGCCGACCAACAGGCCGGCTGCCAGAACAACGGCAAGAAATCGTTTCATAGTCAATATCTGATTGCGGACAATCCGTTACGCGTTCTGCCGCTTGATCTGCGCCATCAACCGATCGACGTCCTCAAGCAGGCGTTCGGCTTTTTCGCGGGCGTCATTGACAACGCGCTCTCCTTCATTTCTGGAGACATTTTCCGGCAGTTCGGCTGTATTCAATAAATCGTTTATCAACTGCTGCAATTGCTCGCGGTATTTCGAGAGCCGATAGGTTAACCGATCGCGGGTAACCTCGCCTTTTTCGGGAGCGTATAACAGTCCAAGTAGGGCACCAGCAGCAGCCCCGGTCAGGAAAAATGCCAAATCACGGCCAGTTCTGTTCATTTCTAAATCGTTTTCAATGTACAGTTTGCAGAAATCTCGTGGTACTATCCAGGATAACCACAAACCGTAAACGCAACAAACGTAAACTTATTTATTGTCCAGCAATCCGCGTCCACTCTTGCGCAGCCGGCCTGATGCCTGCAGCTTTTCGGACAGATTGTCGAGGATTCCGTTCACAAATTTACCGCTTTTGGGCGTACTGTATGCTTTTGCTAATTCAATATATTCATTTATGGTAACCTTCACCGGAATGTTCGGGAAGTTCAGCAACTCGCAGATGGCCAGTTTGAGTATAATCTTGTCCAGCATCGCTACGCGCTGCAAATCCCAGTTTTGCAGTTGTTCGATCAGGAGTTGTTCGTATTCGTTATCATTTTCTAACGATTTCTGAAACAGGGTGTTCAGAAACAGTTCATCTTCCTCCCAGTCGTCGGTGAGCGGTTCCAGCTGCAGTCCGGTCATGTTCTGCGCCGACTTAAGGGTACGAATAGCCAGCCCACGTACCACTTCACTGTTTTCGGTCCAGCTCAGATCAATCTCGGCCAGGTGATTGCGAATGTCGTCGTGCTTGAATATCAGCGTCCGCAGGACGTACTGAGCCAACTGCTGGTCTTCGTCGGCCGTATGGGTTTTCTGGTCGCAGTAGGCGCGGTAGGTTTCATCCGCTTTCAGCACCTCCCGATACGACTTTCGGATAAAGCCAAGGTCGTCGGTCCACGAGATATTCCGGCGAAGCGCTTCGTTCTGCAACGGCTGATGGCTGGCCAGGGCCTGCACCACCGTGTTGTCGTTCAGATCCGATTCGTACGGGAAAGGGGTTTCATCAGGATCGCGGTAGGCCCGTTCGCGGTCGAGCCGGGCTGCGTGGCCGAGCTCAACCAGCAGCAGCAACACCCGCAGATAATCGTCGTAGATGCTCTGAACCTGCGTGATCATCATCTGACCGAGGTGCTGCCGATCTTTCTTGGCCCGGATCTGGTAGAACAGCAGCCCATCGTTAGCGGCTTTCAGCACCTTCGATGGGGCATCGTCATCCTGGGCCGGCTGCCCGGTCCGGATGGCTTCCTCAAACAACACACCGGCCAGTTTTCGGTAGCCTTCAAGCTGCCGCCGGTTTTGCGGCAACATGGAGTTTAGATCGGGTTGAAACAGGTCCGAAATGCCATCGAGGGCTAATTGTTGGTTGGAAAGTTCGGACTGCCGAAGCGCATAGAGCGCCTGCATGACCTTGATTCGGAGTAATCGCCTATATCAACATCCGCCTAAAAACTATTAAATCTACCGATAAGAAAAAGAACTGCCGGAAAACGTTGCAAAAATACGGCTTAATCCGTAGTTTTCCCAATCAAAACCGTATGACTTGACCTATACCCTTAACGCATGTTGTTCTTCCACCGACTGGCCAGCCCCCGCTTGGTAGTAGTTGTTCTTTTTGCAAATTTTTTCCTGGCCTCCTGCAAATCAGCGCACTACGCTTACTTCCAGCCCCAATCCACCCGAATCACGTCGGCTATCCCCGAGCCCTACGTACCAGAAACCACGCCAGATTCGACACCGTCGCCAATGTCTGCCGTTTCGGTTAACCAGCCGCTCGCTTCGAAAGAAAATCAGTCGTCTGCCGGGGTGCCGGTACACCGGGCTACGCACCCGGCCCTGCACCACAACCCGGATAGCCGGCCCGGCAACCGCCATCGTATAAACCGACTGATCCGGTATCCGTCGCTGGCTCAATTTGCTCCGCATCGCTCATCGGTTGTTGATCGCCACAGCGCCAACCGGAAAGTACACGGCCTGGCCATCGCGGCTTTGGTGCTGTCGGTGCTGTCGTATGGCCTGTTGCTGGTTCCGGGTAATGCGCTGGTTTGGATTCTGGGCATGGTGCTGCCGCTGACCTCCATCATGATGGGCTCGGCCAGCCTGGCATCAATCAACCGTAACAAAGAGCGGCTTCGCGGCAAAGGCTGGGCAATGGCTGCCATCATGATCGCTACCGGTTTCATGGGTCTGGCTGCCGTTGCGCTGGCTGCCTTATCGACCTCAAAAGTTATCTGGGAGAAATAGGCCCAAGTCGTTGTGGTCGGGGGATGTGGTGTCGGGTCCGAACCTGATGCCACATCTCCCGGCAGCATACATTCGATTATTCGGCAAACTCCCCTGCAACCTTTTCGCAATCGGGTGCGTTACGAACGAAAAGTCCCGCAGTCGACCGTGAAAGCGCTTTCCCACCTCAATAAATATTTACTCAAGTACAAGTGGTACCTCATCTGGGGCACCGTATTTACGGTGGTTTCCAACTTGTTCGGCATCTTCCCGGCGCAGCTCGTCCGGTATGCGCTGGACCTGGTCCGGGAAACCCTTGATGTTTATTACCTCTTTGATAGCTCTCCCCTACAATCGTCACTGTATGAGGTCTTTACGTTCAGCATTATGCTGTTCGCTGTGCTGACCCTAGTGATGGCGCTGCTGAAAGGCTTTTTTCTGTTTCTGGTACGGCAGACGCTGATCGTTATGTCGCGCCACGTCGAGTACGATCTCAAGAACGAGATTTACGACCATTACCAGACTTTACCGCTGAGCTTTTACCGGCAACACAGCACCGGCGACCTGATGGCTCGTATTTCGGAAGACGTCAGCAAAGTGCGGATGTACGTTGGCCCGAGCATTATGTATGGCCTTAACCTGATTGTGCTGTTTATTCTGGTTATTACGTACATGGTGAGCATCAACGCCCGGCTGTCGCTGTACGTACTGCTGCCGCTGCCGATCCTGTCAGTAGCCATTTACATTGTCAACAACATCATCATCCGGCGGTCGGAAGAAATCCAGCGGAGTCTGTCGCGGCTGTCGACGTATGTTCAGGAAGCGTTTTCGGGTATCCGCGTTCTGAAGTCGTACGTACAGGAAGATAATTCGGCGGCAAAATTCGAAATTGAAAGTGACGAATACCGCGACAAATCGCTGGGACTGACGCGCGTTGATGCGCTGTTTTTCCCGATCGTTGCCATTCTGGTTGGGCTAAGCAACGTACTGGTCGTGTACGTGGGCGGGCAGGAGATTCTGGCCGGTCGCTTGACGCCGGGCAACATCACCGAGTTTATTCTCTACGTCAACATGCTGACCTGGCCGGTGATGGCCCTTGGCTGGACTACGAGCCAGACGCAGCGGGCCGCAGCGTCGCAGGAGCGTATCAATGAGTTCCTGAGCATCAAAACCGATATTGTTTCTCAGAAAAACCTGAGCCGCGACATTCACGGCGAGATTGAGTTCAAGAACGTACGGTTTGTGTATCCGGATTCGGGCATTGTTGCCCTGAAAAACTTCTCCATGCACGTCCGGGCGGGCGAAACGGTGGCCATTCTCGGCACAACCGGTTCAGGAAAAAGTACGCTGGCTAACCTGCTGACGCGGATGTACGACGCTACCTCCGGTGAGATCCGCATCGACGGTACTCCCATTCGTGACTACAACCTGACCTCCATACGTGGGCAGATGGGTTACGTACCGCAGGACGTCTTTCTGTTCTCCGAAACGATCAGCAACAACGTCCGCTTCGGCAAGCCCGACATGCCGCAGGAACGTGTAGATCAGGCCGTTCGCGATGCCGACCTCTACGACAACATTACAGGCTTTCCTGAAGGTTTCGAGACCCGCATCGGCGAACGTGGCATTACGTTATCGGGTGGGCAGAAGCAGCGCCTGAGCATTGCCCGCGCCATTGCCCGCGACCCGAAGATCCTGATTCTGGACGACTGCCTGTCGGCGGTAGACACCAACACGGAGAACATCATTCTGAACAACCTGCGCCGGATCATGGCCGACCGAACCTCGGTGGTGATTTCGCACCGCGTTTCATCGGCCAAACTCGCCGACTTCATCATCATGCTCGACGACGGCGAAGTTGTGGAGCAGGGCACACACGATGAATTGATGAGTCTGAACGGTGCGTACCGAGAACTGTACGAAAAGCAGTTGCAGACGGAGGAGGTGTAAGGTTACACAATTGGTTTCACAGCTTCGCTACCAGTCCCCGCATCATCTCCGTAAAATACGCGCCGTTGTAGGGGCCGAACCAGTTCATATCACGGGTTTCGTACGTCGGTTTATCGTAGTAGCGATCGGGCGTTACGTAGCCAATGTAGCCCCCATCGAAGCTGGTTACCATCAGGTTCAGCCCCCGCTGGTCGGTAGCTGGTTTGATGTCGGCCACGAGTTCGCCCGAAAAGTCGCAGGGGGCGCCGAGCATGACCGTTTGCCCGATACGTAAAGCTTTTAATTCTGACGGGTATTCGCCATACACGGCGTTGAAGAGCCACGGACGTACCCGCCAGTCGGTCAGGATGCGGGCGTGGGGTTCGCGCAGGCCGAGCGGCAAGGTCAGGACGGCCAGCGTACTGTCGGGCCTGGGTTGAATCTGGGGCAAGGTGCGCTCGATACGGGCCGCCAGGGCACCGGCATAATTCCGTATCTCTTCAAAGTCGGTTTTTCCTTTCGCTTCGGGTCCGGTACTGCCCACCGCCCCGGCCAGAAACACGGCAAAATCTGCGTCTTTCCGTTCCAGACGATCCACCAGCGAGCCGGGATAATCGCGGCTCAGGTAGCGTCCGTTGCGTCCGTCGAACAGGGTTGCGTGCCCGGCAAACGTACAGAGTAGCGCCGACTCTCCCGTTGCTTTTTGGAATTTCAGCAGGCGGATGTTGCCGTCGAGCGGGCCATCGCCCCCGATCCGGTTCCGGATCAGGTCACTGGCGTCCGTCTGGCCGTAGCCAACCTGAGCCGGTGCCAGCGTTTTCTGCGCCGACGTAATAGCCGTCAGAATCCCCTCCGTAACGCGCCGAACGACCCGTTCATCAAAATCGCCCGCAATGAGTTCGCTCACCAGGCCCGGAGCCCAGCCGCCCACGCTGTTGTGCGAATGAATGGCGCCGATGTAAACGTCCTCCCAGCGAAAGCCTATCTGAGGCAGTCGTTGTTTTAAGGCTTCTACTACGGCCGGGGGCGTAATGAGCAGGTCAAGTCCCACAATAGCGGTCTTTGTGCTGCCGTTGGTCAAAACAATCGTGCGGACATAGATGGAATCGCTCACGACCTCCCAGTGCTTTCCTCGCCGGACGCCATAGCCCCCGGTTGGCGTAGTATACGGTGGCGTAATGTTCACTTTGGCCCAACCAGCCTGAATAGGAGCTTTTGGTTGGGGGGGAGCCGGGAGTTCGGCCAGCCGCTGTCTGGTTTCGGCGTAATACGTTGTCTGCTGATAGGGCGTTCGGTCGACGGGAGATACGCTAACCGCTACAAACAGAATGATCAGCACCAGCAGACCCAGCAGTATTCGGCCCAGAATACGAAGAAATTTCATAGCAATTGCACCATCACGGCACCGATTCAGCCCGCAAGCAACAAAAAAACCGCTGAACGGAAAAGGGTTAGGTAACTTCTTCCGGAAATGTAATTTTTCATTCGTTTGGTCTCATGCCGAACGATTGTGTAGCTACCTTTTTCCGAATAATGATCGGATATTTGCCGTATCAATTATTTACGCGTATGTCCAACCTGATCGTATTCGACGACCCGGCTATTCGTCCGTCGTTGCTGCCGTTCACCTTTACCCGACCGGTAGCCGACATCCGGATCGGTATACAGACTATTGCCGAAAAATGGACTGATTATCTGGCTACTACTCCGTCGTATCTGACAGAACCGTACCTTCAGCAAAAGTTTGCCTTACACACAACCGACGATAACCTGTACGTCAACGGTGCCGTTTGCCCCACGGAATCCCTTATTGAATCAATACGGCAACTGGCTCCGGAAAACGCCCTGATCCTGCCGGACGGTCTGCTGCTCGCGGTACGTACCAGCCGGGCCATCCTGGCGGCAACAGACCTGATCAGCCTTACCCAAAAGCATACAACGTTCGATCAGCCGCTGACCATTATTCGTAACCTTTGGGATATATTTCTCGACAATGGCGCACAGATCCGGGCGGATTTCGCCCGCCTGACCGCAGGCCGGACGTCGGAACCCATTACGGACCCGCACACGCGCTGCTACGGTATCGAAAACATCTTCGTTGAACCCGGCGCCACCATCCGGGCGGCCGTCCTGAATGCAGAAGGTGGCCCCATCTACATTGGCCGGAATGCCACCGTTCAGGAGGGAACGGTAATGCTCGGTCCGTTTGCGCTCTGTGAGTCGTCGACGGTGAACTGGGGCGGCAAAATGCGAAACAACACTACCATCGGCCCGTACTGCAAGGTAGGTGGCGAAGTGGGCAACTCCGTGTTCTTCGGTTACAGCAACAAGGCCCACGACGGCTTTCTGGGTAATTCGGTAATCGGCGAGTGGTGCAACCTGGGCGCAAACACCAACAATTCGAACCTCAAGAACGACTACTCCAACGTAAAACTGTTCAACTACGCCGTCGGCGATCTGGTCGATACGGGGCGGCAGTTCTGCGGCCTGATGCTGGGCGATCATACGCGGGCCGGCATCAGCACAATGTTTAACACCGGCACGGTCGTCGGCGTGAGCGCGAACGTATTCGGGGCCGGATTTCAGCCGAAACACATTCCATCGTTCTCGTGGGGCGGAGCCGATACGGGGTTCACGGCCTATCGTCCGGAAAAAGCCCTGCAGGTTGCCCGCGAAGCGTTCAAGCGCCGGAACAAGGATCTCGACGCCACAGAAGAAGCCATTTTACGCGAAGTGTACCGCTTAAGCCGCCAGTTGGTCGCCGACAATGCTCTTTAACGAAATTATTGGTCAGCAGGACACTAAGCAGGCACTGCTCCGGGCGGTTCAGGCCAATCACCTCGCCCATGCCCTGTTGTTCGACGGGCCGGCGGGTAGCGCTAACCTTGCCCTGGCGTTAGCGCTGGCCACATACGTCAACTGCGAGGATAAGCAACCTCAGGATGCCTGCGGGCGCTGTGCGTCGTGCGTGAAGATACAGAAGCTGGTCCATCCTGATCTGCACATGGTATTTCCGGTGGCCAACACAAGCCGGGGCAAAACCAGCGAAGCCTACCTGACCGACTGGCGCAGTTTCCTGTCGGCGCACCCGTACCGAACCCTGCCGGAATGGCTGGACACGATGGGGGCCGACAATAAACAAGGGAATATTTCGGCCGAAGAAGCCCGGAATATTTTGCAGAAGCTTTCGTTAAAATCCTACGAAGGTGCCTACAAGATCATGCTGATCTGGCTGCCGGAACTGATGAACGTAGCGTCGGCCAATGCGCTGCTGAAAGTGCTGGAAGAGCCGCCCGCCCAGACGCTGTTTCTGCTCGTAACAAACCAGCCGGATAAGCTGCTGATCACCATCCTGTCGCGGACGCAACGGGTGGCGGTGCGGGCGTTTTCGGACGATGAGGTGGCTACACACCTGCGTCAGCACCTTAACGTTGATGAACTGACGGCCAGGCGGGTCGCTTATCTGGCGGATGGCAACCTATCGGCGGCCCTGCGCATCAGTCAGACGGAAACTAATGATAACCACGCCTGGTTTGCCGACTGGATGCGGACTTGTTACCGACAGGATCTGATTGCGCTGGTTAAACAGGCCGATCAGTTCGACGGTTTCAGCAAAGAGAAGCAAAAGGGGTTGCTCGAATACAGTATTAGTCTCTGCCGTGACTTATTTTTGTGGCAGCAGGGCGCTGGATCGCTGCTACGTCTGCCCGATGAGGAAGTCACATTCGTGAAAAATTTTACCAAAATTTTAACCATGAATCATATAGAACGGCTTATTGCTGAACTAAATGAAGCCGTTTATCACCTGGAGCGGAATGCCCGAGCCAAAATGGTCATGCTCGATATGTCATTAACATTCAGCCGCCTGATTCGTACCCCGGCATGAAACTCAAATTGCGTAAGTCCCGAACGCTTAAACCCAGGCAGGTGATCGGCATGACGGACCTCGTTGATTTCCCTGATCTGTCGCTTTCTGACGTAAAAGCCAAGGTCGACACAGGCGCGTTTACGTCGGCGCTGCACTGCAAAGAGGTGCAGTTAGTACAGTCAGGCAATAAAACAATGTTAAGTTTTTGGCTGATTGATAAAACCGGCGTGGCCTCCCGGCGGTTCTATAGCGACCAGTTCAGTCAGCGGATGATCCGAAACTCATTTGGTGTCGCTGAACTACGGTATGTGATCAAAACCCGTATCGTTCTGTTCGGCCGGGTGATCCGCGCCGAATTTACCCTGGCCGACCGTGAGCGGCTGAAAAACCCGGTCCTGTTGGGACGAAAATTACTTCGTAACCGATTTATAGTCGACGTATCGCAAAAAAATCTGTCGTACAAAGCAAAGACTACACAGAAACTCCATCATCAACAGAACGGCAGCGTTGATACGCAGCAGCCTGACTAACTGCTTTATATCCACAGATATACTCCCATACCACACGCAGCCGCTACTCACTACTACCATGCGTATTGCCATTTTATCGGCTAATCCGAACTTATATTCTACCCGTCGACTGGTCGAAGCGGCTGAGCTGCGCGGCCATGAGGTGCTGGTAGTCGATCACCTTAAATGCCACGTGATGATCGAAGGCGGTAAACCGTCGGTCCTCTACGAAGGGCAGCCACTGGAGCATATTGACGCCATTGTACCACGTATCGGGGCGTCCGTTACTGACTACGGCTGTGCCATTGTCCGGCAGTTTGAGATGATGAAAGTGTTCACGACGGCGAAATCCCAGGCGATCACCCGTTCCCGCAACAAACTCAGAAGCCTGCAGGTCCTGTCGAAAGCGGGCGTTGGCTTACCCAAAACGGTGTTTGCCAATCACCCCAAAAACGGGGACATCAACCAGTTGATCAAGCTGGTTGGCGGGCCACCGGTGGTTATCAAACTGCTGGAAGGCACCCAGGGCATCGGTGTCGTACTGGCCGAAACGACCAAAGCGGCCAAATCAACCATCGAAGCCTTTTATGGCTTGAAGAAGCACGTTTTGGTACAGGAATACATTGCCGAAGCCAAAGGAGCCGACATTCGTGCGTTGGTAGTTGGGAATCAGGTGGTAGGAGCCATCCGGCGTCAGGGCGTCGATGGGGAGTTCCGGTCCAACCTGCACCGGGGTGGCAATGCGATACCCATTCAGCTTACGCCCGAAGAAGAAGATACGGCCATCAACGCAGCCCGGGCTCTCGGCCTGAAAGTGGCCGGAGTGGACATGCTGCCTTCTGACCGCGGCCCGTTGCTGCTGGAAGTAAATTCATCGCCCGGTCTGGAAGGCATCGAAACCGCCACCGGCATCGACGTAGCCGCCGAAATTGTTGCTTACATCGAAGAACGTATTCCCGCCGATGAAAGCGATACGGTGGGGGTTTGAGTATAGAAGGAAGGAGGAAGGGAGGAAGGAGAAAAGGAAAACAAGCAGTGCCTCCTCTCCTCCCCCTCCTCCTCTCCTCCCCTTCCTCCTTTCCTTCCCCCTCCTCCTTTCCTCCCTTTTTTCCTTACTTTTGCCGTATGCCTGCCCTCGACCCTGATCTCAAAAAAGCCATTGTCCGCATGCCGGTAGCCGAAAAAGACAAGCTGCTGCTGAGGCTGGTTACCAAAGACCCTATCCTGACTGAACGGCTGCAATTTGAACTGGTCGAACACGGAGAGACGATCGACGAACGGCGCACCATCATCCGGCAGTTTATCGACCGGACGGCCCGGCTAAAGCAGGATTCGGCGGGTTGGGTGATGATGGATATGCGGGCCATCAGCGGCTACATCAGCCGGCACCTGAAAGTTACGAAAGACAAATACGGGGAAGCGGAATTGATGCTATACATGCTCAATACGTTCTTCGACCACCACCTTGATCTGCTCCGTCATCATAATAGTCGTACTGACAAAGCGGCCGAATACATTGCCAAACGGACCGATCAGGTGCTCAAGAAGGTGTCGAAACTTGATCCTGATTACCACATCGAATTTGCCGGCGACATCAACAAACTGCTCCAGCGGGTGCATCACAACGCTCCGGCTCACTACGCCCGCCAACTCGACCTGCCCCGGGAGTGGACCCTGTGAAACCTCGGGTTGTCAGCGCAGTTCGGTTAAATCCAGCTCGAAGCCGGGCAATACGTCCTCGCCTGACAAAGACTGATCAAACGTACGGTTGATCTGGATAGAACCGTCGGCCCGGTATATGTAGGTGGTTTCTGTTTTTGGATCAATCAACCAGGCCAACTGACAACCATTGTCAATCCAATCGGTCTGCATTTTGGCGCGGGCGTCGTTTAAATTATCAGATTCGGACATCAGTTCGATGACGAAATCAGGGCAAACAGGTGGAAATTTTTTTTTCTGTTCAGGCGTTAGGTCATTCCAGCGATTCAGCAATACATACGCCGAATCAGCCGACCGAACCGCCGTCGATGGCAACCGGAAAGCCGTTGACGAATCAAACACTTTGCCGAGGTTGTGCTGCTTGTTCCATAACGTCAGTTGAAAGGTAATTTCTGCATTTCTAACTCCGGTTTCTCCTCCCGTATTTGGCATAATCAAAATGGTTCCATCGGCGCTACGCTCAAGTTTAAGATCGCTGTTTTGCCGGCAGAACTCATAAAACTCGTCGTCGTTAAAATGAAAAGGCTTATAATGAAGGGCAATCGCTTCCATTGTCGTGAGTTAGTCGTGTACTGTAAATGTAACAAATTTCAACGGCGCTTTGCACGAGCCAATCCGCAATAACGGGTAGTATCAAGTGTCAACCCGTCGTATATTTACACTCAGTTTTGCGTTGTATCCACGGCTTTGCAAAATGTATGAGAACACATCCTCACATATCGCTTATCCTAAAAACGGTTGGCTGGACCTTGTTTCACACCAATATCTTTCTTCACTTATTTTTCTTTAAAAACGTAGTCTACCAGACAGACCTGCCGTTCATTCTGCTCACTGGCTCGCTGCTCTTTTTTGCGGCCGACAGAGCCTTGCAGGCTAAGCGAGTTGGAAAGTCGCTGACTCCTGTGGTTCCGTATCTGTACTGGGGACTCGTTTGCCTTGGTATGATCAATATGAGCCTACTAATTGCCAAACAGTATTCAGGCAATTGGATTTGGTGAGCGATTTTTACGATACCATCAGCCTGTTCCCAAAGAGCCTTATAACAAAATCAATTCACCTCATTTTGGGCAGGTTTTTTCGCTCAGCGTCAATGCGGTGTAACCTCAACGTGTGCTGGTCGCGAAGCCGACTCTAAAACCCACACCGTACCCGGCGGGTTATACGTCAATAACCACAGTTACCCGCCATGAGCCAAACCGTACTTATTACCGGCGGCACCGGTACCATTGGTCGCCGTCTGACTCAACTACTCACTCAGGAAGGCTATCAGGTTTCGCTGCTCAGCCGGTCTGTCAAGCCGATTCCCAACGTCAAGGTGTACCAGTGGGATGTGAAAAAAGGCCACCTTGACCCGCAGGCTATCATGACCGCCGATCATATCATTCACCTCGCCGGGGCCGGTATTGCCGATGAGCGCTGGACGGATGCCCGCAAGGACGAAATTCTGGGCAGCCGCGTCATGTCGACTACGTTGCTGGCCCAGGCTCTGGCTAAAAACGCTCACCACGTTACGTCGTTTATTGCCTCGTCGGCCATTGGGTATTACGGGGGCGATACCGGCGATCGGCCCATGACCGAAACCAGCCCGGCCGGGACCGATTTCCTGGCGCAGGTAACGCGGGCCTGGGAACGTTCGGAAGACCAGGTCGCGGCCCTCGGGATACGTACCGTCAAGATGCGGACCGGCGTAGTGCTGACTATGGAAGGCGGGGCCTTACCAAAGCTGGCACAGCCCATTCGGCTTGGGGCCGGGGCGCCGATTGGCTCGGGGCAGCAGTACATTTCGTGGATTCACCTCAACGATTTGTGCCGGATGTACATCCAGGCCATGAAGGATGAGTCGTGGCAGGGTGTTTACAACGCCGTAGCGCCGGGGCCCGTCACGAACGAAGCCCTCACGAAGCAGATTGCCCAGGTGCTGAACCGACCGCTCCTCCTGCCAAATATTCCGAATTTCGTGATCCGGATGATGTTCGGCGAACTGGCCATTACCGTCATCGGCAGCAGCTACGTGCTGAACAAGCGGATCAAGGAAGACACTACGTTCCAGTACCGGTTCGGCGACTTGAAACATGCCCTCCAGGACTTGCTAAAATAAAAACACGTCTGGGTGGAGTCGAATCTGTGCTCCCCCAGACGTGTTTTTAAACCCGCCGGTCGTTAGCTCCACTCGCGGTCGTTCGAATCCTTCGTATTCCAGGTATCGGTTGGTGCAAACCAGGTCGCTCCTTTCTTCAGGAATTTCTTAGCTACCTCTTCGTTCAGTTCAACCCCGAGGCCGGGCTTGTCGGGAACCTTAACGAATCCTTTTTCAACGATTGGCTTCATGCCCGTTACAAGGTCCTCCCAGCCCGCTACGTCGACCCCGTGGTGTTCGAGCGCAACGAAGTTTTCGGTAGCAGCTGCGCAATGCACATTAGCCATCATACAGATTGGCGATCCAGCGAAGTGCATAGCCATCGGAACGCCCTTTTCCTCGGCATAGTCACCAATCTTTTTGGTTTCGAGCAAGCCCCCCGACGACGCCAGATCGGGGTGAATCATATCGATAGCCTTCGCGTCGATGAGTTTGATAAACTCTTCTTTCAGGTAAATATCCTCCCCTGTCAACGTTGGCGTTTCGATGGCATCTGAAATCTGTTTCCAATGATCCGTATAGAACCAGGGCACCAGGTCTTCGAGCCACGCCAGCCGGAACGGCTCCATGGCTTCGCCGATCTGAATGGCCGTATTCACGTCGAAGTGCCCAAAGTGGTCGGCCGCCAGGGGCGTATCGTAGCCCACAATATCCCGAACCCGGCCCACGTGTTCAACCAGCGCATCAACCCCTTTCTTGGTAATCTGGATACGAGTAAATGGATGCTTCGTGTTGGCGTAATTGCCCAGCTTACCCATTTCTTTGTCGTCCCACTGCCGCTTTACACTCCAGCTGTTGGCATTGACCAGCATACCGGGCTTATCGGCGAGCATACCAATACCGAAGTCCATTTTCAGGAAGGAATACCCCTGTTCTTTGCGCTTGTTCATATTCACCGCAAACTCCTCGTAGTTCTTTCCTTCCGGCGTATCGGCATACAGCCGGACGTAGTCGCGGAACTTACCACCCAGCATTTGGTAGGCAGGTACGTTGTAGGCTTTGCCGGCCAGATCCCACAGCGCCATCTCAACACCACACACCCCACCGGCCGCCCGGCTGTGGTTACCAAACTGCTTGATTGCTTTAAAAAGCTGCTCGACGTTACACGGATTTTTACCCAGAATCCGGCTCTTGAGCATTAAAGCGTAGTTGGCACTACCTCCATCGCGGACTTCGCCCCAGCCCACAAGGCCCTGGTTCGTATCGATGCGGATGATGGGGCTGGAGAACGGAACCCCCTGCAACACCGCCACGCGCATATCCGTAATTTTCAACTCCGAAGGCTTGGAGTCGCGTTTTACTTTCTGAGTAATGAACTCGGTTTCCTGCTCAAATTTGCCGTCGAAAAGCATACCAAGCGTCAGGCCGCCCAGTCCGGCATTACGAATGAACTCGCGACGATCGGCAGGCTGAGCCGACGACGTCAGACGCGAAAAAATATTCTTCATAGTTTTCGGGTATTGTTAGGAATCTTCGGTTTGTCAGTAAAATCACCAAATGCCAGTATTTTACTTATCTACGGGTCTTTATTGGGCAAAAACATACTAAACCCTTTGCACTCCGATAGCGATGATCAAGAAAACGCTGCTTGCCGTATCCCTTCTTTCGCTCGCTGGTGGCCTTTCGGTGCAGGCTCAGCGAGTTGGTTCAACCCCCGAACACGTTAAAGCGCTCACCGCCAACTGGAAAGGCGAACGCATGCCCGACGGCCGACCGATGGTGCCGGACATCGTGCTGGAGCGCCTGCAAAACTGTACTCTCGAACAGATCTGGGGCTACCTCGATCGGCGCGGCTACCGCAATCAGGTCGAAAAGGACTGGATTATCCTAAAACCGGGAGAGACCATGACCGGCCGGGTCGTAACGGCGCAGTTCATGCCCACCCGCCCCGACCTCGACAGCCTGGTCCGGGCACAGGGGAAGGCAGAAGGTCGTTCGCAGAAAGGTGGGATCAACATCTGGCCTATCGACATCCTGACCAAAGGCGATATCTACGTAGCAGATGGTTACGGCAAAGTGAAAGACGGTACGCTGATCGGATCGAGTTTGGGAAACGCCATCTACGGCAAAACCGGTAAGGGTGTTATTTTTTATGGGTCGGTGCGGGACATGCAGGAGCTGAAAGATACCAAAGGCTTCAACGCCTGGGTAAAAGGCCATCATCCGTCGTACATTAAAGACATGACCCCAACGGCCATCAACGCGCCCATCCGCATCGGCGAGGTGACGGTGTTCCCCGGCGACGTCGTGTTTGCCAATGAATACGGGGTGGTATTCATCCCGGCCCATCTGGTCGAAGGACTCGTGTCGGCTTCTGAAATGACGGCCCTCCGCGACGAATTTGAGCGGGTGCTGCTTCAGCAGGGCAAATACCCGTCGGGCGAAATCCACGGCGACTGGTCGGGTAAGATCAAGGATGAATTCCGGACGTGGGTAGCCAAGTACCCCAAGAAACTGGCTATTACGCAGAAAGACATAGACGCTTATTTAGCCAAAGAAGGCCATTAATGAAGTGAAACCGCAGAGGAAGCAGAGGGCACGCGAAGGGACCGGAGTACTATCTCGGCGTTCTCGGCGCTTTTCTCTGCTTCCTCCGCGTTTGGAACATTCCCAAAATCAACATAATGAAAGGTACGATTGCCACCCTCTCACTAGTTCTTGGCCTAACCCTGACAGGCCAGTTATCGGCCCAAACCATTCCGAAGGACGAGCTGACGTTTCTGACGTCCGAATGGAAAGGCGAACGCTTCCCGGACGGACGCCCCAAGATTCCGGATGCGCTGCTGGAGCGAGCCCGCAAAATCGGTATCGACGACGCCTGGACGGTGCTGAAGAACGAAGGCTATACCAACCAGTTTGAAGGCAACTGGAAACTGATTAAAGACGACGTACCGGTAATTGGCCGGGCCGTTACGGCCATGTTCATGCCCAGCCGGCCCGATGTGGAGAAGAACATCAAGGAGCGTGGTATCAGCAAACAGGGGCGCAAAGGCAACACCAATGCGTGGCCCATCGAAACCCTGACGAAAGGCGACGTGTACGTAGCCGACGCATTCGGAAAAATCGGAGGAGGAACGCTCATGGGCGCTACGCTCGGCAACGCGATTTTCAGCAAAACCGGCAACGGCGTAGTGTTCAACGGGGCCGCCCGCGATTTGCAGGAATTGCAGAACATCAATGGGTTCAACGCATTCGTCCGCGACTTTCACCCGTCGTTCCTGGAGGAAATGGTCCTGATGGGCTTGAACACGCCAATTCGAATCGGCAACGCGATGGTGCTGCCCGGCGACCTAGTGATTGCCCAGCGGGAAGGCGTTCTGTTTGTGCCCGCCCACATGGCCGACCAGGTAATCAGCACCTGTGAATTCGTGACCCGCAAGGATCAGTTCGGCTTCGAGATGGTGAAATCAGGCCGGTACACGACGGGCCAGATCGACAGCCAGTGGACCGACGACATTAAAAGTGAATTTCTCAAGTGGCTGGGCCAGCATCCTGAACTGGGGGCCATGACCCGGCCGGAGCTGGACAAGATGATGAGCAAACGGACGTGGTAGGCTGATTCGCAGTTTTAGGCGAGGTAGTGGAGTCTGCGCCACCTCGCCTAAAACCGTGTACCAAAAACCGAACCTCTCCCCGGCCTGGTACGTTTTCCATACATGACCGAGTACCTTAAAGATGCCCTTCGCAAGGCCGCTTCGTTCTGCGCGTATCAGGAACGAACGCAACAGGAAGTCCGCGAACGCCTGAACGATTGGGGCGTTTACGGCGACGATGCCGAAGAAGTCATTGCCGAACTGATCCAGCAGAACTACCTTAACGAAGAGCGATTCGCCAAATCCTTCGCCGGTGGCAAGTTCCGCGTGAAAGGCTGGGGCAAACGGAAGATCAAACAGCACTTACAGCAACGCGGCATTACGGGCTATAACCTCGAACAGGCCATGAAGGAGATTGCCCCGACCGACTACCGAGCGGCTCTGGCAGACCTCCTCGACAAGAAACGCCGGACCCTTCGTGATGACAATCCGCTGGTGGTGAAACAGAAACTGGTTCGCTACGCTCTTAGCAAAGGCTACGAATCCGACCTGATTTTCTCGGTTCTGGGTGGGGAGGAGTAACCCCTCTAACCGCATTTTTGGTTAGTTTTGCGCCCTTACCATTCCCCTCCGACCGCATGCCCCATCTTTTTCTGGATACCGAACGCATGGCCAACCTCGCCAGTGGCATGGGCCAGTTCTGCCTGCATTTAGGCAACGAACTGGTTCGGCAGAAACCCGCCGACTGGCAGATTACCTTTCTGGTCTCCCGCGAACAGGTGGGCATCTTTGGCCCCTCGGCTGAGTATCTGGTTGCCAGCCGGTGGCGACGCGTCTGGCACCCGTGGAAGTTTGATGTCTGGCACTGCCCCTATCAGAATTCGCGGTTCACACCCATGCGCAAAACGGCCCTGGTGTATACCATTCTCGACTTAAACTACCTGTTCCTGCCCGAATACTCCGACAAACGAAAGGCCCGCCAGAAAGCCCGGTATCAGCAACTGGTGGATAAAGCGGCTGCCGTGACGACCATTTCGAGCTACGTAGCGCAGGACATCCGCAAGCAACTGGTGGTGCCACCCACTACGCCGGTCGAAGTAATTTACCTGGGAATGGACAAACCCACGGATATTGTTTCGTCCTTTACGGTTAAACCCGACGGCCCCTTTCTTTTCTTCATCGGCATGTTGCAGGCCTACAAGAACGTCCATGCGATGCTGCCGCTGCTGGAGGCCTTCCCAAACTACCGGTTGGTATTAGCCGGCCCTGACGATAAGCCCTACGTTCAGGACCTACGCGATCAGGCCACCCGGATGGGCGTTGCCGACCGCCTGATTATTCCGGGTCCGGTAGATGAAGCAACCAAGTGGTGGCTTTATGCCAACTGCGATGCCTTTCTGTTTCCATCGCTGCACGAAGGATTTGGCCTGCCCGTAATTGAAGCCATGAGTTTTGGCAAGCCGGTTTTCTGCTCCACCTTGTCGAGCGTTCCGGAGGTAGGTGGCCCCGAAGCATTCTACTTCCCGTCGTTCGACCCCGAAACAGTGGTAAACGTCTTTCAGCTGGGCATGGAAACCTATACTAATGACCCCGAAATGCCAACCCGTATCATGGAGCACAGCCGGCAGTTCCGCTGGGAGGCCACGGCCGCAGCGTACTGGCAACTGTACCAGCGCGTGGTCTAAAGGGGCCGCCGAACCGCTTCCAAGGCGTAGCAGAACGAGTTGATCGGGCTGTAGGTCGTATCGTATCCCAGCGACCGGAGGTATGCATTGAACGTATCGATATTATTACGATCCTTGTCCAGATTGTGCACCTCGACTACCATCTTCTGAATACACCGGACCAAATCCGGGTCGGTGTTGTAAATAATATCATATTCACTGCCTTCACAGTCGAGCTTCAGCAGATCGACTGATTCCAGCCCGTTGTTCCGTATGATATCCGCCAGCGTTACGCAGGGTACGGTAATCCTTTGGGTATTATTTCCATTGAAACCGGCGAAGGCAGAAGCCACTACCTGACTTTTTTCTGCCGCTTCGGCGTAGAGGTCCAGTTGATCGAGGGGTTTGCCCGTAACGGCCATCTGAAACAGCCGGACGCTCTGCTGCAGGGGGGCATTCTGCTGAAGCGTCTGCTGAAAGGTTTGAACATTGGCCGGCATGGGTTCGTAGGCATAGATTGTCGCCTGCCCAATTTTAGAAAGCAGCTGGATGTCAAAAAAGCCCGCGTTGGCCCCCACGTCGATCACGACCGGTTTCATGGGCAGATCACGAACCAACGTATCGATCTCGTACACATCGGCCATGAATATCTCTTTAAAAACCTGATACAAACTGGCTGGCACCTGAAACCGCACCGGCAGCGGACGCGTGGTAAAAACCAGATCCCGTTTATGCCGATCCCCGCGTCGGAGTACGTATTCGGTTGGATTAGCGATGTGCCGCCATAGTCTGAAATATCGGCTGATGCCCGTTGCTGCCATGAAATATGAAGTACGACAAGCTACAAAGATAAGGGCTTGCCATTACGTAACGGCAAGCCCTGGTATCAGATACGAATCAGACCGCTTAGAAATCGGCGTCCGTAACGAAGCTTTTTGGCTCTTCGGCGGCTTTCACAACAGTTTCTGTGTTGGCGGCCTGGGGATTGAGGGCAGCGGCCTTCATCGCCCGGAACTTCGCCATAACCTCGCCCCGCTGGTACTCGCCAACGCGTTTCTCGAAGAAATTCGTTTTGCCCTGCAGCGAAATCATGTCCATGAAGTCAAACGGATTCGATACGTTGTAGAGCTTACGCATACCGAGTGTAGTAAGCAGGTGATCGGCTACGAACGCGATGTACTGTTTCATCAGATCGGCGTTCATCCCAATGAGCGATACCGGCAGCGCATCGGCCACGAACTCCTGTTCAATTTCAACCGCGTTGCGGATGATGTCGTATATCTGAGACTCCGGGAGCTTGTTCTTGATGTGGTCCGTATAGAGCATGCAGGCGAAATCGCGGTGCAGACCCTCGTCGCGTGAGATCAGCTCGTTCGAAAACGTCAGACCAGGCATCAGGCCGCGCTTTTTCAACCAGAAAATCGAGCAGAACGACCCGGAGAAAAATATACCCTCCACGGCCGCGAACGCAATCAGGCGTTCGGCAAACGACCCGTTCTCGATCCAGCGCAGGGCCCATTCGGCCTTCTTCTGGACGCACGGAATGGTGTCGATAGCATTGAGCAGCCGATCTTTTTCAACCGAGTCCTTGATGTAGGTGTCGATCAGTAAGGAATACGTCTCCGAGTGGATATTTTCCATCATCACCTGGAAGCCGTAAAAGCATTTAGCTTCGGCGTATTGAACCTCAGACAGAAAATTGACAGCTAAATTCTCGTTCACAATGCCATCGGAAGCCGCAAAGAAGGCCAGGACGTGCGAGATGAAGTGCCGTTCGCTGTCGTTAAGGTTGTTCCAGTCTTTTAAATCCTGCGACAGGTCGATCTCTTCGGCGGTCCAGAACGAAGCCTCATGGGTTTTATAAAATTCCCAGATATCCCAATGCTTGATGGGAAACAGCACAAAACGGCCTTTGTCTTCTTCTAAGATCGGTTCGATAACGTCGTGTTGTAGCATGTGGCTTTTTGTGGTTATATGGTTTTCCAGTCGGAATCAACTGGGCCTTTGGTGAAGTAAGTACCGAAGTAATGATTCAACAAAGTTAGGCCTTCTGCCCACTTACACAAGCCCGTTTGCCGCGGTTTAACCGATAAGTCTATCCGAAAAATTGGTAAACAGAACGAAATCAATCGGTTGCCTGAATTAAGTAAAAGTAAGTTCTTAAAATAATACCAAAGAAAGGATTAAGCCTGATTGTCAATGGATTGGATAGGCTTTAAAGACCATAAAAACAAAAGGGCCGCTCCCGTGGAAGCGACCCGCATTAAATCTATAGGCTACAGGGCTAAAGACGCCCCGGGACGGAGATAAAAGACTCAGAATAAATCTTTGATGTCGATCCGGCGGTGCAACTGTTCTTCGTCTTTGAAGGGCAGCAACACCAGCACTTTACCGTGCTCGTGAATGGCTTCAATCTGCTCAGCATCCACAAACGTTGGGATGTCCAGTACGCGCAGAAACATCGGTACAGCCAGACGCTGGCCCGCTTCGTAATCATCTTTGTGTACCGAGGTACCAACCAGTAATGTATAGAGCACTAATTTACTTCCTTCGATCAGGACGTTGAACGAACTGGCGTCAACGCCGGGGGCCGACAGTGTGATTATGAGCCGCTCATCTTCGCGCTCCACATTCATCGTCGTCATGCTTGAACCGCCGTAAAGCGTATTCAACAGATCGATCTGTCCGCCCGTGCCCTGAAATACGTTTTCTATCGCTTTCATAGGTGTTGCTGTTTACTGTTCAAGTAATGAATACTAAACAAACGACGTGCCTAACTGCCCTAGCCCTATTTTATGCGCCAAGCTGTCAGGGAAAAAAGCTGATTCTGAGTAAAAAGTGCCGTTTTGACGCTATTTTGAACGTAATCTTCTGTTACGTGACTGTAGACTGTGGAATTGGGGTGTAGCACTTTAGTACATTTGTGGGGTTTATCTTCCACAAACCACCACAACTGATTCAACCAGCGATCAACCCCCTTTCTGCCGCGCGTTGGGGAAAGATATTGTACCTTTGCAGCATGCACATCAAAATTGGAACGCGGGGCAGTCGATTGGCTTTGTGGCAGGCGGAATTCATTCAGCAACTGCTACAAACAGGCGGCCTGACCTCCGAACTGGTTCTTATTGACACCAAAGGCGATCAGATTCAGGATCGCTCCCTCGCTAAGATTGGCAGCAAAGGCGTTTTCACGCAGGAGCTGGAAGATCAGCTCCGCGCCGGTTCCATTGATATCGCCGTTCACAGTGCCAAAGACCTGCAATCGTCACTGCCTGCTGACCTGGGCATTATTGCCTTTACGGAGCGCGAACGGGTCAACGACGTACTGGTGAGCCGCAACCCGAATTTGTCGCTGACCAGCGGCCAGTCGTTCGTGATCGGTACGTCATCAACGCGCCGGGTAGCCATGCTGAAGCACTTTTGTCCGCACATTCGCGTGGTCGATATGCGGGGTAATCTGCAAACCCGGCTGCGTAAGCTGGACGAAGGGCAGTGCGACGCGCTGTTGCTCGCCTACGCGGGCGTTCACCGGATGCAATACGATGACTTGATCGCCGAACACCTGCCCATCGCCGATTTCACACCCGCCGTTGGCCAGGGCAGTGTGGCTATTGAGGCCGCCCAAACCCTGGCTCCGGAAAAGCAGCGGATTATCCGCCAGCTAACGAATCACGAGCCAACCGAAGCCTGCCTGAAAGCAGAACGCGGCTTTTTACGTCGGCTCGAAGGGGGCTGCAGCATTCCAGTGTTTGCGCTAGCTACGATCGACAACGATCAGGTCAGCTTAACGGGTGGTCTGATCAGCCTCGACGGTCAGCAGCTGCTCCGCGAAACTTTCACGGCACCGGCCGCGCAGGCCGAACAACTGGGTCACGAACTGGCCGAGAGCGTACTGGCACGCGGGGGCGATGACATTCTGCGCACTATCCACGAACACTTACCATGATAATCCGACTGGCTACTACCGAGACCGATATCCGGCGGTGTCTGCCCGCCATGCTGGCACTCCGGCCCCATCTGACCGAAGAGCAGGCGTTGAGCCAGATTCAGCTACAACAGCAGGAAGATCGGTTCCAACTGGCCTTTGTCGATACCGGCGAAGCAGCCCCGGCCGTTGCCGGGTACCGAATGCTGAACTTCCTGCACAGTGGCCGTACGTTGTACATCGACGACCTGTCGACCTTGCCCGAAGCCCGCGGCAAAGGCTACGCCGGTGCGCTGCTCGATTTCGTGATTGAGCAGGCTCGCCAGGCCGGCTGTCAGGTCGTGACGCTGGACTCGGGACACAATCCGGCCCGCTATGATGCGCATCGGTTATACCTGAAAAAGCGGTTCAATATTGTCAGTCATCATTTTCGGCTAGATTTGCAATAACGTTGCAGGTCGCCTACTTTTCAACGGTCGACGGATCGTCTGAATGTACCCAACCGACCCTATCATCAATCACCGTACGCAGTGGCCATGAATCTGTTCCGAATCAGTTGGAGTAACCTGAAAGATAAACCCCTGAGCAGTTTCCTGAGCGGGTTGCTGATGACCCTTGGGATCACCATTATTTCGCTGCTGTTATTGCTCAACAAGCAACTGGACGACCAGTTTCGCAAAAACATCAAGGGCATCGACATGGTGCTGGGCGCCAAAGGGAGTCCCCTGCAATTGATCCTGTCGAGTATCTACCAGATCGACGCCCCGGTTGGCAACATCCCTCTCGACGAAGCCGAACGGCTTACCCGGAATCCCATGATCAAGACCGCCATCCCGCTGGCCATGGGCGACAATTACCGATCGTTCCGGATTGTAGGCACCAACAAAAAATACCTGGATCATTTCGGCGCTACGGTTGCCCAGGGCAAGCTGTTTCAGCAGGACCTGGATGTCGTGATCGGTCCACGGGTAGCCGAAGCCACCAGGCTTAAGCTAGGCGATACGTTTTCGAGCCAGCACGGTCTCGACGAGAATGGCGAAGCGCATGAAGATGTTAAGTATAAAGTAGTGGGCATTCTGAGCCCCAGCAATACGGTAGCCGATCAACTGATTCTGACGAACGTATCAAGCATCTGGGCCGTCCATGAGCACGGCGAAGAACACCACGACGAAGGCGAGGAACACGCGGAAGGTGAAGATCACGACCACGAGGAGGGCGAAGCCCACGCCGATGAACCCCGCGAAATCACGAGCATGCTGATTCAGTTTCGCAACCCGCTGGGCATGATGCTGGCCCGGGGAATCAACACTAATTCGAAGCTGCAGGCCGCCCTGCCAAACATCGAAGTAAATCGGCTTTTTGATTTGTTGGGCGTTGGCGTCGACACCCTGCGGGGGCTGGCGATTGCCATTATCATCATTTCCGGCATCAGCGTGTTTGTGTCGCTGTACAATTCACTCAAGGAACGCCGGTACGAAATGGCCCTGATGCTGTCGATGGGAGCTACCCGGGCACAATTGTTCGGCATGCTCCTGCTCGAAGGTCTGGTGCTGGCCCTGATCGGTTTTGTGCTGGGTATTCTCTTCAGCCGAATCGGGCTCTGGTTCTTCTCCGCCACCGTTTCATCGCAGTATCACTACGACCTGACGTCGTTTACGATCCTGCCGGAAGAGTGGCTGCTGCTTGGCATGGCGGTGCTGATCGGGCTGCTGGCTGCTGCATTACCGGCAGTCGGTATCTACCGAATGAACATCTCCCGAACCCTGGCGGAAGAATAGGCCGGCTCGTTTTGGCGGGCTGTTTTCGACCTGGTGTACCGGAGCCAGTGTTGGCCGACGGCAAGGCGTCAACTAATCCGACTTTACAGTTGTTATGGGAACAAACACGTCGGATTTGCCATACGGATAGAATAAAAACCGGAAATTTTACCGGTTTTTGTTTGCTCAATACTCTACCTTTGCAGGTCAAACAACGACGCGTCTTCGTCATGGACCAGTATTCATATATCGCTAATTCTGACGCGGCTTACGTAGATCAACTTTATCAGTCTTATAAGCAAGACCCTCAATCAGTTGACGAAAGCTGGCAGCAATTTTTTAAAGGATTCGAATTTTCATTAACCTACGGCGAAAAGGCCAACGGCAAAACCAACGGAGCCGCCACGAATGGGGCCGCCACCAACGGCCAGAGTGCAGCTCCGGCCGTAGATACCAGACACGCTGAGAAGGAAGTTTCTGTCGCCAGCCTGATCAAGGCCTACCGGTCGCGGGGCCACCTGCTCGCTACCACCAACCCGCTGAAACCCCGTAAGGACCGCCAGCCCCGCGTTGATCTTCCCGACTACGCGCTTTCGGATGCCGACCTTGATACCGTATTTGAATCCGGTAAGCTGCTGGGCATCGGACCGGCTACCCTGCGGACCATCATGGAGTCGCTCCGCAAGATTTACGCGGGCAATATCGGCTTCGAATACATGTACATCCGGGAGCTGGACGTAAAAAACTGGCTGCGGAACAAAATCGAGAAGGAAGCCCTCACGTTTACGCCTACAATTGATGAAAAGAAGCGTATTCTGGAAAAGCTGAACGAGGCAACCGTACTGGAAAACTTCCTGGCTACGAAATACCTCGGCCAGAAGCGCTTTTCGCTGGAAGGCGGTGAAGCCACTATTCCAGCGCTGGACACAATCATCAGTACGGCTGCCGAGCATGGTGTTGAGGAAGTTATGATCGGCATGGCCCACCGCGGTCGTCTGAACGTGCTGGCCAACATCCTGGGCAAGTCGTACGAGAGCATCTTCGACGGTTTTGAAGGAAACGTGCCGGAGCAGGTCCACGGCGACGGCGATGTAAAATACCACCTTGGTTACGCCAGCCTGACCGAAACACCGTCGGGCAAGCAGATCAACGTAAAACTAGCCCCCAACCCATCGCACCTCGAAGCGGTCAACCCCGTTGTGGAAGGGTTCGTGCGGGCACAGGCCGACGAGGAATACAACGGCGATTTTGACAAAATTCTGCCGATCCTCATCCACGGCGATGCGGCCGTGGCCGGTCAGGGTGTCGTGTATGAAGTGACACAAATGGCTAAGCTGGCGGGCTACCAGACCGGCGGCACCATCCACTTCGTCATCAACAACCAGGTTGGTTTCACCACCGATTTCGAAGACGCCCGCTCGTCGATCTACTGCTCCGACATTGCCAAGATTATTGATGCGCCGATCTTTCACGTGAACGGCGACGATCCGGAAGCGGTCATTTTCTGCTCCAAACTGGCCGTCGAGTTCCGCGAGAAGTTCAACCGCGACGTATTTATCGACATGGTGTGCTACCGTCGGTACGGCCATAACGAATCGGATGAACCGAAGTTCACGCAGCCGACGATGTACTCGTTGATCGACAAGCATCCGAACCCGCGCGAAATCTACAACCAGCTGCTCATCAAACGCGGGGATGTAGATGCCGAACTGGCCGGTCGGATGGATACCGAGTTTAAAAAGCAATTGCAGGACCGGCTCGACCGCGTCAAGCAGAAAGCCGAAATTCCGTATAAACCTCTGCGACTCGACCTCGACTGGGCTGAATTGCGATTCAGTACGCCCGAAGACTTTGATCAGTCGCCGGAAACGGGCGTAGCGGCCGAAACGCTGGAAGCTATTGGCAAGGCCTTGGTTACGATTCCGGAAGGGTTTAAGCCGCTCAAGCAGATTGATAAACTGCTGAAAGACCGGCAGCAGATGCTGTTTGAAACCAGACAGGTCAACTGGGGTACGGCCGAATTACTGGCCTATGGCTCTGTGCTGACAGAAGGCAAGCTGGTACGGCTCAGCGGACAGGATGTGCAGCGGGGTACGTTCTCGCACCGCCACGCCGTTCTGCACGATGCCAACACGAATCAGGCGTACTCATCACTGGATCATATCCGGGAGGGTCAGCCAACGTTCCAGATTTATAACTCCCTGCTCTCGGAATACGGGGTACTGGGCTTTGAGTTCGGCTATGCGATGGCCAACCCCCACGCCCTGACCATCTGGGAAGCGCAGTTCGGCGACTTCTCGAATGGCGCGCAGGTTATGGTCGATCAGTTCATTTCGGCGGGTGAGTCGAAGTGGGGCATCATGAACGGTCTGGTTATGCTGCTTCCTCACGGCTACGAAGGCCAGGGACCTGAGCATTCCAATGCCCGTCCGGAACGTTATCTGCAGCTCTGCGCGGAGTACAACATGGTGGTGGCTAACATTTCAACCCCGGCTAACTTTTTCCACCTGCTGCGCCGGCAACTGGCATGGCCTTTCAGAAAGCCGCTGGTCGTCATGTCGCCTAAATCGCTGCTGCGCCATCCCAAATGCGTATCATCAATGGACGAACTGGCCAAAGGCAGCTTCCAGGAAGTTATCGGCGATTCGTATGCGCAGGCCAAAAAGGTCAAACGCGTACTCCTTTGCACGGGTAAAGTCTATTATGAACTGCTTGAGAAGCAACAGGCCGATCAACGGGAAGACGTAGCCATCGTACGGCTCGAACAACTGGCTCCGCTGCCGACAAAGCAGTTGAATGCCGTGCTTGAACCGTATAAAAAAGCCGAGTTCGTGTGGGTACAGGAAGAAACCGAAAATACAGGCTACTGGACGTATCTGCTGCGGGTTGGTTTTGCACAAACCCTGAACATGCGCGTAGTGTCGCGTGAAGCAGCCGCTTCGCCGGCAACCGGGTACGCCAAGGTGCATACGCAGGAACAAGCCGAACTTATCCAGAAAGCATTTGCATAAACCCAGTTTACGGGTTGCGGTTTTCAGCTTTCGGTTTCTGACCGGCAAGCTGAAAACCGCGAACTGAAAACCGAAAACTAGATCAGAATGGCCGTTGAAATGAAAGTCCCCGCCGTAGGGGAATCGATTACCGAAGTTACGGTTGGTACCTGGTATAAAAAGGAGGGCGATCAGGTAAAGATGGACGAGGTTCTTTGTGGCCTTGATTCAGATAAAGCCACGTTTGAACTGACAGCCGAAGCCAACGGCGTGCTGCATATTCTCGCTCAGGAAGGCGACGTATTGCCCATTGGCGCGGCCATCTGCACCATCGACGACGGTGCCGCAACCGGCACGGCTCCCAGCCAGCCGGCTCCGGCCGCCGAACCGACGCCGGCAGCCGCTCCTCAGCCAGAAACTCCGCAGCCCGCATCAGAGCCAACCCCTGCCCTACAGGCCGTAGCCGAACCGGCTGCCGCTCCGGTCGCCAGCAGTTCGGCTGTCATCGACATGAAGGTTCCGGCAGTTGGGGAGTCTGTAACGGAAGTAACCATAGCCTCGTGGAACAAAAAAGATGGTGACCAGGTCGCACTCGATGAGGTCCTGTGCGAACTGGAATCCGACAAAGCTACGTTTGAGCTACCGGCCGAAGCCGCCGGTACGTTGCGTATCGTTGCCGAAGCGGGTTCAACGCTGCCCATCGGTGCGCTGATTGCCCGTATTGAAACGGGTGCTCCGGCTGGTCAGTCAACTCCGGCTCCTCAGCCGGCGGCTCCGGCTCCTGCAACCGGCAGCAATGGCTCCGATTCAAATGGAAGCGCCCAACCGGGTTATGCCGCTCATTATCCCTCGCCGGCTGCGGCAAAGATTCTGGCCGAAAAAGGCATTGAAGCCCAGCAGGTACAGGGCACCGGCGTCGGTGGTCGGATCACGAAGGAAGATGCCGCCAAGGCACAACCAACCGCTCAGCCAGCCCAGCAGGCTCCCCAACCAGCACCGGCTCAGCCCGCAGCAACGCCGGCCGATAAGCCGAAACCGGCTGCTCAGCCAGCTCCTGTAGCCGCATCGGGCGAACGGGGTCAGCGTCGCGAGAAAATGACCTCCCTGCGCCGGACCATCGCCCGCCGACTGGTAGCCGTGAAAAACGAAACGGCCATGCTGACTACCTTCAACGAGGTAGATATGAAGCCGATCATGGACCTGCGTGGTAAATACAAAGACAAGTTCAAGGAGAAAAACGGCGTTGGGCTCGGCTTTATGTCGTTCTTCACCAAGGCAGTCTGTATCGCGCTCAAGGAGTTCCCGGCTGTGAACGCTCAGATCGACGGCGATACAATCGTGTATAACGATTTCTGCGACGTATCAATTGCCGTATCGACCGAACGCGGTCTAGTCGTACCGGTGATTCGCAATGCCGAGCAGATGAGCTTTGCCGAAATTGAGAAAGAGATCATCCGGCTGGCCGGTCTGGCCCGCGACAATAAGCTGACCATCGAGCAGATGACCGGCGGTACGTTCACTATTACGAACGGTGGCATTTTCGGATCGATGCTGTCGACGCCGATTATCAATGCTCCGCAGTCGGCTATCCTCGGTATGCATAATATCGTGGAGCGGCCGGTGGTCGTTAACGGTGAGATTGTGGTGCGGCCAATCATGTACGTTGCGCTGTCGTACGATCACCGCATCATCGATGGTAAAGAATCGGTTAGCTTCCTGGTTCGCGTTAAGCAACTGCTGGAAGATCCAACCCGGATTTTGCTGGACGTTTAACCGGCCTGTCTTCTAACAGAAAAGCCACGACTCATGCGAGTCGTGGCTTTTCTGTTAGAAGACAACTCCGTTACGGATTGATCAAGCTCATACCCGTCATTTCCGTTGGCTGCGAAACGCCCATCAACTGAAGAATAGTAGGCGCAATATCAGCCAGTTTACCGCTGTGGATGGTCGGACGGTATTCGTTGTCGACCAGAATACACGGCACCAGGTTGGTAGTATGAGCCGTATTAGGCGTACCGTCGTCGTTGATCATGTACTCGGCATTACCATGGTCAGCGATGATGATGGCGGTGTAGCCACTTTTCAGGGCAGCTTCAACAACGGCTTGTGCGCAGGTGTCGGCCGTTTCGGCGGCTTTCACAACGGCTTCAAATACGCCCGTATGTCCAACCATGTCCGTATTTGCAAAATTGAGACAGATAAAGTCGGCTTCCGCTTTTTCCAGTTCAGGGATAATGGCATCCCGAATATCGTAGGCCGACATTTCGGGCTTCTGGTCATACGTTTTCACCGGCACTTTTGTAGCATTACCACGCTCGTCGTACACGGTCATTTCTTTCGGCGATGGGCAAAGAATACGTTTTTCTCCGGGGAACGGTTCTTCGCGGCCGCCAGAAAAGAAAAACGTTACGTGCGGATACTTCTCGGTTTCGGCGATTCGTATCTGGCTCCGACCCGCGTTGGCAATTACTTCGCCGATCGTATTGTGCAGATTATCTTTTTCAAAAATGACCTTCACTCCCTGAAACTCATCATCGTATTTTGTCATCGTGATGTAATCCAGGTTGAGTTTTTTCATGCCCTGCTCCGGAAAGTCCTTCTGCGTCAAGGCAATGGTAATTTCCCGACCGCGATCAGTACGGAAATTGAAGCACAGTACTACGTCGCCTTCTTCGATTGTAGCCACCGGCGACCCATCGGCCTGCGTTACGATGATGGGTTTTACAAACTCATCGGTAGTGCCGGCATCGTACGACTCGTGCAGGGCCGTCGTTACGCCCCCGGCCGAACTCTTCACGTCCCCGAGGCCATGTACCATAGCGTCGTAGGCAACCTTCACCCGTTCCCAGCGGTTATCGCGGTCCATGGCGTAGAAACGACCGATTACAGTAGCCAGCTGACCAGTCGTTGCGGCCATGTGCGTCTGTAGATCGGTCAGGAAACCAATGCCGCTCTTGGGATCGGTATCGCGGCCGTCGGTAAACGCATGCACGAACACGTTGGTCAGGCCGTTGGCCTGGGCAATAGACAACAGTCCTTTCAGATGCTCGATGTGGGCGTGCACGCCCCCGTCGGACACCAGTCCGATGAAATGGACCTTCTTACCGTTGGCTTTTGCGTAGTTCAGCGCATCAACGAGCACCGGCTCGTTGTCGAGGGTGTGTTCCTCCACTGCTTTGTTGATCTTAACCAGATCCTGATAGACGATCCGGCCGGCTCCCAGGTTCATGTGGCCTACTTCCGAATTACCCATCTGCCCGGCCGGCAGGCCCACCGCCAGCCCCGATGCCTCTAGGGTGCTGTTTGGATAAACCGGGTAAAGCGAGTTTATAAATGGCGTATTGGCGGCTTCAATAGCCGACACCTCGGGTTTTAGCGGAATCCCCCAGCCGTCGAGAATAATGAGAATGACTTTTTTGTTCATGAGCGAAAGAGAAAAGGCAAACGAGCGAACGAGCAACCATCAGTGCTCCTTCGCTCGTTCGCTCAACAAAAGCAAGTTATGTTGCTGGGCCAGGTAGGCGAGTAGCTGGCGGCAGCAGCGAAGTACAATCTGGTAAACCTCTTCAAACACTTCCGGTCCTTCGTAGTACGGGTCCGGTACGTTGGGTTGATCGTTAACGGCTGGGTCAAACTCCCGCAGTAAAAAAATCGTATCGTCGGGATGCAGGCCAACACTCCGGTGACTTAACTTTTCAATAGCCTCAAAATTGGCTTCATCCATGGCCACGAAGTAATCGAACTGAGCCAGATCCTCGCCGGTAATCCGGCGGGCTCGGTGGGTCAGCGTCAGGCCATGTTCGAGTGCGTTTTCGCGGGTACGTCGGTCGGGTAATTCGCCAATATGATACGATGCCGTTCCGGCCGAGTCGCACTGGATCTCCTCACTCAGGCCCTGCTCAACTACCAGCGCCCGAAAAATGCCTTCGGCGATCGGCGACCGGCAGATATTACCGTAACAGACGAAAAGAACGCTTACCATGCGGGCGTGGGGCAGAGGGCAGGGGTCAGACAGAATGGCTTCCTGGCCCGGTGCCTTTGCTATTTTTCAATTGGTTCGTTGTTTTCGTCCACAATGACGAATACATCTTCGGTGGGCTTTTTCATCAGGTACCGTTCGCGGGCGTACTTCTCCCGCAGCCGATCGTTGCCAAGCACTTCCTGCCGCTGGTTCTGCACGTCCCGAATCTTGTCCTGAAAATAAACCGCATCCTTCTCCAGCTCGCGCAGCTTCCACCAGTTCCGCACCTGCAACGGCAGATCGTTGGCGTCGAAGAACAGCATCCAGACGAGCAAAACCAGTCCGGTGGCGACGTAGAAGTTACGAAGCGGGCGAAGAAGACGGTTCAGCATGAAATTTTGAGTTTGTGGTTCGTGGTTTGTAGTTCGTAGTTTGATGCAGGTAACCCCACTAAACTACGAACTACAAACCACGAACCAGTTAAAACTTCAATCCCGGGAAATAAGCTGTTTCGCCCAGCTCTTCCTCAATGCGAAGCAATTGGTTGTACTTCGCCATCCGGTCGGAGCGGGAAGCCGATCCCGTTTTGATCTGACCCGTGTTCAGCGCTACGGCGAGGTCGGCGATGGTGGCGTCTTCGGTTTCGCCCGAGCGGTGCGACATGATGTTTTTGTACGAGTTCCGCTTCGCCAGATTAACCGTGTCGATGGTTTCGGTCAGTGAACCGATCTGGTTTACTTTCACCAGTACGGCATTGGCAATACCCTGCTCAATACCCTGCTGAACGCGCGTTACGTTCGTTACGAACAGATCGTCGCCAACCAGTTGAATCCGCTTGCCCAGCAGATCGGTATGTGCTTTCCAGCCTTCCCAGTCGTCTTCAGCCATTCCATCTTCAATGGAGAGGATTGGGTATTTATCCACCCACTCTTTCCAGTAGTTGGCCATCTCGCGCGAGTTCAGTTTGTCGCCGGTCGATTTCTTGAAGTGATATACCCCTTCCTCAGCTACGTAAAACTCCGACGTAGCGGCATCCATGGCGATCCAGATGTCTTCGCCCGGCCGGTAGCCCGCTTTTTCGATGGCCTCCAGGATCGTCTGGATTGCTTCTTCGTTGGACGCGATGTTCGGGGCGAAACCACCTTCATCGCCCACGTTGGTCGACAGTCCCTTCGACTTCAGTACTTTCTTCAGGGTGTGAAACACCTCCGTACCCATTCGCAGGGCTTCCGAGAAGCTGGCAGCATTGGCGGGCATCACCATAAACTCCTGGAAATCGATTGAATTATCCGCGTGGCTGCCACCATTCAGAATGTTCATCATCGGCACCGGCAGGGTGTTGGCGTTGACGCCACCCACATACCGATACAGCGGCAGACCCGCTTCCTGCGCGGCTGCTTTGGCCATAGCCAGCGATACCCCCAGGATTGCGTTGGCACCCAGACGACCTTTGTTGGGCGTTCCATCCAGTTCGAGCATGATTTTGTCGATCATACCCTGTTCATACACCGACAGGCCAACCAGTTCGGGAAAAATCAGCTCATTGACGTTGGAAACGGCTTTCAGAACGCCTTTACCAACGTACACGCTTGAGTCGTCGTCGCGGAGTTCAACGGCCTCGTGCGTTCCGGTCGACGCCCCTGACGGTACGGCCGCACGGCCCAGATAACCGTTTTCAGTCCGTACATCTACTTCAACTGTGGGATTGCCGCGCGAATCCAGAATCTGCCGGGCATGAATGCTTTGAATGGTACTCATTGCAGAAGGGTTAAATTCAGAAAATGCTATTTTTTCAGATTTGATTACCAAGCTTCTACGCCGGCTTTCAAACCATCGGCAAAGTAACAAAATAGCATGCAAACTTCGAGAGTGCCTCCGCAATTAGCACCAGTATTGCTGATTTGGCGGGCGTCTACCGACTGGCTACCTGCATGGTAAAGTTGGGCACCAGCGTCCCGGCCACCAGGCTGTCGTTTTTAAGCAAAGCAATTCCGACCCGGTAGTTGCCGGCGGGCAGATCAACCACCGACTTGGTGTTCAGAATCAGATCGCCGGTCAGGTGGCGCGTTTCAAACTCGCCTTCGGTCAGAAGCCGTCGCAGACTGGTTTTCTTTGCAATACCGAACAGCCAGACCGCCTGGCCCGATTGCAGCATACCGTATGGCTCGCCACCGATGGACCCGCATTCCGGATAGTCTACGTGCAACACATCCAGGCCGGGGGTTACGTTAAGCGTAGCGCTGACGGCCCGGCTTTCGCACAACTTCGTTTGGGTCGATGCAGCCGGGATTGTCAGGTATGACGGGAATTTGTACCAGTCGGCGGCATACTGCTCGGTCCAGTTCGACAGGTGCATCGACGCCCTATTGAAATAACCACCGTCGCCGTAAATGGCCCAGGAACGATTATGAATCCAGTTATAGACCCCGGCTTTCCGGTGGCGCTGCATCGATGCCAGTTTGGGGGTATATACTACGTAACTGCTCAGCCAGAACAGCAGCGCTCCGACCACCGCAACCCGCCCGACCACCGGCCGCCATGTGCTGCCTGCCACTGTCAGGGCCATCGCATAGCCAACCACCAGCAGAAACACCGGGAAATTCCGGTACCGGCTCTCGGATACTACAACGTTGTCGAACGTACGGCCCGCGGCAAAAGCGCAGCAACTCAGCAACAGAAACAGACCGGAACCGAGCAAAAAATACGTCCGTTGCGGGTTTTCTGTGCCGACCGGCCGACGCCCGTTCAGCAAGGGTGTTTGCCGGATCAATACAAACAGGCCGTACAGGATCCACCCGAACAGGAGTGTTCCCAGCGCCATTGGTAGAGCGTCGGCCGGATTCAGTACGTGGCTTTTATCCACCGGATTGGCAAACGCCCCGAACAGCAGCAGCAGGTTCGCCATCACATCCGGAAACAGATGGACGAGCTTATGCACCATGTCGGGCCGATTCACGTAGTCGAACCCAACGTAGTAGAGATAAAAGGCAAGGACCGTCAGCACGCTCCACCCAACCAGCGACCGAAACCGGCGCTGAAGCAGCAGCACCAAACCTCCCAATGGCCAGATAAGGAGCCCATTGGCAAACGTCAGCGTCGCGGCCGTAGCGGCAACAGCGGCTGCACCATCCCAAACGAGTCGTTGACGACCCACCAGAAAGAAGGTCAGGAAGCCAAAAAAGCAGACGGGCATGTAGTTGGTCGAGGCAATTGCCCAGAAGTTTCCTTCGTACGCAATCGGCTGAAACAGCAGTAGCGACACCGGCAGCACATACCACCAGTCGGTTCGGGTACGCACGATGGGGCGACTGAAGAGCCAGAGAATGCCCACCAAACACAGATTACCCACCAGCATGACCAGTCTGAAATTGAGTTCGCCCGATAGCCAGCGGGTCAGCAGCGCCGACAGCCGCGTAAAGACCAGCCGGTGTTCGATAAAGTTCTGACTAAGCAGATGCCACTTCCGGGTTGCCGTACCGGCCCAGTCCCACTCGATCAGAAAGCGGAGAATTACGATCAGATCGTCACCGATGGGCAGGTTGATCGCGTAGATTGAGAAGAAAATAAAATAAAGAGCAGGGGGTAGCAGCACAAGGCCTACCCAGAGGTGGGATAGCGATTTCATGGTGTTACAAGTAAAGTGAGTTACGGAATGAAGCTATACTTTTGTGCGCTTCGGGGCGTAAAGATAGAGAGCTTCCTTCCGCATGAGCTTACGCATTGTAATCAGTTTCTTACTAATTCGTCACTTTATGAAACTTTTCATTTCGCCCGTAGTCCGGCTACTGATTTTCAACCTGTTAATATATCTAACGGCCTGCAGCCCCGACGAAGGCACGTATCAGGAAGAACCAACGCCTGACTATACCGGTACGTACCAGATCGTATCGGTCAGCGCCGAATCGCCGGCCGCACCGGCTCCTGCCCCGTCGGGTACGGTTGCGGTGGTCAAAATATGGGGATATACGTCCATCGTTTCGGTTACCATGACGCTGAATAAAGAAGAAGTACTGGCCGGCGAACTGACCCTGCGCAAAGCCGACGGAGCCACCTACGATATGTATATCGGCAACAGCATCCGGTACGGCAGCATCGACGGGAAAGAGGTCACGCTGAATTACTTCAAAAACAACGTCAAGTATATGGTCGTAGCCAGAAAGTGATTCGCCGTTCTGTTTGAAAGAGCCGGGTTCGCTTCGGGCATGCAGCGAATCCGGCTCTTTCATGTAGCGGGCTTATCCGCTCCTTCCCGTGCGTTCGATCCGCCTATACGTTGCCCTTGGAATCCAGCCGTCTTTTTAGTAATTAGCTTGCCCTAAACTGATCATCCTCATGATAGTTCGCTGCTGGCTTGCTCTCGTTGGCTTTGTTACGACACTGCCGGGCTTTGCGCAGTCGCCGAAGGCCATCTTTCCTCAGCCTCTGAGCCCTCGTCTGGCCAACTACCAGATCCAGGTGACGCTCGATCCGGTCACCAAAAAGTTGAACGGCCGCGAAACGCTGGTGTGGCGCAACCCATCCAGCGACGTCATTCGGGAACTCCGGTTTCACCTGTATCTGAACGCCTTCCGCAACGAACAAACAACATTTATGCGGGAATCGGGCGGGCAGTTGCGCGGCACCCAAATCGACCGCGATGCAGAAAACCCCTACGGCTTCATCGACGTAACATCGATGAAAGTACGGGGGGGCGAACCGCTGGCGTATCAGTTCATTCAGCCGGACGACGGTAACCAGGACGATCGGACAGTCATCCGCGTACCGTTATCCAAACCCGTTGGCCCCGGCGAGACCATTACGCTCGATATTGCGTTTCAGGCGAAACTGCCTAAAATCTTCGCCCGGACGGGTTATAGCCGCGACTACTTTCTGGTCGGTCAGTGGTTTCCCAAGATTGGCGTGTACGAACCGGCCGGCACCCGCTACTCAAAAACCGGCCAGTGGAACTGCCACCAGTTTCACGCGCACTCGGAGTTTTATGCGGACTATGGTGTATACGACGTAGCCATCACCACCCCCAAAGAGTACTGGGTGGGTGCCACCGGTCTGATGGTCGGCGAAACGCTGGGCGCTACCAATACCAAAACGATTCGCTGGCACGCCGAGGATGTAGTCGATTTTGCCTGGACGGCTTCACCCCACTTTCAGGTCGTAACGGGCAAGTGGCAGCCTCGCTCCGGCAATCCGGTCAGCATCGAACTGCTGATGCAGCCCGAGCACATGGATCAGGCCCAGCGGCACATGGACACAGCCATTGCGGCCCTGGCGTATTTCGACAAGTACGTTGGTAAATACCCGTTTCCAAACCTGACCGTAGTGGACCCGCCGTTTCACGCCAGTGGCTCGGCGGGGATGGAATACCCAACCTTCATCACGGCCGGAACGGCCTGGGGTCTGCCCGATGGAGCCCGCTTTCCGGAGGTCGTGACCGTGCATGAGTTTGGCCATCAGTATTTTATGCAGCTGCTGGCTTCGAATGAGTTTGAAGAAGCCTGGCTCGACGAAGGCTTTAACCAATATTACGAAGGCCGGATCATGGACGAGACGTACGGTATCAAGTCGTCGCAGATCGATCTGCTGGGCTTTCGGATGGGCGACCTTGAAAGCTCCCGCGACAGCTACGTTCACCTCGACAACCCGGCCATTGGGTCCTCGTTCGGCAACACCTGGCAGTTACCCCAGGGCTATTACGGTGTGCTGACGTATTCAAAAACAGCCACCTGGCTCCGGACGCTGGAAGGCCTGATTGGTCGGCGCGTGATGGATGAGATCATGCAGACGTATTTCAACCGCTGGACGTTCAGACACCCCTGCGCCGACGACTTCATTGCCATCGTGAACGAAATCGTACCGAAACGACTCGGCAGCAAATACGGTCCGGACATGAACTGGTTTTTCGATCAGGTGCTATACGGCGACAACGTGATTGATTATGAACTGACCGACATCCGGAACCGAACCCGCAACGGCGAACAGCAGGCAACCATAACGGTTCAACGCCTGGGCGATGGGCACATGCCGGTCGACGTACGGGTCCATTTCGACGACGGCAAGGAACTGATGCTGTTCTGGGACGGTAAAGCCCGACAGCGCACCTTCACGCTCAACGAAAAAGCGAAAGTGGTGTGGGCGCACATCGACCCGAAACAGAAGATTTTCATGGACGTTGATCTGAACAACAACAGCCTGACTCTGAAGCCATCGGCGGCCCCGGCAGCTAAGTTTGCCGCAAAATTTCTGTTCTGGGTTGAAAACTGGATGCAGTGGCTGGCGTGGCTTTTTTAACCGACTAACCGTATGAATGCACTCACTCAGGCCCTGCGCCAAACCCTTACTTCGCGCCGGTTGATCTGGCTGATCTACGGCATTACTCTCGCGCTGGGGCTGCTGGCGGCCCTGCCGATGTACAACACCCTCAAAACCGAAGACCAGAACTCACTCGGCCCGCTAAACATGCTCGGCGGCTTCGATTACACCGTCTTTTCGGACTTCATGCACCGCAGCGGGCGAGCCATCAGTCCGCTGATGAGTGTCGGCCGATGGCTGGGCGTTTTGTATGTTTTCCTGAGCATCTTTTTCACCGGTGGCATCCTGCTGCATTTTAACCAGTTAGGCATCCGGTTCAGCGCCGGTACGTTCTGGCAGGCCTGTAGTCATTACCTCCGGCGCTACCTCGGTCTGTTCGGGGTAACGTTTCTGTTCATCTGCGTCGGGGCCGGTGTCTGGCTGATAGCCGGCGTTCTGGCGGGTATCGTACTGAGCGATACGCTCACCGAACGGGGTGTTTTCTTCGTCGGACTGGTATTTTTCCTCTTCTTTGTCCTAACCGCCACCCTGATTTTGTGCATCGGCGATTACGCTAAAGTGCTGATGTTTCGCGAAGACGTCCGCAATGGCTTCCGCGCCTTCGGACGGGCCGGCCGGCTGGTATTTCGCAACCTCGGCCGGACGTACGGACTTTACTGGTTGCTCATTCTGATCGGCACCGGCTTCTTTGCCCTGTACTTTCTGGCCGACAGCCTGATCACGATGCGAAACTGGCCGACGATTCTGATTATGCTGGTTATCCAGCAGGTATTGATCTTTGCCCGCGTTGGTCTGAAGGTATGGGCGCTTGGCACAGCCGCTCACGTATACGAAACGCTCCCCAGACCAACCCCGCAGCTCCGGCCGGTCCCGTTTTCGGCCAATCCTTCGGCCGGGGAACCCGTATCAGAAGCGGCAATCCCGGCGGCTACAGAAACGTCCGAAAAGCTGGACGAACCGGATTCATCGGTGCCAACCAGGGATCACGAACGCAATTAAACTTCTTACTTCTTTGGTCATTTCGTATAATTGCAGAATCATCTTCGTTTACTGATTTAGCCGTATGGCCGTTCCAACCGTTTCCTCCGAACCCAAGACTACTACGCATGGACTTTTCAGCCTACCGGTTATCGTTGCCGCACTGGGCTATTTCGTCGATATTTACGATCTGTTGCTGTTTGGCATTGTTCGGGTACCCAGCCTGAAAGATCTTGGCCTGACGCCGGATGAGATTTCAACCGTCGGGGCCAGCATCCTGAACTGGCAGATGGGCGGTCTGCTCCTTGGCGGCATTCTGTGGGGCGTTCTGGGCGACAAGCGCGGGCGACTATCCGTACTGTTCGGCTCCATTATTACCTATTCCATTGCCAACGTAGCCTGCGGATTCGTGGCCGACGTTACGTTCATGAGTCCAACCACCTACTACGCACTGATGCGGTTTGTGGCGGGTATCGGTCTGGCCGGCGAACTGGGTGCGGGCATTACACTCGTGAGCGAAGTGCTGCCAAAAGAAAAACGAGCCATCGGTACGTCGCTGGTAGCCGGTATCGGCCTGTTTGGGGCCGTAGTCGCGTATTTCACGGTGCAGTTGTTTGACTGGAAGATGGCCTTTTTTGTAGGCGGTGGGCTAGGCTTTGGGCTGTTGCTCCTGCGCGTGGGCGTAGTCGAATCCGGTATGTTTACCGACGTTTCGGAGCAGAAACACGTCAACCGGGGCGATTTCCTGTCGTTTTTCACCAACACCAACCGGCTCGTGCGTTACCTGAAGTGCATCGGCATTGGCCTGCCCACCTGGTTTGTTATCGGTATTCTGGCTACGTTCAGCAACGAGTTCGGCAGAGCCTTCGGGATTGCCGAAGAAATTCAGCCGGGGCTGGCCATCATGTGGTGCTACGTCGGGCTGGCCGCGGGCGATCTGGCCAGTGGCTTCATCAGTCAGGCGCTGGCGTCGCGTAAAAAAGGCGTTGCGTTGCTGATGTCGCTGGCGCTGGTATTCAGTCTGGTTTATCTGTACGCGGGCGTTTCATCGTCCACCATGCTGTATGGTCTGTGTCTGGCCCTGGGCTTTGGCATTGGGTACTGGGCCATGTTCGTAACCATCGGGGCTGAGCAGTTCGGCACCAACCTCCGGGCCACAGCCGCCACTACCGTACCGAACATGGTACGTGGTCTGGTAATCCCCATGACGCTGACCTACCAGGCTCTGAAGCCGTCGCTCGACGTTATCAACGCCGGGGCGGTGGTTGGTCTGATTAGCTTCGCCATTGGCCTTTATTCAACGCTGACCATTCCTGAAACACACGGGAAGGACCTCAACTACCTGGAAGAGTAGCCTCGTTTTCGTTACGGCCTGTCCCCTCCTATGCAAGTTGCTGCTCCGCCCCGGCCTTCCCTACGGCCTTTGTTTGCCCTGCCGGTGATCGTATCGGCACTCGGCTTTTTTGTCGATGTATACGACATGCTCATCTTCAGCATCGTGCGGGTGCCCAGCCTGCAATCGATGGGCTTGTCGGAAGCCGATGTGTCACGGGCCGGTACGTTCATTCTCAACTGTCAGCAGGCGGGTCTGGTGCTGGGGGGCATTTTGTGGGGCGTTCTGGGCGACCGGCGGGGCCGGATGTCTGTCCTGTTTGCCAGCATTCTCACCTACTCGCTGACCAACATTGCCTGCGGGTTTGTCAATGATGTCAATACGTATGCCTGCCTGCGCTTTCTGGCCGGCATCGGCTTATCCGGCGAAATCGGCGTAGCGATGGTGCTGGTGGCCGAAATTCTTCCCAAAGAAATCCGGGGCTATGGCTCAGCGGTCGTGGCCGGGGTTGGCTACTTCGGTGCCGGAGCCGCTTACTTGACCCAGGAATGGTTCGACTGGCGAACTGCCTTTTTTGTGGGAGGGGGGATGGGCTTGCTGCTGCTGCTCCTGCGGGTGAGCGTATTCGAATCCGGTTTATTCAGCCGAATGAAAGCCGAGCACCAACACGTCAGCCGGGGGGATTTCCGGCAGTTTTTCCGAACGTGGCCGTCAACGGTAAAATACCTACGCTGTGTGACGATTGGCATGCCTACGTGGTTTATTGTCGGTATTCTCGCTACGTTCGCCAACGAACTGGGGCAGGCCATGGGTATCGTGGAAGGCGTCAAACCGGGCCGGTGCGTTATGATGATCTACGTCGGTCTGGCTGGGGGCGACCTCCTGAGCGGCCCCCTGAGTCAGTGGCTGCAATCCCGCATCAAAACCATTACGGGGCTCCTTCTTTTCAGTGCGCTGCTGAGCGGCATCTATCTGTTCGGGGGGATTGACACGGCCGAGGGCATTTACACGATCTGCGGTCTGGCCGGATTCTGCACCGGCTATATTGCCATGTATCTGACGATGGTAGCCGAACTGTACGGCACCAACCTCCGCGCAACGGCCACTACGTCGGTACCCAGCGTCGTGCGGGGAACGCTCATCCCCATGACGCTCCTGTTCCAGACATTCAAACCGTCGCTGGGCGCATTGGCAGCCGCCGGCCTGCTTGGCTTGCTCGTCTACGGCCTGGCGTTCTGGTCGCTGAGCCGCATGGAAGATACCTTTGGCAGGGACCTGGACTTCGTCGAGGAGTAAATTGTAATTCTGCCGGTTGTGGCAACAGTCTTTCTAATCCAGCGCATTACCTGAGTATTTCTTCCACAAAAGGCAATATAATAATTGCTGGATTTTATCCATTTAAAGCGCGTACGGCCCTATTTTCTGTAAAAAATTGGCCTGCCGTTCATCCTTTTTATTTGCCGTTTCTCACCAAGCCCGGCGCTGAGCAAAGTCCCTTTACTCTTTGGATTGACAATTAAAGGTTATCACACAAATCAGTCAACCCAATGAAAACGTTCGCCAAGTCAACCATCGGAGCCCTGCTTGTTGCCATGAGTGTGTCAGTATCGTCCTTTGCCGTGGATGATGATCTGACTCAGAAGAAGTCGTTTGGAGTGGCTATGTTCCCGGCCGCTGATCCGTCCAAGTTGTGGATGTGTCTGGAGAAATACAAACCCGGCAGCAAGATTGAACTTCAACTGACGAACGAGAAAGGCGAAGTGATGTTCCGGGAAGTCTTGCCTGCAAAAGGAGGCAAAAAGAACGGCTTCCGGCAACAGTTTGACCTGAGCCAGATCGGCGACGGCCGCTACACGTTCCGGATCTCCGATGGCATTCAGACCGAAGAGCGAACGTTTAAGCTGTCGACACCAACCATTCGTGAAACGCTGCCTTCCCGACAGATAACCATGAACTGAGTTCTCATAGTGAGATTATTAGATGAATTGATAAAGGCACGGTGTTTTACGCCGTGCTTTTTCTATGGTCTAAACCCCGACCCCGCTCATGGCCGGACGATGCTTTTTTCTAACTTGCCGGCGGCTAGGCTTCAACCTCTTATGCAACCGTCAACCACCGCCGTTCAATCGTCCGTATCGCTGCGTCCGTTGTTTTCACTGCCGGTCATCGTGGCCGCGCTCGGGTACTTTGTCGATGTCTATGACTTGCTGTTATTCAACATCGTTCGGGTACCCAGCCTGAAAGACCTCGGGCTGTCTGAGAGCGACATCTCCCTTATCGGCGGGCGCGTGTACAATTTTCAGCAGGCGGGTCTGCTCCTCGGCGGCATTCTGTGGGGCATTTTGGGCGACAAGCGAGGGCGGCTCTCGGTACTGTTCGGCTCCATCGTTACGTATTCGCTGGCCAACATCGCCTGTGGGTTCGTCAACGACCCTACTACCTACGCCGGGCTCCGGTTTGTGGCGGGTCTGGGGCTGGCCGGCGAACTCGGTGCCGGTATTACGCTCGTCAGTGAGATTCTGCCCAAGGAGCTACGCGGCTACGGGTCGTCGCTGGTGGCAAGTGTCGGCTTGCTGGGAGCCGTTGTGGCTTTTTTTACCGTACAGTTGTTTGCCTGGCGTACTACGTACTTTGTGGGGGGCGGCCTGGGACTGGCTTTGCTGCTGCTACGGGTCAGCGTACTCGAATCCGGCATGTACAAACGCGCCGAAGCCACCAACGTCAGCCGGGGGAATTTCTGGTCGCTCTTCGCCAACCAGAAACGGCTGGTTCGCTACCTCCGTTGCATGGGTATTGCCGTGCCGACTTATTTCGTGATCGGCATCCTGGCTACGTTTGGGAATGAGTTTGGAAAAGCTATCGGCATTGCCGAGCCCATTCAGCCCGGCCAGTGCGTGCTCTATACCTACATCGGTATGGTGGTCGGCGATCTGGCCAGCGGCTTTTTAAGCCAGGGGCTACGCTCCCGCCGACGAGCCATCGGGCTGATGATGGGCCTCACGGCCCTGTTTGTCGCTATCTACCTGTTTGGAGGCCTCAGCTCGACGAACGCTTTCTACGCCGTTTGCCTCGGCATGGGATTTGGGATTGGCTACATCGCCATGTTCCTGACCGTTACGGCTGAGAACTTCGGCACCAATCTTCGCGCTACGGCTACAACGTCCGTGGCCAACAACGTACGGGCTACTACGTTACTGACCATCCCGTTGTTTCAGGCTCTGAAACCATCCATTGGCGTGATAGGAGCCGGTGGGCTGGTGGCCTTGCTTTGCTTTGTAATTGGTGTCTGGTCGCTGGCAACCATCGAAGAGACATTTGGCAAAGAGTTAGATTATACAGAACTTTAAGGCAACTATTTGCTGCCGTAAGTCTCGTTAAGCAACGTTATGGTTCAACATACCATGCCTCCAGCGCAGCCATCGCTGGTTTATTTTCCTGGTTTCAACGGCATTCGGTTCATAGCAGCTTCTGCCGTGGTTGTGCATCACATTGAGCAGTACAAAACCACCTTTGGCTATACCGACACCTTCACCAATGTCAACGACCACCCGATTGTCTACCAGGCCGGTAAGTTAGGCGTAGCCCTGTTCTTTGTTCTGAGCGGCTTTCTGATTACGTATCTGCTGCTGGCCGAACGGCAAACGGCCGGACGCATACACATCGGCAACTTCTACGTTCGGCGCGTCCTGCGCATCTGGCCCCTGTACTTCCTGTTGGTCGGGCTGAGTTTTTTCGTCTTTCCGCACATTCCGGCCCTGTACATCCCCGGCGTATCCGAGCATACGTATACGAATTTTGCCCAGAAACTGACCCTGTTCGGGCTGGTGCTGCCCAATTTCGCCCTGACGCTCTACGGCGAGATGCCGCTTTGTTCGCATGCGTGGTCGATTGGCGTCGAGGAGCAGTTTTATCTCATCTGGCCGTGGCTGATCGGTAGTCGCAACCCACGCCGGACGCTGCTGATTTTACTTGGTATCGCCCTGGTGCTGGGAGGCTGGTTTTTCTGGCTGCGCTACGGTCCCGGCTCCACAGCGCCCCAGGCCGGCACTACGATGCTGCTCATTACTGACTTTCTGGCGCATTTCCGCATCGGCTGCATGGCCATCGGTGGGGTTGGTGCCTATCTGGTATTTTCGAATCATCCGGTGCTGCGGTTGCTGTACCGGCCATCGGTGCAGTGGGTTGTGTATACCGTACTGGGTGCTATGCTGATAAGCGGCCTGCGGATTCCGGGTTTAAACTACGAAGGCTACGCCGTATTCTTCGTGTTCCTGCTGATGAACCTGGCCCATAACCCCAACTCGGTAGTCGACCTGGAAAACCGGCTGTGTACGTTCATGGGTAAGATTTCGTACGGACTGTATATGTATCATCCGTTCGCGATTGTGCTGAGCCTGTACGTTGTCCGCCAGTTTCTGCCGTACAGCCCCGGTTTTTCCATAGCCTTGTACGTGCTCAGCTATGCGCTCACGACGCTGCTCGCGTGGCTCTCGTACGAATATTTTGAAAAGCAGTTTCTGAAACTGAAAGACCGCTTTTCGCCGGCTACGGCACCGAAACCAGCTACCGAAACGGCCCGGGTATAAGAATCATTTCGCGAGCTCCGGCGGGCGTTTGTCGAACCAGGGCTGCGCTTGTTCCAACTGCCCGGCCAGTCGAAACAGCGTGGCTTCGTCGCCGAGTCGGGCCGCAAACATCACCCCAATGGGCAACCCATCGGCCGACCAGTGCATCGGTACCGACATAGACGGCTGACCGGTCATGTTCGTGATGGCGGTAAACGAGATGTAACCCAGCGATTTTTCCGCAATCTCGTCCACAACTTTAGAGCCTTTCAGGTATTTCAGCGCCCCAACCGAGTCAGCCAGTTTAAGCATGCGCTGCTCGGTCACTGTATTCTGAAAATCGCCGATGGCAATAGGCGGCCGTGGTAAGGTTGGTGTCAGAAAGACATCATACGTTTCGTGAAGCTGCCCCATGCTGCGACTCAGTACGTTCCAGCGCCGTTTCTGGTACGCAAAGTCCGTGGCTGAGAAGCCGGCGGCTAGTCGTGCCTGCGCCCAGGTGTTCAATTCCACGTCGCCCCGGTTGACCGGCCGCCCCAGGTATTCGCTGAGTTCTCGTAGAACAGCCCCTGTTTCGCCCAGCACCATCGTGAAAAACGCCTGCGTAAGAATCGTTTTTTCGTAGGGCAGCGGTACCTCTTCGACCGTATGCCCTAACTGCTCCAGCAACCGGGCCGTTTTCTGCACGGCGTTTACGCACTCCGGATGCACCGGCTGCGACTCGATCAGGGTCTGGGTCGAAAATGCTACCCGCAATCGTCCCGGCTCGCGACCCACTTCCTGAGCAAATGGTCGCTCAGGCGCGGGAATGCCATACGGATCACCCGGCAATGGACCAGCCACCGCATCGAGCAGCGCGGCACTGTCGCGAACCGTGCGCGTCACGGCGTGGCTGGCCACGGCTCCACCCCATACTTCGCCGAAACGAGTCCCCAGCGTAACGCGGGCACGGGACGGTTTCAGCCCGAACAAGCCACAGCACGACGCAGGAATACGGATCGACCCGCCCCCATCACTGGCGGTAGCCGCCGGGACAATGCCGGCAGCCACCGCTACGGCCGATCCTCCGCTCGATCCGCCCGGCGAATGCGTCAGCTTCCACGGATTGTGAGCCGGCCCGTAGAGTTTCGATTCGGTGTAGGGAGTCAGCCCGAATTCCGGCGTATTGGTTTTGCCAAAAAACACCAGACCGGCTCGTTTCAACCGTTTCACAACCTCACTGTCCTCTGTAGCCACGTACTGCTGATAGCCCACGCAGCCGGACTTAGTTGGCGTTCCAGCCCACTGCAACTCCAGGTCTTTAAGCAGGAAGGGAACGCCGTAGAAAGGCGAACCGGCATCAGATCCCTTCGGTAGGTCGGCGGCCCTTTGCCGACCCTTATCGTACAGGGGCGTTACGATGGCATTCAGGGCCGGATTGACGGCTTCGGCCCGGGCAATGGCTGTTTCCAGGAGTTCGGCGGGGCTTACCTCGCCCCTACGAACCCGTTCGGCAAGGGCCGTAGCATCACAGCGGGCATATTCATCAAATGACATGACTGGGGTAATCGACTGCATAGCAAAGGTTGGGCTACGTACGCGGATGTACAAACCTCATCGCTGGGGGGCTACCGCCACAGCGATCTTGGAATCAGCGGTGCCGTAATACAAAAACCATTTTCCCTTGTAGGGAACCATCCCTTCCAGAAAGCACACCTGATTGACCTGTCCCTCGGTTTCGTACGGCTGGTCGGGTTTGATAAAATACTGTTCTGAGCGATCGAGCAACCGGGCAGGCTCATTAGCGTCCAACAGGAGCTGCCCACCGGCGTAGGCACCTTCCGGCAGGGCAGGATCACCGTTTTTCGCGTCGTTCATGCCATTGTAGATCAGCAGAATCCCTTTCGGCGTCAGCAGGGCATACGGCCCCGGCTCCAGCAACCGGTAGTCGTGTTTGCCGGGACGGCGCTCGGCCGCAGCCGCCAGCTTGCCCTCCGCATCCAGTACGGGTGTCCAGTGCAGCAGGTCGTCGGACGTAGCGACGTACAATTGCGGCTGATCCCCCCAGTACATCCAGTATTTACCGTTGATTTTCTGGGCCACAATTTTGTCGCCCACCCGTTTGCAGACGATAGCCCCCGACTTCGACCATTGATCTACGTATTTTCCATTGGCAGCCTGCGCGAACGCTAGCCCCTGTTTTTGCCACGTCATCAGATCGCGGGAGGTCGCTACGCACAGCCGGGCTTTGTCGCCGTCGTAGGCCGTGTAGGTCATCACATAAACCCCGTTTGGACTTTCAACCACGCGCGGGTCCTCGCAGCCCCCTTCCCACTCGTAGCGTTTCATGGGGTCGTTGTCGGGGTAAAACACCGGTTTGGGCATCCGTTGAAAATGAATACCATCCGAACTGACAGCCAGCCCCAGCCGCGACGTACCGGCATGTTTGCCAACGGTATCCTCGGCGCGGTAGATCATATACACCTTGCCGTTCCGGACCACGGCCGCCGGGTTGAACACGTCTTTCTCCTCCCACCTGACGGTTTCCTGCCGGATCGGGCAGGCAAACGTAGTGGTAGCTTTAGCGTCCAGAATGGGATTGGCCGCGTTCTGCTTGCGGAACGGACCGAGCATCCACGGCTTTTCGGGGGTCTGGGCATAAACGGCCTGGGCGGCCAGAAACAACAGGCAAAGCCAGCGACGAACTAAGGAGTATTTCATTCAGCAATTACGTTCTTTCCAGATTTTCTTCGGGCACCGCCCCTTCGTGGGGTTCTTCGGTCAACGGGGTACCAAACCACCTGGCTCGTTGGAGCAGGCCGGCCTCATCGCCGGTTTCCAGCAAATGAATGGTATGGGATTCGTCGTATTCGATACGCAGCGACACCCACGCCAGGTAGTCATTCAACTTGGTTTCCAGCGGCTGATTGCCAAAAATACACAGATCGTAGTACCAGTCCAGCGATTCGCCCGCCACGGCTTCCGTTACGGCCCGGTAATCGTCCAGGGTGTACCCGACAAATGGTTTACCGTACTGTTCCCACATCCGGCGCATTACGTCGTCGAGCGACCGGGCATGATTCGTTTGCCGACGAATGTGCAGGTCGAGGATGAGGGCCGCGATGGCCCCTTTGAAATAAACGGACACTTTCCGATCCGGAACGCCTTTCTCGTAGCCATCCAGCCAAAGATCCCACGAAGATTCGACCAGTGATTGAACGGCCCGCCCATTGGTTTCGAAATGGCGCTTGAACAGCACCTGCAACTCTTTAAGGTAAGCCGCATCGGTAAATACGTCCGACCGGCGCAGCATTAGGTCGCCATAGTAGGTCGTAACCCCCTCGGCCACGAAGCAGGTGGAGAAGTAGTTTTCTTTCGTAAAATCGTAGGGCAGCAGTTCGGCGGGCCGGATGCGGATGATGTTCCAGGCGTGGAACAATTCGTGCGATGAAACCCCCAGCAAGTCCTGGTAGAGTCCCTCACCCTCGTCGACCGGCCCGAGTACCAGCATGGTTGAGTTTCGGTGTTCAACGCCGTGGTAAAAAGGCGTTTGCAGCACGATGGTTAAAAAATGGTAGTCCTTTTCCGGAAATTCGCCGTAGAGTTCGATCTGCTTCTGAGAAAACCGGCTGAAGTGCCGCTGAATCCGCCCGGAATCAAACGGCTCGGCTCCATCGGCCCGTAGGCCGCCCTGTACCCACACGTGGAACGAAACACCCAGCACCTCGTAGCTGATTTGCTGCATAAAAGGCGACGCAACGACCGGACAATCGACTAGTTCGTAGTAGTCGTGAGCCCACAGCACACCGGGCGCAAGCTGCCGCAGCCCGCAGGCCACGGGCCAGTCGGCCGGTACGTCCAGTTCCAGCGTACAGGCCTCGTCAAGCCGACCGTCGGCGTACAGACACAGATTGACCGGATTGACGTACAGCAGGCCTTCATCAACAAAGCTGCTACCGGCGTTGATTACGTTCGCGTAGTAATTGTACCGCACCGTCAGGGCTGAAGCGCCGTTGGTCTCAACCCGCCATCGGTCGCGGGCGATCTTTCGGAATGGCAGGGGTTGTCCCGTTTCATCTACGACGCCAAATCGCTGAATATGCTTGGCGAAGTGCTGTAATTCGTAACGCCCTGGCCGCCAGGCGGGAAGCTGAAGTTCAACCGCTGGGGTGGTAACGTTGTCAAGGTAAGCGTCAATAGCCAGGTAATGAGGAGCGTCGGAATCAGCAGCTATTCGGTATCGCATAAAGAAGTCAGGTAAGTATTCAGGACTGGAAGGTCGTTGCGCGGCAACAGACCGTGGTGAGTAACGACAAATTAGCCATTTACCCAATTACTTAATCAACCAACTGGAAAGTAAATCGTTTTTTTAGTTACGCTTGATATACTGCCAAACTTACTTTACCTTTGCGCACTCATTTGGAAAACAAGGCATTTAGGGCAGATAGATCATGAAAAGAACGTACCAACCTTCAAACCGTAAGCGGAAGAACAAACACGGTTTCCGCGAGCGGATGTCAACCGCAAACGGCCGTAAGGTGCTGGCCCGCCGTCGTGCGAAAGGCCGCTGGAAGCTCACGGTATCCGACGAAAAGAAAGGCGAACGCTTTAAGTTGTAATCTGTTTACGGTTTTCGGTTCACGGCAATCTGTCGATACGGTTGATAGGATGAGCTAAGACCGTAAACCAAAAACCGTAAACCGACTTCATGCGGCAAACCTTCACAAAATCAGAACGGCTTTGCAGCAAAAAAGTAATCGGCGAGTTATTCGATAAAGGTAGTGCGTTGACGAAAACGTTCTACCTTTTTCCGTTTCGGGTGTTGTATATCCCGCAAGGTCTCCAGGGGTCATCCAGTCAGCCGTACCGTCAGACCGGCAATTCACAACAGCCAAGCCCAAAAGGTCTGACGGTACGGCTGACCGACGCATCCCAACAACCAGATGCAGACGGTCAGGCCGATGGTAATAGCCCGTATCCGGATGAAACCCGGTCTGGCGGTACGTCTGACCGTTCGCAGCCGTCGGAAATACACCCCGCCATCCTCATTGTGGTTTCCAAACGGAACTTTAAACGGGCGGTTGACCGCAACCTCCTGCGTCGGCGCATCCGCGAAGCTTACCGCCTGAATAAATCAATTTTATTCCGCGCTGAGGATCAGTCGAAGCAACCTCCGGCCGCTATTGCGTTTCTTTATACCGCCAAGGCTAAAATTTCGTTTGAAGAAATAGAAAAAGGTATGAAATTAGCCTTACAGAAATTATAACCTGGCCGGGCTTTAAACGACTCTCCCATGCGCCTTCGTAAACGCTTTACCCTAATAGCCTCAACAGCGCTGCTGGCAGGCACTGTCGGTCTGTATTCGTTTAAAAACGATGACCGGTTCTTCGAGATCGCCCGCAACCTCGACATCTACGCGACCCTGTTCAAGGAACTGAACATGTACTACGTAGACGAGGTCAATCCGAACCGGATGGTCAAGACCAGCATCGACGCCATGCTGAAGGCCCTGGACCCGTATACCAACTTCTTCGCTGAAGACGAAATTGAAGATTACATGACGATGACGACCGGCCGCTACAACGGTATCGGTGCCCTCATCGGCCAGCGGCAGGGCAAGAACATCGTACTGATGATCTACGAAGGCACACCCGCCGAAAAATCCGGCCTCCAGATTGGCGACGAAGTCATCAAGGTGGATGGTGTGGATGTTAAATCGCGCCGGGATGCCGACGCCGGTAAGCTCCTGCGCGGCCAGACCAACACGGCCGTAAAGCTGACCGTAAAGCGGTACGGACAGAAAGACCCCGTCGACGTCAGCGTAACGCGCGACGTAGTGAAGATGACCAACGTGCCTTACTACGGCATGATCAACAGCGAAGTCGGCTACATTGACCTCAAAGACTTCACGGCTACGGCTTCACGGGAAGTACGCACCGCGTTTCAGGAACTGAAAGGCAAGGGCATGAAGAAGCTGATTCTCGACGTACGCGAGAACCCGGGCGGTCTGCTGAACATGGCCATCGACATTTCGAACCTGTTCATTCCTAAGGATTCGGAGGTTGTGACCACAAAAGGCAAAGTGACTGAGTGGAACAAGACCTACACGGCTCTGAACCCGCCGGTTGATCTGGAGATCCCGATTGTGGTGCTGACCAACAGCCACAGCGCATCGGCGGCCGAAATTGTGTCGGGGGTAATTCAGGATTACGACCGGGGTGTGCTGATTGGCCAGCGGACCTACGGCAAAGGGCTGGTTCAGACCACCCGCGAACTGTCGTTCAATACCAAACTGAAAATCACCACCGCCAAATACTACATTCCAAGCGGCCGCTGCATCCAGGCTATCGACTATAGCCACCGCAACCCCGACGGCAGCGTAGGTAAGATTCCGGACTCCCTCAAGACAGCGTTCAAAACCAAAGCCGGCCGCGTGGTGTACGACGGCGGTGGCGTAACGCCCGACATCGCCATTGAGGACCAGACACCGACGCCCATCGCGCTGAGCCTGACCAACAAAGGTCTGATTTTCGACTATGCCGTTAAGTACCGGCACGAGCACCCGGCGATTAAGCCCGCCCGGGAATTCCGCCTGACCGATGCCGAATACCAGGATTTTGTGAAGTGGGTAAGCGATAAGGAATACGATTACACAACCCAGGTGGAGAAAGACCTCAACACCCTCGAAGCCTCGGCTAAAAAGGAAAAATACTTCGACCAGATTCAGGATCAGTTGAAATCGCTGAAAACGAAGATGTCGCACAGCAAGGATGCCGACCTCAACACGTTCAAGCCTGAAATCAAAACCTTGCTTGAGCAGGAAATTACGGGACACTACTACCTGCAGAAAGGCCTGAAAGAGTCGTCGTTCGGTACTGACCCCGAAATCAAGGCCGCTCTTGATCTGTTCGGCAACATGAACCGTTACCAGGAAATTTTGAAAGGAAAGAAATAAGCGGAGGAAAGGGAGGAGAGGAGGAAGGGGAGAAAAGGGACGAGGTGAATACCCCTTTCCCCTTTCGTCCCTTCCTCCTCTCCTCCCTTTCCTCCTTTCCTCCTCTATGCTCATTCTCTCCATTGACACCTCCACTACCGTCTGCTCCGTTGCGCTCCATCAAATTAACGGGAATAGCGCTCAGCATTTGGAGAAAGCCAGACTACTCGGGTGTTACGAATTGTTTACGGAACGTACGTCCTCGGCCATGCTGACGACGCTCATCAGCGATGTAGTCCGTCATACCGGCCATGACCTTCAACAACTTGATGCCATTGCCGTAGCAAAAGGCCCCGGTTCATACACCGGTCTCCGGATTGGCGTTTCAACCGCCAAAGGGCTTTGTTTTGCGTTGGATAAGCCGCTGATTGCCGTCAATACCCTCGATGCCATGGCCAGGCAGGTAGTGCCATCCATCACATCGACTGCTGACTCTCCCCCGATCCTGTGCCCCATGCTCGACGCCCGGCGGATGGAGGTGTACTGTGCTATGTATGGCGAAGCCATGACGGTCGTGATGCCCACATCAGCCAGGATCGTCGATGAACAAACGTTTGCCGATGAGCTGGATCGAGGCCCGGTGCTGTTTTTCGGCGATGGGGCCGACAAATGCCGACCGGTGTTGAACTACCACCCTAATGCCCGGTTTCTGGCGCAGCTTATTCAACCATCAGCCCGAACAGTTGGCGAACTGGCGGGCGTTGCTTTCGCCGAAAGTCAGTTCGAGGACGTAGCTTCCTTCGAGCCGTTCTATCTGAAAGACTTCATGACGACCAAACCCAAAAAAGCGTCGGTTTAAAAGACGGTCTGAAAGTGGACTTCTGACTGTTTCCTGTCATTTCGACGCAGCAGGTGCCGGAATGACAAACCCGTTTTTACCAGCCAAACCAACTGTTTCGTCAACAGTCATCCGGTTTTTATTTCCCTATATAATGTAATTTTTTAAGAAATATCTACAAAAAATTTGCTATTTAAACGATTAAGCTTACATTTGATATAGATACTGTCAACGAACCACTCCATCGATAGGCTTCCTCCCTACCCGTTCGTTCATGAGCAAGAAAAAGGTATCATTGAAAGACATCGCGGAAAAAGCCGGTGTATCGACCGCGCTGGTTTCCTACGTGTTGAATGGCAAGGAGAAGGAAAGCCGGGTCGGGGCCGAGATGGCGGCTAAAATCAGGCAGATTGCGAGTGATCTAAGTTACAAGCCGAACTACCTGGCCAAAAGCCTGCGTAGTGGCAAGACCCAGACCATTGGGCTTATTATAGCCGATATATCCAACCCGTTCTTTGCCAATATTGCCCGAATTGTTGAGGACGAAGCCAAGAAGAACGACTACACGGTCATTATCGGGAGCTCGGATGAGGACGCCGATAAATCGTGGGATCTAATCAACGTACTGCTGAATCGGCAGGTCGACGGGTTCATCATCGTCTCCTCCGAAAACACAGAAGAACAGATTCAGTACCTGAACAGCCGAAACGTATCGTTCGTCCTGCTCGACCGCCATTTTCCGGCGATCCCTACCGACTACGTCGTTCTGAACAACTACCACGCTTCCTACATTGCCGGGACGCACCTCATTGAAGGCGGTTACCGCAACATTGGGCTGATTGCGTACCGGTCGCAGTTGTTTCACATGCAGGAGCGGATCCGGGGCTATGTTGAGTCGCTGCGCGATGCCGGTATTACGTTTTACCCTGACTGGCTGACCGAAGTTGATTTTGCCCGAATTGAACCGGAAATACGCGCCGGGATCGACCGGATGCTGGCTGCTGATCAACCGGTCGACGCGCTGATTTTTAGTACGTACCGGCTGGCCATCAGCGGCCTGAAATACATCAACGAGCTGGGTTTGACGGTTCCGGACGATCTGGCTATTGTCAGTTTCGGTCAGGCCGAAGCCTTCGACCTCTACTATTGCCCCATTACCTATCTTCAGCAACCTATGGAAGCGCTCGGCAAAACGGCGGTAGAACTACTGATCAGTAAACTGAAAGACCCTGAACAGCCCCCCCGACCAGTGCTGATGGAAGCTACGCTAATTGCCCGTAACTCATCAAAAGTCAAAGCATTTGTTACCTGATTCTCTATTTTATCCGTTTGCTTAATCGTTAAAGCAGGGTGCATTTTCCTATTTCCTGACCTGAGTTAGTATGCAACGAAGAACGTTTATCAAATCCGCTTTTCTGGGTTCATCGGCGGCTATGGCCGGGCTGCCACTGTTTACATCGGAAGCCGCCGTACCAAAACTGAAGATTACCAAAATCCGGTACTACGCGGCACCGGGTTATACCAAACCACTATTCAACCAGGCGCGGGGTATTGTCGAAATTGAAACCGATGGCGGCATCATCGGCATCGGCGAGGGCGGCTCGAAAGACATGATCGAGCAGTGCGCTCAGATGATAATCGGCGAGAATCCGTTCCGGATCGAACACATCTGGCAGAATCTGTACCGGGGTATGTTCTACCCCCCGGGCCGCGAAAAACTACACGCACAGGGCGCGCTGGACATGGCCTTATGGGACATCAAAGGAAAGGCGCTGGGTGTGCCGGTGTACGAACTGCTGGGCGGGGCCACCCGCGACTACGTTGAATGCTATGCTACGGGGTTCAGAGCCTCCAAAGCGAAAACGGAAGAAGAACGGGCCCGGGACTGCATCGAAGCCGGCTTACGGGCGTACCGGATTGGGCCAACGGGTGGTAACGGTTCCGAACCGTTTGACTTCTACGACAACGCGAAGAAAACGATTGAAGTCTGCAAACGAATCGACGCGGCCGTGGGCGGTGGCGGCAAATGGGCCATCGACCTGCACACCCGCTTCGACACGACCGAGGGCATCAAAATCTGCAAAGCTCTCGAAAACCTGGAGCCGTATTTCGTCGAGGACATTGTGCGGTCCGAAAATCCGGACGTGTATAAAACAATCCGGCAGCTAACGACCGTACCCATTGCGGTTGGCGAGCAATTTGGCGACCGCTGGGACAGCAACACCTTCATCGAGCAGCACCTGATCGACTACACCCGGTTCACCATTCCGAATACGGGCGGCATTTCCGAGTTCAAGAAACTGGCTGCCATGTGCGAAACGCACTATGTTGGTATGATTCCGCACTTTACGGGGCCGCTCGCCGTCGCTACGCTGGTGCATGTGATGGGTTCGAGCAGCCCGGCCCGCTGCCTGATGGAGCTGGCGGGGGGCGAACCGGAGCGACCGCCTTACTTCAACGAAGACCTGGTCAACTTCAAAAACGGTAAGCTTTACCTGAACCCTGCCCCCGGCCTCGGGGTGAAGTTCGACCCGAAAAAGGCTACGTTTCTTATGGAAATAGCGGAGAACACCAAGTATCCGCACCCAATCCTGAAAAGCCCCGATGGCGCCATTCATAACTGGTAGCCTGGGCTAGCATTGCGTTGACTGCCTTCTGATTACCCTTAACTATTCCTTACCCATGAAAAAAACGATTTATGTACTTATTCTGCTGCTCGTGTGCCTGAGCAATTACAGCCGGGCGCAATCGAACCGCGTGACGGGCCGCGTCACCGGAGCCGACAACCAGGGGTTACCCGGTGTGAACGTCGTCGTGGTTGGTACGACGCAGGGAACGACAACCGATGCGTCGGGGAACTACGCGATCAATGCCGGACCGGAAACCTCGCTGATATTTTCGTACATCAGCTACGTAAGCCAGACGATTCCGGTTAATAACCGCTCGGTCATCAACGTACAGCTGGTCGAAGACGCAAAAGCGATCGATGAGGTGATTGTTACGGCCCTGGGTATCAAGAAAGAAGCTAAAACCCTCGGGTACGCTACGGCCTCGGTCAACGCCGAGCAGATTTCGGTGAACCGAACCACCAATTTTGTGAGTGGCCTGCAGGGGAAACTGGCCGGAGTCAACATTTCGTCGTTGGGAACCGGACCGGCTGGTTCGGCCAAGATCCGAATCCGGGGTCAGTCGTCGTTTGCCGGTCAGAACAACCCGCTGATTGTGGTTAACGGCGTACCGATCGACAACTCCAACTACGCCCTCGGCGGTGACTTCGGCAACCGGGCATCCAACAGTTCCGACGGTGGCGACGGCCTCAGCAGCATCAACCCCGACGATATTGAAACCATCGACGTCCTGAAAGGCGCGACGGCAGCCGCCCTCTACGGTTCGCGGGCCAAAGACGGCGTCGTGATGATCACCACCAAAAGCCGGGGTACCGGCAAAGGCTTCGGCGTTACGTACAACGCCAACTTCACGACCGACACGCCACTAGATTTTACGGATTTCCAGTATGAGTACGGCCAGGGCGAGGGCGGCAAACGACCCACTACGTCCAACCCAACCTCGGGCGTATGGAGCTTCGGCGAGAAGTTTCAGCCGGGCATGACACAGACCCTGTTCGACAACGAAACCTGGCCCTACGAACCGGTTTTCAACCGCGTCAGGAAGTTCTACCGGGTCGGCACCAATTTCACCAATACCGTTACGGTGGCTAACAATGGGCAGAACGGTGGCTTCAGTCTGTCGTTCGGCAATACCGATAACAAGGGGATCATGGAGAATAACAAGTTCAACCGGAAGGTGATCAATCTGGGTTTTACGCAGAACATCACCAGTCGGCTGACGGCCTCCGGAAACATCAACTATTCGAAAGAAAACAACATCAATCCGCCCCAGCTAAATACCCAGGACCTGTCGGTATCGACGGTGATCTTCACGCTGGCCAATTCCATGCCGTTCGAAGCCCTTCGCCAGAACCAGACCCTACCGAACGGCGACGAATTTGTTTTCTCCCGCTTTCTGGTCCGGAATAACCCGTACTACTCGATGAACTATAAGTTCGAGAACGTTCGGCGCGACCGGCTATTCGGCAACGTAGCACTGAAATACCAGTTCACCGACTGGCTGTACCTGCAGGGCCGGCTGGCGCAGGATTCCTACATCCGCAATCAGGACTACAACATTCCGAACGGATACGCCCCCATTGCCCGGGCCCCGGTTGGCTACGTAAACGGGTCCTACACCCAGGACGTGCGGCAGAACGTTGAACGCAACCTGGACTTTATTCTGGGCTTTAACAAAACATTCGGGAACATCGGTGTCGATGCTACGTTTGGGGGCAACCACCGCTTTGCCCGGAACGATTACAACAGCGTGACGGTGCAGGATTTTGTGCAGCCGGGCTTGTATACCGTCATGAACGGCCGCATCAAAGACCCGCTCTACAGCCTCTCGGAGAAGGAAATCAACTCGCTGTTTGGGGCCGCGACCATTTCGTACAAGGAATTTCTGTACCTGAATGCCACGGCCCGTAACGACTGGTTCTCGACCCTGGCGCCGTCGAACCGCAGCATCCTGTATCCCTCGCTCAGCGGCAGTTTCGTGTTCTCGCAGGCGTTCGACAACATGCCGGCCTGGCTGTCGTTCGGCAAGCTTCGCGCGGCCTACGCGCAGGTGGGTTCCGACAACGTTGATCCGTACTCCAACGCGCTCTACTTCGCCGTTGATAACAACTCCTTCCCGAATCCGTCGGGCCAGCTGGTACCCGTGGGCGGTATCAACGCGACGGTGGTACCGAACAAGAACCTGCGACCGCTCCGGATTCAGGAAGCCGAGGTAGGTCTGGAACTGAGGTTGCTGCAGAACAAAGTCGGTCTTGACCTGACGTATTACCGCAAACTGACTGACGATCAGATTCTGGCCGCTCAGGTATCCGATGCCTCGTCGTACACGAGTAAGCTGATCAACGTGGGGCGGAGTATGAACAAGGGCATTGAAATGCTGCTCACGTTCTCACCCATCAGCAATCCGACGTTCCGCTGGGATGTCAGCGCCAACGTGTCGTACAATACCTCCCGAGTGATGCGGCTTGGCCTGACCGAGAAAGATACGATCATCACCGTCAGCAGCGGAGGTGGCCGGACGCTGAATCAGGTGGTGGGAAAGCCACTTGGTCAGTTGTACACCTTCACGTACCTGCGGGATGCCCAGGGGCGGCAGGTGTTCGACGCCAACAGCGGGATGCCGCTCCGGAACAATACCCTGAAGAACGTTGGAAGCGCCCTGCCGATGTATTTTGGTGGGATCACCAACACCTTCTCGTACCGGGGCATTGTACTGTCGGCTCTGATTGACTTTAAGCTCGGCCACAAGATGATTGCCGGCCGCAACATCAACTACATGCGGCATGGGCTGTCAAAACGCACCCTGCCGGGCCGCGACGTGGGCTACGTGATCGGCAATGGGGTGAATCCGAACGGCGAAGTTAACCAGACCCGGGCGGCCGTACAGCCGTTCTACGAGTCCATCAACCCGCTGGGCATCAACGAAGATTTCGTGTTCAACGCCGGTTTCTGGAAGCTGCGTCAGGTGACGCTGGGGTACGACTTCACCAAGTTCCTACCGGCCAGCCTGTTCATCAAGGGTCTGAAGATCAACGCCGTTGCCAACAACGTACTGGTATTGAAAAAATGGACCGAGAACATGGACCCCGAAGAAGCCCTGGTTTCGTCCGACAACGCCGTTGGCCTGGACTTCTGGCCGGGTCTGCCGCCCACCCGCAGCGTCGGCTTCAACCTCAACGTTCGCTTCTAAACCTGTATACAGTTTTTGGTGAGTGGCTTGGGTTGTCTTATCCTCCCGCCCGAAAACCGCAAACTGAATACCGAAAACCCAAACTTTTACAGACACATGAAAACCAAGCTCATTTATACGCTCGCTCTGCTGCTTTCGCTGAGCCTGTTTACGGGCTGCGACCAGGGGTTCGATGAACTGAATACCAACCGGGTGAATCCCACCTCGCTGGCCCCCTCGATGGTGCTCAACAAGGCCATCATCAGCACGACCTACCTCGACGGTTTCGGTACCCTAGGGATGCTGACGTACAATTTTGCCATTGTGCAGCAGATCATAACGCCCTACGGCAGTTCGTTGTCGGGCGGTAACTACGACCAGGTCAACAACAGCAATACCCCCCTGGTCTGGACCAATTTTTACCGCAACGTACTGAAGCAGCTGGTCGCGGTGCTGGACCAGACCAAGAGCGATCCGATGCAATCCAATACCTACAACGCGGCCCGCATCTGGAAAGCATATATCTTCATGATCCTGACCGATACGTACGGCGACATCCCCTATTTTGAAGCCGGACAGGGGTACACGAATGAGATCATCACGCCCAAATACGACTCGCAGCAGGCCATCTACAAGGATATTCTGAAAGAGTTCGACGAAGCCGCGGCCGCGCTGGACACTAAACAGGCAGCCGTCACGACCGACATCCTCTACGGGGGCGACGTAGCCAAATGGAAAAAGCTGGGCTACTCATTCATGCTGCGGGCAGCCATGCGCCTGACCAAGGTTGACCCGGCTACGGCCGAATCGTACGTGAAGAAGGCCGTGGCGGGTGGTGTGTTCCAGTCGAATGCCGATAACTCCATCATCCGGCATACGGCGATTTACAACAACTACATCGCCAACCACCTGGCCGCCCGCGAAAAAACCAACTTCTACCTTGCAGCTCCGTTTGTTAACTACCTGAAAGACAACAACGATCCGCGATTACCCATTTTCGCCGTTCGGTACGTGGGCGCAAAAGGTGGCCAGGAACAGACAGCCTCGCGGGCTACGTCGGATCCCAAAGTACAGGTAGGTATGCCGATGGGCTACAACGACGTAACGATTTCGTCGGTGCTCCAGCAGAACGGCGTAACCAGCCTTTGGGACTTCTCGCAGGTGAACCTCAACACCGTGCTCAAACTGGACTCACCGGAGTTTCACATCACCTACGCGCAGGTTCAGCTGCTGCTGGCCGAAGCCGCTGTACGCGGCTGGGTAACCGGTTCGCCCGCCGACTACTATACCAGAGGCATCCGGGCTAATCTGGAGCAAATGGCCTCGTATGGGGCTCCCATTCCCGAAGCGTCCATAAAAACGTACCTCGACAGCCAGCCACTCGCAGCCGGTAAGGAGCTGGATCAGATCAATACGCAGTACTGGGTAGCCTCGTTCCTCGACGGCACCGAAGCTTTTGCCAACTTCCGGCGGAGCGGCTTTCCGGCGCTGAAGAAGAATCCGTATCCGGGTTCGGAGGTGAAGGGTGACTTCATCCGGCGGCTGCCGTATCCCGATAGCGAGATCGTTGTCAATTCCGGAAGCCTGAACGAAGCCATTGGTCGTCAGGGGCCTAACACGCTGGACACCCGCGTCTGGTGGGATAAGAAGTAATGGGGCCGTGGTGTCGGGTTCTCAACCCGACACCACGCCAAACCACAGCACGAAAACTGGCTGAAAAAACTAGTACAATACCCTTACCTATTAAACACACAAAACTTACTCATGAATCTGACTGAACAGAGTCGTCGCGATACGTTAAAAATGCTTGGATTTGGTTCATCAGCCGGTTTACTGGGCTTGTTTGGCGGAGCAACTCCGGCCGACGCCCGCGACCAGCGGGAAACTCCCAGCTACGCCAAAGGCACAGGCCCGGTCAAAATCACGGGCGTCAAAGCCATCGCCACCGCCCCTCAGGGTTCTAACCTGATTGTCGTGAAAGTTGAGACATCCGAACCGGGCCTGTACGGCTTAGGCTGCGCTACGTTCACGCAGCGGGCGGTAGCCGTAGTGGCCGCCATCAACAGCTACCTCAACGACTTCTGCATGGGCAAGGATGTCGACAACATTGAGGACATGTGGCAGGCTGCGTACGTTAGCTCCTACTGGCGCAACGGCCCCGTGCTGAACAACGCCCTGAGCGGTCTGGATCAGGCCCTCTGGGACATCAAAGGCAAACGGGCTGGAATGCCGGTCTACAAACTGCTGGGCGGAAAGGTCCGTTTTGCCATTCCGTGCTATACCCACGCCAGCGGCCGTACGCCTGAGGAGGTTGCCGACAGCGCCCAGAGCATCATGGATCGCGGGTTTAAGTACGTTCGGATTCAGCAGGGCGGCTACGGCGGGGTGGGCAGCCTGAACCAGCAGCCCGATTACAAAGCCGCCGGGTTCGGGGGAGAGAGCGACAGTTTCATGAACGAACGGGCCTACCTTAAAGCCGTGCCCAAGATGTTCGATGTGGTCCGCAAGCGGTGTGGCGAAGAAGTAGAACTCCTGCACGACATCCACGAGCGGGTGCAGCCGATGGACGCGATCAATATGATCCGCCAGCTGGAGCCCTATCAGCCGTTCTTCATCGAGGACCCGTTTTCACCCGAGAACATGAAGTGGTTTGCCCAGCTGCGCCAGACGACCTCCGTACCGATTGCTATGGGTGAGCTTTTTAACAACATCAACGAGTTCAAGGAGCCGATGGTGAACCAGTGGTTCGACTACATCCGGATTCACGTATCGCAGATTGGGGGGATCACACCCGCCATGAAAGTAGCGCGGCTGGGTGAGTGGTTCAACGTCCGGACGGCCTGGCATGGTCCGGGCGACGTATCGCCGGTTGGTCATGCCGCTCACGCTCACATCGACCTGGCTGTCTGGAACTTTGGGATTCAGGAGGCCGTGAGCTTTTCCGACAAGATGAAGGAGGTGTTCAGCGGTTGCCCAACCATGAACAAAGGCTACATGTCGGTCAACGAGGTGCCCGGCCTGGGCGTCGACATCAACGAAAAAGAAGCCGCTAAGTACCCCATTGGCACCAAGTCGAACTGGCAGGTACGTAAAGTAGACGGTACAATCATCAGACCATAGAAGCGAACAGGTGAACGAACGAATGAGTCAGCCACTCCCATAGCTGCCGTCCCGTTTCGCTCGTTCACCTTTCACTCTTTCACTCTTTTCCTTTTCCCTTCAATGAAAACAAACCTCTCCCGTCGCTCCGTCATTCAATCCGTGCTGGGGTTGGCCGGTACGGGCCTGCTGCTCCCCGAGTCGTCGTACGCCCAAAAGCCTGAACCCTTCCGGGACTACGGTAAGGTAAAAATCACCCGGCTGGAGACCTTCCTTGTCAAACCCCGCTGGATTTTCCTGAAAATCCATACCGACGTCGGCCTTGTCGGGTTGGGTGAGCCCCTGCTCGAAGGCCGCGCCCAAACGATTCAGACGGCCATTAAAGAGATTGAACCGTATCTGATCGGGAAAGACCCGCGGCAGGTCGTCCACCACTGGCAGGCGATTTATCGTCATGCGTTTTACCGGGGCGGGCCCATCCTGACGAGCGCCCTGAGCGGCATCGACCACGCGCTGTGGGACATCAAAGGCAAACTCCTGAACGTACCGGTGTATGAACTGTTCGGTGGTCCCACCCGCGACCGGGTTCGGATTTACGGCCGGGCCAGCAACGCCGACGACATGAAGAAGCGTAAAGCGGAGGGGTACACGGTCATCAAAACCGGGGTGGCGAAAAAGAACCCGGCCAACCTGGTCGAGAACCCCCGCTTCATCCAGTACGCGGCCGATAATTTTGCGTCGTTACGTGAAGCCGGCGGACCGGACATGGACATCGCCATCGATTTCCACGGCGCCATATCGCCCCAGACCGCCAAGGTGCTCATCAAGCAACTGGAGCCGTTTCAGCCCATGTTCGTTGAGGAACCCTGCCAGGCCCAGAACGTCGATACGATGGTCGACATCGCCAGGGGCACGCACCTGCCCATCGCAACGGGCGAGCGGATCTTCACGAAATGGGGCTTCCGCGAGATTCTGGAGAAAGGAGCGGCCAGCATTGTTCAGCCGGATCTGTGTCATGCCGGTGGGCTTACCGAAGGCCGGATCATTGCCGGTATGGCCGAAGCCTACTACGCTCCCATTGCTCCGCACAACCCGATGGGACCTATTTCGCTGGCCGTAGGGCTGCATCTGGCCGCCAGTGTGCCCAATTTTCTGGTACAGGAGCAGGTCACGCTGGGCGAAGGGTATCTGAAAAATCCGTTCAGGCTGCAAAAAGATGGTACGGTCATGATTCCGCAGGGACCAGGCCTAGGCATCGAACTGGACGAGGACCAGATGAAGGATAAGATTGGTCACGACTGGAAAAACCCCGAATCCTACAATGCCCTCGATGGCTCCGTAGTTGACTGGTAGGTATTATATTACGTACTGCTTGATAACCTTTCTGCCGTGAAACGTCAATTACTGTCTGCTGCGGTGCTGCTGCTTTTGTGTGGCGGCACCAAACCCGAACCGGTTCCTCCACAGGCAAGCATCGCCAACGGGGTGCTTACGGCATCGTTGTACCTGCCCGACGAACAGCAGGGCTACTACCGGGGCACCCGATTCGACTGGTCGGGGGCGTTCAAAAGCCTTGACTACAAAGGCCACCGCTACGTAGACCAATGGTTCGATACGTACGACCCCAACCTGCACGATGCCATCAACGGGCCGGTAGAGGAGTTTACCCCGTTGGGTTTTTCCGACGCCAGACCGGGCGACGCCTTCGTGAAGATTGGCGTGGGCGTACTGCGCCGACCCGACGATAAACCCTACGGATTTTCGGCCGTGTACGACATCGTAGATCACGGAAAACGGACGGTAAAAACACGTAAAGACCGGATTGAGTTTACCCACGACCTGACCGCCCCAAATGGGTACGGCTACCACTACACCAAAACGGTTCGGCTGAGCAACGGCAAGCCTGAACTGGTGCTGGAACACCGGCTGAAAAATACGGGGCAGAAAGCCATTGAAACCAGCGTGTACAACCACAACTTTTTTGTGATCGACAAACAGCCGACGGGGCCGCAGATCACGATCCGGTTTCCGTTCAATGTGAGCGCAGAGGGTCGTGGCTTCGGTAGTACGATTCTGGCGCAGGGCAACCGCCTGACGTATGCGCGAGAACTGGCTAAAAAAGAATACGTGTACAGCGCGGGGCTACAGGGATTCGGGCCAACGGCTGCCGACTACGATGTTCGCATCGAAAACCTGAAGACGGGAGCCGGGGTTCGGGCCACGAGCGATCAGCCGCTCGAAAAACTCGTGTTCTGGGCCTGCTCGACGACCTCCTGCCCGGAGCCTTACATCCGGCTGCAGGCCGCACCCGGCCAGGAAGTCACCTGGACAATTACGTACGCATTTTACGAGAACACCAATCCATGAGAGGCTTCATTGCGCTTGTACTAACCGGTGGCTGGCTCCTGTCCGGAACCACACCCGATCGGGGCAGCACCGACCCCATCGATACCGACTGGCCGACGTACGGCGGCAACCCGGCCGGCAACCGGTACTCGTTTCTGAATCAGATCAATTTGCAGAACGTTTCCCAACTACGGCTGGCCTGGACGTTTGATACCGGCGAAAACAAAAAGCTGACTCCTGACGACCGGGGGATGGACATTCAGTGCCAGCCTATTGTGGTGGATGGCGTCCTGTACGGCACCACCCCCAGGCATAAACTCTTCGCCATCAATGCGGCTACAGGCAAACAGCTCTGGCGATTTGATCCCTACGCCGACCCGAACAAGAAACCCCGTTTCCATCCGCTGCGGGGTGTAACGTACTGGGCCGACGGCGACGACCGGCGAATTCTGTATTCGTCGGGACCGACGCTGTATGCGATCAACGCCACGACCGGTGCCCTGATCAGTAGTTTCGGTACCAACGGCATGGTCGATCTGCACGAGGGCCTCGGCGACGCCCAAACCCTCGGCCATGAAACCGCCGGCCTGTCGATCCGCAACACAACCCCCGGTGTCATCTACCGCGATCTGCTTATCGTCGGGTCGAGTGTGTCGGAGGGAGGGGATGCGCCTCCCGGCCACATCCGGGCCTTTAACGTCCGGACCGGCAAACTGGCGTGGGTATTCCATACTATTCCGCTGCCGGGCGAATTCGGCTACGAAACCTGGATGACCGACTCATACCGGAAACTCGGCGGGGCCAACTGCTGGGCAGGCATGGTCGTGGATGAAAAACGGGGCATCGTGTACGCCGGAACCGGCTCCCCCTCGGTCGACTTCTACGGCGGAGCCCGGGCCGGCCAGAACCTGTTTGCCAACTGCGTTCTCGCCCTCGACGCCAGTACAGGCAAACGCATCTGGCATTTCCAGACCGTTCAACACGACCTTTGGGACCGCGACTTGCCCTGCCCACCGAACCTCATCACAGTTACGCACGAAGGCCGCCGGGTTGAGGCAGTGGCGCAGGCCACCAAGGACGGATACGTGTTCGTCTTCGACCGGGATTCGGGTAAGCCGTTGTTCCCGGTCAATGAAGTGGCCGTACCGAATTACCCGGCCCTACCCGGCGAACAACCGTGGCCTACGCAACCGGTACCGACCAAACCCGCCCCGTTTTGCATACAGGAACTCACCGAAGCAACCATCACCGACCGCACTCCGGAAGCGCGGGCTTATGTGCTGGAACGCTTCCGGACGAGTCGACAGGGCAACAAATACCTGCCACCCAGCGAAGAAGGTTCGCTGATTTTCGGTATGGGCGGTGGCGCTGAATGGGGTGGTACGGCCGCCGACCCAGACGGCGTTTTCTACGTCAACAGCAACAACATGCTCTGGTGGCTGAAGATGCGCAACACGCAGCAGCCGGAAGGAGTGGCCCTGACGCGGGGAGCCAGTCTGTTTAACACGAACTGTGCCGTTTGTCACGCAACGCCGGGCCAGGACAAAGCCATAGCGAAAACCCAGCAGGCCTACCCCGACCTGACCGACGTAGGAAAACGGCTGGATAAAAAGCAGATTCACGCCCTGCTGACCACCGGTCGGGGGCGAATGCCTTCGTTTCAGCACATTTCCCGGGAAGATCGCGAAGCAATCGTAGACTTTCTGCTCAACCCGGCGGCAAAGCCCAAAGCCGTTTTATCAGCGTCAACGGATATTCATTCATCCGCCGTAACAGCGCCCCGAACCCAGACCAGCGACTTTCCGTACCAGTCGCCGTATCTGAACAACGGCAACACGCAGTTTCGGGATCAGGACAACTACCCGGCCATTAAGCCTCCCTGGGGTACGCTCAACGCCATCGACCTGAATACGGGTGAATACGTCTGGCAGGTGCCGCTCGGTGAGTATCCGGAACTTACCAGGAAAGGGGTTCCGCAGACGGGGACCGAAAACCACGGCGGTCCACTCGTAACGGCGGGCGGGCTGGTGTTCATTGCGGCTACGTACGACGAAAAGCTGCGCGCGTTCGACAAAAAAACCGGAAAGGTAGTGTGGGAATACAAGCTACCGGCCGGCGGCTTTGCAACGCCCATAACGTATAGCGTCAACGGTAAACAATACGTAGCCATTGCCGCGGGCGGTACCCGCTACGGGCTGAAGCCGGGCGGCTCCTACGTTGCCTTTTCTTTGCCCTGACGTACTGCCGGAAACTAACCAATCGGGCCTTTACCTAAACGATCCATGAGCGGTCTGACGACGAAGTATTTATTGTGCTGTGACTGGGGAACGTCGTTTTTCCGCCTACGGCTAACGAACTTATACGATCACCAGTGTACCGGCGAACTGATCTCCCGAGAAGGCATTGCCGGTACGTTTGACGCCTGGCGCAAAACCGGCGCAGCAACCGGTATGAGCCGGGATAACTTTTTCCGGCGGCAGTTGAAAAAACAGATCAACGCGCTGGGTCGCCAGTTGGCGATGAACCTGATAAACACCCCGGTTGTGATTTCGGGCATGGCCTCCTCCTCGATTGGGATGGAAGAAGTGCCCTATGCCGTACTGCCGTTTGCGCTGGACGGCAGCCAGTCCAGCATCCGGCATTTTGATCCGCAACCGGATTTCCCGCACGAACTGATGCTGATCTCGGGCGTCAGGAGCGGGCAGGACGTCATGCGGGGCGAAGAAACGCAGCTCATCGGCCTGGTTACGCTGCTTACCTTATCGGGCGAAAAAAACAGGGAAGCCATTTTTGTTTTTCCCGGCACACACTCCAAGCACATGTACGTCCGGGATGGGCAGCTGATCAGCTTTGATACGTATATGACGGGGGAGCTGTTTGATCTGATGGCCCACCACAGCATTCTCAAAGACTCCGTCGACCTGAGTGATCTAACCGACTTTTCGGCCCCGAACGTACTGGCTTTCAGGCAGGGCGTGCAGCAAGCCACCGCGTCGGGTATCCTGAACGGCCTGTTCACGACCCGTACCAACCAGCTTTTTGATACGTTTACGAAAGCGGAAAACGCCTTTTATCTAAGCGGCTTACTGATTGGCACGGAACTGTTGCCGCTGCTGGCCGAAAAAGGCTGGCCGCTGGTGCTGTGCAGCGGCAGTAAGCTGACCGGTTTTTATGAACTGGCTATTCGCGAACTGAACCTGGCCGATCGGGCGACAACCATTCCTGCCGATCTGATTGATCAGGCAGCCAGCCGGGGACAGGCGATGCTGTTCCGGAATCAGACCTTAAAAGAAATTACCCGATGACAACCCCCTTTTCCAACGACCTGTTTACCCAGGCACCCATCGTGGGCATTGTCCGCAACCTGCCCGCTGATGTCATAAGGCAGCTTCTGCCGGTGTACCGGGAGGCTGGTCTGACCACCATCGAGATCACTATGAATACGCCGGGAGCTGTGGACTGCATTCGACAGGCCCGGCAACAATACCCCAATGATCTGAACATCGGCGCCGGTACGGTCTGCACCCCCGACGACCTGGAGCAGGCCCTGGATGCCGGTGCGCAGTTCATCGTAACCCCCATTCTCGACGAGTCGGTTATCCGCACCTGTGTTGACCGGGGAGTGCCTGTTTTTCCGGGAGCTTTTACACCCACTGAAATCTACCGGGCCTGGACACTGGGCGCGCCGATGGTGAAGGTTTTTCCCACCACGACACTCGGCCCTGCCTACATCAAGGACCTGAAAGGGCCACTGCCGCAGGTCAGGCTATTGCCAACGGGCGGGGTGAGCCTGAGCACCATCCGGCAGTTTTTCGATGCCGGCGCAACCGGCGTTGGCGTGGGCAGTCATCTGTTCGATGCAGCCCTGATCAAAGCCCGGGACTGGAACGGGCTTACCATTCATTTCCAGGAATTTCTGAAACGGCTGCCCAGCCAGCACCAACCAGCCTGACCCCAACCCCTTTCCTGAACCAGCATGATAACTCCCCAGAAAACCGAACCGGCGACCGTCGCCACCAGCAAAAACTACCGATGGCTCATCGTTGTGCTGCTGTTTGCGGCAACTTCCATCAACTACCTCGACCGACAGATCATTGGTTTACTCAAACCCCTGCTCGAAATAGAATTTAACTGGACCGAAACCCAATACGCCCGGATTGTGATTGCCTTCACGGCGGCCTATGCGGTCGGGTTGCTGGGGTTTGGCTGGTTCATCGACCGGGTCGGTACTAAAATTGGCTATACCGTTACAATTGTCTGGTGGAGCGTGGCCGGCATGCTCCATGCCCTGGCCCGGAGTGCCTTCGGTTTCGGGGTCGCCCGCGTTGGGCTTGGGTTGGGAGAGGCTGGTAACTACCCGGCCGCCGTCAAAGCCGTGGCCGAATGGTTTCCGCAAAAAGAACGGGGGCTGGCAACGGGCCTGTTCAACGCCGGAACGAGTCTGGGCGTAGTGGCCGCTCTGCTCATCGTTCCCTGGATTTTAAGCCACTACGGCTGGCAGGAAGTATTCTGGATCACCGGCGCTCTGGGCTTTGTCTGGTTGATCTTCTGGCTGATTTTCTACGACGTACCGGCCCGCCAGAAACGCCTGTCGGCGGAGGAATACGAGTACATTCGCAGCGGGCAGGAACTTGAAACAGACCAAAAAACGCCTATTCGCTGGTTCAAGCTCTTCGGGCAACCGCAAACCTGGGCGCTCATCACGGGCAAGGGACTCATTGACCCCATCTATTGGTTCTTTTTGTTCTGGCTCCCCTCCTACTTTTCCTCTACGTTTCAACTGGACCTCAAAAAGCCCAGCCTGGAACTGATGATTATTTACACGGCCACCACCATTGGCAGCATTGGCGGAGGGTATCTGTCTTCCCGACTCATCAAACGGGGCTGGGGGACCCTGAGAGCCCGCAAGACGGTCCTGTTTGCGTTTGCCATACTGGAATTATCCATCATTCTGGCGCAGTTCGCCACGGACGTGTGGGTAGCCGTTGGCCTGATTAGCCTGGCCGTAGCGGTCCATCAGGCGTGGGCGACCAACGTCTTTACGCTGGCATCGGATCTGTTTCCCAAACAAGCCGTCAGTTCAGCGGCCGGTATTGCGGGCATGGCCGGAGCGGTGGGGGGCATTTTCTTTCCAATGCTCGTAGGCAGTCTGCTCGACACCTACAAAGCGGCCGGTAATCTGGCTGGGGGTTACAACATCCTCTTTACCCTCTGCGGCTGTACGTATCTGGTGGCCTGGACAATTATTCATCTCCTGACCCGGAAACCGAAGCTGGTACAGATTGAGGAATTAATCTGATTATCGCTGCGGATTGAATCGCGGTGCAGACGTCTGCTGCCACTGCCGGTTTGTCGGGTTCAGGGCTACGTAGCGGGACATTTTCTGAAATATGCGGTTTTTCCGCTTATTTCGCCCCGTTAACTGACCCCGCTCGTGCAGATCATCGTTGATATTGGTAATACCGACGCCGTATTTGGCCTGTATTCGCAGGCTGGCTGGCAACACATCTGGCGTACGCCCGCACGTACTGACGAGCCGGCCGGCTCCTACGAGCGCCGACTGCGGTTGTGGCTGCTGGAAGCGGGCGTTTCTCTCAGTACCATTCAAACTACCGTCTTGAGCAGCGTCGTACCGAATCTGACGCCCATCATGCGCAGCATGCTCGCGACCCTGTTCGGTTTTGAGCCGGTGGTGATGGGCCCCGGTGTTTATCCTTTGCTGCCCCTGGAGATTCTCCGGCCGCACGAAATCGGTACCGATCTCGTAGCCAATGCCCTGGCCGCTTATACGCACTATCAGCGCAACTGCGTGGTCGTCGATTTCGGGACCGCCCTGACCTTCACGACGGTATCGGGCGAAGGAAAAATTCTGGGCGTGGCCATAGCACCCGGGCTGAAAACAGCCATCCGGTCCTTGTTTGCCAATACGGCCCAGCTGCCCGAAGTGCCTATCGAAGTGCCGGCTTCGGCCCTGGGCACCAGCACTACCCACGCCATTCAGGCAGGCGTTGTGCTGGGCTACGAAGGCCTCGTTCGTTCGCTCCTCGACCGTATCCGGACCGAACTCAACGGCGATTGCATCGCTATCGCTACGGGGGGTTTATCAGGTCGAATCCCTTCCCTCCATACTGCCTTTACGGCGGTTATTCCATCGCTCACCCTCGATGGCATACGGCTTGTCGGCGAGATTGTCGACCGCGACGCCCGCTAAGTGTTGATTGTACGGTACTTTCCCCAAGGTGAGGAGCGAATACCTCACTTACCTGTTTTTACCTAACTTCCAAAAAATTAGCCTGTTACCAAACATTTTAGTACGCTGCGAACATTCCGTTTTAAGTCAATTTTCCGGGCAGTTTCGCTAAGAAAAGTACCATAATCGCCACATATTCAGCCTCCTGACAGCAGGCCGCAAAACCTCCTCGTTTTATGGCGGTCTGGCACGGCTTTTTCGTAACACTCCGGCAGACGGCTTCGCATTTCACATTAGCCGTCGGTAAAAGACAGCGTTATGAAAGCGTACGTATTACTAACCGTTTTGTGGTTGAGTGCCGTAGGAGTCGGTACCAGTCACGCCAAAGGAGCACCAAACTGGAACCTGGGTCAACTGCTGCTGACCAATGGGACACAGATCGAGGGGGAGTTAAATTATAACTGGAAAGCAGAGATTGTTCAGGTTCGGCAAGGAAATACCATCAAAGCTTATTCGGCCACTCAGGTGGATCACTTCGTTTTTTTTGATGCCAATCAGAACACGTTACGTCGCTTTGTAGCGGTTGAATACCCGGTCCGTCAGTCACTCATGAGAAAACTGTTTCTGGAGGAATTTGTGCCCGGTACGTTGACGGTATACCGCCGGCTTCGGCACACCCGGGAACCGATCAAGGTAATTAGCCCGATTGCCTACGGCGATGATGAAGAACTGGTGAAAGACCTGGATAGCTTCACCTACTTTGTCTACGACGAAAACGGCATAATCACCAACCTGGATAACTTCACCCGCGACATTTGGCCCCGGCTGAAAGAGGAGTATGGGGAGGAATTAAAACATTTTGTTGACGGCCAGAGCCTGGATCTCGGCACTACCTTGTCGCAGCTATTATTGATTAATCAATACAACGCCCTGAAAAAACAGCAGGAAGAATCAGGAGAACCTGTTAACCAGAAGGTTCCGGCCGGTGAGTAGCCGATAGCGCAAGCGGAATGAAACTCAGAAAGCCAGTCTCAATTCGAGAGCTGGCTTTTGTATTTTATCAATGTAATACCTTTATAATCAATCCCTGACACGGCCAAAAAATAAATTTTCAATAGTAAATAAGTTATATAATTTGATGTTTTTACACATAATTCTGCTGACTTGCTGACTACAGTATAATTTATCCCTTTAGTTGTACAACGAAACGTAATATAACGATTTGGAGTGTACAAACAGGAAAGCTTTTAATGAGTTTATTTGTCAAAAGCTCAAACCTCCTAAACCGCCCCGGAATGACATAAATCAATCGAAAACGCTGATCCAGCTAAAATTACATTTTTATGAAAACGCTCCGTCACGTAACCCTCGTGGTACTTTTTTTAGGTACTCAACTGGCAGCCAGCTTGGCTGGAGACCCGCCAGCCAAATGGCACGAAGGCCGGTTAACCATGGCTACCAACGAGCTTGTTTCCGGCGAACTGGCTTATAACTGGAGCGCCGAGATGGTTCAGATCCGGCAAGCCAATGGCCGCATCCGGACCTTGTCGGCCGGGCAGGTTCGATCGTTCAGTTGGTTTGATGCCGACCAGAGCAAGTTGCGCGAGTTTGTATCCCTGCCCTTTTCGTCCGGCAAGGGCCGCGCCCATCCCGTTTTTTTTGAAATTGTCATGGATGGCCCCCTGATTGTGGTTCGGCGGCTCCAGGCCAATAAAGGGTTATTCAGATCGGCAATCGGCCATCCTGTTCGTTATTTTGACGACAAATCCCTGAATCAGGATGTTTCCAACTTTGTCTACTATGCCTACGACGAGGGCCGTTTCCTGAGTGTGAACCGGTTCTATATCGATATCTATCAGCCCTATCTCAAGGCTTACGAAAAACCACTACAGCAGTTCGTTCAGGCCCACAACATCAACGAGCGGACAACCATCGGCCGCCTGGTTCTCATCAGCCAGTATAACATGCTGGTTAACGAAGACCAGCGATCAGCTTCAGCCCGAACTTCCTACGGGGCCATTGAATAACACCCTTTTACGCCAATAAACCCAGGTTGGGCCGGAAAGACAGTAGGTACGGCGGAGTTTATGCTTTTATAGCCGAGAATTCCTTCATGCTGACTCATCTTTCTGCTTTCTGACTGTCTTCCCAAGCTGGGCAATATGGACCAATTTAACATCACAAAAGCACCGACGGTATACGACGCCGTAATCGTTGGTTCGGGTGCCGGGGGCGGTATGGCCGCCTACATACTCACTAAAGCGGGCGCTAAAGTATTAATGCTCGAAGCCGGCGGCTACTACGACCCTGCCGACCCCAAATACATCACCCAGCTCAAATGGCCGTATGAGTCACCTCGGCGTGGAGCAAGCACCCCACTCCGGTCGGGTGGCGATTTCGACGCGGCCTGGGGTGGCTGGGACATTGAAGGCGAACCCTACTCATCCAAAGCGGGGACTGAATTCCACTGGTTCCGGTCGCGGATGCTGGGGGGACGTACCAACCACTGGGGACGGATTTCGCTGCGGTTCGGTCCCGACGATTTTCGCCGTAAATCCCTGACGGGCGTCGGCGACGACTGGCCGATCGGCTACGAAGACCTTAAGCCGTTCTACGACAAAACCGACCGGCTCATTGGTGTTTTCGGCACCAACCTGCCCGATTTCCCCAACGAACCAGACGGCTATTTCCTGCCTCCGCCGAAACCCCGCCTGCACGAACTGATGCTGCAGAAAGCCGGTAAGAGCATTGGCGTACCGGTTGTTCCCTCGCGGCTGTCCATCCTGACTCAGCCCATCAACAAAGAGCGGGGTCAGTGCTTTTACTGCCACCAGTGCAACCGGGGCTGCCAGGCCTACGCCGACTTCTCGTCGTCGTCGGTGCTGGTAATTCCGGCCGTTAAAACCGGCAACCTGACGCTTCAGAACCACGCCATGGTGCGCGAGGTACTGACCGATCAGCGTACGGGTCTGGCCACCGGCGTTTCCTACGTCGATACGGTTACGTTGCAGGAGGTTAGCGTACGGGCAAAAACCGTAATTCTCGGCGCCAGCACCTGCGAATCGGCCCGGTTGCTGCTCAATTCCAAGTCGCCCCGCTTCCCGAACGGCCTGGCCAATTCAAGCGGAGTTATTGGCAAGTATCTGAACGATTCAACCGGAGCCGGGCGGTCAGCTTTTATTCCGGCCCTGATGGACCGCAAACGCTACAACGAGGACGGCGTCGGTGGGATGCACGTATTTACGCCCTGGTGGCTGGATAACAAGAAACTGGACTTCCCGCGCGGCTACCACATTGAGTACGGGGGCGGTATGGGCATGCCGGGTTACGGCTTTGGCGGGGGCGTCGAAAACCTGAACGGTCAGATTCCCGGCCGCGACGGCAAGATGAAACCCGGTGGTGGCTACGGCGCGAGCCTGAAAGACGATATGCGCCGGTTCTACGGGGCCTACGTAGGCATGTCGGGCCGGGGCGAACCGGTACCCCTGGAAAGCAACTACTGCGAAATTGACCCGAACGGCGTTGATAAGTACGGTATCCCTACGCTGCGGTTTCACTACAAATGGTCGGACTACGAGGTTAAACAGGCCAAACACATGCAGGATACCTTCGAGGAGATTATCCATGCCATGGGTGGCATTCCACTCGGTCGGAAACCGGGTCCCGAGCAGAACTATGGCCTGGCGGCTCCCGGCCGGATCATCCACGAAGTGGGTACGGTCCGGATGGGCAACGATCCCAGCAAGTCGGCCCTGAACAAATTCCAGCAGGCCCACGACGTCAAGAACCTGTTTGTGGTGGATGCTGCACCGTTTGTTTCGCAGGGCGACAAGAACGTAACGTGGACCATCCTGGCGTCATCCATGCGCACCTCAGAATACCTGATTGACCAGGTTAAACAGAAGAATATTTAACTCTGTGCGCTCTGCGATACTCTCAGCGTTCTCTGCGTTTGTCTATTTAAACGCAGAGAACGCTGAGAGTATCGCAGAGGACGCCAAGAAACTTGAAGATCAATGAAACGCAGAGATTCCCTCAAAGCCATATCAATCAGTTCGCTGGGGCTGGCCGTTGGGCCGGCCGAGGCCGCGGTTCCGGAACCAGCTCCCAAACCGCCCATTAAAATTCCGGGAGGACGGCTCAAGGAAGAAGCTGAACGGGATGCCAGGCTGAACGCCGAGAAGTTTTTCACCCCCCACGAACTACAGACCGTTACGGTACTGTCGGACATCATTATCCCGGCTGATACTCGTTCGGGTAGTGCGTCGCAGGCGGGTGTGCCGGCCTTCATCGAATTTATGATGAAAGACCAGCCACGTAGCCAGACGCCCATGCGTGGCGGACTGCGCTGGATCGACAACGTCTGCACGAAGCGCTACGGGAAACCGTTTGCGCAGTGTACGAAAGCCCAGCAGATCGAACTGGTTGACCAGATCGCCTTCCCGAGCAAAGTAGCCCCGGACATGACGCAGGGCGCGGCCTTTTTCTCGCAGCTGCGCAACCTGGTTATGACTGGTTTTTACACCAGTAAGATGGGCATCGAAGACCTGGGCTACATGGGCAACGTACCGAACCAGTGGAACGGCGTGCCCGATGACGTACTGAAACAGTATGGTCTGAGTTACGAGCCGTCGAAGGCGGAAGAAGCCCGGAAATAAACCAAACTTTATTAATTAAAAAACGGCCGATTCGATACTGCGGATCGGCCGTTTTTTGCTACAATGCCCTGGTTCTCCCTAAAAGCCGGCGACCACTCAAAAGAAATTTGCGGCAGCAACGTTTATAGGGGTGTTATCCTCACAAAACGATCTGCACATGGCCAATCAACCCGGCGGCTGGCTCGGTAAACTAAGCAGCCTGATTATTCCGCCCAGCCATCACGAAGCGGCATCGGCGCCTTCCGTCAGCAACAAACGTATTCTGGACGAATTGGTAGCCTCGTTCGAGGATTCCATTGGTCGGGAGTCGGTCGGGTCGAGTATGCTCTTCAATGCCCACTTCCTGATCATCCTGCACCCCGATACGTACGAAGACCGGATGAATGCTTTTCCGGTGATCGTCAATGAGGCTGTTCGGGCGTTTAATATGGTCATTGAATCGCATCGCAGTCAGTATGAACAGGTGTCGCCGGTAGCGTCGAGCTGGTTTTTCAAATTTGGGGCCGGCCGCGAATTCGGTGGTGAACCGGTCAACCTAACCGATATTCATGTGATTGGCGCACTGACCGGCATTCTGGCCGGAACGGCCCAGCCCCAGGCTCCTGCTGATAAAGTGAACGTAACGCGCCGGGTCAAGCAAACCAACCGCTACGAAAAAGTGGATGTTGACCTGAACGCCTTTCAGCACATCGACTTCCGCGAACCGGGTGCATTCGTGGTCAAATTCAGTTTCGGTACCCCACCACCCCCTGCGTCCCCCAGCCGGGCACCGGTAGTAGGAGCCGGTGTTACCAAAGCGAACCCCACCAGCCTGCCGCGGAGCCTCAACGAGGGACTGGCGCAGCTCGATTACTACATTGCCGAAACCAATCAGGAGTACACCTACGTCATGCGCGACCGGGAAATCGTTGTTGCCCGGAAAGAGCCCGAGAATCAGCATTTTCCGAATTACCTGCTGGTCGAATCAGCCTACGTATCCAATCCGCACGCCCGGATTCGGTTCAACGAATCGACCGGCTCGTTCCAGATCACGTCGTTCAGCCGGAACGAAACCCGCGTGAATGAGCAGCTGATTCCGAAGAGCGAACCCGCCAATCCCGTCTGGTATGAATTGCCGGAAAAAGCCCAGATTCTGCTCAACAGCATGGTAACTCTCAGTTTTCAAAGCAGCCGGTAAATTCATGATCGATTCTTTGCTCGTTTTACTTTTGCTGGTGTTTGTGCTGTTTCTGGTGTTCAGCCATTTTCGGGACTTACCCCGGTGATTTCAGTTTACGGTATACGGTTTACAGTCTTCGGTTCATGGTTTCGGGGTTCGGCGCAACGGTCTGCCGGTACCAATAGCAAACCGAAAACCATTCAACCTTAACCCATTCCAACGCATGCAGTCAATCTTACTCACGGGCAAAACCGACGTCGGCCGGCGACGAACCGACAATCAGGATACGTTTATCAGCACCACGATCTGGTCCGACTCCAGCGCGCTCCTGGCCGTCATCGACGGGGTAGGCGGCTACGCCGGGGGTGACCGGGCCGCGGCCATTGCCCGCGAGTCGATCGAACGCTACATGAGTACGCCCAACGGCGACCCGCTGTCGATGCTGCGCGAGGCCGTGGTGTTTGCCAACAACCAGATCAATGAAGAACGGCAGCAGGCCCCCAAACTGGCGCAGATGTGCTGCGTACTGACGGTGGCCGTTGCAGACCCGCAGGCTAATAAGCTTTATTTTGTTCATGTGGGCGACACGCGCCTGTATCGGTTCCGGCAGGACGTGCTCGAAAAACTCACCCACGACCACTCGCTGGTTGGTATTCGGGAAGACGCCAACGAACTGACCGAGACGGAAGCCATGCAGCATCCGCGCCGAAACGAGATTCTGCGCGAGGTAGGGCTTGTACACCACCGCATCGATGATCCCGACTTTCTGGAATCAGGCGAGACCGATTTTTTGCCCGGCGATCAGTTACTGCTGTGCAGCGACGGCTTGACCGACATGATTACGCAGGCCCACATTACGGCGGTGCTACGGCAATCGGGTTCGCTGGACGAACAGGCTGGCGAACTGATCCGGCTGGCCAACGAACAGGGCGGCAACGATAACGTTACGGTCGTACTGGCCAGAAACGGAACCGGCCCGGGTACGGCAACCGTCGCAGCTCCGGCAGCGGCCAGCCTGACCCAACCAGCCACGCCGGTAACCGCCAACGGCCGCACCACTACCGGCACCGACGTAAAACCGGCTAAACGTAGCCGCGCCGGTCTGTGGCTGCTGGGGCTGATCATGGTCGTTGGATTGCTGGCCTTTGCCTGGTATTCGTTCCAGACGCCAGATCGGGGGGATCAACCCATTGAGGACACCGAACTGACTGATCTGACAATTCCCCCGTCGAGTATGTCGGCTTCGTCGATGGTTCCGGCTTCCGTGCCGCTGGATTCGCTGGTGCAAACCGCCTACCGAAGCGCCGACCATCGACTCGTGCTGACCGCCGACACGATCCGGCTCGCTAAACCCCTGGTATTGAATGATTCGCTGCTGACCGTTTTGGGCGATAGTCGGCTGACCGTGGTTATTCCAACCGACACGACGCAATCGCGGGTGGCCTTTCGCGTTATCAACGGGAGAACCATAAACCTGGAAAATCTGGTTATACAAGGATTCAGGACGGGTATTGAAACCACGAGCGACGTGAAACTGCAACTGAAGCAGGTTTACTTCCGCAACGTAGAGCGGCCCGTTAATGCGGTGATCCGGCAGGATACGTTCCGCAACACCGTGCTGTCTGTTTCGTCGCAGGCCCAGCCTGTTCCGCCAAAACCAATGTCTCGCCCCTGATGGCAACGATCCGATTTAATGCCCAGTTTCCGGGTTACGAAGTGCTGAGTGAACTGGGGCGCTCCAACGCCCGCATCCTCAAAGCCCGGCATATAGCCACCGGCGATCTGGTGGCCATTAAACATTTTGCCCTGAACACCGACGAGGATACGCTCCGGCGGTTTCAGCGGGAGTCGGCCATTATGACCAGCATCAACCACCCGAACGTGGTGAAAGTCCGCGAGGTGCAACTGGAGGCCGATCTGCCGTATATCGTCATGGAGTTGATCGAAGGGGGTAGTTTGCGTAACCTCATCAAAACGGGGGGCCATCTGGACATTCCAACTACCATCCGGCTCGGCCTGCAGATGGCCAGTGCTTTCAGGGCGTTCCATCCGCAGGGTATTATTCACCGGGACATTAAGCCGGAAAACATCCTGTATCGCCCGCTGCCCAGTGGTGAGCTACACTTCCTGCTCACCGACTTTGGCGTGGCCCGCCTGCGCGAACAATCGACTACCATGACCGGCCAGTCGCTGATGACCTACGAGTACGCATCGCCGGAGCAGTTCAATGACCCGCGCGGGGTGGGCGTTGCCACGGATTATTACTCTCTCGGGGTTGTGCTGTTTGAATGCCTGAACGGCAGCGTACCCTTTCAGATGGGCGATCAGTCGGGTATCGTTACGTTCATGAACAAAGTCCTTAACGATGCCCCACCCGCCCTGACCGTAGCCGCCAACGGTCAGCCACTCGGCCGCTTCGTGGATCTGATCCAGGGCTTACTCCTGAAAAAGCCGGCCGAACGCCTGAGTGATGCCGACGAGTTAACGTGGCTGCTGAAACAGGCTGAACTCGATTACCTGCAGGCCAGCCGTACCGGCCAGTTTACGAACCGGCCCACAACCCCACTGATCATAACGCAGTCGGTCGACGTACCGTCCCAACCGGCCGCGCTGCCACCAACCGAGCCGGCCGACGTTTCGCCCGCTCCCCGTCACACTTCGGCGCGAACATCGTCCGGCAGGGGCACTTTCAAATGGATCGGACTAACACTGCTGGCCTTGGCCGTTGCCGCGGGTGGCTATTATATTGTAGCCAATCAGACAGCTTCTGATCCGGGCTCGGGGCCGCCGTCGCTTGGCGAGTTGATAACGGGTTCCGCCGATAGCACCGTTTCTGGCACGGAAACCTCCGGCGCAGAAGCCGATTCGGTTGCCCTCCGATTGCAGCGCGAAGCCGAAGAACGCCAACGCCGGGAAAAACTCCGGCGGGAGGCCATCGCAGCCGGGCGGAATCTCCGGGCAGAGGTATCCAACTACCGGGCGGTCTTCCTGGGCGGCATCCGGGACGTAGAAATCACTCTGAACAACCCAAGCGGCATCACGTTCCCCGCCGTGGCCGTTCAGGTGAAATACATCAAAGACAACGGGGACACGTACAAAACGGAAAAAATCTTTTTCATGAACGTCGGACCGGATGCGATCATGAGCAAGCCGGCACCCGACAGCGACCGGGGCACCCGAATCACCTGTCGCGTGCTGAAGTACGACCTGCCGCCCGACGTACTGTCGACCGATTCGGTAGCGACCGACACGGCTTTATCTGCTGACTCAACGCTATAAACCAACCTCTGCCGATGCCAACCGTTAGCGTCAACACGCACTTTCCGGGCTATGAAATTCTGGGCGAACTGGGTCGCTCAAACGCTCGTGTGCTGAAGGCCCGCCACGTAGCAACGGGCGATCTGGTGGCGATCAAGCATTTTACGCTGGGTACCGACGCCGACACGCTCCGGCGATTTCAGCAGGAATCAGCCATTATGACCAGTATCCGCCATCCGAACGTCGTAAAGGTCCGGGAGGTGCAACTAGACATGCCCCTACCGTTTATCGTGATGGAGTGGGTAGAAGGGGGCGATCTGCGGTCGCTGATCCGACAGGGTGCGTTGGACGTACCAACGGTACTCCGGCTGGGTCAGCAAATGGCGAGTGCGTTCAAAGCCATTCATCCGGAGGGCATCCTTCACCGCGACATTAAGCCGGAAAACATTTTGTATCGCCCGCTGGCCAGTGGCGAACTGCATTTTCTGCTGACCGATTTCGGCGTGGCCCGTCTGCGGGAACAGTCGCAAACGCTGACGGGACAATCCCTGCTGACGTACGAATACGCGTCGCCCGAGCAGTTCGATAACCCCCGGGGCGTGGGAGTGGCTACGGATTATTATTCGCTGGGCGTGGTGCTGTATGAATGCCTGACCGGCCGGGTACCGTTTGCCATGACCGACACCGCCGGGATTGCTACGTTCATGACGCAGGTGCTGCGAACCCCGCCCCCTGCGCTGTTGCTGCCGTCCGGGCAACCCCTCCCCCCGAGCTTGAATACGCTCGTCAACTGGATGCTGGTCAAAGATCCGGCCGAGCGATTAAGCGACGTCAGCGAATTGACCGTGTTGCTGGGGCAGGCCAGTGTGGAACAGTTGCAGGCCGGACGGTCGGGTACCCGCCCGGCCCCAGCGGTGCCCCGTGCTCAGACGATGGCGGCACCGGTCGCCGGATCGCAAACCCCCGGTTATGCTGAGCCGGCAACGGAAGATGAACCACCCCGCCGATCCAGCGGAACAGGTGGCTGGATTGCCTTCATCGTAGCCGTTGGCCTGCTGATCGGGTTTGGTATGTATTACCTGAAACAACGAAAACCCGCTCAGTCAGCGGCTCGCTCCACCCCGACGGTCGTGGAAGACACGCTGGATACAACGACTGCCGATACGATGGCCGCCCCCTATGACACATATTCCGACGAAACGACGCCGACCGACTCAACCGAACAGCCATCAGAATCGGTCGTATCCACCGATACAACCGCAGCGCCCGCCCGCGATTCAACGGCGGTTGCTGACTCCACCAGTACGGAGAACTAACCTCGCTTTGTTTATTACGTATGCCACTTGCTTCCGTTTCGCCTGCCCGTCTGTATCTGCTCGGCACATCGCTGGTACTGCTTCTGCTTTTCGGGCGGCTGTACATTAACCTGGTGCCCATCTTAAATCAGGCCCGACAGGCCTACGCCAGCGGCCAGGCCCTCAACCTCGAACCCGGTGTCCGATCAGCCGCTATCCAGCGGCTGCTTACGGCGGGTAATTACTACACCGATGTCCGCGATGCCAGACTGGTGGCCGATTCGCTGCCGGTTAAGCTGGCTCAGAACGGCTCGCTGGACAACCTCGGCAGCATCAACAAACGGGCGTTTGCGGTGTTGGCTCCCGTGTCGTGGCGTAGTCCAATCGGGGGCGAGGATTTTCAAAACCGGCTTCGCTTGTCGCGGCAGCAAATGGGTTTCGATTCGACTTTGTACCGACGGGAGCTGAACAACCCCCGGCCCTATGCTGCGACCGTGCGGGTTGGCAGCGGAACGGTATCTATCTCCGGTCGGGTCATGCGGGACGAGCAGCCGCTGAATGGGGTGTTGGTACAACTCAAACGCCACCCGGCCACGGCCCGGCCCGATACCCTACCCGACCGCTACGTGTACGCCCGAACGGATGCCGATGGACAGTTTACGTTCTCCGGCCTGATTGAAGACGCAGCCTACAGCGTAGTGCCGCTAAAGCCTGGACTGGAGTTCGGTAGCCGGAAAGGTACGAGCCGTCTGTCCAGCGATCAGTCGTATACCTTCGAAGGCCGACCGCACCGGTTGCGGCTCATCGGCTCGGTAACGTACAGCCAGCTCAAAACCGACCATGCGTTTAGCGTCCGGACCCCGGCTTCGTTCACCTGGCTCTTCTGGGGCATCGTAGCGTTGTTTCTTGGATCGTTCTGGGCGGTGTATGGGTTCTGGACGCTACGTTCGTTTCAGCCTGATCCGCTGCTGCTGGCCGTCCTGATGCTGCTGACCGGCTTGTCGGTGCTGACCCTGCTGGCCATTCAGGACCCGGTGCAGGATACGCTTTATGCCGGCCAGACGCTGCAGGGGCTTATGCTGGGGCTGGTTGGTATGACCATCCTCTCGCAGGTGAACGTAGGGCGATTCTATACGCTCTGGCAATATGACTGGCTGTTTGCCTTCCGTAACCGGGCGTCGGTCCGGCTGTCCGGCTGGACGTGGCTGGTCCTGGCCATCGGGCTCGCTGCCCTGACGCTCCTCATCGGTTCTGGTCCGGAAGGCAGTGGGGTACGGGTCAATCTGTCGCTTCTGGGCATTACGTTTCAACCCAGCGAAATTACGAAGTACCTGCTGCTGCTTTTTTTCGCTGGTTTTTTTGCGGCCAACGAGCAACACATCCGCCAGCTTCCAGACCTGCGCTGGCGGTTTGTCGTCAGTTTCGGGGCGCTGGCCGGGGCAGTGTTTCTGATGCTGCTGTATCTGCTGCTCGGCGACATGGGTCCCGCGCTGGTGGTTTGCTTTACGTTCCTGCTGTTCTACAGCATTGCCCGGGGTAACCTGCTGCTCACTCTGGCAACGGGCGTTGGCTACGGGGTGGCGCTGTGGTTATTGCCCGGCTGGCTGGCAACGCTCGTCAGCCTGATCGCCGTGATTGGCTTTATGCTCTGGCGGGGCGACGCCCGGTCGCAAACGGGAGCTGGCTGGGTGGCACTGCTGGCCGAAGCGCCGATTATTTTGCTGCTGGTCATGGCTGCCTTTACGTTTGGGGATCTGTTACCTTTTGTGGGCGATCGTCTGGCCGGCCGGAAGGCGATGTGGCTCAGCCCATGGAACAACGATGTGTACGGGGGCGATCACCTGGCCCATAGTTTCTGGACGCTATCGTCGGGCGGCTGGTTTGGTCAGGGGCTGGGTAAAGGCTTCGCTAACGCCATGCCGGCCGCCCACACGGACATGATTTTGCCCAGCGTGGGCGAAGAGTTGGGGGGCGCGGGCCTGGCGTCGGTGTTTCTGCTGATGGGCATTCTGCTGCACCGAACCTTCCTACACGCCCGCCGGGCTGGTCAGCCGTTCAGCTTCTTTCTGGTGACCGGCATTGCCATCGCCACCGGCGTGCAGTTTCTGATCATTGCGGGCGGCTCCATCGGGCTGCTACCGCTCACGGGTATCAGCGTACCGTTTCTGAGCTACGGAAAAATATCGCTCATCATTAACCTGACGGCCATGGGGGCCGTATTCAGCGTAGCGCACCGACCGGGGCAGGTTACCCAGCGCGAATACCTCGAAACGCACTACGACACCGTACTAATGGCGGGGATTTCGGGCTTCCTCCTGGGCGTTTTAGTACTCATCGGGCGATTATTACCCGTTGTCGGCTGGTCCGGCGATGACTACATTGTTCGGCCTGCCCGGGTTGTAACCCGCAACGGCGATCCGGTGTATAGCTATAATCCCCGCATCGAACGGCTGACCCGGGCAATTGCTGCCGGGACCATCTACGACCGCAAAGGAGTGGTTGTTGCGGCCAGTTCCCCCGAAACCGTTAGCCGACAGCGCACCCGGCTTCAGCAAAGCGGTCTTGATCCGCAGCAGATTAATACGCTCACCCGGAAACGATTACAGCGATACTATCCCTTCGGCGATCAGTTGTTTTTCTGGGTTGGCGACCTCAACACGCAATTATTCTGGGGACAGAGCAATGGCTACTACGCCGAAGCAACGCACCTGAGCGAACTGCGTGGGTTCAACAGCCGACCGCGCAAAAGCGAACTGGTCGCGACCGACTACCGGGCCGACCGGTTCAGTCCGTCGGTTCAGCAAACCCGTACGCTGTCGGTGTACGATTACGGCGAACTGGCTCCGGCCCTGCGAGCCGGTATCGACAGCCGCGAGGTCGACCGGCGCAAAGCCCAGAACCGGGACCTTACGCTGAGTGTGGATGCGCAGCTTCAGGTAGCATTGCAACAGGCTCTGGCGCAGTCTGACTTTCGGAATAAACGCCTGTCGGTGGTGGTGCTGGATGCGGCTTCGGGCGATGTGCTGGCGTCGGCGCTGCACCCGCTCCCGAACCTGAAAACGCCCGAAGTTATGCTGCTGGCCGACCGCGACCGGTTGAAGCTTCCGTATCTGGTTACCGAGCGTGATTTGGGAATGACGTACCCGACCGCTCCCGGTTCGACGGTTAAAATTCTGACGGCAATGGCGGCCTTCAACAAACTCGGCGAACGGGCGTCGTCGCTTAGCTATCCGATCTCCTGTCAGGAGATTATCCGGCGTGGTACGCGCGAATCGGAGCCCTGTGGCGAGTCCGTCGATATGCGCAAAGCCATTGTCCGGTCCAGCAACGTGTATTTTATCCGGGCGGCCAACGACAACCAACTGGACAATGAACTAGCCGATCTGTATCTGGCAACGGGTATGAACATCGATTTTGTAGGAGGCTACTCATTTACGAATACCCACACAAAACCGGAGCGCGACCGGATCCTGGACCACTGGCGGGACTCGTCGTTCGTCGTTCGGCGGAAGTTATACCAGAGTGACCGGTATCCCCGGCGCTACCGTAGTGAGTTTTCGGGCTTAGCCTGGGGGCAGGGACAATTGTCGTCGACTCCGGCCTCTATCGCACGCATGGCCGGAGCCATTGCCAATAACGGCGTCCTGCAGCCGTCGCGGTACGTTGTAAGCCGGGCCGGGAAAGCCCAACCCATACCGGCCGGACAGCCACTGGCCCGGCAGCCGGATTACGCCGAGCAGTTACGTGAGTTTATGATTGAGCAGTCAAACGCCGGTGGCCGCAGTAAGATCAGCGTGGCGCGGGTCGCCGGCAAAACCGGAACGCCCGAACGGATTGTGCTTGGCGAACAGCAAAACGACGGCTGGTACGTATTTTTTGCCCCAACGCCCGAAGGCCGGTCGTATACGGTGGCCTGCGTACGCATTGAACTGGGCGAATCATCGGCTCAGGCCGTTCAACTGGCCAATACCGTTGTCGCGCCTATTCTTAAACAGCAAGGTTATTTAGGCAGCTTCTAACCCAATCGGACATGAGCTTTATCGACACCCTTAAAACCTTATTCGGTCTGACCCCGTCGCGGGCGGAGCAGCCAACCGTTCAGCCGACGGATACGCCACCGGTTTCCCCAGCAGCTTCGTCGTCCGGAATGCCACCGGCGGCCCAGCGTCGTGATCAGGTGCTGCGGTTTATTATCGAAAAGCTGCGACCGTATCAGAACGAACCCGGTGCGGCCCCGGTCGGTCTACGGCTTTACATAGCCTGCTCAAACCCGGAAGAGGAAGAGTCGTACCGGGTAGCTTTACGAACAAACCAGCCAGGCACGTTTCGGGCCGAACTCAACCGCCAGCTGGCCGACAATTACATCAGCCTGCCCAAAAACTGGCCGTTTGAATACGAGTTTTTCCAGGGCAGCCTTCCCGACACCACGTACCGGGAGGGTAACCTGGGGCTGACCGTACTCGACGGATCAAAGCCCGACGGCCCTCCCCAACCAGCCCGGCTCATCACGCTGACCGGCCAGACCGAGCAAGCCGAATACCTGCTTGACCCATCCCGGCAAACCACGTTTTGCATCGGACGTGGCCGAACGACCCAGACCGCATCCGGGCGCGTCCGGACCAACGATATCGTTATTCTGAACGACGACGATACCGGTTTTGACCCGGCAACAGGAGCCGGGAACGGAGCCGTCAGCCGGGCTCATGCCACGATTCGCTACAACGCGGCCCAGCGCCAGTATGCCCTGCTCGTTGATGCCGGTGGTTTGCCCGCCAGCGGCAATAAAACCAAGATCTTCCATTCCGACGAGCGCATGGAACGCGCCGACATTGCCGGCATGAGCTACCCACTGCAGCACGGCGACCAGATTGAACTCGGTGGTTCGGTGACGCTACAGTTCGAGCTTCGGTAACCGGCTATTTCGCAACGGCCAGCTGTATCAATGTGCCGGCGTATGCCCACGAACAAAGAACTTTACGTAATTTTGCGGCCTGAAATTGCGAACTATGCTGCTGAGCGAACAGGAAATAAACCGCCGACAAAAGCGGGAAGAACTGATGCGAATGGGGATCGACCCCTACCCCGCCGAACTTTTTGACGTTACCGCCACCGTAGCCGACATCCGCGGTACGTTCCAGCCCACCCCCGATGCCGAAGTAGCCCCCGAGCAGGATTTCTCCGGCGATGAGCGCTGGGGCAATGTCCAGATGGCCGGGCGGCTGATGGGCTTCCGGATTCAGGGGTCGGCGTCCTTTGCCGAGTTTCAGGATTCGACCGGGCGGCTGCAACTCTATTTCCGGCGCGATGACCTATGCCCCGGTGAGGACAAGACGCTTTACAACACCGTATTTAAAAAACTGCTCGACATCGGCGATATTATCGGCGTTCGGGGACACGTATTCACGACCAAAACCGGCGAGCTGTCGGTGTACGTCAAGGAATTCAAACTGCTGAATAAGTCGCTGCGGCCGCTGCCGGTGGTGAAGGAGGTGGTGAACGAACAAGGTGAGAAAGCAACCTATGACGCATTCACCGATCCCGAACAACGCTACCGCCAGCGCTACGTCGACCTGATTGTGAACCCACAGGTACGCGACGTGTTCGTCAAACGTACCAAGCTGGTCAACTCGATTCGGCAGTTCCTGAGCCAGCGCGGTTACCTGGAGGTTGAAACGCCGATCCTGCAGCCCATCCACGGCGGGGCCGCGGCACGCCCGTTCCGAACGCACCACAATACGCTGGACATGACGCTGTATCTGCGCATCGCCAATGAGTTGTACCTGAAACGGCTGATCGTTGGCGGTTACGACGGCGTGTTCGAGTTTGCGAAAGACTTCCGCAACGAGGGCATGGACCGGACGCATAACCCCGAGTTTACGCAGGTTGAGTTCTACGTCGCCTACAAAGATTACCTCTGGATGATGGATACCATCGAGGAAATGGTCGAAAAGGTCGCCATCGACGTAGCCGGTACGACCAGAGTGACTGTCGGCGAAAACGTAATTGACTTCAAACGCCCGTGGAAACGCCTGACCATGTTCGAAGCGATTCAGGAATACACCGGCATCGATGTATCGGCCATGGAAGAAGACGAACTTCGGAACGTAGCGGAGAGTCGCGGCATCAAAGTCGACAGCACCATGGGTAAATCAAAACTGATCGACGAAATCTTTGGCGATGCCGTTGAGCCGAATCTGATTCAGCCAACCTTCATTACGGATTATCCGGTCGAGATGTCGCCCCTGACGAAGAAGCACCGCAGCAAGCCGGGGCTGGTTGAGCGATTTGAAGCCATTTGTAATGGGAAAGAGATTGCCAATGCCTACTCCGAGCTGAACGACCCGCTGGATCAGCGCGAACGGTTTGAAGAGCAGCTTCGGTTAGCTGAACGGGGCGATGAAGAAGCGATGGCCCTGGACGAAGACTTCCTGCGGGCCCTGGAGTACGGGATGCCCCCAACGGCGGGTGTAGGGCTTGGCATCGACCGGCTGACAATGATTATGACCAACCAGCCATCAATTCAGGACGTACTGTTCTTCCCTCAGATGCGTCCGGAGAAGAAACTGGAGGTATCCGACGACGCTGATTTCGTAAACGCCGGCATCCCGGCCGAGTGGGTCCCAGCCTTGCAGAAGCTGGGTTTCCTGACCGTTGAGCAACTCCGTACGGCGAATCCAAACAAACTGTTCAACGACCTGGGGGGAGCCCGGAAGAAACTTAAGCTGGACGTCAAGATGCCCGGCCTCGACGAAGTAAAAAGCTGGACGGGCCAATAACCCGCGCGGCCCAAAGAAAAACCCCGCTCGGCTACCGAACGGGGTTTTTATCGTTATGCGCAGCTACGATTAATAGTCTGCGTCCAATTTCTTAACCTTAACAGCGTTGAGTCCTTTTTTACCTTCAACTACTTCAAATTGAACCCGATCCTTTTCGCGAATGGTAGCGCCGTTCAGACCAGTGATGTGGACGAAAATGTCCCGGTTGGAATCGTCTTCAACGATAAATCCGTAGCCTTTGCTCTCGTTAAAGAATTTTACTACACCTGTTTGCATAAAAAGTAAAAAATTAAACAATTAAACATACAAAGGGGCACATTACTAACAAAGAACGCGAAACAGGCACCAAAGTACGCATACGGATGGGACACTTGGTTGAGACTCAACGGACTTTGTCGCTTAGTGGATGGCCTGTGGTGATAATTTTGCCAACCTCCTTACAACACAAAGTAAATAAATTTGTTCCACATTCAACTCAAACTCAGCCTAAAAATAACATTTTCAATAAGTATTTTTTGCTTTTTTCAAAATACTCCAAACAATCTGTTCAGAGTATTCGTTAGATTTGCTCAAAAGTTTCTACGTATATAGGTTGGATCTTTCAGAGATAGTGGTTATGAACAAGATCAGGTATTTCGTGGAAAAACAGGCTTTCGGCGTCTGCACCCTTCTGGGCGAAAAAATGAACATTTCGGCCAGCAGCATCCGCCTATATTTCATCTACACATCGTTTCTGACGCTGGGCTCACCCGTGGTTCTGTACCTGATCCTGGCCTTCTGGATGGAGATGAACAAGCACCTTCGGCGGCATGCCCACCCGACCATCTGGGAACTGTAGCCCGGATCAGTTCTTCCGGCAGACCGTTCCCGCCGGGCTGGAACTAGATAAGCTCCCGGTACGTCTTTTTGCCTTCCACAAAGTACTCCCAGACGATACTTCGGGGGTATAGCATCACCTCCGTCGTCTGCTGCTGACGTAATGCCCGGCGTTGCCGCCGAAGCTGTGGCAGATGCCCGTAAAACGCGAAATGAGCCTGTATGATGGCCAGCACGTCGCGCCACTGGCCTTCTTTCAGGAACAGCAGCGACGAAACGCCATCGAGTACCAGACGGAATAGGATTCGACCCCAGAGCCAGCCCCCCGACCAGTTTTTATACAGCATATAGAGGCTGTTTCGGTAGTTGAGGTACGTTTTCCGGGGATTGGACTTGTGCAGCGTCCCGCCCCCAACGTGATACACCACCGACTGACCGCAGGCCCAGACCTGGTAGCCCAGCCGCTGCACCCGCCAGCACCAGTCAATCTCTTCCATGTGGGCGAAAAAGGCCGGATCGAACCCGCCGGTTTGATGAAACACCTCCGCCCGCATAAACAGGCAGGCTCCCGTTGCCCAGAACACCGGCCGATTATCGTCGTACTGGCCCTGATCGTCCTCAAACGTGGCAAACACGCGCCCCCGGCAAAATACGTAGCCGAGATAATCGACAAAGCCGCCGGCCGCTCCGGCGTGTTCAAACTGCCGGGGCCGGTCATACGCCCGGATTTTGGGCTGGCAGGCTGCAATGGCCGGATTAGCTTCCAGGAGCCGGAGAATGGGGGTGATCCACCCCGGCGTCACGTCAATATCAGAATTGGGCAGAACATAATACCGGGCGCCCCCATACTGCTGCCGAACGTGCGCCAAAGCCGCGTTATAGCCCCCGGCATACCCTTCGTTGCTGGCCAGCTGGATCAGCCGGACCGATGGAAAGTGCGCACGCAGGAACGGCACCGAATCGTCGGTCGAAGCGCTGTCGGCTACGTAAACAGGAAAGCCTTCGGCATTGGCAATGACCGAAGGCAGGAATTTCTCTAAGTATCGTTTGCCGTTGTAATTGAGAATGACAATCGCGAGGGTATCCATTTATTGCATTAACCCGCCCAGATCAAGGCCGGGGATGTTGGGCAGTAAGCCTTCGGTAGCCTGGCGAAGGTGTTCACGGGCTTTGGTTTCAACGTTGTCCATTGCCTTGTTGGTGGCTGCCACAATCAGGTCCTGCAGCATTTCACGCTCTTCGGGTTTGATCAGGTCGGCATCGAGTTCAATTTTCTGCACCTGCTTTAATCCGTTGACCGTCACGCGCACCAGCCCGGCACCGGCTTCACCTGTTTCGGTAATGGTGCTCAGGGATTGCTGCGCTTCTTTCATTCGGGCCTGAACTTCCTTCATCTTCCCGAACATATCCATCATGTTGAACATAGTATTTCGATTAGTTAATCAGCCCGACGGGATACGCACCGGCCGCAGTTGTTCGAAACCGCACTGGCCTCGAAACGTCTGCAAACTTACCAACTTATCGGCTGATTCGCGCACGGCCTGTCGTCACCGTAGTAACAACACGGCACCGGTCGTGACTGTTTTCTGACCGGTCAGATCCCGCACTTCAATGCGGAACATATACTGACCGGCGGACGCGGGTTGTCCGTTAACCGTCCCATCCCACCCCTTGGTCTGATCGGTGGTATTGTACACAACTTCACCCCAGCGGTTGTAGAGAGTCATGTTGAACTGGTCCCAGAATAAGCCTTTGGGAATAAACTCATCGTTGACACCGTCGCCGTTGGGCGAAAAAGCCGTCGGTGTCAGGATTTTGGCCTCGCGCCGGAACGTGTAGAAATTCGAGTAACTGGTTGTCCCGTTGTTCGAAACGGCAATGATCCGAAAGCGCTGGGTTTGCAGATTCGGGTCGTTCGGGTCTGGCTGGTACTGGGTGTTCGTGCCCAGCGCGATTTCCCGCTTCGTTCCATTCAGCGAGTCGATGATTTCTACGGTGTAGCTATCGAGCGTTCCGGGCGCAAACGGCGAGCTTGTTGTCCAGCCGATGGCGTCGCCCGAGCCAGGCCCGAGGTGTACCGTACAGACGGGTTTGGACGGTGGCGATTGCAGCCCGCAGTTGTTCTGATACGTCACCTGATAGCAGTACGACTGGGCCGCGGGGTTGGCGGTTCTATCTTCGTACACATTGCGGTTGGCCGCCGACGTAACGGGCTGGAACGGCCCGGAGGGGTTATCGGCCCGACTGACCAGCATGGCATAGCTCGACGTAGTACCGGTGGTCGGCAGGGTGGCAACCAGCCGGGGTGCCCCATCTTCTATTGACACCAGAATAGACCGGAATTCGCCAGGGGATTCGCCATTCTGGCCGGTTACGCAGGTAGGCATCGACGTCACCACTGTCCGGCCGTTGTTCACATACGACTCTACGTAATAGCAGTACTGGCTACCGCATTCAATCCGGTTATTATCACTAAAGGTTGACAGCGTGCGGTTGGTAATCAATCCACCGGTCGGTTGCCCGTTCCGGAACAGTCGATAGTATCGGAAACTGGCTGCGTTGCCTCCGTAGGGGGTCCATTTCAGATCGTTCTGTTTGTTGCCGGCGGTTACATTCAGCGCCACGCTGCACACCTCCTCCGACCGGGCACCGACGTTGCCGCAGCCATCCTCAAACGCCAGCTGAAAGCATTGTTCCTGTTTGGTATCGACCGAATTGACGGTGAACGTACCGGTGTTGTTTCCAACCTGGCCGGTTGCGGTATAGGCCCCATTTCCATCCTTGCGATACAGTTGTACGTTGGTGCTCCCATTAGCCTGATATTGAATGGAAATGGTACCTTCATTAACCGTCGTTAGTTTCGTAATCAGCGGTTGCTGAGCCGTTGGAGCGAGACTTACCGTAGTGGTCGATGCGGGTGAACTGCAGCTAACCGGTGCGTTATAGCCGCCGATGACCTGAATGGTGTAATTGGCCGCTCCCGTGCTGGAGTACGTATGCGAGGGCTGGTTGGCAATCTGGCTCCGCAGCACCTGTTCCGTATTGCCGTCGCCCCACCGGATGGTATACACACTGTACTTGTCGGTCCTGTCGTCCAGCTTCACATCCAGAATAACCTTACGGCCGGAACACGAACGTACTGTAAACTTCACCGGATCGAGCGGCAGCACCTCCACCTGCCGGCAGAAGATCGTGCCCGTTGCCTGACCGCCCCCGCTCCCAACCTGCAGGATAGTGAACGAACCCGGCTGCGTGTAGGTAAACGTAGTGGCGGTGGTGGTGTTGGTCGGGATGCCGTTGCCGTTGTACTGATAGCTATACCCAACGTTCGTTACGCTGGTCGGCACGCTGGTGATCACGACCGGAGCGCCTACGCAGATCCGGCTGCTTTGAAGATCAAACGCTCCTTTTGCGGCTGAGCCGGGTTCCAAACACACATTCTGCGCATGGAGCAACGGGCGCACGCACAGCAGGAGCGCCGTAAGAACCATTACCGAATAAAGCCCGGGCCGTCTGGTTTTCACCCTGGTATCGATCGGCCACATTCTTGAGATTAGCACAAAGGGTAAAGTTTTATCGTTATCGTTGCTGGGTCGGTTGTTACCGTAAAAACGCTTCACTGGACATTTTCGCGCGCCGGGAAACGTATCTTTGTCGAAATCAGTTTTGTGGATAAAACTCGGCTCCTCCGAACGTTTATAAAACTGCAAACCGCTTAATAAATAGTTCAAAGGTAACTCCGCCGACACGCATCGACCAAGCTATGAGCAATAATAATACCAATACTACCACCCCTGCTTCAATCCGGCTGGACCGGATTGAAGATGCCATCGCCGACATTCGGGATGGTAAAATCGTACTGGTAGTCGACGATGAAGATCGCGAAAACGAAGGCGATATGATCTGCGCGGCCGAAAAAATCACGCCGGAAATGGTCAATTTCATGATCCGGGAAGGCCGCGGCCTGATGTGTGCTCCCCTTACCGAAGAGCGATGCCTCGAACTGGGCCTGGAAATGATGGTCACCAGCAATACGTCTGTGCATACGACGCCATTTACCGTATCGGTTGATTTACTGGGCAATGGCTGCACTACCGGCATTTCGGCGTCCGACCGCTCCAAAACGATTCAGGCGCTGGTCAATCCGGACACCAAGCCCGAAGACCTGGGCCGCCCGGGGCATATTTTTCCCTTGCGGGCCGTCGAAGGGGGCGTTATTCGCCGGGCCGGGCATACCGAAGCGGCCGTTGATCTGGCCCAGCTGGCGGGGCTGGCACCGGCGGGTGTGCTGATCGAAGTCCTGAACGAAGACGGTACCATGGCCCGGCTGCCTCAGCTTCGGGTGATGGCCGACCGGTTTGGCATGAAATTGGTTAGCATCCAGGACCTGATCGAATACCGGCTTCGGACCGAAAGTCTGATCCGGCGCGAAATCGGCGTTGATATGCCTACCGAATGGGGCCATTTTGATCTGATCGCCTATAAGCAAAGCAATACGGGCGATACGCACCTGGCGCTGGTTAAAGGCTCGTGGGAGCCCAACGAGCCGGTATTGGTTCGCGTGCATTCGTCGTGCGTAACGGGCGATATTTTCGGTTCATGTCGCTGCGACTGCGGTGGTCAGTTGCACACGGCCATGCAGATGGTCGAAGCGGAAGGCAAAGGCGTTGTGCTGTACATGTTTCAGGAAGGTCGCGGCATTGGCCTGATCAACAAACTGAAAGCCTATAAACTGCAGGAGATGGGTCGCGATACGGTCGAAGCCAATCTGGACCTGGGTCTGCCGATGGATGCCCGCGATTACGGCGTAGGCGCTCAGATTCTCCGTGACCTGAACATTCATAAGATCCGGCTTATCTCAAACAACCCTAAAAAGCGGGCCGGCCTGATGGGATATGGTCTGGAAATTGTAGACAGCGTGCCCATCGAAATCCCGGCCAACCCGTACAACGAGCGGTACCTGCGTACCAAGCGTGACAAAATGGGTCACCTGATTATGAAAGAGCCCGTCAGCCCGGAACCGGTCAATCAGGAACAACAGATGTAACCCAGGAATGTGCGCAGTGGCGGCTTCGTGCCGGCTGCCAACCCTATCAGGCCCCTTCGACGGAAGGGGCTTTTTTTGTGCCCAACTTTTTTTAGGCCCCACGCAACCCTTTGCCGAAAGTATGCGTATATGGCTGAGAACCGGTTCAACTGTTCAGTTTTTCACTACCAAACACAGTTGACAACCATGAAATTCGCTACAACCAGTGCCTGCTACCTAACCCTGGCGGTACTGCTGGGGGCCGGCACACTGGCCTGCCAGAACGATGATAATACGACCCCGGCCCCGGACGTGGCCCTGGCGACGACCTCGCTCGGTACCGTCCTGACCGGCGACGGGGGTAAAACGCTGTACGTGTTCTCGCCGGATGTTGGCGGCAACTCGACCTGTTCGGGGCAGTGCAAAACCAACTGGCCCGTATTTTTTAAAGAAACGTTAACCGTAGGAAACGGCTTGAAGGCAGCTGACTTTACCACCATCACCCGCACCGACGGCGAGAAGCAAACAGCGTATAAAGGCTGGCCGCTCTACTATTTCGCGAATGACGCCCAGTCCGGCGACGTTAAAGGCGAAAATGTCAATGAGCGCTGGTTCGTGGCCCGGCCGAACTATACCCTCCTGATTGCGGCCGGTCAGTTGAAAGGACTTGATGGGAAAAATTATACGAGCGACTACAAAGAAGGTACCGGAAATACGTTGTATTTTACGGATAGTACCGGCCGCACCCTCTATGCCTTCGCGCCCGACAAAAAGAACAAGAATACGTATACCAAGGCTGATCTGAGCAACAACGCCACCTGGCCGCTGTTCGAAGCCTCGCTTACCGAAATTCCCTCAACGTTAAATAAAGCTGATTTTAGTGTCATCACTGTGGCCAGTCGTAAGCAGCTTACGTACAAGGGCTGGCCGCTTTACTATTTTGACAGTGATCAGAATCAGCGGGGCAGCACGAAGGGTGTCAGTGTACCACGGCCGGGCGTCTGGCCTGTTGTGTACAAAACGATACCCGAAGCCCCGTTGAATTAATACGTTATCCGGCCGGCGTCTGAAAACCAACGCTTTATCCATCAGCCGTCGGCCGTCTGCATCTTAACCGAACGTACTGTGTCCAACGCTCCAAAGGCTCCAGCGCTGTCTGATCTGCTGGCGGGTTGTTTGCGCAACCACCGGCAAAGCCAGGAATTGCTCTACCGGCAGTTCTACGGCTACGCTATGGGCGTTTGCCTGCGCTACACGCCTACCCGCGAGGAAGCGCTGGAAGTCCTGAACGATGGATTCCTGAAGGTGTTTACCCGGCTGGACCAGTACAATCCCGAACACTCCTTTAAAGGCTGGCTCCGGCGTATTCTGATCAACACGGCCCTGGACCATTACCGGCACGAGATTCATCACTACAAGCACGACGACATCGACCGGGCCGGTCAGACGATCGTATCGGATCAGGCTGATGCGTTCAGCCAGTTGGCCCACGAAGACCTGATCGGGCTGGTGCAGCGGCTGAGCCCGGCCTATCGGATCGTATTCAACCTGTACGTCATTGACGGATTCAGTCATGAAGAAATTGCCGAGAAGCTTACCATCTCGGTCGGCACGTCGAAGTCTAACTTAGCCCGGGCGCGGGAAAACTTACGCGTACTACTTAAGCAAATGAATCACGATGAGTATGCAAGAGCTAACCGATGACCAACTGGACGGGCTCTTCAGAAAATCGGCTGAAGAGTTCGAGCCAACATTTGACCCCGCGGCCTGGCAGTCCATGCAAAGCAAGCTGGATGCCCACGACGGAACCGCCGGCAAACCGGCGATTCTGGGAAGACTGCTACGCTGGGGCCTTCCCGGCTTGCTGCTGTTCCTGTCGGGCGTTGTCTGGTACGTTCTGAAGAACGACGTACCCGCTACACCTGCGGCCCGACCGATCGCGACCAATCGTCCGAACGCGGCCGGTTCAGGAACGTCGCCGGTCGTTCGCCCGTCGGCCCGACAGCCAGCACCTGCGGCAAAGACTACGTCGGTCGATGGGCAACAACTTGCTGCTGCTCAACGTAGCACAAGCGATCCCGACCCACTCGTATCAGCCAGAAAAAATCAGCCGATTGATCAACCCGCTGCAACCACGCCGGTAGGCGCCGGGCAGCCGAAAAACAGTTCCCGTCTGTCAGCCGATAAGATAGCTGACCTGAACGCTGCTGGTAACCAATCACAGCCCCTTACGGCGACCGTTTCCACACGCCGGGGAAATACGTACCAGGCAGTCACTGAAAACAGGGCTCGCCGGACCAGCCGCCGGTCGGCGGATGCGCTTGCTGGCCGGACCGTTCGCCCGCAAATGCCCGAAACTCCGGCGTTCGGCAGCGGAATCCCGGAAAGCCAGGCCGGTGGTACCTTATCGACACCCGCAGCACCATCTCCCAGTGAGCGGTTCGCTCTGCCAATGGTCAATGCCCTGGCAATGCGGCCGATGCAGTGGCCGCAGCTGAAACTATCAACTGATCAGGTGGCACCCGTGGCCCACCCCACCGACGTACCTGAGGTGGCTACGGCTCCTCAACAAAAGGGCCTGAGCATTCGGGCGGTCGTATCGCCAGATCTAAGCGGCATCGGTTTACGTAACTTCTCTAAACCCGGCACCAACGTAGGCCTGATGCTGGAGTACCGATTTACCCGGCGGTGGAGTGGACAGATCGGCGTGTTGCACAGCACCAAAATCTACCGCGCTAAGGGTGATGAATACGAGTGGTCATACCCAAGGTGGAGAGTAAAACCGGAGAGCGTTGATGGACGGTGTAACATGCTCGACGTCCCGATTAACCTGCGGTACGATTTTATCATCCGTTCGCGGCCGGATGGCTTAACGACCCGGTGGTTTGTCAGTGGTGGCGCTACGTCGTATGTCATGCTCCGCGAAGATTACAAGTACAATTATCAAAACCCGAATAACCCGTACATCGAGTACCGCGATTGGAGCACGAAGACCGGCCCTTATGGGTTCAGCCAGCTCAACATGTCGGCTGGGTATGAGCATCCGTTCAGTCGGCGGCTTTCGGGTCAGCTCGAACCATTTATAAAAGCTCCGTTGCGGGGCGTCGGCGCATACAGATACAATCTGCTCAGTACCGGCGCTTTTCTGTCTATCCGCTATCGTCTATAATGATTTTGATCACATTACGCTTTAAACGATTAACCAATGTATATACACTAAATTGCAACACGATGAAAATCAAAACACAACCTGCCGAAGCTATTAAACGTAGTGAATTTTTGCGCAGCCTGGGACTGAGTAGCGCAGCCCTGATGTCGCTCTACTGCATGGGCACCTTAACATCCTGCTCCAGCGATGACAACGCTGATCCAACTCCGGGAGGCACCGGGGGCACCGGCAACAACGCGAAAGTGGATTTTACGCTTGACCTGACTACAACGGCCAATCAAAAATTGAAAACCGACGGCGGTTTCTTGTACCAGGGCGATGTCATCGTCGCCCGTGTTAAGGGAGGGAACTACGTGGCGCTGTCTAAAATCTGCACCCACCAGGGAACAACCATTGAATACCGGCTTGGCGATGATGATTTCTATTGCCCTAATCACGGCTCACAATTCAGATCGAACGGAACCGTCGAGCAGGGGCCGGCCAGCCAGACGCTCAAGGTATTTAAAACCGAACTCAGTACGGATGGCAATAGATTGCGCGTAACCGAATAATGCCTGCTAACCTATGAAGTGGGGGCGGCTCCTGGGTCGCCCCCTATTATCCCATGACACATCGACTGCTTACACTGGTTTTCATCATATTTCTTGGCATCGGACCTGTTCGGGCGCAAAACCCGGTCGTTACTCCGGATTCTGTCCGCACGGTTGCCGACACCACAGCCCCGGCCGCTTCCGACGCCGATGCGTTGCTGGCTGGTCTGACCGACTCAACCGAAGCGCAGCCACTGCTGCCCCGTAAAATGATTTTTACTCAGCGGGCCTTCTGGGGACCCAAAGGCCTGCTGCGGATTACCAACCTGGCTCCTTTATCGGCAGAAGGCCGCGCTAAGGAACTCAAAATCCGGCGGACAATGCTCGTAACGCACCAGATCGGCGGTTTTGTTACGCTGGCCGGCTTCGTTGCCCAGGGGTTTCTGGGATCCAGGCTGTACAATGCCAAAGGGGAAGACTACGTTCGGGTGAAGCGCCACCACGAAAACATGGCTACGTTCATCAACATCTCGTACGGCACCACCCTGGCGCTGTCGCTGACGCCACCTCCACCGGCGGTTGGCTCACGAAAAGGCTTCAGTTCCATTAAACTGCACAAATACCTGGCGATCGTTCACCTGACGGGCATGGTCGCGACGAATGTACTGGCCCGGGCCATCCAGACCAATTTCGAACTGAAGCCGTATCACCGGGCAGCCGCCTACACCACCTTTGGCACCTACGCAGCATCAATCATCGCTTTAACGTTGTGACCGTTATGAAACGATTTATGATTTTTAGCGGCCTGCTGGCCCTAATCGGCCTATCGGCATTCGTAGCGCCGATGACCAAACGGAAACTGGTGGCCGATAAGGCACTGTCGACCGTTACGTATGCGGCCAAGCACCCACTCCACGACTGGGAGGGTATCAGTCGGGATGTCAACTGCGCGGTTATGTACAACGATGACTCAAAGCAGATTGAGAGCGTTGCCGTTTCCATTAAAGTAGCTTCGTTTGACAGCAAAAACAGCAACCGCGATTCGCACGCCCTGGAAGTGCTCGACGGGTTAAAATACCCGAACGTTACCTTCGTCAGCACCGAACTGAAGCCCAGCGAAGACGGCACCCTGACGGCCCGGGGCAACCTGACTTTTCACGGCGTGACGCGCCCCGTTACGTTTCAGGCTACCCGCAAAGAGGAGAACGGCCGGCTGACCATTGAAGGCGGTTTTCCGGTTACGCTGAGCAGCCACAGCATTGAACGCCCGTCGCTGATGGGCCTGAAAGTAGACGATCAGATGACGCTCCGTTTCAGCGCAGTATTCAAACTCTGATCGCCTTTCACTCAATTTATTACGCTGTTGCTCAGCAGGGACGTATTTTCGTAGCCGTCCGATTAACGTATCCGGCAACGCATGATTTATCCAACCTTACCAGCCTGGCTGCAACCGCACCGCTTCACCTATACGCCTGGAGCCGTATCGCCGGAGCGCCTTGACGACTTACGTACCCGACTGGCGCAGTTTCGGGTAAACGATCCGGAGGTGTCTATCATCATACCGGCCTACAATGAGGAGGAAAGCATCCTGAACATGCTCTCGTCGCTGGGGAGCCAGCAAACCCGCTACCGGACTGAGTTGATCATTTCCAACAACAACTCCAAAGACCGAACGCAGGAACTGCTCGATGCCTGTGGTGTCCGTTCGCTGTTTGTGACAGACCAGGGCGCAGCTTTTGCGCGGCAGGCGGCTCTGTCGGCGGCTCGTGGCAAATACATTGTCAATGCCGATTCGGACTGCCTGTATCCACCCGGCTGGGTCGATGCCCTGGTTGATCCGTTACGCAACCAGGAAATTGCCTGTACCTACACTACGTATTCATTTGTCCCAAGCGATGTCAACTCGCGGGCGGCCCTGATCGTCCACGAAACAGCGGCCCGGCTTATGTTCTGGGTCCGTCGCCTGCGGGGTTACGAATGCGTCAACGTGATGGGTTTCAGCAGTGCCTTCCGGCGGGACGATGCCCTCAGCGTAGGGGGCTTTAATACGTCGTTCAAACGGGGCGTCGACATCGAAAGCGACGACGGCTGGATGGCGATGACGCTGCTCAAGAAAGGCCGGATTCAGCGGGTTACGTCGCCGGCAGGCCACGTCTGGAGCAGCGACCGCCTGCTCGCCCGCGACGGTGGCGTGCTGAAGGCAATGTATAAACGGGCGATGTTCGAGGTTCGGCGAATCGGCTGGTACCTGCGTCCCGCTGATGTAGAGCCTGTCTCAAAATAATCAGAAATAATTAGCTGACTGATAGCTGACTACAAACAAATAAGCTCCGGGGGTTCTCCGGAGCTTATTTGTTTGCCTGCTAAATCAATTACCTTTATCCGACCATGTTCTTCCTTGAAACTACCCGCCTGCGACTAATTCCGCTGACGAGTCAGCATTTATCTTTATGGTTGCGAAGCCGTACGTTGCTCGAACGAATACTTGGCCTGACGCCGGAGCCGTACGATCTCGAACCTGAATATTACACCGAAGTTGTTGACGCCCTACAGAATTACTGGCTCCCGAACACAGAGCGGTATCCGAGCCAGTATATGTGGTTCACAAACTGGGAGATTGTCCCCAAAGATCAAAATAGATCAGTAGGCGGTATTGGGCTGGCGGGTTTGCCGAACGACGCCGGCGAAACCATGGTTGGCTACAGTCTGCTGCGCAAGTATCGGCGGCAGGGCTACGCCACGGAGGCCATGCAGGGACTGCTCAACTGGGCATTTGAGAACCCGAATCTGCAAACCGTTATCGCCGATACCCACATCGATAACCAGGCATCGCAGGGCGTTCTGATAAAAAACGGCTTCATCAAGATCCGAGAAATTGACGAGATCGTGCGGTGGCATCACCAGCGAATCTGAAAGCTGAACCTAGAGCGTAAAAACGATTACGTAATTGCCCGGCGGGCCAGCAACGCGCTGATCAGAATCAGTACTGCCCCCAGCAGGTAAGGCGCTCCCGGGAAGTAAACAGGGGTTGTACGGGCTGTAAAATACGAGAACAGGTTCGTCATCATGACCGGTCCCACGATCGACGTAACGCTGACCAGGCTTGTTAAAGCCCCCTGCAGTTCGCCCTGCTCGTTGGACGGCACCTGCCCTGTAATGATTGACTGCAACGACGGCCCCGCCAGACCACCCAGCGCGTAGGTTACCATGAACAGGAACATCATCCAGCTCTGCGTGGCGAAGGCAAAACAGGTCAATCCAAGCGAATAGAACAACAGGCCAATCAGCAGCGCTTTTCGCTGACCTACCTTCGGCACGATAACGCGGCTTAGCCCGCCCTGCACAATCGCAAACGACAGGCCAATGGCACCCAGCGATAAACCGACCATCTGCTCGTTCCACTTAAATTTTTCCATGACGTAGAACGTCCACGTACCCTGAATGGCAAAGCCGGCCAGATAAATCAGCACGAGCGAGGCAACAAGCCCAATGATAACCGGATACCGGCGAAGCTGCCGAAGTGAACCAACGGGATTAGCCCGACGCCAGTCGAACGGCCGTCGGTTTTCGGGAGCGAGTGATTCGGGCAGGATGAAAAAGCCGTACAGTACGTTCAGCATAGCCAGCCCGGCCGCTACAAAGAACGGCGTCCGCGGGCCGAATCGAGCCAGCAGACCACCCAGAATCGGCCCCAGAATGAATCCAACCCCAAACGCAGCCCCCACGAGTCCGAAGTTCTGCGCCCGCTTCTCGGGTTCGCTGACATCGGCAATGTAGGCATTGGCGGTTGTGAAACTGGCTCCGGTAATGCCCGCAATCAGCCGCCCCACAAACAACCAGCCGATGGTTGGGGCAAACCCCTGAAACAGATAATCGACACTGAAGCCTAGCAGGGAGAAAAGCAGCACCGGCCGGCGCCCGTAGCGATCGCTGAGCCCACCCAGCACCGGCGAAAAAATGAACTGCATGATGGCATAAGAGAACGTCAGCCAGCCGCCGTAGCTGGCGGCTTCGCTCAGATTACCGTCGATCAGCTGTTCGATCAGTTTCGGGAAAACCGGGATAATGATACCCAGCCCCGTCACGTCGATCAGTAGCGTAATGAAAATGAAAGTGAGGGCGTGGTTCTTTTTTTTCATCAGGAGGAAAGGAAAAAAGGCGGAAGGGAGGAAAGAAGCAGGGTACCATCGCCCTTTCTCCTCTCCTCCCTTCCGCCTTTTTTCCTTTTTAGGCGTACGTATTCAACATCACTGGCATCACCAGCATCAGGATGTCTTCGTTCTCTTCCTTATCGGCCGGAATGAGCAGGCCGGCCCGGTTCGGTGCCGATAGTTCGAGCGAAATCATTCGGGCGCTCAGGTTGCTCAGCATCTCGGACATCAGCTTGGCGTTGAATCCAATCTCCATCGCATCACCGTCGTAGTCGCAGAGCAGTTTCTCGTTGGCTTCGTTCGAGTAATCGAGGTCTTCGGCCGAAATGGTCAGCGAGTTCGTTTTGAGCGACAGCCGGATCTGGTGCGTGGTCCGGTTGGCATAGATCATAATCCGCTTCAGCGAGTTGAGCAGGTCAGTCCGGCCAATGGTCATCACGTTCGGGTTGTTGGTCGGGATGGCGTTTTCGTAGTCCGGGAAGCGCTCGTCGATCAGGCGGCAGATGAGCTGCGTCGGTCCGAACGAGAACGAAGCATTCGCCTGGCTGAACTCGGCTTTTACCGGTACGTTTTCGGGCAGCGACGACTTCAGCAGCTGCAGGGCTTTGCGCGGAATGATCATCGACGTATTGGCCGACGAATTCAGGTCGGTGCGCCGGTAGCGAATCAGGCGGTGTCCATCCGTAGCGACGAACGTAGCGTTGTCGTCGCTGAGCTGCAGGTACACACCCGTCATCGCCGGACGCAGATCGTCGGTGCTTGTTGCAAAAACGGTGTTGTTGATGGCTCCCAGCAGGGCATCCGACGTCAGCTCAACGGCCAGGTTCTTGTTCACCGTCGGTAGCTTCGGGAAGTCAATCGGGTTTTCGCCGGAGAGTTTGTACCGACCGTTATCGGTCAGAATCTCGGTTCCAAACGTATCGGTGTCGATATTAAACGTAACGGGTTGCTCGGGCAGGCTCCGCAGCGTATCCAGCAGCAGTTTGGCCGGGATCGCGATGGCCCCGTTATCCGACGACTCCACCGGGATCTGCGTGGTCATGGTCGTCTGCAGGTCCGAGGCCGTTACGGTCAGGGTACCGTCTTCCAGACGAAACAGGAAATTTTCAAGGATCGGCACGATCGGGTTTGTTGCCACGACGCCGTTGATGTTCTGAAGGTTTTTGAGTAGTACGGACGAGGAAACGATGAATTTCATGGGCCAATCGTTTAGTGCGGTTCGCAAAATGATATAAGAACAAAAGTAGCAAAAAAAGCCCGAAACCTTTCGGTGTTTACCTGTTGTTTCACGTTCAGTGTTTCAGGTGTCAGGCGTCAGATCGGGCGAGTGCCGCACACACTCATTTTAACCCGTAGATGCTCAAACCTTGGACGTTTAGAACGTATAGCTATGGAAACTGAATTAGTTAACCGGGTGGCCGCAAGTGGCCTCGTTACGCTTGATCTTGAGGACTATTACCACCCTGGCGAACGGGTTGTCTACGACCTGAAGGAGAATCTGTACATGGGGTTAATGCTGAAAGAAAAGGACTTTCGGGCGTTCCTGAAAGAATACGACTGGAGCCAGTACGCCGGAAAGAACGTAGCCATTACGTGTTCGGAAGATGCTATTGTTCCAACCTGGGCGTATATGCTGCTGACCCTTCAGCTTCAGCCCCACGCAAACACTATCGTGTTCGGTAGCCTCACCGACCTGGAGGAGAAACTGTACTTCGACGCGATTGCCCGGATCAATCCCGCCGATTACCGCGACGCCCGGGTTGTGGTGAAGGGGTGCAGCAAAGTTCCCGTTCCTACGGCCGCCTATGTTGAGCTAACCCGCGTACTCCGTCCGGTGGTGCAGAGCCTGCTGTTCGGGGAGCCATGCAGTACGGTACCGTTGTACAAACGCCCGAAGCAAGCCTGACAGCAACCTAATCAATGCGCTTTTCTACCGACGCTTTCGTTCGCAGGGTTTTGTCATGCCTCCGCAGCCGGGTCGTCGGAGCGGCAGCATGACAAAAAATAAACTATAGTTATTTCTTCGATCTGCCTAAGTCACTTTATTCGAATATTAATTTCTTCAGTAAGGCGCATCTCTATATTTGCCGGACCGCTTTGATCCCATCTCCACACTTGGTTTCGGGCCGGCGCCACCGTACTACATTATGAGCTATTCAGTATCGGCGGGGTTGGCGAATCGATTCGCCCCTCGCCTGCTGGTGCTGTCAGCTGATCTGACCGTCACCGTGTTTGCGTACGTCTGCGCCTGGACGTTACGTTTCAATTTTACCGTCGATGCTGCCAACTGGCACACCTCCCACCTCGTCACCTTACTGCTTTGTCGGCTTCTGCTGTTCGTTCAGATTCGTCCGTTTCAGGGAATCATCCGGCATACCGGCGTTGAAGATGCGCAACTGATCACCAAAGCCGCTACGTTCAGCAGTTTGCTGGCCGGCTTCGGGTCGTACGCACTGAGCCGCTTTCTACAGGTATCATGGCCCTACATTCCGGCTTCCATTCTGGCAATTGAATACTTTATCAGCATGGTTCTGCTGATTGGTATCCGATTCTGCATCAAGTACTTGTACTATAGATTACTCGATAGCCCGCGGGGCGACTACCAGGAGGTACTGATCTACGGCGCGGGTGACCTCGGCACGCGCACAAAAGATATGCTCCTACGCGACCGCCGACGCCGGTACCGGATTCTGGGGTTTATCGATGACAATCCGACTAAAACCGGAAAAACGGTGCGGGGTGTCAAAGTATACAGCCCGCTTGAGGTGGTGGCGGTGTTTCTGCACGCGCCCCGCAAACCCCAGGTTATTCTGGCGATGGCAATGCTGTCCGGGCATCGCCGTCAGGAAATTGCCCGTTTTCTGCAACAGTATCAGCTTAGTAGTATTGTGGTGCCGTCGGCGCAGGACTGGATGAGCGGAAAAAGCGGCCAACGCCAGCAGCCGGAGATTTCGGTTGAAGACCTCCTTGGCCGACCGGCTATCCGGCTGGATAGTACGGCCGTTACGATGCTGCTTCGCGACCGGACGATCCTGGTTACGGGGGCTGCGGGTTCAATTGGGAGCGAACTGGTCCGGCAGTTGCTGAACCACGAGCCCGCCCGGATTATTCTGGCCGATCAGGCCGAATCGGCACTTTACGATTTACTTTTCCGCTTGCGCCGGCTTCCTGACTCCCCTGGTGCTGATGTTGTCCTGACGACCCAGGTTGCCGATGTTACGGATGCCGATCGAATGCAGCAATTGTTCCAGCAGTATCTTCCCGAATACGTGTTTCACGCAGCCGCCTACAAGCACGTGCCGCTCATGGAAGAACACCCCTACGAAGCCGTGAAGGTGAACGTGCTGGGCACCAAAATTGTAGCTGATCTGGCCCAGTTGTACAAGGTTAAAAAGTTTGTACTCGTGTCGACCGACAAGGCCGTTAACCCGACCAACGTAATGGGGGCAACCAAGCGACTAGCCGAACTGTATCTGCAAAGCCTGAATGACCTTCCGCAGGCCAATGCCACGGGATCGTCAACGCGCTTTATCACCACGCGCTTCGGTAACGTACTGGGGTCGAGCGGATCGGTCGTACCAATTTTTAAGCAGCAGATTGACGCAGGCGGCCCGGTAACGGTGACCCACCCCGACATTATCCGGTACTTCATGACCATCCCGGAAGCCTGCCAGCTCGTGCTCGAAGCGGCTGCCATGGGTCAGGGCAACGAGGTATTCGTGTTTGATATGGGGCAACCCGTTCGCATCGCCGATCTGGCCCGCCAGATGATTCACCTCTCAGGCTACCGGGTAAACCAGGACATAGCGCTGGAGTTTACGGGCCTGCGTCCGGGAGAAAAACTATACGAAGAACTGTTGAATACGACCGAGTCGACGCTACCAACCCACCACCCGAAGATTATGATCGCTCGCTTACAGACGCCGGATGCCTGTCCATTGCAACAGACCATCGGGCACCTGGAGCAGGCCCTTCAGTATGGCGATAACACGTTGCTGGTTAGTTTATTGAAAAAGGCCGTACCGGAATACATCAGCCATAATTCGCCGTATGCCACTTTGGACCGGACCGTTCGGCAGTCGCTGGACTAAGCGGTTCTACACCGTATCGACAGGCTCCGGTTCAGGTAACGCTTTAGGCCTGTCTGGAATGTAGTGCTTGAAGAAGCTGCTGATTTTCATCTGGATAACCCCAAAAACCGCTTCTTTGAAAATACGGGTCGACATCTTGGAAACACCTTTGGTCCGGTCGGTGAAGATGATCGGCACCTCAACTATTTTGAAGCCGTACTTCCAGCACGTAAACTTCATCTCAATCTGGAAAGCGTACCCCACAAATTTAATGGGTCGCTGCAGAATCACGTCGAGCACTTCGCTGCGGTAACAGACAAATCCGGCGGTGGGGTCCATAACCGACATACCCGTAATGAACCGGACGTAAACGCCCGCAAAATACGACATCAAAACCCGGCCCATGGGCCAGTTTACAACATTGACGCCCTTGATGTACCGCGACCCAACGGCTACATCGGCCCCTTCGTTAGCACAGGCCTCGTAGAGCCGCACCAGGTCATTGGGGTTATGCGAGAAGTCGGCGTCCATCTCAAAGAGGTACTGGTATCCCCGGGCCAGTGCCCACTTAAAGCCATCGATGTATGCCGTTCCGAGGCCGAGTTTGCCGCGCCGTTCGAGCAGATGCAGTTGCGTCCCAAACTCCTCCTGCAGATCACGGACGCGCTGGGCCGTACCATCCGGCGAACCATCGTCGACGATCAGCACATCGAACGGCTTCGGTAAGCTGAACACCTTCCGAATGATAGCCTCGATGTTTTCGATTTCATTGTAGGTCGGGATAACTACCAGGCGTTCTTTCACGGCAATAGAGGAGGTTAATAAACTAATGGAATTACTTATAGAACAGCAAAAGAGCCACTATTTGTACAATTTAATTATTAAAAATTGTTAATCAATGACTTATCCGCTAATTGTGTCGCCATACCACGGCTCTTCTGTATACAATCGGATAACGATAACCCGCCATGCCAGTTAGCACAGACAAGTAAGCCCTCCGGCGCGTATCGATTAACCTGCTGACTGACAGGAAGTATAGCCGCATCGTACTGCGGTATAGCCCGTTCCCAGCGGAAGATTGCCCGCCAGCGCGGCTCCTCGGCCCGGATACCGAAGCTCTCGGCCAGTTCCTGATGCACACGTTGAAAAATGATCTTGTCGGGCTGGCGGGCATTCTCGGGATTCTGTAGCCCACCCACAAACGTAGTAATCAGCACCTCATCGCCGGGGCACCGACCATCGAATACTGAACTGCTCCAGATGTGACCAGCGGCAAAACGCCCTTCAACTTTAGGGTTGAGTCCGCCAAATCCGTCCAGCGGGTGCTGCACATCGGCCCGGCGGTATGCCGAGTGCACGGCGGTCATCGGCGGGTACACGACCTGCCTCAGGTTCGCAGCAAAACCCGCATCGATCGGTTCGATAAGCCGGGCAGCCGCATTGGTATCAACCGCCAGCACGAGTTGATCGACGGTCATTGAACCCGAAGCGCTCTCCACCTGCCAGCCCCTACCGGTGTGGCTGATGCTACTGACGGGATCATTGAGTGATAGATTGGTCAGTCTGTCGGCCAACGCCCGGGGCAGCATCTGCATCCCCTCCCGAAAGCTGAACGACTGTCGGCGACCGGCAGCCCCCTGGTTTTTGATGAATCCGCGCAGCACCGAGCCATACTCCCGTTCGTATTGCAGCAGCATGGGGAAGGTTTCGGACACCAGCAGCCGTTCGGGATCGCCGGCGTAGATACCGGCCACAAACGGCCCCAGCGCGTAGTCAACGATTTCGGCCGAAAACCGACGCCGGAAAAACTGCGCCAGGGTTTCGTCAGGTGGCGAGACCGTCCGGTTATTACGTTCACGCAGAACGGCCAGCTTCGTATGCCAGCTAAAAAAACCACCGAACAACAACGATAGCGGCCCGGTTGGCAGCTTACGGTACTGCCCAGCGCGAAAAATGTAACGGGCTTTGCTGACCGGCTTACTGAACGTAATATCGGGGGTTAGTCCAAGTTCGTCAAGCCAGCGCAGCAGGTCATCGTTGCCCAGCAGGGAATTAGGACCGTACTCACGCAGGTAGTTGCCCTCCCGGCGCGACCGGATGTAGCCACCGGGCTCGGCCGAGGCTTCCCAGAGTTGATAGGCAATGTCGCGCCGTTGCAGCTCGTAGGCCAGGGTTAAGCCTGAAATACCGGCGCCAATAATACCGATAGTCATAGCCGAGTTTTAGATGTGGAATCAATCTTTTCCTTCAGATTGTCGACCACCTGTTTGTAGATAGCTTCCATCTTGTCCGGATGCGACGAGTAGTAGACGTAGCTCCGGGTATAGGCCGATGTATCAACCTGGTATTTTTTCAGAATGCCCTTTTCGAGCCGGCGGTACACAATATTGGACGAATCGGTCGTAGTAATTCCCAGCCGGCCTACACGGGCTTCGGCCAGGTGCACCTCGGTCAGGATTTCGGCCATGCGCTCCTGCGGAATCAGGTTTTTCGGCCGGGTATCCTCAGTGGTGCTGCATGCCTGCCCGATCCAAACGGCCAGCAAAAACACCCAAAAAAATCGGATGCGGGTCAACATAATCTGATGCATGGGTTTCTACGTTATTTTTGTACAAAATCCCGATCTGCAAAGTTCGGGATTGATTCGCACAATCTTACCGCTACGGCGCAACTTTGCCCTATGGATGAATTTCTGGCCCGTCTGCGTAACTTCGACATCCGCATCCGCAAGGCGGTCAATTCGCAGATGCGCGGTAGTTTTCGGTCGGGGTTTAAAGGAACGGGACTTGAATTTGCCGACCTGCGCACCTACCAGTACGGCGACGACGTGCGGGCTATCGACTGGAACGTATCGTCGAAAGGGCACGGTACGTTTGTGAAGGTGTTCCGCGAGGAAAAAGACCAGACCGTGTTTTTTGTCGTTGACGTCAGCGCATCGCAGCAGGTAGGGCCGTCGCACCGGGCCAAGCTGGACACCACCAAGGAGGTGTGTGGTGTGCTGGCCATGTCGGCCATCCGCGAAGCCAGCCATGTTGGTATATACTGTTTCTCCGATCAGAAGGAGCGGTATATTAAGCCGTCGAACAGCATGAAAACCGGCTATCAACTCATCATGAGTCTGTTCAAGCTGCAACCGGAGTCGATCCGAACCAACCTGGCGGATGCGATCCTGTTTACGCTGAACGTACTGAAACGCCGGAGTGTCGTTATTCTGCTGTCGGATTTTATTGACCAGAGCTACGAGCACAACCTCAAAGCGCTGGCCAGGAAACACGATCTGGTTGTCATTCACCTGTATGATCAGCGCGAAGTAAACCTCCCGGAACTGGGTATCATTCCGGTGCATGACGTTGAAACCGGCCGGACAACCTGGATCAATACGTCGTCCCGGTCGTTCCGTGCTACCCTGCGCGACTCGTTTCGCCAGACGCAGAGCCGGCTCGAACGGCTGTGTAAGCAGTACAACGCCAACTACCTCGCGCTGGAATCGCAGGAGGATTTTGTGCCGAAGCTGATTGAGTTATTCCGTATTCGCCGGTATTGAGCCGGCTGTTTCGATGGTCTGTTGCCTAACCCTGAAACCGCGTTACGTATTGATTAGTATCCTTCGTATCCTGGCGCTGATTTGTCTGCTGACGCTCCCACTACGGGCGCAGGTAGCGCCTGCGGGGCGTTTTCTGTCGGACAGCATCCAGATCGGGCGACCGTTTCAGTACGCGCTGGTGTATCGCCATCAGCCGACGGAAGAAGTATTGTTTCCGGATACGGCCCTGCATTTCGCCCCCTACCAAGTTCGGCAGGTTACGATTTTCCCGACCACCACAACCGGGACAATCCCGGACATTGTCAGCCGCGACAGTGCCGTATACACGCTGATTTCGTTTGAGACTTCGCCCATCCAGCTCCTTCAGGTACCGATCCGGATTGTCAATGAAGCCGACTGCACGCTGATTATGACCCAGCCCGACACGGTGTTTCTCCGGACGTCGATCACGGCCAGTGCCGCCGATACGACCAGGGCCGTTTCAACAACGCTGGCAACGAACACAGACCTGATTCAGCTTCGGCAGCAGTTCAATTACCCTGTTCTGATTGCTGTCGTAACGGGCCTGAGCATGCTGCTGGGGCTACTATACCTACTATTTGGCCGCTGGATTTCGCGGAAAGTTCGGCTTTATCAACTTTACCTGAAGCAGGTACGTTTTCAGCGGGACTACAATCAGTTGATTCGCAACCTCAATGCAGAAACGGCAACTACGACCACCAGCCAGGCGGTATCGGTCTGGAAAGAATACCTTGGCCAATTGGAGGGCCAGTCGTTTGCTTCACTGACAACGACAGAGATTGCCGAGCGCATGGCCGACGAACGCGTTGTCGACGCTCTGCGTGAAGCGGATCGGGTGATTTACGGAGGTGCCTTTTCTGTTCAATCTCAACCCGCCCTCCGGCTGCTGCGCGACGTAGCCACGCAGACGTATCGTCGTAAGCGGGAGGTTCTGCTGGCCAACGCAGTCGACCAGCCCACGGATCGGCCAACGGATTCGTCGCCCCCCACCACATCAACGCAGCTCCCTGTCCCGTCGTAATATGGAACCCTGGTATTCACTCCACTGGTTCAGCCCGGAGCAGTGGCAACAATTTCGATTCGCTTATCCGCTTGCGCTCTATGCAATACCCTCGGTAGTGCTGCTATTTGTGCTCCGGTATTATATCAACCGGCAGGCGCGGCAACGGCTAAATCTATCGCTGGGCAGTACGCGCACCAGCCAGCGGCCTACGTCAGGACTACCTGTAAGCCGCGAAGTGGCCGGCCGGTCGCTGACGGCCATGCTACGGTACCTGCTTCCTCTCAGCGTTTTTCTGGGGATCAGCCTGACCCTGATAGCTCTGGCCCGCCCCCAGATCGTGCGGCAGCAACGCGAAGAGCAGTCGAATGGGATTGACATCATGCTGGCCATCGACGTATCATCGTCCATGACCGAACGCGATCTGTTGCCCAACCGGCTGGCAGCCGCCCGGCAGGTTGCCCAGACCTTCGTAAACGGGCGGAAGAATGACCGGATCGGGCTGGTAGTTTTTGCCGGTGAAGCCTTTTCACTTTGCCCGCTTACAACCGACTACGCCCTGATCAAACAATACCTGAGTGAGTTGAACAGCAACATGATCACAACATCGGGAACGGCCATTGGCGACGCCCTGGCCCGCTGCATTAACCGGATGCGTGAGCCGCTCACCGTATCGGCCGATACAACCAGGTCCCAGACCGATTCAACGGATGCCAAACGAAGCAAGATTGTCATTCTGATCAGCGATGGCGACAATACGGCCGGGAATCTGGACCCCGTTACGGCCGCCCGGCTGGCCAAAGCGTTTGATATCCGGCTGTATACCATTGCGGTAGGTCGGGCCGTACGTTCTAACAAAACGGCCGCTGCTACGATCGACGAAGGTATTTTGAAAACCATCGCTGATATTGGTGACGGTGGTTTTTATCGGGCTACAGATGTTGGGCGGCTCCGGGCTGTATTTACCCGCATCAACCGCCTGGAGAAAGCGCCTGTCCGGACGTACGTGTACGAGGATGTTCAGGATTATTACCGTATCTACCTGTACTGGGCCATTGCGTTTCTACTGGTTGCGTTGCTGCTGAAAAACACCATTTACGGCAATATTCTGGAAGATTGACACGTAGGGCCAACCCAAGGGAAACGTATTAACTACATGCTGAAGTCACATTACAATGCCGACGCCATCGAAGCGGGTTTAGACGAGGTCGGCCGGGGGTGTCTGGCCGGGCCGGTGGTAGCGGCTGCCGTAATACTTCCCCGCGACTACGTCCACCCAATCCTGAACGACTCCAAGCAGCTTAGTCGCAGTCAGCGGGAGACCCTGCGCCATGACATCGAGCGCGACGCCATCGCCTGGGCCGTGGCTGAGGTCTCGCACGAGGAAATCGACCGGATCAACATTTTAAAAGCCAGCTTCCTGGCCATGCACCGGGCCGTTGATGAGCTCACCATACGTCCCGACCATCTGCTGGTCGACGGCAACCGCTTCGTACCGTATCCGATGATTCCGCATACCTGCATCATCAAAGGCGACGCACATTACCTCTCCATTGCCGCGGCTTCCGTACTGGCCAAAACGTACCGGGACGACCTGATGGAACGGCTTGGTGCTGAATTTCCGGCTTATGGTTGGGCGCAGAACGTCGGCTATCCAACTCCACATCACCGCGACGCCATCCGCCAACACGGCCCGACAAAGTACCACCGCATGAGCTTTCGGCTGGTGTGAATTCGTTTGCGGTTTACGGAGGGCTGACGCAGTCTAAAATTCTGGCGTCAGCCCTCCATAAACCGCAAACCGTACTAAACCACCGTCGGTTGTCCAACCCGCTCCCTGAGCATACTTGTTGGCCGGAAACGCTCACCATACGTATCAGCCAGTCGGTCGCAGGTTTGCACGAACGTATCGATACCCACGAAATCGACAAACGACAAAGCGCCACCCGTATAGGCCGGGAAGCCCCAGGCCAGGATTGAGCCGAGGTCAGCGTCCAGCCGCGTCCGTACGACGCCTTCTTCAAAACACCGAACCGCTTCGAGTGCCTGCCGATACAACAACCGGGTCTTTACTTCATCGAGAGACGGCTGTTGTTCCGATATCGGGAACAGCTCGCTTAGTCCCGGCCAGAGTTGTTTGCTGCCCTCGGCCGGATAGTCGTAAAAACCCGCGTTTGCTTTCTTACCCAGGCGGCCCAGTCCAACGAATTTTTTGGCGGTCTGATAGCTGGTATCATCCTCACGCACAGCGCCGTCCTTCACGCCCTGACCCGAAATCTTATACACCAGATCGAGCGCCACTTCGTCGGTTACAGCCAGCGGGCCAACGGGCATACCGGCGGCTTTACCCGCGTTTTCGATCAACACCGGGTTCACGCCGTCGCGTAGTAGCTCCATGCCCTCGGCGGTGTAAGTCCCAAAGCAACGAGACGTATAGAACCCGCGCGAGTCGTTGACAACGATAGGCGTTTTCTTGATCTTACGAGTGTAGTCCATCGCCACGGCCAGTGCGTGGTCAGACGTTTGTTTGCCCACTATGATTTCCACCAGCATCATCTTATCGACGGGCGAGAAGAAGTGAATACCAATGAAGTTCCCCGGTTTGGCCGAAGCTTCGGCCAGGCCGCTGATGGGCAACGTAGACGTGTTGGACCCAAACACACCGTTCTCAGCCAGCATCGGTTCGGCCTCCCGGGTGACCTGCGCTTTCAACTCACGGTTCTCAAATACCGCTTCGATAATCAGGTCACAGCCGCGCAGATCCTCCGCCTGATCCGTCGCTTTGATCAGATGTAGTATCCCGTCTACTTTCAGTGGGTCGACTTTACCCCGGTCGACACCCTTTTTGAGCAGACTTCGCGAGTATTTCTTACCCTTCTCGGCAGCCTCAACGGATACGTCTTTCAGAACCACTTCGATACCCGCCAGCGCCGATACGTAGGCAATCCCCGAACCCATTATACCGGCTCCCAGAATACCCACTTTCCTTACGTCTGTTTTTGGTACGTCTTTCGGCCGGCTGGCTCCTTTGTTGGCCTCGTTCATGCCGAGAAACATCGTACGGATGAGATTCTGTGCTACTTTCGACCGAGCCACTTTAACAAAGTGCCGCGCTTCGATCACCAGCGCCCGGTCCATATTTACCTGTAAGCCTTCGTACACGCAGGCCATGATTTCGAGCGGAGCCGGGTAATTACCTTTGGTTTTATCCATCAGCATGGCCGTTCCGGCACTGAACACCTGAGCCCCCGTTACGCTCTGTACGTTGCCGCCCGGTATTTTGACGTTGTCCTTACCGACAATCTTACCGGTTTTGCGATCGATCTCATCCCACGGTTTTAGTGGCTTTGGCCGGTCGGACGTTCCGTTTGCCGCAATGTACGCCCGGGCTTTTTCCATCATCTCCTCACGACTGGCGGCTACGTCGTCGATCATACCCAGGGTCCTAGCCTCCTGAACGCTTACCTTCCGGCCTTCTACCAACAATGGAAGTGCCACCTGCAAGCCCAACATACGGGGTAACCGCTGCGTACCGCCCGCACCCGGCAGCAGACCCAGCGTTACCTCAACCAGCCCAATCTGCGTTTTTGGGTTCTCCAGAGCTACGCGGTAGTGGCACGCCAGGCAGATTTCGTACCCGCCACCCAGCGCCGTACCATTGATAGCCGCGACGGTTGGCTTACCCGATGTTTCAATACCGCGGAACACCCGGTTAAGCTCAGCCGACACCTTCAGCATCTCACTCGGGTCTTTGTCGGCATTGCGCAGAATCATCTTCAGATCGGCTCCAACCACAAATTCCGGCTTGTCGGACGTAATGATAATGCCCGTTACCGATTCATCTGCGTACGCCCGCTGCAAAGCAGCTTCAAACGCCGGGATTGATTCGTCGTTCAGTACGTTCATCGGCGCGCTGGTCATCTGCCAGCTAACGATGGCTACGTTTTGGTCTACGGTGTAGTTAATCATCTTTATCTAGGCTATTGGAATCCGGACGGTTGACCTTTCGATTGGCATGGATCGAATGGCCACTATCCGGCACCTAACGTATGGTCTCTAGTTCACTCGTTCAAAAATCGTTGCGATACCCATGCCCCCTCCAATGCAAAGCGTTGAGAGGCCAAATTGCTTGTTGGAGCGCTCCAGCTCGTCAATCAACGTTGCCGAAATAACGGCGCCGGTTGCGCCCAGTGGATGCCCTAAAGCAATGGCTCCCCCATTGACGTTTAGTTTACTATGATCGACCCCAAACTCGTCCATGAACAGCAGCGGAACGGCGGCAAAAGCTTCATTTACTTCGAAGAGGTCAATATCACTGATCTGCATGCCGGCCCGTTTCAGTACTTTTCTGGTAGCCGGCAGCGGCCCCGTCAGCATGATGGTCGGCTCGGAACCGACAATGGCAAACGCCCTGATCCGGGCGCGGGGTTTTAAACCGGCCTGTTCGCCAAACGTACGACTACCGATCAGCACCCCGGCCGCGCCATCGACAATCTGCGACGAGTTTCCGGCATGATGAACGTGATTGATGCGGTCATACTGAGCGTATTTAAGCAAGGCCAGCGCGTCCAGTCCCATCTGTCCCATTGCTTCAAAAGCAGGTTTGAGCTTACTCAGGCTTTCGGCCGTCGTGTCGGGCCGAACCCCTTCGTCGCGATCCAGCACCGTTACGCCGATTTCATCCTTTATGGGTACAAGCGTTTTATAAAAACGACCTTCCTGTTGCGAAACCGTAGCCCGGCGGTAGGATTCGGCCGCGAACCGATCAACATCCTGGCGGCTGTACCCGTATTTAGTCGCGATCAGATCAGCTGAAATGCCCTGCGGCACAATGTTATGCCGGGCCACAATCTGGGGATTCATGAACAATGCGCCCCCATCGGAACCCATCGGCACCCGCGACATGGATTCAACGCCCCCCGCCACAATCGCATCAACCTGTCCGGACATAACGTAGGCCGCGGCCATGTTGATCGCTTCCAGGCCGGACGAACAGAACCGGTTGAGTTGAACCCCCGCCACCGACTCAGCATACCCGGCTTCGAGCGCGGCTGTGCGGGCAATGTCGGCCCCCTGCTCACCAATGGGCGTTACGCACCCCATGATTACGTCATCGACCAGCGTCGTGTCCAGTTCATTTCGGTCGCGGAGTTCGCGCAGAACGCTGGTCAGCAATTGAATAGGCTGCACATCATGCAGCGATCCGTCACTTTTTCCCCGGCCTCGCGGGCTTCGAACGGCATCAAAAACGAAGGCTTCGGCCATAGTACTTTTTTGAAATTAGTATGCATGCATACGATTTTCACGAAAACAAAGGTAAAGCAATTGCCGTTGAAAGCGGAAATCTTGCCTTTATTTGCTAAGAAACTTACTTAAAACAAGAACTACCGACGGGCCGGGACGCTTATTCGGCCAAGGTCCTGAGCTTCAAACGGACGCTTTCGTCATCAGCATCGATCGACAGGCGCTTGTGGGGATTTGTAAAACCAGCGACGAGCTGAACCTTCGATTTAGCCAGGCCGAGCTGTTTAGCCAGAAACTCAATCAGGTAAGCATTGGCCTTGCCGTCCTGCGCGGGGGCTTTTAGTTTGACAACAAGAAGCCCGGCGTCATTGTAGAACAGCTGATCCACTTTGCTGCCGGGCTTCACAGTCAGGTGCACGATCATGCCGGTTGCTGCAATTGACCAGCCAGCACAGCGATGCCTTCTTCAAACGAATGCGGATCATACCCCAGCACCGACCGGGCCTTGTCGAGGACGAAACCCGTACGCGGTGGCCGACGGGCCGGCTGGGTAAAGGTCGACGCATCAGCCTGTGCAATCAGGGATTTGTCGAGGCCAAAGTAATCGGCGGTACGGATGGCCATTTCGTAGGGCGTCAGGACTTCTTTACCAGAAATATTGAAAATGCCCTCAGCCTCCTGATCGGCAATCAGGTAACAGCCCATAGCCAGGTCTTCGGCCAGCGTCGGGCTGCGCCACTGGTCGGTTACGACCTTAATGTTTTTACCTTCCTCGAGTGATTTTTTTACCCACAGGATGATGTTGCTGCGGCTCATGTCGTGGGCGATGCCGTATACCAGAACGGTACGGGCAATGCCCCACCGCAGCCCAGAGTGAATAACCACTTTTTCGGCCGCGTACTTGCTCCAGCCATAGAAACTGATCGGATTTCCTTCTGCGTCTTCGTCGTAAGGCCCGGCCGTACCGTCGAAAATAAAGTCGGTCGATACGTGCAGGAGGAACGCATTGGCTGCCCGGCAGGCTTCGACCAGGTATTCAACCGCCTGTACGTTCTGCGCCCAGCAGGCATCCTTCTGGCTCTCGCACTTATCCACATCGGTCATGGCCGCCGTGTGAATAACGACCTGCGGCTTCGCTTCGGCAATGACATCGAGCACCTGCTGCCGGTCCGTGATGTCCATTGGCTGGTAGGTGTAGCCTTCCGAATACGGCAGGCGGTTGGCACCTCGTGCCGTCGCAATCAGTTCTGTGTTGGCCTGTTGCGTGAGCAGCCCAACCAATTTCTGGCCCAGCAGTCCGTTGGCACCGGTAAGCAGCATGCGTTTTTTCATAAGCGAAGCGAGTTGGAAGCAGTCGGCTTGTAGTTACCTGTCCGAGCTGTCTTTTAATAGTGATAGTTGTACTGTTTGGTAATTTTTTTCTTTTTTACCCACTGACCATCCATCATCATCCGGATGTCCTGCCGCGGCCGGTCGGTGTCGTTACGGGGCTGTCTGGCAATGCTGTCTACTACGGCTAATCCGTCGATAACCTCGCCAAAAACGGTGTAGTTACCGTCCAGATGAGGAGTGCCGCCAAGGGTTTTATACACTTGTTTTTGCGCATCGGTGGGCACCCGGCCACCCCGGGCGGTTGCCCGCTCGATCTGTTTCTGCAACTCATCGTCGGTCCACACCCGACCCTGCACAATGTAGAACTGACAGCCACTCGACGCCTTTTCGGGGTTGTTGTCGCGGGCAGCGGCCAGCGCTCCTTTTTTATGGAACAACGCCGGTACAAATTCCGCCGGTACCTTGTAGCCAACATCACCGTTGCCAAGCGGTTCGTCTGTTCTGGCCCGGCGCGACGCCGGATCTCCACCCTGAATCATGAATTGCTGGATGATCCGGTGAAACATCAGGCTATCGTAGAACTTGCGCTCAACCAGCTTGATAAAGTTTTCTTTGTGCTTTGGCGTCTGGTTGTACAGCACCAGCCGCATTGTCCCGTAGTCGGTTTTCAGAGTAACCAGATAATCCTTTTTCTTACGCGGCCGGCCGTCGCGGTTACCCGCAGAAGCCAGCCCGGGCAGCAACAGAACAAAGAGCAACAGAATACGCATGAGTGGGAATATACGCGGATACGGCCGCATTACAGTTCAATTCGGTTTTGAAAGACATCTTTTAGCCGCTGGTCGTGCGTAACAACGATCAGGCTGGCACCAATCTGTTCGGATTGTTCACGCAACAAACGGACTACGCGGTCTGTGTTCTCGTCGTCGAGGCTGGACGTAGGCTCGTCGGCCAGAATCACCTGCGGCTGATTCATAACCGCCCGGGCGATGCTGACCCGCTGTTGTTCACCCTGACTAAGCTGGTGCGTCTTTTTGGCCAGATGGTCGCCGAAACCCAGTTGAGCGGCCAGCTGTCGGGCGCGCTCCCTGTCCTGCGGCTGACCAGCCAGGTAGTTTGCCAGCAACAGATTATCCAGGACGGACAATGAACTGACAAAATGAGGCTTCTGGTAAACGATGCCCACGTGCTTAGCCCGGAAGGCAGCCGTTTGCGCCGGGCTGAGCTGAGTCAGATCCGTCTGATTGATGGTGACCGAACCGCTATTGGGTTTCAGCAACAGGGCCAGCAAATGCAGGAAGGTCGTTTTGCCCGTTCCCGACCGCCCCAGAATCAGCAGGGCTTCCCGGTCAGCGCAGCGAACGTCGGGAAACGCAAACCGCTTGACAGATGAGTATTGAAACGTAAGTTGATTGGTTGCCAGCATCGGAGTCAGGACTACTACCGACAAAAATAGACAAAAGTTGTAATTTCGCCGGTCAGTCGATGGTCGTTAGTCAGTGTATCACCTCATCCTGACAATTATTCCTCGACCGCCAACCGCTGCTCAATGACCAGACGAATTGCCATTTTTGCCTCCGGCTCCGGTTCAAACGCTGAAAAAATCGCGGAGCACCTTACCAACAGCATGGATGTTGAGATTACACTGATTCTCTCAAACAGCCCAAAAGCCGGGGTTATCGACCGCGCCCGGCGGCTTCATATTCCGGTGCTCCTGTTCGATCGAACCACGTTTTACGAAAGCAGCCGGGTGATCCGTTTGTTGCAGGAGCAACAGATCGACCTGATCGTACTGGCTGGTTTCATGTGGCTTATGCCGTCGGAACTGGTTCAGGCATTTCCAAACCGCATTATTAACATTCATCCGGCTTTATTACCTAAATTCGGGGGAAAAGGTATGTACGGGCATTTCGTTCACGAAGCGGTCGTTGCCGCCGGCGAAACGGAGTCCGGCATTACGATCCACTACGTCAACGAGCGATACGACGAAGGGCAGGTTATTTTCCAGGCCCGCTGTCCGGTTACGCCGACGGATTCGCCCGAGGACGTAGCACGCAACGTGCAGAAACTGGAACATGAGCACTACCCGCGGGTTATTGCCGATCTGGTAGCTGCCCTGTAACCATCAACCGAAACCCATCAGGTCGATCAAACCATGAAAACAAGTACGAAATTAATTGTTGGTTTGTTGCTGAGCAGCGCTCTGGCGGGCTGCTTCCGGCCGATTGTTTACCTGCAGAACCGGCCAAACTACCCCGTCGATATTTTCTACACCAACGAACGGCCCGAACGGCCTTTTGTTCCGCTGCGGGAACTGGAGATCAAGAACGAAACCCCCGTTGTGGCTCAGCAGATGGTAAACCGACGCATGGTGAAACGGGGAAACAACATGCAGGAGAAGGAACTGCTACTGGCCCGAATGTCGCTGCAGGCCAAAAACCTCGGCGCCGATGCGCTGGTCGACGTGCAGTATAGCTACTATACGTCTATGACCGCCAACGGCTACGTACTGAAAGGGGTAGCCGCGAAGTACCGGGTTGAATACGAGCAGCAGTAGTTACTTGACTTCTTCGTAATCAACGTATTCGCCCCCTTTAAACGTTGTTCCGTCCGATTTTGGGGTTTTACTATCCACGCGAACATCACCTTCCCGACGCTTGCCAAACGGCTGCTGTCGCTTCTGTTCCTTTACCAATTGCCGCCCTACCAGCAGATAGAACACAAACCGACGCACGGGTGGAACAAACGCAATAATCAGGAAAGCGATAAAGAGATATTTGATAAGCATGTTGGTGTCTCGTTACAAAACGATAACGTTTCGGGTCAGTGATTAGTTTGATCGAAGGTGATACTGGCGTACGCTTCATACGCCAGTATCACCGACTGTTATAAACCATACAAGGCTTTAGCCGCTGGTTCATACTTATCGCCGGGCGACCATTGTGGCCGGTTCGGACGGTTGGCAATCAGACGGGCCGCGTGCGCATACGCCTGGCAGAACTTAAGCACATACCCGTAGTCGAGCGATTCGGGGTTATCGATGGCCTGGTGATAATACTTCGCGATAGCCTCGTCGAAGCTTTTGAAGCCCGGTGAGAATGTGGGGGCTGGAATGCCCTTAATCGCGAAATTTACGTTGTCCGACCGATCGAACAACCCCTGTTCGGGAGCCGGCTCGGCAAACACCTCCAGACCAAAGACCTTGGCTGCCGTTTCGATTTCGGTCTTGGCGCCCGTACGCTCCAGGCCAATAACCGACACAATCGTTGTATCGTTGTAGCCGGCCCCGTCGGTATTCAGGTTAAACACCGTCTGCTTCAACGGCACCAGCGGGTGTTCGGCATAATACCGGCTTCCCAGCAAGCCCACTTCTTCACCCGTTAGGGCCACAACGAGTACCGACCGTTTGGGGCGCTGCTCACTAAGTGATTTGGCAGCCGTTAACAACGCCACTGTTCCAAACGCATTGTCGCGGGCACCGTTGAAAATACTATCGGAAGGCGAATAGGACTGCCCACCTTGTTTGCCGACGCCGACGTGATCGAAATGGGCCGTCAGCAATACATACTCATCTTTCAGTTTAGGGTCCGTTCCCTCAATCAGGCCCGCTACATTCGCGGAGGTTACGGTCGTTCGGGTTCGGCCCGAGCTACGAAGCGTTATGCGCTGACCCGGATCCTTCAGTTGCTTGTACTGGTTGTTAGCGTTGTTCACCCAGACATGCGACAGTCCGGCCCCGGCCCCACCGGCCGTTACGGGTATTGCCACCTGTTCGCGGTTGAAATACTGATTTACGAATCCCCATGGAATTGATTCACTATACAGTTCGAGCAGGGCAGCGGCTCCCTTTTCGCTCGCCAGCTTCCGTTTCGTGTTTGATGCGTTGAATAGTTCACGTGGCCCCTTGGCATCGGGTGAGCCCCCCTGCGCCACCACAATCTTGCCCTTTACGTCCTGCCCTTTGTAGCCATCTTCGCCATCGGTCAGACCGTAGCCGACATACACCACCTCACCGGTTGCGTCAATCGGTCCGCCGGCCATCACCACCAGGTCTTTACCCAGTTCCAGCGTAGTGCTGCCAATCTGCAGCGTAGCCGAGCGAGCGGGTACAACCCGTTCGAGCTCAATCGTCTGAAGGTAGTTGCTCTGACCCGGAGCCGGTTTCAACCCCAGTTCCCGGAACTGCTCGGCAAGGTAGCGGGCCGCAATCCAGTTGCCCGGCTCACCGGTTCGGCGGCCCTGCAATTCGTCGGAAGCCAGAAAGCGGGTATGTGCCTCCACTTCGGCACGTGTAATTGATGATTCAGGCAATTTGGCAACGGGGGCCATGGGGCGGGGTGGAGCCAGCCGACCCGGCTGCTTACCCGTGGGTTTAGATGTTGACTGGGCTGATGCCGCTGTCAGTACGAAGCCAGACAACAGCGTAGCCAGAGCGTATTTGAACATGATGATTGAATTTGAGGCAAATTTACAAAATTCGTTTCGTTCGTATGAGTCGGACTTGCTGGCCATTCCAGCCGGCCCCAAAACAAACCGCCCGCTACCTATCTCCCGGCAGCGGGCGGTTTTGGCAGGCATACGGACTAAATCCGAACGCCGTCATAGCGACTACAACACGTCTACCTTCATGACGTTGTCGTCGGAGACGCGGTCGATCAGCTTGTTGTAGGGGTCAATCCCCGCTTTCAATGGCTGGCCTTTCACCGTAAACTCAAGCGTATGTTCACCGGGTGTCAGCCAGTGCTTCTGTAGGTATACCGGTACCTTCCGGGTCTGGCCATTTTTATTCTTGGTGTCGGCGGTGAAAATACCGATCTCGATCAGGTCGCGGCCTTTACCCTTGCCGGATTCGTTTCCTTTCTTGTCGTAGTATAACTTTTTAGCCTCGACGGTCAGCTTCACGCGGTATTCATCCCCCTTCAGCTTGGTAGCCTCGGCTTTTCGGATGCGGTTTTCATAGAGCGTGATCTTCTCAAACGCATCCTCTACATAGTATTGCAACGAATCGGGTACAGCGGCTTTAATAGCCCCGTACCACTTGCCGGACGTAGGGAACGGCGGTTTTTGCAGGAACGCATTTTTGTTGGCAAAATCGCTGAATGCTTTGTTCAGTCGATCTTCGCCCATCATGTCCTGCAGGGCATACAACACCAGCGATCCTTTGTCGTACCAGACGTACGCCCGCGTATCGTTCTCGATCAGCGTTTCTTCAAATTTGTCTTCGCTGGCTCGGCCCGACAGGTACCGGTCCAGACAGTATTTCAGCCGGCTCTGCATGACATCTTCGCCGTATTTATGCTTCAGCACCATCAACGATGCATACTCGGCCATCGACTCCGAAATCTGGTTGGCACCCCGCGTAAAGCTCGGGCATACCTGGTGGCCCCACCATTGGTGCGCTACCTCATGCGCCGTTACGTAGTAGGCATAGTCGGTTTTGTCGGGATTTGAGAAATCGGCTACCCAACCGAAGCTTTCGGTGTACGGAACCGTGTTGGGAAACGACTGCGCAAAACCCGCGTAGCGCGGAAATTCCAGAATCCGGATCTGTTTGTACTGATACGGCCGGAAGTTTTTGCCGTTGTACGCCACCGCATCCTTCACCGATTGACTGTACCGATCAATATTCCGGCTATGCGTCGGGTGGTGAAAAATTTCGATGTTCACCGTTTGTCCGTCCGGCGCTTTATACGTTTCCTTTTTAACCGCGTAGCGGGCCGAACTCACGTTGAAGAAGTAATCCATGAGTCCTTCCTGTTTGTAGGCGTAGTATTTCCGGGGCCGACCGTCGGGGCCATTCTTTACCCACTCTTTCTGCAGATAGCCAGGCAGGATGGCAATCTGGTCGGGCTCGGTCGACACGGTGCCTTCGAACGTAATGAGATCGGCATCGTCATTGAACAGCAGGTTGCTCAGGCCAAACGCATCCGTCTGTTTTGGCGCACTGTAGTCTTTCGTGGGTAAGCCGTACTTTTTCCGATACTTGTCTGAGTCCAGTTCGCCCTGACCACTGTAGCCGAATTTCGGGAACAGATCGCCGTCGTTCAGGAAGCTCCCGTTGTAGACAATCTCACGACTGAAACCAGCATTCTCGAAGCCCTGGTTTTCGGCCCGGGTCGACATGACCATGCGTACCGTATCGCCCGGCTGCAACGTCTTCGGTAGCTGGTAGATGTAATAGCGGAAGACCGTATCGTTGTGCACCAGTTTCGGCGTTGCCCCGTCGATGGTGATTGATTTAAGCTTGAAATGCGCTACCGAGCTCCCCACATTCAGGTGCAGCGAATCGATTGGCCGGGGCGACTTGTTCACCATCGTAAACGTACCCTGCGCTTCGACATAGCGCTCCGTCGGGAACAGGTCCACGTCCACCTTGACGTCGGTCACCTTGGGCTGCCAGATCCGTTCGTACTTTTTATACGTCTTTTCGTACTCGGCCTGGCGCTTGCGGCTTTCTTCCGGGGTTCGGTACGTATTCAATACACTGACGTTGCGGTAAATGTAGGCTCCCATGCCCAGCCAGCCCACCGTCAGGATGGTCAGGATCATGGCCGCGGGGGTGTTGAAGCGTTGCCGGGCCAGTTTCAACCGGGTTTTCAGGCTGCTCTCGGCTCCCCGGTTCCAGAGCAGATTACCGAACACCAGCAGAACCCCGCCGAGCAGTAGCCAATACAGGTTGAAGGATGTGAGCGGATGCCAGAAATGCCCAAAGCCGTTCAGGTCCGAAATGCGATAGCCGGGCGTATAGCTGTAAAACAACAGGTTATAATCCTTCTCGGCAAAGTTGCGCACCCCAAACAACACCATCCAGACAGCGATCGAGACGATATGCCCGGTGAATTTATTATTGACCAGAATATGGATGAAGAACGTCAACATGGCCAGTTGAACGTACTCCCACAACTCAATACCGTACAGATCGGCGAAGTACATGCCGAACTCGTAGTTGAAATACCCCTTGAGCGTCTGGTTCACTACGCCACTGATCCAGACCAGGTTGACCAGCAGCAGGCAGACGCCCAGCAGTGCAATGAACTTTGAGCCGTAGCTGAGCCAGTTGGGCACTGGCAAAGCATCGGCGATGCTGTCGTAGCGCACGGCCTTATCGCGGTGTACGGCTTCGCCGGTGTAGAAGATCAGGATGATGTAAACGAATATGATGTAGTTAAAGTCTTTGACTTCGAGCATGTAATACGTCAGCGGCAGCGAAGGCGTTCCGAACGTGGGGAAGCCAAACCAGCCGTCGAAGAACAGGAACAGGAAGCCACAGAGCAGAATAGCCAGGAAATAGGGGTCCTTCACGATGTTCATGAACTCAACCCGCGACAGACTGACCATGTGCCGCAGGTACGCACCGGTCGAATATACCTTTTGGGCCACCGGCAGCTCACTGAGCGGCCTGGACGCTTTGGGCACCATATCTTCCTTGCTCTTCTTGCCCAGTTTAACGGCCAGGAACCGCTGAAAGTCGAACCGGAACAAAGTAAACAGCAGCACAAGCAACCCCAGCCCTGACCACAGCAGCCGGTTCCAGAGCAACGTACCGGTCAGCGGAACGGTGAGGGTGTTTTGCTCCGGTGGCGTCCAGTAGCGGGTTGCCTCCACCACGGTTCGGTTGGCAAATGGATCGAGCAGAGACGCCAGCTCCCGCTGTTCAATGTCCTGCACCAGGGCACTGGCAACCAGGTATCCGATGAACAGAATGATGCTGCCAACGTACGTCACAAATACGTTGCGCGTCAGGGCTACTAATCCGAAGAAAATGGAACCCAGACAGAACAGCGTCGGTACCACGATGGTCAGAAACGGCTGAAGGTAATGCCAGAGCACAAAAGGTCCGTAACGATCCGGATTGTCGGATAAACCCGCCACCGGCCCCAGCGCCGAGCCGACCGCAATACCGACGCAGGCACCAGACATCACAAACAGTAGGGTTATGAACGACCCGAGGTACCGACCCATCAGATAGCCCTTTTCACTGATTGGGTAGCTGAAAAAGTACGTTTTGGTGTTATGTTCGATGTCGCGGTAAACGGGTACGCCCATGATGGCAGACCCCAGCAACGTACCGAAGATGGCGATTACCGACAGAAAGTTAACGATAGCATAAGGCGAGTTAACGTTTGTTTTCTCCGACGCCGGCCCGTTGCCATAGACCGTCACCAGAGCCATCAGCAGAAACAAAAGCAGGAAGTAGCCATACGTCGCCGGCCGGCGGAAACGGTACTTCAACTCAAATTTGAAGATTTCGAGGAACATGAGAAAAGGGGGAAAAGGGAGGAAAGGAAGAAGGGGAGGAAAGGAAGGGGACAGAGAACTCCTTTGCGCCCTCTCGTCCCTTTCCTCCGCTATCTTCCTTTTAGATTAGACCGTTACGACGTCCATCCGTTCTGTGATTGCTGTAAAGTACACGTCTTCCAGGTCAGCTTCAACCGGATCGAACCCAACTGGTTGGGTATCTGAATAGACGTGAATCTGCGTTTTACCGGTTTTAAGCTGCGTTGAAATCACGCGGTAGTTAGTCCGGTAGGCAGGCAGCTCCGATTTCTCAATGAACCGCTTCCAGATCTTGCCCTGTACGTCCTCGACCAGATTGTTCGGATTACCCGTCGCGACCACCTCACCCAGGCAGATAATCGCCATGTCGGAGCATAGATTCGTTACGTCCTCAACGATGTGTGTTGACAGAATTACGATGGTATTTTCGCCGATCTCGGCCAGCAGGTTATGGAATCGGTTTCGTTCGGCAGGGTCCAGGCCCGCGGTTGGCTCATCGACGATGATGAGCCGGGGGTTGCCAATCAGCGCCTGCGCAATACCGAAGCGCTGCTTCATACCGCCCGAGAATGTGCCCAGGTTTTTGTTACGTACCTGATGCAGATTAACCTTCTGTAACAGCCCGGACACGATCTCTTTCCGCTCGCGGGCGTTGGCTAAGCCCTTCAGCGTAGCGATATGGTCCAGCATGGTTTCGGCCGTTACGCGCGGATAAACGCCGAACTCCTGCGGCAGGTAGCCCAGCACCCGCCGAACGGCATCTTTCTGACGCAGTACGTCAATATCGCCTTCGGGCAGGCCAGTCAGTTGAATACTACCCGAGTCGGCCTCCTGCAGGGTAGCGATGGTTCGCATTAATGACGATTTACCGGCTCCGTTAGGCCCCAGCAGGCCAAACATTCCCTGCGGAATCGTCAGCGACACACCTTTTAAGGCATGCACGCCATTAGAGTAGGTTTTGGAAAGGTTACGGATTTCGAGCTGCATAGAATAGAAAGTGAGTAAGGAATTACTAGTCAATATGCTTAGAAATACCCAAAACAACCAACCGACTTACGTAAGCGGCTATTTGGGCGCTTTAAAAGGCAAAAGCCCCAGCGTAGCCAGGGCTTTTGATTACGATGGCGGAGGTAACACCAGTTATTTATCCAATACCACCGTTTCGCCGATCAGGTACGATCCGCTCTGCGTCGACAAACTGTACACGGTATCGACCGTACGTACTGTGGGCTCAGTCCGAACCGCTTTGTAGGCCACTACGGTTCGGGTCGCCGGCTCATAGCGGTATAGCACCTCACCGGCTTTGATCTCGCCGAAAGGCTTTCTGCCCGCAGCGGTCAGTACGGGGTGGTTGGCGGTTGCTTCGAGCAGCGTGGGGCTTGCCAGACGGCTGTTGTTACCGGCCGTAATTTCCTGAACGGGCGTGAGCCACACACCCGCAATGGCAAAAGCCCCCTTATGTTTGTTTACCTTCGTTACCCCGGTAGCAATTATCGAGTTATTTTTCGCATCGTAGCTCATCACCCGGTCCTCCATCATTACGTCACTGATTGGCTTGGTCGAACCGTCAGCCAGCGTAACGGGCGCATCAGCAGCAAAGCAGAAGTTGTACTCTTCTTTCTTCTTGCTACCACCCTCTTCCGACTTGGCTCCACCGCCGGCCATCAGCATAGCCATTTCCCGCGACAGTACGAAGCCCAGCGCCGACATAAGGCCCGGCTCTTTCTCCCCAACGTATTTCAGATCGTCGATGTAGGCGTCCCACGCCTTCCGGTCGGCCGACGCACCCGGTATCACGAAGGGTTTTACTTCGTTGGTTTTCCCGTTATGATAAATGGCCAGTAGCCCGAGTTCTTTGGTATCTTCCGCGGCAAACACCTTATAGAGGTAAATTTTGCGGGGTATGCCATCGCTGTAATTAAATACGTAGGCCGGGCGTTCTTCGTAGCGATCGAGAATGAAGCCCCCCGATTTGAAGTACGTATCCTTATCCAGATTAGCGATCTTGATCGCCTTTATGGTTTTCAACTGGTCCAGCGTCATGCTCCCCGGCGTAGCCTGCGCCCAAACACGCTGACTCAGGAACTGGGTCGCCATAACACAACACAGAAAAAAGAAGAATGAAAGCAGGTTGTTTTTCATACTGATTAGTCTGAGCCAAGCTCCGGCTTGGCCATGTCGTAGTGTTGATTGACCAAGCCGGAGCTTGGCCCGGATGGTTACTTCTTCGTGTACTCGCCAACCCGCGCATGGATAGCTTCGACAGCCCGCCGAGCCGACGTAAAGGCTCCGGCCATCCAGGCGGTTAAATAGGTGGTGTGCTCACCGGCCAGGTAGATGTTCCCGTCGGGTTCCAGCAACGACGGATAAAACTTCTTACGAGTCGCGTCGTCATACGTTGCCCAGCCGCCTTCGCTGTACGGTATGCGGTGCCACGCCAGAGAAAACGAATTGTCGAACTCGGTTGGGTATTGCGGATGGATCTTGCTTCCCTGGGTCAGGGCGAGTTTCTCACGTTCGGCAATTGGCAAAGCGCCCACGGCTTCGGCCCGGCTGTAGAAATTATAGTATCCGATCAATACACCTTTACGGCCCAAAAACCCAAACGACGGATACCAGATCTGGTTAATGTCCAGGTTAGTGCGCGAAATGCCCCCATAAATGTGGTCATCTTCTTCCCAGAAGCGCCGTTTGAACTGAAGTCCAATTTTACCAGTTTTGATATACGGCACAAAATCGGCCGCCCGCTTTACCGTTCCCGACAAATCAGACTCGATGTTTTTCAGCACGGGCAGCGGCAGCGTACACACGCAAAATTCGGCCGTCAGTTCGGTGGGTTTGCCATCTTTCTGATACACTACCCGAACGCCGTTCTCCGTCTTACGCAATTCGGTTACGGGGGCATTGAAAACAATCTTTCCCGTCAGTTTTTTCTCCAGCGCTTTGGGAATGGCGTCCATCCCGCCAACCGGCTGAAGCAGGGTTGTCTGCTGCTCGTACACGTAGTCGCCGACGTTGTAGAAAACCGGCTGCATAAAACCCGAACGTAACAGATCGGTCAGACCATAGGGATCGGTCATCTCACCGGGCATGGGTCCGGCACCCGGCTCAGCTTTGGCTTTATAGCCACGCCGGTTTGTTCCTTTGTACAGATGGGTTGTATTGAGGTCGCCCTCGTTCTTCAGAAAGTCGACTAGTTTTTCGACGTCTTCTTTGGTCAACTGCTGGTCGAGCGCCGACTGGTCGAGTGCCTTGGCCAGCAGTTCGCTGGTGTAGCCGCGCATGTCGTTGTGGTATTCCTTGATGCGCATCCGGCGATTTGCCAGCTCGCCCGTTCCACCGTCATTATACAGATAAGCCGCTTCGTTGGCGCCGTTGAAAATTTCGAGCGGAACTCCCAGCTCCCTGCAGTACTGCAGCGTTAGCTGGTGGTGATGCGGAATTCGGGCGGCTCCACCATTAAAATAAAGGCCGTCCTCAAACCGGCAGGTCTGCGCGTCGCTGCCTTTTTCGGTTTCCTTTGTTCCGCCACGTACCGTCCAGACCCGCCCCCCCGACCGGGACCGGGCTTCGAGTACAGTGCAGTCGTAGCCGAGCTTACCAAGTTCGTAGGCCGTAGCCATACCGGCCAGCCCCGCTCCCAGCACAACTACCCGGCGGGCTTTACCATCATCGCGCCGACCATTAGCCGGTAAATTGAAGGCAGATGCTGGAGCAGGCTGAAGAAAGCCCCAGGCAAGTAACGAAGCATAGCTGGCTCCGGTCGAATTGATAAAGTCTCGTCGCGTCATAGAAAAAAAGAGGGAGGAAAGGAGGGAAACATACGCTCGGTCCTTTTTCTCTTTACCTCCCTTCCTCTGTTACTTACCCTACCACTTTCTTGAATGTCTCTACAAAAGCAAGCATCTCGTCCATTGTTCCCACGCTGACACGGCAGAACGGCTGCCCGCCGAACTCACGCGTCTGTATGCCAATACCCTGCGAAAACATCTGATTTTCAAAGGTCTTGGTTTTCATCCGAATCGGGAACAGGATGAAGTTAGCGTACGAGGGAATGACTTCATAGCCAAGGTCAGCCAGGGCTTTGGTCGTGTAGGCGCGGGCTTTGTGGTTTTCGGTTCGGCAATGGTTCTGCCAGTCAACGTCCTTATAGCTGGCAATGCCCGCCATGAGGGTAGTAATGCTAACCGCAAACTCGCCGTTCGTATACTGACGTAGCGCTTTGAGCGTATCAGGCTGTCCGATAGCGTAGCCCAGCCGAAGGCCCGCAAAGCCATGTATTTTAGAGAACGTACGGGTCAGAATCACGTTCTGCCCGTCGGCAACGAGCTTTCCGAGCTTCGGGCGGTCGGCCGGCTCCAGAAAATCGATATACGCTTCATCCATAAATATGGGCACTTTCGGCGCTACCTCACGGCAGAATGCTTCGAGTTCGGCCGGTGGCACGATCGTACCCGTTGGATTGTTCGGATTCACGATGTATACCATTTTAACATCAGATGTCAGCTTCGACTTAATCGTAGCCAGATCATACTGATAGTTTTTGGTCATCGGTACGCTGACAATTTTAGCCCCGAACGCTTCGGCTCGTTCCAGCAAATCGTCATACGTCATAGCACTGGTCAGGATGGTACCGCCCCCTTTGGCGTAGTGAGCCGCAGCCGCCATCAGCAAGTCCGACGACCCGGGCGACATCATAATATTCGATGGTTTTACCCCCTCATTTTCAGCAATCGCCTGCTTCAGTTGAGCGAACTCCATCCAGGCGTACCGGTTACCCAGGTCAGCGGCCTTTACCAGCGCTTCGCGGGCACTGGGAGCAATTCCATGTGGATTCTCATTCGCGAAAAGCCGGGCCCGTAGTTTGGGTAAGTCCGGCGGCATACTGGCAAACTCATTGACAAACGTCGACTGAACGAAGCCGGTCGGCGCAGCAGCTTTAGTGAATTTCAGACCAGTGCTCAAACCAGCGGTTAGTAGACCACTAGCGCGAAGCCAGTCCCGGCGCGTATAAGTAGACATAGCAATAGTTTTAGGATTAATTCTTGATAAAATAAAAGTAAAGTAAAATTAGATACTCTATCAAGCAATGAGCTGTGAATCTACGAATTAGAAGCAAAAAATATATAGATAACTTTACACTTTAGTGCTAAAAAATTGCGCCCTAACTAATTTCTACAAAATTTTCATTATATAATGTAACACGACGCCAACTATATACATCTACAGACCTACTTATGGAACGGTAGTGTCACCGCCCGGTTCTAAATCGTCCGTTTTACCTTTTCCAGCCAAACAGCGATCAAATTGGACTACTACAGGCTGGCTGATAAGCCGGTATTGTCTCGACACCAGACTTGAACGTCATTTAGCTACACATGTACACACGTTCGTAACCAGTGTAGCAGTCTCTGATATGGTACAAAGATTTATTAATCGGTGTTATCCCGACTGAGAGCCCCTTCCTTAAAATTTGCGGTGTTTTACGAGTTATAGAAAACTAAGTTTTTACGAAGTATAACTATTCTAAAAATCTGTTTTCAAAATTGTAATTTTTTAAAATAAATACTTTTCTAACGCATTACTGCATAAACAAATTAAGAATATAATATTTTTTATAAAAAGTATTAAATATTTATACCTAAGGTGTCATTAAAAAATTTTAATTCATTATGCTCAATAACATATTAATAAGTATTCGTCTTGAAATTATAGCTATAATTCAAAATAAAACCACTTTAATCAAACAAGATTGATACTCTTTCAATCACTTTATAAAATTAAAACAGAGAGATTTTTTCATTAGAGAACATGCGCAGGTCACATAAAAAACTTGCTTAGAAGCTCCCTTTCTACCGACACTTTACATAGATACAAATTCTGCTATACATTTTATGATGTAACTGCACTCAGTTGTTAACACCGGATAGTTAGCAAGAAACGAGCCAGTTTACCGTCAACATCATTTAAAAAGTTTTATAAAAAGTCAGAGGTGATGAAAAAACAAGTATCAACGTGCATTTATTCACTTACCCTTATTGTATTAACGGTATTAAACAGCTGTACTTCGTCAAAGCAACTAACTTATTTTCAGCAGGGAGCTAATGACAAAGAAGACACAATCAATTTTGTAGACTCGTATATACCAACCATTAAGAAAGGCGATATTTTATCGATTCAGATCAGTTCGCTAAACCCCGAAGCATCGGCCTTCTTCAATCCTTATGCCAAAACTGTAGTCGATCAGAATAGTCTTGCAAATACGTTTAACCCTCTACCTACTATTACGGGTTATTTGGTTGGACAGGATGGTAACATAAAATTACCCTTAATAGGTACACTAAAAGCAGTTGATTTAACAAATACTCAGTTAAGTGAATTAATTCAAAGCAGATTAAAAGATTATTTGCGGGAGCCTACTGTTAACGTCCGCAATCAAAGTTTTCGGGTTTCTGTATTAGGTGAAGTTTCCCGACCAGCTCTGTTTACCATTCCAAATGAACAAATCACCCTGCCGGAAGCGCTGGGACTGGCTGGTGATCTCACAATTTATGGCCGTCGGGACAACGTATTAATCATACGGGAAGAAAAAGGAAAGCGTGTTTTTGCACGGCTTGATTTAACCAAACGAAATGCATTTCGGTCCCCTTATTATTCGCTTCACCCTAATGATATAGTATACGTAGAACCTGGTAAATCACGGATTGCCAGTGCCGACCGCGCCTTTCAGGTAATGCCGACTGTAGTTGGCATACTATCCGTAATAGCCATCATTGCCACTCGTCGATAATAGTAAGTATTCAAACGTGTTATGAACAACCAATTTCAACACTCGTACGTACCATACAAAATGATGGAGCCGGAAGAGCTGCGCGTGAGTGATCTGTTACCAAAATTTACCAGAAACTGGCCCTGGATATTGTTTTCGGTTTGTGTCTTTCTGGTTGCGGCTTATACGTATCTGGCCTACAAACAACCCGTTTATAAAATACAGGCAAGCTTACTGATTCAGGATGAAAAGAAAGGGAATGAACGTGATCAACCGCTAAAAGAGCTGGATGCGTACGTTCCTAAAAAAGTGGTCGAAAACGAAACGGAAATCCTTCGTTCGTACACCCTGATGAATCGTGTCGTCGATAAACTACATCTTGACGTACGATATTTTGAAAAAACAGCATTCGGCAAGCGAGAAATCTACAAAGCATCGCCCGTTGATGTATTCGTTGAGTTTGGTAAACCGGAACTGTATGAAGAGCCAATGCTCCTTACCTTTATTGATAGTAGTTCGGTTGAAATCAATGAACAGGTTTATCCACTCAATCAACGAATTAAAACACCACAGGGACGTTTTCTGATCAAAACACGCCGGTCTGTCGGCGATACAACCAACCAGGTGCTGGTACAGGCTATGAAGCGTCCGGCTGCGGTGAACGGCTACCTTAGAACACTTCAGGCAGAACCGACCAGCAAAGCTTCGACGGTTGTTATACTAACCCTCGAAGATGCGGTGCCGGAAAAAGGCGAAGCGGTGCTCAATCAATTGATCGACGAATACAACCAGGCGGCTATCATCGATAAGAATAAAGTTGCGGCCAATACGCTACGTTTTATAGAAGACCGGCTGGCTATTTTGTCAGGCGAATTAACAACGGTTGAGAAAGAAGTTGAACGATACAAAGCAACGCAGGGCATAACCGATTTAAGCACCCAGGCGGCTTCGTTTCTGCAGGCCATCCAACAGAACGACGGGCTGCTGAATCAGGTAAATATTCAACTATCTGCTTTAAGCGATCTGCAACGCTACATCAATAACCGTTCGCTGGATCGTGGCGCTACTCCTGCGCTCGTTGGTCTGAACGATCCTGTTCTGTTCAGTCTGATCGAAAAGCTGACGCAACTGGATTTGCAACGGAGTCAGCTGGCCCGTACTACGTCCGATCAGAATCCGCTGCTTCAGACCATTGACACGCAGATTAATTCGCTGAAAGGGAACATGGAGGACAACATCAGAACCATGAAGACAATGCTGATGAGTTCTCAACAACAATACCGTACTAAAAACGCACAACTTGAAAGTTCAATCCGGACGATTCCGCAGAAGGAAAGAACGTTATTAACCATTTCGCGGCAGCAGGCCATAAAGAATAATCTATACACGTACCTGCTTCAAAAGCGGGAAGAAACTGCAGTTTCACACGCATCATCGATTTCAGATAGCCGAACCATTGACGTAGCTCAAAGCACTGACGCCCCCATAAAACCAGTACCTTTGATGATCTATGGTTTGTTTGGTTTCCTCGGCTTTATAATTCCAATTGGTATAATTGGCAGCCGTGAATTAATCAACACCCGCGTGACGCGCCGGGTAGACGTCGAAAAGATTACGCAGGCTCCGATCATTGGCGAATTAACCCGCAAACAGGAGCCCGATTACTTAGTTGTCACGATGACAAATCAATCGCTGATCGCTGAGCAATTCCGTACATTACGCGCTAGTTTACCCGATATTCAATCGGATAGAAGCCAGGTTCTGTTGCTTACGTCGAGTATAAGCGGAGAAGGCAAATCGTTTATTTCTCTGAATCTTGGTGCTAGTCTGGCCCTGGTTGGCAAACCAACCGTAATTCTGGATATGGACCTCCGACGGCCACGTTTGCATAAGGAATTTAACTGGAGCAACACCACCGGAATAAGCAGCTACCTGACCGGAAAATGCACTGTTTATGATATTCTGAAACCAGTTCCCGGCCACGATAATCTGTTTATCATTCCGAGTGGCCCGCCACCAACCAACCCATCCGAACTGCTTAGCGGGCAACCTCTAAAGCAACTGGTTGACCAGCTCCGCGAGCACTTTGATAATATCATTATTGATACAGCGCCAATTGGTTTGGTTTCAGATGCCCGCCTGGTAGCTCCTCTGGCTGATATCTCATTTTTTGTCGTTCGTCACGACGTTACGCCCAAAAATTATTTAAGACAAGTTGAGGCTTTATACCGGGAACAGCGATTCAAGAAGTTGAATATAATTCTAAACGCGATCGATAAAGACGAGTCATACTACTACGCTAAAATGTATAGCTATACCAGCAGCTTATTAGGTAAGAAAAAATGGTTATCCTTTTCCTGATTCCTAAAAACTTGCTTTACGACTTAACCAATGATCACTTCATTAAACGTTGATGCCGTTCAATTAGAAACCAAGCGAAGGTCGCTTAATGCAAATCATTTTTATAGTAATACATTAAAACGCATTTTCGATCTGCTCGTTTCCTTACTGGTGACCATCTTCGTTCTTAGCTGGTTTGTTCCAATACTTGGCGCCATCATTAAACTGACTTCGCCCGGGCCAATCATTTACGTCCAGTGGCGAACGGGCCGGAAAGGCCGCCCTTTCAAGTGCTACAAGATGCGGACAATGTACAACTCCGCAAAGAACACCACGTTTAGGCAGGCAACGTATAATGATATTCGGGTAACGACCGTTGGCCGTTGGCTCCGCCGGACCAACCTGGACGAAGTGCCTCAATTTTTCAACGTGCTGCTCGGACAGATGAGTCTCGTTGGCCCTCGTCCTCACGCCATACAGCACGATGCCGAATTTTGGACGGTATTGCCGGATTATCCCAGACGCTATGAGGTAATTCCTGGTATCACAGGGTTAGCGCAGGTACGTGGAGCACGCGGTGTAACGGATGATACCCTCAAAATGCAGCATCGACTCCGGTACGACTTGCATTACATTAGAAAACGCTCGCTCCTACTCGATATTAAAATTTGCTGGTGGACAATCAAGCCTATGTTTATGGGCAATACAAACGCCTGGTAGAACATTTTACTCAGCAGTTAAGCCAACTGCCTTTAAAAACCCAAAAATAAGTTGAGCGTTAACGGATTCTGATTTACATTATTTTTTATCATGGCTTTGAATAAGTCTACATACTGGAATCTATTTTATCAATATTCATCGGTTATATTAAGTATAATCAGTGGAATACTGATGGCTCCACTTTACTTACATTACATTGAAAGCTCAACGTATGCGTACTGGTTAGCCAGCGGAAATATATTGATCTGGATAACAATCATTGAACCAGGCGTAGGCATTACATTAGAACAAAAAGTGGCTTTCACAGCAGGCCAAAATAATAAAACTGAGCTTTCCAAGCTGATTACTTCAGGGCTAATTTTATGTTCAATCATTCTAGTTGCTTCTTTTTCCATTAGTTTACTAATCCAGCAATCTATTCCCGTCATTTTAGATTTAAAAAAATGGCCGCACACTTCCTTACTTCAGGAAGCATTCTTCTGGGCGTCGATTGGTTCCTGCCTGTCTTTATGTACTTACTCCCTTGTAGGTGTTAACCAAGGTTTACAACATACGGCTTATACAGGTTTAGTTTATCTGGTATCACAACTCGTCGGGATAGTCATATCAATCTATGGCCTTATTCAGGGGTGGGGTTTATTGAGTATTGGGTATAGCCGGGCTGTAACTGGTGTTCTGTATTTTGTCGGGAATGGCCTGATTTTCCTTTACGCGCTGCAAAAAGACACAATTCGATTAGAATACGATAAGCACTACTTCAAAAGTTTTTATAAAATATTTTCATACACGTTTGTTAATAAAATGGGGATTACCATTGCAAATAATATTGATTTGATTGTTGTTTCAAGGTTTCTGGAGCCAACCATCATTACACAATTAGAATTAAGTAGACGTCCTCAGAATATTTTCAGTGGTTTTGTAAACCGTACAACCTACGCCCTTTTACCTTCTATGTCACATAGCTTTGGCAAGGGAGATAGTAATTCCGTTAAGACGATTTACATACAATTCCTTAAAGGATTTATTTTTATATCACTTATTATATCATTTGGTTTTATAATCTTTAATGAAGCCCTTTTGAACTTTTGGGTAGGAGCCGAAAACTACATTGGGGATTTAGAAAACGTACTTATTGTACTATCAATCATTATCTCTTCGTACACGTACAGCAATTCGAATTTTTCGTTTTCAGCAGGAAATATTAAAGGTAACAGTAAAGTGGGCATCTACCGATCAATACTTTACCTGGTCCTTATTTTTCCTCTGACAATGTATTTTGGCGTGGTTGGTCTACTGGCAGCTTTGATTGTCAGCTATTTAGCTACAGAGTTCTGGTACTACCAGCTCGACCTGGCCAGGGTGATCGGCCTTAAGCCGTCAGAAGTATGGCAGGTTGTTAAACCCAATCTGACTCCTCTGCTACTTATGTCCTGCATGGCTTTTTATCTGCACAACTTACGCTACGAATCGCTCTTACAGGTAGTTTTCGTTGCCTTCTTATTCACGGTATTTGCAGTAGCCTGTTTTTATTTAACTGTTCCGGAGATACGTCTTCAGGTTTCGATCGCAATTCAGAAGTTTAAACGAAAAGCGATACCAGACCAGACTCTAAATCAATAAGTTGACGACAATGGCAAACCAGTTTATCCATTCTTACAACCCAGGAACAATTGAGCGCTCCTACTGGTCTACTACCCTGTTGCGTCTTGTTAAATACGGGTACGAAGGGGTTACAAAGTTGGTAACCAATCACGCGCAGGCTACCGATATGCCAGCCGGCAGATCTTATGACTTCGTTGGCCAGCGTGCTAATCATGCCATTGCCGCTTTATTGGCGAGTGATTCACCTTGCATGATAACGCGGTTTGGCGCTACTGAATTGAATTGCGTAGCGGCCCATTATATGACACGTTACAAGCGCTTCGATCTGGAAACGTTCCGGCGCTATCTGATGGATGAGATTAACGTTATCGGCTGGCGTAAAAGCATCGTGAATAACATGAGCGTCTGGTCTGGTTTCTTTCCTACAGACCAAAAACTACTCGAACGGTTTGCTGACGAAACTTTACAAAATTTATCAAAAATTGATATTCTGGTATCCTGGTTAAAAGAAGAGAAACACCTGGAGTCGCACCTGTTAACCACTAAACGTATTTCAATCGACGATTTTGAACCTTTCTTTTTTGATGAACCCTGGACTAAAGCTCTTGAAGGTAAAACAGTTTTAGTTATTCATCCCTTTGAAAACAGTATTCAATCACAATACGAAAGAAGAGAACTCTTGTTTGACAACCCTGCTATTCTACCAAAATTTACATTAAAAACAATAAAAGCGGTCCAATCATTGGCCAACTCACAAACCGGTTTTGCTACGTGGTTTGATGCGCTTCAAAGTATGTATAAGCAGATAGATGAAACCGAATTTGATATTGCCTTGATTGGTGCCGGTGCTTATGGTATGCATCTGGCTGCCTACGTCAAGTCGAAAGAAAAAAAGGCAGTTCATATGGGGGGCGTATTACAAGTTTTATTCGGAATAAAAGGAGCTCGCTGGGACAATAAGCCCAAATATGCTTCTCTGCAAAATGACTATTGGATACGGCCGGCAAAAACAGAAACACCGACACAAAGTAATTTAGTTGAAGGCGGGTGTTACTGGTAGTCTATTCTTCCGTCTAATGGAATGTACGTAGCTGCTTAGTTAAGTTTATAAAGTCAACGTGTTATTGTAGGTTATCCTATTACATATATGAAACAAAAAATTGGGAAAGCCTTATTTTTTATAATTTTGTTCGCAACAGAAGCGATGTGTTATGGAGGAGATGTAGAAAGTGTAATCGCTTATCAGATGAACAATATACTCGCTGTGTTTGGCATCCCCTTCCTGTTTATTCTGGCTTTATATCGCTTTCCTGCTATTTACAACTTTGTTTTATACGCATTAATTATTGGCACTATCGGGCTTATTTTTGAATCGTTATATACATACAACCAAATCCTTTATTCACCATTTGTAGTAAAGCGTTTTTTTTACTGTGGTGTGGCATTGATTGCCTATTTTATTGCCGTAAAACTTTCTCCGTTCCCGATCAAGACGGCGGTTTGGTTGATCTTCCTGTTTTTCTTTATTAATCAGATTGTACTAGGCAAAATTTTTACGTATCGTCTCACCCCTGAAACTCGTACGCAGGAAGCATCCGAAGCCTTGTTCATGATCATTCCTTTCACTTATTTTTTTGTTCAGTACCTGACAAAGTATAAGTGGTCCGATTTGTTGAAAACCATCGCCGTATTTACTTATACCGTGTTGCTGATGCACCGATCGGTGATTGCTTCCATCACATTTTCAGCACTGCTCATTATTGGATTATCCGTATTAGGTAGAATACCCAACAGCCGCTTACAGATCCGGCGTAGTATCGGCACTATGCTACTCCTTTTTTTCCTGGCGGCACCGATCATAACGGCTATATCGCCCACCCGGGTACAGGCTTTCGTCGAAAATATTGGCGGAATTTTTACGCCGACAGAAGATGAAACGGGCAGTTGGCGCTATGAACAAACCTTGTATTACTGGAAGAAAATTGCGGAACGGCCGGTTTTTGGATGGCGCTACGAAGGCTATGAAGAAGGCGAGGTTATGGAGAATGACGGCTTTTCGGAGAAAGGCACGGTCATTCATTCGCAGTACATTGACCTGCTCTATAACTACGGCTTATTTGGCCTGATGCTTAATCTGATCATCATAGTCGCCACGTTATGGGCATTGTATAAGCGCCACCGCTACATGACCATCGATCAGCTTGTACTATTCAGCTACATAGCCGGAGCGTTGGTATTTGGCATTTCGTATCAGTTTCCTGTGTGTTACTGGAGCTTCGTCGGCCTTGGTATGTATCATGCGTTTGTCGCTACGCCTGCGCCTGATCCGTACGCAGAGCAGTTGGCACCGATGGATTTCTCTTACCCTCAGTTCGGACAGCATTATGATCAACATAGTCATACCCGTATTTAATCGTATAAAATACACCAGGCAGTGTCTGGAATGCCTTATGGCTCAGACCTACCGGAACTTTCGGATCATCGTTGTCGACGATGGGTCAACTGATGGCACTTCGGAGATGATTGAGCAGGATTTTCCGTCAGTAGTGCTCCTTCGTGGAAATGGTAATCTCTGGTGGACAGAGGGCACAAACTGGGGCGTCCGATACGCGCTTATGCACGAGATGAAAGGCGAAGACAACTTCGTCCTGACTCTCAACGACGATACAAAAGTGGAATCCGATTACCTGCAGACTCTGATCGATGCCTATGCACTTCATAAGCCCTGCCTGATCGGATCAGTTTGCGTAGACAGCGAAAATCCGGACAAACTCGAATTTGCCGGCACCGCTTTTGAACTATACACAGCCGGCGGTAAAAATTTAGCGGCTGATTATCACTACAGCTATCCGGAACTAAAGGCGAAAGCCGCCTGGTTAAGCTCCGATTCGCTTTCTGGTCGCGGGGCGTTGATTCCCTTGATCGTATTCAAAAAAATCGGTTTGTATGATGCGACTAATTACATCCATTACATGTCCGATATCGACTTTTCGGTTCGGGCCCGCAAAGCGGGTTTTCCGCTAGTCGTCAATACCAGCAGCCTGGTGTACGAATACGTAAATGAAACAGGCATTCAGACCGAGCGTCGAATTAGCTGGAAAGAGTTCATCAGTGGCTTTTCGTCTATCAAGTCGCCAACGTATCTGAAAGCCCGTTATCATTTTGCGAAGGCCCATTCAAAGACTAAGATCCTGTATTTCATTGCCGATATCTCCCGAATCAGCATCGGTTTTTTGCTGCGCAAGGTTGGACTAGTAAAAACCGTTTGAGGGAATGATGAAAGTTCTTCTATCAGCCTATGCCTGCGTACCGTATCAAGGCTCTGAACAATTGACCGGCTGGACGTATGCTTCGACCTTAAGCTTGAATGAGGTAGAAGTGCATTGTCTTACTCAGGGTGATGGAGAGACCGTTATTGAGCCAATTCTTGCAAATGGGTTATTTCCAAACCTGCGCGTCCATTACGTACGGCTGCCCCAATGGGTAGACCGGCTTTACTACAAAGGCCTGTTCGGTCTGTATTTTCATTACCTGTACTGGCAATGGCAGGCATACCGTACGGCCAGGCAGTTGAATAGCCGTGAACGCTTCGATCTCGTGCATCACGTAACCTACGGCAGCATTCAGCTTGGTAGCTTCATGTACAAGCTAAACATTCCGTTCATTTTCGGACCAGTTGGTGGCGGGCAGGAAGCACCGGCTATTTTGAAAGACTATTTCGGCAAATACTGGCGACGCGAACAGCTCAGAAGCTTGGTCAGCAGGCTTTTGCAACGCCTGAATCCGGGGTTCTACTCATCATTACGGCGGGCCTCCCGGGTTATTGTCACCAATAAAGACACCTACAGACTGGCTCAGCAATTTCGGCCGAAGAAGCCGATTGACTGGGTGTGGGACGCCGGTCTGGCTTCGTCATTTCTGCCCGATGAACCCGTCCGACGAACAAGCGGTAACGAGTTGAACTTGCTGTGGGTGGGTCGCTTATTACCCCGGAAAGCCCTTGAACTTACCATTCACGCATTCAGTAAAGTTAATCCAGCCTACCCAATCACCTTGACCATAGTGGGTGGTAGTGGTGAAATGAGCGACCATCTGACCGATTATTTAACCCGCTATCAGGTAGCGGATCGGGTTAAGCTGGCAGGTCAGGTTACCTTTCAGGAGGTTAGAAATTTTTACCGGGAAGCCGATGTCTTCGTCTTTACCAGTCTTCGAGATTCATGCCCGCACCAACTTCTGGAAGCCATGGCCTTCTCCCTGCCAATAATTACTCTTTCACTACATGGTCAGGACGAATTGGTTAATGATTCAAATGGAATCAAGGTTTCGATTCAGACGAAGGATCAAGTCGTCGATGAATTAGCTAAAGCAATTGAACGAATGTATACGCATCCGGCGGAACGACTTAAAATGGGCGAAGCTGCGTATCAATTTGCAAAACAGGAGGTATGGGATTTAAAAATAAAACGATTTATTGATGAATTCTACCCCGCAGCTCTATCAGCTACAAATTCAAAAAAAATGTATGCTAATGAAGCAAAATAACTCAATCAGGCTTGTTTTTCATCAGCTATATATTTGACCAATTTACGCAACAATATTTTTTTTACCCGTACAAGATACCTGCCGAAATAGCAGGTATCTTTTTTATTAGTATAGCAATACAAATTCTCTATGTTCCGGATTGTGCATTTCCTTTAACATATTATATCAACTTATTTGATTTTAACAATTGACTATCTTCCTGACAATGGGTGAAACGCAAATTAAAATTATCAACTTCAGACAGACCGCTCAAAAATTTTTCAGTGGCATTCCAGTGCTCATTCATGTATTAAATCAGTTACCAGTACACTTACTCATTACCTTATTTACCCTAAAAAACTTCAAACCTATTTCTTTTTTATAGATACCATAAACAGTTACATAAGCCAATTTACACGTGGTTTATTGCCCGTTGATAGCCAGCAATACATCTTTAATTTTGACCATCTGGTTATCACTTATAATCTATTACAATTTTGGTTTCGCAACGTACTGTTAGCTCATATCAGAACCTAGTTCGTAATCGTGTTGTCAGTTTGAATTTAACGAGCGCGTCACACGAAACGTTAATCGATGGCATCATGATGAATGCAGCGCACCGCCGGTCCAGAACCGTGTGTTTTGCAAACGTTCACATGGTCGTAGAAGCTCATTTGCAGACTGATGTAGCAGAGGCTGTAAACAAGGCCGACTGGGCAATAACCGATGGAATGCCCCTTGTCTGGGCCATAAAAAGCTTATATGGCCTCAGCCAGGACCGTGTGGCGGGAATGGACATGATTATGAGTTTATTAGCCCGGGCAGAAAAAGATAATGTTTCAATTTTTTTCTACGGCTGCACACCTGATGTACTCCAACGGGTACGGCAGTTTTGTCAACAGAATTTTCCGGCTGTTAACATTGCGGGCACAATTTCTCCCCCCTTCCGAACGCTTACGGACCAGGAGGAAAAGGATGTAATTGACACTATTAATAATTCAGGCGCAGGCTTGGTTTTTGTCGCGCTTGGCTGCCCGAAACAAGAGCTTTGGATGGAGCAGATGAAACACCGGATTCACGCAGTCATGCTGGGAATCGGGGGCGCTTTACCCATGCTGATTGGCGAGAAAAAACGCGCGCCTAAATGGATCCAACGAATCGGATTCGAGTGGTTATTCAGGCTTGTACAGGAGCCGCGCCGATTATTTAAACGATACGCCGTTACCAATACCTTATTCGTGTATTTCTTCCTGAAGCAATTGATTCGTCAGCGCTGGTAAAATCCCGTTCAAATAAATATTAAGTTATGCCTGCTCCTATTGTACTATTTGGCTATAAACGTCCGGCTGAGTTAGCGCAGACAATACAGGCGCTGCAACGCAACTACCTGGCCCCCGAAAGTGATTTATATGTCTTTGTTGATGCGCCAAAAAAATTTATTGATGAACTGAAAGTGAATCAGGTTCGGCAATTGGTTCAGGAAATTACCGGATTCAAATCGGTAAGCTATAGGTTTGCTGAATCAAATATTGGCTGCGCGGATTCAATTATTGGAGGAGTTTCAAAAGTACTTTCGGAGCACTCATCGGCTATCATTGTCGAAGATGACATCGTAACGTCGCCTAATTTTTTGGATTACATGAACCAGTGTCTGGCGAAATACGCAGCCGAACCTGGCGTCTTTTCAATTTCCGGCTATACATTTCCATTCCAGCGACCCGCCGATTATCCGGCTGATACGTACTTCATGCCGCGTCATAGTCCGTGGGGATGGGCCACCTGGGCTGACCGCTGGCATAGTGTTGATTGGTCCATCGCCGATTTCAGCCAGTTTATTTCCGATCGGGAACAGCAGAAAGCCTTCATGCAGGGAGGGACGGATCTGGTTCGAATGCTGCGCCGGCAGATGGAAGGCGAAATTGACGCATGGGACATTCGCTTTTGCTACAATCGGTTCAAAGCCAACGCCCTTACGGTTTATCCGACTACCTCGAAAGTACAAAACATTGGTTTCGGCAAAGAAGCAACGCATACGAACGTGTATAACCGCTACCGTACTATTCTCGATTCCGGCGAACGCAGAACGTTCCGGTTCCTCGACAACGTAACGGTTACGGACTACTACCAACGCCAGACGTTACAGCGCTATAGCCTGGCAACCCGCATCTACAATCGACTGAAGACGTATGCAGGCATGCATTAACCCCTGCAACGCTCAACTTATACAAGTAATACCATGGTTCAGGAATACACCAATTCTGCCGTTTCGACCCCGACCAGCAAGTTATCAGCGAGCTATGCGCTTCGGGTAGCCGGCAAAGTCTGCAAGCTGATTGCCACATCCATTCACGTTCGCTATTCCAAAATCTATACATACATACTCTTCAAAGTGAATGGCGTTGCTTTTCAACGTGATTTTATCGCACGCGGCATTCCGGTCATTAATAATAACCTGAACGGCTACATCCGGATTGGCAATCGGTTTGTGATGCACTCCGGCCGCTACACACTTATTGGGCGGCAGCAGCCCTGCATTTTTATGGTTAGTGAGGGAGCAAGACTAACGATTGGTAACAACGTGGGGATGAGCTGCACATCGATCGTCTGCACAAAGCAGGTCACCATCCGCGACAATGTGCGTATCGGCAACAATACGGCTATCTACGACACCGATTTTCATAGTCTGGACCCGGCCATCCGCACTGCAGCCATTGAAGACGATGCCTTTACGAAAACAGCTCCTGTCATACTTGAGGATAATGTTTTCATCGGGGCACATACTACCATTCTAAAAGGCGTCAGTATTGGACGAAACTCGATTGTTGGCGCAGGATCTCTGGTTAGTAAAAGCATTCCCCCCAATCAGATCTGGGCAGGTAATCCCGCCCGGTTTATCCGGCACATTACTGATCATGGAGAGCCAGCCTGACGCTGGTAGTCACTACCGTACCGTAACATCTGAATGCTCTGGCCGAACAGGAGCCTCCAGCTTCTGTTCAGCTACTTATTCTAAACCTCACTTTAACGCAGTACCCGCCAGTCGCATGAATAAACAATTGACCGCCTATGATTTAGCAAACTACATATCTTGTAAGGTCAAGGTTACGACCGATGAATATGGACCCGTCACTGCTTATTTATCAGGCGTTTATATCGATCCGGCGGATGTAAAAAAGAGCACAATTTTTATTACATTTGAATCACCCGTCGACGGCATGTGGAGCGATTGGGTGGAGACTCATCAGGTAATTCCGATTTTGATGCCGTTGAGCGCCCTAAGTGTACCAGACGGTCTGGCGTTAGTAGAGATCGTCTGTAACCGTTCGTTCAATCCCTCTACTACTATTTGTCACATCAGCATTGAGCGAACCAAAACGGCATCGGGTTATTACGACACGGGCGTTTTGATAACAGTAATTGACGTGCTGGATTATACCATCCGGCTGTTCATAGGTTTTGACCAGAATATGAGATGCCAGCGTGAGACGGAGGATTTTCCTATCGCTAATATGTTTGCGGTTTGGAACTATCTAACTCACCGGTGCTACGATGTTCAGGGCTGGATTCCCCAGCGTCTGGCCTATAGTGGTACTTACGTCTCAGAACAGGGTAACGACTGACCAACCCATCCTTGCTACTCAACGGACCTAAACTAGTCCTGGAAATATAAAAATCATGTATTTAGCCATGGTAGCTTTTTTACGCTATTTCTGTGTTTTTGCAATCTGGCTTAGCCTGCAGTACTGCCGCTCGCGGGAGGGCACTGCCGATGACCTTATTTCGCCAAAACCGGGTCTGACATCGCTGGACACCATGACCATTGCCCAGGTTCGAGCGTTAAACTCCGGACAGTTGCCGGGCGGTGTCTACGTTACCGATCCGGATAAAACAGGAATATTTTACCTGAACGAAGCGGATCGCACATCCGCCGATAACCTCGGAACAATCCTCGTCACGGCCAATGGAAAGCGCTATAAACGTAGCTATTCCGGGGCCGCCAATGCCGCCTGGTTTGGTGTAACCTCTACCAGCGACGATAACGCGCCGGCCCTGCAAACGGCCATCAACAGCGTACCGGAACTGTTAGTCGGTCCCGGCGAATACCTGATCGCCAGTACCATAAACATCCCCTCCCGGCGCCGAATCACCTTTGCCAAGAATGCGATCATTCAGGCCGGGGTAGTCTGGGAAGGCATGCTCCACGACGGAGGGCTGCATTTTCTGATTAGTGGTCAGACCGATATTATCATTGATGGCCTCCGGATCGACAAACCCCTGAGCGCGTTTCATAGCGGTGAAATCTGGAACGCTTCATTAATTGAAATCATCAATTCGACGCAGATACGCATTCAGAACTCCGAGTTTATTTCAACCCACCCAATGGAAGCTATTGTGGTGCGGGGAGCCAGGTCAAAAAACGTTTTGCTTGAGAACAACTACTGTGAGGGTGCGGGTATTACCTATTCGGAAAACGGGGCCTCCAATGTCACCGTCCGTAATTGCCGAATCATTAATACCGTCAACAACGGTTTGTCGGGCATCGGAAACGCTTCAGGCGCTCCAGCAACTGGTTGCGTTGTAGAAAACAATGTGCTGGAAAACATTGGCCGGATGGGCATTGAAGACTGGCGTAACATCTCGGGTACCATCATTCGGAACAACCTGATTTCTACAACCGGCGTTACGCTCGCGTTCAGAACGATAGGATTTGGAATTTCGGCAGTGGGCACAAAAACCCTGATTAGCGGCAATACCATTAACGACCCCAAGGATACCGGCATTGAGATAAACGGCTATGCGGGTAGTTTGTGCGAACAGAACACGGTTAATTTTGCGTCCTTCTCACTCCGTAACGGAAAAGGAATTGTTGCCAATTTTGCCGACGACAAACCAATTTTCACCACCCGGGAAGCAGCCCTCATCACCAGGAATACCGTCACGAACGGCCTGTATGGAATCTGGAGTTTCGGCTCGGCCTTTCTGGGTGTGACTATTTCACAAAATCAGATAATCAATCCGGTGCTCAAGGGCATCGATGTCGACTGTCTGAGTGCCGTCGCGGGCACTGTCAAAATAGCGGATAACAGCATTAAAATTTCGGTTCCGTCAGTAGGCAGGCAGTACGGTCCCCGCGTCGGTTTTTACGTACATGGCACTCGCTCAGGGGTCCAGACTGACATTAGCCAAAATAAGATTGAGTACTCAGGAAGTGCCAGCAACGGTGTCGTTTATGAAATTGGCTTCACGGCAGCGCTCGACAACGTAGTGATCCAGAAAAATTCTGTCTGGGCATCGGGGGTGCAGGCCAATGGCGCACCCGTTTTTGGGTTTGCCTCAAATGGGGCCACAAACAAGGGCCTGCGCTTCATTGACAATACAGTCGATGGTGCCGTCGTCAGCCTGGAAACGTACTCAAATCCCTTTGTTCAACCTGAGGTATCCAAATGGCAGACAACCCGCTAATGAGCGATTGCCTGCAGCAACTCCGGCCTGAGATGATAAAACGTAACCCTGGTCTGGTCTGATAACCCGGCCCAGGCCAGGGTGGCTTCGTAATTTGCCTCCAGGTGAAAACTCAATACAGTCCAGCTACGTAGCAGTTCGCCTGTTTGCCCCTCAATGATGTGCTCCCCGTCAAGCGTTGGCTGGTTTACCAGATCGTGTATGAGCCCCGTACCAACGGCTTTAGCCAGCGCTTCTTTACGGGTCCATAGTTGAAAAAAAAGCGGCCGGGGATCAGCACTCTCATGAACGTAGCGCTGCTCTTTGTCAGAAAAGCTATGGGCAAGCACCGCTTCGTAGCGAAACGACGGCCGGATTTGTTCAACATCCACTCCAACGGCCACGGGTGCCAAACTGATCAGCACCCAGTTGCCGGCATGGGACAGGTTAAACTGTACCTGATTAGTCCCTGACACATGCGGCTTCCCGTTGCCATCGATCCTGAACTGGACGGAAGCCGGTGATTGGTTCAGCAACCTGCCGAGCAGAAACCGCGACAGTACTTTGCCCAGTACGTATCGCTGCCGGTCTTCGGGCTGGTGAAACCGATTGGCGCGCTGGCGTTCATCGGGCGACAGCACATCATCGAACCGAGGAATTTGCGGGGTAAACTCTGCCACGGATGCCCGAAACACAAGCGGCTCGTTGTTCCACGGCCAATGGGGTGCATCCAGCCACTGTGTCGTGGCCAAGGCCCCGCAACGTATGTGAATCATGGACATAGCGCAGCTAAACTACAACGCTCAGCCCGGCCGTCAGCATTTGTCCAGCGCATCCTGCAACGTACGGGCAAACTCCTTATCGTACGGCGGCAGCAGCATCGTCAGGTGATTGCCCGACACATGATATAATTCGACGCCCTTCGTCGCAAATTTCTCCCAGCCCAGGTATTCAAACGCTTTCCCGAAATAGGGGCCAATATCCGCTTTGAAGAGGTGAATCGTGCCCTCGTACGGCTTCATCACATAGTTTCGATAGGCAACCTCGTGCTTTTCGTTGATCCGCTTCAGATTTTGCGCCAGGCGTTCCGACGGCACTTCGGCAATGGGCGACACCGGTTCTGACCAGGATTTCAACAACTGCTGAAAATACTGCCATTGGTACGTAAACGTCTGCCAGGGCTGCCCAAGTAAGGATTTGACGATTGACTTGCTTTTAACTACCTGACGCATCAGCTTCTGCTTCAGCGTACGGCTCTCGAACAATTGGTAAACGCTCGACTGCGCATCGGTATCCATCATCCCGAGCAGCTTCACTTCCTTACCCATCCGCTTTAGCTGCCTTGCCATTTCGACGGCAATGTAGCCACCAAAGGAGTAGCCAACTATGGCATAGGGACCCGTTGGGTTCTGTGCCGTTATCTCGCTGACGTAGAACGCGGCAATAGCCTCCATACTATCCAGCGGTTCGTCTTCGTCGTGCAGACCAAACGCCTGCAGGCCAAACACCGGCTGCTCCGGGTCCATGTGCATCGCAAACGAATTGAAATTCAGCACGTGCAGCCCTCCGCCGTGTATCAAATACACCGGCATTTTACTGCCGGTAGGCTTGATCGGCACCAACGATTTCCAGGTGGTTGCTTTTTTGTCGCTTCCCACGATTGCAGCCAGTTGCCGGATCGTGGGATGTTCAAACAACGTCGAGAGGGGTAACCGTTTGCCCGTTACATCCTCAAGCCTGGTCATTACGTGTACGGCGGTCAGCGAGTGGCCACCCAATTCAAAAAAATCATCCGTAACCCCGATGTCTTTAATTCCGATTTCCTCAGCCCAGATGGCTGTCATAAGCTTTTCAAGCTCAGAAACCGGCGCTGTAGACGGGGTTTCATTGGTATGCGCATGGGCGTTGGGTCTGGGGAGTGCCTTGCGGTCAATTTTACCGTTGAGGGTCATGGGCAGGGCCGTCATCTGCACATAATCGACGGGAATCATAAAACTGGGCAACGCTGCCCGCAGCGCATATTTCCATTTAACCAGTTCCAGATTAAAAGCATTCTCCGGCAACGGATGCTGCATAATCGCGTAGGCCGTCAAACGCTGGTCGTTGGGCCGGTCTTCGCGGGCAATCACTACGGCCTCTTTCACGCCCGGTTGAGCCAGCAGTATCTGTTCTATTTCGCCGGCTTCGATGCGGTACCCCCTGATTTTGATCTGATGATCCGTACGGCCCAGGCACTGAACTTCGCCTTCGTTTGTGATAAAGCCTAGATCACCCGTGCGATACAAAATTCCTTTGTACGAATCGATTGGGCTGTTAATGAACTTTTCAGCGGTGAGTTCGGGCCGGTTCAGATAGCCTTTCGCCACACCGGGGCCTCCGATGTAGATCTCGCCTACAGCACCGTCTGGTAGGGCCCGCTGGTTCTCATCCAGTATAAAAATCTGGTAGTTGACGACTGGTTTACCAATGGTGATAACCGAATCACTTTCCCGGATTTGTTTTACGGTAGCGTAAATTGTCGTTTCGGTCGGGCCGTACAGATTCCAGAGCGACTCACACTTTCGAAGCAGTTTTTGAGCGAAGTCTATTGACAGCGGCTCTCCCGCGCTGAGCACTTTGACGGGTACAGCGTCCTCCCAACCGGAAGCCAGCATCATCTTCCAGGTAGTTGGCGTGGCCTGCATGATGGTAACGCCGTACTGTTTGACGAACTGTAGCAGCGCCCGGCCATCTTTGGCAATTTCGGCCCCAGCCAAAACGACCGTTGCACCTGCCAGCAAAGGCAGAAACAACTCAGGCACCGACATGTCGAACGAAATTGTTGATACGGCCAGCCAGCGATCACCGGGGCGCACCCCAAGATCAGTCTGAATCCCTTTTAGTACGTTAATCAGGCCGGAATGCCGGATCAGAACGCCTTTAGGCTTTCCGGTTGAGCCCGACGTATAAATGATGTACGACAGATCGTTGCCCCCAACGGCCACGTCCGGCTCATCAGTAGTATACGACGCCGATGCGTCAATGGCCGATTCAATCAACACTTCGGTGGACTGGCTTCTGATCATCCCGCGGTATTTTTTCGACGTAATGAAATGCCGGGAAGCCGCGTCAGAAAGCATGAACGTAAGGCGGTCGTGCGGGTAGTCGGGGTCCAGCGGCAGGTAAGCGGCTCCTGCTTTCATAACAGCCAGCAACGTAACGAGCAAATTGACCGATCGGTCCAGCGCTACCCCAACGATATCACCGGGTTTTACCCCGTTCTGAATCAGGTAGTGCGCCACCCGATTAGCCGTTTCGTTCAGTTCGCGGTAACTGACGGCCTGCCCGTTAAACACCAACGCCGGTTTTTCGGGATGAGTAGCCGCTGTCTGGGCAATGAGCTGGTGTAAAGTATCATCGGTAGGGGTAACAACCGATTTTACGACAGGCTGACTGATAGCGGGCTGGGTGTACTGCGGGCTATCGTTTGAAAGAACAGCGCTGAGGGGCATCTGTGGTGCTAATACGACCGCTTGCAGAAGGCTGTTAAACTCGGCCATCATGCGATCGATCGTTTCATTCCTGAACAATTGCGTGTTGAACGACCATTCGAGCGTCAGAGCCCGTTTAGTATCCGTAGCGTTGACAAACAGGTCAAACGTTTCGAAGGCGCGGGGGTTACTGATCAACTGATACTCAAGCCCGTAAAACGCGACCGCATCATCAAGACCAAGGTCAATATTGAACGTAACAGGCACAAGCGGCACCCGGGAAGCATCGCGGGGTAATTTGAGTTTTCTGAGCAGACTGCCGAACGTCAGTTGCTGGTGCTCATAGGCATCGTAGAAAGCCTCCCGGCGTTGCTGGAGGTAGTCGTGAAAACTAAGCGACAGGCTCGGGCGGCTTCTCAGCGGCAGCAGATTCACGCAGTGGCCCACCAGCCCGTAGTTGTCAGTAACCGCTTGTCCGGCAGTTGGTAAGCCGATGATGATATCGTCCTGGCCCGTCAGCCGATGCAGCAGCACTTCAAAGGCCGCCATCAGCGTTACGACAAAGCTACAGCCGGCTTTCTGCCCTGTCTTTTTAATGGCTGCTACCAGTTCGTTGTCCAGATCATAGTCCTGCCGACGCCCTTTGAAGCTGCGTAGTGCCGGCCTCGCAAAGTCAGTCGGCAGTTTCAGAACGGGTACGTTTCCTTTGAACTGATCGAGCCAGAATGTCTCGATCTCAGTATATTCCCTGCTTTCGGTAAAACGTAGCTGCTCCTCGGCGTACTGACTGAAGTCAGGCGCTTCGGTCAGGGCAGGCATCTGATGCTGGGCAAATGCGGAATAGAGTGCGCTGATGTCCTGTAAAATCACCCCGATCGACCAGCCGTCGCATACAATATGATGGGCCGTCAACACAAGGCAGTGTTCGGTGGGGGTTAGCTGAAAGAGACCAGCCTTGATAAGCGGCCCCTGCTGTAGGTTGAACAGATGCAGCGCATCGGCCTTTACGTAGTCGGCCAGTAGCTGCTCCTGTTCGGGTGCCGGGTGTTGGCTGATATCCTGATAAATCAGCGGTACGGATAACGACTTGTACACGCAGATAAATCGGCCATCGGCACTAAACCCGGACCGTAAGGCTTCGTGCCGCTGGACAAGCGCCGAGAAGGCTTGTTCCATAGCCAGCCGGTTGAAGCTTCCTTTGAGCCGCAACGTAATGGATTCATTAAACGCTCGGTTGGCATCGTCGCCACCGACCAGACAGGATGTCCAGATCTCTACCTGAGGCTGGGTGGATGGCGCTACCCGAACAATTTCAGGTCCTGCGAAAGGATCGAAATCAACAGCTATAAATTCTAAGGCAGTAGAGTTAGCAATCATTCCCAACTAGTTTAATTCGATCTGAAGATAGTGACCAGGTTGATCCGGGTTAGGAACGAACCAGGCCGGATTTCCCTTTTTATCCATCCCTAACCGGGCACCCAGCACCGGGGGTACCGAAAAGCTATGGTGCGAAGGCCGCCGATCGGCTGGCTCCCCGGCGGGCGGAGTAGCTTTAAAGAACCCGGCTTCCACTAATTCGTTGACGCTCTCAATCATGGTTTGCCCAATCAGGCTGACGTCTTCGGGGGTATGCGCTTCCGTCATAAAACACGGGAAGCCATCCAGTATGTGAATACCCTTCTGGCGCATCAGCGTGAACAGCAGTTCGCTGTAGGGTATCTCTTCCGTAAATTTCAGCTTCCAGAGCGACCCAAACTGGGCGACAAACATCGGGAGCTGGTACCGGGTAAAATGTGCATTGAGCATCCCCGCCAGGAACGTAGCCTTATCGGTCAGTCCTTTCTGCAGGGCCGGCCCTTTGGCTTTCATGTATTGTAGCGATGCCTGAGCCGCGGCCAGCGCCAACGGGTGCCGGACAAACGTACCGGCAAAATACGTAACCCCAACTTCGGGAACCGATGCATCGCCAAACTGCCAGTAGCCCCCGTCCAACGCATCCATGAACTCTTTCTTGCCCGATATGACGCCAATGGATAAACCGCCACCGACAACTTTCCCGTAGGAGGCCAGGTCGGCTTTGACACCGAACAGGGCCTGCGCTCCGCCGGGATGCATCCTGAACCCGGAAATAACCTCGTCGAAGATCAGGGCAATACCGCTTTCGGCCGTTACCGACCGGACCTGTTTCAGAAAATCGACGGGTACGAATTCGGGTCGGCGGCTTTGTACGGGTTCTACCAGAACGGCCGCAATATCGTCGGCCCGTTCCCTGATTATGGCCAGACTCTCGGGCGTACCGTAGTCCAGAATCAGCATGTTCTGCACCGACTCGGGCATGATCCCCGAAGCCGCCGGGAACGACTTCAACTGTTTGGTACCCCGAACGATTACTTCGTCGACGATGCCATGGTATGAGCCCGAAAAAGCAACGATCAGCGACCGGCCCGTTACGGTACGGGCAATCCGCATAGCCCCGAGCACAGCCTCGGAACCGGTATTGCAGAGGGCCGTGCGGTCGAAGCCCGTGAATTCGCAGACCAGCTTACATACCTCGCCCGCGAGTTGGTGCTGCGGGCCGACTTCGAAGCCATGTTCGATCTGTTGATGAAGTGCTTCCCTGATGACGTCGGCCTGGTAGCCAAGCATGTTGGAGCCAAAGCCATTCAGTGCATCAATGTATTCATTCCCATCGACGTCCCACAGGCGACTGCCCCTGGATTTGTTGACAACGATCGGATAGACAATTTCTTTGGTCAGAGGTTTGAAGCCCGACACAACCCGCGGGTCTGCCATGTGCGCCCGGTGCGTCTGTGTAAACGTCTTACTGCCCGCCGTCTTCTGCGTATACGTATCAATGAGCTGCTGCAGGAATGCCTGTTGCCGGTTGGTCAGTTCGGTAGCCTGTCGCTCAATCCGGGCCGTGGCCCCGAATGGTTTCTTCAGTTCGGCCACCTCTTCCGGGGTTAACTCGCTGCCGGTTTTGGCCGTCGATAGCTCCTCCGGTTTTTTCGAAAACTGCGGTACCGAAGCGGGTGCATGAACCGGAGCGGCTGGCACCGGTATCGGCATCGCCGGTTGCCCGCCCTGCAGGAGCGCTACCTGCTTAGCCAGAATCTGAAGCTGCTGAGCAATCAGTCCCAGCGCCGAATCGGTACCGTCAGGCAGCAAAACGGGAGGGGTCGTGTGCATGACCGGTGCGTGCATGGGCGAACTGGCTGGTACGGGAGCCGGAACCGGCTGTACGGGCTGCGCAATAGGCTGGGGTGCATACGTATCAGCCGGTAGTTCACGATCCAGGAAATCGGTCAGGAGGTTCAGTGTCGCATACTCTCCGTTGAGCTGACGGAACGTAATGGGCAGCTTAAATTCCTTTTTTAACGTAATGGCGATCTGGGTAAGCAGCAGCGAATCGAAGCCGATTTCCAGAAAACTCATATCGGGCGTAACGCCGTCGAGTTCAATGCCCGACGCGTTTTCCAGAATCTCCTTGACTTTCGTGATGAGTACATGTTTTCTCATGGGTTGCTGGGGTGGATAGGTATAGCTTGGCTCAATTGAATGTGTTTCCTGTATTTTGACTGCAATGACCGGTTCAGGTATCGCGGGCGAAGCAATAGGCAGTGGATCAACCCAGCAACGCTTCCGGTCAAACGCATAGGTCGGTAACCTTACTTTATCCCGTTTCTGATCGGCGTAAAACGCGTTCCAGTCCGGCTCTATTCCCTGAAGCCATAACTGACCGAGGGCTTTCAGTATCGATTGGTATTCACTCGTATAGGTCCGGCGTGGTTCCAGACTGGTCAGTACGTAATCCTGCCGGGCGCCTGCCTGCTGCCGGGCCAGCACGGTCGTAACATGGCCTGGGCCTACTTCCAGCAGCAATGGTTTCCGCTCCATCAGCGTCTGCAAAGCATCCGAGAACCGAACCGTTACGCGCAGGTGGTTGGCCCAGTAAGCCGGATCCGTTGCCTGTTCGGGGGTTAACCACGTGCCCGTTACCGTCGAGACGATCGGAGTCTGGGGTTTACGCAACGGTATTTGCCCGACAATGCCGGCAAATTCGCTCACAATTGGCTCCATCATATCGGAATGGAACGCGTGGCTGGTTTGCAGCACCTGATTGGGAATTTCCAGCTTATCAAGCTGCATTGCAAACGTGGCGACGTCTTCATCCCGGCCCGCCACCACGCACAACGTGGGACTGTTGATAGCGGCCATGCTCAGAGTACCCGGCATGATGGCGCTCACCTGTTCGGCCTCCATCCGTACCGACAACATGCTGCCCCGGGGCAATTGACTCACCAACCGGCCCCGGGTTGCAATCAAACGGAGCGCGTCCGCCAGCGTAAAGACACCGGCCAGGTGAGCTGCGACGAATTCACCGATGCTGTGTCCACAGTATATCGACGGCCGAATCCCCCAGCTTTCCCAAAGACGCGCCAAAGCATACTCGGTCACAAACAAAGCCGGCTGTGTATAGCGGGTATTTTTCAGCCGCTCTTCAGCCGCCGGATTATTTTCTTTCGGAAATATCACCTCACGAATGTCTGTTTCCAGATACTCCTGCAGTAATGCGGCACATTCATCCACCGCCTGGCGATACGTTCGTTCGTTCAGGTACAGTTCGCGGCCCATCATAAGGTACTGCGACCCTTGCCCGGGAAACATGAACACAACTTCGTCGGGGGCCTCTTCCAGACGTTTAGCCGGCGTATGATCAGCCAGCAGCGTATCGATCAGCTCACTGGTGGTGGCCGCAACCACAAACCGACGATGGGTAAAATCGGGGCGGGTGGTCTGTAAGGTGTAGGCCACGTCGGCCAGTTTTTGCTGTGTTTGCCGCCCCAGGTGATCGGCCAGTACGTACGCATACGCATCCTGGCTCGCTGCCGACCGGGCCGACCAGGTAATCAGTTCAAACGGTCGGCCGGGGCCTGATTCGGGGTTCGTGTTTGCGGCTTCTTCCAGCACAACGTGTACGTTCGTGCCACCGACCCCAAACGAACTAACCCCTGCCCGACGTACCGTTGCCGACTCCCAATCGGTCAGTTCCGTGTTGACGTAGAAGGGGCTGTCGGAAAAGTCTATCGATGGGTTGGGCCGTTCGTATCCCAGCGAGGGCGGGATTTGCCGGTAATACAACGCAAGGGTAGCCTTGATAAAACCAGCCACGCCTGCTGCCTGCGTCAGGTGCCCAATGTTGCTCTTGATCGACCCCAGGGCGCAGTATTGCGTTTCGGCCTGGGGACCAAACGCCAGTTTCAAGCCCTCAATTTCGATCGGATCGCCCAGCGGGGTAGCCGTTCCGTGGGCTTCAACGTATTGGATAGTGGCCGGAGCCACGGCTGCGTCGTCAATTGCTTTTCGGATCGCCCCAGCCTGCCCTTCGGCATTGGGGGCCAGAAAACTACCTTTACCCCCTCCATCGTTATTGACGCCTACCCCCTTGATAACTGCGAAGATTCGGTCACCGTCGCGCCGGGCCGCGTCGGCACTTTTCAGCAGCACCACCCCGGCCCCATCGCTGAACACCGTACCGGTTCCGGCCGCATCAAACGAGCGGGTGTGCCCGTCGCGGCTCATCATAGCGCCCTCCTGATACAGGTGCCCACTGTTCACGGGCGACGTAACACTGGCCCCCCCGGCCAGCGCCAGATCGCAGTGACCCAGGCGAATGCTGTCGACCGCCTGCGTGATGGCCAGCAGCGAGGTGGAGCAGGCCGAATAGACACTAACTGCCGGCCCGGTCAGGTTTAGCTGGTAGGCCGTGCGGGAGGCAATGTAATCCTTTTCGTTCAGCGCCATCACCTGAAAATCGCCCAGCCGACCGACGAGCTCTCGATTTGGCAGGACGTTATGGATGTAGTACGTATTGTTTCCACATCCGGCATAAACGCCAACGTTGCCGTCGTACTGGCCGGGTAGATAGCCGGTCTGCTCCAGCACCTCCCAGGCTACTTCCAGAAAAATGCGTTGCTGCGGGTCCATCAGTTCGGCCACCCGGGGCGGTATGCCAAAGAAAGCCGCATCGAACTGATCCGCCTGCTCCAAAACACCCCGGGCGCTTACGTAGCTGGGGTCATTCCGAAGCGCAGTTGGCAGGCTTGGGTCAATATCGGCATCGGTAAAGAAGCGAACGGTTTCTTTCCCCTGGCTCAGCACCGACCACAGTTCGTCGATGGAGTTTGCCCCCGGGAACCGTCCGGCCATACCAATCACGGCCACGTCCCGGTTCACCTGTCGCGGGCTGGATTTACCGGACTTCTTCGCCTTTTTTCCTTCTTTTTCCTGATCAAGAAAGCGACTCAGTGCTTTTATGGTGGGATTCTGAAACAACCGGGTAGCCGATATATCAATCCGGCATTCCTGTTTGAGCAACGCCACACACTGCACACTCAACAGCGACGTACCGCCCAGTTCGAAAAAATTATCAGTCAGGCCAACTTTGTCGAAGCCCAGCACCGAAGCCCAGATAGTGGCGATCTTCTTCTCAATAGCCGAAACCGGCGCTACGTAAGGAGTATTGAACGCCGACCGCTTGGATTCTGGTTTTGGCAGCAACTGACGATTTACTTTCCCGTTGACGGACAGCGGGAGGCTGTCGAGTTTTGTCCATAAAGCCGGCACCATGTAAGCGGGTAGCCGACTGGTTAAAAACTTGACCAGGTCACTACGTTCGAGATTGGCCGTGCGGCTCACGTAATAAGCAGCCAGCCGTTTTTCCAGCATCTCATTATCGACCACACTCACCGCGCACTGAACGACATCCGGATGCTGGAGCAGTACGTTTTCAATTTCACCGAGTTCAATCCGATACCCCTGAATCTTCACCTGTTCGTCGATCCGTCCCAGGTATTCGATGTTGCCATCAGGAAGCCGTCGGCCGGCATCGCCCGATTTGTACATTCTCGCGCCCGGCTGCCCCAAAAACGGATCGGACAGAAACCGCTCCCGAGTCAGTTCATCGCGGTTCAGATATCCCCGGGCGACCTGCACACCGCCGATGTAAATTTCACCCCGTTCGCCGTCCGCAACCGGCTGTCGGTTTTCGTCCAGAATGTAAATGGATACATTCGGCATCGGCTTACCAATCAACAAACCGTTCTGATAAACCGGTACATCAGCCGACGCTGCAAACGTGTACGTAATGCAACCTACAGTCGCTTCGGTTGGACCGTATTCATTGATTAATTCAACCTCCACCCCGCTGTCGGCCAGGAACTGATAATGCCGCGGGTAAAGCGCTTCTCCACCCACGACAAGTTTACGGGCCGCGAATTTCGCCTGCTCATTTTTTGCTTTTTCGAGCAGAAACAACTGGGCGGGTGTCAGTTTCAGAAAGTCATAAGGAGCCTGTTTTACAAACGCTTCATTATCAAAAGCATCGAGTGCTTTTGACCGGTTTATCACCATGGTTTTTCCGGTGACCAGAGGCACAAATAAGGCCGTCAATGAAGCGTCGAAGGATAAGGTCAGGTGCGCGTACGAACTAGGTGTAGTTTCATTGGAAGCATATGCCTGAATGCTGTTTCGGATGTAGCTGGCAATTGATTGGTGTTCGATTAAAACCCCTTTTGGCTTCCCGGTCGAACCAGATGTATAAATCACATAAGCCAGATTAGCAGGGCCGACCTCAACACTGGTTATTGATGAAGCATTAGTATAAACAGCTGGTTGCTGGTAGTCAATAGTTAGAATTGAAACCAATGAATTTTCGCGACAAGCGAATTGAATGGCGGGGGAATAAACCGTATTTGTTAACAGAATTTTCGTAGCCGTATCCTGTGTAATAAATACGATTCGCTCGGCCGGATGTTGCGGATCGATTGGTACAAACGCGCAGCCCGCTTTTAGGATCGCTAATACTGCCGTTACCATTTCAACCGATTGGTCAAGACAGATGCCGATAATATCTTCTTTCTTTACGCCTTTCTGAATTAATATACCAGCCAGCTGCGACGACCGCTGATTCAGTTCGCTGAATGAGACCGTTCGGTCGCCATCAATAACAGCAATTGCATCGGGTGAGGACGACGCTTGCAGATCGAAAAGTTGATGAACAAGCAATTTCGTGGATATCTGTCCGCCAGGCGTGAAGTTTTGTATAAAATCGCTCATCAAAATCTATATTATCCGTATGGCTGCTTTATAAAAGAACAACCCCATTTCTTTAGACGAAATAAGGTGTCGGTCGTTATCTTATTTCAGTATTTAATTTATAAATGCCTTACCAATCGTAAAGAGTACCGGATTTATACGAGTATTTTAGTTACCTAACCTACTAAAGTCATAAACAATTTTATGTCAACTATCACGAGCATTAACGCTAACTCTCTCACTTGCCTGGCTCTTAAGTCTGATTGTATATGCTTCTTTTTGACGTACGCGATTTTCTTCCGTTAATGTCAGGCTTCTATTTCTCTGCGTTTATGTCTACTGGTTTTTGCTAACCAGCAGGTGAGCTAACGTTGACTTGTATCACCTACCTTACTTTACTTTCCATATAACAACTGTCCATTTAGTACGGTCAATATCTAACTCACTGCTGGTTCATGGATCAGTGGCAGTAACATGTCAATATTTATTAAATATTTTTTACGATGGAAATTTAGGCATTTTCATTTTTAACAAAGTTCGACAGTTTTACACGAGTCTTTTGTCTATTCATTACCATGTATAGCATCTAGCTACGTATCAAATTTTATATTATAGAAACATAAAATTGATTATTAACAATAATTTTTATAAATTTTCCTGTGTATCTATTCAAAGCACCGTATTAAAAGATGATTAAAAAAAAGTTAAAAAATTTACTATTTAAAGTAAAAATCATACGAAGACTTATAAAAATACCAGTTTTATATTTTTTATATAAAGCTCTTTCTTAACGAATTAAACTAATCATTTAGTAAGAACTGACGAACATTTGTAACTCATACAAACAAAAAATAAAATAAATCAAAACTGTGTACCTTATTCAAAAAGTAGATAATACGTCATTTGCTATTTACAAACTTTATTTACTTTCAACTCAAAACACATACTGATTGGCTCAGGTATTTACAAAACTGTTTAAATTATAGGAAATTAAAGATAAATAGGACTTGAGTTGTCGTTCAACCCACAAGGGAAAGTTTGTGATTCGGAAGGTTTTCTGCTTAGTTCTAAGTCCTTAATTCAACAACTCAATTCATATAACGAAGACTGATAGAAACTCGATTATACGGTAACCTTAAGCAGTTTATAGGAACGAATACGAACATGTATTTACCGTAATTTTTACTTCCAATTATTATTTACACACTTATTAATCTAAACTTTCATCAGGGCATTTCATAAAAAAAAAGTTTTTGTTGTTACCTCCCTTCGTTCCTTTAGTCTAAACTTTAGACTTGCAAAAGACTGACTTAATTTCAGAAGTTCCAGATTTTGTTCATCGTAACGTAACTATTTTTAGTATTATGGGAGCAACTCCATTTCCGCGTATTACAGTTGCTGGTGTTTCGGTACCATCTGACTTGGACGTCAATGGATTCAAAGCTGGCTTCAACAAACAACGTGATGACAGTTTTCGTACTGATCGTATCGAAGCGGTACGGGCTTTGGTTCGTGAACATCTCGTTCCGATTAAAACTATTCAGCTTAACACGAATAGTTACCGGCTTAAAACCTGGATTGAAGACGCTTTGGGGTATAAATTATGCCAGGGTGAAGTAATTGTAGCCATGATTGGTGAAGGGTTCATATACGAACGAGATGGGGTAAACTGCTACTTCAACGTTTCGCAAAAGTCGATAAAGCAACTGCGCGCCTGTCGCCGTCGATACATATTTGAACAGCCTAAATCCCCCATGGTCGACACAGTTTACTACCGGCCGGCCACTCATCGGTACCTTTAACAACGTTCACATTTATTCTAATTTTATAATTCCCTGTATTTACTAACTTATTAAGTTTAGAATAGAAATTTATACAAGTAGTTCATAGTATTAATCCTTACAGTTAAGCATTCGATTAACTTATACGCAGCATAAAGCGCCACGGCATTTATCATCTCTGATAAACGTCGTGGCGCTTCTAATTTGGTTGTGTATTTTACTTTGCTACAGCCTTACTTCTCGGCAGAACAGGCGCAATTCGCACTTACCGAAGGTTCGGTACCGGTAAAACCGGCAGGCTTTCATTGCCATCTTCGCTTACCGACTGCACGGCGAAATAATAGTTATCTTTTGAGTACGGGAGTGTCATACCCAGTTTAGTTGTAAAGAATTTCTTTTGCCAGAATGGCCAGTGTGTTTCGCGCATAAGCACGTAATAACCACGTATTTTACGGCCCGTCGCTGTTTTAGGAGCCTGCCAGTACAACGCGGTTGAGTTAGTTAGATTCCGTACGTCGATGGTAACTTTTTCGGGTACGGACGGTGATTTGGCCAGGTTCGCCAAGCAGGCCAGGTTAAGCGCCGTATTTTTTCGCAGGTAATCGAAATCCATAAATTTGGCGTAATCACCGTATTCGGTTCCATTTTGGATTCGTAGATCCTGATGCTGGTGATCATAGTTCTCGTTCATTTCGGTGAAACGAACGGCCGCCATGCCCCGCTGCACAAAGGGCGTATGATCGCCCCCGCGCAGGTACCGATCATTCCGGTAAATCATCACCACCTCCAGATTCTCGACGTAGCGTTCGCCAACTTCTTTCACGTAGCGGGCCAATGTGCGGGCTTTACCGTCGTTTTCGTTGCCAAACTGCCGGATCTGACCAATTCGCCCGGTGCTGTCTCTCAGCAAATTGGCGGGCAATCCCTCGCTAAACACCCGCAGCCGGGTATTGTCGATGATTCCGGTCTCGTTGCTGTGGTTAGACCCCATGATATCGTTGTTCAGGACGGCATCAACGTTCCATTTTTCATTGATGGCGCGTTCGGCCAGGTGCTCGGCTCCCAGCAGGCCCTGCTCTTCGCCGGTCAGGGTGACGAAGATGACCGTTGCCGGAAACTGCGCCTTGCTCATAACCCGGCAAAGTTCAATGACGGCGGCCGTTCCCGACCCGTCGTCGTTGGCACCCGGCGCATCGGACTCGCGGTTCATGACGTTGGTTACGCGGCTATCCATGTGCCCCTGAACGATGAAAACACGGTTGTCGTTGGGGTCAGTACCTTTCAGCGTCGCCATTACGTTGCCCATATCGGCGGGCTTGTCGATACGTCGGCCATCGGGCTGGAGCGTCCACGTATCCAGGGTGGCCGTCAGTCGCCCACCCGACTGCTTTGCGTATTGCTGAAACTTACCCAGAATCCATTGCCGGGCTGCGCCGATCCCTTTTTTCTTGTCAGTTGTGGTGCTGAGCGTATGACGCGTACCGAAACTGACCAGTCCGTTGACGTGGGCCCGCAGGCTATCGGCCGATACCTGAGCCACCAGTTCAGCGATTTGGGGATCTCGCTCAATACTAACAGTCTGTCCGAAGGAATACGAAGTAAAAAGAATAGAAAAGAGAAGAATAATCGGTTTTTTCATGCTGCACATTGGTTAGGCAGGGCGAAGCTACGAAAAAAGCACAAGCCGGAGCCTGTGCTTTTTAAGCAGCAAAGACGGAAAGCGTGTTTTGAGATACGAAGCGGTTGAGTAGGTTATCGGCTTAGATAAGCCGCCCCTGCAAACGCCAGCACCGACAGCACAAAGCCGACCATAAACACGGTATACGACCAGCGCAGCAGCTTGTACTTCCGGCCCAGCACTTTGCCGAGGTAATAAATATCGCGGGTCATGCTGGAATAGAGAAAATCAGCGTCATTCATCATGTGGCGCATGCCCCACTCATAATCGTCAAGCTCCATTCGGTGAAAATTGCCGAAGAACAGCAGGTTGGCTGTTTTGTTCTCAATGTCGGCCCGTGAGAATCGCCCGGTCGTTACGTTCGGGCGGGTTGCCAGTACGGCCAGTACCGTTGCCAGCACGCAGGTGATGGTCAGCAGCGCCGTCGGCAGCGTCAGCATGGGCCACTCTTCCAGCTTCCGTAGCAGAATACTCAGTACCAACGACACGACGATAGTGTTGATGGAAATCATGATGTTCGCTTTGGTATCAGCCATGGCGCTGAGCTGGAAGTGGTTCTGCGACGTCAGCCGAAACATAGTTTCAACCCCCCGCTCCGGCCGACGGCTTTTGCCTTTCTCTGCTTTCGTATCAACATCCGCCCGCTCGTCGGGCCAGCCTATTTCGTCTTTGTCATCGTCTTTCTGTTCGGCGATCTGGCGCTGGAGCCTGGCCAGGTTAGCAACCTTACGTGGTTCGAATGTCTGACGGGCATAGGCCGTAAAATACTCATGATGCTCAATGAGCTCGGCTGTTTTTTTAAGCCATTTTTTCTTCCCGATTTTAACGCCGGTCTGCTTTAACTCCTTTCGAAGCATCTCGCTTCGTTCGGCAAAGTCACTGGCCGCCAGATGCCCCATGTCGGCATCGCAGAGTACGGCAGCCAGCCGGTCGCCCCGGGGGTTCTGCGGCATCCGGGTGGCCTCAATACAACGAACAACCTGCTCAATCCGGTTGGTCGGTACGCCATGTTCAATCAGGAACGGACGAGCCATGTCAACCCCGATAGCTTCGTGGTTATCGCAGCTTTTGCGGTAGCCAACATCGTGGAGCCAGGCCGCAATCAATACCGTTTCGCGATCATTATCCAACAGTCCTTCCTGAACGGCAATCTCGTCGGCAAACTCCACCACCGCCTGCGTATGCGACAGGTTGTGGTAGGTATAATCCGGAGATATCTGCCCCAGAACCGATTCAGCATAGGCTCGGGTCTGGGACAGTAACGATGTTTCTTCCGCTATCATGCTGATTGTTTCGCTATACTTGTCTGAAAGTTATTACTTAACGTGCAAAAAGTAACTGTCTATATGCGTTTCTTTCTCATTCAGACTATTCTTACCAGTCTGATCGTCAGTTTGTTCTCCGGATGTAAGCAATCCCGCAAATCGTCGGGCGAAGCAACCGAATCAGCCAAAACCAGTGCACCCATTCCGTACGATCTCACAAAACCCGCTGAGCGATACGATCTGACCGGTGATTTGACGGAAGTTTCCGGTCTTAGTTACTACAAACCCGGTCGGCTGGCATTAATTCAGGACGAACTGGCGGTGGTATTTATTTTTGACCTCAACCGGAAGCGCGTAGTTGATGAACAGATTTTCGGCCGAAAAGGTGACTATGAAGGCGTAGAGTTTGTCAACGGCGAATTATATACCCTCCGCAGCGACGGCGAAATCTATCATTTCACCCCGTCTGACGGCAGCATCAAGACGCTGGGGGGCGGAGGAGCCCAGGTACGGCACATAAAAATTGGACTGCCTGGCAAAAATGACGTAGAAGGCCTGGGCTACGACCCCAAACTAAAAGCCCTGCTGCTGGCGACGAAAGACGCGGCCGGTGGCTCAGATCGCCCTATTTATTACTACGGTCTTGAGTACGGAACCATGTACAAAGGCCCCGTTCTTAAACAGGCCGACCTCAGGGCATTTGCCGGTGAAGGCGGTTCTGCCGGCGACGTAAAACCGTCGGGTATTGCCGTGCATCCCAAAACAGGCGAATACTACATACTGGCATCGGTTGGGCATCGGTTGATTGTTACGAAACCCAACGGCACGATTTTGTCGTCTGTGGGGTTAGATAAGCAATTGTTCCGCCAGCCGGAGGGCATTTGTTTTGCACCGGACGGAACGCTGTTCATTGCCAGCGAAGGAGGAAAAAACGAAAATGGATATCTGCTCCGGTTTACCGCCAGATAACGGCCCGATATGCTCAGGCTCCCGGTACTACAGACACGCCAGCTTAGTTTCTTCTACCTCTGGTATCTATCCGTGACCTACGTTCGGTAGCTATGATCCGCCATTTACGTTTAATTATCTTTTTTATTGGCTGTTGCTTCAAGCTCGTACAGGCGCAGTCGCCTTCCTACACCGTCTTTCTGCTGGGTGATGCGGGCGCCCCCAAAGCCGGTGGCGATCCGGTGCTGACTACGCTGCGCACCCAATTGGCGGCCACTGGGCCGAACAGTTCGCTGATTTTGCTGGGTGATAACGTCTACCAGTTTGGTTTACCCGATGCCGATCAGCCCGGCCGGGATGAAGCTGAACGGCGGCTCCGCGACCAGCTTGATCTACAGAAAGCGTTTAAAGGCCGGATGTTCGCCATTCCCGGCAACCACGACTGGGACAAAGGTCGGCGCGACGGCTGGCAGCGCATTCGAAACCAGCAGGATTTCGTTCGGCAATATACCGGCCGTGAAGACGTCTTTTTCCCGCATGACGGTTGCCCCGGTCCCGTGGAAATCCCTCTCTCCGACTCACTGACCCTGATCTTGGTCGATACGCAGTATTGGCTGTTTCCGTGGACCAAGCCGGGCGAGGAGTCGGATTGTGGCGCTAAAACCCTGCCCGATTTTCTGACCCAGCTGGACGACATGCTGTACCGCAACCGGCACCGGCGGGTTGTTGTAGCCGGCCATCATCCCATGTACAGCCGGGGTGAGCACGGAGGGTATTTCACGCTCAAAGATCATCTGTTTCCCCTGACGGCATCACGAAAATGGCTGTACCTGCCGCTGCCGGTGATCGGGTCTATCTATCCGGTCTATCGTTCGGTGTTTGGCAACCTCCAGGACATTCCGAACCCGGTGTATAAAGAGATGCGAAATGGCATGGTAGCGGTTTTCAGCAAATACCGCCACCTGATTTACGTTAACGGACACGATCATAACCTGCAACTGATTCGCCATGACAGCCTGCACTACCTCACCAGCGGCAGTGGTTCCAAGCACTCACACGTCAGCATGGGACGCGAATCGTTGTTTGCCGTTGAAAAACAGGGGTTTGCCAGACTGGATTTTGTGGCGGGCGATTCCGTCAGAATTTCCTTTTTTGCCCCTGAAGCAGGCAATCCAACGGGGCAGCTTCTATACAAAACGGCCATTCACCTGCGGCCCGTACTGCCTTCGGCCGGGCAGACGTCGGCTGGCCAGCTCCGCGACAGCGTACGTATTGTGCCGGGCAGTCATTACGCAGCCGGTCCGGGTCGGCAATTCTGGCTTGGCCGCAATTACCGGGCGGTCTGGGCGCAGCCTTACACCCTGCCCGTCATCGACATAAACGCACGCGGACTTACCCCAACCAAACGCGGAGGGGGTATGCAAACGCTTTCGTTGCAGCTTGTTGACAGAAACGAGCGTGAGTTTGCGCTCCGGTCCATCGAGAAATACCCGGCCAAAGCCATTCCGGCCGCCATTCGTAGCGGGGTGGTAAATGACATTGTGCAGGACCAGATTTCGGCAGAACACCCGTTCGGAGCCCTGGCGGTGGCTCCACTGGCCGAAGCCGCCGGCCTACTGCATACGCACCCGCAGGTGGTCGTGACACCCAACGATACGTCGCTGGGCGAGTACCAGCGGTTGTTCACCAATACGTTGATGTTGTTCGAAGAACGGGCCGATGGCAATTACAAAGGAACGGGCCTGTTTGGTAATACAACGAAAACCTACAGCACCGCCAAACTGCTCGACAAACTTCAGGACGACAACGACAACCGGGTCAACCAGCGATCGGTTGTGCGCGCCCGGCTGTTCGATATGTGGATAGGCGACTGGGACCGCCACGACGACCAATGGCGCTGGGCCAGTTTCAAATCCGGTAAGGGTATTACGTTCGAACCGATCCCCCGGGATCGCGACCAGGCATTCTTCGTCAACCAGGGCGTCATACCGGCCATTGCTACCCGGCGGTGGCTGTTGCCCAAATTCCAGGGATTCGACTTTACCATCCGCGACGTACCGGGTCTGAATACCAACGCCCGTTTCTTCGACCGTACGTTCATGACCGAGCCTAACCGCGCCGACTGGCTCACCATAGCCGACTCGCTAAAGCAGGCGCTGACTGATTCGGTTATTGACCTCGCCATGCGGCAGCTTCCAGAGCCCGCCCGCTCGTTGAGTGCCGACGATATGGCGGCTAAATTGCGCCAGCGCCGAATGGACCTGGCCCGCTACGCCGATCAGCAGTACCGATTTCTGGCCAAAGCCGTTGACGTAGTCGGCAGCGACAAAGACGAACTGTTTGACGTAACCCGCCGACCCGACGGACGGACGGACGTCGTGATGTTCAAGCTCACCGACGAAGGGCAGGCCGGCAAACAACTCTACAGCCGTACGTTCGACCCAACCGAAACCCAGGAAGTGCGGCTCTACGGTCTGGGGGGCGCCGACCGGTTCGTCGTACATGGCAATTCGCCCGCTGGCAGTCTGGTCCGCATTATCGGCGGTAAAGGCGACGATGCTATTCTCGACAGTTCGTCGGTACGAGGTATGGTCCGTAAAACCCGCGTGTATGACCTGCGCAAAAACACGACTTTGACCGGAGGGCCGGAAACCCGCAGCCTGCTCTCCGACAACAAAGCCGTCAATACGTACGACCGGCTGGCGTTTAAATACAACCTGACCATGCCGCTGCTGTCGGTTCAGCTCAACCCCGACGACGGGCTGTTCATTGGCGGAGGGATTTTGCGACGAACCCAGGGATTCCGAAAAGAACCGTTTGCGCAGCAGCACCGCTTTACGGGTAACTACGCCTTTGCCACGAATGCCTATAACTTCCGCTACGACGGTACGTTTACGGATCTGATCGGCCGTACGGATCTGGTCATCAACGGGACTATTCAGGCTCCCAACTTCGTACAGAATTTCTTTGGGCTGGGCAATGAAACCGTATTCAACAAAGAGGAGCGGGGCGTTAATTACTACCGCGTTCGGTTCGAGAACTGGGGCCTGTCGACGCTGCTGCAGCATCGGGTCGGCAAAGCACGGTTCTTCTACGGTCCGGCCATCGAACGGGTTGAACTGGAGGACGATCAGCCTAAATTCATTCAGGACTACGCCCAGTCCATTCCGGATGGGCAGCGGCTGTTCAGTTCCTTTCTATACGGTGGTTTGAAGGCAGGCTTTACGGTCGATACCCGGAACAATTCATTGCTGACTACGCGAGGGGTATTCTGGCGAACCCAGTTTACCGGCTACCGGGGCCTCAACGATCAATCCAGGTCGTTCACGCAGCTTCAGTCAGAGATCGCTTTTTACGGCAGTATCCGTCTGCCGTCTGTTTTAACCATCGCTACCCGCTTCGGAACGAGCCTGAACCTCAGCGACCGGTATGAATTCTTCCAGGCCAGTACGCTCGGTGGGCTAACGAACCTGCGGGGCTTTCGGCGGACCCGCTTTTCGGGCGATCAGGCGTTCTACCACAACCTTGATCTTCGACTGCAACTGTTTACCATCAAGACGTATCTGTTTCCGGCCTATGCGGGTCTGGTCGCGTTCAACGACGTAGGGCGGGTCTGGTATACAGACGAAACCTCGCGGGTCTGGCACCACGGCTACGGTGGGGGTATCTGGCTGGCGCCTTACAACACGGCGGTTATTTCCGTGCTGTACGCCCTGTCGCGCGAGGATCGGATTCCCATGCTGCGGGTAGGATTTTTCTTTTAAGTTTAAAACTGACGTTTTTAGCTATACTTATTTTTAATCTTCGATTCCATGTTGAAACCCGAAACGCTGTCGTTCCTCGCCGATCTCAAAAACAACAATAACAAACCGTGGTTCGACGCGACCCGGCCAGCCTACGAGGCCGCCCGCGCCGACTTTCTGCACCTGGTTACGGTTGTCCTTGCCGGGTTGGAGCGCCTGGACCCCGCCATTGCCGAATCGAACCTGCAACCCAAATCCTGCATGTTTCGCATCAACCGCGACGTTCGGTTCTCCAAGGACAAATCCCCCTACAAAACTAATTTCGGAGCGTGGTTTAATGCCGGCGGCAAGCAGTCGCCCTCGGCCGGGTATTACCTGAACATCGAGCCGGGCGGCTCATTCGTAGCCGGGGGCATGTACATGCCCGACGCGAAGGTGCTGACCACCCTTCGGCAGGAGATCGATTATAACCTGGCTGATTTTGAAGCCTTACTGGCGCAACCGACCTTCAAAGCGTACTACGATGGTCTAGATCAGGACGGTGCCCTTCAACGCCCGCCCAAAGGCTACGACGCCGATAACCCGGCCATCAGTTACCTCAAACTGAAAAGTTTTACGGCTGCTCACAACCTGCCGGATTCGGCACTGACCAAACCGGACTTCCCTCAAAAGGTGCTGGGCGCGTTTGAAGGCCTGCAGCCACTGGTGCATTTTTTCAACCGGGCGCTGACGTAGCGATCACGACAGGGCGTACAACTCAATTTCCTCGTCGACTCCTTTCACAAAGGTCGGGCCGAGCACCCGCGCCGTTTCGGGCGGCTTGCTCAGCGCATCGAATACTTCGCGCGAGACGAGAAATTGCGTGTGGCACTCCTTATTAAGCTGTTCGATTCGGGCGGCCAGGATCACCACACTACCCGTTACGGAGTATTGCTGCCGGGTTTCGGTACCAATGTTGCCCACGACCGCATCGCCGACGTGAATGCCGATCCCGAGCGTAGTGGGTACCATGAGTTTCTCGGCGTTGGCCTGCTCAATCGCGTCCAGAATGGCGAATCCAGCCTGAACGGCCATCTCGGCAGGGTTTTGGGTTTCGACAGGAGCTCCGAAGGTGATCATGCAGCCATCGCCCAGAAACTGGTACACTACACCATGGTACTGCTCAACGATACGGATAATGATTCCGAAAAAGGCATTCTGATAGTCCATTACCTCCTCGGCCGTATGGCGGCTGGCGTAGCGGGTAAAATCCCGGATATCCAGAAACATGACCGCGACCTGCATGTGGCGGCTTTTGTAATTTCCCTGCTGTTCGAGTACCGCCCTGGCAATTTCGGGCGATACCTGCTGGCCAAAGAGCGCTACCGCTTTCTGCTCAGTTTCGGTGGCGCGGATGGTGTCGGTAATGCTCGATCGAATCTGCCGGGACACGTAGCCGGCCGCAACGCCCCCCAGCGCCAGCAATACACCCTTGATTACGTACAGAAATGGTGATGCTATAATAACCGTAAAGTCGGTGAGCATCATCGGCGCTGGTTCGGCAATGAACCAGCAGAGCAGTATGAATTCAAGTCCCGCAATAAATCCGGTATAGATCGATAGCCAGAAATTCAGCCGGAGCGTCGATAAGATGATGAAGAACATGTAGATGTACACCAGCGGGCTATGGGTAATCAGCAGAGGTTCGCTGAGGTGCCGCGAAACGACGTACATGATGAGCGTAATGGACGTAATCTCGAACGTAGCGTTACCAAACTTGAAGATGGTCGGCACGCTGATGTGCGTCTGCAACTGCGTTTTCAAAAACTGCCTGACGCCCAGCTCGTACAGACTCATACCGACGAAGTACAGCGCAATGCTTAACAGCGGCCGGTCGGGAAAACTAATGAGGTGCATCCGGTGCAGCACCGGAAGAAAAATCACCTGCAGCAGCGTAACGACCAGAAAAATGGCCGATAGTGCGGTGGCTCGCTGAACCTCCCGTTTCAGGCTTTCATCGGCAAAATGTTCCTGAAAATACGGTTCAATGATTGTGCTTGGAGCAGATAGGAACGGAAAGGTCATTTCATGAGGAAGGCGCTGTTTACGTTGACGTAACAATCCTCTGCTCTGATTGATTCACACGTTCCCTTATCTCTTTATCCGCGGGCGATGTGTTCTTTTAGAAACCATAGGCCACCCCAACTCCCACGGCCACCTGGCCATTCGGCATGGGTGCGGTCGACAAGCCAACCCGGGGCTGACGGAGCAGCTGGTTATACCGCGTGACGGCTTTGTTGACCTGGCCGTTACCGATGATCGTAAACGTCAGCGCAGCCGCAATGGAACCGCCGTACACGGTCCAGTAAGCGCCCTTCCGCCCGTTGTTGTTAACCAGCACATAAGCCAGCGTAGCCAGCGAGGTCAGGCGACTGAGCGTTGTCCAGGTGCGAAAATTCCGGAAATGCCGGCTGACGGCGGGGTCGTCGATTTCATAAAAGGGGACTTCCAGCGAAAAGGGCGACGAAAGCTTCTTGCCGCCATAATAGTACACACTGCCCAGGGCCGACGAACCAAGCGCCCGTTCGATGGGCAGCAGATGGGCTGGAATAGGTTGCGATCGGTAGTGAGACGTATCGTCCCGACGGCGCTGTGCCTGGGCAGTGATGGCTATGAACAGGAGAATGGTGAGTAGTAAAGCGTTTCGCATACCGAGTAAACGAATAAGCGCGCCGTTTTAGCAAGTTAATTTTATGTAAAAAGAGATGACAACCTATTAAAAGGCGCCATCTCTTGCTTGGACTACCGTTCAAGTTGACTTACTTCAACCTACTTCACTACCTTCAGCGTCCCCTGCATCAGCGACGAGTGGCCGGGGAAGGTGCAGACGTACTGGTAGTCGCCGGGTTCGGTTGGGGCTACGAAATAGATGCTCTCGGCGCTCTCGGGCTGTAGGATGTTCGTGTGGTACAGCACGTCGGCCGAGTTCGGTACGTAGTTCATCTTCGGACCGTTGAGGTTCAGCCGCAGGGCTGCATTCCCGACGGCGTTGGCCGTTCCCGGTTTCACAATGACGCAGTTGTGCAGCATGTCGTCGTTGTTATTGAACACCAGTTTCACGCGGCTGCCGGCTTTCACCTCCAGCTTTTCGGTATCGAACTTCAGGCCCGGCTTCGTCCCGACCGTGATCGTCTGGTCGGGGCCGTTGGTCCAGTCGGTGGGCAGGTCGGTGATGCGCTTGGCGTTTTTAACCGCTGCTACGGCCGCCTTGCCTACTTTACCTTTGTTAACAGGGGGTTCGGGCTTTGTCGAGGCTGTCGCCATCATGGCGCTGTGGTCGTGCTTGACCCGGGCCGCTACGTTCGCTTTGTCGCCGGGGGCAATGGCATTGAGCGTGTAGTAGCCGGTTGGGTGCAGCAACGCCAGATTACCCGCTGCCGACCGTACACCTTCGGCTTTCACTTCGTGGATGTAGCCTTCGCGCAGGACCGTATCGGCCACAATGCGGGCGGTCAGGCCATCAGCCGAGACAATTACCCCCCGAATCGGCACGGGCCGGGCGTCTTCGATGGGACTGCCGTAGGTTTTGTGGTATTTATACGTAAAGCTGTTCAGGCTGTACGAATCCGGGTTTTCGGCCGTTTTGCGGTCGACGGGCAGGGTAAACTCCACATCGAAGCCATCGGGTTTCGAACGAATGGTTTTTATTTCAAACGGGGTTTTGCCGGTCCAGACCAGCCGCTGAATGCCGTACGGGTCTTTCCCGGTTGCCGACCAGCCCCGGCTGGTTTGTCCAACGAACATAGAGCCATCCTGCCCCCAGACGGTACGGATAATACCCGACTGGAAGCCTTCGCGGAAGGGGAAACAGGCCCCCTGCCATTCGCCGTTGACCTTCTCCAGGGCGACGCGCATGATTTTGCTGTGTCCCTGGTCGCCCACGAACAGTTGGCCGGAAAACGGACCAAACGCGCCATTCGTCGTATCTTCCTTGAAGTCAGACGTTGAAATGCCCATCAGCGTGTGCGGAAACCACACGGCCGGCACTTTCAGGTTCTTGATCGTTTTGGCCACTTCGTGCATGGGTTTGCCCGTGCTCGGTACGTCCTCCGGCTTCAGCGCCAGCGGTGAGCCGGGTTCGCTGCTCCAGCGGAGACCCGCCGGATTACCGGCAAAATCACCTTTTTCGAGGTGCGTCATCCGGCCCGAGCCGACCCAGTCGCCCTGGTTTTCGGTGTAGAAGATGCTCCCGTCGCGCAATACGCCGAAGCCCGCGGGCGAACGCAGACCCGTTGCCCAGGGTGTCATCTCACCTTTGTCATTCAGCTTCAGCATCCAGCCGCGCCACTTGGCCAGGCTGGCCCCGAAGCCGATCCAGTCGAGGTTCAGCGTGATGACCATGTCGCCATCGGGCAGCAGCACCGGGCCGTATGAGTATTCGTGGTAGTTCCCCGACAGCGGCCATTTGTAGAACGACCGGTATTCATCCGCTACGTCGTCGCCGTCGTTGTCAACGAGCTTGGTAACCTCGCCCCGCTGCGTACAGAGAAAGTACCCTCTGCCATCGGGCCCGCCCGACCGGTACAGTAAGCCCAGCGGCTCGTGCAGTCCCGCGGCAAACCGCTTGAACGTCGGTACGCGGCTACCCTGCATGTAGGGATTACCGATGATCCAGACCTCACCCCGGCGCGTACAAGCCGCCAGCCGTCCATCGGGCATGGGAGCCAGCCCACCCACTTCCAGCTTGATGTCTTCCGGAATGGGCAACGTTACGATGCGGTAATAGTCCTCTTCCGTAGCCGGGCGTTGCGCAAACGCGGGCACGAACAGAAGAGCGGCAAGAAAAAAAGATAGGACTTGTTTCATGGCTATTCAGCGAACAGATGCCAGACCTGCTCAGGTAGGTTAGAACACAATTGAATACTGCACCGAGCCGGCGCCGTTTTTCAGGACAACGGGCAACAGCAACTCCTGCTTCCCGGCCACCTGACGTAGTTTCGCCTTTGCTTTCGGGTCAAACCGGACGTAATACCGCCGGTCGTTTACCGCGTACACCCCTTTTTCGACTTCTTCCAACGCCCCGGCCGCCAGACGGCAGTAGATGGTTCCCCGGGGTTCGCCTTTCAAAGCCAGCGTACGGACGAGGGCATTACCCTCCGGACGGATTGTTTCGGTTACGGTAGCCCCCGCCAGGCCGTACTCAACAGTCGGCATACCGTCTTTATCGACCATCAGGCCCTTGTACTGAAGCGTGTTTTCATCGGCACTATCGGGCCAGGCCGCATTTTCGTCGTTCAGCGTCATCAGCGCCGTCTGGGCGGGCAGGTGGACGGTGACTCCCAGCGGAGACAGCAGCTGCGGCTCCCCCCGCTCATACCACATCTCCGTTGCGTTGGCAAAATCGCCCTTCCAGACCTGCAACAGCGCCATCTGGTTCAGATCGAGCGTATAGTGCATCCCGGCGGGCGTACCAACCGACAGGCTGTGGGTTCGTTTTTTTGTTTCGCCCGGCACCTGCACAAACGAGCGGATCAGCTCCGGCCGGGCTTTGGCCTGCACGCTGATGGCCCCCACCGGATCCGGTTCGGGCAGCGACGCCAGCGCGTGGAGGGGCTGCGGACGCGTACCGGCCTGCGAGACAAACAGACCCAGTCCCGGCCGGAACCACGACCGGGAAAAATACACCTTAACATCGTGCGGACCGGCCGACAGAGTGACGTTGCCCGTACTCGACTGGCCCAGTTCCCGGTGGCTGACAGGAATCACCTCTTTGCCATCGACCCACAAAGCGGCTACCCCGCCCTGATTCAGGTCGAACTGGTACTCACCCGCCTGAAGCGCATTCAGTTTGCCGTTGAAAAGCAGCGTATACTGACGCGGCTGACCGTACGCAACTTCGTAGTTCAGCAGGGCCGTCGTGTCCTGTTTCAGCACTTTCTTCCGGGCAGCCTCCGCCGGGTCCTGGATATACCCTCCTTCTACGATGGTATAACTCACAGGGCCGCTCCACCGGGCCACATCACGCGGCATCATGGTTCGGGAGCCTACATTTCGAACAGCTACGGTGCCGTTCTTATCCATTAGTGTCACTGCGTTGGCGGTTCGGCCGCTCAGAATCTGCCCTTCGCGGACGGTAACGCCATTCAGAACCAGTTTTTCGAGGATGTCGTTTTCTTTTGGCCCACCCATCTTATACCACACCTCAACGGTCTGCCACAGTCCGGGCGCCTTCGACAGCCGGGGCAGATCGAGCGAATGCGCAAAACTGATCGGCTGACCACTCGGCAGGGTGAGCAACACATCCGAGTTGGCCGTCATCAATACGTCGAAGCGCATCCGAAAATCGTCCGTAGGCTTAAGCAACGTCAGCGGCTCGCGGGTTCCTGTCAATATGGTCGTACCGGGCTGGGTTTTCAGAGAACTACTGCCGGGCCCTGCCGCTACGGCTCCGACCAGTTGCCAGCCGGCCGGACGGGTTAGCTGAGCCACGGGTGTTGCCGGCAAATCGGCCTGTGCCTGAGCGAACGTAACAGCCATGCTACTGAGCCATCCGGCCGCCAGGCTGCCAAGGAGCCATTTTCGGAATACTATCATAGGAAGAGATACTGAGTTTAGTTAAAAAGCAGACACGGTTCGTTTTCTTTGAATTGTGTCCTAAAAAATCAAAAATAATGAATGCCCGCCGTTTATCGCACTCAGCGTAAACCTTTCGTCTGCTCAGCCAGTTAACCGGGCGTCAACTCGTACCATCAACCCATTCCCTGCCATGAAACTGATCCTGCTTGGCCTGACGGTAGCCGCTACGCTTTCTGTCTACAACGTCGATACACCCACGGCCGATCCATCCGGCACGAAGACAACTGTATCGGCCCCTGACCCCAACAACGGCGGTTTGAAACTTGTCGGTGGCTTCAGTGCCCTCACCTTTGCCGATAACCTCGGCAAGGCCCGCCACATCGCCGTGGACCCAACCACCGGTACGGTTTTCGTTAAGCTCGGCGACCTCAAAAACGGCAAAGGCATCGTTCAGCTCCGCGACACCAACGGCGACGGTCGCGCTGACCAGACCGTTACGTTCGGCAACTACACCGGCACCGGCGCGGGGATTTACAACGGCTACCTCTACGCATCGGCCGACACGGCGGTGTTCCGGTATAAACTCACCAACGGCAAAGTACTGGCCGGGGCGAAAGGCGAACCGATCGTAACCGGCCTGACGCTGCAGCGCCAGCATGCGTCGAAGTCGTTTGCTATCTCGCCGGACGGCAAGCTATACGTTAATTTCGGTGCCCCGTCGAATGCCTGTCAGGAACAGGACCGCACGCAGGGCTCGAAAGGGCAGGACCCGTGCCCGCTGCTCGAAAACTACGGCGGCATCTGGGTCTTTGACGCCAACAAGCTGAATCAGAGGCAGTCGGACGGGAAACGGTATGCAACGGGTATCCGGAACGCCGTTGCCCTGGACTGGAACACCGCCATCAACACCCTCTACGCCCTGCAGCACGGTCGTGATATGCTGGCGACACTGTACCCAAATCAGTATAGCGACGAGCAAAGCGCCGAACTGCCGTCGGAAGAGTTTCTGATGGTCAAAGAAGGGTCTGATTTTGGCTGGCCGTACTGCTACTACGACCACTTCCAGAAAAAGAAGGTGCTAGCGCCTGAATTTGGTGGCGACGGTAAAACGGAAGACCGCTGCGCCGGCAAAGACAAACCGATCATGGCTTTTCCCGGCCACTGGGCACCCAACGATCTGCTGTTCTACACGGGGGGTAGCGGGGGCCGGAACGCCTTTCCGGAGCGGTACAAGCATGGCGCGTTTGTGTGCTTCCATGGCTCCTGGAACCGGGCGCCCCTGAAACAGGGCGGCTATTTCGTTGCCTTCATTCCGTTCGGCCCGGACGGCCGCCCCTCCGGCGACTATGAGGTGTTTGCCGAGAATTTCGCGGGGGTGGCAGAACCGGGTAAGCCCGGCACCAGCGCCAACGCCGGAAAGCCGGATCTGGTCAGTCCGGGCGATGCGAAACACCGGCCGGTTGGTCTGGCGCAGGGACCCGATGGCTCGCTCTACATCACCGACTCCGTGAAGGGCACGGTCTGGCGCATTATGTACACCGGAAAGAAAAGCTAAGGTATAACTGACAGGCGCTTCCATATAATAACGCCTGTCGGTTACTACGTCTTCTGCACAGGCAAAGGCGCAGAAGGCACAGTATCAACACGTTTATAAACCGTCTTTCCCGTTTGCGTTTTCGTAGCACGTAGAACATCTCCGCGCGGATTGGCCCGGAACGAGATATGTACCCAGCCATCGAACTCCTGGATGATCTGGTCGAACGGTAGTTTCATGGCGCGGGCCCGCTGGAACAGCTCCTCTACGCTGACCGCCGGATTCACGACTTCAATATCAGCCGCCTGGCCAAGCAGGTGCTGACTTTTTGTGGCTCCCCCTACCAGGCTATTTACCCGCGGGCATCGGTAGCCGCTGTTCACCCGAAGCGGCATGTTCAGTCCCATCCGGAGCGGCTCCAGTACGTTCTGGCAAAGAAGCTCCAGGTTCTTAATGATTTGATTACTTGGCTCAAACTGCTCGTTAAATTGAAAACGAACGGCCGTTTCGCTCGTCAGCAGCTCATGCAGCGTGAAATGAGCGGTTAGATTTCGGTTGGCAACTGGCATAGTTGTAGAAAAGGGAAAGGCTGATGGATGAATGTAGCTAATAAATTAATTACTAGTAAGTTACGAAGTCGTTAGTCAATCTATAAGCAAACTAAACTGTGTTTTATTTTCCGGTAGCCTCAATTTTAGTATGGCGGTATTCCCTTCCGTTGTAACTTGAGTTTGGTAGGCCCTCGCCATAGATAATGAGTCCTCATCGAACGACGCTATGCGGGTAATTTTCCTACCGCTACGGTCATGAACGACGTTACCCTCCTCTCCCGCTTACAATTCGCGTTTACGATTGCCTTCCATTACATCTACCCACCACTGACGATTGGCCTGGGTGTCTGTCTGGTTTTCATGGAAGGCATGTACCTTCGGACCAAAAACAAGGTATATGAAGATCTGACCCGGTTCTGGATCAAGATTTTCGCTCTGATATTCGGTATTGGCGTAGCAACCGGAATCGTCATGGAGTTTGAATTCGGCACCAACTGGGCCACCTACTCGCGCTACGTCGGCGATGTGTTCGGCAGTGCCCTGGCCGCCGAAGGCATTTTTGCCTTTGCCCTTGAATCGGGCTTCCTCGGGATTCTGCTGTTCGGCTGGAACCGGGTTAGTCCCCGGGTGCATTTTATCGCTACGGTACTGGTCGCGCTGGGTTCCATTTTTTCGGCCATCTGGATTGTCGTCGCCAATTCCTGGATGCAGACCCCGGCGGGTTTTCGCATTGAAGGCCACGACATGCAGGCCCGCGCGGTGATTACTGACTTCTGGGCAATGATCTTTAACCCCTCGTCGGTTGAGCGGCTGTCGCACGTACTGGTGGGCGCGTTTTCGTCGGGCGCGTTTCTGGTGCTGAGCGTCAGTGCGCTGTATATCCTCCGCGGTCAAAACCTCGAACACGCGCAAAAAGGCTTTAAAATTGGCTTGTGGGTCGCTACGTTTGCCGCACTGCTATCGCTGTTTACGGGTCATTCGGCAGCCAACGTAGTCGGTAAATACCAGCCGATCAAAATGGCTGCGATGGAAGGGCACTGGGATTCCATGGCCCCGGCTGATGCGTACGTTTTTGGTTGGGTTGATAAACAGAACGAGGTTACGCATGGCCTGAAAGTCCCCGGTGGCCTGTCGTTTCTGCTCCACTTCGACCCCAGCGCCAACGTACCGGGTCTGAAAAAATATCCGGTCAACGACCGCCCCGGTCCGGTCAACTTCGTGTTCCAGTCGTACCACATTATGGTGACGCTCGGGTTTGCGATGATCGGCCTGACGTTGCTGGCGCTGTGGCTGCTGTATCGCAAGCGGCTTTACGAGCAGCGCTGGCTCATGTGGATTTTCGTGTTTTCGGTCCTGATGCCGCAGATTGCCAACCAGGTTGGCTGGTACTCCGCGGAGGTGGGTCGACAGCCCTGGGTGGTGTACGGCCTCCTCCGAACGTCGGACGCCCTGTCGGAAGCCGTTCGGGCTGAGCAGGTGCTGGTTTCGCTGATTTTGTTTACGCTCGTGTATTTCGTCTTGTTTTTACTCTTCATCTACCTGCTCAACAAGAAAATCCAGCACGGCATCGACACCGGCGGCACTACCGATCATTCGGGGCCGCTGTCTACCAAAAACCCAGACGTTTTTTCAACCGCGCGGTAATTAAATTATCGAATGATTGAGTGGTTGAATGATTGAATTAACGGATTGTCCTCGGTTCAATCATTCAACAACTCAATCATTCAACAACTCAATCATTCAACCCATGGAAACAGTACTTGGTCTTGACTTACCGACCTGGTGGTTTTTGCTGCTGGGCGCTCTGATAACGGGATACGGCATTCTGGACGGTTTTGACCTGGGAGCCGGTGCGCTGCATTTGTTCTTTCGCAAAGAGGAAAGTCGCCGGATTGTGCTCAACGCCATCGGGCCGGTCTGGGACGGCAACGTGGTCTGGCTGGTCATCTCGGCGGGCGTGTTGTTTTCGGCCTTTCCGATGGTGTACGGTACGTTGCTGTCGGCGTTTTACCTGCCGTTTATTCTGCTGCTGTTCGGCATCATTTTCCGGGCCATTTCGATTGAGTTTCGGAGCAAGGAGCCGATGAAGTGGTGGCGTCGGCTGTGGGATTTCTGCTACTTTGCGTCCAGTACGTCTATCGCGCTGATTCTGGGGTTGATTCTGGGCAACATGGTACAGGGCATTCCGCTCGACAGCAACCACCGCTTCGTTGGTACGTTGCGGGGCTTTCTGAATCCGTACGCCATCCTGATCGCCCTCACCACCTTGTCGCTGTTCATGCTCCACGGGGCCATGTACCTGGCGATGAAGACCGAAAGCCGGCTTTATGCCAAACTGACCATCCTGATCAACTGGACCAGCAAGCTGTTTATCCTCTGCTTTATTGCTTCGGCTGTGGCCACGCTGATCTACGTTCCGCACATGGCCGCCATCTTCCGCGACCGCCCGTTTTGGTTCGTGGTTCCGATGGCGGCTCTGCTCATGGTCCTGAACATTCGGTACAGCATCGAGAAACGGCGGTATCTGCTGGGCTTCATTTCATCGGCCGTTACAACCTCGCTCATGCTGGTACTGGTCGCGCTGGGACTGTATCCTAATCTGGTATTTTCCAACATCGACCCCAACAACCACATCAGCATTTACGACGCAGCGTCGACGACTAAATCGCTGGGTATCATGCTGGGCTTTGCGTTCGTCGGTGTTCCGTTGGCGGCTGCCTACACCATCTTCTCCTTCTATACATTCCGCGGCAAGGTAAAGCTGGACGATAGCAGTAGTTATCTGTAATGGCTCGGTTTTATAGCGGATTATCCCTCAATCCAGACGTATGCGCTTTGGTACGCTTCTCCTGGTTTTACTGACCTGTCTGCTGACCGCTGCTACCCTTCGGGTGTTGCCAAGCGGTCAGCAACCGGCCCGCAGCGTCGCCCAACGACCCAACATCGTTTTCATCCTGGCCGACGACCTCGGCTACATGGATCTGCGCTGCTACGGCAATCCGTACAACGAAACGCCGAATCTGGATTCGCTGGCCCGGCGGGGTATCCGGTTCACGCAGGCGTATTCGGCCTGTCCGGTCTGCTCCCCGTCGCGGGCCGCTATCCTGACGGGGAAGCACCCGGCCCGGCTTCACCTGACCAATTTCATCGGCGGGGAGCGCGTAGATACGACATCGTCGCTGCTGCCGGCCAACTGGCGTCGCTACCTGCCCGCTTCAGAAACAACGCTGGCCGAACTACTCAAGCAGCAGGGCTACGTAACGGGTATGGTCGGCAAATGGCACCTTGGGGCCGCTGGTGATTCGCTTACACCGACCGCTCAGGGTTTCGACTACGAACGGCAGATCAGCAAAAACGGACTGGATTACTACAATTATTCCATTGTCTCCAACAACAGGACCGTTTTTGAGGACACCGGTAAGGACTACCTGACCGACAAGCTGACCGACTACGCCCTTGAGTTCATCGACCAGAATAAGGGGAAGCAACAGCCGCTTTTTCTGTACCTGGCGTATTCCGCTCCGCATATTCTGCTGGTCCCCCGGGCCGATAAGCTGAGTAAGTTTCTGTACCGATACCCGCGTTTCAACGGCCGGTACAATCCATCCTATGCGGCCATGCTGCTCAGTCTCGACGAGGGGGTTGGCCGGGTACTGCAAAAGCTAAACGACGCCGGCTTAGCCGACAATACGCTGGTTGTGTTCACCTCCGACAACGGCGGGCTCGGGATGCCCGAAGCAGGCCCAGCACCAACGGATAATTCGCCCTTACGAAAGTGGAAAGGACACGTCTACGAAGGCGGCATCCGCGTACCGCTGATTATGGCGGGATCCGGCATAACTGCCCAAAACGCCACCTGCGACCGCTACCTCACCGGTACGGACTTCGTGCCGACGTTTATGGAGATGCTGCAAACGAACTGGAAGCCAACCGTACCGGATGGCAAAAGCTTTTACGCCCTGCTTGGCAACCCGGCCGCTGCCTTTCAGCGCGGACCTGTTTTCTGGCATTATCCACATTTCAGCAATCAGGCGAGTCGCCCGTCGGCGGCCATTCTGGATGGCGACTACAAGCTGGTTGAGCACTACGAAACCGGCAGAACAGAACTGTACAACCTCGGCAACGACCTGTCGGAGAGCACCGACTTAGCGCAGCAACAGCCGCAGAAAGCCAGGGAACTGCTCGGGAAACTAACGAAATGGCGTGCCGAGGTGAAAGCCAACATGCCGCGACCCAACCCGGCCTATGCGGCTAAGCGATAGCTGGTCAGCTACACTACAAAGGGTTACGCAATGGACAGTACAATCTTACCGAACTGCTCCGAGGTTGTCATTTTCCGGATAGCCTGGTCAGCTTCGGTCAGGGGCAGTACGTCGTCAATGACAGGACGAAGCTGATGCTGCTCGTAAAAGGTAAGCACAGCGGCAAATTCGTCGGGAGAACCCATCATGGTTCCGATAAGGGCCAGTTGCTTTGAATACAACGCATTGGGAACCAGCTCTGGTAGGTTTCCGCGGGTTGCGCCGAAGAAAACGATCCGGCCCCCGATTTTAGCCAACTTCACCAGGTCGGCAAAGCCATTGCCGGCCGCACTGTCGACGATGAGGTCAAAGCCGTTTCCGGAAGCGGCTTTCAACTGATCGACCCAGTCAGCATCGTGGTAGTTAACTCCACCCCTGGCCCCGTACTGCGTAGCGCGTTCCAGCTTCTCAGCCGACCCGCTGGTGACGTATACATTCGCCCCGATCTGATTAGCTATCTGAAGCATAAACAACGCCACGCCACCGCCAATACCCGTCAGCAGTACATTTTGCCCGGGCTTCAGATTGCCCTGCGTGAATAAGGCACGATAGCCGGTCAGGGCCGCCAGGGGTAAAGCCGCCGTTTCGGCAAACGATAAATACGTCGGTTTATCGTACACGTTCTCGGCCGGCACGACGATGTACTCAGCAAACGTACCTTGCGACGGAATTCCCAGAATCTGGAAGTCGGCGCTCTGAGCCAGCGGATTATTACCCCAATACAACGACGGCAAAATAACGACCTCCTTTCCAATCCGGTCGGGCGAAACGCCTTCGCCAACGGCGGTTATGATACCAGTGCCGTCGGAACCCGGTACGCTGGGCTGACGGGAGGCCCCTTGCTGGAGCCACCAGTCACGGCGGTTGAGGGCAGCCGCTTTCAATTGAACCTGTACCTGACCGGTTGCGGGCGTTGGGGTTGGAAGGTCAACAAGTTGCAGAGGTTTACCCTGCCCTTCCAGAACGATTGCTTTCATGATTCGTTGGGTGTTGGTTGTATGACGCTGCAAAAGTAGCCGCCCCCCAACGAACCAAGCCGGTAGTATTTCAGGTTTGATAAGTAGTTTTTCAGGTACTCATTATGCTAACCGAGCGATTATACCAGCCGTTTGATATTCGCCTGATGGACGTTGTGGACTGGCACCAGCCTCCTCATCAGCACGCGTTCTTTGAGTTGCTGTACATTCAGGATGGTGTTGGACGTCAGTGCATCAACCAGAACAAGTTTGCGTACCGAAAAGGTAATCTGTTTCTGGTAACCCCAACAGATTGCCACTCACTTGACGTTGATGCGCCTACCCAGTTTGTCAGCATCCGGTTCACCGAGCAGTTTTTCCAGACCGTTGCGGGTGAGCGCCCCGACTGGTTCAGGAAGTTGGAATACGTATTGGCACAGCACGCTCACCAGCCTGATTGCTTGCTTCACAACGACTCTGACCGTTTGTTTGCGGGCCAGCTGATCAATGGACTGGTCCGGGAATACGTCAACAAAGGCCCCTTTTACGAAACGATCCTCCAGAACGGTCTGCAACTCCTGCTGAACATCGTAGCCCGCAACGTAGCGGAGAAAGGGCACATCGGTCTTCCCGGAAACATCGCTTCATCGTCGATGCTGAAAGACATGACGCTGTATATCCAGCAGCATATTCACGAACCGGACAAATTGCGGGCCGATCACCTGGCCGACCGCTTCAACCTGTCTCCCACCTACATCGGCGAATACTTCCGCAAGCATACGGGCGAGAGCCTACAGAGCTACATCATTCGATACAAACTGAAGCTGGTTGAAAATCGGCTGGAGTTCAGCGACCTCACGGTGTCGCAGATTGCGGATGAACTAGGCTTCACGGATGAAAGCCATCTCAGCAAGCTGTTCCGGAAATATTACTCGATCAGCCCCAAGATGTACCGGCAGCGGGCAACAGCCTTTCCGGCTTAATCCGGCTGCCGCTCTCCGCGCCGTAGCGCATTCACCAGATTATGCGCCCGGCGCGTCGGCTCGGGAATGCGATAGCCCCCGTTGCAACGTAGCGTCAGGTCAATGGCCGTTTCCATGTCGATCAGGTGGCCGGGCGATACGTAGACCGGGTTGACTTTATCCTTGGTTCGCAGGGCCGCTCCAATGACTTCCCGGTAATGCGTCATGGGCGACCAGTTGCCGCGCTCGGGAGCGGGTTCGTCGTACTTGCCGACCAGCACCGACTTGGCGCAGCCAAAGGCCGGCCGGTCGATGAACAGCCCCATGTGCGAAGCAATCCCGATCCGGCGAGGGTGCGCAATGCCCTGTCCGTCGAACATAACCACATCCGGCTCGATCCTGAGTTTAGCCCACGCATCCAGCAGAGCCGGCCCCTCCCGGAACGACAGCAGCCCCGGTACGTACGGGAAGGTGGCTGAGCTGATAACGCCTACTTCGGCCACTACGTCGAGGGTGTCGAGCTGAAGCACCACGATGCCGGCGTAGACCGTTTCCTCAAACTTGTTGAACGAAATATCGCAGCCCGCGATGGTCTCGACCGGGCGGGTCAGCGGCTCAATACGAATCTCACTCCGCAGTTGCTGCTGCAAGGCGACAGCCTCGGCCGGGGTGAGCTGCCAGCTATGCAGGTTGTTGAATCTAGCCATGTAACGTCCTGGTCAGATATCAGCCTGACCCGTTGAGTTGAAATGCTAAGGCCAAGCTGGTGCTTGGCCAGGACAAAGTATTACTACAAACGCCGACCAGCGGGAAAAGTTAGGGAGGCAGTTTACCCTTCACACAGTCAGCCCGCCGTTTGCACAAAACATTCGGGTTTATCCAGGATATTTTGTTTATTTTTGATAAGCAAATCGTCTATTGGTTGCTTATTGCATGACGTACGAGGTCTGGAACGTGCTGTTTCTGGGCATGGTCACCACCATGCTCCTGTTTAACGTGGTGCAATGGTTTTCGTATCGGGAGCGCATCTACGGGCTGTATACCGCCTATGTTCTGGTCTGGGTGGGTTATTTTCTGATTCGCGGTACCACCCTCGACGACAACCTGCCCACCAACGCCCGGCATTTTGTACGCATTGCCGGGCCCATGCTGGCATACTTCGTTTATTACGATTTCGCCAACATATTCATTGGTATCCGCGAACGGCTCCCCGGCCTGTTAAAGTTATTTCGGGTTAGTCAGGTATTTCTGCTGGCTTACATCGGCCTGGAGATCTGGTTCTGTTTTTTATCGGACCATTGGCGCGAACCAATCCACGAAACCATTCATTCTGTTGTCCGCATCACCCTGGCGGTGGTAGCCTGGTACATCATTTTCAAGATATTCCGGGTTAAGAGCTACGCGTCCCGCTACTTTATTTCGGGCTCGGCCATGCTCGTGCTGGGCGGACTGGCGGCTATGCTGCTGACCATCTTTGCCTCCGACGCATGGCGCGATATGCCCGGTTTCTGGCACGCCCCGCTGACGTACATGCAGATCGGTATTATTCTCGAACTGATGTTCTTCTCCCTGGGTCTGGCCCAGCGGCAGCGGCAGGTGATCATTAAAAAAGCCGTAATTGAGCAGGAACTGGCCCGCGAACGGGAAAAACGCCACCGCGAACAACTGGAAGCCGAACTGGCCGTTCAGCGCCTGAAACAGGAGGTTTCGGAGGTGCAGATGCGGGTCTTACAGGCTCAGCTGAATCCGCACTTTCTGTTCAATTCGCTCAACTCCCTGTCGTCGCTGATCTCCGACGCACCGGACAAGGCCGAAGAGTTTGTCGATGAACTCTCGAAGGTGTACCGCTACCTGCTGCGCACAAACGAACACGAACTGACCACGCTCGACACCGAAATTGACTTCATTCACTCGTACTATCACCTGCTGAAAACCCGCTACGGCCGGGGTATTGAGCTGGAGCTGTCGATCGACCGCAGGTACCAGAATCACAAGCTCCCCCCGCTGACCCTGCAACTGCTGGTCGAAAACGCGGTCAAGCACAACGTAGTGTCGGCAAGTCGTCCCTTAATGATTCGGATCCGGACCAACGCGCTCGGTACGTTAGTCGTTTCGAACAACCTCCAGCGCAAATCGCGGGATCGGGTCATTTCTACCAAAAAGGGCCTGCTGACCATCATGACCAAATACGAGCTGCTCCATCAGCCCGAAGTAGACATCCGCGAAACCGACGACGAATTTGAAGTAGTGGTTCCGCTTATTGGGCCGGATAACGGGCTGTGAGCGAGGGTGTCTGTCTGGGGTCTTCACGTACCGGCCGAAGCGGAGACATATACTGCCGACGAAGCCAGCTGCTCAGCCCATCCAACCCCGGAAACAACACGCGTTCGTTGATGTTGGCCTGATCGAGTTTATCGCGGATTTCCCACTTCAGTCCGGCCGGGATGATGATTTTCCGGTACATATCGTCGTGGCTATCCAACCACTCATCCAGCGGCAGTTCGGGGCTGGATACGACCGAAAACAGGGCGTACTGGTTCACGATCCGATCATCGATGGACGGTGGCTCGAAAAACAGCGCAAACTTTTCCTCCGACAATCGATCAAACTCCTCCAGCGACTGGATATCGTTCAGCAGTTCGACCGTAAACACGTCGGCTCCTTCCTGATGCAGGGTGGAGGTGAGCGATTCGGGCAGAAACTGATGTACTTTCTTATAGTTGATGCACCACACGGCCCCATCGCGGTCAAATAAGATGGGATCGGACGTAACAAAATGCAGCGCCACCAACGGAGAGAACGTCCAGTCCATCAGTCGCGTCGGAAGGCCATGATGCTGAGCTACCGCCAGCCAGTGCCAGAACGAGTCATGTTCCAGTACGTCGCGGGTTGCGTATTTTTTGAAGTTACGAAGCAGGTGTCCCTCAAACTGGCTGCAACCGGGTCCGAGCCGCATCAGCGACGTCGTTAGCGTGTAGGTATCATCGGGCATGCCGCGGAACGCATACGGAGATCGAAACCGCTGAATATCAGCCATCCAGGACTCTTCGTACAAACAATTCATCAGTTCATTCCAGCTCGACACACAACTCTCCATACAATCAGCACTACGTTAGGGTCATTCGTTTGCCTACTAACTTAGTATGGTTTATGATTGTTGGGTAATTATGCTCACACATTACGTACCGGTGCCGGCTCCGGTTAGCCAGATTCCGGAAAACCAGACTACGTCTATCAATTTAGTTTAGACGTTTGCTAAACACCTGCAGACCTAATTTGTTGTCTGATAATTAGTTCAACGTTTCATCAAAGCTCCTTCTCATGAACCTGCGCGCTCGAAGAATGGATCGGTCCACTGGCTCAACTCCACCACTTGGCGTTATGGCCAGCTCGTCGGCCGTACATGGCTGGCTGTTAGTGCTTCGGCTGCTGGTAACTGGCTTTATGTTCACGCACGGCATTCCGAAGCTTACTAAAATTCTGAACGGCAACATGGCCTTCGGCGACCCGCTTGGCCTTGGTAGCGGCCTCTCGCTGGTCCTGGCAACTTCGGCCGAAGTAGGTTGTGCGTTTTTAGTGCTGCTTGGGCTTTATACCCGCCTGGCTACGCTGCCGATTATGTTTACTATGGTGGTGGCGGCTTTTATCGCCAATGCCGACAAGCCATTCGGTGACAGAGAATTACCGTTACTCTACCTGTTGATCTATACGACCCTGTTCTTTCTGGGCCCGGGCAAATACTCCATTGACGGGCGCCGGGTAAGCAACTGGCGGCTCTGATACGATCCGTCCGTTTCCTTACGTAGCCAAGTTGTCAACTGATTCAGGGTTGACGATTCGTCAGATCAGCCAACGCCTGACGAATAACAGGATCGTGGCTGGCCCGCAGGTCATCCTTGCCGACGATTACTTTGACGTCGACGGGAACACCACTGCCTTCGTAACACCTGTTTCGGGCGTCATGAAACCGTTTTTGGGGTACCGAATAGAACCAGCCATTGGGTAGTTGCATAAATCGAAAACTGTCAAAACTGCCTTCGGTGTTTTCGCCGACTAACCGAACATTGGGTAAAGGGTGCATGATAAGCGCGAGGATGTCGCCCGCGCTCACGGTTCGATCATTGGTCAGCAAAGCGATTGGCAGCTTTGGAAACTGGTGTTTGCCTTTGGGTCGCAGGCGAAACGTAGTCAGTTTAACAAAGTCTGTATACCCACCACGTTTTCGTCGGCGATACCGATAGCAACCCACTCGCCCCTTGTCGACAAAGCGACCGGCTACCCCAAAAGCAAACCGGTCTCCGCCCCCCTGGTTAAAGCGTATGTCCAGTAGTACTCCCCTGACCGATCCAAAATAGGCTAAGATGCTATCCAGTTCCCTCAGTTTTGGGCCTGACCCTCCCTTGCCATACGTACAGGAGCTAATTCGTACATAGCCGTAATCCCCGGATCTGGCGTAATAAAACTCCCGGGTACTGTCCTCGTTGGTTCCTCCAATCGCGCGTAATGGTTCAAAACCCTGCTTCGCTAAGGTGGCATCGGTAGCCTGCCAGTACGTCTGAACGGAATCCTTGTTAAACTGAAACTGATTGGAATAAACCGAGGGCTTTCTGGGCCAGAATACCTTCGGTGGTTTTACATTACGGATCGCTAACCGAACATGAGCGTCATGCAACGGTCGGATCATCTCCGACAGAACCGTGAACAAGCGCTCTGGCGAGGTAGTACTATCGACCAGCGGTGCATACCTGACGTACTGTTGCTGCCAGTCGACCTGTTTCATATCGAAAGTTGGATACTTATCCTGGTAGCTTTGCCAGAAAGTTTTGAACGTTAAAACTGGGTCGTTGTCTGGCCGGCGCTGGGCGGTAGCCTGGTGAACCACTAAACCGTACAGCCAAACAAAAGCAACTAAGTAGCTTTTCATTAGAGGTTTAGTTCAACTTCTTCCATTCGGTATCCTGGCCGTGTTCGCGCAGGGTGAACTTAACCACCTTGCCCGCTTCATTCCTTTCAAAGGTGAATCTCGTATTATACGTCCCAAAAAAGAACCTGTCTTCTCCACTCGCGTACAGCGGCAGTTCAGAAAATTGCGTTTTGCCCTTTCCTTGCGCATACAATCCGTCGTTCTTTAACACAAGATCAATCTTGTACTTATCATTCAGCGCGTAGCTTCCAACGTATTGACTCAAGGCCTTCGTCTCAAGCTTCATATACTGGCGGGGTTGCCACAAATCATACGGCTCACCGAAAACAATACCCGAAATAGCAATCATCAAGGGCACCAGCGACTCGCCATAGTTACCGAAGTTATTAAGCAAAACAATCGTCAGGTCTTCTTTCGGGTAGTACACAAAGGTTGACATGAAGCCAGGATAACCGCCGTCGTGCCGAACATACTCTTTGCCGTTTGTTTTGTCGATAAACCAGCCGTAGCCATATTGATTTAGCCGTGGTGTAAAGGCCTGCTTCCACGACTTCGCCGAAAGAAATTGTTGGTTAGCCACGGCCCGCCCCCACTTGTACATGTCGCTGGTCGTGCTGTAGATTGCCCCGGCCGAATACGCCACCGTTGAATCGTAATGTGGATAAGGCGAGAAGTAATCGGTGGTTAACGTATCGTACCCAAATGCTCTCGATTGTGCCGGAAGATTAATGAAATCAAAGCCGGACTGCGTCATACCGAGCGGCTGAAAGATCATGTCGCGCATGGCCTGCTTGTAGGATTTGCCGGTCACTTTTTCGATAATCATACCCAGCAGAAAGTATGCGGAGTTGTTGTAGGCGTACTGTTTGCCGGGCCTAAACTCCAACGGCTTGTCCCAGAATAGCTCCAGCACACGCTGCTTCGGCACCGGATGGCAGACAATAGCCGAATCCCCTTCATCAATCATGTCGGTGTAGTTGAAAATGCCCGACGTATGCGTTAACAAATGATGCAGTTTGATCTTGTCGCCATTAGGATAGTCAGGAAAGTATTGGCTTAGGTTATCATCTACCGATAGTTTTTCCTCCTCCTGTAACTTCAGAATTAACGCCGACGTAAACGACTTTGTAATCGACAGAATCGGAAAACGGGTGCTGGTGTCATTGGGTGCTTTGGTTACGGCGTTGCGAACCCCATACGCCTTGTGCAGCAGCACTTTCCCTTTGTGCGCTACCAGGGCGACACCATTGAACCGGTAAGCTTGTTGAGCCGAAGTGAGATATTCGTCCAGTTTTTCGGCCGTGGTTCTGACTTGTTGGGCGTTGAGTGGAGAAGTTAGGATTTGAGCGAGCAGTGCGGTAGCCACCCATAGTAATCTTTTCATGTTACGTTGTTTTTGGCTCAAAACAGGCCAGAAACAAGGCTCAAATCTGCTCAGATCCGGATTTGAGAGGTAATTTTCACCACCAACTCCCCTGAAGGGAGCTAAACCATCCGGGATCAGTAGCCCCCTTTAGGGAGTTGGGGGCAACTCCAGCATTCCGCGCAGTCCATCCAGATCCACCTTCTCCAAAAACTGGCTCATCATCGCCCGCTTGGCTACCATGTCAGGCGCGGTTTCGTAAGTCATTTGCAGGTGAATGAATTGAACCGCCGGGCGGGGCAGTTTGCTGCTTCCATACGTAAGATCGTGCGTTACGACGGGCCGGCTGTAGGGGAATGCCGCCTGCTCAGCAAACGTCCCTTGTCCGCGCTGGTTCATCATCAGTCCGTAAGGCTCACTCAGCACCGCCTGTGTACTCCGCTCTGCGGGCGTCATAGCAGTCAGCATTGTTTCCAGACGGTCAATGTTTTCGCGCCATTCCCGGGCTGATGCCTCGCGCTTCTGACGACCACGCTCGACGCTTTGCCGGTTGCCGTTGATGTATTTCTGGCGTTCGGCCTCAGTCTTAAATTCAATCCTGGCGGCATAGGCTTCGCTTTCTTTCAGAGAGGCCTCCAGCACCTTCGTCGTTTCTTCGTTCTCTGCCAGCATGTTGCGTAACGTAGCCTGAAACAAGCGCACCACCTCCTCCCGACTAACGGCCCGAACCGGTAATCGCTGATCGGGTAGAATCAAAATGGATTCGCGCTTACGGTCACGATCATCGGGGTGAGTGCTGTAGACGGGGTAGCCTTTCAGCGTACCAACCTGCTTCGGCATGTAGTAGATCTCCTGGCCATTGGGCAGCTGGTAACCTACCTCCCTCATGAACTTGTACAGAAAATTGGCGTGCATCTCAATCCGGGTGCCCGTTTCGCCCGATACTTCCGGCTTGCCCCGGAAGCACCAGTAGTGGTGAAACATCACCCGCACGGTGTAGCGCAGGGGGCCGTTCGGCCGCTTTTCGTACAGGCTGTGGTGATCGGTGTTGATGCTGGTTCCCTGGCGGGCTTCAAGGCCTCGCGGCTCCGGATACGCCTGCCGGATAAAGCTCAACAGCTTGTCTTGCCGGGCAGCAATCTGGGGCTGCATCGCCCTGGTAATATTCTGCAGATCAGAACCCACCCACGAACTGCCGCGCCGTATCCACTGCGTCGGGCGCTGCTGAACGGTTGCTTCCGGACAGGACATATCCGGCTGGGCCAAAGCGACAGATACCGGGTAGCCAGCCAGCAAGCCAACAAAAGCGACTAAACAAAGGAAAGCCGGCAGCGCCGGCTTCGCAGCAATACGTTTCAGCATCAGTTTCATAGCGGACAAACCCTCCCTTTTACCGGCAAAATAGCGTGCGCATCCTCCCTCAGCCAGGCATGCTTACCCCAACTGGTCGTTTGACTGACTGAACCGAGAAAAGTGCCGTCTGGAATGACGTGTTTTAGTCCGGTCTGACGTAGTCAGTAAGTTCCCGCTATCAAGGGGAGGAAGCCTCATCATCTCTGGCTTCCCTTGCCGGTGGTCGGGCCGTTGCGAATCAATTCGAGCGCAAAATTCATGACCGTATCGATGCCGTCGATAGCTTCTTCAATCGTGGGTTGAACCGTGTAGTCGGGCAGCGTACCGCGCTGCAAAGGCCCACTTGTCCCCACCGCCATTTTGTACCGAACCAACGGAATGCTAACCCGTAGTTTGGTGTAAGGCAGCGTCAGCACCGCAAACTCCCCACTATGGCCGCCCTGATACGCTCCACCTGTTTCCTGCCCAACGAACGTGGCCAGTTGGTTGGCGTGAGCAGCCGCGGTAAATTCAGCCGTGGTCGAAGCGCTCATGCCGTTCATCAGTACGTAGACTTGTCCCGAAAATCGCTCCGGCCTGGGTTGCTGTAGGGCCAGCCCCGGTTCATCTTTTGCTTTCAGGGAGAAGCGTCCATTACCCAGCGGTAGCAGGTATTTGGGCAGGCTTTTCACAAACTTCTCGTCCAGATTTGTGTACTTCAGATACGGTATGGTGTTGGTTACCGTCGTTAACGAATCGTAATAGCGGGTAGGCTTATCAATCAGGTATGAGAATAGTTCGTATCCCAGTTTATCCCATCCACCGGTGTTGTCGCGCAGGTTAATAATCAGATTTTTGGCCTTCTTATTCTGTAACTCACGAAAGAACTGCTGGTACAGTTTCGGGTCCTTTTTGTTATCGCCGAAGCCCCGAATCGTCAGCACGGCCGTTTGAGTATCCGTCCACTCCAACCGAACCGACTCCTTTTTCTGTAATGCCCTCCAACGGTCCCAAAGCACCTTATTAACCGGATTCTTTTCGGCATTTTTCAGCCAGTCGGATGCCGTAACAGCCGCTACGTTCTGCCGGACAAGCTCTCCTGTTCTGTACCGTCTCATCTCGACGACAAACGAGTCGGGTTGCTCAACCAGCAGGTAATAATACCCTCCGAAATTCTTGTTCAAAGCAGCTTCCCTACCGGCCTGGCTGTACCCATCGACGAACAGATGCCGCTTTATCTGCTCCCGGATCGCTTCAATCGGTTTGCCATTGATGGTAATTATTTCACTACCGGGAATGAGCAGCGTATCCTGGTGGCTCGTCGCATTGACGGTAATGTAGGTTTTTCCGTTGATGAATAGGATGTTGTACGGCAACACCCGGATGGCTTGGTCCCATTTGGGCGGTGGAGCCAATTGGGTATGAGCGCACCGAACGGTCGCCAGCAGGGTTGCCAGTAACCGGTAATAGTCACCCAGTGGCTTATCAGTCGCCAATTGCGCAGTTGTGTGATTGAACAACGAATCCAGCGCGTGTTTGGGCGTATAGCGATACAGGCCCGGATGCGATTCCTCCAACGCCTTACGCAACAGGCTTACTTCTTCCTGATACTGGGCAGCGGGAAACGTTTTCGTTAACGAAAGGGGATCGGATTGAGCGATGGACGAATTCGTAATTCGTAGCAGTAAGCCAAGAGCGAGGTAAAGAATCGGGCGTTTCATACAATGATTTTTGTCCAAAGAACCGGCTCACGTTGCCCCAAATCTGCTCAAATCTAAACTTGAGCACTCTTTTTGACCGACACCGACGTTTGCTGCGCCAGATAAGCCGAGGGCGATACGCCCGTGAACTGCTTGAACGCCCGCTGGAAGGTAGCCTGCGAGTTGAAGCCGCACTCAAACGCGATGCCGGTAATAGTCAGATGACTACTGGCCGGGGCGACCAACCGTTGTTTGACGGCTTCAATTCGGTACCCGTTGACGAAGGCGTTAAAACTTTTATCGAGGTGCTGATTCAATACGTGCGAAACCGTTTTCTGGTCAAGGTGCGTGTGGTGCATGAGCTTTTCCAGTGTCAGATCCGGGTCAGTGTATAACTGATCGACCTCCATCGCTTTTTTCAGCAGCCCAGCCGCTTTATCGACGGTTTCAGCCGGTAAGGTAGTCGTTGCTTTTTTGCGTTCAGTGAGTGCACTCAGCCGCGCGTGCAGATACCCCTTCAACCCGAACCAATAAATCAGCACCGTCATCGGCACGTAAATCAGATACCAGTTCATCTCGCCCATCCAGTCGGGCCGCAAACCAGGCAATACGTACGGGATCAGAAACAGGAGCCAGACAACCTGGAAGATTTGCAGACCTGTCAGAAACTGCCGCAGCCAGGCTAGTTTGAGCCGTTGCTGCACAACCTCCGGGCCTCTGCCTGCGGGTTGATACCGAATCAGTACGTTCCGGGCCAGCAGCACATAGACCGAGATGGACAGCCAGCGCGGGATGTCCACGTACATATCGTATTGATCGATGATGTCGCCCCAGCCTTTCAGATCAGAGCGAACAAAGACGTGGGTAGCCAGACCGATGAGAAACGTCCAGCAAATCAGGGCCGGTACCCAGTCGAGCAGGACCGGCAGAAAATGCCAGCGTTCGTTCCGGCCAAGTCGAAAACCAGGTTCCAGCATCGACCGGACATAAAACCAGGTCAACGGCCCAATCGGCATGGCCATGATCACCGGCAGCAAGTCCATAACGAACCGAATCCGCGGATAAGCCTCGTAGAAGCCGCCTTCCAGCGCGACCATGTTCAGGCTCGCTATCGCAAACAAGCCGATGAGCACTGCCAGCAGTCGGTTAGGCAACTGCGGACTTGATCGGGCAAACCACAGCAACGACGCCAGGATAAACCCCTGCAAGGTACCGAGTAACAGAAGCAGGTCGAAGGGCGAAATAGTCATGTGGGTAAACTACCAAAACACTGGTAATTTACCCAATCATTTCTGGTTTCCCTTGCCGGTGGCCCGACCGCCCCGGCTACTGGCGCAAGGTCCTGACGTAAAACTCTCCGCTGATGGCCGGCCCCGATCTGGTGCAGTTATCATCCGCATCGATCAGGTTGCCGGAAATGGTGCCTTTCACGAATTTACCCGGCTCGTATTCCTCGAAGACAACCTGCCCGTTGGCGATCATGTCTTCGCCGTCGCAGTTGTCGTGGCCGCCATCGTACTGTTTACCACCGTTCGCGAACTCGAACGTAATCCGGCATTTTCCCGGCTCCCGGTCATCGCTAAACCGAAGGATGCTACCCGCCTGGGCATTGCTGAAGTCGATACTGAACAGTTCCGATGCATTACCACCGACGATGGCCGAATACTCCGGTTCCTCATCGTCCAGGTAGACACCAAGCGTATACAGACGCTCCTGACCAAGGAAATTTAGCTTGATGTAGCCAGGTCCGATGTACACCTCACGCGTCAGGATCAGTTTAGCCGGACTGTTTACAAAAGTCACTTCAACCGAAATGGTTACGGGATTCTGTTTCGGCGCCGATCGCGGAGCCGTGTAGGTTGCCGAATGTTTGTCGGGCGTTAGTTGCCCATCGCCAATCAATGACCATTTCAGGCCGTCGTTGGCCTGACCACCGGTAGTTTTCGTAATCAGCGGCTCTTCACCCTTACCGGTTAGCGAGGCTATCTGGATAAACGTCAGGGTCGTTGATTCCCCGTAGTTCAAAAACCCTTTGTCAGCCCCTTCAGCAACCAGGTAAAACTCTTCGAACAGACTCCAGTCGCTGAAGTGATGCATCGGAACGGTAACCTGACGCTTCTGCGTGTCTATCTGCTTTCCCGGCACCGCGTACCAAATCCTGCTGGTGCGTTGATACGCAATGCCCAAACCAGCCGGAACACTACCAACAACGTCAGCGTCGGTGTATTGAAAGGTCAGGGTAGCCGGCTTACTAAACTGGAGCCCGTCGGGGGAAAACCGATACGACTGCCCTACGCCGTTGGGTGTGTGGTTGGTGATGGGCAGAATCGAGATGGTAGTCGCCTGGCTGACGGCTCCGGCTGGCAGCGTAAGCTGAACCCGGCCGTCGGCCGTGGTCAACGTCCCCCCTTCAGGCCCGATTATTTTGCTGACGGCCGTACCATCCGGCTGGCCTATTTCGGTCACATCGCCCGCTGGGAGGGGTTGTTCAGTGGTAGGCTTCGACGGATCAACTTCTGTCTGATCGGGTTTGCAGGCGTTCAGGCCGCCGAGGCACAGCCAGGCGGCCAACAGGCAATAACAACACTTAAACATGACTTTTCTGACGTATTGAGTGAATTACAACCCAGCTTTACTGAGCTGTCACGGCAAAACTGGTTCGTCCCGAAAGCCGATCCGAGGCCATACTGTATGATATGTCATAAAATAAATCAGAATTGACTAATTGCATTCATGACCTGTTTAAACGGGCATGCGGACTAACCGCTTCCTCAATACAGAATATAAAATGGAATTCATTGGGTGATTTTACACGTTGCCGGGTATTAAGCGGGTAGCTCATTCCAATTTGCTCATGATTTCGCCTTGTGAAAATCACTTCCTCCATCAGCTGAGGGCCGGTACGTCCTCCGCCTACGAGTTACTGTATACGGCTTATTTTCCCACCATTGCCCATCTGGTGAAGCAGAACAAGGGCAACGATCGGGATGCCGAGGACCTGTTTCAGGAAACGGTGATTGTGCTGCTGGAAAAGATCCGGCAACCCGATTTTGCGCTGACATCTTCCCTGAAAACGTACCTGTATGCCATCGCCCGCAACCGTTGGCTGAAACGGCTACGGGACGAAAAGCTGGTCACAACCGATAACGAAACGTACCTGGCGACTTTGCAGGACGAGTCGACCTTACCCTCTGCGGAATCATCGGATGACAACCCGGCCGAACAGGTTCATCAGTGGATGAACCAGATTACGGGCAACTGCCAGCGGGTGCTGACCTCCGTGTATTTTTCGGCCGAACCACTCGACTCGCTTATGCAGACGATGGGCTGGAAAAACCGCCATACGGCCAACAACCAAAAGTATAAGTGCATTCAGCAAATCAAGCGTGTAGCGACGAACCAGAAAGGGGCCGCGTAGCAGTGTGGGCTATCGCATCAGTCCGGTTCAAAAATTACCGACGCCGTGGGTGATTATGCCGGGCAGTTGGAATTAACTCAGGCAGCACCTGAAGAGCATTGTCTGTGAACGCGTGCTGCCAACGTATCGAGTTAACCAACAAACCGACTAATCGCATGGCCTCTAAAACAATTGAAGCAACCGACGCCAATTTCAATGACCTGATCAGCTCCGACAAACCTGTGCTGGTTGATTTTACGGCCGAATGGTGCGGTCCGTGCCGCCTGATTGGCCCATCGGTGGAGCAATTAGCCGCCGAATATGACGGCCAGGCTTTGATCGCGAAAATGGACGTCGACCAAAACGCCCGCATCCCGGCTCAGTTTGGCATCCGCAGCGCACCAACCTTGCTGTTTTTCCGCAACGGCAAGCTGATTGACAAAGTTGTTGGGGCCGTTCCCAAAGCCGTACTGGAGCAGAAACTCCAGTCGGCAATGGTGGTGGCGTAATTGTCGGGGCCTGGCTCCGGCCTGGCCCCGACAATCAACCCAGATACGGTCAGAAAATTGCCGGATTTCGTGTTAATTGGGTCGTTATACGCCAACGACCCTTTTCGCATTCTATGAAACCCATATGGCTTTTCCTGTTACCCCTGCTCATCGGACAATCGGCACATGATCAAGCCGATAAGCCGTTAACCGTCCGGCTCAAACCACAAAAAAGTGGGTATCAGCTAGTCGTCAACAACAAGCCCTATTTCATCAAAGGGGCCGTTGGCAGCGACTACCTGGAGAAACTAAAGCAGTACGGTGGGAACTCGATCCGGGCCAACAGCAGAAGCCTGGACAAAGCCCACGCCCTCGGCCTGACAGTATTGGTTAACCTGCCCGTACGGGCGGAGCGTGATGGCATGAACTACGACGATGCCGCAGCCGTACGACAACAGCACGACAAGGTGATGGAGATTGTCCGGCAGACGAAGGATCACCCGGCGGTGCTGATGTGGGCGCTGGGCAACGAGCTGGATTTTATTCAGGCCAACGTCAAAGACAAATACAACCTGAAAGTCTGGGACGCCGTCAACGCGCTGGCGCAGGAAATTCATTCGATTGATCCCAATCACCCCATAATGACGGTCGTCGGATCAATCAACGAGGAAAAAATCAGGGATCTGCTGACGAAGTGCCCCAATCTTGACCTGCTGGGTATCAATGAATACGGCGATCTGAACAAGATTCCGCAGTGGCTCCGGCAGTTCGGCTGGAAAAAGCCCTACGCCGTGACAGAGTGGGGCCCGACCGGTTTCTGGCAGGTTCGTAAAACGCCCTGGAAAGCCCCCGTCGAGGAAACCAGCAGTATGAAGGCTGACAAATACCGCGAGCGCTACGACAGCGCGATTGCGGCCGACAAAGACCTGTGCGTTGGTTCGTACGTCTTTCTCTGGCGGCAGCACCAGGAGCGTACGCATACGTGGTTCGGTATGTTCGACGAAAACGGCCTGGAAACGGAAGCCGTCGACGTCATGCACCACGCCTGGACGGGCGAGTGGCCCGCCAACCGGACCCCCCGGCTGGATTCGGTAAAAATTGGCAACCAGACTGCTCATGACGGGGTGTACCTGCAACCCGGCCAATCGTACCCGGCTGCGGTCTGGGTAACCGATCCAGAAGGCGACCCATTACGGTACAACTGGGAAGTCCTGCCCGAAGGCACCCGTTTCCCGTACGGCGGCAACGGCGAAAAGCGCCCCCCTGCCCTGCCCGGCCTGATCGGTGCTGCCAGCAACCGCCAGATTTCGTTTCAGGCTCCGATCGAGGAAGGCCCCTACCGCCTGTTCGTCTATGCGTATGATGATAAAGGGCATTGGGCCACGGCGAACGTACCGTTTTATGTGAAGAAGTAACGCTGGCAGGGAAACGTACGTACCAGCAATAATCCGTTACGTCAATTACATATTGCAAAAAAGTAGCACTGATCCACACTGATACTCACCGAGTCTCCGTATTTTCATGACAGCAACAGCTACTAATTCATTGTATGAAATCGCCTAAACCCATCAGCCGATCCGAATTTCTTAACCAGGTAGGCGTACTCGGAACGGCAGCCGCCTTAACCCGGCCGGTCCTCGCAAAGAGCCAGCCCATGGCCGAGTCTCCGCCCGTATTACCCGACCGGAAGATTCGCCTGGCTGTCATTGGCTGTGGCAGCGTATCAAACATGTATCTGCCGCACCTGTCGAAATCGCCTTACGTGGAACTGGTCAGTACCTGCGATATTATCCCCGAACGGGCACAAAAAGCGGCTACTACATACAACATTCCGAATCATTACCCGCACATTGACCAATTGCTGGCCGGTGCTCCGTTCGACCTGCTCGTCAACCTGACCAATATGCAGGAACACGCCCGACTCAACAAACAGGCGCTGCTGGCCGGCAAGCATATCTGGAGCGAGAAACCCATGGCCAACAACTACCGCGAAGGCCGCGAGTTACTTGATCTGGCGCAAAAGAACAAACTACGTATCTGGGGGGCTCCGGCGGTGGTGATGAGCCCGCAGTTTGCGTTTATGGCCCGGGCCATAAAGGACGGTAAACTCGGCAACGTGTCGGCCGCTCATGCCCACTACGGCCATTTAGGACCAACCTGGTCGGCTTTCTTCTACGAGAAAGGCGGTGGAAGCCTGCCTGACCTGGGCGTCTATAACCTGGCGACACTAACCGGATTGCTGGGCCCCGCCCGGTCCATCGTTGCGATGACGAGCATTGTTACGCCCACCCGCAAAACCGACAACAAAGAGACGTTTCCGGTCGAAGCAGAAGATAACGCCATGGTGCTGATGGACCACGGCAACGGTATCCTCTCCCACGTACAATGCGGCTTTAATTACTTTGACCCATACGGCCACGAAGGCACAGGGCAGGAAAAACCGACGATCACCGTCTGGGGCACGCAGGGCAATCTGGCCCTGATCGGTTATGACTGGGCTCCTTTTGGCGTTGACCTGGCTACGGCCGCTGACGAAAAAGGCCAGCGCTACGTTACCGATCCATCCGACTACCGTTGGGAGATGGGCGCGTCCGTCATTGCCGAACACATGGCTTTAGGTAAAGAGCCGCTTATCCAGGCTGAGCACGCGCTCCACGTACTGGAAATCATCGAAGCCGCCCGTACATCAGGGCAAACCGGCAGGCGGGTAAAACTTCAGTCGTCTTTTCGCTGGCCTTTGGTGTAACCGTCGTTCGCGCTGGTGACCGCGTTGCCAGGTAGACATTCTTTGTTGGACGCCCCCGCGGCTCCACGTGTCTCGTAGGTTGGGCGTAGCCTTACTCCCGCAACGGCGGCTGATACACGCTCACTGCCCGGAGACCCGACAACGCCCGACCGGACAATTCGACTACGTGCCCGCCATTGGCCACGCCCTGCACAATCGTCGTCGTTTGCTCGTTGGCCGCGCTGACCGTATCGCGGCACATCGATACCACCTGCCAGCGCAACGTATCACCCGGCTTCAACCAGGCGAACTGCCTGAAATCGCCGGGGCTCTTCCGCCGGAACCAGTATTGCGGCTCAATCACGATCCGGCCCGACCGCGAGGTGAATTGTGTATCACTGCTCCCTTCACCATCATGGCCCGTCTTCGAACCGCTCACCCGGAAGCCAACCTCCTGCCTAACGCTGTCAACGGCCGTGATGGTCAACGTCCAGTCCTCGGCCTGAGGCTGCCCGGCCAGTCGGACGGTGAGCGCCTGCCCGATATGGGTCAGGAAGAAACCATCGGGCTGACGACTCGGACGGGTATGGTAATAGCACCCTAGCGTAGCCGACGGTTTCTGGCCATCCACCAGCACGGAAGCACTACCCGTTGAGGAGTTCCATACCAGATCAACCCGGTTACCAGTCAGCGACAGACGCAGCCTGTCTTTACGGACAACAAAGTCTTTTCCGGTGGTCAGCACCCGCCCATCGTCTGTGGACACTGGCCCAGTGGTCAGCGTTTCGAAATACCGCGCGATGATCTCCGCCATCAGGTAGTTCCCGTGGGCGTTCAGGTGAACATTATCTTTCAGCAGCGACGAAGCCGACAACCCATTTTTAGCCAGATACGCCTTCCACGCCTTCCGGATGTCGATCAGCGCCAGCTGGTATTTATCGCACAGCGCCGGCAGCCACACCGCGCAATGGCGATCATGCCACGCTTCGTTCTGTCCCACGGCGATGTGATCGGTCTGAACAGCCACTTCGGCCGTGGTTCGGCTGCGAATGGTCCGGATGATAAACTCGTAATCCTCTTCATTCCCGTAGTCGTGAAACAGAATCAAATCCGGGTAAAACGACACCACATCGTTATCGACCATGAGCTTCAGCCGTTCGGAGCTAAACCCACCAATCGCTTTATTGACCATAATCAGCCGGGCCTCCGGATACCGCTTCTCCAGAAAACGCTTAACTTGCTGCCACCACTCCTGCATACTGATCGACTGCCCATACACCAGCACCCGAACCTCCCGAGGCTGCGCCGACGTAGCGTTTGTCAAGCGATAGGCCGTGCCCGGTAGTCGGGTCATAAACCGGTCAGCGTCGGCAACCGGCGGAACAGGAAAATACGGCTGCGCAAACGCGTATAGGGGCAACAGGAAGATCAGCAGGGCGCGAAGGAACGGCATATCAGGCAGGGATTTGATACGTTTAGTCGTAGGAACACACCGTAAAGCTCAGACAAATCGTCTTACCGGCTAGCCTGCTCTGTCTGGTTGAGCCATGCGCACAGGCTACGTTAAACAAATAGGCTCCACACAAAATTGACAATACGACATGAAAAAGCGAACGTTCCTGACGGCGCAGTGGCGCAAGCTCCTGATGCTGAATTACGAAGTTGATCCGGCCGTACTGAAACCGCACCTGCCACCGGCCACCGAACTGGACCTATGGGAGGGTAAAGCGCTGGTGAGCATGGTCGGCTTCCTGTTTCTGAACACACGCGTGCTAGGAATCAAGTGGCCGTGGCACGTTAACTTTGAGGAAGTCAATCTCCGGTTCTACGTTCGCCATTACGATGGTACGCAATGGAAACGCGGCACTGTTTTCATCAGTGAAATTGTTCCCAAACCGGCCATCGCACTGATTGCCAATACCCTCTACAACGAACATTACCGGGCCATGCCCATGCGGCATCAGGTTACGGCCCTGGCCGATGGCCGACAACAGCTCCGCTTCGAGTGGCGGTCTAAAGGCCATTGGAATAAACTCGGCGCTACGGTCGGTAATGAGCTGCACGACCTGACTCCCGGCAGTGCCGAGGCCTTTATTTTCGAACATTACTGGGGCTACAACGCCCTTAACGAAACAACGACTCAGGAATACCAGGTCGAACACGTACCCTGGCAGATCGCGACGGTCAGCGATGCTTTTTTCGAGGCCGACGTAGCCAGTCTGTACGGTGACGCTTTCGTCCCGTACCTGACCGTAGCGCCGTATTCCGTCTTTTATGCCGAGGGGTCGAACGTATCGGTCCGGGTGGCCGGCAAGGTACGGCCCGTGCTGGAGACCGCAGCCCTGTGAATGCCCGAAAAATAACCCCACCCCAGTCTGTTCAGTCAACTGGAGTGGGGCCAACAAACGGGCGTGTACTACCCCTTATGACTTTTTAGCGTTGTTCTTCGCCGTGGCTACCGTCTTTTTAACGGGTGCTGTCGACTTCCTGACCGGGGTGGCACCGGTAGTTTTTGTCATCGTGACGGGGTCCCAATGCACCACTTTGTTGTCGAAATAGCTCTCGTTGCAGGCCAGTACCGGCGCTGCGGCCCGGAAACCAAACACCGGATCTTCGATCGTGCCCTGGCTGCCTTCCCGTACGTTTTTGAAGAAATCGCCGAAGTGTTTGGCGTGCGCATCATCGTCTTTCGGCGACTCAAAGCGAACCTCCTTAACCGGCTCGGCCATGCGACTTTCGGCCGGATACTGCGCATCGTACTGCCGCACAAACTCCTGCTGCACCTCCGGCGTGAACGTAAAGAAGCTGTCGTAATTACCGTAGCCGGGTGCCTGGGGTAACTTCTTCTTGGTCAGAATCAGATTATCTTCCGAGAACTCAATCTGGCCTTCGTTCCCAATGATGCGCGTTACGTTCTGGATTTTACCCGCATTGGCAAAATTCACCCGCAGCACCATCTGGAAGGCTTCGTGCTGGGCGGTTTTGGGGTAATCCATGATGCTCGTCATAACGTCGGGCACGTCGCGGCCATCTTTCCAGTAGGCCAGGTTGCCCGACGAGAAAATCCGGTTGGGTCCCAGCGAATTGGTCACGAAATGTACGCCCGTAATGAGGTGCACGAAGAGGTCGCCGGCTACACCCGTGCCGTAGTCCTTGTAGTTGCGCCAGCGGAAAAACCGCTTGGGATCGAACGCCCGCTTAGGCGCATCGCCCAGAAAGCGGTCCCAATCCAGCGTTTGCGTCGACGCATCGGGCGGAATGGAGTAGTTCCAGGCTCCAATGGCGTTGAAGCGGTCGTTGTTGGATTCAATATAGTTGATCGTGCCGATGTCGCCCGCCTGCACCATGCGCTTGGCTTCCTGAAAAGCCGCGCTGCTGATCCGCTGGCTACCGACCTGCATGGTCTTACCCGACTTTTTCCAGGCGTCGATAACCGCTTTGCCTTCGTTGATGTGATGCACCATCGGCTTTTCGCAGTACACGTTCTTACCGGCTTTCAGAGCCGCGATGGTGATATGATCATGCCAGTGGTCGGGCGTCACGACGAGGACCGCGTCCACATCGGGGCGGGTCAGAATCTCGCGGAAATCGCGGGTTGTAAACAGGTTGGGGTTGTTAAACGCCGTTTTCGCCGTATCGAGCCGACCCTGATACAGATCGGCTACGGCCACCAGTTCAACGTCAGGATTGCGCAGGGCGGCCCGGGTATCGTAGTTGCCCTGAATACCCATGCCGATGGTGGCAATGCGGATTTTGTCGTTCGGGCTAACCTTCATCAGATTCGGAATGTAATTGAAACCGAGCGGACGGGCCAGGCCCTGGGTTGCTACCAGCGCCGAAGCTGCCGACAGGCCTTTTATAAATTTGCGACGGGATGCTTGCATAAAACAAAGGTGATTAATCGTCCTGGGTGTAAAAGCCACGTATCGAGTAGATTTACCCTTGCTCATTATTTGTTCTTTGCAACCTCCTTAACCGCTTCATAATCACTAAAAACACGTAACCACTCATGTCGACCCGAGCCCTATTCTTACTTGTCGGGACAGGTATACTGACCCTGCTGCTGGCGGCAAAACCAATCCCATTCACCAATGATGCCGATTCAGCCCCCTCCCCCAAGGCTACGAAACGGTACCTCTACGTAGCGACTCCGGGCATTCGAAACTATCTGGAATACGGCGGACACGGTTTGCTGGTCTACGACATCGACAACCAGCACCGGCTGGTGAAGCGTATTCCGCTGGCGGGACTGGGTCCGGACGGCAAACCGCTGAATGTGAAAGGAATCGCAGTCAGTCTGGCTACGCAATGTGTTTATGTCAGCACGATCAATACGCTCCAATGCGTCGATCTGACTACGGAGAAACTGCGCTGGGAAAAACCGTACGAAGGCGGCTGCGACCGCATGGCCATCGCTCCGGACGGCAAAACCATCTATGTGCCGTCTTTTGAGAAGGAGCACTGGCACGTTGTGGACGCGGCTTCGGGCGATGTCCTCCGCAAGATTGTCACGAATTCGGGGGCGCACAATACCCTGTGTGGCCCCGATGGTTCACGAGCGTACCTCGCCGGACTTCGCTCGCCCAATATGACAGTGGTCGATACCCGTAGTCGTACTACGCGGCAGGTAGGGCCGTTCAGTGCCAGCATCCGCCCGTTTACGATAAACGGCCGCCAGACCCTGCTGTTCGTCAACGTCAATGATCTGCTGGGCTTTGAAGTAGGTGACATCACAAGCGGGCAGAAACTCCACCGGGTTGAAGTCAGTGGGTTTCAGAAGGGCCCGGTCAAACGGCACGGTTGCCCCAGCCACGGCATTGGCCTGACGCCGGATGAAAAGGAGGTATGGCTGGTCGATGCGTTCAATCAACGTATCCACATTTTCGATGCCGGCCTGATGCCACCGAAGCAACTGGAAAGCATTCCGGTACGGGATCAGCCCGGCTGGATAACCTTTAGCCGGGACGGCCGGTACGCCTATCCATCGACCGGCGAAGTGATTGACGTAAAAACGAGAAAAACACTGGCGACACTACAGGATGAGAACGGGCAGCCGGTGCAAAGCGAGAAAATGGTAGAAATTCAGTTCGAGGGCCCCAAGGCCGTGCAGGCCGGCGATCAATTCGGTATCGGGCGGGTAACGGGCGAGGAGAAATAGCACGTTGCAGATGGTGTCACACCGGACACCATCTGCAACGACGAACTTAATTCTTATCAAACTGAATCGCTACCCACTGCCGGTCGGTCGGCATTTTGTGCGTTTCGTTCCAGACGAACATAGCCTGTTCCAGGGCGGCATTCAGGTTGCGCTGGGTCTGCCGACGGGTAATATTCAGCCGGCGGCTCATCGTTTCTTCGTAAATCAATTGCTGTTTGTCGTTGTAAAAACGAACGGTGCAGTGGCGGTCTTTGGGATTCCATTCAACGACCCACGAACCCTCCCGGGCAACGATTGGGAATTTTCTGGCTGCAGGAGTTTGAGCTTGGCTTGTGAACGAAACGGTTGCAAAAAAGGCGGCCAGTACGGCCAGGCGGAGGAAAGCATTCGGTTTCATGGCATTTGCGTTTTGGGTGCGTGTTGTATTTGTCGTTAACTGAATCAAAAGTAGAAACACAATCAACACTCCGCCGGCAATATCGCCCAACGTGGTTTGGCGACCGCCACATAGCTCTCCGTTGGCTATCAATGACTTTCAGCGCCTGAACAGGCTGTTCGGCGACGATCGGACGCCGTTTGTCGACAAACTGGCCGGTTTGTAGGTCAGCGTCTTTCGTTTGTCTATCTTCGGGTTAGTAATCAGCAGGTTTATGCAACTTCTGAACAAAGATTTTGTCTTCTCAACTCAACGGAAAGACTGGCTCCGCCGACACGGGCTGTTCTGGCTGACCTGGGCTCTGTTCTTTACGTTTACCTACGGTTTTATACCCGCCGGCCACCTGATTCGAATGGGGAATCCATGGCCCAAAGCCTACGCATTGGGTTTCCTGATGTCGAGCATTGATTCGGTATTATTCATGCCGGCTCATATGCTCTTTACCTACGCCATTATCTACTGGATTATGCCCCGATACCTGTTCAGGGGCCTGTACGGATGGTCGATAATCACCCTGATAGTAGTTACCATTACTACGGCTGCGACTTCGGCTGCGTTAGCCGAATTTATTGTTGACCCACTCCGCTTGTGTATTGGGGCGCCCCTTTCCCGCAACAACCTCATCAGCGGTCTCCTGGCCGGTATGCGTGGCGGCATAACCATTGGCGGGTTTGCCGCAGCCATCAAGCTGGTAAAAGTCTGGTACCAGAAGCAGGAAGCGTATCAGCAGATCGAACGCGAAAAGCTGAACGCTGAACTGCAATTGCTGAAATCGCAGGTGCACCCGCACTTTCTGTTCAATACGTTGAATAACCTGTATGCCCTGACGCTGCGAAAATCAGACCGGTCGCCGGCGGTCGTACTGAAGTTATCAGAACTGCTGAGCTACATGCTCTACGACTGCAATGCCCCGGAGGTGCCGGTCGAGAAAGAGATTACGTTCATGCGCAATTACATCGGGCTGGAGCAGCTACGCTACGGCGACCGGCTCGATATGTCCGTCACGATTTCGGGCGATTACCAGAACAAGCTGATTGCCCCGCTGCTGCTGGTGCCGTTTCTCGAAAATGCCTTCAAACATGGCACCAGTGAGCAACTGGAACAAGCCTGGATGCACCTCGACCTTTCGGTGCAGGGCACTACGTTAAAGTTCAAGCTGATCAACAGCCGGGAAACTACCGAACACGATGCAACTTACGTAGGCGGCATCGGGCTGCTGAACGTAAAAAAGCGCCTGCACCTGTTGTATCCCGACCGCCACGACTTGCGGATTACGGCCGAAGATGAGACCTTTATGGTGACGTTAACCCTGGAATTATCTCCTGTCAGAACGCCTTTCCAGTCAGCCATCAGGCTGGCGGAAGCGGTATAAGTAATCAGTTTGCGGTTCGCTGGTTGTAATTCCCGGAGCTACTCTGACCAACAAACCACAACCTACAAACAGAAATAGTATGACCATACGCTGTCTTCTCGTCGACGATGAACCCCCTGCGCTGGAAGTGATCGAGTCGTACATCGACATGGTGGATGGCCTCGAAATCGTCGGCAAATGCCACAATGCCATTCAGGCGTTCAGTAAGCTCCAGGAAACCCAGGTGGATCTGATGTTTCTGGACATCAAGATGCCAAAACTGCTCGGAACGGATTTTCTGCGCAGCCTGCGTCAGCCTCCCAGGGTGATTTTTACGACCGCCTACCGCGACTACGCCCTGGATGGCTACGAACTGGATGTTGTTGATTACCTGCTCAAACCCATTTCGTTCGAGCGGTTTCTGCGGGCCGTTTCGAAAGTCATGAAGTCGGAGCCTATCCAGGTTGGCACCAGCCACACGGCCACCATTGCCATTCCGCCCATCGAGAAATCAACGACCGCTACAACGGCCAATACGTTTCTGTACTTCCGGGCCGACCGCAAGATGGTAAAGGTGTTCACCCGCGACATTCTCTACGTCGAAAGCCTGAAGGATTACGTCAAAATCATCACGACGAACGCCAAACCGCTGTTAGTCAAGCAAAGCATCAGTTCGCTGGAAGCCATGCTCCCGGACGCTGATTTCGTCCGTATCCACCGGTCCTATATCGTCGCCATCGACAAAATCACGGCCTACACCCCGACGCATGTGGACGTAGCGGGTCAGGAACTGCCGATTGGCCGCCTGCATCAGAAAGACGTCGGCCGGGTGCTGAAAGTGGGCATGGAGTGAGAAGTACGCTGATTGCTTTGGTGACATTACTGATGAACAGGCCCAGCAGGCGCTGATGTATGCTCAGCCGTTTTTTGCACTAACCCAGTCATACATTAACAAGTTAATCAACCTCTTGCCTTAGTCTTATCCCTGCTATGCCCTCGCTTTCCCGCCGTCAATTCCTTACATCGTCTGCACTCGTGGCGGGCAGCGTTGTTATCCCTACCGTATCCGCCTTTCAGTCAGGGTCGAAACCCCTGCGGCTGGGCGGCCCTATCTTTCTGAAAAGTGACGATCCGACTGAGCTGGCGCGGGAACACCGGCGGTTGCGCTACAGTGCCGCCTACGTACCGAAGGTCGACCTCAACGATACGACCAGACTGGCGGCCATTCAAAAAGCGTTCGCGGCTGAGAACGTGTTGATTGCGGAAGTAGGCGCCTGGGTGAATATGCTGGATCAGGATGCAGAGAAACGTAAAAAGAACCTGGCCTACGTAACCGACCGGCTGGCCCTGGCCGAAGCCGTTGGTGCCCTGACGTGCGTAAACATTGCCGGATCCTACAATCCCCTTAACTGGGACGGCCCCGATCCGCGGAATCTCGGCCAGGCGTTCTTCGACGCTACGGTCGAAAACTGCCGGAAAGTAATCGACGCCGTGAAACCCAAACGGGCCAAATTTGCCCTCGAAATGATGGGCTGGAGCCTGCCCGATGGCGCGGATTCATACCTGAAATTTATTAAAGCCATTGACCGCCCGGCCTTTGCCGCCCACATCGACGTAGCTAACATCATCAACTCGCCCGATCGGTTTTACAACAACACCGCTCTGATCAACGATACATTCCGCAAGCTGGGGCGCTGGGTGGTGTCTGTCCACGCCAAAGACATTGTCGGCAAAGACGGTCATTTTGCTGAAACCATGCCCGGACGCGGTGGCATGGACTACCTGACGTACCTGCGCAACGTGACGGCCTTACCCCGCGAAATTCCATTGATGCTGGAGCACCTGCGCACCCCCGAAGAGTATGATGAAGCGCGGCAATTCGTTATCAGAACAGCCGACCAGGCACGGATTCCGCTGGCTTAACTCCGGATTTTACTAAACATCTGCTTCATTTTACCGACCCACTGCGGTTCCTCCAGTTCATTACTCAGCAGGAAACTGTACGGGTGCAGGGCCGGTATGTGTTCGCAGACGATCCGGATGATGGCAAACAGGGGCTCAAACAGAATCATGCCCGGAATTCCCCAGATCAACTCCCCCGCCACGACGGCAATGATGGTGAAGATAGGACTCAGGTCCAGCTCGTTCCCCATCACGAGGGGTTCAATGATGTTGTTGTCGATAATCTGAGCGCCAACCAGAATCGCAATGGTTGGCAGCAGCATATCGGGGGAGCCGTTCAGGAAAGCCATGCCCAGCGGAAAGGTCGCGCCGATAAAAGCGCCTATGTACGGTATAAGCGTTGGAATGACCGCGATGATACTTGCCATAATCGCATTCTCAAGCCCCACAATGGATAAACCAATCGCGTAGAAGGCGGCCAGAAACAGCATCGAAATTAGCCGCCCGGTCAGGTACTGCGCCGATACCTCGGTAATCTTATCGAGTGAGTCGCGCATGTCCGACCGGTTTTCGGGGGCAGCGAGCTTCAGGAAGAAATCCCGGAATTTCTCGCGCTTCCACATCAGGAAAAACATGTAGAGCACCACCAGCACGAACGACGTCAGCAACCCGCCCAGTGCCCCGACGGCGGCCGTGATGGATTGGCCGGACGACGACGATAGTTTCGAAACCTGCGCCTTTAGGGAACTGATCTGTTCCTGGGCGGTGAGCCCAAAGCGCTGATGCACCCATTCCTGGACTCTGTGTAAAACGTCCTGTAGTTTGGGCTTGATCTGCGGCCAATCGTTTGAAAACGTGACGGCCTGCGCATAAATAACCCCGCAGAAACCCGCAATCAACACCAGCAGCAACAGGATACATAGTAACGTAGCACTAATGCGGCTTATTCCCCAGCGTTCGAGTCGATGGCTCACCGGCATAAACAACATCGACAGCACGATGGCAAACGCAAGCGGCACCAGAAACGGCCGGCCGAAATACAGAATGATAATGACTAAAACCCCAAATAGAAGGGCACCGTTAACCTGATAAATTGAAACTCGTTTATTCATACGTTGCAGTCACCTGATTCTGACAGGTCCACGCGTGGTCCTGGCGACCAGTAAAAGGCGCGTACAGGCGTGGTCAGGTTGGCAATAAACTACCAGCGGTGCAGTGTTACACCACAACACCCCGTTTATTTATTGACGGGAGCCGCTTTGATCCCGTTTGGTCAACCTACGGTGCTTTTCGGTACACTACCCGCTGCACATTATCCACCGAGTAGCTACTGACGCCGTTAGTGGGATTACTGAGTTTTTTGCCGGACGTAACCTCAAAAATCAGTTCACGGCCCCGAAGCTCGTACGTAGCGGTCAGTAGAATCCCATCTACTTCAAACACGCTGTAGAGTTTGTTGCCGAACTGGTAGTCCATCAGGAGCGTTCCTTCGCCTTCGTCGGTGATAAACACACCTTTGCTGGCATCGCTGACTCGTAGAGTATAGTCTTTGGTCATCGGCCGGGTAGCCGACTGGTACTCGGTTTTCCAGGTCAGGACGCCCGGCTGACTGGCTTTGGCAATAGTTAACCGAACCGGTACACTGTCGACCAGCGCTTTCTGCCGATAGATGTACATAGTGCCGGTCCACGTACCGTGCCATTGCTCCGGCAACTGAGCACGGGCCGGTTCAACGCGAAACAACCCTATGCTCAGTAACAAGACGATTAATAGGATGCGGTAATGACCTGAAACAATGCATTTTGAATGGCTCATGCCTTAAAGATGCATGCGCTACGCCTTACCGTGCAACTGCCGGTAGCGATTGATGCCAATTTCTTTCTTTTTGACCTCCTGCGCCGGTTCGGGTTGTACTCGACTGGTAAGCGTCGATACCTGCCGGGTAAGCGAATCAATCTGCTTTTGCAAAAGGGCCACCTGTTCGTGTAATGAATTGATCTGTGTATTCATTGGTATGTCTTTTGAAAGTTCTTCTCGTATAGGTTTCTTTCAGTAGGCCTTGTTTACTGGCAGGCAGTTTCCGCCAAATGGCGTAGCAGCCCGGACTAATCCGTCAAAAACAACCCGGTTTGCCGCAATAAACCCCAGGGCATATAACCGGGAAAAAGTACAAACGCTAACGACCGTAGCCTTAGCTTTATTTTTATGTTTATACGCTTGTATCAATTCCATACTGTTCACAATTAGTTAACAATCAACTATCTGTATAATCAGCACACGGCTGTCATACTCAGCTATATAACCTATATAAGTAATGAAATAGTTTGCTACTTATAAGAAAAGTACAAATAGTACCCAATATTTATCAGTGAAAGAACAGATTGTACAAGCGATTCTTGTCTGAGTACAGCCGTTTTTTGGAGACAGGGCCGCTGATAAGCTGTATTTTAGAGCCTGTTTTACAACGGTTGCCGCGTTACAGGCATCTTACTGGTAAGCAACCTCATACTGATTTATCAAAAACTATGAAAACATTGTTATTGCTGGCCGGCATGCTCACGGCCATCGTATCTGTGGCCAGTGCCCAGACGTCAACGGCGTCGACGGACACCCTGTCTACCCTGGTCGGCAAATGGACTGGAACGTACGACGGCGATGATTCAGGAAATTTTGAGTTGATCCTTAATCGCGAAAGCAATAAGCTAACCGGTCAGGTCGTCATGCTGCCGCCCGATGGCAATCGGTACCCGATCAATCTGAAATCGGCCAGTTGGCAGGATGGTAAGCTTTCTGCCAGCTACACAGACCCCAGCGCCGGCAACGATGTCAACTTTTCGGGCCAGCTGGCCGACCCCGGCATGAAAGGAACCTGGAAAGCGAATGGCGGTCAGGCATCCGGTACGTGGCAGCTCAGGCGGGCGGATAAATAAGAACGCCCTGCAAGCCGACAGCCCGGCCTGACTATGATATCAGGCCGGGCTGCTGTGTTTTACTCCTCCCCTGGTTTATACGTCTTTTCAGCGTGTTGCCGGATGTCCTCAGGATAGAACCGAACCTCTTTAAACTGCCCAGCACAGTAAAGGGCGGCCTGGTCGGTAAAGTGCGGAGAGTCCGGCCGGCTTTTCTGCCCCCCCGTCACGACCGACCGTGCTTTTACTTTTGGGCCAAATTCGACCACGGCCACGAAACTGTTGCCGACGCTGCCGTAGCGTTTTTTGGTACCGGGATACGTCCGGGCGCCGTAAGCCGCCAGCGATCCCCAGGCCGACGACGTGAACGCCACGGGAATACTGGGTTTCTGATCGTCAAACGTCTCGTCGATGTTTCCGGTCAGTCGCTGGAAACGGTTGACCGCACCCCAGGGTGTTTTCCAGTTGCCAAAGTCGCGGGTTAGTTCGGTCAATACGTCGTTCAGCGCACTGATCTTCTCCGTAGCGGTGGTATTGTTGACCACGATGGCCGTAAAGCGCACCGGATCGGGCCGTTGGCCGGCGGGTATCCGGTTGCGGGCCAGCCGTTGTATGCGTTCGCCCCAGTACGTAGCAACCGTCTGCGCAACGGAACCAACGCCGTAGCATCTGTTCCAGGTCCGCAGCGTATCGATGGCTTCGCTTACGGCCGGCGACACCGCGCTCGGATTAGCCGCTACCGTTTGATACGCCGATACCAGCGCTGGAATCAATTCCTCAAAAGCGGCCAGATACGGATCATTGGCCGCGGCAATCAGCGTATCGAGGGTGTATGCCGACCGGCGGCTCAGCACCCGAACGGCGTTGATGCCGCGGTAGTTTTCAGCATCCGGTGCCATGTAGGCCGGGTAGTTGCTTTTTGCCGGACTGCTGCTGCCCGACATGGTGAAAGGCGTCGAGTTGCAGTTCTGAATCCAGCCGCTGGCCGGGTTGAGTACCTGCACAATGTCGTTGACTGGATGCAGCCCTTTCCATTCCGTTCTGGGATTACTGCCGTCGACGGGCTGGTTCCAGTTGAAGGTTGTATCGCGCCGGGGCATGAAATTGCCGTGCCAGTAGGCAATGTTGCCTTTCCGGTCGGCAAACACCGTATTGTTCGACGCGTTGCCGTTCAGTTTCATCACCTCCTTGTAGCTGGCGTAGTCGGTGGCCTTCGTGCGCAGGTACGACTGCGACAGGGCGTTCAGGCCGTCGTTCATCATCCGGACCGTGAGCCATTGGTCGCCCTGCTGACCGGCAACGGGGCCGTGGTGGGTACGATAGATCGTAAACTCTTTGCGCAGGATCTTATCACCCTGTTTGTAAGGGAGCGAGACGGTTTGCGTCTGCACCGGCCGCCATTCGCTGCCGTATTTGTAGTAGTACTTACCGTTCCGTTTTTCGACCGTTTCGAGGTATTCGTCCATCGAGTCGGCCTGGCTGGAGGTATGCATCCAGCCGCAGCTCTCGTTGAAGCCCTGATAAATAAAGAACTGCCCCCACGTAACGGCCCCGTAGGCATTCAGACCGGCGTTGCTGATCATGTGCACCTCCGACCGAAAATAGAAGGATGTATGCGGATTGATGAGCAGCAAGGCGTTTTTGGTCGCGCTTCTGGATGGGGCAATGGCGAACCCATTGGACCCAACCGGCTCCCGATCTTGTTTAAAGACATCATGCTCAAGCCACGAAGTTGACCTGGTTTGGGTATAAAACCCTTTGAGCCGCTCGGCCGACACCGCACTGATGTTGCCGCCGATGCTCCCTTCGCTGAACATAAGCGGCATCCACGGCTGGAAGCGCGTCAGCAGCGCAGGCTTCACGTCCGGATGCGTAGCCAGGTAGTAGTTGGTGCCATCGGCAAACGCATCGAGCAGTTTCTTCATCCAGGCCGGGCTCTTTTTGTACTGCGCAATGGCCTGGGTCGAATCCATAAACAGCCGCGCCCGGAGGTCGTGGTACAGCGCCGATTCACCTTCCACTTCGGCCAGCCGACCGATGGCATCGATGTAGTTGGCTTCCACCCGGGCAAAGTCATCCTCGCACTGGGTGTAGAGCAAGCCAAACACCACGTCGGCATCGGTTTTGCCGTAGATGTGCGGCACCCCCCACGTATCGCGGATGATGGTAATCTGCCGGGCCTGCTGCCGCCAGCGGGCTACTTCGGCGGGATTGAACCGTTGCGCCACGGCACGATTGGCTGGCAGCCAGGCGAACAGGATAAGACAGAACAGGATCGTACGGGCAGGAAAATGCTTCATGGCATGTTAGCGGATCAATGAGTTGGTAGGTGTCGCGGCCAGACAGCCTACAAGATAAACAATAAGCGCCGATGGCAATACGTACCCGCTACCCCAGCCCCGGCAAATAACCCCAGCCTACTTTGGCCAACCGTTGACTAAATCAACTCGCTGTGAGCCGGTTAGCTTTTACTTACTTTGATTATGCAATACGTCTTTTTAGGTCTGCTTATTTTTTCGTCCGTCTGGGCAACGGCCCACTCGCTGCAGGAAACTCCTCAGCAGTCGCTGAATCAGTACGTAGCTTTCCTGAATCAGTCGACCGACGAGGTAACCAACCGCTTCCGGATGATTCAGACGTACGTTGAACAGGTGGAGCGCTACCGGGAAAAGTCCACGTTTCAGCTTCGACTCCCGTCATCCGGACCGCTGGAAGACTACTATTACAAAAAAGCGCTGGCGGCCGATGGCCTGACACCGGCCGAAAAGCAACGGCTAACCGCCGGCACACAGGCGCTCTGGCAACTGCTGACCAGTCTCGACGAAACCGGCAAAACCCTGGAAACCTACGTTCGGCTACAGGATTACCAGCGCGATACCCTCAAACAATCAGACGCCTTGCTTAGCCGGATGCAGACGCTGGCTACCCAGTTCAGCCAGGATAAAGATGCGCTTTTCAAGCAAATTCAGCGGGTTTATCGCCGGTATCAGCCATACTTGCCCGCCAATGCGTATTTGTTTACGGAGAAAGAAATGGACGACGTCCTTCAGAGTCAGAAGCAGCTGTTCGATAGTTTAACCTTTTACATGAATGAAGAGGCAACCGCAGCGTGGCCCCTCAAAACGGTGCAGAATAGCATTCTGACGGATGAAAAAACCCTGCTGGCCCTCGGAAAAGCAAAATCAGCGATTGAGTACCCGGCCTCGGACATGATCAACAGCTTTACATCCGCCCTGCAAACCCTGCAGGACTTGAAACGGCGGGCTGTTGACGACTACACTTTCGCTGCGCGGCAATCGGCCCGGCACGGCAATGCGTTTTATCTGTCTTTTCTGAACTACTATAACAACGATCTGCTCGCGGCCCGGCAGTCGTTTGTTCAGTACAGTGCACCGGCGAAACATTTATTGAATCCGTCTAAACTAAGTCCGGTTTTTGCCCTTGAATCCCCCCGGCAAACGACGCAGGCAACGGGCCGGACGCAGCCGTTCGCCGATGCAAAACCCATTGAGTTTACGGTAAAACCGGCTGCGGCTCCCGAAGAACCGACTACGTTCCGGGCGCTGACCAATTACGTCACGTTCATCAACGAAGCGCTCCGGCAACAGCACAAACTCCAGATGCTGCTGCGGAATTATCAATCGTCGGCCGAGTACTACCGGAACCCGCTCCGCACGCGGAAAGGGGGGCTGACGTATTCGCACGACGAATTCAAAATTCCCCTGTCCGAGCACCAGTTGCTGGTGAGCGAAAGCCGCTACGTCCCGCAGCCGTATCGGACGTCCATCAACGGACAGGCGGAGGTGCTTCTCAACATGCTGAACGAGATGGACGGGCTGAGCATCGAACTGATCGCCTACACCACCGAAAATCAGTATTTGCTGGATGGTCTGCAACGCTCCGATGCCATTCTGGATCGGTATATCGCCCTGTTCGATGCCTTCGACCAGAAAAAAGAACGGCTCTATCAGGATGTCCGGCGTATTCACGAAAGCTACCCGGTTGCCCGCCCAACCAGCTGGCACGTAGCCGGAAAAGCGTTGCTCCAGACCATCGACAACAACCACGACGTACTGTCTGGTATCAAGGCCTTCCTTAAAGGTGAAACCAGCCAGTTGCCGGCTACCGACAAATTAACAACCGACGCCCGGACGCTGATTCGCGACGAGTACCAGAACCTGAAAGGGCTCCAGCGGTACGGCCGCAGCAACGGCCTTTGTCCGTATTCGCCCTATGAAGACGTAGCCGAAAAATCGCTGCGGTTCGCCGAAAAATCCGGGCAGGTAAAGACGGCTGATTCGCGCACCAATCCGTTCGAATCGATCTATTACTTCTATAACAACGAGCTTATTTACGAGTATAACAAATTCAGCGAGCTGGCTAAAGCAGGGGTTTTGAAGGCCGTTAACCAACCGGATCTTTTCATCCTCCGCCGAAACTCCGTGCCGAAGCCAGCACAGCCAATCGCCGACAAACCGGAACCACCCGCTCAGCCACCGGTGGCCGTAGCCGTTCAGCAGGTGCCAGCTACCAGCGATGCACCCGCAAGGCTGGGCACCGGCGCTACCGCCACCGACCCGGCCCCAGATAAGCCGGTGCTTCAGCATGATACGGTCTACGTCGATCGCACCCGCGTCGATACGGTTTTCATCGACCGGTCTGGTACGTCGACCACATCCGGTTCACTGGCGGGTTTTGCGCCTAACAACCTGGTGTTGCTGCTGGACGTATCGTCGTCGATGAATTCGCCGTTTAAGATGCCGCTGCTGAAACAATCCATCAAGTCACTGCTGAAACTGCTGCGGCCCGAAGATCAGGTATCCGTTGTGGTCTATTCGGGGAAAGCGAAAGTGGCCCTGAAACCAACGCCGGGTAACAAAGCCGATGAAATTGCCCGGTTGATCGATGGCCTGCAGTCGGACGGGGACACCGACGGAGACGGAGGCATTCGGCTGGCTTATAAACTGGCTAATAAACACTACATCCGGGCGGGTAATAACCGGATTGTACTGGCCACCGACGGCGAATTTCCGATCAGCGACGACGTGTATCGATTAGTGGCAGAACAGGTGGGTCAGGATGTGTTCCTGACCGTCTTCACCTTCGGCCGTAACCAGATCAACAGCCAACAGCTTCGGCGCATGGCCTCAGCCGGAAAAGGCAACTACGTACACATCACGCCCGCCAATGCCCGCCAGCAGCTTGTTCTGGAAGCCCAGGCCAAGAAAGAATTATGATGCCGGAGGTCTATTAAGGTGAGTCACAGATAACCTCCTACCCTTCGATGGCAATGTTTGTCATCCCTCATTCTTCGGGATGACAAACAAATTCGCAATAATGACTTAATAATCAGTATACTATATTTTCTGCCAGTCATAACTCTCGCTAAAAGAATATCCGGCAGATTGCCGGATACCTCCGCTAACTCGTATTATTGCGCCCGTGTGCCCGATCTGCCGGTTATTACGTTGCCTTCCTGCGGTGCGGGACAACAGCGACATGTACAAAGCCAACTTCCTTTTAGTCATTTTTTGCCTGCTGCCGTTTCTGGCTGCCGCCCAACAGGAACGACTCCGGGACGAGAATCAGATTGGGTGGTTCGTTTACAATGGCGATCACGCCCTTTCCCGCAAGTGGGAGCTGCACACCGAATACCAATGGCGACGTGTGTACTGGATTTCGGAATGGCAGCAGTGGCTGGCCCGGCTAGGCGCGAATTACAGCGTCAACGATAAAATTACGGGCGGTTTCGGTTATACGACGCTTGTTACGCATCCCTACGGCGATTATCCAATTGCCGACAAAGGGGTGCCTTACCCGGAGCACCGCATTTATGAAGACATTCAGATTGCCGATACCGTAGGGGTTGTGACGCTGGGGCATCGTTTCCGGCTCGAACAGCGCTGGATCAGCGATATAGCCCCGGATGGATCGCGCCGGATTGCTTCGTGGGAGTACCAGAATCGAATTCGCTACCAGATTGAAGCGACTTTACCACTGCAAGGCCGGACGGTCAACAACCGGGAGTTTTTTGTGTCGTTCTTCGACGAACTGTTTATCGGCTTCGGCCGAAACGTCGATTTGAACGTGTACAACCAGAACCGCATCTACGGCGGCATCGGTTATCAGTTCCGGGACAACCTGTCGGCAGAACTGGGCTATCTGAACCAGATTACGCAGCACGCCGACCCCGATCCCGTTTCGGGCAACCGGGTGTTTGAATACAACAACGGATTCCGGCTGAGCCTGAATTATAACCTTGATTTCAGGCGGTACTAGTAAATCCCCCAAACCCCTTCAGGGGCTTGGGGGATGAGATTACTTCGCAGCGGCCACGCGCCAGATCGTGTTTCCGGCATCGTCGGCCACCAGCATCGATCCATCGGGGAGCACCGTAACGCCTACGGGTCGGCCGTGTACTTCATCCCCTTCTCCATCGGCGATGAAGCCGGTCAGAAAATCTTCCGGCTTACCGGGCTGACCGTTTTCGAAAGGAACGAAAACAACCTTGTATCCGGAGAACTCCGACCGGTTCCAAGACCCGTGCTGCCCGATAAAAGCTCCGTTATGGTATTTCTGAGGGAAAGCGTCCTTATCGTAAAAAGCCAGGCCCAGCGACGCCGTGTGCGATCCCAGCGCTACGTCCGGAACCACCGCCTTTTTAACCAGATCCGGACGTTCGCCTTTCCGGCGAGGGTCTACATTCTGACCAAAATACGAGTAGGGCCAGCCGTAGAATGCCCCTTCCTGCACACTGGTGAGGTAATCAGGCACCAGATTGTCGCCAAGTTCGTCGCGTTCGTTCACGGCCGTCCAGAGCTTATTAGTCCCCGGCTGCCAGTCGATTCCAACCGGATTGCGCAGCCCCGTAGCGTACAGACGTTCGCCGGAGCCATCCGGGTTCATCTCCCAGATAGCGGCCCGCTTCACTTCATGTTCCATTCCGTTTTCACCGACGTTGCTGCCCGACCCAACCGATACGTAGATCTTGGAGCCGTCCTCGTTCGCCAGCAGATTCCGCGTCCAGTGGTTGTTGTAGCCACCCGCGGGCAAGTCTTTTATCTTCTCACCTTTACCAGTGATCTTCGTCTGACCGGCTTTGTAGGGGTAGCGCATAACAGCATCGGTGTTGGCTACGTAGAAGTAGTCGCCAACGATCACCATTCCGAAGGGTTGATTTAACCCCGTCAGAAATACCTCGCGGAGTTCGGGTTTGCCGTCTTTGTTGGCATCCCGGAACAAGGTAATGCGGTTGGCGCTTTCACCCAGCCGCTGCGACTGGGCTTTTCCGCTCACCACGGCCGCGGCTTTTTTGACGCCTTTCTGTTCCGTATTCGACTCGGCAACCAGAATGTCGCCGTTGGGCGCTACGTACATCCAGCGTGGGTTTACCAGATCACCGGCAAACTTCGTCACGGTAAAGCCGGCCGGGGCTTTTGGTGTTTGCCCTTCCGACCAGCCGATTACGTTGCTGAACTTTTTCGACGACTCTGTAGCGAAGGGAGCGGGGAGCTCCGGCGACGTACTGACGGTCTGCGTAGCCGCCCCTTCGGTTGTGGTCGTCTCGTCGGTATTCTTATCGTCTTTTTGACCACAGCCGTTGAGCAAACTGGCCAGGGCTACTGTTCCTGCCCAGAGTATTGTTGTGTTTTTCATCGTTGAGTTTAATCGTAGTAACACTAAAGCTCTTTAACGCCCTGATTAAAAGCATTGTTTTCGCAGCATGAATTCCCTCTTGCTCATCTATGCTAATCATAAAATTTATTTTTATTTTATATATAAGAAATTTATATACTTGCGCAGTAAAGTTTAAATCAGCCATTAGCTCATGCTTACAAACTACCTGACGGTTTCGCTACGTAACCTCTGGCGCAATAAGACCATAAGCGCAATTAGTATTGTTGGCTTGTCGGTTGGCTTAGCCAGTGGCCTTGTCTTGTTCCTACTCGTTAACTACATGTTCAGTTTTGACCGCTATCATCCGCATATGGATCGATCATACTGGATTGTTACGGATGTCAAACACGAGAGAACCATGGAAACCGATGCCGCCCCGCGACCACTGGCTGAGGTGTTGCGCCGGAAGTATGCGTTCGTAGAAAGCGCCGTTCGACTTGAAACGTTCTTTGGCCGAACAATCAGCGTCCCGGATGGCCGCGGCCGCTTTACCAAGAAGTTCAACGAAGCCAGAAACCTCTGTTATACTGAGCCTCAGTATTTTGACCTGTTTGGTGTTGAATGGGTAAGTGGAGACCCAAAGACAGCCTTGGCAGCGCCCAACACCATTGTGATAAGTGAGCGGTACGCTCAAAAATACTTTGACAACGCCCCTGCCATGGGTCGGACGTTGCGATTAGACAACCGCATTAATCTTACGGTGACCGGCGTCATCAAAAACCCACCGCCAAACACACAGCTTCGCTATGATGCGTTTGTCTCCTACGCAACAATTCCGGTGTTGGAAAGCAAACAAGCTTTAGATGACTGGCAGGGGCTGCAGGCCATGTGCTTTGTGCTATTACGTGACGGCGTACCCGCCCAACAGTTGAACAACGCCATACCGGGCATCCGTCGCACCTACTACTCGCCTAAAGATGCCGCCATTTTCGACTTTCATGTGCTGCCGCTCGAAGACCTGAATCACAAGCGGAGTGGTATGGCTCCCCGGCCTATCTTATACGCCTTGATTGCTGTAGGATTACTTCTGGTCATGGCCGCCTGCATCAACTTTATCAATCTGGCTACGGCTCAGGCGTTAAAGCGCTCCAAAGAAGTTGGTGTTCGCAAAGCGGTTGGCAGTACGCGCTGGCAGTTGATTATGCAGTTTTTAACGGAAACGACTTTGCTGACGCTATCGGCTGTTGTCCTTGCGTTGCTACTAACCCAGCTTTGTATGCCTTTAGTGAACCAAACGCTGGCCGAGCAGGTCGAAAAGCTCAACCCAGCCATTTCTATTCTCGATCTGGCGAAACCCAAACCCATCCTCTGGTTCCTTGGCCTGATTACATCAGTGGTTTTACTGGCGGGCCTTTACCCGGCGTTTATTCAGGCCGGATTTAACCCCACGCTGGCGCTTAAGGGCAAACTTACCGCACACCAGATTGGCGGCCTTTCAATCCGCAGAGCGTTGATTGTTGTTCAGTTTACGCTTAGTCAGTTCTTTGTGCTAAGCATTCTGGTCATCATGACTCAGCTAAGACACATGCAGCAAATTGATTGGGGCTTTAAAAAAGAGTCAATTCTTGCGGTCTGGCTACCAAGAGATGGGTTAGCTCAACCCAACGTATTGCGTGATCGCTGGTTGCAGGTGGCTGGTGTGGAGCAGGTGGCCTTTTGCAGCGATCTGCCAGCTTCTCCCTACAATCGGCCAAGTCCGTTTAGCTACCACACGCATACGCAACCCGAGACCTTTGACACGCGGGTTCGGGCCGTCGATGAAAATTACGTATCAACGTTCAACCTATCGCTGGTAGCAGGTCGTAACTTCCGCGTGCAGGATACTACCAGCCGGGAAGTTCTGGTAAATGAAACGATGGTCAGGCGATTAGGTGTAGCGTCAGCGCAGGAGGTAATCGGCAAGCGGATGAACGTAAAAGACGCCGACCGGGTCATTGTGGGCGTCGTAAAGGATTTCCGCAATGGCGATACACGCGCTCCGGTTCTACCCATTACATTAATTCATGACCTTGCTCACTGTCAGATGGCTGCGCTGGCCATTAACCCGATGCACACGGAAACGGTTGGTAAATCAGTTGAAGGCACCTGGAACGAGCTACTACCGGAAGACGTATTTCGGTCAAGTTTTGTCAGTGATTTGATAAACAGCTTTTACGAAATGGAGCGACTCCTGGCTGGGTTAGTACAGGCGTTATCGGTCATTGCGATTTTGATTGGCTGTCTAGGCTTATACGGGCTGGTTACGTTCATGGCCGAAAGCAAAACAAAGGAAATAGGCGTTCGTAAAATCCTGGGGGCGAATACATCGCAGCTCTTGTGGCTGTTTGGCCGGGAGTTTGGGAAATTGCTTGTCATAGGCTTTCTGATCGCAGCTCCGTTGGGCTGGTGGCTCATGAGCGGTTGGTTGCAAATCTATACGTATCATATTGAGGTTGGTTGGTGGTTATTTGCCTCAACCATTGGGCTAACCGCCCTGACGACCTTGCTTACGGTATCCCACCAGGCTCTTAAAGCCACCGTTGCAAATCCTATTAATAGCTTACAAACCGATTAATACAGCTTCCGCTTCTTTCCAGATCATTTCAACCATATCAACTTATACCAACCCTTCAGCGCGCTCTTTTTACCATGAAACTACTCATTACATTATTTACCGTTGTTAGTCTATGCGCTTTTGGTCAGTCGTCCAACCGCTCGTCTGGACCTAAGAAAACCGAAATCTTATGGGACAACTACGGCGTTCCGCACATTTACGGCCGCACCGTCGAGGAAATGTACTACGGGTTTGGGTATGCCCAGATGCACAACCACGCTAATCTGCTCCTGCGGTTGTATGGGCAGGCCCGCGGCAAGGCAGCGGAGTACTGGGGCAGTGAATACCTGGATTCGGATAAGATCGTGACCATGTTTAACGTACCCGAACGCGTGCAGAAGCAGTACGGCCAGCAGGACCCGGAATACCGTAACTGCCTGAACAGCTTCGTTAAAGGGGTAAATGCCTACGCCAAAGCTCACCCCGAAGCCATCGGCGCTGAATTCAGACAGGTACTGCCCATTACCTCGCAGGATGTACTGGCTCATAGTATCAGGGTGATTTGCCTGGAGTTTATTGGCGGAGGAGAAGCCGGCGCGGCCCGGGTAATGCCACCGGGCTCGAATGCGTATGCCATTGCACCGAGTAAGTCGGCATCCAAAAAAGCCATGCTGATGGCCAATCCGCACCTGCCGTGGGAAAACTTCTTTCTGTTCTTCGAAGCGCACCTCAATGCACCCGGTTTTATGGCCTACGGTGCTTCGCTTGTGGGGCAGCCTGTCCTCAACATTGCCTTCAACAACCACCTGGGCTGGACCCATACGGTCAACACCATCGACGCGGCCGACCGCTACCTGCTTACGTTGCAGGATGATGGATACGTACTGGATGGCGTTAAACAGCCGTTCGAGAAAAAGCCGATAACGTTCAAAATACGGCAACCCAACGGCCAGCTCAAAGAACAAACCATTACGTTCCGGTACAGCAAACATGGCCCCGTGATGGAGAGCAAAGACGGGAAAACATACGCGTTTCGGTTCGCGGGGCTGGACAGTGCCTCGCCCGCGCAGCACCACTACATGGCCAAAGCTAAAAACTTCCAGGAGTTTGAAGCAGCGGTCAGGAAGCTGCAACTGCCGATGTTCAACATCATCTACGCCGATCAGGCGGGCAACATCCTGTATCTGTTCAACGGCAGCGTCCCTAAACGCTCCGAAGGCGACTGGCCATTCTGGCAGGGAGCGGTTGATGGTACGGCTTCCAAATACATCTGGACCGAAACCCACCCGTACCAGGATTTACCCAAAGTATTCAACCCGCCGTCAGGATTTGTACAGAACGCCAACGATGCCCCCTGGACCTGCACCTACCCGATTGCCCTTGACCCAAAGCAATTTGCACCGTACATGTCGCCGTTGATACCGCTCAGACTGCGCCCACAGCGATCGATCAATCTAATCAAAGACGACGCGTCCATTACGTTCGAGGAGTTAGTCGGCTACAAGCTCAATACGGGTATGGAAGCCGCGGACCGCTTTCTCGATGATTTGCTGGCAGCCGTTGAGAAGCATCCCGATACGCTGGCCGTGCAGGCAGCCACCGTTTTAAAAGCCTGGGATAAAGCCACTAATGTAGACAGCAAAGGAGCCGTTCTGTTTGCCGCCTGGTTCGATCAATTTAATCCCGGCATGACAGCCGTTCCCTGGGATCGGCAACACCCGGTCACTACGCCCGACGGATTGAAAAATCCGCAGCAAGCGGTTACCATGCTGGTAAAAGCCGCTCAGCAAGTGCGGCAGCGGTACGGCAGGTTAGACGTTGCGTGGGGCGATGTGAACCGGTTTACCTTCAACGGGCAAAACTTTCCGGGCAACGGCGGCTCCGAACAATACGGCATTTACCGAACGATCTACTTTTCGCCGGAAGGTCGGGATGCCAAACAAAACAGAGCCGTTGCGGGCGACTCCTACGTAGCGGTAACCGAGTTCGGCGACAAGGTTCGTGCCCAGGTTTCGCTCAGCTATGGCAATGCCAGCCAGCCCGGCAACAAACACGTAGCCGATCAATTTAACCTGCTATCCGAGAAAAAGCTCCGTCCTGCTTTACTGGACAAACAGGACATTCTCAAGAATCTGGAAGAGAAAGAAGAACTGAACATGGAATTGGGACAGTAAGGGACAAGCTGCGGTGATCATTTTTTTATACATTTGGCTATGACCACATCGTGATCTGGCTATTTCATGGATGCAGCTATACAATCAGGGCTGGTAGTAAAAGCCCGCGTGGCTACCCAGTTAATTTTTCTGGTTTGCGGTCTGGGTATGTCCAGCTGGGCGCCGATGGTACCCCTGGCCAAAGACCGTTTAGCGTTGAACGATGCTAACCTGGGCCTGTTGCTGCTGCTATTGGGAGCGGGAGCCATGCTGATGATGCCCACTTCGGGTTGGCTGGTTAACCGGTTTGGCAGCCGCATCGTTATGGCCGGGGCCGCCCTGCTCATGGCGCTTGCCCTGCCCCTGCTGGTCATTCTTACCTCCCCTGTTGCCATGGCCATTACATTGTTTCTGTTCGGTTCCAGCATCGGCACCATTGACGTAGCCATGAATGCCCACGGTGTGCAGGTGCAGAACCTCTACGGCCGCCCCATTATGTCGTCCTTACATGGTCTGTTTAGCGTGGGTGGCCTGCTGGGGTCGCTGGGGTTAGGCTTTTTGATGAAACTGGGACTGAACCCCGTCTTTGCCGCTGTCAGCATTGCCGCTTTGATGGTCGTAATCACCCTGACTCAGTACACCCACTTGTTTCCTTTAGAAGTCGAGCAACGGGCGATGGCCCGCTTCTCAGCCGCCGATGAGCAGCCAACCGCAGCGAGCCGGCGATTCGACTGGTTAGACGGGCGCGTGCTGTTCTTGGGAGCCATGTGTTTTGCCGTTTTTTTGGCCGAAGGAGCTATTCTGGACTGGAGTGCTGTTTTTCTGCGGGAGACAAAAGGCGTGGAAGCAGCGTTTGCGGGGGTAGGTTATTCGGCCTTTTCGATTGCCATGGCGACGATGCGATTGGTAGGCGATAGTATCGTAGCTCGTTTGACGAGCAAAACCGTCGTTGTAGGGGGCAGTTTGCTGGGAGCAATCGGCCTGGGTATGGCCGTCTGGAGTCCCTGGGTAGCGGGGGTATTGGTCGGTTTTGTGCTGCTGGGCCTGGGCGCGGCTAATATTGTTCCTATCTTTTTCAGCGCGGCCGGCAGGTTACCGGGTATCTCGCCGACCGTGAGTATCCCCGCCATCACAACGCTTGGCTATACGGGGATGCTGGCCGGCCCCGCTATGCTGGGTTTTATCGCCGATCATTTTTCCCTGAGCGTTGCTTTCGGTTTCCTGGGTTTGCTGCTGGTCGTGGTTGCTTTAAGTTATGGGGCCAGGGGGAACGCCAACTAACTGCCTTAAAAGGGTGTTACGCCCTCATGCAGACTTCAAATAACTCACCGGCGTCGTACCGGTCCAACGTTTAAACGCCCGCGTAAAGGCGCTCAACTCATTATAGCCGAGGATATAGGACACTTCCTTAACCGGGTACTTACCCGATTCCAGATAATGCACTGCCAACGATTTGCGGATCGAGTCGGCCAATTGCTGATACGTGATCCCTTCTTCCTGAAGCTTTCGCTGCAGACTACGGGCGCTGGTGTTAAAGTTGGCAGCTATGCCTTCCAGCGTCGGAATGCCGAGATACGCGTTGGCTAACAGATACGTGCAGATACGTTCTTTCAGCGGCTGGCGATCGTCAATAGCGTCGCGTACGGCGCTGGCCTTTTGCAGCAATACGCTTTGCAGTTCGTAGTTAGCCGTTACGATGGGTTCTTTCCAGTAGCGATCGTCGAACACCAAAGCGTATTCATCAGCCTTCTCAATCGGTTTACAACGTAGTATTCGCTCATATTCAGGGCGCTCAATCGAACCGTAAGGCAACACGACTCGCTGGGGCTTGATTCGGTCTAACACCAGGCCATCTACCTCGTGCATAACAAAGGCCAGCGACAAGTCGATCATGTGGCGAAACACAACCGGATATGCCTGCGCTTTGTCTTTATCCGGAAAAAAACGAACCGTAAAGCACTCATCACCCTGTTTGACAGCCATGCCAAATAAGTCGGTAACCAGATGCAGAAACTCGGCGGCCTGCGTCAAGGCTTCGCCAACCGTCCGGCTGTTCTGAACAATCTGACCGACAATACCCAAAGCAGCCAATTGCATCGACTCACCTAAATGAAGTCCCAACAGCGGATCATTACTCAGGTGACTGGCATTCATCCAGAGGTCGTTGACCTGCTTGGGCGTAATCGACACGGTATCTCTCCGCCTGATTACTTCCCAATTCAGCCCCGACAGTTTACACAACCGCTCGGGTGATACGTCTTTCTGCACCGCATAGGCCAGCAAACTGTAGACAAATTGTAGCTGATACGCTTCCATGACCTGATTTTTTGAGCAAGGTAGTCCGAATACGTCGGCTGCACCAGGGGCTGGCGTAAAGTGGTAAATGATTGGCGTAAACGGGTAAGAAACAGGCACAGCGGCCAGAATACCTTTGTCACATCATCAAACACAGAGTAATCAGCCCCTTAAATGCCATGAAAACGCAACAAACCATCTCTTCCGTCGCAGTCGTGACCATAGCCTTATTACTCACGCTCAGCAGCCAGAGCCAGGCACAAACCGTCAGTGCGACTGCCTTATCAGCAACCAAGCCAACAACCATACATCAAGCAAAACCAAACAACATGGAAAACCAAGCCGCACAAACCGTCAAAACATTTTTAACCGCCGTTCAGAAAGGCGACCAAGCCACCCTGGGCGCGTTGATTCACCCAAACATCCGTTGGAATCAGCCCGGCAGCAACCGCTTCTCCGGCGCTAAACAGTCAAACATGGAAGTCTTCCAGATGGTCGGTGGCATGTACGAGGCATCGGCTAATACGTTACAACTAACCGACATCAAACAATTGACCATCAACGGCAACAAGGTAGCCTGCCTGATTCACTGGAAAGCCGTGCAGCCAGGTGGCGGTATGCTGGATGTCGACAACATTGACGTGTACACAGTCGAGGACGGCAAAATTGTCGAAGCCATGATTTACTCGGAAAACGTCGCTCAGGAAGATGAATTCTGGGGTAAGTAATTGATGGCTCAACGAATCAAAATCACAGATAACTCCTAACTAATAAACCTGACACTATGAATTCCTCAAACACCTTACGCAAAGCCTTGTGGGCGAATGTAGCATTCGCTGAAATAGGCGCTCTGGCAGCCTTCTTCCTAAATGATACGTTTGCTCCCATAAACGACATGACAGATGGGCAAGGCGTCATCTTCGGAATTGAGTTGTTGATTTTATCTAGCCTGGCAGCTTATACAGCCTGGAAGCCTACTGTCAAGAAAGGCCTGGTGCAACTGATTATTGCGTTAAACACCCTGCTGCTAGCCTACTTCATTATTCGGCTGGAAGACCCGGCTATATCAGCAGCCGGCATGGAATTGATTGCCGTCGACACGGCTGCCGTATTAGCCCTCATCATCGTTCAGGTAAGAAGCCTGCGAGCTTACAGCCAAGCCGTGAAACCAACGATGGTTTCATAAGCATACCTTAAGTTCATACGGAAAATAACAGAGTCATTCTTGATCGAATGACTCTGTTATTTTCCATGCCAGAACACCGTTCCTTTTGGTGTGATGTAAACCGTTTCCAGTCCACCAAACAGGCTGCCTGTTTCCATCCGGGCCAGGCCATTCCGAAAAATAGACGTAATGCCGGTATACCTGGTCGGAATCACCTCCCGACCCTGTTTGTCGATGAAGCCCCATTTACGACTTTCTTCGTTTTGTACAGCACACAGGCCATTCGCAAAAACACCCGCTGAGCGGTACTGCGGTACGTTGGCAACGGTTTTTCCGGTTTTGTCAATTACGCTCCACTGCCAGCGTTTTCGGTCGGCGCTTAACGTCGCGACCGTAGCCAGGCCTTCCCTAAACGAATGAGCATCTTCGTAGTTTGTTGGGGGTACAACCCATTCACCTTTGCGGTCGATAAAGCCCATGAAACCGGTTTTCAGCGACCTGACCAAAGCCAACCCGTCTGTAAACGGCTCGACAAATGAAAATTCGGGTGGAAACACAAATGTTCCGGTACGATCAATGTAGCCCGACGGGCCATCGTCATGCGTCAGGTACACGGCCGCGAGCCCTTCCTTAAAAGCGGACACGTAGCAAAGTCGCTCGAACTGCGGCTTAATGACCAGGTTTCCCAGCTTGTCGACAAAGCCGTTTTTACCATTGCGCTTCACGCACGCCAACCCTTCGGAGAAGTAGCCTGCATCCTCGTACTGGCAGGGAATCACCAGCTTACCCTGCTTATCGATGAAGCCCCACATGTCGTTTTTCCGCACGGCCGCGAGCCCTTCGCTGTAATCCAGAATGCGGTCATACGGCTGATCGGTAATCACGTTTCCGGCGGAGTCAATAACGCTGTACGTGCGGGAATAACCAGGTGTTTGAACGACTTGCTGCACCACCGCCCGGTTGTCGTAAAAATCAGCCGCGCCGGTATACGTAGGCGGGATTACGAGGTGTTTGCGGCCGTTGATGTACCCCCACTTGTCCTTAACCGGAACGGGAAAAAGCGCGTCGGCCGGGATGATCGGCTGTTCGTCGGCTGATAGCGCCTGCCCGGTGTCCGTCCGCTGCCGAACAAACGTCCACGCGTAACGGAGCATCCATAGAAGCCCGATGGCCCCAATGACGTAAAGAATTTTCATTAGGTTGTTGTCTGAGTAGTGAACAGCGTATAACGTGCTGGTTATTAGCAGCAAATAAAAATAGCACAGTCGTCTCGTCCGCTACTGAGGCCCAGGTTTTGTACAAACGGTATGGCAGATTTCACCCGAACTGTATCCATAACAGTTATTCATGGCCTCGATCGTCCGGGTTATACGGATGCCCGGTGCGGACAAACGTACGATTTCGCACACTACTGTTCGCAAATGAACGCGCGTTGTCCGTTTCCGTACAAACTAAATTTGGCACGCCAAAATACAATCATTGACAATCAGCAAGTTAACAGCTTTGGCACACTTGTTGGCATAGTAAGATCAAACAGTAAACAACCAAAATCTTAAACAGCCATGTTCAACTTCCTTTTACAAGCCAGCGCCTTAGTCGGTGCCAAAAGTATCCTCGGTGCCGTATTGCTCAGCGCGTCAACCCTGACCACAGAACCGGCCGAACCGAAAAAGCCAGCTTCATTCGGGGCCAGTGCTTACGTGAACAAAGAGAACAAGATTCAACTGTCGGTAGAGAAAGTGGTAGCCGAACCGGTTACTGTTGTTCTCCGCAACCAGAACAACCAGGTTCTCTTTACACAGCGGCTGGGCAAAAAGCAAAACAAGTTCTCGGTGAAGTTTGACATGAGCGAACTCCAGGACGGTGCGTACGAATTAGAAATCAGTTCAAGCGATGGCAGTATTCGTAAACAGGTTAGCCTGCAAACAAATACTGTCACCCTTGAGCAGCCGCGCCTGATTACAATGCAGTAAACAACAAAGCCATTACAGTAGGGGTTAACGAATGCCTCATAAAAAAGCCACTTCAACTCAATGAAGTGGCTTTTTTGTGTCCGTAGGGCTGAGTCAGCAGACCAATCAGTACGTTACCCGCTGAATGGTTCCGTTGGCTAAACTACTGATGTAATACGTATTGGCGGCCGTTGCTGCCTCGACAGACGTGGGCAGATTCAACCCCTGCAACAACCCGTTGATCTGGCCGTTTTTCGACTGAAGCAGCCGACCCGTATTAGGCATCGGTCCCATCGCCCCGAACTGGGCTACCTGCAGCACGATAGGCCGCTGGTTAGCGCCGAGGGCAATATCAACCAGGCTGGTGAATTCGTCCTGATAGAGCGATACGTTACCCGCCAGATCGATCTGGTAGATCCGGGCCTTGTCGGCGGGGAATGGGAAGCCCAGCAGCGTTGTTACCAGGAATTTCTGACCGTCGAATACGATACCGGTCGGCACCGACTGAACAAACGGCGGCCCTACCATCGGCATTGTGGGATTGGGAATCCCCGGTACGGTTGCGAACACGCTCAACTGACCGGTTTTGCTACGCTTGATAATAGCATTGGCACCGGCATCGGCGATGTACAGGTCGCCATCCGGACCGAATATCAGGTTATACAGATTTGAGTCCTGCGTGTCGGCGGCCCCAAAGTTATAGTCGAGCACGAACTGACCGATCGGTTCGCTATCCAGTTGCGAGGCCATGAGCGGCTGATCACCCGGTTTGAACGACGACACGTTGAGTTTATACATTTTTTCATCGACGCCGTGCAGGATATAGAGCATGCCATCCTTGTAAACCAGGTGGTTGAGCCCATCGGGTGTGTTCTCGGGGCTTACAGCTACGTTGAAACCGGTGACGACCGGGTATTTCTGACCATCCGGCATGATCAGTGTTACTTTACCCGCAGCCACTTCAGTTACCCACAACCGCCCCTGGGGATCGGTTGCTACGCCGAGCGGAGCCGCCAGATTTGAGGCTACTTCCTGGACTTGCAGTTGGCTGGGATCACCCAGTTCACGGTGGTCCTGACAGCCGAACACGAACAGACACGTTAGCAACGTGCCGATGTTGAGTAAGTTGGTACGCATACAAAATGTGATGATAGTAGGGAGGTTTATTATGAATGAGGCCGCTGATTTACGGCCGTGAAAGTTAGATAAAGAAGTCTCCCTAGCTGGTAGCTTATGTAGTAAACGGTCAATAAATTCACTCGGAGGTATTTTCAGGCCGTTTAATTTTAAGATTTATTAACAATCAGCTCGTTGCAAACCGTCGGTCGGGAAGCACGGCCCTGCTTACACGCCCCTCCAGCATCCATATTTAAGGCTGATTTTTTTGGATTATTCACCGCCTGTTTTCTTCGTTTTGTCCGAATTCGTGCGATTTGGCACCGGTTTGTTCAGAAACGAACACCACCTGTCCGTTTCCGTACATTTTTCGAGGGCCCAATCCAACATAAATATCTTATAATCAATTACTTAACTATCAAAAATAGCTATTGGCATGCTTGTTGGCATATAAAGGGAGAACAGTAAACAACTAAAAACATCATAAAAGCCATGTTCAACCTTCTCTTCCAAACCAGCGCATTAGCTGGTGCTAAAAGCCTGATTGCCGCGGTCCTCATTGGCTCAGCAACCTTAACTGCCGAGCCGACCGAACCCAAAAAACCGATGTCGTTCGACGCCACCGTGTACGTGAACAAAGAGAACAAAATTCACCTGGCCGTTCAGAAAGTAGCCGCGCAGCCGGTACAGGTTATCCTGCGCAACAAGCACCAGGACGTTCTCTACACGCACACGATCGGTAAGAAAGAAGAAAAAGCGGCCATCCGCTTCAACGTCAGCGACCTCGAAGATGGTCTGTATGAACTGGAAATCAAGTCAAACGATGGCAGCATCCGGCGACAGCTGAACATTGAAACGCCCGGCACTAAACCCTCACGTACGATTACGATGGAATAGGCAGACTGCCGCCCGCGAAAAGACTGTATAGGTTAGAAAACGTGTTGCAGAAAGCCACTTCTCTTTGAGGGGTGGCTTTTTTCGTGGACGCTAACACCGAACGTGTTAATAAACGATTTTGACCCGGATACGGTGAGGAGCCGGTTGACTACCCCCAAAATAAAGCCCTGTTTTATAGGCAAACTTCTTATCGTGGGTGAACGGAATAGGCGTCCCGCCCAGTACCTGATACAACTTCCGGCTGTAGTCGACCTTGATGACCAGCCGGGTCGGTTCGTTGATTTTGGCTTCAGCAATTTTAAAATCAGTTCGTTTGCCTTCCACGTAGGCATACGCACCGAGATCGATCCGCTGCCGTTGCGGATTCCACCGCCAGCCTACCCGTACGCCGTCGATCTGATGCGGTGCCGCACCGAGGTCCTGATCTTTTGACCCGACAAAGCCCAGACCAATCACTTTGTTCCAGTCCTGTTCGTCAACCGAACCGACGTCGTAGATGCACGTACTGTCGAAGGTGACCGTAGCCGACAGTTCCGTTGGCTCAATCAATACCCCCGTCTTCCGTTTGGGCAGGGGTTCATGGTCGCCGGCTTCAACAACGACCCATTCCGGCTCTGATACGAACAAATCCGGGATGCAGGCGTTCATCGACACCAGAAAACAGAGCAGCGTAATGCGCAGGACAGAGCGTGTAGTAATCATAACGTGGTGATTGTAAAACAGAATAAGGCCAGTTACCTAACTCAAAACGAGCAACTTTGTCTGTTTTATTGTTCCGTTCGGTCAGATTGGCAAAGATCATAGGTAGAAACGGTTGTCGCAATCTTTTATAAACAATCCGTATTTAACGGTTCATACCCGCAATCAACATGTCTGATTCCATACTGACCCGCCGTCAATTAGTCACTACACTGGGTACAGCGGCTGGTGCTGCGCTCCTGCCAACAGCCGCATCAGCTAACACAACCGCTCCGCAGCCCGCCAAAACCGCAGCGTTTACCCACTGCCTGAACATGAGTACCATCCGGGGCCACAAACTGGGCTTCGTAAAGGAACTCGAAACCGCTTCCAAAGCCGGGTTTCGCTCGGTCGAAATCTGGGTCGATACGTTGCTGAATTACCTGAAAGAAGGCAAGACCCCTGCCGATGCCCGCAAACAAATCAGCGACCTGGGCATTACCGTCGAAAATGCCATTGGGTTTGCGCCCTGGATCATTGATAATGACGCGGACCGTGCCAAGGGGCTTGAGCAGATGAAGCGGGAGATGGACATACTGGCTCAGGTCGGCTGCAAACGGGTAGCGGCCCCACCCGTTGGGGCTCAAACGCCCAACAGCCCGCTCATCGACCTTCGTAAGGCGGCTGAACGGTACCGGGCCGTTCTGGACATCGGTACGCAAACGGGCGTTACGCCCCATCTGGAACTATGGGGCTTTTCCCGCAACCTGAATCGCCTGAGCGACGTCATGTACGTTGCCGTTGAAAGCGGCCATCCGTCGGCGCGGCTGCTGCTGGACGTGTACCATCTCTTCAAAGGGGGCAGCAGTCTCGACAGTCTGCCGCTGGTTGGCAAACCAGCCATCGAAATATTTCACGTAAACGATTATCCGGCTAATCTACCGGCCGCTAACATCACCGACGCAGACCGGGTCTACACCGGCGACGGCGTGGCGCCGATCCGGCAGATTTTGCAGACCATCCGGAACCCGGACCGGCCCATTATCCTGTCGCTGGAAGTATTTAACAAGAACTACTATGCCCAGGACCCGCTGCAGGTCGCGCAGTCGGGCCTGGCCAAGATGAAGGCGGTTACGCAGGGCGTTTAGCGAAATCTCTACTGATTATCGATCCGACGGGGCCGATCGGACGTAGTGCCACCGGCCGTGTGCTCAGTGGTTTCCTGCGATTCCGGCTTGGCTCCGCCGGGTGCCGTACCGGTGCTGCCCGGCCGACGCGACTTGGTGTTCTGACTATAATCGTCGCCCTCCGTGTTCGGGCTCACGGTGCTGGCCTGACTGGCCCCGGACCGTGAATTTTGTTGTGAGTTTCTCATGTGTTGATGATTACTTGTGACTACGTTGGCAAACGTGACCTGTTCCGTGTATTCGGGGTGTTTGCCGTCGATACCCGTAGCGCAGTTACACTTGCAGCTAACCGATCGAGTAATTAGATTTAAGGAATTATCCTGTTTCGTTAAGATACCCGATAATCCGAAAAAATCCAACCTTTATCCGTACTCACAATGAAAAACCGATCTATCGTACTCGTCTTTATGCTAACCTTCTGTTTGGGAGCCTGTCGGGAAAAGGAGGTAGGGCCTGATCTGACCTCTCCGCTGACCGGCCAGTTCGGAGCCAGTTACCTGATTGTAAACCTAACAACGGGCGTTTCCAATAGTGGGCCTGGTACCAACTCCACGGTTGAGCTTCGGCGTAAAACGAACAACACTCTTTTGGTGACCGTCAAAATCAACGATCCGCAGATTCAAATCACCGATCAGTTTGAGGCTACCGTTACGCCCACCAGTGTCGAAAGAGATAACGTACGTATCCCCGGCCTGCGCAGCGTCTATGAAGCCACCTACAAGACCAGCGTCCGCAGTACAGGTAAAAGCCTGATTAATCTGTATAACGACGGCAAAATTCGCGGGAGTTTTGGTTATGTCAACTCCGACAGCCTCATGATCAGTTTAGGAATTTAAGTGTAGACGCGGGCGGCTTGATTCACACGTACCGGCTACTCATCCAGCAACGAATCGGTAGACGTACGGGGCTTTGTGCGCGCCACCGGTGTACTTCTTATCAATTCGTTCCAGTACGCCCAGGCTCAGCATTTTACGCTGAAACCCGGAGCGGTGAAGCTTCTCATTCAAAATAGTTTCGTATAAGCTCTGCAGCTCGGCCATAGTAAACGTATCGGGCAGCAACGAAGCCGCCCACTCGACCAGCTTCCGGTCCAGATTGATGCGCAGGGTCTCCAGGGCTTTCTTGACAATAGCCTGGTGGTCCTGCATGAGCGCAGGCAACCGGTTCAGATCATACCAGTCGCAGGAGTCCGACAGCGCATCGGGCCGTGGCACGGCTTTCGTAAAATCTACAAGGGCGTAGTAACCCACCGATACAAACCGGCGCAGCAGCCAGTGGTTGTCGGTGGGGGTCAGGCCATTGGCCCTCATGATCGATCGCATCGGCTCCGGGTCGTACCGGGCCTGATCGCCGAAAACGTAAAATTGCTCCAGGTAGATATCGCTTAACCCCGTCCGTTCGGCCAGCATCCGCCGGGCCGCAGCATTCAGGTCTTCATGCTCACGAATGAATCCCCCAGGCAGTGCAAACAGCCCCGTGTTGCGGTACTCCAGCAGGAGAATACGCAACTGGTTCTCGTGAAAACCGAAAATAACGGCATCCAGTGCCAGCCCCGGCAAATACCCCGCTCCATCCGGCCCGATCGCGTCCGGCGATTGATGACTCATACTTTTTGAACTAGGCCGGCAAGTAACATAAAAAATTGGCAATCTCATCCCAATCGCTTATTATTGTAACAAAATGTTACAATAGAAAAATCCGACTGCTTTTCAGGCTAGTTAGGCCAGTAACTGGTCTGAAAAAATATTCATCACCTAAAACGTATGCGCATGAAAACTTTTTTAATTGCTTCACTTTTAACGGTTCAGGCCGGCCTGATAGCCGTTGCCCAGTCTGGGAAAGCCGGTTTTTCCAGCCAGGTACGTACCGCCAATGGCGTCCTGGAAGGTGTGAAGGAAGGGAGTGGCGTTTACGCCTTCAAAGGCATTCCGTTCGCGCAGCCGCCGGTTGGGAATCTGCGCTGGAAAGAACCCCAGCCCGTTCAGAACTGGCAGGGCGTTCGCAAAGCCGACAAGTTTGGTCCCCGCGCCATGCAGCGCTCCCTTTTCGGCGACATGAACTTCCGCTCGAACGGCATGGGCGAAGATTGCCTGTATCTGAACGTATGGACCCCGGCCAAATCGGCCAATGACCGCCTGCCGGTGCTGGTTTATTTTTACGGGGGTGGCTTTGTGGCCGGCGACGGTTCCGAACCGCGCTACGACGGTGAAAGCATGGCCCGCAAAGGCATCGTGGCCCTTACGGTGAACTACCGGCTCGGCCCGTTCGGCTTTATGGCCCACCCCGAACTGACCAAAGAATCTCCGCACAAGGCGTCGGGCAACTACGGTCTGCTCGACCAGAACGCGGCCCTGCGCTGGGTAAAAGAGAACATTGCGGCCTTTGGTGGCGACCCGAACAAAGTAACCATCGCCGGCGAATCGGCCGGATCGATATCGGTGAGCGCGCAGATGGCGTCTCCCCTGTCGAAAAACCTGATTGCCGGAGCCATTGGTGAAAGCGGTTCGCTGATGGGCACGCTGTCGCCAACACCACTGAGCAAAGCCGAGGAGATGGGGGTAAAATTTGCGGAGGCACTGGGCGCTAAGTCACTGGCCGAACTTCGGGCCATTTCGGCTGAGCAGGTACTCGAAGCTACGGCGAAACCCGGTGTACCCTGGTTCTCGACGACCATTGACGGCTATTTCCTGCCGAAACCCGCCACGCAGATTTTTACGGCCGGCGAACAGGCCAAGGTGCCGCTGATGGTTGGCTGGAATTCGGAAGAAATGACCTATCGCGCCGTACTCGGTCAGGAAGAGCCGACGAAAGAGAACTACGAAAAGGCCGTTCGGAAGCTGTATGGCGAGCAGGCCGATGAAGTGCTGAAGTTGTATGCCCCCGCTACCGACGCGGACGTACAGCAGGTGGCCACCGACCTGGCCGGCGACCGCTTTATTGGCTTCAGTACGTGGAAATGGGCGGATATGCACAGCCAGACGGGCGGAGGCAAGCCAGTTTACCGGTACTTCTACGCCCGGCCGCGCCCGGCCATGGTACCCGAAATGGGCAACGCATCGGCTGGCCTGGCGGGTGGTGTGGTGCGGAACAACGACCCGAACGCGATCAAAATGCCCCCGGCCAAGGGTGCCGTTCATTCGGCTGAAATTGAGTACGCGATGGGCAACCTGGCGACCAACAAGGTATACGCCTGGACACCCGAGGATTACAAAGTATCGGAGTTGATGCAGAATTACTTCGCCAACTTCATCAAAACCGGCAATCCGAACGGTCCTGGCCTGCCCAACTGGCCAGTTGCCGGGAAGGCTACACCGGTTCAGTACATGCGCATCGACGTAAACTCGCAGGTCGAGAAAGAACAGCACCGCGACCGTTACCTGTTCCTGGACCAGCAGAACGCAAAAATGGATTAACACTCACTTTTCTAACCTGAAGAACGGCCCCGACTTACCAGTAGTCGGGGCTTTTTTGCGTTTATGCCTTACGTAGTCCGGCCGTATTCAAGCGGATGGAGGACTTTTATAACCAACGAAAGCCACCGAAATTTTTAATTTTCGGCAAAGCGCTCGGAAAGCGTAACAGTTTGGTGTAATATGCGTTATTGCGACATAAATCTGTCTGATCATGAACCTGTTATTACTCTCCGCCATGCTTAACTGGACGGCCCCCATGCCGCAGGATACTGTTCAGAAACTGACGCATCCACACGACAACATGCCCATCTACAAAGACAGCGGGCGCTCCATCCGCATGCCTGGCCCGAAGTATTATTTCGAGATAACTCCCCGGTACAGAACGCAGCCCAGCAAAGGCGGCAACCAACCGGCCGATTCGACCAAAAAACGGAACTGGATTTCCTGATGTCTGCCCCAACAGTTCGGTTGCACGGTGGGTTGTCGGTGTACAACAAGCTCAACGCAGCCGGTTATGAACCAGAACCAATCATTTCCTGAACAGTATTTTCGGCGGATGGACGAGAGCGACGACGAGCGCTTCTACGACTATCCTCGCCTGGTTGTCCATATTGATGAAACAGCCATTGCCGCTACTACCCGGCTTTACCGCGAGTTTCTGCCCGCCGACAGCGACGTACTGGATTTAATGAGTAGCTGGCGGAGCCATCTGCCCTCCGACGTACCGTACCGGCGCGTGGTCGGTCTGGGCATGAACGAGCTGGAAATGCGCGAAAATCCGCAGTTGACAGACTACGTCGTTCAGAACCTGAACAAAACCAGTCGCCTGCCGTTCGACGATGCGTCCTTCGATGGCTGCGTCCTGACCGTATCGGTGCAGTACCTGACTCAACCGGTCGATGTTTTCGCGGAGGTGGGCCGTGTGCTTCGCCCCGGCGCTCCGTTTCTGACCGTTTTTTCTAACCGGATGTTTCCCACCAAAGCCGTAGCAATCTGGCAATCGCTCGACGACCGGGGCCATGCGCAACTGGTTGAAAGCTATTACCAGTTAGCCGGGCGTTTTGAGGGCATTCAGTCGCTCGACCGCAGCCCGAAAGGTTCATACAGCGATCCGTTGTATGCCGTGGTTAGGTACCGGACCCACCAGCCGCTCACGTTCTGATCAGCGCCCGACGTAGCGGAGCACACGCTGCCACTTCTGGGGTTTGTAGGGAGTCGTCCGCACGACGGTACCGCTGTACGGCGCTTCAATAAGCTGCTGACCACCAACGTAAATACCCACGTGCGACCACTTACCGTTCCGGTGTTTTCGTACCAACAGGTCACCCGCCTGTGGCGAACCGGTCACCGGTCGAAAGTCCGGGCTGTTGACCAGATCGGCTACAGAATTACCTCCCCGCCAGCTGGCACCAACGTCTTCGAACACGTAGCGAACCAGACCGGAGCAATCCAGCGTACCCTGACCCGTTCGGCGGTTGTAAGCCGGAGCACCGTAGGGAACGCCGAGGTACCGATACGACTGGGCGGCCATGCGTTCGCCGAGGGCGCTACGTTCCGTAACGGCGGGCCGGGGCGTAACCAGCGGCAGCACAAACCGCAGCAGTGGGTAAACAAGTGTCGCTTTGATCCGGCTGATGTTGGCACCCGCCCGCTGGCCAGCCACCAGATACGCCAGCGGAGCCGTAGCCGGCCGGAAATAGTGGTTGTGATCGACTTCGAGGTGGTTGCGATCAATAATGTGCTTCAGCAACGACTGAAGTTCGGCTTCGGTGGCAACCTGACCAAACCGCTGCGTCAGAACAGCTTTGTAGCGCTGGTAGAACGATTGTCCGGTTGGTTGCGCCGGGGCGTTGGTTGCCACCAGCCACAACAGCAGGCAAAGGAGTCGCTTCATGCGGACAGAACGCCCCCTTTTTAGTCTATGGTTCCAGTAGTAATTATATTTTAATGTAACCGACCAGCCCTCATCGGCCCCAGCCGGTCAGTTTACGTACCACCTGAACGATGATTACCGGCACGACGCCGGCCGCAATGATCAGCTCCAGGGGCGCGGCCTGCATTGGCTGAATGGACAGCACCTCGCGCAGGAACGGCACGTAGTAGGTCAGGAACATGATCGCAATACAGGTCAGCAACGCCAGCCAGATGTAGCGGTTACGGGTAATTTCGTTCTTGAAAAAATTACCCTTACCCGAGTACAGATTGAATACGTGCATCAGTTGGGCGAACGATAACGCGTAGAACGTAATGCTGTTGCCAACCCCTTCGCTCAGGCCCAACTGTCGCGTTCCAAACAGATAAACGCCCAGCACGGCAACCGTAATGACGAAGGCGTAGAACACAATCAACCCCCAGTCGTTGCGGCTCAGGATCGGTTGTTTGGGGTCGCGGGGCGGCTGCTTCATCAGTTCGCTGTTTTCGCGGCCGACGCCCAGCGCCAGGGCCGGGAATACGTCGGTGATGATGTTGATGAACAGGATTTGCAGCGGGAGCAACGGCGTACCTACGTTCAAGAAACCGGCGAAGGTGACCACGAAGATCTCGCTCATGTTACACGACAGCAGGAACAGAATGAACTTCCGAATATTCTCAAAAATAACCCGTCCCTGCCCAATGGCCGTCACGATCGACGTGAACGAATCATCTTTCAGCACCATAGCCGCCGTTTCGGCCGCCACCTGCGTGCCCCGCTGCCCCATCGCGATGCCAATGTCGGACTTCTTCAGAGCGGGCGCATCGTTGACACCGTCGCCGGTCATCCCAACAATATCGCCCTGCTGCTGGTACAGATCGATCATGTCCAGTTTCTGCGTCGGGCTGACCCGGGCAAACACCCGGCAGGCCATCAGTCGTTTTCGATCCTCCTCCGTGAGCTGATCGAGCGGTTTCAGGTCACGGCCGGTCAGCGCCATTTCTTCGCCGGGTTCAACCAGGTGCACCTGCCGGGCAATGGTCAGGGCGGTTGCGGGATGGTCGCCCGTAACCATGATTACTTTGATACCAGCCTCGCGGCAGGATTCCAGCGCGGGCGTTACTTCGGTACGGGGAGGGTCCAGAAAACCGATCAGCCCGAGGTACGTCAGGTTACTATCGGCAAAATCGTCGCCGGGTTTTTCGTCGATTTCCCGGTACGCAAACGCCAGCGTCCGCAACCCATCGGCCGCCATTTTTTCCGAGATGTCACGCTGCTCCTGCTGAAGAGCCTCATCCATATCGGGGCAGCGATCCATGATTTCTTCCACGGCCCCTTTGACGGCCACAATGTAGCGGTCGTTGGTCTGGTGAAGCGTTCCCATCATGCGGGTATCGGAACTGAACGGTTTCTCGGCTTTGCGCGGATACTGCTCCCGGATGGTATCCGGGTCCTGACCAGCCGCGTACGCAAACTTGAGCAAGGCTACCTCCACGGGATCGCCAACTTCTTTGGTATCCGTATCGTGGGGATTGTAATCGGCGTTGTTGGCCAGAACCCCCGCCAGCACCAGCCGCTGGTACACGTCGCTTTCGGTAATCTGCGCATCGCCGTTTGTTACGTTCAGCGTCTGGTCGTCGGCTTGTACGTCCACATCGGCCCGGGCGTCCGGAAGCTGGATGGTATGCACTTCAATACGATTCTGCGTCAGCGTACCGGTTTTGTCCGTAAAAATGACGTTGGTCCCGCCCAGGGTTTCGACCGCCGATAGTCGTTTTACGATGACTTTTTTCTCGGCCAGTCGCAGCATACCGTAGGCCAGCGCGATCGTAGCCACCACCGACATGCCTTCCGGGATGGCCGCAATGGCCAGCGCGATGGATGTTTCGATCAGCTGCCGCACTTCTTCGCCCCGGATCAGGCCAACGATCAGAAACAAGCCCGCCAGCCCGACCGTTACCCAGATCAGCACTTTGGAGAGCGAATCGAGTTTTGCTTCCAGCGGGGTGGCCGTCCGCTCGGCCTGCTCCACCATCGTCGCAATTTTCCCCAGCTCGGTCTGCTGCCCGATACCCGTCACGACAGCCCGGCCGTTGCCGCCCGTTACGGCCGTTCCCTTGAACAGTCGGTTGTGCTGATCGCCCAGGGGGGCATCTTCGGCGGTAGGCGCAGTGGCTTTTTCGACCGGCAACGACTCCCCCGTCAGTGCCGATTCGTCAACCTGCAGTTGGTTAGCCTCCAGCAGGCTGGCATCGGCGGCTATGAGGTCGCCCGCTTCGACCATCAGAATATCGCCCAGCGTTACGTCTTCCGACGAAATTTCGTGGACCCGGCCATCGCGCCAGACCCGCGCCGGATTGGTGTCCATTTTTCGCAGCGCGTCCATAGACTGGCTGGCATTGAACTCCAGCACGAATCCGGTGATGGCATTGATCAGGATGACGGCGATGATGGCCCACCCTTCAACGGTTTCGCCCAGGAGGAACGACACAATAGCCGCAGCCGCCAGAATCCAGACAATAACGCTGTTGAATTGCCGAATGGCGATGCTCAGCGCACTTTCGCGTTTGGCTTCCTCCAGCGCATTGGGACCATATTGATCAAGCCGCCGGGTGGCTTCCTCGCCGGTCAGGCCGCTTTTGGGATTAACGGTCAACGCACTGACCAGTTGATCGGCCGGTAAAGTGTGTGGCAGTTCCGGTACGTTGAGAGGGGCAGTAGTAGAGGTCGGCATATAAAGAGGTAGTTACGTATTACAAAAGCAACCCGCCTGAAATAACTTTGTTCAGCGTCGGGCAGGCGAACGCTAGTGTAGAGACCAGCTACCATGAGCTTATGACTGCTGCCGTTATTCCAACGTAGCGGAAGGGCAGAAACAGTCTATAGCCGGAAAACCAATCGATTCATGGACAAGGGTATACGTAATTCAACAATTTTTTCAGACGTTGTAGGGGGAAATGACTTGTCAACGGTCTTCTGGTCGTAATGTCGGTAGCCTGCTGTTCTTTCAGTGCCCTGATTCAGCGTTTCGGGCCAGAAATAAGGCATTTGAGTAAAAGGCTGGCTATTGTATCAACGAACCCTATTAATTTAAAACAAAATTCAGGTCGTTTATAATTTTTCAGGTCATACAATTTCTACAAACGGGTATGGAATCAACGATCCCTTCCTCCTTTTCTCCCTCGGCTGAAGCTGTCCGGTCCCGCGCCATTGACTGGCGGCTGGGCATCCCTACGTACGTCTATGCTGTCGTGTTTGCGTCATTATGTATTGTCTGGGGGCTGCTCTGGGATATCATGTGGCACATCAGCATCGGCCGCGATGGTCTGTTTGCTCCTCCGCACCTGGTCATGTACGTCGGCGCTGTCGTATCCGGCCTGTTTTCGGGTTACCAGATCCTCAGCATGACCTTCCGGAAAAATCACCCCGAGCGGGCCGGTTCCGTTCGTTTCTGGGGTGTTTTCTACGGCTCGCTGGGCGCGCTTTATTGCGTGTGGGGTGCTATGGCCATGCTGACCTCGGCCCCTTTCGACGATTGGTGGCACAACACCTACGGACTGGATGTCCAGATTCTGACGCCCCCGCATACGGTGCTGGTGCTGGGCATGATGATGGTTCAGTTCGGAGCGATGATCGGGGTGCTGGCGCTGCAGAACCGCACCCGCAGCCAAACCCTGACCAACGACCTGGACCAGCGACGGGCCAGCCGCCTGAAACTGCTGTTCGGCATTGCCGCCGGCCTGCTGCTGACGGTCTTGTACGTACTGCTGTCTGAAAACATGGGCAAATGGCTGATGCACAACTCCCTCTGCTATACCACAGCCGCCATCGCCTTTCCGATCTACCTGCTGGCGGTTGGCCGGGCGTCGATGCTGAAGAACCCGATTACGATCATCACGGCCGTATACATGATCACGCTGCTGCTTCCCAACTGGATACTGCCCCTGTTTTCGGCTACCCCCAAGCTTGGTCCGGTGTATAACCCCATCACGACGTATCAGGCGTTTTCGTTTCCGCTGCTGCTGATTGTACCGGCCTTTGCGCTGGACCAGCTCATGAAACGCTACAAAGGGAACGACTGGATACTGGCCGGCCTTGCCGCGGTTGTCTTCATGGTGCTGTTCCTGGCGGTTCAATGGCCGTTTGGGGAGTTCCTGCACACGTCGCCCTACGCCCGCAACTGGTTCTTCCTGTCGAACGCGTGGTCATACGACAGCCCTCCGGACTGGAAGTACCGCTACGAGTTCCACCCAGGTCTGCTGGAGCCAACGGCCGTATTCGCCAAAAACTTTGCGTTTGCCATCCTCTACGCGGCCATCTCCGCCCGGATTGGCCTCTGGTGGGGCAACTGGATGAAACGGGTAGTGAGGTAAGGGAAAAGGAGGTCAGACCGGAGCCCAATGGTCTGACGGTACGTCTGACCGCCTGACTCAAACAAACGGGTCAGACGTACCGTCAGACCCGAACGCAAAAGAAACCAAACAACCATGAATCCAACCCGAATCTGGTCGCGAGTCAACAAACTCGTCTTCCTTTATTCATTCATTTACGCATTTGCCCTTTCGCTCATCAGCTACGCTCACGTGGGCAGCCCCGGTGTGCTGGTGCAGAAACAGGCCGGTAAGTACCGGGTGCTGATCAATGTGCAGCCACCGGACGTTGTGCCGGGAACCGCTAAGGTGACTGTATTTGTGGAGCAGGGGCAGGTTAAAACCATTCAGGCCCGGCCGGTGTATTTCTGGACCGGCGACGAAGGGGCCCCTACGCATGATCAACTCAACGCGGTCTCATCCACGCAGTTTACCGGCGACGTCTGGTTCATGGAAAGTGGTTCCACGAGTGTTGAACTCCAGATCGACGGCCCCGACGGAAAAGCGGTGGTGGTCGCGCCGGTGATGTCGGTAGCCACGGCCCAGCGAACCATGCCCGCCGAAACCGGTATTATCCTGTCGATACTGGGTTTGTTGCTGGTCGTACTGATGGTGACCATCATCGGAGCCAGTTCGGCCGATGGGACCCTTCAGCCCGGCCAGTCGGCCCCGCCCGTGTTCCGCCGGAAACGGATCGTCGGCATGAGCATCGGCGCAGTGCTGCTGGTGCTGCTGCTGGCCGGTGGACGAACCTGGTGGGACAGTTGGGCCGATGAGTATCAGACCGATCAGCTCTACCGCCGACTACCCGTCAACTCCGTTGTAAAACCCGAGAACGGCCAGCTTGCTCTTACGATTCAGGTCGACACGACCGGCTTTGCGCAGAACCGTCGGTGGCGTCGGCCGCTGAGTTTTATCGTGCCCGACCACGGGAAGCTGATGCACGTTTTTCTGGTCAGAACGCCCGGTCTGGACGCCTTTGCGCACCTCCACCCCGACCGACGCGATACGTTGCGGTATGAGTCGAAATTGCCGGCGCTGCCCGGTGGGCGGTACCTGCTCTACGCCGATGTCGTGTACCGGTCGGGTTATGCCGAAACGCTGACAGATACGGTCGAGGTGCCTTTCGTCAAAGTATCGGCCGAACAGGCAGCCGCACGTACGCCAACGGATGCCGACGATAGCTGGCTGGTTACCGAACCGATGGGGGTCAAATCGAACGCCATCGGCAAGCTGCACCTTGACGATGACATGGTCAGCTGCGGCAAGCCAAGTGCCAGTGCCAGACTGGACGACGGGTCCACTATGGTCTGGACCGACAAACCCAGCCCAATTCTGGAAGTCGGCAAGCCCTATCTGCTCAAATTTGCCGTTGCCGACGAGCAGGGCAAGGCCGCCAAACTGGAACCGTATCTGGGCATGAGCGGTCACGCAGCCATTGTGCGCTCCGATGGTACGGTATACATTCACCTGCACCCGGTCGGTACGTATTCCATGGCGGCCGAAGAGTCGATGGTCAGCCGCATTGCTGATACAGCCCGGACGGTGAAACTTCCCGACCCTAAACTCTTCCGAGACAGTATTGATGCGTACGTAGCGAAGCTCAGGAATTTACCGGAAGCCGAAAAGAACAAGCTGATCATGGCCGCCATGCCCGCGATGAACCACACCATGACCGTAAACAACATGGTTGAGTTTCCGTATGCGTTCCCACGGGCGGGCCACTACCGCATCTGGATTCAGGTCAAGCGCAACGGCCGCGTACTGACGGGCGTGTTTGATACGCAGGTGAAAGAGAGTTTGCTGTGATGCTCTTTACTCGTCTGTAAAGGTCTGACGGTACGTCTGACTCGATAGCAAAAGCAAGTTGGCAAAACGCGTATATAAAACTGCTCACATGGGCAGTTTTATATACGGACGCAGGTAGGTACTTACTTAAACCTGACGCTTTACTGAACCGCAAACTCCGCGTCGCTAATGCCTTTGTTAACTTCTACTGAATTCAATTTCAATGAAATAGTCATGCTCTGCGACACAATGTTCGTGCTAAATGGAATTTTCACCCCGTTCACCTCTTTGTAGTCGGTAAACTTGGTGGTTCTAGCTCCATCTGTATCAAACATGCCAATGTTCTGCACTTTCAGTCCGGTTTCGGCATCATAGTAATCTGTCCACAATGGACTACCGTCTGCGAATGTGCTGGTTACTTTATACGTATCGCGACCATCAATCTGTTCCTTGCCCTCAACCGTTGACTTGATGCCTTCTGCTTTGTACGACAGCTCCGGAAATAATCCATAGGCCATGATCGAACGTTTGGCAATTGGCCCATTCACAGGAACCGTCCCCTGCGGACTAACCGCTATCATGCGGGTACCATCGGTTGCAGTTTTGTAAATAAGCTGGCCCTTGTCATTGGTTGTGATCTGTAATGACTTAGCCGGGGCTTTTTGCTTAGTCGTAAGTTGCAAAGGAATGTCATTAACCTGCAGTGTTAACTGAGAGGTCACGTCTTTGACCTTCATCAGGGCTTTTTTACCGCCGATGGCCGCAAGGTACTTGTTAATGACTTCGTCGGCCGTGGGCATGGTCTGGGCGGTGGCCAGCAGGCAGAAAGCCGGAAGAATGAGGAGGGTGAGTGCAAGCTTTTTCATAGTGAAGTTTTTTTATATAGGAAAAAGTTAAAAGGTAGAAGCTGAAAGCTTGCGTTAACCTATGTAACTTCGGATTGACAGCAAAGAAAACCCACCCGGACAAATACCCGGACAATTATTAGTTGCCTGATAGACAGCGAGCAGCATCGTCTTACTCTACTAATATGGCTGAGTAGAACTAGTAGAGAGAACGCCGTTTCACATACCCGGGAATCAAACGTCGGCGAAGGCTTCGCCCAGATCGGCCCCTTCGGGCAGGTTGGTTTTCTTACGGATCCGGTAGCGGGTTTTGACAATGGTATCCGCCGAAACGCCCAGCATATCGGCCATTTCTCTGGTCGACAATGACAGACGGCTCAGGCAAATTATTCTTGTTTCGGCGGGGGTGAGCATGGTGTGTTTTCGGCGCAGCCGGAGCAGGTAGTTTGGGTATACCTGCTCAAAGAGCTGCCGGAACCGTTCCCAGTCGGCTTCGGTCAGGATGGCCAGTTCCATCAACTCAGCGATGTGGGGCAGGTTTTCGTCGGTTGCCGATTTGGCGGTTGCTTCCCGTAGCTGTTGTAATTGAGCAAGCTGCTCGGTTCGAGTTCGTGCTTCCTGTGTAATAAACGCTAATTGTTGTTCTGCCTCACGTCGGCGCTTGCGTTGGTAACGCAGGTAGAGGGCAGAAATGAGTAAAACCAGCACCAACACCGTTATCGACGCATTGCGCAGCCATACGGCGTAATCGCGGTCGGCGTCAATCTGACTCAATTTAACCCGGTAAGCTTCGGCTTCGAGTTTTTCCTGCTTCTGATGAAAGATGCTGGCATCGTCGTTCTTGCGTTGTTTCTCCTCCAGTCGGTTAGCCAGTTGAGTGTAGTAAAGGGCTTTCTGTAAATCACCCCGGTGCTGGTAAACCTCACCCAGGCCCGTGAAGAGCGGGATGATATCCAGACTATCCGTTTGGTCAACAAACGCACGTACTGAGTCATACAGCGCCATTGATCGTAACAAAGCCGGATAAGCTTTATCGTATTGTTTAAGCTTTAAGTAAATCTCTGACAGCGGCACCATTGCATTGAATTCAGACTGCCGGTCGTTACCGCGCCGAACAGCTTCAATAGCTTTTTTCAGATAAGGAATGGCGGCTGCGTGTTTCCCCTGTCTGCTCAATACAACGCCGAGATTACCGTAGCTAACGGAAGAGTGAACCGACGAGCCATACGAAAGACCAAAGGTGTATGCTTTCTGATACCAGTAAGCCGCTTCGTTTAACTTGCCTAAACGCAGATGGCAAGAACCTAAATCATTCAGGAATTGCCACTTGTAATAGTTGTAGCCGTAAGGATGCCCCTCTTTGGTATCCAGTTGAGGGTGAGCCCATTGATTTCCTAATGCCGCTACCCGTCTGGCTAAATCATACTCCTGAATCTTGAAGAAATACATACTCATCCACCAGATGTGATGAATAATGTCATAAGTAGCTCCGTGGTACTGGTGAATAACTGATAAGGGTAAATTTTGCAGTAAAGACATCCCCCGAATGGCCCCGTCGTAAACCAGTATCCGACGCGTGCGCTCGTCCATTCTGCTTGGATGCTCAATGATAACTTTGCACCATGCCAGCCAGCAAACACCTTCTTCTGCCAGGAGGTTGTGCTGGTGAGCATACGTCCGGATTGACACCAGAGAGTCAATAACTCCCTGGGCCTGTTTTCTGACGTAGAGATCGACGAACTGCTGATTACGACACCAGAAGACCCGCATAAGTGTGGCCGCTCTGGGGCCTTTGGCCTCGGCTCTCATAAAGTTATATTCCGCCAGCATGGCTGGTCGTTGGGCGGGCCGCTGTATCGAATCGTAAAAGTCAAACCAGCGTTTGGTCAGATAAGCATCAGCATAAGTGAATTGCTCTTCAGCAGACAATTGCTGAAAATGGACTCGATTTATTGGTGCAGAGAGGAGTTGTGCCCTAAAAAGCAGGAGCGCAAGGATACACAATTGAACATTCATCAAGGGTAGGATAGATCATTTGTCAACAAAATCGCTGATAAATTTACACAACACAGCAATACACTGAGGCTATCCTGATGTTAAATTTTTTAAGTATTTTTACTTATACAATTCAGGTCCGATATATCGAATTTGTAGGCTTGAAAGTCAGCTAAGCACCTGCCATACGGCAGCGGTCAGGTAGGCGTCCCTATCAACGGGTTTTATACATTTGAAAAGTCTCACTGCCCCTCATCGGCCCGGCGGTCGGCCCGGATTTCAGGAATGGTATCCGAATCAATAAGGCCGATCGAGGCTGCATGTTCGGCGGCTGCTACGGTGTCGGGCACCAGCAGCATCGGTACCCGGGCCGCTTCGGCCGTGCGGATCAGTTCGCGAACGGCTTCGTCGCGCCGATCCTCCTGAGATACGTCGCGAATATAGATGGCCAGAATACGGCCTGGATTTTCCCGCAGTACCTGCGAATAAATTTCGGGGTCCTGCTGGCCGCTGTCGCCGATGAGTACAAACGGCAACTGTGGGTTCACGTCCATGACCTTTCGGATCATGCCGAGCTTATGATCGTGGTGCGAGCTTTTAATGAACTGAGTTTTGCTAAGGCCCAGATCACGCAGAAGAATGGGGCCCTTTGGTATCCCCTGAATGCGAAAGAAATCGACCAGCAGATCGTAGAGGTTCCACGGGCTACTCGACACGAAGTAGATCGGGTTAAACAGCGTCGTAACCGGCCCACTCTGCAGCGCCCGGTAAAATGCCGCAACACCCCCGAATGGCAACCGCGTGTAGGCATTGCCCAGAAACGTCAGTCTGGCCGTTTGCAGCAGGCTGGTGGCTTCTGTCACCAGCACCGTATCGTCAATGTCGGAGATGACCCCAAACTGGCTGAACGTCGGCGAAATCATCAGGTAGCCATCCTTGATAACCGGGTCGCCGTTTGGCTGCACTACGTCCGGCAGCTCATACCGTACCGGAAACCAGGCCCGGCCGGGCAGCAGATCATTGGGCGGGTTGATGGTCAGCTCGAAGTACCCTTCCTCGTCCGAAACGGTCGTGTGCGTCTGCCCAAAGGCCTGTATGCGTACCGTCACGCCCGGTACCTCATCGCTCTCGAAGCGCTGGTACGTAGCCAGCAGATTCTGCCAGAACGTATCGTTGTCGCTCGGGGTGCTCAGATCCCGTTGCCGCAGTACGCGCCCTTTGAGCCACACGGCCGTCGGGCTGCCGAAGCCCCGGTAATACACGATCTGATACGGTTTGTGCGCATCAAGCCGACCAAACAACCGGTTTTTGAGCCGATCAAAGTGTGCCTCTGCGCCAACGGCTGTAGTCTGAAGAAGTTCTTTCCAGTTCATCGAACGTACTTAGCGTAATCCTCCCATTCGTCAATATCCGATAACTCGGCCAGCCGCTCAAAGGTTAGATTATGCGTCTGTAGCGCCTGTTCGGTCAGGTCGCGAAGACCGGGTTCGCTCCAAGGTTTATCTTCGAACAGGAACGGATGTAACTGCTTCATACCCAACAGGTAATACCCGCCGTCGGTGGCGGGTCCAATGACCACATCAACCCGCGACAGCGCCTGAAACGCCTGCTGAATATGATCCGGAGTAATATCAAGACAGTCGCTGCCGATAATTACCACCCGCTCGGCGCCGGCGGCAAACTGTTCCTGAAACGCATTGTGCATGCGCTGACCCAGATCCCTGCCGGTTTGCAACCGCTTTTCGTAGCCATTCCAGCCATCGTTGGAGTTAATGAAATCGCCGTAGTAAACCACTCGGTTATAAGGCAGCATGCGGGTAAGCTGCTGTGTGTACTGAAGGAGATGCCGGTAAACCTCAACGGCCTTGTCGTTACCAACCGAACGGGCAATTCGGGTTTTGACATTGCCGGGAATCGGGTTTTTAACGAAGATCATCAGGTGATTTTCTGCCATACGGTGGTTTGTCGGTAACTTGCGAAAAAATTGACGTTGCGGGCCGGACATCAGCCGTCAGACTTTTCCATGGCGGCAAGTCCAATGATTGATGTCCGGTACGCCAACGTCGTCAATAGAAATCTATGAGCAAGCAAATTGTTTACACCGATCAGGCGCCTGCCCCAATCGGCCCCTACAGTCAGGCCGTTAAGATTGATGTTCGTAACACCAGCTCGATGGTATTCGTATCGGGCCAGGTAGCCATTGACCTGGCTCCGCAGGGCGACATTCAGGCCGAAACCCGGAAGGTTATGGAAAACATCGGGGCCATTCTGAAGGAAGCCGGTTTGGACTACAGCCACATTGTCAAAAGCAGCATCTTTGTCAAAGACATGAACAACTTCGCGGCTATCAACGAGGTGTACGGCACGTTCTTCACCGCCGAACCGCCCGCCCGCGAAACGATTGAAGTGGCCCGCCTGCCCAAAGACGTAAACGTTGAAATTTCGGTTATAGCTATTCAATAAAATGAATGGAGGAGGGAGGAAAGGAAGAAAGGAGAAAGGGTCCTGCCAAAGTCCTTCCTCCGTTCCTCCCTCTCTCCTTTCCTCCCTTTCTCCTCCTAATCATGTCCCAACAAGTACGCGTTCGTTTCGCTCCCAGTCCAACGGGTCCGCTGCACATCGGCGGGGTGCGAACCGCTCTGTATAATTATCTGTTCGCCCGCAAAATGGGTGGCAAAATGCTGCTGCGCATTGAGGATACTGACCAGAACCGGTTCGTACCGGGTGCCGAAGAGTACATTCTGGAATCCCTGCGGTGGGTCGGCATTGAGATTGACGAAGGCCAGGGCATTGGGGGGCCACACGCGCCCTACCGGCAGTCGGAGCGCAAAGACATTTACCGCGTTGAAGCCGAACGGCTGGTAGCCGAAGGCAAGGCGTACTATGCCTTCGATACGGCCGACGAACTGGATGCCATGCGCAAGCGGCTCGAAGCCGCCAACGCTCCGGCCGCGCAGTACAATGCCATCACGCGGATGCAGATGAAAAACTCGCTGACGCTGAAACCCGAGGACGTAAAGGCCCGCATCGACGCCGGCGATCCGTACGTGATCCGGCTGAAAACCCCGCGTAAGGAAGAAGTCCGGCTCAACGACCTGATCCGCGGCTGGGTCAATGTCCACTCCTCAGCCATCGACGACAAGGTGCTGCTCAAATCCGACGGGCTGCCGACGTATCACCTGGCCAACGTAGTAGACGACCACATCATGGGCATTACGCACGTGATCCGGGGCGAAGAATGGCTGCCCTCTGCCCCACTCCACGTGCTGCTGTACCGCTACCTCGGCTGGGAAAGCACCATGCCGCAGTTTGCGCACCTGCCCCTGCTGCTGAAGCCGGAAGGCAACGGCAAGCTCAGCAAGCGCGACGCTGACCTGGGCGGTTTCCCGATTTTCCCGCTGCAATGGACCGATCCGTTCAGCGGTACGGTCGCCCGGGGCTTCCGCGAAGATGGCTACCTGCCCGAAGCCGTCGTCAATTTTCTGGCCTTGCTGGGCTGGAATCCAGGCACTGAGCAGGAACTGTTTACGATGGCCGAACTGATCAGTTCGTTCGACATTGCGCAGATCCACAAAGCCGGAGCGCGATTCGACATTGAAAAAGCGAAGTGGTTCAACCACCAGTACATCCGCCAGCGCCCCAACGAAGAACTGGCCCCCGCCGTGCAGCAGCAGGCCGAAGCCAACGGACTGACCTGTTCGGCCGACAAGGCGATTAAAATTGCCGGGCTGCTTAAGGAACGCGTCAACTTTGCCCACGAGCTTTTCACGGAAGCCCGCACGATCTTCTACACCCCCGAAGTCTACGACGAAACGATTGCAGCCGCCAAATGGAATGCGGACGCCGTTCGGGCGGTAACCGTATTCCGCGATGCGCTCCAGTCGTTCGACGGCGAGTTCATGGCCGATACGATCAAGCACACCCTGTCTGATACGTTACAGCAGGCAGGCATCAAGCAGGGCAAGATCATGCAGGCTATGCGACTGGCCCTGACCGGCTCCGGTACGGGTCCCGACCTGATGCTGACGATGGAAATCATTGGTAAAGACGAAGTGATCAAGCGATTAGAACAAGCGTTGGAAACATTGAAAACACCTGCTAGTTAACGTAGTAAAGTTTACGCAAACCCGACGAATCCATGGCGAAGAAAAAACCCAACCCCAGCGAAGACGAAAAGCCCCGGGTACATAAAGAGCTCGAAGGGTTCGACATACAGATCAATTCATTCGGCGAAATCACGACGAGTTTTGATATCGACAAGATCAATCAGTTTCTTAACAAAACGGTCGATGACAAAAAGCTCCGTCACCGCGACGACCTGAAGGCGCTCAAAGGTGAAACGGAAGATGAAGAACCGAAGAATGCGGCAAACGGTGAGGACGACGAGGAACATCTCTTCGACGAAACCGACGACGATCTGCCCGACGATATTAACACGCGGTAAGCTGCCACAGCGACACGGATTGTGCAGCCAGCTGGCAACGGCCTGTTCGCCTTATCCGTTTATCTGTCCAATCTGTATACTCGGCGGCCACCCATGTACGCCCGACCAGCCCAGCGTCCGGTCGGGCTTTTTTTACGCCGTTTGTACGATAAAACCGGGTCAATGTAAGGCGGACTTTGTAGTTTTCGGCTACATTTCTGTTCTGTAAACCGAAACCTCTATGTATTCACACGAGATTGATTACAAAATCATTGGCGAAGACATCCAGATTGTTGAGATTGAACTGGACCCCAACGAAACCGTAATCGCGGAAGCCGGTGCCATGCTGTTCATGGAAGACGGCATCCAGTTTGAAACCAAAATGGGCGATGGCTCCCAGCCAAATCAGGGCTTCATGGGCAAGCTGCTCCAGGCCGGCTCCCGGCTTATCACGGGCGAATCGCTGTTTATGACCCACTTCACCAACCGGGGCGTTGGCAAACGGAAAGTAGCGTTTGCGGCCCCTTATCCCGGTACGGTCCTGCCTGTAAATCTGGCCAACATCTACGGCAATTCACTCATCGTCCAGAAAGACGCATTCCTGTGTGCTGCCCTTGGCACACGCCTGAGCATTCATTTCAACCAGCGGCTGGGTGCCGGCTTTTTTGGTGGAGAAGGCTTCATTCTGCAAAAGCTGCAGGGGGATGGCCTCAGCTTCATCCACGCCGGCGGGGTAGTGATCGAACGCCAGCTGAACAACGAAGTGCTGCGGGTCGATACGGGCTGCGTGGTTGCCTTTGAGCCGCAGGTCAACTTTGACATTCAGCGGTCGGGCGGTCTGAAAAGCATGATTTTCGGGGGCGAAGGGCTGTTCGTGGCTACGTTGAGCGGAACCGGTAAAGTCTGGATTCAATCGATGCCGATCTCGAAACTCATTCAGCGACTCAATCCGGCCGGTGCCCAGGCTAACAAGGAAGGCGGCTCCGTGTTGGGCGGATTAGGAAACTTGTTTGAGGATTAAATTGTCTATTCTATGATTATTGCTTCGGCCATACGATCATGGAAGTTATTTGCATAAACGACAATTTTCCGGCACCGGTGCTGGCTTTCTACGCTGAGTTTGGCGTGCAGACACCCAAGAAAGACCAGCTCTATACGGTTCGTCAGGTAAAGCGCCACACCAACGGTGAAACGGGAGTCCTGCTCAATGAAATTCAGAATCCCGAAGTGCCGGTACGCCATCCGGTGCTGGGTGAAGTATGGTTTGAGCCGACGTTCAACATCAACCGCTTTGCTACGCTGCTGGGTCAGCCTGTCCGGCAGGAGGAGCTGGAAGAAGTCAATTCCTGAGTCGGATTATCTGCATACCGGGCGTCAGATGTTAGTGGTCAGACCCGGTACAGCCTTCGAAAAGCCCGGCACGAAACAGCCGGGCTTTTCGTTTATACATCGGTGTTAATTCGTGTAATCTGTGGTAAAATACATTCTGATCCTGTGTGCCGGTATGCTGCTGGCGGCTTGTGGTAACCGTTCTGACAACTACGTACCTAAACCCAAAGGTTACCCACGTATTGATTTGCCGAAACCGGCGTATACCCCTCTGGCGCCCACGCATCCCTATCAGTTTGAATACAACAAAATTGCCCGCATTCTGCCCGACAGCTTTGCCCGCTCGGAGCCGCACTGGATTTTTGTCAATTACCCGTCCTTCAACGCCAGCGTCCAACTGACGTACAAGCCCGTACGGAACGATCCCCAACGGCTCAAAGCCATGCTGGAAGACGCGTACAAACTGGCCGGTCGCCACAACATCAAGGCGTATGAGATCAAGGAGCAGGTTGTGAAACTGCCATCGGGTCAATGGGCCAATCTGATTTCCCTGTCGGGCGAAGTACCGAGCCAGTTTCAGTTTATCACCACCGATACCACTACCCACTTCCTCCGCGGAGCGCTGTACTTCAACACGGCTACTGAAAACGATTCGCTGGCACCGGTTATCGACTACATCAAAAACGACATGGTCCACATGCTGAAGACCCTGACATGGCGGCAGGAGTAACTCAGGTTACAGGTGTACGAGGTAGTCCGTGAGTTTTTTCCACTGCATTTTCTGAAAAAATAACCAGCCCCCTTCGGCGATCAACGTATTGGCTACGGCCCGATCTCCGGCTTCGCCCCCCTGATTGTTGATGCTTTCGTTCTGACCGATTTCGTACGCAACGAGCCGGTTATCTGTCTGCTGGACCCGGAACGTACTGCGGGCTTCTTCGCCGAAGAAATGCTCGATTTCGCCTTGTACCGATTCGTCATTTTCGGCCGGGTCAGCGCAGGGCTTAACGGTAAACTCCGCCAGTTTTTCTTCCGACCTGCGGTCAATCACCTTTACCCAGTTTTCGGGCGTCGGGCCGGGAATATCAATCCGAATGAAATCGCCTACCTCCGCGCTACCCGTTTTTGGCCGACCGGCGGAATCATAGAGTCGAAACTCAGAATTAATACCGGGTAAATTGGTCCAGGCATTTACGTCCAACAATTTATCCACTGACCGGGCAAAGGCTTCGGAGGCCGCAGAAACATCCGGAAACGCGTGGTCGCTGGAGAAGCATTTATCCTTGGTTTCGTTTCCCATGAGTACGTCCAGCTCATGTTTGACTTCACTTATTATCTTCTTGATTTTCATAGCTTTGAGTGTATTTAATAGCCGTATAATCAGGTCGGCTGCGTTTCTGAACTACGCCTGTGCCGCTACGTTGGCAACGAAAGGGGCATGCCCCGACCCGCTTTTTTTATGCTAACCAGCCTGACCGGTAACTGTTCTTTATCAGCAACGGATTGGTAGATTCCGGGCGCTATGGTTTAAACATTTTTCGACTTTGCCCGTAATCAGTAGGTAGACACTAGCACGTTGAAGCCGATGGAGAAGCTATCTTCTGAAATTCCGCCGGGCTGGGATTACAATCCTTCAACATGGGGGCAGCGACTACCACTAGTTGCCGTTGCGGTAGTTGGGTTAGGCATTTCGCTCTACCTGGGTTTGTATCAGCTGCGAGTCCTATCTTCCGTCTGGGACCCGTTTTTTGGCCCGGCCTCCAGCCAGAAAGTGCTTAATTCCCCGCTTTCCCGCGTTCTGCCCATTCCGGATGCCTTACTGGGCGCAATTGCCTACGGTGTGGATGCGCTTACCGGTGTTTTTGGCCGAACCGGCCGGTGGAAAACCCTGCCCTGGCTCGTGGTGTTGTTCGGTATTGCAGTCGGGCCCCTGGGGACCGTCAGCGTACTGCTGGTAATTGCCCAGCCGGTTCTTGAAAACGCTTGGTGTACGTTGTGCCTGGCTTCGGCGGCCATATCGATTGCTATGATCGGCCCGGCCATGGACGAAGTTCTGGCGAGTCTGCAATTTCTGCAGCGCGTTAAACGAAACGGTCAGTCGGTCTGGAAAGCGTTCTGGGGCGATAAGGCCATTACAGCAACTGTACGGTAATTATGCTACCACGAATCCTCAACGCGCTCCTGGGGCTCTGGCTGATTGTTTCCCCGGCCGTTTTGCAGGTCGATACGAACATCGCCGACAACGCCCACATCGTAGGGCCAATTATTGTGACTGTGTCCGTAATTGCCATCAGCGATTCGGTCCGGAACGTTCGGCTGGTCAACACGTTGTGCGGTGGCTGGCTGCTCATTGCTCCCTGGGTAATGGGATACGATAACCTACCGGCGACTATCAACGACCTCGTGGTGGGTTCACTGACAATCGGGCTGTCGCTCGTCAGGGGCCACGTCGGTCACCAGTTCGGCGGGGGCTGGCGGTCGCTGTTCCAGGACGATCCGGACCACTTTCGTCAGGCCAGCCAGCGGTAAATCATCAACTAGCGGATGTACTCATCCCAGGCACCGTAGGTTTCGGTCTGAGGGCCAAGCGGTATTGCCAGCAGGGCCACCAATCCGCCAACGACCAGATCGTTCAGGCTAAGCGCGGTAGTGGCATTTCCTGTGAACCACACGCCAGCGGCTACGGCCAGGCCAAGCAGTACGTTCAGCCACCGGCCGATTCGCAGCACTTCGCCCATGGCAATCACGGCTACGACCACAATCAGGGCGCCACAGAGGTGATTCAGGTTGGCAGCAGAACTTTGGGTTTCGGCCCCGAAAACTGCCGGCGATGCCATCAGCCAGATACCCAGCAGCATGGACACCGTCAGCGTCCACGGAAAACTCATGCCCCAGATCGACGCCCAGAACACCTGCCCCCTCTGTTTTGGAAAGGATAGCATAGTCGGCGACCGTTCGTCCATATCGCCTTCGTCTATACCACCCCCTTTCCAGAACACCTTCCAGAATCCTTCGCCTTTTTGGGTGGCTCGTTTCATGTACTGAACCATGGCAATCACCTCATCTACTTCCAGAGGAATCATGGGCAGCATGATAACGGCCGCCAGGATGCAGAACGTACACCAGTAACCGACGATCAGCGGCTGGGAAATAACCAGGACGATATGAACCAGCCCGAGTGGTATGACCAGGAGCCCGAAGAAGGTCACCATCCAGGGCATAGTCCGCCAGCGCGACGAACTACCCATCCAGCCCATCAGGAATTCGAACGTATACGCCAGTGACCCCAGCCCGGCGTCAGAAACGGGCAGCGAATGCGACATAGTCGAATTCAAAACCCGTTCCGTACCATCGCCGAAAAACGGGTCCCAGGCGTTGTCGATGTAACCCAGTTGAAACGCAGCAATGTAGCGGGATACCATCCAGCCCATCAGCCCCGTAACGATCATGATCCAGCGCTGCGGCCAGCTGGACGGATTATAGCTCCAGCCCGGTGGCGTATCGGGGCCCATTTCCATGTACATGATCATGTTGGGCATACCGGGAATGAGAATGGTAAGACCAATGACCAACGCTCCTGCCAGCGTATCGTTTAGATAGGCAGCGGCCGAGGGGGACCAGAAAATCAGGGGAGCTATGCTCAGCCAGACGCCCACAAAGCAGCAGATCCAGACACTGACGGGCCGGTTGGGAGTCAGCGATCGATACCCAAATACGATAAGCAATGCGCCACTAACGATGTCGCTCCAGGTAAGCACCTGCACCCGTTTTTCCAGCGACAGCCACACCGAACGACCTCCGCTGGGCAGCACCGCTCCTTTGCCGTAGTCGAACGTTAACGGCGAGAGTAGCACCCAAACCCCCAGAATGATCACCAGCCAGTAGATCCATAAGGTTTGTTGCTGGTGCATGGTCAGCATATCCCGACGCTGATCGGGTTTCATTCCGTGTCCGGACGGCTGTGCATGGTCTTCCTGCTGGTCCTTCCCGTTCTGCATCGGCCGGGTTATTCCGCGGTTACCCATATTCATCTCCATAGCGACTGGCCATTGTAGGTTCTAATCCATGTACATTACCAACTTGTCCTATAGATTTATGTTTTATGATGTTCCATCCAGTAAATCACGATCACCGTTCGTCCTGTCAGCGCAAACCCTTTTTCGATCAGATCGTTTATTCTAGTAAATCGCTCGGCTGATTAGCAGATCTACATTTGAAAGCAGCAGAACGTATGGTGCGGAGTAGTTCCTTTCTTTACTCGCTGGCTCAGGCTGGCCATGCTGCCGGTAAAGGCGTTCTTTTCGGTCTGGTCTCACCATATTTACCCGTTAACTCTTAACGTACTCGCATGAACCAACAGGAAGTAGTTGTCGTGACTGGCGCATCAGCCGGTCTGGGCCGGTCGATTGCCCACGAATTTGCCCGATACGGTGCCCGTGTTGCCCTGATTGCCCGGGACCAGGAACGGCTCGAAGCCGCCAGAAAGGAAGTAGAAGATTTGGGAGGCCAGGCGCTGGTTTTCCCCGCCGACGTAGCGGATGCAGACCGGCTCGACGCTATTGCCGCCGAAATAGAAGAAACCTGGGGACCAATCGACGTATGGGTGAACAACGCCATGGTCAGTGTGCTCAGTCCCGTCAATGAGATGCAGCCGGATGAGTATAAGCGCGTGACGGAGGTGACGTATCTCGGTCAGGTATACGGCACACTGGCGGCCCTGAAACGAATGCGGCCACGCGATAAGGGTACCATCGTGCTCGTTGGTTCAGCACTGGCCTACCGGGGTATTCCGCTCCAGTCGGCCTATTGCGCGGCCAAACACGCTGTGCAGGGGTTTTACGACTCCCTGCGCACAGAACTGCTCCACGATAAAAGCAACGTCGGGGTGACGATGGTACAGCTTCCGGCGATGAATACCCCGCAGTTTGACTGGATGCGCAGCCGGATGCCGAACAAGTCGCGCCCGATGGGAAAAATCTACCAGCCCGAAGTAGCCGCCCGCACAATCTATTACGCAGCCCACCACCCGGACCGGGAGTTTAAGGTTGGCTATACGGCTGTAGAAGCCATCCTGGGCAATAAACTAGCGCCTATGGTTGGCGACTGGGTACTGGCCCGCAATGGCTACCAGGGGCAGCAGACCGACGAACCCGAAACCCCCGGACGTCCGGACAACCTGTACGACACGGTAAAAGGTGAGTACGGCGCTCACGGTCGGTTCGACGACCAGTCGTACGATGTCAGCGCCGTTGGCTGGCTGGGCCGCCATCAGGCTATTCCTATTGCGGCCTCGGTAGTAGCCGGTGTGGTATTGGGCGCTTTGGTGCTGAAACGGTAAGCGCCTGCCATTGCCGGCTACACCGGTCAGACCGCTACGTCTGAATCACCCCGACGTTGAACGGCCGCGTGATTGGCGCGTGGTTGGCTGCGGCTATCCCCTCCGAAAGAACCTGGCGCGTTGCCAGCGGATCAATGACGGCATCGACCCAAAGCCGGGCGGCTGCGTAATACGGCGACAACTGAGCGTTGTACTGATCCGTGATTTTCTGCAAGAGTGCCTGTTCCTGCTCGGGCGTCAGGGGCTGACCTTTGGCTTTCATGGTCGCGACCTGAATCTGAAGCAGCGTTTTGGCCGCCGATGAGCCACTCATCACCGCCATCTGGGCGGTTGGCCACGATACGATCAGACGAGGATCGTACGCTTTGCCGCACATCGCGTAATTGCCGGCTCCGTAGGAGTTACCCACTACGACAGTAAACTTCGGCACGACCGAATTAGCCATGGCATTCACCATCTTGGCCCCGTCTTTAATGATGCCACCCTGCTCGGCCCGGCTCCCGACCATGAAGCCGGTTACGTCCTGCAAAAACACCAGTGGTATGCGTTTCTGATTGCAATTCATGATGAACCGGGCCGCTTTATCGGCGGCATCGCCGTAAATCACCCCGCCCATCTGCATCTCAGTTGGCTGACCGGTACGTCCCTTCGCTTTCACTACTTTGCGCTGGTTGGCCACAACACCCACCGCCCACCCATCGATCCGGGCGTATCCACACAACAGCGACTGGCCGTAGTCGGGTTTATACGCGTCGAACTCAGACCGATCCACCAGCCGATGTATGATCTCCAGCATATCGTAGGGTTTGACTCGGTCAACCGGCAGGAGTTGGTAAATATCGTCGGGATTTTTGGTGGGCAAAGCCGGTTCAACCCGGTCGAAACCGGCTGTTTCGCGGTGACCGAGCTTATCAAAGATGCGCTTGACGGCATCCAGACAGCTTTTATCATCCGGATACTTGTTATCTGTTACGCCCGAAATTTCGGTATGGGTCGTAGCGCCCCCCAGTGTTTCGGCATCCACATCCTCACCAATGGATGCCTTGACCAGATACGGCCCGGCCAGGAAAATGGAACCGGTTCCTTCCACAATCAGGGCTTCGTCGGACATGATCGGCAGGTAAGCGCCACCGGCTACGCAACTGCCCATGATGGCTGCGACCTGCAAAATCCCCATCGACGACAGCATGGCATTGTTCCGGAACGTCCGCCCGAAGTGTTCTTTATCGGCAAATACCTCATCCTGAAGCGGCAGGTACACCCCCGCGCTGTCGACCAGGTAAATGATGGGCAGGTGATTCTCCATGGCGATTTCCTGCGCCCGGAGGTTCTTCTTGGCAGTAATGGGAAACCAGGCACCGGCCTTTACGGTCGCGTCGTTAGCCACGATCACACACTGCCGACCCGATACGTAGCCAATGCCCGTTACGACGCCCCCGGATGGGCAACCACCGTGCTCGGTATACATCCCGTCGCCGGCAAAAAGCCCAACTTCTACAAATGGTTTGCCGGAATCCGTCAGGTAGTCGATGCGTTCGCGGGCCGTCAGCTTGCCTTTGCGGTGCTGATCTTCAATCTTTTTAGGGCCGCCCCCAAGCTGCGTTTCAGTGGTCCGGCGGTTCAGTTCGTCAAGTAGGGCCTGTAGTGGCTGATTCGTCGTTGTGGTCATGGGTTTGTTGATGGTAATGACTGGTGTTTACACAAGCGGGCGACTTTTGTCGCCCGCTTGTGTAAACCAGATTATATCAATTCTTTACTGCTGGCGACTCGTATCGCTGGCCGCACCGGGCGATTGCGTGGCTGTTATAGTAACGGACTCCGGCTCGCTGGGTTTGTTTTTTTCTTTACGACCAAACAGCGAGAAATGTACGTACCGCTTTGGGTTCTGGCGTAAATCAGTCAGCAGCCGCTCCAGACTAGCCGTTGTGTTATTAACGTTTCGGTACAGGGCTTCGTCGGAAGTAAGTTTACCGAGCGAGCCTTTCCCCTGATCAATATCGGCCAGTATCTGCTGAAGGTTACCGACGGCCTGATTCACACTGGCGAGCGTCTGACGCAACTGCAATCCACGTAACGAATCGACGATGTTGTCGGCTTTGGCCAGGATAGGTTTCAGCTGCTGTTCGGTTTCTACCAGCGAGGCCGACAGTCGATTCACGTTGCCGAGCGTTTCTTTCAGCCCGGCCCGGTTTTCGGCAATGGTGAGATCGAGCGTACCGACGGCCGCGTTGGCGCTCCGTAACGTTTGGTTCAGCACGGCCCCCGTCTGATCAAACTGGGCCACCACCCGATTCAACTGCAGCGTCAGCGAGTCGACGTTGTTCAGAACAGGTAGGGTTTTCTCCCGGATCAGTGAGGTCAATCCGGTTTCTTTCACCGCAACCAGACGCCCGCCCTCGTTGAGCAGGGGCGTTCCCGGCTGAATCTCCAGCTGAATAAGTTTACCGCCCAGCAGGCCATCGTCAGACAGGACCGCTTTTGACCCCTGCGACACCCGAATCTTCTTATTCAGTTCGAGTGTAACCAGCAATTTGTTTCCCTGATCCTGTAGAATGTCGATTCGGCCAACGCGGCCGACCGACAGACCGTTGATGCGAACCGGGTTGGAAACCGCCAGACCGTCGATATTATCGTAAACAACTTCGTAGCGATTCGATGACGAAAAGAAGTCAGAGCCTTTAAGAAAATTGAATCCGAAGTAGAACATCAGCAGTGCAACGGCTGCCAGCAAACCTACTTTTACTTCCTGAGAAAATTTCATGCGTGTGAGAATGAACGACCTACCAGGCCGCGCCAACTTTACTGGCCTAACGTATAACCAACATTCTGGGGCATTTGTGCCGTAAAGTTGGTCAATTTGCTTATTGGTTGGTATCAGTAATTAGGTAAACGGCTCAGAAAGCAACCTATTCGGTAACCGGCTCTTCCTACGTTACAGCGAACCCGTACGGGCGAAGACCCAATAGGCAACCGCCTAATTTGCCGATTCCAGTTCTTCCTTGTACTGCTGAAAAGCCAGGAAAATCGCGTTGGCAATTTCGGACTGTCCGTCTTCCGACATCAGAAACAGCTCTTCGGTCGGATTGGTCAGGTAGCCGGTTTCGATCAGGACACTGGGCATGGTCGTGCGCCATAACACCAGAAATCCGGCCTGCTTCACCCCCCGACTGGTCCGGTCGGCATTACGGCGGAAGCTACGTTCAACTTTCTCGGCAAAATTGATGCTGCTGCCCATGAACGCATGCTGGTAGTTAGCCAGCATGATGTGCGCGAGCGGTGAGTTCGGGTTGAAGCCCTTATAGGTCTGCTGGTAGTTTTCTTCCTTCAGAATAACCGCGTTTTCGCGCTTCGCTACGTCGAGGTTGCCCTCCGTTTTGTGCAGACCCATCGTGTAGGTCTCGGTACCATAGACCCGGCTGGACGATGGACTGGCGTTGCAGTGAATGGAAATAAACAGATCGGCCCGGTTGCGGTTGGCAATGGCCGACCGCTCGCTCAACTCAATGAACCGATCCGACGCCCGGGTGTAAATTACCCGCATGTTGGGCATTTCGGCTTTGATCCGGCGGCCAAGCGCCAGGGCAATTTTCAGCACCACCCGCGATTCGCGCGTCCGCCGACCGATGCAGCCGGGGTCTTTGCCGCCATGACCGGCGTCAAGAACGACCGTCCGGATCTGATTGGGCGCACTTTCGGTCTGATGGGCCGCCGTCGTGTCCTGCGGCAACTGCTGAACCGGCTCGAGGGTCAGGGCCAGCAGCGGAAACATACCCAATACGATGGTTGTCACTTTTCCGAGACCCGAACTTTTAATATGATCGCCCATCGATTTAATAATTTTTAACAGCCTAAATCGTTCCAAAGCGATAGGGAGATAAACGGTTCGTAATACCTTTGTAAGCCTGAGGTTTTTGAGCCGTTCAGGCAAATGTAATTTTTTTGATACAACTGAAAAAAGCATACTTTATTTTACGGCCCCATTGCTTTGGGGCTTTTAGCTGCCTCATCTGGATTCTGTTGGCGCTCAGCGCACTGGGGCAGAGTACACCGGCTCAACAGCCCGGGAAAGGCGGCATTCCGCCCGCTACGGTACCGTCGCAGCGCGTTCCGGCTTCGCCGGCCAACTCGGCTATAAGCCCCGTTACGCCCCCCACTTCACAAACAACAACGCCAAATCAGCCCGGTCGGTTACGTCCGGGCCTGGTTACGCCCAATATTGTACGACCCGAAAGCCGCGATACGACCAGCCTCCAGGTGGCAGCCGCTGATTCAGCAGTAGCCGATTCGGCCTCAGCCGACGCGGCCTTTCGCACGACGGTCCAGTATACGTCGAAGGATTCCACCATCTATTCAGCCGACGGCCAGACCGTTGAGCTTTTCGGCGATGCGCAGGTCACCTACGGCGACATTTCGCTGAAAGCCGAGTACATTCGGCTGAACTACCTGACCAACGAGGTCTACGCCAAAGGCCGCTACGATTCGACAACCCAGAAGTACATCGGACGACCTATTTTTCAGGACGGAGCCGATAAGTACGACACTAAAGAGATCCGCTACAATTTTAAGACCAAAAAGGGTAAGATTCAGGGAGTTATTACCCAACAGGGCGAGGGCAACATCCGTGGTCAGAACGTGAAGAAAGACGCCGACGAAAACCTGTACATCGGCAAGGCTATCTACACGACCTGTAACCTGGCCACGCCCCACTTCCATATTAACGCCAGCAAGCTTAAAGTTATTCACAATAAGCAGGTCGTAGCCGGACCATTTAATCTGGTGGTCAATCAGATTCCGCTGCCCATTGGCTTACCATTTGGCTTTTTCCCGTTCCCGAAAAAGAAAGAAATCGGCGTATCCGGAATTCTCGTGCCGCAATACGGCGAGGAACCGAACGGCCGGGGCTACTACCTTCGCGACGGTGGTTACTACTGGGCGGTCAACGAAAACCTGGGCATTCAGTTTCGGGGGCAGATTTATTCGCGGGGTAGCTGGGGACTTGGTGTTTCGTCGGCCTACAACAAGCGCTACCGATACAGTGGCGGCATTGATCTGCGTTTCAACCGCAACCGCACCGGCGACCCGGTTGATGTGGATCCTGCCCGGAATGACTTCGCTGTGACGTGGTCGCACTCGCCGGTGCCGCGCGGTCGGGGTACGTTTTCGGCCAACGTCAATGTCACCAGCAACAGCTTCAATCAGTTCAATGCCTATAACACCCAACAGTATACCTCCAACGTAGCGGGCTCATCCGTACAGTACAGCCGCACATTCGGGCAGTACGCCCGGGCCGGGGCTAACGTACGCGTTAACCAGCAGTTTGGACAGATTAACCAGTCAACAGGCGTTCGGGAAAATGGCAAAACCGACGTATCGACGGATTTCAACTTTGGGCTTAACCAGATCGCGCCGTTTGCCCTACGGGGTGGTTCGGGCCGCTGGTATGAAAGTTTCCGTGTTGGCCTGGATATCAGCGGCTCGATGGGTATCAGCAACACCATTCGGACGCAGGTTGACACAACTGGCCTGGGCTTTCCGGTGATTACCGACCTACAGCCAGTTAGTGCCATAACGCGCATTATTGATAGTACCAACCGAGCCAATGCCGCTCGTGAGGGACGTACCATAGCTGATCCGAATCTGGTTGATTTTGACTTTCAAAATTTACAGCGCATCTGGGAAAACCGGCAAGTTCAGGCTCGTTACAGTATTCCTGTTGCGTTGCCTAATTTTAAAATTCTCCGATACATCAACTTAACGCCAGGTTTCTCGCTGCAAGGAGACTTATACACGAAAAAGCTCAATTATACATACGTAGCGGATAGTAATGCCGTACGGGTTGACACAAGTCGAGGGGTTTTTCCGTCGTATAACTTCTCTACGAACCTCAGTATGAACACGCGCTTTTACGGCACGTACTTCATTCGGGGCAAGCGCGTTGAAGCGATCCGGCATACCGTAGCGCCCTCTATCTCGTTCAGTTACGTACCAGACTTTACGAATCCAGTGTTTGGCCAGTTTGTCCGACTGGATTCTACTAATGCTCCAGCTTTAAGAGGTTTACCCGAATACCGCCGGACGCTCTCCGTGTTCCGGGGCTTGGGTGGTAGTGGCGGTAGTGCGAGCAGTACGGCGTCGGCGTTTATTTCTTTCGGTATCGTCAACCAGCTGGAGATGAAGGTGCGAACGCGCAGCGACTCGGCCGGGCAGGAGTTCAAGAAGATTTCAATTTTCGACAACCTGAGCATCACGGGCAGCTACAACTTCCTGGCGCCCGATTATAAATTCTCGCCGATTGCCGTTAGTGCGAACACGCAGATTTTAAAGAATGTCAGCTTTAACTTCTCGTCGACGTTCGATCCCTATGCCACCCGGGCGTATGGCGGAACGCCTGTTTATGGCCTGCCCGTGGCCGCTACCGGCGTAACCCCTTACCCGCCAATTAGTTATTCGCCGTTTATTCTTAATCCGCTCAGCTACGATAATCAGCAGTACATTCGGGTTCCAAACCGCTTCGCTTTCCAGGAGGGGCAGGGCCTGTTACGCCTGACCAACCTGCAGGCCTATATCAGTACTCGTCTGGCTCCCAAGCAAGCCGACCAGCCTAAGCAAAGCAACGGGGCGTCTGCCGCGACCATGCGGGCGATCAATACCAACCCGGAGTTGTACGTTGATTTCAACATCCCCTGGTCGATCAACGTCAGCTATACGTTCAGCTACACGCGCCTGACCCCCGAACTTAGCCAGGTGGTGCAGGCACTGACTCTAACCGGCGACCTGAGCCTGACGCCCAAGTGGAAAATAACCGTTAATACAGGCTATGATTTTCAATTCAAGCGGCCAACGCTAACCACTATCGGTATCACGCGCGACCTGCACTGCTGGGATATGTCGTTTAACTGGACACCCTACGCGGGCAGCAACCAACGCGCCGGCAACTACTCATTCGACCTGCGGGCCCGGTCATCAATCCTGCAGGAGCTGAAGCTGAGCCGTCGTCGGAGCTTCTACGACTACGGCGGTTTCTACGGTCGGTAATGGCAGGGGGCTTGGGGCTAAGGGCATAGGGTAACTACTACCCCGAGCCCCATGCCCTTAGCCCCACGCCCCCTGCCCTTTCACGGCGTGAAAACGACCCGGGTTGTGTTGTTTGACTTCGAGTTAAAGTAGTCGTAACCGCGTTGTCCTTCTTCCAGCGGCATCTTGTACGTCAGCAGATCGGAGGTGTCTACCTGACCGTTGGCTACGTAGTCGAGCAAGCGCGGAATGTACTTCTGAGCGTGCATCTGCCCCATCTTGAACGTCAGGCCTTTGTTCATGGCCGCGCCCATCGGTATTGAATCGACAAAGCCACCATAAACACCGATTATGGAAATCGTACCGCCCTTCCGGCAGGCTTTGATCGCTTCGCGCAGAACGATGGGCCGGTCGTTTTCGAGCCGTACCCACTGCTTGGCTTTATCGTAGTAGTACTGCGGACTGCTGCTGACGGCCTCCATCCCGACAGCATCAATGCAGCGGTCGGGACCGCGGCCACCGGTCATTTCCTTCAACGCTTCCTGGATGTCAATTTCGTCAATGCTCAGCACCTCGGCGTTGCTGTTGTTTTTGGCCTGTTCGAGCAGGTGTTTATGGCGATCCATAGCAATCACGCGCTCAGCGCCCAGCAGGTAAGCACTGCGAATGGCCATCTGCCCGACAGCCCCGCAGCCCCAGACCGCCACCGTATCGCCCGGCCGGATGTCGGCCATATCAGCGCCCATGAATCCCGTCGGGAAGGCGTCGGAGCAGAACACCGCCGACTCATCTTTCACACCCTCCGGAATCAGGAAACAACCGCGGTCGGCAAACGGTACGCGGATGTATTCGGCATGGCTGCCGGCGTATCCGCCAAACGCGTGCGAATACCCAAAAATACCGGCGGGTGAGTAGCCATAAAGCGGTTCAACCATGTAGGCGTTCGGGTTCGAGTTGTCGCAAAGTGACCACGATTGCGACTGGCAGTAGCTGCATTCGCCACAGCCAATGATCGAGCCGACTACCACGCGGTCGCCCCGACGTAGCTTTTTCACGTCCGGCCCAATCTCCACGACCTCGCCGATGAATTCATGGCCAATGATGTCGCCTTCCTGCATGGTCGGTACGTAGCCATTGAGCAGATGCAGGTCGGAGCCACATACCGACGACATGATGACCCGTAAGATAATGTCCTGCGGGTTTACGATTTCAGGATCGGGTACCCGCTCAACCCGTAGATCGTTGCGGCCGTTATAACACAATGCTCTCATCGGTGATCGAGGGTTTAGTTTGACTTTGAGGAGTATCTTGTTGGGGAGTAGTCTGCGTATTCTGGATTGGCTGCCGCAACGCGGGGTTAATCGTTTCCGGCTTCCGGCCCGAGGGCCCTTCATTCGTCGGAATTTCGCCGGTTTCTATCAGCCGCTTGAACCGCCGGATGTCTTCTTTGACCATCTGTTTGAAAGCCGGATTAAGCAGCTTCAACACGGCCTCGCCCACGATTCCCTGCGGTGGACGATACTTGATGGTCGCGTGTACTTCGGTGCCGCGATTACCGGGCGCGTCCACAAAACGGACCTCGCCTGAGTTGTCGATGGTAGCCCCCGGAACCGACCGCCAGACCAGCCGGCTGTTTTCTTCTTCCTCAACGATGTCGGCATCCCATTCCACTTTCGGTAACGCTTTGGCCGCTATGTTCTCGCTGTCGAGCCGCGCAACCCAGTGCGACCGGCGTTCGTCAGTCTGTTTCACGTCTTCCAGATGACGCATGAACTGCGGCAGGTTTTCCAGCTTCCGCCAGAACTGATACACCTCCTCGCGGGGTTTGTTGATCGTAACGGACTTAGAAATTTCCAGTACGTTGGTTTCGGTTTTATCGTCGGACGTATCGCGGCCCAGAGCGTCGTTGATCGGGCAATACCCTGAAGCGCCCCGCAAGGCCAATGTCGCGCCGAGCGCCGTCAGCAGAACTCCGCCGATACCGCCCCGGCGTATGCCGATATTGGCTACCAGCAACCCGGCACCCACCGATAGCCAGCGTTCATTCTGACCGACATTAATCTTACTTGATCCGCTCGGAATCGGGTCGACGGGTGCGATGTCCAGCACACCGGCCTGCGCTAAATTTGCGGTTCTTGCCATAATGATTGAGGTTTACGTTGTTTGATGACTTCCTGTCGTAAAAGAAAAAAGCGCAAGCCGAATGACCCGCGCTACTCTATATGCAAACTTAGCTACTACACGAATGTTGCGATTTATGAGCGAATGGAGTCTCTTGGCCAGCATCGCGGGCAGCGGCTGCGATTAATTGACCGACAATTCGTTTTTTTGCCTTCCGGCTACCAACTTACCCGGCTCGTTCGTTTATAGTCCAGTATGAGATCTGCTTTGTTACGCACCGGCCTGATCGTGGCCGTTCTGGTGATTATCAATATTCTTTCGGCATTCGTATTCTTTCGGGTTGACCTCACCGAAGAAAAACGCTACACGCTGTCAACGGCCACCCGCAACCTGCTGGAAGGTCTGGACGACGATGTTCATGTCAACGTATACCTGACGGGTGAATTACCGGCCGGCTTCAAACGACTGGAAAACGCAGTTCGCGAAACCCTCGATGAGTTTCAGGCCCGGGCAGGTAAGAACGTAACGTATCGCTTCATTGATCCGGATGGCATTACCGAAACCGACGCAAAAAACAAGTTGATTGACCGGCTCCAGCAGCAGGGTCTGTTGCCTACCAACGTGATCAACAACGAAGGGGGAAAGCGGGTCGAAAAGCTGATTTTTCCGGGAGCACTGGTGTCGTACAAAGGGAAAGAAACGGCCGTTCTGCTGTTGAAAGGCAACAAAGCCAGTTCGCCCCAGGAGCAACTGAACCAGTCGTACGAAGGCGTTGAATTCCAGCTGGCAGCGGCCATTCGGAAGCTGACCCAGACGGAAGGAAATCGCCGACGCGTCGGGCTGGTTGCGCACACGAACGTACCGCCTTCGCGCTTCTCCGACCTGCTGGCATCGGTGCAGGAAAACTACGACCTGTTTTTCGTCGACATGACTAAACCGGGGCCTATTGCGGGTCTTGATCTGATTCTGGTACCCAAACCCGACCAGCCTTTCTCCGACGATGAAGTGTTCAAGATGGATCAGTTCGTGGTCAACGGCGGTCGGGCGCTGTTTTTTGTGGATGGACAGCGGGTCGATAGCGTTGGGGCTGATGGTACGTTTGCCCAACCGCTGAACCTGAACCTCGATGACCTGTTTTTTCGCTGGGGCGTTCGGGTCAACCGCGACGTAGTGAAGGATTTGCGGTGTGCCTCTATCCCGCTCAATGTCGGGAACCTGGGCGATAAACCCAACGTCCAGTTGCTCCCCTGGCGGTTTTATCCGATCATCAACAATTTCGGCAACTCGCGCAACCCGATTGTCCGCAACCTCGATCTGGTCTGGGCGCGTTTCACCAGTACGCTGGATACCGTACGTTCGCCGGGTATTCAGAAGACGCCGTTGCTGCTCACCTCGCCGTACACCAAGGTTTTGCAGGCACCGGCCGTCGTTGCGTATAACGAAGCCCGCCAGCAACCCGACCCAAGCACCTACGACGGTGGCGTTCGCATCATCGGTTGCCTGATGGAAGGTCGGTTTCGATCACTGTTCGCGAACCGCATCCTTCCCGGCGACCCCCGCGCCAATGGTTTCAAGCCGGAAGGGGCTGCGTCGCGGGTGATGGTTTGTTCTGACGGTGATCTGGTTGTTAACGACGTTGACTACAAACGGAATGCGCCACTGCCCCTCGGCTACGACCGTTTCACGCGCACGACGTTTGCCAACAAAGACTTTACGCTGAACGCCATCGATTACCTGATCGACCCGGACGGAGTAATAGCGGCCCGAAACCGGACCGTTACGCTGCGGCCCCTGGACACCATCCGCCTGAAGAGTGAACGGACGACCTGGCAGCTCCTGAACCTGCTTGGCCCGCTGGTGCTGGTTGGTCTTGTCGGCGTAGTGTGGCAGTTCATACGCAGACGGCAATACGCCCGGTAGCGGTCCCGGCATGGATGAACGGCAGAACGTAACCTAAGCGCCGTAGACGTGTCCTGCTAATTGTAAACACGTTTCAAACTATGGCCTCAGCATAGTAGGTACGTCCTGAGTTTATGGCTTCAGGACCGCACTACGGTGATTGCGCTGTTACTACCGACGGGTCGCCCGTACCGCGTTGGAAATAACTGCCAACATTTATTGGAAAATGTGGCCCTGTCTCACTGCACCATAAACTTCTCCAGCCATTGCGCCACTGTAGCGCTCGTCAGGTTGAAGATCAGATTAGGGAAAAGGCCAAGAACCAGCGCCAGGATTCCCAGCGGAATGAGCAGGAGTCTTTCCCGGGCGGTCAGGTCGGTCAGCACCGACACACCGGTCTGGGTACTCGTTTCGTGCCGCGACCAGAACGACCCGAAGAACATTCGCTGCAGCGTCCAAAGGAAGTAGGCGGCTGCCAGCACAATGCCCAGTGTCGAAACCGCCGTATACCAGCCCGGCAGCCAGAGCGACTGAAAACTGCCCATCAGGGTGAACAGTTCGCCCACAAAACCGGAGAAGCCTGGCAGACCCAGCGATCCAAAAAACGCAATGGCCGTTAACGTAGTGTACTGAGGCATGGGCTGCATTAACCCGCGGTACGAGTCAATCCGCCGGTCGTGGGTCCGGTCATACACCACGCCCGCAATCAGGAACAGCATAGCCGACAGCACCCCGTGGCTCACCATCTGGTAAATCGCACCGTTGATGCCTTCGGCCGTTAGGGAAGCTACGCCCAGCAAGACGAATCCCATGTGCGACACCGACGAGTACGCAATCATTTTCTTTACGTCGTACTGCGCCAGGGCATTCAGGCCACCGTATACAATCGACAATGTACCCAGCCCGGCCAGCGTCCGGGCGAACTCGGCACCGCCATCCGGAAACAGCCCCCACGCAATACGCAGAAACCCGTAGCCGCCGATCTTGAGCAGTACGCCTGCCAGCACAACCGACACGGGTGTTGGCGCTTCAACGTGGGCGTCCGGCAGCCAGGTATGCAGTGGAACAATAGGCAGCTTGATAGCAAAGCCAATAAACACCGCCCAGAAGGCCAGGAGCCGGGCCGGAAGCCCCAGTACGATGGTTTCGCCGGTCAGGCTCAGGAAAGCATTGGGCAGGTAATTCCCACCGTCGGCCAGGTATCGCATGTCGAATGTATGCACCACCACGGCCGGATTTAATTGATAATCGCGGAGTTGAATCTGTATCAGGCGTACTACGTCGGCCGTTGCCTCCGACGAATCATTGATGAGGCCAACCGCTACGGCCGTGCTGATCGGATCGATTACCGACAGGTACAATCCAATCATGACCAACAGAATCAGCAGCGACCCCAGCAGCGTATACAGGAAGAACTTGATGGACGCGTATTCGCGCCGGGGACCGCCCCAGAGCCCGATGAGGAAATACATCGGCAGGAGCATGAACTCAAAAAACAGGAAGAACAGAAAGAAATCCAGCGCGACAAAGCACCCCATAACCGTACCCGTCAGGAGCAGATACAACGCAAAATAGGCTTTCTGCCGGTGGTCGATGGTCCAGGACGAAATAACGCCCGCCAGCAGGACAACCGCCGACAGCACCACCAGCGGCAGGCTGATTCCATCCACACCGACGACGTAGTCGATTGAGGCCACCCCCAGATTACCCAGCGGTACGGTTATCCAGTCGGTCTGTTCGAGCAGCTGATAGCCCACCTGCTTTGTATCGAATCCAACGTAGGCGAAGCCGCTCAGTATCAGTTCAAGAATAGCCACCCCAAGGGCTATCCATTTGAACAGCGCAGCCCGCTGATCGGGCAGCAGAGCAACCAGCAACGATCCGGCGATGGGTATGAAAATAAGTAACGTTAGCACCATAGATCTAAGCGGGCCTGAACCCGCAATTAACGCACGAAGTGGACATACAGCCACTTTACAGGAGCCACCACAACATTAATAGCAACCCCACAACGGCCGCCGTAATGTACGACTGTATGCGGCCGTTCTGAACCGAACGCGTCAGCCGGCCCAGCCGACCAGCTACCCAGGCTGCACCGTTGACAACGCCATCGACACCCCACCGATCCAGCACATTAGTCAGGTGCGCCGTAACAACCGAACCAATGCCCAGTCCATTGACCGCCCCGTCAACTACGCGTTGGTCGGCCCGGTATAACAGCGAGGCCAGTTGTCGAACCGGTTTGATGACAACAACCTGATACAGCGTATCCAGGAACCCGTATTCGACCGACAGCCGGACGTAGCTGCGGGTCATGGCGCCGGCGTTGCTGTCGTGGTTGCGCAGCCGGTAGCCAACGTAACCGCCCATCGCCACCAGGGCGATGGAGACAGGTGCCAGCCAGCTTATCTCGGCCAGTTCAGTCGCCGGGGGAAATTGATTGAAAAACCAGCCGTCCTGGGCGTGAAAGGGGTTAAGCGAGAACCAGAAGCCAACAGACAGCAGGGCCAGCAAGCCAACGGGTATGCGCATCAGCGCATCGGGTTCGTGGACCTGCTGGAGAGGCAGCGCGTCGTTCCGGTACGGGCCAAAAAAAACCAGCTGCCACTGCCGAACCATATACAGAGCCGTCAACCCTGACGAAAAGAGCAACAGCACAGGGATGGCGTGCGGCAAACCGGCTTCCTGTGCGTCAGCCCATTGAAACGCCCCGGCTATAATCACTTCCTTGGATAAAAATCCGGATAATAAAGGCAGGCCGGCCAACGCAGCCGCACAGACCGTGTAGGCCACGAACGTAACGGGCAACGCTTTTCGGAGACCGCCCATGAGCCGCATATCCTGCGTTTCTACGCCATGAATGACGGCGCCGACACTCAAAAATAAGCCGGCTTTGAAGAACGCGTGGGTCAGTAGGTGAAACAAAGCGCCCGTCGGATTCCCCGTTCCTACCCCAGCCACCATCAGGCCCAGTTGCGAAACGGTTGAGAACGCCAGCACTTTCTTGATATCATGCTGAAAAACGGCGGAGTACCCACCCCATACAGCCGTAATGGTACCCACCAGTGCTATGATGCTCAGCGCATCCGGCGACAAGATCGGGTAGATACGTAGGAGCAGGAAGATACCCGCAGCCACCATCGTAGCCGCATGAAGCAGTGCCGATACAGGCGTTGGCCCCTCCATCGCATCCGGGAGCCAGGTCAGCAGCGGAAACTGCGCCGACTTGCCCACGCAGCCCATAAACAGACACAGCCCAACGACCGTAGGCAAAACCGAAGCCCCCTCAGCCGGCAACTCAGTGGAATTGGTATAGAAATTCACCAGGAAGATACCGATCAGGAAGCCAACGTCGCCGATCCGGTTCATCAGAAATGCCTTTTTAGCCGCCCGAACCGCCGATGGGCGCTCCGTATAAAAGCCGATGAGCAGGTACGACGCGAGCCCTACCAATTCCCAGAATGCGTACATGATGATTAAATCACCAGCCAGTACAATGCCCAGCATGGCCCCGACAAACAATTGCAGATACGCAAAATAGCGGGGTAGTTTTGGCTCGTCGTGCAGGTACGAAATCGAATAGAGTTGCACCAGCAAAGCTACGCCATGCACAAGTATCAGCATGAGCCCGGTCAGCGCATCGAGCCGGAAGCCTACGTTAACCGTACTATTCTGCAAGGATACCCAATTGGTTTGCAACGCAACAGGCTGCACCGGCAAGGAGTAGACCAGTAGACTTGAAGCAACCAGGCCCAGGCCCGTCAGCAGCACGGCCATACGACCAGCCGAGCGGTGCCCGGCCCCCAGCAGGCTCAGGAAACCGGCGAAGGGCATAAGCAGAATCGCAGCCGTCAGCAAAGGAAGAATGGGTGGTACGTCGTCGGGCATTCGCAGCAATCGATTTGGCCGCAAATATCCCGAATCTGCCGCCTTTAACCAAACTCGTGTTTTGGCCACTTAGTAGCCTGTCAGTACGGCATCTTCCCTTATCGCCTGCCCGTTGTGTCAGCAGCAGCATGTCGGAATCAGCGGCAACGACTTAGGTGGCGGCCACTTAATAAACGCCCTCCGTCTTCAGCCAGCCCGTTACGCTCAATCGCTCTCGACCGGCTGGCCGAACTTCGTGTTCAAGACGCCCGCTTTCAAAACACACCAACCGCCCTCCAATCGGCTGAATCGTGACTTCCTGTTCGGCCTCGCCGGGTTGAGTGCCCGGCAGAAACAATGCCAGTTGCCCCCCGTCGCTTTCCTGCCAGTTATCATTCAGGTAACAGATCACCGACAGCTTCCGACGGGAATCGCTGCGAAACTGATCGAGGTGACGTTTGTAGAACGTACCGGGTGGATACACCGCGTAATGAAATTCGGAATCCCGCAGCCCTAAATAGCAGGTTTGGTTCACATACTCCATAAACTGATCGACCCGAGCCAGAAACGTTGTTTCTTCCTGTGTAGCCGTTTCGTTCTCAAGCCACAGGATTTCGTCACCCCGAATCTGTTTTTCCACCGCGACCTGCTGATTACCGATACCAGCCGCCCGGAACTGGCCCTGTGCCCGTCGTTCGTGCAGGCGGGAAGCCAGAGCTGCCACCTCATCGGCCGTTAGAAAATTATCAACGATGCCAAAACCCTGGTTCAGGATTCCGTCGATGATGGGCTCAAAACGCTCGTCCATGCCGTTATTGTTTTAATTCGTTCAGCTCATCCAGTTGAGCCGTCCGGAAATGCCGGTACACTTGCAGCACAATCGCCAGCGCCACCGCCGATTCGGCAGCCGCTACCACCATCACGAATAACGCCAGCATTTGCCCCTGCAGGCGATCGGGGTCGTGCCGGCTAAACGCCACGAGATTAAGGTTTACGGCATTAAGCATCAATTCAATGCCCATCAGCACCATGATCACATGACGCTTGAGCAGCACAACGGCCAGACCGATGCTGAACAGGGCGGCTCCGACAATAAGAAACAACTGACTAGGTACGGTTTCCATGTTTGGTAGATGGGTTCGAACGCGGGGAGGCCAGGTACGTTGCTCCCACCAGAGCCGCGAGTAATAGTATGCCAACAATCTCAAACTGCACAATGTATTCGGTCATCAGTTGCTTACCAATCGTGTCGACCGTTGTCCGCCAGACTGGGCTGGGTTGATTCATGATCGCAAAATTGGTTCGTGTTAACAGGGTGTACAAGGCCAGAAACAAAGGCATAGCTACCAACAGTACACCCACCCAGTTTCGGTTCAGGGTCAGAATCCGGTTGGGCTGCTGGCTATCCGTAGCGGCCTGGGGCTCCCGTTTGTGCGTAAGCATGACCCCAAAGATGACCAGCACCAGCACCCCACCCACGTAGATCATGATCTGCGCAATGGCCAGAAAATCGGCACCCGCCAGCACAAACAAAGCGGCTACACCCAGCAGGGTCAACAACAGAAAAAAGGCGGCATATAATACGTTTCGGGTCAATAACATAGCTATTGCACCGCCGATGGTCAGGGCTGCAAAGCCGTAGAATGCAAGTAGAGCCACAGATTTCGCAGATTAGACAGATTTCTCCTGGGTTGTTTCGCCGGCATCATCAGCCGTTTCGTCCGGTTTCAGTTTTGGCTTCATCGTTGGCCGGAACGCCGGTTTCGCTTTGAGTGGTTCAGGCACAGCGGTTTCCTCACTGGCCTTTGCTGCATCCGCTGGTTTATCTTCCGGCTTTGGGGCAGCCGGTTTCATCGTTGGCCGGAACCCCGGTTTCGGTTTGGCAGGTTCGGCGGCCGTCGGTTGAGGAACGTCGGCCGGTTTGTCAGAAGCCGATTCCGCCGGCTCAGTTATAGCCGGTTGAGCGGGCTTCATCGTCGGCCGGAACGCCGGACGTGGTTTGGGTGGTTCGGGAGCAACCGCTTCGGCATCGGCCTTCGGCGAATCAGCCGGGGTGTTTTCAGCTGTTGGAGCGGCTGGTTTCATTGTCGGCCGAAACGCTGGTCGCGGTTTGGGCGCATCGGCTCCCGGTGCATCCGGAGCCGGTTGCTGCACTTCCCCGCGCTCGACCGCTTCCTGACGAGCTTCCAGGGCAATCTGTCCAGCTTCGTCAGGTGTCGCATCTGTGACCGGATGCGCTAACGCAGACCCAACCGAATTACGTTTTTCAATCGGCTTTTTCAACTCCTTGTCTTCCGAATTTCCCGGAGCCACTGATTTAGCCGCCGGGGGCTTCATCGTGGGGCGGAAGGCCGGTTTTGGAGCGGCCGGCTGTGTGGCTGGGTCTTCCGTTTTCGTTTGCGGCTGGTCTGCAGGAGCTGTTTCTGCGGGTTTCTGCTCGTCGGTTGCCTCTGTCTTTGCGGTTGGCTTCTGCGTTGGTTTGAACACCGGCCGTTTAGGAGCCGGTGGCGTCGTTGCCGGCTCCACCGAAGCCTTTTGCTGGGGTTCAGATGGTACGTCCGTTTCGGCATGTGATGAAGCCGCGGGTTTGGCGGTAGGCCGGAAAACGGGCCGTTTGGCCGCCGGAGCTACTTCGGCCGACTGGGCAACAGGCGCTTTCTGCGCTTTCAGTTCTTCTTTCTCCCGGACAAACTGTTCGTAGAGCGCCCGCTTTTCATCGGCCTGCTCAGGCGTCAGATCCGCGAAATGGTAGGTAAGCTTTCCGAGTTCAAACTCACTGTAATCGAAAGTTTTCTCCATCGTAAGGCACTCGGTGGGGCACACAACCGTACAGAGCCCACAATAACAGCACTTGGCCATGTCGATGTCGAACTTGGCCGCATACAGACGAATGGGGGAACCGTCGGATGCCCGGCCTACCTCCTCGGTCGCTTTGATGGCATCGATCGTGATGCAATCAACGGGACATACTTTGGCGCATTTATCGCAGACGATACAATCATCGATCTCGTTGTTGAGCCGGTAACGACCATTGTCCGGGATGGGCAGTTGTTCATGCGGGTACTGCAACGTAACGAGACCGTTCTGCTGCTCAAAATAATTGTCGCTGGCCACACCGACGGGTTTCCGACGCTGGGTAGAATTACGTAAATGCTGCAGCGTCAGGCTGAGTCCCTTTATTGTTGTCCGGATGCCATCTTGTATGTCCTGAAAGTAGCTCATCAGTTAAATTGAAACCGCAAATCGGATCGCCGAAGCGAACGCCAAGTATAGCACAAAGTACGCAAAGATTTTTCTCTGCGTACTTTGCTTTTCCCGCCGTCCGCTTCGGCGATCCGATTTGCGGTTAGAAACTCCTGTTCCGTTAATATAATTCCGGGAATCGCGCTGGTTCGGCTTCGTTCATCAGCGCATAAACGGTTTCAATGACATCATCTACGTTTGGCTTTGAGAAATAATCGCCATCCGAGCCGTAGGGCGGCCGGTGTGCTTTGGCCGTCAGCGTGCGCGGAACCGAATCAAGGTACTGGTACGCTTTCTGCACCTCTACTACTTCCTGCATCATATACGCCGTTGCGCCACCCGGAACGTCTTCGTCGGCAAACAACACCCGGTTCGTTTTCTTGATGGATTCAACAATTGAATGATGCACATCAAATGGCAGTAGAGTCTGCACATCAATGACCTCTACGCTGATACCCATATCGGCTAACTGAGCCGCTGCCTCCATCACGATTCGGCACATCGATCCGTAGGTGACCAGCGTTACGTCGGTTCCTTCGCGAAGCACCTCAGGAACGCCGAGCGGCAGGCAGAATTCATCCAGGTTGTCGGGAAGCCGCTCTTTAAGCCGGTAGCCATTCAGGCACTCGATCAGCAGCGCCGGATCGTCGCCCTTAATTAATGTGTTGTAAAAGCCGGCGGCCTGGGTCATGTTGCGGGGCACCAGTACGTGCATTCCCCGCAGGGTGCTCAGCATGGCACCCATCGGCGATCCGGAATGCCAGATGCCCTCCAGCCGGTGGCCACGCGTCCGAACGATCAGCGGAGCCTTTTGCCCGCCTTTGGTACGGTATTGCAGCGTCGCCAGATCGTCCGTCAAAGTAGCCAGCGCGTAGAATATGTAATCGAAGTATTGAATTTCCACAATTGGGCGCAGCCCCCGCATAGCCAGGCCGATGCCCTGACCGATGATGGTAGTTTCACGAATTCCGGTGTCCGTAATACGTTCTTCTCCATATTTCTCCTGCAAACCCGCGAAGCCCTGGTTTACGTCACCGATCCGGCCAACGTCTTCGCCCAGCGCCACCACCCGCGGATCGCGGGCAAAGAGCGCATCAAAGTAGTGTTGCATAAGTACGTAGCCGTCAACCATGGGTCCGCTTTCCGGATAGTGGGCCGGTACGCCTTCGATCAGCATCGGCGACTCAGGTGACTGGCTGTACAAATGCGAGCTGAACCGATCTTCGTTTTCGGGCTTTGTGCGGATAAGCCAGTTCCGGAGCCCTTCTCTGGTTTTACTCGTATCATTTCGCAGCAGGCGCAGGGCCTTGCGAACGGCTGCTACGTCGTCACGGCGCAGCGGATTGACGATCCGGCGAAGCTCCTCCCGAATGGCCATCAGTTCAGCCGATTTCGGATGATTCCGGGCGGCCTGCTGCAACAGATCAACGACTTCATTATGATCGTTCTGCATCGACCCCTGAAACGCGTTCCAGGCATCAACCCGGGCTTGCCGGGCAGTTTGTTTCGCTTCGGCTTCGATGGCATCCAGCTCATAGCTGGTTGCAAAACCGTTTTCCAGAATCCACAGCCGGAACATGCGGTTGCAATCGTGTTCAACCTCCCACGACAGCCGCTCTGTTGACTTATACCGTTCGTGCGAACCAGAGGTTGAGTGCCCCTGAGGCTGAGTCAGCTCCTGCACATGGACCAGCACCGGTACGTGCTGCTCACGACAGAGTCGGGCGGCATGTTGGTACGTTTCGAGGAGTGCTATATAATCCCAGCCCTTGACCGTAAAGATTTCAAACCCTTTCTCGTCGATAGCATCCCGTTGAAAACCGGCCATCGCTTTCGAGATACTTCCCTTTGTGGTCTGGTACTCGACCGGAACGGAGATACCATACCCATCGTCCCAGACCGACATCAGCAGCGGGACCTGAAGCACCCCGGCTGCGTTCATGGTTTCCCAGAACATCCCCTGCGACGTAGATGCATCGCCGATGGTACCGAATACGACTTCGTTGCCATGCCTAGAGAAACTGGTCAGGTCACTCAGCCCTGGGTTGTGCCGGAACAGCCGCGATGCATAAGCCAGCCCGAGCGAACGCGGAAGCTGGCCTGCCGTGGGGGCAATATCGCAGACGGAATTGAAGAATTCGGTTTGATTACGCCACAGTCCGTTTTCATCGAGCCAACGGGTGGCAAAGTGGCCGTTCATAGATCGGCCCGCCGTATTAGGGTCGCGCGTGACATCGGTATCGGCATATAACTGCGCAAAGAATTCAGTCCAGCGCAGTTCACCCAGCGCAGCCACGAAGGTCTGATCGCGGTAGTAGCCCGAGCGGAAGTCGCCCCGTCGGAAAGCGCTGGCGGCAGCTAGCTGCGCCAGTTCTTTGCCGTCGCCGAAGATACCAAACTTGGCACGCCCACCCATCACGTCCCTCCGGCCCAGCAAACTAACCTGTCGACTTTCGCAGGCTAAGCGGTAGTCGGATAGGATTTTTTCGCGGGAGAGAATATCAGTCGAGCGGAGTTGTTCGTTTGCTATCACAGCGCTGCTATTGATTGAAAGCGTTCAACATGTCTGTTCATTGATGAAGTCGCTGGACCTGGAAATTCGGATCGAGCGAAAGTAAAAATAATATAAAACAACTCAGCTTTCAAAAAAACGATTTTTTACGTTTCTTTGTTAAGCGGACAACAGCCAACAACTATTTGGCTAAATCTTTGCTTGAGTTTGTGTTTATAAGGTGGTCCATTAAACAACCAAACCATAATTTTCTCCAGTCCAATGAAAAAGATTTTTTCACTATTTGTAGCTTTATTTGTGTTTGTTGCAGTTGGCTACGCGCAGAAAGGGGTTATGAAGTTTGCCAAAGAAACGCATGACTTTGGCAAAGTGGAGCAAGGCAAGCCAGTTACCTATGTGTTTGAATTCAAGAACATGGGTAGCGACCCGATCATCATCAACGACGCTACGGCCTCTTGTGGTTGCACCAAACCAAGCTGGACTCGCGAGCCGGTTCTGCCAGGCAAAACGGGTTCTGTATCAGCTACTTATAACGCACTTGCGTCTGGACCGTTCAATAAGTCAGTAACGGTAACCAGCAACGCGGAAGGCGGTCAGATTACACTTTTCCTGAAAGGTGAGGTTGTAGCGCAGAAAGACGCCCAGACGGCTGCTTCGCCCGCTGCTTCTCCGGCCGACAAAGGAAAAGACAAGAAAAAAGGTACCAAGACTTCACGGTAATGCGCTGAAGGGTTAATTGATAGTACCCAAAAGGCATCTGGTTGTTTACCGGATGCCTTTTTTAATGCCCATCCCAATCGTCAGTCTTTCTGACCAACATAAACAGCCGGCGTCCGCTCCTGTAAAACAGCTTTTTTGCCGCTTCAGTCTTTGTACATTTGACCTGTCTTCTGACATAAGCGACTATGACTCCGCCATCCAGCCGGTAACTTCCCGGCACTTTCCGTATCGGTTGTTATCTACGGCCTTTTCCTTACCTTTTATTGCGATAAAACAGTCACCTGCCTGTAGTTGGGACTATCGCGCACCGTATCATAAACACACAAAACCATGTTTCTTCTCATCATCGGCGTACTGGCGTTGTTCGCCGGGTTCGCTATTAATACGCCGGCGCTGGCGTTTTCGCGGTATTCACGCCCGATTAAGCTGATTGGCGTCATTCTGATTGTTCTAGGGTTTCTAACGGCCAGCGTCCGACAGATCGACGCCGGTCGCGTTGGGGTTATTTCACTCTTTGGTAATGTCAGTGACCGCACACTGAATTCAGGCCTGAACCTGGTAAATCCATTGGCTACCGTAACGGAGTTTGACATCAAAACGCAGAATTACACGATGTCGGCATCCAATGATGAAGGCCAGAAGATTGGCGATGATGCTATCCGGGTACTCACCGCCGACGGGCTGGAGGTAGTCATTGACCTGACGGTGCTGTACCGGATGATTCCGGCCGACGCTCCTAAAATCTTCAGCGAAATTGGCACGGACTATACCGACAAGATTGTCCGGCCCATTACCCGCACCCGCATTCGTGACAATGCCGTTTATTACGACGCGGTAGCCTTGTATTCAACGCGACGTGACGAGTTTCAAAGTCGGATTTATAAAACGATCGACACTGATTTCAGAAAGCGGGGATTGCTGCTGGAACAGTTACTGATCCGCAACATCAATCTGCCTAATTCGGTAAAACAAACGATCGAATCAAAGATCAATGCTGAGCAGGAGGCCCAGAAGATGCAGTTTGTATTGCAGAAGGAACGGCAGGAGGCCGAACGGAAGCGGGTTGAAGCACAGGGTATTGCCGACTATCAGAAAATCCTGTCCACCGGCTTGTCGGACCGGCAGCTGCAGTACGAACAAATTAAGGCCCAACGGGAACTGGCTGCGTCTCCCAACGCAAAGATTGTAATTATGGGAGGGCGGAGTAATACGCCTTTGATCCTGAACGAGAAGTAGGCTAAGCGCATACATAAACCGGGACGGCTGTTTGAGCCGTCCCGGTTTATTATTTTACAGTCTTACCAGCAATCACGTTGTTAGTGAGCCAGGCCTGACACGTTGTCGGCCACGTACTGAGCGAACCGAACTTATCCGTTCGCAGTCCGTATCCGTGCCCACCGGTTGGGTAAAGGTGCATTTCGGCCGGAACTCCGTTTCTCAGCAAGGCCAGGTAATAATTAATGCTGTTGTCGACTGGAACCGCCTTATCGTCCATTGAATGCACCAGAAATGTTGGTGGTGCCAGGTTTGTGACCTGCTGTTCGTTCGAGTAGTACGCGATCATATCGGGTGATTTCGTGAGCTTACCGAGCAGTCTGTCCCGCGAGCCGGTATGCGCTTTATCACCGAACGTGATGACGGGGTAAAGCAGAATGGCAAAATTAGGTTTTGCCTGTTCACTGGCCTGCGGCCCCCGAAAGTAATGCGTGGATAAGGTCGATGCCAGGTGTCCTCCCGCCGAGAAACCCATAACGCCAATCTTGTTGGGATCAACCCCGTAGCGGGCGGCATTTTGCCGAATCAGTTTCATTCCCTGCATGGCATCCATCAGCGGTACCTCGTGAGGGTTGGTCATCACCGTCGAATCGGGTAAGCGGTACTTCAGCACGAACGCCGTAACACCCATTGTATTAAACCACCGGGCTACATCCTCGCCCTCATGACTGGCCGCCAGAATCGAGTAGCCGCCCCCCGGACAAATCATTACGGCCGCGCCCGTAACTTTGTCTTTAGGTGCCGGATACGCTGTTAGTGTGGGGACCGTTACGTTGCTGATGCGGAGAATACCATCGGTCGTCACAGACTTTTCGGTGAGATTTACGCCTGCAACTGCGTTCGGAATGGCGTTGTCGGGCCAGAGCTTAATAACTTCCTGCGACATGGCGGGGCAAGCGAACACAGCGCTTAACAGGAGTGTAGAGAGGATTCGACGCATACGGACGATGAGCAGCGGGTAACACGTTATGGAATACGACTGATTTACGTCAAAAGTCCGGCTCAAACGTAACTCTACTCATATTTCCACTTCGCCATCTTCGTCCGTGCCTGCTTCAGTCGGGTTCGAATGAGTCTGCAGCACATCAATCAGTTCCTTGACGCGATACACGGACTTGTTGTACCGATTGGAAAGCAGAATAATTACGTACTCGTCTTTTGGGCTAAACCAGAACATAGTATTATAGCCTTTCCACCAGCCTGAGTGATAAATGGCTTTGGGTTGATTCATTTCATTGACGAACATCCGAAACCCGTATCCGTAGTTCTTAGTCCCTTTTTTCTCAAAGCTACGGGGTACGAAAGCCTCGGCCAGGGTCTTTCGCTGCAGGACACAATCGCCATTCAGCGCCCGGTACCAGCGAAACAGATCGCCCGTGGTCGAATAAATGCCTTTGTCGCCTACCACATCATCGTAATAATCCTTGGGCAGTCGCCGATTCCACTGATATCCCGCAGTGCGGTGCATATTAATAGAATCACTGTGAGTGGTAGCAACAAACGTGTTGTGCATACCCAGCGGCTCGAAGATATTTTTCCGAATAAATGCCTCGTAGCTTTTGCCGGTTGCCTTTTCAATGATAGACGCCAGCACCATATAATTGGTGTTGCTGTAGCTAAAATGTCGGCCCGGTACGTTGTAGCGCTTGGGCGTTGGCTTTACCGTTGCAAACCAGTGCATAATAGTGGCATTGGTCGGGTATGGCTTTTCACGTTTATAAAAATTCACCTTCATGCTGTCGTCAAAAGCATAGGCGTAATTAGGCAATCCACTGCGATGACAGAGCAGATCACGAATCGTAATGCCGTGATACGGGAAATCAGGGTAAAAACGCTGGATGGTGTCCTCAAAGCTGAGCTTACCGGCCTCGATCAGCTTAAGCACCCCGACAGCCGTAAACGTTTTTGATAAGGAGGCCAGTTGAAACTTCGAGTCTTCAACCAATGAGTCGCGCTCATGACGCTCAAAGTGGGCGTACCCAAAGCACTTTTTATAGAGGACAAGGCCTTTTTGCGCAACCAGTACGTTGCCATTGAAGCCGGCTCGTACTTTCTGCTCAATAACCTGAGCAATCTTCCGGGTTTTCTCGTCGGCTCCAATCTCGGTCCGGATGGCCTGTTGTTCGGTGGGTGACAGCACCTGATCGCCCGCACAGTTACGAAGCGCGTCGGCTGAGCGCTTCAGTTGTTTCTGATCACCCTGCCCACAGGATGTAACTACACTTAGCACGAATAAACCGGCTATCAAACGACGCATACTTAACATTCGCACCATCCCTTCGCTACAAATCCCCTTTACTATACCAACTAACTAACGCAAAAATAAGCATTGCCTTATGCGTGTCAACTCGCTTCCCGAAAATTCGCGCACAAATTATAGAAACGCCTTTTTGGTTAAGGCCAGCGATAAGTTGGCGTAGTCGGTGCGGGGGCCGGACGAGGCCGGTTAGGGGTTGGCCGATTGGCTGTGCCGAAGAAACCCGTCTTACGTAGGCCGAGGTAGAAGCCAGCGCTATTCGGTAGCAACTCTCCGCTATCCAGTGCCACCGAACCGTTGACCACCATACCGCCCAGCAGATTAACTGGCAACGAGGCCGTCAGCATGCCTGAGAACTGTCTTGGGCTGGTTGGAAACGGAACGTTGTAGGTTCCATAATTCCGGCTGAATGACAGGCGAGCCGTCAAATCCAGCTTTGAAAAAGCTAAAGCATTCACTGCAAAATGAAAAACGCGAACGCGATTATTGGCAATTCCTGCGCCGTACCGTGGTAATGACTTGGCTGTTTCGGCATCAGTAGTGAAGAAAGGAGTACCGATAACTCGGCCAAAGTAAGTCCATCCGTCTAAAAACTGACTGTGATTGAAGTAATTATCACGTCCTCGTAATTCAGCATTTAAAAGGTCAAATATCGCACCACCTTGACTACCTGTAAAAAGATGTTCAAGTGAAATTTGACGCAAAGCAATGTTGGAATTTGATGCTGAATTTTTGTTTTTAACCCTGAAGCCATTTAAGCCATCAGCAAGATTAGTACCATACCATAAAGAGCCATCGTCATATATAAATTGCCGATAAGCAAATAAACTCCATGAATTAAGATCAATTTCCAAAGCGATATCTACAGACCCAAGATGATTGCCAATACGATTCCATTCAAACGAAGAAACGCTTCTATCATCTGACTGGCCCCGGATTCCGGCAACTAAAGCAAGATAATTGTCAAAACTAGTAGGCAGCTTTCCATTAGTTAAGAATCTTGGATCGATGAATGGAGACTGTCCCCCCCACATTACCTGATGATTAAATCCAGCATACAACCGAAACGGCCAGGAGGGCTTACCAAGCCGACCATAAAAATATTTCTGGTGAAGGTAAGAGCCTTTTACTAACCGGCCGGAATTTTCAAACCATCCGTGTGCATACGCCCCCATTACAGAGAAAACTCCTTTAGTGAACGGTATGGGGGTAAATACAGGAATGCCGATCTGAATTTTAGGGAACGGCAAGGCATTACCTGACCAGGCATAAGCGCCTGTGGTTAGTAATGTATCAACCAGGCCAACGATTTCGCGCCGACGACCACCATAAATTTCAAAGGCCCCAAACCTTGCTTTAACATACGCTTCAGGTAACAAAAACTGGCTGTTGTTATTACTCCCTGCGTTGGCTACTACATCAACGCCGTATCCCCAGTCTAATTTGGGTCGAAAGCCGGTGCTATCTCGTTGAACGTAATCAGAGCGGATACCTGCGTTCAACCGGAAAAAAGGAGTTCGGAGCGGCACTGTACCGTACTGATTAGCCCGCAACCAAAACGGCGTTTGGTCAGATGCAGACATACCTCCCGCTTCAGCGTGGTATTCAATTATCTTTTGCCCCAAAACCGCCGTGGTTGTAACCAGAAGTACGGCAAGGCTGTATTGCAATCGGAAGATTAAAATGCTCATAAGTGCCTTACACGTTACCTGATTGAACGTGTCCTGAACGTATTACTTACCGCGCCCCTGCACCATGACCCGGACGGTCTGAGCGATAATCCACATGTCGAGTAAGAACGAACGACGCTGCGGATACAATAAATCATACCGCAAACGCTGTACCATTTCTTCTACATTAGCAGCGTATCCAAATTTGATTTGGCCAATAGAGGTAATGCCGGGTTTTACTTTGAGCAGATTACGGTACTCTGGGGCAATTTCTACAATCTGATCAATGAAATACTGCCGCTCTGGCCGAGGTCCAACCACCGACATATCGCCGATGAGCACGTTGTAAAATTGGGGCAGCTCATCCAGGCGGGTCTGACGCATGAATTGCCCCCAAGGTGTAATTCGGCTGTCGTACTGTCCTTTAGACAGGAGAGGCACTGTCTTCTCGGAGTTTATGTACATGCTCCGAAACTTGTAAATTGTAAATGGTTTGCCCTCCCGTCCAACTCGCTCCTGCGCATACAATACCGGCCCCCGTGAAGTAATCCGGGTGATAAGCGCCATCAGCAGGAACACCGGTGAGCCAAAAATCAAAACGCTCAGAGAAAACACAACATCAAATGATCGCTTGAAAATGTTCACCCGAAAGTCGGCCAGCATCTGTGACGACAGGTTCAGGACAGGCAGGAAATCGTGGTATTCAACCGACGCGCCTTTGGCCAGAAATCCCCGGAAATCAACCAGCAGCTTTACCTGGAAATCAACATCTTCGGCATCATCAACAATACTTTTTAAGCGGCTGTTGTCAATGTAGGGCAAGCAGCAGTAAACGCAGTCAATATTGTTTTGACGAACGTACTCCCGAAGCTGATCATAGTTGCCCCGGAGCAAATGCTGATTATCTGGATCCGGCTGATCGAAGTAGCCAAAAAAATGGAAACCCATTTCCGGATGCGCTTCATAAAATCGGTTAATCATAGTGGCCAGTTTGCCATAACCCACGATAACGTATCGTCGGTTATTATACCCTCTGGCTCGGTACTCCCGTAGAAAAAATAAACCTCCAATTCGAAATACTGATCCAAGCCCCAGGAACAGGAGGTAGGTAATCAGCAGGTGTTCACGAGAATAGTAATATCCCTTAACAATGACCCAGAAAATTGATACGATGGCCACGTGTATCGCCGTCAGCAACATCAGTTTCTGAATCAGATGATAGGCTTTAAATAGTTGTCGGGGAAAGGTATACGGTTTTAATAGGAGAATATCCGCCAGCCACACCAGGTTAAATACAGCCCAGAGCATGGCATAGGGGGGCTCTGCAACGGCATCTAATGATCGAAACTTAATCCAGTACGCCCCCACAAAAGCCGCATTCAGACTCAGAAAGTCGAAGAATACATGAAGCGGAAAAAGTAGTATGGAATACCGGTGTCTCATACTTATTGGCATTATTAATTGACAACTGGCTATTCATAACAGCCAGAACGCCGACGCTAAGATAGACGGTTAAAGTCGACGGCTTAACTTAAAATTATCCTACGGCTTAACCTATTTCAGAACACTTAATAAGGGGCAATACCTTAAAAGTTAAGTTTTTATACTCATGGTCTTAGTAGGCTTCAGTAGAAAAAACTTTACGAAGACCCAAATATACACCCACGCCGTTGGTATACAATGTACCTGAATCCGTTGCCAAAGATCCTGTCAATTGCATACCTCCCAACAAGGACAAGGGTACTACCAGGTTAGCAAAACCAGAAAACTGGTTCCGGACAGGTAGATACGGCTGATCGTAGGTTCCCAGATTTGTGCTGTAGGACAATTTTAGCTGATAAGTTATCCGACCATCCAAAATGGGCCATCTGATGTCGGGCAAACTTCCTGCCATACCCGCATGCAGGACGCGCACACGGTTGTTGACGGTGAATGTTCCAAAGGGATATTCGCCGTTCGGACCCAGGGCTGGGGGGATAAACGGCGTTCCAATCGTGTGCTGTCGGTACGCCCACCCATCCCGGTATTGCTGATGATTAAAATAATTATCCTTTCCTTGACGATACGGATCGCCCCATACAAAAAGCGGTCCACCTTGGCTGGTCGTATTTAAAAATTCAATAACAAAGTCCCGGACAAGCGCATCCGGGTTATTTCGGCGAATACGCAAGCCATTCAAACCATCCGCGATGTTGATCAGGTAAAACAGAGAACCGTCTTCGTAAATGTTCTGCCGGTAAAAAAACAGTGTGTGTTTGACCAGATCTATTTCCAGCCCCACATCCAGTGTGCCGAGGTGATTGCCAACCCGATTCGTTATTTCAAACGTTGTATAGGCACTGGAATCTGTTCGGCTGAAACGATCACCAACTACAACGTAGTAGTAATCGATTAAGCTGGATGGTAGTCGGCCATTGTCTGGTACGAGTCCTATTCCCTTCAAATTATCGGTACGCCCCCCCCAAACAACCTGATGATTGAAGCCACCATACACCCGAACTACATCCTTTGGCCGGCCAAGCCGCACATAAAACGTTTTTTGATGGAGCATGGTGTTCCTCACAAAACCTGTAGCACCCAGGAATCCATGGGCGTACATTCCCTGAATAGCTACCCAGCCTTTTGTAAAGCCAATTGGGGTGAACGTTGGGATGGCCAGTTGAATTTTAGGAACAGGTATGGCATTGCCCGACCAGGCATATGACCCGGTCGATAAAGTCGAGTCGGCCAGACCGAACTTCTCACGTCGACGGCCTACATAGGCTTCGAATATACCTTTCCGTACTTTAACATAGGCCTCAGGCAATAACACCTGCCGCTCATAAGGTAACGGCTCCTGAGTGAGATTTCCGACTACGTTAAGACCATAACCAATATCAAACTTGCGTTTGTCGAGGGTTGAATCGTAATTGGCATAGGCACCAAGCCGCAGTGTAAATGCCGGTGAGTTGTATGGTACAATACCATACTGGTTGGACCGCAACCAGAAAGGTGTTTTGTAAGAACTCGAAAAATAAGCGCCGGTTTCAACCTCATACGTACCCGGAGCGCGTAGACTCTGAGCAACTGATATGGCACTGGTTAGCCAGGTCATCACCAGTAGTCCTGTATAGTACGATGCAAAACGGGTTGCTATGCAATTGACCTTTGCTACCATTCGGGCGGGATTGGTGTTTAATGAGTACGTCAAACGACACTATTTTATTGCCATTTGATCAGGCTGATAGTGTTGCTGATACGTACTGCGCACGAAGCTGCGAATCTGCTCAATAAAATACGTTTCATCAAACTGCTCGGCGTGTTGACGGATAAACGTTGTGTCGAAGCGGTGCTGAATGCGCTCAAACTGCTCAATGGCGTTGATTAAACTATCGACCGTCTGTTCCTCAAAAAACAGAGCAGTCGCTTTTGCGGGATCGTCTGTCACTGGTATCTGCGTCGTTAGTACCCCGCCAGCCCCGAAAGCAATAACCGGGCGACCTGCTGCATTTGCCTCCAGGGGCGTAATACCATAATCTTCGTGTTGAGGAAAAATAAACGCCCGGCAGTTTGCATACACTTCAGCGATTTCCTGAGCTGAAAGCCCACTTTTAAACGTAACGTTGCTGCTGGCCCGAGCTTTAATCTCATCAGCCTGTAAACCTTTACCAACTACCACCAGCGGGTATCTTAGCCTGTTAAACGCATCAATGACAAGGTCTACCTTCTTGTAATACTCCAATCGGGAAACCACCAGGTAATACGGCTTTGGAGCATCGGATACAAAAAAGTTATGGGCGTTAACTGGCGGATTGATGATCTTAAGCGGTTTTTTCAATTGGTATGCACTGCGCAGACGGTCGGCTGTTTCCTCGGTCATCGCTACAAAGTGATCAGGCCGTTGAGCTGCATTAAAATCAATAGCACGCAGCCTGCTGAGAACCAAATCGAACACTTTTTTGACAAACCAGCCGGATTCGGCGTATTGAGCGTATGATTCGGGATTCCATGCTAACCGGAATGGCGTGAAGCTGTAGCTAATTACCAGAGCATGCGGACTCACTTTCACGTATTTGGCACAGTGGGTTCCCGACATCAACACAACATCATATTCGGTCAGATCATGTGACTTCATAGCCATTACCCCCAGCGGATAAAATAGCTTCTTCATCACATCGTCGGTTTTAGCAATGTTCTGTAACCACGTTGTCCGAATATCACACTCCTTAAATTCAGGAAAGGTTAATTGCGGCTGGTAGCACTGTGTATATATAGGAGCCTCGGGAAAAGCCTTGTGAAAACAAAGGGCGACCTGCTCGCCACCAGCCCGACACATCAATCCATCCTGCACAATTGCTAGTTTCATAGACGTTGCCTATAATCTGGATATGCTTAATTCTCATGATTTTGCAACAAATATAGCCAACAAAGAAGGAAAATTTAATTAACATATTTTAATTACTTTATATTTAGTCCAATTTTTGTTATCGTTAGCTCTTGCGGAAAAATACAATTTTATTCAGAATCACTAACTTTATTCAAGCCTGGTTATCATTACCAGAGTATATACTTTCCTCATGCCCTCACAATAGCAAAGAATTGATTGGCAGCGAATTACATACAAATGATTGAATGGTATTGTGTGTATATCAAACAAAAGAGTTTGCTTAAAATAAATTTTTCTAATTAATTTAGTACAAATCGACGTTAATCTACTAAGTTTGACAGCATTTTTGAAAATTTAATAATAATAAAGCTGAGTCTACGACATCAAACACGTATTGCACAAGAGCTCAATTTGTTGAAATCGTATTCAAATTAAGGTAAATGCTCAATCAATCTTCAAATCTAAGTAAACTTATCAAAGGGGTTTCGTTTTCTTGGATAAGGTTTGCTTTAACAATTGTGATAGGCATCGTTCAGACACCATTATTATTCAATAACTTAAATAGAGAAGAGCTAAATTTTTGGTATATCTTTTATTCTTTCGGAGCATTCTTACAACTTGCTGACTTAGGATTAATTCAAACTATTTCCAGGCTTATAGCCTATATAGATGGAGGAAACCAATCAAATAAGGATAACTTAGCTTCACATCCATTATCAAATTATACTGTAAAACAAATTTATAGTACTGCTCTTTTCTCCTTCACTTTTTTATTATTAATACTTAGTACTTTAGCGTCAATCATATATTTATTTACGTATAACGGAAATAGTATTTCCCAAAAACTGTTTACTCCCTTCATTATCTATATCATTGGTATTTCTGTCAATCTTCTATCTAACGTTCCTGCTGCGATGCTGATCGGCTATCGTGATGTTGGTACAGATAGTGTTGTAAGAAGTATAGCCCAAATTTGTTATTTTTTACTGCTGTACTCTTTATTACCGGCTTACAAATCGATAGAATTTGTGGCACTGATGTTTTTAATACAAAGCTTAGGTCAATTAGTTGGTCTTCATTTAGCGTTCAGGAAAAGGCACCCAATAGCTTTTATCCAAAGTTCAAATGCAAAAAAATCAGTTAAGTTAAACATTGCAAAACAAATTTATACACAATCATTTCCTCTCTTTTTGAATCAGTTAGGTGGTTGGCTTATCGCACAAGGTAACATTCTGCTGGCATCAATTGTCGTTGGATCAAATCAGATTTCTGATTTCGCAATTAATCAGCAACCCTTTACGTATGTTACAGCCATAGCACTAGTTGTCAATCAATCACTAAGCCCATTCATTGCCAGACAATACGTCCAGGATAAACAAGATAACCTTCGGCACTTATTTAGTAGTACTATGATTATTTGTTTGTCTATCGCAAGTTTAGCGCTGTTAATCTTAGTCTCCTGCGGAGATAATATCATATCACTTTGGGTTGGAGCTGATCATTTTCTAGGATATCCATATTTAATTGTATTTGGACTCATCACATTCTTTGAAGTACAGCACTCTGTAGCTGGAAATTTCGTCTGGAATACAGGCTCCTGGCCATTTAATAAATGGACATTAGTGGCTGGTGTAATTACTATATGCCTTGGCTATACACTAGGGCGTGAATATGGTCTGTTAGGTATTGCAATGGCTACTTTGATAGCAAAGTTGTTAACATTAAACTGGTATGTGGTATTTTTTGGCATACGCCGTTTAAAATTATCACTTAAAGAATATATTACTCATACGTTCTCACCCCTATTCATGCTACTAGTAGTCACACTGATAATAGTACTTTACTTAAAAAAACAATTTTTCTCTCAGTTGTTAAGTAACGAAATTATCATTATTTCCCTAGGACTTATATCATGTACAATTTTTTCATTAATGATAATCGTTATGTTTAGAAAGCCTCTTTTACTACTATATAAGACTGTGTTCTCATCAAAACTTGAAAAATTTTACTAATACAAACTATGGACTCAAGAACTGCTATTCTATTGACCGGGACAATAAATCCTAACAATATGACATTCACCAAATTGCAGGAACCTGAAGTAAGAAAAAAACAGTATATCGATTCATTAAAATTTTGGCTCAAAACTACTCAACTGCCAATTGTATTTGTTGAAAATTCAAACAATGATCTGTCAGCAATTTTTCTAAAAGAAATAGAAAAAAAGAGAATAGAAATATTAACCTTTAACGGCAATAATTTTAATAAAGACCTTGGTAAAGGTTATGGTGAATTGGAATGCCTGGAATATGCATTAACTAATTCCATCCTTCTTCAAAACGCTGAGTTTATTTTTAAGGTTACAGGTAGATATAAAGTACTAAATTTCTCTGTATTTCTAGATAGTTATCTAAGCTCATTAGAAACACAACTTCTGGTAGATTTTAAATGGAATTTATCATTTTGTGACTCAAGATTTTTCGGTTTTACAACTCCTTTTATAAAAGAATATCTATTGAGTTATAAAAATTTAATTGACGATAGTAAGGGAATTTATTTTGAACATATTTTATCAAAAGCCTGCCTTCATGCAATCGCAAATAATTATAAATTCGAGCCATTTAAAACGCTTCCCCGAATCGAGGGATATAGCGCTTCATCTGGCGCAAAATATAATACGAATTATATTCATTGGCTAAGGTATAAATTCAAGTATGATATTAAATATAAAAGTTTTAAACTGGGTAATCTTCCATGGATTTAACCTTTCTGAATAAAAACAGTCAGTTGTTACCCACCATTTTTGATACCTTAAAGAACTGCCGTAGCAATTAATTTATAATTTATTTTAGAAACAGATTTTGATGAAGATATTTGCTTTACTAAATACTATTATGAATTTGAATACATGTTATAATTTTCAACTAATTCAGATCTCATCATTATAGCGTGAAGCTTATTCATAGATTTTTTTAAATCGAAATTAAAATTTATGCATAAGTCTTGATTGTTATCAGGACAGAAATTTTTAAATTTACAGTATATGTCAACAGTAAATCCTCGCTAAATGCCATGTTAGAAAAAGAGTATGCTTCTAAGGCCGAAAGTTATTATGCTCATGAGAGGCATGAGATGCTAAAATATATTCCTCAATCTTCAAAACTAGTATTGGATGTTGGATGTAGTAGTGGCGCATTTGGGAAATTAGTTAAAACAAAATATGCTTGTGAAGTATGGGGTATTGAGCCAGATAAAAAGGCGGCTAATAATGCGCAACAAGTTCTTGACAAAGTTTACAATACCGTTTTCGATGAATCTGTTGATCTAGAAGGAAAATTATTTGATTGCATCATTTTTAATGACGTTTTAGAGCATATACCGGATCCATTTTACACTTTGGAGTTCTGTAAAAAATACTTAAATAAAAATGGCACATTGATTTGTTCTATTCCGAACATAAGATACTTTGATGCAATGTATCATATTATTATCCAGAAAGATTTTAAATACGTTGATGCTGGAATATTTGATAAAACCCATTTAAGATTTTTTACAAAAAAGAGTATTTTAAGAATGTTTACTCAGGTTGGCTATGATGTTGTAAATATTGAAGGAATAAATTCCATAAGAGAAATAAATATGAAAGGGTATAAAAATTTTAAATTATTAAATAGGTTATTGTTTGATGCAATAGAAGATATGGAATTTTTACAGTTCGCTATTGTCGCTCGTGTAGCAGTTTAACCTAACTGTCTTTTCCAGGTTTTTGCCCTATTATATCATTTGCAAACAACAGATATAAAAATGATTATCTTTCATAAAAACGCACATTTGTAATCGTAAATATTCAATTTAGTTACAATCATTTATTGACATAAACGGCTAATTACTTCCTTAATTAAGGAAGTAATTAGCCGTTTATGTCAAGTCTATTTTTTTATCACTCTAGTGGATATTTTACTTCGCCCTGTTTCAAGTACAGGAATGTAAACATTTGAGGGGAGCGCGTTTGGCGTCCATTTATATTGATGACGACCAGCAGAATGAACAGTTCCATTTAATAATTTACTGACTGTTCGACCTTGTGAGTCAACAATATACAAATCCACAGAACCTGCCTCTGGTAATACATATTCTAAAGTAGTGGATTGATCAAATGGACTAGGGTAAGCGGTAAGCCGCAAACCTTCTCTTTCTATTGATTTAATATGAGCTGTAAAGACGGCACCCGCATCGATTCTAAAACCAGGGTTCAATACTATTGATCGACCGGCGGTGTAATCGACTGTTGCAAGTGTGGGAATATGATTTATTGCTTCAATCGCTTCAACTGCCTTCTCAGAGTATAATTGGCTTGGTGTATAAACGATCTTTACGCTTCGTTGGAAACTTATTTCCTGTGCAAAGGCCAATGTCCCTAACAAACAGCCGACGATGATAAGTAATCCACGCATATTATTTACGGCTTTTGTGTTGTAAAGCGTTGATTTGTCTTTCCAATTGCTGGCTCTTTTGCTTAAGTTGCTGATTTTCTTTCTTCAACTCAATCATATACAGAGTTAACTCCTCTATTTTCTCCAGCAACTTAGCATCCATCTTGCCAATATCTACGCCTTCAGTAACAACTTGTACTGCCGAGGGAACGCCAGGTAAGTGCTGATGATGTTTGACATAACTTTCAACCTCCGAAAGACTTCTTAAATTATAGTTAGCCCCAAAGACTTTGTCAGACCAGTCATCAGTAGATTTAATAGCTACTTTAACCTTTTCAGTTAAAATACCATCTGCTACATATAAGCGATAGCCAGCAGGTGTAGTTCTAATTTCTGATCCAATTACAACACCACCGGCATTGCTATTTAATATATTTCCAGTAGAAGTGAGTGTCCAATAAGCGGTTGAATCAGTGGCAGCCACACGGCCCCCACTCGAGTAGTTAGCTAACACAACGTCACCATTGGCGTTTACAGTTAGAAATTTATTTGCGTTTATTGAAGATGCATTTGAAGACTTTAAGTTAGTAAATCGTAGTCCGCTATTTCCATCAGTTCCATGAGTGATTTCTAATTTAGCCTGAGGAGCTGTATTTCCAATTCCAACGTTGACATTGTTACCAAGGATCAATGAATTACTAATACTTACCTTTGCGTTAGCACCTAATGCTGTCGCATTGGTAAGATTCGTTGATGTAGCTATTACTCCAGCGCCATTACCAAGAAATGTATTAAGGTTTCCGCTTCGATTTTCTAAGCCAGCTGAGGGTCCTAAAAAAACGTTGCTGCTCCCATCAACATTATAAAACCCTGCATTGGAACCGATAAATAGATTTGAACTACCTGATTGATTAGATTGGCCAGCGTTATTTCCCAAAAATGTATTAGAGTTTCCGGTTGTATTATAATACCCAGTTTGAGTACCTAAAAATAGGTTATTATTTCCTGATCGGTTTTGACTTCCAGCTTGTGTACCAATAAATACATTTAGACTCCCGTCAGTATTACTTACACCCGAGTTTGAACCAATGAATGTATTATTACTTCCAGTAGTGTTTGCTGATCCAGTACCAACGCCCAAAAATGAATTTCCGACTCCAGTATTATTTGCACTACCAGCGAGAAAACCTAAAAAAAGATTTGAGTGTCCTGAAGTATTGTTGTAACCAGCACTTGTTCCAATAAATGTGTTTTGATATCCCAACGAATTTTGATATCCAGAAAGATGACCAACAAATGTATTATTTGAAGCTGTCTTATTTGCTTGACCAGAGTTAAAACCAATGAATGTATTTCCTATCCCTTCGTTATTTGACAAGCCAGACATTGCGCCAACAAACGTATTTCCATTTCCAGTAATATTTGCAGATCCACTGAGCGAACCAACGAACACATTAGAACTACCAACCGAATTACCGCCCCCGGCATCCGCTCCTAAAAATGTGTTATCAGAACCTGTCGTATTTGTGTAGCCAGTACCAACACCAAAGAATGAATTGTTATTTCCAGTCGAATTAAAGTAACCTGAACGGTAGCCTGAAAATATATTATTATAACCAAGATTATTGTTGTATCCAGCTTCAGAACCTAAAAATGTATTGCTTGTACCGGTCGTATTATTATATCCTGCACTATAACCTAAAAACGCATTATTACGACCAGATGAATTTTGATTACCTGCAGATGCACCTAGAAATACATTTTGTGTACCAGCCATATTAAGTGTACCGGTACCTCTGCCAATAAACAAATTACTTGCACCAGTCATATTTAAATTTCCTGCTCCAACGCCTACAAGGGTATTATCTGAACCTGGAGTTGAAGATGAGGGTGTTGTTGAAACATAGTTTGTTTGGCAATACCCTGACATATTATTGCCAATGAAGCCTAATACCATCCAAAATAGACTTTTTTTCATAAGTTTTCAAGTGCAAACGCATTTAAGTTAAGTGACAAGCAAATGTAATACCATTGTCTAAAATAGTAAACAAAAAGAAATTATTAAAAAATTACATTTAAATGTGGCAATAAACATTGTGCTCTTAGCTTTGTTGCTTGATAGTTTGATTCTCATCTTATCTTTCAACCTTATAAATAAATATTAAAATATATTCATTTGTTTAAGGGATTGTATTACAGACTAATATATTAAATCTAGCCTTTCGTTTATAGGTGATCGCAGTGTTTTTCAATTGTGTCAGTAGGCTTATACACCATATTGCGGAAGCTTAAAAAGGAATTAATGATTAGAAAAATATTTATAGTGTATTTTAGAATATTATTTGGTTTTAATTAATATTCTTTCGGTTTTCCAAACTTTCTGCCGGTATACCAACGCAAGATAAGCTCATAGCCTTTGGTAACACGTCGAAAATAACTTAATTAGGCAAAACTTCGCTCGAGTACCCAGCGAGCTTCACTGGAGCGAAGCCTCGTGCCATCGGCGGCTTTCAGGAAAACTCAGCAGATTAAAGCATGCTCAACTATCATGCCATTAGCAGCATGCGACAATACGAGACAAAGTCGTCCTACTATGTCAACTTCTACTTGCCGTTTGCGTCTCTTAATTTTTTAACTGCAATCCATCACATTGTTGCTCCAAGGCCTCCCAACGCTAGTAGCGAGTGCCTAGTCCAAAGCAGTTCAGAACCTATCCTATTGCTACTGATGTGTCGGCCTTTAACTACAAGCAAGGCTTACTTTATATTACATCCCCAAGCGGGGTGTTCCAAGATAAATTGCTTAATTTCCTAGACTAAGTATGGAGCAGTCGTTAAAGTATGAGAGCCTGTTTAAAAACGGCTTGGTATAGCTAAAAACAGAATCAGTCTATCTTGTGGGTTTATCTGATCAAAGATGTATCCCACAGATCTGACCGATTCCGCCTAGAAAGTTATCCAAGAAATCTTGCCTGACAAGCGTAAACGCAACCGGGCCACCGGGGCGGTATTCACTACGGACTATCTTCAATGCCCTCTTGTATCTGACCAAAACTGGTTGTCAATGGCGGCAGATGCCCAACGACTTACCACCCTGGCCGCTGTGCTACTACTACTTCTGGAAGTGGCGCAACGATGGCACTTGGGAGCGACTGAACAAAGCCTTGGTCAAACGTCGGCGCCAGAAAGACGGCCGAGCCGCTTCACCCAGCGCCGGTGTTATTGATTCACAAAGCCGGTCCGCCGGTGCGGTTAAGTGTAGTGAATGGGGGGTAGTACCCAAAAGCCATAATGGCCATAAAAAAGTCAACGGTCGCAAGCGCTATATCGTGGTGGATACCTTGGGCTTGGTATTAGTCGTAGAGGTTCATGCTGCCAAAAGGCATGATAGTCCAACGGCCAAACTGGTGCTAACTCGTCTAGCTCAGAAAGGCTATGAGCGAATGCGCAAGATTTTAGTAGACAATGCTTTCGGTACGAAGTTGGCCAAATGGGCTAAGAAGGTGCATAAATTTGTGCTTGAGGTGGTTAAAGTAAGCCAGTTAGGTGGTTTTCAAATCGTGCCCATGAATTGGAAAGTAGAACGCACCTTTGCCTGGATGAATTGGTCAAGAGGCTTGAGCAAAGATTATGAATGTGGGGTAAGTTCCCACGATTCGTTCGTTTACTTGTCCAACATCAACCGGATGCTCAAGCATTTTAAACAGGCTCTTACACTAACAAATCAGATTAATTAAAGTTGTGTATAAATAACAAATTCTATTAACAACTAAAATTTCAGAACTATGCTATTGATAATTAAAATTATTTTACTTTTTCAACTAAAGTTATTTGTAAGTAATACTAAGCAACATTCGAAAACTGATCTCAAAAAAACATGTCTAACAAATAATATTTATAGTGCAAATGGTATATATAACCAATTAATAAATGTTAAAGCATATGGTGCTAAAGGTGATGGAAAGACAGACGATTCAAAAGCATTTCAGAAAGCTATTGATCAGGCATTTAATACAAATGTGAAAGTTGTAACTGTTCCCAAAGGCAATTATATACTTACAAGCACAGTAACAATTAAAAGCGGTGTTACATTGCTAGGTGCTGTCAAGCTACCATTTAAAGCTGCTTTTGGTATGGACTATGCATTAATTACTGTGAAGAGAACTCAAAACAATGTTAGTTTACCTTGTTTTAAATTAGAAATGGGTTCTGCAATAAAAGGATTTTCTTTTTACTGGCCAGATCAAGTAAAAAACTCAAATAAACCAATACCATATGGCTGGGCTATAACCACATCAGGTAAGCAGTCAGGGTCAGATAATATTCAGATTGAAGATATAATGCTTACAAACTGCTATAATGGTATAAATATTGACAATGGAGGTCAATTAAATGTTAGAAACATCTTTGGCCAAACATTTAATGTTGGTATACGTTTAGACAGGCTATATGATGTAAGTAGATTAGAAAATATTCACTTTTGGGATTTTTGGGCAACTGCAGGAACAGTTGCTAAAGACTACATACAAGTTAATGGCCAAGCTATAGTTATTGGCCGTGTAGATGGTCTACAAGTTACAAATGTATTTACTTATGGACATAAAAATCTTCTACATTTTACTGATTTTGGTAATGGTTCGGCATGGGGCCAATTTAACAATGTTACAGCTGATGTATGCCTTATTCCAATACAAATAGATAAAGTAGATGTAATTCAACTTAGTAATGTGAATGGAACTGTATGGAGTAAAAAAACAGGAAAAAGTTTTATTGAAACAGGCACTGATATCAAAGGAGAAGTTGGCATTGTAAACCTTAACGCATATTTACCGCAAACTGTTATAAATATTAAATCATCCTCTGGTACATTTAAATTAACTAATATAACAGCAAGGAAACGTGGTGTAGATCATTTTGATGTTTTTCAGTATAAGGTAATTAATCAATCTACAGCTAATGTAATTATTGACGAAGCCGATTATAATGAGATTTCTGGATTTGTCCAAATAGGTACACAAATAAAGTTCTCTATAGATAGAGAAGTATCATCATTAATCAACAATTTCTCAACTCCACATAAATGGAGTAACAATAGTGGCCGCGTAACTCCAATTGTAAATGGAAGTAAGTTTAATTTGAAAGGAGGTATAGATTTAGTTCGAGTTGCAATTCCTAAAATAATGAGTGATGAAGCTGGAATATATATTGTTGAATGTGATATCAAACTAAACAATCCTGAAAATTTAAAGGCAGATGGACAATTTTATTTAAGAATGACAGACTTTACAATTAACGACATCATATTACCAGGCAGCGCGATTAACGGATATTTTACAGATAAAACAAGATTACGTATTCCCTTTATTGTCCGCAAACCAGGATTATATCTAGATTTTGTATTTGGCACAAATAGTAGTGTTGACCCATGTAGTATGGAAATCACAAATTTAAAATTATATAAAATGGCAAATTATAAGATAACAAGATCGATAATTGATTGGATTCATACTAAGCAACCAAATGCTCTAAATCTTCCAATACCGAAAATTTTGAAATAACAGCTTGAGCGAATATCTTAACTTCAAAGTCAATCATTTTCGCCAATTAATGACACTAGCAATATATAATATTGTTAATAAAAAAAAACTTATGTATAAACTCCAAAAACCCGCTGATACTGTGAAATAAGACACAAAACTACAATAAATGAGAGCACTGCTTGCGCTGATAACGTCACCCTTTTGAGTAAATTTTTTTGTTAAGCAATCCATTTTTCGCATTACATAACCCCAAATAATACCGAATAATATAACCCCGAAAATTCCAAAATTTATATACATTTCACCAAAGAGTCCCATTCTAAGGCCAGGATGAGTAACAATATCTAAGCCAGTAGTATTTACTGTAATCTGCCCTATACCATATGTTTCTCTAATAGGATATATTGATGATGGAATAAAAGACAAGATAGCGGCATAGTAACTAAGTCCCCAATATAAGTTTTTATCCCAATATCCAAGGACCCAACTAAAATCACGTATATCAGAAAATGTATTTCCATAAAATATTTCAGGCAGAAATGACTGAAACGCAATTTCTAGTTCAAAACCGTTCTGAGCATTACTGTTTCGAAAAAATGATAAAAATATAACTACTAACAATGTAATTATTATAGTACCTAAAACTTTATAAATAGGAAGATAACCTCGTTTTTTATATAACACAAACAATACACCAAAATTTAATGAATTTAAAATGATTGGCGCACGCACTCCTAAAAAAAATCCAAACAAAATAAGAGCAACAAATAAAGCTTTATCAATAAATAAATTATATTGCAAACTTCTTGTAGAAATTATTGCAAAAGCGATACCAAATGTAGAAAGTATAAACGTATAGATGGGTCCGTATTGAGTATTTATTTTAAAAAACTCTCTAGGGTTCCTTAACAAACCTGAGGCAATAATAAAAGCTACGAATCCTAATAAAATCAATATATAGAATAAAGTAAATAATCTGCTTATCAAAGAGTTTTTCGTTGCTGTATTAAAAAATTTACCTAAAGTTAAAGCGAAAGGAATGATTAATATTTCGATTTCTATCAATGACTTAAATCTATCATGTAAATATTTTCCACAGTAAGCTCCCCCAAAACCAAGTATTGTTATTAGGTAAGCCTGATTTGTATATTGTTCAATACTATACAAATTTCTAAAACCATGTACTGTAAAAACGTTAAGAATTGAACTGCTAAACGGGTACATTATTAATACTGGCACAAAAAACACCAAAAACATGTTATAATACCAGTAGTTTATGTATGTTCCAGTTTTCTTATAATAGAAATACCAATTTGATATAAACCAAATTATTAAGCATATGTCTAATATCATTAGCCATACATTAAATTTCAGTAAGCCTTCAAATGCCTCAACCATATCAAGTTTTTAAATCATATTTACTCCTCTTTGATATTATTTATTCATACTTGTTCTATAATCTTGATAATTTTTTTCGCTGATTGACGCCAATTAAATTTAGTCAGTTGGGTATAACCTTTTGCAATTAATTGGCTTCTTATTTCGTTATTTTGAATCACATATTTTAATCCGTCTTTAATATTATTAATATCATATGGATTTACATAAATACTAGCATCTCCACATACCTCCGGTAAACTCGTCGTATTTGATACTACCGTAGGACAACCACAAGCCATTGCCTCAAGAGGTGGAATACCAAAACCTTCAAAATAAGAAGGATAGGCAAAAAGTAATGCATTTTTATATAGACCAACTAATTGAATATCATCAACGTAACCTGTAAAAATTATACGAGGGTCATTAGCAACTAATTCTTTCAAATCATTATCTGCAAAAACCTTATGTTCAGACCCAACAATAAGTAACTTTGTTTCACCAAAATCACCTATTTTAAACGCTTGAATTAAACTTTTAAAATTTTTACGAGGATCAATTGATGAAACAGCTAGAATATAATCACCATACTTATTTTCGAAAGTTTGATTAATTGACTCCAAAAATATTTTTGACACACTAGGATAAATAATATCTATTTTATTAGCTTCAATTTTAAAATGTTTGATAATATCTTGTTTTGAGCTTTCACTTATCGTGAGAACTTTCTGTGCTTTAATTGCAGCTCGTGGTACAAAAAAATTATATAACGTTCTAAATTTTTTAGAAAACCATTCTGGATGCAAATGAAATGAAAGATCTAAAACCGTTACTATATTATTGTCATAAGTTATTGGAGCCATATTGCATAAATTAATCAAAAGAGGATTCCCTTTTTGTCGTAGGATCCAAGGTAATTCTATTTGTTCCCATAGAAGCCCTTTCTTAATGCGACCTATTATTTGTACTTCTAACTCTTCAGCGATGTCTTTATGCAAGATGTTATCTGGAGCGACTAATGATATATCTGGCCTTAATAACTTAATTTCTTTACATAATTCTAACGCAAATCTTTGTGTACCTGTGATTGGCTGAGTCAGAAACCGAGCGTTGATAATTACATTCTTCGACATATAGTCATTAAGTCAAGAGTTTATCAGCAAGTAGTTGATTATATTCTATTTCAAAAATCTTTCAAATTACATAATTTTTATTGTTTAATTTTACCTGTATAAATTTTAATTCTATCCATAATTGATCTGTAAATGTATTCACGGCGCGTCATTATCCCAACTTTAAGCCATAATTTATAGTTTTCCCAGACGGCATTTTGCCGGTGAGAAGCTCCCCCTTCCCTAAAATTAGCTAATATTTCATCAAGTCCTATAAAAGGGACATTGTTCTGCCTTAGCCTGAGCATTAATTCATAATCTGCAACGTACTGATATGATTCATCAAACCTTCCATATTTCTCGTAAATGCTTTTAGGGATAAAACAAGTTGGATGCTCAATCATACGTTCATTTAGTTGATTTGGGCTAGTCCTTTGTACACATATTAGCTGATCTTCCTTGTATACTCTTTGTATCCCATGATAAACTGCCTCACCGTTTGCCTTATAGGCGTCGACCACTTTTTCCACTGAATTAGCATCATACCAATCGTCACTATTAATAATTCCAATCAGTTCACCTTGTGCTCTTTGAAGACCTTTATTCATTGCATTATATATGCCAGTATCTTCCTCACTTAAATATTTAATGATTGTAGGATACTTTTTGGCATATAACTTAATAATATCCATTGTACGGTCTTTTGAAATTCCATCCACAATTATATATTCAATAGGCGTATAAGTTTGACTTACAACTGATTTGATCGTTTGTTCTATATATTTTTCGCTGTTATAACATACGGTAATGATCGACACAAGCATAGATTTTCACTGTTTGAATGAGCTAACAAAAATTACATAAAGCTCATTTGATAAATTTGGCCTAAATAGTTTCTGATAAGAAGCTTACTTTTTTATGTAAAAAATCATGTTAATTTCTTTATTAACTGATCTTCTACCATTAGCCTTGCAACCTCCTCCATTTTATGTCGAGCTGCCCAACCTAAGTTTTTTCCTGCTTTTGTTGGATCAGCGTGTCCTTCAGCAATGTCTGTTGGTCTATACAAAGAAGAATCTATGACTACATATTCTTGCCAATCTAGATTAACACATTTAAAAACAGCTTCTATAAAATCTTTTAGCTTGCTTGTTTTGCCTGTTGCAATTACGTAGTCCTCTGGTTGAGACTGCTGAAGCATTAGCCACATTGCCTCTACGTAATCTGGAGCCCAACCCCAATCACGAGCAATATCAATGTTCCCTAGAGTTAGCTTTTCGTTACTACCCTGTGCGATTCGACATGCAATTGTTACGATTTTCTTTGTAACAAACCGCTCAGGACGTAAGGGAGATTCATGATTGAATAATATACCCGTACTTGCAAATAATTGATAAGCTTCGCGATAATTTGCTACTTGCCAAAATGCTGCAGCTTTAGCAACCCCATAAGGGCTTCGTGGTCGAAATGGCGTATTCTCATCGGCTGCTAAATTTCCGGTATCACCAAAGCATTCACTTGAGCCAGCATTGTATAATTTGATGGGTAAACCACTACAATAAATTCAATGTACCAACACTAATACTTTCTAGGGTTTCAACGGGTTGTTCAAATGAAAGTCCAACAGAACTTTGACCAGCTAAATTATATACTTCATAAGGTTTAGTTTTCTGTAAAGTTTGTAATACACTTCTAAAATCGTTGATGTTTACAGATACTACTGTAATATCGTTTCGAATTCCAAGCTTTTCAAGGTTTCGAAAAGAAGCCATTTGCGCATCTCTCGACCCTCCAAAAACCTGGTAACCTTTATTTAATAGCAGTTGGGCTAAGTAAGCGCCATCCTGGCCAGAAACGCCACAAATCAATGCTTTTTTCATAGTAACTAAATTGCTTTTATAAAAAGGCGACGACGGATAAAATAGGTTGTAAATCCTAAAAATATACCTAAAGCAAAAAATCCAATAACCATTAAGGTTCGTTTAGGACCGCTTTTTACTAAAGGAACACGAGGTGGCTCTAACGTCTTAAATACAGGAGATTCTTCAGCAACCCGAATCTTAGCTTGTTCTAACTGCTTTGAAAGATCATTGTAAACAGTTTGCGCTAGAATAAAGTCAGCCTGTAGACGTTGCTCTTCTATTTTTGCTGTGTTTAGAAATAAACTTCGGTTTCTATCCCGATAATTCATTAATGCGTACTCTGCTGATTGATATCGATCTTTGGCGTCGCGTACCTGATTACCTAAAAAAGTTACTTGCTTCTGAGCTTTTTCTGTTCGATAACTCGTAATATAATCAGTTAGATATTCTAAAGATAGTCGAGCTAAACCAGCTGCAACCACGGGGTCGGTAGATACAGCACTGACTGTTATAAAACCAGATTTTTTATCAAAAAAGGCAGAAACACTATTTTGTATTTGTTTTATATACTCTTCTTCTTGTTTCGTTAATTGTAAAGTTTGATTAGAATTTTTGGGAGTTATTTTTAGAACAGTCTCTGGCTCGTTTTTGAAAAGATATAATGACAATTTACCTATCAAAGTTTTATTACTTGTATCACTTAAAAAATCTTTTATGGTCATTTCTCGACCAAGTTCTTGAACATATACCCGTTGGTTTAACATATGTAACCCAAAGGGAACACTTTGTAAAACATCTGGATATAGATCAGGGCGGATAGCATCTGTTCCGTTAATATTATCCAAATTGAATCCTGCTAAACCTGCAAGTGTACCAAGACCAGCTAAGCTTCCTCCAGCTTTAGGCTGAATTTCAGGTAACACTGTGACTTTAGATGTATATAAATTAGGCTTGTTTAAAGCATACAAGACACCGATGATAACAGTGATAAATGTTATTATTATTACCGTTTGTCGGCTGTCTTTTAAGAATTGGATGATGTCACTTAGACGAATTTCGTTTACCTCGTCATCATCTGCCTGACTGGCTTGTCGAGTATTCTCTATGACTGACATTAATGATGTTAATTATCTATATATTAAGTTAAGTGTCGCGATTAACATTGTCCCAACCAGAGAGAAGAGCGCTACTCGTTCACCTGGGGTTGTTTTGTTCGTATCCAGTGGTTTGAACGGAACCATAATCACTGATCCTGGCTCTATATCCGGATGGGACTTAATCCACAGAAACCGACGCGTCCGATCTTTACGGCCACTTGGATAAATTACATAGGCTTTGCTGCGCCTTGCATTGTCCGTATAACCGCCTGCCTGCGATATGTAATCGTTGAAATTAAAGCCTGTTTCGAAGCTGGTAGCAGATGGATTGAGGACAGCACCTTCAATTTTCACAATCTCAGATCGACCAGGTATGTAGAGCGTATCTCCTCCCTTTAACAGCAAATTTTCCTCTATATTAGGATTTTCCAGAACCGTTCTGATATCTGTGGCTACTAACTCCCCAAACCGACGATACTGCGCACCTGGTAGATACGCTCCTGCTTTTAATCCACCGGCACGCTCAATGAGGTTCGATATGCGCTCCGTCCGATTAAGAATGGCATAATTGCCCGGATGCTTTACCTCTCCAGCAATGTATACTTGCTGCTGAGGCTCATAGTAAGCTGCCGTCCGAATATAGGCAATGTCGAAAGGTTCTAACATAAATCCCGCATCCTGAGGATTTAGTCGTAAATCCCGGTCCAGGTTGAAACGGTATATAATGACATTATCTGGCGTCGAGGCTGAATCCCGCCGGATTCGCCTGGCGATTTCAACACGGCTGGCAGTAGCCCCCTCCTGAAAGCCTCCGGCCTGAGCAATAAGGTCCGATACGCTCATATTACGGACAAACTCGAACGTATCCGGTCTATTAACGGCCCCTTCGATCATCACATAAAAAGCTTCTCTTAAATCACGAACCGATTGGATTACCACACTATCCTGCCGCATCAATGGTATGTCAGCAGTCTCTCCTTTCATCAACTTACCCAGATCAAACGCAAGATTTTCTCGCTCCATATCGCCCCGCTCACGGAAAATATTAGCCCGGTTTCGAAAGGCATCCTGTCGTAGTCCTTCGGCGCGATTAATTAATTCGCGAACAGTAGTAACGCCTGGCTCCAGCGCATAATCCCCCGGGCGCATCACCGCTCCAACTACCTGAACACGGTTTTCGTACCGATTCAGTATTCGACCAACTGTGAACTTATCACCCGGCTGAGGGACAAAACCTGCCAGTTGCTCTTCGGTTATTGTAACGATACGTCGCTCACGATCCGTATTACGTCGAAGTGTAATGGTAGCCCGGTACGCTTCATCCGAAAAACCTCCCGCAAATGTCAGTACGTCTTTTAGTGTTTCGCCAGGCAAAACTTCAAAAATGGCAGGCCGGCGTACCTCACCCGCCATTTCAACCCGCGTATTGTAATCCGCCACCCGAATCACATCATCATCCTGAAGCCGGATATTGTCTTTCCGGTCACCCCGCAGGATGAAGTCGTAAAGATCAATGGTACGTACTACCCGGTTTCCACGAATGATGCTGATGCGCCGGAATGAGCCTGTTTCCGGATTAGGGCCACCGGCCAGATACAAGGCGTTGAAGGCAGTACCGAGTGATGAGATTGTATACGTACCTGGCCTAACGACTTCGCCCACCAGCGTAACCCGAATACTACGAATGTTTGTCAATGTGACATTGGCGTATGTTCCGCTACCAGGCGTACCTAATCCTTGGTACCCCGCTTTGCGTAGTCGCTCGATAATCCGCCGTTCGGCCTGCTCAATAGTCAGGCCACTTACCAGAATAGGCGGCACGTTTGGGACTTTAACGGCTCCCTCCGGGCTAACTTTCAATCGGAAGTTGTCAGATGCCGCGCCTGAAATATCAATCGTAATCTCATCGTCAGGACCAACTACATAATTGCGTGGAGTCGCAATTCGCAGATTAGGTTCAAACGATAAATTAGCGTTTTCAAAAAGTGATGCTCCAAATACGATCGGGCGTCGGGTTGTGTCCCGCTTGTAAAATCGTAAAGAATCAATGGAGCGTCGTGAAAGATCATTAGGTAATGTTCGACCAATGCTGGTATCCGCTACGGTTTGTCCACCGGTCCGGTTACTCTTCGACCGAATATCTGCGATCCGTCGACGCATCTTGGCAATATCATCTAAGGTATACCCCTGCGACATAGCCGCCTGCTCAATCTGCGCTTCACTTAACCCACTGGCTTGTGCCCGGCGATAAAATTCGACTACTTGTTCGTCGCTCAGCTGATCTACACGGGTAGAGGGTCTTTGCGCATATCCCACACCAATGCCTGTCAGTAGTAACAATGTAAGTACGATGAATTGGCGGGTAGTAAAGTGGTAATGTGACAATTTGTCTTCGATACACATAAATGTTGGCCAATGGGCCAATATTTGATTCGCAAAAGTAGTAGTTTATTTCTAAAACGTCGAGTCCGTACGGTAAGGTACATTCCGAAACCAGTCTCCTTGTTGTAGTACGGTTATAATGAACTAAATTTGTAGAAAAATACGGTCGATCAACTGGCCACTTATCGAAGCGAGCCATTGATAACATAACTCGCCAGTTGATTGACTCATTGATTGACCAACAGAAAACATGATCAATTTCATAGCCAAGCTCTTCGGCACGAAATCGCAGCGGGATATCAAAGAACTGCTCCCCTACGTCGAGAAAGTCAATGCCGAATTTGCCCGGTTGAAAGACCTTTCCAACGACGAACTCCGGCAGGCGTCGGCCGAACTGAAAGCCCGCATTGCCGACGAGTTGCAGGACATTGATAACCAGCTGGCCGATCTGACCCAGCAGGCCGGTAGTCCTGACGTCGACGTTAACCAGAAAGAGCGGCTCTTCAACCAGATTGACAAGCTCGAAGCCGATCGCAACACTGAACTGGAACGCGTTCTGCTCGATATCCTTCCTCAGGCCTTCGCGATTGTTAAAGAGACGGCTCGGCGGTTTGCCGGCAACGAGTACCTGACCGTAACGGCCACGCCATTCGATCAGGAGTTAGCGGCTCGCAAAAAGAACGTTGTCATTGAGGGGGATCAGGCCCATTGGGCTAACACCTGGGAAGCGGCCGGTTCTCCCATTAAATGGGATATGGTCCATTACGACGTGCAGATTATCGGGGGCGTCGTGCTCCACCAGGGTAAGATTGCCGAGATGGCAACGGGTGAAGGTAAAACCCTCGTGGCAACCTTTCCGGCTTTCCTGAATGGCCTGGCCGGACGTGGTGTGCACATCGTGACGGTAAACGACTACCTGGCCAAGCGTGACTCCGAGTGGATGGGACCGCTGTTTGAGTTCCACGGCCTGCGCGTCGACTGCATCGACAAGCATCAGCCTAATTCCGATGCCCGCAAACAGGCGTATCTGGCCCACATTACGTACGGCACCAACAACGAATTTGGTTTCGACTACCTCCGCGATAACATGGCCCGCGAAACGGGCGAACTGGTGCAGCGTAAGCACCACTTCGCGATGGTCGACGAAGTTGACTCCGTTCTGATCGACGATGCCCGGACTCCACTGATCATTTCAGGACCGGTGCCGCGTGGCGATGAGCAGGATTATATTGAACTGAAGCCTCGGGTATCGCGGGTGGTTGAAGCCCAGCGCAAACTGGTATACGATTACCTGAACGATGCCAAGAAGAAAATTGCGGCCGGCGACGAAAAAGAAGGAGGTCTCTCGTTATTCCGGGCGCACCGGGGTTTGCCCAAGCACAAGCCCCTCATCAAGTTCCTGAGTGAAACCGGGAACAAGGCTCTGCTGCAGAAAACCGAATCAATTTATCTGGCCGAGAACCAGAAGCTGATGCCTGAAGCCGACGCTCCGCTTTACTTTACGATCGACGAGCGACACAACAGCGTTGAACTGACTGAGAAAGGCATTGACTTTATCACGGGCTCCGGCGAAGATCCAAACTTCTTTATCCTGCCTGACCTGTCGGTCGATCTGAACGCGGTTGATAAGGATCAGGCGTTTTCGGAGCAGGAAAAAATTCTTCATAAAGAAGCCATCATCCGCGACTACGCCGTTAAGACGCAGCGTATCAATACGGTAAACCAGCTCCTGAAAGCCTACTGCTTGTTCGAACGTGATACGGAGTACGTCATCATGGACGGCAAAGTGAAGATCGTCGACGAGCAAACGGGCCGGATTATGGAAGGCCGCCGGTGGTCGGATGGTCTGCACCAGGCTGTAGAAGCGAAAGAAGGCGTGAAAGTAGAGGATGCTACGCAGACGTACGCCACCGTTACGCTCCAGAACTACTTCCGGATGTACCACAAACGGGCTGGTATGACCGGTACAGCCGAAACGGAGGCTTCCGAATTCTGGCAGATTTACAAGATGGACGTAGTCGTTATTCCAACGAACCGACCCATTAGTCGTCAGGACGAGGAAGATAAAGTGTACCGCTCAGTACGGGAGAAATACAACGCCGTTGTTGACGAAATCAATACCCTGGTCGAGAAAGGCCGGCCGGTGCTGGTGGGTACGACCTCGGTTGAAAACTCTGAACTGCTCAGCCGCCTGCTGACATTACGGAAAATTCAGCACCAGGTTCTGAACGCCAAGTATCACCAGCGTGAAGCCGAAATTGTAGCCACTGCTGGTCTGCCCGGTACGGTTACGATTGCGACGAACATGGCCGGCCGTGGTACGGACATTAAGCTGACGCCCGAATCGCGGGCTGCGGGCGGTCTGGCCATCATCGGTACGGAGCGCCACGAATCGCGCCGGGTTGACCGCCAGCTGCGGGGTCGTTCGGGGCGTCAGGGCGACCCCGGTACGTCGCAGTTCTTCGTTTCGTTGGAAGATAGCCTGATGCGGTTGTTCGGTTCAGACCGGATTGCAAAGGTGATGGACCGGATGGGCCTCGAAGAAGGAGAAGTGATTCAGCACTCGATGATTACGAAGTCGATCGAACGGGCGCAGAAGAAAGTGGAGGAAAACAACTTCGGTATTCGGAAGCGGCTGCTCGAATACGACGACGTGATGAACTACCAGCGTGAGGCCATCTACAAACGCCGTCGAAACGCGCTGTTCGGAGATCGTCTGCCGCTCGACATCGCCAATACGATGTACGACGTAGTGGAAGATGTTGTCACAAACACTGAAGGCAATTACGATGAAGTGCAGCTTCAACTCCTGACAGCTATTGGTCTGGCTCCGTCGCTTACGGCCGATGAGTTTGCCAAACTGAAAAAACAGGATCAGGTAAGGCGGCTCTACGAGGAGGCTGAACAGCAGTATCAGGCCAAAAACCAGGCTATTGCCGAGAAAGCACTGCCAGTTCTTCAGCAGGTGCTCGCAGAGCAGGGACATATCATCAAGAATATCGTGGTACCGTTCTCGGATGGTATCCACGAACTGACCGTCGTAACGGATCTGCGCGAAGCCGTCGAAACCGGTGGCCGGGCGCTCGTTACGGAAATGGAGAAAGCCATTACGCTGGCCGTGATCGACCAGGAGTGGAAAGAACACCTGCGCGAAATGGACGACCTGAAACAGTCGGTGCAGAACGCCGTTTTTGAGCAGAAGGATCCGCTGCTGGTTTATAAGTTTGAGTCGGTAGAGCTGTTCAAACGCTTCCTGACCAAGGTCAACTTTGATACGATCAGCTTCCTGGCCAAAGCCGACATTCCGGCGCAGGAACCGCAGGAGGTGCAGCAGGAAATCCGGCAGGCACCCGCCCAGCATCGCCAGCAGCAGGCGAACGCATCGCGCCCTGAACTGCATACCAATAAGGAAGATTTTGACGACGACCACCTGGCAACCGGCCCCGAAGAGTACGCCCGCCGAATGGCCGAGAATAACGCAATGGGCGCCGGTGCACCCCCTATGCCGCCACGTCAGCCAGTGCGGGTAGTGAAGCTAGACCGTAACGCCCGCGTGAACGTTCAGTACACCGACGGGTCGGTGAAACGGGATGTGAAGTTCAAAACCGTTGAGAACGACGTAGCGAGTGGAAAAGCTATGCTGATCGAATAAGGTTGGACTGAGGCCGCAAGGCCTCGCCACTCGAATTAGTGAAAGACCCTCCGATTGCATCTTGAACAGATACAATCGGAGGGTTTAATTTTAAGAGAAAACTGAGCGCAATCGGCATAAAAAATTGTTAAACCAATACGTTTGTTTACGCTTTATAATTACTCAGGAATAGCTGCTGAATGAACCGCCTGACTGGTTTCTGTTTATTATTTGTTTTTTTGGAGTTGATGGCTTTTTTGCCGGCCTCAACGCCTATTCGCCTGCGTCCTGAACCGCTTCCATTTACTCCTAAGGAATTTTACATCGCGGCCGTAACTGATCAGCGGACGAACCGGGGGCCAATTGCCCGTCTGGCTTTAACCGCGGGATCGCCAACGGAAGCCATCGATCTGGAGGGGGGCGTTACGACCTCGATCCAGCAGTTTATTAACCAGAGCCTGAAGCAGAACCGAAAGCTTCGGCCGTTGGCCATGCGTGTCACGGAATGCCGTCTGACAGAAACGGCTGCCGGCAACCGCGTAGAAGGTAAATTCACCTTTGGGGTCGCTTTTGACCTGCTCGGTAAAAATGACTTTGGCGATGCCACAACTACCCGCCTGACCGAATACCGAAGTAGTGCTAATTACACCCGCCCGATCAGCCAGACGACGGTGATTGAGCCAACTATCCGTCAGGCTATTATAGCTTCCCTACGTAATATAAATGAGTATATGAAACGCCAGGCCGGCCAAAACGAAAAGCTGGCTACCGGCATAACCGTTAACTTCAAAGAAGATACCCGGATAACAACCGATGATACCGTATTTTATAACCCGGATCGCCCGTTGACGTGGGACGACTTTCGGGCTGTTCCGCGCAAAGGCAGCCACTACGCAGCCGAAGTGTTTACCAGTTTCGCTTATGACGGAAACAGTACCGTCACGAATGGCGTAATTAGCCTCAATCTGACGCTCAAGGCGTATATGCTCAAGGAATCGTCGTGGGTTCATGATGTGGCACGTACTGCCTATACCCTTAAACACGAACAGCGACATTTTGACATCACAAAGATTATTGTGGAGCGATTCAAACGCAGGATCCAGCCCGACAGCCTTTCGATCGACGATTACAACAGCATTGTGCAATATCAGTTTATAGAAGCCTTTCGCGATATGAACCGGATGCAGAAGCAGTACGACGAGGAAACTCGCCACGGACAGGACCCGCTGGCCCAGGAGCGCTGGAACCTGAAGATTGACGCAGAACTACGTACCTTTGGCGTAAAAAAATAGACTGGCCGCGCCGGCCGGACTACCCGCATGCATTTAGCCGAATACATTGACCATACCAACCTGAAGCCCACAGCTACGGAAACCGACATCCGGCAGTTGTGCGCCGACGCGTATGAGTACCAGTTCCGGACGGTTTGCGTCCCGCCTTCCTACGTATTATACGCCGGCGATCTGCTCGCCGAAACGCCCGTAAAAGTCTGCACCGTTATTGGCTTCCCGCTTGGCTACAACAGTCTGCCGATCAAAGTTACTGAAGCCGAGAAGGCACTCGAAGACGGCGCAACCGAACTGGATATGGTGATGAATCTGACCCGATTCAAATCCATGGCCTACCTGAGCGTTCGGGAGGAAATCAGTACGCTGGCGGGACTCGCCCAAAGCCGGGGTGCCCTGTTGAAGGTTATTCTCGAAACGGCATACCTCGACGAAAACGAGATCCGGATTGCCTGCGATCTGTGTATGGAGGCTGCGCCTGATTTTGTAAAAACGTCGACCGGTTTTGCCCCCACGGGTGCCTTGATCGATCAGGTGCGGCTCATTCGCTCGCTGCTCCCCGAATCCATCCAGGTGAAAGCGTCGGGCGGCATCAAGACCTATGAGCAGGCTATGGCGTTCGTTGAGGCCGGGGCAACACGATTGGGCACCTCGTCGGGCGTGGCTATTGTGCAGGGGGCTTCATGAAAAAAATCCGGGTACTGCACGTCAGTACGGCCCATCCGGCGAGTGACCCGCGAATCGTGTTCAAACAATGTCGGACACTCAGCGATGTATACGATGTAGTGTGTGTACTTCCACAGGCCGACCCAGCGCTGGCAGCAGGCATTCGATTCATACGCATACCGTATTTCAGGCGGGTGATCTGGCGGGTGCTGCTGACGAGTCCGCTAATTGTACTTCGTTGCATCTGGCTGCGACCCAGGGTCGTTCATGTGTATGTACCAGAATTCATTCCGTTTGCCTTCGTGTTCCGGCTGGCGGGTGCGCAGGTTGTCTACGAAGTGCAGGAAAACCTTTTCAAAAAGCTGCATCTTAAAGCTATAAATCGAGGTTACTGGCTCGAACGGCTCTTCGGTTTTTTCGACCGACTGGCGCGCCGGTATTTTTTTCTTCTCTTCACCGAACACCGCTATCTGGATACGTATACCGACCTGAAAAAACCGCATACCGTTGTTTACAATTACCCGTTGCTGCCGTTTCTGGAGCCGTTTCGCCGGCCGTATCAGCCCAATATGACCTGTCCCGAATTTTTTTACATTGGCTTGCTGAGCTTTGAGCGGGCGTTCGATACGCTGATTGAGAGCCTGGCTTTGCTAAAACAGAAACAACCTGACTTCCGGGTGCATTTGTTCGGCCGTCGTACCTTTACTGAGGCTGATCTGATCAGGCTGCCAGGCTATGCTGATGTCCAAAGCAATCTGATCTTTCATGGCTATGCTGATCAGCGTACGGCTTTTCCAGTAGCAGCCGGAGCAACGGCTGGTCTTGCCCTGCTGAAACCCCTTGGCGACTACCCGGACTCGTATACGACCAAGATGTTTGAATATATGGCGCTGAGCCTGCCGGTCGTTACGTCCGACTTCCCGCTGTACCGCGACGTTGTGGAACGGAATGACTGTGGATTCTGTGTATCCCCTACTGATCCGGAACAGATTGCCAACGCCTTAACGTTTTTACTAAAACATCCCAAGGAGGCTGAGGCCATGGGACAGCGTGGGCGTAGTGCCGTCGAAACTGACTACAACTGGAACAGCGAAGCGAAGAAGTTATTGGCTTTCTACCGACTTATTCTCAGTAACTAGTTCAAAACAGTATGGATTTGTGGCTGTTGTTATACATAGACACCTCCTTATAGAACTATATAAATACCTTATGGTATTGTTCTAATGTTCAATACTACCCCATCACGGTAAAAGTTAACTTTCGGCAAAAATCCGGTTTAGCCGGATTATAGCCTAATTAATTGGCATAATGTATATCCATTCAGTAAGTCACTACCTACCAACGGAGGTGGTCGGCAATGAACATTTCACTCAGCTCAACGGGCTTTCAAACGAGTGGATTATCGAGCGAACCGGTATTGAGAAGCGACGTAAAGCTGCCTCCGGCGAAAATACAAATACGATGGCGGTCGAAGTCACCAGACGTTTACAGGATAAAACGGACTTATCGACTGTCGATCTGATTGTAGGTGCTACGTACACCCCCTACGATACCATTGTTTCGCTCGCTCATGAGGTTCAGCACCACCTTGGTATAGCCGATATTCCAGTCGTTTCCGTCTCGACAGCCTGCTCATCCCTGCTCAATGCTATCGAAGTAGCTGAAGGCTATTTTGCGCTCAACAAAGCCACCCGGGCACTGGTGATCGTTTCGGAACACAATACGGCCTATAACAACGAACAGGACAAAGTATCGGGGCATCTTTGGGGCGATGGAGCCGCTGCGCTCCTGATCACCAAAGAACGCCAGAGCGAGGGCGATCTGGCTATTAAAGGTTTATTGACGGGCGGAGCAGCGCATACCCCCAAGGCCACCACGGGCGTAATGATGAAACCCATGGACGGGGGCGTTACGATGCCGCACGGTCGGGATGTGTTCATTAACGCCTGCCAGTACATGCCCAAAGCCACTCAGCAAATTCTGGATCGCTGCGGTATGACTCTGGCCGATGTCGATTACGTGCTGCCTCACCAGGCAAATCTCCGGATTTCGCGGAACGTAATGAACACGCTCGGCCTTCCGGAATCCAAACTGATTTCTAACATTGAGCGGCTGGGCAACACGGGCTGCGCCGGCTGTGCCATAGCTCTGTCTGAGCAGTGGGATACGTTCCAGAAAGGCCAGCGTATCGTCATAACGGTTTTTGGCGGTGGCTACTCATACGGCGCTATGCTGGTTGAAGTATAGTTGAAAAGAGGAGTAAAGCAGGAAGGGGAAGAAAGGAAAAAGGGTTGCCATCCCCCTTTTTTCCTCTCCTCCCCTTCCTGCTTTACTCCTTCTATTGCGCTTCTCCGCGCCAGGTATTGTTCTTCGAATTAATGTCCGGCAGTTTTTCGTCCGGATCGACCACTACCGTCCGGAGCGGAGCGGTTGTGTTGGCCCGGAACGTCCAGGTACCACCCCGCTGCCATATCTCCACCGGCAGATCCACCCGGGTTTTCTTCCCGGTTGTTTCCGTCAATTCAACGGTGGCGGGCATCGCCATTTTTTCGAGGTTTTCGATGGTAATGAATGAGCCTTTCTCGGCCCGGCCATCCACGTACTTCACATCTTTCACCCCCTGGTCAAACCGCCAGGTTTCGTAGAAATAGCCGCGCCAGAACCAGCCCAAATCCTCACCGGCGGCATCTTCGATGGTCCGGAAGAAGTCATACGGTGTCGGGTGTTTGAAAGCCCAGCGGTCAACGTACGTTTTGAAGGCATAGTCGAAGCGTTTAGGCCCGAGTACTACATCCCGCAGCAGTTTCAGACCCATGCCCGGCTTGTAATAGGCCAGAATACCCAGCGCGCGGCTTTGCTGCACGTCTGGCGTTGACATGATCGGTTCAGTCGGTTGAAACAGAGCCGGTGCGATGTCGTGCATTGTGCCCCGCTCCCGGTTGTATTCACCATTGTTGAAATTTGCCGTCGACAGCGTGTTGATGAACGTATTAAATCCTTCGTCCATCCAGGCAAACTTACGCTCGTTGTTACCCACGATCATGGGGAACCAGTTATGACCAAACTCGTGGTCGGTTACGCCCCAGAGCGCGTCTTTTTTATCCTTGTGATCACAGAACACGATACCCGGGTATTCCATGCCGCCCACAATACCCGCTACGTTGGTCGCCACCGGATACGTATATTCGAGTAAATACTTTGAATAAAATTCAATGCACCCTTTTACATACTCCGTCGAACGGCCCCATGAATCGGGCGTGGCGCTTTCGGCCGGATAAACCGACTGAGCCAGCGCCGTTTTGCCGCTCGGAAGGTTCATTCGGGCAGCATCCCACACAAATGCCCGTGAGGTGGCCCAGGCTACGTCGCGGGTGTTCTGGCAGCGGAACCGCCATGTCAGTGTACCGGAGCGTTTGGGCCGTGTATCGGGATTTGTAACTTCATCCTTTCCACGGATAATTACCGTTTTATCGCTGTTCCGGGCCTGTCCCAGGCGCTTTATCTGCTCAGACGTCAGTACGTCGTTCGGATTCAGCAGTTCGCCGGAGCCGACCACGATATGATCCCAGGGCACCGTAACGGCGTATTCGAAATCACCGTATTCGAGGTAAAACTCACCCGCACCCAGATAAGGCAGTACGTTCCAGCCTTCTACATCGTCATACACGGCCATTCGCGGGTACCACTGCGCAATCTCGTAGATGATACCGTCCCGGCGCTTCAGTTGTCCCATCCGGTCGGAGCCGTATTCAGGTATTTTGAACGAATAAGCCAATCGAACCTTCACGCCGTCGCCGTTCGGCTTCACCGGCTCAGCCAGCCGTATCTGCATCCGGGTATCCGTGATGGTGTAATCAGCCGGCACAAATTTATTTTTCCCCTGCTCCACCGATACGTTTGTGATGGTCATCCCACCGGCAAAGCCCAGATTTCCGAAACGCCCGCCCGTAACAGGCGTCGTTTTGGAGGCCCGCGACGTATCACTGAAGGCGTTCTGATCCAGTTGCAGCCATAGGAACGGCAGGGTTTCGGGGGAGTTGTTTTTATAGGTGATCGTTACCTCACCAGCTATGGTGCTTTTCTGATCGTCCAGCGTTACGTTGATCTGGTAGTCAGCGCGATTCTGCCAGTAGCGCGGGCCCGGTGAACCGCTGCCCGTGCGGTAATCGTTGCCCGGCTGCATGTTGAACAGCGGGTGGAATAACTCACGCGGATCGTACTTCGACGTAGCGCTGTTGCTACGGTTTACGTCCGATATGGTTCCAATTGGTGATGAAGGCGTGTTTTGGGCGTGCGATGCCAGGCTTATGCTCAACAATCCGGCCCACAGTGCAATTTTTCTCATGTAATAGGTCGAAAAAACAAATACTTATACAAATAACGGGATATTGTAGCAAACTGTGACAGGCTTTACAGAAGCGGCTTTAAATCGACACCGTGGTGTACCAGCAAAAAGATGAACAGCCCCAGCCACAAAATATCCACGAAATGCCAATACAACGTAACGAGCCTGATTTTTAATTGATTGGGGGGATTAACGCTGTATACGAACGAGTCAATGTACGGGCGCCGACGCCAGGCCTCCACCAACACAATGACCAGATAGATAAGGCCAATCAGAATATGGAGCAGATGCAAGCCTGAAATCATGTAAACAAATCCGGCCGCCGGGTTTCCCTGCATATCTACCCCCGCCAGTACCATCTGCCGCCAGCCCCACCCCTGCAACAGAATGAACAGTGTTCCCAGAATCAGGGTGGTGGTCATGTAGGACCGATAGTTGTCGAATCGCTCTTGCCGAAACGCCCGGTTTGCATTGTTCAGGGTCAGACTGCTCAGTGCAATGGCAATGGTACTGAGCAGAAATACGTTCGGTAGCTTTACATTGGCCCAGTTCGGCCCCGAACTCCGGATAACATAAGCCGCCAGTAGAACTGTGAATAGCATCACGCTACCGGCAATGCCCAGCCAGACCATGAATCGGAACGGCTCCCGCCGTTTCGTGAAAAAGTTGCTCATCGGTTAATGTGTACGGTGTCAAGTACGAAACTTACTTATTCGTTCTGGTCAAAGGCTCTGGGCAGTACCGACGACCAAACTACGTAAGCCGCAAACCATCAATACAATCAAAGCTTTCCCTGCCAAACGTTATAACGACCTAAATGGTTTGAGACGGTGACCGGGGCCTGAAAAATTCCGTACACGGTTGAACCGGAACCACTCATGCTGGCATACACGGCCCCTATATCATACAGTTGGTGCTTAATATCGGCCAGTACGGGATAGACCGGAAACAGGCTGTCTTCAAAGTCGTTATGCACCGAATCGCGCCAGGTTTCGATAGGGGCCTGGAGCTGTTCAGACAAGGGCGTTTCCGGCAGGCGCGGCCGAACTCCGGCATATGCTTCAGCCGTCGAGATAGCCAGATTCGGGTACACCAGCAGAATGGTATACCCACTCAGATCGAGACTGACTTCCTGAAAAACATCCCCTTTCTCGACACAATACATCGGCTTGTTTTCAATGAAGAAAGCACAGTCACTCCCCAGCCGACGGGCGTAGTCCTGCAACTGCGCTACGGTCAGTCCCAGGGCAAAACGCTCATTCAAAAGCTTTAAGGCAAAAGCTGCGTCGGATGAGCCGCCACCCAGGCCCGCTCCAATCGGTACAATTTTGTGCAGATGCATTTGAACGGGCGGCAACTCAAAATCGGCTTTAAGGAGTTGATATGCCCGCACACACAGGTTTTTTGTCGGATCGCCGGGGATAGCAAGCCCGCTGTCGGTAAAGCTAAACTCGCTGGCCGGAATCAGCTCCAGTACATCGCTCCAGCCAACCGGATAAAAACAGGATTGCAGATTATGAAAGCCATCCGGTCGTTTTTCGGTAATTCTCAGGCCAATATTGATTTTGCAGGTTGGGAACGTAAGCATTTCGTCAGCTCAATACGAATGCAAAGGTACAATTTCAGGCGGCTTGGCCAGTGAGTCATTGAGACTTAACGTTCAAACACACCCATATCGCTTATCTGGTATGGACGCCAGCGTTTATTAACTTTAAACGGACAACGCTTCAAAAAAGGCCTACTTCCGCACCAACATAAAGACAATACGTTTCGGACTACTCACTCTGTTTGTCTCGTTTCAGGTTCTTCGCAGTTACGGCCAGGAGCGGTTCGTAACGGGCAATCCCACTTTAGCCTATTGGCAGATCGGCAATAAGGCTGAAACTGTGATCGTACTTCACGGAGGTCCTGCGGTCCAGCATGAATACTTGCGCCCCGAATTTGATGCCCTGAGCAAAGTGGCGTGTGTAGTCTTTTATGACCAGCGTGGCTGTGGAAAGAGCCAGCAGGCGGCAAGTTACTTATGGCAGGATCACGTCACTGATCTGAAACGCATCATTGAGCATGTCGCCAAAAATAAGAAGGTATTTCTGGCCGGTTCGTCGTGGGGTAGTACACTAGCCATGATTTATGCATACAAACACCCCGAAGACGTCAAAGGCTTGATCCTGAGTGGTACATATCGCTGGGAAGGAATGGAGGGCAGGTATCGGCGTAAACTTAAATACGCTACTTATCCACCTCATCAGTTACAGCTTGACGAGCAGCGAGTTGTGAGTCAGGTGAACGAAAAAGGTCAGATTTCCGAGAAAATAATACATGTTTTTAAACATATAGAAAATATAGGAGGAACTGTGAAGGAAGAAACGCGGGAGAGCTTCATCACAGCTCCGCGAATAGACAGCTTACGAAAGGTAACAGTACCTGTACTGATCTTTAATGGAAGCCGGGATTGTGGTATCGATCAGGGGCACATATATGCGGCATTATTTCCCAACGCCGAACTGTACACGATCAATGGTGCCTGCCACGATCCCTGGTTCAGCAACCCAGAGCTGTTTTTTGCTATTTGCGAAGATTTTATTCGATCCACCAGTCAGAAGTGAAGCGCGCCAGGATCCAGTTTGTGCAACTGACCTTCGCTACTACTGTATTAGTATAAGTATTATTAATAAACTAAGTCCTCAAAGGGCCTGATCAACTTTTTGAAGCTGTAAGATTACTCTCGTTACAGACTGGTCAAGTTCAGCGGCTGATGATCGCTGGATACCTACCTCAGTGATTCCTATTACTTCATAAGCCCCGTTTGTTGTATCAATAATATGCCCTATCTCTGGTATGTAGTCTGTTGGCAAGTTAATGGGCGTAACTTGTTCTTTTGTTTCCTGGTTCACCGCCTTATATACTGTTTTCATAAACGTTTTTCTATTAGTCTGTACAACAAAAAGCCCGGTACCTCTACTGTATGAAGCAGCAGTACCGGGCTTTGATCATTCTTAAAATTACGTTATCCCTGCAGGTTATTCGACGTTAGCTTGGCACCGAGGTACTCACGGTTCAGGCGGGCAATGTGATCGAGTGAAATCGACTTCGGGCACTCAACCGAACAGGCTCCGGTAAACGAGCAGGCTCCAAAGCCCTCTGCATCCATTTGAGCCACCATCCGCTCGGCCCGCATCGTCCGCTCAGCCTGACCCTGCGGCAATACCGCAAAGTGCGACACCTTGGCTGCTACGTACAGCATAGCCGACGCGTTTTTACATGCCGCCACGCAGGCACCGCACGCAATGCACTGAGCCGCATCCATGGCCGTATCGGCTATTTCGCGCGGCACAGGAATTTCGTTGGCATCAGGAGCGGATCCCGTGTTCACCGAGATGTAGCCACCTGCCTGCGCCACCCGGTCAAAGGCCGTACGGTCAACCATCAGGTCTTTTATAACCGGAAACGCCCGCGCGCGCCAGGGTTCAACGATGATCGTATCGCCGTCGTTGAACGAGCGCATGTGCAGCTGGCAGGTCGTCGATCCGGTTTGCGGACCGTGTGCCCGGCCATTGATGTACATGCTGCATGAACCACAGATACCCTCACGGCAGTCGTGGTCGAACGCAATGATTTCTTCGCCTTTCTTGGTCAATTCTCCGTTTAGCACGTCGAACATTTCCAGAAAAGACATATCCGGTGAAATATTGTCCAGTTGATATTCAACCAGCTTACCCGGTGTATTGCTGTTTTTCTGTCTCCAGACTTTCAGTGTAATCTTCATAGTATCGATGGGCTTTCGGCTTACGGTTCTCAGCTCACGGCAATTGATCTGTCGAGCTGAGAACCGTAAGCCCAGAACCTATTTATAACTGCGCTGGGTCAGTTTCACGTTCTCGAACACCAGCTCTTCCTTATGTAAAACTTCGGGTTTATTATCGCCCGTATATTCCCAGGCTGCGACGTAGGTAAAGTTGGCGTCGTCGCGCAGTGCTTCACCTTCTTCCGTCTGGTACTCCTCGCGGAAGTGACCACCGCAGGACTCTTCGCGGTGCAGCGCATCATCCACCATCAGTTCGCCCAGTTCAAGGAAATCGGCTACCCGACCGGCGTGTTCGAGCGACTGGTTCATCTCTTCGTTGGTGCCCAGTACCCGTACGTTCTGCCAGAACTCAGCCCGAAGGTCCTGAATCATTTTCTTGGCTTTCTTCAGACCTTCTGCATTCCGCGACATGCCGCAGTAATCCCACATGATGTGGCCCAGGGCCTTGTGGTATTCATCGACTGTCTTGCTTCCTTTTATCGACAACAGGCGGTTGTTCATGTCATGAACCCGCTGTTCAGCTTCTTTGAACGCCGGGTGATCAACAGCTACTTTATCGCCCGGTCCGATCGTTGCCAGATAGTCGCCGACCGTGTACGGGATAACAAAATAACCATCAGCCAGTCCCTGCATCAGGGCTGATGCACCCAGGCGGTTGGCCCCGTGGTCCGAGAAATTGGCCTCACCCAGTGCATACAAACCGGGGACGGAAGTCATCAGGTTGTAATCAACCCACAAGCCGCCCATGGTATAGTGAACCGCCGGGTAGATCATCATGGGCGTTTCGTACGGATTATCACCAACAATTTTCTCGTACATCTCGAACAGGTTGCCATACTTGGCTTCGATCGTTTTCCGACCGTCGCGCTTGATAGCATCCGCGAAATCCAGATACACCGCCAGACCCGTTGGCGCTACCCCGCGTCCTTCGTCGCAGACGTACTTCGCATTCCGGGAAGCTACGTCGCGCGGAACCAGGTTACCGAATGAAGGATACCGGCGCTCCAGGAAGTAATCACGGGCATCTTCCGGAATATCGTTCGCCTTCATCTGCCCCTTACGAATCTTCTCAGCGTCCTGCTGATTCTTCGGAACCCATACCCGTCCGTCGTTACGCAGCGACTCCGACATCAAGGTCAGTTTCGACTGGTAATCGCCCTTCACCGGAATACAGGTCGGGTGAATCTGCGTATAGCAGGGGTTACTAAAATAAGCTCCTTTCTTGTGCGCCCGCCATGCCGCCGTTACGTTGGAGTTCATGGCGTTCGTCGACAGGTAGAAGACGTTACCGTAACCACCGGTGCAGAGCAGGACAGCGTGGGCTGAATGCGACTCAATTGCACCCGTCAGTAAGTTACGCGTAACGATACCGCGAGCCTTGCCATCCACAACGATTACGTCCAGCATCTCGGTCCGGGTAATCAGTTTCACTTTACCGTTGGCCACCTGCCGGCTCAGGGCGTGATAGGCACCCAGCAGCAGCTGCTGACCGGTCTGACCGCGGGCGTAGAACGTACGGGATACCTGCGCCCCACCGAATGACCGGTTGGCCAGCAGACCGCCGTACTCGCGAGCGAAGGGAACACCCTGCGCAACGCACTGGTCAATAATGTTGACACTCACCTCAGCCAGCCGATACACGTTCCCCTCGCGAGCCCGGTAGTCGCCACCCTTAATGGTGTCGTAGAACAGGCGGAATACGCTGTCGCCGTCGTTCTGGTAGTTCTTAGCCGCATTAATTCCACCCTGGGCTGCAATGGAGTGTGCCCGGCGTGCACTGTCGTGAAACGTGAACGCTTTTACGTTGTAGCCCAGTTCAGCCAGCGACGCAGCCGCGGATGCACCCGCCAGCCCTGTGCCAACTACAATGATATCATATTTACGTTTGTTGGCCGGGTTAACCAGCTTCAAACCGAATTTGTGCCGCGACCACTTCTCGGCCAACGGTCCTTCAGGAATCTTTGAATCCAGTTCCATATTTCTTAATGATTGACTTGGTGAATGATGAAATGCCTGACTGTAACGTTACGGGGTATCTGCCTGCAGGCTTTCATCACTCAATCATTATATAATCCCGTGAACTTGCAAAAACACATAAATTGGCATAGCCGCAAACAACGCCGGGATAAGAATCGCAAACACAAACGTGCCCAGGAACTCGATAATCGGCGTGTATTTTTTATGCCGGATTCCCAGCGACTGAAAGCCGCTTTGAAATCCGTGTACGAGGTGATACCCTAAAGCCACCATGGATACTACGTACAACAGTACGTACCACCACTGCGCAAAAGCCTCCTGAACTACAGCGTACAAATCCTTGTACTGCTTTCCGTCATACTCGGCCATGGGTACGGAGCCAAAGTGCATTTCGTACCAAAACGTCCGCATATGAATAACAATGAACAGGAACAAAACGGTCCCCAGAATGCCCATGTTACGCGATGACCAGGTACTGTTTGCTTCCGGACGACCGTAAGCATATTTGACCGGCCGCGAAGCCTGGTTGTGGCGCGTCAGTACAACCGACATTAACGCATGAACCAGAATAGACGTGTAAAGCAGGTAGGAGATTGTGATAATGAGCGGATTGTGCGTCATGAAATACGTATACTCATTGAACGCACGTCCATCGTCACTTTTGAACAATTGCAAATTACCAGCTACGTGAACAATCAGAAAGGAAGATAAAAACAGTCCCGTCAGCGACATGATTACCTTGCGACCGAGCGAGCTGGATAGTGTTTGTGTTACCCAAGCCATATGGTGAACGACACGAAATTTTAGTGGTAAACGGTTGAAAAAAAGCCGTTTCAAACGGCGCATCAAAACTAAAGCACAAACCCGATGGAAACAACTTTACAGGACTTTTTCCAGTTACAAAGTGTCTAATTTATAGCTTGTAAAAATTAGACAAATCCATCGACTTGCTAACAGAGTGTGTAAAGTTTTTGTTTGTCTCCTTCAACAAAATGTACCCCGTCGAGGATACCGCACATCCTCCTTTTTTTGCCTGACAAACAGCGCGTCATAAACACAATTCAGGTGCTCACAGCGCGGATTTTGGTTTCGACCGGTCAGTCTTGTTACTTTGCAGAAATACTCACCTGATTTACTCAACTGTTTTTGTACCACTAAATTCCCCTGTTTCAGCAGGTTCAACTTGTCATGAAAGCATACGTTTTTCCCGGCCAGGGCTCTCAGTTTCGAGGTATGGGCCACGAACTTTATCAACAATCCGGTGCTGCTAAGGCGCTGTTTGATCAGGCAAACGACATACTGGGGTATGAACTGACCCGGATTATGTTTGAGGGCACGGATGATGAACTTAAACAGACCATCTACACCCAACCGGCCGTTTTTCTGCATGGGGTTACGCTGGCGCTAACTACCGAATCATTTGCACCTGATATGGTTGCCGGCCACTCGCTCGGCGAGCTCTCGGCGCTGACGGCCGCCGGTGCCCTTTCGTTTGAAGATGGACTGCGGCTCGCATCCATTCGGGCTCAGGCCATGCAGCGGGCCTGCGAACTGGCTCCGTCGAGTATGGCCGCCGTGCTGGGTCTGGCCGACAACGTCATCGAGCAGATCTGCCATGAAATTAATGATGAAATTATCATCCCCGCCAATTATAATAGTCCGGGGCAGGTTGTTATTTCCGGAAGTCTGGAAGGCATCCGACTCGTTACTGAAGCGCTGCAGAAAGCCGGTGCCCGCCGTATCGTTCCCTTGCAGGTTAGCGGTGCCTTCCATTCGCCCTTTATGGAACCGGCCCGTCAGGAATTTGCCGAAGCCGTAGACGCCATGACTTTTGCTAAGCCTCGCTGCCCGATTTACCAGAACGTCGACGCCCGTCCTACCACAGACCCACAGACGATACAGGCGAACCTGATTGCTCAGCTAACGTCGCCGGTCCGCTGGACACAATCGGTAGAAACGATGGTAGCTGATGGGGCAACCGAGTTTATCGAGTGTGGTCCGGGTAAGGTGCTTCAGGGGCTGATCAAGAAAATTGTCTCTCATATTGAAGTAGCCGCTGTGTAGGCACCACTGGTTAGCGCTGAGGATCAGGGGAGAGCTGTTTTTATGAGCCGAGTCGATTATTTTTTTCGAACTCAGTCTTGCTTTTGACACCTCGTCCTTCTTATCTTTGCACTCGCAAATGCGAATTGCCCGATCGTCTAAGGGTAGGACAGCAGATTTTGGTTCTGTTTGTGGAGGTTCGAATCCTTCTCGGGCAACATAAAAAAGCCGCTTGGTATTTACTGAGCGGCTTTTTTATGTTGCTTTAAATAAGATAACGTAACCAATGGTAAAAAACCACCACTTTTTTGTACGAATTTGTTTGCCGATTAATATAAAAACGTTTTCTTTGCTAATAGTATCTTTCAGGTGACTTGTATATCTTTCTGCCGTAGTGTAGATTATAGATCTTTTGTTTGTACAATCATTTTATAAAAAAACGTTTATTCAGTAATTGCCATTTGTCAGCCCCCTTTGCCAGCTATTGAAGTACAGCGATTCTATTTTGTGTACAATGCGACTTTAATGTGACTATTCTTGGCAACTTCAGTCTGACAGATAACAAGGTATTGAATCGCAGTACTGTTCATCACATGGAAAAAGCAGAAAAAGTAAGAAGAAACCGGGCAAAGACAACCCAGCGCATCGTTGAAGCACTGGAAGAAGTGATTGCGGAGCGAGGTTTAGAAGGTGTAGGTGTAAACCGGGTAGCCGAAAAAGCTAACGTCAGCAAAGTCCTTATCTATCGCTATTTCGGCGGTATGGAGGGTTTGCTGGAGTATTACGTGAAAATGGGTAATCTTCCCGGTGCTTAATCCTGCCGTACTTGATCAAATCCGTCCGCTTCACGAATCGGATGTTGCCCGTATCTGGTACCGCCAGGTAATCCAAACCTACCGCTATTTCCGGACGTTCAAAGCTGCCCGCGAGATCCTAAAAGCAAGTATCATTGAGAACGACCCGACTGCCGCTACAACGGCCCGGGCACAGGATGAAGAAATGACCCGGCTTGTCGAACAATTGTCATTTGTAAGAGGAGCCGACACGCAGGCTATTTCGGCTGTGGTTCTTGGTGCAATGTCCTATCTAACCATCCTGGCTCAGAACGACCGTACAATGATCGGCATCGACCTGCGGAGTGAAGAAGGCTGGAAGCGCATTGAAAACGCCGTGAAAGCGATTTACATCGCTCTGAACAAGATGGCAATCCAATCAAAAGACGTACAGTTGGATCTGCAGTCAGCTAATTTGCCGATCGCTCAGTGGTAATATAAACGATTATGTCAGATTTTTTCTGGCATCCATTTTCATGTAGATACACGCACATGAAAATGGATGCCTTTTTTTATTGTACCTGAATGGTGCGCTGCTGAGGCCCAACGCCCTTAATGGTGAGCGACTTCCACTTTTTAGGTAACCGGGTTTTCAACTGCGTTATTCCGTTATCGGTGATGTCCAACCCGCCAAAACCATTCAGCACTGCCTGTAACATACCACCTGCTCCCGTAGCAAAATAGGGATTTGTTCCACCTGCCGTTTCGGATAATACGCCAAATGGGGGTACTTCATTGGGTTTATAGCTTTTTACAAACCAATCGTAGGCTTTATCAGGCTCATTGAGCCGGGCATGCAGCGTCGATAGCACTGACCAGCCCATAGCCGGCCCTTCCGGAGAGTAACGAGGTCCATAATACGCTAGATCCTTACGGATAGCCGCTTCACCATTGACTACTGTTAACGGATAGGCTAATAGGTTAACATCAGCCTGCTTAATCGTAACTCCATCATACGTCCGGTTTTCCTTGGTTGTACCGTCTGGAAATTTTAGGATAGGAATGTTGGCTGCTACACTTGTCCACTCCGGATCTGGCGTTATACCCAGTTCCTGGGCAGCCTGAGTGGCAAAACCAAGCACCGTTTTAGCCATTCCGTTCGTAAATGCATTGTCGTCAATGTTCTCCTGCCATTCGTTGGCGCCGATTACATTGTTGATGTGTAATTTTCCGTCCTGTCCTTTCTCTACCCGGCTGACCCAGAAATCAGCAACTTCTTTCAGCATGGGATACCCCCGCGTCCGGAGCCATTCCTTGTCTTTCGTTACCTGGTAATATTTCCAGAAAGCCCAGCCGACGCAACCCGTAATATGGTGCTGAAACGGCCCCGTTAACGCCCAGACTGGAGTTGCTTCCTGCCCGTCGGCGTCGGACTCCCACGGAAACATTACCCCATCGTAGCCATGACTAAACGCGTTTTGCTTCGCCATTGCCATCCGTTCAAAGCGGTATTCAAGCAATGATTTAGCCATTTCAGGTTTTAGAACCAGCAAGGGCGGATACATCCAGAGCTCTGTATCCCAGAATACGTGTCCGTTGTAGCCCAGTCCAGACAGGCCCATAGGTGATAAGCTGTAGGCTGTATTCTCACGGGCAAATGAATACAGATGGTAGAGTGCAGAGCGTACTGCCCGTTGTGCATCCGGGTCGCCGTCGATGACGATATCGCTTTGCCAGAGCTTGGTCCATTCGGCCTGGTGGCGCTGGAGCAGACGCTGTGTCCGTTCGAGGGCTGCAAAAACGGTTAGCCGCTCGGCTTCATTGTGCGGATCAGCCGTGTGGGCGGTCGATGATACCGAACCAACCACGCTGAATCGGTAGGTCTGACCGGCTTTCAGGCGTTTTTTAAACTTAGCCAGGTGCATATTGTAATCCCAGTCCTCATGGATCACGTCGGGCTCCTGGCCGTGTGGTTCCTCGAAGATGAAGCTGTTTGAGGCAGCGACCGTATGCCGACCTGATGGACTTTTGGCTACGGATGTCAGCAGTCGAATTGTAACGTGGGGGCGGTCAACTTCGGAATAAAAGTTTTTTACCTCCTTCAGGTTTTCCGGCGACTCAATAACCGACATCGGTACAATCTCACAGTCTTTTTTAGCGGTGATTTCCACCATGGACAGGGCGGTAAACGGTAGGTGACGGAGCGCCATCATGGTTTGCCGAACGGTTATCTTATCCTTATAGTCGAAGGTAGTTGTCAGGGCCGCCTGCTTCATATCCAGGGTCTGACGGTAATTGACAATATCTTTAGGGCCCAGCCGCATCCCGTCGACATCCAGGTTCATATTGGCAAAGTTGAACACCTTCAGAATGTTGGAAACCCGTCCCCGTCCGTACGTATCAAAAGCCCCGTTGAGGACTACGTCTTTAACTTTCATCGGCTCCGGCGACGACACCAGTCCAATGATGCCATTAGCCACGGTGATGCCGTAGTAGTTTGCCGGATTAATACCCTGTCCAACAATTTGCCACTCGGGTCCTGATGCCTGACTAAAGACGTTTGAACCGGAAAGGACTATGACGTTCAACAAAGCAAAAGCCCCGCTAAACCGGCTAAATCTTGTTTTCATGTAATTATTGATACGATAAGTCCTCAAATTTGAGTGATTAGCAACTACAAACCAATAATTACAAAGAATAAAGCTATGCGTAAGTTTGAGTATATGGTGTTGGACGTACCAGCAGGAGGTTTCTGGGGTGGTAAGGTGAACTTTGACGAACTAACTCACAAATTGAACGAATTAGGCAACCTGGGTTGGGAAGTGACAACCACCACCGACACAAATACGTTTGATGGAGCTTCCCGCGGGGTCTTAATTATCCTCAAGCGCGAGATTCGGTAGCAAAACCTTAACGCATGAACCTATCGACTTGCAATAGTCGACTTGCGGGTACGTGCCTTTTGCAGAATCCATTGCCCTACCTTTTCGCCCATAGCGGCTCCGTTGTCAAGCGCCGATCGGTAATGTATACCCCCGTAGAGCCGGCTAACCGATGCTTCCAGGGCAGCGTCTCTGAACGATTTGAACGACCTGATGCCGTGCCCGTATTTGTATTCCGTTGAGTCTGTAAAGGCAATGTTATCGCCTATCAATTCCGTAAGCACCGTCGCTGCAGCCGCCGAAATGGTACTGTGCCCGCTTGGATACTCGGGGAAAGGCGGGGTTTGCAAATAAGGTGTCCATTTTGGATCGAGGCTTTTGTTGATTACCGTTTCCGGCCGAACGGTACGGGTACGGTATTTCTCATCCCAGCACGCAATGAACCCATCGGCCATGGCAAACGACGTAAGGGTATACGCTTCGACGGTTTGCATCAGGTTTAATTTCTTCTGCCGGGCAACCGTTTCGGCAATAGCCAGCCAGTGGCCGCCGGGCGTCATTTTTTTCGATGCGTAAGTTACGTGCCCCGCTACGTTGATAACGAAGGCGTTATCATCCCAGAAATAAGCAATTTTCTTTTGCTCTTCGGTCAGGTTTTTACCGATCTGGTAGACTTCCATCACCTCTTTTTCGTACGGAGTGCCCTTGGCCAACGAGTAAGCGAACGGACGGGGCGGCATAAACTGACTGCACGTATCCATTACCCAGCAACGGAGTTTGTTCCACTGCGGCTCAGCAGCATCCATATAAGCAGGGGGCGTCGGTACCCAGGTACCCTCTTCATTCGTAACGGTGAATTTGAAACCCCGGGTTTGTTTGTAAGAATCCTTGGCCGCAAAATCAAGTACGTGTTTGGCAACTGCCTCACCATAAGCCATTGACCGCTCGTAGACATCGTCGGGGACACCATCTTCTTTGTACTTTTCGTAAAATGTCTTCTCAAATTCGTCGTAGAACTCGGTTTCAAACGTAAGAGCGCGGGCTACGGTCAGAAAAGCGTGGGCACTGGCGAGCGGATAACAATAGTCCTTACCAGCTTCAGGCTGAGGGCCCGTTTGAAAGCGCTTCATTTTTCCGCCCAGCGAGGTATAGTTTGGGTCAAACGGAACCAGCGCTTCATAACCGGCCAGGTTGGCGTAGCCGTAGATCCGGCTGGCTACCGGGGGCGAAAAAATGTCGTGAATAACTACCTGAGTCAGCTTGTCCAGGGCCATATTATACCGCTCCGGATCGGCGGCTTTAGCATTGTATTCCGCAGGCGTCGCCTTCTTCTGGCAACCGGCCAAACCCAGCACAACTAAAGCGGTGAGACAGCCAAAAAGAAGTTGTTTACGCAAATGCTTCACGGGATTCATAAATGATTGGCAATCAGTGGAAACTAACCAGGCACTAAAACGTAGCGCAACAACAAAAATAACTGTTTTTGTCGTACTTAGAAGCCTGACCGACGGCTTTAACAGCATTATAACACGCACAAGGACAGCATAAAAAACCCCGGCCACTAAGTACTGGCCGAGGTTGTAAGCAATCACTGTTCATTAAGACTCTTTTACTGGATAATCCTTCATGATCTTACGCACACCCCGGGCAATCTGCCGCTCAAGGCGCTTCGGATTATCAACTACGCCCTGGGCCGTTCCCCGCCACAGAAGCTGGTTCGTGCGTGCATCGACCATATCGACCAGCAGTGTACCCTGCGTGAAATTTTCCTGGCGATACGCTGGCTGATTCCAGCCGCCGTAGTACCCACCAAAGAAAGGCCAATAGAACCGGTAGGGAGCGAATCCCCAGCCGTACCGGAAAAGCGGTCCATAGGCCGATCCGTTGTATACGTTACGGGTCTTATTCTCGGTGTATGTATGGATTTTAACCAGCAGGTCAGGGTTAGTTTTCTGCTGCGTCAATCCCCGCTCATTAAACTCGCGAACCAAATTACCTTCAATACGCTGCATCAACAACGGGTTCTTATACACCGGATTGTTGCCAACATTCACCTCCGGTTTAACAAAGGTGTACGTCCGGTATTTCGAGAAGTCGACCGATTGGTCGTAATCAGTGCTGATTTGAGCATTCGCTATGTGGCCGAACAAGCCTAGCACCAAGGCAGTGGCCAGAGCAAGCATTCGTTTCATCTATCTGTTAATTGGTAGGTTTTCCAAACAAACTGAGGGTGTTTTTACCACTCTACTAATTAACAAGACTATAAGATGGAAAATTCCAGAATTTACGTTATTTCTTACTAAGTAGCTGGCCTGGTTTCACGGAGGTTTTCGGGCTGAACAATTGTGGGAGTTGTCCATTACGCGCAATCATGATCAGCGGCCCGGTAGCCGTTTGTATGGGGCGAATATCCCGTACTTCTCCGCTTAGCAGGAAGCCGGTCCGGATCGGCGACAGGGCGGTAAACTTTCCTTTGCCGTCGTTTCGAAGCACCAGCCCGTAGCTGGCATCATAGCGTCCCTGATACGTACTGACCCCGTAGTAGTTTCCTCCACCCAGAACGTCCAGATCTCCATCGCCGTCGATATCGATTGGATACAGGGCAAACAGCTTAGATACCTGCGCCATCATGGGCAATTCATGCACTACAAACCGCCCGCCTACGTTTTCGAGGTAAACCGACGCAAACTGGTTAACGGACAGTTCATCGGCTCCGTCAAGGTCATCCTCGAAAATGTCGGATACGGTTTTGCCCGCAATTGATACGTAATCGGTGAATCGCTTATTGATGATGCTGGGGAGCTGTTTTCCCAACTCGTCCTTGAAGGCAATAGGATACCAGTCGTCGTTCCGGCGGGTAGCAATGATTTGCTCGATCTGCTGATTTCCGTCCACATCCTTGACCCACATCTTAAGCTCTGAATCCGGATTTTTGCGGAACTTTGTGTTAGTACCCAGATTCCCCGCCATCAGGTCAACGTCGCCGTCGCGGTCAAAATCGGCGGCTACCAGACTATGCCAGAAGCCATTCAGGGGAACTTCTTTTTCTACAATTGATTCGGCTCTGGTGAGTTTACCAGCCTGGTTCGTAAACACCTGAATCGGCATCCATTCGCCTGCAACAACCAGATCGAGATCATTGTCCTTGTCTACATCAGCCCAGACGGCATCCGTAACCAGCCCAGCCTTACGAAGCTCGGGAGCCAGCTTGTCAGTCTGGTCGGAGAATTGACCTTTCCCGTTGTTAATGAGCAAGTACGAATTAGGCGTTTTACCGTACTGGAAGCCAACCACCCGCCCCCCGACAAACAAATCCAGGTCGCCGTCGCGGTCGATATCGTACGGCCTCACGCAGCTTTTGTTGTCGTACATTGGTGGCAGTGCATTGGCAGACCGGGTAAAGTTGCCGCGACCGTCGTTGGTATAGAGCCGGTCGAACTGCTCGGGCATTTTGTCGTAAAATTCATTGCCGCCCGATACGACATACAGATCCAGATCCTTGTCACCATCGGCATCGAAGAACAGCGCATCAACGTCTTCAAACGTCGAATCAACGACAAATGTCGACTGCTTACTCGCCGTAAGCCGCCCGCCCGCCTGCTGCAAGAACAAGCTTCCGGCCTGCCATTTAGCTCCACAGGCATAGACATCCTCCAGCCCATCGCCGTTCACATCGCCCACGGCCAGCTTTGGCCCTTCCATCGAAATCTTGAACGGCATCAATGACTCCCGGACAAAATCAAAATACTCCTTGTTTTCGCGGTGAGTAAACGGCAGTAACGTAGTATCAGCAACCTCGGTAAACAGAGGTTTTTCAGAGTCCGGTCTAATCACGTAACCTGTTCCATCCAGCCGGGCGTCAGCCTGCCGAAGTGTCAGCGTCTGATTCGTGTTCACTTTCGTCCGGATTTCCATACGCTGATCAGGCCAGATAACAATGAGGGAATCAACCACTGATCGGGGTCCCATGCCGAAGGTCAGGACTGGTTCTACGGCCGATTCAAAGCCCCGCGTAGGCATCAACTGCTGCACCTGCAGGCTGTCGCCATATTTCAGAATCACCCTGGCTCCTACCCCAAACGTATTGGGTGCATTACCGTTCAGCTTGATTTTAACGTACTTGTTGCCCGGGAAAAGCGCATTGGCCTGATTCTGGTAAATACCAGCCGGCTCATCAATATTGTTCGTTACCAGATCCAGATCACCGTCGTTGTCGAGGTCGGCATAAGTGGCCCCGTTGGAAAAGGTAGGCGTATCGAAACCCCAGGCCACCGACTTATCCTCAAAGCGCAACGAGGGTGTACCTCGATACAGATAGTTATGCACTTTCCCTTGGGGCATCATGCTGATCGCTCTGTTGTCCAGCGATTTGGACGTTTCCATAGCATAGCGCAGTGAATCATCCGACGCAAACTTGACGTAGTCCAGGTTGTTGGGCCGGTGAACGATACCGTTGGCAACAAACAGGTCCTTGTACCCATCGTTGTCGTAGTCGGCCAATAAGGGCGACCAGCTCCAGTCAGTTGCGGCCATGCCCGACATCGCCCCAATCTCCATAAACTTCTTTCCCGCCATGTTCAGTTGCAGGCAGTTCCGGCTGTACTGATTCATGTAGCCGTAACTCATCTTGAACATGTAGATGTCCAGCGGATCTTCGCCCAGCGACGACTTTTCGACGGTCTCATCCTCCGGGTACATGTCCAGCGTCACTACGTCCGGGTAGCCGTCGTTATTAACATCGGCGACGTCGTTGCCCATCGAGAAACGACTTACGTGCTGAAAGGCCGATTTGACGCTCTCCGTGAACGTACCGTTCTGATTATTGATGTAGTAGTAATCGTCTTCGTGGAAGTCGTTGGAAACATAGATATCCTCCCAGCCGTCGTTGTTGAGATCAGCCACGGCTATGCCCAGCCCGTATCCCATGGCTGCCCCCAAGATTCCTGATTTTTCGCTGACGTTTTTGAATTTAACGGGTCGGTCACCAGTTGCTTTTACACCGTTTGCAATAAGCTGGTTTTCGAACAGATAATCGCCAGACTCGTTATTGCGCAGATACCGGGCCGACACCCGGTCGTAGCTTCGGGAAGTATGCACGGCGTGGTTGAGCAGGTATACATCCAGGTCGCCATCGTGGTCGTAGTCGAAGAAAGCCGCCTGGGTCGAAAAGCCCGTAAAATCCAGCCCGTAGTCGGCCGACTTTTCGGTGAACGTACCGTCCTGGTTATTGATGTATAGCTCATTGGCGCCTTCCAGCCCCCTGAAATTACCCACCGCACAGACGTAGATATCGAGCCAGCCATCGCCGTTGACATCCGCCATGGTTACGCCGGTCTGCCAGTCAGAGAAGCCTTCAACCCCAGCTTTATCCGTTATATCGTCAAACTTCAGGCCTTCCCCAACTTTTGACCGGTTCAGGTACAGCTTGTTCTTACCCTGGTTGGACACGAAGTAGAGATCCGTCAGGCCATCGTTATTGATATCCCCGGCCGCTACGCCCCCACCATTGTAGAAGTACAGATAATCGAGAATGTTGAGCTTTTCAGTACTGGTCAGTTTATTCACAAATCCAACGCCGGTCTGAGTCGAGTCAAGCGTCTGGAACAGTGGTTTTTCGTTTAGTGACTTCAGTTTGTCGCAACTGGTCAGTGCCAGTAAGCAGCCAATACTATAAATCCAGATACGTTTCATTACGGTTAGTTCATTCAAAGATCGTGATTCGCTACGCCGTATCGGGCATAGACAGGAATCCATGAGGTTAGTCGTTACGCACAAGCGTTGTTGCGGCTTTCGGCCGCACCTGAAACACCTGCGGCCGGCTGTTATTCTTCGCCAGGATAAACTGCCCCTGCCGGGTCTGGCGGATACGACGCACCTGACCAGGCACGAAGAAGCCCGATGCGGCCGGATTAACGGGCGTTAGTTGTAGACGCCCACCGGTCGCTTGACCGGCATTACGCAGCACCAACCCATAGCTGGCGTCGTAGCGACCAATTTCGGGGAGCACATCGAAGAAGTTTCCGGCAAGGATCAGATCTTTCCGACCATCTCCATCATAGTCCGTTACGGATACACCACAGACCGGCGAGAACTGGGCTTCGGCCGGCAGGGGCTGGAACACAAACTGGCCTTTGCCGTTGTTCAGCAGAATGGCTGATTCCGCTACGTAAACCTGCCGTTTGACCGCCTTGCTCAGGGCATTTTCGTCGATAATCTCTTCTATCTTCTTGCCGGCGTAGTCGGTAAACTTTACGTACTTCTTCTTGATGCTGGGCATTTCCTTTTGCAGGTCATGCTTCAGTACCATTGGAAACAGCTCACCGGTTTCGTCGGCGCAGTTGATAATCTGCTCTACGTTACCGTTGCCGTCGAAGTCATTGACGTACAGCTCTGCCGGGGTACTGGCCGAAGCCCTGATCCGGGAGTTTAGGCCCAGATTACCGACAACGAGATCCGTATCACCGTCGCCGTCGACGTCTGCGGCTGTTACGCAGTTCCACCAGCCGTCTGTTTTCATGGCCTCACCCTGGGCGTCCGTGACCTTAAGCATTGGTTCAGCCGACAATCGACCCCGCTTATTCTGGAATAGCTGAACGGGCCCCCAGTCATTGACCAGAATCAACTCAGGGTACTGATCACCGTTCAGATCCGCCCAGGTGGCAGCGGTAATCATGCCCAGGTGCTCGGCGTCGGGCAGGTAGCGTTTCGTAAAGTTTTTAAAATTACCGGTACCGTCGTTGATCAGCAGGTAGCTGGCCGGATTATAGCCATACTGACCAGGAATTAGTCGAGCCCCGACAAACAGGTCCGTATCGCCGTCGCGGTCAAAGTCGGAAGCCGCTACGCATGAACCGCTGCTTTTCAGGTTTGGCAGCCGATTATCACTGGTAAAGTTGCCGGTACCGTCGTTTAGATAAAGCCGGTCGAGGAGTTCGTCAGCATCTGCACTGAACTCATTGCTGCCTGTAACCACAAACAGGTCAAGGTCTTTGTCGCCATCAGCGTCGAACAGCACCGCGTCGACCGCTTCGTACGTACTGTCCTGCCGGATAGCCGCCGGTGTTTTTTCGACAAACTGCCCGCCCGGGCGTTGTAGATAGAGCCGTCCTCCCTGCCCGCTGGCTCCCCCGAAGAACGCATCATCCAGTCCGTCGCCATTGACGTCGCCGGTTGCCAGGGCCGGTCCCTGCGTCGACAGCATCTGTTTCAGCAGCGGGTCCCGGTTGTAATCGACAAAATTGCTTTCCTTATGCTGATACGTCAGTCCAGTAGCCGCTGTGATGTCCTGAAAGGGTTGCTCGGCCAGCAATCGGGCCGGCTTCCAGTAGCCTGCAGCATCCTGTTGTTTCAGCGTAAGCAATTGATTGGCTTTGGGATTAGGAATAGTCTGTTTTCGATCATCGGGCCAGATAACGACTACCGAATCGATCCGGCTGTTAGTGCCCAGGCCAAACAACAGATTAAGATCGACGGACGATTCGAAACCACGGTTGGGCATCTGCTGCAATACCTGCATGTTCGATACAGTCCCTTTACCGGTGCTGTCGGCGGCCGTCTGGTACACGATAACGCGGGTGCCGATGGCATTCAGATTCTTATCCTTACCGACTAGTTTTACCCTCAGGTAATTGGTCTTCTGTTTCTCCTGCGACAGGTTTTTGTAGACTGCCACGGGTGCATTGACGTTGTTGACGATCAGATCCAGATCGCCATCGTTGTCCAGATCGCCGTAAGCGGCTCCGTTCGAGAAGTCCGGTTCTCCCAGCCCCCACTCAGCTGCCTTATTGACAAACCGCAGATCTCCTTCGTTGCGAAACGCGTAGTTTGGAATAGCTTCCGACGGCGTTTTGTCCAGAAATTCCTTGAAGTTGAAAACACCCTGCCGGGCTACCTGAGCCATGGTTTCGCGGTCGGCCAGGAAGTTAACAAAGTCCTGATCAGTAACATCTTTGGCAATGCCGTTGGCCACGAAAATGTCTTTACGCCCGTCATTGTCCATGTCGAAGATCAGAGCGCCCCAGCTCCAGTCGGTGGCCTCGACCCCCGAAAAGCGGGCAATCTCATTAAACCGGGGAACGGTCTGTCCGGGTAGGGTACCGGCGTTCAAATGCAGCATGTTCTGCATCACCTGGTAGTGGAAATCGCGGTCAAGCTTTATCTGCTGAAGATCATAGCTTTCAAACGTAGAGTTCCGCTTCAGACGAACATCATTACCCGGCAGCATATCGGTCACGAAGATATCCAGCCGCCCGTCATTGTTAATATCGGCTATATCGGCGCCCATCGACGACAGGCTGATATGCGGCATCGCGTCTTTTACCGATTCCTGAAACGTACCGTCGTGATTGTTTATGTACAGATAATCCCGCTCGTAGAAGTCGTTGGAGATGTAAATATCCAGCCAGTTGTCGTCGTTAACGTCACCGATGGTGATACCCAGGCCAAAACCGATTAGACTCCCGTAGATTCCGGCTTTTTCGCTGACATCGGTGAATTGGACGCCATCATTCCGAAACAATTTCTGCCCACCCAGCGAATCCCGCTCGGTCCGGATGTTGGCATATTGCAATCGCCCAACGGGAGTAAAACTATTGTTGAGCAAGTACATATCGAGGTCGCCGTCGCGGTCGTAGTCGAAAAAAGCCGCGTGGGTCGAAAAGCCGTGATCATCGAGCCCATATTCGCGGGCCTTCTCCGTAAACGTAACAACGCCGTTAGCGTCAGGGCCGTTATTGATAAACAATTCATTGCCCCGATCGTCGCCCGCCCGAATCCCGGCATTGCAAACGTATAGGTCCAGACGGCCGTCGCCGTTGACATCGGCGAAGGTTGCTCCGGTACTCCAGGCTCGCTTTCCGGCAACACCAGCTTTGCCCGTGATATCCTCAAACTGCATGCCGCCTTTATTGAGATACAGTTTGTTATCGCCCATATTGGCAATCATGAACACATCGGATAAACCGTCGTTGTTCACGTCGCCGATGGCCACGCCCCCCCCGTTATAGAAGTTCCGGTAGTTGAAGACATTAAAATCTTTATCGTCCGTTACGGTATTGGCGAAGTCAATGTGTGTCTTATCGGCCGGTAATTTTTCAAACAACGGATCAGACGAAGCTGATCGATCTGAGTTACAGCCAATCAACCAGTAAACAATCGGTAAAAACAATAAAAAACGCATGATCCCCATTGTGTCAGACACAAATGCACAAGTACGAAAGCTAAGTCAGGAAAAGGAGAAGGGTATAGGAGCAGTCAGAATAGAGTGTAAAATTACCAAAAAGCCCGATGTTTTTAGCTATTTTCTTTAATTATTTGACTTTTTACCAGCTCAACAAAACAAAAGGCAAACTCGCGCAGAGTTTGCCTTTTGTTTTGACTCGGGTTGTGGCTTATCATGCCCAAAAGGCACAACATGACACCAGATGTATCCCTTAGTATCCCGGGTTCTGCTTCAGGTTCGGGTTCAACGCTATCTGATCGTTCGGAATCGGGAAGATAGTCCGGAAGTCCTGCGAAGCGGGCTTAAAGCGCCATGTTCTCGTGTATTGACCAAAGCGGATCAAATCCTGACGACGGTGGTATTCCCAGGCCAGCTCGCGGCCACGCTCAGCCAGCATTTCGTTCAGCGTCAGCGTACCAGCCGTGTACTCCGGAACACCAGCCCGGCGACGGATAATGTTGGCGTCTGCTACAGCCGCTGCCGTATTATTCAGCCGCAGATTAGCCTCAGCACGCATCAGGTACACATCCGCCAGACGGTAGATCACGAAATCGTTGTCCTGATCGTTGAACGGGTTATTCCTCTGAATCTGGTATTTCTGGCTACGGGCACCGGCCAGACGACCAGGCGCACCCGCCGGCAGTACGAACGACGGAATTTCAGGCGTGAACACCATCGGTACTCCATCGTCCTGTAACGGCGTACCATTAGCGTGGAACTGCTGGCCTACAATCCACATTTGCTTCCGAACATCGTTATTAGCGAATGTATTGTAGAATTCCGTAACCGTACAGTAGCCGTTCCAGGGCTGCGCACCGAGGTTATAGGTCAACTGGTTGAGGTAGTGCAGCGTCCGCATCTGGATGTTCATACCGCCCCGCTTGGTGCTGCTGAACGGCGTAGCCAGAATGATCTCAGGCGACCCCTGGTTTTGCGTCGTAAAGTTGCTGAAGAAATCACCAGTCAGCGAGAATTTGCCGGAATTGATGATGTTGTTGCAACGCTCGATAGCTTTCTGCCACTGGGGTGTACCTGTGTACACCTGCGCATTCAGGTACAGCTTGGCCAGAATCATGTCGGCTACCCACTTATTCATCCGGCCATAGTACGCACCACCCACTACGTCCGATAAGCCTGGATACGCTTCCAGCAATTCTTTTTCAACCCAGGCATACACCTGAGGGCGCGTACTCTGCGTCGGTGTAGCACCACCGAGCCGTTCGGAAATAATTACGTTCCCGAACAGGTCCATGGCCTGGTAGTGGAAAAACGCCCGCAGCGTTCTCAACTCGGCCTGCAGAACAGGATCCGTAACGGTCGGTAACTGCTGGTTAATGGACGTGATGTTGTTATAGCACCAGGTCCAGCGGCCATTAAACTGACCATTGTCCGTAACAGGTCCCCAGGTGTGGGTATACAGACGCAGCCAGTTGTCACCGTCTTTCCAGTCACCACCCCGGGTCGGCACCATCTGCTCGTCCGTTGTGGTGTTCAATTCGTTCATATTACCAAAGTATTCTCCCAGACCCGAGTACAGAGGGCCAATCAGGGCCGCCTGCTGAGCCGGAGTAGTACCAAATGAACCGCTGGTCGGAAGCACGTCAAACGTCGTCTCCGTTAGATCAGTACAAGCCTGGCCTGTCAGCAGCAGTGCTGCGCAGCCCATGAGTACTCTTACAGGTATGCGTTTCATAAAAGCTTTGATTATTAGTTAGTTAAGTTACTCCTGATGATCATGCTCGTGTTAACGGTCTGTTGACAGCAAGAGTTTTAATGAACCGGACGCGAAACCAGGCGTCCGGTTCGCTGGTAGGTTAGAATGTTAAGTTCACACCCAACTGGAACGAACGCGTTTTGGGGTAGAACCCAGCATTCGCTTCGTCCAGGCCGATCGGGTTAGGGGCCTGCCCTGCATTGAAATAGCCTGTTGATACACCATTGGTAGCAGGCGCGGCCACCTGGCCACCGCCCGGGCCACCACTCAGGTCACCACGTGCCTGTAGTTCAGGATCAACACCTTTGTAGCCGGTCAGCACGAACAGGTTGTTGCCACCCACGTACACCCGGGCACCCGAAATGTACTTGTTAGCCTTAACCGGAACGGTGTAGCCAAGCTGCCAGTTATTTAACCGTACGAACGTACCGCTTTCGAGCCAGTTGGTCGACAATACGTTGACGCCGTAGTTATTCGGCAGAGTTGTTACATCGCGGAGCATGTTCGTTTCCAGAATGGATCCCGGAATCATGTAGTTAGACCGCGTGTTGTTCAGAATTGTGTTGCCGAATACTCCACGCAACAGGAAGTTCAGATCGAAATTCTTGTAGCGGAATGAGTTGCTGAGCGACAGGTTAAAGAACGGCTGCGGGTTACCCTGGCTGATGGGATTGCCATTAGCGTACGCAACAATGGCGTCAGAATCCGCTACGTTAGGCGTCGGCGTATCACCATTACCCGGTACCAGCAGCGGCTGACCGTCGGCGTTGTACTGTCCCGTAAAGGTCGGCACGTAGTTAAACTCACCTAACGGACGGCCAACGACCAGGTATGACGCAAACACGTCAGACAGCCCACGACCACCGAAGGGGTTGAAGCGAACCTGACCAACGTTGAACTGATCGTTCGAGAGGGATTCGACTTTGTTCTTGTTATACGAACCAACCAGACGGGCATTCCAGTTGAACGTGGTGCCCTGAACGATGTCACCGCCAAACGACAGTTCGACGCCCGTGTTGCGGATACTACCAATGTTCGCCAGAATCGTGTTAGCGAAGTAGTTAACCCCATCGGCCGGTACGTTGATGTTGTACAGGGCGTCGCTGGTCAGCTTGTTATAGTATTCGACCGTACCTGAGAACCGGCTGTTGAACAACTGGAAGTCCAGACCTACGTTGGTTTGACCAAGAATTTCCCACTTCAGGTTCGGGTTGGCGTTCTGCGTAATACCGTAGCCCGGCAGGAAGTCGCCGATCGATCCATCATAGTACGTACCCCGCTGACCATACAACTGGATTGAGCTGTAGGCGTTGATTCCTTCGGAGTTACCCGTTTGTCCCCAACCCACGCGCAGCTTCAGGAAGCTAAGTACGTTGCTCTTGGGGAAGAACGATTCGTTGGTAATGTTCCAGCCCGCAGCGATTGACGGGAAAACACCCCATTTGTTGTTCGCTCCGAATTTCGAGCTACCGTCCCGGCGAATCGTTGCCGTTACGTTATACTTGTCGTTCAGATTCACAACGCCCCGTCCGAAGAAGGAGATCAACCGAGCCTGGTTGCGATACGACGTAGCGTATGAGTTGCTCGGGTTCAGCAGCGTACCAGCCCCCTGACCCAGGTTGTTGAAACCAAAGTCGGTGGTTACGAACTGGTTGTTGGCAGCGCCGAAGCCGTCGTTGTCGAACTGCTGGAATGAGTAGCCACCCAGTAAGGAGAAGTTACTGGTCGTACCAAACGAGCGGTTGTACGTAGCCGTGATTTCAGCCAGTCGGTTCAGCGAGTTGTACTGACGACGCTCAGCACGGCCATTATTGCCCTGATAGGCTTTAATCGCCGGGTTCGATACGTAGTTGTTGTTGGTGTTATCACTCTGCAACTGACCGTTTACACCCAGTGAAAGTCCGTCTAGGATTTCGTAACGCAGGTTCGCTCCAACAATGGCCGTGTTACGTACCCCGTTGTTCGTCGCGTTTTCGAGCATTGCAACCGGGTTGAACAGGTCAAACGCACCACCTACTTCACTGTACTGGCCCTGCGCATCCCGTACCGGCAACGTAGGCAGGAACTGAGCGGCCCGACGCACGATACCATTGTCGGCAAAGTTCTGGTTCGTTTGCGTGTACTGCAGGTTATACTGTACATTCAGGCGGTTATCGAGTGCCTTCTGGTCGAGGTTAACCCGGCCAATCAGACGGTCGAAGCCCGTGTTCTTTACAATACCCTGCTGGTTGATGTAATCAAGCGACCCGCGGTAGGTGAAGGTGTTCGATCCACCCGATATTGCGATGTTGTGGTTATTTACCAGGCCCGTACGCGTAATTTCCTTGATCCAGTCCGTATTGTAATAGTTACCACTAGCATCTCTCGGAAAACGCTGCTGATCCGATAAGGCAGAAGCTCCTCTGATCTGCGTTACTGCGGCAATGTAGCCGGGGCCGTCGAGCAAATCCAGGCGGTTCGAAATGGTTTCAGCACCCACGTAGTTGTTGAACGTAACCGTAGTCTGTCCGGCTTTACCGCGCTTAGTCGTTACGATGATAACGCCGTTGGCAGCGCGTGAACCATAGATAGCGGCAGCTGAGGCATCTTTCAGTACGTCGATGCTTTCGATGTCGTTCGGGTTTACCTGGCTGATCGGTACACCGATCATACCATCCACAACGTAGAGCGGGTCAGAGCCACCGGCCAGCGACGTGTAACCGCGCAGACGAACGGTTGGGCTCTGGTTCGGGTCGCCTGACGGCGTCGTGATAACCAGACCGGCTACCTTACCCTGAATGGCCTGCAGGGGGTTTGGCGTAATACCGGGGTTAAATTCCCGGGAAGTAACCTGCGTCACAGAACCGGTCAGGTCCTTCCGTTTGGCTGTACCGTAACCAACCACCACCACCTCTTCGAGGGCTTTCGTGTCGTCGGCCAGCTGTACGTCTACCGCCGAGCGGTTACCAACGGCTACCTCCTGCGACTGGTAACCGATGAAGCTCAATACCAGCGTGGCATTATCGGGTACGTTAGTCAACTGATACGTACCGTCCGCCTGGGTGTTCGTACCTCGTTGCGTTCCTTTAATCTGCACACTCACCCCCGGTAAACCTGAGCCTGTCCGATCGGTTACTTTGCCTGTCACAGTACGTCCCTGCGCCCACGCCAACTGGTTACTCAGCGTTAACACAGCCAGCATCATCAGGAAGCCGAGCAGGCTTTTCCGCGCCGATGACTGGAACTGGCGATTGCCAGATTCCCCTACTAAACTGCTTTCGCAGTTAATGCTGTAGGAATTGTTCATCATAGGTTTTAAAAAAAGGTTAGAACAAAATTTACTAGTGAAGCTTATAGCCGAACCTCCGGTGAAGGGCTGTCAGACAGGACGTATAGTCCTGAAACGTAGAACCTTGTCGGGAAAATTTAGCATATAATCTTGAACTATTAAGCAAATTACAACAGCCTTACTTAAAAATACAAATGGCTATCGGTTTAAAAACAATTAACTATGGTCAAAATTGTATCATAAATTTTCTTAAAAAGCTACCAGTTTGTTTCACTTTAACAACCCACACGACTTTGAGATAGACTATATCATGCCTGATTAACAACGTCTTCAGATATTCTTTATCAAATTGATTATATAACATTTTATAGTCAGAAGCCTAATGACCAGGCGAACTGTTACTCATAAAAATTTGTAAATCTATTAGTGAGTTAACCCATTAAATTTGCTCATTAATTATTTCCTACTCGATTTGGCATGGTAACCGCGGATGATTTACGGCATTTAGCCGGGCTTCTGGAAGGCGAACTACACGACAATTTGACTCAGCGTACACTCTATGCGACGGATGCTTCGGCCTACCGCGAAATGCCGGTTGCGGTGGCGGTTCCGAAAACCGTCGGTGATCTGAAAACGCTGATCAATTTTGCCCGACAGCACAAAACATCGCTAATTCCCCGCACGGCCGGGACCTCACTGGCCGGCCAGGTGGTTGGGGCCGGTATTGTGGTTGACGTGTCCAAGCACTTTACCCAAATTCTGGAAGTCAATCCGGAGGAGCGATGGGTGCGGGTGCAGCCCGGTGTGGTCCGCGATGAACTGAATCTGTTTCTGAAGCCATACGGTCTGTACTTTGGTCCCGAAACCTCAACGGCCAACCGGGCCATGATTGGTGGGATGGTGGGCAACAACTCCTGCGGTTCTAATTCGGTGGTGTATGGTTCTACCCGCGAGCATACCCTGGCCGTAAAAGCCTTGCTGGCCGACGGTAGTGAGGTTTCCTTTGGGCCGATGCCTGCAACTCAGTTTGAGCAGCTGGTATCTACGGCCGGCCAGAAAAACGGCTCCGCTTCGCTGGCCGACCGGATCCTATTACAAACTCACACCGTTCTGTCTGATCCGGCTAACCAGGCCGAAATCCGGCGAAACTTCCCTAAGCAGAGCATTGAACGCCGGAATACAGGCTATGCCCTCGATATGTTACTCGATTGTGCGCCCTTTACGCCGAACGGGGAGCCGTTTAATTTCACCAGACTGATCGCCGGATCGGAAGGTACGCTTTGCTTTCTGACCGAAATACAACTCAACCTGGTGCCGCTGCCCCCCAGCGAATCGGGGTTAGTGTGCGTGCATTGCCACTCGATCGACGAAGCGCTCCGGGCCACGCTTACGGCCCTGAAATACAAGCCACAGGCAGTAGAGCTTATTGACGATATTATTCTGGAACAGGCTGACACCAACCCCGAACAGCGTAAGAACTCGTTCTTCGTTCAGAAAACGCCAACCGATCATTACCCGATTATTCTGGTAGTTGATCTGTCGCGCAACGACCGGGCGGAAGTTGAACGTTTAGCCGCTGACATGGAAGCTGACATGCGGGCTGAGGGCCTGGGTTACCATTTTCCGCTGCTGTTTGGTGAGGATACCAAGAAAGTCTGGACGCTCCGCAAAGCTGGCCTTGGCTTGTTGGGCAATCTTCCCGGCGACGAAAAAGCGGTGGCCGTGATTGAAGACACGGCCGTTGATGTGCGTGATCTGCCCGCATACATCCGGGATTTCAACGAGATTCTGGCCAGGCACGGTATGCACTCGGTACACTACGCCCACGCGGGTTCGGGGGAGCTGCATTTGCGACCTATCATCAATCTCAAAACAGAAGAAGGTCACCGCCAGTATCGGATGATTGCCGAAGAGATTGCTGCGCTGGTGAAAAAGTACGACGGCTCACTGTCCGGCGAGCACGGCGATGGTCGACTGCGGGGCGAGTTTATTCCGCAGATGGTTGGTCCGCATAATTACGAGCTGATGCGGCAGCTTAAGCGAACGTGGGACCCTGACGGCATTTTCAATCCTGGTAAGATCGTCGATACGCCCCCGATGGATACGTTCCTGCGCTACGAAGCCGGCCAACAGACCCCGACGTTTCAGACGTACTTCCGGTATCATGACCAGGACGTGCTGCAGCACGCCGAGCAATGCAACGGCTCCGGCGACTGCCGCAAAACACACCTCTCGGGGGGAACCATGTGCCCCAGCTATATGGCCACTCGCAACGAAAAGGACACTACCCGGGCGCGGGCCAACATCCTGCGCGAAATGCTCACACGGTCGCCGAAAGAGAATCGCTTTGACCATGAGGAGATTAAGGAGGTGTATGACCTGTGCTTATCGTGCAAAGGCTGTAAATCAGAGTGCCCATCGAACGTGGACGTAGCCAAGCTGAAAGCTGAGTTCCTTCAGCATTACTACGACGCCAATGGCGTACCCATCCGGTCGCGGCTGGTAGCCAACTTCGCCCGGCTGTCGGGCGTGGCATCGCTGGTTCCGTGGGCCTATAATGCGGTGCTGGGCACACCAGCCCTCCGTCGGGTAGCCAACCGGATGATCGGCTTCCACCCCGACCGGACTATGCCCCTGCTGGATAGAACGACGCTGAAGAAATGGGCCAGGAGCAGGGGTGGCAGGGAATGGCAGGGTAACAGCAGGACAAACCCTGCTATCCGCGCAATCCCTGCCAAGCCCCTGCTTTATTTCTTCTGCGACGAGTTTACGAATTACAACGATGTAGAGGTTGGTCAGAAAGCGATTCAGTTGTTTGAGCGGCTGGGCTACGAGGTGGTCATCCCCGAACATGGTGAAAGCGGCCGGGCAGCCTTATCGAAAGGGCTGCTGAAATACGCTAAAACACTGGCCGAACGTAACGTCAACGCGTTGAAAGGTATTGTAACGGCTGAAACGCCACTGGTGGGCCTGGAGCCGTCGGCTATTCTTACCTTCCGCGACGAGTACCCCGATCTGGTGAGTGAGTCGCTGGTGGCCGATGCCCGTCGTATTGCTGAACATGCCCTGACGTTCGAAGAATTCATCGCCCGCGAGATCGACGCCAGGCGTATCAGGCCGGAGCAGTTCACTGCTGAAAAACGGCTCGTCAAGCTCCACGGCCACTGCCAGCAGAAAGCGGTGTCGTCGCTGGTGCCGGGCAAAAAATCCTTGTCCCTTCCGAAGAATTACTCCGTGCAGTTGATTCCGTCCGGATGCTGCGGCATGGCCGGTTCGTTTGGGTACGAAGCCGAGCACTACGACGTGTCGATGAAGATTGGCGAACTGGTGCTGTTCCCGACTGTTCGGCAGCAAGCCGACGATGTGATTATTGCGGCCCCCGGCACCAGTTGCCGCCACCAGATCAAAGACGGTACCGGCCGCAAGGCGAAGCACCCCGCTGAGATTTTGTTTGACGCGCTTGCCTAACCGAGGTCGGCCGCAGGTAATTACCAGGATCGGGACGCCGGGATGATAAAAAACGGCCACAGCATAACCCGATCGAGCGATTGCTGAAGTTCGTGAGCTTGAGTGGTATTGGCTCGCTCCACCACCCGACTGCGTTTGAGTTCAGGCAAGCCGTGTCAGACTTCTTAGTCGGCTGATGACTCATCATGCCCAGTCGAAACATCTGCTGATGCTCAGGTTTACCGTATTGTTGTCCGGAATAGCTTGAGTATAGGTAAAGCAAGAGCATTCAGCGCTCAAAGGGCCATCGTTTCTGCAGCGCGGCCGATACCAGAAAAGCGACGATGCCCAGAACACTTACAACCAGGCCGGACAGCATGAACTCCAGGCCCGTTGAGATGAAAATAAACGCCCATACGCCGATGGCCAGCAAAACCGGCAGCGGATACAGTGGCATCCGGAATGGGAACGAAACCGCCACCCCACCTGCCCGGCGTCGTTGATGCAGCCGGAGTAGGCCAACGGCCTGCCCAATGAACTGAACCAGGATACGCATCGCCAGAATGGCCGTAATGACATCCCCCAGGCGGAACAGCAGGCTAAATGCAAAGCCTAGCCCGCCCAGAAACAGCAACGATACGTAGGGGAATTGACGGGTTGGGTGCAGCCGGGCAAAGATGCGGAAGAAACGCCCGTCGGCAGCAGCGGCATACGGTACCCGCGAATAGCCCAGCAGGACGGCAAACAGCGACGAGAAGGCTACTACCAGCACCAGAACGGTGGCCATCCGGGCCGCTCCCGGTCCATACAGCGTCTCAACGAATGTACTGACAATGAACTCACTATGCTGCGCCTGCTGCCAGGGTACCACGCTTACCACACTGATGTTCATCAGCAGATACAGCACCGCAATGCCAACAATGGAGATAAACATACTGGCCGGAATGTTCCGCGCCGGCTGCCGGATTTCGCTTCCGAGGTGGCAGATATTATAGTATCCCAGATAACAGTAGATCGTTTTGACCGACGCCTGCCCGAGGCCCGCAGCCATCAATCCACCCCCAACCGACCCCATCGAGGTAATCACCTCCCCCACGGGAATTCGGGCGTTGGTCAGGCCACCGACGATGATCCAGCCGAGAGTCAGCAGCACCGCCCCCCACATGACCAGCCCAATGCGGCCGATGGAATCGATCTTACGATACAGCAGGGCAATGATCACCAGCACCACCCCGCCCGAAACGAGTTTTCGCTGCCAGTCGTCGAGTGGCATCAGGTACGAAGCATACTGCGAAAATCCGATGGCACCCGAGGCCAGTACCAGTGGCGCCTGAATCATGGTCTGCCAGACGTACAGAAACGACATGAGCCGCCCCCATTTCCGTTCGCCGTAGGCAATTTTCAGGAAGTTATAACTACCCCCGGCCTGCGGAAAAGCAGCCCCCAGTTCGGCCCAGACGAAAGCATCAATCAGCGACACAACCGCTCCGAGTACCCAGGCCCACAGAAACTGGGGCCCGCCAATAGTTTTGATAACCAGCGACAAGACCACAAACGGCCCAATTCCGACCATGTCGATCATATTGAGCGCTGTGCCCTGCAACAGGCTTAACCGGCGCGGCAAGGTGACCTCGGATGAGGTAACGGACGGATCAGTAGGCTGGCTGGAAGACGTAGAGTTGGTCAATAGCGTAGAATGTCAATACCAGTTACGTAACTTTTCGGGTTGGTTAACAAAGGATAGAAACCCGCTAAAAGTTCGTTGAAACTACATTTTACCAATTAATTGCGTTGCCGGCGTCGGCTCCATCCGAATTAAAGAAACCGTGTGACCAAAGAGCACCCTAAAAAAGGTACGCAAGTAACAGTTCAATTTTTCAAACAAACCCTATAGACAAAGGTTATTAATCCAGTAATCAATAAATGAATAGAATTACTTACGTTATGAAAAAGGCAATTGTTTTAGGAATATGTCTGACCATTGGTGTTGGTACCGGAGTAATGGCTCAGACGCAGGGACAGAAACGAAGTTCTAATGGAATGACTTCAAAAGGAGGTGACGCCAATACCAGTTCCGTTGAGGGTATGCAGCGCCGGGGCACTGGTAAGATGTCGTCCGGGGCCACGCGCAACGGCAACAGCAACCTGTCGCCTACTTCACCGACGAACACGCAGGGCAGCACATCGGAAGGATCGGCCAGCGTACCGTCGAACGGCGGAGCTAAGGGTACGAACGTAAAATCGCAAGGCAGTGCCAATCGGGCGAAAAGCACAAAAAACGGGACAGCCACCGACGGCGGCCTGACCAGCACCGGAACACCTGATTACGGCACCAATGTCGACCAGAAGTCAACGTCGGGCACGACGGGTGGTTCGAAGCGGCCAACATCGACCAGCGGAGTTCGGAAAGAAGCTCAGACAAGCGATAAGAACGTATCAACCGGCAATCCGCAACCGACAGGGCCGGGCAAACCCGGTACGCCCTCTGGCAACGCCAAAGGGAAACAAGGTGGCGGCAGCACCTACCCAACTCAAAAATCAGGGTCGGGCAGCTCAGGGAATGGCAATCAATAAATCAATCGTTTCTGTCTGTAAACAGAACGGCCGGCCTACGTAACGTAGGCCGGCCGTTCTGTTTATGTTCATGATCTGGTAAAGCCGACTCAGTTGTTTCAATTGAGTAACTCGTCGAAGGTCAGACTGATGTAGTACGTTGATCCGATGTATGGGTTACCGAAGGCCTGAAAATAGGGTTTACCAAACAGGTTGGTACCCCCAATCTTGACGATTGATTTCAGGTTCGACAGCTTGTAGTTAACCTGCGCATCGAAGTTGTTGATCGCTGGTACAATCGTATTTGCATACAAGGGCACCCCCGCTTCCGACGGCTGGCCAAAGCCTTCCCACGTGAATTGGTCCTGATGACGGAACGTCAGGGCAAAACCCGCTTTCGACGTAGCGGTCGGCCGCTTGCTGAAGGACAAGTTCCAGCGGTACTCCGGCGTATTGAATCCTGAAGTCTGCAATTCTGGCGACTCCTTGAAATTATTGAGTCTATTATTCGCAATGTTACCGGAAACGACAAATCCTTTGGGCAGACTGTAGTTCAAGCCCACCGCCCAGCCTGAAGCCGTAATGCGTTCACTGCTGTTGGCCGGTGCCGAGAATACCCGACGCGTATTGCCACTCAGTACGCCCGATGCCAGCGGCAGCAAACCCGGCGCAGCCGAAGCCGTCGGTTGGATCAGAATAACCGAACCGATGAAGTTGGTGTATACGCTGTAGTAGTAATACGCATCGATAAACAACCGCTTGTTGATGATGCCCCGGTACCCAATTTCGTAGTTAGCGACCCGCTCCGGCTTAAACTCCTTGCGCTGGTAGGGTTTTAAATTTGCCAGATTCGCGTTTACCGCCAGTCCTTGTACTACTGCCGGTTTATTAGCCTGAATAGCTGCATTGATTCCCTGTTGAATAGCCGCATCAATAGCCGTTTGATTGTTTGGAATTTGCCCGGCCGTTACGCCTGCCTGTACAGCAGCCACCACCTGAGGGCGAGCTTGCAAAGTAATTAAATCTTCAGCCTGTTTTTGCAGAGCCGGATCAGCCGCCGACTGTAGTACCGCAGCCCCAAAAGCCGCTACGTCGGGGCGGGAGTAGGAGTTCGACAGTTGATAGCGGTCGAAGAACTCCGGCAAGCCGCCGATCAGCCGGGCATTGGGCGTCTGCAAGTCAATGTACTGATTCTGCGTCGTTGGAATCCGGAAGCCCGTCTGATACGACAACCGGATGTTGTGATCGCCAAACGTCGTCACGGCCGACACCCGGGGCGTAAACTGTCCCTTGAAGTTCTGGTTTTTGTCGTACCGTAGCGAACCCGTCAGTTTCAGGTGGTCGCCGAACAGTTGCTTGCTTACCTGCGCAAACCCGCCGTATTCGTTAATATTGATCGTTCCGGTACGTCCCTCCACCTGATCAGCGAAGAGCGTTCCCTCCGAACGCAGTTGATACATGCGAAAGTTAGCGCCGATCAGGACATCCATGAATTTGATTTCATTCTTCAGGTTGTACACCCCCTCGGCATGGTACAGGTTCGACTTATCCAGAAACGCCCCGCCCGGGTTTGTCGGGTTTGAGATCGGGTTCGTCCGGACAGCCTCGTAAAGCCGGTTGTAAGCTTCGGTACCCGGCACGGGCCGCCCCTGATCAGCAACGCCCCGGGCCGTCAGGTGCGCCTGATCTTCCGACTGCCCCGCCTGACGAGCTTGTGCAAATGCGCCCACGTACTGACCATACCAGACTGAGCTGGGTTTCCAGGCTTCGTTCAGGAAGATGCTGGCCAGACCCGCCGTGTACGACTTGCCCGATCGCTCCTGGGTCGTATAGGCCCGCAGCGTAAAATTGTCGCCCCGCAGTTCGAGCTTACCCTGCGTCAGGTTAAAATCCCGCAGCGAATACCGGCCGTTACCTGTATATACCGTCGTACCGAAGCCGTAGTTGATCTGCCCGATGGCTTCAATTTTTTCCGTCAGCCGGTAGTGGACAGCACCGTTTATCTTAAGGCTTTTGGTGTCGTAATCAACCAGATTTACCTCCGGATAGCCCGTACGGCTTACGTTCCGGTTAGGCAAAAGGGCCAGCGCAGCAGACGGCAGTTGTCGGGCAGCCACCAGCGCCTGTCCAACCGTAAGGATGTTAGCCTGGTTCTCATCGCCGTATACGTTCATACCGTCGTAGTTGATAGCCGTGCCCGGACCCCGATTCGGATCAGCATTTCCCCCACCGTTCAGGTTGGTATAGTTCGTTGCCTGCCAGTCTTTGGCTTTGATGTACGACAGGTTTACTTTGAAAGCCAGCTTGTTGTTAAACGCCTTGGCGTACCGGATCGATGCATCGTAGAAACCGGTCGTTGGCTCGGTCCGGTTGTCGGCGTGCATGATACCTGTCTTTACGTTAGCGCTGAGGCCCTGATACAGAAACGGGCTTTTGCTGTTCAGCAGGATCAGGCCCTGAATCGCGTTTGGCCCGTACAGCGCCGAGGCCGCTCCCGGCAGAATCTCGACGCTCTCTACGTCCTGCTCCGGAACGCCCACGATGTTGTCGATGGGAAAGTTCAGGCCCGGCGCGGAGTTGTCCATACCGTCGATGAGCTGCACCGTGCGTGGGTTACCGTTGGCCCCAAAGCCCCGCATGTTGATTGATTTGAACAGCAGCCCCTGCGTAGAGATATCGACTCCTTTGAAATTGGCCAACCCACTGTAAAAATCCGGGGCTGGTGTGTTCTGAATGGCCCGGATGTCCATTTTCTCAACCGCTACCGGCGACTTCAGAACACTCTCCTCAACCCGCGAGGCCGACACAACGACCTCCTCGCCAAACGTGACCTGTTCCTTCATTGTAATGTTCAGGTCTGTGCGGTTACCATTGATTGGGAGTTCCTGCGTCTGGTACCCGACCGACGAAACGACGATCGTGAATGGAGCTGGCGTATTGGTCGATAAGGAAAAGTTTCCTTTTGAGTCGGTAATCGTGCCGATCACTTTGCCCTTTACTGTGATACTGACACCCGCCAGCTCTTCCTTCTTTACTTCATCGGTGACCTTTCCAGCAATTCGAACCTGGGCAAACACACTAACTGACATTACACAAAACAGCCAGACCAGTGGTAAAGAATACCTCATAGTTGTACACATAGGTAATTGTAAGTGAATAGGATTAAGTAAACTCGCGGTTTATTTAAACATAAAACTAGACAAAACTCTGCTTTTTGTCCAAAAAAATCTTGATATTAATAAAAAATATAATTTAAAAATTAGTTATATGTCGCTAAGTATCTGTTTAACAAAACTTTAACGCTCTACCGTATACGTAGCTTTTTTCATGCAAGGAATGTACGTTACTCGATCTACTGTACTCTTGAGGAACGTCCGTTGAATTTCTGGTTTCAGGTGTGTTCGTGTTACCGGTATATAGATCGATAGCAAACTGACGGGTAGTAAATTTGATAAGGAGCTGTCTTTTACTAGTCAGCACTCTTTTCTCAACTCATATTCTTTTTCCATGAACAACGACTTCGAACAATCCGGTCGGCGGGATTTCCTGAAGGCCTCCGGCCTGCTGACGGGTAGCGCATTACTAAGCAGCCTGCCTTTTGGATCTATTGCGGGTGGTTATCACCGGTCGGTGGACGATACCATCAAAGTTGCCCTCATCGGTTGCGGTGGACGTGGAACCGGTGCTGCTCAGCAGGCACTCAGTACAAAACAGAACGTCAAGATCGTGGCGATGGCCGATGCCTTCCGCGACCGGCTCGATCAGGCTTATAAGTCGCTGACTGGCCGTGGATTGAAAGCCGCCGATGGCTCCTCTAAAGTAGACGTACCCGAAGACCGGAAGTTTGTCGGGTTCGACGCCTACAAGCAGGCTATTCCGCTGGCCGACGTAGTGATCCTGGCCACGCCACCGGGTTTCCGGCCGAGTCACTTTGAGGAAGCGGTTCGGCAGGGCAAACACGTCTTCATGGAAAAGCCGGTTGCTACCGATGCGCCGGGTGTCAGGAAAGTGCTGGCCGCAGCGGAAGAAGCCAAGAAGAAAAAACTAAACGTAGTAGCCGGTCTGCAGCGTCGCTATCAGCCCAGCTACCGGGAAATGATCAAGCGCATTCACGATGGCGCCCTGGGCGACATTGTTGGTGGGCAGGTTTACTGGGTCAGTGGTGGCGTCTGGCATAAGCCTCGTCAGGCGAATCAGTCCGAGATGGATTACCAGATGCGTAACTGGTATTATTTCAACTGGCTTTGTGGCGACCATATCAACGAGCAGCACGTTCATAACATCGACGTAGCGAACTGGGTGAAGCAGAGCTATCCGATTTCGTGCCAGGGCACCGGTGGCCGCCAAGTGCGGAACGGTAAGGACGACGGCGAAATTTTCGATCACCACATCGTCGATTTCGTTTATGCCGATGGCACAACCATCAATAGCCAATGCAGACACTACGAAGGTACGTTTAGCCGCGTAGATGAGCTGTTCCTTGGTACCAAAGGCAAGGTTGAAGGTATGGAAAAGAAAAGCAGCGCGCTGATGGGCTACAACGGACAGCCAATCTTCTCCTACGCGGCAAAACCGACTGACAATCCGTACCAGATCGAGCACGACGAACTGTTTGAAGCCATTGCCAAAGGCGAATACAAATTTGCCGATGCCGAGCGGACAGCTAAAAGCACCATGACGGCCATCATGGGCCGGATGGCAACGTATTCGGGGAAAGTGGTGAAGTGGGACGAAGCCCTGAACTCGCAGATCGACCTCTTCCCCGAAAAACTGGCCTGGGACGCCATGCCTAAGGTAATCCCCAACGCCGACGGTATCTATCCGATTGCCGTTCCCGGCAAAACGATTGCCGTGTAGAGATACAACATCTGTAGAGACACAATATGTTGTGTCTCTACAACCGGAATTCGGCCGACTGCCACCTGCGCAGCCGGCCGTTTTTGTTTTCGAGGATGTATAGTTTTGTGCCGGGAAAGCGACTAATCAACCGACGGCTTTTCCGCCAGCCCGCTACGCTGAATACTTTGGTGAGGGCGTCGGCATGGTATCCGTCGGGTGCCAGCACGGTGGCCCGAACGAAATGGCGCAAACCCAGCCCACTGCGCGGATTCATGACGTGTGAATACCGCCGACCGTTGTATTCCAGATACCGGTACGTATCGCCGGACGTAGTAATAGCCGCATTTTTCAGGTACACCGTTAATGTATCCGTATCGCCGGCTTTTCCTGAACTGACCGCTACACGCCAGCCGTCCGGTCGGTCGGGTGGCGCATCGCCCGCCAGAACATCGCCCCCCAGATCAATCAAAGCTGAACGGATACCGAAGCCCTGTAACACGGCTAATGCTTCGTCAATGGCCAATCCCTGCCCGATCCCGCCCACGTCGAGCCGCATACGAGCCCGGCGCAACCGAACGGAACGCGTTACTGAATCCAGCTCAATGAACCGGTACCCAACGGATCGCCGGGCTCTTCGGCGCTCTTTGCCCGACGGAAACGCCTTCCGGCGAACAGCCCGGCGCCATAGGAGCGACAACGGCCCAATGGTTGGATCAAAGCGGCCGTTCGACAGTCGGGCGATGGTTACTGATTTCTGGAGTACGTCGAAAAGCTCGGGCGAGACACGTACCCACTGGCCCGAACCACTGGTGGCCGACAACCGGTTGATTTCACTGCCGTCGAGGTAATCGCTCATGATCTGATTCAGCGAATCCATCCGGGCCGAAACGGCTTCGTTAGCCCGACTGGCGGTCAGGCTATCAGGCGCATAAACCGTAACGTTAAATTGCGTTCCCATGAGCCCTCGGTGGAAACTATAGCGGTGCAGCGGCTGAGCGCCCGCCGGAGGCAACCAACCGAGCAGCAAAAACAGAATGACAAAGCGTAGGGACAAAGCAGGGGGGAATTTGGTTATCGTAACAGCTTACAGAACGAGAGTATGACGATTAAGAACAAATACATTATCCTGGCAGCGGGGTTCTGGTTGGGTGGTATCCTTATGTTGCTGCTGGGGTCAGTCTTAAAGGATCAGTCGTGGGCGGGTACACTTTTCACAATCGGCATTCTGGGGCAGGCCGCCGGTTTCGGTCTGTTCGGCTTTGCCATTATGAAAGGTGCTTTCAACAAAAAAGAGTAATCCGGCTTATCCATTCTGCCACAACTGAGCCAGCATCCGGGCGTTTTCGGCTTCGTCAAAGACAGCGCGAATCGGGATGCGAAATCCTTCTACTGCTACACTGGTAATGGTTGCGTCCGACGCTTTGACTAATAGCTCATACGTATCGTCCTGCAGCACGTACTGTTCGATAACCTGCTTCTCGGGGTCTACGATCCAGTATTCCCTAACCCCGTGCGATTCATAATCCTGGTATTTGATACCGCGGTCGTTCTCGGCGGTTGAGTCAGAAAGCACCTCAACCACAAAATCAGGCGCCGGAAACTGAGCCTGGCTCGGTTTAAAGTCGCTGGCTTTCTCATTACCCCAGAAACAAACGTCCGGCTCGTAATCATTGCGCGTTAAGGAAACAAGCAGCTTTTCGATGCCAACGTATCCCAGTTTTTTTAGTCGCACGTAAGTTCGAAGTAACTCATATATATTACCCGACGCTTCATTGTGCCGCAACCGAACCGGCGAGTGGTAGTAGATTGCGCCGTTGATGAACTCCATCTTCCGGTTCTCCTCAACAAGGGTGTAGAAATTCACCCGGGCCGCTTTCTCCAGCTCCAAAGCCGCCTGCAAACGATCAATGAAAATATACGCGTCAGGCATTTGCAGGGCTTGTTCGAGTAAGGTGGCTTGCATGATTTGTCAAATTGGGTTACTAACAAATTTACAATAATCCAGCCTCTTTTTCTGTCTGTTGGCCTGCGACCTGCGCTACCTTGTTCCGCAGGTACATATCGACCAGCACCAGCGCGGCCATGGCTTCCACGATCGGCACGGCACGGGGCACAACGCAGGGATCATGGCGGCCTTTGCCCGATACTGTTACGGGCTGGCCGTGCACGTCGACGCTGTCCTGATCCTGCATGATGGTAGCCACCGGCTTGAACGCCACCCGGAAGTAAATGTCCTCACCGTTGCTGATCCCACCCTGAATGCCTCCCGAATGGTTGGTCTTTGTACGAACGTGGCCCTGCTCGTCGGTATAGAATTCGTCGTTATGCTGCGAACCGTACAACTCAACGCCCGCGAAACCGCTGCCGTACTCAAATCCCTTCACGGCGTTGATACTGAGCATGGCTTTTCCCAGCTCGGCGTGCAGCTTATCAAAAACCGGCTCGCCCCAGCCCACCGGTACCCCTTGGATAACGCAATCGACCACACCACCGATGGAGTCGCCCCGCTTGCGAGTCTCGTCGATGTACTGAAACATGCGCTCGGCCGTTTCGGGATCCGGGCAGCGAACGGCGTTTTCTTCGGCCAGGGGCAGATTCAATGCCTGATACGGCTTCTCCAGCTTCAACGTTCCCACCTGCGATACGTAGGCCTGTACCTGAACGCCCTGCTGCTGCAACAACAGCTTGGCCACTGCCCCGGCCGCTACCCGGGCGGCCGTTTCGCGGGCCGACGACCGGCCACCACCCCGGTAGTCGCGGGAGCCGTATTTGGCCTGATACGTATAGTCAGCGTGCGACGGCCGAAACTGCCCGGCAATGTGCGAGTAGTCTTTGCTACGCTGGTCGGTGTTCCGAATAACAAGGGCAATAGGCGTTCCCTGCGTCCGGCCGTCGAACACCCCCGACAATACCTCAAACTCATCGGCTTCGCGACGCTGGGTTGTGATGCGCGATTGACCGGGTTTGCGCCGATCCAGTTCGTGCTGAATAAAGTCAGTATCAAACGGCAAACCGGCCGGGCAGCCGTCGATCACTACGCCGATAGCCGGCCCGTGCGATTCGCCAAAGGTTGAGATCTTAAAGAGGGTTCCGTATGTACTACTCATAGCCGCAAGTATCGCAGAGATTCAATTGACCAGCAAAATTCGGGTAAATCTGCGGATTCCGCGTAATCGGAGGTTCATCTTCTGAAAAACACAACCAACATGCCCAGTAACATCAGTATGATCAGCACGTTAGCTACCGCCCGAACCAACACAGCGCCGTTGATGGGCTGGTCGGTACTGTCCAGTTTATCAATACCCGCATAAATTGACGTTGGCGTACCGACCCCGGACGAAACGCTCTGCCCTGGTTTCTCAACCCCACCGTCGACCGAAGCTACTGCCGTCGTCGCCGTGCCGATCTGCAACTGTATCTGCGACCGCAGTGTATCGTACCGGGCGGTCTGCGGATTAAAGAAAATCCATTGAAATCGGTCACCGAGTGGCAACGGACCATTCTGGCGCGGAATCAGAAAGTAGGTGAATGTTTTACGGCCGGTCACGCGCCCTCCTGCGCGACTAAGCGTCTGACGTTCTTTCGGCGGAAAAATATCAATGGCCATAGCCTCCGGGTCGGTGGCCGGCACAGGGGCCTGAAGGGTAGCGATGTTTCCTTCCCCTTCCACGGCAAAGCTATACCGAATGCTCTGCCCAATGCTTACCCGCGTGCGTTCAACGGATTCGGCCAGATGAAACAGACCGACCGGCACCTGACCACGCAGCGGATGGGGCGGCAGCGGCCGAACGTTTACCGTAAGCGGTTTGCTGGTAAACACGACCGTTTCGGACTGCGCCAGCGGAGGGCCAACTTTAGGCCGGGGCCGCGCGAGCCACATCGACACGGCCGGCAATCGGAGAGGCTGGGCCGACAGCGGAAAGTAAATAGCCTGATACAACAGATACTCTCTGAACTTTCGTCCGCTCACCATCACCGGGATGGGCTTCAAGTCATTGATCCCAACGTTTTCTTCCCAGGCGTTGGCGGGGCGAATTTTTTTAAGGATTGTCTGCAACTGTCGATCCAGCGCTGTAAAGCTCAACTCCAGTTCGTAGGGATAATCATCCGCTACGTAGAACGCCAGTGAAAGCGCTACCCCTTCGCCCGCATAAATCGACGAGCGCGACGCTTTGAGGCTGAGAAAAGCCGAACCACTTGGTGGCGTGGCGGGCGTCGTGAGTGTTGTTGCATCGGGACCGCCCGCCACCGCAGCCGCCGGCCGTACAACCAGCACTGCCCCTTCTGATCGGGCCACGAATCCGTTGAGGGTTACCGAGAATGGCGCTAATTTGAACCGTCCCGGCGATTTTGCCTGATACGTCTGCGTGACTACTTGATTTACAACCGGTTTATTCTCAACTTCGGACGTTGTAAAGCTCACCGAGGTACCTCGTTTTATAAAACCCGGTATGTCCGGAAAGTCGATTATCGGCCTATTTTCGCTGTTTGGGGCGATCACCGAAATGGTGAAGGGCCGTTCGATCGAAAAAGCAGTTTGACTTAATTCAATAGTTACAAGATTCTCAGCACTTTGTCCAAAAACGGCTGAAATACAACAAAAAAATAATACAAGAAATTTGCGGAATATTTCTAATGGCATCGTTATATTTGAGCAACAATTGCACTTTACACGCCGTTATGGCTGTGAGTAGTGATTGAAAACGAAACGTTCAACCAAATTAATAAATCCATAGGCTTTTTAACCAAAAATTAGATGTGAGTATGGCCTCAATGCTGGAATACATTAAAACCATCCTTCAGAAGGTGAGTTTTGATAAGGCCCTGTTTGAAAAAGAGTTGAGTAAAGCCATCGCCATGCTGGTTCCTGAGGAAATCAAACAACTCAAGACCTGGTGTTATGCACAGTTTGGTAAGATTTATCGTGTTGTGCTGAACCGCTGCTTTTCGCGGGTACGGTTTTCCTGAAGAAAACGCTTCTTAGCGATACAAGCCTCCGGCCAACCCGGAGGCTTTTTTGTTGCTTACAACGCAAACCGCTCGCGCATCTCGGGGATGTCGACCCGTGAGAAACCAGCCGCTTCCAGCTTCGCCTTCCAGATCAACTGCTTGTCGTACTCGCCGTGGACGAGGAACAGCTTTTTGACCTGCGTCGGGTCCTGACAAGCCAGAAATTCCAGCATTTCGCGGTAGTCAGCATGGGCGCTGAACGAATCCATTACGGCCACCTGCGCATTGACGGTAAACGTTTCACCGAAGATTTTCACCTCCCGGTCGCCCCGCTTCAAGGCTCCTCCCAGCGTCACCGGCGATGCGTACCCGACCAGGAGAATCGTGTTGCGGCTATCCTCAATGTTGTTCTTGATGTGATGCTTGATCCGTCCGGCCTCCGCCATTCCCGATGAGGAAATAATGATGCAGGGCTCCGACCGGTCGTTGATGGCTTTGGAATCCTCTACGTCGGAAATGTAGTGCAGATTCGGGAAGTCAAAGGCATTGCCGTCCTTTTTGATGTAACGCAGGATTTGCGGGTTGAAACATTCTTCATGATCGTCCATAACCCGGGTCGCCTTCACCGCCATCGGACTGTCGATGTAGACGGGCAACCGGGGGAGTTTTCCTTCACTCTCCAGTTGGTCGAGGGCGTAGATCAATTCCTGCGTCCGGTCAACGGCGAAAGCCGGAATGATCAGTTTGCCCCCTCGTTTGACGCACGTATCCTGCACGATTTGCAGCAAATGCGCTTTCATATCCGGCTCGGGTTCGTGCAGTCGGTCGCCGTAGGTCGATTCGCAGATTATGTAGTCGGCCTGTGGGAATGGCTCGGGGCGTTTAAGAATCTGATCGTTAGGCCGGCCAATATCGCCACTGAAAAACAGCCGCTTCTCCTGCCCGTCTTCCTGAATTGCCAGACTGATGGCAGCGCTGCCGAGCAGATGGGCAGTGTCTGTAAACAGTACGCTTATCTGATCGGTGGGCCGGAACAGCTTACCGTAATCCACCGGTTTAAACTGGCGAAGCGCCTGCTCTACATCGGCCTGTTCATAGAGTAGTTCCAGTTCGGGGCGTCCCTGCCGGTTACGCCGTTCGTTGATGCGCTTCAGGTCTTTCTGCTGAATGTGCGCACTGTCCGACAGCATAATCTCGCACAGGTCGGCCGTTGCGGGGGTTGCGTAGATAGGTCCGGTGAACCCCTCACGAACCAGCCGGGGAATTAATCCCGTATGGTCGATGTGCGCGTGCGACAAAAGCAGAAAGTCAATGCTGGCCGGATCAAAACCAAAATTCTGATTTAGCTCGTCGGTATTGATTCCCTGAAACAGGCCACAATCGAGCAAAATACGGGTGCCGCTGTCGGTCGTCAGCAGGTGTTTACTCCCCGTCACGGTGCGGGCTGCACCAAAGAATTGAAGGTTCATATCGGTAAGGGTCGCGATTGAAGGTGTAATTACGTTGATTATATAAAATTTCAAGACCCGGTAAACGTATATTTGTTCAGACTGGTAACTAGGTATGTCGAATCAGCCCGGCTCTGCTTTCACAAAATTCACTCAGCCGTCGACCAGGCACAGGGCTGCTTCCAAACGCCTGTTCCGGCTGGTACGTCGTCCTCTTTTCTGGGTTTTGCCGGCATTCCTGCTGGTTTTCTTCGGTCTTGATCTGCTTTTCCCCCTTCGTACGTTGGTACCTTACGCCCCGTTGATTACGGCTCAGGATGGTACAACCCTGCACGCTTTTCTGAGCCGCGATGATAAATGGCGCATGTACGCCGAACTGACGGAAATCACCCCGATTGTCCGCAAAACGATCCTTTTCAAAGAAGACAAGTATTTTTATTATCACCCCGGCTTCAACCCGGTTGCCATGATCCGGGCCGCTGGCCGTAACCTGCTAACCGGCCGACGAACGTCGGGAGCCTCCACCATCACGATGCAGACCGTCCGGTTGCTGGAACCCCGCGAACGGACGTACGGCAGCAAACTGCTTGAACTATTCCGGGCGCTGCAACTGGAACTGCATTTCTCAAAAGATGAAATTCTTCAACTGTATCTGAATCTGATTCCGTACGGCAGCAACATCGAGGGTTTGAAAGCCGCATCGCTGCTGTATTTTGGCAAACCACCCACCCTGCTAAGTCTGGCTGAACTAACCACGCTGACCATCATCCCCAACCGACCGTCGAGCCTGCGACTGGGCATCAACAATGCTTACATCATGCAGGAACGTAACCGCTGGCTGGCCCGCTTTCGGTCGGCCGGATTGTTCGATGAGGCCGCTATTGCCGACGCCCTGAACGAACCCCTTACGGCCCGGCGCCGGGCCGCTCCGCAGCAGGCTCCCCATCTAGCTCGTCGGCTGCGGACTGCTTATCCAGACACGCCCATCATCCGATCAACGCTTCGGCCGGCGGTTCAGGCTACGGCTGAGCAACTCGTCTACAACTACGTTAACCGCGTCCGGGCCCTGAATATCCACAACGCGGCCGTTCTGGTTGTGGATAACCGAACCCTGGACGTAGTGGCCTACATCGGGTCAGCCGATTACGCAAATACGTTCGATGGGGGGCAGGTGGACGGCGTTCGGGCGGTACGGTCACCGGGCAGCGCCCTGAAACCCCTGCTGTACGCGCTGGCCTTCGACGAAGGGCTAATTACGCCCAAAACTAAACTGAATGACGTACCCACCAACTTCGGCGGCTATGAGCCGGACAACTATGATCGGCGCTTCAACGGCTCCGTTACGGCGGAGTTTGCCCTGGCCAACTCGTTGAATATTCCGGCGGTAGCCCTGCTTAAAGACATTGGTACGTCCACCTTCATTTCAATGATGCGCAAAGCCGGCTTCTCGACTATCCAGAAACAGGCGAAGGACCTGGGGCTTTCAATGATTCTGGGCGGATGTGGTGTTACCCTGGAAGAAATGACGCGGCTCTACACGGGTTTCGCTAATGAAGGGATTGTGGGAGCATTGGCGTTGACCTCACCGATTGTCGGCCCGGCCCCGCTTTCAAAAGAAGAGGGGACGGGGCCGGGCCGACGATCGGTGAGGTTGACTAAATCCTTTTCCCCGGAAGCCGCTTATCTGGTCACGCACACGCTGACCCAGATTACCCGCCCCGATCTGCCCAATAACTTCGATAACAGCTACCACCTGCCCCGTATCGCCTGGAAAACCGGCACGTCGTACGGTCGGCGCGACGCCTGGAGCATTGGCTATAACCGAAACTTCACCATCGGTGTCTGGGTCGGAAACTTTTCGGGAGCCGGTGTTGCGGAACTAAGTGGAGCCAATACCGCCACGCCCCTGCTGTTTCAACTGTTCAACGCCCTGGACTACAACTCAGCCCGGGGGTGGTTCAAGCCGCCCAAAGGATTAGCAATGCGTCGGATCTGCCCCGAAACCGGCGATACTCCCGGCGAATTCTGTACAAATCCAGTAACCGATTACTGCATCATGGGCGTATCCCGGTTTCGGCGCTGCCAGCACCGGCGGGCCGTGTCGACCAATGCAGCCGGTACGATCTCCTACTGTACGTACTGCCTTCCGGATCAGCACGAAGCCATCGTGCGTCGGTCGTACCCAAACCTGACACCGGACCTGATGGCTTTCTATCGGAGCAGGCACATTCCGTTCGAGACCGTACCGCCCCACAACCCTGCCTGCGAACGGGTGTTCGGCGATACTCAATCCGGACCGCAGATCGTTAGCCTGAACGACGGCAGCGAATACTTTATCAATCCCCGGCAACCGGTCGAAATGGAACTGAGTTGCCTGGCAGCCAACGACGTACAAACCGTATTCTGGTACCTCAATGATAAGCTATACCAGAAAGCGTCGCCCGGCGAAGGCGTCTTTTTCAGGCCCCGCCCCGGTGTGCTGACCGTTTCGTGCGCCGACGATAAAGGCCGGCACAGCAACGTGCGGGTAGTCATCCGATCTGAGTAATGATAACCATTTCTTTATTTTGCATTCTGATGAAAAACCATCATTTTTCCGGCCTTAAATACTATATCAATGAAACTTGCTTCACTAGTAGTAACCGTCTTTTTGTTTACAACGACCACGTTTGCTCAACAGACTACCGACCCAGCTCAGGACCCCTCAGCCCTCGGCAATGCCTTTTTCAAAGCCATGCTGGATGAAGACGGCAACACAATGGGAAAACTGCTGGCCAACGACTTTTTCCTGACCAGCTTTGACGGCCAGGGCATTGAGCGCGATTTGCTGCTACAGGCCATCAGTGGCGGTTACGTAGTGGTCGACAACGCTACGGTTTCCGAAACACGCACCCGCACCTACAACAGCAATTCGGCGGTGATGACCGGTTTTTGGAAAGTCAAAGGGAATGTGCAGGGCAATGCGTTCGACTACAACGCAGCGTTTTCGGTCATTTGTGCCAAGCAAAGCGACGCCTGGAAAATTGTTAACGTTCAGTTTACGCCGGTACGGCAATAGCAGCCTTCCGGAAGTTTGCCGTTCGCTAAGTCGATACGGCCAGTTCCCGTAAAATTGACACCCACTCACCTGGAATGAGTGGGTTTTTCGTTAGTATGCCGTGAGTTAGCTACCCTCTACAATGAAACCTACCGTCTTTTTCCGGCCCCTGCTTTTTGTTGCCCTATTCTTTTTTATTGGGCTGGGCTGCACCCATTTACCATTCAATGAAGTGACCGTTGTGGGCCGCAACTTCGGCGACGAAATCCAGCGAACCCAGAACCTGACCTTTTCTTTCAACAAGAACGTTGGCCCGGAAACTGGCCTCGACGAATGGGACTCAACGCAGTACGTTCGGTTTATCCCGGCCGTTCGGGGAAAGTTTAAGTGGACCTCCCCCAACGAACTGGTGTTTTCGCCGGCCGTCGCTTTCGATGCGGCTACCGACTACCGGGCTGAATTAACCGACGATCTGCTGAAGCGGTCGGAAACAAAAGACCTTAACGTGTCGGGCGAGGCCATTGCGTTTCATACCCCCTATCTCCAGCTCACGGGTACCGAAACCTGGTGGACGCGCTCCCGAGAAACCAGTCAGCCCGTCGCTAAAGCCCGGCTGAACTTCAATTATCCGGTGTCCTCGGCGGAGGTCTCGGCCAAACTGACGGTTTCGGCAGATGATAAACCGCTGACCCCTCAGCTACTGCAAGGGGGCGAAGGCCCCGAATCGGCGGATCGGCGTTCGCTGGTAGAACTGGCCTTACCCAACGCACCGGCGTTGAAAAACGAGCAGCCGCTGGCTCTGAAAATAGGGCAAGGCGTTAAAGTGCTCAACACCGCCTACACCACTAAGGAGGCCATTGAACAAACAAGTACGCTACCATCCCGCTACCGAATTGAGATCGCCGACGTAGAGACCGGCTTTAACGACAACCGACCGGGTGGGCCACGCGGCCAGGTACGGGTCATCACGACGCAGGAACTGCAGCCGGGCGATCTGAGCCAGTATTATACCATTCAGCCCCAGATCGAAACGACCGCCGAGCTGACCGAGAACGGGTTCATCATCCGGGGCGACTTCAACGAAACGGACACCTACGTACTGACCCTGACCGATCAGATACGGGGGGTGCTGAATACAAAGCTGGACGAGCCCGTAACCCGCGATCTGTTTTTTGGCAAAATGCCCGCCAGCATTCAGTTTGCAAGCAAAAAGGCGCTTTACCTGTCGTCGAAAGGAGCCCGCAACGTGGGTTTGTCCATTGTTAACGTACCCCGCGTACAGGTCAGAATCGCCAAAGTATATGAGAACAATCTACTGAACTACCTGCGTAGTTACCGTTACGAGGAATACGCCGAAACCGCCGACGGTAGCTGGCAACCCAACGGAAAGTTCAATTACAACGACGATGAGCAGGAGCAGTTGAGCAACCTGCTGGTGAACAAAACCGTCGAAACGACCGATCTGCCCAAAGTCAGGGGGGTGTCTGCGCTGAACATCGCGCTGCCTGATCAACCGAACGCCTATCGGGGGGTGTATCTGGTTACGGTCGGGTCAAAAAATGAAGCGTACCTGCGTAGCAGTCAACTGGTTTCGGTTTCGGATATTGGCCTGGTGGCCCGACACACCCCGGACGAGGTGCTCGTGTGGGCTAATTCCATCCGCACCGCCGAACCCCTCCAGGGCGTTGAGATCACGCTGGTCAGCAGCAACAACCAATCGGTGGCCACGCAGAAAACCGACGGCAGCGGCTTTGTGCGCTTTGAAAAAGTAAACGAAAAAGCACCCGGCTTTACCATTGCCTTGCTGACCGCCCGCACGCAGGAAGATTTTAACTTTATTCACCTGCCCGATACGCAGGTAGAAACGTCGCGCTTTGAGGTGGAGGGCAAACGGGACAATGCATCGGGCTTTGATGCGTTCGTGTACGGCGACCGCGACATCTACCGCCCCGGCGAAACCATCCATCTGAACACCATCATCCGGTCGGCTACCTGGCAGAGTGTCGGCGAGGTGCCCGTTACGGTGCGGGTACTGATGCCCAATGGCCGCGAGTTTCGGGCGTTTCGTAAAACCACCAATAGCCAGGGCGCCGTGACGACCGACATCCCTCTTGACCCGGCGGCCGTAACGGGTACGTATAGCGTTGAGATCCAGAACGCCAATGGTACGCTGCTCACGTCGCAGCCGATCAGCGTGGAGGAGTTTGTACCGGACCGTATTAAAGTGGATGTACTGACGGATAAAACCGCCTACGCAGCCGGGCAGACCATCACGTCGTCGGCTACGGCCCTGAACCTGTTTGGCCCACCAGCCAGCGACCGGGCTTATGAAATGGAACTGCAACTGAAGCGGAAAGTCTTCGCGCCCAAGGGATATGATGCGTACAGTTTTGACATTCCAAACGAAACCACCTTTCAGAAAGAACTCCGCCAGGGGCGAACCAACGCGAACGGGCAAGCCACCGAGCGCTTCCCGATTTCACCTTTATACCAGGAGATCGGCATGCTGGAAGGCAAGCTGTTCGTGACGGTGTTCGACGAAAACGGTCGGCCGGTCAACCGGCTCCGGCGCTTCGACGTACTGACGCAGACTACTTTCTACGGCGTCCGGCTGGCCGACCGCTACGTTGCTACCAATGCGCCGGTTGCGGTCGAACTGGTGGCGCTGGACCCGGCGGGGCAGCTTCGCCCGGCGGCCTCGGCGTTGGTTGAGGTCGTCCGGTTCGATTATCAGACCGTAATTGAAAAGAAAAACGAGCAGATCCGGTACAGTACGCGGAAGCGCGAAAAATCCGTTTATACCAACGCCCTTACTTTCAAAGGCGGGAAAGCGTCGTTCCGCTACGTACCGACCGTATCGGGCGAATACCAGATCCGAATTCGCCGACCCAATCAGGCCGAGAAGTCGGCGGTGAACTACGCAGCCACTGGTTTTTATGCCTATGGCTACGGCAGCACAGCCGCGTCGTCGTTCGAGGTCAGTCAGGAAGGCCAGGTGTTGATGACGCTCGACAAACCGGCCTATAAGGTTGGCGATCAGGCGAAGGTGCTGTTCAAGGCGCCCTTCGACGGTAAACTACTCGTAACGGTCGAGCGCAACCGGGTGGTCGAATACCACTGGCTGAACACGGATAACAAATCGGCCGAATGGAGCTTTTCGGTCGGAAACGAGCACCTGCCGAACGTCTACGTAACGGCTACGCTGATCCGCGCCATTGATGCGAATGGGACCAATTTACCGTTGACGGTTGCTCACGGTTTTGCGCCGGTACCGGTCAGCGCCGATGATACGCAGCTGCCCGTTGCCATTACGGCCGTGGCCCAGTCGCGATCAAAAACCAAACAGACCATCCGCGTGAAAACCCGGGCTAATGCGCAGGTAACGCTGGCGGTAGTGGACGAAGGAATTCTTCAATTGAAAAATTTCCGCACGCCCGACATTCACGGCTTCTTTTACCAGAAACGGGCGCTCGAAGTCGGCAGCCACGATCTGTACGCCCTGCTCTATCCGGAATTGTCGCTGAATGCTACGTCGAGCGTGGGGGGCGACGGCTACGATCTGGAACGGCGCGTTAATCCGCTCAGCAATGGCCGGGTGAAGCTGGTGGCGCTCTGGAGTGGTATTCTGGAAACGGGGCTCGATGGCGAAGCTGAGTTCACGGTCGATATTCCGCAATTTTCGGGCGATCTGCGCGTCATGGCTGTTGCCTACAAAGACAATGCGTTCGGATCGGCCAATACGAACATGAAGGTAGCCGACCCCATTGTGATCAGCGCCGGTGTGCCGCGCTTCCTGACGCCCGGCGATGAACTTGAACTACCCATTAACCTGACTAATACGACCCCAAAAGCAGCCGCCGTTACGGCCCGGCTGTCCGTGACGGGGCCGCTGACAATCGTGACCGACAGCGCATCATCGCCCGTGCAGACGCTCACCATTCAGCTGGGTCGCGAAAGCCGCATCCTATTCCGCGTCCGGGCCCGATCAGCCATCGGTACGGGTGCACTTGTCGTAACCGTCAATGGAGTCGGTGCTTCGCTGCGGGGCGAAACCTTCACCGAGAAAACGGACGTAACGGTTCGACCGGCGGCTTCGCTCGTGAAAACGAGTGCATCAGGAGCCGTACCGGGCGGCCAAAGCCAGGCGATTCAACTACCCGGCGGCTTTCTGCCGGGAACAGCGCGGACCAGCATCACGCTGAGCCGGTCGCCGGTTGCGCAGTACGGCCGGGAGTTGTCGTATCTGCTCGGCTACCCACACGGCTGCATCGAACAGACTATTTCGAAAGCGTTTCCGCAGATATACTTTGCCGATCTGGTCAAAACCATTGGCCAGGGTGGCGTGTATTTCGTCCGCAACGGCGAAAGTGATCTGAATCCGGCTACCAATGTCCGGCAGGGCATTCAAACCGTCGAAGGGGTACAGACCTACAACGGTGGCTTCTCGATGTGGCCGGGCTTTCCCCGCGAAGACCCGTGGGCTACGGCCTACGCGGTGCATTTTCTCACTGAAGCCCAGCAGGCCGGCTACGAAGTCCGTGGTTCGGTGTTGAGCAAAGCCATCGACTATCTGACCAACCTGACGAGCAATCCGAGTGCAGGCCTGTCCCGCACCGAAACCGACGTTCGTTACGACGAAACGGGGCAGCGGGTTCCGGGCGACCGAACAGCTCGGACAGTGGCTAGCCGAACCGCCATCTATGGCCTGTACGCACTCGCTGCAGCCGGTAAGCCGAACCGCCCGGCCATGAACTATTACAAACAGAACGTCGGCCTGCTTACTCCGGATACGCGGTATCTGCTGGCGGCCGCATTTGCCCGTATCGGCGACACACGCAGCTACTCAGCCCTGCTGCCAAAACGCTTTGTCGATTCTACCACGGGTCGGCAAACCGGCGACAGCTACGCATCTCCTCTGCGGAACCTGGCACTGGTCTTACATTCACTGGTCGATTCGGATCCGGACAACCTGCAGATTCCAACCCTGGCCCGGCAATTGTCGGCCGCCGTTCGGCAGACAAATTACCTCAACACCCAGGAAGCGGCTTTTGCCCTTTTAGCACTGGGTAAGCTGGCCCGGCAGAACGCCGGCAATACGGCTACTGCTACGGTGCTGGCCGGCGGCAAGTCAGTTGGTGCATTGACCGAAGCCCCGGTACAGATCAGACGCCTGCCGGTTGGGCAACCGTTGACAGTCAACACGAAGGGAACCGGAACGATCTATTATTTTGCCCAGAGCGAAGGTGTTCCGGCCAGCGGAACCGTTGCCGAAGAAGACAACGGGCTATCCGTTCGGCGTGAGTTTCTCAGCCGCGATGGCAAACCGATCGATACGTTCCGGCAGAATGATCTGGTGGTAGTCAAGCTGACCCTGCTTAGCCAAAATGGCCTGACGGTCAACAATGTAGTCGTTACGGACTTACTTCCGGCCGGCTTTGAGGTAGAAAATCCCCGGCTGACCGAACCCCGGGATATGCCGTGGATTCAGAAACCCAGCGTTCCGGATCATTTTGATGTTCGGGACGACCGAATCAATTTCTACGCGAAAGCAGATAACACCGAACGAACCTTCTACTACCTCGTTCGGGCGGTGTCGAAAGGACGGTTTGTGCTGGGCCCCGTTTCGGCGGATGCCATGTACAATCCCGATTACCGGAGTTACAACGGTGCCGGGGCCATAACCATTAAATAGTTGCAGCCGGGGTTTCAGTACGTGGTTCTAAATGGTTAGCAAACAACGTACTGAAGCCCCGGCCGAATGCGCAATATACTCCACAAACTATGTAGAATGAATTCTAACATTTATAGCGTTTCCCTGGTTCATTGACTAAAAAGTGGCTTGGTACACTTTTTGGTCAAAGATTATCGGCATCGTCTACTAGAAAGAAACGTTATGAAAAAGAGAACCTGGGTGGTAGCGTCGCTGATTGCGGCTACCGTTAGCCTATCATCCTGTGCCTCGTTTGAGAATTGGCTCTATGGCGATTCAAACACGAGCCGCAGCCGTCAGAGCGCATCGCAGCGCGACCGGGACAGCCGGACCAATACGTCACAGGACCGCTACGCCAGCAACGACCGCGACCGGGACTCGGACCGTAACCGCAATTCGGACAGCAACCGCGATCAGGACAACCGTACTAACAAGAACAGCGGTCTCGGCAGCTTATTTAACAGCAAAAGCGACGAGCGCAACCGCAATGATTCGCGCAGCAGCGAGCGGGGCAGTTCGTATAACAACCGTTATAGTTACTCCGATCAGGACAATCGCGACGACCGCTCCAGCCGCATGTCGGGCAGCGATTCGTACGACAGCCGCGATGATCGGAACAGCCGTAATGATTCGTACAGCTACCGCGACAATCAGAACGACCGCTACGACAACAGCCGCCGTGACGACCGCTATGATAGCCGCTCGAACGACTCCTACCGCGACCGCTACGATGATCGCCGGATGATGGATGACCGCATGAGTGATCGGTACCGCGATGATCGGGATCGTCAATCGTACGACGACCGCCGGTACGATGACCGATATAGTTATAACGACCGTCGCTACGATGATCGCCGGATGATGGACGATCGCTCCTCCAGCAACCGCTATCAGGATGACCGGTATTCGAACAACAGCCGCTACGATGAGCGGGATCGCGACAGCCGCAACAGTGATCGCTACGATGATCGCCGGATGATGGATGATCGCGACAATCGCAGCCAGCGCTACGACGATCGGAACAACCGCCGGGACGATGACCGTCAATACGACGACCGGGACAATCGGCGGGATGATCGCGACGATCGTGACCGCGATAACCAGCGCAGCAACCGGGATCGTAACGACGAGTTCAGCGAAGAACGCCGTGATCTGACTGATCGGCTTTCTAAACAACTCGACAACGTTGAAGAAAAGCTGGAAGAAGCTCGTGAGGAAGTAAAAGGCGAAAGCAAAAAGGCTCGGAAAGACCGCGAGGACCGCGTCAAGGACCTCGAAGAAAAGCGTCGGGAACTCACAGACTCATATTATAAAGTACAACGGGCCGGTGAAGACGATTTCAAAAAAGTGAAACGGGAAGTCAACCGCCTGGCCGATGACGTAGAAGATGCGCTCGAAAAAATGGTCGATAAAGTCGACAAGAAATAAGTTCGTTTACGTCTGGAAGCAGGATCGGCTCAGTACCGATCCTGCTTTTTTTATGCGCCAAAATGCACAGACCTAAACCATCCGCTACATTTGCGGTATGGCACTAATCAAGCCCGTTCGGGGTATTCATCCACAATTCGGCGAAAACTGCTGGTTCGCTGATAACGCCACCATCGTCGGAGAGGTGACGATGGGCCGCGATTGTACCGTCTGGTTCAACGCGGTGGTCAGGGGCGATGTCAATTCCATCACCATCGGCGACCGTACCAACATCCAGGACGGGGCCGTTATTCACTGCACATACCAGAAATATAAAACGACCATCGGCAACTACGTATCCATTGCTCATAATGCCGTTGTACACGGCTGTACGCTGGAAGACCGCGTGCTCGTTGGTATGGGAGCTATCATTATGGACGGTGCCGTGGTTGGCAGCGGCTCCATCATTGCCGCCGGCGCTATCGTCACCCAGCATACCATCGTGCCACCCGGCTCCGTCTACGCCGGTAATCCGGCCCGGCTCCTCAAGACCGTTACGCCCGAACTGGAAGAAATTTTCATGCGTACCGCTAATAATTACGTAATGTACGCGGAATGGTTTAAATAAGAGCCTGAAGCAGAGAGCATTCAGTAGTCAGATGGTACCTGACCCTTTGCCCCTGTGCAGCCCCACATTTTATGAACGACTTTTTCATTTATCTACGGCTTGGCTTTGACCACATCACCGATCCGGGTGGTTACGATCATATTCTGTTCGTTATTGCGCTTTGTGCCGTGTACACCCTTCGCCAATGGCGACAGGTCCTGATTCTGGTAACCGCTTTTACCATCGGGCATTCGATCACGCTGGCACTCGCTACGCTGCGCATCATCAACTACCGAACCGATGTTATTGAACTACTGATTCCGATCACCATCCTCATAACGGCCGTAGCCAATTTCTTCGTCCAGGAGCCCAAAAGTCGGTTTTCTGACCAACCCCCGACCAGCCAATCCCGGGGGCGCTACGTACTGGCCCTGCTGTTTGGCCTTATTCACGGCATGGGGTTCTCTAATTACCTCCGGAGCCTGCTGGGCCGGGAAGCCGACATTATTCAGCCGTTGCTGGCGTTCAACATTGGTCTGGAACTTGGTCAGTTGCTTATTGTCGGTATCGTTCTTTGCGTCGCCCATGTAGTTCTCGAAATTCTGAACGTCCGTCGGCGCGACTGGGTACTGATCGTTTCCGGCATCGTAGCCGGGATGGCGCTGTCGCTGATTATTAACAACGAGTTGGTAGCGGGGTAAATATTTTCTTCCAGCGCGCGAGAATTCGCAAACGCCTTAACCATTAGTTTTGTATTTTTACCAAAGATTATTTGCTAATTAACCCCTCGATGAGACGATCACTTTCGCTATTGGGAGCGGTGCTGGCAATGAGTTGTGCCTGGGCACAAACACCCCAGCAATCCAACTACAACGCCAACAATCGCTTTGAGCAGCTCGGCCCAATGCTGCCGACACCAAATACGTTCCGAACAGCCGCAGGTGCCCCCGGCCGCGACTACTTCCAGAACCGCGCCGACTACGACATCAAGGTTGAGCTGGACGATGCCAACCGGAAGATCATTGGTACGGAAGTCGTTACGTACCATAACTACTCGCCCGACGAACTCCGGTTTATCTGGCTCCAGCTCGATCAGAACCTGTTTGCCAAGGGTTCTACAGGCAGCATTACGCGCACCGGCAGCATTAACGAAAACGGTATGAGCTTCGGTGCGCTGCAAAACCTGACGTCGGTTCGGGAGCGCAGTCAGCAGCAGGCCAGCGACAAATACGGCTATACCATCACGGCCGTAAAAGATGCCAAGTCGAACCAGCCTTTGAAGTACACCATCAACCAGACCATGATGCGGATTGACCTGCCGACGCCCCTGAAGCCCGGCCAGAGCTATTCGTTCGGTGTTGACTGGAACTACTTCGTAACTGAATATTACGGCCGGAGCGGGTACGAATTCTTCCCGAAAGATGGCAACTCAAACTACTTCATTGCCCACTGGTTTCCGCGTTTGTGCGCCTACAACGACGTAAATGGCTGGCAGAACAAGCAGTTCCTCGGCCAGGGCGAGTTCACGCTGATATTCGGTAACTATAAAGTAGCGATCACCGTACCGAGCGATCATGTCGTTGGCTCAACGGGCGAGTGTCTGAACTACAAGCAGGTGTTGTCGGCTGCGCAACAGAAACGGCTGTCACAGGCCGCTAACTCAAAAACGCCGGTGGTCATCGTGACCCAGGCCGAAGCTGAAGCGGCCGAGAAGGCCAAACCTGCCGACGTAAAGGGGAAAAAAACCTGGGTATACAAAGCCGACAACGTGCGTGACTTTGCGTTTGCCAGCAGCCGTAAGTTCATCTGGGACGCTATGCAGACCGATGTATACGGCGATGGCCGCAAGATCTGGAGCATGTCGTTCTATTCGAAAGAAGGCAATCCACTGTGGGGCCAGTACTCAACCCGTGTAGTTGAGCATACACTGAAATCATACGGCAACCGCACGATCAAGTATCCGTATCCGGTAGCTATTTCCTGCCACGCTACGCCCGGTGGCGGTATGGAATATCCCATGATCTCGTTCAACGGCGGTCGCCCCGAACCAGACGGTACGTATTCGGAGCAAACCAAGGCCGGCATGATCGGGGTGATTATCCACGAGGTTGGTCATAACTTCTTCCCGATGATCGTCAACTCCGACGAACGGCAATGGACCTGGATGGACGAAGGTCTCAATACGTTCTGCCAGTATCTTGCCGAAAAGGAATGGGATTACAATTTCCCCAGCCGCCGGGGTGAACCCCAGTATATTGTCGATTACATGAAGTCTGACAAATCGGTGCTGTCGCCGATCATGACCTCGTCCGACAACGTCATCAGCCTGGGACCAAACGCCTACGCCAAGCCGGCAACGGCCCTCAACATCCTCCGCGAAACGGTGATGGGCCGTGAGCTGTTCGATTACGCCTTCAAGGAGTACGCCCGTCGCTGGGCCTTCAAAAGCCCCGAGCCGGCCGATTTCTTCCGGACCCTCGAAGACGCATCGGGTGTCGACCTCGACTGGTTCTGGAAAGGCTGGTTCTATGGTGTTGAGCCGGTTGACCAGGATTTGGCAGAAGTTGAGTGGTTCCAGATTGACTCGCAGGACCCGACGGTTTCTAAAGCAAACGCCCGTTCCGACTACGAGCGCCGGACGAAAACCATCAGTAAGATGCGCGACGCCGAAAACAAAGGCCAGACGGTTGTGGCCCAGGATTCATCCATGCGGGACTTTTACAACAGCTACGACCCGTATGCCGTAACCGACTCGGACCGCAAAAAATACCAGGATTACCTCGCTACGTTGACCGAAGATGAGCGTCGGGCCTTGCAGGAAAACGCCAGCAAGAACTTTTACACCATCTCGCTGAAGAACAAAGGGGGTGTCCCGATGCCAGTTATCATCCGGATGGAGTTTGAAGATGGCACCGATTCGGTTGCCCGCTTCCCGGCCGAGATCTGGCGTTTTAATGACGTGAGCATCAAGAAAGTCGTTGCCACCAGCAAAAAGGTGAAACAATGGACGCTGGATCCATTCCAGGAGATTGCCGACATTGATACGGAGAATAACTCGTTCCCGCGTCAGTCGCAGCCGTCGCGTTTTCAGTTGTTCAAACAGCGGCAGAATCCTTACGCACCACAAGGGCAAAACCCGATGCAACAACAGCGCCGGGCTAATGGCCAGCAGCCGGCGGTGCAAGGTAGCGGTCGAAATTGATTCAGGCGGAAAGGGATTGTAACAAAATTCCTTTCCGCCTTTCTTCCTTTTTTCCCCGCCATCCCTTATTTTTGCACCCACTTGTTCGGGATGTAGCACAGTCCGGTAGTGTACTTGTATGGGGTGCAAGGGGTCGTGGGTTCGAATCCCGCCATCCCGACTGAACAACAGAAGCTCAGCGAATAATCGCTGAGCTTTATTTTTTATTCAATTTCTGGCAGAACCCGCAGGCAATAACCTCACAAACGGCAGTGTGCTTCTCACATTGGCAGGTACACCGTGAACAGCGTACCGTCACCAATTTTACTGTCGACGGTGATCATGCCGCCGTGATTTTCAGCGACGCGTTTGCAGATAGCCAAACCAATGCCCGAACCTTCGTACTGGCTCCGGCTATGGAGTCGCTGAAAGAGACCAAAAATCCGATCTTCGTACCGTGTGTCGAAACCGATTCCGTTGTCATGAACCGTGATCGCTACGTATCGCCCGCGCCTTAGCTGTAACGACTCCGGCAAGGCATTCAACGGTACCTCTTTGGCTCCAATGTTAATGACAGGCGTTACGTCCTGCCGTCTGAATTTGAGCGCATTGGACAACAAATTCTGCATCAGCTGACCTAATTGTGATGCGTCCCCCGGTAAAACCGGAAGTGATCCGATGCGAATCTGGGCGCTCGTTTCCTGAATGGTCACATCCAGGTCAGCCAAAACATTACCCACAACGCGGTTAAGATCAACTGGGTCAAGCGCCTGCTGGTGCGTTGCCGTTCGTGAGTAGGTCAGCAGATCCCGAATCAATACCTGCATGCGGCCAGCAGCTCCCTGCATCCGTCGCATCATGTCGCGGCCGTCTTCACCAACCTGTGGTCCATACTGCTCAACAATTACGTCGCAGAATGACTGTACTTTTCGAAGCGGCTCCTGCAAATCGTGTGACGCTGCGTAGGCAAACTGCTGTAGATTGCTGTTAGCCTTCGACAGTTCCGACACTTTGTCTTCCAGTTGGCGCTGGAGTGATTTCATGGCCGTATGATCCCAGAACGTAATCAGCACCTCGCCGTTTAACGGGATAGCCTGTATATCAACCCAGGCATCAATACCGTCGCCCTCATAATGGTGTTCAAAGTGCTGGGGCTCTCCGGTTTCAATTACCTGCCGGTAGCGATCAAACAGGCCATTCAGTTTATAGGTTGTGAAGTATTTGCTGGCGATCTGGCCAACCAGTTCACCGGTTGCCCGACCCAGGTAATCAGCCTGTGAGCGGTTGACCAGCGAGATGGTAAAATCTTCAATCTGGCCACCGTTTACCGCCCTTACCGGCCGAATCATGATGATTCCCGTATGCGCCTGGTCAATAACCGTCTGGAGCTGCTCCGTAGCCCGCTTCAGAGTTGTAATGTCGTTGGCAATGATCATAAAGCCGTCTTCGAGCTGAGTCCCGGCCAGATTCAACCATTTACCCAGATGCGGATAGTAACGGTCACGTCTAAACGCTTTACCAGTCTCGGTAACAGTCACGTAGAAATTAAATAATTCGATCCCGGTTCCATCAACAAATCGCTCCCTGAACGTATGCCCGGCAATGCGTTCGGCTGACTCGTTGAAGATCTGCTCGTAGGCCTGATTAAAAAATACCGTCCGGAAATCAGTGATAACACCTTCTGGACTGCGTATAGCCTGATAGGCAATGATACCGCTGGATGATATTTGTAAGATCTGATTTCGAAAGGCAGCCTGCTTCTGGCTTTCCAGCTGTGCCTGTTTACGTACCGTAATATCGCGGGTTGTCCCAACAACCCCATCGTCCAGTTTAACAACAGTCAGTTCATACCAGCCACGAATGCCTTCTCCGTCATAAAAAATCTCCTGCTGAAACGACTGCCCGGTTTCAACCACGGCGCAGAACTTGTCGAAGAGTCCTGACGACTTCACCGTTGGATATAACACCAGATAATTCCGGCCGACGATTGCATCCGCCTGCGTGCCAAACATACGTTCAAACGCCTGATTGACACGCTGGTACCGAAAATCGACAATAGAACCGGAACCAGCCTTTGCCCTTCCGTCACGAACGGCTTCCAGCACATAGATAGCTTCGCTTGTTACGTTAAAGATGCCATCCATGTACCGACTTTGGCGTTCAGCTTCCAGAGCCGCCTGTTTAGTCGAGGAAATATCAGCAAAGGTAACCGCAACGGCATCCCCATACCGGTTAATGCTCAGATCAAACCAGCCATTCACCCCATCGGCTGCGTAATGCACCTCAGGAACCCGAATGGCTTTTCCTGTTTCCAGCACCTGCCGATAGGTTGCTAGTAAACCACTGCTTACTGCCTCGGAAAAAAAGCCCAGGTAACTCCGTCCAAGAAGCGCATCAGTTGGTTGGCCCAGGATGTCGGCACCGGCCGGATTGATGTACGCAAAGATGAAATCAAGAAACTCACCCTGCTCATTACGAACAGCTTCCAAAACAGTTACTCCAACCTGACTATCATTAACAATATTTTGAAACAGCTGACTTTGTGAGGAATCGGGTTGAGCAGATGAGATCATGTACTATAAACTTGAAAACCCAAATTAAGGGCTAATTCTACACAAATACCGACAATTGGCCGTCCCGTTCAGCAAGTTGTCACCAGCGATTACTTTTATACCGGCTTATGACTTAAAAGAAAAAGAGCGAAACGCCTTGTTCCGCTCTTTTTAAGCACCATACGTATACGTGGACGGGCTTACACAATAACAGCTTCGGCCAGCACCAGCACTTTGTTACGTAACACTTCAACCACTCCGCCATCAACGGTAAACGACTGCTGCCCAGCCGCCGACTGAACGACAATCGGCCCGCGGGCCAGTGTGCTCACCAATGGCGCGTGATCGTTCAGGACCTGAAACTGCCCTTCGCTACCCGGAAACGTTACGGAGGTAGCTTCTCCAGTGAATACCTTCCGGTCGGGGGTGATAATTTCTACTTGCATTACAGTTTGTAGTTTGTGGGTTGTAGTTGGTGGTTAACTGTCGTGGCCACAACCACGAATCATAAACCACAAACTACAAACCAGGCTATCGTCCGGCTTCTTTTAACAGACGCTCACCTTTTGCAACGGCGTCGTCGATTGTTCCTACCAGGTTGAAGGCAGACTCCGGCAGGTGGTCGTGCTTACCATCGATGATTTCGTTGAACCCGCGAATGGTTTCTTCGATAGGCACCAGAACGCCTTTCAAACCGGTGAACTGCTCAGCCACGAAGAACGGCTGCGACAGGAAGCGCTGCACACGACGAGCACGGGCAACGACCAGTTTGTCGTCTTCTGATAATTCTTCCAGACCCAGGATGGCGATAATATCCTGCAATTCTTTGTAACGCTGCAGGATTTCCTTCACGCGTTGAGCCGTGTTATAATGCTCATCACCCAGAATCTCAGCCGTCAGAATCCGCGACGTAGAGTCGAGCGGGTCCACGGCCGGGTAGATTCCCAGCTCAGAGATTTTACGGCTCAATACCGTCGTAGCATCCAGGTGGGCAAACGTTGTTGCCGGAGCTGGGTCAGTTAAGTCATCGGCTGGTACGTATACAGCCTGTACGGATGTGATCGAACCGCGCTTGGTTGAGGTAATCCGCTCCTGCATGGCACCCATTTCGGTAGCCAGAGTCGGCTGATACCCTACGGCCGACGGCATCCGGCCCAGCAGAGCGGATACCTCAGACCCGGCCTGCGTAAAGCGGAAGATATTGTCGATAAAGAACAGAATGTCACGACCCTGGCCTGTACCGTCACCATCGCGGAAGTGTTCGGCAATCGTCAGACCCGACAAGGCCACACGAGCGCGGGCGCCGGGAGGTTCGTTCATCTGACCGAAGATAAAGGTAGCCTGGCTTTCTTTCAGTTCCTCAGGATCAACCTTAGACAGGTCCCAGCCGCCTTCTTCCATGGAGTGCTTGAAGCCTTCACCATATCTGATGATACCGGCTTCAATCATCTCGCGGAGCAGGTCATTCCCCTCACGGGTCCGCTCGCCCACACCCGCAAATACCGATAGACCCGAGTATGCTTTGGCAATGTTGTTAATCAGCTCCTGAATCAATACCGTCTTACCCACACCGGCACCACCAAAGAGACCAATTTTACCGCCTTTTGCATACGGTTCAAGCAGGTCAATTACTTTGATACCTGTGAATAAAACCTCGGTAGAAGTAGCCAGATCCTCGAAGCGAGGAGCTGCCCGGTGAATCGGCAGACCACCAGAGCTTTTAGGTTGAGGAATACCGTCGATGGCGTCACCAACGACATTGAACAGACGGCCACGGATTCCTTCGCCAGTCGGCATGGTAATCTGCGTACCGAGGTCAACGACGTCCATTCCGCGCTGCAACCCTTCGGTCGAATCCATGGCGATGGTCCGCACACGGTCTTCGCCAAGGTGCTGCTGGCATTCCAGAATTACCTTCTGGCCGTTGGCTTTAGTTACTTCAAGGGCGTCCAGGATGGCCGGGAGCCGCGAGCCTTCGCTCTCAAAACTCACGTCCACAACCGGACCGATTACCTGCGTAATCTTACCCGTATTGACTGCCGTTTCAGTAATCATTTGTGTATGATATAGCTTAAAAAGAAGTTACCCACTATTTGGGACTGCAAAATTAGGAGAAAAACCGCGCAACTTCAAGCTACGATTCCATCAATTTGTGTAATGGTTCAGGCGAAACGGTTTGTAAATTAGGTTTTTTCAGTAAGATGCATCCGAACGCCTGTTTTTCAATATTTGTACAAAAAATAGATAACGACTTATCCCACCGACTGATTTACCCCGCAGCTTACAATTGATTCGGGGCCTGAATTCACTCAATTGCATTGAAAAGGCACTATTGTCCCCTCGGTTTGCGTTGCTAACAGAAGCAGTCTGCGGTTAAAAACCATATGGTATCCCTGAATTTCTGGAAAGAGTGGAGCCGCCCCTATCGGCTCCTGTACATAGTGAGTCTTAGTCTGTTACTGGCCAGCTTGCTGGTTTTCCTGTTTACCTGGTGGCAGGGGTTAGGCAATGTCATTCGCTGGGATGTGCTGAGCGAGTTGACTGAGGTGCCTATCACATTACGTACGTTTACCGACGGCCTGCTCGACTACGCGGTGAGTGGCAAAGCATATGCCGTTTCCGAACAGTTTGTTGCCTCGGCTATGCAGGTGCGTCCTGGTAGTGCAACCATCTTCCTGATTGGCATCTGTACGGCGTTTGTGCTCATTCTGGGAGCGTTGACGCGCCTGGACCGTATCCGGTACCTGGTTGGTATGGGACTGGTAATTGCGGGGCTGGCATTCTTCCGGTGGGAGATCCTTGACGTACCGGGTCTGGGCGGGCAGTATCTGTTTATGCTGCTTACCTTCCTCTTCGGCTCCGTCAGTTATTACTTCCACGCGTTTCGGCCGGAGCTGCGTTTTCCCATTCGGGCGGGGGTGTTCGCCGGGCTTATCGCTGGCGTTGCGGTGGTGATTGGTGCGCTTTCTCCAGTACCGCTGCCGGCCATGACGCTGGTCAGCTACGGACTGCCCGTAATGCTGGTCGGCAGCGTTGGTTTCATTTTTTTCATCGCGTTCGACATAGTTGCCGCCCTGGTCTGGCTTACATCAGCCGGACGCCAGGACACCAACGCCCCTCGCGTATCCGGCCGCCGGCCGCTGGGGCTCAACAACTTTCTGTTTATCAGCTTTCTGTATCTCGTCAACCTGGTATTGATCTGGCTCCGAAATACCAAATCGATCGATCTTGACATCCTGTCCGTCAGTCCGTTTCTACTTTATCTGCTGTCGGTCGTGCTCGGTATCTGGGGAGTCCGTCGGCTGGTTCAGCAGCAGGAGGTTGTCTCGTTTCAGGATTCGGCAGGGTTTCTGTACGTCGGCCTTTCCCTGCTCACTACGTTTACAATTGGCTACGTGTTTGCTACAGCCAACGACCCGCTCATTGAACTGTTTGAAGATGCCATCGTATACACTCACCTGGCCATGGGACTGGCGTTTGTCATCTACATCTGGATCAATTTTCGCGAGATCTACCGGCAAAACCTGACCGTGTATCGGGTTATGTTCAAACCGCCCAAGCTGGAACTGAGTCTGTTCCGTATTCTGGGCGTTTTTGGAACCATTGTGTTGCTGGCTTCGGGTGGGTTGATCACCGTACGGCAGGGAGTGGCGGGTTACTACAACGCCCTGGGTGACCTGTATGTGGCTACCAATGAGTTTAATTCGGCCGAAGCTTTCTACCAGCTGGCCCTTGAGCAGGAGTTTCAGAACCACAAGACCAATTATTCGCTGGCTTCGCTGGCACTGACGCAGGGCAATCAGACAGCGGCTGCCTATTTTTTCCAGCAGGCGTTGATTAAGCGTCCGAGCCCACAGGCCTACGCCGGACTGAGCTATACGTATCTGCAGACCAATCTATTTTTCGAGTCGGTTAAAACCCTCCAGCGAGGCATTCAAGCTTTTCCGGCCAGTGGTGAGCTACAGAATAATCTGGGCTACCTGTACGGTCGGACCAGCGTAGCCGACTCGGCTTATTATTACCTGGAAGCTGCCTCCAAAAACGCCGATCGCGATGAAGTACCCCAGGCGAATCTGCTGGCTTTATATGCCCGCAATCCCAAGATTCTGCTGGCTAACCCAGAACTGGCGAAGCCGGATACCCGCTCATCGTATGAATCGTTTCAGGCGAATGCACTAGCCGCCCGGCTGGTTGTCGGCGCCGATACCACCCAGCCCGAACAACCCGACTGGCTGGCCGATCAGCCGTCGGAGGGGTTGAGCGTGGGCCGGTTTGCGAGCCTGTACAATTACGCCCTGACGAACGAACAGCCCGACACTACCCTGACTGCTACGTTGCAGCGTCGGTCGCTGGACCCCGTAAATCAGGATTTTGCCGATGACCTCCTGCTGGCCCGCGCCGTGGCCGAATACAACCGCCATAACCATGCCGACGCGTTCAGCCTGATGAGTCAGTTGGCCGAGGGTAACGTCCGCAGTGGCCCAGCCTATCGGTCGATTACGGGTTTGTGGCTACTTGAGCAGGGGCTGTATCGCAAAGCGGCCGAAACATTTGAACTAAATACGGATACGGTTTCGATCTATTACCGCGCTGTTGCCCTGACTAAAGCCGGTAAACTGGCCGACGCCCGGCCGGCCTGGGAAGCGGCTTCGCTGGACGACAACGACGTAGCTGGTCTTAAACAGGTGCTGTACGACATCAAGCGCCCTGAATCTGACCTCGAAAAAGCGATGTACGTCACGTACCGGCCTGACGACGCCAACCGGGGAGCCATCTGGGAAACGATCAAAGATCCGAATCTACGTACCGTAGCGGGAGTGAGCCTTCTAGAGCAATACCTGGCTACGCGGCAGCCGTTCTACGCCCAGATGATACTGAGCCAGATGGCCAAACCCGATCAGTTGAAAGCCTTTCCGCTTTCAGTCGAGAATCTATCGGCATTACGCATTGCGGTTTTCAGAAACAAGCTGAAAGCCGCGCAGGAGATGGCGGCTACGTTCTTTCTGCCTCAGCACGAAGCTGAGCGACAGATGCTGCTTGGCCAGGCGTACGCCCAGAATGGACAGCCCGCTCAGGCCAGACAAGCTTTCGACGCGGCCTTACGGCTGGCTCCGCTCGACGCCGAAGTTGTTTCGGCCGTTGCGCGGTTTCGGCAGCAACAAAAGCAGATTGTGCCCGCGTATCAAGCCATACTGGCCGCTCTGCCCTACAATGAAGACAAGCCGGAGCTGATCAAAACGTATATTCTGCTCTGCCTGGCTCAAAACCTGGTTGACTACGCCGACGACGGTCTGCTACAGCTCCAGCTGGCTACATCCCCAGCCGACTATCAGTCATTTCTGTCGATATATCAGGAAAAACTCGCGTTATTACAAAATGATCGCAATAAGTTTCTGCAATGATGTAGTTTTGGTTATTCATGATGATAGTGGACTCTATGAAGGTTCAGTTATGGGTACTGGTCATCCTGATCGGAGGGGCTCTGCCGGTGCTGGCTCAGCCAGTATCGTACAGGAATGAAGTGATTGAGAAGTGGAAAAACGCTAGGGCGTATACCCTCGAAGTGGCCAGGCTTATGCCAGATTCCGGTTATTCCTTTAAGCCCGTAGCCGAGGAAATGAGTTTTAAGGAGCAGCTCCTTCATTCGGCATCTAACATGCTCTGGTTAAGTTCAGCTCACTTGTCGAAGCAGACGCCCCCGTTTGACTATAAATCCCTGCAACAACGTAACGGACTGCCGAAACGTGAGATTGTAGCCCTGCTGGAGCAAGCTCTTCAGTACGCTCAAACAGCAATTGAACAGTTGCCAGACGCAGAACTTGACCAGAAGGTAGACTTTTTTGCGGGGCCCAAAACCAAGCGGCAGATCATACACCTGATGCACGACCATCTGACTCATCATCGGGCACAAGCTATTGTTTATTTACGACTGGAGGGCATAACCCCGCCTAAATACATTGGTTGGTAACTTCATTGACAGACCATGAACATCATTGAAACCCAAGATATTGCTAAGCGCTACATAATGGGTAGCGAGGTGATAGAAGCGCTTAAATCCATCACAATTTCGGTTAGAAAGGGGGAGTATGTAGCCTTCATGGGGCCGTCGGGATCGGGCAAATCGACCCTGATGAACATTGTGGGCTGTCTGGACACACCTACCTCAGGGCGGTACATACTGAACGGTCAGGACGTTAGTAATATGAGCGAAAATGAGCTGGCCGAAGTGCGTAATAAAGAAATTGGCTTCGTCTTCCAGACCTTCAACCTGCTTCCCCGCCAGACGTCGCTCGAAAACGTAGCGCTACCGCTGATCTACGCGGGTTTCAGCAAAGCCGATCGCACCGAGAAAGCCATGATGGCCCTTAGAAACGTCGGGCTGGAGAATCGGGCCGGCCACCGCCCCAATGAACTATCGGGTGGTCAGCGGCAGCGCGTGGCTGTAGCCCGGGCGCTCGTTAATGACCCCAGCATCCTGCTGGCCGACGAACCGACGGGTAACCTCGATACGAAAACGTCGTACGAAATCATGGACCTGTTCGATCAGATTCACAGCAAGGGCAATACGGTGATCATGGTAACACACGAAGAAGACATTGCCGAGTATGCGCACCGGATCGTTCGGCTACGGGATGGATTGATCGAAACGGATCGCGCCAACGACAATATCCGCAAAGCCCGGACGCTGATGCAGGGGGTTGGCGACCAATAACATGAGGCTACGTATCAACTGGCCACTATACGTGATACATTCGCGCTAAACGACTACGCATACACTCCACGCTTCGGACCATACGAATCAGTCTCGTCATTCCGATTGCAATGCCGTTTATCTGCCCGGAACAAAATCAGTTGGCCGTACCATCGCCAAGATAGTACGACCAACTGTGCAAGTACCAGCTAATGGCTGGACGGTCCTTGAAGTCTCTGCCGGACGCTTTTATGACTTCAACTCAATTTTCCGGCCGGTTTCGGCAGCCCGGTAGATAGCCTGCAGTAAGCGAACGTCGCGAAGCCCCTCCTCGCCCGTAATGTGATTCGGCAATTGTTTGCCATCCATTAAATCCTTGCAGACCCCGTCCATGTGTACGGCCTGGTGGTTGACTACCGGCTGCTCGATGGGTCCTTTGCTGGTACGTCCTTTCAGGGGACCGTAGCCAAAAGCAGGCGACAGTTCAAACCAGCCGTTCTGGCAGGACGCGTACAGGCGCTCTACTCCGGCGGTGTAGCTGGTGGTTGAGTTACACACCGCCCCACTCGGAAACTGGAACTGCCAGAACAGGGTCTCTTCAACTTCCTTGAACTTTTCCGGTTCGGTTTTCGGCGAAAATTGCGCCGTTACGGAGATTGGTTCTTCACCCGTTACGTAGCGGGCGCCCTGTACGGCATAGATGCCTACGTCCATGAGCGGGCCACCACCGGCCATGGCTTTTTTCATGCGCCACTGAGTTGGGTCACCGATCCGGAAAGCATCGCTACTTTCCATGAACTTAACCGGGCCAAACACTTTTTCCTGACCCAGACGCATTACCTCTTTCGTGAACGGCTCGTAGTGCAGCCGGTAGCCCACAGCCAGTTGCCGATTTGCCTTTTTACAGGCATCGATCATATCCTGGCATTCTTTGGGCATGATCGCCAGCGGCTTTTCGCAGATCACGTGCTTGCCCGCCTTAGCGGCCCGAATAACGTACTCAGCGTGCATAGAATTAGGTAGCACGACGTAGACCACATCGATATCCTTGTTATCGGCAATCTGGTCGAAAGTTTTATAATCGTAGACGTTTGCCTTGGGTATGTTATACTTCTGCATCCACTCGGCAGCCTTCGACGGCGTTCCTGTCACGATCCCGGCCAAACGACAGTGCTGTGTCTGCTGTAAGGCCGGTGCCAGCCGTTGTGAACTATAGCTGCCCAGGCCAACGAGTGCGATCCCCAGTTTGCGGCCCGGCTGAACCAGACCGGTCGACTTGTTGACCAGCGTTTGTATGCGACCGTATTCACCCTCGTACAATTCCGTTCCGGCATAACCAGCCAGTGGTAATGACGATAACCCAGCGCTGAGGGCGGACAACCGCTGCAGAAAGTCCCGGCGTGAAAAGCCTGTGTTGTTTTTCATGATGGATTTACAAACGTGAAGGAGACGCGTAAAACTACAAAATCTGACTTAGGCTAGTTAAGAATATAAAAAGTACCGGCGTATCGTTCACCGGTACTTTTTCCAAAAGTCGTTCAATAGTGTTGTCTACTGTCAGTCGCCTGGTCTGAACGTTCTGTCGTGGTATGCCATGTTCAGGCCAGGTGGATTTGAAGTTCAGTCACGTTATTCGCCGGGTTTTCAAAATCAATAACAGCATACACCTCGCGAACGCGGCCGTCGTTCTGATACCCCATCCCGTGTAAAGCAGGGAAGAGCGCATCATAAACACCCATAAGCTCGTTCCAGTTGCCGGTATGCGTGTAAGATAAGCACCGAAACGGCTCAAATGTACGATACATAAACCCAGTTGGCTCCGCCCCGGCCTGGCGAATAGGCAGGACAATCTCCAGCTGAAATTCATTGGTCGGATCACCATTAACACCGGTATAAATCCACTGAACTGGCCCGCTGATGTCGAGCGAAAGGCGAACCGCTTCAGTGTAAAGATCTTCAGCGACTGTCTTGTAATACCGGCTAAGCTGCGGTAACGTAGCCCGGGTGGTGAAACAAAGACCTGTAAAGGGTTGAACCTCTTTGACGAGCAGGGCATCTTCCGCGATTTGTTGTTGGGTTGTCATGGTTAGTTGTCAATTTGAAGACCGATTACATCAAAGGTCGGCGTTCATTGTGACAGCGGTATGTCAGCAGGGTTGTGGAGAAATCGCCTTATTTTTGAGCCTATAGTATGCATGCCGTTATGCCCTTTTTTGATTCTGCTATCGTATCGCTTGTCCGCGATCAGGCCTTTGATGCCGAGCAAACCGGCGTACCATCCGCCGAAGTCCAACAAATCATGACAAAGCTTGGGCTTTTTAAACTCTTCGTTCCCGAACAGCTGGGCGGCCAAATGATACCCCTCCCGGACGCCATACGTTTGATTGAGGAAGCCGCTTATATAGACGGGAGCTTTGGGTGGTTGATCAGTATTGGTGCCGGTGGCGGCTATTTCTCAGCATACTACGAACCCGCGGTTGCCGGCCGATTGTTCGGCCCCGCCGAAGCCGTAGTAGCCGGCAGCGGGCATCCGACCGGAACAGCCCGCCGGGTTGAGAACGGATACCTGGTAACCGGGCGCTGGCGCTATTGCAGCGGGTCTGCCTACGCCACCTTGTTTACCGCCAGCTGCCGAATTACGGACGATGCCGGCCAATTGACCAACACCGTTCGGGCCTTCACCTTCCGGCCAGAGCAGGTAACCATCCTGCCTGACTGGAACGCCTTCGGCCTGAAAGCGACAAACAGCCACAGTATTGATGTAGTCGATGCGTTCGTGCCGCACGAATTCGTGTTTGACTTGTCCCGTCCGCCGATTGTCGATGCTGGGCCTATCTTCTCCTATCCATTTTTACCATTTGCCGAAGCGTCCTTTGCCGCCGTCTGTATTGGTATTGGGCGACACTTTCTGGATGAAGCAACTCAACTGGCCCAGCAATACAGAACTTCGTGGGAAGGAGCCAGACCGGAGCGATTTCACTACGTCCGGGAACAAATAGGCCAGAAAAAAAACCGCTTCGAAAAAAGTATCACATCGTTCTACGAAGCCCTTGATGAGTCCTGGTCACTCACCGTAGCCGGACACGCTGTATCAGATGCGCTAAGCCGGAAGGTAGGCGATTTGGCCCGGGAAGCAACCGTAACTGTCCTGGCTGGCGCTCAGCAACTTTTTCCACATTTGGGTATGGCCGTAGTTGACCAATCTACGGCGATCAACCGGGCCTGGCGGGACGTACATACAGCCGCACAACATACACTGCTGAAAGCGTATCCGGTTTCCCGTTAAATTGATCCATAAACCTCCCACCTGTTTTGTAGTTTACGCTTTCAAAGCAACAGACTATGAAAAAGAACCTGATTATCCGAATATCCGGTCAGTTGGGAGGCACCCTGTTCCGGCAGGCAGCCCGCCAGCGAGCCGAAAAACTGGGCCTGACCGGCACAGCCCGCAATCAATCGAACGGCGAGTTACGTATTGAGGTAGAAGGCGAAGAAGAAGCTCTTCAGACGTTTCAGACCTGGTGTCAGACTGGGCCGGAGGGTACCCAGGTTGACCACGTGGAGGTCATGGACGGTCCTTTGCAGGAATTCGACCGGTTTATGGAGATGCGTTAACAAATAAGCCGGCCCTGAATCAGGACCGGCTTTACCCTATTATGTTGTTGATTGTCAAAATATATACTTATTCTCGGCCACCATTGCATCCGCAATCTTACGGCGAGCGTCTTTCAGGTTCATCGGTTCAATCTTCGTGAACCGCTTCAGTCCCATCAACATTCCGCGCAGTTCATCACCTTCAGCAAACGACGTAATGGCTGCCCGCCCTGCATTGTTAACCTTTTCAACGGCTTCGTGCAGATACACCAGCGCCAGGAGCTTTTGTAACGTAAGAGCCTCTTCGCCTTTGATGCCAATCAGTTTCTCGACCCGCAGCAGCGCCGATTCAGCTGCATAAATCTCGATGACCATGTCGGCGATGTTCATCAGGATTTCCTGCTCGTCGGACAGCGTCATCATGAATTTCTGAACGGCCGCTCCGGCCACCATCAAGGCTGCCTTTTTCAGGTTACGCAGTACTTTCTTTTCAGCTATGAATAAACCTTCTTCCTCATCGGTGCTGAAATCGGGAATTGACATGATCTCTTTGGCAACCGCCATAGCCGGCCCCATCAGGTCAAGTTCGCCTTTCATCGCACGCTTCAACAGCATATCGACTACCAGCATCCGGTTGATCTCGTTTGTTCCCTCGAAGATCCGGTTGATCCGGGCATCGCGGTAGCTGCGGTCCATCGGTGCATCGGCTGAGTAACCCATACCCCCGTAAACCTGAACGCCTTCATCTACTACGTAATCCAGCGCTTCGGAGCCATGTACTTTCATGATGGCGCACTCGATGGCAAACTGCTCCAGGGCTTTCAACTTTGCAGCGCTGTCTTCCATGCCTTGAGCTTTCAGATCCTCGATCAGGTCGTCGATGTTCTGGCCGGCCCGGTACGAAGCCGATTCGGATGCATACACCTTTACGGCCATTTCAGCCAGTTTGTGCTTGATCGCGCCAAATTGCGAGATAGGTGTCTTGAACTGCTTCCGCTCGTTGGCATACCGGATGGCATTGTTGATCACTTCCTTCGAGCCACCAACGGCGGCCACGCCAAGCTTAATCCGGCCAATGTTGAGAATGTTCACAGCAATTTTGAAACCGTTGCCACGCTCAGACAGCAAGTTTTCGACCGGTACTTTTACGTCGTTAAAGAAGATCTGACGTGTATCAGACCCTTTGATGCCCATCTTATGCTCCGGTTCGTTCATCGAGATACCCTCGTATGAACGGTCAACAATGAACGCGGATAAATTCTTATCATCGTCAATTTTGGCAAAAACGATGAATACATCCGCAAAGCCTCCGTTTGTAATCCACATCTTCTGGCCGTTCAGGACGTAGTATTTGCCGTCTTCGGTCAGTGTAGCTTTGGTTTTACCTGAGTTGGCATCTGAGCCGGAATCAGGCTCGGTCAGACAATAAGCGGCTTTCCATTCGCCGGTTGCCAGCTTAGGCAAATATTTCGCTTTTTGTTCGTCGTTGCCGTAGTAAACGATAGGTAAGGTACCAATACCCGTGTGAGCCGACAGCGCCACCGAGAACGAGTGTCCGGCACCCGTTACTTCAGCGACCAGCATCGACGTATTGAAGTTCATACCGAAGCCTTCATATTCGGCCGGTACCGATGTACCGAGCAGACCAAGTTCACCGGCTTTATCCATCAACGATGAAATTAACTCCGGCGACTCGGCACGATCAATCTCATCTAATCGCGGCCAGATTTCGCGCTCCAGAAACTCGCGGCAGGTAGCCGCGATCATCTGTTGTTCTTCCGTAAATTCTTCAGGAATGAATACCTGCTGGGCGCTCGTTTCCTTGATCAGAAATTCGCCCCCTTTGATTGAGGCTTTAGGTTCCGTCGCAATCATAGACTCTAGTTGTTTGTTATGCTTGCATACTAATTTTATACAAATAAACTAATTGCATAAATAGTATGCAAGCATACTAATAACAAAAATTTCGCCGAAAAAATCCAACTCGGTACGACCACAATCTAACCAGCGACGCACCGGCCTTAAAACAAAAAGCCGGGCAGTTGCCCGGCTTAGGAATCTAGTTTGTTGAAGTAGTTAATGTGAATTAAGCTGGCACGTATCTTTTAGTGAACGTTAGTTAAGTCGTTCAAATATGCCAGCAACTCCTTGTCCACCGCCTACACAGGCCGACACCATGCCGTATTTCTGATCGCGCCGACGCATTTCATTGAGCAGCTGAACCGACAGCCGGGCTCCTGTTGAACCTAATGCATGGCCAAGCGCAATGGCTCCACCGTTCGGGTTAATCGTACTGCGGTCAAGACCCAGTTCCTGAATAACCGCCAGCGACTGAGCTGCAAACGCTTCGTTTAATTCGATCAGTTCAATATCATCCTGTTTTAGACCCGCTTTCTTCAATGCGAGCGGAATAGCGGCCACCGGTCCGATTCCCATGATCCGCGGCTCAACGCCAGCCGACGCATACGATACCATCCGGGCAATCGGCTGCAGGCCAAGTTCATTCACCATCCGCTCCGACATGACAATTACAAAAGCAGCGCCATCGGAAGTTTGCGACGAATTACCGGCCGTAACGGAGCCGCCCTGCGCAAATACCGGTTTCAGTTTGGCCAGAGCATCGGCATTTGTATCGGCGCGTGGACCTTCGTCTTTGGCTACAGTCCATTCGCGGGTCTTCTTTTTGCCGCTTTCGGCATCAAAATACGTTTCGCTTACTTTGACAGGGACTATTTCGTCGTCGAATTTACCGGCAGCCTGAGCAGCCAGCGCCTTCTGGTGAGATTCATAAGCAAACTGGTCCTGAGCATCCCGGCTAATCTTGAATTGCTCGGCAACCTGCTCGGCCGTTAAGCCCATGCCGATGTAATAGTCTGGGTGAGTTTTCGCAATTTCGTAGTTCAAGGCCGTTTTCCAGCCCATCACCGGCACGAGCGACATAGACTCCGTACCGCCCGCAATGATGCAGTCGGCCAGCCCGGCGTGTATTTTCGCTGACGCAATGGCGATAGCCTCCAGGCCGGAACCACAGTAGCGGTTGATGGTCATGCCCGGCACGCTGTTCGGCAACGACAGCAGTGCAATATAGCGGGCAATCTGCATGCCTTGTTCAGCTTCTGGAACAGCATTACCCACAATCAGATCGTCAACCCGGGCCGGATCAAAGTTAGGAACCTGACCGACCAGGTGTTTGATCACCTCGGCTGCCATATCATCAGGGCGAGTAAAACGTAGACCACCTCGTGGCGCTTTACCTACAGCAGTACGATAGCCGGCTACAATATATGCATCCATACGAATGTTGATTTCTGGTTAAGTGGAATCTATAACGATAACTAAAAATCCAGCGGAATAATTACAAATATACCGATTATTATTATGCACGCATACTATTTCCTTAGGAATCTGATTTAAACAAAAAGCCGCTCTTTCAAGGGAGCGGCTTTTTATCTGGAATAGACCTAAATCAATTAAACTGGCTGGATCTTCAGCTAGAAATGTCGGTCGCCCGCTTCACGTTTGCCCAGCATTACTGCGCCTACCATCGCCACCAGGAACAACACCGAAGCTAGTTCAAAAGGTAGGATATAGTCGCTGTACAGGATGCTACCCAGGTTTTCAACCAATCCCGTACGCGAGTCAAACGATACAGGGTTAAATGTCGGTACCTGAGCACTTTTTGCCCGGAAAATGGTAATGAGCATCACCATTAGCAGCCCACCTACGACAACGGCAGCCATCTTGGTCAGATTTGTCTTCGACTCTTCGTCTTCCCTTCTCAGGTTCAGGAACATGATGGTAAACAGGAAAAGTACCATGATAGCTCCCGCGTAAACAATGATGTTGACGGCCGCCAGAAACTGGGCATTCAGCAGAATGTAGTGCCCGGACAAGCAGAAGAACGTAGCGATTAACGCCAGGACGCTATGGATTGGGTTGCGTGCTGTCACGACCCAGACGGCACTTAACAATGCCAGAATAGCCAGTACCCAGAAGAGGTAGCCAGTTGCAGTGAGTTGCTTAAATTGATTTAGAAATTCGCTCATGGTGGAAAAAACGATAGCCACCAAACGACGTTTACATCTGGTGGCTAAGAGTTATGACTTACTACGTAGCAGCTTTAGTTAAACTTGGCTCCGTTGGGGTGGCCTTTACTTCCGAGTTCATACGAACGTAGCGATCGTCCAGCCGCTCAACTAATTTATCTTTACCGTAAACTATATCGTCACGCTCCAGAAAAACGGGGACCATACGGTCGTGACGAAGATAAACGGCTTGTTTTGGGCAGGCTTCTTCGCACAACCCACAGAAGATGCAGCGCAGCATGTTAATCTCATAAACGGCTGCGTACTTCTCTTCCCGGTAGAGGTTCTCTTCACCTTTCTTACGCTCAGCGGCTACCATCGAAATGGCTTCTGCCGGGCAGGCTACCGCACAAAGTCCGCAGGCTGTGCATCGTTCGCGCCCCTGCTCATCGCGTTTCAGCACGTGGTGTCCACGAAAAACCGGTCCCAGATACCGCTTCACTTCGGGGTACTGGATGGTCGGCTTCTTCATGAAGAAGTGCTTTATTGTAATGGCCAGCCCCTGTACAATTGACGGAAGGTACATCTTCTCCGCCATTGTCATCTCTTTGTTGCTGACCTGTTTTGACCGATTTGTTAGTTGCATACTCTTTCCGTTTACGGTTTAAAGTTCTGGGTAATTATGCATACCTAAACCCATAAACCGACTATGATTAAGCTCGTTGCGGTGCTGCCTGCGATTTTGGTGCCCGGGCATTTGACGTAAGGGCTAATACGACCATCACGACGACAATCAGCCAGGTTGTGTACTTAATGTCATACAGCAGACCGGCCCCCGTAACAACTACGTTTAAGATAGACAATGGAATCAACGACTTCCATCCCAGGTTCATCAATTGATCATACCGGAACCGCGGAATAGTCCAGCGCACCCACATGAAGAAGAAGATGAAGAAGAAAATCTTGGCGAAGAAAACGACCGTGCCGATGGCGGTTGCGATGTTATGTCCCGCGATCTCGCCCAGCGAACCGGTCAGCCCGTCGTGAACAGCATTCATGAACGGGTAGTGATAACCGCCAAAATACAGTGACGAAATGAACGCCGACGACACAAACATGTTGATGTACTCAGCGAAGAGGTAGAAACCCAGCTTCATTGAACTGTACTCCGTATGATAGCCGCCAACGAGTTCAGTTTCACACTCGGGTAAGTCGAATGGCGTCCGGTTACACTCGGCAAAAGCGCAGGTCAGGAAGATGATAAAACCCAGCGGCTGCGTGAAAACGTTCCACTCAAAGAACGTCGCCTGTTCGTTGACAATAGCCCGTAGTGATAGCGAACCGGTCATCATCAGAATGGCGATCAGCGAAAGACCCAGCGCAATCTCATAACTGATGTTTTGCGACGCGGCACGAATAGCGCCCAGTAGCGAGAACTTGTTGTTTGAGGCCCAGCCACCGACCATAATACCGTACACACCCAGCGATACCACCCCAAAGATGTACAATACTCCGATGTTGATTTCAATAGCCTGCATCGGGATGTCGTAGTTGGTACCATCCCAGGCCAATCGAATGCTATCGCCAAACGGAATAACAGCGCTCGACATCAAAGCCGTTAACATGGCCAGACAGGGGCCGAGGATGAAGAGCCATTTGCTGGCCTGCGCCGGAATGAAATCTTCTTTAAAGAACATTTTGCCCGCATCGGCGATCGGTTGTAATAACCCAAACGGACCTGCCCGATTTGGACCAAGGCGGTCCTGAAGAAACGCTGCTACTTTGCGCTCAGCGTATGTTGAGTACGTCGCAATCAGGAGGGTTATCCCGAAAATTACCAGGATAATGAGCCCTTTGACGAGTAATACGGTTAAATCCATTTTTATTTGGACGTTGGATGATGAACGCTGCCTACCGGTCTTGTACCCGATAAGCAGCGGCCAATGTCTAAAATCTAATTTTCGTTTGCCGATGGTAGTTTTGCAAAACGCTCCGGCGGCAGTTGCTGAATGTCCAGTTGCGACGTATCCCGTTTATCATCTATCGGCTTGTAAGTAGCCGCAGCTAACCGCTTGCCGAAGTCGGGCTTGATCGTATCCGCCCGGTACTTATTTGCCGAAATGACCGAGCTGCGTGAGACCTTGGTCGGTCCTTCAATCACCCAATCGCTTGTCTTCTTGGTATCAAAGCGGCAGGTATTACAGATGAACTCGGTCACCTCGTTCCACTCGTTTTTGCGAGCTGTCACGCGGATTACCTCCTCACCGCGATACCACAGCGTAACCTTACCCGAGCAGGTAGGGCAATCGCGGTGCGCATCGACCGGCTTTGTAAACCATACGCGATTCTTGAACCGATACGTTTTGTCCGTCAGCGCGCCGACCGGACACACATCGATTACATTACCGGAGAAATCGTTGTCAATAGCTTTTTCGATATACGTACCAATCTCAGCGGCATCGCCACGACCTAATACGCCGTGCACACGCTTGTTGGTGATCTGATCGGCAGTGTATACACACCGGTAGCACAGAATGCAGCGCGTCATGTGCAACTGAATGTACGGACCGATGTCGTGCTTCTCGAACGTACGCCGATCTTCTTCGTAGCGGGTGGTTGCTTTGCCGTGATCAAACGCGAAATTTTGCAGATCACACTCGCCGGCCTGGTCACAAACCGGGCAGTCGAGCGGGTGGTTGATGAGCAGAAATTCAACGACTCCGTTACGAGCATCGATGACCTGCTGACTGGTAGTGTTTTCGACTACCATGCCATCCTGCACCGGTGTGATGCATGATGCTACCAGTTTAGGCATTGGTCGAGGGTCTTTTGCCGACCCAGCCGCCACCCGAACCAGACAGGCCCGGCACTTCCCACCGCTGCCTTTCAGCGGCTGGTAGTAGCACATCGCCGGCGGGGCCACTTCCGGACCGATCTTACGAGCAGCCTGCAGGATCGTTGTACCCGGCTCCACCTCGACTTCAATTCCGTCAACGGTGACTTTGAACAGTTGCGGCTTATTATCTTCCATGGTTAATCTCTTGATTATACTAACGCCATCTCACCCCGGTATACGGCACCCGGCTGAGTCGCTTCCTGTGGGTTTGTGATGTGCCACTCGAACTCATCGCGGAAGTGACGGATGGCACTGGCCACGGGCCACGCAGCCGCATCACCGAGCGGGCAAATGGTATTCCCTTCAATCTTTTTCGCTACGTCGACGAGCAGATCAATGTCCTGACGATGACCGTGACCGTGTTCAATGCGGTGCAGCACTTTTTCCATCCAGCCGGTTCCTTCGCGGCATGGGCTGCACTGACCACATGATTCATGGTGGTAGAAACGGGCAAAATTCCACGTATTGCGAACAATACAGGTTGTTTCGTCCATTACAATAAAGCCACCTGAGCCGAGCATTGTGCCCGTCTGGAACCCACCGTCCGACAACGATTCATACGACATCAGGCGCTTTTCACCGTTGGCCAGATTCAGAATCAGGTTAGCCGGCAGAATAGGTACGGATGAACCACCGGCGACTACGGCCTTTAACTTATGACCCGGGCGGATACCACCGCACCACTCGTCGGCATAGATGAAATCTTCAACCGGAACCCCCAGTTCGATTTCATATACACCCGGCTTATTGATATGCCCTGAAGCAGAAATCAGTTTTGTACCCGTACTGCGGCCGATCCCAATAGCTGCGTAGGCTTCGCCACCGTGATTGACAATCCACGACGTAGTGGCAATTGACTCCACGTTGTTGACAACTGTTGGGCTCTGGTATAAGCCTTTCACAGCTGGGAACGGTGGCTTGTTACGGGGATTACCACGCTTGCCTTCGAGTGACTCCAGCAAGGCAGTTTCCTCACCGCAGATGTAAGCACCACCGCCCGGCTGAACAACCAGTTCAAGGTCGTAGCCAGTGCCCAGGATATTTTTACCCAGGAAGCCTTTAGCTTTTGCCTCTTCGATAGCTTTTTCGAGAATGTGGATGACGTACATCAACTCACCCCGAACGTAGATAAACGACTTGTTTGCCCCTAATGCGTACGAGGAGATAATCATACCCTCGATCAGCAGGTGGGGGATAGTTTTCATCAGGTAGTGGTCTTTGAACGTACCCGGCTCCGACTCGTCGGCATTGCAGACGAGATAGCGGGGCACACCCTCGGGCTTTGCCAGGAAGCTCCACTTCATGCCCATCGGAAAACCGGCACCACCGCGGCCCCGAACCCCCGATTTTTTTACTTCTTCGACCACTTCTTCAGGCGTCATGGTCTTGAGCGCCTTTTCAACGGCCGTGTAGCCGCCCTGTTTCCGGTAAACATCGAACGTCTCGATGCCCGGGACGTTGATATGTTCGGTTAATATCTTGGTAGCCATAGATTTTTGTACAGGTTACTTTGACAACTCATCAATGATTTCATCGACGCGCTCGTTGGTCAAATTCATATAGTATTTCTCCCGAATCTGGAAAACGGGACCCATACCGCAGGCAGCCAGACACTCGACTTCCTTTAGTGTAAACCGACCATCAACGGTCGTTTGTCCGGCATCGATACCCAGCCGCTGCTTCAGGTGAGCGTACACGTCTTCGCCACCCATCAGGCAGCAAGGGCCCGTACGGCAGTATTCAATGACGTGCTTACCAACCGGGTTGATGTGGTACATTGTATAGAACGTAGCCACTTCATATACCTCGATTGGTTGAATATCCAGCATCTGAGCAATGTAATCCATGCCTTCGGGGCTGGTCCAGCCTTCCTGTTCCTGCAGCAAGTGCAACAGGGGCAGCAACGCCGACTTCTGTTTTCCTTCCGGGTAGCGAGCGATAATCTCCTTTGCCTTTTCGAGCCGGTCGGGCGCAAATTGTATGGTATTGTTAGATTCCGTTGTCATCTTACAGCAGGTATTCGTCTTCAAAAGCTTCAGACCAAGTCATTTCAGCCGGTTCAAATTTATCCTTGCGAGATATATTCATTTCAGCTTTAGCTACTTCAGTTGCAGCGTCGAAGTTACGTTTCCACACACTTTCAATATACTCATTTGTCAACGAAGGCATGTACTCCTGCAATTGGTAAATCTCCTGTCGAGCGTTGACAATACTTCGAACCCAACTTGTACTACGCTTATCGGGTTGGTATTTCCATTTCAATATATGAGCCATAAGCCGACGAAGCTGGCTATTCAAAGCAAGCCTTTCAGCTCTACCCATTGCTTCATACAATTCGTTCAAGCCTTCAATAGCTTCCTCATAATCGTGCTCGTCAACAAGTTGGCGTATCATTCCAACTGTTTCCAAGTGAGACGTAGCCACCAGTTCTTGCCAGTCTATCGTCTTCATAACACGTTATGTTTATGCATCCAGCTCACCCGCAATCACGTTCAGGCTACTCATCGTCACGATAGCATCGGACAACGTCGAGCCTACACACATCTCCGGGAACGCCTGGTAATAAATAAAGCATGGCCGACGGAAGTGCAGCCGGTACGGAGCACGGCCACCGTCGCTAATCAGGTAAAAGCCCAGTTCACCGTTTCCGCCTTCGACGGCGTGGTACACCTCGCCTACCGGCGCGTCGATCTCACCCATCACAATCTTGAAGTGATAGATCAGCGCTTCCATGTTTTTGTAGACTTCCTGTTTCGGTGGCAGGTAGTACTGAGGAGCGTCGGCGTAGTAAGGGCCTTCGGGCAAGTTGTTGATAGCCTGCTCAATGATGCGCAGACTCTGCCACATCTCTTCGTTACGAACCATAAACCGGTCGTACGTATCGCCACTCTGCCCAACCGGAATGTCAAACTCAAACTCTTCGTATGACGAGTACGGATTCATCACCCGAACGTCGTAGTCAACGCCTGCAGCCCGGAGGTTCGGCCCCGTGAAGCCGTAGCTCAACGCCCTTTCGGCCGAGATACCACCTACGTTTACCGTCCGGTCCATAAAGATTCGGTTCCGGTTGAAGAGGTTTTCGAATTCACGCAACACTTTCGGGTAGCGCTGAATAAACTCTTTGATCTTGCGAATAGCCGTGGGCGACAGGTCACGCTCCATGCCACCGATCCGGCCCATGTTCGTGGTCAAACGAGCCCCGCAGACTTCTTCGTAGATTTCGTAAATGTTTTCGCGCTCCTCAAACAGGTACAGAAAACCGGTGAATGCGCCGGTATCCACACCCAGAATGCCGTTACAGATCAGGTGGTCGGCAATTCGGGCCAGCTCCATCATAATCACCCGGATGTACTGCGCTCGCTTCGGCACTTCAATGCCCAGCAGCTTCTCGACCGTCATGTGCCAGCCCATATTATTGATGGGCGACGAACAATAGTTCATCCGGTCGGTCAGCGTCGTAATCTGGTAGAATGGCCGACGCTCGGCAATTTTCTCGAACGCCCGGTGTATGTAGCCGATTGTCTGCTCACCCGACACGATTTTTTCGCCATCCATTTGCAGGATGTTCTGAAAGATACCGTGCGTAGCCGGGTGCGTTGGACCGAGGTTGAGCGTAGTAAGCTCATTCACGTACTGCACCGGCGTTTCGTCGTTCCGGGCCGGTACGTTCGTTTTGGTTGCTATATCGAGTTCGTCAGAAACCATAATCAAAGAGTGAAAGCGTGAAAGAACGGAAGAGTGAATAAACCGCTACATAAACTATTCGTTTAATCAATCGTTCGCTCGTTCACCAGATAGTCATCGTCCAAACAGGGCGTCAATCTTGTCTTCGCGGGTAGCATCTTCGAGCGGATACTGCTTGAGCATGGGGTGATAATCCATCTCCTCCATGTTTAAGATACGTCGCAGGTCAGGGTGGCCGTCGAAAATAACGCCAAATAAGTCAAAGGTTTCACGTTCCATCCAGTTGGCACTGAGATGCTGCTTGGTTGCGGTCGGAATATGAGGGTCTTCGGCCGGCAGATATACTTTGACCCGCACCCGGTAATTATTAACGAAGCTATGCATGTGATAGACTACGCAAAGCTCACGACCGGGTGAGTCCGGATAATGCACAGCCGTGATATCAGTCAGGAAAGCAATCTGATACGTGGGGTGCTCTTTAAGGTACTGGATCAGCGGAATGATTTGTTCGCGGGTAACCGAAAAGGTCAGTAAATCAAACGGATCATCAAAGTCACTGACGGCGTCACCAAACTGCTGAATTATGGTTTGTGCAACTTCTTCGTTTGTAAGCATAGTGGGTGGTTGACTGATTAACTGATTGAGTTGCCAGCGAGCCAGCAACTCAATCAGTCAACTATTGTATGCTATACGAATTCAATAATTTCTGATACTCTTCTGTATTACGACGGCGCAGTGACTCGTTTTTGGCCAGTTCCTGCACCTGCATGACGCCTTCCAGGATCTGCTCCGGACGCGGAGGACAACCCGGCACATACACATCAACCGGAATGATACGGTCAATGCCCTGCAACACGCTGTACGTATCAAAAATGCCACCACTCGACGCACAGGCCCCAATGGCAATTACCCAGCGGGGCTCAGCCATCTGCAGATAAACCTGCTTAAGGATAGGCCCCATCTTTTTGGCAATCGTACCGGCAACCAGCAGCATATCAGCCTGACGCGGTGAGAAGCTTGGGCGCTCAGAACCAAAGCGGGCCAGGTCGTAGTGTGAGCCCATGGTTGCCATAAACTCAATGCCGCAGCAAGAGGTAGCAAATGGCAAAGGCCAGAGCGAATTGGCTCGGGCCAGACCAATAATTTTATCGAATGACGTAGCCTGGAAACCGGGACCTGAGTAGCTTTCAGGTGCTTCAGCCAGCTTGATGTTTGATGCCATAGGTTAGTTGACTATTCCTGATATACCAACGAATTATCCTATTTAATCGTTTCATTTACTAGACTATTCCCACTTCAACACCCCCTTGCGGATGACGTAGTAGAATCCGGCCAGTAACAAACCCATAAACAAGATCATCTCGATAAAGCCGGTTAGTCCCAATCCTTTAAAGTTAACCGCCCATGGATACAGGAAGATAACTTCAACATCGAACAGAACGAACAGGATAGCAATCAGGAAGTACTTGATGGAAATCGGCGTCCGGGCATCGCCCTGAACCGGAATACCGCACTCAAACGGATCGTCTTTTTTCTGGCTTTTCCGCTTGGGTCCTACTGAGTGCGTAACGATCATCGTTGTCACAATAAAACCGAGCGCCAGCAGAAGTTGGATTAAGACCGGCAGATAATCTGACGGCAGGTATGATGTGTTCATACGGATTATTTACGAATAACAGCGCAAGTTAGCGATAAAACCAATAAACCCTTCTTTTAAACAAGGCTAGCCATTGCCTGACTTACCTCAAAATTAACATTTTTCAACTGTTTTATCAACGTTCCACAAATAGCCCTTGTGCTACGAATGCAAAAAGCCGTTCCTGACAGGAACGGCTCTAATACACTGTATGTAATCGGCTATCGATTGATTATAATCCGTCGTGATACATTGAATCCCGCCGAACGAATGCGAACAATGTATTCGCCCTGAGCCAGGTTTTTCAGATTAAGTGACCTCCGCTGGTTAAGTATCGGCACCAGGTCTGTATACAGCAGTTCGCCGTGCAACGAGAACACCTCTATTTCGGCATTAGCCAGGTTTTCGATTGTTTCGATATTCACAATTCCGTCCTTCGACGGGTTGGGATAAATTCCAAGGCCCCCGTTCGATTCATCGAAGTCAAATGGTTTTGGAGCGCTGAAATCTGAGTAGCACGTGAGTCGATTACCATTCTCCAGGATAAACGTCGATTTTGCACGGACCGAATAATTAGCGTCAAGAACGACTTTTGCTACCGGGCCACTTTCTGGAATTAATTCGCCTGTCCGGCGCCAGTCAAACTCATCGGTTTGCGCACCCGACGGAGCCGGCAATCTGGCTTCCAGCGAATACGTACCTATCTGTTCGATACTGGGTGTTGGTATTTTTGGCCGAACAGTCAGGTTGATGCCCAACGATCGGGTCGACCGGCAGCCATACGTATTTACCGCCTGAACAGAATACCCGCCTGGCGTAGCCACTGTGATAGTTCGGCCAACTGTGCCCGTATTCCAGATCAGGCTGTTAGACGCCGTGGTATTACCCACCAGGGCCAACACGGAATCAGTACAGATCTGCTGCGTAGGGTCAGCCAGCAACGTCGGTTGTTTGGCCAGTGAAATAGTTGGTGGTGTTGGCTGCACAGGATCAATCACCTCCACAGCCGGCGACAGGAAGGTATTATCGTCCGCTCCTTTCAACACGGCCCTATACACCCCGCTTCTGTTAACGTTTATCGAGCGGGTTTTCTGGCCACTTTTCCAATCGTAGGATTTGTACCCTTCGCTCAGCGTAAGCGTCAGGCTATTGTTGTCGGGGCCGCAGGTAACCGAGATAGTCGGCGGAGGCAAAGGAAGCAGCGGGCGGGAGCTGGCAAAAAACACCGGATTCAGACTTTCGTACCAGGCTTGCGCCAACTGCTTCAGCCCGTCGCCACCGAAGTGTACTTCGCCCTCAAAACGGGGAATCTGGATGTTGTCGGTCAGTGGTCCCGGATACACGTTATTGTTGTACGTGTTGATTACGTCGTTCTGGGCCTGGGTAATTTCCTCGCTTACCTGGCCAAGGTTGTACGATGACCGGGCAAGCACCCAGGCCGGATACCGTTTTGTGTCCGAACGCGTTTTGTTCACCAGGTATTGCATTGCTTCCCGGTAATCCTGTCGCGTTGATCGGAGCGGTACGTTGTCATTTTCACCTTGCTGCCACAGTACGGCCCGTAGACCCTGCAGCGAACAATAATAACGTAGTGCAATCAGCAGGTTTGCGTACGGCATTCCGGCCGGGAAGTTTTCGTTGGGCGTACCCATGGCAAAGATGTTCTTGGCAATCTTGCCATCGGCGCTTTCTGTCCAGTTTTTGATTACTGTTCCCTGCCAGGCGGTATTGATAAAGAGAACAGGTACCTGATACTGCTTGGCAATCAGATCACCAAGCATACCCCAGCACCAGGCGCTTTGGCCCCGTGGCCCAATCAACGACGCTGCGCTTAACTGCTGAAACGTAGGAGCCGGCGGATCAGTCAGCAGATTGGCTCTGGAGTTATCGTACGTAACGCAATTGACCCGATCGTCGGTGGCACCCACCGCCCCAAAATCCTGGAAGCCCTGGGCGTTCGACTGGCCGGTTATGATGAACACTTCACCTACACCAATCTTGCGCATTACATCACTACCCACCACGGCTCCATTGGCAAACGCCCGAACTTCGAGCCGATACCACCCCCCTTTTACCGATAGCGCGCCCTGAAAAACGCTTCCTTGCGGATTGCGCTGGATAGTGGCCCAGTTTGTACTGAATCCCTGATACGTATCCTCAACCTGTACGCGAGCCTGAACGCTGTCAATAGGCTGGTAATAGCTGCCCGACAGGTAAATAGTTGATGTGTTGTTGACGTCTCGTTGGAAAATTGCCCGGCTCTCCGGGTAGGTAATTTTAATAACAGAGCCGTTCCCCTGGCCTGACGCGTTCAGCGCAATGCCAAGCAGACAGTAGAAGGGAAGCTTTTTAATCAGCAGATAATAGTTATTCATACGTTAGGTGTCCATGAATTTCACGCAAAGACACCATGAATCAACGAGGCCCATACGGCGTTCTTTGCAAAAATCAGACCTGATACGACTTGGTAGATAACAAAGTTCACATTTTCCCGGGAAAATGCAAATTTACCCCTACACTCCTTACGTAAACGGTTGAAATTCGGATTCTATTACAATCCAAGTAAAATTCGTTTTGCCACATCGAAGCCTGCGGCCTGAACGCGAAGTATATAATTTCCTGATTGAAGCCCGGTCAGTAAAAGTTGTTTGCGCTCATTGAAAGCAGGAACGTTGGTTGTGTACACTTGCTGGCCCGTTAGCGTGTAAATCGTAACTGTAGCGTTAACAAGATCCTGCTGGGTCTCAAGAATAACTACTTTGTCCGGATTTGGATTCGGGTAGATACTTAGTCCCCGATTATCAGTCGCTGCAACAAACGCGAATGGAGCAGACGGTACTGAGAAGCACGTCAAAGTGGGCGAATAGGCAATGGAGGCCCGGGCCGTATACGAACCGTTCTGGTTCGCCTTAATGACGCCGGATTGTACCGCTAACGAGTCATCACCCCGGCGCCAGCGGAATACATCGCTATTGAGCGGTGTAGCATTGACTGCCTGCAGCGTATACGTGCCGATAACCGCAATTGTCGGAGCAGGCGGCAATGGCTTCACTTCCACGCTGGTTGGCGTCGACAGGGGTGATATACAGCCATTCACATCCCGAACGCGGGCGGCATACTGCCCGGCCGAATTCGTTGTAATACTTTTTGTTGAATCTCCCGTCGACCAGAAAACCGTATAAGGCCCTTCGACGGTAAAGGTAATGCGATCCCCTTCGCAGAGTGCCGGCTGTCTGCTGGCAAGCAGGGTGGGCGCATTCGGCAACGGATTTACTTTTACGTTAATTGCCCGGGACCGCGGTGACAGGCACCCATTCTGATCCCTGGCCTGTGCTGAATAATCACCCGACTGTTCAACGACGATGTTTTTGCTGGTTGAGCCACCCGTCCAGACAACGTTCAGTGGGGTCGTAGCAGCCAGTGTAACCCGATTGCCGGCGCAGAAAGTAGTCGATCCAAGTGCAGCCACCGATGGGGTTTCGGGCAGTGGGTTAACAGTCGTCGTCACAGCATCCGACGGATCAGACAGGCATCCGAACTGGTTTCGGGTCTGCACCGAAAACGTACCCGGCCGATTGACCGTTATGCTGCGGGTAGTTTCGCCTGTTCGCCACACGTATGCTGTTTCCTGCGGAGCGGTTAACGTAACATTCTGATCGGCACAGAACGTCAATGGACCACTAAGCGCGAGCGTTGGTTTAGCCGGCAGGGGATTAACCGTTACGTTGATTGTATTTGAGCGTTCAGACGTACAGCCGTTCTGATCAGTTACGGTCAGAAAATACTGTCCCGACGTACCGACCGTAATGGCCTGATCCCGTTGGCCACCGCTCCAGTTGTATTGTACATTTGACGCGTTTGTGCGGAGTACCGTATTGTCCCGGTCACAGAACGTAGTGGGCTTTTCATTGGTAATGGTCGGCGTTGGCGGAAGCGGATTCACCGCTACGGGCAAGACATTGGATGTAAATTCGCATCCACTGACATCCTGATACTTAACGTAGTAGTTTCCGGCTGAGGTTGTGCTATAGGTCTTTCCGGTCGCTACGGTCGCGTTGTTTTGCTGATTGACCCAGGTGATGTTATTCTCGTAGCTGGCTGTCAGGGCCAGACTGCTACCAATGCAGACGGAAGGAGGCCGATTGTCGACGGTTGATACGGTTGGGGCGTCTGCTACGCGGATGTAGCTGGTGAAATGTGTATTGCCTAAACCATCTTTTACTTTTGCCCGGTATAGTCCCTGCCCTTTGGTTAATGTTCTGCTTAACTCGCCGGTTTCCCACTGAACGAAGCTATAATCCCCGTTTACGGTAAAGGTCAGATTATTACCCCCTCCACAGGCCACGGAGATGGTCGGTACCGTCGCCGGACTTTGTGGCGTAGACCGCTGAAAAAATGACTCGTTAAGGCTATTATTCCACGCATTAGCCACCTCGACTAACCCATTGGCGTCAAAATGCAGGTCGTCAAACAGGGGAGGTCGCCGGCGGGGTACCTGGATGTTGTCGGTATTAGGGCCTTCAAATACGTTGGGGGTTGACGCAATGACCTGACTTTGTGCCGCTGTTACGTTCGCATTCGGGGTTTTGAAATCGTTGGAGCGCGACACCTTAGCCACAACCCACGATACGTTTTTCCCACAATCCTGCCGGCTTTTGTCAATTACGAATCTTAAATCGTTTGCGTAGCTGTTGGCATCTGTATTGATATCCGTGTCCGCTTCACCCTGTTGCCAGAGTACGGCCCGTACGCCCAGCATATGGGTATAATACTGCAAAGCTACCTTTAGATTGATGTAGGGTTGGCCAGCCTGATAAAACGTTCCGGGAATGTAAACACTTTCAGCAAGGCCACCGGCAGCGCTTTGGCGCCAGTTCCGCATGGCCGTTCCGGCATAGGCTGCATTGAAGAACATGATTGGCACGTTGAGCCGGGCCGCCAGCAGATCGCCCAGCCGCCCCCAGCTCCAGGATGTATACCCTCGTGGAGCAGCCCATTCTACGTCGCTCGTCAGCCGGTCAAACGAAGGCACCGGTGGATCATCCGTTTTTCCGGGCGGATACAGATAGCGAACACAGTTGACCCGATCATCTGTAGAAGGCGGTACGTTCGGACGAGTGTTCTGCGGAGTTTCCACTCCCTGCGCGTTCGACTGTCCGGCAACAATAAACACTTCGCCTACGCCAATCCGCTCAACGACTGTGTATCCAACCTGATTGCCATTGTTAATGGCTCGCACCTCCAGATTGTACCAGCCACCCGACACGGGCAGCCCCCCCGCAAATACTCCACCGCTTGGGTTGTTCTGGATAGTTACCCAGTCCGGAGAGCTGCTTCCCTGACCATCGCGCGCGGTCACTTTGGCCTGAATCTGATTGACGGCCGTCGTATAAAATCCAGTTATATAAACGGTAGCCTGATTGCTGTTGTTACGCTGAAAAACCGCTCGGGTAGTTGGAAAAGAGACCTGGAGCTGAGCCATTGCCACAAGCGGCATAAGTAAACAGGCCGCCATGGTTTTGGCTGCGAAAATATATTTCATAGCGTTCTTTAACAGCTGGTTTGGGCTTACCAGCTTAAATAATGACATGAGACCATTCTATTCTTGCTCGGCCGGCACATTCAGGCTTTGCCAGATTGTGTCTTTCAATTGTTCTAACCCACGCTGACTAACGGACGAGATAAACGAAACCGGTAGTTGTTCAGGCACTTGTTTCTTAATGGAAGCTAGCTCTTCGTCGCTCACTAAATCTATTTTCGAAATAGCTACCAATCGCTTCTTATCCATTAATTCGGGATTATACTCACGCAGTTCATTCAAGAGCGTCTCGTATTCACCACGAATGTTTTCACTGGTAGCTGGAATTAGAAACAGTAAGATTGAATTTCGTTCTATGTGTCGCAGAAACCGCAGCCCAAGGCCTTTACCCTGTGATGCGCCTTCAATTATCCCCGGAATGTCGGCCATTACAAATGACTTATAGTCTCTGTATGCTACGACTCCTAAATTGGGTACAAGGGTTGTAAACGGGTAGTCAGCAATTTCGGGCCGGGCTGCCGACAGTACTGACAACAGGGTTGATTTTCCGGCATTTGGAAACCCGACCAGACCTACATCGGCCAGTAGTTTTAATTCCAGTATGACCCAGGCCTCCTGCCCTTCCTCGCCAGGTTGAGCATAATATGGTGCCTGTTGGGTAGAATTTTTAAAATGATCGTTGCCTAGTCCCCCCCGACCACCCGGCAGAAGTATGATCTCCTGGCCGTCTTCAGTGATTTCGGCCATTTTTTCATTGGTTTCGGCATGACGGGCTATTGTTCCCAGGGGGACTTCCAGAATTACGTCCTCGCCCTGAGCCCCACTGCGTCGCCCTCCTTCACCAGCATTTCCACCTTCAGCCTTTACGTGTTTTCGGTATTTTAAATGCAGCAACGTCCATAGCTGAGCATTGCCTTTGAGTATTATATGGCCTCCTCGTCCTCCATCGCCCCCATCAGGGCCTCCCTTGGGAACGTGTTTTTCTCGCCGGAAATGAACCGAACCTGCACCGCCGGCGCCCGAGCGACAGTTAATTTTAACGTAGTCAATGAAGTTGGATGAAGCCATATTTGTTGTTCTACTGTGTTGAAAGGCACCGTCCAAACAAGCCGAAACTAGCCTGCTTTGGTAGCGGCCTGCTCAATTTTGCTGCATATAGCTTCGAATATCTCATCAATATTGCCGATGCCATCTATTGCGGTAAACTTATCCTGCCGATTATAAAAATCGGCAACGGGTGTTGTCTTGTCGTTGTACTCCTTCACTCGCCGACGTATCAAATCCTCATTGCTGTCGTCAGGCCGACCGGATGTCTGCCCTCGTAATAGCAACCGACGCGTCAATTCTTCGTCATCCACTACCAGCGCAATCATTACCGTAATCTGCGTATTGTAATGGCTTAATAATTCATCAAGCGCTTGTGCCTGTGGAACGGTACGAGGAAAGCCATCGAAGATAAACCCAGCTACTGATTGATTTTCCCTCAGTTTGTTATCAATCATGCCAATGACTACTTCATCGGGCACCAGTAGCCCCTGATCCATCAACTGTTTTGCCCGCAAGCCCAGTTCGGTGCCAGCCGCAATTTCCGACCGTAACAAATCGCCGGTCGACAAATGAATCAGATTATACTTTTTTATTAACTTCTCACTTTGTGTTCCTTTACCAGCACCCGGCGGGCCAAACAGTACAAGATTGAGCATACGGTTTTTTAAGGGTAGTGTCGTCCAATCAAAATTTGCGCCCGCAAAGTTACAACTCCTCGGTTAAAATAATACGTTGATGAACTGACAGTCATTGGTTTTTATTAATTGGCCAAAATAAAAAGCGCAGGCTGGTGGCCCGCGCTTTTTAGCACATTCTTAAATGTATTGCCTATTTGCTGGCCGCAGTTTTCTTAGCGGGTGCTTTTGTCCCTTTAGCAGGCGCAGCCTGAGCTTTTGGTGGCTCTAAAGCCTTCAGAACGTCCTTGTCATTAGGATCTATTTCAAGAACCTTGGCAAAGTATTCTTTTGCTTTCGCTTCATCCTTCTTAGCCAAACTAAAGCCGGCCAACGCTTTATAAGAAGTTACCAGGTATCTTGAATAGTCCGTTTTATCCGTTGAATCCGGAGTTGTGGCCTGTTCAATGAACTTCTCATACAGTGGCGTTGCAGCCGCTGCTGCCTTTTCCGGGTCTTCCTTTGCGTAAGCATAATAATTTGCCTGCGCCCGGTAATAGTAAGCTGCTGGGTACTTCTTGCCCGGAATTTCCTCTACGCGCTTGGCCATTTCGGCAAAGGCTGAATCGGCCCGCAGATAATACATCTGCTTAACCTGCGGAATTTGAGCCGAATCAATCGGAGCAGCTGAACTATCACGACCTACTCGAGGAGCGTACTGATAGTTTGACAGTGCCATGAACAGGAAATCATTGTTCTGTGGCTTTTTGTCATTAGCAATCGTTTTAGAATAGTAATCGGCGGCTTTATCAAATCGCTTCTTGTCGTAATACAACTTGGCAATTTCGCGATAGAGGTTCTCCGTAGTATCCTGCGGAGCTGCCTTTTCCAGATTATTGATTGCCAATGAATCACCTTCTGGCGTGTTCAGCTGGCTGTAAGCACGTCCAAGGAATTTGTAATCCTCAGGCAGCACTTTCTGCGGAGCCGTTGAGATAAACCGGTTTAATGATTCAACCGCTTCCGGTGCTTTATTAGTCTGCGTATAAGCCCAGCCATACATCCGGTCGATGATCGGGTTGTTGATCTTACCTTTCAGTTGATCTAGGTATGAAACAGCGCCCTGATAATCTTCGGCCAGGAAGCGATAACGAGCTACGTCGAGCAAACGCTCAGGATCCTGCGTACCGCTCTTCTGTACGTATGATTCGTAGCGCTGGGCAGCAGCCTTGTAAGCCCGTGAGTTGGCAAGAGCATCAGCATAGGCCAGATACGTCGGTGCAAACTCAGGATCGTTCTCGATTGCCTTGTTAAAGAACTTCTGCGCTTCAGTATAGTTCTTACCACGCAGAAACAGTCGACCAATTTTATAATTAGCTTCGGCCAGATTCGGCTTGATCGCTAAAGCGTTTTCGTATTTGCTTACGGCATTACCTCCGTCGTTGCGCAGGTAATACGCGTCGCCAATCGCCATCTCGATGTCGGCGTTCTCGTTCTTCTTGTCCCGCTCGTCAGCTTTTTGCAGCACTTCGAGCGCCTTGGCCGGGTCGTTCGTTTTCTCGAACATGGTTAGCACCTCACCGGCACGTACCAGTACGTTGATATCCTTACCTTTCGACTTATCGACGGCTTCATCAATTTTTGCGATGGCTGTCTGCCGGTCACCTTTAGCCAGAGCTACACCAGCAAGACCAACGTTGTTCAACTGGTTCTTGCCGTCGGCCGCCAAGCCTTTCTCAAATGCAGCTTTTGCCTGATCAGGCTGGCCGGTTTTCAGATAATAATAACCAAGATAAAATTGATTATCAGCCGTCGGCGAACTGGTAGCTAACTGTGTCAGAGCCTGCCCCGCTTTCGCAAATCGATCTGCCTCCAAGTCATTCAGGGCCGTTTGTGCGTCCTGAGCCATTACAGGCACAGTCAACGATGCACCCATGAACAAAATGGCCAACAGCGACTTTTTCTGGTTGTTCATCATGTATTTCAGGTTGGAATTGATAAAATTTAGATTGTGACTAGTAAACAGCTTACAAAGCTAAAAAATTGCTTTTAAACCAAAAAATTGCTTGTCATCTGAGTTTCACCTCTCGATTATACGGTATTGCAGGCCAAAGACCCAATTTTTCAATAATTAACGATCCAGCGTCACGAGCTACGTAGTTTATTAACCCTCCGCCTAACCCTGGATGGGCTTCACGGCTTAATATATAAACCGAGCGACGCAACGGATAATCCTGCAGACCCAATGCCCGCTGGAACGGTTGGAAATAATCGTTCCGGGATGTGGGGTTTGCTTTTTCTGTTACGCCCATTACTCGCAAATCGCGGGACAGTTCCGCCGATAGTGGAGAATCCCCGTCGCTAATCCAGTTAACGCCAATAAATCCCAGAGCAGTTGGGTTTTGACGAACGTAGTCAATTACTTCCCGATTTGAGCGAGCTGTAAAGATCCGTAAGCCTTCAACTCGCTTAACCTTGAATTTGCGTAACATAAACTCCAGATTGCTCGAATTGTTATTATCGAACACGAGCGTGATGGCGCCTGACAGATTTCCGCCTTTCAATTGAGACCATTGCTTAACAGACCCATCAAAGATCGAGTTAAGCTCATTCATGGTGATAAGGCTATCTGTGTTGGCCTTATTTATGATTAATGCGACTCCATCTGTAGCGATTTTTTGCGCTGCCCCTTCGATTTTTCGTTTGTCGAGAACGGCCCGTTCCTGAGGATCAAGCTCACGGGTTGTGAACGCAATCCGGGCACTATCCTGCAACATCAGGTTAATGGCTTCCTTTTCAGGCCTGAAGATTATTTTAAATTGAGTATTCGGGTAAATACCGCTATAGGCATCCGTTAACTGCGTCACCAACGGCTGAAACGATTCATCGGCCGCAACGACTATACTTCCCTGCGACGGGCTATCGAGCTTTGTCTTGTTGCTATCGCAACCGAAAAGGCTCACCAATAAAATGGATGCCAGCCAGCCTGTTTTTTTACTCATTCCGGAAATGTAGGTAGGCACGATACGCCCTGAAACTGCCATAAGCAATCAATAGTACAGCCAGACCATACCGTAGTACCGGACTGGATGGAAATATCCCAAAAGACTGAGAGGAGGCCATCAGTGCGATGCCTCCTCCCAAGTATGCCAGCGACGCCAGCACTGAAATATACAGTGTTAGCCGCGCCGGACCTCGATCTCGCTCGCGCATCCGATTTTATTCCAGCGTGAAGTTGATCGGCAGGTTAAATTTCACACGAACTGGCCGGCCAGACTGTTTACCTGGTCTCCATTTCGGCATGCTTTTTACCACACGTACGGCTTCTTCATCCGTACCGAAGCCTAAGCCTTTCAGTACCGCCACGTCCTGAATACTACCGTCGGTGTTAACGACGAAGCTCACGAATACGCGACCTGATACGTTAGCCCGTTGGGCAGCCGCCGGGTAACGGATGTTCTTAGAAAGGTACTGTCCCAAGGCAGCCATACCGCCCGTAAACTCAGGCTGCTGTTCTACTACCGTAAAGATTTCTTCTTCTTTAGGGGCAGCTTCAACGGCAGCTTCGACCCGGGTTGGTCCGGTAATGGCCTCAGGAGCTGCAATGACCTCTTCTGCATTCGGGTCACCTTCCTGCGTTTTTTCAGCAGCAACAGCCTCCTTCAGTTCTTCAACGGCCGGCGGGGGAGTTTCTTCCGGTACTTCCTCATCCGGCTTTACTTCCGGCGGCAGGAATTTTACCGTATTCACCTTCGGCACTTCAACCGGTGGGGGCGGTGGCGGTGGCGGTTCGTTCGGGTCGATAGGCGGAGGAGGTAACTTCATCAGGTCAACCTCAACCATTGCCTGTTCTTCAGGTTCCGGTGCCAGCGCGGTAATGATCGTTGGCGTCAGAACACCCAGCGTAAAAATAACCCCACCTATGATAAGCGCACGGGTTACGATTTTTGGGTATTCTTTCCGTAACGTATACGCACCGTACGCTTTGTTCCGGTTGGCAAACACTATATCATCCAGTGTTGCGTTTGAATCGAGTTCTGCCATAGCGTTATACGTCTAGATTTGCTTTATCCTTCAGCAGCTTTTTCTCGTCAGGTGTTAACTGATCCACCAAAGCATACCGCTTCGTTTTCGTAATTGCCATTTCGTCCAGCAAGTCCACCATATTGCGGTAGGTCGACTCTTTGGTCGGTTTGATAACGACTACGAACTTATCAGCCGGCACTTTCCGTGAACTTTCCTGGATTGCTTTCCGCATGTCGTATCCAATCGATACGGTTTCCAGCTTCGGGTCTTCGTTAGCTGCTTTCCCGAAGATGTAATGCGCTTTGTTATCCTTACCCAGGAAAATTGTCATTACGTTCGAAGCCTTGATCGGCTCCGTTTCTACTTTTTCCGTTTTGTCCGGTACGTTAAGCGTCATTGACGACGGCTTACTCAAGGTGGTAGCAAGAATGAAGAAGGTGATGAGAAGAAATCCCAGGTCCACCATCGGCGTCATATCTACTCTTGTAGACGCTTTTTTGGAGCGGACTTTACCACCATCATGTTTACCACCACCTCCACCGGTGTTAATCTCTGCCATGTTTTCTGAACAGATTTATGGGGTGAAAAATGATCTGCTTGTGCCTGTCAGGTACATTAATCATTCGTCCAGCCAGCCGGCGGAGCTTCCGTACCGGTAATCAGGTTGAACTTATTGATGTTTTGTGCCTGCAACGTAGCCAGTACGTCCTTGAAAGCCGGGAACTTCGCCAGGTTATCGCCTTTCAGCGCAATCCGAAGATCGTTATTAGCCTTACGCGAGTTATACACCCACTCTTTCAACTCATTTGTCGGAGCCGCTCCGGTTGAATCCGTTGGAATCCCCGGCTGCTTAATTTTGGCCTGCTGTTCCTTGGGCAGGTTCAGGTAAGACTTCAACTGAGCGATTGGCATACCAAAGTTCGACATCAGGGCAAACTCCTTCTTTTCCTTCGGAGTGAAGGTGATGCCTTTGGCAGCCCCGATGTTCTCAAGCGTTTCGATACGCTCCTGCTGGTTGTCAATACCAAAGTAAACTTTACCTTCCCGATCGAGGCCAATCGTCATGATGTTCTTATCAGGAACCTTGATACCGGAGATTGACGACGGCGTTTCGATCGTTGCGGCATCCTGAGCCCGGAATTGAGCCGTCAGGATGAAGAATGTTAGCAACAGAAATGCTACGTCAGTCATCGCGGTCATGTCCACAGAGGAACTGGCGCGTTTAATTTTAACTGCTGGCATGAGTTTTTTAATTTCTACTGCCCGACCGTAGTCGGGCAGTGGTTAATTAGTACCATCAACTAACCCGTGCGGCTTAGTAGTGAGCCGCAAAGTTTTGCTGAATGCTCAAGCCGATCTCATCGATATTGTACGTCAGTACGTCGATGCGGCTTGTGAAATAGCTATACATGATTGTTGCAATAGCAGCGGTACCGATACCCAGGGCCGTATTTACAAGGGCCTCAGAGATACCCGTTGACAGAGCAGCCGTATCGGGCTGACCAGTAGCACCCATGGCTGCGAAGGCGCGAATCATACCCAATACCGTTCCGAGCAGGGCGATCAGCGTTGATACTGAGGCCAGGGTTGCGATAATGGTCAGGTTTTTTTCCAGCATCGGCAATTCGAGCGTAGTAGCTTCCTCTACCTCTTTCTGCAGCGCTACCAGTTTCTGCTCTTTGTTCAGTTCGGTGTCAGTCGACAGTTGCTGATATTTCAGCAGCGCAGTTTTCACAACGTTTCCGATTGAGCCTTTCTGACGATCGCACTCCTGAATGGCTGCGGCTACTTCGTTGCGGTCAAGCAGGCTTTTGATCTTACGAACAAAATCATCAATAGAACCTGAACCGTTGGCCCGGCCGATAGTGATGAAGCGCTCGATCGAGAATACCAATACCGTCAAGAAACAAGTGAACAGGATTGGTACGATAAAGCCTCCCTTGTAAACCGTGCCAAAGTAGTCACCTGGCAGCGGTTCTTTGGTGTTATCGCCATCCTGGAAGTGACTGCCATCGCCGAAAACGAACAGGTAAGTCAGGATACCGATCAACAGGAGAACCGGAATTACTAACGCCGGATTAAGACCACCCGACGATTTTCTTTTAGGTGCTGCTGCTTTAGCTGGTGCTGGAGAGGGCGTTTGTGTTTTCATTGGAACTTGACTGTAGGGTTAAATTGAAAGTTGGTTTTCCCGGTAAAAAAAGCGAAAATTTTAAACTGTTAGGTTTGCCGAACTAAAAATTTGACAGAAACACGTCGAAACCTTCACAAAATTAGGGTTTTTCTGACGAATACAACGCAAACCTTCAGGTCAAAAATTGCATTTTCGTAGCAATCCACTTATAAATAGTAGGATATAATTCACACTACTAATCTACTATTCTTTGCGGATCAACTCGGTAAAACCTTGTTTTTCAAACACCCAGCAACACTTTTTACCCTGCATCAACGGCAAATAAGCTCTATGGTCGGGCGGTGCTTTGTTCATAAAATTATTGTTAAGAGTGTCTCAACCGGTCGTTTTTCAGTTAGATGCAGGCGGCTTCCAGATTCCACAAAGCCATCAAAAATTTTAAAAAAGAAACCCCGGGCCGTATTCCGCCCGGGGTTTTCAGTAGTTAAAGCCATGTACTCTCTACACCTGCTGAGCAACGCCGACCTCCTCGGTTACCTCGGTTGCGTAGGCATCCGTCGGAACGCACGAACAGACTAGGTTCCGATCCCCGTAGGCAGAATCAATCCGACTGACACTCGGCCAGAACTTACGAGCTCGAACGTAGGGTAGCGGATAAACGGCTTTTTCCCGGGTGTAAGGCCGATTCCAGGTTTCAGCCAGAACGACCGTGGCCGTATGGGGTGCAAATTTCAAAACGTTATTCGCTTTGTCGGCCCGCCCATCTTCAACTTCACGGATTTCCTCCCGAATACTGATCAGAGCGTCGCAGAAGCGGTCCAGTTCAGCTTTTGATTCTGATTCGGTTGGTTCGATCATCATGGTTCCAGCAACCGGGAACGAGACCGTAGGGGCATGGAACCCGTAATCCATCAGTCGTTTTGCGATATCTTCGACTTCGACTCCGGCTGCTTTGAATGGACGACAGTCAATAATCATCTCGTGGGCGCAACGACCATTACTGCCTGTGTACAGCGTCTCGTAATGACCGCTCAGCTGAGCTTTGATGTAATTAGCGTTCAGAATAGCTCGCTTTGTTGCGTTTGTTAACCCTTCGCTTCCCATCATAGCAATGTAAGCGTATGAGATGGTCAGGATGCTGGCAGACCCATAAGGAGCAGCTGAAACGGCATGAATGGCTTCCTGACCACCCGTCTGAACGACAGCATGGCCGGGCAGAAACGGCACCAGGTGAGCGGCTACCCCGATTGGGCCCATGCCTGGTCCACCTCCACCGTGCGGAATACAGAACGTTTTATGCAAATTCAAGTGACAGACATCGGCACCAATGTTAGCCGGTGACGTTAAACCCACCTGTGCATTCATATTGGCCCCGTCCATGTACACCTGTCCACCATGCTGATGGATGGTATCGCAGATTTCGTTGATGCTTTCTTCAAAAACCCCGTGTGTAGACGGATACGTCACCATCAGGCAGGACAAATCCTTACTGTACTGTTCGGCTTTTGCTTTCAGATCGGCTACGTCGATATTACCCCGGTCGTCGCATTTAACGATAACGACCTTCATGCCAGCCATTACGGCACTGGCGGGGTTAGTTCCGTGCGCCGACTGCGGGATCAGTGCTACGTTACGATGGGTATCGCCCCTGCTTTCGTGGTAGGCTCGAATTACCATCAATCCAGCGTATTCACCCTGCGCACCGGAATTTGGCTGCAACGACATAGCCGCAAAACCCGTGATCTCGCTAAGCCACGTATTCAGTTCAGAAAATAGCTGCTGGTAGCCAGCCGTCTGATCTTTTGGCGCGAAGGGATGCAGTTTGCCGAACTCAGGCCAGGTTACCGGGATCATTTCTGCCGTGGCGTTGAGCTTCATGGTACAGCTTCCGAGCGGAATCATCGAATGCACCAGCGACAGATCTTTTTCTTCGAGCGACTTCAGGTACCGAAGCATCTCGTGCTCAGTATGATGGGTGTTGAACACCGGGTGCGTCAGATACTCAGACTGACGTACCAAACGCTCCGGCCAGGTGACTTCGATCGCGTTTTCGAGAGCTTCAAGATCCGCTTTAACGCCGAATACCTCCAGCAGGCAAAGCAGATCATCAATGGTTTTCGCTTCGTCGAAAGAAACACCAACGTGCAGTTCATCGGCAAAATAGCGAAGGTTAACCTGAGCCGCCCGGGCCGTTTTCTTCAATGACTCAATGTCATCGACCCGAACGGTCACCGTATCGAAATAATGCTCGGTTTCGACGGTATACCCATTCCAGCGCAGCGCCGTGGCAAACGCCTTGGTCAGGCCATGCACCCGTCCGGCAATGGCTTTCAGCCGCTCCGGACCGTGATAAACGGCATAACTCCCGGCCATTACGGCCAGTAAGACCTGTGCGGTACAGATATTTGACGTAGCTTTTTCGCGACGGATGTGCTGTTCGCGGGTCTGGAGCGCCATACGAAGTGCTGGCTTACCTTCTGCATCAACCGAAACGCCGATGATTCGTCCAGGAATCTGGCGCTTGAAAGCATCACGGGTAGCGAAAAAGGCCGCGTGTGGCCCACCATAGCCCATCGGCACACCAAAGCGTTGAGAAGAACCAACCACTACGTCAGCTCCCATCTCGCCCGGCGACGTCAGCATTGTCAACGCCAGCAGATCAGCGGCAACAGAAACGAAGATGCCTAACTCGTGGGCCGATGCAATCAGGTCGGTATAGTCAAACACTTCACCATCAGAAGCCGGGTACTGCAACAACATGCCAAACAAATCGGCGTTGGTCAGGTCAACCTTACGATGGTCGCCGATCAGCAACGTAATACCGATCGGAGTAGCCCGCGTCTGAAGCAGATCGATTGTTTGCGGATGGCAACGCTCCGAGACGAAGAACGTAGCTGCGTTTTTCTTTGCAGCCGGGCGCATGGCGTAGAGCATATGCATAGCTTCGGCAGCCGAAGTCGCTTCGTCGAGCAATGACGCATTGGCCAGATCCATACCGGTCAGATCCGACACAACGGTCTGAAAATTCAGCAGCGCTTCGAGACGCCCCTGCGCAATTTCAGCCTGGTACGGTGTGTAGGCCGTGTACCAGGACGGGTTTTCCAACACATTACGCAGAATTACGTTCGGCGTGATGGTATCGTAATAACCAGTTCCGATAAACGATTTGAATACCTTGTTTTGAGCAGCCAGTTTCTTGAAATCATGAAGAAACTGATGTTCTGACTTGGGAGCCGGCAAATTCAGCGGCTGAGAAAGCCGAATAGCCGCCGGAACAGTCTGATTGATGAGTTCGTCGATGGAACTAACCGGTACTCCGGCCGCCCCAATAATTTGTAACATTTCGGCGGTCTCGGAGGCTTCGGAGCCATGGTGTCGGTCTTCGAATTTCTCCTCGTAGCGCAGTTCGAGCTTCATAAGTTAGTGATGAAACGAGCGTTGCGGTTGAATTATAGCTTACAAAAATACGATGCGATTCTGAAAGCTGACGAATTAATTAATATGTCTGTCGAAGTAACACGGGTTGAGGGGGTTACGTTCTTATTAGGCGTCATAATCAGGATGAAGCAACCAAATTTGTTTGGTCGTTCGACAAAAAAGGCCTAATTTTTGACGTCGAAACGAGTGCCAACTGGCCGTTTACGCATGTCTAAGAAACAAAAGCCGAAGCCGCAATCAGCTGCAGCTAAACAACCAATCCAAGGTGCTCCCGTCAATGTTGCCGCCGTTGAACGCCCATCGACGAAACCGACCAGTCCGAGTCCGGTAAAACCAACCCGTTCACCAGAACACGCCACTACTTCTTTAAAAGAAACGTCTGCTACAGACACCCGATTGATTCGGTTCGATAAGCGGGTGAAGTGGTTCCTAAGCATTTGTGCCGGGCTGTTTTTGATTCTTACTCTCCTGAAAATTCATGGCTCGTCGGTATCAGCCTGGAACCAGATCATTCCCGATGGGTCGGATGCCAGACGAGGGCTTATTTCCGGGAAACCAAAAATGATTCGGGTCGATGAATACGGGGTTCTATCGCCGTATATGCTATCGCAGGCCGCGAATGGATTTGAACTCGAAAATGAATCGATCGGAGGTGGCAGTGTTCCGATGGTACTAGGTGTTCCAGTTAAGCACTTCATTACAATCTTTCGACCTCATTTTTGGGGGTTTTTCATTCTCGACCTGGAACGTGGGTTCGCTTGGTGGTGGAATTTTAAAGTCTTCGGCATTCTCATCAGCGCAACGCTGCTCTTTCTCGTTTTAACCCGGAACAACTTCTGGCTATCCGTGTTTGGTGGTGTTTGGCTGTTGTTATCATCGGGCACAATCTGGTGGTTTTCGACTGGTCTGACCGAAATGATTATCGGCGCCTGCCTGGTTCCGACTACTGTCATTTATCTGCTATATGGTCAAAGCAATCGACAAATTTTAATCGCAGCGGCTCTGACAGCCTATGCCAGTTTGTATTTCGCGTCCCATTTGTACCCCCCCTATCAGGTTCCGCTTGCTTATCTGATGGGTTTCCTGCTGATCGGCTATGTGCTTTCTCAGCCCCGGAACGATCTGTTCACCCAATTCCCTATCAAAGCAGCTGGAGTTGTTACGGCCCTGGGGCTAATTGGCGTTATTGGCTTTCTATATTATCAGGACGCAAAACCAACGCTTGACTTGATGTTGAACACGGCCTATCCGGGCAAGCGGGTCGACTTTGGCGGCACCGGTTTCGCATCAACCCTTTTTGCCGAGTATGTCAACAGCTTCTACCTGACTGATCAGCGGTTCCCCAAAAACTGGTTGAATAGTTGCGAACTATCGCATTATCTGTGTTTCGCTCCGCTCATTTTGCTTTGGTTGCCTTATCAATGGAGTCAAGAAAAGAAAGTTAATTACACACTGGCGGGCGTTGCCTTGTTCGTGATATTTGGTTGGATCTGGATTACAATCGGGTTTCCGGAAGGGCTGAGTAAACTAACCTTAATGAGTACCAGCCCGACTCGCCGGGCACAAATTCCGTTTGGCGTCGGTAACGTAGTGCTGGCCGTTCTGTTTTTAAATAGTGCCCGGAACTTATCAGCTAATCATATAACTGTACTTCGGGTGTTAGCGATAGCGGGGGCGATTGGTGTTGTGGTTGTTGCAGCTTCTCAATTAAATAACAGTGCCCCCAGCTTTTTCCGCACAGACCAGTTGCTGGTCGCTGGTTTGTATTTCGGTATCCTCAACGCTCTGATGCTGCCGGTATGGGGATTTTCGTATCGCGTAGCCGCTATTTGTCTTGGCATATTGATTGCTCTGTTACCCAATTTAGGAGTCAATCCAGTTGCCAAAGGCTTGAGTCCCATCACTGAAAACGCTCTGTATCGAACAATCAGCAGCATTCGTCAGCAGGACCCGGACGCTCGTTGGGTTGTTTTTGGCAATAATTACATTACGTATCTGGTCGAAGCAACAGGCGTTAAGCAAATCAGTGGTGTAAAGTATACGCCGAACTTTAAGATTATGCGGTCGCTCGATCCGAAAGCCGTTTATGACACTGTATACAACCGGTACGCTCATTCGGTGTATTTTTCAATGCCTAATCAGCAGGATACCGTTATTATGGGTAATGGTGGCAGCTACGATGCCTATGGAGTTAATATTGATCCTTGTTCGGCCAAGTTAAAGAAGTTGAACGTACGCTACGTTCTGTTTGAGCAGGTAAAGCAGCCCGCCGATACGCGTTGTATGACGCTGGTGTCGGAGTTAGGTTCGCTCAAGATTTATAAAATCAACGATTGAAGCAATGCTCGGTGAGCTACCATCAAACCAACGAATTCTCGCCATTGTGCCCTGTTACAATGAGCAGGATTGCATTGCAGGCGTAGTCGAAGATCTTAATGGTATTCGTGATCGCAACAATCTCCCATTAGATGTTCTGGTTGTGAACGACTGCTCCCGCGACGGTTCGGCTGAAATTCTGCGTCAACTTGATTGTCTGCATCTTAATCTGCCGGTCAATTTAGGCATTGGCGGTGCTATGCAAACAGGTTATAAATTCGCTCATAAGCATGGCTATTCATACGCTGTACAGGTCGATGGCGACGGTCAGCATCCGGCCGACCAGTTAAAACAAGTTTTAGAACCAGCTTTATCTGGCCGCGCCGACGTGGTGATTGGCTCACGCTACCTGGAAAAAAAAGGATTTCAGTCATCGGCTGTTCGCCGGGTCGGTATTCGTTATTTTCAGTACTTGAACCGCGTACTGACAGGCCAGACCGTCCGTGACAGTACGTCCGGTTTCCGGGTATTTAACCGCAACGCCCTGGAATTAGCCAGCCGATATTATCCGGACGAATACCCAGAGCCAGAAGCAATCATTCTGTTTGGTCTACAAAATCTCCGTATCTTAGAAGTGCCCGTCGAGATGCGACACCGGCAGGGAGGAGTTTCGTCAATAGATACTCTTAAAAGCGTTTATTACATGATAAAAGTGACGTTAGGAATTCTATCGGCTTACCTTCGTTACCGCCCATATGGAAAACGTCGTTCCCTTTAAAATTCAGTTAATCAGCATCATAGGAACGATGCTGTTCATGTTTTACATCATCCGGCTAATTGTTCGCGGCCGACTTCGTGAGGAGTATGCAATAATCTGGATAATATGTACGCTGGTTCTCCTTACGCTTTCGATATGGCGAAGAGGTCTGGAAACTATCTCACTAGAATTAGGCGTATTTTATCCACCCTCCCTTCTGTTCCTATTTGCTATCGCTGCTATTGTATGCTTCCTGGTGCACCTTTCTGTCGTTAATTCAAAGATGCAGCATAATATCAAGGAACTAACCCAGGAACTGGCCCTGCTTCGTCACGAACTAAACGAATTAAAACGGTCAGCCCCTACGGATTCGGAAGCAGATGCCGGCCTGGAAGTGCTACCATGATGCCTGAATTAAGTATTCTGATTGTCTCCTACAATAGCCGTACCGACCTTACCCGTTGCCTGCCTACCATTCGGGCACAGACCTTTGCAGATTATGAAATTATTGTCGTTGACAACCACGGACGAGACGGAGTAGCGGAATTATTAAAAATTGAATTCCCAGACGTCCGACTGGTCCATAACCCACACAATACAGGATATGCCGGTGGAAATAACGTTGGTTTACAATACGTTCGTGGCCGGTGGGTGCTGTTGCTCAACCCTGATACCGAACTAAAGCCGGGTTCATTGATGATCCTGATGGAGACGGTCCGCACAAATCCGGATGCATTTGTTACGCCGAAGCTCCTAAATCCGGACGGAATTAGTATCAATGCCTGCGGAAATCAGATGCACTATACAGGCATTACCACCTGCCGGGGTTTGAACGAACCTGCCGACAACTATCATGGTTTGCACACAGTAGCATTGCTCTCGGGAGCAGCATTCATTGCCCCAACTGACGCCATTCGTCGACTAAGGGGGTTTGATGAAAGTTATTTCATGTATTTCGAGGATACAGACCTTTCCTTGCGGGCCCGGCTGTTAGGCTACCGCTTATTGTGTCAGGCAGACGCTGAGATTGTTCATCACTACCGGCTCGGCATGAATCCACAAAAGTTTTATCATCTGGAGCGCAACCGGTTGCTGACGTTCATGAAGGTTTTGTCTCGACCGACACTACGGCACCTTATACCAGCTCTGATGCTTACCGAATTAGCAACATGGGCTTATGCCCTGCGGGGTTGGGCATATCTGAAAGCGCGGGTTCGTGGGTATCGCTATCTCTGGCAACATCGAAAAGAAATCCAGCAAGCTCAAGAGGTTATTCAACAAACACGACAGCTTACTGACCACGAACTACTGGCCGGGAGCCAGGTAGCACTGCCTATTGCGCAGGTGGCATCAGGAGGAATTGGAAAATTGATTAGTACTTTCTCGGCAAAAGTGTATACGTGGCTACGTCCTGGTACGCTACGTTAGCGAATTCGTTCGTAAACGGTTACTAACTCATTGTGTGTGAAAACACCAGAAAATTTTTGGGAATTAATCGGGAAATACGCTTGATGAATCACCCGATAACCATTGGTATTCATGAGCGAAAACGTTTTGAAGTAAGCAGGGTCTAAGAAGGTCTGATGCGTAGCATCATGCTTAAATCCCTTCACACCAGGCACAACGAATATAAGCCGCTCCAGACCCAGTCGCTGACCGGTAGTCAACAATTGCTTAATTACTTCATTTGAATCTGTCAGGTGTTCCAGCACATGCGCCATCACCAACGATTTAAACTGACCGTCAGCCAAATCAATTAGCTTATAACCGTCAGCTTCCGGGTCATACAGCCGAACGTCAAGGCCGCAGCTTTGACAATACCGAACGGCCGAATCATTTACTTCAAGGCCAACCGACCCTGCCGGTAATAACTCCAGTAGCTCGCCTACACCACACCCAAAGTCGATAGTTGGGCCTGTAACAAATTGTAATATATTCTTGAAATACAGATTGTTACGTACCCACCGGCGAAAACCGCTCCGTTGCAACTGATAAGCGGTATATTCTTCAGCATACAGATTGTCAGTCATTGACATTAGCATTAGGTTCCAATCAGAACTGTAAAATTATACCTTTATTACTGCACATTTTAGGCCAAACTTTCATACAACCAGGTTTTTGAAGCAATCGAAACCTAAGCTGAAGTGCTTATCTGCATCCGTTCAATTGCCCTTGCCCGTACTTAACTAGTATTTCCGTAACTTAGTAGCTGTTTGCCCGCTTAATTAGCGACTTTCCCGAGAGTGTGTCTTTGTCTGTCGTAAGCTAATAATTTGGCTACCAGGCTGGCTTGCAACTTTAGTTTTTGCACTGTCAGAAAAGTATATACAGTTTAGCTCATTCCCAGTCGTTTAATAAAAAGCGAATTTTCACTCATTTAATCAGAACTTCGGTTTTTCTATGTTAAAATTTGTGCTGCCTTGTCTGCTACTTACGGGCACTACGTTACTGGCACAGGCACCGGCCGATCAGGCTACTAAATTTGCGCAGACCATTACGGCCGCCGATCTCGAAAAGCACTTGCGTGTGCTGGCAGCCGATGATATGCAGGGCCGCGAAACCGGTACCCCCGGTCAGAAAAAAGCGGCTGAGTACATTGCCAGACAGTTTGCTGATAATCGACTGCAGCCGATCGTCAAAGCGGGCGACGGGCAAACCGGCTATCTCCAGCCCTTTAAACTGTACCGCAAAACCTGGGGCGATTTTTACGTTAAGGCCGGCAATCAACAGTTTGCTTATCTGAAAGACTTTGTTACGAATGGCCTCCTGAACCTGCCCACCGAAACAACTTACGAAACTGTTTTTCTTGGCTATGGGATCAGCGACGCCAATTACGACGACTACGCCAACCGCGACGTAGCCGGCAAAGCGGTGGTTATCATGGAAGGTGAACCTAGGAAAGCGGATGGTACGTCGATTCTGGCGGATGCGTCCAAATGGACCGGCACGACCGGCTGGCGCAACAAAGCTACTTTGGCGAAGGATAAAGGAGCGGCTCAGATTTTTATTGTTTCGGCTGAGTCGCCCGACGCGTTCAAACAACTGCTTTCTCAACGGAACGCGTTGCAGGGCCGCTTTAATCGGCTGGGATTGAAGTCCGGTTCTGAAAATGTAGGGACGGTGGGCATCTTTCTGATTGCCAGTGAAACAGCTGCCTCTCTGCTCAACACGAAAGTCGATAAACTTAAATCGGCTGTAGAGCAGACCTCAAAAACCGGTAAGCCTGCCACCACATCGCTAAGTGGAAAGGTGGCCGTAAAAGCTGAACGCCGGGAAGAAGAAGTACAGACCGAAAACGTAATAGGTTTCATCGAGGGAACTGACAAAAAAGATGAAGTAGTCATTGTGTCGTCGCACTACGACCACATTGGCGTTAACCCCGACGGGAAAGTCAACAACGGTGCTAACGACGATGGCTCGGGTACCGTATCAGTCCTGGAAATTGCGCAGGCGTTTTCCGAAGCCAAGGCCGCAGGGCAAGGTCCCCGGCGGTCGATGCTGTTCCTGACCGTAACCGGGGAAGAAAAAGGATTGTTAGGGTCTGAATATTACGCTGATATGAGCCCGGCGGTTCCGCTTGAGAACACAGTGGCCGACTTGAATATTGATATGGTCGGGCGGGTCGACGATCTGCACCAGGGCAAATCAGATAATTATATCTACGTAATCGGTTCCGATAAACTGTCGTCAGAGCTGCACAAAATCAGCGAAGAAGCGAACCAGAAGTACACGCAGATGGAACTGGATTACAAATACAATGATCCGAAAGATCCTGAACGTATCTACTACCGCTCCGATCACTACAACTTTGCCAAGCACAAAATCCCCATTATCTTTTACTTCAACGGACTTCACGCTGATTACCATCAGCCAACCGACGACGTAGAGAAGATCGATTTCAAGCTGGCTGAACGAACCGCTCGGCTGGTATTCTATACGGCCTGGGACATTGCCAATCGCGACAACCGACTGGTTGTTGACAGCAATAAACCGTAAAATGCAGAATGTAGGGACTAATTTCCATCCCCTGTATGCTTGCATCCTGTAGCACAGGTAACGTATCGAAATACTTCAGGCGTTGTTTGTCATGCTTTCGGCACGGCGATCCGGCTTTGCCAGCATGATAAACAACGCCATGATACGTCAGATCAGGTACACCTGACTACCGTTGCATCTGTCTTTCACTTCCCTCCTCCCACTTTTCCGGCTTTTGGTGAAACGCCGGGCTGAGTAATCTCAAACCCTTCTTTTTGCTTGGCTTCGGCTACAATCCGTCGTACGTCGGCAAGCAACTGCTTTGCATTGTAAACGACCCCGTCTTTCACCGTATAGGTCACTCCCCCAACGCGCTCTACTTCGTTCCGGTCGTTCAGGTGAATGGCCCCTGTGCCGTACAACACTTTCAGGTTAGCCAGCGGGTTCTGGTCTACTATGACGAAATCAGCCAGTTTACCCACCTCCACCGACCCAATCTGATCGGCCATTCCCAGCGCTTCGGCGCCTTTTAACGTAGCCGCCCGGATCACCTCGAGCGGATGGAATCCAGCCTCCCGTAGCAATTCTAATTCGCGAATGTAGGCGAAGCCATACAGCTGGTAGATAAACCCGGAGTCGGAACCGGTCGTGACGCGGCCACCCCGGTTTTTATATTCGTTCACGAAAGCCATCCATAACTGGTAGTTTCGCTTCCATTCTACCTCCTGCTCGGTGCCCCAGTTATGCCAGTAGGAGCCGTGCGAAATCCGGCTCGGGCCGTAGAAACGCCACAACGACGGTAGGGTGTAGTCATCGTGCCACTCCGCCCGGCGAGCCAGCATCAACTCCCGGTTGGCTTCGTAGATGTTGAAAGTCGGGTCGATGGTGAAGTCAAGCGCGATCAGTTCGTCCAACACCTGGTTCCACTTCTCGGTACCTGGCTTCGCGGCCTGCTGCCATAGCTTGCCGGCTTCCTCAAATCGATTCTGTTCGTTATTATAATTATAAGCGGCCGGATAATCCTGGATGGTCCGATCGGCAAACAACGCTTCCGGCAGGCCGTACCAGTGCTCCATTGACGTGAGACCCGCCTTGGCCGTTGCCAGTACGTTCATTCGCGCCACTTCGAGTTGCGCGTGGTGACAGGCTGACCGCAATCCCAGTTTCTTGTTTTCGTCAAGTGCCGCCCTGAACACAGTCGGCTCGGCACCAAAAAACTTTATGCCATCAGCCCCTTTCTTGGCGTTGTCGCGCACCCAGGCGCGGGCCTGTTCGGCGGTGGTGATTGGCTCTTTAGCGCCCTGACCAAACACAGTATAGGCTTTAATCCGGGGGGCCGTAATTTCGTTGCGTTCACTTTTGGTACGGTGTTCCAGAACCCAGTCAAGCCCATTTCCGCACGACGGATCACGAATGGTGGTGATGCCATGTCCCAGCCAGAGCTTGAATACGTACTCCGATGGGGTTCCCTGTGCACTACCGCCAATATGCCCATGCATATCAATAAAGCCAGGCATCAGGTACATACCTTCACAATTCAGTTCCTGATCGCCGGGATTTGCCTGCGGGCGGCTTTTTGGGTCAATAGGAACGCCCGGATAGCCTACTTGCCTGATCTGTGCGATCCGATTCTTTTCCACTACAATATCGACCGGCCCAACCGGCGGTGCGCCCGTGCTGTTAATCAACGTAACACCCCGGATAAGTAAGCGGTTATATGGCCCATTGCCTTCCACACGAGCGGGGGCTTTCGGCACTTGTGCGTTAGTGAGTTGCCAGAATAGGGCCAGCAGAAAATACGAACAACAAATAATCGTTTTCGGTAGATACTTTGTCATATTTAATCAGTTCCGGTAGCTAAGCTTTTGTAAGATAGCAGAAAGTGCCGGTAATTTGATGCGTAAATAACCACAGCTATGTTTGTTAAAAAGAACTTCCTGCTCATTGTCGTCGGCCTCGCGGTTATTTTCGCGTTTGCCATGAAAGCAACCATCTTTCAGCAGTCGGGAAGTGCACCAAAACCAACCGGCGACGTAGCCCCCGACTTCCGGTCGTACTGGTTCAGCGGTAAGGCAGAACTGAACAGTTACCAGTTGCAGCAGGCGCAGTACGGTGCCCTGAATCCCGGACAGGCCGTTCTGATTTTTGTTACGGAAGACTTCCGGACGGATAAGCTGGTGAAGTCCGAAACCGAAGAAAGCCGCGACAAAGCCGTGCCGGTACTGAAATTGAACGCCGTCAGAAAATTCGTGACGGGCATCTATGATTATTCCCTGTTCACATCGGTCTTCACACCTATCAATACCGGCAACGGCCAGGCGGACGCTTTCCCTACTACGCTGAAAGTAAGTACGTCGGGGCAGGAGTGGTGCGGGCACAGTTACCTGCAGCTTAGCTACAAGAACAACGGCTACCAGGTAAATGGCCGGTCGTATTTCGAGAAAGAGGTTGAAGAAGACTATAAGCTCGACAAGGCCTTGCTGGAAGATGAGCTATGGACACGGATTCGCCTGGCTCCCGATCAGCTTCCTACCGGCAACGTTACGCTGATTCCAGGCACGGCCACCGCCCGGCTGCGGCACAAAACCCTCGAACCACTGGCCACCAAAGCTACGTTGGCTGATTATCAGGGAACAATTTTTCCGGGGCAGGGCTTAAAAACCTACACCATCGAATACCCAACTGATGGCCGGACGCTGATGATCGTGTTCGAGGACCGCTTTCCGCATAAAATTGCCGGCTGGGAAGAAACTTACAAAAGCAAAGATAATCTGCTGACTTCCCGGGCTATTTTGCAGAAGACTATCCAGACCGATTACTGGAATCACAATGCGCCCGCCGACAGTACGCTGCGGCAGGCACTAGCCGTCAGATAAGCGGGATTAAACCAGCTGCACAGACGTTTAGCGAACGTAATCCGTTTTATACATACGTTGATTTTCGACGATCCTAACTATGAAAAAAGCCCTGTTTCTGATCCTGTTTGCAACGGCATGCTCGTCGGACAAGGAGAAAGCGACACCGACCGACGACCCTACCTACACCCTGATTTTTCTGGATAAGACCCGGAGCGTCAACGTTAACAAGGCGTTTGTTGCTCAAAAATACCAGCAGGCCATCAACGACATCATCGAGCAGAATATCAAACAGAAAGGCGATCGGCTCGATGTGTATTTCATCCACGAGAATACGTCGAAAGCGCGGGCCGTGAGCCTGACAACGCGCACGGAAATGGAGGATGTGAGTGCAGCCAGTCCTACTGACCGCGAAGCCGCCGAAACTGAGTTTGAGCTGGCCCTCGGCCGCGAAAAAGCGCAGATCCGGCAGCGGGTTCTGCAGCAACTGGCCGCTCAGAATACCGGTTCATCCAACAACGAAACCGACATCTGGGCCAGTCTACCGGTCATTGCCAAAGCCAACGAAACCGGAGCGGTTGTTAAGGTATACTACCTCAGCGATATGATTGAAAGCGTGAAAGGCACCAGTCGCCGGGATTTTCAGGTACGTCCGCCGGCCGATAACGCACAGGCCGATACGTGGGCGAAAGAAGACGTCGACCAACTGAAACAGTATACCATCGGCAGCCCGAGCATCACAATGGTTCTGCCTTTCGAACCGAATGCGTCCGTAAAGGAAAACAACCCTGCCGTGACGCAGTACTGGCAGACGCTGTTCAATGAGCTGGGTGCCGGGCAGATCGAGGAGCTATAGTTAAACGGTTCGGGTCACGCTCAACGGGTGTGGGATGGTATATTGATAGCCTTCTTCGAACCCGGAAAAATCCGCTTTCAGGAAGTAAGACGTTACCGCTAGCTCCTGCTCGTCGCGCCGAACGGTCAGGTAGTGGAACAACGGCTTATAGGCTGCAGCCAGATCAGGCAGGCGACTGGGCGATACGTTTAGTGGTTGACGCAGCCCACCCCCGCCCCCAATAACCAGAAACTCCTTATCGTCGAATCGGAACCGCTCGAAAGCGTGTGAATGACCAGTTATGAACAGGCTGGCCTTCCGGGATTTTACATAGAGCGGCACAAATCGCTGCTGTACCAGCCTGGACGATCCTACCAGTTTACTGTTGGAATAAGGTGCATGGTGGCAGGTTACAATCACTGTTTGTATGGCCGGATTGTCGTCCGCTTCGCGAAGGGTCGCTTCATACCACGTTTGCTGCTTTACCAGATCGGCCGCCGACAGGATGTGAAAATTAGAGTTCAGCATAATCACCGCGATCCCATCGGTAACCTGCATATACCCCGTGGGGCTATGATCCGGAAAGCGCTGCTGGAAGTTCCGGGCTCCTTTCCTCGGTCGCCCCATTACGTCATGATTGCCCATAATGGCGTAGACCGACGTACCGATTTCTGTACATTGGGCCAGGAACCGATCAATGATTCGCCACTTGTTGTCCCGAAAACCGAGCGATACGATATCGCCGAGCCAGTACAGGACCGGCGGTCGACGGCGAATGATCTCGTCAAATATGGTGGTGGTTGCCCGTGTGTTCTGATGCGTCCGTAACACCAGCCGTTCGACCCACATCGGCGCCTGGGTATCGCTCAAAAACACAATAGTACGATCCTGAAGTTTTTTATTCATAACGTTTTACATTCAATTCTACCACGAGAGCGCCCGCCATACCAACTGCAGCTGCACTGCAAACGCTGCATCGTCGGTAGCTACCGAGTTGTACCACTTTAGTTCAACCGCGGCCCGGAGCGTTCGGTTAATGGGCTGCGTATACGATCCGGCAGCCATCCAGCCCAAGCTGGTTGTCCGGCCGTTTACAGTCCCGGCATAATCGAGCCGCGAGGTAATAAAGTAAGCGCCGGTTCCGGCAGCAAGACTTAACCGCCGGGCCAGACTGCGTTCTGTTCCGCTGAGCCAGGCCAGTGGCATTGACCAAACCAGCAGCACCGGCACCGACGATACAGTTACCTTCGACGGTAGCCCATTTACCTGCCCGCGATAGCCATACATGGGTACGTAACCCGATTCTAGTCCCAGCCGCAACCGGTGATCGGGATGCCACATGACACGAACTGTGGCTGGTACGCCAACCCGGTTTCTTCGTCCGCCTTCCAGCTCCACAGGAATGCCAAGTGCCATAGCATAGTATGATAGCCCTCCACCAACCGATACAACCACCGCATAGGGGCCACGTTCGTAGGCTGTCGAGTCGGTGTTACGCTCAACTTGTGCCCAGGCGGCCCCGTTCAGCATGAAAACGAAAAATAGCTCGGCCGATCTACGTACTACGTTGCTCAGTTTCATGGCTGGCGGGTGTAATGGTAATAAGCAACCAGGGTCGAGTAGTTGGATAAGATGCCATCGAATTGCCCTTCGCTGATGTATTGCTGAATGAACTGCGCCTCGTCGAGTGTCCAGACAAACACCGTACGGTTCTCTGCCTGCATGGCCTTCACTTCCGCTGTTTGTGGCCCGAGCGTCCAGCGGGGTGCCCAGATCCGGGCGTTCAGGCTTCGGGTGACGGCCGTATCCAATTCGCAGAGAATCGGCGTATTTTCTTTATTGGTCAGGGCCCGGTAGGCTTCAACGGCTTCGGTCGAGGGCAATCCAATAACAATCCGCAAATCCCGACGAGCCCGTATAGCCCGCTGCCGATACGTCTGCTGAATGGCCTGAACCTTATCCATTGGCCCGATGTATTTCGTATCGAGCCAGACAAACCGGAGTGTTGTGTTGGCGATTACGGTCTCCAGTGCCTCCTCCAGCGTCGGAATCTTCTCGCCGTTTATAAGCCGAACGTGCGTACTTAATTGCTGATACGTGTACTCTTCTACCGCTCCGATGAGACCATTTTTTTGAATGAGCCGCAGATTCAGCTTGTTGTCATGGTAAAGAATCGGGACACCGTCTTTTGTGTATCGAACGTCTATTTCAATCCCGGTCGCTCCCAGGCGAGACGCCAGCTTGATCATATCGATTGAGTTTTCGGATACGGGCAGTAGATCGGACGTTCGGCCGCCAGCCCGGTGAGCCAGAATTTCGTAGGGGGCTGGGTTAAGGGGCCGTTGATAAAGCAACGTCAGCGGGCGGGTTGGCTGAGCCGTATTGTCGCCATATACGCCCTCCAGCGAAAGCGTATCACCGGGGGTCAGCCTGCCTGAATATACCCTGGTCTGCCCGTTCCGGCGGACCCGGAGTGTAAGCCTGGCCTGGCCGGTCTCAGTGTTCACCAGTTTGCGCCAGAATCCCGCTACAACCAGACTGTCGGAGTCAGGCCGGCCTTCCAGATTGAAAAAAGCCGCGTCCTGCCCGGTGAAAATGGACAGGAAAAACGTAGTATCAGTTCCTTCCAGCGTGTAGGTCCATTTTAGGGCCACCTGACTACCAAAACGGTCGGCCCCGTTCGTCACGGCATACACCCCCTCCATAGCCCGCCGGGTCGTAGTCGAAAATGGTCCGGCTCCGGGTGGGCTGACAAACTGATACGGCACCAGCACTTCGTATTCTTTCCGGCAACCGAAAACGAACGCACACAGCCCTAAACACAGGTAAGCCAATGCTTTCATAGCATGAACCCGAATAGTAGTTGCGGATAGAACAGATTCCGGTCAAAGGTTTCGTAGAGCGACCAAAACTGCCAGTTGAAATCGGCATACACCGCCCGAAGGCCCAGCGTTACGTGCCGGCGGATGTAAAAAGGCTGCTCCAGTACGAACGTCAGCGCAGCCCCGTTCACTGTCCGGGGTTTGTATTCGACAGCCAGACTACCCACCTGCGACCGGTAATACCAATCAATGATAGCCTCCGCACGTACCGCCAATTGTAGATCGCGCGTGAGTCGATAACCAATGGAGGCATTTGGGTAATTAACAAGCCCATACGCCTGGCTGTTGAATACATCTTTAAGTCTGAGTGCACCAAACCATCCGCTTATGTCATCGCCCACCGACAGATGGAGCCGGTCGTTAAGTGGTGTGGCCCACCGCAATCCAAGCGTCAGATTGCTTTGCACAATCTGCGTTTGCAACCGGCTAACGATGTACAAATGCTTTGACAAACCTCGCTGCAGGTTTACATCGATGGCCGGAATGGTGATCCGGATTTCTTCGGTTATTTCAGGAGGGGTTGTTGTAAATACCACCCCCACCGAACTTCGCCACTGAGCGGGTTCGGGAGCCTGGGGGAAGTAGATGCTGGGCTGAGCAGGTAACGCCTGTGCATTAGCCGCCAACGTACCGAAAGCGAACCAGGCGCTCACCAGAAAGATGCGCGGACGGATAACCACGACAAGGTAAATTGAATGAGGGATGTGTTAACGGATTGTTAACTCATGACCTAACCGTAATGTTACGCGCTCGTCAACACGGCCTGCAGGGCTGAATGAAGAAATTAGCCGGTTCTGGCTTATAAAAAGTACTAAATGCAAAAAAGCTACTGATGATCAGTAGCTTTTTTGCTTAGTAGCGGGAGCTGGACTCGAACCAGCGACCTTTGGGTTATGAGCCCAACGAGCTACCAACTGCTCCATCCCGCGATGTTTGGACTGCAAAGGTACGACAGTTTTCAGAAAAAACAACTACCTTTGTAAAAAATTTTTTGTGACAGGCACTCTTTTGCCTGAGATCAAGTTGAGTTACCAAGCCGTTGCTATTGTCAGCGGGATCACCTAACATGAATACAGACCTTGAAAATCCGCTGATCGGCGAATTATCGCCCGATCATAAAGCCGGCTTCGTCAGCATTGTGGGTAAGCCCAACGTGGGCAAATCTACGTTGATGAATCAACTCGTCGGCGAACGCCTATCCATTATTACTTCGAAGGCACAGACTACCCGTCACCGCATCATGGGCATCCTGAACGGGGTGCACAACGGACAGGAGTTTCAGCTCGTTTATTCCGATACGCCGGGCATCATCAAACCACAGTACAAGCTGCATGAGTCGATGATGAGCTTTGTACGCGGATCACTCGAAGATGCCGACGTTGTTTTGTTTGTGACGGACATTTTTGAGCAGCATGACGAAAACGACGTTATCGAACGACTGCAGCGCACCGAAACACCCATACTGCTCTTAATCAATAAAATAGATTTAGCTACGCAGGAGCAGGTAACCGAAAAAATTGCGTACTGGCAGGAGCATTTTAAGGCCCAGGAGATCATACCGATTTCTGCGCTGAATGCCTTTAACATCGACAGACTGTTCGAAGGTATCATCAGTCGGCTGCCCCAGCACCCTCCCTATTTCCCAAAAGATGAACTAACGGACAAGCCCGAGCGCTTTTTCGCTTCTGAGATCATTCGGGAGAAGATTTTCCTGAACTACAAAAAAGAAGTCCCTTATAGCTGCGAGGTTGTCATTACGTCTTTCAAAGACAAGGATGACATTATTGTGATTCAATCCGAAATTTTGGTTGAACGGAGCACGCAACGCGCCATCTTATTAGGCGAGGGCGGTAAAATGATTAAGAAAACGGGGATTATGGCCCGCGAAGAGCTCGAACGGTTCTTCGGTAAAAAAGTATTTTTAGACACATTCGTCAAAGTAGAACCTGACTGGCGGCAGAAAGAGCGGACGCTCAAGCGGTTGGGTTATGACGAATAAATTTTAGAGGAGGACGAAGAGGAAAGGAAGAAAGGAGAAAGGCGTACCCTACTTTCTGTTTTATTCCCTTCCTCCTTTCCTCCCTTCTCCTTTCAATTATGGCAAATATTGTAGCAATTGTTGGCCGCCCGAACGTCGGGAAATCAACGCTGTTTAACCGACTAACGGAACAGCGGCAGGCCATTATGGATAACCAGAGCGGTGTCACGCGCGACCGGCATTATGGGTATGCTGAGTGGACCGACAAACGATTTACGGTGATTGATACCGGCGGATACGTCGTTGGGTCGGAGGATATTTTTGAAGGGGCCATTCGGGAGCAGGTGGAAATCGCCATTGAGGAGGCTACCGTCCTGTTGTTTGTTGTCGATACCATGACCGGGCCAACCGGCCTTGATCACGACTTCGCCAAAGTACTGCGCCGGTCCAAAAAACCAGTGTACGTTGTGGCAAACAAGGCCGAAACGTTTGAGCGGCAACAGGCGGCTTCTGAGTTTTATGCACTCGGACTGGGCGACCCATTCCCGATTTCGTCGCAAACGGGTAGTGGCACCGGCGACCTGCTGGACGAGGTTATTAAACATTTTCCGAATGAAGGCGTCGAAGATCCGGAGGGCGGCATTCCGCGCATTGCGATCCTGGGTCGGCCAAACGTCGGCAAATCGTCCTTCCTGAACGTACTGACCGGCAAGGAACGTAGCATAGTAACCGACATTGCTGGTACTACCCGCGACGCAATCAATACCCGCTACAAGGCGTATGGCAAAGATTTCATCCTGACCGATACGGCCGGAATCCGGCGTAAAGCCCGAATCAGCGATAACATTGAGTTCTACTCTGTTCTGCGCTCGATAAAAGCGATGGAGGAGTCGGATGTCTGCATCATCATGCTCGACGCCACCCGGGGGCTTGAAGCACAGGACATGAACATTATTGGCCAGGCGGTTCGGGCGAAGAAAGGCGTGGTCATTATGATAAACAAGTGGGATGCCGTTGAGAAAGACCACCGCACCGCCGACGTACTGCGGAAGGAGATGCTGCAGCGGATGGCTCCAATCGATTATCTGCCGATTATTTTCGCTTCCGTCCACGAAAAGCAGCGCATCTTCCAGGTGATGGAAAAGGCGATGGAGGTGTATGAGAACAAGCACAAAAAGATTACTACGTCGAAGCTGAACGAAGCCCTGCAACCGGTAATCGAAGCGTATCCGCCCCCGGCTACCAAAGGCAAGCAGATCAAGATCAAATACATGCTGCAATTGCCGACGCCTTCGCCGACGTTTGTCTTTTTCTGCAACCTGCCGCAGTACATTAAGGAGCCTTACGAACGCTTCCTGGAGAATAAGATCCGGGAGAATTTTGGATTCGATGGCGTACCCATCACAATTTTTTTCCGCCAGAAATGAACCAAACCCTCCCCACCGGAGGGTTTTTTAACTATGAACGTTCCTGCCGAAACCTCAACGACGCGCTTCTCGTACTGGCTGGGTGCTTTGTTCGTCTTTCTGGCGGCATTTTGCTTTGCCATGAAAGGCATCCTGATCAAACTGGCGTATCAGTATCACATCGATTCGATCTCGCTGCTGACGCTACGGATGCTGTTTGCGCTGCCGTTCTATATCGGTATTGCGTTGAATCTGTCGCGCCAAGCGGCCGGTCAATCGGCAGGGGGTTCATCTTCAGTAATGGGCAAGCTTACGCTGCGCCAGTGGGCAACGCTGGCTATGCTTGGCATTACGGGTTATTATCTGGCCAGCTTCTTTAATTTTCTGGGATTGGTTTACATCACCGCCGGTCTGGAACGCATTCTGCTGTTTGTGTACCCAACGTTCGTGCTGCTGATGAACGCCGTTGGGTTTGGCCGTCGCATTACCCGACTCCAGGTGCTGGCGCTGGTCTTAACCTACGCGGGCATTCTGATTGCCTTTATCGGTAATATCGAAACATCGGCTCAGAAGAACGTAGCTCTGGGTGCGCTCTGGGTAATCCTGAGCGGCCTTGTCTATGCCATTTATCTGGTTGGCAGTGATTCTATGATTTCGCTTGTCGGCTCACAGCGCTATACCTGCTACGCAATGATGGCGGCTACGGTTCCGACTGTTCTTCACTGCGCGGCTGCCAACGGTCTTCAGCTGACGGGTTATCCCCTGGCTGTGTATGGCCTGGCGATTGCCATGGCTCTGTTTGTCACCGTCATTCCAACGTTTATGATTGCCGAAGGCATCAAGCGGGTCGGCTCAGGAAATGCATCCATTGTTGCCAGTGTTGGTCCAATTTTTACCATCGTGCTGGCCACAACCGTGCTGAATGAAACCATAAGCGTAGCCCAGATTTTTGGCACCTTGCTGGTACTGACCGGTGTCTTTTTAATCAGCTGGCGAGGTAAACGATAGATCGAATAAGTAAACTTATGAAGATATTAGCTTGCCTCTTGACAATCAAGGCGTTATTTTATTTTTGAACAATAATCGAATTTATTGATCTATAAAAGTAGCTACATTTTAGAATAGGATTACAAAATGAACCTTTGGATAAATTAAGATTCAAATCTATCAATTTACAGATTCACAACTATTGAAATTAGAGTATCTTTCACGGTACACGCACACCTAACAGTATACTGTATGGCTACTGAAAAACTAATGGACGATGAAAAGCGCATCGACAAAGCAGCTTACGTTTTGAAAGCTGTGGCGCATCCTCTGCGCATCAAAATCATTCAAATGCTGAATGATAGCAAAGAATTAAATGTCTCGACGATTTACAAAAACCTGAACGCCGAGCAATCTCTGATTTCACATCACCTGATTAACATGCGTGATAAGGGAATTCTGGACATTCGTCGGAGCGGCAAGAATATCTACTATTTTCTGGTGGATACGGCAGTGGCAGAGGTGATCGATTGCATCTACAAGAGTAAGATCCTGGCTTAAAACCAGCCGAACGGAGAGGGCCGGTTATCAATCTAAACGTAATGCATTACGTTCAGATTGATAACCGGCCCTCTTACGTATCAGTTACCGAATAATTCGCCGGTTTTGTAATTTGGCATAATGCCAAGGTGATGGTAGGCCTTTTCGGTAGCTTCCCGACCCCGCGAAGTCCGCTTCAGAAATCCTTCCTGAATCAGGAATGGCTCATATACTTCTTCAATCGTTTCGGCTTCTTCACCGCAAGCCGTTGCGATGGTAGTCAGACCAACCGGCCCCCCTTTGAACTTCTCGATAATAGTCGACAAAATCCGGTTGTCCATTTCGTCCAACCCGTTCTGATCCACATCGAGTGCGCTAAGGGCCATCTCAGCAATATCCACATTGATATAGCCATTGCCTTTCACCTGCGCAAAATCGCGGGTCCGGCGCAGCAGGTTGTTGGCGATCCGCGGAGTGCCCCGGCTTCGACGGGCAATTTCGAAGGCGCCTTCCTCATCAATCGGTGTGCCCAGAATAGCTGCCGACCGCTGCACGATAGTCGTGAGCAGCTTAGCGTCGTAGTATTCTAACCGGCAGTTGATACTGAACCGCGCCCGGAGCGGGGAAGTCAGCATTCCGGCGCGCGTAGTGGCACCAATCAGCGTAAAAGGATTCAGTTTGATCTGCACCGATCGGGCGTTCGGACCCGAATCGAGCATGATGTCAATCTTGTAATCCTCCATGGCTGAGTATAGATACTCCTCCACGATTGGATTCAGTCGGTGAATCTCGTCGATGAAGAGGACGTCGTTAGGCTGCAGGTTGGTCAGCAGGCCGGCCAGATCGCTTGGTTTGTCGAGCACCGGTCCGGACGTCATCTTGATATTCGCGTTCAGTTCGTTGGCAATGATGTGCGACAGCGTCGTTTTACCCAATCCCGGAGGGCCGTGAAGCAATACGTGGTCGAGCGCATCGCCCCGCTGCATGGCAGCCTTCACGAACACTTCGAGGTTTTCGAGCACTTTAGCCTGCCCCGTGAAGTCTTCAAACGAAAGCGGTCGAAGCGCCCGTTCAATTTCCTTATCGGTGGCCGTCATCCCATCTCCCGTTCCTTTCAGAAAGTCGTTTCGCATGATGATCAGTTGGTCAGAAACCCCCGAAATAACCCATTGAAAACGGGTTATTTCGGGGACCTGTTTTGGTCAAATTTACGAAAAAAACAGGAGAAAAGCACTACCGAATAACGAGTACAGAGCCCCGTTTTGTGGTCTTTCCGCGCTCTGGAAACGACTCACTTTTATAGGAAATAACGTAGGGGTACAGCATCGGCGGATAGGCCGTTCCTTTGTAGGTGCCATCCCATTTTTGCTCGGGGCTATTGCTCACAAAGATTACTTCGCCCCAGCGATTGTAAATGCGCAGTTCGTAGTCTGTTACGTATGAAGTATAAACCTGCAGCAGGTCATTCACCCCGTCGCCGTTCGGTGTGAACGCATCCGGAATATTAACCCGTGGTTCGCAACGATTAACAACACGCGTAACTACGGTGGCCGTACAGCCTGCCGGGTCTGTTACCCGAACGGCGTATTCACCCACCCGGCTGACCGTAATCGACCGGGTTGTATCGCCTGTCTGCGGCCAGATGTACCTCAGGTTTGATCCACCATTCGGCGTGAGCTGAATACGGCCGTTGTCGCCTTCACAAATGGAGGCTTCCGGAACAAGACTCACGGGCGGAGCCGGTCGGTCGCCTACCTGTACGCTACTTCGTCCAACACAACCGGTTTGCGGGTTTCGTACGACAACGCTGTACGTTCCGGGTTGGTTAACGATGATTAGCCGACTGGTCTGGCCGGTGCTCCACTGGTATTGATTACTAGTCAGGGCCCCATCCTGTGGTACCAACTGCACGGTGTCGCCGACGCATCGCAGGCGGTTTGGCCCCAGACTGGCAAAGCCGGTACTGTCGAGTCCCACCCGAATGCTATCCGAAAAGGCTTTACAGCCGCGGCTGTCGGTGACCTGTACGCCGTATAACCCCGGTGCTGCCTGCCCGAACACGGCACTGGTGCTCACCGGATTGTTGTTCTGATCGAGCCAGATGTACCCCACCGGTGTTCCACCCTGCACGGTGACGTTAATGGTCCCGCTATTCGGAATACTACACAGTGCAGGCCGTACGGCCGGAGTGATAGCCAGGTTATTGACGGGCGATTTCAGCGAAAACAACGTATCAGCCTCACAACCCCGTAAACTATCGGTCGCGTTGATGGCGTACGAGCCTTCCGGCAAGTTAGCCTGTCGGTTTGTTGTTCCCGGCAGTACGGCCCCATCAGCCCGGCTCCAGACGTAGATATACCGGCCGGCCGGCGTTGGCGTCAGTTCGATCACACCATCAGCCGTCGTACAGGCCGATGGGCCGGTCAGGGCTGCCCGCAGGTTGAGCTTCGGCAGTTCTGTTACGTTGATCGTATCTGAGTTAATGCACCCCCGGAAATTCTTGGCCGTTACGTAGTATTCACCTGCTTTTGACACAGTAGTCGAGCGGTCTTTACTACCCGTACTCCATTCAAACTCCGACCAGGTTTGTTGCGGTACCGTCAGATTAACGCTGCTTCGGTAACAGAATACCGTATCGGGTCCCAGATCAAGTGGTGGCGGAGTAAAGATGCGAAGTTCGATCGTATCGCTTTCAAAACAGCCGCCATTGGCCGCAATCCCGACGACGTAATAGTAGCCCGGTCGGGTGAGGGTTATGGTCTTTTGCCTACCCGCCACGGCCCCATTGATCACCCAGACGTAGTTCCGGGCATCCACCTGGGCATCCAGCGTTACCCCTCGTTTGTCACAGACATCCCGGTTCTCCCCGAGTTCCATCTTGGCGGGGGTATCAACAATCGTGATGGTGTCTCGGATGGTTGTATCCTTACAAATTGCCCCCTGGGCGGTTCGCGTGGTGATCTGAAGGCTCACCGGATAATCGCCCGCTCGCTGATACGTATGCAATTGAGGCTGCAGCGCCGTAGTCGACACCGGACGGCTGCCGTCGCCGAAGTTCCAGGTGTATGTTTCCTTTAACTTCGGACAGTTCGGGCTGGCCTGAAACGTAGTAGGCGACGTAGCACAGGTATCGGCGTATGTAAAGCCCGGTCCGCTGGACTGATCATTGAAGTTGTCGACCAGGTTCGGCAAACCCAACTGACTGGTTTTCCCACCCAGCGACTGACCGTTCGGGATAAACTGTAAGCTGTCGAGCAGCCCCCCGTTCGGGTTTTCGATGGTTCCCAGCGACGTACTGCCTTCGATAGCTACGTAAATCCGGCCGTCTGGGCCGATCTGTAGCGAACCGTACTGGCGCGTGGTACTACTATCGACCACCGTTCTGGAGCCGGTCAGCAAGGAGTCTCGCTGGTTCAGATCATATTTTAGAATATACGACGCCCCCTTCTGACTCCCATCTGCGTTCGTGTCGGCCAGCATCGTTACGTATAACGACTTACCATCGGGCGAAAACTCTACGCCGTAGGCCTTGGGTGGCGCCGGCCCCAAGTCTATTGTTCGTTCAAATTTTATCGTTCCCAGCGAATCGTTGAACGTGAAGAGATCGATGGAGTTTTTGGGCGGACCGGGGACCACAACTGCCATCGGCCGGTTTCCTTCCTGACCGCCTGTTGTATCGGCCGGTCCAATTTTGATATATCCCTCGCCTTTTGCCAGCGAGTCGATTACCTGCCCCCCCTCGTAGGTTTTTGGAGTTGTGTCTTCGCTGCGGTTCAGGTTCCGGACTTCAAACCGGTTCGTACCATAAATTCGCGTAATGACCCAGTAGGTTGAATCGCGCTCGTTTTTTACGGACGCCGACTGCTCGGTGCCGTTTTCCGTTACCGGAATGTTTTTCTCAACGATCGCGCCTTTGCCCTGGCTCTCCCGCATATCGACTACGCTATAGGTCAGCGTACGCTTTCCCCGAATTTCGGCGGTGGTGTAGACGTAGTAAAGGTATTCGCAGCCACGACACGTTGGTTTTGGTACGATCAGCGCCGATTGCGTCGAATTGCGGTTACCACCCAGCGGAATGCCTACCTGCGCCGTATCGCCCGGAACCAGCGACCGCATGGGCTTGCCATCAGCGTCGTAGATGGTGATCCCGTCTGTATAAAACAGCAGTTCGCCTTTCGTATTGGCAATGGACGAAGACCCCTCAATCGTGCTCAGCTTACCGTCGTCGATTGGTGATGGCGTACCGCCCCCACTGAAATCCAGACCGGCATTGTTCCCAAAATACCACTTCACCCCCTGCGATTGCTTTTGCTCACCGCAGACATCCACATTGATCCGGTCTTGGTATGAACAACCCGTAGTGGGGTCAATGGCTTCTACAGAGTAACAGCCGGAACTGTCGACCTGAATGCTCTGCGTCGTGTCGCCCTTAGGATACCATTTGTAGATCAGCCCAGCCGGGGCGCCGTTCGGATACGGATTCAGCGTAATAACCTCCCCCTGACAAATGGTGGTATCTGTCCGCCAGTTGCTGAAGGGCTGCGGTCGGGGAAATACGCTCACAAACTTTTCGACGGTCTGCGTCACACCATTCACAGTCCGGGTGAGCCGAACAGTAAATGTACCAGGCTGCTGATATACGTGACGAGCTACTGAATCCCGCTGCTTTGTCACGGTAGAGCCATCGCCAAAGTCCCAGACACGGGTGGTAACCCCCGCCAGGACGCTATCCGTAAACGTGACCGAATCAGCTTTACACTCCTGATCCGGCACACACGTTCTGCCACTGAATCGAAAGCCTGTCTGCCCATACGCCGACGGAATGTTCGCCAGCATGAGCAACACGGCCCACAGCGCAACTAAATGCCTATAGTGAATAGAAATGAACATGGAGAAACATTGACTAAGCCCACCTATCAAATTCATCCCCGAGCATAACAGACTAAGGGGGCGTTACGTTATTGTAAACGAAAAGGCCGCACTAAAATTTTATCGCCTGACAGCCTGAAAACCATCCAGAAACCGGCTAAATTTATAAAAGCAGAAACGGCCTGAACCCGAGGTAGCAACAAAGGATAAGAACGGGGTCTGCTTTTACTGGCTAATGGGAGTTAACTGGTTTGTAAGAAACGATTTTAACTGTAATTCGTTTGGCTTTCGTTTCTCATAGACCCATAAACAGGTGAAATAGTTGGCCCATTCTTTGCACTACAACGTCATTATGAGTAAGAAATACATTTTTGCCGGTTTACTAATGGCTGTATGCCAACTGGCAATTGCTCAGGATCCTCAATTTACGCAGTTCTACGCGGCTCCTCAATACCTGAGTCCTGCCTTTGCAGGATCGGCGCTGGCTCCGCGTCTTACGGTCAATTATCGCAACCAATGGCCGGCCATTACGAACTACGTAACCGCTCTGGTTGGGCTTGATCATTATTTCGAGCGCTTCAACAGTGGCGTAGGTTTATTGATTCAGTCCGACAATCAGGGCCAGGGCCGTATCCAGTCGACGGATATTGGCCTGCAGTATTCGTATCAGTTCCAGGTAGGGGAACAATCGTTTGTGCGGCTCGGCCTGCAAGGCTCCTACGTCAATCGGAACATCAATTATTTCGGCTTGACGTTCGGCGATCAGTTTAACGACCGGGGGTTCATCACCGGCAGCGCAACAGCGGACCCAACCGCCCAGGGTGGATCGCCACAAAATCGCTACCTCGATTTCTCAACTGGCGGCCTGGTGTATTCCGACTGGTACTGGGTAGGCGTATCGGCCCACCACATTAACCGCCCAAACCAAAACTTTTTCGTGGGTGACCAGAGCCGCCTGCCGGTCAAGGGTAGTTTCCACGCCGGGCTTCGGATTCCGTTGGGCGGTTATACCGGCTACGGCGATGAGTGGGACCGGGAAATCAGTTTTTCGCCGGTGGTCATGTACAAGTTTCAGGGAAAATACGATCAGCTGGATCTGGGGGCATATCTGACGTATTCGCCAATAACTATTGGTGCTTACTATCGGGGTATTCCGTTCAAGCGGTATAACCAGACGATCAACAACCACGACGCCCTGGCTGCGCTGGTTGGCTATCGGATGGATAAGTTTTCGGTCGGCTACAGCTACGACGTAACCGTTTCGACGCTCGGTGCCAGCGGTGGTTCGCACGAGATTTCACTCTCATACATTTTTGAAAAACCGGAAGCTCGTCGCGGTGGCGTTCGCCGGCGGGATAAAAGACTGCCCTGCCCCAAGTTCTGATGGAGCAACGAGCTATGTAGTTCAGGCTTTCACTGTGCTACATAGCTTGTCCTAAATCCTTAACTACCAGTTGCACGGTATAACGGCTTTTCTGCTCCAGCAAAAGCTTCTTATTAATCAGCACCCGATCGATGGTACTTTGGTCGTAATACCGGATCGTGATCAATTCCAGCCCTTCGTTATAATTCACGCGAAAACTCTGACGTAGCTCTTCCAACAGGGCCGGAACGCGACCGGGATTCTGGTCGATAACTATTGAAAAACTGATGGCGGTGTTCTGCATCAGGTTGATCTTTACTCCCGCCTGGGCAAACTGCCCGAAGACAAGGCTCAGATTATCTTCCGCAATAAATGAGAAATCTTTCGGGTGCAGCGAAATAAGAACCTGATTGATCTTGAAAATGAACGACGGGATAAGTAGATGTTGCTCGAAGTCGCCAATGGCCGTTCCTGGCTTCTCTGGTTCAACGAACGACCGGACGTACAACGGAATCCCTTTGTTCTGAAGCGGTTTAATGGTTTTAGGATGAATCACCGTGGCCCCGTAGTAGGCTAGCTCAATGGCATCCTGATACGTTATTCTTTCCAGCAGTACGGTGTCATCAAACCACTTTGGGTCAGCATTGAGTACCCCTGGTACGTCTTTCCAGATCGTGACGCTTTCGGCATCCAGGCAATAGGCAAAAATAGCGGCCGTGTAGTCGGAGCCTTCGCGGCCAAGTGTTGTTGTCAGACCGTTTGGTGCCCGACCAATGAACCCCTGCGTGACGATCACCTCCTGCTTCGGTCTGGTGGCCACCAACGACTGGATCTGTCGGCTTGTCTGCTCCCAATCTACTTTTCCTTCCCGGTACGTTGCATCGGTGAAAACAAGCTCCCGGGCGTCGGCCCAATAAGCACTCACAGCCTCCACGTTCAGAAAAGCCGCTACGATCTGGGTAGATACTACTTCGCCGATGGAAACGATCTGATCATAAATCTGGTCAAAAGAGCCGGTAGCCGACTGGTGCAGATAAGTTTCAACACCAGCAAAGGTGTTCAGCACCGACTGAAAGTTCTCTTCGACATGGTCGCCCGCCAGGTCGCGCATGATGCCTTCATGGTACGCTCTGACGTCACCCCAGCGCCTGACTGCTTCATCGGTATCACCGCCGGCATACGCCCGCACTACTTCTTCCAGCGCATTCGTGGTTTTACCCATCGCCGACACGACAACTACCGCGCCCTCCCCCTGCGTCTGGATTATACGAGCCAGGTTACGTACACCAGCCGCTTCCTTTACCGACGCTCCACCAAACTTAAATACGTTCATACTGGTACCTATATAAACGCCACAGATTACACGAACTTACGCAGAGGCCATCTGTATAAGTTCGTGTAATCTGTGGCAATGTCAAATCAACGTGTTTCAGACCGTTACTGTCCGTCCCGCAAACAGCAATTCGCGCACGGCTTCGGCTATGCCCTGCGGATCAAAGCCGCACTCGTGCTGCAATTCAATCTGCTCGCCGTGTTCGACAACAGCATCAGGAATGCCCAAGCGCTTCACGCGGGCAACGTAGCCATGGTCGGCCATAAATTCCAGCACGGCGCTACCGAAACCACCCATTACACAACCGTCCTCAACCGTCAGTACGCGGTCAAAGCGCTGGAAAATCTGGTGCAGCAACGCTTCATCGAGTGGCTTTACAAAACGCATGTCGAAGTGCGCCGGCTGTATGCCCTCGCTGGCCAGCATGGTGCAGGCATCAACGGCGGAATTACCGATGTGGCCAATGGTCAGAATAGCCACACCCTCACCGTCCTGAATCAGCCGACCTTTGCCAATCGGCAGTTGTTCCAGGGGCGTCCGCCAGTTCGGCATAACTCCTTCCCCACGAGGGTAGCGGATGGTAAATGCCTGTTTGCCCTGCTGAATTTCGTCCGACTGAGCCGTAAACATCATGTTACGCAGTTCCTGCTCGTTCATCGGAGCCGCCACAATCATATTTGGCACGCAACGCATATACGCCAGGTCATAGGCGCCATGGTGCGTAGGTCCGTCAGCGCCGGCAAAACCAGCGCGGTCGAGGCAGAAAATAACCGGCAGTTCCTGAATGCAGACGTCGTGAATTACCTGATCGTAGGCCCGCTGCATGAACGTTGAGTAGATGTTGCAGAACACAACCTCCCCCTGCGTTGCCATACCGGCTGAGAACGTAACAGCATGTTGTTCTGCGATCCCCACATCGAAGGCCCGATCCGGCATCACTTTCATCATGATGTTCATCGATGAGCCCGACGGCATGGCCGGCGTAACACCCACGACCCGAGGATTCTTCTCGGCTAGTTCAACCAGCGTATGCCCAAACACATCCTGATACTTAGGCGGCTGGGGCGTAGTAAACGTCTTTTTCTTGATTTCACCGGTAACCTTGTCGAACAGTCCGGGCGCGTGCCACTTGGTCTGATCTTTTTCGGCGGGTGCGTAGCCTTTTCCTTTTACCGTCAGGCAATGCAACAGCTTGGGTCCGGGAATATTTTTAAGGTCGTCCAGTACGCTGACCAGATGATCGATGTCGTGCCCGTCGATCGGGCCGAAATACCGCAGGTGCAACGACTCGAACAGGTTACTTTGATCCAGCAACGACGCTTTGATACCCGATTCAACTTTTGAAACAATATCCTGCGCGCTTTTACCAAACTTGCTCATCTTGCCGAGCAGGTTCCAGACCTCATCTTTAACCTTGTTGTAGGTCTGAGACGTAGTGATGTCGGTCAGGTATTCGCGCAGCGCCCCTACGTTGGGGTCGATGCTCATGCAGTTATCATTCAGGATGATAAGCAGGTTGCTGTCGGTAGCCCCGGCATGGTTCATGCCCTCAAAAGCCTCACCGGCCGTCATGGCACCATCGCCAATGACGGCAATGTGATTGCGCTGGCGGTTACCCTGCAACTGCGATGCCACGGCCATGCCCAGAGCGGCCGATATTGACGTTGACGAGTGGCCTACGCCAAACGCATCGTATTCACTCTCCTTGCGCTTCGGGAATCCCGAGATGCCTTTGTAGAATCGATTGGTATGAAACCGGTCGCGACGGCCCGTCAGGATCTTGTGTCCATAGGCCTGGTGGCCTACATCCCAAACCAGTTGATCATCGGGCGTATTAAAGACGTAGTGCAGCGCTACCGACAGTTCGACAACACCGAGGCTGGCACCAAAGTGGCCACCATACACGGATACGTTATCAATTATAAACTGGCGGAGTTCATCGGCGACACGCGGCAGGAGTGATTTATCAAGTCGGCGGAGGTCGTCAGGGGTATTGATGGTGGCTAAAAGTTTACCGGGGGTAATCAGCATGGCTGGTAGCAGAAAATCGTCTGTGTTACAACAACAAACGTATAAAGTACAATGTTTCCGTAGCTGGTGGTCCAATACCTGGGCTGCGAAGCTACTACATTTTTTAGCATTTATAAAAAAACTAAGTCCTTAATCATCCGCTATATACGCAGTTGATCAAGGACTTAGATTTTTGCAAGATTTGTTTTAATTCCTCTGACTTGCGCGGAAGAGCTTTTGCTTCTCTTCGCGGGTCAAACTCTCATAGCCGGACCGTGATATCTTGTCGAGAATGGCATCGACTTCATCCTGATCGGGTGCTGAAACAGCTGATGAGCTGCTGCCCGCCGATGCATACGTACTGGCGTGAGCGCTGGTGCTGCTACGTTGACGGTACGAAACTTTCACGGCCGGTTTCGGCTTGACCAGGCTCTGCCAGCCATCCATAACCCAATAGATTGGCCGCCCTAAATCAGTACCATTCTGAAGCAGTTTCACAAAAATAAAGCCGAGGAACGTTCCGCCAAGGTGCGCCAGGTTACCGCCGGCATTAGGACCAGCCGACTGCGCAATGGATAATACAATGAAGAAGAAGACAATGTACTTAATCCGAACCGGGCCAAAGAACAGGAGGTGAAACGTATAGTTTGGCAATAGCGTGGCGGCTCCAACCGCTACCGCGAATGCAGCCCCCGAAGCGCCCAGCATCTTAGCCGATTCGGCCTGGTCCTGAAAATAGGGGACCAGATTGTACATGAGCAGGTAAAGCACGCCACCGGCTAAACCACCGAGGAAATACAGGCCCACAAGTCGGCGGTTACCTAAGTATTCATCGATCAAGCGGCCAAACCAGTACAAAAACAGCATGTTGTACAGAATATGAAAAATATCCTCATGCGTGAAGAAGTAGGTAAACAGTGTCCAGGGTTTATGCAGAAAGGCACTTAGTGTAGCGGGAATTGTTAACTGCGCCAGAATGAAATTGTACGTACCCGGCTGATTGGCCATAGTCAATCCTACTCTGGCCAGCAACAGCGCCAAAAAAACAACCGTATTCACCAATATCAATTGCACCAACGTGTTGTTGGGCTTGTTGAATTCGCTTCGAAAATCATCAAACAACCCGCTCATTACTCAATAGAAAGTTTTTCGTTGTGAACCCCAGTATTTTATCAGTATGAATGCAAACAACATGCCTCCAATATGTGCGAAGTGCGCTATGTTGTCGGCTTGCGCCCGATACACACCTGAATATAACTCATAGGCCCCGTAAAAGATAACGAGATACTTCGCCTTGATTGGTATAGGTGGAAACAATAAAAACAACTCAGTGTTTGGGAACAACAGACCAAATCCCATAATCACGCCAAAAATTGCTCCCGATGCGCCAACCATCGGCTGGTCAACCTGATTCAGATAATATCGATTAATAATCTGCAAACTTCCCTCCACAAAACGGGGGTTGTTTGGCTGTTGCTCATACTGCTCTATAAACCCGGCCACCTGATCGTAAAGCGAACTGGCCTGGGTGGTAAAAAAGCCAAGAAATTTTTCCGGCGTCGGTTCAGCCCGGTACTCCCTGACAGCCTCATATACGTCGATCATCTCATAATAGTTTACACCCGAGAATAACAACGCAGCCCCTATGCCACAGAACAGATAAAAAAACGTAAAGCGCCGGGGCCCCCACGTACGCTCCAGCATGGGCCCAAACACGACCAGGCCAATCATGTTGCTCAGCAAATGCATAAACCCGCCGTGCAGAAACATGTGCGTCAGGAACTGAGTCGGGTTAAACAGGTCTGACAGAAATGAGTGCAATCCGAATTGTTCAATAATCTGCTCGTTCGTAACAAAGTACACAAGGACATTAATCAACAACAGGGCACGGACAACAGGCGTTAGCGCAAACATGATTGTGTTTCGACAATTTACTATTAATAACCCAATTACGACTTAAATAGCCCCGCAATTTTATCCAGTGTGAGCACAGTCGTAATTGGTTCTCCGCCGGGCGTATAGCTCGGGTTCGACGATGCAACTAATTGATCTACTAATGCTTTACGTTCGGTTACGTTCAACCGGGTCACGTGCCGGGTCGACGAACGCCGGGCCAGCGACCGGGCCAGCGCTTCAGACCGATCCAGTTTCAGCCGGCCGTTTCGGTCGCGGGCCGTATCCTCACGAAGCTGCGCCAGCAGGTTGGCAAACAGTTCTTCTTCGCGCTCATCAGATGTCTGCACCGGTACGCCCCGAATCACGAACGTATTAGCTCCTAATTCATCAAACTGAAAGCCGAGGCTGGTTAGTTCATCGCGTAGCTCAAGAGCGAGTTGAAAGTCAACCGGGGTCAGCGTTACCGTCTTCGGAAACAGTAGCTGCTGTGAGGCTCCATTGTGCTTTGTCAGGGCGGCATGAAACTGATCGTAGAGAATCCGCTCGTAGGCACCCCGCTGGTCAATGACCATCAATCCTGATTTGACCGGCGCTACAAGGTAACGGTTCTGTACCTGCACGATCGTTTCTTCTTCCATCTCAACCGACGCCATCTGATCGCCCAGCAGGCGATTGACCCGGCTCCCGAGCGTTACGGATTCGGTCGATTCTTCTGAAGCGGTAGCCGGCGCTTTGGCCGGTCCCAGCCAGTCGCCGGTCTGCTCGCCCTGAAACAACGCCTGATTCTGGTCTGGTTCATCGCTGGTGGCCAGTCCGTCGAACAGCGCCTGCCAGTTGTTGGCCGACGGCTTGCGGGGCACGTCGAAACTACCACCAGCCGCCCGGTCGAGGGATACCGACCGCGTGGCCGAACTACGTTCACTTACAGACCGCTCAGCATTAGACGCGCCCGTTGCCCATGCGGGCAGCACTGGCTTCGGGCCAACGGAGTCGCCCGACCGGGATTCGATCTTTGGCGAACTCATTTCCTGCTGCGATATGCGCTGCCCACCGGACAGGAAATTCACGTCTGACTCAAAATCGAGCGAAGGAGCCAGGTTATATACGCCAACCGCCTTCCGGACGGCGGCCATCATAATGGCATACACCGACCGTTCATCGTCAAACTTGATTTCGGTTTTGGTAGGGTGAATATTGATATCTATATGGGACGGATCAATCTCAACAAACAGTACGTAGAACGGGTGGCTGTTGTCGGGCAACGTACCCTCATACGCCCCAACTACGGCGTGGTGCAGGTAGTTATGCCGGATAAACCGGTTATTGACAAAGAAAAACTGTTCGTTACGGGTTTTCTTGGCCGATTCGGGCTTACCAATGTAGCCTTTAACGGTCACGTACGGCGTCTGCTCTTCGCAGTAGGCCAGTTGTTCCCGATAGCTTTTGCCGAACATATCAATGATCCGGCGGCTCAGCTTCCCCACGGGCAGGTTATAAATCTCCTGATCGTTGTGAAACAGGGAAAAAGCCACCTCAGGATGAGCCAGGGCCACCCGCTGAAACTCATCGATGATGTGCCGCATCTCAACGGAGTTAGACTTCAGGAAGTTTCGCCGGGCCGGTACGTTAAAAAACAGGTTTTTCACCAGGATATTCGTGCCGGGCAGACACGACACGGCTTCCTGGGTTTTCAAGTCGGAGCCTTCAATACGGATCAGTGTGCCCAGTTCGTCGGCGGCCCGCCGGGTGCGCATCTCAATCTGCGCTACGGCCGCAATGGACGCCAGCGCTTCGCCCCGGAAACCCATCGTACGAATACGAAACAGATCGTCCGACGAGCGGATTTTCGACGTAGCGTGCCGTTCAAAACTCATACGGGCGTCGGTTTCCGACATCCCTACACCATCATCGACAATTTGGATCAGGTTACGCCCGGCTTCCCGGACGATCAGCTGTATTGATTTTGCGTGTGCGTCTACCGAATTTTCGAGCAACTCCTTTACTACCGAAGCCGGCCGCTGCACCACCTCCCCTGCCGCAATCTGGTTGGCGATCGAATCCGGTAACAATTGAATTACGTTCAACATGGTTGATTAGTCTCCCTGACGGCCGCTTGCCGTACTTTACAATGTACAACAAAATTAGGGATAAAAAAAGCCCCCGTCCAACGCATTTCGGTTGAACGGGGACCGTAGTTTACAGTTTGTAGTTCGTGGTTTGTAGTTTATTGTTCTTCGGACGCTAACCAGCAACAAACCACAAGCTACGAACCACAAACAACTACAAATGGATCGCTTCGCCGTAGGCAGCTTCCGTGGCGTCCTTGATCGCTTCCGACATGGTCGGGTGCGGGTGAACCGCTTTCAGGATTTCCTCGCCGGTTGTTTCAAGCTTACGGGCCGCCACTACTTCCGCAATCATCTCGGTTACGTTGTTGCCGATGAAGTGAGCACCCAGGAACTCGCCGTATTTGGCGTCAAAAATCACCTTAACGAACCCTTCCGGCGCACCCGATGCTTTAGCTTTTCCCGAGGCCGAGAACGGAAATTTACCCACTTTCAACTCATAGCCAGCTTCGCGGGCGGCTTTTTCGGTATACCCCACCGACGCAATTTCAGGCGTACAGTACGTACAGCCCGGAATGTTGTTGTAGTTCAGCGGCTCAACGTGCGGATGACCGGCTATTTTCTCGACGCAGATGATGCCTTCGGCCGAGGCTACGTGCGCCAGCGCCTGCCCTTTCGTTACGTCGCCGATTGCGTAATAGCCTTCTACGTTGGTCCGGTAGTAATCGTCCGTTACGATCTTACCCCGGTCGGTTTTGATGCCAACGTCTTCCAGACCAATGTTTTCGATGTTGGCAACTACGCCGGCTGCCGACAGCACCACCTCCACATCGAAGGTTTTTTCACCATCGGGCGTTTTAACGAACACCTTGCAGCCGTTGCCGCTGGTGTCGACCTTCGTCACTTCCGATTTAGTGAAAATCTCAATACCTAATTTCTTGTACTGCTTGGCCAGTTCTTTCGAAACCTCTTCGTCTTCAACCGGCACAATGTTCGGCATAAACTCAACGATGGTCACCTTGGTGCCCATGCTGTTGTACACGTAGGCAAATTCGACCCCGATGGCCCCCGACCCAATAATGAGCATGGTTTCCGGGCGCTTTTCGAGCACCATAGCCTTGCGGTATTCGATTACCTTCTGGCCGTCGATGGGTACGGCCGGTAATTCGCGGGCGCGGCCACCGGTAGCAATGATGATGTGTTTGGCTTCGTACTCGGTAGCTTTACCATCCTGGCCTGTCACCTCAACTTTCTTACCTGGTTTTACTTTTCCGACGCCGTTGATCACGTCGATTTTATTCTTTTTCATCAGGAACTGGACGCCCTTACTCATACTGTCGGCAACGCCCCGGCTCCGTTTGATAACCGCATTAAAATCGGGAGCCGCTTCGCCGACCGTAATGCCGTAATCTTTTGAGTGTTTAATGTATTCAAAAACCTGCGCACTCTTCAGCAGGGCTTTGGTTGGGATACAGCCCCAGTTCAGACAGATACCGCCAACGCTCTCGCGCTCGATAACGGCCGTTTTCATGCCTAATTGCGAAGCCCGGATGGCGGCTACGTAGCCACCTGGCCCGCTACCCACGACGATTACATCGTATTGTGAAGCCATTAGTCAGATTTGTTTAGTCATTAATCGGTCAATGAGGCTCATCAGCAGATATGGCTGTTGTTCCTGACGAGAACAGACAGGAGACAATGACCACTGGATGGCCATCAATGACCCTATTTGGCGAACGCAAAGGTAGGCTGAAAAGTTGATTCCGTTACCAAACCTTCAGGCGGTCTGCTTTTGTTCTATCTTTGTTGATTAGCCGACGCCGGGCGTTCGTTCAGTGAGCGTTACCCCTTTTGTGAGGCCTGTGCGCTCAGGTGTCCGGCGACCGGTTACCATAAAAATTCAGTTTTAACACCTACAGAAGACAAGTTCATGACAACTGACCAGTTGAACGACTTGAGGGCCAGAGTAGAGGCCCTGAGGAGATATCTTTGACTACGACGCCAAGAAAGAACAACTAGCTGACCTTGAGCAGCAGACGTTCCAGCCCGAATTCTGGACCGACGCCGACCGGGCGGAGGGCGTGATGAAGCAGGTCCGGGCGCTGAAAGGCTGGGTGGGCGGTTACGACCAGCTAAAAAGCCAGTTCGACGACCTGGAAACCTTGTTTGAGTTTTACGATGCGGGCGATGTATCCGAAGAAGAAGTTGATGCAGAAGGCCGTAAGGTAGCTCAAACGCTGGAAGAACTGGAGTTGAAAAAGATGCTCAGCAACGAGGAAGACCAGCTCAGTGCAGTGCTGGAAATCAACTCGGGCGCGGGCGGTACCGAAAGCCAGGACTGGGCCGACATGCTGTACCGGATGTATATGCGCTGGGCCGAAAAACACGGCTACAGTGTCAAACAGGTCGATTATCAGGAAGGCGATACGGCCGGTATCAAGTCGGCCACGATTGAGGTCGACGGCCCGCTGGCGTATGGGTACCTGAAATCTGAGAATGGGGTTCACCGCCTGGTACGGGTTTCGCCGTTCGACTCCAATGCCCGGCGTCATACGTCCTTTGCATCGGTGTTTGCGTATCCCCTGGTTGATGATACCATTGAGATTGACGTTAATCCGGCCGACATTGACTGGGATACGTTTCGCTCGGGTGGGGCCGGTGGTCAGAACGTAAACAAGGTCGAAACGGCCGTGCGGCTACGTCACAAGCCGTCCGGTATCATCATTGAGTGCCAGCAGGAGCGGAGTCAGCTTCAGAATAAGGAAGTAGCGATCCGCCTTTTGAAATCAAAGCTGTATCAGATTGAGGTAGAGAAACGAAACGCGGCCCGCGCCGAGGTGGAAGCCGGCAAGAAGAAGATCGAATGGGGCTCACAGATCCGCAGCTACGTACTGGACGACCGGCGCGTGAAAGACCACCGAACGGGCTACCAGACATCGAATACCGAGGCCGTGCTGGATGGGGACCTGGATGAGTTCATTAAAGCGTTTTTGCTGGAACAGGAATCGTAGTTAATAATCCGTTAGGTCGAATGGCGTTACTCCCGACATCCGTTCGGGAGCGCCGTTCGTACATCAGCCAGGTTATTGTCCGGCTTATGAAGCTTTTTCTCATTCTTGCGTCCCTCCTGCTGGCCTGCGGTCAGCGCGCTGACGATCCTATCATGATTTCGACCCAGCCACCGTCCTCTCCGGCACAGACCTACTCGTTTCTGTCGCTGGGCGATTCGTACACAATAGGCGAGAGCGCATCTGAATACGAGCGCTGGAGCGTTCAACTGGCCGATATGCTCCGTCGGGACTGTGTCAGCATTGCCAATCCGGATATAATTGCCCGAACCGGCTGGACTACAGCCGAACTACAGGCCGCGATCAAGGCCAGTGGTAATCAGAAAACGTATGATCTGGTTTCGTTGCTGATTGGTGTCAACAACCAGTACCGGGGCCAAAGTACCGACCGGTATCGGACCGAATTTCGGGAGTTGCTGCAAACGTCCATCCGCTTTGCAGGCGGCCGACCGAACCGCGTTTTTGTGCTGTCGATTCCTGACTGGGGACAGTCGCCCTTCGCTAAAAACCGCGATGCCAGGCAGATCGCTACTGAAATAGACGCCTTCAATGCCATTGCCCAGGACGAATGCCGCAAGGCAACTGTTGCCTTTGTGAACATCACGCCGATTACCCGCAAAGCGGCCGGCGATGCAACGCAGTTTGCCAGCGATGGCCTGCACTATTCGGGCCGACAGATGCAGCAGTGGGCCGAAGCCGCCCTGCCGGTTGCGGGCAAGTTGCTGGCTCAGTAGTTATGAGCGGCTCCGGGTAAACGTCAGGTTCATGGACGTGGTCATACCCCGAAACTTTTTCCACCGATCCTGACTGCCATAGCGGTAATAATGCGTCGCGGCTGCAGGCATTTGAATTGGCATCTGTACGGCCAAGCCTTTACCGGTACTGTCTATCCATTGCACCGACACGATAACATCGTCAGACGTTACGATCTGATACGGCAGCAAATCAACTTCCACCCATTTCCGCACGTTGCCAGCCATAGAAACGTAGATGTTCTGCGCCAACAGATTCTGCATAGTCTTCGCCCGGTACACATTGATCCGAAACCGAACGCTGTCGTAGTTCGTGATGACGTAGAACTGGTATTTTTCCAGGCGATTAATTCCTTTCGATACGTTAAACCGGCGACCTATTTCAGACCCCAGATTCTGCCGGGGTAGCTCACTCAACGCAAAATTGGTGACCATACTGGTTCGATGACCGGTTTTTCCGAGGACCCTGACCTTACTTGATGATGCATCAATACGTACTTCGCTGAGCTGACGTACCTCTTCCTCCATCAGTAAAGGCTCACCTTTAGCCATTCGGTCAGTAAACGCGGCTATTGTTACATTCAGGGGGCGGTAACCAATCAGGCTGATTCTGACGGTATCGGTTTGTTTTACCTTGTCGGGGATGTACAACGTAAAGCGTCCTTGTTCATCGGCTACCGTACCAACCGGTGTATTCACCACGCCGATGCTCGCGTACGCAACAGGCCGCTTGTCGGTATTCATAACCTGACCACTTATAGAGGTCGTTGAATTTGCCGCTACCGAACGTATCAGCAGGGTATTTACACAAAATACTATAGCAAGCAGAACCGTTTTCATACGTCTGGCAGGGTCAATCGGTTACGGGTAAGAAGAGATAAGTTGAAAGCCTGATTACTGCACTGATGGCTTCAGACTGAACTTCGCGATGTAATAGCGTACGGTTCGGCCAATCAGCATACCACCAATGATCGACGGTGCAATCCAGCCGATCATACTGGCCCACTCGGGCGCATCCGGCGGCAGTATTCGGGCCATGTTCGTGACCAGAGCCGCGGTAAACGTAGCAATGTAAGAGCCCCCCATCCGGGTAAAGTGCTGAAAAAACCAGTGAAGTTTGGGGCTGGGTTTGTCGAATTCACGCGCATCTTTCACCGCAAAAACGCCCGTCAGAATACCGAAGAAGGTGAATACGACCGCGAAAAACGAGCCCATCCCGTTTTGCATCAGCAGATAAACACCAAAGCCGGCCATGGCTGAACTAACGAGGATGGTTACGTAGCTCAACCCGCGATCAAAAGCTGTCGGGCCCGACTTTTTTTGTTTTGTTGCCCGCCAGCCCGTCATGCTCAGATAAAAACTCAGTACGGCAATACCCGTCAGAAACAGCCGCATCATCTTGAACGGTTGCAGAACGCACAGCAGCAAAGCGGTGATGGCTACCGTAATCATACAGTAGACGTAGATGCGTCCGGCGCGATTGTGAAGTTTACCTCCCTTGTGTGAGAACATGGGAATCAGACCAACCAGCAGGGCCGTAAAGCCGGTCGCGATGTGAGTAATCAGCAGGATTGTCAGCAGCGTTTTCATACCTGTTTCGCTTGTTCGTGTCGTTGTTGCGATGGAACAAACGTACAGCGACCGCCCTGACAACCACAAATCAAAGGGCTGACCTGCAACGTTTTGGGACGTTTGGCAACCCCGCAGGCTGTTTGGGAAAGTAGGTGGGACGTTTTACAAGGCTTTGAGTTCGGCTACCAGCGTATCATTGTACTTGCGGGCCACCGGAATCTGAAACTGTCCGCCCAGCAGATGAAGCTTGTATCCCTGCGCGTTGCCCGTTACGCGCTCCACCCGATCAAGATTAACTATAAACGATCGGTGGCATCGAACAAACGGTTTGCGGGCAATGGGCAGTTGGTTGATCTGGCTTTCCAGTCGGCTCAGGCTGCTTCGCAACAGGGGCTTTACCGGCTGTAACGTACCGGACGAGTCGGCTTTGAGGTAAACAACGGTACAGTAATTATCGCTGGATTCGATATAAATCAGATCGGCAGCCGGGAAGGTAAGTGAGTCCTTTTCATTTTCAGCAACCAGGTTCAGTGCTGGCCCGGAAACCGGAAGCGCTTCGCCCGGTGGCTTTTCGTCGACAACCTGAACTGGTAATCCGGCAGCAGCGCGGGTATACTTCCGCAGTCGGGCAATGTAACTGAGCAGCACCGCGCCGGTTGTTGGGAAGAGACCAATCAGAAACGTGATCAGGATCATTCCCAACCAGCCCACCCCACTATCTTCTCCTTCGTCCAGCAGCCATTCCAGGTAGAACCGGTTGCCGATAGCAATTAAAAGAATATTGCCCGTGACCAGCAGAATTTCGCGCCAGACGGTCCAGCGGTTTTCGGCGAATTGGCGCGGGAATACCCGCTGCCAGACAATAAAGTTGAAAGCTGTTATGACAAACGTGACCAGGCCAAAACCGGCTATTTTGAATAGCTTAGCCGGTGTTTGCCAGTTGCCCAGCCCAAACGGCTGAAAAACGACGAGAAAAAGACCTATAAAAAGGCCAATAGCAGCGGCCCTACGGAGTTGCCGCAGCGGGTCATCATCAATCGGATAGGGCTGACTGAACAAACTGACCATACACAAACAACTACCTTACCGGTCAGAATAAGCGCCAGTTGGCAATCTGCTCAAAAAACTGCGGGACCACCGGCGGGTAGATCACGACCATGAACAGAATACCAAAAATGGCGCCGTAAAGGTGGGCATCATGGTTAACGTACCCCCGACCCCGGCGCGATTCATAGTACGAATAGGCAATGTACAGCAGGCCAAAGATGAAGCCCGGAATGCAGAAGGCAAAGTACAGACAAATGTCGGTCAGCGGACGAAACATGATACCCGCAAAGATGATCGCCGACACACCACCCGATGCCCCCAGCGAATTATAGCCGGGATCGTACCGGTGCTTCAAATAGCTGGGAATGTCAGACACCAGAATACCAATCAGGTAAAACCCAATCAGATAAACAGACCCACTTCCGGGAAATAAGGCCCCGAATACCATCTCGACAAAACCACCAAAAAAATACAGACTGAGCATGTTGAAGAACAAATGCCCCCAGTCGGCATGTAAAAACCCGGATGTCAGCAGGCGATAATACTGCCTTTTGCTGGTAATCTGGTAAGGATTCATGATCCATCGGTCCATAACGGCGGGGTCGTTCCAGCCCCAGACACTGACGGCGACGGTAACCAATATGATTATTAAGGTCGTACTCATCATTAGCTTTCTCTTTCGGCCAGTTGTCTGGCAAATTCTATTAACAGTGACTTCCGGGTCGGTTCGGCGTTAATCTGTTCGAAGTTAGCAAACCCCCGGGCAAAGTACTCATTTATGCGTGTCTCCGTAACCTCCCGAATTCCGAGCTGGTCATAGATGGAGGTAACTGCCTGCACTTTCTCGGCTTTGTCGAACGTAGTCTGATTCAGCCAGCCGATCAACTCATCCCGGATGGAGCCGGTGGCTTTCTCGAGCGCTTCGATCAGCAGAAACGTTTTCTTGTTGGCAATGATGTCGCCCCCCACCTGCTTGCCGAACTTCACCGGATCGCCGTAGACATCGAGCAGATCGTCCTTAAGCTGAAACCCGATGCCGATATTGATGCCGCCTTCGCGCAGGTGATCAGTCGTGGTTTCGTCGGCCCCGGCGATTAGTCCGCCCAATTCGAGCGCGAAGCCCAGGAGCACGGACGTTTTCAGCCGAATCATGTCAATATACTCGGTTTCGGTTACGTCCCAGCGCGTTTCGAAATTCATATCAAACTGCTGCCCTTCACAAACCTCGGCCGCCGTACGGTTAAAACGAGTCAACACCCTCTTCAGCTTATCGGCATCAACATCAAGCAGCAGTTCGTAGGCATTGACCAGCATCACATCGCCCGACAGGATGGCAATGTTGTGATTCCATTTTTCATGAACAGTCGGCTGACCACGACGCAGGGGCGCCTGATCCATAATATCGTCGTGCATCAGGGTGAAGTTATGAAACACTTCCACCGCCAGGGCCGGACGTACCGCCTTACGCCAATCGTCCGTGAACAGATAAGCCGCCATCAACGTCATCAGCGGACGTAAGCGCTTGCCACCCAGACTCATAATGTACCGAATGGGGTCGTACAGTTCGGGCGGACGTTGACCGTATTGAGTAGTTTGAAGTTCGTTCTGTAAAGCGTCAATGAAAGTGGCAGGACTCATGCAACTGGGCGGCATTCCGCTGGGTTATGGGCCAAAAATAAGGTAAAACGGCCCAAAACCCTAACCGCGCATACTCAGGCGGTAGTTTCGCTGAGCTTTTGTACTGATGAGATGGATAAACCGCACAGACAGAATAAAATAACCGTCGTTTTTGCCACTGTTTCCCCGCTGCGCACCGGCTTTGTTGAGTGGCAAACCAATTTCCGACCGCCGATCCGACAAGGCAACAGCCAACGGGCTCCTGCCGTCCTGAACGGCATAGCTCGTACTAACGTCGTCGACATAATCGCTCATTACGTGGGTATAGCTGCCTTCGAGATGAATTTTAAATCGATCGGTAACAGCAATGGGCAAGCCGGCCCCATAGCGAATAATTACGGGCAGGCGGTTATACGTTACGCCTTCCGTCTGCAAGGGTGCTAAGCTATACGTTTCGCCTTTGTAGGTTGCTTTGGGCGTAATGTACGTAAACCCAATACCTGCAAATCCGTACGGAATGGCTTTGCGGGTGCGATGATTAACTGGCCAGGCGTCAACCTGCAGGCCAGCCCACACATCGGGGTTCAGGCTTTTGAATGACAGATTGTTGTAGGCCAGGCGCGTATTCTGCTGGCTGCCGCGAAGCGTATAGAGTTGGGTTTCAGCCCGTAGTACCAGCCGGTTTGACATGCGGTAAGCGAATGCTACGTTCAACGCAGCTCCCAATCTGGGCTTAGCCAGAAAATCGCCTTCGTTCAGATCCCCGGCATAGCGCGTAACGCCGACGCCCGCGTTCAGCACCCAGGTACCGGGCTTTTCCTGCCAGATGGCCGATCGTTGTGCAAACGTAGTGGATAGAGAACCTAGCCATAATGCCCCCGAGAAGGTGGCAATCCAGTAAATCTTCATGTTTTTCAGTTACGGTTACTTTGAAAGGCGAAAATTAGCCCGCAACTGAAACACATGAAAAGATTTGGATTAAAGCCGAATTATAATCGACTAAGGCTTTACTAAACGGTGTAGTATGCTCTTGTTTACTAGATTTAACACCTACAATTCACCGATATCTTCGTTCCAGATTTCTGGCTTTTGTGCAATAAACTGGTTCATCATCTCAACGCATTCGGGCAGGTCGAGATCAATAACTTCGACGCCGTGCTGCTCCATAAATTCCCGCGCCCCGGCAAACGTCCGCGATTCGGCCACGACGACCTTCGGGATTTTAAATTGCACGATCGTGCCGGCGCACATGTAGCACGGCATCAGCGTCGAATAGATTACCGTATCGCGGAATGAACCAACCCGACCGGCATTGTTGAGGCAATCCATTTCGCCGTGCAGAATGGGATTATTCTCCTGCACCCGCTTGTTATGACCTGACGCCACCAGCTGGCCATTTTTTACCAGCGCTGAACCGATTGGAATACCACCTTCGTCCAGACTCTTTCGGGCCTGCCGAATGGCTTCCTGCATAAATTCATCCATACGATTGAGTATTAAATGAGTCCGGCCAAGCAACTGGCCGGACACCTGTTTCTTACCGCCGTCCCCGGCCACCGCGCCGGTTTTCGCCTTTGGCGGCCGTACCTTCCTTCCGCCTGGAGCCGCTGCTGCGCTGGGACGACCGGCTGCCACGAAGACCGCTTTCGTCGCGGTGGCTGCGGCTTTTCCGGTCAAAGCCAACGTTGGCAATTCGCGAAGGTCGGTCGGTCACGAGCTCAAAGTCAATACTGCGACGGGCCAGGTTCGTTTCTTTTACGCGAACCTCGACAGCGTCGCCGAACGTATACATCTTCTTGTTCCGCTGGCCAATGAGTCGGTAATTCTCTTTGTCGAACTCGTAGTAATCATCGCTCAGATCCTGCATTCGGACGAGTCCTTCGCAGTTATTCTCAATGATTTCAACGAAGATACCGAACTCCGTTACGCCCGAAATGACACCCTCAAATGTTCGATCGGGCTCCATACGGCTCATAAACTCCACCTGCTTGTACTTGATGCTGGCCCGCTCAGCTTCGGCAGCCATCCGCTCCCGCTCCGATGAGTGGCGGCATTTGTCCTCATACTCATCGCGGTCGGCAGGTTTTCCTTTATCGAGGTAGTGCTGCAGCAGGCGATGCGCCATCATGTCCGGATACCGGCGAATAGGCGACGTAAAATGCGAGTAGCGCCGGAATGCCAGACCGAAGTGACCTAGATCTTCTGTACTGTACCGAGCCTTTGACATGGTCCGGACGGCCAGTTGCTGCAGCATATTCTGCTCAGGTTTACCTTCGATGCTGTCCATGAAGCGGTTCATCGAATTCGACAGGTGATCGCCGTCCAGCTTGAGCTTGTAGCCCAACCGGCCGGCAAAATCAGCAAACTGCTGCAGTTTCGTTTCGTCCGGTCCTTCGTGGATCCGGTAAACCATGGTATTTTCCTGCCCCGGTTTCGACAGCGAGTGGACAAACTCCGCGACACGCTTGTTAGCCAGCAGCATGAATTCTTCAATCAGCTTGTTGGTGTCCTGCCGGAGTTTTGGATAGACCGACAGCGGCACACCGTTTTCGTCCAGTTTGAACCGTACTTCAACGGTGTCAAAGTTGATAGCTCCATTTTTGAAGCGCTCATCCCGGAGCTTATAAGCCAGTTCGTTAAGCAGTCGTAATTCTTCAAGGTAGTCGCCCTGGCCAGTGTTCAGAATCTCCTGGGCTTCTTCATAAGAGAAGCGCCGATCCGAGTGAATCACCGTCCGGCCAAACCATTGCTTCACCACCTTAGCTTCCGGCGTCATTTCAAAAACGGCCGAGAACGTGAGTTTATCTTCGTTTGGCCGCAGCGAACAGAGGTTGTTCGACAATTTTTCCGGCAGCATCGGCACTACCCGATCAACCAGGTATACCGACGTAGCCCGCCGGAAGGCTTCTTCTTCCAACTGCGTACCGGGTTTAACGTAGTGCGTTACGTCGGCAATGTGGACGCCAATTTCGAAGTGGCCATTGTCAAGAATCTGCACTGACAGCGCATCGTCAAAATCTTTGGCATCCACCGGGTCGATGGTGAACGTAGTAACCTCGCGCATATCGCGCCGGCCCTTTAGGTCGGCACTGGTTAGCACGGCCGAAATGGCTTCTGCTTCCTGTTCAACCTCCGCCGGGAAGGTGATCGGCAGCCCAAATTCGGCCAGAATGGCGTGCATTTCGGTATTGTTCTGCCCGGCAATGCCCAGTACGGTTATAACTTCACCTTCATAACGCCCCCGGCTGCCGCGTGGATTAGGGTATTTGGTAAGCCGGATAATGACCTTGTCGCCATCGTTGGCATCGCCCAGTTTTTCTTTCGGAATGTAAATATCCTCATAGAGTTTTTTGCTGTCGGGCACAACAAACCCGTACGTTGGCCATACCTCAATCCGGCCGACGAGTTCCGTACGGCCGCGTTCAACCACCTCTACCACTTTCCCCTCGGTACGTCGGCCGCGGTTGCTGGAATCAGTGTAGGTTACAACCCGTACCCGGTCGCCGTCGACGGCACCAGCCAGATCATCGGTAGCAACCCAGATGTCGTCATTCCGGTCTCCCCGAACGCCATTGACCGTAGTGGGCACCACAAACGCAAACCGCTGGTTCACGTGGTCAACAACTCCCTCAATGGTTCCGGCGGTTTCGTCGGCGCGGTAGCTGCCGTCTGGCAGGCGGGTCAGGGCCCCTTCGTCGGTGAGTTCACCGACCAGCCCCTGCATAATCAATTTCATCTTGCGGTCGCCCACGCTGAAGTGGTCCAGCACCTGCTGGAACGTAAACGACTCATCACCGTTGACCCGGAAGAATGCCACCAGGTCATTTTTAAGTTCATCCAGGAAGGAGTCCGCTTTCTGAACGGCCTTTGCCTGGCCAGAGCGCTCCTTGCCCCGCTTCTCCAAACCCTGCTCCCGGGGTCGGGTTGCAGCGGTTTTAGTCGGTTTATTTTGTTTTGGTTTTCCGTTTCTCATGTGTATAACGCGGGCTTAGACCCGCGCTTTTTGGTAGCCAGTGTTGGCCTTCTTCGCGGGTTCTGGCCCGCATTACTATGCCCAGTCAGTCTGAACAATGTGCTGCTCGTCGACAATTGGCGCACCGATCATCCGGAGGTAGACCTGTACCAGCATAGCAATTGAATCGCGGGCATACTGCCGGATTCGGTTTATGTCGCGCTCCTGATGATACACCAGGCTGGTCTGATCGCCGGTCATGTCAAGCGGTTTGGCCGGAACGCCAAGCACAGCCGCCAGCAGATCGAGCGGCACAAAATGGCGGCTTTCACCAAATCGCCAGCGGTCGAGCGTATCCTGATGAGGAATATCCCAGGGCTTCTTTCCGGCCAGATTAAGCGCCGACGGCAACGTAAAGCCGTTTACCATAAGCCGACGGCATATGTACGGAAAGTCAAATTCCTTACCATTATGTGCACACAGCACTAACTCATTGGGTGGGTAGCGGTTAACAATCTGGAGAAAATCTTCCAGAATGGCCCGCTCATCGTCGTCGGCGAGCGTTTTAATTTTCAGAAAGGGCTGATCCGACTCATCCCAGTACAATCCGCCGATTCCAATGCAGACGATCCGCCCGAACTCTGCGTAGTAGGAAGCCCGGTTATCGTACCAATCGGAGGTTGTCCAGTTGTCCTCATTGCGGAAATAAGCCGCTTTCTGTTCCCATTGGCGTTTCAGGCGTGGGTTGACGCGCTCATACGCCGACTCGGCCGCAACAGTCTTCAGATCAATAAACAGGAGGTTCTTTAACTTACGCTTCCAGGGAATAGGCTGTTGCATGGTGAAATAAGGAGCTACTCGTGCAGAATACCCTCCAGCCCCAGTGCCGGAACGGGAATCAGGTTTTCTTCGACGATGCTATCCGGCACGAAAATAAACTTTTTGTCGAAAACCTGTTCGCCAATGAAGTAACTCACCCAATACTCATTATTAAGATGAAATACATCGGGCATGATGGTTTCAATTACCTGATGCTCGCCCGGCTGCAACTCGGTAAAAAAATGCCGCAGCGTCGAGGTTTTCTGCTCTTCTTCGTCTTTCAGGCCGTACCCCTTTGAGGTCACAAACACTGTTTTGATGGGAACATCATTCTGGTTGAGCAGAAACACCTGCCAATCGTATTCGTTCATGGCGTTCAGTTTACGGGCAATCACGACCTGAACGCCTTCAACGGGCAAAAATTGAATGTCTTTTTTCATAATCACTGCAAAGACGCGGGCCTGCACCCACGCCAAATTCGCTTATAGGTGAACCTGGGCCGGCAGACCCGATTCATTCATCAGTACTTTAAATTCAAACAATGCGGTCAGGTGTTTCAGCACCTTCCGGCTTACATCGCCGAGCGGCACTTCATAGCCAAGCTCCTGCGCCAGCGACGTAACGGCTTTGTCGGTGATGCCGCAGGGAACAATATGACCAAAATACGACAAATCCGTATTTACGTTCAACGCAAACCCATGCATCGTTACCCAACGGCTGGCTTTAACGCCCATTGCGCAGATTTTGCGAGGATTTGGTCCAGCCTGACCGGTTCCATCATCGGCATCGAGCCAGACGCCCGTCAGGCCGTCGATCCGGCCGGCTGACAGGCCGTAGTCGGCCAGTGTCAGGATAATGGCTTCTTCCAGCAGCCGCATGTAGCGGTGAATATCCGTGAAGAAATTATCCAGATCCAGGATTGGATACCCCACCAGCTGACCCGGGCCGTGGTACGTTATGTCTCCCCCGCGCCGGATTTTAAAGAATGTAGCGCCCAGTTCAGTGGTCAGTCGCTGCTCATCCACCAGCAGGTTGCTTTCGTGCCCGCTCGTACCCAGCGTGTAGACGTGGGGGTGTTCGCAAAACAACAGGTAATTGGGGGTGGGTTGCTGTTCGGCAGTGGGCAGGGTCCGGTTGGCTACTTTCTGAGCCACCACCCGGGCGAACAACTGCTCCTGATAATCCCAGGCGGTTTGGTAATCAATACGTCCTAACTCCTGAACTTCTATTTGTTTATTTGAGCGACTGTTCATTGCTTTATGGCAAAGCGAAGCATCCTTCTGGTTAGAACAACAAAAAAGGCGGTTTTCGTTCGATTTTACACCGTAACTCCCCTATCATCATGGCCCAGCACAACGAAACCGGCAAACAGGGTGAAGCCGAGGCCGTCCGCTATCTGCAGGACAAAGGCTACCAGATTCTGGAACGCAATTACCGCCACCAACACGCCGAAATTGACCTGATTGCCTGGAAGAACAAGCTCCTGGTTTTTGTTGAAGTCAAGACAAGGACTAACCTCAGCTTTGGCAATCCGGAGGAGTTTGTCTCCTACACCAAGACGCGGCTGGTCATGAAAGCCGCCGAACACTACATCTTTACTAAAGACTGGCACCACGACATTCGATTCGACATCGTGTCGGTGTCGCTGGCAAACGGTACGACGCAGATTCGCCATCTGGAAGACGCGTTCTATTGACGTGTCAGTACGTCCCTGGTTTGTACCCACAGCTCAGAGGAGTCAGATCAGAAAAGGATCAAATTTTCTTTAGCAAATAATGACCTTTTAATAAATCTTATCTGCTTGTTTTTCGTTACTAGTAGGCGTACAAGTGCGAACTATACAGATACTTATGAGAAAATCTTTTGGCTGGCGCCCGGCCCTGTTAGTGGTGGTATCCAGCGCGTTTTTACTGACTGCCTGTAAAGACCCGCAGGTAGATCCTTCATCACCCGGCACAGGCAATGCCACTGCCACCGCAGCGAATCCCTACGACCGGAATTTTCAGGGAACGGTAGCAAATGCCAATCTTAACCGCTGGATTCTTGATTCAATGCAGGTGTACTACTACTGGAATGACAAGCTGCCAGATGCCAGTACGCTCAACTTTGATCAGCAGCCTAACTTATTCTTTGAATCGTTGCTGTACCGATACAACCGGCAAACACGCCCCGACGGCGACCGGTTTTCGTTCATGTATGACAATGCTCAGGACTTAAAGAATTCGCTGAGTGGTATTGCCAGAACGACGGGTATGGAATTTCGGTTAAACATCTATCCGTCAGGCACAAACGTGATTGGTCGGGTACTTTACGTCCTGCCGAACTCACCGGCGGCAAGAGCAGGTGTAAAGCGGGGTGATATATTCAACAAAGTCGACGGCCAACAGCTATCAACGACTAATTATCAGACCCTTCTCGACGTCAGTCAGAATATTGACACCCGTACCTATACTTTCGTTACGGCAACAAATGGTCAGTTAAGCGCTACCGGTCAGGACAAGCGTATCCAGGCTATTCAACTGGCGGAAGACCCCGTCCTGCTCGACACGACATTTACCATTGGCAGTAAAAAGATTGGGTATCTGGTGTACAACCAGTTCATCACTGGCCCGGGCGGACCAAGCGACCGGACATACGACCAGAAGATTGACAATGCATTTGCCCGTTTCAAAGGTGCCGGCATCAATGAGCTGGTGGTTGACTTACGATACAACCCAGGCGGCTACGTGTCATCGGCGCTTAACCTGGCCAGCCTGATTGGCAAAGGCGTAGACAACAGCAAGATCTTCTACCGTCAGGAGTACAATAAGCTCATCATGGATCAGTTTAACCGCGCGGGTCAGGCGGGTGGTCTGTCGAGTCGATTTGCCAACAAGTCTCAGAATATAGGCGCTAATCTTCAGCGAGTATTCGTGCTCACCTCCGATGCAACGGCCTCGGCGAGTGAGTTGCTGATCAATGGCTTGAAACCCTACATGGACGTACAAGTGGTAGGTGACACAACCGTTGGTAAAAACGTCGGTTCAATTACCATCGAAGATCGATATGCAGCCCGCAAGGTTCAGTTAGGTTTACAGCCGATTGTTACCAAGTCATTCAATTCGCTGGGTCAGTCTGACTACTCCGGCGGTTTTGCTCCGAACTCAGTGGTGTTCGAAACAAATCTGGTGTTGCCTCAACTAGGCGACATTGCCAATGAACCGCTGCTACGCACGGCGATTGGTCGGATTACCGGCACGGCGAACGGGCGTTTGGGCGTTGGTACACAGCGTGACATTCCGGCCGTCGGTTCCTCGCTCGACAGAAAAGCCGCAGGAGGGAATATGTTCTTCGACGCTCCCAAGGGCTTGTTCAAATAAGACTAAAAACCTTGATATGGACAAAAAGGCATCCCGTCGGGTTGCCTTTTTGTTTGGCCGGGATCACAGATACGGCAAAAAATCGCCAGATTCGATGAGCACTAACTGTGTCACTGGCCGGTTGTATAAATAAACCCAGGCGGTGATTGGTTGTCCAAGTAAAGTGACAGGCAGCAACTCCCGGACGTAAAGGCCCGTTCCATCGGCCGATACGTCCTCGTAATCGTCGAGAAACGTCAGCATTTCCGCAGGGTGATGCAGACGAAAAACGTCGCCGGTGATAAGCGGGACGTGGTTGGTGAGAGGGGGGTATGGGTCAGACGTACCGTCAGACCTTGAGCGGGTCAGGTCTGACGGTACGTCTGACCGGTTCGGACCTGTACTATTTGCCTCTGTCGGCTGATATACCGCGCCGGGATACCAGTCAACCTTGAATAATTTACCCGGCAGGTAGCCCGTGCCAACGTACGTACTGCGTTGGTGAAGATACGCAGCCGTCTCGTTATGGGCTCCCCGGCGGAGGGTTCCGTACACAAACAACAAATCCATAACAGAGGTTGAAGAGGTAGGGGGCATGGGTTTTGTAAGTTTGTATTGTAAATTTAGTGTAGCAAGCAGCAGATACGATGTACGAGAAAAATATAGGCACGAAACAAAAGGCGTTGCGGATTAACCTCGACCGGCGGATCTACGGTTCGTTTGCAGAGATTGGTGCCGGGCAGGAAACAGCCGCTATGTTCTTTAAAGCGGGTGGTTCGTCGGGAACCATTGCCAAAACCATGTCAGCTTACGACATGACGTTCAGCGACGCGATTTACGGCGTAGAAGACAGCGGTCGTTACGTGGTTGAGTCGCGGCTGATCAAAATGCTCAACAAAGAATACAACCTGCTCGAAAAACGACTGGCCGAAAAACGCGGTGCCGACACTACGTTCTTTGCCTTTGCCAACACGGTTGTGGCGCTGAATTATCAGAAAACCAACGATGGGCACGGCTGGATCGGCTGCCGGTTTCAGTTAACCCCGCAGGCCGGATACAACGACGTGATTATCCACGTCCGGATGCTGGACAATGAGAATATTCTGCAACAGCAGGCTCTGGGCGTTATTGGTGTAAATCTGATTTATGGCTGTTTTTACTACGCGAAATCCCCCGAGACGCTGGTATTGTCGCTGATGGACGATCTGTCGCCGGAACGCATCCAGATTGACATGATCCGGTTTGACGGCCCCGATTTTGCCAGCGTCGACAACCGGCTGATGAGCCTGCACCTGGTCAAAAACGGCTTTACGGATGCGGCACTCTTCGGGCCGGATGGACGGGTGCTGCAGCCCTCGGAAGCCCTCTACAAAAAGCACATTCTGATGATGCGCGGCCGCCTTCGCCCGGTGACGAACGTCCACATGGATATGATCAATAACGGCCTGAAGCAGTTTAAAGCAGAGGACGATGTGGACGAGAACCGGGTGGTGATGGTGTCGGAGCTGACCCTGCACAACCTGAAAGCCAACGAACAGGGGATTGATGAGAAAGATTTTCTAGATCGGGTCGATATTTTGTGCTCAATGGGGCAGACCGTAATGATTTCCAATTACCACGAGTACTACCGGCTGGTTGCTTATCTGGCGCGTCTGACCCGGCTCAAGATCGGACTCGTGCTGGGTATTCCCAACCTGGAGTACATCTTCGACGAAGGTCATTATGAGTTTCTGCCGGGCGGTATTCTGGAGTCGTTTGCTACGTTGTTCAGCCGGAAAGTGAAACTATTTGTCTATCCTACGCTGCGCGACGAAAAAATATATACCTGTCAGGAGTTTGCGCTGCCGCCCACGCTGGAGCCGTTGTTTCAATACCTGGTTCGGAACGACAAGATTGAGGACATTCGGAATTACATTGAAGAAAACCTGCACATTTCGACCGATCGGGTGCTGGAATTGATTCAGAGTGGCGAAGATGGCTGGGAGCAGATGGTACCCGACAGCGTTGTTAAGCAGATTAAGGATAACTGTCTGTTTGGGTATCCCTGCGAGGTTCAATACGTACCGATTGGTCAGCAGGTACGCCAGCAACAGGAAGAACAGATGCCACCGGCTTCACTGGAGGCTACTGTATGAATCATGGACGTTATGCCGACTGGTTACGGCTAACGTCCATGAACGAAGGTTTCTTATCGATCTGCGTTTCGGTACGACCGCTCGGCCTGTGCCCTCATCTGCTGCGTCAATACAATGATCAGCACGCCCAGCAAGATTGGGAAGATGCCCACGTAGCCAAGAGAATTGTCAAAACCGGCCGGACGTAATAAGAGCGAGAACGCCAGACCACCTGCTACCAGGATATTGGCGAAGTGAACAACGCTTGTGCCACTTACCACACCAGCCCCACGGGCCGCCATGAAGGTATACATGGCCTGCACAGCCTGCAGGAACGCGTACATCATAGCCCAGAAGCCCAGCACATCAACAAATCCTTTAACCGTTCCGTCGGAGAACAGGAAGATGGCAACGCCGAATGCTACGTCGGCCAGCCCGTGAAGGACACCCCAGATGTGGTTCTTGTCTTTCCGTTGGTTCGTAAATGAAAAAGCTAACTGACAGGCGCCCGCCAGTGCAGCAAGGGTACCCAGAATAGCCCCTGACTGGGCCGTGTAGGCATTCGCAAAAACGAACATAACAGCCCCAATCAAGATGTAGAGTACGCCACGGGCCATCATTAGCCACCAGCGCTGTGTTGGATTTAGATTGTCCATAACATTGAGTATTATTAATTAAACCTAATCTGGTAAATACAACGCTGGGAGTAACGGCATTGTTTACGTCAGTAACCTTACGATTAGTGAGCGCGCAAACGGGTCCGGTCAAGCAGGACAAGAGCCGGTTACCGAACTCCCCGACAGCAGACCTACGCGACTACATCTACTTTGTGAAGCAGGTAAAACAGGCAGGCAGGTGAAATATCCTGCCTGCTTTTGCTCATTTTTGTTGCGACAGAAAGGTAATTAACGAAGCAAATTCATCGTACGACAGGGCGTTGGCCAGGCCTGTCGGCATCATGGAGGTTTCCATCTCTTTTCGGCTGGTAATATCCGCCTTTCGGATTGTGTAGACCTGTCCGGCAATGTCCCGCAGCACAACCCGGGCTGACGATTCTTCGGTTACGAAGCCAGTATAGCTTTTGTTGCCTTTAGCCGTGATCAGAACGGTCGAAAAGCCCTGGGATATGGATGCGTTTGGTTTCAGGATTGATTCGGCAATCTGCTCCCGGTTCATTATAGACCCAATCTGGCCCATGAAGGGACCTTTCATCGGTTCATTCTTGCTGAGGCTATGGCAGGCCACACAACCCTGCTGCGTAAACAGAGTTTTGCCCAAAGCCGCATCGCCCGGTAGTTTACCAATAGCCAGCATGACGTCCTCAATTGAAGCCGCACCAACCTGCCCTTTTTTACTCCGGATCTTTTCCAGATCCACTTTATTGTCTTCCTGAACGACCACCGGCGTTTCGACACCAAACTCAGGAATTTCGAGCCGGAGCCGGCTGTTCAGATCCGTAAAAAACTGCTTGTCAGCGGCTTGTTGCCATTCGTTAATCAATACCGTCCGAATGGCGGGCGACGCTTCCCACTCCATCGCTTTGTAGTACGGTCCGTGGGTATCCGGGCGGGTGCTCCACCACCACGACGCATCATACGGGGCTTCCTGTTTATACAACCGGGCGAGCGTAATCAGGATTTGGTTTTTGAGGGCTGGCTCCTTAGCCTGCTGATATGCTTTTATCAATCCATTTGCCGCTTTGGGCGTATGCATATAGCGCAGCGCCCACAAAGCCAGCGTAGCGTTTGGTGAGTTGATAGCCTCCAGACAGGCATCCACCGCGTTTAGCGCCACCAGCGACCGAACGGCTACGTGAGCCGGTACAATACCTGCATTCGGCGTAGCGTGTGGCCCTTCACTAGTCTTGTCGGGTGCCACAAACGTAGCGGGAACCGGCACCTGTACTAGAACCGAAGCCGCTTCTGGTTTCTCCAACCGCCCCAGACCCACCAGCGCAGCCACCTGCACGCGCTCCGAGGGGTCTTTTGCCGCTTCGAGGAATGGGGCCAGCGGTACCTTATCGGTAAAGGGTTTGCGATCGGCCAGCGCACGCAGGGCAAACTCCCGGACCGATGCATCCTGGGTTAATTTGACCAGATTGTTGATGCCGTTTGTCTGAGCAATCTGTGCGTAGGTAAAGATACCTGCCACCCGGTTTGCCAATGGCAGCGTTTGATCGGCCGCTACGTTCCAGGCAGCTTTGGCCGCTTGCTTTGCCGGGCGGGTCAGCAACTCCTGAGACGCGTGCAGACGTAACACCGCGCTTTTGCCCGTAAGCATCCCGGCCAGTTTTTTCACCGACGCTTTTTTCAGGTCCGGAAACGCCGTATGGGTCCAGTTCTGCGGCACTACGCGCACTACATAGCCCTTGCTGGGGTTACCCACATAGCTCGCTCCATTCCAGGCCGACAGGTACATCCGGCCTGAGCCATCTACGTCGACATCGGTGATTTGCGGCAGTTTGATAAATTCTTCTTCCTTCTGGGTAAACGACGCCTTGTCCGGCGTAACCCGGTGGATGTAGAGTTGATTACGGCCCCAGTCGGCCATCATGGGCACCTGATTATATTTCTGGGGCCACGTAGGCTCGTCCATAAACAACGAGCCGGTGCCTGAGCCACCGCCTACATCGACCAGGGCGGGGATGATTTCGTCCGTAAAGTGCTTGAACAAAACCGGGTAACCATACTCGGCGGATTGAATCTGATGGCTGAAGCGAATGTTCCAGCCGCCCCCGTCGTTGGTGTTGTCGCGGGTGAATAGGTTCATGTAAGGGTCAATGGCCACGTCGTAGATGTTACGCATGCCGTGCGAATAAATCTCCATCTCGGTGCCATCGGGCCTTACCCGCACAATTCCCCCACCCAGCATGGTCAGCTTTTTGCCCGAGCGATCAACGGCATTGTGAAAGCCAAAGTCACCGACGGCAATGTATATCCAGCCATCGATGCCCATCCGGATGCCGTTGGTAGCATGATCGACCCCGCGCTGCTGGATAAAAGCCGTGTTACTGATGTTCTCAATCAGTGGTCTGGACGGTCCATCGGCGGCTCCATCCCTGTTCCTGTCGTCAAAGACTACCAGGTTCATTCCGCTGGCTTTGCCGGTTTCGGGCGAGAATACGGCGTGCAGGACAAACACCTGATCACCCAGCACGAAGATACCGCGTGGATTATCCACCTGCGCAAACGTCGTGTGCTGGTCAACGTCGCCGTCGTTGTCGGTGTCGACCAGCCGGACAATGCTACCCAGATTTGGCTTTTTACCCAGGGAGCCTTGTTTATCGACACCAACAAACACCTCGCCGGTTGGCGCTACTGCCAGACAGGCCGGGCTGGGCGTCAGCTCAGGCCCGGAGAAGTCTGTAACCTGTAGATCAGCGGGATAATCCGGCAACGTAACGACACGAGTAGCTACCTCCGGCTTTTTTATTAACCCTCCGGTATTGTTGATACCAAACGTCAGCAGGAAGGCAGACAGGAAGCTGATTGAAAGCTTAAACATACTTTACAGATGATTGAAAGGAAACGAAACATTGCCTTTCCATCTAAAGCACAAAAACTATCTAGTTTTAATGGGGTATTGTGGTTTTTATTAATCCGCAACCTGGTTTTCCTGATCTACTCAAGCGGCTTGTCTGGTAACAACGTACCACTCACCAACGATCAATCGGCGTTATGGAACACCAGCAGGTTAGCGGGTGGCATCCATAAACCATGTTGACAGGAAAATCTAAATGCCTGTTCGCCTACGACCACATCTTCCATTTACCGGCATTGGCAGCCCCTCTCGTGTGAAGCTGGTATTGTTTGGCCATCACTTCAGTTGTCTGCACCTTCTGCTGGTACTGATCCGGTAAACTACGACAGGCTTTTTGGTAAGCCGGCTGAGTTGTTGTGCGCGCACGGTGACCCAATGCTGTATGTCGGGCTTTTTTAACTAATGAGCAATTGGTTGTCACTACTGCCTGATCTTATTCCTTCCTGATACTTGATCAACCAACAGCCGCCCCAGTGAATAATTTAGTTACCGTATTAAATTTGTTATTTACTAAAAGCAGATTTTTTATTAAATTTTTAACTATATTATAACATTTCAGTTTTCATATATTAAAATTAAGCTCCATTTAAATCTCCTATATGTGATGAAAATTTACTTAACTCTCCTTTTTACGCTTTGGGTACAGTTTTCAATCGCTCAAACCTGTAACTGTACGTACACCATCACCAAAACCGGTTCCTACGATGGTAAAACCCTCAAGATCGGCTCCGGCGCTACCGTCTGCATTCAGGCAGGCCGCTATGATTACCTGCGACTGAACAACTTCGTCGGTACGCCAGCTAACCCCATCAAGTTCATCAATTGTGGCGGCCTGGTGGAGGTCAACTATCCAACCGGTTCAACCACCGGCATCGCCATTCAAGGCAGCCGCTACTTCCAGATCACCGGAACCGGCGTGGCCGGACTCGAATACGGCATTCACATCTCCAGAACCGGCAGCGGCATCTCCGGCCTCAACATCACCGGCATGAGTTCCGATTGTGAGGTGGACCATGTGGAGGTCTCCAACGCCGGCTTTGCCGGTATCATGATCAAGACCGACCCCACCTGCGACGTCTCCACCCAGCGGGCCAACTTCGCCATGTACAATGTCAAGGTCCATCACAACTACGTCCATGATGTCAAAGGCGAAGGCCTCTACATTGGCAACTCATTCTGGAACGAAGGCCAGAGCCGCACCTGCAACGGGGCTAACGTGAAGCTGCTGCCTCACAACATCTATGGCCTTGAGATCAGCTACAACCGCACGGTCAACACCGGCTGCGAGGGCATCCAGTACGCCTGTGCGCCCGAATCGCAGGTGCACCACAACTCGGTCTTCAACTCGGGTATCGACCCTTTTGATCCCTATCAGGACAACGGTGTGCAGATCGGGGGTGGGGTCAGTGGCAACTTCTACAACAACACCATTCGCAAGGCCAAGGGCATTGGGTTGATCATCGTAGGGCATCTGGGGCCTAACAGGATTTACAACAACGTCATCGCCGAAACCGTCGCGAACGGAGTCTTCGTTGATGAACGTAAAGGAACGCTGGCTAACGTCGAGATAGCGCTGGTCAACAACACGATTTTTGCAACGGGTGAGGAAGGCGTCAAGCTCTACAACGAAACCCAGACGACAACGCTGCTCAACAACGCGGTTGTGCAGGTAGCCGGCAACCGCTACCTCTCGACGCTCAACAACAAGGTGCGCTTCACAGCTCTCAACAACTACACCGCAGCCAGTGCCAATGAAGCTAAGTTTGTGAATGCTTCAATCGGAGACCTGAGGGTAGTTAGTGGTTCACCTTTGCTCAATACGGGTCAGAACACGAGCCGCTACGGGGTGGTGGCTGACCTGGACGACATAGCTCGTCCGCAGGGTGGCGTCTACGACATCGGCGCCTACGAGGGTGGTGCGTTAGGGGCTCGTCAGGGCGTCACAAGCGAAGCGGTAGCCGCCGAAGCATCGGAGCTGGTGCTGGTTCGGGCGTACCCCTCGCCGGTCACGGATCAGCTGGTGGTGCGGTTGAGCAACGAGGAGCCGATTGCCGAGCTGAGCATTGTGGACAACAATGGCCGGGTGATCAGCCGCCATGCGGCCGGAACTCCGGTAAGCGAGCTGCGGCTGCCGGTAGGGCATCTGGGCAAGGGGCTCTACCTGTTGCGGGTTGGCACGACGTCCCGCCAATACGGAGGCCGCTTCCTGAAACAGTGAATCGGGTGGCATTCTACCATACGAGCGATCTCAGATTACCTCCCACCGACATTACTTACCAACGGCCCGACGCAGTGCGTCGGGCTTTTTTGCTTTATTACAACCCGGTTACCTACCACACGTTCTGGTTTAATTGATACAAATTCTGGGCGCTATGGGCTTCCCTTGATGGGTCAGGCTTAGCGCCATCAGCATTACCCAACGGTAGGTTGTTGTCTACTAATGGCTGGTGGCTCGCTCAGTTCAGTATCTGTCTTGCATTGAGTGCAGGTAACCACCAACAACATGACCAGCGAAAGGTGAGAGAACTTTTTGGCTAACGCTCCAGCCTCGAACAATATCGAAGTAACCTGTGTAAAATTATAAAACGTGGCCTCGATGATGCCATGCTCACGAGAGATCTGAGCAACTGCCTACCCGCTATCCTGCTGTCTGAGACCGGGGCGCCGGGGCGCTCGCTACGATCTACGATTCAGTAAATCTTGCTGCTTTCATGTTCCTTTGTTTACGAGTGAAATTTAAGTGTTTTACTCCGTTGTTCATTGGATCACTTTTAAGGGATCAGGACACGTTTCCTTTACTTGCTAACTTACGACAGTATTCCTCCAGCAGCCGCCAGGCCTGCCGGTTGTGCTGCGGTGCCTGCGGTATGATGTTCGACAAGATGAAAGTAGACCGGTTCTCTTCTGATCCGTTCTGGTCATCCGACGGACACAGGTGGCCACGGTCGAAGCCAGTCAGTGTGTAGTCGTCGTGGCGGGCTCGTTTGAAGCCAGTAGGTAATTACTGATCTGAAACGAAGTTTTCTTTTATTCCTAGCAAAATAAGCGAAGCGAAAGGGTACCCAATTTCTAGAACCTCATAAAGCAGAAGCCGTCCAACAAGTACTCGTTGGACGGCTTCTTTTCTGCCTGGGGTTGTAGTTGACAAGTGAAAGACTAGTGCGCTAATCCGTCATCGTGTGTTTTTATAGCCTGTTCTACTTGGCGAGCAACCGTTTCTGCCCTGTCTTCCGTTACTATCTCAACTCGTAAACTTTCAGATTCGTATGTCAACTTACTTTCCACGAATCCGTTTTCGTCGGCAAATGCGCTTGAACCAGTCAACAGAAACGTCAGGTGAATCACCTCGTCGGCCGTGGCGAGTTCAGGCAATATACCTGACCATCGATAAACCTTCGACTTGACAGAACCCCAATCAGACAAGTTGAGCGATAAGGGCTGGTAACAGTGCCATACTTCGTTCTTCCAGGCTTTGTCAAATTTAAATGCATCGGTACGGGTCTGTACCTCGTGCTCGACTAAACGATTCGTAATACCATATTTGTCAAAATAGGTTTTATAAACCTGCCGCCAAGCTTCCTCGTCGGTTTGTGAGGTGGTCTCGTCCACCGTAATGTACTTTTCGACTAGCCGATTATACAAATCCTCAAGAGCAATCTGCGGATCAACATCGATGCCCCGCGCCATTGGCGTCAACCACAAAGCACTATCGTCTTTAGGCAAGATGCTGTTGGTAATCGTCTCTAGGCTAGGCGGCATTGGGAACAATTCGTCATGCTGCTGAGCAATGCGTTCTATTTCGCGCCGAAACTGGCGTAGCGTCTGAACCAGAGCCAAGCCACTGGCCGGTGGAAAGAAATTAGAAACGCGTGCATAGCGATTTGTTACGAGTGCTTTCAAGAAACGGTCTTCAGTCACGTAAAGCACAACCCCCACGTTGACGAACTCGCCTGTGACCCGGTCATGCGTGTAGCGAAGAACCTGGTATTGATAGGGTTTCATCATTGGAGTAAGACCTGCGTTAATTGATTTGAAAATTCAGTACGATGAGTAACGACAGCTGTCAAGTAATCTTGTATATCGCTTACCTGCTCACTTAACCATTCAACCGGCAGCAATTGTTTAGCCCGGCTCCAGAACTGTGTATCTATCGAGGCCAGCCGTTCAATGAAGGCCGAAAAATCAATTTCCCGGTGTCTAAGATACGCATAAAAGTAGTGATTTTCAACCCATTCCTTGTCTTGGTCACGAAATATCCACGGCGTTTTATTACGCAAAAAAGGCAGGTCCATCGTAAACGCAAAAGCCAGTTCATGATCAAACAGTAAGATGTCGTCGCCTTTAGTTAACATGTTTGGTTTGCCTATTCGACGATCAGGATTGTTAAGAAATAAATCCAGTGCAAAAATAGCCTGTGCTTGGGTCAACTGCCCGTCCGTCAGCCGCTGATTCTGGACGAACTCTATATAACCCGGCGCATAAGTAGAACCAAAATTCAGGCCAATGCTACTCGCAGCGTTACGATAGCCGCGGCCTCCGATGAGTGTTTCAACAAATTCCGGAGAAATCGAAATGATGGCGGGTTCAGCAACATGCAGGTTTAATTGCTGGCCTATCCAAGCTCCCAGTAATTCCCGGCAACAAGAGTCAGTTGTCATACGCTGGCCCCGCGACCATTTAACAACGTATTCCCCCCGCTGGCCGTTGCGTTCGTCAACACCGATAACTAGCATAGGGTTCGTTGTTCCCGACTCGAATACATCTTTGTATTGAAGCGCATGAACCACGGGTAGATTGTAAGCTGGGTCAGTAATTTTCAACACAATAGGCGATTATGTATAAGACGAACAATTATTATGCAATAATAAGCAACGATTGGTGACTATCATTTAACTCCTAAAATACCATCATATTCTCCAGGGTTTTCCACCGGCGTCCTCTTAACTGTCATCGCTACTCAGGAAATAACAATACCAATCTGCTTACTGCTTATAACTATTCCACAGGTGGATACGATCAGCACTATTCAGCGGGTTGTGACTAGGCCGGAATTAAAATATCAGAGTAGCGGCTAGCACTGCCTTTCCAGGCCGCGCTTAAGTGCCACGAGCACCAGTTGACCAAATTCCTAGTCTTGTTGTAAGAAAGCGTGTACGTCGGCCGAACGATCATATAACCGAATTCGCTGGAAAGATCAGCTTTCGCTCCATCATAATTACCCAGCGCCAGATTATCATCTCGAGTAGGTTGGCTATTAATTGGCGGTGGTGCAGAATCTTGACCACACTGTACCAGGCATCCAGCGACAGATAAAGCCCATAGTCATATATCAAAGGATTTTAGATGCTTCCTTTTAAGCAAGACGTTAGATGTTTTATTGAGGGTTTTATTAATTGTCAACCATCAAAAGAAAAGCCGTCCAGCTATGTTGCTAAACAGCTCATTATTAAGGCTTTATCAATGAGCGGAAGACGAGTCTCGAACTCGCGACCTGCAGCTTGGGAAGCTGCCGCTCTACCAACTGAGCTACTTCCGCTTCTTATGTACACAAATATCGCACTGTCTGCATAAAAGTCAAGGGATTGACCAGGGCTGTTGAATAAATTCAATTGTTCCGGGAAGGGTTTGCCGGAAAAGCGTTATTATTTCACTGAAATTCTCCGCTTACATGGAAACCAAGTCCGTACCTGACCTCAAACCCTTTGTTCCCGCGACCGAATCGCCGGCTGAATTTACGCTCAAGGCGATCATCACCGGTGCTGTTTTCGGCATACTCTTTGGCGCTGCTACCGTCTACCTATCGCTCAAAGCCGGACTCTCGGTGTCAGCTTCCATTCCCATTGCCGTATTGGCCATATCGCTCGGCCGACGGTTCCTGAACACTACGATTCTCGAAAATAATATCATTCAAACAACAGGATCAGCCGGCGAATCCATTGCATCCGGGGTTGTTTTTACGATGCCCGGTTTTCTGTTTCTGACCGCTGGTGAAAATGGCCAGAGTGTCGGTGCCGACTTCTTCAACTACTGGACCATTCTGACGCTTGCCATTCTGGGCGGACTGGTGGGCACCCTGATGATGATTCCGCTGCGCCGGTCGCTGATTGTGCAGGAACACGGCACCCTGCCCTACCCAGAAGGTACGGCCTGTGCATCGGTACTGATGGCCGGAGAGCGGGGCGGTAACTTTGCCAAAACAGCTTACCAGGGGCTTGGTGTAGCCCTTCTCTACGCTGTGTTGCAGAAAGTGCTGCACATCATTGCTGAAGTGCCCGTCTGGGCTACTAAACAGGCGAATCGCTTTTTCCCATCGGCGCAGGTAGCGGGCGAGATTACGCCTGAGTACCTGGGCGTCGGCTACATCATCGGATTCAGGATCTCGGCGGTACTCGTCGGTGGAGGAATCCTGGCCTGGCTTGGCCTGATTCCGCTGTTGGCCTCGCTGGTACCGGGCGAGATTATCGCGGCTCAGCTTCAGAAGCTCGGTTATCTGGCCGATGTTAACGTGGCTGGCGGCCCGGGCGGCTGGAACCCTGAGACCAAAACGTTCGGCGATACGGCCGCGGCCATTTACCGGGCCTACATCCGGCAGATAGGTGCCGGTGCCGTAACGGCGGGCGGATTCATGACGCTGTTGAAAACGATCCCAACGATCATATCGTCGTTCCGGCAGAGTTTTACCCGGAGTAGTGTCGATTTAAGCGCCGAGAGCAGCGCCGTTCGTCGAACCGAACAGGATTTATCCATTCGGGTTGTGGTGTTTGGCAGCCTGATTCTGGTTGGTTTGATGGTTATCCTGCCGCAGGTGCCGGGCGATACGTTGCTGACCAAGCTGCTGCTGGGTATCCTAGTCATTGTCTTTGGCTTTTTCTTCGTGACGGTAGCCAGCCGGATTGTCGGCCTGATCGGGTCAAGTTCGTCGCCCGTATCGGGTATGACCATCGCCACCATTATGGGAACGGCCCTGGTGTTCATCGGCTTTGGATTGACCGGAAAAGCGTTTGAACCGGCTGTTCTGGTAGTGGGCAGTATGATTTGCGTGGCGGCTGCTACGGCCGGTGCTACGTCGCAGGATCTGAAGACCGGTTATCTGGTTGGCGCTACGCCTAAATACCAGCAGATGGCCCTGTTTGTGGGGGTTATTGTCTCATCGCTGGTTATTGGTGCAACAGTCAAAATTTTGGATACTCCAACGCCTGACTTACTGGCTCAGGGCATTACGCATGCCATCGGCAGCGATAAGTTTCCGGCTCCGCAGGGTACTCTTATGGCTACGCTTATTAAAGGGCTGCTGTCGTTCAACCTCGACTGGCAGTTTGTGCTGGTAGGAGCCTTTCTGGCGTTTGTGTTTGAATTGGTGGGCGTAAGTGCGCTGGCGTTTGCGGTTGGTCTGTATCTCCCGTTGTCGACAACGCTGCCAATTTTCATTGGGGGGTGTGTGAAAGCCTTTACCGACTGGAATGCCAAACGGCGGAACATCGTCGAAGAAGACGCTGACCTCGGACGCGGCAACCTGTTTGCTACGGGTCTCGTAGCCGGTGGTGCGTTGGCTGGGGTACTCGTAGCTTTGCTTTCTGTTAATGATTCTATCTATAACGCTCTGTCGAGTTTAACGCTTGAACCGGCGCTGGCGGGCGCACTGGGCGAAGGGGGCTATATGCTGCTGGGTGCGTTGGCTTTTGCGGGATTGGCCGTTATCTTAGGGCGAGTAGCCTCTAAACCTAACTAGTCTGAAGCCGGCTCAACCAGGCTTTGTAAACCTGGTTGAGCCGGCTTCAGACTACCGGTATCAGTTGCGCATCAATTCCCTCTGAACAGGAATGACTTACTGACAATCCGTGTTTGCCAGTACGTACTCGTAGCTCTGCGCCGGATTTTTCAACACCCAGACGCCCTGTTTCTCAACCCGCTCGCCTTCGCGCCAGACGATTGAATCACCTTTCATCGTGAAGACAACCTCGTACGGCTGCGTCACACCTTCTCCCGTTCGCTGCCATTGCGCCGTGATCTGGTTATTCGCCAGTGTTCCCCGGATGGGACCGCGGGCCTGGTCTTTCTGATAGGGCAGCACGGTCAGTTCGCCGGTAACGATGGAATCCCCCGTTGTGAGCGTAAGCATTGTGGTATCTCGCCCAACTACCTGCCTGTAGCATTGCCTGCTGCTCGTGGCCGGCGAAACGGCATCCATGACGGAATCAGTCACAGCCGCTGTTTTTCGTTCCGTTTCAGACGATCCACTGCGGCAGCCGAACGCCAGCAGCGGTAGAAAAATCACAAAAAATCGCATCGGTTTCATGATCGATAGAACGTAGTTTACCTGTTTGTCAGATCGATTTCGCTACGGGCCATTCCTTCCAGATTCACAATAACAGACGTAGGGGTCTTCACAATCTGCAGGACCAGTCCTTCGCAGGTTGGGCAGCGCAGCACGATCCCCGGCCCTCTGACGTAAGCTATTAACGACGCAAACACGCCATCGTTCCGGCAGTGGCGGCACTGTGCCTGTAGCAGCGTAACGTCGAACCCCATGAGCATTTGCAGATCACCGGCAACGGCATTGCCATCCAATCGGAGCGCTTCGTTAATCGTATCGGTTTCCGGGTTCATGGCCAGATTGGTTTTACGTACCGGTTGGTCCAAATCGTTCGGTTCGAATCGTGTCGGCAGGCAAGCCCAGTTCAGCCAGCGTGTTGGCTACCTGCTCCACCAACAACGTCGGCCCACAAATAAACGAAAACGGCTGGGTTGCAAACCGGTTTAGTACGTCCGTCAGTATTGTCCGGTCAATCCGGCGATGGTAGCCGGTCCAGCCGGCCGGGGCCTCGCGGGTGTACGTCAGCAGCAGTTCAAACTGCGCGTCCTGCTTCGCCATTTCTTCCAGTTCGGTCCGGTAAATGGCCTCTTCGACCGATCGCACGCTGAAAAGCAGCCGGGTTGGATTCGTGGCCCCAATTTTTGTCCGGTGCCGAAGCATAGCCATGAGCGGAACAACCCCTGAGCCACCGGCCACCAGCAGCAGCGGCCCGTGTTTCATGGCGTCGCGCCAGACAAAATACCCACCGATTGGCCCCCTGACCTCCAGCTGATCACCTACCGTAATTCCTTCGTGTAAATACGCTGACACCTCGCCATCGTCAATCAGTTCGACAGTCAGGTCGATTTCGCCCGTTTGTTCGGGGGGCGACGCAATCGAATAACTGCGCTGTGCCTGATAACCATCTTCCGCGGTTAATCGCAGATCGTAGTGCTGACCGGGCAGGTGAGGTGTCCAGTGTGGTAAGGCTAACGTAAACGTTTTGACACGGGGCGTTTCCTGCACGATGGACTTTACCCGTGCAAGCTGCCACTGAATTCGCTCCATAGGTTCCGGTGGGTGGCTTAATCATCGCTACGATACCGTTGTTCCTGCCAGGGGTCGCCGTACATACTGTACCCGCCCCGCTCCCAGAAACCGGGTTGGTCATGCTCCATAAACCGCAGCCCTTTTATCCATTTGGCGCTTTTCCAGAAATACAGGTGCGGCACCACCAGCCGGGCGGGCCCACCGTGTTCGGGAGCCAGCGGCAGCCCTTCAAAGCGGAATCCGATAAAGGCCTTACCATTGCGCAGGTCGTCGAGGGGCATGTTCGTCGTATAATCGCCATACGAATAGGCCATCACGAAGCGAGCTTCAGGCTTTACCGTAATGTGTTCGAGCAACGTATCAATGCTGACGCCTTCCCAATGGGTGTTGAGCTTCGACCACTTCGTTACGCAGTGAATATCGTTCGTGAACGACTGATGCGGCAGGGCGTTAAACTCATCCCAGTTCCACCGTACCGGCGATTCAACCAGTCCTTCCAGCGTGAATGACCAGGTTGTGAGTGGAATACGGGGCGTTGGACCGGCGGTCAGCACAGGAAAATCGCGGGTTTCGTACTGGCCGGGCGGAATCCGGTCACTGGCTGTCTGATCGCGTTTACGCCCAAATCCTTTGTTGAAGAAAGCCATAAGGAGGTTGCTGCATGGTGGAGACTAAAACACAGGTGTTTACCTTAGCAAGTATAACAAAATATACGTCAAAGTGTCCCACGGTCCGAGAATGGGTATAATCCGAAACGCCCTGCTTTTTAATGAAAACCATTAACCCTTCAGCCTTATGTCATTTAAACTTTGGGAGCGCTTTACGAAGGTGCTGCTTATCACCATTCTGCTGGCTGGCCGACAACTTATGGCTCAAACACCTCAGCGGCAGCCAACCCCAAATGACACACTCACGTCACCACAGGTACTGGCCAACAATCGGGTGGCCATCCGCATCTTCGCGCCCAAAGCCAGTGAGGTGATCGTTTCGGGCGATTTCCTGGGCGGAGGCAAACCACTCAATCTGACCAGAAACGACCAGGGCGTCTGGTCAGTAGTTGTAGGGCCGCTCAAACCGGATTACTACAGCTACACCTTGACGGTCGATGGCGTGCGTACGATGGACCCTAAGAATCCGGTCATCAAACAGGGCATCAGCAGCCTCGAAAACATGATGGCCGTAACAGGCAGTGAAACCACCTTCGAAGAAATTCAGCCGGTGCCGCACGGCGAAGTACGCCAGGTCTGGTACCAGTCCAAGTCGCTGGCTATGCCCCGCCGGATGCACGTCTACACCCCGCCCGGCTACGAGCAGGGCAAAACCAGATACCCGGTGTTTTACCTGCTTCACGGCGGGGGCGATGATGATTCGGGCTGGAATACCATTGGCCGGGCCGGTTTCATTCTGGACAATCTGATCGCGGCCGGTAAGGCCAGGCCCATGGTCGTGGTGATGCCCAACGGCAGTATGCCGATGCCGCCATCTTCCAGCATGGCTGATTTTGCGCAGCGGCTTCCGCAAATGCAGGAGATGTTTGCGAATGAGCTGGTCAATGATGTGATGCCTTATGTAGAAAAGCATTACCGTACGCTGGCCGGCCGTGACAAACGAGCCCTGGCCGGTTTGTCGATGGGTGGCATCCAGACCCTGAACGTAGCCCTGCTGCATCCCGAACTGTTCAGCTACGTTGGCGTGTTCAGCTCGGGCTTCTTCGGCGGCACAGCTAATGAAGCCGGTACCCGATACGCCAAAACGCTGCAGGACCCGGCGTTCAGTAAAAACAACAAGCTGTTTCTGTTTCAGATCGGAAAGGATGATTTCCTGCTGGAATCCTGTAAACAAACCATGGCCCTGTTCGACCAGCACAAAATCAAGTACCAATACAAGGAAACCGACGGCGGACATACCTGGATCAACTGGCGGCAGTATCTTAATGAATACGCCCCGCTTCTGTTTCAGTAAGCACCTTTCTGCCAAGGGCTTTGCAAAAAACCTGACCGGTCGACCGGTCAGGTTTTTTGTTGGTAACAACTTCGGGGCGGCTCGTTGACTCCCATTTAATTACGGTTCAGCGGCTGACTTTTCCGGTTCGATGGTTTTGGGCTCGGGCTCCGTCGGGGGGCACCTTACCTTTACCCTACAATTTGTTTAACCTCCTCTGCATCAATATCATAAAACAACAAACACTTTAACCACAAAAACTACCATCAACATGATCAGCATTCACGTATCCGAAATCATCGAACGCCCTGTCGGCGAAGTATTTGCCTTTGCAGGCTGCGCCGACAACGACTCATTATGGCGCACTGGTCTGAGCGCCCGCTGGCCGATTGTGTCTGGCCCGCCGGTTGCAAACATGCTAATTCAGGAAACCGTCACGTACCTGGGCAACCGGTTTACCATGCAGGGCGTAATTGAAACGGTAGAGGCTGATGCCCGGGTAACCTTCCGGTCGACCAGAGCGACAATGCCCATGTGGGGGCAGCGGCTGTTCGAACCGGTGGGCAACCACACCTATTTTACGTATGAGCTTACTCTTGACCCGACCGGTACGTATGGGCTTCTGCCTGCACTAACGGCCGACTTGTTCACCCGCCTGATCAGAGAGGATGTAGGTATGTTGAAGCAATTGCTGGAAAGCCGGAACGAGACAGGCCATGAGCAGGTGGCTGTTATGGAGCTGGCCATGGCGTAAAGCAGCGATGGCCAGCCGTTACGGACGTTCCGGATAAGTTTCGGCCCGTAACGGCTGGCCGTGGTTGTTCAGCGCTCATAAAAAGCCAGCCGGTTTTGCAGTTGAACAACATGATGCTGCAGGTGTTCCAGCTGATCGAGCAGGTTGATCACAATATCAAGATCATCCGAATGAATGGATAGGTCCTGGTGCAGTCGAACCAGTTTCTCCAGCCGGGCTACGTGTTCGGGATGAACGTACACGGCCTGATCAATCAGGGTGGTCTGTATTAATCCACGTTGCTCCAGCAAATAAATAAAGCTGACTTCGACGTGGTGGTAGACGCAAAATTCATTGACCGATACTAAAGTCTCCATACGAATTACTGGTTAGAGGGCGGCTAGTTTTCGGAATAATTCTTTCTGCTCTTCTGTCAGATTCGTCGGCAGTTTTACCTGCCATTGCACGTACAGATCGCCAAAGGTTCCTTCCTGTTTATAGACCGGAAACCCTTTGCCCTTTAACCGTATTTTCGCTCCGTTCTGCGTGCCGGCCGGCACAGTTACCCTGACTTTCCCGTCGAGCGTTTCAATGATTTTTTCGCCACCCAGTACCGCCGTGTAAAGATCAATTTCTTCGTCTACGAACAGGTCATCCCCTTTTCGTTTATAGCGCGGATCGTCGGCAATGACGAACGTAATGTATAGGTCACCGTCCGGACCACCGCTTACACCGGGGCCACCGTAGCCGGTCAGTTTGATCTTCTGCCCGTTTTCCACACCGGCCAGCACCGTAATACGGATGGTTTTACCACGAACGGTCAGCGTTTGCTTATGGGTAGTGTATGCATCCCGCAGGCTCATGTGCAGTTCAGCTTCATAGTCGGGCCCGCGGTACCGGGTTTGGCGCTGACCACGCCCTGCCCCAGCCTCCTGCCCAAACAGCGACGAAAAGAAGTCCGAGAAATCGGCTCCACCAAAGCCCTCCGAAAAATCAAAATCGCCGGTGGTGCCCTGGGCGTACGACCGTCGTTGCTGTTGCTGCCGTCTGGCTTCTTCAAACTGATCGGCATGCTGCCAGTCTTTGCCGTACTGATCGTATTTTTTACGCTTGTCCGGGTCGCTCAGCACTTCATTAGCTTCGTTGATCTGCTGAAATTTTTTATGAGCCTCCGGATCGTTCGGGTGCAGATCCGGGTGGTGCTTCCGGGCCAGTTTCCGATACGCTTTCTTTATGTCATCCTCCGACGCATCGTTCGGTACGCCCAGGACGCTGTAGTAATCGATAAAGTCCATACGAGGAAGTTGGTAAATTCAGGTTTTCTGCCGGTTTCAATGGTCGTTTGCCAAGGGTTGCCCCCTGACAAACAATCCGTTGTGTAAACAAAATTTACCTCCCTTACCGTTCTTTATTTCGCGCGCCTTCAATTTTGTGCTCGGTCGGAATAACCGCAACGTCCCGTTCGCGCTCAACCTGCTCGACGTACACAGCGTAATCGGCGGGTTCGATTTTCACCCCGAAATGGTTGGCATAAGCCTGCGTAAACTCGGCACCGAAATACAGAATGGCGGCTGTGTAATAGATCCAGACCAGAATAACAATCAGCGAACCGGCGGCTCCGTAGGCCGAACTGGTGGTTGTGGTTTCAACGTACAGCCCGATCAGGTAGCGGCCCAGCATAAACAACAGGGCCGTAAAGAAAGCCCCCCACCGTACATCCTTCCAGGCAATTTTGGCATCGGGCAGCACTTTGAAAATAATCCCGAACAGAACGGTTATGACCGCCGTACTGACCAGAAAGTTGAAAGCACTGATCAGCAATACGCCAATTTGCGGAACGTACCGCGTCATGAAATCACCCAGCGCCAGCACAAGCCCGTTGACGATCAGCGACACGAGCAGCAGAAACCCAAGACTAATAACCAGCGATGAAGACAGCAGCCGGTCTTTGAGCAGCTTGAGCCAGCCCCGTTTCGGTTTTGCCTTCACTCGCCAGATGAGATTAACCGAGTCCTGAATTTCGACAAAGATCGATGTAGCACCGATCAGGAGGGTAACGATACCAATGCCCAGTGCCGTATTGGTTTTGCCCGACAGCTCCACGGCCTTGATCATATCCTGGATCTGTTTGGCTGCCTGGTTGCCCACCAGGCCGTTGATCTGCGAGAAAATCTGTCCCTGAATCGCGTCTTCGCCCAGAAAAATACTAATCAGCGACATCACCAGAACCAGCAGGGGAGCCAGCGAAAACACGGTATAATACGCCAGGGCTGCGCTTAGCTTCAGACAACGGTCATTCATAAACCCATTGTAAGAATCCTTCAGCAGTATCCAAAGGCTGGAAAAAAAGTGACTAATGGATTGAGTTGCCATAACGTTCAACGATAAGTGAATGACGATACCGCCCGGACATTACTACTTGGTTTTCCGGGCCATAGATGTCCTGTCTTCAACTATGGTTACCTATGTGCTGTTTAATCCGTTGAAAATTTCAATTATGCGGTCAATAGTTTACCAACTTTCTGACTATGTCAGGCATACTGTATAAATTAAGCGGAATTTATGATGACCAAAACGACCTGATACAGTATGAAGATTACGTTTTCCTTTGGTTTGGCCTTATTATCCACCACCTTATTGGCTCAGTCGCCGGACTCGGCCGCCATTCGCAGGCTGTTCAGCGAGACGCTTACAAACGGCAAATCCTACGAGTGGCTGCGGCAGATCACCAAGCAGGTCGGCCCGCGGCTCAGCGGTTCAACCGGGGCGCAGAAAGCCGTTGACTGGGCTAGACAAACAATGGAAAAAGAAGGATTCGACCGGGTTTTTCTGCAGGAAGTGATGGTGCCGCACTGGGAGCGCGGCCCCCGGGAAGAAGCCTACATCCGGACGGGCAAGCGAAAACTGACCGTGCCCATTGCTGCGCTGGGAGGCTCAGTCGCCACGCCACCCAAAGGCATCGAAGCGGGCGTAGTTGAGGTAAAAAACTTTAAGGAACTGGAAGTTTTGGGTGCGGACAAGATTAAGGGCAAAATTGTGTTTTACAACCGCCCGATGGACCCAACCAAACTCAACACGTTCGAAGCATACGGCGGAGCCGTCGATCAGCGGGCCAACGGCGCTACGTTTGCGGCCAAACTTGGGGCTGTAGGCGCTATCGTCCGCTCGATGACCACCGCCCAGGATGATAACCCGCACACGGGCGGCATGCGCTACGGCGTTGGTGTGCCGCTCATTCCGACGGCTGCCATCAGTACCAACGGGGCCGACGAACTCAGCCGCCTGCTCAGAGAAGACCCGAACCTGACGTTTTATTTCAAACAAAACTGCCAGAGCCTGCCCGACGCGAAATCCTACAACGTAGTGGGCGAAATCAAAGGCTCCGAAAAACCAGACGAAATTATCGTTGTCGGTGGCCATCTCGACTCGTGGGACCTGGCAGAAGGTGCCCACGACGATGGAGCAGGCTGCGTTCAATCCATCGAGGTACTGCGGATGATGAAAGCCCTCGGCATCCGGCCCAAACGAACCATCCGGGCAGTAATGTTCATGAATGAAGAGAACGGCCTGCGGGGTGGCATTGGCTATGCAGACTACGCCAAAAAGAACAACGAGAAACATATCGCGGCCGTTGAATCTGACAACGGAGGCTTCACGCCCCGCGGCTTTGGTGTGGTCGGTACATCTGAGCAGAAAGCCAAAGTTGCGCAATGGAAAAACCTGCTGGCTCCGTACGGCCTTCATGAGATTGGACCCGGGGGTGGTGGTGCCGACATAGGGCCGCTGGCGCAGTCAGGCACGGTCCTGTTTGGCTTTAAGCCTGATTCGCAACGCTACTTTGATTACCATCACACGGCCATCGACCGGTTTGAAGCCGTCAACAAACGGGAGCTCGACTTGGGCGCGGCTTCTATGGCGGCCATTGTTTACCTGGTCGATCAGTATGGATTGTAGCCGAAATGCGGTAAGTATATGCCACTTTTTTTAACTTCCTGAAGTACAACTTAACAAATTCATGAAAACCCGTGTAAGCCTTTTCATTCTTTGCTACGTTTTCGCTGCTGCCGCTTTCGGGCAAAGCCAGCCGAAAACCGGTACGCTCAACGACATCAAGTTTCTGGCCGGTCATTGGCTGGGAACGTACAACGGCGGCCCGATTGAAGCAGACTGGACCGCCCCCGCCGGCGATAACATCGTGGGCTTCATTCGCATGATGAAAGACGAAAAAGTGACGCTTTACGAATTGTTTGCGTTTGAGCAGACCCCCGCAGGCCCAGTAGCGATGGTGAAGCACTTCAAACCCGGTCTGATTGGCGTCGAAGAGAAAGACAAGTCTGATCGCTATAAATTCATTGAAGCGAAACCGGACCAGGCCCTGTTTGAAAAGGAAGATGCGTCAATCCGGATCATCTACGAGCAGCGCGGTCCCGATCAACTCGTTATCCGGCGCGGCCAGCCTAAAGACGGTAACTGGACGTTCAACGACCTATTCGTATTTTACCGGGTTCGGTAATCAGCACCTCATCGGACCGCTGAAGCCTGGTTCACAGCGGTCCGATGAGGTTACCGTCAACGCGTTACTACCTTTACCAGGGTGCCGCGGGCGACGCGGTCATCAGCACGCAGGCTGTTTAGGGTTCCCAGCTCTTCGAGACGGTTAGCAGGCATACCCAGCGCTGTCATGACCTCGCGGAACGTACCGTCGCGGGGAGCGCTTTTCACCCGTACGCGTTCGGGCTGGCGGTTCAGCTTGTCAGAATCCGTTAGTTGACGGAATCCACCGGCCACCTGCTGAAACGTCCGGAACGGGCCATTGAACCCCTGCACAGCCGCCAGTCCGTGCAATGCATAAATGCTGCCGTTGTACTGAATCAGCCAGGAAGCGATCTGCAACGCATTTTGGGTAGTCTGTTGCTGTTGCTGCCCCTGCTGGGGTTGCTGCTGCGAAATGAGCACGTAAGCCGGGTTCCCGTTTATGGTCGTCCGCTGGTTTTCCAACACACGCAGCCCAAACTGCTGCACCGTGTTTTGAGCGGCTTCGTCGAGCGAATTGCCTTTTGCCAGCATCAGAATCATTGCCGACTTACCGTCTTTTGCGGCCATCTGAAACTGACTTGGAGAGTTCTGGTGCTGCCAGCCGTTTGGTACAGGAAACTGAAATTTAAGCTGGGGGTGATAAAACACATCGTTTTCAACAAACCCCTGCTTTGGGTCTTCGCCAAAAACAATGCCGTCGATCATCCGCAGGTACGACTCCCGATCGACCTGGTAATTTCCCGGATTTTTGGTCTGATACTGCTGCGCAAGTTCCAACACCCGCTTGTTGCGGTTGCCCGGATCGGGGTGAGTTGACTGAAATTGCGGGATGGCCTGCCCTGAGTTATCCTGAATACGTTTGATCGTTCCGAAGAAACCAGCCATCTGCTTGGCATCATATCCGATTTTGCTCGAGTACTCCACGCCAATACCATCCGATTCGGTTTCATGAGCGCGGCTGTAACCGAGCAGGGCCAGCTGGAGCCCCTGTGCAGCAGCTTCGGTCAGTTGACCGGTTTTGTCCAGCAGCACCGAACCCAGAATCAGCCCGGCTGTACCAAACAGTTGCGTACTCTGCTGGCGGGCCGAATGCCGGGCCGTAATATGGCCGATTTCGTGTCCGAGCACCCCCGCAAATTCAGCTTCATTATTGAAATGCGCCATGATGCCACGCGTGAAATAAACGTAGCCGCCCGGCACAGCAAACGCATTTACAACCGGCGAATCGACGATGTAAAACTGATACGGCAGATCCGGCCGGTGCGAAATGCGGGCCATCGCTTTTCCTTTTTCATTGATGAAGTCCTGAAGGCGTTTGTCTTCATACAAACCCATGCTGGAAACTACCGTCGGGTGCGACTCCTGACCAAGGGCAATTTCCTGCTCTTTCGACATGAGAATCACCTCACGCTTGCCCGTAACGGGATTGCGGGAACAGGTTGTCAACGTTGCCAGGGCAATCAGCAGAACGAGTCGGGTTAGGGTATTATTCTTGTGCATAGTGTCTTATAGAACCCTTAACCTCCAAAGGGTTAATTAGTTAACGTATCCGGGGAGGTAAACAGAACGCGGACGTTATTGAGATAAACTACTTAGCCCGTCCGTTTTGTTTACCAACTTATTCTGCACAGGAGTCATCCCTTAGAGTTGACCAGCTTTGCGGAGCAGGTCAAGCACCTGGTCTACCGGCAAAGCACTGACCTTATGCCCCTGATCGCCGGAGAGAGTCTGGGCCGCAAACAGTGAATTAATAATTGCTTCTTCGGTGGCTTCGATAGCCGCCATAAAAAGAGGAGATATGTTGTCGTTACGCAGGAGTTTCACTTCATCAAACTGGCTGGTCGTTTCGTGCGGAATGCGGTACGCGGTCGATGCGGCAATGACATAATCTCCGCTGCCATTGGACGCAATGCCTCCCGTACGGGCCAGGCCCATAAACGCCCGTTTGGCGAGCCGTCGGAGATTACGCGCGTCCAGCGGTGCATCGGTGAGCACTACGATCATACACGAGCCGTCCAGCTTTTCCTTGAAGTCATACGCCCCGAGCCTGACGCCAACCGGTACGCCGGCAATCTGTAACACCCCGCCGAAATTTGTCTGCACCAATACCCCTATGGTATACCCGCCTAATGACGCGGGCAGTTTTCGGGACGACGTACCAATCCCTCCTTTGAAGCCAAAGCATACGGTTCCGGTGCCGGCCCCAACATTTCCTTCCTCAACCGGACCGGTTTTGGCTTGCTGAAGCGCCTGAAGTACGTGTTGTTTAGTGACGTGACGCCCACGAATATCATTTAGAAAGCCGTCGTTGGTTTCGCCGACTACGGGATTGACTGATCGTACGCGGCCATTACCGGGCTGCGCCAATGTATAGTCGATCAGCGCATCGGTGGCCGTCGGTACACTTAGCGTATTGGTGAGGACGATGGGGGTTTCAAGCGTGCCCAGTTCCTCAACCTGACTGTAGCCGGTGAGCTTACCGAACCCGTTTCCAATGTAAATGGCTGCGGGCGCTTTCTGCTGGAAGATGTTGTCTTTATGCGGCAGAATGGCCGTAACGCCGGTCCGAACGCTTGTTCCCTGCTGAAGCGTCACCTGCCCAACCCGGACACCCGGTACGTCGGTGATGGCGTTTAGTGGACCTGTAGGCACTACCCCAAACCGAATACCGTATTCCCGGGGTCGTTTGTTTGGTTGCGCAACTGATGTAGTTAGAGACAAGCAGAGTAGAGAATATAAGAGCAGGGCGGTCTTCATGCCCAAAAATACGCTGGAACCCGAAAGCATACACACGCCGGCCTTGTTTCGTGTTCCGATACGGCATAAATCCGAAAAGTACCCGTGTTTAAAGCACACCCTTCACAAATCCCAGCACATTGTTGAGCTGCCCACGTACCGCCGGTTCAGCCGCCGACGCAGCAGGCCCTGCCTGCCTGAGCTTGGACAAACCACCCAATGCCCCGCTGATCAGCGAGTTTCCCGTGTTTGACGAGCCGCCACCAATCAAAGGCAAAGCGCCCTTCAGGACATTAAGATTAGACGTCAGTCCACCAACATTCGACAAAAGGCTTCTACCCCCGCCCATCAGGCTCTGAAGTTTATTCGCGGCAAACGCCATTTTTGCCAGGCCAATCGCCTTCTGGAGAACATTTCCACCCAGTGCACCGGTTTGAGCCAGCGGTATGAGCTTTTTCAGATTTCCGGCTTGGCTCATTAATTTATCCTTGAAACTGGTAGTGCTTTTACCCGCTTCCTGTTCGAGAGCCGCCGAACTGGTCTGGAGCGCTTCGATCGTAGCAGCTTTGTTCCCCGCGCCGTTCGACGCAATAACCTTATCCAGCATGGCAATCGTAGAGTCGTTGGCCGCTGTCGTATCGGTTGCACTGGCTACGGCGGTGCTGGTAGGATCACCCTGTGAAACGCGATTCAATACGTTGGTCTGGGCCTGACAAGCGCAAGCCAGACCAGCGGCTAACCAAAGGCCGGCAGATAGTAGGGTCGTTTTCATGGGACAGTTGTTTCGGGATAAAACGTCAGGTCAAGTTAGGAAACTTTGCTGTAAGACGTATCAAATTGAGTATGAACCCTATGAAAACGAAAAAACATGCCTTGCGGCATGTTCTTAACGTTAGCTTAAATCCTCAGTGGCTTCCGATCTAAACAACTTCGACGTTGACGGCATTCAAACCTTTCTTGCCGCGTTCAACTTCGAATTTCACCTTATCGTTTTCACGAATTTGGTCAATGAGTCCCGATGCGTGGACAAAAATGTCATCACCGGCGACATCCGGCTTAATGAAGCCGAATCCTTTCGACTCATTAAAAAACTTAACTGTTCCTGTTTGCATTGTAATATTTTAACAACTTCTAAAGATAACGCCTTTATCTGAGAATTAGTTATTTCTTCCCATTTTTTATTGTCAAAGGGTGTAAAAAGTCTAGTAAACGGCCTCTTTACCTTGTTTGTGAAGGGCTTATGCGCTACGTAGCCGACCACATACCTGTAAAGTCAGTTACCGAACCGTCATAAGTTTCAGGCACACAGGCGATGGTACACGCACGGATTTACCCGTATCGATCAACTTTCCGGTTTTAGAATCCAGGCGGAAAATGGTGATATTATCTGTTTCCTGATTAGCCGCCAGCACGTATTGCCCTTTCGGATCAATCAAAAAATTACGAGGAGTTTTACCGCCCGTTGGCTGCTGCCCGATCAGCGTCACTTTACCATCTGTAGCAATCGACATCATAGCCAGTGCATTGAAGCCCCGGTTTGACTGATACAAGAACTTACCGGCGGGATCGGTATGAATGTCGGCGCTGGTGTTGTTGCCACTAAAATCGGCCGGCAGCGTCTTTACGTTATCCTGAAGCAGCGTTAATGCACCCGTTCTGGCATCGCGATTAAAACTGGCTACGGCAGAGGTCAGTTCTTCTACAACGTACACGTAACGACCATTCGGGTGGATTGCCAGATGGCGCGGTCCCGACCCTGGCTTCACGGAGGCAAAGGGCGTCGACGCTGGTTTCACCTTGCCGTTTGCCGGATCGATTTCGTAAATGTAAACTTTGTCGGAGCCCAGGTCAGCTACATACACAAAGCGATTGTCGGGCGAGAGAGTGGCCGAATGAATATGCGGTTTTTCCTGTCGCTGCTGGTTGGGGCCGCTTCCTTTGTATTCTATTGATTCACTTGGTTCGCCCAGGGTTCCATCGGCCTTGATAGGCAGAACAGTGAAAACACCACCCCCGTAATTTGAAACAAACGCCAGCTTACCGGTTTGATCGATGCTGATGTGGCAAGGCCCGCGCCCCTTCGACGATTGCTGGTTCAGTGGTTTCAGCGTGCCTGTTCCAGGCTCGATGGCATAAGCGCTCACCCCCCCGTTCTTATCAGCCCCTTCGTTGACGGAATACATATAATTCCCGGACGGATGAATGGCCAGAAACGACGGACTTTTATCGTTTGATACGGTTTGTATCTGTTTCAAGTCGCCGGTAGACCGATCAAATTCAAATACGTATATGCCTTCGCTGCCACGCACCGAATAGGTGCCAACGTACAGGATTTCTTTAGGCGACTGAGCGAATGCACTCAACATAATCAGGCACAGGATGGAAGTGAGAACCGATTTCATAAGGAGAAAACAAAGCAATGTTGCTTTGACGATAAACGAAATGAGCCCACTAATCTACTGTCATCAGCCGACATAGTAGGTTTCGACAACGCCCCGGTAACCATGTCTGCTTCAACCCCGCCCGCTCCCTCGGCTGCTGAATCGTACGATCCGTACGTATTGTCCACGGCCCGCATACGGCCCGCGCCGACAACCTTTATCGGCCGATTGCGCCATTTGGGGCCAGGTTTTATCCTATCGGCGGCCATTGTCGGGTCTGGTGAACTAATTGCCACTACCGCGCTGGGTGCCAAAGCAGGCTTTATCACGTTCTGGGTAATTCTGGTTAGTTGCCTTGTGAAAGTAGCTCTCCAGATTGAATTTGGCAAAAACGCGATTTACACGGGCCTGCCCACCATGCAGTCGCTGAATCAACTGCCGGGCTGGCGGATTCGCACTACCCACTGGACCATCTGGGTGTGGCTGAGCCTACAGGGCCTGAAGCTTTTGCAGGTTGGCGGCATTGTGGGTGGTGTCGCGCTGGTTCTCAACATGGCACTGCCTGTGCTCAGCGTCACGTGGTGGGCTATCCTGTCGGCTCTTGTTACAGCGCTGCTTATCTACCGCGGCAACTACGGCTGGATCGAAAAAGGCACCCTGTTGATGATTATTGGGTTTACGGCGCTGATTCTGCTGTCGTTGCTGCTGCTGCAATGGACGCCCTACGCTATCAGCGGAGAAGATATCGGCACCGGGTTGACCTTTTCCCTGCCTCCTGCTACCGTCGGAGTAGCATTAGCAGCCTTTGGTATCACGGGGGTTGGGGGCGATGAGATTATGTACTACAACTACTGGTGCATTGAAAAAGGTTATGCTACGTATACCGGACCGCGCGTGACCTCACCCGCAAGCGAAGCCAGCGCCTGGGCCGAACGGGCACGGGGCTGGATTCGGGTCATGACCGTCGACGCGCTGTTTTCAATGGTTGTTTACACCACCGTAACGGCCGCCTTTTATCTGCTTGGCGCATCGCTGCTACACGAACAGGGCCGGATCCCTGAAGGCTATGCCATGGTCGAAACGTTGTCGCGGCTCATGACCACCACGCTCGGGCCGGGGGCAAAAGTCGTTTTTCTGATTGGTGCTTTCTTTGTATTGTACTCAACCCTGTTCACCGCCACGGCCAGCTGGGCGCGCATTTTTGGTGATGCATTTGGCCAGCTCGGCTGGGTTCGTTTTGATGACCCGGCTATTCGGAAACGTACGTTATCTGTTTTATCCTGCGTATTCCCGGCCATCTGGTGCCTGCTATTTCTGGGTATCAAACTGCCGGTTCTAATGATTTTACTAGGCGGCCTGGCAACGTCTGTACTCTTACTGGTTGTGGTTTGGGCCGCGTTCGTATTCCGGTACCGTCAGCTTCCGGCTGAGCTAACGCCCTCCCGCTGGTACGATGCCTGGTTCTGGTTGAGCGTGCTGTCAATTCTGGGAGTAAGCGCTTACGGGATAAGCCAACTTTTATGAGATTGCGCTCAGGCGAAACCTAGTCTTTTAGACAACCAGACAAATTGATGATCAGGCTTTCGTAAAGGAGAAATACACAAAATAAAGAATCAGCCTTAAAAATTAGTACATAATAAAACCAGTGTTTTTATTAATTTTGTCCAAAAATTAACCCAACATACTTAATAAATGACGGTCAGTTGGCCGTCTTTTCGTTCAGCACTGTTTTAAAGTTAATCAAAGCCCATGAAGCGTTTACTGTTTGCCTGCGCTATTCTATCCCTGCTATCTTCCTGTGCCAGTAAGAAACGTCTGGCCGAGATCAAAGCCCTTCAGGAAGCTCGCGACAAAGCCCAGGCTTCGTTGAATGATTGTGACCGGCGTACGGCTGATCTGCGGACTCAACTGGCTACTCGGGAAACCGATATCCAGAATAAGGATAAGCAACTGGGTGACCTGCAGAACCAGTTGGACTATCTGAAGAAGAATAACACGAACCTGCTTGATCGCATGGCCGACCTCTCTGTTGTGAGCAAGGCTGGTGCCGAGAGTATGAAAAAATCGCTGGAGACGATTGCTGGTATGTCGTCGTCTATGCAGAAGAAAGATTCGATCAACCTCGTTCTTGTCAGAAGCCTGAAACGTTCGCTGGAAGATGTGAACGACGAGGACGTACAGGTTGAGGTCCGCGGTGGGGTTGTTTACGTATCAATCTCCGACAAAATGCTGTTCCGTTCGGGTAGCTACGATATTAACGCCCGCGCCGAAACGGTCCTGGGTAAAGTGGCCAAAGTAGCCGCTGACCATAAAGACCTGAACATCCTGGTTGAAGGCCATACGGACATCGTACCTATTTCAACCCAGTACATTAAAGACAACTGGGATCTTAGCGTACTGCGTGCAACGTCAGTCGTTCGGATGCTGCAAACCAAATTTGGTATAAGCCCAGCGCGTCTGACGGCCGGTGGTCGTGGCGAATATGCGCCCAAAGCCGACAACGCTACGGCATCAACTCGTCAGGTAAACCGTCGTACGGAAATTATCCTGACACCGAAGCTTGATCAATTCTTCAACCTGGTTTCAACCGGCGAAGAAGGTCCCGCTACTGATGCCAAGTAAGGCATTACGTCAGTTCTAAACAAAATGACCCGGGCGAATTCGCCCGGGTCATTTTGTTTAGAGTAATATTTCCTCCGTGATCCGGATCGAGAACGACGCATTGAATACTTGCCCTGCCCCAACCTGCTGAATGGCTTCCTTTTCCTGAATCGGCACGGCCTGGCCTTCGCTGTCGGCGCACCCAAGCCAGGGCTCAATACAGACGAATGAAGCACCGGGTTTCGCCCAGATCCCTAAGTAAGGAAAAGCTGTAAAATCGAGCGTAATGGCTTTACTATGTCTCCAGCTTTTCAGAGAAACCTGACGGGACTGCAGCGATTTGAAAACAAGCGCATCCTGATCAAACAAATGCTTCGTCAGCGGCAAACGGGTATCTTCGGCCTCCAGTTCAACAGGACGGGTTTCGCCCGTAAATAAACCCGCCGATGACAGAACATGGGTTTTCAGTTCTTCTTCTTTGTCAAATTCAATGTAATAATCCTCGTACGCTTCTTCTTCATTGAACGGAACACGAAACGCCGGATGGGCACCAACTGAGAAGTACATCGTCTGCTCATACTCATTCTGTATCCGGTACGTTACCTGTAAGGTTGATTCGTTCAGTTCATAAATAATCTGAAACTGGAAGCGATACGGATAAACCGCTTCCGTTGTGCTGTCTGACGACAGGGAAAATACGGCGTGAGATGCTGTTGACTCTACCTGCATGAACGTCGACTGACGGGCAAATCCATGCCGCTCCATCGGGTAACTCTTTCCGCCGATGTGCAGCTGATTGTTCAGGCAACCCCCAACTACAGGAAATAAATTAGGCGCGTGCCACCCCCACACCGATGGATCGGCCTGCCAAAGGTGTTCAGTATTCGTTGGTTTATGAACAATAGATGTTAGTTCAGCGCCTTTCGGCCGGATACTAACCTTGAGCTGGTCGTTTTCTAAGGTCGTCATACCTCACAAAACTACAAAAGCCATCCAATGTTGGATGGCTTTTGGCGGTTAATCTATGAACAGGCAGATTAGAACCGGAAGTGCGAGAACGCTTTGTTGGCTTCTGCCATGCGGTGCGTATCGTCTTTCTTCTTCACAGCAGCACCTTCCCCTTTCGACGCAGCAACGATTTCAGCAGCCAGCCGGTCAACCATTGTTTTTTCACCCCGCGAACGAGCATACCGGATCAGCCATTTCATGCCTACCGAGACCTTCCGGTCTGCCCGTACTTCGGTGGGTACCTGGAACGTAGCACCACCAACGCGACGGCTTTTCACTTCGACCGACGGCATAACGTTATTCAACGCCTTCTTCCACACGTCCAGACCACTGTCGTTCGTGCGCTTGGCGACTACGTCAAGTGCATCGTAGAAGATTGAGTACGCCAGGCTTTTTTTGCCTTCGTACATCAGGTTGTTCACAAATTTGGTTACCAGGACCTCCTTGTATTTAGGGTCGGGCAACACGTAACGCTTGGGCGGTTTCGCCTTTCTCATTGTGTCTTCAGATTTTTGGTCTTACTCTGAACGTGTCCATAGTATATCTTCACGCCCAGTCAGATTTTATTAATTACTTCTTTTTACCTTTTGCGGGAGCACCTTTACCAGCAGCAGGAGCCTGGCCTGGTTTCGGACGCTTGGCACCGTACTTCGAGCGGCTTTGCAAACGGCCGCTTACACCCGCCGTATCCAGCGCTCCCCGCACGATGTGATAACGAACTCCCGGAAGGTCTTTCACCCGGCCACCGCGGATCAGCACGATTGAGTGCTCCTGCAGGTTGTGGCCTTCGCCCGGAATGTAGGCGTTAACTTCTTTGTTGTTCGACAACCGCACCCGGGCTACTTTACGCAGGGCTGAGTTTGGCTTTTTAGGCGTCGTCGTGTACACACGCGTGCACACCCCCCGACGTTGAGGGCAAGCGTCAAGAGCCGGAGACTTCGACTTAAACTCCAGCTTCTCACGGCCTTTGCGTACTAATTGTTGTATGGTAGGCATACTAAATTTGGTTACAAAAAACAGTATTCTCGAAATTTGAGGTGCAAAGATAGCCAAAAGTGGCTGAATGTCAATGCATGAACTGGCATTTAGTGTGAAGTTTGTGGTTTGTAGTTCGTAGTTTCAGTTTAACTACAAACCACAACTTTCCTATGCTTGCCCAACCGGTCCGCTGAAACCCGATGGAAACCGGAAACTATCGTTCGGCTGATTGATGCCGCCGTAGGCTTCTTCGTACCGATTAATATTTTCGCGTAAGGCATCGAGCAACCGTTTAGCATGTTCAGGCGTCAGGATGATGCGCGCTTTTACCTTCGCTTTGGGTACTCCCGGCATCAACCGGATAAAATCCAGAATGAACTCGCTGTTTGAGTGAGCAATCATAGCCAGATTGGCATAAACGCCTTCGGCAATCTCTTCGGTCAGTTCGACATCAATCGAACCTTCGTTGTTAGGTTCCTGAGGATTCATAGCTGAAGTTGGTCTATAAAAAAGGGTCAGGCCAACTGGCCTGACCCTACTCATTAATTGCTATTTGAGCGTATTTTATACCGTTGCCCGGCGTTTGCTGCGTGCAAACTGCTCGCGCGACTCGGTAATCGTATCCAGCTCTTCTTTTGAACCAACGATGGCTTGCTGGTAGCGACGGATACCTGTACCGGCTGGCACAAGGTGACCAACGATGATATTCTCTTTCAGGCCCTGCAACGTATCCTGCTTACCGCGGATCGATGCTTCACTCAGTACCTTAGTCGTTTCCTGGAAGGAAGCGGCCGACAGGAAGCTATCGGTGCCCAGCGATGCCTGCGTAATACCCAGCAGGGTCGGCTGCGACACGGCAGCCATCGCATCACGGACTTGCACGAGCGCCATGTCCCGGCGTTTCAGGCTTGAGTTCTCATCGCGCAGACGGCGTGACGTAACGATCATACCTGGCTTCAGGTTCTCTGAGTCACCGGCATCAACAACCACCTTAGCGTCGAGAACCTTGTCGTTTTCTTCGCGGAACGCCCACTTGTCAACAACCTGTCCTTCGAGGAAGTTGGTATCACCTGAGTCGATAATCTCAACTTTCTGCATCATCTGGCGCACGATGGCTTCAATGTGCTTATCGTTGATCTTCACACCCTGCAGGCGGTATACTTCCTGAATTTCGTTCACCAGGTACTCCTGAACAGCCGTTGGCCCTTTGATTGCCAGGATGTCGCTCGGCGTAATGGCACCGTCCGACAAAGGAGCACCGGCCCGTACGAAGTCGTTATCCTGGACAAGGATGAACTTCGACAGAGGCACAAGGTACTTCTTCTTCGTACCGTCTTTCGACTCGATGTATATCTCGCGGTTACCACGCTTGATCGTACCGTATGTAACGACACCATCAATTTCGCTAACCACGGCCGGATTTGACGGGTTACGTGCTTCAAACAATTCCGTTACCCGTGGCAGACCACCCGTGATGTCACGCGTTTTACCTACGTTACGCGGAATCTTTGCCAGAGGCTGACCCGCTTTGATGGACTGCCCCTCTTTCACAACCAGACGTGATCCAACCGGTAGGTTGTAGCCTTTCTGAAGCTGGCCGTTACCAGTTTCGTCAAGGTGCAGCAGCAACGTACTGGTACCGCTCACAACGATTGCCGGGTTCTTGGTTTTATCGCGACTTTCGATGATCACTTTCTCCTGGAAGCCTGTCTGTTCGTCAAACTCCTCCCGATACGTGATACCGTCTTCAATCGCGTCAAACGTTAGCGTACCTGTCAGTTCGGATAGAATTACGGCGTTGTACGGATCCCAGGCGCAGATATCGTCGCCTTTTTTCACCATGTCGCCATCTTTCACACGCAGGAACGCGCCGTATGGTACGTTGTTGCTGATGTATACTTGGTTGCGGTCATCCGGATTCACAATCCGAACCTCACCCGAGCGGCCCATCACGACCGTCTGGGGGTTACCTTCATTGTCTTCCGATTGAACCGTCCGCATCTCTTCGAACTCGATAAGACCATCGAATTTCGCCTTGATCGATGCGTCAACCGCGATGTTAGAAGCCGTACCACCCACGTGGAAGGTACGCAGCGTCAACTGAGTACCCGGCTCACCGATGGATTGTGAGGCAATTACTCCTACCGCTTCACCGATGTCTACCATCCGGCCTGTTGCCAGGTTCCGGCCGTAGCATTTTCCACAGACGCCCTGGCGTGATTCGCAGGTGAGTACCGAACGGATTTCAACCATTTCGATACTGGTTTCATCGATAGCAGCCGCAATTTCTTCGGTGATCTCCTCACCAGCGCCTACCATCAACTCCTTCGTCAGCGGGTTATATACGTCGTGGACAGTCGTGCGGCCCAGAATTCGTTCTGACAGTGGTTCAACGATATCCTCGTTGTCTTTCAAAGCCGAAATCTGAATACCCCGCAGCGTACCACAATCTTCTTCGGTCACGATAACGTCCTGCGCTACGGCGTGCAGACGGCGTGTCAGGTAACCGGCATCGGCTGTTTTCAGAGCCGTATCGGCCAGACCTTTCCGGGCACCGTGGGTTGAGATAAAGTACTCCAGTACGTCGAGACCTTCTTTGAAGTTCGACAGGATTGGGTTCTCAATGATCTCCCCAACCGAGCCCTGCAGGTTTTTCTGTGGCTTGGCCATCAGACCCCGCATACCGCCCAGCTGACGAATCTGCTCCCGCGAACCACGAGCCCCCGAGTGCATCATCATGAAGATTGAGTTGAAACCGCCCTGGTCAGCTTCCAACTGCTTCATCAGCGTTTCGGTGATCCGTGAGTTAACGCGCGTCCAGATATCAATAACCTGGTTATAACGCTCGTTTTCCGTGATCAGACCCATCAGGTAGTTCTGCCATACGCTTTCAACTTCCTGCTTCGCTTCTTCGATCAGGCCGTTTTTAGCTTCCGGCACCTTCACGTCGCTCAGACCGATTGAAAGTCCGCCTTTGAAGGCCATCTGAAAGCCAAGTTCTTTGATTTCGTCAAGGAACTGAGCCGTCCGGGCACCGCCCGAAATCTTGAAGATCAATGCAATTATCTGTTGCAGTTTCTTCTTCGTCAGCAGTTCATTGATGAACCCTACTTCTTCCGGAACGGCCTGGTTAAACAAGACCCGACCTGCGACCGTATCAATCAGTTTAGTCACCAGCTCACCTTTCTCGTCCCGTACTTTTAAACGGCACTTGATATTGGCGTGCTTTGACAGTTTGCCTTCGTTGATAGCGATGATAACTTCCTCAGGGCCGTAGAACGTCATGCCTTCGCCAACCACCGGGTATTCCGGCGTAGACTTGCGGCCTTTTGTCACGTAATACAGACCCAACACCATGTCCTGCGACGGTACCGTGATCGGCGCGCCGTTGGCAGGGTTCAGGATGTTATGCGAAGCCAACATCAGCAGCGAAGCTTCAAGAATGGCTTCCTGTCCCAGCGGCACGTGAACGGCCATCTGGTCACCGTCAAAGTCAGCGTTAAAGGCCGTACAGACAAGGGGGTGCAGCTGGATAGCTTTACCTTCGATCAGTTTCGGCTGGAACGCCTGAATACCTAAGCGGTGCAGCGTCGGAGCACGGTTCAGGAGAACAGGGTGGCCTTTCAGAACGTTTTCCAGAATGTCCCAGATAACAGGATCCTTCCGGTCAACAATCTTCTTTGCCGATTTCACCGTCTTCACAATACCCCGCTCGATCAGCTTCCGGATTACAAACGGCTTGAACAATTCAGCCGCCATGTCTTTCGGCAGACCACACTCGTGCAGTTTCAGTTCAGGACCTACTACAATCACCGAACGACCTGAGTAGTCAACACGCTTACCGAGCAGGTTCTGCCGGAAACGCCCTTGCTTACCTTTCAGCATGTCGGACAGTGACTTCAACGCCCGGTTTCCTTCCGAACGTACAGCGTTCACTTTCCGCGAGTTGTCGAACAGCGAGTCAACAGCCTCCTGCAGCATCCGCTTCTCATTACGCAGAATCACTTCCGGCGCTTTGATTTCGATCAGCCGCTTCAGACGGTTGTTCCGGATGATTACCCGACGATACAGATCGTTCAGGTCAGACGTAGCAAACCGGCCACCGTCGAGAGGCACCAGCGGACGAAGCTCGGGCGGAATTACCGGTACCATCTTGATTACCATCCACTCGGGGCGGTTCTCAATGCGGCCATTGGCTTCCCGGAAGGCTTCGACTACTTTCAACCGCTTCAGCGCTTCGGCTTTCCGCTGCTGCGACGTATCAGTTGCAGCCGCATGGCGTAGTTGATACGACAGCTCGTCCAGTTGCAGGCGCGACAACAGCATCTCCAGCGCTTCGGCCCCCATCTTGGCGATGAATTTGTTCGGGTCCTTATCGTCGAGGTGCTGGTTCGTGCTGGGCAGCTTGTCAATAATATCCAGATACTCGTCTTCCGTCAGGAAGTCCAGTTCCGAAATACCATCGGCAGCTTTGATACCCGGCTGAATAACAACGTACCGTTCGTAGTAAATAATCTGGTCAAGCTTTTTGGTCGAAAGACCAAGCAGATAACCAATTTTGTTCGGTAAGCTGCGGAAATACCAGATGTGCGCAACCGGCACAACCAGTTCAATATGGCCCATCCGCTCCCGACGAACCTTCTTCTCGGTCACCTCCACGCCACAACGGTCGCAGATAATGCCCTTATAGCGGATACGCTTATACTTACCGCAGTGACATCCCCAGTCTTTTACAGGCCCGAAGATGCGCTCGCAGAACAAGCCGCCCATCTCAGGTTTGTAGGTCCGGTAGTTAATCGTCTCCGGCTGTGTCACCTCGCCGTAGGAACTCTCCAAAATTGACTCTGGCGACGCCAGACTGATCGTCACGCTGGCAAAGTCGCTATTGAGTTTTTTGTTCTTTTTGAACGACATTGGTTGGAGATTTAATTTATAAAAGGAGGAAAGGGAGGAAGGAGGAAGGGGAGGAAAGAACGAGGATCAGGTAGCGACCTTCTCCTTTTTCTTTCTTCCCTTTCCTCCGTTCTCCTTATTCTAATGTAATTTCTAGCGCCAGACCACGCAACTCGTGCACAAGTACGTTGAACGACTCCGGAATATTCGGCTTCGGCAGGTTTTCACCCTTCACGATAGCTTCGTATGCCTTCGCACGGCCAACTACGTCATCGGATTTAACAGTCAGAATCTCCTGCAGGATGTTTGAGGCACCAAACGCTTCGAGCGCCCATACCTCCATCTCGCCGAAGCGCTGACCACCGAACTGAGCCTTACCACCCAGCGGCTGCTGCGTAATAAGTGAGTACGGTCCAATCGAACGGGCGTGCATCTTGTCGTCTACCAGGTGGCCGAGCTTCAGCATGTAGATGATACCAACTGTAACCGGCTGATCGAAACGCTCACCCGTCAGGCCATTGTACAGATACGTCCGGCCAAACGATGGCAGACCTGCCGCATCCAGTTCGTCGGCAACCTGCTGCTCGGTAGCTCCGTCGAAGATCGGCGTTGCGTACTTGCGGTTCAGCTTCTGACCGGCCCACGCCAATACTGTTTCGTAGATCTGACCGAGGTTCATCCGGGACGGTACACCCAGAGGGTTCAGTACAATGTCGACCGGCGTACCATCTTCCAGGAACGGCATGTCCTCATCACGAACGATCCGGGCAACAACCCCTTTGTTTCCGTGACGACCAGCCATCTTGTCACCCACCTTCAGCTTGCGCTTCTTGGCGATGTACACTTTGGCCAGTTTAACAATACCTGCCGGCAGCTCATCACCTACTTCCAGGGTAAAGCGCTCCCGCTTGAAGCGGCCCGTAATTTCGTTACGCCGGTTGTTATAGTTCTTCACCAGTTGAATCACCATCTGGTTGACTTTGTAGTCGTCCGTCCAGCCTTCCAGATTCAGGTCGGCCAGCAGGTTTACTTCTTCCGGTACGGCGTAGCTGCTTTCGTCGCGGTATGGATTACGATCCGGGAACAGGTTATCCGTAATGTTCTTACGGTTGAACTTAACCCCCTTGCTCATGATTTCATCGCCAAACTTATGACGGATGCCCTGGCTGGTTTTACCGTCCAGCAAAGTCACCATCTTCTCGATCATCCGATCACGGAATGCCGACAGTTCACGACCGTATTTTTTCATGAGGGCTTTAACCTCATCCTTGTGCTTACCCCGGTCTTCTTTCGATGGCCGTGAGAACAGCTTCGTATCAATCACAACGCCTTTCAGCGATGGTGGTGCTTTCTTGGACGCATCCTTCACGTCACCCGCTTTGTCACCGAAGATAGCCCGCAGCAGTTTTTCTTCCGGTGTTGGATCGCTTTCTCCTTTTGGTGTAATCTTACCAATCAGGATGTCGCCTTCTTTCACCTCCGTACCAATGCGGACAATACCATTCTCATCGAGGTTACGAACCGTTTCCTCTGATACGTTCGGAATTTCTGAAGTCAATTCTTCTTCACCCCGTTTCGTATCCCGAACTTCCAGCTCAAACTCTTCAATATGAATAGACGTAAAAATATCCTCGCGGACAACGCGCTCAGAGATTACGATAGCATCCTCAAAGTTGTATCCCTGCCAGGGCATGAAGGCTACCTTCATGTTACGTCCCAGCGCCAGTTCACCAGCCTGGGTTGCGTATCCTTCGCAAAGCACATCGCCTTTCTTCACCTTCTGCCCTTTCAGAACAGTCGGCTTGAGGTTAATGCAGGTATCCTGATTGGTCCGACGGAATTTTATCAGGTTATACGTCTTCCGATCTTCGTCAAATGTTACGGCCAGCTGATCAGTGTCTAAGTCGTATTTAACGATAATCTTTGTTGAATCAACAAATTCGATGACACCGTTAGCCTCCGCAATCACCAGCGTCCGTGAGTCAACAGCTACCCGACCTTCCAGACCAGTACCCACGATTGGGGCTTCCGGACGGAGCAGCGGCACTGCCTGACGTTGCATGTTCGATCCCATCAAAGCCCGGTTGGCATCGTCGTGCTCCAGGAACGGAATCATCGATGCAGCCACCGAGACAATCTGGTTCGGCGCAATGTCCATATAGGTTACGTTCGATGGCTCGGCCATTGGGAAATCGCCCTCAAAGCGAGCTTTCAAACGATCAACCTGGAAGTTACCACTCGGATCAACACCCGCGTTGGCCTGTGCGATGTAGTGTGAATCTTCTTCTTCGGCGGTCAGGTACATCACCGGCTTATCCATGGCTACCTTACCGTTTTCAATCACCCGGTATGGCGTTTCGATAAAGCCCATGCTGTTAATTTTCGCGTAAACGCAGAGTGACGAAATCAATCCGATGTTCGGTCCTTCCGGTGTTTCAATGGTACACAAACGACCGTAGTGCGTGTAGTGTACGTCACGAACTTCAAAACCAGCCCGCTCGCGTGACAGACCACCTGGTCCCAGTGCCGACATACGACGCTTGTGCGTCACTTCGGCCAGTGGGTTAGTCTGGTCCATAAACTGCGACAGCTGGTTCGTACCGAAGAACGAGTTAATCACCGACGAAAGCGTCCGGGCATTAATCAGGTCAACCGGCTTGAAATCTTCGTTGTCGCGAACGTTCATCCGCTCTTTGATGGTGCGGGCCATACGTGCCAGACCGACACCAAACTGTGCATATAACTGCTCACCCACAGTCCGTACACGCCGGTTGCTGAGGTGGTCAATATCATCGACTACAGCCTTCGAGTTGATCAGACCAATGAGGTACTTAACGATAGAGACAATATCCTCTGTCGTCAGGACTTTCATATCAGCTGAAATGTCCAGACCTAGCTTTTTGTTGATCCGGTACCGACCTACATCACCAAGATCATAACGCTTGTCTGAGAAGAACAGACTCTGGATAATTTCCCGGGCTGTTTGTTCATCTGGAGCGTCAGCATTACGTAACTGCCGATAGATCTGCTCAACAGCCTCCTTTTCAGAGTTTGAGCTATCCTTCTGCAGTGTATTATAAATGATGTTATAATCGGCCATGTTCATGTCTTCCTTGTGCAGGATGACCGACTTCTGGCCAGAATCCGTAATGGTATCGATGTCGTCGGCCGTGATGGCAGAATCACGCTCCAGCAGCACCTCGTTACGGCTGATTGATACTACTTCACCCGTATCTTCATCCACAAAGTCCTCCGTCCATGTGCGTAATACCCGAGCGGCCAAACGACGGCCAATTGCCTTTTTAAGGTTAGCCGGCGTTGCAGGCACCTCTTCAGATAAACCGAACAGGTCCAGAATGTCTTTATCAGAGCCAAAGCCAATAGCCCGCAGCAACGTCGTTACCGGAAACTTCTTTTTCCGGTCGATGTACGCATACATGACATTATTGACGTCCGTCGAGAACTCAATCCATGACCCTTTAAACGGAATGATACGGGCTGAATACAGTTTTGTACCGTTGGTGTGCTTGCTCATTGAGAAGAACACGCCCGGTGAGCGGTGCAGTTGTGAAACAATCACGCGCTCTGCTCCGTTAATGACGAAAGAGCCTTTCTCCGTCATGTAGGGGATGTTACCGAGAAAAACCTCCTGCTCTATCGTCTCGAAATCCTCGTTATCGGGATCATTGTTCGACAGGCGCAGTTTGGCTTTCAGAGGCACTGAGTACGTTAAACCCCGGTCAATACACTCATCTACTGAGTATTTTGGAGGGTCAACTGAATAATCGATAAACTCCAGCACAAAGTTTTCGCGAGAGTCCGTAATCGGAAAGTTCTCCTGAAAAACCTTGTAGAGTCCTTCCTGCGAACGATGGTCCGAAGGAGTATCGAGCTGGAAAAAATCTTTGAAGGATTTTACTTGAATATCCAGAAAATCTGGGTATCCAATTACTGGCTGAATCGTCGCAAAATTTTTGCGTGTACTATTGGTTTTCGCGTTTGTAGCCAAGATTGTGCTTCGTTTAGTTGCGTAACCGATTCTATATAAGCGCATTGCGTAGCATTGCCTTTGCGCTTGATTTAGCGGCCATTCAGACCCCAGGCGTCACCCACCCAAAGGGGCGTAAAGGCGTAACGTATTTCTATAAAAATTAGTTTGTCATATACAAGTGTATAGACAAAAAGTCTCCAAACAGGAAAAGACCTGACGTTGGCCAGGCCTCCCCTGCTTGGAGTAGTATGCGAGAAAACAGCTGCTTACTTAACTTCTACTTCAGCACCCGCTTCTTCCAGTTGCTTTTTCAGCGCTTCAGCTTCATCTTTAGCAACACCTTCCTTAACAGGCTTCGGTGCACCATCAACGAGTTCTTTCGCTTCTTTCAGGCCCAGTCCCGTCAGGTCTTTTACCAGCTTAACAACAGCCAGTTTACCAGCACCGGGAGCTTTGAGGATGACATCGAAAGACGTCTTTTCAGGAGCAGCAGCAGCCGCTTCGCCACCACCTGCAGCACCACCAGCTACCATCACAGGAGCCGCAGCAGCCGGCTCGATACCATACTCGTCCTTCAGGATAGCAGCTAGTTCGTTAACTTCTTTTACCGTCAGGTTTACGAGCTGCTCAGCGAACGCTTTTAAATCTGCCATTTTAGTATTCTTGATTAGATTGTGATACGATTATTTTGTCATGCGGGCGCTTCGCTGTTGCGATAAAACCCACTTTAAAAGTTATGCCGGATTATAAGCGGGCTTCCGCCCGCGTTACTAAGCTTCCTCCCGCTCCGACAGCGTTTTGAGGATACCCGCGATTTTGTTGCCACCACCCTGCAGAGCAGAAATAACATTCTTGGCAGGTGATTGCAGCAGGCCAATGATTTCGCCAATCAACTCTTCCTTGCTCTTCAGTGCAATCAACGTATCAAGCTGATCAGCACCAATAAACAGGCTGTAATCGATTGAAGCGCCTTTCAGCTGAAGCTTATCATTCGTTTTACGGAATTCTTTGATAAGCTGCGCCGGTGCTTTTTGATTCTCAGGGTGAAACATCACGCCCGACTGTCCTTTCAGCACCGTATCATTGAACGGCGTATAGTCTGTATCGAGCGATTCGAGCGCTTTCTTAATGAAGGTATTCTTCACTACTTTGTACTCGATACCCCGCTCAAAGCACATGCGACGAAGTTGGTTAGTTTCCGCAACCGACATGCCACTGGCTTCTGTGATATAGAAGAAGGGGATGGTTTGAAACTTACCAGCCAGTTCTTCAATGATCGTACCTTTTTCGTCCCGTGTCATGTCTTTAAATTCCCGCTACTGTACCCTTGTCAATAGTTACACTTGGACTCATTGTGCTCGACAGGTAAATCGATTTCACGTAGGTGCCCTTTGCCGATGAAGGCTTCAGACGCATCAACGTAGAGATAACTTCCTGTGCGTTTTCAGCCAATTTGTCCGGCGTAAACGATACCTTACCAATGCTGGTATGAATAATACCGGTTTTATCAACTTTAAAGTCAATCTTACCGGCTTTCACCTCGCGAACGGCTTTACCAACTTCGAGTGTTACCGTACCCGACTTGGGGTTCGGCATCAGCCCGCGCGGACCTAGAACACGCCCCAGACGACCAACTTTAGCCATTACGTTCGGCATCGTGATAATCACGTCCACGTCCGTCCAGCCCTGTTCGATCTTCTGAATGTAATCATCCAGCCCTACGTAGTCAGCACCTGCTTCCTTCGCTTCGTTCTCCTTGTCCGGGGTGCACAGCACCAGAACGCGAACCGTTTTACCTGTACCGTGGGGCAGCGTCGCAACGCCACGTACCATCTGGTCAGCTTTACGCGGGTCAACGCCCAACCGAACGTCAATATCCACGGAAGCATCAAACTTGGTGTATGAAATCTCCTTCAGGATACCCGCTGCTTGTTCAAGCGAGTATTCTTTTGCAGCATCATACTTTGATTGCGCTTCCTTTTGCTTCTTCGTTAACTTAGCCATTTCTGTAAATTGCCTCGGCAAGTTTAATTACTTCTCAAAAGGCGCCTGGCCCGTTACCGTGATACCCATGCTGCGGGCCGTACCGGCCACCATCTTCATCGCTGACTCAACCGTGAAGGCATTCAAATCAGGCATTTTCGTTTCCGCAATGGTTCTGACTTGGTCCCAGGTCACTGAGCCAACTTTGTTCCGGTTTGGTTGAGCGGATGCACCTTTCAGTTTAGCCGCTTCCATCAGCATAATCGGCGCGGGCGGAGTCTTAATCACGAAGTCAAAGGACTTGTCCTTATAGTACGTGATAAGTACCGGCAACACCATACCCATTTTATCCTGCGTCCGGGCATTGAACTGCTTGCAGAATTCCATGATATTTAAACCCTTGGAACCCAGCGCCGGACCAATCGGAGGTGAAGGGTTGGCTTGCCCGCCTTTCACTTGCAGCTTTACGTAGCCACCGACTTCTTTTGCCATCGTCTTTCTGCTTTGTATCGGCTCAACACAACCACCACCCAGAGGGAAGCATAGTGATCATTGTATTCAACCGAAGGGTACTCTAACTCTCTTTTTCTACTTGTGCGTAACTGAGTTCTACCGGAGTACTCCGGCCAAATATTTTCACGACGACGTTAAGCTTTTTCCGTTCGTCGAACACTTCTTCTACCGTTCCGATGAAACCGCTAAATGGTCCATCAACAACCTTTACGGATTCTCCTTTCAGGAAAGCAACCGTTGGAGTAGCTATTTCCTGCGTTTCTTCGTCAACCTTACCCAGAATACGATTCACCTCCGACTGACGAAGAGGAACCGGAATCTTCGAGTTTGTTCCGGTTTGGGAATTTCCCAGAAAGCCCAGCACCCCCGGCATATTCAGAATCATGTCGAGTGCCCGGTTATTTGACAGGTCCGCCGAAATCAGAATATAGCCGGGAAAGAATGACTTTTCACGAACGCGTTTTTTTCCATTCCGCATTTCGTATACCTTCTCTGCCGGAATCAATACCTGCGGAACAACCTCATCCAACTTTTGACGAATGATTTCGTTATCTAAGTAAGATTTGATTTTCTTTTCCTGTCCGGACACCGCCCGTATGACGTACCAATTGATGCCGCTCATTACTATCTTCGTTTAGAAAGACTGATAAAATGCGTTCAGCCCATTCTCAAACACAAAATCGATCAACCCGACTAATAGCGCAAAAATCAGCGATGCTACCAACACCAGCGTTGAGCTGGCCTGCAGATCGCTGAATTTAGGCCAAGTCACATTGTGCTGAACTTCCTCCCAAGAGTATTTCAGAAACGAGATAAACTTGTCCATGTATGTAAGGGATTGGCACGGGTGGAGAGATTCGAACTCCCATCAACGGTTTTGGAGACCGCTATTCTACCCTTGAACTACACCCGTGTATTGGCTTATAGACACAAGATGCTGGACGTAAGAACTTGTATTACAAAAACAAAAGGCTCTAACGTCCAGCGTCAAATATCCAGTATCCCGAATTGGGACTGCAAAATTAGTAAATTATCTCAAAAAACAAGTGCATTCCTTTGAAGAAATGCACTTGTTATGAGGAATTTAATTAGTCGAGGATTTCAGTTACCTGACCGGCACCTACCGTACGACCACCTTCACGGATAGCAAAACGCAGACCTTTCTCCATGGCGATCTTGTTGATCAGGCTCACTTCGATGGTGATGTTATCACCAGGCATAACCATTTCTACGTTGGCGGGCAGTGTAATCTCACCCGTAACGTCTGTCGTACGGAAGTAGAACTGCGGACGGTACTTGTTAAAGAACGGCGTATGACGGCCACCTTCTTCTTTAGACAATACGTAAACCTCAGCTTTGAACTTAGCGTGCGGAGTTACTGAACCCGGCTTGCAGATAACCATACCACGACGGATATCGGTTTTTTCAATACCGCGGAGCAGCAAACCTACGTTGTCACCAGCTTCGCCACGATCCAGAATTTTCCGGAACATTTCCACACCCGTTACAACCGACTTCAGGTTTTCAGCACCCATACCCAGGATTTCGACTGGCTCACCCGAGTTGATGATACCGCGCTCGATACGACCCGTAGCAACCGTACCACGACCCGTGATCGAGAACACGTCTTCCACCGGCATCAGGAACGGCAGATCTGTCTGACGCGGAGGCAGGGGGATGAAGCTGTCAACAGCATCCATCAGCTCTTCGATAGTTTTTACCCACTGGGCATCACCGTTCAGACCACCCAGAGCAGAACCCTGAATAACCGGAATGTTGTCACCATCAAAGTTGTAGAAGCTCAGCAATTCGCGGATTTCCATCTCAACGAGTTCGAGCAGCTCAGGGTCATCCACCATGTCCACCTTGTTCATGAACACGACGAGCTGAGGTACACCAACCTGACGGGCGAGCAGGATGTGCTCACGAGTCTGAGGCATCGGACCATCCGTAGCAGCTACCACGAGAATAGCACCATCCATCTGCGCAGCACCCGTTACCATGTTCTTTACATAGTCGGCGTGACCCGGGCAGTCGACGTGTGCATAGTGACGCGAAGCTGTCTGATATTCTACGTGCGATGTATTGATGGTGATACCACGCTCCTTTTCTTCCGGGGCGTTATCGATCGAAGAAAAATCCCGTTTTTCGGCCAGACCCTTTTCGGCCAGCACTTTCGTAATGGCAGCCGTCAGCGTCGTTTTACCGTGGTCAACGTGACCGATCGTACCAATGTTTACGTGCGGTTTCGAGCGGTCAAAATTCTCTTTTGCCATGTTTTTAAAACGCTATTGTGAACTGTTATTGGTTTTTGGATGAACTTGCTTATTATGAAGAAAGTGCCCTCGCTGGAGCACTTACTTTCTGGGTCGCTGGTGAACGTCAAACAGTTGACGGCAATCGCCGTGTTTTGTCTTGCCCATCCTGCCAATAGTATCCTATCAGCGCTACGACATTGAGCCTTCTATCGGATTTGAACCGACGACCTCTTCCTTACCAAGGAAGTGCTCTACCACTGAGCTAAGAAGGCAGTTTGCAATTTTCAATCCACACAAAAAACAGCCATCTCCTGATAACTGTTAAGCGGTGGTCAGAACGTTGCCAGAGCGGAAGACGGGTCTCGAACCCGCAACCTATAGCTTGGAAGGCTATCGCTCTACCAATTGAGCTACTTCCGCAAGAATTAGTTTTCAGTTGGTTATTTCAATTTACGTCTTGAACCGTCGACTGAAACTTAAAACTGTAAACTTTTCTGTGGGGAGTGGAGGATTCGAACCTCCGAAGGCGTACGCCAGCAGATTTACAGTCTGATCCATTTGGCCACTCTGGAAACTCCCCGAAAATACTTTTAAAGAACAATTTGCCCGCCCCTTTTCGGTTTGGAGTTGCAAAATTACATGCTTTTACAACGTTGTCAACAATTCCAGTGAAAATTCTTTGTGGCAGACCTCAAATAATTTGTCTGCATGAGTGGCAAGCGTCTGCCACTCATGCAGACATTGGATCACCAAACCTTGATACGTTCTTCTTTTGACTTGTACATCTTGTTGCCCGGCTGCACGTTGAACGCCTGATACCAGGCATCAATATTCGATAATGGACCATTGCAACGGTACATTCCCGGCGAGTGAGGGTCGGTAAGAATTAGCTGGGCCTGGGTTTCAGGCAAAACATTGATACGCCATACCTGCGCCCAGGACAGGAAGAAACGCTGATCAGGTGTAAATCCGTCGATTTTAGTTTTTGATTTACCCTGTGGTGTTTTCTTGAACGCGTCATAGGCGATGGCCAGTCCGCCCAGGTCAGCCAGGTTCTCGCCAAGGGTTAACTTGCCGTTTACTTTCAACGAGTCGAGTACTTTGTACCCGAAAAACTGGGCTTCAACTTTGCCGGCTCGCTGCTTGAAGTTTTCAGCATCTTCCTTAGTCCACCAGTCACGGAGCGTACCATCAGCATCGTACTGACGGCCTGAGTCATCGAACCCATGGGTCATCTCATGGCCGATAACGGCACCAATGCCACCGTAGTTAACAGCATCGTCGGCGTCGAAATCAAAGAACGGGAACTGAAGGATAGCCGCCGGGAATGCAATCTCGTTGTTTACCGGATTGTAATACGCATTCACAGTGGGCGGGGTCATACCCCACTCGGTACGGTCAACGGGTTTTCCAAGCCGGTTGATCATGTAATTATACGACCACTTGCTGGCCGACTTTACGTTGCCGAAGAAATCAGTGCGGGCAATGTTCACCCCTTCGTAATTCTTCCATTTGTCAGGATAGCCGATCTTCCGCTTAAACGAGGTCAGTTTTGTCAGAGCCCGTTTCTTGGTTTCCTCGCTCATCCAGTCGAGGTTTTTAATATGCTCCTTGTACGACGCTTCGAGGTTGTCGACCAGGGTCAGCATACGCTGCTTGGCCTCCGGCTTAAAATACTGCTGAACGTACAGCTGACCCAGCAGGTCACCGAGCGTACCATCGATCAGACCACTAATGCGCTGCCAGCGGGGGGTTTGCTCTTTCTGCCCGGTCAACACCCGCGAGAACGCAAAGTTCTGCTTCACAAATGCATCGCTGAGGTAAGGCGCGGCTCCTTTTAAAATGTTCCAGCGCATGTAGGTACGTAACTCTTCTACAGGCGTAGCCGCAACGAGGCTATCGATTGAACGGAAAAAAGCCGGGCTTTGCACCAAAATCGTGTCCTGATTTTTAGCGCCGTACTTTACCAGCTGATCGGCCCAGTTGATGCCGGGGGTTTGCTGCGAAAAGGCAGCTACCGCCAGTTTATTGTAGGTTTTATAGGGATCGCGCAGTTCAACCCGAGGCATTTGTGCTTTGGCAAGCGTAGTTTCAAGGCGCATAATCAGATCAGCGTCCTGTGAGGCCTGGGTTGGCTCTTCTCCGATCAGGGCAAACATCTTAGTCAGGTGATCACGGTAGGCATCGCGTATCTTCTGGCTACGGGCATCGTTTTTCAGGTAATAATCACGGTCAGGGAGCGTCGTACCACCTTGCGCAAACTGGGGCAGGTATTTGTTTACGTTTTTTCGGTCCTGCGCTACATAGAACCCAAACAGCATGCCATTTCCCTGCGCCCGCTGGTAGGCCAGTTCGTCGAGGAAAGCCGCTTTATTGTTCACTTTCTCAATGCGGGCCAAATCCGGACGGATAGGATCGAAACCACGTTTTTCGATGGTGAGGCTATCCATCCCACTGGCATAAAAATCGCCAACCATTTGGTACAGACGCCCTTTTGTCGTCGTTTTTGAAGCCTCGTCCAGTAGTGACTTCATCGCGTCAAGGCTTTTATCACGCAATTCGTTGAAACTTCCCCACGACGTTTTTGATGCTGGAATCGGATTGGCGCGCAGCCAGTTTCCATTGGCATACTGGTAAAAATTGTCGCCGGGCTTCACTGACATGTCCATGTTTTCAGGGTCAATGAATTTACGCTTCGGAACAGCCGGCTTCGGAGCTTTATCTCTGGGGTTCGTCGGGGGCGTTGCGGCCATCAGACCGAAGGTTATCAGTACCGCCGACAAGCAAATCGTTCGTTGATTCATGTATACTATCTGTTGGGTTAATAAACAGACTACAAATTTAATAGAACACAGACTAAAAATAGAACACGAGTCAGACACTGCCGGGGGCTATTGCGGAATTTATCCGTTTTGGCCCAGCAATTTGTCTGACTCGTGTTCGACTTTGTCGTAATAAACTTATTCGCCAGCCTTGGCAGTCAGCGGTCCGGGATACAGTTTGGCGTATGTTCCGGTTTTGTATTTGTCGAACGGCTCCTTCTGGTTGTAGTCACCGCCGAAATAGGTAATGATCTGGTGAAAGGTACGTGGCTCCAGATAACCGGCAATCGGTTGAATGAGATTGAATTGCTCATCCATAAACACCGTCGACGGATAGCTCATCTGGTTCCGTAGCAAGGCGGCAGCCAGTTCGTGAATACCCCGGCCACTGGCACTGCCAACGTATTTGAACGTCTGTTTGTTAATCGTGATGTCACCCTGCTGTTCGGCGTTGAACTTAACAGCATAGTAGTTCTCGTTGACGTAATCAACAACGGCCGGGTTCGTGAACGTTTGCCGGTCCATGACCTTACACCAGCCACACCAGTCCGTGTAGACATCAATGACAAACTTTTTGGGCGTTTTCTTACCCAGATCATAGGCTTGCTGTATGGTAAGCCACTTAATTTTTTTAGGGGCGGCTTTCGGCGAATCATCGGGCCGAAACGAGCTGAGAACGAACAGCATTAAGCCGGTAAGAAGCAGAAACAGACGGTTCATGCGCATGCTTTTTTGTTGTAACGCTCGAACTGAGAATAAATTTAATGAAATGACCTGCCAGGAACAATTTTTCTATAGTTGATCAGGCCGGCTTTATCGCCCGGATCACTTCCCGTTTGTAAGCCGGACCGGAATGTTTTTCTACGTGAAAGCCCACGGCTTTCAAATTGCGCTGAACGTACCCTTTGGAACAGTAGGTAGTCAACATACCTCCAGGTAGCAAAATGTCTGCCATTTGTCGAAAAACGGTCTCGGTCCACAGTTCAGGTTGGGCCTCCGGGGCAAACGCATCAAAGTAGATCAGGTGAAAGCGATCAACCGTTTGAAACTCCTGCAACATGCCGTGCACCTTAATCAGTGAAAAAAACGGATGAATCTGTACAATCTGGTTCCAGTCGGCTTCGTGCAGTTGGTGCAGGTAATTTGTGCCCAGCAGTTGATCAAAGTTCAGTTGATGTGCTTCATCCAATGGTACGGGATACGCTTCAATGGCCGTATGGTGAACGTAGCGCTGGCGTTGTTCGGCCTCGTGGGCGGTCAGGAGCGTATTCAGCCCCGTACCAAATCCCATTTCAAAACTACGTATCGGCTCATCAGAAAATCGCCCGAAGGCTTCCTGAAGTCCCAGCTCGATGAATACGCGCCGGGATTCTTGCCAGGCACCATGGATGGAGTGGTAATGCTGCCGCGTTTCCTCGCTGTAAATCGAATGCGAACCATCGGCAGTCAGGACAAGTCGGGTACTTACTTTCATAATCTTCGCTTTTGGGCTACTTTTGCGCTCCAAAACAACAGGACCAATGATTCAACGCGTTCAGACTATATTTTTGTTTCTCATTACCGTAGCAATGGGTGTCGCGCTGGCAAACCCCATCTGGCAGAAAAGTGGAGGTAGTGCCGTGGAAACCGCTCAATTAACGGCTTTGCAATACAGCCAGCAAACCGGCCTGACGAACGTAATTACCCCGCTCTGGTATCTGGGACTGCTCATGGCACTGGTGGGCATCATTGCCCTATACGCCATATTTCAGTTTCGAAACCGCCTGCTCCAAACGGGCTTATGCGCTATCAATGCGCTTCTACTAACGGGCATTATGGGTATTATTCTGTACCGGGCTTTGTACGCAGGAAAAGAATATGGTAATCCAAGCGATCAGGGTACGTTCCTGCTGGGCTTCTATGCCGTCATTGCAGCGCTGCTATTTAATGCCCTGGCTAACCGGTTTATTCGGCGGGATGAAAAAATGGTTCGCGATTCGAATCGGCTACGATAAGGTCAATTTAAACCCGCTTTTTCTTACTAGGTAAAAGCGGGTTTTTTATGGGCCAGACAACGTCTTTTTCTGCAACGCCCACCGCTGCAGGGCCAGATACACCCCTACTGACGAGGCTACGCCTACCAGAGCACCAGCAAAGGTGTCCTCGACAAAGTGTTGAAACAGGTATACCCGCGAATAGGCCGTCAATACGGCCAGCAGTAGCCATAACCAGCTTCGGCCTTTCCGTTCGTCGAGCATGGCCAGCAGACTGAACACCGCAAAGGCGGAGATAGAATGCCCCGACGGGAAGCTGTTATAGCTATGGATGTCCAGCCCTTCAATAAGGTGATACTCATACGTTGAGTGTTCCAAACGCTTCAGGGGCCGGAGTGCTGTGGGGAAAGCCAGCTGCTTCAATGCAATCGAGGTCAGCGACGACAGAGCAAAGCTTGCAAACGCCATGACACCGATCCGCCAGTAACGAACGAGAAGGATCGTGCAGATGAGAACGAAGAAAGCGCCGTCGCCCATGTAGGTTGCATACGTAAAGAAAACGTCGGCGTAACTATTGTTTCGGGCGTTGACCCACTGCATGAGCTGTTCCTGTGAGTAGATCAACTGCAATCCCCCTACAACAAGTAGCACCAGCAGATAAGGCCCGAAAAAATACTGATTTCTACGCAGTAGATTAAGCAACATCATTGACTTGCCCCATTTGCCTTTTCAACCGTAATGCCTACGCTCAATACATTCAACAGCGGGTCCTGCCGCATATACTGCCGTATCTGAATCGTGTACAGCCCCGGTTTGGGAAACCGGTAGTTTCGTTTAATGAGTACTTTGTGGTCAAACAGATCACCAAGACCGTCGCCATTGGGTTCGCCGGTTTTCGGGTCCATCAACAGCAGCTCGTCTAACCTGGATTCAATCTCCCTGCCTGATGAATCGCGCAGATAACGAGTCAGATACAGATTATAATACCCGTACGACAAGCTGTTTCGCAGGTTATAATAAATGTTGTACGGTATTGACGCGTCTTCAATCCGGAAGGTAAAGGAAGGGGCATTTTTTACTGACCACTTGCCATCTTCAAAATCTATATACTCTTTATAGACTATATTCTGGTCGCACCCGACAAACCCAACAAACAATACCAAAACCAGCCAGCCAAATCGTTTCATAGCATTATAAAATGTCTGCAAAGCTACAACCCTGTTGTATGCTTTTCAAACGATAAAAAACTACGCAATTAGTTTGCAAACGATATAAATAGTTATAGGTTTGCTATATGGAGAAACTAACCGCCAAGGAAGAAGAGGTCATACAGGTGTTGTGGAAAATGGAGCAGGCCTACGTTAAAGACATGCTGCCCCACTTTACCAATCCCCCTCTGCATTACAACACGGTGTCTACAATCATTCGTAATCTGGAGGAAAAGGGGTACGTGGGCCACCGGGTTTATGGCAACACCCACGAGTATTATCCAATCGTCAGCAAAGAGGATTATCAAAACCGCTTTGTGCTTAAGAAGGTAGTCGGCGAGTATTTCGACAATTCATATAAGAACCTGGTTAGCTACTTTGCGCAGAACGAGAAAATTTCGGCGGAGGAGTTACGGGAAATTCTGGCCATGATTGAAAATAAAAAATAAGCATGGAACTGCTGCGCTATTTTCTGCTGGCCAATCTGCTGTTAGCAGTTGTAAGCGGTGCTTTTTACGCGCTGCTCCGACGCGAAACGGCTTTTGATGCAAATCGGCTTACGCTCTGGCTTAGCCTGGCCGTCACTCTGGTTTTGCCCTTGCTGGAACTGCCCGACTGGCGACCTCAGCCAGTACGAGCGGCTATGCAGCATACCGCGCAGCTTATTACCCCTAGCCCTTTGGCTCAGGCTCCACAGGTTATCATTACGTATCCAGATGGGCGAACGTACCCGGCTTTCAATTCGACTACTCCAGAAAACAACTGGTCTTGGCAAACCTGGCTGGGCTTTGGCTACGGCCTGGTTGTGCTGCTGTTGCTGGGGCGATTTGGGTGGCAACTGGCATCACTGACAAAGCTGCTCCGTAGCGCACACCACGAAAGCTATGACGGTTTCACCCTGGTGCGTTCTGAGAATGCATCGTCTCCATTTTCGTTTTTTCGGTGGGTGGTGTTGAATCCATCCCAGCACGAGCCCGATGAACTGGAGCAGATTTTACGACATGAGCGTGTCCATGTTCGCGCCTGGCACAGCCTGGACATGATCGTCGCAGAACTGATTTGCCTTATTTTCTGGCTTAATCCGGCTGCGTATCTCTTTCGGCAACTGGTCCATCAAACCCTCGAATATGCGGCCGACCGCGCCGTGCTGGACGAGGGTGTTGATGCTAAAACGTATCAGTACAGCTTGTTAAAAGTAAATTTGATGGCGGGGCAATCCGCCTGAGTATAGTCTCATTCCGAACAGCGATGTACTCATTTACCAATCATTTCAACGGTTCAACCTTACGGGAGCGCATCATCATGATGAATCGTCCTGATTCCGGTCGTTCAGTCTGGATTCGGTACGTTATGCTGGGATTGGTATTGTGTGTGGCTACGTTATTCGCCTGCCGGCATAAAGTGGACAACCGTGAACGCGACGTTCGGCGCGCCCTGCTTCCGGCAACAAACCCTACGCGGGCCATGGTGCTTGAACTGGAGGATAAAAACTGGTTCTGTCATTTATCGCTTCTGAAGAATGGAGCAAACGCCCCACTTTGGAAAAGCGAACCAATTGCTGTCGTTTTACGGGGGAATCAGTTCGCGTTAGCCGATGAGTACAGAAACGAGACAATCGTGTACATCAATGGTAAGGCAGCCTCCGAAACACAACTACAAAAACTGTCTCCTGAATTTGTAGATGAGGTATTTGTTCTCCGCAAATGGGAATACAGTTCAGACGCTGAGTACGACCCTAAACCTAATCGGGTGCTCGTTCAGACCAGTTCGCATCCGATCCAGTTTACCCAAAAACGTAGTCGTTTCTTTACGTTGCTACAAGCGGCCGCTCTGTCGAAGCATCCGTTTGGCGAAACGTATTCATTCAACATGAATCAGTTGCTGGAGGCTACGTTCTTTCACAACAAGAACGCGCTGGTTGAACGCACAAAGAACCAGCATCTAAAACTTTACGACGAGTTTGCTGATAACACTGATGTTCTTATCAATGGTATTCCGGTTAAACCCGAAGACGTGACCTCAGTACATGTTCGGGAGGTCGCTCGTTTGTATACCCGTGAACGCCCCTTCACTGACTGGTTTCGAGCCGACCAGCCATCATCACGATTTGAGCTGAACATCCAGACAGCCCCCAGCCGCGCCAAACGCGACAGTTCGTACTATGTATTCAGTCCTTTTTATTCAGGCGATTTTTAAGCAGCAGCCTCCTTAAACTAAAGCCCTGCCTGGCTTGTCTAACTACTATAGTTATGACAACTGAAGCACTATGAAATTTTACCTGCGTTTTTTCGGAGTTGTAGTAGGTCTGCTGGTTTCATCCGGTACATCCTTCGGTTATTCGCCGGCTGACGCTATCAGTCGGTCGGATACGACCAGGCCTAACCGGACGAGATCCCGATCGGCGTATGAACGCCCGGCGCCTATGATTATGCCGGGAATGTCGCTGGACTCAAACTTCAGATCGCTCCCTCAGCAGGACCCGGCCGTTCAACGGGTTGTACCGGCCTGGCTGAAAGCTAAAACAACCGGTAAGCCGACCTATGTCGTAAATGGTAAAGTAGCTACGGCCGCTCAGCTACGTGGTCTACAGCAGCGACAGGTCGTATCAATGAAAATTCTTCCCGGCGACGATGCCTCAAAATTATACGGCAAAAATGCCAGTCAGGGGGTCGTGCTTATTACTACCCAGGCAGGCCTGGCACCGAAGCGATAATTCGTTTTTGAGCAGACAGCCCGTCAGTCGATGACTAACGGGCTGTCGGTTTATTGTGCTTTGCCGTTAAGCGGTGCTGGTGCTCCGTTTGTAGTTCCGGTTTTAGCTTTGGTCTTCTTTTTCTTCTTTTTCGACTTGGTTGCATACTTTTTGTCCAGTCGATCAAGGTCGCTGTTCAGAGCAGCCGCGGTTACCGGCTCTTTGTCGGCTACCGGGGTCAGTACATCGAACGATTCCGGAATAACGCCCTGCTTGTTTAACTCGACAATTTCCAGCACACGATTGATGGGCAACGGATACCAGGTACTTTCGGTACCGTAGCCAAACCACATGATTTTACGGAAGATGTCTGTTTTCTGTAGGTACGCCCGGCCTTTCTGGGTTTCAAGTGGCTTGTCGATCGTCGGAATATCGCGAAGCGCATCCACATACGTATCCAGTTCGTAGTTCAGGCAGCACTTTAACCGACCGCATTGCCCTGACAGCTTGGCCGGATTCAACGACAGATTCTGGTACCGGGCCGCCGATGTAGCAATGTTTTTAAAATCAGTCAGCCACGTAGAGCAGCACAATTCACGGCCGCATGAACCAATACCACCCAGCCGGCCGGCCTCCTGCCGCAAACTAATTTGCCGCATCTCAATCCGGGCTTTGAACTCAGCCGCCAGTAATTTGATCAACTCCCGAAAATCGACCCGTTCTTCGGATGAATAGTAGAACGTAGCTTTCGTGTTGTCCGACTGAAACTCAACGTCAGACAGCTTCATGTTCAATTTCAGATCGCGAATAATTTCACGGGCTCTGTACAGCGTCGGCAAATCGCGGTTGATCGCCTGTTCGTGCTTTTCCAGATCCTTTGGCGTAGCAATCCGGTGGATTACTTTCGTATCATCGGACACTTTGATGCCCCGCTTTTTAACCTGAAGCCGCACCAGTTCGCCCTGAAGCGAAACCGAGCCCATGTGGTAGCCTGACTGCATCTCCACTACCACAAAATCCCCTGTTGTTAAGTCAAGCTGATGAACATTACGGTAGTAATCCTTGCGTCCACCCTTAAATTTGACTTCTACTATGTCGTATCGTTGCCAGCCTGGCGTTGCCATATCGCTTAGCCAGTCGAACGAGTTCAGTTTATTGCAACCACCGGTTCCACATCCTCCGCTGGAGCATCCTGCCACGGCCGTTTCTTTACCGTCGGCCGCTCCGCGTTGGGTGCCACATCCGCCCGTTGCGCAAGATTTGCATCCCATATATGTTACGTTTACAGTATTCGGTCTACAGCGGCCGGCGCTCCGGTTTTTTGCTCAACCAGGCTAACCATAAACAGTAAACCGAAAACTAATCCTGGTACCGAATCAGGTCAAGCCCGATGTCTTTCCGGTACTGCTTACCATCAAATTGCACGGTTCGGGCCGCTTCCTGCGACTTCCGAACTGCGTTTTCGAGCGAATTGGCCAAAGCCGTCAGGGCCAAAACCCGGCCGCCGTTGGTCAACACCCGCCCATCTTGTGCTGTTGTACCAGCGTGGAACGCCGTTACATCTTCCAAACGTTCCAGATCGGTAATGATTTTACCTTTCTCGTATACATCTGGATATCCATTCGACACAATAACCGTTGTAACCGCCGTTTGGGGCGAAACCTGCAGGGCTATTTTGTCAAGTTCGCCGTCGGCGGTAGCCACCATCAATTCTGCAAAGTCATTCTGCACCCGGGGCAGAACTACTTCGGTTTCCGGGTCGCCCATGCGGGCATTATACTCAATCACGTACGGCTCACTCTTCACATTCATCAGTCCGATGAAAATGAACCCCTGGTAATGTATGCCGTCCTGCTGCAATCCGGCCAGCGTTGGTTTCACCACCTTCTCTTCAACTTTGCGCAGGAAGGTTTCATTAGCAAACACTACGGGCGAAACGGCCCCCATACCACCCGTATTGGGACCTGTATCGGCTTCGCCAATGCGTTTGTAGTCTTTAGCTTCCGGCAGGATCTTATAGTTGACTCCATCCGTTAACACAAAGACCGACAGTTCAATACCACGCAAAAACTGCTCCACAACTACCTTACTACCGGCATCGCCAAACTTCCGCCCATCGAGCATATCGCGGAGCGTGGTTTGAGCGTCACCCATCGTTTCGGCAATTACGACACCCTTTCCGGCTGCCAGCCCGTCGGCTTTCAGCACCACCGGCAACGAATGGTCCTCCAGGTAGCGCAGTCCTTCGTCGAGGGTCTCCACTGTGAACGTCCTGGATGCGGCCGTTGGGATACCATACCGGAGCATAAAGCTTTTCGAAAAGTCTTTGCTGCCTTCAAGTTGCGCACCGGCCTCGTCGGGACCAACGATGCGTAATTTTGCAAGGTCTGGCTGTTGACGCAGGAAGTTTACAATGCCTTTGACGAGTGGCTCTTCCGGGCCTACGATCAATAAGTCAATAGAATGCTGGCGAATAGCCGTTGCTACGCCCTCAAAATCGTTGTATGCTACTGCTAAGTTGGTGGCTATCTGCGCCGTTCCGGCATTACCGGGAGCAACAAATAAAGCATCACATAATGGACTTTGCGCTAACTTCCACGCAAAAGCGTGTTCGCGTCCGCCCGAACCCAGTACAAGTATTTTCATTTAGAGTCTTCAGTTTTCAGCTTTCAGTGTACTATTTACTGGCAGCTCACGATAGCCGGCGGCAAACTGTACATTGAAAACCGAAACGTATTTAGTTAGCTACTTCCGACAGGAATTTGATACGCATCAACCGCAGATCCTGTTCGGTGAAATCATCCCCGCCAAATTCACGCATGGCAACGGCAATGTTGTCGGTTTCGGCATTCATGAAGTAATCGTAGATTTCTTCCTGCCGGTCGGTGTCCATCACCTGGTTGATGTAATAATCGAGATTCAGCCGGGTTCCTGAGTAGCAAATGTGTTCAATCTCCTCAATCAGGTCTTCCATGGTCAGGGATTTTGCTTCCGCAATCTCTTCCAGGTCAACCTTACGGTCTATTTGCTGAATAATGAAAATTTTAACCTTCGATTTATTAACCGTCGATTTTACGACAACATCCTTAGCGGTTTCGATCTCGTTTTCTTCGACGTACTTCGTGATCAGGTCAATGAACGGCCGCCCGAACTTCTGCACCTTACCCATACCGACGCCGTTGATCTGCGCCATTTCCTCGCGGGTGGTTGGGTACGTAGTGGCCATTTCTTCCATCGACGGATCCTGGAAGATTACATACGGTGGCAGGCCTTTTTCTTTGGCAACTTTTTTACGCAGCGCTTTCAACAGGCCCAGCAGCTCCTCGTCGTAGGCGTTACCGCCGGATGTCGGCGCTACGTCCTTGTCTTCATCCTCACGACCTTCGGCTACCTGTTGATCATAGTGGTGATCTTTTGTGAGCGAAATTGGATATGGGTCTTCAATGTAGTTCAACCCACGCTGGGTCAGTTTCAGAACACCGTAATTATCAACGTCCTTCTCAATGTAGCCGTAGATCGTAATCTGCTTTAGCAGCGAGCACCAGAATTCCGACGTTTCGTTGAACTCCCGGCCTTTACCATATACCTCCAGCCGGTTGTGTTCATAACTGGTGATGTATTGGTTATCAGTGGCAGTCAGTACGTCGGCCAGGTGAGCAACGTCAAAGCGCTGATCGGTTTGCAATACAGACTGCAACGCCAGAACGACCTCGTCCTGCGCCTTGAATTTTTCCGTAGGCTTCAGGCAGTTGTCGCAGAACCCACAGTCCTTGTCTAAAAACTCGCCAAAATAGCTCAGCAGCTGCCGACGCCGGCATACACCCAGGTTGGCGTACGATACCATTTCGGCCAGCAAGTGCTTGGCATTATCGCGTTCGGTGACGGGCTTGTCTTTGTTGAACTTCTCCAGCTTGACAATATCGTCGTAGCTGTAGAACATCACGCAATTCCCCTCTAGTCCGTCGCGGCCGGCCCGCCCTGTTTCCTGGTAGTACCCTTCCAGCGACTTCGGTGCGTCGTAGTGAATCACAAACCGAACGTCGGGTTTGTCAATGCCCATACCGAACGCAATCGTGGCAACGATCACGTCTACTTCCTCATTCAGAAATGCGTCCTGGTTGTTCATCCGGGTGACAGGGTCCAGCCCGGCATGATACGGCAATGCCTTAATGTCATTGACGTTCAAGAGTTCGGCAATGTCCTCAACCGTTTTGCGGCTCAGGCAGTAGACGATTCCCGACTTGCCTTTATTCTGCTTGACGTATTTAATGAGTTGCTTTTTAGCCTCGACCTTCGGCTTGATCTCGTAATAGAGATTCTTGCGGTTGAACGACGATTTGTAGAGGTTGGCATCCTCCATTTGCAGGTTTTTCTGAATATCCTGCTGCACTTTAGGCGTAGCGGTTGCCGTCAGAGCGATAACGGGAAGATTACCGATATTATCGACTATACCCCGGATTTTCCGGTATTCCGGCCTGAAATCGTGCCCCCACTCCGAAATACAATGGGCTTCGTCAATAGCGACGAACGAAATATTGGCCTTCTTTAAAAAATCTAAGTTTTCTTCCTTTGTCAGCGATTCGGGCGCAATGTAGAGAAGTTTAAGCGAGCCGTTGAGAGTATCCCTTTTCACCTTGTTCATTTCGGCTTTCGACAAGGTGGAATTCAGAAACTGCGCGTTAATCCCGAAGGCATTGAGCTGATCAACCTGGTTTTTCATCAGCGCGATCAGGGGCGAGATGACGATGGCTGTACCGTCGCTGACAATAGCCGGCAGCTGGTAACACAGCGATTTGCCGGCACCCGTCGGCATGATTACGAACGTGTTCCGGCCGGCCAGAATACTGTGTATAATGGCTTCCTGATCACCCCGGAATTGACTATATCCAAAAATTTCTTTCAGCCGCTCTTTGAGGGTCACATAGACCGTCTGGTCAACCTGCATCATTCTCTAAATTGTACAAAAGTTACTTCTCTTTACGGCTTGCCGTATCTTTGCAGTATAAAGTTAGCGAATTTACAAACAAACCATTCGCTAAGGCGAATCCGGACTTGAAAGTAATAAAAAAACCACAAACCATTGCCCGTGCTGTTCTACTGGCTGAGGCTGATGCGATACGGGAGGCTGTTGATCGGCTCGATCATCATTTCGACGCGGCCGTTGAGGCTATCCTGAACGCCAAAGGCCGGCTGGTAGTTACGGGAGTGGGCAAGAGTGCACTAATCGGTCAGAAAATTGTAGCGACTATGAACTCGACCGGTACGCCTTCGCTGTTCATGCACGCGGCCGATGCTATCCACGGCGACCTTGGCATGATACAGCCCGACGACGTTGTGCTTGTCATTTCAAAAAGCGGCAATACAGCCGAAATTAAGGTCCTGGTGCCTTTGCTGAAACGCACAGGGGTGCAATTGATCGCGCTGGTCTGTGATGTTCATTCTTATCTGGCGGCCCACTCCGACCATGTTCTGCACGCGTTTGCTGCGTGCGAAGCCGACCCCATGAACCTGGCTCCCACAACCAGCACAACCGTAGCGCTGGCCTTGGGCGACGCGCTGGCCGTAAGCCTGCTCGAAGCACGAGGCTTCACGCGCCAGGACTTTGCCCGTTATCATCCGGGTGGTTCACTAGGCAAAAAATTGTACCTGAAAGTACAAGATATCTATATGCATAATCAATGCCCGACCGTTGGGCTGGATACGATGGTGAAAGACGTTATCTTCGAAATTTCGGCAAAACGGATGGGGGCTACCGCCGTAGTGGACAACAATGGACTCCTGGCCGGTATTGTTACGGACGGGGATATACGGCGTATGGCCTACCAGTATGATTCATTCATGCAGCTGTACGCCCGCGACGTCATGACGCCCACCCCCGTGTGCGTAGCACCCGACGATTATGCCGTAGCGGCTCTTCAGCTGATGCAGGAACGTAATATCGCGCAGGTAATTGTGGCCGACGGCCGGCATGTGAAAGGCTTCGTTCACCTCCACGATCTGCTGAAAGAAGGGTTGGTATAAAGCACTCAGGGTTCCAGGTTGCTCTGCTTGTTTTCAGGCACCCGGGAGGCTAAACCCGGAACCTGGAACGGCTCAAAACTTCCACTTTACCCGCAATGCTACGTTCCGGCCAATATCGTCGGCGTAGTACCGGAACCGGTTCAGGTAATCGCGGTACACCGTATTGAACAGATTGGTGACGGTCAGATTCAGCTCCAGTTTATGTGTATCCCCCAATGGGAGCGTACCACCGGCCGACAGACCCCAGAGGGCGTAGGCAGGCGGAGGGGCTACAAAGTCGCTGTTGGGCGGTACCCGCTTCTGACGGGCCACAGCCAGATTACTAACACCAACGTAAGCGTCCTGCAGGCGGCTTACCGCTGCCCATTCGTAGCGAAGGCCGTTCTCCCACCGATTAGGCGGAATCCAGACCAGCGGCTGATCCTGTTTCAAATCCTGAACGTACAGATAGGCCAGTTTGGATGTCCATTGTAGCCCTCGCCATACGTCCACCGACACAGTAGCGTCGAAACCGGTGTATAACGCGTTTGTTTGTGTGTATTTGAAATACGGAAATGCGCCCCGAATGGTCAGCCGGGCTTCGGCCTGGGGCTTCAGATATATGTAATCGTTAATATGGTTGTAGAATGCATCGAATTCCGCCCGCACCCGGGGTCTGGTATACTGCACATTCCACGTCAGGTTGTAGGCGGTTTCAGGCCGTAAGGTCTGATCGCCCTCTTCAAACGCAGCGGCACCGTGGTGTACCCCATCGCTGAACAGCTCGCTGATGTTTGGGGCCCGCCAGGACGTACCAAAATTCACCCGGCTCGTCCAGCGTTCGCTTGGTGCATACGTTACCCCTACGGTACCTGATCCATTCGCAAAGGTAAAGACGGGATTAGTCAGCACCCGGTTCTCGTACCGAAACACCTGCATGTGCCGATAATCGAACCGGAGGCCCGCTTCGTACTCCCATTGTTTATGCCGTAGTTTCTCAATCCAGAATACGCCCCCCTGATAGGTGCGAAAATTTGGAATAAGCGGACGCCCGTTCATTATATTGAACTGATAGAGTGCGTTAATGCCCAACTGTCCGTTCAGTCTGCCGATCGGCTTGTGTTCATACACCAGATCAGACGTAAAGCTGGTCAGGCGAAAGCGCAGCTCGGGACGATTCAGAGCCGCGAGTGAGTCGTTGCGGGGCCGGTTCAGGTCGTACTCCATCCGGTCGTCGTATTGTCGGGCTACGGTCAGCGTCCAGATGTCGCCGTGGCGAGGTTTATAAACAGTACGCCATTTTAAAAGATCATGGGTAATGTGTTGATACGGCCGGCCGATCGTATAGCTAAATCCCGACGTAACGAATGGCCTGCCTGACTGCAGAACTGCCAGAAGGTCCGTTACGCTGCCGATGTGCGAACCGGAATAAATGCCAATGTCCGTCGCAAATCGACTATAATATAGGTCAGACGTAATCCGGCCAATGCGGTACCCGACCGCACCGGATACGTTTTGCTCAGCGACGCCCGTGTTATCCAGAAAATAGGTAGGCGTCCGGATGTTGCCGCCACGCTTAAGCGTTCCCTGCAACCGCCAGCTTAGCTGCGCGTTTTTTCTGGTAGTAGTCGCACGCGTGGCGCCTTCGGTTTGTAGAGAAATCACCCCTTGCCGTCCGTTGGTAAAGCCGACCGCGTTCAGTTCGCCATGAATCCCGGGCAGCGTCGGTAGAGGTCCCGGCTCGATCAGTATTACGCCCCCAATTGCATCGGGGCCGTATCGAACCCCCGAAGCACCTTTAATAACGGAAAGCCGGGTCGCCACAAACGGATCAATTTCGGGTGCATGCTCCGACCCCCATTGCTGCCCCTCCTGTCGGATACCGTTGTTCAGCAGCAAGACGCGGTTGCTGTGGAAGCCGTGAATAACCGGCTTAGCGATGGATGAACCAGTTTGTAAGGTCGTGACACCGGCCAGGGTGCGAAGCGCTTCGCCGAGCGATTGTCCACGAGTCTGGTCTAATTCGCGGCCTTCAAGCGACGTAACAGCCTGGCTGCTCAGAGCATTCGACTTTTGTGCAGTAACGTTTACGTCGTTCAGATGGATGGATTCTTCGTTAAGAAAAAAGTCCTGTTCTGCCACGGCATGGTTAAGAGCCAGCCGAACCTGCACCTCCTTATACCCTATAATGTGGCTGACTAACGTGTAGTTTCCCTGACAAAGCTTATCGATTCGGTAAGCCCCGCTGGCATCTGTTACGGTACCCTGACCCGTTTCTTTAATCAAAACAATCGCACCGGGCAGCGCCTGTCGACTCTCCTGATCTAATACGATGCCTTTAACAAAGCAGGTACATCCTTCCTGATTCTGTGCCAACGCAGGACCGGAAGCGGATAAATAACCTAAAACTATTAGAAAACCGATGAATCGCACAGACGTACAGTACTTAAACTCCTGATTTAACTCTACAAAGATACCAAATTAACGCAACACGGTTGCAGTTCATACGGTTTTGAATCCATTTTGGCAGTTTTTGACGTATATATAGTACTTGTTCTTTGGCATGCTAGTATCTTGTTTAAGAAAAAATGGGGAATCTTAAACAGAGTGTGGACTATAGATTCCACAGTATGTGGGGGATTTTCCACACTCCACACTTCATTTCAGTCAACGTATATAAACCATAATCATAATTTTGAGCCTTTTAAACCACTGTTTTTGACGCTTTTAGGTGCTTTTTAGCTGTAACAACAATTTTTTTTTCAATGTTGGTTGTTTTTTTGTTCAATCACTGTGTAGATTTGATTCAACAAAAACATAAACACAGTCATGACCGCGCTCGAATTCACCTATCATATCGGAAAAGTGTCAAAGTCGTTGCGCCCGTTCGCACTTCGGCTAACGAAAGATGTTGAAGATGCAAACGACCTGCTGCAGGACACTTTGTTAAAGGCATTTACAAATCGTGATAAGTACACGGATGGCACTAATCTTAAGGCCTGGTTGTACACCATCATGAAAAATACGTTCATCACAAACTATCAGCGGATGGTACGTAAGAATACGTTCATCGATACGACTGATAACCTGCACTACATCAATTCGATGGAAAGCAGCACTGATAACATGGCTTATTCATCGTTTGCTCAGGAAGATATCAACCGGGCCGTGAATAATCTCGACGATACGTACCGGACGCCCTTCATGATGCACTTCCGGGGTTTTAAATATCACGAGATCGCTGCGAAGCTCGATATCCCCATCGGCACGGTGAAGAACCGGATCCACATTGCCCGCAAAGAGCTTAAGGATCAGCTGAAAATATATGCTCACGCGTAAGAAACTTTACTGACGTTCATACGTCTCAACAATATTGATTGAGTAGTTTTTGGTTAAAAAAGAGGAAGGTTCGAAAAGTTGGATGGTTTCCGTCCAACTTTTTTCGTTTTATTGGGTTGATTGTTTGTTGCTTAGTGAATTAGCTGCGCTCATAGGTAGCAAACCGGATAGCCAACCTCCATTCGTTCTTAAGTTTGTTTCCGTTCGGCAGCCAAATCCACTGATCTTCCTACTTATTAATTACCCACCTACTAAAATGCCCAGGCGTGTTCTTGTTGTCGGGGCCGGCTTTGCAGGACTGGCAGCAGCTACCAGTCTTGCCGATAAAGGCTACGACGTAACTATTCTTGAAAAAAACGATAGTCCGGGTGGCCGCGCCCGTGTTTTTCGTGCAGAAGGGTTTACCTTCGATATGGGCCCCAGTTGGTATTGGATGCCCGATGTGTTTGAAACGTACTTTGCCCGATTCGGCAAAAAACCCTCCGATTACTACAATCTGATCCGGCTCGATCCTTCGTACAGTGTCATTTTTGGCCCTACCGAATCAGTTGATCTCCCGGCGGGTCTTCCCAATCTGGAACGGCTCTTTGAGCAGATGGAGCCCGGCAGTGGCGCCAGACTCAGCGAGTTTCTGAAACAGGCTGCCTATAAGTACAAGGTGGGCATTCATAACTTCGTCTGGAAACCCAGCCGCTCGGTAACTGAATTTCTGAGCCTGAAGCTCCTGTACGACGTAACCCGGCTCGATGTGTTCCAGTCGTTTGCCAGCCACGCCCGCAAATTCTTTAAAAATCCCCGCCTGCTCGAAATCATCGAGTTTCCCATTCTGTTTCTGGGGGCCACACCCGAGAACACGCCGGCGATGTACAGCCTGATGAACTACGCGGAAATGACGATGGGCACATGGTACCCCATGGGTGGCATGCATGAGATTGTCAGGGCGATGGTTAGCCTGGCAGAAGAAAAAGGGGTAAAAATTCTTCTGAATCAACCCGTTCGGAAAGTGGAAATTGCCGATGGCAACGCTAAACGGGTCATTACGGACGAGGGAATTTATGAAACCGACATCGTAGTTGCTGGGGCAGACTATAACCACGTCGAGACCAAGCTGGTTGATAACGCTTTCCGGAATTACGACGATGCGTACTGGCAAAAACGGGTTATGGCTCCTTCGTCGCTGCTGTTTTACCTCGGCGTCAACAAGCGAGTGCCGAAGCTAAAGCACCACAACCTCTTCTTCGACGAGGATTTTAAACTTCACGCTCAGGAAATCTACGAAACGCCCCGCTGGCCAAGTCGCCCACTATTCTACGTATCGGCGCCCTCGGTAACGGATCCAGGTGTTGCCCCCACCGGGTCAGAAAACCTGTTCATTCTAATTCCGGTAGCCCCGGATCTGACCGACGACGAAGCTACCCGCGAACGCTACTATGATATCGTTATGGATCGGCTGGAAAGCTACGTCGGCGAAGACATCCGTAATTACGTAGTGTATAAGCGAAGCTACGCCCACCGTGATTTTAAAGACGATTACAATGCATTCCGGGGAAATGCATACGGGCTGGCTAACACACTCAAACAAACGGCTTTGCTAAAGCCTTCTTTGAAAAACAAAAAAGTTTCTAACCTGTTTTATACGGGTCAATTAACAGTTCCCGGCCCAGGGGTTCCTCCTTCGTTAATTTCGGGATTAGTGGTAGCGGATGAGGTTGCGAAAGAATTTGCCTAACTTGTAAACTAACCAGATACGGTGATCCCATTACGACGTATATAGGTCTACCGTACCAACCACGACTTAGCTATGATGGCTTTATTCAACCAGACCGCCTTGGAATGCAGTAAATTAATTACGGAACATTACAGCACGTCATTTACACTGGGAATCCGGACGCTGGACCGAAAGTTTCACCTGCCTATCTACGCCATCTACGGTTTTGTCCGTTACGCCGACGAGATTGTGGATACCTTTCACGATTACAACAAAAAAGCCCTGCTCGCCAAGTTCAAAGACGATACGTACCAGGCCATTGAAGAAGGGATCAGCCTGAACCCTATTCTCCAGTCGTTTCAGTTGGTGGTTCGCGAGTATAACATCGAGTTCGATCTGATCGACGCGTTTCTGAAGAGCATGGAAATGGACCTGTATTTCCAGGACTACGATGCCGATGGCTATCAGGAGTACATCTACGGCTCGGCCGAAGTCGTGGGGCTGATGTGTCTGCGCGTTTTCTGTGAAGGCGACTGCAAAGCCTATGATCATCTGAGAGAACCGGCCCGTAAACTGGGATCCGCTTTTCAGAAGGTCAATTTTCTACGCGACCTCAAAAGTGATTACGTTGACCGGGGCCGCACGTATTTTCCGGGCGTTGATTTTAATGCGTTTGGCCGGGATACTAAACAGCTCATCGAGGACGACATCCAGCGGGACTTCGACGAAGCGTATCAGGGCATCCTGAATCTGCCCCGCGGAGCCAGAATGGGGGTGTATCTGGCCTACACGTATTACCAGACCCTGTTCAATAAAATCAAGCAATTGCCGGCCTCCCGGATTCAGAACGAACGAATCCGCGTACCGAACCCTCAGAAGCTGGCCCTGCTGGCACAGACGTACCTGAAATATCGGCTAAACGTAATATAACGGCCCCTTCGTGCCTTTTCGCTATCTTTGCTACATACCACATCTTTGACGCATGGTAGTTGAAAAAACCATATCATCAGATGTACTGTCGAAGTACGAGATGGTCGTTGGCCTGGAAGTACACTGCCAGCTGTTGACCCAAAGCAAGATTTTTGCGGCCGATGCTAATTCATTCGGAGCCGATCCCAATACCCAGATCAGTGTCATTACGCTGGCTCATCCCGGCACCCTGCCGAAATTAAATCGACAGGCGGTTGAATTTGCGGTTCGGATGGGTCTGGCCTGCGGCTCAGAAATTACCCGCTACAACGTATTTGCCCGCAAAAACTATTTTTATCCTGACCTGCCAAAAGGCTACCAGCTCTCGCAGGACAAAGGGCCGATCTGTGTGGGCGGAGGCATCCGGGTTAAAGTTAAAAACCCGGTCACCGGCCAGCCGTACGAAACGACAATCCAGATTCATCATATCCACCTCGAAGAGGATGCCGGTAAATCCATCCACGACGGCGACGACTGGGCTACGCAACTGGATTACAACCGGGCTGGCACACCCCTGATCGAAATGGTTACGGACCCGTGTATTCAGACGGCCGAAGAAGCGGGCCAGTACCTTACGGAAGTTCGACGGCTGGTTCGTTACCTCGACATTTGCGATGGTAATATGGAAGAAGGTTCACTCCGCTGCGATGTCAATATTTCAGTTCGTCTGAAAGGCGCGACACAACTGGGCACTAAGGTAGAGGTGAAGAACCTGAATTCAATCCGAAACGTACAGCGAGCCATCGAAGCCGAGTTTCGTCGGCAGATCGACGTTGTGGAGGCAGGCGGCAGACTTATTCAGGAAACCCGCACCTTCGATGCAGCGACCGGCCGCAGCTACGCCATGCGGGAGAAAGAAACGATGAACGATTACCGGTACTTTCCGGACCCCGACCTGACACCGGTTGTTATCTCTGACGATTGGCTGGCCGACATTCAGGCCAACATGCCCGCCTTACCAGGCGCCGTTTACCAGAAGTTCACGACATTCTACGGTCTGCCCGATTATGATGCGGCACTGTTGAGTGATACAAAAGAACTGGCCGAGTTTTACGAAGCCGTTTGCACCGACACAACCAACTACAAAGCGGCCTCAAACTGGATCATGGGTCCACTGAAAGGACAGCTTACCGAAAAGCAACTGCGGGACCGGCAGTTTCCCGTAACCCCCAGCCAGCTAGCCGCGTTGATTACGCTTATTGACAACGGAACCGTAAGCCAGACGGCGGCCCAGCAAATTTTTGGCCTGATGGCGAATCAGCCCAACGCCCAGCCGGCTGCCATTGCCCAGGCGCACAATCTGGTGCAGAACCGCAATACCGACGCGCTCAAAACGTTGGTAGAAGAGGTGTTGGCTGCCTGGCCAGACAAAGTTGACCAGTATCGAAAAGGAAAGAAAAACCTACTGGGCCTATTTGTTGGTGAGGTGATGAAAAAGTCAAAAGGCTCAGCGGATCCCAAACTTGTCAATCAGCTACTGGTTGAAACGTTGGCCGGGTAATTGCACGAACGCTGTGTAAAACAGCCCGCGAACCGGTCAGGTCCATAACCTTCTTTTTTTGCTTATTCGTAAGAAACGATTATGAAACATTTTTTTGCGGCAATTGGCTTTGTAGCCGCCTTACACGGGATGGTTCAGGCGCAGAACGGCGCTCCAGCGAACCAGAAAGAGTTTACAGTAACGGGCACCGTCAAGCGGTTAGCTCCCGGCGAAAAGATTTATCTGGAATCCAACAACCAGCCCAGCCGCCGGCTCGACTCAACCCAGGTTGGACCAAACAATTCCTTCACGCTGAAAGGCCGCGTGCCGGAAGGTGGCGATGTGATGGTGCTGAACGTAGGTGGCGGTCAGAAACTGGCCCTGCTGGTCGAAGGTGGCGAAACGCTGACCGTAGCGGCAGACGGCTTTAAGATGGATCCGAAGTCCGGCCAGGTGGGCCAGGCAACGGTGACCGGCTCCAAAAACATGGAGTATTATCAGAAGCTGATGACCTTGCGCACCGATATGGAAACGAAGGTTTCGAACTGGAACAAGCAGTATGCCGCGGCTACCGAAAAGAAGGACTCCAAGAAAATGGAGCAAATTCAGAAGGATTACGAAGCTGCTGAGAAAGAAGTGGTCAGCCAGGTAAAAGCCATGCTGCCTGACATGGGTACGTCGCTGGTGTCGCTGTTTGCGTTGAATTTCCTGAATATTGACACCGATCTTCCTACGTTTGATGCACTGGCACAACGTTTTGAAAAAGAGAATCCCAACAGCCCCCATGCGAAATCTCTCATCGGCCGCGTAGCCCGCATCAAAGGCGTAATGGTTGGTGCGAAGGCGCCGGAAATTGCACTGAGCGACACAACGGGCAATCCTGTTCCTCTTTCGTCGCTGCGGGGCAAATACGTTCTGGTTGATTTCTGGGCGTCGTGGTGCGGTCCCTGCCGGAACGAAAACCCGAACGTTGTCCGGATGTACAATAAGTTCAAGGATAAAGGATTCACCATATACAGCGTTTCGCTCGACCGCCCCGGCGACCGTGAGAAATGGGTCCGGGCTATCCGCAACGACAACCTGACCTGGACGCACGTATCCGATCTGAAGTACTGGCAGTCGGCTGCGGCTCAGCAGTACGGCGTACAGGCCATTCCGGCTACGTTCCTGCTGGATAAAGAAGGTAAAATCATTGCGAAAAATCTGCGGGGCGACGCCCTGGAACAGAAACTGACTGAGATTCTGAAAGAAGGCGGTCAGTAGATAAATTTCATTGTAGTTTTGCCCGGAGGTCAGGTTAGCCAACCTGACCTTTATTTTTGCCATCTTAATCAAGCGGATTTACTAAACCCACTGCGCTATGAGAATTGCAATCGTTGGCTGCGGCAATATGGGAATGGCGTTTGCCAAATCTTTCCTGCAATACGATCTGGTAAAGAAGGATAACCTCCTTTTGATTGAAAAAAGCACTGAGCGCTCCGAAGCCCTCAAAGCCGAGAAAGCCGGTGTTGTTGTCGATACTATCGGCCCCCGCGTCGGCGAAGCTGACCTCATTATTCTCTCTGTTAAGCCCCAGGATTTCAGCAGTGTTTTTGAAGCCCTGCGAGCCGTAATCCAGCCTAATCAGGTCATCTTGTCCATTATGGCGGGGATACCTATAGCACAGATTCAGGAGCGGCTGAACCATCCGCTGGTGATTCGGGCCATGCCCAATACCCCGGCTATGCTTGGCATGGGCATTACCGGTTTTACAGCCGCTAAAGAAGTTGATCTGGCTAGCCTTCGCCGGGTCGAAAACCTCATCAATGCTACTGGCCGGTCCATTTTCCTGGAAGAAGAAAGCATGCTGGATGCCGTGACGGCGCTAAGCGGCAGCGGTCCGGCTTATTTTTACTACGTCGTCAAGGCGATGGTTGAAGCGGGCAAACAGATGGGCTTCGACGATTCGGTCGCGACCTTGCTGGTCAAGCAAACCATGCTGGGGGCGTATCATCTCATCAACACCGCCGATAAATCGCTTGATGAGCTTATCAAAGCTGTTGCCTCAAAAGGGGGCACAACCGAAGCAGCCCTTCGGGAGTTTGAGTCCGGCGGCCTCAGCGATACGTTAGTGACCGGCATCAAAGCGGCCCAGACCCGCGCCACGGAATTATCAAAAAGTTAATGGAACACAGGCCGGATTGTGTTTGGCCTGTGTTCCATTTTACAGACCTGTGTACGTAAACGGTGTAATGGCGTATAGTTCGGCTTTAACCGAATCAGATACGTCCAGCCCATTGATAAACTGCTGAATTGTCTGCTCCGTAATTTTCTCGTTGGTACGGGTCAGGGCCTTTAACGCTTCATACGGTTGTGGGTACCCTTCGCGCCGTAGGATTGTCTGGATACCTTCTGCAACGACGGCCCAGTTGTCTTCCAGATCGGCCTTAAGTGCCGCTTCGTTCAGTTCCAGCTTGTTGAGTCCTTTCAGAAGCGCCTTCAGGGCGATAACCGAATGGGCAAAGGGGACGCCAATATTCCGCAATACAGTCGAGTCGGTCAGGTCACGCTGCAGCCGGGAGATCGGCAGCTTGGCCGACAGATGTTCCAGCAAGGCATTGGCAATACCCAGGTTTCCTTCCGAGTTTTCAAAATCGATTGGATTAACCTTATGCGGCATGGCGGATGACCCTACTTCGCCGGCTTTGATTTTCTGTTTGAAGTAGTTCATCGACACGTACGTCCAGACATCGCGATCAAGATCAATCAAGATCGTGTTCAGCCGCTTGAACGCATCGAGCGCAGCGGCCAGCATGTCGTAATGCTCGATCTGCGTCGTAAACTGACTGCGCACCATGCCCAAGCCTTGGACGAACTGATCCCCGAATCGCTTCCAGTCCTCGCCCGGATACGCTACGCTGTGGGCGTTGAAATTACCCGTTGCCCCGCCAAACTTGGCAGCAGTCGGGATAGCGGCCAGCAAGTGCAGTTGCTTTTCGATACGTTCGCAGAAAACGCTTAACTCTTTACCCAAGCGCGTTGGTGAGGCCGGCTGTCCATGCGTTCGGGCCAGCATCGGAATGGTTTTCCACTGCTCGGCCAGTTCCTGCAGCCGGACGTACACGTCCCGGTACAACGGCGTAATTTCGTTCTCCAGCGCGTCGCTCAAAAGCAACGGAATGGCTGTATTATTGATGTCCTGCGAGGTTAATCCAAAGTGGATAAACTCCAGAAACGGTTCCAATGCCGAACCAGCAAGCTTCTCTTTGATGAAATATTCAACGGCTTTTACGTCGTGGTTCGTAGTGGCTTCAATCTCCTTAATCCGTAGCGCATCCGCTTCGGTGAAGGTTTCATACAAGGCCCGCAGGTTGGCAAAATCGGCGGCATTAACACCCTGCAACTGCGGAATCGGCCATTCGCAGAGCGCGATAAAATACTCAACTTCAATACGAACCCGGTAACGGATCAAGCCAAATTCGGAGAAATAGGGAGCCAGCGCATCAACCTGACGTCGGTAGCGGCCATCAACTGGCGAGATCGCCGTTAAAGCAGATAAATTCATAGGGATGGTACCAAATGACAAAAGTACGGACTTCCAGAAAATGATTCATCCGATGACGGGCCGCCATCGGATGAGCCAGGTTTTCGTGACTGAAAAAATTTCGTTTAGAATGGGTTCATGTACATTCCTATGCCTACCCAAGTTGTCTGCTGATCTTCGTACTGACTGTACGGCCTGAACCCAGAGTACCCTTCCAGCAGGAACGTAATGCCACTGGCCGGGCGGCCCACTTCCAGACCGAGCCCCGCGTGGATGCCCGGCCGAAAATCGGTTTGCTGCCAGAATTTAACATCAACACCACCCACGAGCCGTGGCGACTGGGATGCGGGTTTGCGGTAATACGTACCAATCTGAGCGCTTAGTAGTTTTCGCTCCGACGATTTCCGCAGCACGAACCCAATTCCGCCGTAGGTACGCCATCCATTTGCGGATGTGCGGCTATAGGTTGCATCGAGCAGTTCGTAATTGACTGGGTTAGCAGTATAGGTTGTAATTCGGTTGCGGATAATGAAATCGTCGCCCAGATGCGATGACAGGTGATACAGCCGGAAACGCCAGGTATTCTTACCGCGTAACAGGTTGTAATTGAAACTAAGCTTATAATCGTTGTTGATCAACTGCCGACGCTGGCGGTTCCTATCGGCATCATAATACACTTCAAACTGCGTGTACGAGGCTACATCCAGCACCCACTCGTTGGCCCGATCCGGGGCGAGTGTCCGCCGGTAGATCGGCTTAATAAAACCAAACTCAAACGGAACGATACTGCCTTTGTACCGATTACCATCCATCCAGTATCCCGGCAGCACACTAATAAATGACTGAGCTTCCAGTGGGTCCAGCAGAATGGGCTCGAACAGGTGGCCTTTTGGCAAAAACTCCTTCGTGATCCGCACAGACGCTACGGTATCCGGTCCCAACTGCCTCGGGCTACTGATTACAGCGGGTGCTTTGGCAGCTTTCTGCTGTTGCTTACGTTCGCGAGCCTCCCGCGCCTGGGTTTCGCGCGCCAGTCGTTCCTGCTCTTTCTGCGCCTGACGAGCCGCCCGCTCCTGCTCCCGCTGATTTTGTCGATCTGCGTCAGATGTACGCACTTCCGGTTCAGAACGGGGAGCCGGCGTAGTAACAGCCTCGGTTTGTTGTGGCTCGACGGGCTGCGGCTGAGCCTGCGGTTGTACAGGCTCAGGCGTAACAGCAGCCGGTGGTGGAGCGGTTGTCACTTTAGCCGTCCGGCCAGCCGATTTCTGTACATCGTCCTCTTGGCGACGTCGCTCTTTTTCAGCTTTCTTAGCTAGACGCTCACGCTCCTTCTGGGCCTGCTTAGCCTGGTACTCACGCTGCTCCTGTGCCCATTTGGCCCGCAGCTGACGTTCTTTTTCGGCGGCTCGCTCCCGCTTTTCCTTTTCCCGTTGTTCTTCGGGCGTCAACGGCCGGGGCTGCGAAGCGGCCGGCCGGGAAGCAGTCCGGGCGGGCGTGGTTGCGGTTGAACTGGCGGGCGCCGATCCAGGTTGCTGCCCCAACGCCAGCAAACTGACCAGACTACTGAAAATAAAAACAAATAACGCTTTCTTCATCAGTCAAGGGAAAAAGTGTCTCCCAGCCAGGACCGGGATGAGAGCCGGGTTAAGTTACTGCTTGAGCGCTGCGTAATTTTTGTAGAAATAAGGGATTGTTTCAATGCCTTTGTAAAAGTTGAACAGTCCGTAGCTTTCGTTGGGTGAATGCAGGGCATCACTATCCAGGCCAAAGCCCATCAGAATCGATTTAATGCCTAACTCACGCTCAAACAGAGCTACAATTGGGATACTACCGCCACCCCGGGTTGGGATCGGCTTCTTTCCCCATGCCTGCTCAAAAGCGCGGCTGGCCGCTTCAAACTCGACTGAATCGGTTGGCGTAACGTAGGGAAGCCCACCGTGATGGGGCGTAACTTTCACCGTTACCGTTGGCGGGGCGATGGCCGTAAAGTGGCGGGCAAACAGTTCAGTGATCTCGTCCGGATTCTGGTCAGGTACCAGGCGCATGCTGATCTTAGCGCTTGCTTTAGACGGCAGCACCGTTTTCGCGCCCTGCCCTATATACCCACCCCAGATACCGTTTACGTCAAGCGTTGGTCGGATTGATGTTCGCTCGTTGGTGGAATACCCCACTTCACCCGCTACTTCGGCGATACCCAGATCGCGCTTGTATTCATCCAGATCAAAGGGTGCTTTGGCCAGCTCGGCCCGGTCGGCGTCACTCAGGTCGACCACCTTGTCGTAAAAGCCGGGAATCACAATCTGCCCGTTTTCATCCTTAAGCGAGGCAATCATGTCGCAAAGTACGTTGATTGGATTAGCCACGCCCCCGCCGTACACACCCGAATGCAGATCGCGGTTAGGACCGGTTACCTCCACTTCAACGTACGACAAACCCCGCAATCCGGTTTCGAGCGAGGGGGTTTCGTTGGAAATGATACTGGTGTCCGAGATCAGAATGACGTCGGCCTTCAGCATATCGCGGTTCTGGGCCACGAACGTACCCAGATGATCAGACCCAACCTCCTCTTCACCTTCAATCATTACTTTCACATTACAAGGCAGGCCATCGGTTGCTACCATGGCTTCAATTGCCTTAATGTGCATGTAAAACTGGCCTTTATCATCGCAGGCGCCCCGGGCGTAGATGCGTTCATTGCGGATGGTAGGCTCAAAAGGGGGCGTTTGCCAGAGTTCGTACGGATCAGCCGGCTGAACGTCATAATGGCCGTATACCAGCACAGTTGGCTTAGCCGGATCAACAATCTTTTCGCCGTAAACGACCGGATGGCCCGCCGTTTCGTACAACTCGGCTTTATCCAGCCCGGCCGCCAGTAGCTTCTCTTTTACGTACTCGGCCGCCCGCCGAACATCGTCCTTAAATGCTGAATCCGCCGAGACAGATGGAATGCGTAGTAACTCCAGCAGTTCATCAAGAAACCGCTGCTTGTGGGTGTCGAGGTAGTCAGTCATACGTCAAAAAAGTCGCCCCGAAGTTACGCACTTTTCGCGCAACGACGGGGCGTCATATAAGTATAGCACTAATTTCTTATTCTTCGCGCTTCTTTCGTAAGCGGATCAGCACGGTACGGCTTTCCTGCCCCCGCAGGAGCCGGCCAATGTTTTTCTGGTGGGTCAACACCACCATAACAAAAATCAGAAAACCGAACGCAATCAGCAGCGGACTTTCCTTTTCACCAAAAATGCGCAGCAGCAACAGCACCGGGAAGGCGAGGGCAGCCATCATGGAGCCGAGAGATACGTATTGTGAAGCAATCACAACGAGCAGGAAGATCCCGATGCAAACGGCCGCCATCTCAGGATGAATGGCCAGGATCATGCCCAGTAGTGACGCTACGCCTTTCCCACCTTTGAAATCAGCAAATACTGGATACAAATGCCCAATTACGGCAACTATGCCAAAAACCAGCTTGAACGTCAGTACTTCATTGAACGTAATGATGCCGAAATGCCAGAGGAGCGTCGACAAAACGGCGGCTGTGTATCCCTTCAATACATCAACCAGCATAACGATGGTACCGGCTCGTTTGCCTAACACGCGAAACGTGTTCGTTGCGCCGGCATTGCCGCTTCCAAATTGTCGGATGTCGATGCTGAAAAAACCCTGACCATACCAAACTGCTGTCGGGATAGACCCCAACAGATACGCCAATACCGTAGTTGCACTAATTAACAGAACGTTCATTTAACTGAGTAAAGTAAGCTGTAACTAAGCAAAGAGAGCAGGCTCGTGAACCTACCGGTAAGTGAAGGGAATGTGACCTCAAAATTATGCTATTATTAGCAAAAAGACAACCAATTTACTTATGAAACAGTTTGGTTACCTTATTAATTTTATCGGGTAACATTACTTTCCCCCAACAACGACTTCCTGCAAACTATCGTCAATCAAATACTGTCTGGCTGCCTCCAGTATCTGTTCAGGCGTAACCATCCGTAGATTCGCAATATAGGTAGTCAAGAAATCGGCAGGCAATCCGTCCAGTAAGATTACTTTATACCGGTCTGCAATTTCAAACGGGGTGTTTAATGAGCCGACAAATTCCCCGGCCATGAAATTTTTTACGGTTTCCAGTTCTTCAGATGTGACCAGTTCGGTTTGCAGCAACCGGATTTCCTTACGTATCTCGTCCAGCGTCTGTTCTGTGTTTTCCCGGTTTACATCCGTTCCGATCAGAAAGTAGCCGTCGCGCCGGAACGACACTACATTTGATGAAATGCCATAGGTAAATCCTTTCTCTTCCCGAATGTTTTTCATCAATCGGGACCCAAAGTAGCCACCCAACACCTCGTTCGTTACCAGCATAGGAAAGAAATCGGGGTGCTGGCGGGTAAACAACCGACGTCCGAACCGAATCGACGATTGGATACTGGCCGTTTTTTCAAATAGAACCGGCTGTTGATCGCCTTCCTGGCGTATAGTATGGGCTGGTACCGCCGAATCACCCTGAACCGGCAACTGTCCAAGTTCCCTATTAATCAGGATACTTTCGTTTTCTGTGACCTGACCGGCTACCAGAACCTGGAATGGGCGATTTTGGATAACCCGTTCGTAAAAGCCCAGTATCTCATCCCGGGTTAACTTTTCGATTAATTCCGGGCGCTGACTACGGCCGTATGGGTGATCGCTCCCAAAAAGCTTCTCACGAAAAAGTACACCGGCCAGATAGGCATTCTTCTCGTAATTAACCCGCAGGTTTTGGAGGGTGATGTTACGTAAATCTTCCAGTTCTTTCTCGGGGAAGACGGGTTCCGTAAGCAGCTCCCGAATCAGCGGCAGAACGTTGGGGAGGAATTTAGTCAGGCAATAAACGACCAGACTGGCCCGGTCGGGCCCACTGCTAAGCTCAAGGAACGCGCCGTATCGATCAATGTACTCGCTAATCTGACTCGCTGTACGGCCTTGCGAACCCTCGCCCAGCATCTTCACGGCAAAAAATGCCGTATTCGACGTTGTTTCGTACCAGGTACCCGCATCGAAAATACACTCCAGGCGAAGAATTGGCTGCTGCTGAACGGCAACCGAATGAAGCAACATGCCATTGTCGAGTGTTTGCGTTTGTACGGTCGGCAGGCGAATTTCCTGAATAGCCTGGTAGGCAGGAGACTGTGTTCTATCAATTATCATAGTGGAACTACCCTAAACATAAAATGGCATCTCGGTAAGAAATGCCATTGTTAATGCACCGACGTTAAATGAAGGCATTCAACATCATTATGTATTTAATTCGAGTCGTTGGTTATTGACTCTTCACTATCATCACTAAAGGCCCCCGACCCTCGGTTGAAATTAAACAGGAGCGATACCCTGAACGTCTGGGCTAATGGGCTACCCTGTCTGATTGGCAACAGGTACGAGAAGTCGACACCAAACCGTTGCTGTAGCCGGAAACCAACTCCCGTCGTGAAATATTTACGGCCACCTTTCAGGTTCGATTCGCCAAAATAACCGCCCCGAACCGCAAACTGATCGTTGTACCAGTACTCAACACCAGTTGAGATAGTAAATTCTCTGATTTCTTCGCTAAAGCCGTCGGGTGCATCGGCAAACGAGCCGAAAATGGCGCTGAAATAATTTCGATTCGGATTTTGACCAGCCAGGATCACCGATTGTCCGTTTACTACGGTAGTTGAAGGGGGCGTTGGGACCATCAGCTTATTCGCATCCACGACAAAGTTGAATTTGTTGTACTGGTCGGCGTAATACGTCAAGCCGGCGCCCAGCCGTAGATTTGTCGGAATAAAGTAACGCTCGGTTCCACCGTAATTGATTCGACCACCAAGATTGGAGATCATCCCCCCAAACGTCCAGCCGAGTCCCTTGCCCGTAGCATCATCACGTACCTGATTCTGGTAAAAGGCACTGATTTCAGCTGCGGCCGTAGCGCCCGGCTGCAAACCCGGATTAGCCGAACCGGCCGCCAGGTTGGAGTTCAGATATTTCAGATTGACACCTAATGAAAAATTCTGCGACAGCCGCTGGGAATACGAAGCTGTTATGGCATACTCACGCGAGTTGAACGAGCCAAGCTGAACACCCTGCGCGTTGGTAAAATCGACGGTTCCTAAATCAAAATACATCAGAGAGCCACCTACCACTGAATTCTTGCCAATTTTGGAATAACCGGCCAGATACGTATAGTACATATCGCCGATCAACTCCCGAAGCCAGGGAGTATAGGAAATGGTAGCACCTTTATCCTGCTTGGCAAACACCAGCTTGGAGGGGTTCCAGAACATCGCATTGGCATCGGGATCACCAAGGGCTACACCTGCTTCGCCCAACGCTCCACTACGGGCATCGGGCGTAAAATTCAGAAAGGGTACAGCCGATGTTGGCGTTCGCAAAACCTGGCCACTTAAGGCTGTCAATGAACCATTTTGCGCGTTGGCAAGAAACGGGAGGAAGCTACTGGCACTTAAAAGAACACAGGAAAAAATGCGCTTCATAAATTGTGTTGGTCAACCACAGCCATCGCCATTTATTCAAAAGGCAATACTGCGCGGTCAAAATTACGACGATTCGTTAGATTAGAAAAAAAACAGGGCATATGGCCCGATAAATCACCTGGATAGTACCAATCGCCCTTTGCTGGTGGCTTCGGCTCCGTCGGCCACCGACCGGACCTGGACCTGATAGATGTAAAGCCCGTTTGGCAGTATCTGCCCGGTATCTGCCCGACCGTCCCAGCTACCCACCTCAAGTGTTTCGCTACAATCGCTGCACTGGCCCGTCTGGCGGTTAAACAAGCGGCCGTTGAGGTCATGGACGCTGAGTATCCAGTCCAGCGGCTCTCCTGATCGGTTGTGTTCAAGGGTCAGTGTGGTTTGCCCAACCACCGGATTCGGGCTGGCCCGAAGGGTCCGGATAATGAGTGTCGGCTTTTCGGAAACTATTATGGTCAACGCCCCTTCTGCTGAATTATTGTTAATATCCCAGGCTTTCACCCGAACGGTATACCGGCCAGGAGTAACATTTGTAAATGTATACAGCACTTCGCCCTGTCGGCCGTCGGGGCCCGTTGCTACATACGAGTCATTCAGTATTATCGATTGTCGGTCCCCCAGTTGAGCCGTCAGTTCGTGCCCTAACCCTGATCGCGCCAGATTAATCCCCTGATCATCGCTCAGGGAGATACGTAACGTTACGTCGGGGCCGGACACCCGCACCACCTCAGCGTCGGCTTGTCCATCCTTTACCGAAAGCTGCACAACGGGTGGCTGATTGTCAATCCTTTCCGGCGTAGCACTTCCTCCCACCTTCAGGCTATCGTAGCTGCCGATGGCATCGAATAAACTGTCCGCACGAACGGCGTAGGCATATAGCTTGGCTTTACCAATGGCATAGTCAATATCTTTTGGCATCACGAACCGGACCGTAAACCGACCCTGCTGAACCGCTACCTGGCCCGTGAAAACGGGGCTGTTAAACGTACTGTACGACATTCGGCTGCTCTCGGTACCCAGTGTTGTCTGAGTAGTCGCCTTATCGTATAAGGTCAGCCGGAGCGTACCGGTGAAATCGTTTAGACGTTGACCCGCCTGGCGTATTTCGCCGGTCAGTTCCGTTGTCTGCAAAGCCCGCAATGTGTCTACCCCGCCTTTATCAACCGACCGGCCGTTTACCTGCGTCAGAGCCACCTGTGCTCTGGGGTACGCCAGTCGCATGGAGGGATCGCCTAACAGCGCAAAGTTGCGGTTTACAGGTCCGCTTAAGCTATTATTCTTTGTCGCCCGCATAACGTCCCCCAAGCGCGGCATCTGACCGTCAACCGGCGTAAATACGGATTGGTAAAACGCCCGGTTAAGCACCAGGTTCGTATTGGCAAATACAGGCCGGGTGGTTGTAAGCAAGCCAATGGCACCGCCCAGCCGGCTTAGCAACGACAATTCCGCGCCGGAGTTTATGTTTGGGTCATCGTAGCGGCCAAACTCGCACGTAGCGGTGACTAATAAAGGTAACCGACGGTTTTTCCACGACAAAATGTCCTGCAGCGTAACGACCTGCTCCTCCGCCAGGCCCGTTTCGCCACCGTGCCCACTATAATTGATGATCAATCGTCCGTCGTTCATCGCCCGATTGATGAGCTGGTTAATCACGGGCGCTCGCTGTCCGTTCGCCGTCGACTGCTGCGGATACGCATCGAGAAACACCCGTTCGGGTCGGTACATGGGTGCCGTTCGTTCGATCTCCCCTGCCATTTTATCAACATCCTGCTGATGGATATTGAAATCGCCGTCGTCCGCAACCAGCATAACCCGCGTCTGCCAGTCGCCGGTCAGCGTTGGGTCGTTTGCGTATCGGATGAGTTTATCGACAACCGTCCGGGCTTCTTCACGCGATTTCACAGGAAGCCGGCCAATGCCAATATCTACCTTGTGATCGCCAGCGGTGTTTTCTACCCATTCGCCTTCATTGGCATCCATGAATCCGTAGTAATCATCCGACGAATAGCTATAAACCGGGTGCAGCGACTCGCGGCTTTCATAAACGGGCACCATGTTCGCCAGTTCGGCGGGTTTTAGCTGGTTCAGGATATTACGGTAATCGAACGTAGCATCGCCAAATAACAGCAAATACCGTACCTGGCCGGGCTGTTTCTGGTAAAAATACCGCACCATATCCCGGATCGCCGTTGGGTCAGGCTGTCCCGACCCAAATTCGTTGTACACCTGCTGAGTGGTTATCACCGAAACGGAGAGCTTGTCGTGCTGACGCCGGAACTCGGCCAAGCGATCTGCTTCGTCGCGCCAGGCTGCGGGCGTAATGATCAGCAATTCGGGTGCTGCCTGAGCACGAAGGTTCTGGTTTACCATTGATACCGCCGATACGGGTGTCAACAACTGATTGTCCGAAAAGACGTAGTAATCCCCCAATGTAGCTGAGGACCACATGGCCTCCTGCGCTGCCGAAAGCGAATACATCTGGCTTACCGGGACCAGCGGATTTGTTACGTTCCATACCCGCAGGCTATTGGTTGCCTGCCGAACGGTATAGCGACCAGGGGTCAGCCGCCGAATCCAGACGGGCCGGTCATACTGCCGTAATTCACGCCGGGCCTGGATGCCAATGTAGTCGAGGTAACCCTGAGCTGAATTTACGCCGGCTTTATCGTAAGCAAGGGTTAGCTGCAGAGGGCTCTGTTGAACCGACCTGACCAGGAACGTATCCTGTCTGGCAACCGCCTGGAAATCGTAGCGATAGCCCGATACAGAGTTGAGTCTGATCGTATCGATAATACGGCCATTCAGGCTTAGTTGAAATCGGGTTGGCGCAGCCGCACCCGACACGACCGCAGTTCTGATTCGCACAGGCGAGTTCGGTACCAGCCCAGCCATATCGAACGCAAAGGCGCGGGTCGTTTCGAGACTGAAATACTCACCTAATGCAAAGCGTCCGGAACGAACCGAGGTAAGTTTGGTGAGATCTTTTTCATGAAACTGGTAGTCATCAAACGCCGTAATTGCGGTTCCACTTGTACCATTACCAGCAGGTCGTTCGGTAATTCGCAGTCCCGGCGCGGTACCAATTGTCAGGAAGTAAAACGTAGTATCTGAGTAGACGTTGACCTGGTGGGTAAACCGCCGGTTCACTGAATCGTAGTTAACAACGTGCGGACTCTGCCCGAAAAACAGCAGCGCATCGCCGGCATCAAACCGACCATCTGCTTCACCGGTCACCTGGATTGCATTTTCCGTCAGATCGGCCGGCCGGGGTACCGCATTGCTTTGCGGCAAGGTGGCGCCACCGTTGCCATACAGACGAAGGAGCTGGGGGTTAGCTGTGGCAAACGCCGGATTCAACCGGGCTAAGGTAGGCTGGTCAAGCCGGAAGACACCAGATTCAGTTACGCCGATCTTAACCCAGACGCCCGTTTTCAATACCGATTCTGCGGGTTGCGCCAGTGCCGTAACGGCCAGCAACCCGAAGCAGACAGATAGCAGCAGCTTATTTTGTTTCCACCCACGCATGAGCCAGAATTGCGTATGACTTCCCTGAGGGCACCTCTTTACAAACGACGCGAGTCCGGCGCATCGTGCCCCGAACGAAAGTCTTTTTGTTAAGCACAAATGCCTGTCCCTCGGGCACGTCGCGTAATAACCGGCGATCCGTTACGATTGGCTCGGCAATCTGCCTATCGGCTTTTCGTAGTGCCATCATAAGCTCGGGATGAGCATACGTCGTTGCGGCCGGTTTCTGCATATAATCCTGCAATGGCTTAAGGATGTGAAACGGAAATACGGCTTCGGTTAACAACGGCTGCATCAACCGCTGAAAAGCCGTTTGCCATTCAATACCATGCGGAGCTACTCGACGCCTGCGACGCTGTAGACGCCCGGAAGTTTCAACGTCGGCGTGCGCCACTTCGTGAACATACGTAATCAGGCAGGCAAACGGACTTAAATCAGCATTGACCGTTATCTGCATACGGCCATCCGGCCGAACCCTAAAGTCGCCCAAACGCGTCCGACGTGGCTTTGCGACGACAAAATCGAAGGCATATCGTTGCCAGAGCTCCCGGCAATAGATCACTGAAGCCGCAGGAAGGTAGTTTGTGAAGATGTCGGTCAATGTGTAAAAATGAAAAAGCCCTATAAAAATAGGGCTTTTTCGAAAATTCTGGACAACGGAGCGAATTAGTTCGCGCTGTCGGCAGCCATGGTCGATGCTGAATCAGTAGCCATTGTTGACGCCGAATCAGTAGCCATCATGGTAGTGTCAGTCGACATAGTAGCTGTTGAATCAACGCCAGCTTCTTCAGTCTTAGGTTTGCTCTGGCAAGCAGCGAACGTCAGCATGCTACCAACGAACAGTAAAGCGAAAACTTTTTTCATTGCCTTTAGTGGTGTTTAAGGTTTTTCGTTACAAATATACTTTTTTAGAAAACAATACAATATTGACACCCAAATTTTTACTTAGGTAGTACTAGGTCTTAAAAAAATCCTGAAGTCTATAGAACTTATTGAAGATTACAGCTGACGTTCCCGCTGACGTACCGAACGAGCCTTGATGCGGTCGTATACACCCGTGCTACGAAATGTGAGCAGCTTATGACCAAAGTAGTTTGCTAAAAAACTGACTCCCATTCCGACTACGTGAGAGCCCTTTTCGCGAACAAAATTACTTGTCTGAGGCAGCAGTGGCTTAGCAATCCATTCGAGCGTATACTTCGACACCATTACCTGAACTACCAGGGCTACGAGTGCGATGCCCAGGAATTTAACGGCTTCCCGACCGGTGTTGCCTGTACCGCCGGCCGAGAAGGCAAATCGTTTCGTGGGCAGAAACGTAAGAACAGTTGCTGTCAGATATCCACAAAAAACGCTGGTCTCGAAGTTGAAAAAATTACGATAGACGATCTGACTAACAAAATTGATGGATGCGCCCAGCAATGCTGTTAGAAAAAACGTAAACAGACTTCTAACTTCTCTGTTTCCCGACTGTTCGACACCGCTTACATTCACAGGCTTAGGTGGTAGGGGCTGTTATAGCCATTGACTTACAAAAGTATCTACTCGGCCTGAAAACCACCCAAACCTGCATTTATAACTGAGGGTACGGGACATCTAACGGCGCCAGATCAGAATAAACCTTCCAGCAAACCAGGAGCAATTCCCAGGCCAATTGTTAATAAAGTAGCAACCACCAGCACGTACCGATAGAACGGTGCTACCCGAATCGGAGCGGTTGCACCTTCGCGGAAATACATGGCGATGATTACCCGGAAATAATAATAGATACCGACCGCCGACATTAGCACGGCGACCACCAAGAGCCAGATCTGGCCCCGTTCGACGGCCGTTGAGAACATGTAAAATTTCCCCCAGAAACCTGCCGTGAGCGGAATACCGGCCAACGACAGCATGGAGACCGCCATAGCGAAACCAAGCAGCGGATTTTGCCGGGCCAATCCATTGAACGCATCAAAACTCTCGCTGGAACTGCCCCCCGACGTGATTGTTTCGGCGTTTCGCTGCCGGGCTACCAAAAGCAGCACCCCAAAGGCTGCAATTGTTGCGACCGAATACGCCAGGGAATAAAAGACGATGGCCTGCTTCGTTTGCTGACCCAAGGCCGCCAGGCCGATCAGTAAGTACCCGGCATGAGAAATGCTGGAGTAAGCCATCATTCGCTTGAAACTATTCTGATACACGGCGGTAATATTGCCCGCTACCAGGGTCAGGGTCGTAATGATAGCCAGAATAGTCCACCAGAAGGTGTACACACCACTAAACGAAATTGACAACAACCGAAACAGCGCTGCGAATCCGGCCGTTTTAACCACCGTCGACATAAACGCGGTAAAGAGCGTAGGTGCGCCGTCGTAAACGTCTGGCGTCCAGAAATGGAAGGGGGCTGCTGAGACCTTAAAGAGCAACCCGATCAATAACATCAGCAGACCGACGTAAAACAGCAATGAAAGGCCAACCTGTGGGTTTACGGCATACGCTCGAATACCACCCAGGGTGAATGATCCGGTAGCGCCGTAGAGCAGCGCCATCCCAAAGAGCATGATGCCCGTAGTAAAGGCCCCCATCAGAAAGTATTTCAGCGCGGCCTCGTTGGAACGCAGATTACGCTTGTCGCTGCCAGTCAGGACATACATGGCTACTGACAAAATTTCAACGCCCACAAAAAGCATGATGAGGTTCTCAAACCCGATCATCATGAGCGCTCCAACCAGCGAGAACAGCAAAATACCGTAATATTCGGCGGGCTGGGCGGATTCGTCTTCCATAAAACTACCCGACAAGGCGACGACCATGAACGCTGAACCGAGAACAATGGCCGTGAACACCATGGACAGGTTGTCGGACAACAGCATGCCGTTAAAATACAGGTACGTTTTGTTCCAGTCGATAAAGTTGACGGCCAGAGAGACCAGCAGAAATAGTAACGCAGCCGGCAACAGGATGGCTCTTGACTTCAGAAAGCCCAGAAACAGCAACAGAATGCCAAAAACTGATAACAGAACGATGGGAAACATATGGTTTAGTTTGTAGTTTGTTGTTTGCAGTTAAAAGGTCCAGGGGGTTAAGCCGGCTTTCAAACTACAAACTCCGAACTGAATAACTCATTTCAGGGATACGGCCGTTGTGCCGATGTATTTCATCAAGTTAACTACAGCCGGTTCTGTCACTTTCAGGAAAGAAACCGGGTAAATACCAATCCAGAATACCATAATGGCCAGTGGCAGCAGCACCCAGCTTTCTGAACCGGTCAGATCAGCAAACGACTCGGTGCGGGCGGATGGAGCGCCGAACATGCTTTTCTGAAACATCCGAAGCATGTAAACCGCACCAAAAATAATAGTAAACCCAGCCGCTAAACCGAGGTAGTGATTGAACGTAAATACGCCATGCAGCAGCAGGAATTCACCTACGAAGCCATTGGTAAGCGGCAATGCAACGCTACCCAGCAGCATAATCATGAAATATACGGTCAGTTTAGGCGTCGTTTTCGTAATGCCCCCCAGTTGATCAAGTTGCCGGGTTTTGGTCCGCGAGAAAATGACATCAGCGATAAAAAACATGCCCACTACGTTGATACCGTGTGCCAGCATTTGAACCAGTGCCCCCTGCAGACCCGTTTCGGTCTGTGAGAAAACCCCGGCAGCCATCAACCCTACGTGCGAGAACGAGGAGTACGCAATCAGCCGCTTCATATCCTGCTGACGGATGGCGATGATCGAGCCATATACTATACCGATGACCGACAGAATGATAGCTGTTGTCCCCCAGGCTTCAACGCCGATGGGAACGATCGGCAGGATGAACCGGATCAGGCCATACACCCCCATCTTCAGCATAATACCAGCCAGCAGCATGGTAGCGGGCGTCGGTGATTCTACGTAGGTGTCGGGTTGCCACGTATGGAATGGGAATATGGGCATCTTGATCGCAAAGGCAATGAAAAACGCCCAGAATACCCAGCCCTGCGCAGCCGGCGTAAGCTTTAAGTTATAGAAATCCGTGATGGCTGACGAATGCGGTGCGCCGTTTATCGGCCCTGTCTGGTAATACAGGTAAACCAGCGCTACCAGCATGAACAGGCTGCCAAAAATCGTGTAAACAAAAAACTTGAACGTAACCGGAATCCGGTTTTCACCACCCCACATGGCCGCCAGGAAGTAAATGGGAATCAGCGCGGCTTCAAAGAATAAATAGAACAGGAATCCGTCACGGGCGGTAAAGACTCCCATCAACGCAGCCTGCATGTACAGCATGAGGGCATAAAATACCGATGCCCGGCTGTAGTTCCGGTTGAACGTCGACAGGACGATAAAGGGCGTCAGCAGGCCGGTCAGTAGTACCAGCAGCAGGCTAATCCCATCCACACCCGCGCTGAACCGAATACCCAGCGAGCCGATCCAGGGATAATCGAAGGCAAACTGCGTTTTTGCGTCGGGCACGAACCCAACAAAGACGTAAGCCGCCAGTGCCAGCTCAAGCAGAGCGGCCCCAAACGCCAATGTGCGGGATGTTTCCCCGTTCACAAAAAGTAGTAACGTAGCCGCTACGGCCGGAAAAAGTATAAGTGCAAGCGTTAGCATAGGTCGTTCGAGTAGCGGTGGTTAAAAACGGACGAAGAATCGCAGGGCGATGATGGCAACAATGCTCAGTACCATCGCAAAGACGTAGAAACCAATCGAGCCGTTCTGCAACAGCCGCAGTTGATTCGAGCCGGCCCGTACCAGCCAGGCCACTCCGTTGACAACACCGTCGATGATAAATTCGCCGAAGCTGTAGAGCGCATCGCCCAGGCCCCGAATGGGCCGGACAATAATGGCTTCGTAGAACTCATCAACGTAGTACTTGTTATACACCACCTGTTCAGGCATTGACCGTTCGGTCGTTTCGGGTGACGGAACCGCCCCGCGACTGACATACATGACATAGGCAATGATGCCGGAAATCAACGCCACACCGGCCGAAACAGCCATAAGGATGTATTCGGTACTGTGGTCGATCGTTGATTCAGCAAATGCTTCGGGATTTACCTGCCGCGAGCCCTCAAACAGCGGTGCCATGAAATTGCTCAGCCAGCCACCGCCCGGCAGATTCAATACGCCACCAGTCGCCGACAGTATAGCCAGAAATACCAAGGGAGCCGTCATCGTAGCGGGTGATTCGTGCAGGTGATGCCGTTGCTCTTCTGTACCCCGGAACTCGCCGAAGAACGTCAGGAACAGCAGCCGGAACATATAAAATGACGTCAACGCCGAACCCAGCACACCCAGTGCCCACAGCACTTTATTGTGTTCGAATACGTGCGCCAAAATTTCGTCTTTCGAAAAGAAGCCCGCAAACGGTGGCAAGCCCGAAATAGCGATGGTACCGATCAGGAACGTAATGAACGTAACGGGGAGAGACTTCCGCAGGCCACCCATGTTTCGGATGTCCTGCTCATCGGACATAGCGTGAATCACGCTACCGGCACCCAGGAAAAGCAAAGCTTTGAAGAATGCGTGGGTAATAACGTGGAACATACCCGCCGTGTAAGCCGTCACGCTCAAGCCAAGAAACATATAGCCTAACTGACTGACCGTCGAATAAGCGAGCACTTTCTTGATGTCATTTTGCAGCAGACCGATCGAAGCCGCCAGCAGTGCCGTAGCGATTGCAATGCCACCGATGATTTCCAGCGTCAGGGGCGAGAGCGTATACAGTACGTTCGAGCGAACCACCATGTAGATACCGGCCGTGACCATCGTAGCTGCGTGGATAAGGGCCGATACGGGAGTTGGACCAGCCATGGCGTCGGGAAGCCAGGTGTAAAGCGGAATCTGCGCCGACTTACCCATCGCGCCGACGAACAGCAGCAACGTAATCGCCAGAATTTCAGGGTCGCCGATAGCGAGACTGGTAGCCTGCTTGAATACGTCGGTGTACTCAGTCGTACCGAACAGGTTTATGATCCAGAAAATCCCCAGCAAAAAACCCAGGTCACCAATGCGGTTCATGACAAAGGCTTTGCGGGCCGCATTGTTATAATTCGTGTTTGTATTCCAGAAGCCGATCAGCAGGTAAGAGCATAAACCAACGCCCTCCCAGCCGATGAACATGATGACGTAGTTTGACCCCATCACCAGCAGCAGCATGAAAAACACGAACAGGTTCAGGAAAGCCATGAACTTACCAAACCCTTCGTCGTGCTTCATGTAACCGATGCTGTACAGGTGAATCAGCGAGCCAACGCCCGTAACAACCAACAGCATCAGCAGCGAGAGCTGGTCGATCTGGAACGAGAAGCTGATATCCAGGTCGCCGACGCTAATCCAGTCGAACAAAACGGCTTTCAGCGGACCGGCGGTACTGGTAAGGTTGGCATTACCCAGAAAAGCGCCGAACAGAAAACAACTCGTCAGAAACGACGCGAGAACAGCTACGGTTGCAATGGCCCCAGCCAGGCTTTTGGGTATCCGACGAAACCCGAAGCCATTGATAATGAAACCAATGAGAGGAAAGAGCGGAATTAAGGCACAGAGTAAGTCTGTCTGCATAGGTAGTCAGTAGATCGGTAGGTCAGTACGCCAGTACGGTATGAACAGGAGCGCTCATCGACAGCCTGACGGAGTTTACCATTTTAATTTATTCAGTAAGCCCACATCGATAGAGCGGGTATTTCGGTAAATCATCACAATGATGGCCAGCCCGACCGACACCTCAGCGGCTGCTACGGCCATGATAAAAAAGACGAACACCTGCCCGGACGAATCAGAGCGATACGACGAAAACGCAATCAGTAACAGGTTGACCGCGTTCAGCATCAACTCGATGGACATGAAGATGATGATGGCGTTTCGCCGGGTGAGTACGCCGATGATGCCAATGACGAACAGCGCCGTACTGATGATGATATAATAGGTAAGCGGTATTTGCTGAATGACTTCCGGGATCAGGACGTTCTGCGTGGGTTGCATGTTAACCGGTTGCTAAAAATTGCCGCAAAGTTACGGATTATTCGACTTCCTCAAATGTATCATAGAATACCAATGCCACAGATTATGCTTATTGCCCGCGGAGACCGGTCAAACCGGCCAGATTTGTTAATCCGCCGATGCAATAAGCAGTAGCTATTTCTTCCCGTTTAACCCGTTGGCAAACATCCGTAGCCGGATTTCGGTGAGTCGGCGCTTGGTATCGAGCGGAAACTCCCCTTTCAGCATCCAGTCGTAAAACGACGGTTCTTTTTTCAGCACATCCAGCACGGGCAATCCTTTGTGCTTGCCGAAATTGAATACTTCTTCGCCTTTCTCATTGACAATCATCCGCCCGGCCAGATCCACATTCTTATTGGCCGTCAGATTGTGCAGCATGTCAACATCGTTCTGAAAGACAACATCCTGGCCATTATCATCCTTTGCCATCCGGCCAACGTACTTCTGCACCTGCGCGTCGAGCACCTCGAGCGTAGCCAGTGTATCGGCTTCGGCACTGTGTGCGTTCAGGAGTTCCTTGCCGCAATAGAACCGGTAGGCCGCCGACAGGTTGCGGGGCTCCATAAGGTGAAAAATGCGCTGGGCATCGACTAGCCGCCGGTTTTTCATGTCGAAGTCGACATTGGCGCGAAGAAACTCCTCGACCAGCAGCGGTACGTCGAACCGGTTGCAGTTGAACCCGGCCAGATCGCAGCCTTCCAGAAATTGCGCCAGCGTCCGGGCAACCGATTTGAACGGGGGCGCGTCTTTCACATCCTCATCGAAAATACCGTGGATCATGCTCGATTCTACCGGAATGGGCATGCCAGGGTTGACCCGATGCGTTTTGACAACCACTTCGCCATTGGGCAATGCCTTGGCGATGCAGATGTCGATGATACGGTCTTTGGCGATATTGATGCCGGTTGTTTCGAGGTCGAAAAAGGCCAGCGGCTTTTTGAGTACAAGTTGATGCGTCATGACCAATGCGGGCTTTGCGCGGTATGACTACAAAGGTATATAGGTTTCGGTGGAATTGTTGACTACCAAAATCGAAAACAATCGCACCGACAGCGTCTAGTCTTCCCAGCCGAACGATCGTTCAACGGCTTTTTGCCAACCGTGCAGCAGCCGACTTCGGGTATCGGGCTCCATTTTTGGCTCGTAAGTCCGGGCAATCCCCCAGTTCTGGCGCAGGTCGTCCAGCCCATTCCAGTACCCAACGGCCAGCCCCGCTGCGTAAGCCGCTCCGAGGGCGGTCGTCTCCGTAATGGTCGGACGCACAACCGGTACGTCGAGTACGTCGGACTGAAACTGCATCAGTAAGTCGTTGACGGTCATACCCCCATCGACCCGGAGCGAGCTCAGTTTCACACTGGCGTCCTGCTCCATGGCCCGCACTACGTCGACGGTCTGGTAGGCGGTTGCTTCCAATACGGCCCGCGCCAGGTGACCCTTGTTGACAAACCGGGTCAGTCCGACAATGACGCCCCGGGCATCAGCTTTCCAGTAGGGCGCATACAAACCGGAGAAAGCCGGCACAAAATACGCTCCGCCGTTATCATCCACTGAGCCGGCCAATTTTTCAATATCGACGCTATTTTTTATAATCCCGAGATTGTCGCGCAACCACTGTACCAACGCGCCCGTAATGGCGACACTACCCTCCAGCGCGTAGTGTACGGGCTGACCACGAAACTGATACGCCACGGTGGTCAGCAATCCGTAGGTTGAATGACGTAGCTCCGTACCGGTGTTCATCAGCAGAAAACAGCCGGTGCCGTACGTATTTTTGGCTTGCCCGGGCTCGAAGCAGGTCTGTCCAACCAGCGCGGCCTGCTGATCGCCCAAGATACCGGCAATGGGTACCCCCGGCAATACTTCCGACGAAACCATACCGAAATCACCACTACTCGGCCGGATGTCGGGAAGCATCGCCCGCGGTACGTCAAAAGCCTGCAGCAGTTCATTGTCCCAGTTGAGTGTTTCCAGATCCATAAGCTGCGTTCGGCTCGCGTTGGTCTGGTCCGTCAGGTGCAGCCCACCCTGTGGACCACCGGTCAGGTTCCAGACCAGAAACGTATCCATATTGCCAAACAAGGCATCGCCCCGCTCGGCATCAGCTCGTAAACCGTCAACGTTGTCGAGCAGCCAGCGAAGTTTCAGACCGCTGAAATACGTAGCCAGCGGCAGACCCGTCTTGGCCCGGAAACGATCCTGTCCACCGTCGTTCGAGAACCGCGATACGTAGTCGGCCGTCCGCATATCCTGCCAGACAAGGGCATTGTAGTATGGCTTCCCGGTCCGACGATTCCAGACGACGGTTGTTTCGCGCTGGTTTGTAATCCCTACGGCCGCAATATCGCCAACCTGAAGTTTGGCTTTGATACGGGCCAGCGCAATCACCTCAAGGGTATTACGCCAGATTTCGTCGGGGTCATGCTCGACCCAGCCCGGCTGAGGATAAATCTGGCGGTGCTCTTTCTGAGCTAAGGATACGATAGCGCCGGAGCGGTCGAATACGATGCAACGCGTGCTGGTTGTGCCCTGGTCAATGGCAGCTATGTAGGTGGGCATAAGAAATGGTTAGATCCGTATGAAAGTTCGTTAGCCTATTTAGTTTACAACGCAAACCACCGGATTAAAACCCCACCCAGCGCGCCACCGATCAGGGGCCCTACGATGGGAATCCAGCCGTAGCTCCAGTCGGACGACCCTTTGCCGGGAATCGGTAGGATAGCATGGGCGATGCGCGGTCCTAAATCGCGGACGGGGTTGATGGCGTATCCGGTTGTGCCGCCCAAGGACAGACCGATGCTCCAGACCAGCACACCGACCAGATACGGTCCAACCCCGATAGCCAGGGTACCCAGATTTTTGGATGAAATCCCGGCCAGACCCAGAATCAGCACCAAAGTGGCCAAGGACTCGCTCAGCAGATTGGCGCCCGTGTTGCGAATGGCCGGTCCGGTAGCAAAACAGGCCAGTTTGTCGCCGTGACCCGGAGTAGCCGCCCAGTGAGGAGCGTACTGTAGCCAGACGAGAACGGCACCGAGAAAGGACCCGATCAGCTGCGCCGGAATGTAGGTTGCAATAGTGTTGTACTCGTTGGTGGCTACCGCAAAGGCAACCGTTACGGCAGGATTCAGGTGAGCATCGACGCTGCCGAATGCTTTGGCTACAAAGACGGCGATGGTTACGGCAAAGGCCCAGCCGGTTGTTATAACCATCCAGCCGGCTGCTTCACCTTTGGTTTGTTTCAGCACTACGTTGGCAACAACACCGTTGCCGAGCAGGAGCAGCACTGTCGTTCCAATAAGCTCACCCAGGAAAGAAGACGTTTGCATCAATAAGCTTGGTTTAGGAATAGTTTGTGCGAATTAAGCCATATTTTTGGGCCAAACGCAACTCATTTTCTCAACTCCATGAAAACCATTGTCTTTGAGCAAACTGGAAAACCCACCGACATCCTGAAAGTTACGGATTTGCCGGCTCCGGAACCTAAATCGGGCGAGGTTCGGGTGAAAGTGCTGGCCAGTCCGATCAACCCCTCCGACCTGATGTTTGTGCAAAACATGTATGGCATTCGGCCGCAGCTACCATCCGGGGCCGGGTTTGAGGGCGTCGGTGTTGTGGATGCACTCGGGGAGGGTGTACAGATGCGGACCGGGATGCGGGTCAGCTTCACCAGCGTCGGGACATGGTCAGAGTATGCCATTGCGCACCACCGTAGTCTGATTCCGGTACCGGAGTCAATCAGCGACGACATAGCGGCTCAGTTGTTCGTGAATCCGTTTACGGCCTATGCATTGGTGCAGGAATCGAAAGTTCCGGAAGGAGGCTGGCTCATGCTTACGGCGGCTGGTTCGGCATTTGGTAAACTGGTGATTCAATTGTGCAAAATGCGGGGTATTCAGACCATCGGTACCGTCCGGCGCGATACCCTGAACGATGAACTTAAAACGCTCGGTATTACTGAAATTATCAATACGGAGCATGAGAACCTGCCCGCTTGTGTGAAGCAGATAACCGATGGGAATGGGGTTGCCTGCGTGCTGGATGCCGTCGGTGGTCATACGGCCAGTGAAGCGATGAAATGCCTGAGTAAAGGCGGTTCCATGATCATTTATGGGTTGCTTAGCCTGCAGGACCCAACGCTGAATGCCGGTATGATGATCTTCCGCGAACTGACCGTCAAAGGGTTCTGGCTCACCGACTGGATGCGCCGGGTCGATAGCCAGACGCGCCAGGACGTAGCCCAGAATGTCATTCAACTGCTGGCATCGGGTCAGATTCAGCTACCGGTCGAAGCCAGCTACCCCCTCGACGACATCACGAAGGCCGTTGAACATGCCGAACAAACCGCCCGGTTTGGAAAGATTCTGGTGAAACCGTAATTTTTGGGAGGCTAACCCGTTTGAACAAAGCTGGTTAGCCGCTTAAAAACACGTACCATGAATCCATTCAAAAAACTTGGTTTTCTGTGGTCGTACAGTTTGCTGGCTGTTATTCTGGCCGGCTACTACGTCGGCGACTCGCCGTGGACCTGGGCAGGTGCCTTCTACGTGTATTGTGTTGTACCGCTGCTCGATTTTCTGGCGGGCCGCGATCGATCCAACATCAGCCGCGACGCTTTTGACTCCACCCTGCACGACCGCTATTTTGACGTACTTTTATACTCGTTCGTCTATCTCCAATACGGTCTGCTGCTCTGGGGCTGCTACGTCCTGACGACTGATCCGCTGACTACGATCCAGAAAGTTCGCTTAATGATCAACATCGGACTATTTTCCGGCACCATCATCAACGTAGCTCATGAACTGGGGCACCGTAGTAGCCGTATCGCTCAATTTCACGCCAGGATGGCACTGCTGTCGGTCAGCTACATGCATTTCCTGATTGAACACAACCGAGGCCATCATGTCCACGTAGCAACCCCGGCTGACCCGGCCACCGCCCGCAAAAATCAGACGTTGTATGCGTTCTGGCGGCAAAGTCTCGTGGGCAGCTACCGCAGTGCATGGCAGATCGAGAAAAAACGGTTGATGAAGTCAGGGCACTCCGGCTGGAGTCACCACAACGATATGATCTGGTTTACCATTTTCCCGGTTCTGCTTTGTGCAGCACTAATGGCCGGGTTCAGCGGCTGGGCTGGTAGGCTGGTCTGGGTGGTGCCTGTTTTTTTTGTCGTTCAAAGCCTTGTAGCCATCCTGCTGCTGGAAAGCATCAATTACATCGAGCATTATGGTATAACCCGGCGGGAAGTAGCGCCCGGCCGGTATGAACGCGTTAATCCCCTGCACTCGTGGAATGCCAGCGAATTGATCAGCAATCTGGTTTTGTTTCAGCTTCAGCGCCATTCCGATCACCACGCTTATGCATCACGACCGTATCAGGTGCTGCGTCACTTCGACGAAAGCCCCCAGCTTCCCTCCGGCTACCCGACCATGATTCTGCTCGCGCTGGTGCCGCCCCTCTGGTTCCGGGTCATGAATCCACGGCTCGAACGCTGGCAGCAGCGAGCCTGTAGTGCCGACGAAATTGCGGCCGTTGTCCGGCAGTTCGCATAATGCATTTTACTCGGCCAAAATCGTGGACATTTCCTAAGTTTCTCTTCTGAATTTTGGCAGCTTCCTTATCTTTGACAACAATATCCGAAAACCAAAGTCGTTTGTTTCCTAACGACCATTGGTTGAACCATTTTCACTTGTATCGTCTGTATGCTATTGCTTCAGGTTCCGGCCACCGACACCACGGCCGCGTCGTTATCGGCCGCTTCGGGGGCTGCTCCTCAACAAAGTCTGCAACTGCTGGACTTAGTAGCCAAAGGCGGCTGGGTAATGATTCCCATCGCTTTTCTGTTCTTCTGCGCTTTATACCTGATCTTTGAGCGATTCTTCATCATTCGGGCTCAGACCCGGACTGATGCAGGCTTCATCGACAATGTGAAGGATATGGTGCTGCAGGGCAACATCAAATCGGCTGAGTCATTCTGCAAAAACCAACGTACCGCCACCGGTCGAATCTTCGAGAAAGCCATTGGCCGGATTGGTTCACCCATCCGGGAGATCGAAGCCACGGTCGAAACGGTCGGGCAGATTGAAATCGGTCGACTGGAACGTAATCTGGGGTATCTGGGCATCATCGCCGGTATCGCACCGCTGCTGGGCTTTATCGGTACCATCTCGGGTATCATTCGTATCTTCTACGATATCTCGCTGTCCGACAACATCAGCGTTGGGATTATCGCCGGTGGATTGTACGAAAAAATGATCACGTCCGGGGCCGGTCTGATTGTGGGCGTAATTGCCTACACGGGTTACCACCTGCTGAACATGATGATCGAGAAGTTCACGCTCGCGCTGGAAATGAATGCGTTTGAGTTCATTGAAGTCCTTCAGAAGCCGACAGAAACGGTTCGGATGCGTTAGACATTTACGGGCTAAGCAGACCCTTGGCCCCGACTATTATGAAACTCCGAAGAAAACGCAAGTTTGCCGCTGAGGTAGCGACTTCATCGCTGAACGACATCATGTTCTTCCTGCTGTTGTTCTTCCTCATTATTTCAACCGTAGCAAATCCTAACGTAATCAAGCTATTGCTGCCAAAGGCATCGTCCTCTCAGCAGTTGAGTAAAAAGCAGGTAACGCTCTCGGTAGACGGCAATAAGCAGTATTTCATTGATCGTAAACCGGTTGACCCGGCCAATCTGGAAACTGAATTGCAAACGATCATGGCCGGTATTGCCGAGCCCACCGTAGTCGTTCGCTTTGACAAATCACTGACCGTTCAGGATCTGGTCAATGTGTTGCAGACGGGTGCCAAACTGAATATCAAAATGGTGATGGCTACGTCGAAGTAGCTGCTCACTTTTAGATCACTAACGCAAAAAGCCGCTCTGGAGCGGCTTTTTGCGTTAGTGATCAATCAATTTGGCCGGGATGGTAGTTTATATCTGCACTGACCCATTCATCTATGACTACCAACTTCACCGAGGCTGCTGTATGCAGCGTCTCTGATTTGCTTGATGGCCAATTAAAAGAAGTACGCGTTGGCGATACCGATGTGCTGCTGGCTCGTGTTGAAGGCCAATTCTATGCGCTTCCTCCCAAATGTACGCACTACCAGGCCCCGTTAGCCAAAGGGCTGCTGCAGGGCAATCGACTGATTTGTCCGTGGCATAACGCCTGTTTCGACGTTCGCACGGGGCATCGTCTGGAATCGCCCGCCTTGAACGGATTACCTACGCATGAAGTACGCATTGAAGGCGATCAGGTATTCGTTCGCTTAACGACGGATCAGGAAAGTACGCCAAACCCTATGGCGGCACCCGACGAGTCCAATACCGACACCTATGTGATTATTGGCGGTGGCGGGGCCGGGGCTTTTGCTGCCGAAGCCCTACGCCAGGGCGGGTTTACGGGCCGGATCGTTATGCTGACGCAGGATACCGAAGGCCCATACGACCGCCCTAATTGCAGTAAAGATTTTTTGCAGGGCGAAGCGCCGGACGAGTGGATGCCGTTGCGCGACGATGACTTTTACGAATCATACGGCATCGACATTCGGCGTGGTCAGCAGGTAGCCTCGCTGGACACACAACAGAAACGTATCGACCTGACCTCCGGCGAAAGCATAACGTACCAGAAAGCGCTGGTCTGCTCCGGTGGCACCCCTAATCCGTTAAACGTACCGGGAGCCGATCTGGATGGCGTACACACGCTGCGGAGTATGCAAGATAGCCGGATGCTACGTGCCATGGGCCAGGTCCGCAAGCGAGTTGTCATCATCGGCAGTTCGTTTATTGGTCTGGAAGGCGCCATGAGCCTGCGCAAGCTGGGCTGCGAGGTCGACGTAGTAGGGTCTCACCCAGTACCTTTCCAATCGGTACTGGGTGAAAAAATGGGTCGCCTTGTTCAGGGCTGGCACGAAAAGAAAGGAGTCCGGTTCCACCTTGGCCAACGCGTTGAGCGGCTTGAAGGTAATGCCGGCCACGTTACGCATGTTGTTCTCAGCAATGGCCAGCGCCTTTCCACCGACTTTGTACTGGTAGGCCTGGGAGTGAGCCCCCGGACCGACTTTTTACAGGGTATTCAGCTGGAGAACGATGGCGGAGTTAAGTCAGACGAATACCTGCAGATTGCCGATGGTTTATATGCCGCCGGTGATATTGTCCATTACCCGACCGCCGACGGTCCTCAGCGGATTGAACACTGGAAAGTGGCCGGACTCCAGGGGCACGTAGCAGGCCTGAACATGGCCGGTCAGGCTACTCCTTACCGTAGCGTACCCTTCTTCTGGACGAATCAGCAGGGAACCCGAATCAACTACGTTGGCCGTACTGATCGCATCGACGACATCATCTACGACGGCGACCCCGAGCAGGACGAAGCATTTATTGCTTTCTACGTACAGGCAGGGCAGGTTAAAGCCGCGGCCGGCGTCAAGCGCGATCAGGACATGATCGCTATCCGGGAATTAATGCAGGCCGGTCGTATGCCGTCCGTTGAGGCTATTCAACAGGGTGTCAGCTGGCCGGACTTGGTACAGCGTCTTTAGGTTTGAGTTCTTCAGCCAGCAGAAGCCGGGTCTGGGGCAGGCTCTGCGGGTATTCATCGCGGATGAATTGAATGAGTTTTTCACGCATGTTGCAGCGCAGGTCAAAAGCCGACGGGGCATCAGCCGCCGACATCAACACCCGTACGACAATGCAGGTAGGCTGCGTATCGACCACCTGAACGGCGAAGACTTCGCCGTTCCAGAGTGGATCGTTTTCAGCCAGCTCATGAGCTTTTGCGCGTAGTTTGTCCACCGGCAGGTTGTAGTCGAGGTAAAGCATAACGGCACCGGTGATCGACGCATCGGAACGGGTCCAGTTTTCGAACGGTGTTTCGACAAAATACGTAATGGGCAGAATCAGGCGTCGTCGGTCCCAGAGCCGCACAACTACGTTGGTCAGGTTAATTTCCTCAATTCGGCCCCATTCTTTCTCGACAACAACGGCATCGTCCAGGCGAATTTGCTGCGTAAAGGCAATCTGCACGCCCGCCAGGAAGTTACCCAGGGTTTTCTGGGCCGCAAAACCAATTAGTACCGAAACGACCCCTGCGGACGTTAGTACGCTCAGGCCAACTTTTCGGCTTCCCTGAAACGTAATCAGCAGCAACGACGCACTGATGATGACTACGGCCAACCCGATCGTGCGCCGAATGAACCGTACCTGCGTCACAAACTTCCGTTGCGACAGATTGATATCTTTCGAGGTGTCATACTGCCGAATCAAAAGCACCTCCCCAAATTTCAGCAGCTTAATGAGTAGCCAGGTTGTCGCGATCAGAAAGAATACCTCCGCCGTTTTATCGGCAACGGGATGTCGGCGGATGAACCGTTCGGACTGCAGGTTGGTCGCGATCAGAAAAAACAGCGACGGCACGAATACGTAAAACGCCCAACGCAGATGACGGCGTAATATCAGCAGAAAGTCAGGGTTCTGTCTTTTCAGAATCGACCGAATCACCCACGTTACGATCACGTTAACGATCAGGCCAAGCACGACGGCTATAATGAGCAATATCCAGCCCGACAAATCTCGGTTTGGTACGAAACCAAACCAGCGTATTATCTCCCGAATCCAGCTATCTATCTGTTGTTGCATACCTTCCGTATCATTTGATGGTGGGCATTCCCTGAAAACCGGCTTCTCAACAAGCCTTACACACCTGCAAAATTAAAAAGCCGACCGGTTGGTCAGCTTTTTAATTGAGCAACTGAACCGGAATCTGATAAGACCACCGGTTCGGGTTGTGGTATATGATCAGGCTAACAGGGGCTTAACGACCTTACCATGAACGTCCGTCAGCCGGTAGCGACGGCCCTGATGTTTGAAGGTTAATTTCTCGTGGTCCATCCCCAGCAGGTGCAGTACCGTTGCCTGAAAATCATGGACATGGACGGGGTCTTTGGCAATGTTGTAGCCAAATTCATCCGTTTCGCCATAGACCATCCCTTTTTTGATGCCGGCACCTGCCATCCAGATCGAGAAACAACGGGGGTGGTGGTCGCGTCCGTAATTATCTTTAGTTAGTTTACCCTGCGAATAATTCGTTCGGCCGAACTCTCCCCCCCAGATCACCAGCGTGTCGTCGAGCAAACCCCGCTGCTTCAGGTCCAGAATCAGGGCGGCCGAGGGCTGGTCAACGCTCTTCGTCTGAATTTTAATGTCGTTGGGTAGGTTGCCATGCTGATCCCAGCCCTGGTGGTAAAGCTGCACAAATTTTACATCCTTCTCAATTAGTTTCCGGGCCAGCAGACAGTTAGCCGCAAACGTACCGGGTTTGCGCGATTCAGGACCGTACATATCGAAGATGTAGTCGGGCTCCTTCGAAATGTCGAGCGTTTCGGGCACGGAGGTCTGCATCCGGTAAGCCATTTCATACTGGGCCATGCGGTTGTTGATTTCCGGATCCAGTACGTGCTTATATTGCTCCTGATGCATTTTGGCCAGATAATCGAGCATCCGCCGACGACTGGCTTTATCAATTCCCGGCGGATTGTTCAAATAATAAACCGGATCTGGCCCCGACCGGAACACAACCCCCTGATGCACGGAAGGCAAAAAGCCATTGCTCCATAGCTTCGCATACAGGGGCTGATCGCCGTCACGCCCCTTCGACAGCAACACCACGAAAGCCGGCAGGTTCTGGTTGTCCGACCCAAGGCCGTAGCTAATCCATGACCCAAAACTCGGCCGCCCGGCCTGTTGACTACCCGTCTGGAAGAACGTAACGGCCGGGTCGTGGTTGATTGCTTCTGTATGCATCGACCGGATAAACGTCAGGTCGTTGACAATGCGGGAGGTATAAGGCAACAACTCACTGATCCACATCCGGCTGGGGCCGTACTGCGCGAATTTATAGCGGGATGCAGCCAGCGGGAAGTGGCTTTGTCCGGCCGTCATACCGGTCAGCCGCTGTCCTTTCCGCACGGACTCCGGCAGGTCTTTGCCCCACATGCTTTCCAGCTTAGGCTTGTAATCGAACAATTCCAGCTGCGAGGGCGCTCCACTCTGGAACAGGTAAATTACGCGTTTCACCTTAGGCGCAAAGTGCGGTTTACCCAGTTCCGGCATTTCGCCGGGAGCCGAGGCCCCCGCAAACAGGTTTTTAGGATTTAAAAGCGACGCCAGCGCAATGGTACCTAAACCGGCGCTGCTCTGACCCAGAAAAGTCCGGCGGCTAAGCTGATCGTGAATTTCGTCCTGAATGTCCATAGTCGTTTATCAGTGGGTCGTTGAGCACAGAATGACTCAGCAACCAATAGGCTATCGTTTAATAATCGCTTCGTCAACGTTCATAATGGTGCTGGCAACTACCGTCCAGGCTGCCAGCTCCTCCGGGCTTAGTTTTTTATCAACGGGGTACTCCCCTACGGATAGCAACTCACTGGCCCGTTTAGGATTACGACGAAAATCGGCCAATTCGTCGGCGTACAACTGCTTCATCAGACTCATCTCCGCCGGCCGGGCCGGACGACTTACTACCGCTTTGAAGGCATTACTGATGAAGACGTCGCCGGTTTGCCCCTGCGCCAGCACCCGCTGGGCCAGCACCCGGGCCGCTTCGACGAACTGCGGGTCATTGAGTGTTACCAGCGCCTGCAAGGGCGTACTGGTTTTCTGACGCTTCACCGTGCAGAAATGGCGTTCGCTGGCGTCGAAGTTAAGCATCATCGGTGGGGGAGAACTCCGCTTCCAGATCGTGTACATTGACCGGCGGTACAGGCTGTCGCCGTGGTTCTGAACGTACTTCACGGCATTACGGGTGGCTAACGCTTCCCAGATCCCGGCCGGCTGATACGGATGCACACTGGGTCCGCCAATGGTTCGGGTAAGCAGGCCACTCGCGGCCAGCGCATTGTCGCGAACCTGCTCCGCCGACATCCGGTAGCTCGGTCCACGCGTCAGGAACGAGTTGTCGAGATCCAATTCGCGGGCTTTCTCCGATACCGCCGACGACTGCCGGTACGTTGCTGACATCACGATCAGCTTCTGCATAGCCTTCACATTCCAGCCACTCTCGCGAAATTGAACGGCCAGGTAGTCCAACAACTCGGCGTGGGTTGGCAAGGCCCCCTGGTTACCGAAGTCATCGCTGTTTTTAGCCAGCCCCTGCCCAAAATAGTGCTGCCAGAACCGGTTTACCATAACCCGGGCAAATAGCGGATTTTCGGGGAGTAATAACCACTGAGCCAGACCCAGCCGGTTCTTCGGCAGGTTGTCGGGGATTTTATAGAACTTGTCAGGCGTATCAGGGCCAACCGGATCGCCGGGCGCATCATAAGCCCCACGCTTCAGAATAAAGGTAGGCCGCGGGTATTTACGCTCCCGCATCACCATGACGTCGATCTGTTCGCTCAGCACCCGAGTTTCTTCACCCAGTTGCTGCTCCCGGGTTAGCCGGCGTTCCTGCGCTGGTCGGTCAACGTTAGTTACGTAGTAGTCGAACAGAGCCGCTTGCTGGGCTGGTGACCGGCTGGGTGTTTTAAGCGCCTGAAGCAGGTGATTTTGCTGCGTGTATAGACCCTGAACTTCCAGCGGAGTTAGCTTCCGGGCGTAAACGCGCAGTTCGTCAATTGAGTAGCCTTTAAAGTTATAATCGTGGCGCTGGCCCATGGCCAGGTTCGGAGCCCCAGCTCCCCAGCTTGAGCCTTCTTTACCCCAAACGGTACTCTGCGTCAGGTTATCGGTCATGATCCGCGTACGGGCCGGCTGCCCGTTTACGTAGATATGCATACCCGACGCCCGGCTGGTTCCGTCGTAAGTCATGGTCAGCAACGCCCAGCGGTTAAGCGGCAGCTTGTCCAGCGTTTCCACGTCGATGGCATCGTCGGGCCAGACGTAGCTGAACCGAAACGCCAGGCGGCCATCCTCCAGCCGAACGCATTCGTAGCCCCGGAAACCATTGAAGGGGCCCATGTTCCGGTTAAAAAGCGGACCTTTCAGCTTAGGGTCCTGCACGTTGACCCACAGGCTAACCGTGAAGGGCTCGTTTCGTTCAAACCAGGTTGGCTGCTTGTACTTTTCGTCTTTTTCCGGCTTTTTGGCACTGTTGACCCACTTCAACTCCAGATAGCTTTCGCCAATCAGCTTCACTCCCTGACCAACCGGGCCTTTCACATACGGAACCGGGAAGTCCAGATCGCCATGGGTTTCGAGCGGAATGGTATCGTTGGCCAAGTTCTGGAAGAGCCGGCGAACGCGGGGTTTCTTCGCTACCTCATCCTCTTTCTTAGCTGCTTTTTGAGCCGCTTCTTTCGTTTTGTTATCCTCCTTTTTTGGCTTATCGGCTGGTACGTCCTTGCTCTGGTCAAACGGAACGTAAACGATCAGATCCTGATTGCCGGGCATCAGCGCTTTGGCCGGATCGCGCTGCGCCTGTGTCAGCCAGGAGTTGAACCGCTGCCGGGCACCCGCTTTCATTTCAGTAGCCAGCTGGCCATCTACCGATCGGATCTGCTCCCGAATGTATTTGAGTTTGGCCTGCGCTTCCGGCTTCGGGATGGTTATGTGGGGCGATGGTTCACCGTTGTATGGTATCTGGCCGTATTCGTTGTTCTGAGCGAAGAATGCTCCCAGTGCGTAATAATCCTTCTGGCTGATGGGATCGTACTTGTGGTCGTGGCAACGGGCGCACTCCACCGTAAGGCCCAGCATGGCTTTCCCGAACGTATTGGCGCGGTCGGCGATGTATTCAGCCAGGTATTCTTCCGGTACGATACCACCCTCCTGGCTTTGCTGGTGATTGCGGTTAAAGGCGGTCGCAATCATCCGGCTTCGGTTCACATCCGGGTTGGTAGACTTTGGCAGCAGATCGCCGGCTAGCTGCCAGGTGATGAACTTGTCGAATGGTAGGTTCCGGTTGTATGCTTTGATGACCCAGTCCCGGTAAGGCCACATTGTCCGCAGGCCGTCGTCCTGATAGCCGTGCGTATCGGCGTAGCGAGCGACATCGAGCCACTCAATAGCCTGGCGTTCGCCGTAATGCGGACTGGCCAGCAGCCGATTCACCACCTTTTCGTACGCGTTCGGGGATGTATCGGCCAGGAACGCATCCACTTCGTCTGGCGTAGGCGGCAAACCCGTCAGGTCCAGACTGACCCGACGCAGCAACGTGGCTTTATCGGCTTCGGCTGCATGGCTTAGCTTTTTGGCTTCCTGCTTGGCCAGTACAAAGCGGTCAATGTCGTTTTTGACCCATTTTTCGTCGGATACTTTTGGCAACTCGGGTGTAGTCGGGGCAATGAGCGACCAATGCTCTTTGTATTCGGCACCCTGCTCAATCCAGCGGATAAGCAAGGCTTTTTCTTCGGCGTTCAGGCTCAGATTCGATTCCGGCGTCGGCATCACATACTCCGGATCGGTGCTGGTAATCCGGTGAAATACCTCACTCTCGCCGAGGTCGTGCGGTACAATCGCCTTTTTACCGCTTTCCGCCAGTGCCTCGTAAGCGCCTTCGGGCGTATCGAGCCGCAAACCTGCCTGCTGCTTGTTCTTGTCGGGCCCATGGCAGGCAAAACAGCGATCCGACAGTATGGGCTTGATGTGCAGATTATAATCGACCTTTTCGGGCAGGTTAACCTCCGCAGTCACCACGTCGGCCGGTTTCTCGACCGAGCTATGGCTGCACGATGACCATACCGTTACGCCAAACGCGCCAATGGCTACTGATAGCGCTGCGTATTTAAATCGTATGTCAGACCAGATGGGCATACGTTGAGACATAGCAGGTTATAAGTTATAAAACTACGTTTTTATTGCGCGAATTAGAAGTAAAACCCAATTTCATTATCGAATCGTTCTATCGTTTCATAATTACTTTATCATGATTCATGACGGCACTCACCACGATTGTCAGGCCGCCAATTCAGTGGCCGGAATGTGAGAATCGGGTTTTGTATCGCCCACAGTGAGCAAACTGACCGCCTGCTGCGGGCGTCGCCTAAACGCAGCCTTCTCTTCGGCATACAGCTGCTTCATGAGTGCAATCTCCTTCGACCGTGCCGAACGACTCAGGGCCGACTGGGACGAACAGGGCGCTTAGGTATTCAAACGGTTCAATTTTTCTTGTCCTCGTCAGGCTGTGCATTCGCGGCTCCGGCTTTTGTAAATTCAGCCACCGCCTGTTCACTGATGCCACCCACAAATTCGACGTCAGGAAGTGCTTTTTTCAACTCAGCAAGCGCCGGCTCCGTTACGTTCGTTTGCCAGAGATAAACGGTTTTCAGGCTCTTTAACCCGGCCAGTTCTTTCAACCCCGCGTCCGTAATGGACGTACCATAGAGATTCAGGTACTCCAGGTTAGGCAATGCCTTCAGTTGCTTCAAACCAGCATCAGTCACTTTAGTCTGCTCCAGATGCAGTTTCTGTAGGTTTTTAAGTTTAGCGACCTGCGCCAGCGCTGCATCCGTAATGGCCGTTTCGCCCAGCTTTAACCACACAATCTGATTTGAAAGTCTGGGCAGTACCGCAGCTTGGCTATCATTGAAGGCTTTGGCATTGACAGCACTGACTTCCAGCTGGTTCTGCTCTTTCGATAGGGGCAGGACCAGCAGGCCCGTTTGCTTCAACTCATCGACGGCTTCAGGATCAGGGGTCGGGAGCTTCATTGTCAAAACGGGCGATACGGGCACGGGACCCGACGCAGCCAGCCCGGCACCATCAGCCGGTGCCCCGGTTCCCAGCGAAGCCAGCACAGGTTTGATGGCGTCATTTACATTAAGCTCAGACACTTTTTTGTCGAAAGGGGCGCCCTGGTCAATCCACCAGGTCAGCAGCGCTATCTGGCCTTCGGTAAGCTGAGTCTTTCCCTTGGGCGGCATGTGATGATCGTCTTCTTCGGGCAGCAGGCACCGCTTCACCAGTTCGCTGTCAGTCCCTTTGCCCGCAACAAAGACGGGGCCGTTTTCACCCCCTTTTTTCAGCATCTCGGCGGTATCAAAGCGCAGATCCCCTTTCGATTTCTCCGCGTTATGGCACTGTACGCAACGGGTCTTTAAGATCGGGTTGACAATCTGCTCGTAAACCAGTGCCTGGTTGACATCCGTGATGGGCTTGATGGCGACTTCCTGCGTCCGGGGCGGAATACCGGCCAGCGTGCGGAACGGCTCCGGCGTGTACTGCGTCAGGTAATCGGAACCGTGGGTCAGCGAGCCGCCGAGGTGGCCGGCGGTACCCAGCAGCACAATCGCCACTACCAGCGCAGGCAGGTAAAGAGCCGACCCGAACGGGATGCGATCGCCGACGTAGTCCGATTTAACCGCCCAGGCGACCCAGGCAAATACCGCTACCCCGATGCCCTGCCACATGTGGCTATCCAGCGTTTCCTGTTCGTACCCTCCACCCAGCGACAACAGATAGCCAAAAAGACAGGCCACCGTAGCACTCACCGCCGACCAGAACAATACGTTGGTAATGGCCGAATCGCTGACGCTGACTTTTCCAAGCCGCCGACCTGCTTCAAGAATACCAGCAACAAGTAAGAAACCGATGGGCAGGTGTACAATCAGCGGGTGAAAGTGTCCGAAAAACAGGACCCAATCGGATGGTGATGTAGTTGCCTGGAGCAAGAGGGTTAACTGGTTCATGGTAAGGTCTACTCAAGAATGGCCGACGTAGAATAACGTGCTATTCTATAACCAGCACAGAATGAATGTCTAATTTCGGAATTATTAATGATATTTTATCACTTTTCGCTGTGAACTGCACCGGAACGTTTCCCGGCTGAAGTGTAATGCGTTTGGGTCGGGACGGGCTCCTCAGGTTCACGGTTAGCGGCCCTACAGGTGTAATGTCATCGTACGTATGAACGGCTTTATTGCCGTGTACGCCCGTCATGTTGATAAGGTTGACCAGCATCTGACTACCTTTCCGATTCACCGCTACGTGTACTTTACGGGAGCCCTGTACGTCAACCAGCGGCTTTGCAAACACCTCACCAACAACCGCCTTCAGGAAATCTCGATTCTGTACGGTTTCGCGCTTTAGGTAGTTAGCGCCCATATTCACATAGATAGCCGCAATCTGCCCTTTTCCTACCGAGGCCACCGAAGCCGCGGGCCCTACGTAACTGCGCATATCCCGCCGACGATACAGGCCACCTATTGTCCGCGTACCGACCGACGGGGAAAACGTCTGGTAGGCTTCGGGCGTGCCCGTAATCTGATTTGCGAGACCAACCGACAGGCCCCCTTTTACTACGTCGTTCAGTTGTACGCCCAGCACATCCCGAAAGTTGAGGACCGCTTCACTCCCTATCACCAGCAGGTTGCCGCCGTTTCGGGCGTACTGCACCAGTTCATCCCGGAAGGCTGGATCGAGCGTTGCCCACTCAGGAACAACAATAACCGGATACGCCTGCATTCGGCCCCGCAGGTGGTGCTCCATCAGTACCTCCGTTGGGTACTGATTGTAAAGCAGCATATCAAGAATCCCGATCAGCGCCTGATTAATGCCATTGGAGCCGGGATATATACCCGTACTAAGTTTTTTATACCCAACGGATGAATACAGCAGAGCGATCTGCGGCACGGGAGCCGCTTTGTGCGTATAGGCCTGACGAGCGCGGCAGAACCGGGCCAGTTCTTCCATAACGCCCACCTCCCAGAGCTTGATGCTGGCGTCGCGCTGCTGAGTATAGTAGGCCTGAAAACCGCCCCCCATTGCCATTACCTGCGCGGCTTCCTGACACAACTGCCGGGCGGGCTTGGGCGAATGCACTTCGTCATAATTACTGCCAAAGCTCCACGCCATCAGATCCCAGGGTTTTCCCTGTGGCGCAATGCACCGGGCTTCGTAGGCCGCACTGTTAACGCTGTTCGTCGGAGCCAGATCGCCCGAAATAAAATCGACGTTGATGTCCACCGGTTCAGGCATGAACGACGAAAACGCCCAGTTGCTGGCCACCTGAAACGCTGGTTTATAGCGATGCAGTTCGTCAGCGTAGTGTCCCACGTACCGCCGAAAAGCGCGACGCTGGGTTTCCAGCAGGGCATCATAGCCGGTGTCTGCTTTCTTCTTCGGTACGTCCTGAAGGCCCGTTTCGGCCCGAAACGCATTCTGCGCCACTGGGCTATAATCAGGCACGGTGGCCCAGCAGTCGCCGTCGACCCAGACGCCATCGACACCGTACTCGCTGATTTCTTTTAGCTGTGGAATCAGCAAGCTGTCCACGGTGTAAGGGCCATACACCGACATAGACCTTGCATCTGGCTTACCATCTGGGTCAACCCGCGCCCAGTTAGCATGGTGCCGGAGCGCTTCAAAGTCCCAGATACCTGAATAGTGGACGTAGAGCCCTACACCATGCCGACGCGTTACGGTGCGAAACAACTCCAGGGTGTTTTTGACAAACCGGTCGGGCGAGTAGCCAACTTTCGTCGGGTAACTCGAAATCCCCTGATGCCCTTTACAATCAACCTGGATGAAATCGGGCCTAACGCGGGTCAGCAAGGTGTCGATCATGCCCTCGGTCAGGGTTCGGCCAATGAGGGTATCGTTTTTTTCGGCGTGAAAATCAAAGTGGAGCCCGAAAAAACTATCGGCTCGCCGGAGCGGCACCTGCCGTTTTGCCGGAGCCGACGTTCGCTGCTGCGCCGTTGCGGTCATACAAACCCCTGCCAGAATCAATAAAAAAGCATACTTCATCAGGCGACGCGTTCCAGTTTGACCGGATACGTTTTCCGTGAATTCCACTGCGCTACGTAGAGATTATCGTCCTCATCAACCAGTACGTCGTGCGGATGCATAAAAATGGTAGCGCTGCGGTCCTTACGTTGTTCGCCCAGTTTACCGTTTGCATAAACCGGTTCCGATCCGCCCGGCGTCGATATAACCCGGTCGTTTTTATCCAGAATGGTTATGTATCCGGAATCCGGGTACGAATCGGACGTACTGCGGAACACCGCCCCGTAGATGTTATCGCCATGAATCACTGGCCGGCAGATGTATGAACCCGGCAGCGCGATGGTGGACATATACTTGCCATCGAGCGAGAAACGCTTCAGGGCGTTACGTCGACGGTCGGTTATCAACAGGGTTGGGGATGCCGTGCGTCGATCCACCACAATGCCGTGGCAACAGTCGAACGTTTCTTCGCCGGCGCCTTTGCCGCCCCAGTGACGAATAAAACGGCCTTTCTGATCATACTGCATCACGTAGTTCAGCCCATAGCCATCGACCACGTAGATGTCGCCGTTGGCGGGATTAACCGCCGTTTCGGTTGGTTTGTACTGCGAGGGATACGCGTATTTGCCGGTTTCTTTCGGGTAGTCGAGTTTCATGAGCTCCCGGCCTTTCAGATCCGTCTTGATGACCTGATGCCGGTCCGGATCGCAGATAAGGAGAAACTGGTCATTGCCGTCGCCAGCCAGGGTCAGGCCATGTCCACCCGGATAGTCATGTCCCCAGGTTTCGAGGAGCTTGCCCGACTTATCATAAACTAAGATATTGTTCTTCGTTTCGTTGGTAAGCAGGATAATTCGCCCTTTAGCGTCCTGCACCATTTCATGACAATCGTTGACGGGGTTAACGCCGGCATCCAGCAGGCCCCAGTTGGGCACAACCCGATACCGGTGAGAATTATGGCCCAGCACGACCGTTTCGTTAGCAGCCGAAGCGGACAGCAACGACGGAGTGGACAGGCCTGCAGCTGTGAGTAAGGAAGCCTGCCTCAGGAATGACCGGCGGGACGAACGGAAAATCATGGTCGTTTGTCAGGGTTTACCTAAAAAAGACAATTTTAGGTGGACTTTACCCTTACAGCGATCCCAAAGTCCTGGCCAGACGGAAGGGAATAAATTACAAAAACGCTGTAATCAGCGCTGCGACTCGTTCAAGCCCTTTTACATCAACGTCGCTAAAATCATCAAGCTGATCACTGTCTACATCCAGCACCATACGAACGTCGCCCTGGTGGTCAAATACGGGAACAACCACCTCCGACTTCGATGCTGAACTACAGGCAATGTGCCCCGGAAACTGGTCTACATCGGGCACGAGGATGGTTTCCCGGCGCGAGTAAGCGGCTCCGCACACGCCTTTATCAAACGCAATACGTGTGCAGGCAATTGGTCCCTGAAACGGCCCAAGCACCAGTTGGTCGTCTTTTTTCAGGTAGAAACCAACCCAGAAAAACCCAAACGCTTCTTTCAGCGCGGCCGCGATATTGGCAAGATTCGCCGTCAGATCCGGCTCACCTTCCGTCAGGGCGGCTATCTGCGGAATCAAACTCTCATAAATGGCTTCCCGATCGGCAGTTTGAGGAATAAGCAGGGTCTCCGCCATAGTCAATTATCGTTTGGTAAAAAAAGTAAGCAGCATGATGCTGATCGTAGTGAACAATACGCTGGCACCAATCCGGATGAGCGTAGGCATCAGTAGCGTAATGGTGCTCGCTTCAATGAAGAACAAAGCCGTGTGGTGGATCAAGGCCAGTATAAACACGTACCGGAAAAACTGGCCGGTTTCCAGATCCTGTAACATTACCTCCGTGCGAAACTCCTGCCCCGACTGATCAATCTGCGTTCGGGCGATGACAGGCCGAAAATAAGCCATCAGCACCGTAGCAGCCGCGTGCATCCCCAACGTATTGTAGAACGTATCGACGATAAGGCCAGTCACGAAAGCCGTCACCAGCAGCACGGTCAGACTGGTATCCAGCGGCAGCATCAGGATGCAGGCTATGTACACAAAGCAAAACGCATAATCGAACAACACAAGATTGCGTACCAGCAAGATTTGCAGAGCCAGATAAAAGACAAACAGTAGCGTGGTTCGTACAATCTCACGTAAGGTCATAGTCATGCGTAGCGGTGTATTGTCGGATGTATGGTGGTTTACGGATGCTTGTGACCCGGTTATTTTTCGGCCTCCAGTTGTTTTTCCAGTTGCTCCTGCTCAGGCCGTAACAGGTTCTGAACGACATACACAAAAGCCAGGTTGCCAAAATTGGTGGACAGATTAAGCGTAATGTCATGGAAGGTCTGGTTCGGCTCTACGCCAACAGAACGCACCCGACCAACCAAAATTCCGGGGGGGAACGTAGAGTTGAACTCCGACGTAACCACCGAATCGCCCTTGCTTACCGGCTTGATACGGGAAATGTCGCGGAGCTTGACCAGATTCGGATCGACGCCATCCCAACGCGCCGTTCCGATTTCATTAGCCTTGATCAGTTTGGACGACACCAGAAATTCGGAGTGCAGAATGGACGTGATGACCGAGAAGTGTCTGTTGCAGATTTTTACTTTTCCAACAATGCCGGTTGGCGAAATTACACCCATACCCGGCTGAATGCCGTCGTCCGTTCCCTTGTCGATGGTAATGTAATTGTTGGCAAACTGGGTGGTGTTGTTAACTACCTTCGCGACTGTGTATTTAAAGCGATTGGCAAACAACGAATCGGCCTTGTACTGGGCAGGAGCAGCCGGTTGCGCTTGTTTAAGCCTCGTAAGCTCCTGATTAAGCCGTTGGTTTTCGGTCGCCAAATCAGCGTTCACCTGACGTAGCTGGGTGTACTCGCCAACCGCGTTCGACCAGGCCAGCATCTGCGCTGCGTACCGGTTGGATGTATTAAAGTAGGTCGCGCTCCAGTAATTGCTCGTGTTGATGATGAAGTAAAAGCAGATCACCTCCAGCAACACAAACAAAATGAAATTCCGGCTACGGACAATAAAATCAAATAACTCTCCCATGCGTCGGGCAACGGTGGAATGATGGCAGAAAACGGCGATAGGTTTGAGCCAGTAACTCAAACCTATCATGTAGCCTGGGCTTCAGTCCGTGTAGACCAGGCTGACAATTTAAAATAATACACCTAATCGGCTCCGGACAGCTGTCCGGAATACAATTAGCTAATCAATACTGACTTGTACATGTCGAGGTTTTTGATCACCTCCCCGGTACCTTTTACAACGGCCTTGAGTGGATCGTCAGCTACGTGAATAGGCAGTTTGGTCTTGGCGGCCAAGCGCTTGTCCAGACCATGCAGCAGCGCTCCTCCGCCCGTCAGGTGAATCCCGTTGGTGTAGATATCGGCCGAAAGCTCAGGCGGTGAAATTTCGAGGGCCTTCATTACGGCCTCTTCGATCTTTGAAATCGACTTATCCAGTGAATACGCAATCTCACTGTACGTCACCTTGATTTCTTTCGGAATACCGGTCATCAGGTCACGACCGCGAATCTCGTAGTCCGACGGCGGGTTGTCGAGTTCGGGCAGAGCCGATCCAACCTCCATCTTGATCTGCTCGGCGGAGCGTTCGCCGATGAGCAGGTTATGCTCCCGACGCATGTAGTCAACAATATCGCGGGTAAATACGTCGCCGGCAATACGGATCGACTGTTCGCAGACGATACCCGACAGGGCGATCACGGCGATCTCGGTCGTTCCACCTCCGATGTCAACGATCATCGTTCCGTTCGGCTGGGTGATGTCGATGCCAATGCCGATGGCGGCTGCAATCGGCTCGTGCACCATGTAGACTTCTTTGGCACCAGCGTGTTCGGCTGAATCCTTTACGGCCCGCTTTTCTACCTCTGTAATGCCCGAAGGAATGCAGATAACCATCCGGTGCGACGGCGAAAACAGTTTGCTGCCGGTATCGATCATCTTGATCAAGCCGCGAATCATCAATTCAGCAGCCGTAAAGTCAGCGATCACCCCGTCTTTCAACGGCCGAATCGTTTTTATATTCTCGTTCGTTTTTTCGTGCATCTGCATGGCCTTGTGGCCAATTGCCAGCACTTTACCGCTGACCTTGTCCATCGCGATAATCGAGGGTTCATCCACCACAATCCGATCCTTGTGAATAATCAAGGTGTTCGCCGTACCCAGGTCAATCGCAATGTCGCTGGTCAAGAAATTGAAAAGTCCCATTTCAGGTTTGCTAAGAAGCTTCGTTACGCGTACAGTTTTTTGAAAGGTTTGCAAAAATATGGATTATTCGAGATAATTCATGCCCACTATCTGAATAGAGTATTGTATTTTTCAAATGACTATCAGATAAATGGATTCGGGGCTGCGTAAAATGAGCTATTGGGCTTATACGTTATCCATTGTCTATTATCCATTACTTTTGCAGGACTATGGGAGTACGATCAGTATTGAGCCGACCGCTGGCTAAATGGGTGGTCCAACGGCAGCAGGAATGGATGTACCGACCCGCCGAAGCACAGCAACGCTGGTTCAGGCGGCTGGTCCAGGGAGGTCGGCAAACCCTGTTTGGCCAGGACCATAAGTTCCGCGATGTGCAAACCGTTGAGGAGTTCCGGCAGGCCGTTCCCGTCCGCGATTATGAGGAACTAAAGCCTTACATTGAAAAGGTTCTGGCCGGTCAGTCCGACGTACTGTGGAAAGGCAAACCAACGTATTTCGCCAAGACCTCGGGTACTACCTCCGGCACAAAATACATCCCGATTACCAGCGATTCGATCCCTAACCACATCGATTCGGCCCGCGACGCGCTGCTGAACTACGTAAACGAAACCGGCAACGGCGCCTTTCTGGACAAGAAACTCATTTTTCTGTCGGGCAGCCCCGAGCTGGATGAAAAAGCGGGCATCAAAACCGGACGGCTGTCGGGCATCGCGAACCACCACGTACCGGCCTACCTCCGCACCAATCAGCTACCCTCCTGGGAGACCAACATCATTGAGGATTGGGAAACCAAGCTGGATCGGATTATCGATGAAACGATCGACCAGCCCATGTCGCTGATCTCGGGCATTCCGCCCTGGGTGCAGATGTACTTCGACCGGATTCAGGAACGTACCGGCAAAAAGATCAAAGACGTTTTTCCAGACTTTTCGGTGTTCGTGTACGGTGGCGTTAATTTCGAACCGTACCGCGCCAAACTGTTCGACAGCATCGGCAAACGCATTGATTCGATTGAAACCTACCCGGCATCAGAAGGCTTCATCGCCTTTCAGGACTCACAGACGGAAGAAGGTCTTTTGCTGTTGTTAGACAGTGGCATTTTCTTCGAATTCATCCCGGCCGATGAGTATTTCTCCGAGAATCCGCGCCGACTGACGATCGATGAAGTAGAGTTAGGTAAAAACTACGCCGTTATCATCAACAACAACGCGGGGCTTTGGGGTTACTCGATCGGCGATACGGTCAAGTTTGTGTCCCGCGATCCGTACCGACTGGTCGTAACGGGACGTATCAAACACTTCATCTCGGCCTTTGGCGAACACGTCATTGGTGAGGAAGTAGAGAAAGCGCTGCAATACGCCATGGAACGCCATCCCGAAACCGAGGTAGTGGAGTTTACGGTTGCGCCAATGGTGAGCCCGGCCGAAGGGTTGCCGTATCACGAATGGCTGATTGAATTCGCTACGCCACCCAACGATCCGGCTGCGTTTGCACAGGATGTGGATAACCGATTGATTGAACTAAACGTTTACTACGACGACCTGATTACAGGCAGCATTCTGCGCCCGTTGAAGCTCACTACGTTACCACGCGGGGCGTTTCAACGGTACATGAAATCGCAGGGCAAGCTGGGCGGTCAAAACAAAGTACCGCGGCTGGCAAACGACCGGAACATTGCGGAGGGGTTGATCAAGACTGATTTAAGCGAATTACACCCGTAACGAGTACTTAATGCAAGAAACTAAACGCCATATCGCCATCCTCGGCAGCACGGGCTCAATCGGTACGCAGGCCGTTGAGGTGATTAAAGCCCATCCGGATATCTTTCAGGTCGAGGTGCTAACGACAAACAACAATGCCGACCTGCTTATCCAACAGGCCATCGACCTGAAGCCTAACGTAGTCGTTATCTGCAACCAGGACCGTTACGATCAGGTATTTGCCGCCCTTGATCCGCTGAATATTAAAGTGTACGCCGGCATTCAGTCGATTGCGTCGGTCGTGCAGATGGATAGCATTGACATCGTCCTGACGGCTATGGTCGGTTACGCCGGCTTACTGCCAACGATCAAAGCCATCGAAGCCGGTAAACACATTGCCCTTGCCAACAAGGAAACGCTGGTAGTGGCGGGCGAATTAATTACCGCCCTGGCTCAACAGAAAGGCGTAAATCTCTACCCCGTCGATTCTGAACACTCGGCAATTTTTCAGTGCTTGGTGGGTGAGTTTCATAACCCCATCGAAAAAATTATTCTGACGGCTTCCGGCGGTCCGTTCCGGGGAAAATCGCGGGAGTTTCTGGCCAGTGTTACGAAAGAGCAGGCGCTGAAACATCCGAACTGGACGATGGGTGCCAAGATTACGATCGACTCGGCTACGTTGATGAACAAGGGCCTGGAAGTGATTGAGGCCAAGTGGCTGTTTGGCCTTCGTCCGGATCAGATCGACGTTATCGTTCACCCGCAAAGTATTATTCACTCCATTGTGCAGTTTGAGGACGGCAGCATGAAGGCGCAGATGGGTCTGCCGGATATGCGGTTACCGATCCAGTTTGCCCTGGGCTACCCTAACCGCTTATCGTCTACTTTTCCCCGTTTCAACTTCGTGAACTATCCGTCCCTCACATTTGAGCAGCCAGACACCGAAACGTTTCGCAATTTGCAGTTATCGTTTGATGCGTTGGAGCGGGGCGGTAATGCTCCGTGTATCATAAATGCTGCGAATGAGGTAGCTGTTGATGCGTTTCTACACGATGCGATCGGGTTTCTCGAAATTTCGGAGGTTATTGAAAACTGCCTCGCAAAGGTTAACTTTATTGAAACCCCGGCTTATACCGACTACGTCCTGACCGACGAAGAAACACGACGTGTAGCGGCTGAGCGAATCAAAAGTTTAGTTTAAGTGTTTAGACAATAGGGGCTTCTCTCAACGTTCATATCGCATGGAATATTGGATCTGGTTTATCATCGGCATTGCATTAGGCCTGTTTCTGCTGCGCTTTTTCAGACGCCGTTCCTAGACTATTGACAAAAAGAAAGTTAGTTAATCACAGTTCAGACATACATGGAAGTATTAATAATGGCGGGGCAGCTCATTCTGGGCCTGTCCATCCTGGTAGGACTGCATGAGCTAGGCCATTTACTGGCTGCTAAGGCGTTTGGCATGCGGGTAGAGCAGTATTTTATTGGGTTTCCGCCCAAAATCTGGAGTACGAAACGGGGGGAAACGGAATATGGCGTGGGGGCTATCCCGCTGGGAGGATTCGTAAAAATATCCGGTATGATCGACGAATCGCTCGACACCGAACAAATGAAAGCCGATCCTAAACCCTACGAGTTCCGGGCTAAGCCAGCCTGGCAGCGGTTGATTGTTATGCTCGGCGGTATCATTGTCAACGTCATTGTGGGTATCATGATTTTCGTGTTCATGACCTATAAGAATGGGAATACTTACATTGCCGCTGAAGACGCTAAATACGGTATCGTTGCCGGAAAATTAGCTCAGGAGATCGGTCTACGGACTGGAGATAAAATTGTTAAAATTAACGGCAAACCGTACGAGCGTTTCAATGACATCACGAGTACGGACGTATTGCTCGGTACCAACAGCTATTATACAATCGAGCGGAATGGCCAGCAGGAAGAGATTTATATCCCTAACAACCTCGTTGATAAACTGGCCGACCGGAAAAGCGCCGGCGAGTTCATCGACATTGCACAGCCGTTTAAAGTCGGCGAACTCGTTCCCGACCAGCCGGCGGCTAAGGCCGGGTTGAAAGTAGGCGACGTAATTACCAGCGTGAATGGAAAGCCTATTCGGTTCTATCACGAGTTTGTTGAAGGCGTAAAGCCCTATCCCAACAAGCCCCTTTCCCTCGGCATCAATCGAAACGGCCAGTCGCTGACGCTCAACGTAACAACCACCGAAACCGGTACAATCGGCTTCTACCCAAAAAGTTTGCTGAAGTACACCACTCAGGAGTACACCTTCGGCGAAGCGCTGGTTGTGGGAACGGAGCGGGCTTTCCAGGTCGTGTTCGACAATATCAAAGGCTTTGGCAAAATTTTCCGGGGCGAAGTATCCGCTTCGAAAGCCCTGAGCGGCCCGATCGGTATTGCTCAGAATCTGTTCGGTGGCATCTGGGTATGGGACCGGTTCTGGACCGTAACGGGTCTGTTATCCATGGCCCTGGCGTTCATGAATGCATTGCCGATACCGGCCCTCGACGGCGGTCATGCTACCATCCTCATGTATGAGATTGTATCGGGCCGGAAACCGTCTGACCGGTTCCTGGAGGCCGCGCAACGGGTCGGCATGGTTATCCTGCTCGGACTGATGGCCTTTGCTATTTTCAACGACGTTTTTAAAGCCGTTTTTTAAGGACTTGATTAAACGCAGCGTTTCAATCGTTCTTTTGTTTGCAGTGGCCGGCTGCCTGTTGGGTGCCCGGCCGCTGCATTTGCATGACTTTCATGCCAGCGTTACGCAGATGCAGTTCAACCCAAAGGAGAAAGCCTTTGAGATCAGTATCCGTTTGTTTACAGACGACCTGGAAACGGCTCTGGCCCGGGAAAGCGGCCAGAAAGTACACCTGTCGGCTGATGAGAAATTTGACCCGTTAATAGAAAAGTATATCAGAGCTCATTTTGCTTATGTAACTTCCGACCGGCAGCGCAAACCCATTGACTACGTGGGCCATGAGTTGGAAACTGACGCTTGCTGGGTGTATATCCAAATGCCGTATGCCGAAGCTTTTCAGGGCGGTCAGATGAAGCAGGATGTACTAATGGAACTGTTTGATGATCAGGTAAACATGGTCAATATTCAACACTCTGGCCAGAAAAAAACCTTTGTATTCCGCAAAAATCAACCCATACAGCCCGTTTCTCTCTGAAAGTAAATTTTATAAATGATAACCCATTAGTTTTAGTTATTTTGTGTATTGCGCATAATCACTGGCGTTCCGTCAGAATAGCCCATTCTGGCACGACCCTTGTAAACACTTCATACACTAGCCTTTTCATTTTTAAGACACCGACAAACGAATTGATAGCTGTCAGTTTGGCAGTCACTATATGATTTCAGATAAAGATTTAACAGCCCGCCTGTTGCTGGCCGATTTTGATTCGGACAACCTGGAGATTGTGCCCCTGGGGTCACCCGAAGGCCTTGACGATGATTACGAGTTACCGACCAACCTGCCTATTCTGCCGGTTCGAAACACCGTGCTTTTTCCGGGCATGGTCATCCCGGTAACGGTTGGTCGTCAGAAATCAATCCGGTTGGTCAAAAAAGCATACAAGGGCAATCGCATAATCGGCGTTGTTGCACAACTGAATCAGCAAAAAGACGAACCAACAGCCGATGATTTATACCGGCTGGGCACGGTGGCGTACATCATCAAGATGATTACCCTGCCCGATGGTAATATTACCATTATCATTCAGGGTAAAAAGCGGTTCGAAGTTCAACAAATCGTTCAGGAAGAGCCGTTTATGACGGCGCAGGTACGTCAAATTGATGATGCCTTCCCTAATGTCAATAAGAAAGAAGGAAAAGCCCTGCTCCAGTCGTTAAAGGATGCGGCTTATAAGATTCTGCGGCTAAATCCGGAAATTCCACAGGAAGCCCGTATTGCGCTGGATAACATCGAAAGTCCTACGTTTCTGCTTCATTTCCTGTCATCGAACATCAACGCGGAGGTAGCGGATAAGCAACGGCTTCTCGAAACACTGGAAGGCAATCAGCAGGCACAGCTTCTGCTGGAATACATGCTTCGCGAAGTGCAGCTTCTCGAACTGAAACGTGAAATTCAATCGAAAGCCAGCTCAGACCTAGACCAGCAGCAGCGCGACTATTACCTTCGTCAGCAGATGAAAGTGCTGCAGGACGAACTGGGGATGGATAATCCCGACCGTGACCTGGAAGAACTTCGGATCCGGGCCGATCAGAAAAAATGGTCGGCGGATGTCCGGGCGCATTTTGATAAGGAACTGAACAAGCTGCAGCGCATCAACCCAATGGCGCCGGAATATCCGGTAACGATGAATTACATCGAACTGATGGTTGATCTGCCCTGGAACGAGTATACGAAAGACAACTTCGATCTGAAGCGGGCGCAGAAAATTCTGGATACGGACCATTTCGGCCTGGAAAAGGTTAAGGAGCGGATTATCGAGTACCTGGCCGTTCTGAAGCTGAAGAACGACATGAAGGCACCCATTCTGTGCCTGTACGGCCCTCCGGGCGTCGGTAAAACGTCGCTCGGCCGGTCTGTTGCGAAAGCATTGGGACGTAAATACAGCCGGATGGCTCTGGGTGGCGTTCACGATGAAGCCGAAATACGTGGCCATCGGAAAACGTACATCGGTGCTATGCCGGGAAAAATCATCCAGAATATCCGGAAGTGTGGCACGGCCAACCCGGTTTTTATTCTCGACGAGATCGACAAGGTAAGCTCTGATTTCCGGGGCGATCCGTCGTCGGCGTTGCTGGAAGTACTCGACCCCGAGCAAAACTCTACGTTCATGGATAACTACCTGGAGACAGAGTTTGACCTGTCGCGGGTATTGTTCGTAGCTACGGCCAATACACTCGATACCATCCACCCTGCCCTGCGCGACCGGATGGAAATTATCGATATCGCCGGCTACACGGTTGAGGAGAAAGTTCAGATCGCAAAGAAGTATTTGATTCCAAAGCAGCGAAAAGACCATGGTCTGAAAACCAAGGATTTGCAGATTGAAGACAAAGCCATCCTGCGCATCATCGAAGGGTACACGCGGGAGTCGGGAGTTCGAAATCTGGAGCAGAAGATTGGGGCCCTGGTCAGGAAGGTAGCCAAATCCATTGCTATGGAGGAGGAATACAATCACGTAGTTAAAGCCACCGATATTCCAAAGATGCTTGGTGCAGAACTATTTGATAAGGAACTGTATGCCGACGACGACATTGCCGGTATCGTAACGGGCTTGGCCTGGACACAGGTGGGTGGCGAAATCCTGCTCATTGAATCCAGTCTGAGCCGTGGCAAAGGTACGTTAACGCTTTCGGGCCAGTTGGGCGATGTGATGAAGGAATCGGCGATTACGGCGCTTTCTTACTTGAAGGCTCATGCGGACGATCTGGGCATCGACTACCGGATTTTCAACCACTACGACCTGCACATTCACATTCCGGCGGGTGCCGTACCAAAAGATGGCCCCTCGGCAGGTATTACGATGCTGACCTCGATGGCATCAATCTACACCCAGCGCCGGGTACGTCCGTACTTAGCCATGACGGGTGAGGTTACACTGCGGGGCAAGGTGCTTCCCGTCGGCGGCATCAAAGAAAAGATACTGGCAGCTAACCGAGCTGGCATTAAAGAGGTTATCCTCTGTTCCAAGAACCGCAAGGACATTGAGGAAATCAACCAGACCTATATCAAAGACCTGACTTTCCACTACGTTGATACGGTGGATCAGGTACTGGAGACGGCCTTGTTACCGGGTCAGGTTGGCAAGCCCATGAAGTTTATTTTCCCGGAAGAGCGTGACTCGCAACGGGAGCGCGAAGTCGAGCGAGCGTATTGATTCCGTTAAAACGAGGTTGCTGTAGATTGCGCTGATGAACGCAGGTTTTTATCTGTCTGCATTTATTAGCCCGCCGATGCGGTAATCTGCGGCAACCTCGTTCTATATTTTACAGGTATGCTCGATTTTCAAAAACTTTCCGCCGATTACCAGCAGGCACTCCTGAGGCAGGTCGTGCCGTTCTGGCTGAAAAACAGCCGGGACGAGCTATGCGGAGGGTATTTTGATACACTTACAACAACGGGCGACATTGTTGAAACCGATAAATACATAACCAGTCAGGCCCAGCAGACCTGGGCGTTTGCCTGGTTGTACAATCGGCTGGATGGTCAATCGGCCTGGCTCGATCATGCCCGCTACGGCGCTGCCTTCCTCAGTCAGTTTGCGCATAACGAACACCTCGACTGCTACGGTATTCTCGACCGCCGGGGCCGTCCGGTCGCTGCGGCAGCTGACGTAGTTCCCGATAGTTTTACGGTAAGGGCCTATGTGCAGATGTACCAGGCCACTGGGGATGATGAATGGTCTATGCTGGCGCAGCAAACCTTCCGGACGCTCCTGCACCGGCGCGCCACGATTCGGCTCGATCAGCTAAAAACCCTGGGTGGTTTCCGGCAGCTACGGCATCTGAGCGAGCCAGTAGCCGTGCTTTCTGCTGTGTTGGACATGCAGCCACTCCTGAGCGAAGAGATCTGGAAAGAAGCCATCGACGCCCTTCTGCTGGAACTGCTGCGTGAATTTCTGGACCGACGTACTGACACCTTACGCGAGTATGTTCTGCCAGAAGGCGCGTTTGTGAATACGCCCGAAGGCCGCCGGCTGAACACGGGTCTGACTTTCCGGGCGGTGAGCGTCCTGCTTGATTTATGCGATCAACTGCCCAACCGCAAGCTGGCCATGCAGACGGTTACCTGGGCGCTCCGGGCGTGTGAACAAGCCTGGGATGAGCCCAATGGAGGTTTTTTTCAGTACATCGATTTTAAAGAACAGCCCCTCCCCTTTCCGGACTGGCGACAAAAATGGGCCTGGGTACATCTGGAAGCGTTATCGGCTTTGACGAAAGGTTATTTTCATACCCGCCATCCCGAGTGCCCAAAATGGTTTAAGCGCATACACGACTACGTTTTTCATGTCTTCCCCGACCCCAGGCATATTGGCTGGCATCTGGTACTTGACCATAAAAATCACCCATTCATACCAGTCAAAGTTACCCACGAAACGGGCTGCTACTCGGCTATACGATGTTTGACCGAAACAGCGCAAACCCTGAGTAAGTGCGGCCAGTTGCAACCCCTTGGCCGAACCGTTCGGGTCGCTTAGATCTGGCCGGGCGCTTTGTACTTCTTCGATGCATCGTCCACTACCAGCACCCAGTCTTTCCCGTTCGAGGGTGGCGTAAATGACTGCGCAGCTACTTTTTTCATTGATTTGCCAGATGTGGCTTTCCCCGAGCGGGGATCGTACCACCAGACACGCATCTGGTTTCCGGACAGTTTCTCCAGATTGAGGCTGACCGGCTGATTCTGTGGCAAGTACACCATCAGGTAGGTTCCATCAGCATCGCGGGTAGCTTCGACGCGGTCAACATAAGACGTACCAGCCGCCGATGATACTACGCTTTGATCACCAATCCGTGAACTATACGGTCTTGACAGCATCAGGCGCTTCAAATACTGCATCTGGTTAGCGGCTTCGGCATTGGCGGCTTGTTGCCACGGAATGAGTGTATCGCCAATGTTGATCGGCTCGTACAGGGCTTTGTTCACAAATTGCCAGATCTGATGGTGACCATACGTTATACCACAAGCCCCGGCAAAAACACCCCGGTACGTACGGGCACGAACGTCGTAAGCGGAAAAGTAGCCACGTTGTCGGGTCCACTTCCCATCCCAGGGATTCACCGGATGATCTTCGTAACACGGCTCCATATCCAGCGTTGGCTTTTGTGGCTTGATAGCCAGATCCCGCGCAATCAGATCCCAGGCCTTGATTTCCCGCGACCCATGACCAGACTGGAAAGCATTCATATCCAGCCAGGGTTCGGTATGAACGTACTGCGAGGTTGAATTTGGGCCACCGGGTGGGTGATACGTAATAAACGGATCATGCCCAACCCCCTCAACAATGCCTTCTGCCATCGCCCGCCAGATGGGACGGTCGTCGAATTCTTTGTCTTTGTTTTCCTTACGTCCTTTGTAAATGGCCGGACGATCGCCACCTAAAATCCAGATTACATTGTACCGGCCGTACCGCTGCCCCAGCGTTCGTCCGTAAACACGAGCGTTTTCCGGCGTGAAAATAACCGGACCAGCGCCCCAATCACGGGTCAGCTTGTCGCCCCACGTAGGCAGCAGTCCGATGTATAACCCTTTCCGGCTGGCCGTCTGCACGACAAAGTCTACATGGTCCCAGTAGTCATACTGCGCTGGTTCTTTAGGATCAGCGCCGGGGGTAACCGCCAGCTTTGTCGGGTCTTCGTTTACGAGCGGAACATCTCCATAGCGGTTTGGCGTACGGACACCGTCAAACTCGGCCAATGCCACCGCCTGAATGACGTTAAAGCCCTGCTTTCGGCGGGTTTCCAGAAAAGCTTCGGTTTCCTCCCGGTTCAGACGATGAAACAGTTCCCAGTCGGTATCACCTAACCAGAAAAACGGCTTTCCATCGGCCGTCTGTAGATAGCGCTGATTTTGGTTGACTGTAATTTCGGGTAATGATTGAGCACCGGCGGTCGTGATGGCTAACCAGACGGCCGACAACAGGATTTTATGTTTCATGTGGGTTTAGGAATAGCTTACGGGCAACGGCTGCTGGTATTAAGCCAGCTAAACTAATATGATCTAAAGCAAAGACGCGCCTGGTTTACTGCTGGGCCTCAATGGCACCCCGTACGTTCCCGTACTTGGCCAGCAGCTCCTCGGCTTTTTCGCGACTAACGTCTAATTCACTCATTACCATCTTCGCAGCCCGGTCCTGCAATTTGATGTTCGTCAGCTGCATATCAACCATTTTGTTGCCTTTCACCCGACCGAGTTGAATCATTACCGACGTCGAGACCATGTTTAACACCAACTTCTGTGCCGTGCCCGCTTTCATGCGTGTGCTCCCAGTCACAAATTCAGGACCAACAACCACCTCAACCGGGAATTCGGCCGCCTGAGCTACCGCCGAACCAGGATTGCAGACAATGCAGCCGGTCAGACAGCCGGCCGCCCGGGCCTGTTCCAGACCACCAATAACGTAGGGTGTACGGCCGGAGGCAGCAATACCAATTACGGTGTCGACGGCTTCGATATGATACGCCTGTAAATCCTTCCAGGCTTGATCCGGGTCATCCTCAGCAAATTCAACGGCTTTCCGGATAGCTCCGTCGCCACCGGCAATCAGACCGATTACCAGATCATGTGAAACGCCATAAGTAGGCGGGCATTCAGATGCATCGACAATGCCCAACCGACCACTCGTACCAGCGCCGATATAAAAAAGCCGTCCGCCTTCCTTCATTCGCGCTACGATCTGAGTGACCAGTGCTTCGATTTGAGGAATAGCTTTTTCAACCGCCAAAGGCACCGTTTTGTCTTCCTTATTAATGTTCGTCAGTAATTCATGTACTGACATAGATTCTAAATGATCGTAATGCGAAGTAGTTTCCGTAATCATGTATCAAAGGTAATTCCCTGCCAGTAAAGCTACAATTAACCTAAAATTTCTTGCATAAGTGGTTCAAGTCTTATTTATTTGAAGCGTTATTACGCCAACAGCGAAATTTCGCTAATTATGAACACCGAAGTCGCCACCGTTCAATTAAATCGATTCAGTCGTATTCTGACTCAGGAAGTAAGTAATCCTGCTGCACAGGCCATGCTTTATGGAGTTGGCCTGACCGAGGCTGACATGGACAAACCGCAGATCGGGATTGCCAGTACAGGTTACGAAGGTAATACCTGTAATATGCATCTCAACGGCTTATCGGTTTATGTGAAGCAGGGCATTCAGGCGAATGATATGGTCGGTTTGATCTTCAACACCATTGGCGTTTCCGACGGCATGACGAACGGAAACGACGGCATGCGTTACTCCCTGCCCAGCCGCGATCTGATTGCCGATTCGATCGAAACGGTGGTAGCGGCCCAATGGTACGATGGCGTGGTGACAGTGGTTGGCTGTGATAAAAACATGCCCGGCGCCATCATGGCCATGGCACGGCTCGACCGGCCAAGCATCATGGTATATGGCGGAACAATCCGGTCCGGACACTATAAAGGTCAGAAATTAGACATCGTTTCGGCCTTTGAAGCCCTGGGCAAGAAGCTCGCCAACAACATATCCGACGAAGATTATAAAGGCGTCATCCAAAACTCGATTCCGGGTGCAGGTGCCTGCGGAGGTATGTATACGGCCAACACAATGGCTTCTTCCATCGAAGCGATGGGCCTGAGCCTGCCCTTCAGCAGCAGCTACCCGGCCACGCACGAGGGCAAGCAGCAGGAATGCAAGAAGATCGGTGCGGCCATGAAGGTACTGCTCGAGCGTAACATTACGCCCAGAGAAATCATCAGCCGCGAATCCCTCGAAAACGCGCTGACAATAGTCATGGCGCTTGGCGGTTCGACCAATGCTGTGCTGCATTATCTGGCTATTGCCCGGACAGCGGGCATTTCCTTGACCCTTGACGATATTCAGGCCATCAGCGACCGTGTGCCTTTACTGGCCGATCTGAAGCCGAGCGGAAAGTATTACATGGAAGACATGCTGGCCATTGGTGGCGTTCCGGCGGTAATGAAGTACCTCTACGCGCAGGGCATGATCCACGGCGATTGCCTGACCGTAACGGGCAAAACTGTTGCCGAAAACCTGTCCGAAGCCCCTGATCTCGACTTCGACGCGCAGAAGATTATCTTCCCATTGTCGCAGGCCATCAAAAAAACAGGTCACATTCAGGTTTTATACGGCAATCTGGCTCCCCAGGGCGGTGTTGCCAAGATTACAGGTAAAGAAGGCGAACGCTTTGACGGCATTGCCAAAGTTTGCGAACACGAAGGCGAAATCATCGATGCCCTGGCCAAAGGCGAAATTTTGCCCGGGCAGGTCATTGTGATCCGGAACGCGGGCCCTAAAGGTGGTCCGGGAATGGCCGAGATGCTGAAGCCTACCTCCGCCATCATGGGTGCCGGATTGGGCGACAAGGTCGCTTTGATTACTGATGGCCGTTTCTCAGGGGGTACACACGGCTTCGTGGTAGGTCACATTACCCCCGAAGCGCACGAAGGCGGCCCGATTGCATTTGTTAAAGACGGCGACCGTATCACGCTCGACGCTGTTTCGCGCAACATTACCCTACACGTATCGGACGAAGAACTGGCCGAGCGCCGGAGTCAGTGGACGAAGCCCGAACCTCGGTTTACGCGGGGTATGCTTGGCAAATACATCCGCGATGTGAAGCCGGCCAGTGAAGGGTGTGTAACGGATGAAGTATGAACGTTGTTAATGCATAAACAAGCAACGAAGCCATGAACATCATCGAAAAAACGGTTGAGCCAAAAAACGGAGCCATCGACTTACACGTTGATGTACCCGCGGAATGGAATGGTAAACAGATAAAGCTGCGTATAATTTTTGAAGAAGATACAGGTGGGCTTGTTGACAAAGATACGAAACCAGATTTAACGCGATTTCGCGGCAAGTGGGCGCATTTACCGCTGGAAGAACGCCTGGAGATGCAGCGTCAGCTGGATGAAATGAGAAATGAATGGGACAGACCTATCTTTTAGACACATCAGCATGTAGTAAGTACATCCAGGGTTTATTGAGTGTTAAAGCAGTAAGCCTAATGAACACTGCCGTAAGCGAGGCAAGTATCATGTCAGTAATCACCCGGATAGAGTTGCTTAGTTGGGTAACTGGCCACGAAGGTTTAGATGCTGACATTCGTCAATTCATTGCTGAGTCATCGGTCCTTGATCTTTCTGAACCAGTCATTCTTCAGACCATCCGCTTACGACGACAATACAGAAGTGTAAAACTGCCCGACGCCATTATTGCCGCTACAGCGCTGGTTTATGACTTTACCTTGCTGTCTACGAACGATAGTGACTTTCAGAAAATAGACGGGTTGAACTACCAAAGCCTGAGTAAATAGACCGAGGGGTTTATTCACAGTAAACGACAGAAAACGATATTTAAACGCGTAGATCCATGGAAACGGTTAGCGTCGTACCAGAGAAAGAAACGATAACGGAAGAGGTGAAGCTGATCACTGGTTCCGAAGCGCTCATGCGGTCACTCGTCGCAGAGGGAGTTGAAACAATTTTTGGCTATCCGGGCGGGGCAATTATGCCCGTTTACGATGCGCTTTACGACTTTCAGGACCGGCTCCACCACATACTGGTCCGCCACGAGCAGGGAGCAGCCCACGCGGCCGAAGGGTATGCCCGCATCACTGGCCGGGCGGGTGTATGCCTGGTTACGTCAGGCCCCGGAGCGACCAATCTGGTTACCGGTATTGCCGATGCGTTGATTGACTCAACCCCTATGGTTTGCCTGATCGGTCAGGTTGGTAAAAACCTGCTGGGTACCGATGCGTTTCAGGAAACCGATGTAATTGGCGTTACAATGCCAATTTCCAAGTGGAACTATCAGGTTACCAACGCTGACGAAATTCCGGAAATTGTTTCTAAAGCGTTCTACATTGCGCAGTCAGGCCGGCCGGGTCCGGTCGTAATCGATATTACGAAGAATGCGCAGCAGGAGCTGATGACCAAGCCGTTTCATTACGAATGCTGCCAGACACTCGTCAGCTACCGCCCGCGCCTGATTCCAAAGCAGGAACAGGTAGAAAAAGCGGCTGAACTTATCAACAGCGCCAAAAAGCCCTACATGCTGGTTGGTCACGGGGTACTGATTGCCAAAGCCGAAAAGGAACTGTTGACGTTTGCCGAGAAAACCGGTATACCAGTCGCCACGACGTTGCTCGGTCAGTCGGCCTTCCCGGCCGATCATCCGCTGTATGCAGGCTGGCTCGGTATGCACGGCAACTACGGCCCGAACGTAATGACCAGCGAGTGCGACGTACTGATCGGCATTGGGATGCGCTTCGACGACCGGGTAACGGGCAATGCCAGCTTATTCGCCCCTCAGGCTAAAGTGGTTCATATTGAGATCGACCCGTCTGAGATCGACAAGATTATCAAGGCGCATGCTCCGGTTATAGGAGATGCTAAAGAGGTGCTGGACCGCCTGACTCCATTGGTGCATCCGAACGATCACACCGTCTGGCGCAACGAGTTCCGGAAATACGACGCCATTGAAGACGAAAAGGTGAAGCGCCCGGCACTGGCCCCAACCACGGAGAAAATTAAAATGCCGGAGGTAATCGACCTGCTGTCTAAAAAGACCAATGGTGAAGCCGTGCTGGTTGCCGATGTTGGTCAGCACCAGATGATTGCCTCGGCTTTTTACCAGTACAAGCGTCCGAACAGCCTTATTACGTCGGGTGGCCTCGGCACGATGGGCTTTGCCTTACCCGCGGCCTTCGGAGCCAAAGTAGGCGATCCGAGCCGGGAGGTTATCGCGATCATCGGTGACGGTTGCTTCCAGATGACCATTCAGGAGCTGGGTACGATTGCCCAAAGTAAGCTACCGGTTAAGGCGATCATCCTCAACAACAATTACCTCGGTATGGTACGTCAGTGGCAGCAGTTGTTCTTCGAGCGTCGGTATTCGTTCGTGGAATTGCAGAATCCCGATTTCATTACTATTGCCCGGGGTTTTGGCATCGACGGCCATACCTGCAACCACCGCGAGGATTTGTCGGCTTCGCTTGATACGCTCCTCAACTCCGACAAGCCGTACCTGCTCGAAGTCATTGTTGAAAAGGAAGAAAACGTATTTCCTATGGTTCCGGCCGGCACAAGCGTAGCCAGCATTAGACTCGAATAGCCCGATGACGACCTACACCATTTGCATATTCACCGAAAACACGATCGGACTACTCAACCGCATCACGATTATTTTCACCCGGCGACGGATCAACATCGAAAGCCTCACCGTATCGGAAACCGAGCGGAAGGGCGTGTCCCGGTTCACCATCGTCATCAAGCACGAGTCGCGGGAGACCGTAGAGAAACTGGTGCGGCAGATTCGGAAGATCGTGGAAGTCCTCGCGGTCTTCGGCTATCTGAACGAAGACGTCGTGTACAACGAAATCGCCCTGTTCAAGATTGAAACGCCACTGGGCGCAAAGCCACTGGATATTGAAACGATCAATAATCAGTACAAGGCCTGGGTAGTGTACTGGGGGCTGGACTACGTCGTGATCGAGAAGACGGGGACCGAAGAGGAAATCTTTACCTTTTTCGAGTACATCAAACCGCACAGCATTCTTGAATTCGTACGATCGGGTCGGGTCGCGGTAGGAAAAACCGAAAAAGGGCTTGTGGAATACCTGCCGGAGACGGAGTGGGAATACTATCTGTAATTTGTTTAACCTTTTATAAAACTGTCTGTCATGGCAAAAATTAACTTCGGCGGAGTAGAAGAAGACGTAGTAACCCGCGAAGAGTTTCCTCTTGAGAAAGCCCTCGACGTACTCAAAGATGAAGTCATTGCCGTTATCGGCTACGGCGTTCAGGGACCCGGCCAGTCGCTCAACATGCGCGACAACGGGTTCAACGTAATCGTCGGCCAGCGCAAAGGCAAAACGTACGACAAAGCCGTTGCCGACGGTTGGGTTCCCGGCGAAACGCTGTTCGAAATCGAGGAGGCTCTGGAGCGCGGTACGATCATTTGCTTCCTGCTGTCGGATGCCGCCCAGATTGAACTGTGGCCGACGGTTAAGTCATACCTTAAACCCGGCAAATCGCTGTACTTCTCACACGGCTTCGGCGTAACGTACAAAGACCAGACGGGAATTGTTCCTCCGACCGATGTGGATGTATTCCTGGTTGCCCCGAAAGGTTCCGGTACGTCGCTGCGTCGCCTGTTTGTTGAAGGCAAAGGGCTGAATTCCAGTTTCGCCATCTATCAGGACGCTTCAGGTCATGCTCGTGAAAAGTGCATTGCCATGGGTATCGGCGTAGGTTCAGGCTATCTGTTCGAAACCGATTTTTACAAAGAAGTTACCTCCGACCTGACTGGTGAGCGTGGTACGTTGATGGGCGCGATCCAGGGCATCTTCGCGGCTCAGTACGAAGTCCTCCGGGCCAACGGCCACAGTCCCTCTGAAGCCTTCAACGAAACGGTAGAAGAACTGACGCAATCACTCATGCCGCTCGTTGCTGAGAACGGTATGGACTGGATGTACGCCAACTGCTCAACCACTGCCCAGCGGGGTGCTCTCGACTGGTGGAAACCGTTCCGCGATGCCACAAAGCCGGTCTTTGAACAGCTCTACAACTCGGTAAAAGCCGGTGAACAGGCGAATATTTCGATCACTCGTAACTCTCAGCCCGACTACCGGGAGAAGCTGGAAGAGGAGCTGAAAGAACTGCGCGAATCGGAAATGTGGAAAGCCGGCACCGCCGTTCGGAGCCTGCGCCCCGAGCGGAGCTAACATCATATGGTGCCGGGTCGAGCCCGGCACCTTAGCCAACGTAGCATGACTTTCGATACCATCACCGAAACCATTGATCCGCATCAGGGCATAGTCGCAGCATCAGCCGTCCTGGGTTTTGCGATGAACGCCGACGTACTGACAGCCTCCTTGCTGCGGACGCTGGCGCGGTCGAAACCTAGCGGTACGTTTCTGGAGCTAGGCACTGGTACGGGCCTGTCGACAGCCTGGCTGCTGGATGGTATGGACCAGCATTCGACGCTGATTTCGGTCGACAATGATGCTGCCTGTCAGGCCATTGCTGAACGGTTTTTAGGCCATGACAAGCGGCTGACGCTGGTTTGTCAGGATGGTACCGAGTGGATTGATGCGAATACGGAAGCGTTTGACTTCATTTTCGCCGATACCTGGGCCGGGAAGTATCTACAACTCGATGAAACGCTGGCCATGCTGAAACCGGGTGGTCTGTACGTAATTGACGACATGCTCCCACAACCCAACTGGCCCGACGGTCATGATGCCAAAGCACAACAGTTAGTAGCTCATCTGGAGGATCGCGAAGACATCGTTCTGACGAAACTAGCCTGGTCAACCGGCTTGATTATAGCGACAAAAAAAGACTGATGAAGATTTCGTAAATTTGAAGGATAACGTCATCAGTAGTAAACAAAACAGGCGGTGGTAGAAGCAGAGAAGAAAATAACGTTTCCCGACCTCGACAATATATACCTTGCGGCCGAACGGCTGCGGGGAGTCGTGACGCACACGCCCCTCCAGGAAAACGTGAACCTGTCGGATCGGTACCAGGCCACCATTTTCCTGAAACGGGAAGATTTACAAGTTGTGCGCTCCTATAAAATTCGGGGAGCCTACAATAAAATGGCCAGCCTGCCCAAAGAAGCTCTGGCCAAGGGGGTCGTGTGTGCGAGCGCGGGTAACCACGCGCAGGGACTGGCCTATGCCTGCCGCAAAATGGGTGTCAAAGGCCGGATTTTCATGCCGACGACTACCCCCGCCCAGAAGGTGAAGCAGGTCCGGATGTTCGGTAAGGAGTTTGTCGACGTAGTGCTTACCGGTGATACGTACGACGATGCGTACCATTCGGCCATCGAATACGTCAACACGCACGATAGTACGTTTGTCCACCCCTTCGACGACGTTCAGGTGATGGAAGGTCAGGGTACGGTCGGGCTGGAGATCTTCAAAGATTCGAATTTTAAGATTGATTACCTGCTGATGGCAATTGGCGGGGGCGGTTTGGCATCGGGCGTTTCAACGGTTTTTCGCCAGCTGAGCCCCAAAACCAAGCTGATCGGGGTTGAGCCGCTGGGTTCACCGTCCATGAAAGTTTCGATGGACGAGGGCCACGTAGTAACCCTGGATGAGATTGACAAGTTTGTGGACGGAGCCGCCGTTAAGCGCGTCGGGGACATGACCTTCGAGGTGTGCCGCCAGAATCTGGAACGCGTCGTGCTGGTTCCCGAAGGCAAAGTCTGCACAACCATTCTGCGGCTTTATAACGAAGAAGCTATTGTGGCCGAGCCGGCGGGAGCGCTTACCATTGCCGCGCTGGACTTTCTGAAAGACGAGATCAAAGGTAAAAATGTGGTCTGTCTTGTCGGCGGTGGCAATAACGACATTACCCGGACCGAGGAAATCAAAGAGCGGTCGCTCCTATACGAAGGCCTGAAGCATTATTTCATCATTCGGTTTGCCCAGCGGGCGGGTGCTATGCGCGAATTCCTGAGCGACGTACTCGGTCCCAACGACGATATTACGCTCTTTGAGTATTCTAAGAAAACGAATCGCGAACGCGGCCCTGCTCTGGTTGGCATAGAACTGAAAAGTAAAGCCGATTTTGAGCCGCTCCTGATACGTATGCAGGATGCCCGCATTCACTTTGAATACCTCAACGATAAGCCGGATTTATTTGAGTTCTTGATTTGAGAATCTATGCATACGCCCACAACTCTTTTTGATAAAATCTGGGATGCGCACGTCGTTAAACACGCCGAAGGCCACCCGGATGCGTTGTTTATTGACCGCCATTTCATCCACGAAGTAACCAGTCCGCAAGCGTTTGACGGGCTTCGGAAGCGGGGTATCGGTGTATTTAACGTCAGCCGCACAACGGCCACCGCCGACCACAACGTACCTACTAAAGATCAGCACCTGCCGATCAAGGAAGCGCTGTCGCGCCATCAGGTCGAAACCCTGCGCAAGAACTGCGCTGACTTTGGCATTGAACTCTACGACCTTGGCCATCCGTTCCAGGGCATTGTGCACATCATCGGACCCGAACTTGGCCTTACGCTACCGGGTATGACCATCGTTTGTGGCGACAGCCATACCAGTACCCATGGGGCCTTTGGCAACATTGCATTCGGCATCGGTACGTCGGAAGTGGAACAGGTACTGGCCACGCAATGCATTTTACAATACAAGCCCAAACGGATGCGCATCAGCATCAATGGCAAGTTGGGCAAAGGCGTTACGTCGAAAGACATCATCCTTTACATCATCTCGAAAATTTCGGCCAGTGGTGCAACCGGCTATTTCGTTGAATACGCCGGTGATACGATCCGAAGTTTGTCAATGGAAGCGCGGATGACGATCTGCAACATGAGCATCGAAATGGGCGCTCGTGGCGGTCTGATAGCCCCCGACGAAACGACGTTCGACTACATTCGTGGCCGACGGTTTGCTCCGCAGGGTGAAGCGTTCGAGAAGGCGGTCGACACCTGGCGTACGTTAAAAACCGACGAAGGCGCTACGTTTGATCGCGAACTGGACATCAACGCCGAAGACATTGAACCGATGATTACCTACGGTACCAACCCCGGTATGGGCATCGGAATCAGTCATCACGTACCGAATTTGAGCGAAATTCCGGAAAGTGAACTGGCCTCATACACCAAATCGCTGGCCTATATGGGCCTCGAACCAGGTATGGAGTTAGTAGGCAAGCCGGTCGATTACGTCTTCATCGGCTCATGCACTAACGCCCGTATCGAAGACCTGCGCCAGGTCGCTGAATTTGTAAAAGGTAAGCAAAAAGCCAACGGCGTTGAGGTATGGATTGTGCCGGGCTCTGTACAGGTAGCTAATCAGGCTAAAGCTGAAGGCCTTGACAAAGTGTTTGCCGAAGCCGGTTTTGAATTGCGCGACCCTGGCTGCTCGGCCTGTCTGGGCATGAATGAGGACAAGATTCCGGCCGGTAAGTATTGCGTCAGTACATCGAACCGCAACTTTGAAGGTCGGCAAGGGCCCCAGTCACGTACGCTTCTGGCATCTCCGCTCACGGCGGCCGTTGCCGCTGTTACGGGCAAAGTCCAGGATGTCAGAGCGTTTGTATAACCTTCAGGAACCATGAGCAAAGAAACATTTACAAAACTGACGGCAACTGCGGCTCCCCTGCCTATTGAAAATATTGATACGGACCAGATTATTCCAGCCCGCTTTCTGAAGGCCACTACCCGCGAAGGCTTCGGCGATAACTTATTCCGTGACTGGCGGTACAACGCTGATGATACGCCCAAAGCCGACTTTGTACTGAACAACCCTACCTACGCCGATACCCAAATCCTGGTAGCCGGCAAAAACTTCGGTATGGGTTCCAGCCGGGAACACGCAGCCTGGGCTATCCACGACTATGGGTTTAAAGTCGTTATTTCCAGCTTTTTTGCCGACATTTTTAAGAACAATGCCCTGAATACCTTTGTGCTGCCTGCTCAGGTTTCAGACGCTTTTCTGGCTGAAATTTTTAAAGCGATTGACGCAGACCCGCATACACCTATAACGGTTGATCTGGCGAATCAGACCATTACGCTGGCAAACGGTCTGAACGAGTCGTTTGACATTAATACGTACAAAAAAACGTGCCTGATGAACGGCTACGACGATATTGATTATTTACTCAGCCTGAAAGAAGAAATCAAACGGTTTGACTTAGCTCACGCATAATGAATGACTGAGCCAGCGAATGACGTGTATAACGACTCAAGCATTCACTAGCTCCGTTATTTAACCAGTAGAATGAAGAAACACATTTTAGTTATTGCCGGCGACGGAATCGGTCAGGAAGTGACAGCAGTTGGTAAACAGGTGCTGGAGCGAATTGCCGGGAAGTTTGGCCACGAATTTACATACGATGAAGCGTTGATTGGCCATGCAGCTATCGAAGCCACCGGAAACCCGCTGCCGGAAGCAACCATCACCAAATCTAAAGCATCAGATGCCATTCTGTTCGGAGCCGTCGGCCATCCGAAGTACGATAACGATCCATCAGCTAAAGTACGGCCGGAACAGGGGTTGCTGGGGATTCGGAAAGCGTTGGGATTGTATGCGAATTTGCGGCCCATTAAACTTTTCGATGAGCTTTTAGGCGCTTCAAGTATCAAGCCGGAGTTTTTGCAGGGGGCCGACATTTTATTTTTCCGCGAGCTAACCGGCGATGTCTACTTTGGCGAAAAAGGCCGGAATGAGGATCGGAGTACGGCTTTTGACACCATGATTTACAGTCGCTACGAAGTTGAACGGATTGCCGTAAAAGCGTTTGAAGCGGCTATGACTCGCCGAAAGAAATTGTGTTCAGTCGATAAAGCAAACGTATTGGAGTCGTCACGCCTTTGGCGCGAAGTAGTACAGGAAGTATCCAAACGTTACCCGGAAGTAGACGTCGAACACCAGTTCATCGATGCGGCCGCTATGCTGCTCATCAAAGATCCGCGCCGATTTGACGTAGTATTGACTGGAAATCTATTCGGTGATATTCTGACCGACGAAGCATCGCAGATTGCCGGCTCAATGGGTATGCTGGCTTCGGCTTCGGTGGGCGACACGGTTGGTCTTTACGAACCCATCCACGGATCGGCGCACGACATTGCCGGCAAAGGAGTGGCTAACCCATTGGCGTCTGTCCTATCAGTTGCTTTGATGCTGGATATTTCGTTCGGCCTCAAAACCGAAGCCGAAACGGTACTTACCGCGGTAGATACTGTTTTGAAAGCGGGGTATCGGACACGCGACATCGCCGACGGGAACACATTGTCTGAAAAAATTCTGGGCACTGAAGCTATGGGGGCCCGATTAATTGCTGAACTTAACTAATAACACATACAATGAGCCAGCGAGTCTATATTTTCGACACTACTCTGCGTGACGGTGAACAGGTTCCGGGCTGCCAGTTAACCACTGAAGAAAAAGTGGTTGTGGCCAAAGAACTGGAGCGTCTGGGCGTTGACATCATTGAGGCCGGCTTTCCAGTATCCAGTCCCGGGGATTTTCGGTCCGTCGTTGAAATCGCCAAAGCAGTATCTAAGCCTACAGTTTGCGCACTCTCCCGCGCCAAGCTCGATGATATTGATGCCGCCGGCGAAGCGCTAAAATATGCCAAACATGGGCGTATACATACGGGAATTGGCTCGTCAGACATTCATATACGTAATAAGTTCAACAGTACCCGGGACCAGATTCTGGAACAAGCCATTTCGGCCGTAAAGCATGCACGCAACTACGTCGATGATGTAGAGTTTTATGCCGAAGATGCGGGCCGTGCTGATCTTGACTTCCTTTGTCGACTAACCGAAGCGGTTATTCGGGCGGGTGCTACCGTTGTCAATATTCCGGATACGACCGGCTACTGCCTGCCTGACGAGTACGGTCGAAAGATCAAGTACATCTATGACAACGTACCTAACGTAGACAAGGCGACAATATCCATTCATTGCCATAACGATCTTGGCCTGGCAACTGCCAACTCATTAGCCGGCATCATGAACGGCGCTCGTCAGGTTGAAGTTACTATGAATGGCATTGGTGAGCGGGCGGGCAATACGTCTTTGGAAGAGGTTGTGATGGCTCTCAAAGTGCATAAAGAACTCGGATATGAAACAGGCATTGATACAACCCGCCTATTTCCGGTAAGTAATCTTGTCTCCCAGATGATGCGCATGCCGGTTCAGGCCAACAAAGCAATTGTGGGTCGTAATGCCTTTGCACACTCATCAGGCATTCACCAGGATGGTTTTCTGAAACACGCTGAGAACTACGAAATCATAAATCCTCATGATGTCGGCGTTCCTAAGTCATCAATCATCTTAACAGCTCGCAGCGGCCGTCATGCTTTAAAACATCGGCTTGAGTTATTGGGCTATCGATACGATAAGCCAACGCTCGATGGTATTTATAAGCGTTTCCTCGATTTAGCTGACGTTAAGAAAGAAGTGAATGATAAAGATTTAATGGAATTAGTCAGATAAAAAAAGCCGGTTTATAGCCGGCTCTTTTTGTACTAATTCTTAAAGAACAAAACTTAATAACAGAGCGTTAGGCAAGAAACTATAAAATCTTGTACGAAAATGGCACGACCGAATCCTGACTTAATAAATGCTTTGCGCCGGACTGCCAAGAAGCTAAAAGAAGGCGCTCCTTATCAGTGGGGTCATATGGGCGGATGTAATTGTGGTAATCTGGCTCAGGAGCTTACTAAGCTTAGTAAAGATCAAATACATACGTACGCCATGCAGCGTTATGGCGACTGGAATGAACAGGTTGATGACTATTGTCAGACTAGCTCACTCCCCATCGACATTATAATTAATGAGATGCTCAACGCTGGTCTAATGCTGGAAGATTTAAAGCACCTCGAGAAACTGTCTGATAAGCAAGTTCTTGCTCGATTTCCCGTTGAAAAGCGACTTGCACTTAAGCATAATGTACGCGACGACGTTGTAGCCTACATGTATGAATGGGCGAATTTGTTAGAAGAACGTTTATTGGAAAAAATACAGTTGCCAGTTCTTGAAGAGCTCTCTTTCGCTTAGTTCTAAACGTCTATAAAGCAGGAAAGCCGTCCTTGTGGGGACGGCTTTCAACGGCAAATGACAAGAGGTGGCAGTTACCTACTCTCCCGGAAACGACTCCAGTACCATCGGCAGTGCGGGGCTTAACGGCTCTGTTCGGGATGGAAAGAGGTGCTCACCCGCCTTATGACCACCAGCCTCCTTG